>Ga0182740_1000001_pt1 | contig 1363100 bp, 1285 predicted proteins | sample eDN5th37CKraftBY_FD_128872 | JGI IMG/M metagenome (GOLD analysis project Ga0182740, IMG submission 128872) | Enriched backyard soil microbial communities from Emeryville, California, USA - eDNA 5th pass 37_C Kraft BY (version 2) (version 2) | ecosystem: Environmental > Terrestrial > Soil >... | reverse complement strand
GGCGGCCAAGGACATCAAGGACCTGATCACGAACTCGAACGTGCAGGTGAAGGAGGGGGTTGACCTCGTCAACCGGGCCGGGACGTCGCTGGGCGAGATCGTGGAATCGATCAAGAGCGTGGCGCAGATCGTGGCGGACATCGCCAATGCCTCGGCCGAGCAGTCGACGGGCATCGAGCAGGTGAACCGGGCGCTGACGCAGATGGACGAGGTGACGCAGCAGAACTCGGCGCTGGTCGAGGAGAACGCGGCCACCGCCAAGACGCTGGAGACGCAGTCCGCCGCCATGAACGAGCGGGTGAGCTTCTTCCAGCTCGACGAGGGCTCCGAGGTGGTGCGCATGCCGGCCAAGCCTGCGGCCGCGCCGGCCCCGGCCCCCGCCCGCGGCGCCACGCCGGCCGCGGCCAAGCCCGCGCCCAAGCGCGGCGGCGTCGTCGGCCGCATGCAGTCCGCCCTCGCCACCGCGCTCAAGCAGGACGAAGACTGGCAGGAGTTCTGAGTTCTTGCGTAACAGCGCATGGTGACGCGGGCGCGGTGTTGCGCCGTGGCGCGAATTGACACGTCCCGGCGGCAAGACCACCATGAGGCTCGCAAGCAGCGTGGTGCAGCATGCACGAGCCCAATCGCAGCCTCGATCCACCTGACAGCTACGTCTACACCGGTCCGCTGTCGACCGCCGGCCGCGACCTCAACCGCTTCGCCCTCAGCCTGAAGGTTCCCGCCAACCGCCGGGCTTTCGTGCGCGACGAGGACGGCTACATGCGCGCGTTCAACCTCCCGGACACGACCATGAAGCTCGTGCGCGCACGCGACTGGACGGGCCTGATCGCGGCGGGTGGACATCTGCAGGCGATCCTCAAGATCGCCGCCACCGTCGGCCAGAACCTCTGGCACATCGGGGCGCACAACGCCGGCGTGCCTGTGGAGGAGTTGCTGGCGGCCTGTCCGCGTCGCGTCGGCGGCCTTCCTAAAGGACTGTAGCAATGGCGCGCGTCATCGGCGGCTTCGCCATCTCGCATTCGCCCTCCATGGGCTACGAGTACGACAAGGGCATCGCGGGCACCTTCGATCCGCGCTGGAAGGTCTGGTACGACGGCCTGCAGCCGGTGAAGCGCTGGCTCGCCGCCGCCAAGCCCGACCAGATCGTCGTCGTCTACAACGACCACCTCAACCACTTCACCTTCGATGCCTATCCGACCTTCGCGCTCGGGGTCGCTCCCGAGTATCCGCAGGCGGACGAGGGCTTCGGCCTGCGCAACTTCCCCAGCCTCGCCGGGGACACACGTTTCGGCTGGCATGTCGCCGAGCATCTCGTGCGCCACGAGTTCGACCTGACCATCTGCGAGGACATGAAGATCGACCACGGCGTCTATTCGTGGCTGCCTTATGTGACGGCGACGCCGTGGCCGGCGCCCGTGCTGCCGCTCGCGGTCAACATGATCCGTCATCCAATCCCGACGTCCGAGCGGCTGCGCAAACTTGGCGTTGCGATCCGTGCGGCAATCGAAAGCTATCCGGAGCCCGCGCGCGTGGCGGTGATCGCCACCGGCGGGATGTCGCATCAGATCAGTGGCACGCGCTTCGGCATGGCGAACGAGGAATGGGACCGCGAGTTCCTGACGCGCATCGAGAACGATCTCGAGGCGCTGGTCGCCATCCCGCAGGAGGAGATCATGCGGGTAGGAGGCACCGAGGCGGCCGAGCTGGCGATCTGGTTCGCCATGCGCGCGGCGCTCTCGCCCAGGGTGCGGCGGGCCTATGACTTCTATACATTCCCGCAGATCACCGGCTGCGGCGTCGTGGTCTTCGACGAGCTGGCGGCCTGATCCGTCCGGCCGGCTGCCGCTACTCCGCAGGCCGTCGGGAATGGTATATTCGCGTCCGCCCGCTCGGGGATGCTTCATGGCCATTCGGTTTTGCCCGCACCGCGCCGTTCCATTGCTCGCCGCCGCGCTCCTGCTCCTTGTTGCGGGGCAGCCGGCCTGGGCGCAGAGCCATGCCCAGATCATGGAAATGTGCCGCAACACGGTGGGCCGGCCCTTCATCAAGTCCTGCATGGGCGGCCGCCGGGACGGCGACTTTGCCGGCTGCCGCGCCAAAGCGGTGTCGGTCGTGCGCGGCTGCTATCAGCGCGAGGCCGCCAAGATCGCAGTCGGCAAGGCCGCGCCCGCCGCGCCCAAGGACGAGGCCGCTGCGGCGGCTGCCAAGGATGCGGGCGAGATCGTCCCGACGTTCGTCGCGCCGCCGCGCACCATCGCCGACATCACCGCCATCCTCGACAACGAGAAACCGGACGCGGCCAGGATCGCGGAACGCAAGGCCGAGGCGGACGCCATGCCGCCCAAGGCCGCCCCGGCGGGAGACCTTGCGCAATTCTATTATGACCGCGGCAATGCGCGCGCGCTGCTCGCCCGCAACCGGGAGGCGCTGGCCGACGCGCTCAAGGCGCTCGAGATCGCGCGCAGCGGCGGGGTCGAGCGCCGTCAGATCACGCGCATCGGCCAGTTCGTCTCGCTGCAGTATGCCGCGATGGGCGATCTCAAAAAGGCGATCGGCGGAGCCCAGGCCGTCGTCCGCGACGCGCACGCCGGCAGCCGCGGCGCCGCGATCAATGCCTCGCGCGCCATCGCGCAGATGATGGTACTCATGGGCGACGTCAGCCAGGCCGATGCCTACGCCCGACGTGTCGGCGGCATGGTCCAGGAGGCGCGCGGCAGTCCGCATCCGAGCTGGCGGACGTCCTATCGGATCTATGGGACATCGTGGGAGTCCGACGCCGATATCGCCCGCGCCGTGATCTTCGAGGCGCGCGGGCAGTATCGCGAGGCCGAGATGGCTTATCGGCGCGCGGAATCGTTCCGCCGCGCCTCGCTCAAGCACCTCGATGAGTTCGATTTTCCGCCGCCGGCAGAACAGGTCGTGCTCGCCGCTGACGACAATCGTCTGTCGGTGGCGCGGGTCGAGGCCAAGCAGGGTCGCCTCAATGAGGCCGAGGCTGACGCCCGCCGCGCGCTGCTGAGCGTCCTCAAGACCCAGGGCAAGTACAATCCGCAGACTCCCAAGTACATCGTCGGACTCGCGGCCATCCTGGTCGAGCAGGGGCGTTACGAGGAGGCGGAAAAGCTGACCCGCGCGGCGCTCGAGGTGCAGCACACGCTCGGCTTCCCCGACGAGTCGCCCGCCAGCGTCAACGTGCTCTCGCAGCTCGGCGGTGTCCTCACCCTGCAGCGCAAATCGGCGGAAGCGGCCGAGACCTATGCCTTGCTGGAGAAAGCGGTGGCGAGCTGGGAGCCGCGGCGGCGCGACGTGTTCCTGCTCAACGCCTCGCGCATCCACGCGCTCTATGCCTCGGGCCAGATCGAGGCTGGTGTCGCCGCCGCAGAGGCGCTGGTGAAGCGTCAGACCGCGCGCGTGGGCGAGAGCCATTTCGACGCCGCGGCCGCCCGCGGCACGCTCGCGGTCGGCTATGCCAGGGCCGGACGCGACGCCGACGCCATCCGCGAGTTCAAGGCCGCGATTCCCATCATGATGGCCGCCGCGCACGACAACGCCGAGGACGACGATCCGACGGTGGTCGCCGCCCGCAGTCAGCGGCTGCAGAATGTGGTGGAGGCTTACATCGGCCTTCTGGCGCGCGGGGGCGCCCGAACCGAGGAGATCGCGGTCGAGACCTTCGCGCTCGCCGACGCGATCCGCGGGCGGTCGGTGCAGCAGGCGCTGGCGGCCTCGAGCGCGCGCATGCTGGCGAAGGACGCCGCGCTGCAGGATCTCGTGCGGCGCGAGCAGGACCTCGCCAAGCAGATCAGCGCCCAGCTCGGCACGCTGAACAACGCGCTGTCCCTTCCTTCGGGCGAGCGCGATGACAAGGCGGTCGCTGCCATCAACGCCGCAATTCAGAAGCTGCGGGCCGAACGCGTCAAGGCGCGTCAGGAGATCAACCGACGCTTCCCCTCCTATGCCGATCTCGTCGATCCCAAGCCGCCGACGGTGGAGCAGATCAGGGCGACGCTGCGTCCGGGCGAGGCGCTGCTCTCATTCTACTTCGGCCACGACGGCAGCTTCGCGTGGGCGGTGCCGAAGGAGGGCGCGGTGGTATTCGCCGCCGTGCCCGGCACCGCGCTTACCCTCGAAGCCAAGGTGCGCAAGCTGCGCGAGGCGCTCGAGCCGCAGGCGGCGATGATCACCGACATCCCGCCGTTCGATCTCGGGCTGGCGTACGAGCTCTATGCGATGCTCCTCAAACCGGTGGAGCAGGGCTGGAAGCCGGCGAAGAACCTCATCGTCGTGACCAACGGCGCGTTGGGGCTGCTACCGCTTTCGCTGCTGCCGACCGCACCTGCCCATGTCGGGGATGGAGAGCCGCTGTTCGCCGCCTATAGGGACGTGCCGTGGCTTGCGCGCACGCATGCCGTCACCATGGTGCCCTCGGTGTCGGCGTTGCGCACCTTGCGCGCACTGCCGCCCGGCAGGCCGTCACGCGACAAGATCATCGCCTTCGGCGACCCGCTGTTCAGCAAGGAGCAGGCGGAGGAGGCCGCCAGACCGGTCCAGGTCGCCGACGTCAATGTTACGCGCGGCCTGCCGCTGCGGCGACGCAACAGTCCGCAGCTCGAGGGTGTGGACAGCGCCGAGCTCGGCATGCTGCCGCGGCTGCCCGACACGGCGGACGAGCTGATCTCGATCGCGGCGGCGCTCGAGGCCGATCCGAGCAAGGTGCTCAACCTCGGCAAGGAGGCCAACGAAAAAAAAGTGAAGTCGCTCGACCTGTCGGGCTTCAAGATCCTCGCCTTCGCCACCCACGGTCTCGTGCCGGGCGAGCTCAATGGCCTGCGCCAGCCCGCTCTGGCGCTGTCGGCGCCGGATGTGGCCGGCGGAGAAGGGGATGGCCTTCTGACCATGGAGGAGATCCTCGCGCTCAAGCTCGACGCCGACTGGGTCGTGCTCTCGGCCTGCAACACCGGCAGCGGGGCGGGGGCCGGCGCGGAAGCCGCGTCGGGCCTCGGACGCGCGTTCTTCTACGCCGGCACCCGGGCGCTGCTCGTCACCAACTGGTCGGTGCACTCGGCCTCGGCGCGTGAACTCGTCAGCGACCTGTTCCGCCGTCAGGCGAGGGACCCGCAGATCAGTCGCGGGGAGGCGCTGCGCCAGGCCATGGTGGCGCTGATCGACGGCGACGGCTTCAAGGATGACGGGGGCAGGACGCTGTTCTCATACGCCCATCCGCTGTTCTGGGCGCCTTACACGATCATCGGCGACGGCGGGGTGAATTAGCGGTCGGAGGACATTCAGTCCTCCACCACCTTGCCGTCGATGATGCGCCGAACGGGATTTTCCAGCGTGCCGATGCCGCTGATGGTGACCGTGACCGGGCCGCCGAGCGCAGTGATGTTGGCGGTGTGCAGGCTGAGGCGGCCGGTCTTTCCGGGCCGGAACGCCGTACCCATGGAGATCACGTCGCCGGGCCATAGCGAGTGATACTTCGTGATGAAGGCGATCGTCTGCGGCACCGAGTAGCTGTAGTAGGCGGTGGAATCCTCGGCGATCAGATCCCCCTTGTGCCAGCACAACACCTCGAGCGCGTGCGGGTCCGGCACCTCGTCCTTCGTCACCAGGAACGGGCCGAATGGCCCGAACGTGTCGGAGCCCTTGTAGCGGGCGGTGTAGGAGAGGTGCTGCTCGCGCCGCTCGGTCTGCGTCGGATCGTCCTTGGAGGGATAGAGTGCATAGTAGTGAACCATGTCCTGCGCGCGCATGCCGTTGCCGGTCATGTCGTTCATGATCGAGTAGCCGTAGACGACGGACATGGCTTCCTCGACCGGCACGTGACGGCAAGCCTTGCCGATGATCACCGCCAGTTCCGGCTCGGGATGCACGCTGCCGTAATAGTCGAAGACCTCGATCGGTTCGCGGTGGCCGACGAGGCACGATGCCGGCTTGAGGAAGAACAGCGGGTGGTCAGGCGCGGAGATCTTGCGCGCATCGCTCGCCGAGTTGTTGAGCGCGACGCCGCAGATCTTGGCGGGCCGCCGCACGGGCGGATGCCAGCGCACCTCCGCGATCGGGATGGTCTCGACCTGGCTGCGCTTCTCCTCGGCGAAGCGCTCCGCGTCCGCCAGCAACGTGCGGCCGCGCTCTCCGGCCTCGATCAGGCTCAGCATGTCGATCGGCGCCCAGGCGCCGATCTTCGCCGCGACTGCCGCCAGATCGACGAGGAAGGCATCGTCGACGGCAAAGCCGATGCGGTCGCGTCCGCGCCAATGAAAGCTGGCAAGCTTCATGTTGCTCTCGTTACATCTTGGGAATGGCGGCCCAGGGCAGGTCGGTGTCGTTCCAGTAATGGACGACGCGCTGCGCGAAAAGCCAGCGCCCGCCGGTCTTTACGACCACATCGTCGGAATGACCGGCGCGGTCGATTGCGATGGCGCCGGACGCCTTGGTCCATTTGGTCACCAGCCAATAGGCTTTGATCCCGACGCGGCCGTCGCTGCCGATGGCGAAGCGCTTGCCGCTGATGATGTGCTGCCGGCCGCGGAACGGCGGCGAGTGGACGAGGTCGGTCACGTAGCGCGCGATCGCGTCGGGACCGCGATAGCGATTGCCGGCGGTGTCGCCGAAGACACCGTCCGGGACGAACAGCGCCAGGAAGCCGTGCACGTCGCCCGTGTCGAGCGCCCAAACGTAATCGGAATAGAGGTCCTCGATGGCGAGGCGGTCCTCGATGGCGAGTGTGGTCATGGCGTTTCCCCGTCCCCCGCGATTTGACGCGAGCGGGCGGCACAAGACAAGCGCGGCGCGGTCGTTGTCCGGATATTCCTGACGGCCGGTTGCCGTCCGCCGCCCATCAAGTCAGGGCGTCCACCCCGGATCGGGCCGGAAACGTTCGCCATAGGTGGCGGCGAGCCGCTCGAGCGTGGATTTCACATCGGCAAGGCCGCGCGTGCGGGCATAGTGCATCGGTCCCCCGCGGAACGGCGCGAATCCGGTGGCGAAGACCATGGCGCCGTCGACGGTCTCCTCGTCAGCGACAACGCCCTCGCGCAGGCAGGTCATGCAGACGTCGACCATCGGCAGGATCAGGCGATCGGTCACGTCCGGTCCGGGGGCGGGTGCGCTCGACGACTTCTCCGGCTTGTCGCCATGCCAGCCGTAGAGGCCCCTGCCGGTCTTGCGCCCCAATTCGCCCTTCGCGACCTTGTCGCGCAGCCATGCCGGCACGTCGGGCATCGGGCGCGGGAGCTGCGTGCGCAGCACGTCGGCGACGTGCAGGCAGATGTCGAGGCCGACCTGATCGGCGAGTTCGATCGGGCCCATCGGCATGCCGAAGGCTTCGGCCGCGTGGTCGATCGTCTCCTTGGCCACGCCCTGGTCGAGCAACACCAGCGCCTCCACGAGATAGGGCGTCAGCGCGCGGTTGACGAGGAAGCCCGGCGCGCTCGCCACCGGGGCGGGCAGGCGGTCGATCTTGCCAAGGAAGGCGTTGGCGGCCGCGACCACGTCGTCGGCGACGCGGTCATGGCGCACGACCTCGACGAGCTGCAGGCGCGAGACCGGATTGAAGAAATGGATGCCGAGGAAGCGCTCGGGGCGCTGCAGCCCTTCGCGAAGCTGCTCGAGCGGAATGCTGGAGGTGTTGGTGGCGAGGATCGCATCCGGCCGCATCCTCGCCTCGGTGGCCGCGAACACCTTCTGCTTGAGCTCCAGCACCTCCGGTACGGCCTCGATGATGAGATCGGCCGTGCGCACGCCATCGCCGTGAAGGTCGGGGATCAGGCGGTCGAGCGCGTCGCGCTGCTCGGTCGGTTTGTGGCCGATCTTCCTGAACAGATCGGCTGCGCGCTTGATCGCCGCGGCGAGGGGCTCGGTCTTCATGTCGGCGAGCGTGACCGTGAGACCGTTCCAGGCGCACCAGGCCGCGATGTCGCCGCCCATGGCGCCGGCGCCGATCACGTGCACGCGCCGCCCCGCCCAGTCGCTGCCTGCGTTCGCCTTGAGCTTCTCGCGCAGGAAGAACACGCGCACGAGGTTTTGTGCGGTCGGCGTGGTGACGAGGCGGCCGAACGAGGCGATCTCGGCCTCCTGCATGCGGCGGGGCCTGCCCCCGTGCTCCGCCCACAGGTCGATCAGCGCATACGGCGCGGGATAGTGCTCGCGCGGTGCCTTCTTCCGGGTCGCGCGCCGCATGCGCGCGGAGAGCAACCGGCGCGCGGGCGCGCTGTTGAGTGCTGCGACGGAGAGGCGCGCACGCGCGGTCTTGAGGCCGCCGGTCATCGCCGCGTGCACCGCGGCGCGCACGTGGCGCTCCTGCGTGACGGCGTCGACCAGGCCGAGCGATTTGGCGCGGCGGGCGCGCAGGGTGCGGCCCGTCAGCATCGCAGTCATCGCCTCGATCGGGTTGATCAGTCGCGTCAGCCGCACGGTGCCGCCGAGCCCGGGATGCAGCCCAAGCATCACCTCGGGAAACCCGAGCCGTGCGTCGTCGATGGCGATGCGGTACTTGCAGGCGAGCGCAAGCTCGAGTCCGCCGCCCAGGCAATAGCCATGAATGACGGCGAGGGTCGGGATCTTGAGCTGCTCCAGTCGGTCGACGACCACATGCGCGCGCGCGAGATTGCCAGCGATCTCCTGGCCGCCGCTTTGCCTGAACTGATTGATGTCGGCCCCGGCGATGAAGCCGCCGCGCTTGGCCGAACGCAGCACCAGCCCCTTGGGCAGGTCGCGGGAAAGCTCGTCGAGGATGTCGTTGAGCTCGACGATGACCTCTTCCGACAGGGTGTTGGCGCTGGCATCGGCGCGGTCGATGGCGAGCCAGGCGATGCCGTTCTCGTCGCGCGCGAGCCGCCAGTTCTTCCAGCGTCCCGCGGTGACCGAGGGGAGGGGACCGAGTTCGAGGTCGCGCGGCGCGATGACGTCGTAGACCGTCATGGTCACACCGCCTCGATCAGCATGGCGCCGCCCTGGCCGCCGCCGATGCATTCGGTGGCGAGGCCGCGTTTGAGGCCGAGCCGCTGCATAGCATTGACGAGATGCAGCACGATGCGGTTGCCGCTCGCGCCGACCGGGTGCCCGAGCCCGATGCCGCCGCCATCGACATTGAGCTTCTCCCGATCGATCAGCCCGAGCGGGCCGTCGAGCCCCAGTGCCTCGCGGCAGAACGTGTCGTCGTTCCATGCGGCGCGGCAGGCCAGCACTTGCGCGGCGAAGGCCTCGTTGATCTCCCACAGGTCGATGTCGCCGAGGCCGAGCCGATGCTTGCGCAGCAGCGGCGTCGTGCACATCACCGGCCCAAGGCCCATGATCGAAGGATCGAGTGCGGCCCAGTGGCTGTCGACGATCACCGCCTTCGGCGTGAGGCCGTGTTTGCGCACGGCGTCTTCGGAGGCCAGGATCACCCACGAGGCGCCGTCCGTGATCTGTGAGGAGTTGCCGGGCGTCACCTTGCCCCAGGGCCGCTCGAAGGCGGGCTTGAGCTTGGCGAGTTGCTCCAGCGAGCTGTCGGGGCGCACGCCGTCGTCGAGGTCGTAGACCTTGCCGTTGCGCGCGAAGGCCGGCTCGAGCTCGCCCGCGAACCACTTCTCCTTCTGCGCGCGCGCGAGGCGATGGTGGCTCTCCATCGCGTAGGTGTCGGCGTCGCGGCGGCTGATCCCGAACAGGTGCGCGACGATCTCGGCGGTCTGGCCCATGTTGAGTTCGACCAACGGATCGGTGAGGCCGCGCTCGAGCCCGATCACCGGCTTGAAGAAGCTCGGCCGCAGGCCCGCGAGCGCCGAAAGACGCGCCCATAGGCTGCGCGCGGTGAACATGCGCGCGTACCACTCGACGGCGCTGCGCCGATAGACCAGCGGCGCGTGGCTGAGCGCCTCGGCGCCGCCGGCGAGGATCAGGTCGGCGGTGCCCTGTTGGATATAGCGGTAGGCGGTGTCGATCGACTGCATGCCCGAGCCGCAGTTGATCTGCACGGTGAAGGCCACCATGGCCTCGCCCATGCCGAGGCGCAGGGCCGCCACTCGCGCCGGGTTCATCTCGTCGGCGATCACGTTGACGCAGCCGAGGATCACCTGGTCGAAGGCGTCGGGCGCGAACGGCTGGCGCAGCAGCAGCGGCCGGCCGCACTGCACGGCGAGATCGACGGGCGTGAACGGGCCGATGCCGCGCGCCTTGAGGAAGGGCGTGCGGGCGCCGTCGACGACGTAGACGGGCCGGCCTACTCCGCTGCGTGGTTCACTGGCGATGGCATGCCTCCTGGCGGATCGCGGCGCTCGGTCTGTACCCTGGGAATCAGTTCATCGGGCGCGAAGCTGTCGACAGCAATAACGTCGGCCACGGCGCTTGCCAGCGCGTCGAGCTGGGCGCGCTCGTCCGCGGTGATCAGGCCCTGGGCCTGCGCCTGGGCGAGGTCGGTCAGCTTTGCCTTGCGCAGGCGGTCGCGCAGCGGTTGCGCGGCGACCGCGAGCTTGAAGGCGCGGTCGAGCCGCGCGACGCCGCTGTCATCGGTCGGCCGATAGAGGCTGGCGGTGATGCGGTCGCGCGTCGCGGACGGCTCGGTGATCAGGCTTGCGCAGGCGCGCGTGAGGGCGTCGGGCGCGCCGCGGTCGCGCGGGCCGAAGGGCAGCAGCATGAACCGCAGCAGCCAGGCCATCGGGCGGTTGGGAAGGTTCGCGAAGATCTCGTCGAAACGCGCCGCCGTGGTGGCGAAGCCCGTGTGCATGCACCATTCGACCAGCGGCAGGTCGGCGTCCTGCCGGCCTTCGTCATGCCAGCGCTTGAGCACGGCCGAGAGCAGGAACAGTTCCGAAAGGATGTCGCCGAAGCGCGCCGAGATCATCTCCTTGCGCTTGAGGCTGCCGCCGAGCGTGAGCAGCGCCACGTCGACGCACAGCGCGAAAGCGGCCGAGTAGCGCGAGAGCTGGCGGTAGTAGGGCCGCGTTGCGCCGGCGTCGGGCGCGGGCGCGAACAGGCCGCCGGTCCAGGCCCCCAGCATGGCGCGCCCCGCGTTGCGCAGGCTATGACCGACGTGGGCCCAGAACGCCTGATCGAATGCCGTGAGTCCGCGCTCGCGGTCGCTGTCCTCGAGCGCGAGCATCTCCTGCAGCACGTAGGGGTGGCTGCGGATCGAGCCCTGGCCGAACTGGATCAGGCTGCGCGTGACGATGTTGGCGCCTTCCACGGTGATGCCGATCGGGACCGCGCGGTAGAGCACGCCGAGATAGTTCTGCGGACCTTCGACGATGGCCTTGCCGCCGTGCACGTCCATGGCGTCGTTGACGCTGGTGCGCAGGCGTTCGGTCGCTTGGCCCTTCATGATGGCGGTGACGACGGCGGGATGATGGCCCTGGTCGAGCCCGGCCGTTGTGAAGCGGCGTGCGGCGTCCAGCAGATAGGCGGTGGCGGCCATGCGGCCGAGCCGTTCCTGGATGCCTTCGAAGCGGCCGATCGGGAGATGGAACTGCTCGCGGATGCGGGCATAGGCGCCGGTGACATGGGCGGTGTAGGCCGCACCCGCCGCCGACAGCGAGGGCAGCGAGATGCCGCGTCCCGCCGCGAGCGCGCTCATCAGCATCTTCCAGCCCTTTCCGGCCTGCGCCGGGCCGCCGATGATGTGATCGAGCGGAATGAACACGTCGCGGCCCTCGTTGGGGCCGTTCTGGAAGACGTGCAGCGCGGGCAGGTGCCGCCGGCCGATCTCGACGCCCGGCAGGTCGGTCGGCACCAGCGCGAGCGTGATACCGACCTCCTCGCGCTCGCCGAGGAGGTGGTCTGGATCGCGCAGCTTGAAGGCGAGGCCGAGGACGGTGGCGACGGGGCCGAGCGTGATGTAGCGCTTGTGCCAATTGAGCCGGATGCCGAGCACCTCGCGCCCATTGAAGGTGCCCTTGCAGACGACGCCCGTGTCCACCATCGCGGCCGCGTCGGACCCGGCTTCCGGGCTGGTGAGGCCGAAGCAGGGGATCTCGCGTCCGTCCGCGAGACGGGGCAGCCAGTAGTCGCGCTGCTCGTCGGTGCCGAACAGCATCAGCAGTTCGCCCGGTCCGAGAGAGTTCGGCACCATCGCGGTGACGGCTGCGGTGATCGAGCGCGTGGATAGCTTGCGCACGACTTCCGAATGCGCGGTAGGCGAGAAGCCGAGCCCGCCGTATTGTTTCGGGATGATCATGGCGAAGAACTTCTTCGCCTTCATGAACTCCCACGCCTGCGGCGGCAGATCACGCAGTTCCCACGTGATGCGCCACTCGTCGCACATGGCGCACAATTCCTCGACCGGTCCGTCGAGGAAAGCCTGCTCGTCCTCGGTCAGTCTGGCGGGCGGGAAGGCCAGCAGCTTGTCCCAATCGGGATTGCCGGAGAACAGGTCGGCATCCCACCAGACGTCGCCGGCTTCGATCGCCTCGCGTTCGGTGGCCGAGAGGGTCGGCAGCACGCGCTTGGCCCACCCGAAGATGAACCGCGTGACGTAATCTCGACGAAAGGATTGCATCGCACACCTTCCAGCCCGCGACGGGGATGAATGTTCACCGGCGTGAACGCACGGCCGCCATCGCGAGTTGCGGCCGACTCAGTGCGGTACCACCGAATTCTGCACGAATTTCCTATTGAGGCCGCCAGAATCTGCGGGCAAGCGACATATAGCTACGAAATTATTGCATATTGCCCTGCGCCGGGCGGCATTTTGCCGCCGCCGCGCACGTGTTACATGCCGCCGCAACGTGGAAATGGGTGTGGGGTAGATTGCGCATGGCGGCTCGTGCAAAGACCAAGCCCGATCGTCGCCAGGCCAACGTGCGGCTTGCGGCCGACATCGGCGGGACGTTCACCGACGTGGCGGTGTTCGACGATCGCACGGGGCGGCTGAGTTTCGGCAAGGCGCTGTCGACGCCGCATCATCTCGTCGAGGGCATCACGGCGGGCGTTGGAAAGGCCGGCGCGGCCTACGCCGACGTGCGGTTGTTCCTGCACGGGTCCACCGTCGCCATCAACACGATCCTCGAGCGGACCGGCGCGCGCACCGCGCTCGTCGTCACCGAGGGCTTTCGCGACATCTACGAGATCGGGCGCATCAACCGGCCCGACGCCTATAACCTCTATTTCAAGAAGCACGTCCCGCTGGTCGAGCGCGCGCTGCGTTTCGAAGCGAAGGAGCGCATCCTCGCGGACGGCGATGTCGACACGCCGCTCGACGAGGCAGGGCTCGAGCGCCTTGCCGAGCACCTCGGCTCGCTCGGCGTCGAGGCGGCGGCCGTGCTGTTCCTCAACTGCTACCGCAATGCCGGACACGAGCGGCGCGCCAAGGAGATCATCGAGGCGAAGAATCCCGGCATGTTCGTCTCGGCCTCGCACGAACTTTCGCAGGAGTACCGCGAGTTTGAGCGCTGCTCGACGGTCGTCGCCAATGCCTACGTCGGCCCGCGCGTGCGGCGCTACATCGGCGAGATCGAGGATCACGCCCGCGCGGCGGGCTTCGACGGCTCGCTGCTGATCGTGCAGTCCACCGGCGGGCTTTACGAGGCGGAGCAGGCGAAGTCGCAGTGCGTGCGCATGCTGGAATCGGGTCCGGCCGCGGGCGTGATCGGCACGCAGGCGCTGTGCCGCACGCTCGGCCTCGGCCGCGCCATCGCCTTCGACATGGGTGGCACCACCGCCAAGGCTGGCGTGATCCACGACGGGGAGGCGCTCACCAGCGGGCGTGCGCAGATCGGCAGCTACGGCCAGTCGCTGCCGATCCAGATCGCGATGATGGATATCTTCGAGGTCGGCACCGGCGGAGGCTCGATCGCGCGGGTCGAGGACGGCGCGCTGCGCGTCGGGCCGCGCAGCGCCGGGGCTTCGCCGGGCCCGGCCTGCTACGGTCTCGGCGGGGCGGAGCCCACCGTCACAGACGCCAACCTGGTGCTCGGGCGGCTGGGCGCCGATCGTTTCCTGGGCGGCGAGATGACGCTCGACGTCGCGGCGGCCGAGCGCGCGCTGCGCACGCACATCGCCGACCCGCTCGACCTGTCTGTTGTTGAGGCGGCGGACGGCATCCTGCGCATCGCCGCGACGGCGATGTCCTATGCAGTCAAGGGGGTCACCACCGAGCGCGGGCTCGACGCCGGCGACTTTGCGCTGGTCGCGTATGGCGGGGCGGGCCCGCTGCATGCCGTGCAGATCGCGCGCGAGATCGGCATCACGCGCGTCATCATCCCGTTTGCGCCGGGGGTGTTCTCGGCATTCGGCATGCTGTTCGCGGACCTGCGCTACGACTACGTGCGCACCGCGCCGTCCAGGCTGGAGGATGTCTCGTTCGACGCGTTCGAACGCATCTACGGCGAGCTGGAGGCGCAGGGGCGGGCGGCAATCGAAGCCGCCTCCGTCGCGCCGCGTCGCGTCACCATCAAGCGCGCGGCTGACATGCGCTACGTCGGCCAGGAACACCCGGTCACGGTCGATCTGCCGCTGCGCGTCTTCGCCAAGCAGGACCGGGCCGCGATCAAGCGGCATTTCGACGAACTCCATCTCCTGCGTTACGGCACGTCCGCGCCGGAGGAGCCGGCGGAGATCGTCAGCCTGCGCACGACCGTGACGGGCGAGATGCGCAAGCCGCCGCAGGAAAAGATCGCCCGCGGCAGGGCGACGCCCCCGCGCGCCGCCTTCACCGGCACGCGCAAGGCCTATTTCGGCCGCCGCTTCGTGGCGGCTCCGACCTACCGGCGCGCGGAGCTCGTCGCCGGCAACCGCATCGACGGCCCCGCGCTGATCGAGGAGCATGCCTCCACCACGGTGGTGATGCCCGGCGACAGGCTGGTGGTCGATGCCTACGGCAACCTCGTGATCACGGTCGGAGCGGCGTGATGGCCAGATCGAAATCGACGACGAAACGCAAGGCTGCCTTAAGGCGCGCGAAGGCCGATCCGGTGCTGACCGAGATCGTGCGCAACGGCGTCATCGCGGTGACGGAAGAGATGAAGACCAATCTCATGCGCACCGCCTACAACATGATCATCTACGAGGCGCTGGACTTCACCACCGGCCTCTTCACCGCCGACGGCGACACGGTATCGATCGGCATCGGCCTGCCGAGCTTCATCCGCGGCATGTCGAACACGGTGAAGGCCAAGATCGCGCATTTCGGGCGCGAGAACATGAAGCCGGGCGACATCTACGTCACCAACGACGCCTATACGACCGGCAGCCACCTCAACCATTTCACCTTCACGCTGCCGGTGTTCCACGGCGGGAAGCTCGCGGGATTCTCCTGCTGCATGGCGCATTGGATCGACGTCGGCGGCACGCTCGGCGGCATGACCACCGACATCTTCTCGGAAGGCCTGCAGATCCCGATCACCAAGTACCAGGACCGCGGCGTCGTGAACCAGACGCTGGTCGACATCATCCGGTTGAACGTGCGGCTGCCGAGCCGCGCCATGGGCGATCTGCGCGCGCAGGTGACGGCGGTGAAGACCGGCGAGCGGCGCTTCCTGCAACTGCTCGACCGCTACGGGCGCGAGCCGGTGCTCGATGCCATCGCCGCCATCATGGACCATTCCGAGGTGCAGGCGCGCGCGCGCACGCGCAGTATCCCGGACGGCATCTACGAGGCGGAATCCTTCATGGACGACGACGGCATCGAGGTCGGCAAGCCGGTGCCGATCCGCGTGAAGGTCGTCGTCAAGGGCGAGCGCATGACCATCGACCTGTCGGAGGTGGCGCGGCAGGTGCGCGGGTTCTTCAACTCGGGTCCCTCGACCTCGATCGGCCTCGCCCAGATGGCCTACAAGTGCATCACCTCGCCGACCGACTACCCGATCAACGACGGCTCGTTCCGCAGCCTCGATGTGATCGCGCCGAAGGGCACGGTGGTCTCGGCGGTGCGGCCCGCGCCGATGCGCTGGTGGATGACCTATCCGATGACGGTCGTCGACACGGTCTACAAGGCGCTGGCGCCGGCGATCCCGGAGCGGGTGATCGCGGGGCATCACGCCGACCTCGTCACCGCCCAGATCCACGGCATCAATCCGCGCACCAGCGAGTTCTTCATCGGCGGCATGGGACCGCTCGGCGGCGGCTGGGGCGCCAAGCTGACCGAAGACGGCATGTCGGCGACCGTCTGCGCCAACGACGGTGACACCCACAACTCCCCCAACGAGCAGGTCGAGGCCAAATTCCCGGTGGTGGTGGAGCGCTGCACGCTGATCCAGGATTCCGGCGGCGCCGGCAAATATCGCGGCGGGCTCGGCATCGAGAGCGTGGTGCGTGCGCGCAGCAATATGATCCTCAACACGCAGACCGACCGCTCGCACTGCCGGCCCTGGGGGCTCGCCGGCGGCCTCGACGGCACCGGCAACCACATTCACGTGCGCCACGAGGGAACCTGGAAGACCGACCAGCGCAACGCCAAGATGCTGGTGACGCAGCTCAAGGCCGGCGACGCCTTCCGGCTGCGCTCGGGCGGGGGCGGGGGCTACGGCTCGCCCCTCGAGCGCGACCTCGCGGCCGTGCGCAACGACGTGCGGCAGGGCTACGTGTCGGCCGCCGCCGCGCGCGAACTGTACGGCGTCGTGATCGATCCCGAGACGTTCGAAATCGACGAGGCGGCGACGCAGAGCCTGCGCGCCTCGCTGCGACAGAACGTCCCGCCCGCGCGGTCGGCCTGACGCCTGCTCACGTCCTGCGCTTGAGCTTGTAGGTCAGCATGCCGTTGCCGCCGCCGCAGCACGGGCAGGACATCGCCACCAGGATGTTCTGCTTCTGCTCCTCGTCGAGGTCGGCGGCGTCCATGACGGCGCGGACCTGCTGATCGAACAGGTCATGCAGCGCACTGGGCGCGGGCGCCGTCACCGGAAAGGCCTCCGCGATGACCGCATCGATCTCCGCGTCGCTGATCGGCTTGAGCTGGGGGCGGGACTTGCTGCGCTTCACCATGCTACGGAACCCTTTCGATAGCCCTAGATAGTCCTGCAACCTCGCCATGCAAAGCGCCGGATCGGTGTCGACTTCCGCGGCGGCCGGGGTATTGTTCGCGGGCGGGCGGTGACGCGCAGGCGGCGCGGCCCGTCGCCCTCGGCCGGCGACACGGGCTCGGCCGTCGACGGGCGCGAAATGCAATGACCGCGCATGGCGGGAAGCGGGGCCGTCCATCGGCTTCGCCCTGCCGCGCGCCGGAAGCGACCTTGACCAATAACGACCGGGATCATCATGAGCGACCTGCGCGTCGGTTTCATCGGCATCGGCAACATGGGCTGGCCGATGGCCAAGAACATCCTCAAGGCCGGCAACAACGTCCTGCAGGCGGACCATAAGCTGCACATCTTCGACGCCGACAAGAAGCGGATGGCGAAGTTCGTGCAGGAGGAGGCGGGCGCGCTGGCCACGGCGGAAGCGTCGGCCGTCGCCAAGGCCTCCAACGTGATCGTCACGATGCTGCCGACGGGACCGATCGTGCGCGACGTCGTGCGCGAGATGATCGACAGCGGCGCGCTCGCCAAGGGCACGATCATCATCGACATGAGTTCGTCCGAGCCGACCGGCACCCGCCAGCTCGCACAGGCCCTGGAGAAGATCGGCGTGACGCTGATCGACGCGCCGGTGTCCGGCGGCATCCCGGGCGCGCAGGCGGGCACCCTCACGCTCATGATCGGCGGCGATGACGAGAAGGCGATCGAGCGCGTGACGCCGGTGCTGCAGACCATGGGGCAGCGACTGTTCCGGACGGGCGTGTCGGGCTCCGGCGACGTGGTGAAGGCGCTCAACAACTATCTCGCCGCCGCCAACTTCCGCGCGATCTCGGAGGCGGTCGCGGTGGGCGAGAAGTTCGGCCTCGATCCGAAACTGATCATCGACATCGTCAACGCCTCGACCGGGCGCAGCTTCGCCTCGGAAGGCTCGTTCAAGAACCAGGTGCTGACCGGCAAGTATGCCGCGGGCTTCGCGCTCGGCCTGCTCGCCAAGGACGTGAAGATCGCGTCCGACCTTGCCGGCGAGCTCGGGGTGATGGCGCCGCTGTGCGCGGTGACGTTCAACGTGTTTGCCAATGCCAGCGTCGCGCTCGGCTACGGGGCGGACTTCACCGCCGCCCACCGGCATTGGACGCAGCCGGCGGCCAACGATCGGTAACCGCGAGAAAACGCTCCTACGCCAGCCCGCTCGGTCCCGGGCTCGTCTCCGACGTGGCAATCATTTCGCGCGTCAGGCGCTCGAGCATGTCGCGTTCGACGCCGTGGGCCGCTGGTGTGCCCCAAAGGTTCCGCATCTCCAGCGGATCTCCGGCGATGTCGTAAAGCTCGGCCCAGTCGACGCCGTGGTAGACACTGAGCCGGTGATCTTGCGTCACCAGGGTGCGCATGCGGATACGGCCTGGGAAGCCCATGTAGACGCGCTGCCCTTCCTCCTCGATCAGGACCGCGTCGCGCGGCACGCCGGCGCCGGTCAGCGCGGGAAGCAGGGAGCAGCCAAGCATGCCGTTGAATGGCCGCACGCCGGCGCGGTCAAGGATGGTGCGCGCGATATCGATGGTCGCGCCCAGATGGTGGCGGCGGCCCTGGGTGCGGCGCTCGGCGGTCTCGCGCCAGATGAAAGGGACGCGGATCAGGCCCTGGTAGTGGACGGGGCCCTTGAGCATGAGCTGGTGGTCGCCCATGAGATCCCCGTGGTCGGACGTGAAGATCACCACGGTGTCGTCGGCGCGGCCGCTGGCCTGCAACGCCGCGAGAATTCGCGCTATCGCATCGTCGATCATCGCGATCATGCCGTAGGTGAGCGCGATCAGCGGGCGTGCCTCCGCTTCCGTGCAGGCGAACAGCGCAGGCGTATCCTTGCGAGCGGTCCCATTGTCGCGTTCGGCGAGCAGGTGCCGCACGTGCGGCGGCACCGACGCGGGATCCACGTGCCAGCTTGCAGGCAGCATCACGTCCTCCGGCCGATATAGATCCCAATACCGGCCCGGCGGTGTGAACGGGTGGTGCGGGTCCGGAAAAGATACCTTCAGGAAGAACGGCTTGTCGGGCTCGGCGGCGAACTCCTTGAGCCGGACAATCGCCCGCTCGGCGATATAGGTCGTGGGATAGAGTTCCTCGGGCATGCGCGTGCGCCAAGTCTGGGGAAGGTCGGCACCTTCGTTGCTGAGCGCGTTGCGCGGCCCGCGCAGCGAGTCCGGATCGCGGTGGCGCTCGGCGAGCCAGCGCGTGTAGTGACCCTCCACCTCGTCGCCATGCTGGATCGCCAGGTCGACCGCGTCGAAACCGTAATAGGGATAGTCGAGGTCGTGACCGGGGTCGTTGCGCCACTTGGCGGCGATCTCCTGGTCGTAGCGCCCGTTGGTTCCGGTCCGGCGAGCTTCTCGACCCAGGGGACGGCCGCCGATCGCCGGGTGGCCAGTCATGTTCTGCAGGTGCGACTTGCCGCACAGGACGGTGCGATAGCCAGCCTCGCGCAACAGGTCGACGAAGGTGATGGATTCGAGCGGCAGGGGAATTCCATTGTGGCGCACTCCATTGAGCGAGGGCGGCCGACCCGTCATGAATGTCGCGCGGTTGGGCATGCACACCGCCGACGTGACGTAGAAGCGCTCGAACAGCACGCCATCCCTGGCGATCGAATCGATCGCCGGGGTTTTCACGACGGGATTTCCATAGCACCCGAGGTGGTCGGCGCGGTGCTGGTCGGTGATGACCACGAGGAAGTTCGGTCGCTGTACCACTGATACGTGCCCGTTTGGAGAACGGCGCCGGCGCCGTCAGGATCGCCGGCGACGAAAATGGCGTTACTGCTGCGCTTGAAAGCCGGATGCCTTGATGATGCGCGCCCAGCGCGCGATCTGCGTCTTGATGCTGTCCGCGAATTCGGGGCCGGACTGCCCGGAGACGTCGAAGCCCTGGGCTTCCAGCTTGGACTTCACCTCCGGGTCGGCGTGCGCCTTCTTGGCGGCATCGAGTAGCCGCGCGAGCACGTCGGGTGGCGTGCCCGCCCGCACCAGCAGGCCGAACCACACGCTCGTGTTGAACTCGGGGTAGCCGAGCTCGGCGAAAGTCGGCGTGTCCGGCAGGAAGCGCGATCTCGTGGTGCCGGTGGTCGCAATCGCCCGCAATTGGCCGGCCCGCAAGGCCGGCAGTGCCGACTGCATCTGCGCAAAACCGAGAAGGGCGTGGCCTGCGATCAGATCGGTCGTTTGCGGTGCAGAGCCGCGATAGGGCACGTGGGTCAGGTCAAGTCCGAACCGTTCGTTGAGCTGGAATCCCATGAACGCCGAGGGGGTGCCGGGGCTCCATGACGCGTAGCTGAGCTTGCCCGGATTGGCCTTCACCCAGGTGACGATCTCGCTCAGGGTCTTGGCCGGCACGCTCGGATGGGTGACCAGTACCGGCACCGACTCGACGCCCTTGATGAGCGGGGTGAAGTCGTCGATCGACCAATTCAGGTTGGGATAGGCGCTCGGGTTGATCTCGGTCATGGCGGCCGTCCCGATCCACACCGCCGTCCCGTCCCGCGGCAGCGTCAGCATGTATTGCGCCGAAATGTTGCCGTTGGCGCCCGGCTTGTTCTCGACGATGATCGTGCGCCCCAGCGTCCTCGACATCCGATCGGCGATCATGCGCGCATAGGGATCGATCGCGCCGCCTGCCACGGCGCCGACCACGAAGCGGATCGTGTTGGAATCGGATTGTGCGGACGCCGGTGGAGCGGCCACAAGGCCGATGCCGACGAGTGCAATCGCGAAGCTTCGTATGTCCATTGCATCCTCCCGATCCGTCTGAACGCTCTTGCGCGGACGCCGTTCGCCGGCGATTTGACCCAAGGCTAGCTCAAGTGCCCATATGCGAATAATAATGATACTCGATGAGGTCATATCGTTCCGGAATGAGCCCCGTGGATCCTCGCATTCAATACCGTCTCAAGCTGCGTGATCTCGACGTGCTCCTGGCGGTCATTCGTGCGGGCGGGATGGGAAAAGCCGCGCGCAGCCTGAACATGTCGCAGCCGGCGGTTTCGAAGGCGATCGCTGATCTCGAACGGGCCATCGGCGTGCAGCTGTTAGACCGCTCGCGGCATGGCGTGGTGCCGACGCCGTATGGACTCGCCCTGAGCCGTCGAGGCTTCGCGGTCTTCGACGAACTCCGGCAGGGGATGAAGGAGATCGGATTTCTGTCCGATCCGACGCGCGGCGAGCTCAAGATCGGCAGCACGGAGCCGCTGGCGGCCGGGCCGATCGCGGCCACCATCGACAGGCTGGTGCGGCGATCCCCGGCCTTCCTTTTCGACGTCGTAGCCGCCGACACGGCCACGCTGCTGCGTCAGCTCGAGGACCGCGCGGTGGACGTCGTCGTGGTGCGCATGTACGACGCCGTCGTCCCTGATCACATGCAGGCGGACGTTCTCTATCGCGATCGCTTGGTGGTGGCGGCGGGACCGCGCAATCCGTTGACAGCGCGGCGCAAGATCGGGCTGGGGCAACTGGTGGACGAGCCCTGGGCTCTGCCGGCAGCGGAATCGTTGATCGGGGCGAGCTTCCGGGAGGCCTTCTTCGCATTGGGCTTGCCGGCGCCCCGCACGGTCGTGATCACCCATTCGCAGAACGTGCGCTATCAGCTGGTGGTGGGGGGACGCTTCCTCACCATGGACGCCGCGACGCCGCTGCGCTTCACGGGTCGCCGCCTCGGCATCCGAGCGTTGCCGGTCGATCTGCCGACGACGGAGCGGGCGGTCGCGGTGATTACATTGAAACACCGCGCGCCGAGTCCGTTGGTCCCGATCTTCGTCGCCACGTTGCGCACGGTGGCGCAGCCGCGTTCCGAGACTGGCGGTCGTCGCAAAAGCGTTGGATAATCGCGGCACAACTGACGGGAGGACACCGATGGGGACGGTGAGGGCGCTGCTTGCGGCAGCTCTGGGAATTGTACTGCTGGCTTGCCCCGCGACGGCGCAGGAGGACAAGTTTCCCTCGCGTCCGGTGCGGCTGATCACGCTGACCACCGCGGGCGGCACGCTCGACCTGATCGCGCGCACGCTCTCGCGCTACCTGCCGGACTACCTCGGTCAGCAGGTCTATGTGGAGAACAAGGTCGGAGCCGGCGGCAACATCGGCGCCGACGCCACCGCCAAGTCCCCGCCCGACGGCTACACCATCGGAATGGTGACGATCTCGACGCACGGCATCAATCCGACGCTCTACGGCTCCAAGATGCCCTTCGATGCGGTCAAGGACTTCGCCCCGATCACCGTCGCGGCCACCGTCAACAACATCGTTGTGGTGCACCCGTCGGTGCCCGCCAAGAACATCCAGGAGCTCGTCACGTACCTGCGCGCCAATCCGGACAAGCTCTCGTTCGGATCGGCCGGAACGGGAACCTCGCAGCATCTCGCCGGCGAGATGTTCAAGTCGCTCACCGGCACGCGCATGACGCACGTGCCCTACAAGGGCGCCGCCCAGGCCATCCCCGACCTGCTGCAGGGCGTGATCCAGGTGATGTTCGTGTCCGCGCCGGAGGTGGTTGCCCACATCAAGAGCGGGTCGCTGCGCGCGTTGGCCGTGACCTCGAAGAAGCGCGCCGCGGCGTTCCCGGACATTCCGAGCGTCGCCGAGCAGGGCTATCCCGACTTCGACGTGGTCACGTGGTTCGGCGTCGTCGCGCCCGCCGGCACGCCGCCGGCGATCGTCGAGCGCTACAACACCGCGATCCGCGCCATCCTGTCGAAGCCCGACGTGAAGGAGCGGCTCGCACAGGTGAGCGTCGAGACCATGACCGACCAGACGCCGCAGCAGTTCGCCGACTTCATCAAGGCCGAGATCGCCAAATGGGCGCCGATCGTGAAGGCGAGCGGCGCCAAGCTCGACTGATGAGGTCGTGGCCTGGCGCCGTCGCCAGCTTCACATGCGCAGTCGCACGCCGGCGTAGACCGCGCGGCCGGAGCCCGGCTCGAACAGCATGGACGTGACGTTGGCCGTCTCCGCGATGCTCGCGCTCGCGATGTAGCGTTCGTCCATGAGGTTGCGCAGCTCGAGGTAGGCGGAGAGGCGCTCGCCGGAGTCCTGGCCGACCCGCAGATTGAGCAGGGCGTAGGGCTTGGTCGTCAGGCTGTTGGTGTTGTCGACGAAATAGGCCTGCGGCACCCATTCGATGTTGGGTCCGGCGTAGAAGCCGGACGGATGACGATAAAGCGCTTCTGCGCGCAGGAGGTGCGGCGGCGCGCCGGGCAAGCGGTTGTCGCCGTAGCGCTGGTCGCCCACGAAGTGGAAATCGCTGAACGTGTAGGCGAGGTTGATCCAGACGCTGTCCTGCGGGGACGCCAGGCCGTGCATGACGGCCGCGCCGAGCCCGGCCTCGATCCCCTGATGCCGGGTGCGGTCGGCATTGGTCACCGTGCAGGCTCCCGGCGTTGCCGGACCGGTCAGGCATTGCAGCTCGTTGCGCAGGTCTGCGCGGTAGAGCGCGATGTCCCAGGTGAGGTCGGCGTGGCGGCCGCGCGTGCCGATCTCGTAGGTGGTTGCGGTCTGCGCGCGGATGCCGGAGAGCGCCGCGGTGGCGAAGGAGTTCTCGCCGAAGCTCGGCACTTCCGCGCTGCGCGAGACGTTGCCGAACACTTGCCAGCCGGGGCCGGCATCCCACAGCACCCCGCCTTTCGGGCTCCAGATGTCGAACGTGTGCGTGCCGGACTGGTCGCCGTTGGCAAGGAAGCGGTCCTCGCGTTCGCGCACCGCATGCAGGAACTGCGTTCCCGTCACCAGCGCGAGGTCGGGACGCACGAAGAACGAGTTCTCGGCGTAGGCGGAGAGATTGCGTGAACGGTCGAGGGATGACGACAGCAGCGCGCCTTTCACCGCGCCGGGCAGGTTGGCGAACTGGCGATTGTCGATGTCGCCATTGTGCAGGTTGACTCCGCCGACGAGACGGTTGCGGAAAGCCCCGACCGTGCGCTCGTCGGTCGCGCGCGCGAAGCCGCCATAGTCCTGGTAGCGGTAGTCGAGCCACTGGAAGATCGGGTGCATCAGGTGGCGGTCGACGCCGAACAGGCCGAAGTCGACCGTGGCGGATCCGAGCCGGACGGTCGTCTTGTTGGCGACGCGCACGGTATCAATGTTGCGCTGCTGGTCGAGCAGCACGTTGTTGGGCGCGGCGGTCCGCGGCGTATCGAGGGCGGATGCTTTGGTGACGGAGCCCGGGATGCGTTGCCGCACAGTGTTGGCGTTGATGTAGAAGCGCGTCTCGGCGTCGGCCGAAACGCGGTAGCCGAAGTTGGCGCTGCCGCGTTCGCCATGGCCGTTGCTGTGATCGCGGAACCCGTCCTGGCGCTGCGCCGATCCGGTCACGAACCAGTCGAAAGGCCCGCGTGCGCCGCCGGTGCTGGCCTGCCCGCGCACGAAGCCGAAGCTGCCGCCGTCGACACGGCTGTCGAAAACGGACGCGTCGCGTCCGCTCGGGGTCACGAAGTTGATCGCGCCGCCGAGCGAGTTGGCGCCGAAGCGCAACGCGTTGCCGCCCTTGGACACCTCGACGTAGCGGTAGGCGGTGGGGTCGATCTCCTGGAAGTCGCCGTAGCCGTCGGCAGTGTTGATCGGGATGCCGTCCATGAAGAGCTGGACGCCGCGCAGGTGGAAGTTGCGCGAGAGGCCCGAGCCGCGGATCGAGAGCCGCGTGTCCTCGCCCCATTTGGGTTGCGCAAAGACGCCGGGCACCCAGTCGAGGACGTCCTTGATGGTTGCGGCGGGCCCGCTCTTGAACTGCGTGTCCGGGACGATCTCGACCGCGCCGGGCGTGCGCTGGATCTCGCTGCGCGCCTGCACCGCGTTCGGAACGGTGAGGGACGGCGCGGCGGCGGACGACGGGAAGGTGCCCTGCACGACGATCGGGGGCAGGGCGGTGGTGGATTGCGACCAGGCGAGATCGGGCGCCGCGGCGACAGCCACGAGCGCCGCGCCGAGGGCGCGGACGACGGATGACATGATGATGCTCCAGCAGGAAAGGGTGTAACCGGGACGACGAGGTGGTTACGCGGCCTGCGGAGGTCCTTGGCTGGTGCGGGGCGTGTGCCGGCGCGCGACGGTTGCGGGCGCGTCGGAGATCGGCGGCGTGACCTCGGCGGTGCCGAGGTCGAGCGGCGCCGCGGTGGCGACGCCGTTCGGAAGCGGCGGGGCATGCGCGGCGAATGTGCAGATGGCGCAGGTGTGGTGCAGGCGCGGAGCGTCGCCGTGGTCGGTGTCGACGCCGCCGTAGCAGAGGACGAATCCGTCGGCCGGCGCGGCTGCAGCCATTTGCGTCGCCGCCATGCCGGCGAACAACGCCTGCAAGACGAGCGCGTACGCAGCCACGACAGTGGCCACGCGGTTCAGTGTGCGTGGACGACGCAGGAATTGCAGCACGGCACCCCCCGAGGCGGTTGCTAGCACCTCGGCGCCGCCGTGAAAAGCAGCGAGCCGGACTGTCCGCAGGACAATCCGGCTCGGCTACGGCCTCTGATTGAGCGGAGCTTACGCCGCCTTCTTGCGGTTGGCCTCGAGGCGCGCGTCGACGAGCGCGACCTGCGCGTCGATGGCCGGATGGCTCAGCCCCTTCTGCTTGGCGATGAGCTGCACCAGCTTGTCGGCACGCTCGATGTTGGGAGCGCCGTTCTGCAGCGCGCGCGCCGCGGACGCCGGACGCGTCAGGCTCTGCGCGGCGGCGGCATATTTCTCGAACGGCACGAGGTCGTTCGGGTTGGCGCCAAGCTTCACGCACAGGTCGAAGACGAAATTGTAGACCGAGCGCGCTTCCTCGATGTTGGAGTGCACGGCCTCCTGCGCGGTGCGCATGCCGTCCTTGGTGATGCAGCGGTAGTTTCCTGCGAGCAGCATCGACCACTTGGCGAGCGGCACGAAGATCGAGTCATAGACCTTCAGCTTCACGGGAAGCTCGGTCTTGCCTTCGGGCGTGTCGAAGCGGATCGCCTCGATGTCGTCCTGCAGCTTGCGCAGAATAGCGGTGTCCTTGTCGTCGGCGAACTTCGCCACCTTGAAGTTCGTCGGCAGCGTCACCTGCAGCACGTTGACCTTCTCGTCGGGCGGACGGATCGCCTGCGGGTCGGGGCTGCACAGGGTGAGCTTGCCGGGCTCGAAATTGTTCCACACGGTGGGATCGGTGTAGGCCGGCTTGAGCGCTTCGGCATCGAGGCCGGGAATGCGCTTGAGATAGGTGAGGGGCGGCATGTTCATGATCGACATGCACGGCACCTTGGACTTTGCGACCGCGTCGAGCAGGTCGCGCACGCCGGGCGAGCGATACTGCGGCTCCTGCATGGCGAGGCCGACGAGGTCGAAGTCGGACGGATTGAAGTCGCCGGGACCGCCGGCGCGCACCTTGCCCGGCAGCTTGCGCGAGTCGATCTCGACCTGGTCCTTGCGCCCCTTGACCGGCAGCCGCACGCGAAAGCCTTCGGCGTTGATGAGGTCGGCCTCGGCGGGCAGGCAGACCAGGGTGACGTTGTGGCCGCCGAACAGCATCTTCGAGGCCAGCAGGGAGCCGTAGGACGCGCCCATGATCAGAATGTTGTAAGTCGCCGCCATCACCTGCTCCATTGCGAGATAGGGAAAGATGAGAGGGGCCGGGCCGCGAGTGTCCCGCCGCTGCTCACATGGTTGGGATGCTATGCGGGCCGCACGCCCGATGCAATCGTGGACGCCGCGAAGCGGGCCGGCGCTGCCTCTGGCGTTCGCCGCTGCGATCGCGGCCACGGGAATTTGTTTTGCCGGCTCGGGAACCTTTGCCCATCCTGCCCATTCGCGGGGACGAGGACGGCGCGCGGGGCGCCGGCTTTTTTCGCAGCATCCGTGTCTTGTCACTGCATCGATCTGGTGTAGCTTGAGCGCGCGGTGACGGGTCGGCTTCGGGGGCAGGTGTGCAGGTTTTCCGCCAGGAGACGCGATATGCGCGCGCGGCCGTCCGCGCGTCGGTGTTCGCGGTGTCGTCCATCGCAGTTCTCGCGACGCTGGTTCTGCCGTGCCGCGCGGTCGACGACGGAGCCTCCGCGCGCACGGTCGATCGGCAATCCGCCGATCCGTCCGGGTTTCGCACGGCGCAGACGTGGTTTCCGCCGGCGCCACGTTACGAGCGGCGCGATCCGACCGCACGATACTATCATGTCCGTCCGCGTGACGCATATGGCCGGCCGGGTCCGGTCTATCGCGTGCTCGGCGTCGAGAAGCGCAAGCGCAAGAAGCCGGTCGACCGGCACAAGCTGCGCGCGGCTGAACAGCTCCGGAAGGCGCCTCCGCCGCCGCCCACGACGGGGCCCTTGCTGCTCGCGGTGTCGCTCGCCAAGCAGCGCATCACGCTGTTCGACCAGGGCGTTGCCGTCGCCGACAGCCCCATTTCCTCCGGCAAGGCGCGCACCCCGACGCCGACCGGCGTGTTCAGCGTCATCCAGAAGCAGTGGTGGCATCGCTCCAATCTGTACAGCGCCGCTCCGATGCCGTTCATGCAGCGCCTGACCTGGTCGGGCATCGCGCTGCATGCCGGCGATCTGCCGGGCTATGCCGCCTCGCACGGCTGCATCCGCCTGCCGGACGATTTCGCCATCCGGCTCTGGGGCACCACCCGCGTGGGGACGCGCGTCATCGTCACGCATGGCGAGATCAAGCCGATCGAGATCGCGCATCCGCGTCTGTTCGCGCCGAAGCCGAAGCGCAAGGACGATCAGCCCGAGAGGCCTCCGGCCGTGGACGAGGCTTCGCTGCTCGAGCGTCTCGCCGAACGCAGTGGAATTGCAGCGCCGCCGGTCGCATCGCTGGCCCAGCAGGGCCAGCTCTCGCTCGCCGATGCGCCGACGAGCGCGCCGTTGCTCGAGCGCTCGGTCGCCAGCGACGGCATGGAATTCCTTGCGCAGAGCAATGGCCCCCTCACGCTCGTCAACCCGGACGGCTCGCCGCTCGCGGAAGGGGACGATGTCGCTCTCGATGATGCGGACGATGTGGACGATGCCGCCGACGTGAACGAGGATGGGCCCGCAGCGGCCGCCGCCGCCGCGCCGGCCGTGGCTGAAGCGCCGGCCGTGGCCGAAACGCAGGTCGTGGCCGAAATGCCGGCCGTGCCTGAGGTGCCGCACGACACGCCTGTTGCCGCGCGTGACCCGGCCCCCAAGGCTGCGCAGGTGAACCGGATCACCATCGTGCGGCCCGGCCAGCCCGATGAAGTGCTGGAGATCCCGGAAGCGGCCGGGACGGAGGAGACCGGGTCGGAGGAGAGCGCGCTTGCCACGATCACCGTCGTGCGCGGCGGTCGGCCGACCGAGATCGAGGTGATCGCTGTGAGCCGGCTGACGCCTCGGACGCAGGCCGCGCTGCCTCTGCCCGAAACGGAGCCCCCGCTGGTGGTGGCGTATAACGGCGACATGACCTTGGCGCTGCGCACGCGTCGCGCACGCAAGGTGAAGCCCGCGCAATTGCCCGTGATCCCGCCCGGGCCGCAGGCGCGGCCGCTGCGTCCAGGTCCGCTTTCGGTGTTCGTCAGCCGCAAGGAGCGGCGCCTCTATGTCCGCAAGGGCTTCGAGCCGCTGTTCGATGTGCCGGTCACCATTGCCGAGCCCGGCCGCCCCCTCGGCAACCACGTGTTCACGGCGATGGCGGTGAACGAGGCCGATGCTCGCTGGAATGTGATCTCGTTGCCGGTGGAGCGGTTGGCCAAGGTGCGGCGTACGGTCGAATATGGCCGCGGCAAGAAGAAGCGGCGCTACAGCCGCTGGGTCAAGGAATACATCAGCAGTCCCGCGCCGGCATCCGCCCGCGAAGCGCTTGATCGTATCGACATTCCCGAGGAGGCGGTGACCCGGATCTCCGAGTTGTTGTCCGTCGGCGCCACGCTGATCGTCAGCGACGAAGGTCTGGGCCGCGAGACCGGCCGCGAGACCGATTTCACGGTGCTGACGAAATAACCGGCCAAAAAGTCGGTCGCGGTGCGGCGAATTCACCGCATCGAAATCATTTCGCTTCAAAATATCGCCGCGATTGCAACCGCATATTCGCTGCAGAGTTATGCTCGTTGCAACGCAGCGTTACATGTCGCGTTGGTACGTCCGGCTGGCGTGTGCGGGTACCGGACTGGAAAGGGTACGTGTGTTGCGTAAGTCTGTGTCGGGTTCCTCTCGCGCCAGCATCGTTGCTCATGCATTGGGCATCATCGGTGCAGCCACGGTGGCGGGCACATCGTCGGGAGCGCTGGCTCGCGACTTCTTCGATTTCTCGCCGCGGGCTTACGCGCCGCGCTACATGGAGCCGCGCGCCTACTACGCGCCGTTCGACTATGGGCGTTCGCGGGGCGGCGACAGCGCTCGTGATCCGCTGATCAAGCGGACGGCGGAGCAGCTTCGCAAATCCCCCAAACCGCCGCCCGTGAAGGGGCCGTTGCTCATCGCGGTGTCGCTGGCCCATCAGCGGCTCACCCTCTACGACGACGGCGTTGCGATCGCACATAGCCCGATTTCGAGCGGGACCGCGTCCCATCCGACGCCCACCGGGTTGTTCAGCGTGATCCAGAAGGCGCGCTGGCATCGCTCCAATCTCTACAGCGCGGCTCCCATGCCGTTCATGCAGCGCATCACCTGGTCTGGCGTCGCCCTGCATTCGGGCCATTTGCCCGGATACCCGGCCTCGCACGGCTGCATCCGCCTGCCGAACGATTTCGCGATCCGCCTGTTCCGGACCACCCAGAACGGTGCACGCGTGGTGGTGTCCCAGCGCGAGGTTGCCCCGGTGGCGATCTCGCATCGCAACCTGTTCCGGCTGCCGACCAAGGATGACACTCCCGTCGCCACGGACGACCGGCCGGTGCTGCGGCCCAGCATCACGACCGTCCCGGCCAGCGCGTCGGCCTCGGGCGGCGCGGCATCTGCAGCGGATCCGGCCCCGGATGAGGCCGAGAGCGCCAAGCCTGAGACGAAGGTTGCGTCCATGACCGCCGTGGGCCCGACGAGTGGCGAGGGCACCCCGGATACGCCCCTGTCCGCCGAAAAGCCCCTGCGCCCGGGCCCGGTCTCCGTCTTCGTCAGTCGCAAGGAGCAGCGCCTTTATGTCCGCAAGGGTTTCGAGCCGCTGTTCGATGTGCCGGTGGTGATCCATAACCCCGACCAGCCGATCGGCACGCACCTGTTCCTCGCCATGAGCGCCGAAGACGGCGGCCCGTCACCTCGCTGGATGGTCGTTTCGCCTCCGCTCCGTGAGCCCGCCCACCTCACGCACAGCGCGCGTTCGCACAAGGGCAAAGGCAAGGGCAAGGCTGCGGCGGTGGAGCCGGCGCCACAGTCCCCGGCCGCGGCGAGCGCGGCCTTGGACCGCATCGAGTTTCCGTCCGACGCGGTGGCGCGCATTACCGAGTTGATGTCGGTGGGTGCCGCACTGACCGTTAGTGACGAGGGTCTCGGTCCGGAAACCGGCAAGGAAACCGACTTCGTCGTTCTGACCAGCCCACCTCAGCCCTCCAAGCGTGCCAAGCCGAAGTCCCCTCGGTACGAGGCCGACCGCTTCGACACCTGGCGGCCCAGCCGGTCGCGCTGGTTCTAGCCCCGGCGCCAGCTTTCCCGCCGGCGCGGCAATCGTCGTCAACCCCGACCCTGTCGCCCCCAGATCCACCGGGCCGCTCTCGCGCGGCCCGAGGCGCTGCATTGCGTTTTGCCGGGACCCTGGTGGCGAATCGCGGCGTATAAGGCGGTAGAGTGCCGGGCCGTGGGTTCGGCCGGTCGCTGGCGGAAGGGGCGGGATGCCGGTGGGTTTCAGTCTGTGGGTGGTTCCAAGTCTCTGGTGTATCGCCGGATTCTTCGCCGTCGCCGGAGTGGCGGTGCTGGCCGGCCGCTATCGCTTTGCCACCCCCCTGGTCTACGGAGCCGCATTCCTGGTCAGCCTCGTCGCGTTGGCCTCTGCCCTGCTGGCTCTGACCGGCGGCGAACCGACGGCCCTGCGTCTGCCGCTGGGGCTGCCCTGGGTCGGAGCCCATTTTCGCCTCGATGCACTCAGCGCGTTCTTCCTGGTCGTCATCAACCTTGGCGGCGCTGCGGCCAGCCTCTACGGCCTGGGCTATGGCCCGCACGAGTCCGCTCCCTTGAGGGTGCTCCCGTTCTATCCGGCGTTCCTCGCCGGCATGAACCTCGTGGTGCTGGCCGACGATGCCTTCACCTTCCTTGTGGCCTGGGAGTTCATGTCGCTGGTCTCCTGGGCGCTGGTCATGGCGCATCACCTCGTTCCGGCCAACACGCGCGCCGGCTACACCTACCTCGTGATGGCGAGCTTCGGCACGCTCTGTCTGCTGTTCTCCTTCGGCGTCATGGCCGGATCGAGCGGCGAATACGCCTTCGCGGCGATGCGCGCGACCCCGCCGGAATGGGGCATGGCGCTGGTCGCCTTTGCGGCAGCCCTCATCGGCGCCGGCTCGAAGGCAGGGCTGGTGCCCTTGCACGTGTGGCTGCCGCTGGCTCATCCGGCGGCGCCATCGCACGTGTCCGCGCTGCTGTCAGGGGTGATGACCAAGGTGGGCGTCTATGCCTTCGTGCGCATCGCCTTCGACCTGCTCGGCCAGCCGACGCCATGGTCGGGGCTGGTCGTGCTCGGCATCGGCGGCGTCACGGCGGTGCTCGGCATCCTCTACGCGCTGATGCAGCACGACCTCAAGCGCCTGCTCGCCTACAGCACGGTCGAGAACATCGGCGTCGTGTTCGTCGGTCTTGGTCTCGCGCTGGCGTTCCAGTCCAACGGCCTGAACGCGGCGGCGGCGCTGGCGCTCACCGCCGCGCTGCTGCACGTCTTCAATCATTCGTTATTCAAGAGCCTCCTGTTCTTCGGCGCCGGCGCCGTGCTGTCCGCCACCGGCGAGCGCCACATGGACAGGCTCGGCGGGCTCATCCATCGCCTGCCGGTCACCGCCGTCGTGTTCCTCGCCGGCTGCTGCGCCATCTCCGCGCTCCCGCCGCTCAACGGCTTCGTCTCCGAGTGGCTCACCTTCCAGGCCATCCTCGTCAGTCCGCAACTGCCGCAGCTCACCCTCAAGCTCATGGTGCCCGTGGTCGGCGCGCTGCTGGCGCTGTCGGCGGCCTTTGCGGCCGCCTGCTTCGTGAAGGCCTATGGCATCACGTTCCTCGGTCGGCCGCGCACGCCCGCCGCGGAGACCGCCACCGAGGTGGATCGCTTCTCGCTGACCGCCATGATCGTGCTCGCCCTGCTGTGCCTTGCCGCCGGCGTATTCCCCTCGGTTCTGATCGATCTCCTGGGACCGGTCGTGACGGGTCTTGTCGGGACGCGCGTTCCCGGTCAGGCGGCGATGCCATGGCTGTCGATCGTTCCGATCGCGCAGAGCCGCAGCTCCTACAACGGCATGATCATCCTGCTGTTCCTGGCGAGCTCCGGCACGTTGACCGCGCTGGTGATCCATCGCGTTGCGACGCGCGCGACGCGGCGCAGCGCGATCTGGGACTGCGGCTTCCCGCTGGCGTCGCCGGCCACGCAATACACCGGCTCCAGCTTCGCCATGCCGATCCGGCGCGTGTTCGGCGCCACCTTGTTCCATGTGCGCGAGCAGGTCGACATGCCGCGGCCTGGCGAGATGCGGGCGGGCCACTTCCGCGTGAAGGTGTTCGATCCGGCCTGGCGCTTCGCCTATGGGCCGCTCGTGCGCGCGGTCGGCGTCACGGCGACGCGCCTCAACCGGCTGCAGTTCCTCACCATCCGGCGCTATCTCACGCTCGTGTTCTGCGCGCTCGTCATCCTCCTGCTGGTGGTGGCGACATGGCGCTGACCTACGACCTCATCGCTCAGGGCGTTCAGGTGGGCGTCGTGCTGGCGGTCGCCCCGCTGGTGCTCGGCGTCACGCGCAAGGTGAGGGCGCGGCTGCTGCGCCGGGTGGGGCCGCCCCTGCTGCAGGCGTACTCCGACCTCTGGAAGCTGATGCACAAGGAGGCCGTGCTCGCCTACAACGCCTCCTGGCTCTACCGCGCCGTGCCTTATGTCGCGTTCGCCGCGACCTGGGTCGCCGCCGCGCTGGTGCCGACCTATGCGACCGGGCTGATCTTCTCCTGGGCCGCCGATCTCATCGCCATCGTCGCATTGCTGGGCACCGCGCGCTTCGCGCTCGCGCTCGCCGGCATGGATGTCGGGACCGCCTTCGGCGGGATCGGCTCCTCGCGCGAAATGCTGATCGCCTCGCTCGCCGAGCCGGCCATGCTGCTGGTTGCGTTCACGGTGGCGCTGGTCGCGGGCACCACGCAGCTTTCGGACGTCGCCGCGCACATGATCTCGTCGCCGGTGGGCCTGCGGGTGTCGCTCGGGCTCGGCCTGTTTGCCTTCGTGATGATCGCGGTCGCCGAGAACGCCCGCATCCCGATCGACAACCCCACGACCCACCTCGAGCTCACCATGGTGCACGAAGCCATGGTCCTGGAATATTCCGGCCGCCATCTCGCGATGATCGAGTTTGCCTCGGCGCTCAAGCTGACCCTCTATTTCTCCCTGCTGATTTGCATGTTCGTGCCCTTCGGGCTGGCGAGCGCGGGCGCGCCGCTGCCCGCGCTCGCGCTGGGGATGGCGGTCTACGTCGCCAAGCTGTTCGTGCTGGCCGCACTGCTGCCGATCGCGGAGACGGCGGTCGCGAAGATGCGGGTGTTCCGCTATCCGGTGTTCCTCGGCGGGGCCTTCGCGGCGGCCGCGCTCGCCGTGTTCCTGCTGTTCGTGTCGCAGAGGTTCTGATGGAGCAACTCCTCGCCTTCGACATCGCGCACATGCTGGCCGGCGGCATGGTCGTGCTCAGCCTGCTGCTGCTCTATCAGGACCGCATCACGGCGACGCTCAACGTGTTCGCGATGCAGGCGGTGGTGCTGTCGCTGGCGGTGGCGTGGCAGGCCTACGTCCAGGGCGCCATGCACCTGCTCGTGACTGCGGGGGTCGCCTTCGTGGTCAAGGGGGTCGTGATCCCGGCGGCGCTCCACCGCATCGTGCGCCGCCTCAACATCCATCGCGAGATCGAGCAGGTGATCGGCGGCGGCCCCACCATGCTCACCGGGCTCGGCCTGATCGCGCTGTCGATCCTGCTGGTGATGCCGGTCGGCGGCAACGTCAGCATGCTGGCCCGCGAGGACCTTGCCTTCGCCCTGGCGGTGATCCTGCTCGGCCTCCTGATGATGATCACGCGCCGCAACGCGGTGACGCAGATCGTCGGATTCATGTCGCTCGAGAACGGGCTCGTGCTGGCGGCCACCGGTGCGAAGGGAATGCCGCTGGTCGTGGAGTTCTCGGTGGCCTTCTCGATCCTGATCGCCTTCACCGTGTTCGGGATCTTCGTGTTCCGCATCCGCGAGCGCTTCGACACCGTCGACGTCGGCGCCCTCGACCGGTTCCGCGGCGAAAGAATGAACGTACCGTGATCGAACCTGCCTACGCCGTCGTCCTCGTTCCGGCCATCGCGATGGTCGTGCTGGCGCTCGTGCCGAACTATCGGCTGGGCGCGGCGCTCAACGTCCTCGCCTCGGGCGTGACCTGCGCCGCCGGCATCTCGCTCCTGTTCGCGGACCGGCTGCGCACCGACATCGTCATCGTCGACGACTTCAACATCTACCTGATCACCCTGACCACCTTCATCGGCTTCACGACGTCCATCTTCAGCGCCAGCTATATCGGTCACGAGCTGCAGGCCGGGCATCTGGCGCCCGCGTTCCTGCGCTTCTACCACGCGCTGTACCAGGCGATGATCGGCGCGATGAATGTCGCGCTGCTCGCCAACAACGTCGGCCTGCTGTGGGTCGGCGTCGAAGGTGCGACGCTGTCGACCGTCGTCATGGTCGGCATCTACCGCACGCCCGAGGCGATCGAGGCGGCGTGGAAATATTTCATTCTCGGCAGCGTCGGCATCGCGCTCGCCTTCTTCGGCACGATCCTCGTCTATCTCGTCTCCCAGGAAGTGCTGGGCGAGGGGCTTCCCGCCATGGCGTGGGACTCGATGGTGAAATCGGCGGACAAGTTCGATCCGCACCTGCTCTCGCTCGCCTTCGTGTTCCTGCTGGTCGGTTATGGCACCAAGGTGGGACTCGCGCCGTTCCACGCCTGGCTGCCCGACGCGCATGCCGAGGGGCCGACGCCGATCTCGGCCGTGCTCTCTGGCCTCCTGCTCAACGTCGCGCTCTATGCGCTGCTGCGCTTCAAGATCCTGCTCGCGGGCAATCCGGCCACGCTCGATGCCGGGGCGATCATGGTGGTGCTCGGACTCGCCAGCCTGCTGTTCGCCGGCATCATGCTGTACCGCCGGCGCGACATCAAACGCATGTTCGCCTATTCCTCGATCGAGCACATGGGCATCATCACCTTCGCCTTCGGCATGGGCGGGCCGCTGGCGAACTTCGCCGGCCTCCTGCACATGACGATGCATTCGCTGGTGAAGTCGGCGATCTTCTTCGCCGTCGGCCACATCGCGCAGGTGAAGGGCACGCAGCGCATCGTCGAGATTCGCGGGCTCTCGGTCACGCATCCGGTGCTGGCCGTCGGTTTCGCCCTCGGCGTCATCGCCATCGCCGGCCTGCCGCCGTTCGGGGTGTTCCTGAGCGAGTTCATCCTGGTCTCGTCGACCTTCGCACGTGCGCCGCTGCTCGCGATCGTGCTGGTGATCGGCATTCTCGTCGCCTTCGGCGCGCTCATCCTGCGCATGCAGGAGATCGTGTTCGGCGACCCGAAGGGTCCCGTCGGCCGCGTGCAGGCTTCTTATGTGCCGCTGTTCATGCACCTCGCCATCGCGCTGACGCTCGGCGTCTGGCTGCCGGCGCCGCTGGTGAGCTGGTTCAATTCCGTCGCCGCGTTGCTTGGGGGCTGACATGGCACTCGCACCGCTGCTCGCCCCGCTGCCCGCCGTTCCGCGCCATGGACCGTGGCCGCGCCACCGCGTCGACGTGGCCCGCTGGACCGCGGTCGCGGAGGCGGTCGGGCGCGGGGAGGGCGAGCTGATGGCGCTCTGGGGCGAGCGCGCGACCGTGCACATGGCGGTGCGCGGGCCTGGCGAGGTGCCGGCGATCGTGTCGCTGCCGGTGACCGACGGCGACTTTCCGTCCGTCGGGCGTCACCATCCCGCGGCCATCCGGCTGGAGCGCGCGATCTGCGACCTCTACGGCTTCACGGCCACGGGCGCGCCGGACACGCGGCGCTGGCTCGATCACGGTCAGTGGGGCGTGCGCGCGCCGCTGGGGGCAAGCACCCCGGCCCCGGTCGGTGATCCGGCGGACTATGCCTTCCAGCCGGTGGTCGGGCCGGGATTGCACCAGATCCCCGTGGGCCCGGTGCATGCCGGCATCATCGAGCCCGGGCACTTCCGCTTCACCGCCAACGGCGAGACCGTGGCGCGGCTGGAGGAGCGACTGGGCTACACGCACAAGGGCCTCGACGGGCTGACGAGCGGCGTCGACATCGCCGCCGCGGCGCGGCTGGTGGCGCGCACCTCCGGCGATTCCACCGTGGCGGCGAGCTTCGCCTTCGCGCGCGCGGTCGAGGCCGCGCTCGGCGTCGACGTGCCGCCGCGCGCCCGCATCCTGCGCGGCGTGATGGCCGAGCTGGAGCGCCTCGCCAATCACGTCGGCGACATCGGCGCGATCTGCAACGACGCCGCGTTCGCCCTGCTGCACGCCTACTGCGGCATCCTGCGCGAGCGCGTCCTCGCAGCCTGCGACGCCGCCTTCGGCCATCGCCTGATGATGGACTGCATCGTCCCGGGCGGGCTGTCGAGCAACATCGTCAGCGACGGGCCGCGGCTGATCCTGCGCATGATCGACGAACTGGCGCCGCGCTTCGAGGAGATCGTGCGCTACTACGACGATACGCCCTCGCTGCTCGAGCGCACGCGCTCGACCGGCACGCTCTCGCACGAATTGGTGCAGCGCTTCGGTGCCGGCGGCCACGTCGGCCGTGCGTCCGGGCGCGACTTCGACGCGCGGCGCGATCTGCCCTATGCGCCCTATGAGGGCATTCCGCTCGAAATTCCGCGGCTGACCGCCGGCGACGTCGACGCGCGGGTCTGGGTGCGCATCCACGAGGTCAGGGCGAGCCTGCAATTGCTGCGCGGCTGGCTGAGCACGCTCCCGGACGGGCCGATCTCGGCGCCCGTCGTTCTGGGAGGCGAGCCGCGTGAGGGCGTTGCGGTGACCGAGGCGTTCCGCGGCGACCTCTTCGTGTGGCTGCGCATCACCGGCGAGCGCGTCGACCGCTGCCACGTGCGCGACGCCTCGTGGTTCCAATGGCCGCTGCTCGAAGCCGCGATCGAGGGAAACATCGTCGCGGACTTCCCGATCTGCAACAAGTCGTTCAACTGTTCCTATTCCGGGCCCGACCTCTGACATGCGTACGCTGCTGCTCAAATCCCTGTTCGGGAACCCGGTAACGATCGCCCGGCCGACGCCGGACGAGGCCGCGCTGCAGGAGGTCGGGCGCGCGCTCGAGCAGCGCGCGCGCCGGCTGTTCGGGCGCTCGATCACCATCCGCGAGGTGGATGCCGGCTCGTGCAACGCCTGCGAACTGGAGATCCACGCGCTGAGCAATTCGGTCTATGACGTGGAGCGCTTCGGCATCAAGTTCGCGGCTTCGCCCCGCCATGCCGACGTGCTGCTCGTCACCGGGCCCGTGACGAAGAACATGAAGGTGGCGCTCGAGCGCACCTACGCGGCGACGCCAGATCCCAAGTGGGTGGTGGCGGTCGGCGACTGCGCCGCCGGCTGCGGCGTGTTCGCGGGCAGCTACGCGGTGGTGGGCTCGGTCGCGGACGTGCTGCCGGTCGACCTGCACATCAAGGGCTGCCCGCCCAAGCCGATCGACCTCTTGCGCGGGCTGATCGCGCTGATGGAGAAGGCGGCGGGCTAGCTCCGCTGCTTCGCCTCCGCGGCGCGATAGACGTCGAGCGCCGCGTCGACGCCGGCGCCCGCGGGCGCCTTGAAGCCGAGGCGGCGCAGCGAGGCCTCCAGCGCGCCGAGGCAGAGCAGCACGTTCTCCTTGCGGCAGACGTAGCCCATGGTGCCGATGCGCCAGATCCTGCCGTGCAGCGGGCCGAACGAGGTGCCGATCTCGATCCCGAAATCCTCCAGCATCATGCGCCGCACGCCGTCGCCCTCGACCCCTGCGGGAATGGTCACGCCGGTGACGTTGGGCATCTTGTGGCGCTGGTCGCCGAACAGCGTGAGACCCATCGCCGTCAGGCCCGCGGTGAGCGCCGCGCTCGCGAGCCGGTGGCGCGCGAAGCACGCCTCCAGCCCTTCGCCGAGGACGATGCGCGCCGCCTCGCGCGCGGCGTAGAGCATCGACGTCGCCTCGGTATGATGGTTGAGGCGGCTCTCGCCCCAATAGTCCATCAGCATTGCGAGATCGAAGTAATTGGACTGGATGATCGGGCCGTTGCCCTCCACGAACCCGGGCGGCTTGATGCCGGCTTCGACGTGCTTGCGGCGCGCGACGATGGCGGCGACGCGCTCGTTCACGGTCACGGGCGAGGAGCCGGGCGGCCCCGACATGCACTTCTGCAGACCGGCGGACACCGCGTCGAGCTTGAGTGCATCGACCGCAACGTCCATGCCGCCGAGCGTCGCCGTGGCGTCGACGACGAGGATGACGTCGTGGCGGCGGCAGATCTCGCCGATGCCTTCCAGCGGCTGCGCCATCGTGGTGGAGGTGTCGCCGTGCACCAGCGCCAGCACCTTCGGGCGGTGCTGCTTGATGGCGGCCTCGATCTCCGCGGGCGTGAACACCGTGCCCCAGTCGCGCGGCAGCTCCACGACCTCGCCGTGGCAGCGGCGGGAAATTTCCGCGAGCAGATGGCCGAAGCGGCCGAACACGGGCACCAGCACCTTGTCGCCGGGGGAGATGATCGACACCAGCAGCATCTCGGCCCCGGCGCGCGCCGAGCCGTCAACGAGCAACGTCCACCTGTTGGCGGTGCGGTAGAGCTGCCGGTACAACTCCATCGTCTCGTTCATGTAGGCGGTGAACGCCGGATCGAACTGGCCCAGCATCGGCATCGACATGGCGCGCAGCACGCGCGGATCGACGCCGACCGGCCCGGGGCCCATCAGGATGCGTGGCGGCGGATTGAGATCGGGAACCATGGTCAGATTTCCGGCACGCGCCCGGCCGGCGCGGCGAGGGGGGATTTGTCACGCGCAACGTAGGCGCCCGCGCCCTTGGCGCCGACGAGTTCGCCGTCGCGCACGACGAAACGGCCGCGCACCATAGTGGAGACCGGCCAACCCGTGACGGCGAAGCCCTCGTAGGGCGTGTAGTCGGAGCCGTGGTGCAGCAGCGACTGCGAGATCGTCACCGTGCGGTCCGGGTCCCAGAGCGCGACGTCGGCGTCCGCGCCGACCGCGATCGTGCCCTTGCGTGGATAGAGCCCGTACGTCTTTGCGTGGTTGGTGGCGGTCAGCGCCACGAAATCGTTGAGGCCGATGCGGCCCTTCTTGACGCCTTCGGAGAACAGGATGGGCAGCCGCGTCTCCACGCCGGGGATGCCGTTCGGCACCCAGCGGAACGAGGTGCGCCCGCGCGCCGCGAGCTTGCCGGTCTCGTCGTAGCGGAACGGGCAGTGGTCGGAGGAGTAGAGCGAGAAGATCTTCTGCTGCAGGCCTTCCCAGCAGGCCTGCTGGCTGGCCTCGTCGCGCGGCGGGGGCGAGCAGACATATTTCGCGCCCTCCATATTGAGGCCTTCGAGGTCCTTGGCGGTCAGCACGAGATATTGCGGACAGGTCTCGCCGTAGACCTTGAGGCCGCGCCGCTGGGCGCGCGCGATCTCCTCCATGGCCTCGCGGTTCGAGACGTGCACGATCATCACCGGCACGTCGACGAGTTCGGCGAGCGAGATCGCGCGGTGGGTGGCTTCGCGCTCCACCGGGATCGGGCGCGAGGCGACGTGATAGTGGGGAGCGGTCTTGCCCGCGCGCTCGAGCCGGTCGGTGAGGAAGCGGATCGCGTCGTAGTTCTCGGCATGCACCATGACGAGCGCGCCGGTCTCGCGCGCCACCGACATGACGTTGAGCATCTCCATGTCGGAGAGCGCGAGGCCCTCGTAGGTCATGAACACCTTGAACGAGGTGTAGCCGTCGTCGACCAGAGCGGGCAGCTCCTGGCCGAGCACGCGGTCGCTGGCGTCGGCGATGATCAGGTGGAACGACACGTCCACGTAGCACTCGCCGTCCGCCTTGGCGTGATAGTCCTTCACCACCTGCCGCAGCGACTCGCCCTTCTGCTGCATGGCGAAGGGCAGCACCATCGTGTTGCCGCCGAAGGCCGCCGCCCTCGTCGCCGAGGCGAAATCGTCGGCCATGACGATGCCCGGCCCGGACGGCTGCGAGATGTGGACGTGGCTGTCGATGCCGCCGGGCAGCACCAGCCTGCCGCGCGCGTCCACCACCTCGGCGGCCGGTCCGAGATCCTGCCCGAGCGCCGTGATCTTACCGCCGGCAATGCCGATGTCGCAGGCGAAGGTGTCGGACGCGGTGGCGACGGTGCCCCCGCGGATGATGGTGTCGAAGCTCATGACGTCACTCCGCCACCTGTTTAGCCGGGTTTCGGGCGGCGTGCGAGTGACGCAAGAAAGGTGCAGGAGGCAGGTGCCGCGCCGCCCCTACTGCCCAGGCGATGCGAGGCGCGGGTCAGGCCGCGCTGCTCTGTCTTGCGGCAGCGATCGCCTTCCAGATCTTCTCGGGCGTCGCCGGCATCTGCACGTAGGGCCCGCCGACCCGCCAGATGGCGTCGTTGATGGCGTTCATGACCGAGGCGAGGGCGCCGACGGTGCCCGACTCGCCCGCGCCCTTGACGCCGAGCGGGTTGGTCTTGGTCGGCACCTCGTTCTCGCCGAGGTCGAACGGCGGGAAGTCGTCGGCGCGCGGCATGGCGTAGTCCATGAACGAGCCCGACAGCAGTTGCCCCGACTTGTCGTAGACGATGTTCTCGAACAGCGCTTGGCCCGCGCCCTGCGCGATGCCGCCGTGAAGCTGGCCTTCCACCAGCAGCGGATTGATCATGTGGCCGACGTCGTCCACGGCGGTGTAGCGCACCAGCTCGATCTCGCCGGTCGTCTCGTCGATCTCGACCTCGCTGATGTGGCAGCCGTTGGGGAAGGTGCGGTGGCCGCCGTCGAAGGTGCCGCTCTCGATCAGGCCGGGCTCCATCCCCTTCGGGATCTTCGCCGGCTGGAAGGCGTCGCGCGCGAGCTGGGAGATGTCGATCGACTTGTCGGTGCCCGCCACCGTGAACTTGCCGTCCTTGAACACGATGTCGTGCTCGCCCGCCTCCATCAGGTGCGCGGCGATCTTGGTGCCCTTGTCGACGATCTTCTTGACGGCGGTGAGGATCGCGGTGCCGCCGGCCACGGCCGAGCGCGAGCCGAAGGTGCCGGTGCCGATCGCGATCTGGTCGGTGTCGCCCCACTTGAAATTGATGCGCTTGGGGTCGACCCCGAGCTTGTCGGCGACGATCTGGCGGAACGCCGTCTGGTGGCCCTGGCCGTGGTCGTGCGAACCGACCAGCACGGTGATCGCGCCGCTCGTGTCGAAGCGAAGCTCGGCGTGCTCGATGAGACCGACGTTGGAGGCCTCGACCGTGTTGGAGATGCCGATGCCGCGCAGCTTGCCGTTGCGGCGCGATTCCTTGAGGCGCGCGGGAAAGCCCTTGTAGTCGGCCTTCACCAGCGCGTCCTCGAGATTGCGGGCAAAGTCGCCGCAGTCGTAGGTGTAGACGAGCGCGGTCTTGTAGGGCATCGCCGACGCGGGGATGGTGTTGCGGCGGCGCAGCTCGGCGGGGTCGAGGTTCAGTTCGCGCGCGGCCTTGTCGACGATCGTCTCGATCACGTAAGCCGCCTCGGGCCGGCCGGCGCCGCGGTAGGGGCCGGTCATCATCGTGTTGGTGAGCACGGTCGTCACGTCGACATGCGCCGTCGGCAGCACGTAGGTGCCTGCGAGCACGCCGACGTTGACCGTGGCGGGGCCCGCGCAACGGTCGGTGGTGTAGTAGGCGCCGATGTTGACCAGCGTCTTCACGCGCAGGCCGAGGAACTTGCCGTCCTTGTCGAGCGCAAGCTCGGCTTCGGTGATGTTGTCGCGGCACTGCTCGTCGGCGAGCAGCCCCTCGCTGCGATCCGAGATCCATTTCACCGGCCGGCCCAGCACGCGCGCCGCCGCGACGCACAGGACGTATTCGTTGTAGAGGCCGCCCTTCATGCCGAAGCCGCCGCCGACGTTCTCGGAGATGATGCGAACCTTGTTCTCCGGCACCTTGAGCACCTCGCCGGCGAGCGTGCGGCGGATGATGTGCGGGCCCTGGATGGTGCAGCGGAGCGTCGTGCGGTCGTCGCGCGCGTCGTACTCGGCGATGCAGCCGCGCGGCTCCATGGAATTGGTGGTGATGCGGTTGATCACCATGCGGTGGCGCGTGACGTGGGCGGCGTTGGCGAAGGCGGCGTCGACCGCGGCCTTGTCGCCGGCCTGGTGCACGAAGCATGTGTTCTGCGGATAGTCCTGCCACAGCGTCGGCGCGCCCGGCGCGATCGCATCCTCGATCGCGCAGACCGCGGGCAGCACCTCGTAGTCCACCTGGATGGCTTCGGCCGCGTCCTTCGCCTGGTTGAGGGTCTCGGCCACGACGAAGGCGACGAAATCGCCGACGTAGCGCACGTACTCGCGCGCAAGGGCGGATTGCGAAGTCGCGGGGGCGGGCGAGCCGTCCGCCTTCTTGCGCGGGATGAGCGGCTTCTGCATGCCGAGCGAGGTGATCGCCTCGTCGCGGCCGGTGAGCACGAGGTGCACGCCGGGCATGGCCTTGGCCGCGCTCGCGTCGATCGATTTGATGCGGGCATGCGCATGCGGCGAGCGCAGCACATAGCCGCGCAGCTGGCCGGTCAGCGTGACGTCGTCGACGTAGCGCCCCAGCCCGCGCACCAGATAGGGGTCTTCCTCGCGCGGGACCGGTTGTCCGATGCCGTACTCACCCATGGTTCGTTCCTTCAGCCTGTCTGCGTCGTGGCCGCCGCGGGCGGCGGCTCCGGACGTCTATTTGATTGAAGCGTGATGTTAGCGGAAATGGCCGGCGGTCCGCCGGGCCGTTCGATGCGTGCGCCGGCGGCTCACGGCATGGGGATCGGCCCGGTGTCCTTGGGCACAGCATAGCCCTTCTTGACGGCCGGGCGGTTGGCGATCGTCACATACCAGCGTTTCACGTTGGGATACTGGTTCATGTCGATGGTCTGCCACTCGAAGCGCGAGATCCACGGCCAGATCGCGATGTCGGCGATCGAGTACTCGTCGGCGACGAACTCGCGCCCGGCGAGCCGCCGGTCGAGCACCCCGTAGAGCCGGTGCGCCTCCTTGAGGTAGCGCTCTTCGGCGTAGGGAGCCTTGCCCGGATTGTACTTCACGAAATGATGGACCTGGCCGAGCATCGGGCCGATGCCGCCCATCTGCCACATCAGCCACTCGATGACGCGGTAGCGGGCTTCGCCGTCCTTGGGCAGCAGCTTGCCGGTCTTGTCGGCGAGATAGATCATCAGCGCGCCGGACTCCATCAGCGCCGTGCCGGTGTCGCGGTCGACGATCGCGGGGATGCGGTTGTTGGGGCTGATCTTGAGGAACTCCGGCTTGAACTGCTCGTCCTTGCCGATGTCGACCGGATGGACCGTGTAGGGGAGGCCGATCTCCTCCAGCATGATGGAGGCCTTGCGTCCGTTCGGCGTGGTCCAGGTGTAGAGATCGATCATCGGCGTGTCCTTGTCACTTCAGCTTCCGCGATAGGTCGTATAGCTCCACGGGCTCACCAGCAGCGGCACGTGATAGTGCCCCTCCGGCTCGGCGATCGAAAATCGGATCGGCACGTGGTCGAGAAAGGGTGGATCGGCAATCTTGGCTCCAGCCCGATTGAAATAGGCTCCCACCGCGAATTGCAACTCGTAGGTCCCAATGCGCAAGGGCACGCCCGAGATCAAGGGGGTTTCGGTGCGCCCGTCGGTGTTGGTGACGGCCTGCGCGAGCAACCCGCGGGCGCTCGCTCCGACCTCGTAAAGGGACAGCGCCAGTCCCGCGGCGGGCCGGCCATGGGCGGTGTCGAGCACGTGGGTCGACAGGCGCCCGGTCGTCTGCGGAGCGCCGGGCCCGTTGACCTTCTCGACCAGCCGCAGGCGCGTGATGAAGCCGATCTCCTCCAGCGCGGTGGCGAGCTCGACGTCGGGCGGATTGGCGAGCCGCGCCTCGAAATGCCGCAGGATGGAATCGCGCGTGTGCCTCCGCACGCAGATGATGAAGGGAAAGCCGAATCGCTGCCGGTAAGCGGCGTTGAGCCGTTCGAACCTGGCGAACTCCGCTTCACTCAGGCGGTCGAGCCCGAGGCTGCCTTGCTCGGCCTTCGACTCGGCCGTCAGGCCCGCGGCCATTGCAACCTTGCTGGCGAGCTCGGGATGGCTGCGCATCAAAGCGAGCTGCTGATCGCGCGGCGCGCCGCGCATGACCTCGATCATCGCCTGATGCAATGCCGCGATCGTCGGAAATGGAGCGCGGCCGTGCGCAGTCTGGGCGACCCACGGCGCATGCTCGAACACGCCCGCGAGCGTCGCGACGAAGTCGTCGCGGCCGACGGCATTGAGCGTGTCGAGTGTGGTCGGGCCGCCGTCAGTCATTCCGATATCGATGTCCAGCAGATCACAACTTGAGCGTGCAATTGGAGTGTTGTGCGATTATCTAGCATGGACAGTTGTTGTGCAAAACTTCTGGTGACGGCTAAACCGAATCTGTTAATCGGTGCAAACTCACTTGTGGCAGGTTTGTGACGTCGATCGTGTGGTCCAGACCTGAGTTTATTGCAGTCCGTGAATTTCAGTTCAGTTCCCGCGTGGCGTTCCACAGTGATGAGTTCCACCTACACGCATTTCAGCTTGGCTACAGCCCAACCCGTTGGCATGGCCCTCACGATTCCGCACTCGATGTCGCCCGCAATGATCCGCCGGCTGCACACGCTGGCCGAGCATCGTTGCGCGTATCTCATCGAGTTGCACCAGAGCGGTCGCTGGCGCCGCTACTACACCGCGGACGAGCTGGCCGTTCTGATGCGGGAGGCGGCGCTCGTTGCCGAGCGGCTGCAGCAGATGGTCGAAGCCGACGCGTCGCGGCCAGCGCAGGGCCCCAACGTCATTCCGCTGTTTGCGCGGGCGAGCTGATCGCGCGATTCTCGATCAGCAGGCGGCGGTGCGGCAGCATGGCCGCGAACTCGTCGTCGTGCGTGACGAAGATCACCCCGTAGCCGCGCGCGCAGACGATCTCGATCAGGCGGGCGAACTGCTCGCGCGTGGCGCGGTCCTGCCCGAGCGTCGGTTCATCGAGCATGATCCACGGATGCGCACCGGCGAGCGGCCAGAGCCAGCTCACCCGTTTGCGTGCGGCAAGCGGCAGCTCGTAGAGGTGCGCATCGAGAGACTCGATGCTGAGCGCGTTCGCGAGCTTCGACATCCTCGCGTCCTCGAGCGTGCGGGCGCGCGTGCCGAGCGCCTGTCGCCGCCGCGCGAGGTCCTCGCGCAGCGTGGCGCCGCACCATTGCTGGTCCGGGTTCTGGGTCGCGAGCGCGAATGCGCCGTTGCCGTCGCGCCAGGGCCGATAAGGTTCGCCGCCGAGCCTGACCTCGCCGGCGTCGGGCGCGAGCGCTCCCACCAGCAGCTTGAGGAACGTCGTCTTGCCGGCGCCATTGGCGCCCGACAGCCGATGCGCCGTCCCGGGGGCTAGCGTGACGCTCGCCTTGCTGAAGATCTGCCGTCCGCCCGCGTAGGCGAAATCCAGCTCCGTGACGGTGATCGCCTTGCCGTCCTGCGCCGTGACCGTCTGCGCCAGCCTTGGCCAGTCGATGCGATAGCCGTCGCCAGCGGCAAAGTCGCGGCGCTCCCAGGCGTCCGGCACGATCCGGTTGTCGATCAGCGCCACGTCGAAGGCGCCGCTGTCGAGGAAGGCGAGGGCGGCGACGCGGTTGGCGGGATCGAGCTGCTCGAGCGCCGTGTCGACCGCGATCGCGCCATAAGCCGACTGTGCGAAACAGTGCAGCGCCAGCAGCACCTGCTCGCCGCCCGAGAGGCTTTGCGGCTTGCGCCTCGCGAGACCCGCCAGATCGAGCGCGGCGAGGGGCGGGCGCGGCTGCGGCGGCTCGCCGTGGTAGAGCGCAAGCTCGTCGGCGACGCTGGAGGTGAGGCCGGACAGTGCGGCCTCCGCATAAGGGCCGACGAAGAACGCGGGCGCCGCGCGCTCGCGCAGCATGGCCAGCAATGCGGCGCTGCGTCCGGAGAAGTTCGGGCCGGCCAGGGCCTCACGCCGCGACATGCCACCCCACGATCTGCGCGGCGAGACCGGCGGCGAGCGCCGCCGCGATCCATCCCACATCGCCGGGGCTCAAGCGCGCCCGGCCGCCCGCGAGCGCGTGGTCGAGCAGCGCGACCGTGTCCTCGACCGGCCACTTGTCGCGGATGCGCGCGGTGACGGTCGTGACGGCGGTGAGCCAGATCGTCTGCATGAGGATCCAGCCGTTGGCGAGATTGCGCAGCGACCACCCGCGCGTGAGGATGCCGCCGGCGATCAGCGCCGTGTGTGCCCGGTCGACGGAATGGCGCAGGGTCTCGACCAGCGAGAGCGTGAGCACCATGAGCCGCTTTGCGGCCACGGGCGCGTGCAGCATGCGCACGAAGCCGAGCACGGTCTGGTCGGCGAACCGCAGGCCGACCAGTTGCACCACCCATACGATCAGGAACAGCCGTCCCGCCACGGTCGCGACATAGACGAGCGCGGCCTGCCGCGAGCCGGCGGCTCCGGCCGCGATCTCCTGCGGCGCTCGTCCGACCACGCCGACCCAGACGATCAGCATGAAGGCCGCGAGCGGCACCATGACGAGGAGCGCGCGCCGCAGGGCGGCGAGACAGGAGGCGCCGCCGACCTCGAGCGTGGCGAACACGGTCGCGGCGGCGGCAAGGATCACGATCCCGGAAGGTCCGGCGAGGATGGCGGCGACGATGAGAACCGCAGCAAGAACGACGCCGCCGTTGGGGGTCATGAATGGGCCGGCTTGCCGCGCACGAGCGCGATGAAATCGGCAGGCGTCGCGCGGAACAGCAATGCGGCGATCAGCACCTGCAAGGTCTTGTCGATCGGGTCGGCGATCAGCCCGGACGCGAGGGTCGCGTTCCAGAGCTGCTGACCGGATTTCAGGAAGATGCCGACGAGGAAGGCCGAGCCCGATCCGGTGACGCCGCCGAACACGTAGGCGACGACCGGCGCCGAGACCACGGCGGCGGCGATGCCGGTGAGGATGCCATAGAGCAGCACCGAACCGACGAATGCCGTCGGTCGGGCCGGGCGGGCGCGGAAGGTCTCGCTGCCCCGCGTCGTGACGAAAGCCGACATCAAGGCGATGGCGAGGTCGGTGCCCACGAACCAGGGCAGGAAGGGGTTGACGAGGAGGCCGGTGACGAAAGTGGAGGTGAGCGCCGCGATGAAGGCGCAGACGAACGCGACGCGCCGGTTGCTCGCCAGCAGCAGGGCGCACAGGATCACGCCGATCGAATCGAGATATATCGGAAGCTTGACGAGATAGACGATCGACCCGATCACGAAATTCAGCGCCGCGCACAGCGCGATCGCGACCAGCCGTGGTGTGGTGAACATGTCGGCCCTCCCGCCGCACGAATAGATAGACCAGTCGAGCGTCTTTAGGAAACGCCATGGAAGTAGCGGTGTTCGTCGCGGTCCTGGCTGCCGCTGCCTGCCACGCCGGCTGGAACGCCGTGATCAAGGGCGGCGGCGATCCGCTCGTGACCACGGCCATCGTCACCATCGCCGCAGGCGCGGTGGGACTGCCGTTCTGGCCCTTCGTCGGGTTGCCCAACGCGGAGGCGTGGCCCTGGGTGGCGGCGTCGGTCGCCGTGCACCTCGTCTATTTCGCCAGCCTGATCGAGGCCTATCGCCACGGCGATCTCGGCCAAGTCTATCCGATCGCGCGCGGCGGGGCGCCGCTGATGACGGGCGTCGCCTCGACCTTGCTCATCGGCGAAGAGCTCAGCGTGCCGGCCTGGAGCGGATTGCTGCTGCTGGTCGCGGGCGTGCTGCTGCTGTCGCTGCCTGGCGGGCACGCGCTCGCGCGCTTCAACTGGCGCGGGATCGGCTACGCGCTCGCCACCGCCGTCACCATCTGCGCCTACACCATCGTGGACGGCATCGGCGCGCGCGCCTCGGGCAATCCGGCGTCCTACACGTTCGCGATCTTCGCGGGCGCGAGTCTCGTCATGGCGGGATATCTGCTCGCGCGGCGCGGCTTCGCCGCCGCTCTTGCGGGCAGCCGTCCTCAGTGGCGGATCGGGTTGTTCGGCGGCGCGCTGCAGGTCGCGTCCTATGGCGTCGCGATCTGGGCGATGACGGTGGCGCCGATCGCGATCGTCGCCGCGCTGCGCGAGACGAGCGTGCTGTTCGGGGCCCTCATAGCGGTTGTCCTGCTCAAGGAGCCGCTGCACGCCACGCGCCTCGTCGCTGCGCTGCTGATCGTCGCGGGGCTGGTCGCGCTGCGCGTGGGCTAGCCGAGCAGTTGCGGGAATTCCCGCCGCAGGCGCGCGAGATCGGCGGGCGTGTCGACGTCCCACACCCGCGCAGGCTCGCGCCATGCGAGGCCGAGGCGCGCGAGCCGCCGCCGTGTCTCGGCCATCACGGTCGGCGCGCTCCAGGTCATGCCGGTGAACAGCGCCGCGTGCGGCGCGCGCATGCCGATCAGGCCATAGCCGCCGTCTTCGGCCGGGCAGACGACGACGTCGATGCCCTCGCGCAGCGCGTGCGCGGCGGCGCACAGATGCTCGGGTGCCAGCGCGGGGCAGTCGGTGCCGATGACTAGGACCGGGCCGTCTGCGGCGGCGATGGCGGCGAGCATGCGCGCGCCGAGGTCGCCGTCCGGCTGACGCTGCATCCGAACCCGGCCGGCGAGCGCCTTGAATTGCGGGTGGCGCGCGTCGGGCGTCGCCCACACCGTCACCGGCCCCGCGGAGAGCGCCGTCTCGACCGTGTGCGCGATCAGCCGCGCCTGCAGCGCGGCGGCGCCCTCGGCGCCGAGCGCCGGGATGAGCCGCGTCTTGGCGAGATGCGGGACCGGCGCCTTGGCGAGCACCGCGATCGCCACGTCACTCCTTGCGCGGGACATAGCCGTACATCCTGGCGAGCCGCTCGGGCGACGCGCCGAAGTAATACGCAAGGCGCAGCCGCCACATCAGCAGCACGGTGCGCACAAAGCCGCGCTCGTCCCAGCGCCGCCCCGAGGTCGTGACGCGTGCGCGCAGGCAGAGCGGACGGCCGAGCCGCTTGAGTTCGCGCGAGAGCGCGATGTCCTCCATCAGCGCGATGTCGGGGAACCCGCCGACGGCCCAGAATGCATCGCGGGTGACGAACATGGCCTGGTCGCCGGTCGCGATGCCGGTGAGGCGCGAGCGCAGGTTCATGCCGATGGCGACCAGCGGCAGCAGCGGATGCTTGCCCACGATCCTCACGTCGAAGCGGCCCCAGGCGTAACCGCTGCCGGCGAAACGGCTGAGCAGCGCGAGGTCCGCATCCGGCGGCAGGCGGGTGTCCGCGTGCAGGAACAGGAACACGTCGCCCTTCGCGGCGGATGCGCCGGCGGTGAGCTGCGCGCCGCGGCCGCGCGCCGCGCTCACCACGCGGTCGCAGAACGGCCGCGCCAGCGCGACGGTGCTGTCCTCGCTGCCGCCGTCCGCGACGATCACTTCGACATTGCGCTTGCGCAGCGGCGCCAGCATGCCAAGCGCTTCGGCGATCCCGTCCACCTCGTTGAGCGTGGGGACGATGATCGAGAGGCGAGTCATGGGAGCCGCTGCGCCGCGCCGGAGAACGGTCGTGCGGCCGCGCCGCGCGCCGCCCTCATTCGGCGGCCTCCCGCAGCGCGCCTCCGCAGCTCGAGCCCTGGCCGGCGGTGCAGCCGAAGCAGTGCCCGGCCACCTTGATCGGGGCGCCCGCCAGATCGTCGTGCAGCAGGTCGGACAGGTGCAGGCGGTCGCCCGCCGGCAGGTCGAGCATCTGGTTGAAATCGCAGTCGTAGAGATAGCCGCGCCAGTCCACGGACACGTGGCTGCGGCACATCACCTCGTCGAGGTTCTCATCGCGATGGGCCGAGCGCAGCAGCGCGAGGTACTCGTCGAACGTGCCCCGCGAGAGCAGGATCGCGCCGAAGCGCTGGATCGGCATGTTGGCCAGCGTGTAGAGCCGATTGAACGCGACGCCGTGCTCCTCGCCAAGCACGCGCCTGTAGTCGGCTTCGAGCGCGTCCTGGCCGGGCGGCAGCGAGGGGCCCTGCGGGTTGTAGACGAGGTTGAGCGCGAGGCCGGAACCTTCGATGCCGTAGCCGAGCGCGTTCAGCCTCCTGAGCGCGCGAATCGAGCCCTCGAACACACCCTTGCCGCGCTGGCGGTCGACGTTGCCGACGAGGTAGCACGGCATCGACGCGACGATCTCGACCTGCTGATCGGCCAGGAACTGCGCAAGCGTCTCCTGGCCGTCGACCTCCAGGATGGTGAGGTTGCAGCGGTCCATCACGTGCACGCCCATGTCGCGCGCAGCGGCCACCAGCCGGCGGAAGTGCGGGTTGAGCTCGGGCGCGCCGCCGGTGATGTCGAGCCGGGCGATGCGTCGCCGTTCGAGGACCTCGATCACGAGATCGATGACGTCGCCGCTCATCTCCTCGGTGCGTCCGGGACCGGCATTGACGTGGCAATGCACGCAGGACTGGTTGCAGCGGTAGCCGAGATTGACCTGCAGCGTCTCCAGCCGGCGGCGCCGCAGCGCCGGGAAGGGGATCTGTTGGAGCAGCGGCCAGGTGTCTCGCATGGAACGTACTTCTACCGTTGGGTCGCGGAGCCCGGGAACCTTGCACAAAGCCTTGCGCCCGTCACCCGGCGCGGCCGCCGCCGCACACAACTGACCGTGAGCCGCGGCGATGCTTCAGAGCACGCGCGCTCGCTCCGTAAAGACCTGCTCCGTCGGCGTCGGCAATCCGAATCGCCCGATGCCCGGCAGCTTGATCGCCGGATTGCGCAGGTCGAGCCCGGCGACGAGCGTGAACAGGTTGATCTCGATGCCCTCGACCCAGGCCGCCTTGAGCCCGAGCAAGCCGAACAGCTCGACCTCGAACCCGGTGCGGCTCGGCGTCCATCCCGCGACCGAGTTGTCGGCGCGAAAGTCCTTGCCGATGGCCGTGGGCGGCAGCGCCACCTGCAGCTCCGGTGCTGCGCGTAGCACGGTGGCGACGAAGGTGTTGCTGTTGGGGCCGGGCCAGATGCGGTAGTCGCCGGACTTGGCATAGGCGTAGTTGTCCACCGCCGCGGTGATCTTGGGGATCGCCCGGGCGGCGAGCGGACCGCGGATGTCGGCGACGACCTGCGGCGTGTTGCTGTACCAATGCGCGTCGGGCGCCATCCAGTTGACGCGCACCGGCTGGCCGAAGCCCGTCACGTCGTAGCGCGTGTAGGGGCCGTTCTCCGGCTTGAGCACGATCCAGGTGTGGACCGCGAAGATGCTGCGCCACGTTCCGTTGCGCGCGGCGAACACCAGCACGCGCGGCGCGGAGTCCTCGGCGGAGGGCGGCAGCAGGCCGGTGCTCGACCAGTTGGCGCGCCGGAAGCTCGCCGGGTGGTCGGTGGCTGCGTAGAGTCCCGTCTGGTACGCAACCGGCACGACGAAGCAGGCGGCGAACAGTCCGTGCGGCAGCCATTTGCGCCGCAGGCGTCGGCGCGGCGGGTTGACGGCGGTGTGCTCGCTGGCCGAAGACATGGCGCACTGTAACCCGGCATTGCGGCCCGAAATGTGGCCGGCAGGTGCGCAGATATGAGCGACCCCGTCCTTGTGGAAGTGACGCGCGGCGGCCTCGTCGAGAGCCGCCACCACGGTGCCGTTGCCGTCGTGGACGCGGACGGTCGCATCGTCCTTGCGCTCGGCGATGTCGACGCGCCGGTCTATCCGCGCTCGGCGGTGAAGGCGCTGCAGGCGCTGGTGCTGGTGGAGTCGGGCGCGGCGGACCGCTACGGCTTCGGCGACGAGGACCTCGCGCTGGCCTGCGCCTCCCATGCGGGCGAGCCGGGCCACGTCGCCGGCGTGACCCGGATGCTGACGCGCGCCGGACTGAGCGTCGACGACCTGCAGTGCGGGGCGCATGCGCCGATGCACAAGGCCTCGGCCGAGGCGCTGGTGCGCGCCGGGCAGGCCCCGTCGCCGCTGCATCACAACTGCTCGGGCAAGCACGCGGGCTTCCTGTGCGCGGCCTGCCAGATGAACGCCGACATCGCGAGCTATTGCGAAGTCGCGCATCCCGTGCAGCGCGAGGTGCGCGCGGCGCTGGAGGCGATGTCCGGCCGCGCGATCCCCGACGCCGACATCGGCATCGACGGCTGCTCGGTGCCGACCTTCGCGATGCCGCTCGCGGGGCTGGCGCGCGCCTTCGCGCGCTTCGCGACCGGGCAGGGGCTCGCACCCGCGCGCGCCGAGGCCGTGCGGCGTCTGCGCGCGGCCTGCGCCGCCAAGCCCTGGCATGTCGCCGGCACCGGCCAGTTCGTCACGCAGGTGATGGAGCATTTCGGCGCGCGCGTATTCGTCAAGGCCGGCGCGGAGGGGGCTTACTGTGCCGCGCTGCCGGAGCAGGGCCTCGGCGTCGCGGTGAAGTGCGACGACGGCGCGGGGCGTGCGGCGGAAGCGATCACGGCCGCGGTGCTGGCCAAGCTCCTCGACCGCGACGCACGCGCGTTCCTTGCGACGTTCGCGCGCCGTCCGCTGCGCAACTGGCGCAAGGTCGTCGTCGGCGAGATCAGGCCCGCCGACGTGCTCGCGCTGCGCTAGTTCACCCGGTTTCCGCTGATCTCGAGCTGGCTGTATCGCGTGGCGCCGTCCTTAGCGAGATCGCCGGTCACCGGGTGCTCGTGGTCCATGCCGAGGATGGCGCCGCGCGCCGCCCCGCTGATCAGGTTGTTGGCGATCAGGGCCGCGCCCGCGCCCTGCACGACGGACACTCCGATGCCGATGCCGGACTGGCGCACCACGTTGCCGGTGATGCTGACGTCGCGCAGGTAGCGGCCCCAGCCCGCCATGATGCCCGCGCGCGCCGCGCGCTCGACCACGTTGCCGGTCACGGCGGTGTCGGCCTCGACATAGATGCCGATGCCGTGCGTGCCGTTGGCGATGCGCGCGCGCGCCTGCGGACCGAGATTGCGCAGGATGTTGCCCTGCACGACCGCGAGGCGGCCGCCGTCGTTGAAGTTCGTCACCGACACGCCGTGGCCGGCGCCGTCGACGGTGTTGTTGGCGATGACGGCGCCTTCGAAGCCGAACTCGGCATAGAGCGCGACCTCGCCGAGGCCGGTGCACGCGTTGTCGAGGATGCGCAGGTTGGACGCGGCATTGCCGCGCACGGCGGAGAACACGCAGTCCTTGATGCGGTTGCCGCGCACGGTCACGCCGCCGGCGCGGAACACGTTGACGCCGTTGCCGTTCTGTCCGGTGCCCCCGTCGCGGACGTCGATCTCCTGCACGGCGTTGTCGATCACCATCGTGCCATCTTCGCCGGGCGCGCGGCGCCAGACCTGGATGCCGTTGTTGCCGGCGCGGCGGATCTGGTTGCGCGCGATCACGAGGCCGCGCGCGTCGAGCGAGAAGATCGCGGCGTCGGCCGCGCCGATGATCGTGCAGCCGGTGACTTCGCCGGCGATGCCGTCGAGCTTGAGCGCGAAGCAGCCCGCGCCGATGAACGCGCAGTCGGTGATGCGGATGCGTTCGCCGTTCAGGAGCGTGACGAGGCCCTGGCCGTCGGGCAGCGCCTGTCCGCCGCCGTCGAACGTCAGGCCGGAGAGCTGCACGTCGTTGGCACGCGTCGAGGTGAAGATCGGCTTGTCGCGGTTGGCGACGATGCGCGTCGCGCCGGCGGTGCCGAGGATCTGCGTGCCGGGCGGCAGCGTGAGGCCGGACGCGCGATAGGTGCCCGCCGCGAGCGCGAGCGGCGAGCGCGTGCTCGCGGCCTGCTCGATCGCGCGCTGCAGCGGAATGGTCTGGTCGTCGCCGCGGCCGGGGCGCACGCCGAACTGGGCGACCTCGATGCCGACCGCCGACAAAGGTTGCTGCGCCGCCTGCGCCGGCAGGGCGGCGGCGCCGGCCGCGGTGCCGGTGAGGCCGGCAAGGACATGGCCGAGGAAATGGCGTCGTGTGGTCATGGACCCTCCGCGGGGCAGAACCTCTCACACTCGCTGGTTCAAGACTTGGGCCAGATCGGCTGTGCCGCGGCGAGACAGGGGACGTGGTTAACGGCCCTCCCGTGCGGCTCTCGCGCGGTCCATGGGCTGTGCCCCGAAGATGCGCGGACGATTTTGGGACAGCGGTGCTGTGGTCAGGATTGCGCGATCCCGAGCGCGGCCGCGATCTCGTCGACGGCGAGGGCGGGTGAGAGCTTTCCCGACGCGACCGCGGCCTCGATCTGCGGCAGGCGCGCGCGCAGCGCGCGGTCGGAGTGGATGCGCTCGCGCAGGCGCTCGTCGAGCATCGCCCACATCCATTTGACCTGCTGCTCGCGCCGGCGCGCGGCGATCTCGCCGGTTGCGGTCAGCTTCCTGCGGTGATCGAGGATCGCCGCCCACACGGCATCGATGCCCTCGCCGGTGAGCCCGGAGCAGGTGACGACCGGCGGCGTCCAGGTCGGCGAGCGCGGCGTGAGGATGTGCAGCGCCGCGCGATATTCGGCGGCCGCCTGGCGCGCGCGCACGACGTTGTCGCCGTCGGCCTTGTTGACCGCGATCATGTCGGCAAGCTCGACGACGCCCTTCTTGATGCCCTGCAGTTCGTCGCCTGCGCCCGGCAGCATCAGCGCCAGGAAGAAATCGGTCATGTCCGCGACCGCCGTTTCCGACTGGCCGATGCCGACCGTCTCCACCAGCACCACGTCGTGACCGGCAGCCTCGGTGAGCAGCATGGTCTCGCGTGTCTTGGCGGCGACGCCCCCGAGGGTGCCGGCCGCGGGCGAGGGGCGGATGAACGCGTTGGGATCGTTGGCAAGCCGCGCCATGCGCGTCTTGTCGCCAAGGATCGAGCCGCCCGTGCGCACGGATGACGGATCGACCGCGAGCACCGCGACCTTGTGGCCCTTGCCGGTGAGAAAGGTGCCGAGCGTGTCGATGGTGGTCGACTTGCCGACCCCGGGAGCCCCCGTGATGCCGATGCGGATCGCTTTGCCGGTGGCCGCCAGCAGCTCCTGCACGAGTGCCCGCGCGCGCTGCTGGTGGTCGGCGCGGCGGCTTTCGATCAGCGTGATCGCGCGCGCCAGGGTGGCGCGCTCGCCGGCGCGGATACCGGCGGCGAGCTTTCCGATCTCGGGAGGCATGTTGGCCGAATCGCGGTGCGCCGTCATGGAATCATAACCGCCGATGACGTGGCGAATGTTCGGGCCTGGGTGCCGATGCCACGTCTACTCTTTTGCTTTCTGGAGAAGTGCATCCACCGCGGCTTCGAGAGCGTCCAGATCCGACGTATAGATCGTCCACAGGATCTCTAGGTCGATGCGGTGGTAGGCGTGTCGAACGTGATTGCCGAGGTCTGCAACCTGTCGCCATGGAATCTGCGGATGACTCTTCTTCCAGTCGTCCGGGACGTGGCGCGATGCTTCGCTCAAGATTTCGAGGAATCGTTCAAACGCCGCGCGCACCGCACGGTCGGAGTTCAGCACGTCGAACTGCTTTCCGGCCAGCAGGTCCCTGATGTCGGTGATTGCCGCCTTCATGTCGGTGAGCCGCCAATAGACCCGGTCGGTCATCGAAAAATCTCGATGATGTCCGGCCGGATGCTTTCGGCCATCCCCGGCTCCAAGCTACGCCGCATGAAGATATTGGCCGACACAGCCAAGTGGTCTTCTATCACGTGAGCGACGCCCACCAGGTCCAGCAGCGAAAACTTCCGCTGTGGCTCGACGTCGATGAGGACATCCAGGTCGCTGTCGGGTCGGTGGTCACCGCGTGCCCGTGACCCGAAGATCGCAAGGCTGCGCACGCCGCGGGCGCGAAGTCGTGGCTCCAGGCTCCGCAGCCCGGAAATTACTTCGTCTCGGGAGAGGTCTGCAGAAATGACCATCGCTGACCATTAACATGAACCGGCCTTGCCGGCCTACGCGGAATCGACGTGGCCCAGCCGCCGGTTGAGCTTGTGCAGCAGCTCCTCGGCCGCCTCGGCGATCACGGTGCCGGGCGGGAAGATCGCCTCGGCGCCCGCCTTGCGCACGGCGTCGTAGTCCTGCGGCGGCACCACGCCGCCGACCACGACCATGATGTCGTCGCGGCCTTCCTTCGCGAGCGCGGCCTTGAGCTCGGGCACCAGCGTGAGGTGGCCGGCCGCGAGCGAGGAAACGCCGACGATGTGCACGTCGTTCTCCACCGCCTGGCGCGCGGCCTCGGCGGGCGTCGCGAACAGCGGTCCGATATCCACGTCGAAGCCGAGATCGGCGAAGGCGGACGCGATCACCTTCTGTCCGCGGTCATGCCCGTCCTGGCCGACTTTGGCGACCAGGATGCGCGGCCGGCGGCCTTCGTCCTCGGCGAACTCGGCCACCAGCTTGAGCACCCGTTCGACGGCGGGAGACATCGTTCCGACCTCACGTTTGTAGACGCCGGAGATCGCCTTGATCTCCGCGCGATGACGCCCGAACACTTTTTCCAACGCCATCGAGATTTCGCCGACGGTGGCCTTCGCGCGCGCTGCGTCGATCGCCAGCGCGAGCAGGTTGCCGTTGCCGCCGTCCGCCGCGCGGGTGAGGGCGGCGAGCGCCTCGTCCACCGCCTTCTGGTCGCGCTCGCGCTTGAGCCGCGCCAGCTTCTCGATCTGCAACTGGCGCACCGCCGAATTGTCCACGCGCAGCACGTCGACCGCGCGGTCCTCGGCCGGCTTGTACTTGTTCACGCCGACGACGGTCTGCTGGCCGGCGTCGATGCGCGCCTGCGCGCGGGCGGCCGCCTCCTCGATGCGCAGCTTGGGGATGCCGGCCTCGATTGCCTTGGCCATGCCGCCCAGCTCCTCGACCTCGCGGATATGGCCCCAGGCCCTGCGCGCGAGATCGTGGGTGAGCCGTTCGACGTAGAACGAGCCGCCCCATGGGTCGGCGATGCGGGTCGTGCCGCTTTCCTGCTGCAGGAAGAGCTGCGTATTGCGCGAGATGCGTGCCGAGAAGTCGCTCGGCAGCGCCAGCGCCTCGTCGAACGAGTTGGTGTGCAGCGACTGCGTGTGCCCTTGCGTCGCCGCCATCGCCTCGACGCAGGTGCGCACCGCGTTGTTGAACACGTCCTGTGCCGTGAGCGACCAGCCCGAGGTCTGGCAGTGCGTGCGCAGCGACAGCGAGCGCGGATCCTTCGGGTCGAAGGGCCTCATCAGCTTCGCCCAGATCAGGCGCGCGGCGCGCATCTTGGCGACTTCCATGAAGAAGTTCATGCCGATCGCCCAGAAGAACGACAGGCGCGGCGCGAAGCGGTCGACGTCGAGCCCGGCCTTGATGCCGGTGCGCACGTATTCGACGCCGTCGGCGAGCGTGTAGGCGAGCTCGAGGTCCTGCGTCGCGCCCGCCTCCTGCATGTGATAGCCGGAGATCGAGATCGAGTTGAACTTCGGCATGTGCTCCGACGTGTAGGCGAAGATGTCGGAGATGATCCGCATCGAGGGCGCGGGCGGATAGATGTAGGTGTTACGCACCATGAACTCTTTGAGGATGTCGTTCTGGATGGTGCCCGACAGCTTCTCCGGCGGCACGCCCTGTTCCTCGGCCGCCACGATGAAGAGCGCGAGCACCGGCAGCACCGCGCCGTTCATGGTCATCGACACCGACATCTGGTCGAGGGGAATCCCCGAGAACAGCGTGCGCATGTCGTAGATCGAGTCGATTGCGACCCCGGCCATGCCGACGTCGCCGGCGACGCGCGGATGATCGCTGTCGTAGCCGCGGTGGGTCGGCAGATCGAAGGCGACGGAGAGGCCTTTCTGGCCGGCGGCGAGATTACGGCGGTAGAACGCGTTGGAGTCCTCTGCCGTGGAGAAGCCCGCGTACTGCCGGACCGTCCACGGCTGCGTGACGTACATGGTGGGGTAGGGGCCGCGCAGATAAGGCGCGATGCCCGGATAGGTGTCGAGGAAGTCGACCGGCGCGAGATCGTCGGGGCCATAGACCGGCTTCACCGGGATGCCTTCCGGCGTGAGCCAGGACTGCGCGGCGCTTGCGGGCGCGGCCGTGTCGACCGGCGCGAAGGCCACGGTGGAGAAATCGGGAATCCGGCCCATCGTCTCGCTTCCTTGCCGCTCCGAGCCCGCCAACGGCTGATTATCCCATTCCGGGCGTGGCTTGTCGAACGCCGCCGACCCTTGCGTCGCTTACGCTGCTACGCCCAGCGCCGCCTGCGCCGCGCGCAGCGTGCCGAGCATGTCGCAGCCCACGAAGATGAAGCCGGTCACTCCGGCCGCCGTCAGGGCCGCTTCCTGCTCGCCCGGCCGTCCGGCGAGATAGATGCGGCGCGCGCCGGCGCGGGCGAGGGCCTGCGCGGCGGCTTGCGCGTCGGCGGCGTAGCGCGCGTCGGACGAGCAGATGCAGGCGAGCGCGGCGCCCGACACGTTGAACGCCGCTGCGGCGTCCGCAGGCGCCGCGAAGCCGTCGTTGGTCACCGCTTCGATGCCGCCTGCCTCGAAGAAATTCTTGGCAAAGGTGGCGCGCGCGGTGAAGTCCGACGGCGTGCCGAGATTGGCGAGGAAGACTTTCGGGCGGCCGCCGGCCGTCACCCGCGCGCGGTCGGACGCGTCGCGCAGCGCCTCGAACGGCTCGGCGAAGCGGATGCTTGGCAGTGGCTCGACGCGCACCTCGACGTCGGTGGGAATTGCGGGAGCCGGGCGCGCCACGTTAAGCACCGCCACCGGCTGCTCGTGGATGTCCGGGAAGGCGCTGGTGCCGGTGAGTGCGTCGCGACCGCGCGCGACGGCCCGCTCGTGCTCGGCGCGCACCGCGGCGACCTTGCCCTGGATGACGCGGGTTTCGAGCGCGCGCCACGCGCCGCCAGCTGCCTCGATCTCCTGGAACAGCGTCCACGCGGTGTCGCACAGTTGCCGTGTGACGTCTTCGAGCGCGCCGGAGCCCGCCGCGGGGTCGCTGACCTTGGCGAGATTGGCCTCCTCCAGAAGAATGAGCTGCGTGTTGCGCGCGAGCCGCCGCGCGAAACGGTCGGGCAGGCCGATCGCCGCGGTGAACGGGAGCACGCTCACCGAGTTGGCGCCGCCGATGCCGGCCGCGAACGCCGCGACCGTGGTGCGCAACACGTTCACCCAGGGGTCGCGCCTCGTCATCATGCGCCACGCGGTTTCGGCGGCGATGAAGGCCGGTTGCGGCGCGAGCCCGCACGCGTCCTCGACGCGCGCCCACAGCTTGCGCAGCGCGCGGAACTTGGCAATGGTCAGGAACTGGTCGGCGTCCGCCGCCAGCTTGAACGAGATCCATTGGCGCGCCGTGTCGAGCGCAACGCCGGCCGCCTCGAACGCACGCAGGTAGGCGGTCGCAACCGCCAGCGCCCAGGCGAGTTCCTGAGCCTCCGAGCCGCCCGCATCGTGAACGATGCGCGCATCGGCGGCGGCGAATGGGCCCGCGAAGCCCTGTGCCGCGAACTCCTTCACGACGGTGGCGAAGCGCGGCGCGAGCACGTCCCATCCCACGAGGTTCACGCCGGTTGCGGCCAGCGAGCCGATCGGATCGAGATTCATGCGCAGGTCGAGCGCGGCCGGATCGAGCTTGTGGCGCTCGGCGAGCGCGGCGAGGTGCACCGGAGCGCCGCTCGCGCTCCATGAAAGATCGAGGTCGAGCGAGATCGCGTCCAGGTAGATTCCGTCGAGCACGCGCCGCAGCGTGTCCGCCGTCCCGTCCAGGCCGAAGCCGCGGCTGCCGACCGAGCCGGCGAAGGCGAGCGTCAGCCCGGTGGCGCCGTTCTCGAGTTCGTGCAGGGCCTCGGCGTTGGCGGCGGCCGGATCGGGATGATCGGCGCGCGCGAGCACCTGCCAGGGTGTTCCCGGCGCGCGTCCGCGCAGCGGCCGCGCCGATGCGTCGCGCTCATAGAGCGGCTCGATCCGCAGCCCGTCATAGGTCCGGCTGACGAGTTTGTTGTCGAACGGGGCGCCCTTGAGCGCCGTCTCCACCAGCTTGCGCCACTGCTCGCGGCTGGCAGGCGGAAAGTCGCCGGCGAATGGGACATTCTCGTTTGTCATGCGCCTGCCGCCATCCAACGCGCCCGGTCCCGCATTGTCTCAGATCAACTGGCTCAGCCGGGGCGGAATGCGCGTGATGCCGCTCGGGTCGATGCGTTTCGCCGCGTCGCCGATGCGTGTGCCGCCGACGATGCGGTCGCCTGCGATCTCCGCCAGCGGAACCAGCACGAACGCGCGCTCGAACAGGTGCGGATGGGGCAGCTTGAGCGTCGGGTCGTCGATCTCGAGGTCGTCGTAGGCCAGCAGGTCGATGTCGATCGTGCGCGGCCCCCAGCGCACGTCCTTGCTGCGGTCGCGCCCGAGCTCCTTTTCGATCGCCTGGGTGCGTTCGAGCAGGGCATGGGGCGAGAGCTCCGTCTCCACGACAAGGCAGAGGTTGACGAAGTCGGGTTGCTCGGTCACGCCCCATGGAGGCGTGCGGTAGTCGGAGGAGCGGGCGACGAGGCGGACATCGCGCTCGTCGCAGAGCATCTCGATGGCACGGTCGAGTGTCGCGCGCACGTCGCCGACATTGCCGCCGAGCGCGATCAGGACCTCAGCCATGGCGTTTGCGCGTGATCGTCACGCCGGCGTCGCCGAAGATCGCCGCGATCGGCGCGTGCGGCTTGCGGACGGTGATGCGCGCGGCCTCGACTTTCGGGAATCCGGCCAGGACGGCCTCCGCGACTGCGCCTGCGGCCGCTTCGATCAGGCGGTAGTTGTGGCCGGTGAACACCTGCGTCGCCGTCTCGACGATCGCGGCGTAGGAGACCGTGTCCGCCAGCCGGTCGGAGCGCGAGGCGGCGCCGAGGTCCACGGTCAGCTCGAGGTCGATGACGAAGCGCTGCCCGACGTTGGCCTCGTGCTCCATCACCCCGTGGTGGGCGTGGATCAGAAGCCCGGTGACGAAGATCGTGTCGCTCATCGCCGGCTTCCGATCGCGCCGAGGACGCGCAACGCCTGCACGGTTTCGGGAACGTCGTGCGCGCGGATGATCATCGCGCCGTTCTGCACGGCAAGGGCGTGGCTGACGATCGAGCCGCCCAGCCGCCGGTCGGGCGGGGCAGGCGAGACCTTGTCGATGAAGCGCTTGCGCGAGGCGCCGACGAGCAGCGGCAGTCCGAACCGCTTGAACTCGGCGAGGCGCGCGATCACGGTCATGCTCTGCTCGGGCGTCTTGCCGAAGCCCACGCCGGGGTCGAGCACGATCTTGTCGCGGGCGATGCCGGCGCGCTCGGCGATCGCCAGCGAGCGCTCGAAGAACGCATGCACGTCGGCCATGACGTCCGGCGCGTCGGCCTGCTCGCGATTGTGCATGACGATCACCGGCACGCCGTGGCGCGCCACGACGCCGGCCATGTCCGGGTCGCGCTGCAGGCCCCACACGTCGTTGATGATCGCAGCGCCCGCGCGCACCGCCCAGTCGGCGACGGCGGCTTTCATCGTGTCGATCGACACCGGCACGCCCAGCGCGGTGACCGCCGGCAGCACGTGCTCGAGGCGCTGCTGCTCTTCATCCGCCGATACCGGCTTCGCGCCGCCGTAGGGGCGGGTGGACTCGGCCCCGACATCGAGGATGTCGGCGCCGTCCGCCGCCATCTGGCGGGCGTGCGCGAGCGCCACCTGCGGGTCGAAGAAGCGGCCGCCGTCGGAGAACGAATCCGGCGTGACGTTGAGGATGCCCATGACCAGCGGGCGGCCCCGGGAGAGCAGGGCGGCGAGCGGCGGCGCAGCGCCGCGGACGGGCGTTTCTGTGGCGATCATTCCGGTCGCTTTGCGCGGTCCGGCCATCCCTGTCAAGCGACGGCCGATGGGCGGCGGCCCGCGCGGACGAAGGTCCGTGCAATCGGCCCGGTGCGGCGGTCCCGGGGCGGCCGCTCAGTATGAAACTTCGTTTTTGAGCTTCTTGGCGTACTCGATCCAGCGCGCGACCACCTTTTCCGAGGGAAGCAGGCGCAGGCACTTGCGACTGTCGTTCACGGCGGCCATGGCTTCCGCGAGGTTGGCCGGATTGCGGTAGCGCAAGTCCTGCACGGTCTTCACGCCCGCCATCTCCAGCAGTTCCGCGTGTTCGCGGCCGATCCCCTTTACGCGCAGCCGGTCCGCCATCGTCACGCAGCGCAGGATCTGGTCGACTGGAACGCCGGTCTTCTGCGCCAGCGTCTGCCGCTTCTTGGGCGTGCGCGCACTTTCGAGCAGGCGGATGGTCGTCCGAATCTTGTTCGCCTTCAGAATGCTGCCAATTCCAGGCGTGATGCCGTCGAGTTCAGAGACAGGATAGTTCATGGATCACCCGCCGCCGCTCAAACGTATTGGCTGAGGCCCGGGATCGAGGCTGCGATGTCGCGCAGCGCGTCCTCCGCACCCTGTTCCCGGCTGTAGATCACCAGTTCGCGGATGACGTTCTGGATATCGTCCATACCCAGCCCCGCGCCCATCAGCCGGCTGCCGACGCCCATGATGCCGCCCATCCCGCCGAACAGGCCGCCGCCGTCGGCGCTGGCCGCGGCGATCAATGCGTCGTGACCCGGCAAACGCGCGAGCAGCGCCTGCACCTTATCGGGCGGACCTTCTTTCGACAGGAAATCAAGGATGATGCCGATGGATTTCTCGGCGGTCGGGCGGTCGACACCAACGCGCGCGACGATGCGGTCGACCAGTTCAGTCATAGCCCCTCAGCGCTCGCATCGTAGCGAGACTTCTTTCAGCTTGAACCAAGCTTCATTGCGCCGCGGTCGTATACAAGTGCCCGGGAGCGAGGCGTGTCAATAAGAATTCTGTTCGAACTTTCATCGCAGCTTCGCATTCTCTTTGGTTTGTCGACGTGTGTGTCGTTGCTGCATCGCTTAGAACGGCGTTCCACTTTATTTGGCGGCGTTCTAAAATCGGGTGGCGCGACGGCCGGGTGGTCGTCGCCATAAGGTGTAGGCAGCGATGAGCCCCGTTCAGCCAGGCAAGATCTTCATCGGACAAAGCGGCAAGCCGGAATACCTGACGTTGGCGCTCGCCAATCGGCACGGGCTCGTCGCCGGCGCGACCGGCACCGGCAAGACCGTCACGCTGCAGGTGATGGCCGAAGGATTGTCGCGCGAAGGCGTCGCCGTCTTCGCCGCCGACGTCAAAGGCGACCTGTCGGGCATCGCTGCCGCCGGCGAGATGAAGGACGCGTTGGTCAAACGCGCCGAGGGAATGGGCCTCGACTACGAGCCGGACCGTTTTCCGGTGGTCTTCTGGGACTTGTTCGGCGAGCAGGGCCATCCGCTGCGCGCGACCATCTCCGAACTGGGCCCCTTGCTGCTGGCGCGGCTGCTCGATCTCAACGATACCCAGGAAGGCGTTCTCAACATCGTGTTCCGGGTGGCCGACGAGCAGGGACTGCCGCTGCTCAACCTCAAAGATCTTCAGTCGATGCTCGCGTTCATCGCCGAGCACGCGTCCGAACTCACCACCCAGTACGGCAACGTGTCGAAAGCAAGCGTCGGCGCCATCCAGCGTCAGCTTCTGGTGCTGGAAAACCAGGGCGCCGACCAGTTCTTCGGCGAGCCGGCCCTCAATCTGAAGGATTTCCTGAAGACCGACCGCGACGGCCGCGGCTACATCAACATCCTTGCCGCCGACAAGCTGATGAACAACCCGCGGCTTTACGCCACGTTCCTGCTGTGGCTGCTCTCGGAGCTGTTCGAGGAGCTGCCGGAGGTCGGCGACCGCGACAAGCCGAAATTGTGCTTCTTCTTCGACGAGGCGCACCTCTTGTTCACCGATGCGCCCAAGGCGCTGCTCGACAAGATCGAGCAGGTGGTGCGGCTCATCCGCTCGAAAGGCGTCGGCGTCTATTTCGTCACGCAGAATCCGCTCGACGTGCCCGACAAGGTTCTGGCGCAGCTCGGCAATCGCGTGCAGCACGCGCTGCGTGCGTTCACGCCGCGCGATCAGCGCGCTGTCAAAGCGGCGGCCGACACCTTCCGGCCCAATCCGTCGCTGGATACCGGCTCCGTCATCATGGAGCTCGGCAAGGGCGAGGCGCTCGTCTCGTTCCTGGAAGGCAACGGCGCACCGTCGATCGTCGAGCGCGCGATGATCCGCCCGCCGGCCTCGCGCATCGGTCCGTTGACCCCGGATGAGCGCAAGGCGGTCATGCAGTCCTCGCCGCTCAAGGGCAAGTACGATCAAACGATCGATTCCGAATCCGCCTACGAGATCCTGACCGAGCGCATCAAGACGACGGCGGCGACCGCCGATCAGCCGGCGCAGGCGGGCGAGGGCGGCGTCCTCGGCCAGATCGGCGGCTTCATCGGTGCGATCTTCGGCACCAACAACAAGCGCGGCCAGCGCCTGAGCCCGGGACAGATCATCGCGCGCACGGTGGCGCGCAGCATCGGCTCGGAAGTCGCGCGCCAGGCCTCGCGCTCGGTCGGCGGCGGCATCACGGGCCGTGTCACGGGCCAGATCGTGCGCGGCACGCTCGGCGGTATCCTCAGGAGATAAGGCACGCAATGTCCTCACAGCAGCTCGACGCGGTGCTCGCGCATATCGACGCCGACCTCGACAACAGCCTCAAGCGTCTGTTCGACTTCCTGCGCATCCAATCCATCTCCACCGATCCCGCCTACGCGTCCAACTGCCGGCAGGCGGCCGAGTTCGTGGCAGAGGACCTCGCCGGCCTCGGCTTCGAGGCGAGCGTGCGCCCGACGCCGGGCCATCCGATCGTCGTCGCCAAGGCGCAGGATGCCGGCGCCGGCTCCGCGCCGCGCGTGCTGTTCTACGGCCATTACGACGTGCAGCCGGTCGATCCGCTGGAGCTGTGGGAGACGCCGCCGTTCGAGCCGCGCCTCGCGACGCTCCCGGACGGGCGCAAATGCGTCGTCGCGCGCGGGGCCTGCGACGACAAGGGCCAGGTCATGACGTTCGTGGAGGCCTGCCGCGCCTTCAAGGCCGTCACCGGCAAGTTGCCGATCCCGATCACCATGATGATCGAGGGCGAGGAGGAGTGCGGCTCGGCCCACCTGTTCGACTTCGTCAAGGCGAACGCGGGCGAGCTCACGCGCGACTTCGCGCTCGTCTGCGACACCAGCATGTGGGACCCGCAGACGCCCATGGTCACCACCTCGCTGCGCGGGCTGGTCTATGAGGAGGTGCGACTCACCTGCGCCGACCGCGACCTGCATTCTGGCCTGTTCGGCGGCGCGGCGCAGAACCCGCTGCGCGTGCTCTCGAAAGTCCTCGCCGCGATGCACGACGACAACGGCCGCGTCACCATTCCCGGCTTCTACGACGGCGTGCGCGAGTTGCCGCCCGACATCAAGGCCGATCTCGGCGGGCTCGACCTTACCGCCGAGAATTTCCTCGGCCCGGTCGGGCTGAAGGTGCCCGCGGGCGAGAAGGACCGCCTGCTGGTCGAGCAGGTCTCGACGCGCCCGACGGCCGAGATCAACGGCATCGTCGGCGGCTACACCGGCGCCGGCGCCAAGACCGTGATCCCCGGCAAGGCGATGGCGAAGGTGTCGTTCCGGCTCGTCGACGACCAGGACCCCGAGAAGATCCGCTCGGCGTTCCACGCCTTCGTGCGCGCGCGCCTGCCCGAGGACTGCGAGGTCGAGTTCGCCAACTACGGCAGCGCGCCGGCCTTCGCGCTGTCGTTCGACAATCCGGCGCTGACGAAGACGCGCGCGGCGCTGGCCGCGGAGTGGGGCCGCAAGGCGATCACCGTGGGCGAGGGCGGCTCGATCCCGATCGTCGGCGACTTCAAGCGCCTGCTCGGCATGGACACGATCATGGTCGGCTTCGCCCTCGACGACGACCGCGTGCATTCGCCCAACGAGAAGTTCGACCTCACCTCGTTCCACAAGGGCACGCGCAGCTGGGCGCGCATCCTGGCGGCGCTCGCGCAATGAGGCGGGCGGGGGCGCGCCGCCGTGGCGCGCCCGGGACCCTTGCGGTCAGTACACCACCACGCTGCGGATCGACTTGCCCTCGTGCATCAGGTCGAAGCCCTTGTTGATCTCCGCCAGCGAGAGCGTGTGGGTGATCATCGGGTCGATCTCGATCTTGCCGTCCATGTACCAGTCGACGATGCGCGGCACGTCGGTGCGCCCGCGCGCGCCGCCGAAGGCCGTGCCCTTCCAGACGCGGCCGGTGACGAGCTGGAACGGCCGCGTCGAGATCTCCGCGCCCGCCGGTGCGACGCCGATGATGACCGAGACGCCCCAGCCGCGGTGGCAGGCCTCGAGCGCCTGGCGCATGACGGTGACGTTGCCGGTGCAGTCGAAGGTGTAGTCGGCGCCGCCGATCTGGTCGGCGCCGCGCTTGGTCATGTTGACGAGATAGGGCACGAGGTCGGAGCCGATCTCCTTCGGGTTGACGAAGTGCGTCATGCCGAAGCGTTCGCCCCAGGCCTTCTTGTCGTTGTTGACGTCGACGCCGATGATCATGTCGGCGCCCGCGAGCCGCAGGCCCTGGATCACGTTGAGGCCGATGCCGCCCAGCCCGAACACGACCGCCGTCGCGCCCGGCTCGACCTTCGCCGTGTTGAGCACGGCGCCGACGCCCGTGGTGACGCCGCAGCCGATGTAGCAGACCTTGTCGAAGGGCGCGTCCTCGCGGATCTTGGCGACCGCGATCTCGGGCAGCACCGTGAAGTTCGCGAAGGTCGAGCAGCCCATGTAGTGGTGCAGCTTCTTGCCGTCGAGCGAGAAGCGCGATGTGGCGTCCGGCATCAGGCCCTGGCCCTGCGTCGAGCGGATCGCGGTGCACAGGTTGGTCTTGCGCGAGAGGCACGAAGGACACTGCCGGCATTCCGGCGTGTAGAGCGGGATCACGTGGTCGCCCTTTTTGACCGACGTGACCCCGGGCCCGACGTCGACCACGACGCCCGCGCCCTCGTGGCCGAGGATCGCGGGAAACAGGCCCTCGGGATCGGCGCCCGACAGGGTGAACTCGTCGGTGTGGCAGATGCCGGTGGCCTTGATCTCGACCAGCACCTCGCCGGCCTTCGGCCCTTCGAGCTGAACCGTGGCGATCTCCAGGGGTTTGCCGGCTGCGACTGCAACCGCCGCTTTGACGTCCATGCTTTTCAACCTCGCGCTGCTCGTGATGGCCTGCTTACGCCGGGCGAGCATAGTTTGCCACGGCCAAAGCCCGGCTCAAATTTTAGTCAATTCGGGCACAGGATTGTTAAACAGTCGCCTGCTAGAAGCGCGGTCCTGCGGGGACGGGTCATGCGTTTCGATCCCACAACATTGTTCGCGATCATCGGCATCGTCGGCACGACCGGCGGTCTCCTGCTGCTGTTTTCCTGGCTGCAGGAGCGCACGGTCACGGCCCTGGCTCTGTGGGGCGTGGGCTTGATCTGCGTCTCCACCGGCGTCGCGCTCGTGATCATGCGCGCGCCGGTCATCGACGTCTGGACGATCTACGTCGGTCCGCCCATCACCTATCTCGGCTATGGCCTGATGTGGTGCGGGGCGCGCTCGTTCGAGGGACGCCGGCCGCTTTACGGCTGGGCGCTCGCGGGCGCGGCGGCATGGCTGTTCGCCGCGCAGTTCGACGGCTTCGTCGCGGCACTGACGTTGCGCATGAGCGCCGGCTCGCTGGTGATCGCAGCCTATACGCTCGCGGCCGCCTTCGAATACTGGCACGCGCGCGACAAGGAGCTGATCTCGCGCTGGCCGGCGATCGTGCTGCTGTTGTTCCACGCCGTGTTCTTTGCCGGCCGCGCCGTGCTCGTCGACCAAGTGCCGTTCCCCGGAGGCGCCGCGCCGCCGGACCCGTCGTGGCCCTACGCGGGCTCCGTCTTCATCCTGCTGCACTACTTCTGCATGGCGTTCCTCGTCATGAACATGGCCAAGGAGCGCGCCGAGCTGCAGCAGCGCAAGACCGCGCTGATCGATCCGCTCACCGGCGCCGCCAACCGCCGCGCCTTCTTCGAGAGCGGGGAACGGCTGCTGCGGCGCACGGCCGCCGACGGCCAGTCCGCGGCGGTGCTGCTGCTCGATCTCGATCTCTTCAAGCAGGTCAACGACACCTTCGGCCACCAGACCGGCGATCGCGTGCTGTGCGCGTTCTGCGAGACCGCGACGGCGGTGCTGCGGCCGACGGATGTGTTCGCGCGCCTCGGCGGCGAGGAGTTCGCCTGCCTGCTGCCGGGCGTGTCGGGTGCTGAAGCGCTGCGGATCGCCGAGCGCGTGCGCGTGGACTTCGAGCGCCGGCAGGCCGCGACGGTCAGCATCGGCGTGGCGACCACCAGCGAGGCGGCGCTCGATCTCACGGCGCTGATCGCGGCGGCGGATCGCGCGCTCTATCAGGCGAAGGCGATGGGCCGCAACCGGGTCGAGCGCGCGCAGGCGGGGCCCGCAGCGCTGACGTCGGCGTTCGCCGCCGCATAATCGGGTCGCAAAACGAGAGTCGTTTGAGTATAAGAGGCGCCTCGCGGCCGCCTCAGCGGCCCACGCGCGCTCGTAGCTCAGCTGGATAGAGCATCAGACTTCGAATCTGAGGGTCGGGAGTTCGAATCTCTCCGAGCGCGCCAGCGCCGCCCGCGTGGCGCGGGCGATCGCAAACGCCGCCTGCGGCCTCAGATCGACTGTGTCCTAGCGAACGGTCGTGGTGTGCGGCGCGGAGGCGGTGGCGGCGTCGCCGTCCTTCCATTCCGACATGCCGAAGGTGAGGGCCATGGCCATGAACGCGACGCTGATGGCGGCGGCGATCAGGCCCCACTGACGCGGATTTCTGACGGACATGATTTACGTTCCAGTTGTGATGACCGGCAAAGCAGAAGCCCTCGAGCGGATGCCCGAGGGCTGCCGGTCTCGTAGCAGACGAGGGTCAATGCGACGTTAGCCGCCGCCCTCGTGCGAGTCGAGCGGATATCCCGGCCGTACACGCATAACTGCTTGTACTTCCACTCCAATCGCTCCAGCCGGAAGCGGCCCGCGACCGCAGGGAACCCATCGGCGCCTCGCGGTTTATGCTTACGTGGTTACCGAATTCGACTGGATGGACATCTGTCTGCGCCTTGGCGCTGCGGCGCTGGCCGGGCTCATCATCGGCATCAACCGCGATCTGGCCGACAAGCCGATCGGGATGCGCACGCTTGGGCTGGTCGCGCTCGGGGCCGCCGTGGTGTCGCTGGCCACGATCCAGTTTCACGATCTGAGCGATCACCCGGACGCGCTCAGCCGCGTGGTGCAGGGCATCATCCAGGGGATCATGGGCGGCATCAGCTTCATCGGCGCGGGCGTGATCCTGCGCGACGCGCGTGCGCGCACGGTCGAGGGGCTGACCACCGCCGCGACGGTGTGGGTCACGGCCGCGTTCGGCATCGCCTGCGCGCTCGCGGCGTGGCGGGTCCTGCTGGTGGCGACCGTCCTTACCCTGCTGCTGCTGTTCGCGGGTCACCTGACGGATGCGCTCGTGGGCAAGCGTCGCAAGACCTAGATCCGCCCGAAACGGCGGGCATTGCGTTGAGGGTTGGGGGCGAACGCGGAGAGAGAACATGCCGGCAGACCGTTCCGTCGAGATCGCGCAATTGGAGGCGCGCATCCAGCGTCAGCGCGAGCGCGTGGATGCACTCGTTCGCGAGGGCGATGCGCCCGACGCGCAGGCCGCCCGCGCGGTCCTGGCCGTCATGGTGGGTGCGCTCGAGACGATGCGCGGCGGCGCGCCGGCGCCCCGTGCCGACGCCCGTGCCGACGACGTCGATCCGCTGGACGAGCGCAGTCTCGAAGCCGTCATGCGCGAATGTCCGTTGTGACGCGGCGCGCGGATTGATCGGGCCCGCGACACGCGAGGCGAGACTGATATGCTGGGCCATGGTTCCCGCGCTTGGCGCGCCTGACGAGGACATCGCGATGGACATGTTCGAAGGACCGGCCATGCGCGCCGAACTGGAGATGCGCCTGAAGGCGGCAGGGCTCGACCCGGCCGATCCCAACGTCGGCGCGATCACGGCCGTGGTGAGCAAGTATTTCGCGGAGCGCACGGCCGAGGTGCTGGCCAAGGTCAATGAGGTCCTGAGCCAGATCAGCCCGGACGAACTGCACTAGCCGCGCGCCGCCGCCCGGGGCCGCGCCTGCGGCGGAGCGGTGCTCGCGTGTGTTGATCCTGCGCAATGCATCGGCGTCGCGTTCCCGCTCGGATTGCGAAAAATCCAGGGAGGCTCTGATGGGAACTTACCGCGTGTGCTTCTACAAGGAGCTGCTGAGTTCGGACGGGCACCCGTTCAAATGCCTGCAGGCGCGCGTCGAAGTCGGCGATGTCGACAGCGGCGCGCAGGCCGCGGACAGCGCGTGCCGCATCTTCGAGGCAAGCCAGCGTATCCGCCATTGGGCGCTCAATGCGGATACGCTCGAGGTGGAGGCGGTCGATCCGGCGGTCAGCCTGACCCCGCCGCCGTCGCATGGCGGGGTCTCCGCCATGCGATGACACGCACCGTGCGTCGCGCGGCGCGTGTCATGAGCCGGAGGGCGATGGCCCGATGGGCCGTACCCTATCGGGCTGAGTTGTTGGTGCTCGATCCGCTCATGCCGGAGCCCGACGAACCTGCCGGCGGCGGCGCCGAGCCTGCCGTCGAGGGCTGCGTGGCCGGGGCGGTCGCGGTGGTCGGTCCCTCGGGGCCGCTCAGGCTCCAGGCGATCGCGACGACCACGATGATGAGGGCGGCAATTCCGGCAATCCATCCCCAGGCAAAACCATTGCTGCCGCGGGTGGGGTCTCGATAATCGGTCATTTGACATCCTCGCGTGACGCCGAAGGAACGCGCGGTCGGACCGGCGGTTCCGAACGCGCGCGCAGTCGAGGGCTGCGGCAGACTGCGGCGGCGGAGGATGGCGGTATTGGGCGGCGGTCGCCCTGGCCGGAGGACGGCGCGCCGTTCCGGCGGGAGCGGCCCCGGCTTACCGCAGGGCGGAGACCTCGGTGTCGCGGCAGGGCCGCACCACGTTGTTGAGCTCCCGGCCCTGCAGGAAGATCATGTTGGCCTTCAGCCCGCCGTTGCGCGCGATCCAACCGCGCAGCGCGGCAGGGTAGATCTTGAGCATGCGCTTGGTCTGCGAGGGCACGATCGCCCGGCCGCCGTTGGCGGTCGGTGTCCAGGCGGCGTGGAAGCCGAGCAGCGCCTTCTTGGTGGCGCAGACGCGGTTCGGCGGCAGCAGTCCGACCACGAGCGTGCAGGCCGAGAGACACGGCCCGTCGATGAGCACGTGATCGCCGCGGCCGCGCAGGGCGACATAGCGGTCGACGTAGTTGTCGATGAGGCCCCCGACGTCGCGGGTAATTCGCACCTGGGCCGAAGCCGACGAGGTCCAGAGCGCGGCAATGGCGGCACACAGAAGAGCGCTGAAACGCATATCTCCCCCCACCCCGTGTGAGCTCGGCCGCGCATCGCGCGCCTTGAGTGTACGCGCTGACCGCGAGCCGGTGGCCTGAATCCTTATCAGTGAATCTTTGGATAGGGCGGTAGCTCGTTATTCAACCAAATTAACTTCAAAGCCTCCTGCGCTTCGCCGGGATACCGCCGCACGTTAACCTCATGCGGCGCGGAACGACACCGGCCTGCATCGGTTAGCTCATGCGATGCAGGCTTCGCGCGTACGGGGAGGTCGCATGGCGCATGAGCACGACGTCTGGAACAAAACATTCTATCATCGCCTCATTCAGACGTCCGTCGGAAGCGGGCTGCGCGCGCTCTACGACCTGTCCGAGCCGGTGCCCGACCGGCTGACGCGGCTGCTCCATGAGCTCGAAGACCTCGAGCGCGACGAGCCCCAGGGCGGCGGGGTCGGCGAGGATCCTCCGCAAAACCCTGGCTCCGGTGCATTGGATCGCGACAAGGATCGGCAATAATAGGGTCTGAAAATGATTCCCCCGGGCGCGGGCCGTGATCCGCGCAAGGCTCTCCATGACCGTCTTCGATCAGATCCTCAGGCTCCTCGACCACTACAACGTCAGCCTCACGACCGTGACCTCGACGGTCGTGCTTCTGCTGGCGGCCTCGTTCGTCGTGGTGCTGATCAACCGCGTGATCCGCGGCTGGCTGCGGCTGCTCGAAGGCCGCATCAGCCTGCCGTATCAAACCGTGCTCGCGGTCACCCGCGCGATCTCGACTTTGCTGTGGGTGATCACGGTGCTGATCCTCCTCGACATCTGGGGCGTGGGCCTGACCGGCATCTGGACCTTGCTGGTGAGCGCGGCGACCGTCGTCGGCGTCGGCTTCCTCGCCACGTGGGCGATGGTGAGCAACTTCACCGCCAGCTTCTTCATCACGCTATGGCGGCCGTTCCAGCTCGGGGACATGGTGCAGGTGCTGCCGGAGGCGATGCGAGGCCGCGTCATCGACCGCAACCTGATGTTCACGACGCTGCGCGAGGACGACGGCTCGATTCTGCAGATCCCGAACAACCTGTTCTTCCAGAAGATCTTCCGCGTGCTCGACCGCAACGACCGCTTCCTGTTCGAAGAGCTCGGCGCGCTCGATCGCGCGCGCAATAACGTCGTCCCGCCTCCGAAATGAGCGCCCTAGCGGCGGCGCGGCACCAGGCGGAATCCGTTGGTCCACAGCGCGCGCCACAGCTCCTCGAGGTATGGGAGCGCCTCCAGCAGCGCGGCGCCGGCCAGCACCGCCACCACGTACATGGGCGGCAGCGGCTCGCGCTTTAATTCCAGCACGAAGCGGGCCGGCTCGTCGCCGAGGCCGAACAGCGCCAGGAACTGCGGCCAGTGCAGCGTCGCCAGCAGCAGGCCGGCGGCAAACGGGATCAGCTCCAGGAAGCTGTGGACGTGCTGCTCGATCGGCGAGATGTCGCGGCGCGTCTTGGCGTAGCTGACGTCCCAGAGCGCCGTGACCTCATGGGCGAGGAAGGCGACGATCATGATGGCGAAGACGAGGGCGTTGATCTCGAGCAGCAGGGCCGCCAGCAGGGGAACGGCCATCTCCGCGAACATCAGCAGGTGAATCAGCGATTCCTTGGCGCCGGAGGTATGCGCGAGGTCAGAGCGCCGGTGGCACAGGTAGTCGGCCATGCCGGCGCAGAACCACAGCGGCACGACCACGTACATCAGAAGGATCTGGGCGGGCTGCATGACCGGACCGGAGTTGCCCTCGACGCTCCCAAGGCTCGAACGGATCGCACGGTAGAAAGTTCCGCTCCTCGGGCGGAACGCGGGTTGGCGTCCGCAGGTTGATCGCGGCGAGGGGCGATGCGTGCCCTCGCTCGCGGCGGCAGGAGAGACATGGCAGGAGAGACATGGCGCGGGTGGTCGTTGGGACGTCGGGCTGGACTTATGACGGGTGGCGCGGCCCGTTCTACCCGAAGGACGTCCGCAAGAAGGACTGGCTGCGCTGGTACGCCACGCAGTTTCGCACCGCCGAGATCAACGGCTCGTTCTATCGCACGCCCTCGCTGGACGCGGTGCAGTCCTGGCACGACCAGACGCCTGACGATTTCGTCTTCGCCTGGAAGGCCTCGAAGTTCATCACCCATTGGAAGCGGCTGACGGAGAAGTGCGACAACAGCATTGCCCTGATGGAGACCCGCCTGGACCTCCTCGGGAAAAAGCTGGGGCCGGTGCTGTTTCAGCTTCCGCCGCAGTTCCGGGCCAACAGGGAGCGGCTGGCCGCATTCCTCAAGATGCTGCCGCGCAAGCGTCGCTACGCGTTCGAGTTCCGCCACCCGAGCTGGTACGCCGCCGATATCCTGCGCCTGCTGTCGGACCACGACGTGGCCCTGTGCCTGTCCGATCACCGCGATGCTCCGGCACCCTGGGAGGTTACTGCCGGCCACGTCTATCTGCGCGGCCACGGTCCCACCGGCGCCTACAGGGATCGCTACCCGGAGGCGACGCTGCGCCGCTGGGCGCAGGACGTGCGGCGGTGGCAGCGCGGCAGGCGCGATGTGTTCGTCTACTTCGACAACGATCAAAAGAGCGCGGCGCCGAAGGACGCGCGGCGGCTGATCGAACTGCTCAGGGAACGGAGCGTCGCGCGTGCGGCGTGAAATCGCCCGTCGCGCGGAACCGGCCTTCACATCCCGCGTTCATGTGCACCGGTACCCATTCCCCAGGGAGACATCGATGCCCACGAAGAACAAGACACTCGACGACCTGTTCCATGACACGCTCAAGGACATCTACTACGCGGAGAAGAAGATTCTGGGCGCGCTGCCCAAGATGAGCAAGGCCGCGCAGTCCGACGAGCTCAAGGCGGCGTTCGAGAAGCACGAGACCGAGACCGAAGGCCAGATCGAGCGGCTGGAGAAGATCTTCGAGATGATCGACCAGACCGCGCGCGGCAAGACCTGCGAGGCGATCAACGGCATCATCGACGAAGGCAAGGAGATCATGCAGGAGTTCAAGGGTACTTCCGCCCTCGACGCCGGCCTGCTCTCGGCGGCCCAGTCGGTCGAACACTACGAGATCTCCCGCTACGGCACGCTCCGGACCTGGGCGCGCGAGCTGGGTCTCAACGACGCCGCCAAGCTGATCGAGCAGACGCTCGAGGAGGAGAAGAAGACAGACATGGCGCTGAGCAAGCTGGCGGAGTCGCTCGTCAACCAGCAGGCCGAGGCCGCCGAATAGGCTCTCTGCCCAGGCAACGGACTGGACGCGGCCGGGGTCACGCCCGGCCGTTTCATTTGCCGTTTCATTTTTTTATGGGAGCGGCCCCCACGGGACCCGCCGGTCCGCTTGCACCGGCGCTGCATCACACGCCAGGATTTTCACCCATGCTTGCGGCGCGGGGCTGACGGGGGCGACCGCCCGCGGATTTATATTGCCAGGGCGGCGGGCACCGCCTTATCTGCGTGGGACCAATGCGTCTGCGGCCGCTCGTCCGAGCGTCCGCTTCTTCAGAAACGACACCGGAGCGCCCAAAGCGATGTGGGACTTAGACAATCTGATCGCGATCGACATCCACACCCACGCGCATACGCCGCCCGAGTTTGCCGACCCGGAGGAACTGCGCCAGCGCGAGGCGATGAAGGTCTATTTCGGCCAGAAGGGCGAAGACCTGACCATGCAGCAGATCGCGCAGTACTACCGCGAGCGCAAGATCGGCTGCGTCATCTTCCCGGTCGATTCCGAGAGCCGCAGCGGCTTTCGGCGCTTCCCCAACGAGGAAGTCGCCAAGATCGCCGCCGAGAACAGCGACATCATGATCCCCTTCGCCAGCATCGACCCCGCCAAGGGTCTCGCGGGCGCCAAGGAGGCGCGCCGGCTGGTGCGTGAGTTCGGGGTCAAGGGCTTCAAGTTCCATCCCTCGACGCAAGCCTTCTTCCCCAACGACCGCATGGCCTACACGCTCTACGAGGCGATCGCGGAGGAGGGAGCCATCGCGCTGTTCCACTCGGGCCAGACCGGCGTCGGCTCCGGCCGCCCGGGCGGCGGCGGCATCCGGCTCAAGTACTCCGACCCGATGCACCTCGACGACGTCGCCGTCGACTTCCCCGACATGAAGATCATCATCGCGCATCCGTCCTTCCCCTGGCAGGAGGAGGCGCTCGCGGTGTGCCAGCACAAGACGAACGTCTACATCGACCTGTCGGGCTGGTCGCCGAAGTACTTCCCGCCGATCCTCGTGCATTACGCCAACACGCTGCTGCGCAAGAAGATGCTGTTCGGCTCGGACTACCCGGTGCTCACGCCCGAGCGCTGGATGGCCGATTTCGAGAAGATCGACATCCGCCCCGAGGTGCGCCCGCTGATCCTCAAGGAGAACGCGATCGACCTGCTCGGGCTGCGCAAGAAGTAGCGCGAGGCCGGACCGGCCGGATGGAGTTGCCATGCGCGGGCTCGGCCCGCGCATCCATCGTCGAATCAGGCGCGGCTGCCCGGCCGTGGTCTGATCGGATTGCTTACCGCCAGCGGCGGTGCAGCCACAGCCACTGCTCGGGGTGTTCGCGCACCCAGCCTTCGATCACCGAGGTGATCACCTGCATCGTGCCTTGCACGTCGATGCGGCCCTGCGCGTCGCGCGCGGGCGTGATCGCCTCCGTCAGCTCGGCGCGGAAGCGGCCGTCGGACAGGCGCACGACGCGCGTGCCGTGGATCGTGCATTCCGCCTCGCGCGCCAGCATGGCGATCAGCGGGTTGGCCTTGCAGGGGCGGCCGAAGAACGTCACGTCGACGCCTTTGACGTAGTGCTGATCGACCAGCATGGCGACGTGGCGGCCTTGCTCCAGTGCGTTGGCGAGCCGCAGCGGCGCCGCCATCGACGTCGCCACCATCTCGCCCATGTGGCCTTCGCGCATGCGGATGACGGCGTCGGCCACCGAGCCGAGATTTGGCCGACGGTAGAGCACGACGGTGTCGAGGCCGTCGGCGGCGGCGAGGATCGCCGGCAGCTCCCAGTTGCCGAGATGGGCGGCGAAGATGACCGCCGGCTTGCCGTCGTCGCGCAGCGCCTTGAAGCGCGCCGCGGTGCCCGGAAAGTAGTCGATGAAGGGGCGCTGCTCGGGATCGCCGACGCACAGCCGGTCGAGGTGCGCGAACTCGGCCGCGACGCGGCCGAGGTTGTCCCACACGCCGCGCAGGATGCGCTCGATCTCGGCGGGCGATTTTTCAGGAAACGCCGCCGCGAGGTTGGCGCGTCCGATCCGGTGCTCGCGCAGCCAGGGCCCGATGGTGCGCGTCACCGCGGCGGCGAGGGCGCCGATGAGGGCGCGGTTGAGCAGGCGGATGATGCGCAGGATGCTCCACACCGCGGCGCCCGCCGTCTTGTCGGCGAGACGGACGGCGAGGGCCTGCAGCTTGCGGCCCGGTCGTCGCGATGCGCGGGACATCGCCTCCGGACCCTAGAGCGTGACGATGATCTTGCCGAACACCTGCCGGCTCTCGAGCCGCGCAAGGCCGTGCTCGAGCTGGTCGAGCGGCACCTGCGTGTCGATCACCGGCGACAGGCCGGCCGCCATCTTGGCGAGGCTGTCGCGGATGTTCTTCATCGAGGCGCCGAACGAGCCGAAGATCTTGTACTGCTGCTGGAAGAGCTGCATCAGGTTGAACGTCACGGTGGGGCCCGAAGTCGCGCCGCAGGTGACGAGACGGCCGCCGCGCTTGAGCGAGAGCAGGGAGCCGGGGAACGTGTCCGCGCCGGTGTGCTCGAACACGACGTCCACGCCCTTCTTGGCGGTGAGCTTGCGCACGACGCCTTCGAAACGGTCGGTGCGGTAGTTGATCACGTGGTCCGCGCCGAGCGCCTTGGCTTTCTCCGCCTTGGCGTCGTCGCCAACCGTGGTGATCACGGTGCAGCCGATGGCCTTCGCCATCTTGATGGCGACGCTGCCGATGCCCGAGCCGCCCGCATGCACCAGCACGGTCTCGCCCGGCTGCAGCTTGGCATTGTCGAACAGCATGTGCTCGACGGTCGAGAAGGCGATGGGTGCGCAGGCGGCGTCGACGAAGCCGATGCCGGCCGGCACCGGAATGACGAGGCGCTCGGGCATGTTGACGAGCTCGCGCGCAAAGCCGTCGACATGGAAGCCCATGATGCCGGCGACGTTCTCGCACAGATTGTCGCGACCTTCGCGGCAGGCCTTGCACTGGCCGCAGGTGAGCGCGCCATACATGACGACGCGGTCGCCCGGCTTGAACGCGGTGACGCCGCTGCCGACGGCAGCGACCTCGCCCGAGGCCTCGGCGCCGATCACCAGCGGCAGCTTGCGCTTGGCGAAGGCCATGCCGCGATAGCCCCACACGTCGATGTGGTTGAGACCGACGGCGCGCACGCGGATCTGCACCTCGCCCGCGGCCGGCGGCGGCGGCGCGGGCAGGTCGGCGATCTCAGCCTTGCGATCGGCGACAAGTGTGATCGCGCGCATGCGCGCCTCCGAAGGGTCGTGAACGGAACGGGAAGTCAGCGATGGATGCCTAGCGCCGCCGTAAGCCCGCCGTCAACCGGCAGCACGGCCCCCGTGACGTAGGACGCGCCCGGCGACATCAGGAACGAGATCACCGCCGCGACCTCCTCCGGCTTGGAGAAACGTCGCGCCGGGATCTGCTCTTCCATCTGCTCGCGGAACTTGGCGTAGGGCGCCAGCATCTCGGTGTCGATGAAGCCGGGCGCGACGTAGTTCACGGTCACGCCGGTGCGGGCGATCTCGATCGCGAGCGTGCGGATGTAGCCGAGCAGGGCGGCCTTCGATGCCGCGTAGGCGGCGTTGCCCTGGTTGGCGCGCAGCGCGGTGACCGAGCCGATGACGGCGACGCGTCCGTCCTTGGCGCGCATCATCGAGCGCACGACCGTGCCGGTGATCTTGGTGAAGGACCAGTAGTTGACCTGCATGGCGGCTTCCGCCTTGGTCTGGTCCATCATCACCGCGAGCGCGTCGTAGGACTGGCCGGCGTTGTGCACGAAGCCGGAGAAGGTCTTGTCCTTGAGCGAGGCCGTGAAGGCGTCGACCGCGGCCTTGTCGGAGAGGTCGACGCGCTCGGCCGCGAAGGACTGGCCCGCGTGCGCGGACTTGAGGTCCTTGAGCAGGGCCTCCGCCTCGGCCGCCGCCGAGCGATAGGTGAAGGTCACGTCGTGGCCCGCGGCGGCGAGCGAACGGACGATGGCCGTTCCCAGTCCGCGGCCGCCGCCGGTGACGAGGATATGACGCTTGTCGGAAGAAGAGGTCACGCTGGCTCCCGTGCCATGATCAGCGAGACGTTCTGTCCGCCGAAACCGAATGAGTTGGACAGAACGTGCGTGACCTTGGCATCACGCGCGGTGTTGGGGACCACGTCGAGCGGGATGCTCGGGTCGGGGACCTTGTAGTTGATGGTCGGCGGGATGCGCTGATGCTCGAGCGTCATCAGGCTGATCACCGCCTCGACCGCGCCGGCGGCCGAGAGCGTGTGGCCGATCATCGACTTGTTGGAGGAGATCGGGATGGACTTCACGCGCTCGCCGAACACCGTCGTCGCGCACATGCCTTCCATCTTGTCGTTCTCGGGCGTGCCGGTGCCGTGCGCGTTGATGTAGTCGATATCCTCGGGCGCGAGGCCGGCGTCGGCGATGGCGTTGCGGATGCAGCCGACGATCGGCTTGCCGTCCGGGCTCGAGCGCGTGCGGTGGAACGAGTCGGCGAGCTCGCCGCAGCCTTCCACCACGCCGAGGATGCGGGCGCCGCGCGCCTTGGCCGCGTCGTAGCTCTCGAGCACCAGCGCGCCGGCGCCTTCCGCCATCACGAAGCCGTCGCGGTTCTTGGCGAAGGGCTTGACCGCCTCGCCGGCCGGCTCGTTGGAGGTGGAGAGGGCGGAGAGCAGGGAGAAGCGGATGAGGCTCTCCGGGTTCACCGAGCTGTCGGTGGCGACGCACAGCGCCGCATCGGTGTCGCCGCGGCGGATGGCCTCGAGGCCGAGCTGGATCGCGCTCGCGCCCGAGGCGCAGGCGGTCGACAGCGAGATCGGCGAGCCCTGCGTGCCGAACTTGTCGGCGAGGTGGTGGCCGACCGAGGCGAACACGAAGCGTTCGTGGAAGTCGCGGAAGCGGCCGGAGCCGGCCGCGCGGATGAGGTCGTCGTAGCTGACGGCGTCGTTGGCGCCGGAGGCGCGGGCGAGCGCCTCGCGCTGCGGCCATTCGAGCTCGATCGGGGCGACGGCGAGGAACAGCGGACCGGGGAAGCTGCCCTTGCCGCCGAGGCCGGATTCGGAGATCGCCTCCTCGATGGCGATCTCGGCGAAGCGCTCGCAGCGGGCGGGGCTCGACGGCGTCTCGGTCGTGACGAAATCGATGGCGCCGGCGACCTTGGTCTTGAGGCCGTCGGTGGGGAAGCGCTTGATCGTGCGGATGCCGGACTTGCCGGCGGTCAGGTTCGCCCAGTTCTCGGCCTTGCCGACCCCGAGCGAGGTGACCACGCCCATGCCGGTGACGACGACGACCGGCCGGCCGCTCTTGTCGCGTGTTGCCATGTGGTCCCCCGTTCAGTCGACCGCTTCGACGAGCGCAAGGCCTTCGCCACGCCAGTGTCCGACACCCGTGACGACCGCCTGGCGCAGCGAGCCGGACATCTCCCGTTCGACGCCGCTGCCATCCGCCGGCGCGAACAGCTTGCCGTGCTTGGCCGCGACCGCGGCCAGGGCGATGTTCATCGAAAACTGCGGCTCGAGTCCATGTCCTATATGGGTACCGGTCGCGCGCACCGGTAGTCCCGGATGCGCGGCGAGAAATTTTCGCTCCTCCGAGGTCGCCGGCTCGGCGCCCGTCGCGCCGGAGATGACGGCGGCGTGGGCCTCGTCGATCGGATTGGCGCCGGCGAGCTTGCCCCACAGGCGCTCGAGCGTGCCGGTGACGTCGCCCGGCCGGCGCTTCGAGCTGTCCGCCAGCACCGCCGAGAGCCGCGCGACCGGGCTCGCGCCGCGCGCGAGCGCATGCTCGCGGCTCTCGAGCACGAGGAACGCGCCGAGCGAGGCGAGCGCGAAGCCGCCGCCGCGCGGCGCGCGCTCCCACACCGGACGGAACTCGTCCTTGAGCAGGTAGCCGCCGCTCTCGTAGAGCATCAGCAGGTCCTTGCGCTCGCCGTTGTGGGCGCCGCCCACGAGGGTGATATCGCTCTGCCCGGCCTGGATGCGCGCCAGCGCGATGCGCACCGCGTCGACGCCGGCGGATTCCTCGCCCATGAACGTGCGCGACGAGCCAGTGACGCCGTGCACGATCGAGATGTTGCCGGCGAGCAGGTTGGAGAGCTGCGCCAGGAACAGGGTGGGGCGCAGGTCGCTCATCAGCCGTTCGTTGAGGAAGCTGTCGCGGTCCGCCGCCTTCGGCAGCCCCGAGAGCACGGCGCTGTCCACGGCGACGTCGCGCTCGCCGCCGCCGGCGGCGATGATCATGTCCATGCGCCCGGCGAGCTCGGCGTTGCCCTTGGCGCCCGCGCTCTCGAGCGCGAGGCCGGCCGCATAGGTGCCGATGCGCTGCCACGGCTCCATCTGCCGCTGGTCGCCCTTCTTGGGGATCTGCTTGTCGAAATCGATCGCCACGATCGGGTGCACGACGCAGGGCGCGAAGGTCTGCGTGTCCGCGCTCGGCTTGGCCTCGTTGAGCCTGTGCCAATGCGCCTCGGGCCCTTCGCCGAGGCACGAGACGATGCCGATGCCGGTGATCCAGACGTCGCGGCGCTGCTCAGCCATCGGCGAGGGCTCCCGTCGGGAAGCCGATGCGCTGCGCGGTCTCTTCCATGGTCGTGCGGAAATCCGGATTGGGGAACGGCATCACGCGCAGCGTGAGCTCGGCGTCGCAGATCGACTTGCCCTCGCTCGTGGCGGAAGCCTTGGTCACCGCATAGCCCGAGCCGTCATGGAGCAGCGTCGCGGTGAGCTCGAGCTGCGCGCCGGGACGCACGAAGGAGCGCAGCTTCGCCTCCTTGACCGCGGCGAGGAAAGGCATGCGCTCGAAGCGCACGAGGCCGATCACCAGCCAGCCCGAGGTCTGCGCCATGCTCTCGATCAGGAGCACGCCCGGCATCAGCGGATGGCCGGGGAAATGTCCCTCGAAGATCGTGCTCTCGGTCGGGACCTGCGCTGTGGCGCGGACGGTGCGTTGTGTCAGGTCGAGATCGACGATCCGATCGATGAGCTGGAAATACTCGAGGCGCATGAGGATCGAGCCTCACGCCCCCTTGGCGGCAACGAGACTATCGATCCGGTTGCTGAGGTTCTGGAGGACGAAGTACTGGTCGGTCGTCGCCTTGCCGTCGTTGACCTCCTGCGTCCACTGCTCGAGCGGCAGCTTGATGCCGAACGCCTTGTCGATGGCGAAGGCGATATCCAGAAAATCGAGGCTGTCGATGCCAAGGTCGTCGATCGCGTGGCTCTCCGGCTTGATCTTCTCGCGCGGGATGTCGCACGTCTCCGCGATAATGTTCGCGACGGTGTCGAATGTCGAAGACATCGGTCTGAAAAACCCCTGAATTGAGATCGCCCGCCCCCGCCCGGCGCGGGGCGCCCCAGCATCGGTCGCTCGGCTGGCCCGTATAACCAAGACGGCCGGGGAGCGCAATGGCGGGTGCCGAAAACCCCGGGAAACAGCGGGACTTCGCCGCAAACGACGGCGTCCCGGCCGCAAATCGCGAACGAAGCCCTCCGATTATCGCGCGAGCGCCGAATACCCTGCCGACGGAGCCGCCGCAGGCAGCGCCAGTTGCGCGCAGTTGCGCCGGCCCATCAGCACGCAGTCCTGGTCCCTGCGCATCTGCGCCATCGTCTCGACGATCCACGCGCCGCCCACGCCGAGCACGACCAGCACCACAAGGGCCAGCGCATTCATCTTCATGCGGTGGCCGTAATCGTCCGGCTCCTGGCGGCGGCGCTGGTAATCGTCGACGTCGGGCACGGCCGGATCGCCCGTGAGATTGGCGAAGGCTTCGGCCTTGCGCGCCGCGCGCGGCCGGAACGGCACGACGCGCCCGCGCTCCTCGGCGGCGGTGGGTGGGCCCGGGTGCGGGTGAGGGCTCATGGCTGTCCGGCGTGTCCTCTCGCACCCAGCATATCACCAATGCCCCGGATGCCGCGACGACCGGGCGGCGTGCATTTGCCCGCGTTTGCCGCGTTCCGCCCTTTCGGGGGAATGGAAAAGCGGCGTTGGGATATATTGGTGTTGGCTCTCCCCGCACGGTAGAAGGATATATGCCGGCAAAAAGACAAGCGCGCCGCTGGATCGGGCTGCTCACGGCCTATGCCATCGCCCTGCAGGCGATGCTGACGGCCGCGCTGCTGCCGGCGGTGGCGGTCGGCGTCCCGGTAGCGCTCTGCGTGGGCCTTGCCGGTCCGGATGCGCCGGCGAAGTCCGGGCAGCACGCCGCCTTCCAGTGCTGCACCGGCGGCGTCTGCCATGCCTTCGCGGGTGTGGCCCCCGATCCGGGCGTATCCGCGCCCGCGCGCGACGCGCGGCCGGCTGCGCAGGCCTGCGCCAACGCGCCGTCACGCGTCGGCGCGCCGGCCGGCGGCAGCCACTGGGCGCGCGCTCCTCCGGTGTGATTGCGGCGGCCTCGCGAGGCCGCCCCGGCGCCATCGCCGGCAAGCAGACGAACACCCGCGCGCGGGCCCGTCCGCGCGCGCCATGGCGCCGTCCGGCGCCGATCATCCATCACACCGGAAGAGACCATCATGAAGACCACCATCACCGCACTCGCCGCGCTGGCGCTGCTCGTCACGTCGGCCATGGCGCACGACTACAAGGTCGGCAGCCTCAAGATCGATCATCCCTGGGCGCGCGCAACGCCCAAGGGAGCCTCGGTCGGCGGCGGCTACATGAAGATCACCAACACCGGCACGACGCCCGACCGCTTGGTAGGCGGTTCCTCGACTGTCTCAGGCCGCTTCGAGGTCCACGAGATGAGCATGGACAATGGCGTCATGCGCATGCGCCCGCTCAAGGACGGGCTGGAGATCAAGCCGGGGCAGACGGTGGAGCTCAAGCCCGGCTCGTTCCACATCATGCTGCTCGACCTCAAGCAGCCGCTCAAGGAGAACGAGCGCGTCAAGGGCACGCTCACCTTCGAGAAGGCGGGCACCGTCGAGGTCGAATATGCCGTGGTCGCGGTCGGCGCATCGCCCGGCGGCAAGGACCGTGGCGGCAAGGACCATGGCGGCATGGACCAGGGCGGAATGAGCCACGGCCACTAGAGCATGATCCCGAAAAGTGGGTACCGGTTTTCGGACTAGATCATGCTCGAACTGAGCATGATCCCGAAAAGTGGGTACCGGTTTTCGGACAAGATCATGCTCAACGAGCGCACGGTCTCCGCGCCGCCTGTGCGCAGGCGGCGCGGCTCACGCCTTGGGCTCGGCGAACGGAAGCGTCGCGCCCTCCGGCAGCGGCACGCGAAACGTGTTCAGCACCATGCAGGTGAGGGTGTAGGAGCCCATGATCGCCAGCAGCTCCACGATGCCGCCATCCCCGAGCAGCTTCTGCACCCGCGCATAGGTGCGGTCGGACACGCGCCGCGTTTTATGCAGCTCCGAGACGAAGTCATAGATCGCGCGCTCGTCCCCGGGCGCCTTCGAGGGCGTCCGGCCGGCCTGCAGGTCCTTGATCGTCTGCGGCTTCACGCCCGCGCGCTCGGCCTCGGTGGCGTGCACGTGGAACTCGTACTGCGCCTTCCAGATGCGGCCGATGGCCAGGATGGCGAACTCGGACAGCCGCTTCTCCAGGCGCGTGTCGAAGCGGCAATAGGCCGCGAGCTGCTGGATGGCGTGGCCGATCTCGGGAGCGTGCATGTAGCAGCCGAACGGTCCATCGAGCTTGACCCGCGGGCCGCGCGGGCCCGAGCGCATGGCATCGAGCAGGGCGCGCTGGGCGGGGTCGAGCCTGTCCTCGGAGAGCGCGGGCAGGCGATACGTCAGCTTGGTCGGCTTGGACTTGGTCGGCTTGGCAGGCTTCTTGGCAGCCATGGGATGTCCTTGGGATGTCCTTGGGAATGAGGCGGCGGCGGGGCCGTGCGCAGACGGCGGCGCATGGTGAGGAAACCTCCGGCGGCATTCAAGCGCCGCTCGCATCGCGCCTGTGCGCGGCGCACGGTTAACGCCGTCCGCGCAATTTCAACGATCGTGGAAAACGGCCGGCAATCTCTCTGTGGCAGCTTTGCGGCAGCTCGGGGGGTACTGCCGCATGCGCTTGTTCATGCTTCCGATGATTGTTGCCTTGATCGCGGGCGACCAGCCGGTCGAGCCCAGCGAGGGCGCCATGCGTGAGGCGTTCCAGAGCCGGCTCGCCGCCGACGTCCAGAACGCCGTGGCCTTCGTGGCCGAGACCGCCGGCCCCGCCGGGGTGGAGCGGGTGCGTGCCGCCGGGACCGACCGGTTCGAGATCCGCAGCTTCAAGAAGCGCGACTGCGTGCGTGGCGACGACGGTCACGTCTGCGGCTTCGCGGTCGAGGTTGCGGTCGTGAACGGTACGATCCAGCAGACGCTCAAGGGCCGGTTTCTGCCCGGGCCGGGCGGCGCGCTGACCTTCGCGCACGCCATCTGATCCGGCGCGGGCGGCCGCCCGGGCATGAATCGGCCGCACAAGCCTTGTCCCGCGGCCATCCATTTGTTACATGGCGCGCGCCTGCCTGCCGGCGGGCTCAACTCCACTGCGGCCGTGGCGGAATTGGTAGACGCACTAGCTTGAGGTGCTAGCGGGTAACACCGTGGAGGTTCGAGTCCTCTCGGCCGCACCATCCCCGATCGAATGACAAGCGGGCCGGGCAGCGCCATCGCGCTGTGCGGCTGCTGTGCATGGACGGGGCCAGGCCGCCGCGCCAAGGCCGGCCTCGGATATCCCAGCTTCCACGTTCCCCACGATGCACGCGCTCCGCGGCGGGGCCGCGGGCTGTAGCCCTGCCATAGTGTCGCGTTTGCCCCATCGGCACGCCCGGCGTACAAGCCGGAAGACTCATCGCCTCCAATCACCTCCGGCCGCGGATCGGGCATGCTGGAAACTCAGGACGGAACCGACCCCGCCGAGCGCGCCAGCGAGCTGCGCGATGACGAGGGACGCATCCGCTCCGAGTATGTCGAGCGCGTCATCGCCGCCACCAACGCGGGCGACGCCGCCACCCTGCGCGAGCTCGTCGGCGAGCTGCACGAGGCCGACAGCGGCGACCTGATCGAGGCGCTCGAGCCCGAGGACCGGCCGCGCCTCATCCGGCTGATGGGCGCGGACTTCGACTTCACCGTCCTCACCGAGGTCGACGACGCGGTGCGCGAGGAGATCCTCGACGAGCTGCCGACGGCGACCGTGGCCGAAGGCGTCCGCGAGCTCGATTCCGACGACGCCGTGCGCATCCTCGAGGACCTGCCGCGCGACGAGCAGGCCGAGATCCTCGACCAGCTTCCGCCCGCAGAACGCGTCGCGCTCGCGCGCAGCCTGCGTTATCCGGAGGCGTCCGCCGGCCGGCGCATGCAGGACGAGTTCATCGCCGTGCCGCCGGACTGGACCGTCGGCCACACGATCGACTACCTGCGCGAGACCGAAGAGCTGCCCGACCGCTTCTACGAGCTTTACGTGGTCGACGGCGACCACAAGCTGCTCGGCGCCGTCGCCCTCGACCTGCTGCTGCGCAAGAAGCGGCCGACCCCTGTCGCCGAGCTCATGGACGAGGACCGCCGCCGCGTGCGCGCGACCGACGACCAGGAGGAGGTGGCGCGCATGTTCGAGCGCTACAATCTCGTCGCCGCGCCCGTCGTCGACGAGCAGGACCGGCTGGTCGGCGTCATCACCTTCGACGACATCGTCGACGTCATCGAGGAGGAGGCGGAAGAGGACATCAAGGCGCTGGGCGGCATCACCCGCCACGAGGAACTGTCCGACCCGGTGTGGAAGATCGCGCGCGGGCGCTTCAACTGGCTGCTGGTCAACCTCGCCACCGCGTTCCTGGCCTCCTCGGTCCTCGGCCTGTTCGAGGGCGAGCTGCAGAAGATGGTCGCGCTGGCGGTGCTGGCGCCGATCGTCGCCAGCCAGGGCGGCAATGCCGCCACCCAGACCATGACCGTGGCCGTGCGCGCGCTCGCCACCCGCGAGCTGGGCAGCGCCAATGCCTGGCGGATCATCACCCGCGAGGTGATGGTCGGTCTCGTCAACGGTCTGGCCTTCGCCGTGCTGACCGGCCTCGTGGCCTACGCCTGGTTCAGGGTGCCCGACCTCGGCATCGTGATCGCGCTGGCGATGGTCTGCAACCTGGTGGCGGCGGCGCTCGGCGGCATCCTCATCCCGATCGTGCTGGAGCGCTTCCGCGCCGACCCGGCGATCTCCTCCGGCGTGTTCGTCACCACGGTCACCGACGTGGTCGGCTTTTTCTCCTTCCTCGGCATCGCCACCCTCTGGTTCGGGCTCAGGTAGCGTCCCGTTAGGCTTGTCACGCCCGCGACGAGAGGGGCCGCTGACAAGCCCGGGGTGCCCCCCTAAACTTGCTCCATCCGGCGGGCGCACTACCGCGGCTCGCCGGCGGGAGGGCGGCGATGATCCGCAATGCCTGGGGCGGTTTCGATTTCGGCCTCGGCGGGGAGGTCGACCAACTGCGCGACACCGTCGGATCGTTCGCGCAGGACCGGATCGCGCCGCGCGCGGACGAGATCGACCGCTCCAACACGTTCCCGCGCGACCTCTGGCCCGAGCTCGGACAACTCGGACTGCTGGGCATCACCGTCGAGGAGGAGCTCGGCGGCGCCGGCATGGGCTATCTCGCGCACTGCGTCGCCATGGAGGAGATCTCGCGCGCCTCCGCCTCGGTCGGCCTGTCCTACGGCGCGCACTCGAACCTCTGCGTCAACCAGATCCGCCGCAACGGCACGCCCGCGCAGAAGCAGCGCTATCTGCCGCGGCTCATCTCGGGCGAAGAGGTCGGAGCGCTCGCCATGTCGGAGCCGGGCGCGGGCTCCGACGTCGTCTCGATGACGACGCGCGCCGAGAAGCGCGGCGACCGCTACATCCTCAACGGCGCCAAGATGTGGATCACCAACGGGCCGGTTGCCGACACGTTCGTGGTCTATGCCAAGACCGACCGCACCGCGGGCGCGCGCGGCATCACCGCTTTCATCGTCGAGCGCGGCTTCAAGGGCTTCTCCACCGCCCGGAAGCTCGACAAGCTCGGCATGCGCGGTTCCGACACCTGCGAGCTCGTGTTCGCGGACTGCGAGGTGCCGGAGGAGAACGTGCTGGGCGCGGTCGGCAACGGCGTCAACGTGCTGATGTCGGGCCTCGACTACGAGCGCGTGGTGCTGGCGGCGGGGCCGCTCGGGATCATGCAGGCCTGCATGGACGTGGTCATGCCCTACGTGCACGACCGCAAGCAGTTCGGCCAGCCGATCGGGCGCTTCCAGCTCATCCAGGCCAAGCTCGCCGACATGTACGTGACGATGAACGCCGCGAAGTCCTACGTCTACATGGTGGCGCGCGCCTGCGATGCCGGCCGCACCACCCGCGAGGACGCGGCCGGCGCCATCCTTTATGCCGCCGAGCGCGCGACCTGGATGGCGCTGGAGGCGATCCAGTGCCTCGGCGGCAACGGCTACATCAACGAGTTCCCGACCGGGCGGCTGCTGCGGGACGCCAAGCTCTACGAGATCGGCGCCGGTACCAGCGAGATCCGCCGCATGCTGATCGGCCGCGAGATCTTCGAGAAGACGGGGTGAGGGGGCGATGCAGGTCGTCGAAGCCAACGGGGCGCGCATTCCGGCGGTGGGACTGGGCACCTGGGACCTGCGCGGGCGCACCTGCGCGCGCGTCGTCGAGCAGGCGCTGCGGCTCGGCTATCGCCACATCGACACCTCGGAGATGTACGACAACGAGCGCGAGATCGGCGAGGCGCTGCGCGCGTCGGGGGTCAAGCGCAGCGAGGTGTTCGTCACCACCAAGGTCTGGCCCTCGCACCTTGCGCCGCGCGAGCTGGAGCGCGCCGCCAAGGAGAGCCTCGCTCGCCTGCGGCTCACCGAGGTGGACCTGCTGCTGATCCATTGGCCCAATCCGCAGATCCCGCTGTCGGAGACCATCCCCGCGCTCTGCCGCATGAAGCAGGCGGGCTTTGCCCGCCACATCGGCGTCTCCAACTTCACCGTCGCCATGATTGAGGAGGCGGTCGCGCTCTCGAGCGAGCCGCTGGTCACCAACCAGATCGAGTGGCACCCGTTCCTCGACCAGTCGAAGGTGCGCGCCGCCTGCGCCAGGCACGGCCTCGCGGTGACCGCCTATACGCCGATCGCGCGCGGCAAGGCGGGCAACGACCGCACGCTCGCCACCATCGGCATGCACTACCGCAAGTCCGCGGCCCAGGTGGCGCTGCGCTTCCTGCTGCAGGAGGGGGCGGTCGTCATTCCGCGCACGTCGAAGGTCGAGCGCCTGTCGGAGAACCTCGCCGTCTTCGACTTCGCGCTCAATGCGGCCGAAATGGACCAGATCCGCGCGCTGGCGAGCCCGCGCGGGCGCATGGTGACCATGGGCTCGGCGCCGGAATGGGACTAGCGCATGATCCCGAAAAGTGGGAGCCGGTTTTCGGGCAGGATCATGCGCAAGACAAAGCATGATCCCGAAAAGTGGGAGCCGGTTCTCGGGCAGGATCATGCGCAAGACAGCGCATGATCCCGAAAAGTGGGACCGGTTTTCGGGCAAGATCATGCGCAAGACAAAGCATGATCCCGAAAAGTGGTACCCGGTTTTCGGACAAGATCATGCGCAAGACAAAGCATGATCCCGAAAAGTGGTACCCGGTTTTCGGACAAGATCATGCGCAAGACAAAGCATGATCCCGAAAAGTGGGAACCGGTTTTCGGACAAGATCATGCGCAAGACAAAGCATGATCCCGAAAAGTGGGAGCCGGTTTTCGGGCAAGATCATGCGCAAAAGGGAATCTCAGATGAGCGCGGTTTTCGACGTCCTCAAGCACGTGACCACGGCGACGATCACGACGATGCTGCTGCAGAAGGGCATCCGCCGCTGCTGGATGAGCGGGCCCAAGCCGCTGGTCTCGCAGGGCGAGCGGCTGATCGGGCCGGCCTTCACGCTGCGCTTCGTCCCCGCGCGCGAGGATCTGGCCACGCCCGAGAGCTGGGGCAAGCCGATCTCCACGCGCGCCGCCATCGAGGAGATGCCCGAGGGCTGCATCGCGGTGGCCGACGCCATGGGCATCACCACCGCCGGCATCTTCGGCGATATCCTCACCGCGCGCATGATGAAGCGCAATGTTACCGCGCTCGTCACCGACGGCGTCGTGCGCGACCGCGCCGGCGTGGTCGCCTCGCGCCTGCCGGTCTGGTGCGCGGGCGTCGCGGCGCCGGCCTCGGTCAACGGGCTCACCTTCGTCGGCTGGCAGGAGCCGATCGGCTGCGGCGGCTGTGCGGTGTTCCCCGGCGACATCATCGTCGTCGACGACGACGGCGCGGTCGTGATCCCGCAGGCGCTGCTCGACTTCGTCGCCCACGAGGGCGCCGAGCACGAGCTCTACGAGAGCTGGGTCGTGAGCGAGGTCGAGAAGGGCGTGAAGCTGCCGGGCCTCTATCCCGCCAACGAGGAGGCGAAGGCGCGCTACGCGGCCTGGCGCAAGCAGCGCGGGTAACGCGCGGGGCGTAGGCCACATCGTCATTGCGAGGAGCGCAGCGACGAAGCAATCCAGACGGCGGTACCGTACGGCAAGCGGTTCAGTTCTGGATTGCTTCGTCGCGCTTCGCGCTCCTCGCAATGACAGAAGCGGATGCCTGTCTTTGAAGGCAAGGGCGCACGTGTGAAGCAGCCTGCGGTCTACATCATGGCCAACAGGCGCAATGGCACGCTGTACACCGGCGTCACGTCGAATCTCCCGGCGCGCGTGCACCAGCATCGTGAGGGAGCTGTTGCAGGCTTCACCAAGCGGTACGGCTGCAAGACGCTGGTGTGGTTCGAAGCGCACGAGAGCATGGTCGGAGCCATCACGCGGGAAAAGCAGATCAAGGCCGGGTCGCGGCGTGACAAGCTTGCCCTGATCGAAGCGACGAATCCTGCCTGGGATGACCTCTACTCGCAAATCGTCTGATGCGCCCTGCGAGGAGCGGAACGGCGGCGCAAGGCATCGGCCACATCGTCATTGCGAGGAGCGCAGCGACGAAGCAATCCAGACGGCGGTGCCGCATGGCGACGCGGTTCAGTTCTGGATTGCGTCGTCCGCCTTCGGCGTCCTCGCAATGACGGGGGCGAGTCCAATCGTTGTGGCTGGTCATCTCGCTGACAAGCGCGGGGTGCAATTCCATGCGCAGAGCGTCATTCCATCTCGTCGCCTCCTGACCTAACGTGCCCCCATGTTCTTCGCCGCCTCGAAGATTTTCGCGTTCCTCGCCGTCCCGTCCAACATTCTCATCCTTCTGGCCGTCCTGGGCACGCTGCTGCTCGCCACGCGTTTCGCGCGCGCGGGTCGGGGGCTGCTGGCGGCGGCGCTCGGCCTCATCGTCGTCATCGGCCTCACGCCGGTCGGCATGGCGCTCGTCGGCTGCCTGGAGGACCGTTTCCCGCCCTGGGATGCGAGCCGTGGCGCGCCCGCGGGCTTCATCGTGCTCGGCGGCGGGCTCGACGCGGACCTCACGCAGGCGCGCGGCTCGCCCGTGCTCGACGGCGGTGCCGAGCGGATCACGGTCCTCGCCGACCTCGCGCGGCGCTACCCCGCCGCGCGCTTCGTTTACAGCGGCGGCAACGGCCGCCTGTTCGGCGGCGCGGCCGAGGCCGGCGAGGTGCTCGCGCTGCTGGAGACGTTCGGAGTGCCGCGCGCGCGCGTGGTGCTGGAGCCGCGCTCGCGCAACACCGCCGAGAATGCCGCGTTCAGCAAGGCGCTGATCGCGCCGAAGGCGGGCGAGCGCTGGGTCGTCATCACCTCGGCCATGCACATGCCGCGGGCGATCGGGGCGTTCCGCGCGGTGGGCTTCGATGTCGAGGCCTATCCGGTGGACTGGCGCACGCCAGGCAGGGGACGGGCCGTCGACTTGCCCGGCTCGTTCGTCGCCGGGCTCGCAAATCTCGATGCCGCCGCGCGCGAAATCGTCGGCCTCGCCATGTACCGGCTCGCCGGGCGCAGCGCGGAGCTGCTGCCCGCTCCGCGTTGAGCGGCGTTCGCGGGTGGTGACCGGATCGCCGCTTGCGGGTGACGACACCCGGCCTCGGTGACCCGATCGACATCGCCCTGCGTCAGCTCGCCATGGCCTGCTGCGAGTTCGACCGGAACTGCCGCCGCCACATCACCAGCACCACGGCGACCGTCGCGATGATGAGCGCGATCGGTCCCGCGAACCAGCCGAGATAGCCGAGCGCGAAGAAGAAGGCGCGCTGGCCGCGGTTGAAATGCTGTCCGGCGCTCTCGAACAGGCGCGCGGTGCGCCGCACATGCGCGGCCGCTTCCGGCGTGTCCTTCTCGGCCGCGGGCGGCATCGCGCCGTAAAGGATGTTGACGTAGTTGAACAGCCGGTACGACCACGCGAACTTGAAGAACGCGTAGATCAGGATCACGACGAGGCCGATGATCTTGAGCTCCCACAGCGCGCGGCCGCCCGACACGCCGAGCGGCAGGGCGGCGACCACCATGAGGATTTCCTCGGGCGAGCGCAGCAGGGTGAGCGCGCCGCCGACCGCCAGCAGCGAGGTCGAGGCGAAGAACGCGGTGCCGTTCTGCAGCGAGGCCATGATCTGCACGTCGGAGATGCGGACCTCGCGCTCGAGCACGCGGCGGACCCAGACCTCGCGGTAGACGTTCATGCGGGCGTTGAGCCCGTTGCGGCCGTGGGCGGTCTTCTCGATCACGAGCGCATAGCCGCCCCAGGCCGCCACGAAACAGACGATGGCCACCAGGTCCATCACAGACAGGATCTGCATCGAATCCCCCAGTCGAAGCACGCCATGCTGCCACCCCACGGCAGGCTTGACCACCGCTCCCACTTCGGCATTGTCGGGGGCGGGAGGCGATCATGCCGCAGCAGATTACGGTGCACGCGGACGACCTCGTCGCGCAGGCCGAGCGCGAGATCGAGAACCTCGAGGTGGCGCAGGCCATCGCGCTGCACGGGCGCGACGACGTCGTGTTCGTGGACCTGCGCGACATCCGCGAGCTCAATCGCGAGGGCCGCATGCCCGGCGCCTTCCATTGCCCGCGCGGGATGCTGGAGTTCTGGCTCGACCCGGCGAGCAAGTACCACAAGGACGTCTTTTCGCAGGACAAGCGCTTCGTGTTCTTCTGCGCCGCCGGCTGGCGCTCGGCGCTGGCGACGCAGACCGCGCAGCGCATGGGCCTCAAGCCCGTCGCCCACATCAAGGGCGGCTTCGGCGCCTGGAAGGAGGCCGGCGGCCCGGTCGAGGCGCCCGCGCCCAAAGGCTGAGGAGATCCCCGCGTGAGCTTGCGCCTCATCATCGGCAACAAGAACTACTCGTCGTGGTCGATGCGGCCCTGGATCGCCATGAAAGTGGCCGGGCTGCCGTTCGAGGAGACGTTGCTGCCGCTCTATCGGCCCGGCAGCCGCGACGAGGTCCTGAAATACTCGCCGGCCGGCAAGGTGCCGGTCCTGATCGACGGCGATGCCGTCGTGTGGGAGTCGCTGGCGATCCTCGAGCATCTGGCCGAGCGCTTTCCCGCGGCAAGGCTGTGGCCGCAGGACCGGGCGGCGCGCGCCATGGCGCGTTCCATTTCCGCCGAGATGCACGCCGGTTTCGTCGACCTGCGCAGCCATTTCCCGATGAACATGCGGCGCGATCGCGCCAGGAGGCGCGAGTTGACGCCAGGCGCCGCGGCCAACGTCCAGCGCATTGACGAGATGTGGCAGGACGCATTGCGGCGCTTCGGCGGGGAGGGGCCGTTCCTGTTCGGCGCGTTCTGCGCGGCCGATGCCATGTATGCGCCGGTGGTCTCGCGCTTTGCGAGCTATTCCATCCCCGTGAGCGAGGTTGCGCGCGCCTACATGGACGCCGTGATGGCGCTGCCTGCCTGGAAGGAGTGGGAGGAGGCCGGGCGCGTCGAGGAATGGGTCATGGAGAACAACGAGGTCTGACGTTCTCCGCGCAGTTCACACGCCCGCGCGCGCGTCCTCGACTTGCCCTGACGGCGCGCTAGGAGAGGGGACCACCACCAGCATTGCGGGACAGGAGCGGGCGCTTGCGCGTCACCCGCGCGGCGGAGCCTGCGCGAGACGAAAACGCGCCGCGCGCGATGCCGATGGAAGGCGAGGCTTCGCACGTCGGGGACCGGAGCATCAACTTGCGTTCGTGGGGCGGGAACGGGACACCTGGTGCGCGAGGTGCGCAGAGGAACCGAGGGGAGCGAGGCGTGCAATCGAGGCACACGGTGTCGCGCACGTCCGCGGCAATCACGTCCGTGCGGGCAATATCATTCCCGGAGGCGGCCGGTCCGCTCGCGCCTCCTATCTCATGCTCTCTCCATTCTCTCTCATTTTTGCGCCCGGCGCGTCGGCCCGCGCAACAATCTTCTACGAGCGCCGCTGCGCTCGCCCTCGGCGGCGCGTCTCCTCGCTCTCCGGCTCGGCCGCGTTCGCGGCGGGCCTGCGGTCGGCCTCGCCCTCGGCATACAGCGCCGCGTCGCCGACGATCTCGCCGACGGCCTTCTTGAGCGTGCCCCTGGCACGATCGGCGAGCCGCTTGAGCGAGGGCTTGGGCGCCTCGGATGTCATGGATCACCAAAAAGTGTCGATCATGGTTACGAGTGGCAACGGCGCGCCACACGCGGGGTTCCTGCACGTCCGTTGTCGCAGCCCCTTGCGACTGCGGCGATTTTTTCCCGGAAGCCGCCCAAAAATCTCCAAAATGCGAATTGGATTCTGTATATAGCCGGCTACCAAAGCTGGGTCCCCCCGCAACGCGGCCGGCGGTGGCCCATCACGAACATTTCGACGGCTTCTTGCTGTTAGGGGAGAGATATCGCTATGCGCGTCCGCTTGCTTGCATTCGTCCCATTGCTCGCCCTTGCCTCGGCTGCCGCCGCGGCTGAGCGACCGGATGTCAAAGGGCTCTTCCTGTTATCCGACTTCCCCGCTGTTTCTATTCAGCCCGGCACGACGACCACGATCCCTCTGAAGCTGCAGAATCTCGGCCTTGCGCCGGAACGCTTCCAGCTTTCGGTCAGCGGCGTGCCAAGCGGCTGGACCGCGACGCTGCTGGGCGGCGGCCAGCCGATCGCGGCGGCGATGCCTGCGACCGACGGGACCGTGAACCTCGATCTGCGCGTCGACGCGCCCGCCGGGGCCGCGGGCAGCAGCCAGACGCTGACCGTGAAGGCGCAGGGACCGACCAGCAACGTCGAACTGCCGGTCGTCATCACCCTGGCCAAGGAGCTGCCTGCCAAGCTCAAGGTCGACACCGCGCTGCCTGCACTGCGCGGCACGTCCAAGTCGAGCTTCGAATACCAGCTCACGATCAAGAACGATGCCGGCCGCAATCTCCTGGTGAGCTTCGCCGCCAACGCGCCGCGCAACTTCGAGACGTCGTTCACCGAGGCCTACGGCAGCCAGGAGCTCTCGTCGGTTGCCATCGATGCCGGCAAGTCCAAGGACATCAAGCTCAAGGTGCGCCCGCCCTCGACCGTGGACGCCGGCACCTATCCCGTGTCGGTGACCGTCTCGGCCGAAGGCGCGACCGCCAAGACCGATGTCAGCCTCGAGATCGTCGGCCAGCCGCGCCTGCAGCTCTCGGGACGCGACGGCCTCGTTTCGGCCCGCGCCGAGGCCGGCAAGCAGGCGTCGATCCCTATCCTGATCTCCAACACGGGCAGCGCGCCCGCCGATAGCGTCGAGCTGTCGAGCACGGCGCCGACCGGATGGAAGATCGAGTTCGATCCGAAGACCGTCGAGAAGATCGAGCCCAACAAAGACGTCGAGGTCACGGCTCTCGTCACCCCGACCGAAAAGTCGCTTGCGGGCGATTACATGACCACGCTGCGTGCCTCCTCGCGCGGGGAGAGCGCTTCGACCCAATTCCGCGTCACCGTCACGACCTCCACACTCTGGGGCATCGTGGGCGCGGGGATCATCGGCGCTGCGCTGCTGATCATGGTCGGCGCGGTTGCGAGGTTCGGACGCCGATGAGCGAGCCGGTCATCGTCGCGCGCGGGCTCACCAAGCGCTATCGCAACACCGTCGTCGTCGACGCCATCAACTTCGAAGTGGCCAAAGGCGAGATCTTTGGCCTGCTCGGTCCGAACGGGGCCGGCAAGACGACGACCATCCTGATGATGCTCGGCCTCACGGAAGTGTCGGCCGGGCAGGTGCGGGTGCTCGGGCAGGACCCGGTGCGCTCCCCGCTCGAGGTCAAGCGTCGCGTCGGGTATCTGCCGGATTCGGTGGGCTTCTATGATCAGCTCACGGCTTCCGAAAACCTCGCGTACACCGCGAAGCTGATGGGCATCGGACCCAATGGCCGTGCCGAGCGCATCTCGCTGGCGCTCGAGCGCGTGCGGCTCAAGGACGTCGCTGACAAGCGCGTCGCCACGTTCTCGCGCGGCATGCGCCAACGGTTGGGTCTCGCCGAGATCCTGATGAAGCGTGCCGAGATCGCGATCCTCGACGAACCGACCTCGGGCCTCGATCCGCAGTCGACGCATGAGTTCCTCGAGATGATCGAGGGGCTCAAGCGCGAAGGCGTCACCGTGCTGCTGTCCTCGCATCTGCTCGATCAGGTGCAACGGGTTTGCGACCGGGTGGCTTTGTTTCACGCCGGCCGGATTGCACTGATCGGCAGCGTAGGTGATCTCGCGCAGCAGGTGCTGGGTGGCGGGCACCTCGTCGATCTCGAGGTCGAGATGCCGCCGGGTGCCGATCTGGAGCGGCGGCTGCGCGACATCCCGGGCATCACGTCGGTGCAGCGCCGGGGCCATTCGCGCTACCTCATTGCCGCGACCCGGGACGTTCGCCCGGAGGCCGCGCGCGTGGTAGTTGCCGCCGACGGCGCCCTGACGCGCCTATCGGTCGAAGAAGCAAGCCTTGACGCCATCTATACTCGCTATTTCCAGCGCCAGACGGCAAGCGGGGAGGCGCGCGATGCGGCGTGAAGGTTCTGCGTTCCAGGGTCTGGGCACCGTGGTCCTCAAGGAGTTGTCGGACCATATGAGCAGCGCGCGCATGCGCGTGCTGGAATGGCTCGTCGTGCTGGTGGCGTTCGCCTCGCTATACGGCACCATCGATCGCCTGCGCGACACCACGGCAGAGGATCCGTTCCTGCTGCTCAAGCTGTTCACGGTCGAGCGGCCGCCGCTGCCATCGTTCGTGGGCATCCTGGGCTTCCTCATCCCCCTCATCGCCATTGGGCTCGGCTTCGATGCGGTGAACAGCGAGCACAATCGCCGCACGCTCTCGCGCGTTCTGGCGCAGCCGATCTACCGTGATGCGCTGCTGATGGGGAAATTCCTCGCCGGCCTCGCGACACTGGCAATCATGCTGCTGTCGCTCTGGCTCCTGGTGGTCGGCTCGGGCGTGCTGCTGCTGGGCGTGCCGCCCGGCACCGAGGAGATCCTGCGTTCGCTGGTGTTCCTCGGCGTGGCGCTCGCCTACTGCGGGGTGTGGCTCGCGCTGGCGATGCTGTTGTCGATCGTCTTCCGCTCCCCGGCAACGGCGGCGCTGGTAGCGCTCGGCCTGTGGCTGTTCCTCACGCTGATCTGGCCAATGCTGGCTCCGGCACTGGCGCAGATCATCTCGCCGCCGGACATCCGCTACCTCATGCTTGGTTTGCCCAGCCCCAATACGGTGGAATGGCAGCAGGCGCTGGCGCGCCTTTCGCCCAACCAGCTGTTCGGCGAATGCGTGCTGGCGATCCTCTCGCCGACTACGCGTGCGCTGGGGCCGATCTATCTCGAGCAGCTGCAGGGTGCGGTCACCGGGACGGGGTTGCCGCTCAGCCAGAGCCTGCTGATCGCATGGCCGCAGATCGTCGGGTTGGTGGCGGGCACGATCGTCCTGTTCGTGGCGGGATACGTCGTGTTCCAGCGCCAGGAGGTGCGCGCCTGACGTCCGCGACGTCGGTTCAAGAAAACAAAAGGGGCGGCGCTGGGCCGCCCCTTTGCATTGGCGTCGATGCCTACGCGGCGATCACGGCGACGATCTTGTGCGACGCCGGGTCCACGATCACGATGCGCTCGCCAGCTACGAAGTACATGTAGCCACGCCAAGCCGGCCGAATTTCGACGATGGTCTGCGGGACCGTGACGAGCTTCACCCTTCGTGGCACCACTGTGCCGACGCTGACCGAGAAATCCATTTTGCTGACACGCGGCGCATTGCTCTGCTTGAGCACCGTCTGGCGGATCTGGGTACGCTGTTCCGTCGTGAGGTTGGCCGATGAACCGGACGTGGCAGACCCACTCTGCGACTGTGCCGTAGGCGGCGACGTCTGAGTGCCCGATCGTTGCTGGGACTGGGTGCCCTGCATGCTGTTGCCGGGGCCGCTGCGCTGTTGGGGCGTGCTCGATGCGCCGCTTCGCTGCGGGGTGGTCGACGAACCGCTTTGCGACTGGGAGGTGGACGGAGCCTGGCCGGACGTCGACGAGCCTTGGCGCTGGATCATGCTGTCGCCGCGGCCGCCGGCTCCTCCCTGGCCCATGCTTCCAGAACTCGGTCCGGACTGGCTCATCCCGGGCGTGCTCTGGCCTTGGGAGCCAGGGTTCGTGCTCTGGGCCACCGCGTAATAGGTCCCGGCCGCCAGGGCGGCGGCGGTCGTCGCGATCAGGATCTTGCTGTTCATCAAGACGCTCCTCCTGCTCAGGCTCCCCCCGCGGCCGTGCTTCCGGCGCACGAACAACGAGTTCCCCCGCAGGCTGTTCCACACCTCGTTCGGCGCGAGTCGCGCATGCCTTTCCGGTGTGGCCGGGGAAATGGGTATCGCCTGCCGGCATCTCTGTTGTGCGTCGCGCCGGCATGCGAAAACATCGCGGCGTGCCGTGGTACTTTCCGCGGCGAGAGGGGGCCGCATGCCCAAGATCGGTTCTGCCGTCGATACCGCGAGCGCGGATTTTCGGGGCAACGTCGCCGCGATGGGTGCCCTTGTCACCGAACTCGTGCGCCGTCGCAGTGAGGCGGCTCTCGGCGGCCCGGCGCGGGCGAGAGAACGCCATGTTGCGCGCGGGAAATTGCTGCCGCGGGCACGCGTCGAACGCCTGCTCGATCCGGGCGCGCCATTCCTCGAGTTATCGCCGCTTGCCGCCAACGGTATGTACGATGACGCGATCCATGCGGCCGGTTTGATCACCGGTATCGGACGGGTGGAGGGACGCGAATGCGTGATCGTGTGCAACGATTCGACGATCAAGGGCGGTACCTACTTCCCGATGACGGTGAAGAAACATCTGCGTGCGCAGGAGATCGCGCGCGAGAACCGCTTGCCGTGCATCTATTTGGTCGACAGTGGCGGAGCGAACCTGCCGCATCAGACGGACGTGTTCCCCGACCGAGAGCATTTCGGCCGCATTTTTTATAATCAGGCTACGTTGTCCGCCGCCGGAATCCCGCAGATCGCAGTGGTCATGGGGTCATGCACAGCGGGAGGAGCTTATGTTCCAGCGATGTCGGACGAGTGCATCATTGTCAAAGGGCAGGGCACGATCTTCCTTGGCGGGCCGCCGCTCGTAAAGGCTGCCACCGGCGAAGTCGTGTCGGCGGAAGATTTGGGAGGCGCCGACGTTCACGCACGTCAGTCGGGCGTCGCCGATCATTATGCGACGGATGACGACCACGCGCTCATGCTATGCCGACGCGTTGTCGCCACTTTCAACACGACGAAAAAGGTCGACATCCCTTTGAGCACGCCGCGTGAGCCGGCCTTCGACATCGGGGAGCTTGAAGGTCTCGTGCCGGTGGACCTCAAAAGGCAATATGACGTGCGCGAGGTCATTGCACGGCTCGTCGACGCGTCGGAGTTCGACGAATTCAAGGCGCTATACGGCACAACCTTGGTCACCGGCTTCGCGCATCTGCATGGAATGCCGGTAGGGATCCTCGGCAACAACGGCATCCTGTTCTCCGAATCCGCGCTCAAGGCAACCCACTTCATCGAGTTGTGCTGCCAGCGGCGCATCCCTTTGCTGTTCTTGCAGAATATTTCGGGGTTCATGGTCGGGCGTGACTATGAGGCGCGCGGCATTGCGAAGGACGGAGCGAAGATGGTGACCGCCGTCGCGAACGCGCAGGTGCCGAAGGTCACGCTGGTCATCGGCGGCTCTTACGGTGCGGGTAACTACGGCATGTGCGGACGGGCTTTCGGCCCGCGCTTCCTGTTCACCTGGCCGAACGCGCGCATCTCGGTGATGGGCGGCGAGCAGGCGGCAAGCGTGCTCGCGACGGTGCGGCGCGACAATCTCGCAGCGGAGGGGAGGACCATGTCCGCCGAGGAAGAAGAGGCTTTCAAGCAGCCGATCCGCGATCAGTATGAGGCCGAGGGCAATCCCTATTTTGCCACGGCACGACTATGGGACGACGGCATCGTGGCGCCGCGCGAGACACGCCGCGTGCTGGCACTCGCGTTGTCGGCGGCGCTCAACGCACCCATCGCCGAGACGAAGTTCGGTGTGTTCAGAATGTGAGCGGGGCGGCAGGAAGCACCTCTCGACGAGCTAAAACTCGACGATCATCCCGTCCTCGGCAGTCTCCTGCGCAATGTCGGCCAACCGCGCAAGCATGTCCTCGCTCATATGAGTGAGGATCACACGCTTCGCGCCGATGTCGGGCAGATGCTGTTCGAGGATTTTCAACGACAGGTGCGCGCGCACTGGTTTGTCGTACATATAGCACTCGGAGATGAAGAGGTCGGCCCCGCGCGCGGCGTCGTTGAGCGCGTCTACCCATTCGGTATCGCCGGAATATGTGATGGTCTTGCCCTCGGCTTCGATGCGGTAGGCGAGGCAGGGGCCAGCACGATCGTCGTGACGGACATGGAAGGGCGTCACGCGCAGATTACCGATGTCGTTTTGACGGCCAATGTCGACCTCCCGGAACGTGAGAGGGAACGGGAGTTGGCGCTCGCCGGGGAAGGCAACGCCCATGGCTCGCTCAAACCAGCCGTGGACGCCTGGGGGTCCCGCGATCAGGAGCGGGCGTGTCCGCTTGGCAATGAACTGCGCATCGAGAATGAAAAACGGGACACCGCCGAAATGATCGCCGTGGAAGTGAGTGACGAGGATCGTGTCTACGGCATTACGATCGATACCAAGGCGTTTCATCGACGGCAGCGATGAAGCGCCGCAGTCGATCAGGAGATTGGTCCGCTCACCCGTGATGTGGAAGCATGTGTTAGAGCGTCCGCCGGACCCGAAGGCATCGCCACTTCCAATGAATTGCAGGCGCATGGGAATCCTGTGTGATGTGGACGCAGATGGTCATGAGTCGTCGAGTGGGATGCAAGACGGCCGGGCTACGTCAACGATTGACCAGCCAGAGGAGCAGGGATCCGGCGATGCTCAGGATGATGCAGGTGACGATGGGAAAGTAAAACGAGTAGCTCTCGCCCTGTATGGCGATGTCGCCCGGCAGGCGGCCTAAACCGAGACGGCTCAGGAATGGCCACATTACGCCGGCGGCAACGAGCACCAGCCCGAGGATGATCAGGACGCGCGAGATTCCCATTCATTCGAGGTGGTGTTGAATGGGCGAGGTCTCAAGGCGGAAGTGCTCGGGACGCGCTCGGCTATGAACCGGGATGATGGGCCGGCCAGCCGTTGCAATGGGCGATCTCGTGGCGACGGATTTGAGCCTGCATGTGTGCGGTGACCTTGCCGCCGATCCGCGGGATCATGACGAAACAGGCGCCGGGAAATTTCTTGGCACATCCGAGGGCACGGTAGGACGACACGATGCCTTCCATCGTGTGGCAGATATGCTCAACTTGGGCCAGCGACCCCTGCTTGACTTCCAGCCGGCCCTTGTAGGGCTGATCGTACACCGCAGGTGGCGGTGGTATGTCCATGGCCGTCCTCCCAGGACGGATAGAGATTATCTGTTTCTTGCCGATGAAGTTTGCGCTTCTTGCCGTTGCCGGCGCAAGCTAAAAAAAGCTGCAACGGGACAGGAATACTGCCATGCTTTCCAATGAGCAGGCCTCGCAAAAGTTCGCGTCCGCGCTCATCGTCGGCGCGGGACCAGGACTGAGCGCGTCCTTGGCGCGGGCCCTGAGTGGCGACGGCCTGAAGATCGCACTGGCTGCTCGCACGCCCGATGATCTGGCCGAACTGGCCGGCGAAACCGGCGCCCAACGCTTCGCGTGCGATGCCAGTCGGCGCGAGGACGTGGAGCGGCTCTTCCAGGAGCTCGACCGCGCATTTGGGGCCCCAGAGGTCGTCATCTACAACGCCGGCTATCGCATTCGCGGTCCTTTCGCCGAGCTCGATCCAGCCGGTGTGGAAAAGACCCTTGCGGTGTCGGCTTTTGGCGGCTTCCTGGTCGCGCAGCAGGCCGTTCGCCGCATGTTGCCGAAGGGGCGCGGAGCGATCCTGTTCACCGGCGCCTCCGCGAGTATCAAGGGCTATGCGGAATCAGCGCCATTCGCCATGGGCAAGTTCGCGCTACGGGGGCTGGCGCAGAGCATGGCCCGCGAGCTTTCGCCGCGAGGCATCCACGTGGCGCATGTGGTGATCGACGGCGGCATCCGCAGCGAAAAGCGCCCCGAGATCGCGGACAAACCTGACAGCCTGCTCGATCCCGATGCGATTGCGCAGAGCTACCTGCACCTTATCCGCCAGCCGCGCAGCGCGTGGACCTGGGAAATTGAGGTGCGGCCCTGGATGGAACGGTTCTGACCGGTTAGTCGAGGATCTTGTATAGCCGCTCGTCGTACGGGGCATCGAGAATGGCCTGCAGCCTCTCGCGAAATCGTATCGTCGGGGGCGCGGCCTGGTGCACCTCCAGCAGGCGCTTGTTGCCCCAGATCTCGACGACCGTGAAGTGATTGCTCAGTGGCGCAAGCTGTTGCAGCGCCTCCAGCCGGTTATTGCCGCGATCCTTACGGCCAGCGGCCGTCATCCGGGTCAACAAGTCGACTGCATTTGCTGTCTGCGCCGGGTTGGCGTCCAAATGGCCGATGGCGTACACGACGCGGCCGGGCGGTGTTGGCTGTGGTGCCTGTGCCGAGAGCGCCGTGTGTACGCGCTCGTCATAAGGACTGGCGAGCAGCGGCTTGAGCCTCGCTCGCATCAGCATGCCGGGTCCGGCAACGTGGGCTTGGTACGCCTTCTGGTCTCTCCACACTTCCAGGATCGCGAATTCGTTCTGCTGCTCCATGCGCTGCACGGCCTCACAGCGCAGATTGCCGTCCTCTCGTGCGCACCCCTTCCGGAACTGTTTGAGCAGCGCCATGGCCTGCGCCTTGGCCGGCACAACCACGTCGAGGTACCCAATGACATACACCGGCGCGTTCGCAGCGGACGTCGGTGCTTGGGCGCGTGCCGGAAATATGCAGCAGGCGACGAGCATAGTCGCCGTGAGGAGACCAACCGGTTTCATGAATGCCCCATGCACAGCCTTCGAAATTGAAGCTCGCGCCCCGCAAAATCTCGAAATTCGATCAATGCAAGTGGATCACGCAACGGTCACCACTACCTTCCCGACGGCGCCCGTCTCCACCGCCTCATGCGCAGCCACGATATTTTCCAGCGCGAACGTCTGAGCGATGTTATGGGTCAGGCGGTTCTCCGCCAGCATTTTTGAGATATCGGCGATCGCGCGGTCGGCCTCTGCCTCAAGCATCTCGTAGACGAGAATAAAACGGATGCTGATGTTGTTGGTCAGGCAGAACTGTGCGGGTATGACGTGGTCGGCCGCACTGGTGCCATAGGCGACGACGACGCCGTGTGGCCGCAGAATGCTGCTCCACAGCTTCGCACCGGCGCCTACGTCAACTTCGAGAACGGCATCGGCGCCACGCTTGCCTGTGAACTCTGCCACGCGCGCGGGGACATCCTCGCGCTTGTAGTTGATCACGTGGTCGGCGCCTGCTTCGAGGGCGATCTCCGCCTTCTCGGGCGAGCTCACCGTCGAGATCACGTGCGCGCCACGCATTTTCGCGATCTGCACGGCATAGAAGCCGACGGCGCCGGCGCCGCCGGGGACGAAGAGGGTGGTTCCCTCGGCTACTCCCGCGAGCATCACCGCGTACCAAGCCGTCATGGCCGGAATGCCGATACCGGCACCGATTTCGAAGCCGATGCTGCGCGGAAGAGGCACCGCCTGACGTTGCGGCAGCACGATGTATTCCGCTGCTGTGCCGAGGGCGCGCCGCCATTGACCGTTCCAGGTCCACACGCGTTCGCCAAGGCGCGTGGCGGGAACACCCTCGCCGATCTCATCGATCTCTCCCGCGCCGTCGCTGTGCGGGACGACGAGCGGGAAAGCGATCTTGCGCGTCAAGCCGGCGCGGCTCTTGACATCGGAGGGATTGACGCCCGACGCATGCAGCCGGATGCGTACCTCGCCCGGACCGGGCTTTGGCGTTTGGATCTCGCCAATGCGCAGCACATCGCTCGCCGCTCCATTCGCTTCGTAATAAGCCGCCCGCATGCGCCCCCCGTCGTTGACGTCACCTCGCTGTCAGTTTGCCCCATTCCTCGCGGGCGCGTTCGACGCCGGAGCGGCTGAGATCCGCCGCAGTATCCCAATTGACCAGGCGCTGGCTCGATCCCGCAGGCAACCCTGTGTCGTGCAGGTAGGCGCCGGAAACCGTAACGACGATGCCGATGATGAATCCGAAAAGCGTACGCATTCCTACGACCTCATCCAAATTGTCCGGCACAAAAACTGCAATGTTCAAATGGCGACAAGTTGGCCGACAACCTAGCACGCACCCATTCGTTCCGCCCACCCGGTATCGATTGCGGTGCTGCGTCGCACATTTGCAGCATTGCATCGACGCCGCCGTTTTAGGTGGCAGACCGATTTGCGCGTGCTTGAATGGCGGGAGGGGGAGCGAATGCCGACCTGTGGGACGCAGGGACGCTACACCCGGAAAGCGGTCAAAGGCATGCTGGCCCGACCCGAGATCGCAGGGAGCACGGCCGGCAGCGGCGGCGTCACCGACCTGCGGACGACCTTCGCTCTGTCCGCTGCTGAGACCGAAGGGACCCTTTCGCCGCCGGGGACGAATTGGCGCGCGCGGCTTCCGCGCTCCGGAAGGCGTCATGTGAATCTCACCCCGGCCATGCGGCCGGGGCGAGAACCTGCCTGTCAGTGGCAGACATTGGTCACGCGCAACTGCGGCCCCCAGGCAGTAGGGACCCAGCGTTTGCCGGCGCAGGGATCGTATGCGCCATAGACCGGGTCGCGATAAAGCGCCCTCGGGCCGCGCCACTGGTATCGGTGGTGCCAGCCATGGTGGTGCCAGCCATGATTGTGGTGCCATCCGCGGCTGTGCGCGGAGGCGGTGGTGAAGGTGAGGGCCGCGCCCGCCAAGACCACGAATGTGGCAGCGGTCAGCACGAATATGCGCAACATTGCGGGTTCCTTTGATGTCCACGTGGGTTGTCGCGCCCGTCTCGGAGGTTCCGAGGCATGGCAATCCTGAGTGGAGGCGGCTGAACGGGTCCTGAGCCTCGGCAGCGCATGGCGTTTAGCCAGCTGAACCGCGTCTTGGAGGCGCGTTCAGCGGCGATTAATGTCGCCTTGCCCGGCGTCCATGGGCCATCTATAAGCGCGCGTTGATTTTCCGCTGACCCGCAACAAGGAACGAGTATAGATGGCGATCGAGCGTACATTTTCGATCATCAAGCCCGACGCGACTGCCCGCAATCTCACTGGCGCGATTAATGCTATGATCGAGCAGGCGGGACTACGGATCGTTGCCCAGAAGCGCGTGCGCATCACCCGCGAACAGGCGGAGACTTTTTATGCTGTGCATCGCGAACGTCCGTTTTTCGGCGAGCTCGTCGATTTCATGATCTCCGGTCCTGTGGTGGTGCAGGTACTGGAAGGCGAGAACGCCATCGCGAAGTATCGCGAGATCATGGGAGCGACCGACCCCGCCAAGGCTGCGACGGGAACGATCCGGAAGGCTCACGCCAAGTCGATCGGCGAGAACTCTGTGCACGGCTCGGATGCCGCCGAAACCGCGGCGCAGGAAATTGCCCAGTTCTTCTCCGGCAACGAGATCGTCGGCTGAGCAGGGCGGTAATGCGCAAGGCTCCGTGGGCTCTGCGCCGAAGCCCTGATCGGACACTAGCCACCGATGGCCGAGGTTTGTAAATTGCCGCTGGCCGCCGCGCGGCGCCGATGAGAGCGATGGGAGGAGTATCCAGTGACTTACTTCTGGGCGGATCTGACGCAGCCGGCGTTCTGGGTTGCCGCTGGTCAGATCATCTGGATCAACATCCTTCTGTCCGGCGACAACGCCGTGGTCATCGCGCTGGCGTGCCGGTCGCTGCCGCCGAAGCAGCGCTTCTGGGGCATCGTGCTCGGCGCCGGGGCAGCGGTGTTGCTGCGCATCGTTTTCACTATCGTTATCGCCCAGATCATGGCGATGCCGTTCCTCAAGCTGATCGGCGGGCTGCTGCTGTTGTGGATTGCGGTCAAGCTCATCGTCCCCAGCGAGGAGCATGGCGAAGACAGCGTGAAGTCGGGCGATACGCTTTGGCGCGCTGTCTGGATCGTGACGCTCGCCGATATCGTGATGAGCCTGGACAACGTGATCGCCATTGCGGCGGCTGCAGAGACTGCGTCCATGCGGGTCGATATGGCTCACGCCGTGATGATCAAGACCTTCCTGATCGTTTTCGGCCTTGCCACCAGTGTGCCGCTGATCATTGCGGGCAGCGCCCTGCTGATGGCACTGCTCGAGCGCTTTCCGATCCTGGTGTGGGCCGGCGCAGCATTGCTGGGCTGGATCTCCGGCGAGATCATGGTCAAGGATGCTGCGGTCGCGCAGTATCTGGGCGAGGACTTCGTGGATCGGGTGCACGTGTTCTCCGCCGCCGCTGGCGCCGTTTTCGTGGTCGTGCTTGGCTGGATCATCCGACGAATGCGACGCGACGGCGAGACGCTCGATGCGGCAGGCTCCGAGGAAACACGGCGCGCGGCCGAGTAGCCCGCGCCCCTCCCGTGCAAGCGACGGGATCGCCCACGCCGCCTCGCCGGATCAAAAGACTCCGACCCAAAGCGCTGACGCTCGCGCGTCGTGCATCGTGCTGATGCGCATGTCGCGCCGCAACCGCATTTGAATCGTTTTGATCGCGCACGTCTGCGCAACCGATTAACTGCGTCGGTTCTCCGAGCCTTGCTTAAGCCGTATTTTTCCGATCTTTTTGCGATGCAAACGGATTTTGGCCGTTCTGATCGAAAGCGAATCCTGTCGGCTGACGTCATGGGGCGCGTTGCTTCGGAATCCCTCCCAAAATTCGGATGTAGCATGCGGCGCAGCGATGCGTTTCAGGCTCCACCCCCCAAAGTCTTGACTTACCTAGGAGACAGACGATGCAAAAAGGCACCGTCAAGTGGTTCAACCCGACCAAGGGCTACGGGTTCATCAGCCCCGCCAGCGGCGAGAAGGATGTATTCGTTCACATCTCGGCCGTTGAGAGGGCGGGAAAGACCACCCTGAACGAAGGACAGCCTGTCGAGTTCGAATTGGTGACGAATCGCGGCCGGACTTCCGCGGAAAATCTCAAACTGGCGTAACGCGTTCACGGCCGGCGACGCCGGCCCACGGGTGATCCCGTAGCCCCCGGTTTCGCCGGGGGCTTTTTGTATCTAAGGCCGGGGTGGATCGCACGGAACGATCAGGGCGTCCGCCGGCGCGCCTTCGCCGGCGATGCGGCAGCGCGCTCCGGCAAGGGCGATGCGGCCCTCGGCCAGCCATCGCAGCGCTTGGGGATAAATCCTGTGCTCGACTGCGAGCACGCGCTTAGCCAGCGTTTCCTCGGTGTCGTCCGCAAGGACGGGAACTGCGCCCTGGACGATGATCGGCCCCGCATCCACCTCCGGGACCACGAAATGTACGGTGGCTCCGTGAATCCTTACGCCGGTAGCCAGGGCGCGCGCGTGCGTGCCCAGCCCTGGGAAGGCGGGGAGCAGCGCGGGATGAACGTTGATCAGGCGGGCCGGCCAGCGCGATAACAGCCACGGCGTGAGCACGCGCATGAACCCGGCGAGGCAGACGACGTCGATCTCGTGTTGCTCAAGCACCGTCTGCAGTGCCTGCTCGAAATCTTCTCTGCCTCCGGCGCGCTTGTGGTCGACGACCTTGGTCGGAATCCCGCATTCCTGGGCGTGTGCCAGCCCGGCGGCGTCGGGGCGATTAGAGATGACGAGCGCAATCTCGGCAGGGTAGGATGGGTCGCGCGCCGCGCCGATCAGCGCGGCCATGTTGGAGCCACGGCCCGATATCAAGACGGCGGCGCGCTTGCGTGCCATGTCAGCTCAGGTCGAGACGGCCGTGGAACGTGACGCCGGCTGCGCCGGCCGCGCGCGGCCCGATAGTGCCAAGCGTCACCACGCGTTCGTGGTGTCGCGATAGCACATCGATCACCGCTTCTGCCCGGGCAGGGTCGACGATCGCGATCATCCCGATGCCGCAGTTGAACGTGCGCAACATTTCGGCTTCGCTGATCCCCCCGGTCTGTGCCAGCCATTTGAACACGGGAAGCACGGGAACATGCGTCAGGTCGAGGCGCGCCGACAAGCCGTCGGGGAGCACGCGCGGAACATTGTCGGGAAATCCGCCGCCGGTGATGTGCGCGAGGCCCTTCACTGCCTTCGTCTCACGGATCGCCGCGAGGCATGACGCGACATAGAGACGGGTGGGGGTGAGCAGCGCCTCGCCAAGCGATCGCGCCGGTTCGAACGGTGCAGGTGAGGTCAGGGCGACGCCGCTTCGCTCGACCACCTTGCGCGCCAGCGAGTAACCGTTGGAATGCACGCCGGTGGACGCCAGTCCGAGCACCACGTCGCCCACCGCGATATCAGGCCGCGGCAGCAACTGACCGCGTTCGGCCGCGCCGACAGCGAACCCGGCCAGATCGTAATCACCCGGCTGGTAGAGTCCCGGCATTTCAGCGGTTTCGCCCCCGATCAGGGCGCAACCTGCCTCCCGGCAGCCCGATGCAATGCCAGAGACGACCGCCGCGCCGACCTTGGGGTCGAGCTTTCCACAGGCGAAATAATCGAGGAAGAACAGCGGCTCGGCCCCTTGAACGACCAGATCGTTGACCGACATGGCAACCAGATCGATGCCGATGGTCTCGTGCCGCCCGGTATCCACCGCCAGCTTCAATTTCGTGCCTACCCCGTCGGTGGCCGCGACGAGCACCGGGTCCGAGAACCCGGCACCCTTGAGGTCGAAGAGGCCGCCGAACCCGCCGATTTCGGCATCTGCGCCGCGACGGGCCGTGGCGCGTACGAGCGGCTTGATCAGATCCACCATGCGGTTGCCGGCGTCGATATCGACACCGGCTCCGGCATAGGTAAGCCCCTCTTTTTCGCCCGTCATGACGGCCCATCCGAGAACTGACGCGCGGGTGGTACGGCGGAATCGGGTCGGGTGCAATGGCCGGGAGCCGGCGCTTGGCATTCAGGCCGGGGATTGTATTTATAGGGCCGCGGCGGATCGAAGCTCGAGCAGTGCCGCGCGCCTTGCCGGGGGGCCACGTGCTCAATCTTCCCAATCTGATCACGATCGCCCGGATTCTTCTCGTCCCGGTCATGGTCTGGGCGATCGCCTCCAACCAGATGGCCATCGCGTTTGTCTTGTTCGTGGTGGCCGGATTGAGCGACGGGGTGGACGGATTCCTGGCCAAACGCTTCGGGATGACCAGCGAACTCGGTGCCTATCTTGATCCGCTCGCGGACAAGGTGCTCATCGTGTCGATCTACGTGTCGCTCGGGATCACCGAGGCGATTCCACGCTGGCTGGTGATCTTGGTGGTCTCCCGCGACCTGCTCATCATCGGTGGGGTCATGCTGGCTTGGATCCTCGGCAATCCCATGACCGTGAAGCCGCTGGTCGTCTCGAAATTCAATACACTCGCCCAGATCGTGCTTGCCGGCGTGGTTCTCGCGGCGCTCGGATTTGGTTTCGACGGGCGGCTCGCCATTCTCCTGCTGATGGTGCTGGTGGCGGTGCTGACGCTGCTGTCGATCGGCTTTTATCTGCGGGAATGGGTTCGGCACATGGGCATGGCGCAGCGGGGCTAGGGGCAGGGGATGACACTCCAACGGCAGGTTCTCTTCTGGGGAGCGTCGCTCCTGGTCTTCATCGCGCTGGTCTGGCTGCTGCACCAGGTCCTGCTGCCGTTCGTTGCCGGCATGGCGCTTGCTTATCTGCTTGACCCGCTCGCCAATCGCATCGAGCGGCTGGGCGTCAACCGGCTGCTCGCGACTTTCATCATGATTGTTGTATTCGCGCTCGTGCTGGTCTTGCTCGCAATTCTGATCGTGCCGCTGCTCGCAGCCCAAGCGACGGCATTTATCGAGAACATTCCCGCTTATTCGGCACGCCTGCAGGCCTTGATCACCGATCCCAGCCGTCCATGGTTGAGCAAGCTCGTCGGCAGCGGCTTTCCCGATCTGCAGGTCGGCGCGTTCGTCAAGGACGCGGCTGGGGCCTCCGCGGTTTTCCTCGGCTCGCTATGGTCAGGCGGGCAGGCGGTTGCCTCGCTTGTCTCCCTTTTTGTGATCGCGCCGGTGGTTGCGTTCTATCTGCTCCTGGACTGGCACCGGATGGTTGCTGCGATTGATCGATGGTTGCCGCGGGACCATGCCGACACCATCCGCGCCTTGGCCCGTGAGATCGACAGGGCGGTCGCCGGGTTCGTCCGCGGGCAGACTCTGGTCTCGCTGATCCTTGGTGTCTGCTACGTTGTCGGATTCGTGTCGATTGGGCTGCACTTCGGACTGCTAATTGGCTTGTGCACCGGCCTCGCGAGTTTCATTCCTTATGTGGGGACCTTTGCTGGGATGGTCGTCGCGTTGATCGTTGCGGTGCTGCAGTTCTGGCCCGACTGGATGCCAATACTTGCCGTCCTTGGCGTCGGCGTTGTGGCTGGTGCTCTCGAGAGCTACGTGCTCTCGCCGTACCTGGTGGGGCCGAGCGTCGGCTTGCATCCGGTCTGGCTGATGTTCGCGCTTTTTGCCTTCGCTTCCTTGTTCGGATTCCTCGGTCTGATCGTGGCTATCCCGCTCTCAGCGGCCGTGGGTGTGCTGGTGCGCTTTGCGCTCAAACAGTACCTGACAAGCCGAGTCTACAGCGGAAGCCGGATTTCCTGACATGGTGCCGCGCCAACTCGCTCTGGCGCTCGAACACGCCCCCAGCTTCGCGCGCGACAATTTCCTGGAAGGGCCGTCGAATGTGGCGGCGCTGGCGCTGATCACGCGCTGGCCCGACTGGCCCTCTCTCAACCTGCTCCTGGTTGGCCCACAAGGGGCCGGCAAGACCCACCTGGCCTCGATTTGGGCGGAAACGGCCGGCGCACGCGTGGTGTCCGCTCGTATGCTCGGCGAGGTGTCGGTGCCCACTGCGCTCGCAACCGGGGCGCTGGTCGTGGAGGATCTCGCGCCACAAGAGTTGGACGAGCGCGCACTGTTCCACATCCTCAATCTGGCGCGCGCAGAGCGCGCCTCGATCCTTCTCACGGCGCGAACTGGTCCCGCTGCTTGGCGGCTGGATATTCCCGATCTGGCCTCTCGTCTGCGTGAAGTTCCGGTAGTGAACTTGGCGCCGCCCGATGACGCGTTACTGCGGGCCGTCCTGGTCAAACTGTTCGCGGATCGCCAACTGGCTGTCGACGAGAGTCTGATTGCCTATGTGATGACCCGAATTGAGCGATCATTCGGCGCAGCGCAGGCGGTCGTTGCGGCGCTCGACCGCGAGGCGCTGCGGCAAAAGCGTCCAGTGACCCGTGTGCTGGCTGCCGAATTGCTCCGTGAATCAGCCGATTAACTGCAATTCCAAAGTCATCGAAACGTCATCTTGGGCCCCAATCATGGGGCAATCATTCATTTTTTCGGGTTATGATTTGGCATGGACGAAATCACCCAATCCGCTGCTGTTGCGCCGGAATCCGGACGTCAGCCTGGTACCACGGCCGGAGCCGCGGAGGGCGGCGCGATCGGTCCTGAACGCTTTATCAACCGTGAGCTTTCCTGGCTGCAGTTCAACCGGCGGGTTCTCGAGGAAGCACAAAATCCCAATCATCCGCTGCTCGAGCGCGTCCGTTTTCTCTCGATTTCGGCAAACAACCTCGACGAATTCTTCATGGTGCGGGTGGCCGGCCTGAAGGGGCAGGTGCGAGCGGGGATCACAACCCGCAGCCCAGACGGCTTGACGCCTGCGGAGCAACTCGCTCGGGTAACCGACGCCGCCGCGACATTGGCCAGCGATCAGCAGCAGCGCTGGAACGAACTACGCGAAGATCTCGCCGCCGAGAACATCGTGCTGGTGGAAGGTCCGACCATCAAGAAGGCCGACAGGACTTGGCTCGAAGACTATTTCTTGCGCCATATCTTCCCAGTGCTGACCCCACTTGCAATCGATCCTGCGCACCCGTTCCCCTTCATCCCCAATCTCGGCTTCACAGTTGCGCTGCAACTCGCCCGCAGCAGCGACGGGCGCACCATGAACGCGCTGCTGCGTGTGCCGCAGAAGATCGAACGCTTCATCCGGCTGCCAGCAGCCGAGGGGCACGTGCGGCTCATCACCTTCGAACAGGCGGTGGGCCTCTTCATTCCGAAGTTGTTCCCAGGCTATTCGGTCAAGGGGCAGGGAGCATTCCGAATCATCCGCGACAGCGACATCGAGATCGAAGAGGAAGCGGAAGATCTCGTGATGGAGTTCGAACGCGTGCTCAAGCGCCGGCGACGCGGATCGACCATCCGGTTCGAGGCCGAAGCATCGATGCCGACGGAACTCCGCCGCTTCGTGCAGCGCGAACTCGCGGTGACCGACGACGAAGTATTCGTCGTGCAAGGAATGCTGGCGCTCAACGAGATTTCGCAGATTCTCAGTGTCGACCGGCCCGACCTGGAATTCGTACCTTACAATCCGCGTTTTCCGGAACGTATACGTGATCACGCGGGCGACTGTTTCGCCGCGATCCGGCAGAAGGACCTGATCGTTCACCACCCCTATGAGTCATTCGACGTGGTGGTGCAGTTTCTGGCCCAAGCGGCGCGCGACCCGGATGTCGTGGCGATCAAGCAGACCCTTTACCGCACGTCCTCGAACAGCCCGATCGTGCGTGAACTGGCGGCGGCGGCTGAAGCCGGCAAATCGGTGACCGCGCTGGTCGAGCTCAAAGCTCGCTTCGACGAGGAGGCCAACATTCGATGGGCGCGCGACCTCGAGCGCGCCGGAGCGCAGGTCGTTTACGGATTCATCGAGCTCAAGACGCATGCCAAGTTGTCGCTCGTGGTTCGGCGTGAGGCCGGAGCGCTGACTTCGTACGTCCATGTCGGCACAGGCAACTATCATCCGGTGACGGCTCGCGTTTACACCGACTTGTCGTTTTTCACTGCCGATCCCGTGATTGCGCGCGACGTCGTGCGCATCTTCAATTACATTACGGGCTATGCCGAGCCGGCCGAGCTCGAGCGTATGGCGGTCTCGCCGGTCAATCTCAAGAAACGAATCATGGAGCATATCTCGGCCGAGATCGCGCACTCGCGCGCGGGGCGGCCGGCGGCGATCTGGATGAAGATGAACTCGCTGGTCGATCCCGAGATCATCGACATGCTGTACCAGGCTTCCCAGGCTGGCGTGAGCGTCGATCTCGTGGTGCGCGGTATCTGCTGCTTGCGGCCCGGCGTACCCGGCCTGTCTGAGAACATCAGAGCCAAATCCATCGTGGGCCGCTTTCTCGAGCATGGTCGAATCTACTGTTTCGGCGATGGGCACGGGCTGCCGCATCCCAAGGCGGCTGTCTACATTTCCTCGGCGGATATGATGCCGCGCAACCTCGATCGGCGTGTCGAGGCGCTGTGCCCCATTCTCAATCCGACCGTACATGAGCAGGTGCTGGATCAGATCATGGTGGCAAACCTCAAGGACAACGAGCAGAGCTGGGCTTATCTGCCGGACGGCACGACCCGTCGGGTGGCCGTGCGTCCCGGGGAGGAGCCGTTCAACGCGCATAAGTACTTTATGACGAATCCAAGCTTGTCAGGCCGCGGAAAATCGCTCAAGGAGTCGCAGCCCCGAAGCCTGACACGCCGAATGGACCGTGCCTGATCGCAAGCGACCCAAATCCCGAGCCAAATCGCGCCTTGCACAGGGCCGGCTCGATCATGGACCGCCGATCGCGGTCATTGACATCGGCTCCAATTCGGTCCGTCTCGTGGCCTACGAGGGATTGACGCGGAGCCCAACCCCGATCTTCAACGAGAAGGTCTTGGCTGGCCTCGGGCGCGAGGTGCAGTCGACAGGATTGCTCGCTAAGGATTCGATCGAGAAAGCCATAGCGGCCCTGAAGCGGTTTCGCACGCTGTGCGACACGATGGGTGTCGTACGGTTGCGGGCGATCGCCACCGCGGCCTGCCGGGATGCCGAGAACGGACCGGAGTTCATCCGTCAGGCGGAACGCATCTGCCGGGCCCGGATCGAGGTATTGTCCGGTACGCGGGAAGCTAAACTGTCGGCGCTCGGTATCACATCCAGTTTCCACAAGCCTGATGGGATTGTCGGGGACCTCGGCGGGGGGTCGCTCGAACTCGTTGACGTTCGCGGAACGCGTACCCGCGGAGCAGCAACCTTGCCCCTGGGTGGTCTGGCCCTGCAAGACCTGTCCAAGAAGTCACTCAAGCGAGCCGATGATGTGGTGCAGCAGCAACTGGGCCACATATCGATGCTCGCTCAGGGCCGGGGCCGCACGTTCTATGCCGTGGGCGGAACATGGCGTGCGCTCGCACGCTTGCACATGTGGCAGACAGGCTATCCGCTGCACGTGATGCACGGATACTCCATTCCGGCGGACGAGGCGCTCGAATTTGCGCGGTTGGTTCGACGGGTGGATGCCGAGACGCTGTCGCGCATCGAAGTGGTCGCCGATGCGCGCCGGCCGTTGCTCGCCTATGCCGCGGTCGTGCTGGAATATCTTGTTCGAAAGGCTCGCCCCAAGAATGTAGTCATCTCGGCGCTCGGCGTGCGCGAGGGCCTGCTGTTCGAGCAATTGCCGGCCTCCGTTCGCAAGCAGGACGCGCTGATCGCCGCGTCGCAAGAGCTCAACACTTTGCGTTCGAGATCGCCGAAGCATGGCGAGGAACTCGTCGCATGGACGGATCGTCTCATGGCGACGTCGGGCATAGATGAAACCGCGGAAGAGAAGCGCTTACGTCACGCCGCATGCCTTTTGGGCGACATCGGCTGGCGCGCCCATCCCGACTATCGCGGAGAGCAATCGCTCAACATCATTGCGAATGCCGCCTTCGTGGCGGTCGACCATCCGGGCCGCGCTTTTCTTGCGCTTGCCGTGTTTTATCGCCACGTCGGGTTGATCGACGAAGAACTGTCTCCCAACGTGCGTGAACTCGTTTCGTCACGCCTGCTCGACCATGCCCGCATTCTGGGCGCGGCCATGCGTGTTGCTTATCTCGTCTCGGCGGCGATGCCCGGCGTGCTGCCCCAGACGCCGATCATGGTCTCCCGCGGCAAGCTGCGGCTTAAGTTGAGAGGGCGGTTTGCCAACGCCAATGGCGACCGCCTCTTCGCGCGTCTGCGGCAACTCGCGCGGCTGATCGGGCGCGAGCCCATCATCGACATCGAGTGACGGCGGCGTCGCCAGCCGCCCATGACAGGCCGCCGGTCAGGTTGCGTCGTGCGTCGTTTCCTGTGCCACCACGCGGCCGCGCCGGATCGAGAGCGCGAGTCGGCCATGCTTGAGCGCCAGGGCCCGCTCACCGAACATTTCCCGCCGCCAGCCTTGCAGTGCCGGCACGTCGGCATTGTCATCGGCGGCGATTGCTTCGAGATCATCAACAGTAGCAATCACCTTTGCGGCGACGGCGTTCTGCTCCGAGGTCATGCGCAGCAGGACCTTCAACAGTTCGACGATCGCCCCGTTTCCATTCTGCCGCTGTCGCTCGATCGTGGGGAGTGTTTTTGGATCGCGCGCGAGGCCACGTTTGACCGCTTCGATCACATCCTGTCCCCAGCGCGAGCGCTCAAATCCTTTGGGCAATGAGCGCAGGTGCGTCAAGCGTTCGAGGGTTGTCGGCGCCTGGGTAGCGATATCGGCCAATGCGTCGTCCTTGAGCACGCGTCCTCGGGGGACATCACGCTCCTGTGCTTCCCGTTCACGCCAGGCCGCCACCTCGATCAGGACGGCCAAGTCTCTCGGCTTGCGTACCCGCGTCTTGAGACGCTTCCATGCATGGTCCGGTTCGGCCCGATACGTGTCAGGCGAAGTGAGAACCTTCATTTCCTCTCCGACCCACTCGGCGCGGCCGCGACGATGGAGGTCGGCATCCAGGGCGAGAAAAACATCGCGCAAGTGGGTAACGTCCGAGGCGGCGTAGGCGATCTGCGCATCCGACAGTGGGCGGCGCGACCAGTCGGTGAAGCGGCTCGACTTGTCGAGTTGGTCGCCGGTGATGCGCTGAACCAACTGCTCGTAGGAAATGGAGTCGCCGTAGCCCAGCACCATGGCTGCGACCTGCGTATCGAAGACGGGCCTGGGGATGAGTTCCGCCATGTGCCATACGATCTCGATGTCTTGGCGCGCGGCATGGAAAACCTTCAGCACGTTCTCGTTGGCCATCAACTCGAACAGCGGCGACAGATCGAGCCCGTCTGCGAGGGCGTCAATCACTATCGACTCGTCCGTGCTCGCGATCTGAGCGACGCAGAGGAGGGGATAGTAAGTCGTCTCGCGCAGAAATTCGGTGTCGACCGTCACGAACCGATGGCGAGCCAAGCGGGTGCAAGCGGCGGCCAAGTCGCTGGTCGTCGTAATCGTATGCATCGGGCCGATGTTAGCGGAGCCGGCTCGGTCTGTCGCGACTCTGGCGGATCTTGCGGTCATTGCCCGCGCACCTTCGGCATATGGATGAACTCCCACGGTGAAGGCATCGGGCCGACCGGCACCTCGATCAGGGTGGGACCCTCACGGCGAGCGAATGCGCGGCGCAATGCAGCGCGCAACTCGTCGGGGGAGCGCGCCCGCTCGGCGGCGGCACCGAAACTCTCCGCAAACCGGAGGAAATCCGGATTGACGAGATCGCTGGCAATGACGTGGTTGCCGAACTGCTCCTGCTGGATTCGTCGCACATTGCCGAACGCGCCGTCCGCGAACACGATGACGGTTAGCGGAATGCGGTGCCTTACCGCGGTCGCCATTTCGTTGGCGGTGAACATGAAACCTCCATCGCCGCTGATTGCAACGACAGGGACGTCGCGTCGGGCATCCTGCGCGCCGAGCGCCGTCGCGAATCCCCAGCCGAGGTTGTCCTGATAGCCGGGCGACAGGAACGTCCGCGGCCTGTAGACCGGATAGGCGAGGCGGGCGGCGAAGCCGATCTGAGTCACTTCGTCGACCAATATCCCGTCATCGGGAAGCGCATCCCGAATGGCGGCAAGGTAGGCGAGTTGTGGTGCGATCTGCGCCTGCAGCTTGTGTGCCCAGTGCGCCTGACGTTCTTCCATCTCTGCTTTGCGCGCGGCGCGCTTTTGATTGCGCGTCGCCAATACGTCGATCAGACGTCGCAGGATCGGCTTGGCGTGGCCGACGAGGGCAGCCGCGGGTCTGCCTGCGCGCGCCGGCTCCTGGTGGTCGGCGTCGATGCGGATGATCTTCAGGTCGTCGTCCACGCCCCATTGGGAGTGTTGGATCATCAGGCGCGTGCCGATGCCGATTGCGACGTCCGCTTCTCCCCATAGCTCTCGCCCCAGCGGCAGCGTGACCGAGAACGGATTGCGGCCGTCGATCACACCTCGGCCCCGCCGATAGGCCAGCACCGGGGCCTGCAACATGTGCGACAACTCGGCCACCTCGGCCGCCGCATCCTGCGCACCACCGCCGCAGACGATCATGGGGCGCTTTGCCTTGCCCAAGAGTTTGGCCGCCGTCAAAACCGCGTCCTCGTCGATTACGGTTGGCGGGATGGGAAGGGGCTGCTGCAAGGGGGCGGCACTCGCGCGCCCCCACATGTCGATCGCGCATTCAAGCGCCGCCGGCCCGGGACGCCCGCTGAACATGGCACGCACCGCGTCCGCTACGTGTCGTGAGGCCACCTCGGGACTGCGAATACGCGCGGAGAAATCGACCAGGCGCGCGATGATACCGGCCTGATCACGGATTTCGTGCAGGTGGCCCAGCCCCCTGCCGATGTCTCTTTCAGGGATCTGGCCAATGAGTGCCAGCACCGGGGCATTCATCGAATAGGCGGTCAGCAGCGCCGCCCCGGTATTGAGGAGGCCCGGCCCGGGGACGACCGCGTAGGGATGGGGCCGGTTCGTGGCCAGGGCGGCGCCCAACGCCATGTAGGCGGCTCCTTGCTCGTGACGCGTGTGGACCGTCCGAATACGCTCGGAGGCCTTGAACAGCGCTTCGAACAGGTGGTCGTTGTGGACCCCGGGCAGGGCGTAGATCGTCTCGATGCCGTGGGCGATCAGCGAGGCAACGGTTGCCTCGGCAGTGGTCATGGTCTCCATCGGCGAATCCGAACCAACTGTTTACGGCCGAAGTGTGCAGATTGGCCCCAGCGCTGTCGAGGCCGTTGCCTTGACAAAGAGGGCCTCGCATGCGCTTTTCGCCCGATTTTTCAAGGATAGCGACCGGCAGAATCATGCACCGATACCGCACCCACACCTGTGGCGCACTTCGCGAAAGCGACATCGGCCAGACCGTGCGCGTAGCCGGCTGGTGCCACCGCATCCGCGACCACGGTGGTGTGCTGTTCATCGACTTGCGTGATCACTATGGGCTGGTCCAGTGCGTCGCCGATCCGGACTCCCCGGCCTTCAAGACGGCCGAAACGTTACGTGCGGAATGGGTCGTGCGCGTGGAGGGCCTGGTCCGCCGCCGCCCGGAGGGCACCGAGAACCCTGATCTTCCCACCGGGGCGGTCGAGGTGTTCGCGGCCAGCATCGAGGTCCTCGGCCCGGCCGGCGAACTGCCAATGCCGGTGTTCGGCGAGCAGGAATATCCCGAGGAGACACGGCTGCGCTATCGGTTCCTCGATCTGCGGCGCGAGCGTCTCCACAACAACATTGTGAAGCGCGGGCAGATCATTGATTCGCTTCGCCGCCGTATGAAGGAGCAGGGCTTCTTCGAATTCCAGACGCCTATTTTAACCGCGTCTTCTCCGGAAGGCGCCCGCGACTACCTTGTACCCTCGCGCATTCACCCCGGTAAGTTCTACGCGCTGCCGCAGGCGCCGCAGCAATTCAAGCAGCTCATCATGATCTCGGGGTTCGATCGCTATTTTCAGATCGCGCCTTGCTTCCGTGACGAGGATGCACGCGCCGACCGCTCGCCGGGCGAGTTCTATCAGCTCGATATCGAAATGAGCTTCGTCACGCAGGACGATGTATTTGCCGCTGTCGAGCCGGTGCTGCGTGGTGTCTTCGAAGAATTCGGCAACGGCAGCCCTGTGACGCAGAAGTTCCCGATGATCCCGTTCGCCGCCGCGACGCGCGCGTTCGGCACGGACAAGCCCGATCTGCGCAATCCGCTCATTATGGCGAACGTAACCGAGATCTTCCGCGACTCCGGTTTCAAGATCTTCGCGAGCCAGATCAAGAACGATCCCAATTTCGAGGTGTGGGCGATCCCGGCCCCGGGCGGCGGCAACCGTGCGTTCTGCGACCGCATGAACTCATGGGCGCAAGGCGAGGGGCAGCCGGGCCTCGGATACATCTTCTGGCGCGAAGGCGAAGAAGACGGTGCCGGCCCCATCGCGAAGAATCTGGGACCTGAACGTACGGCGCAACTGAAGAAGTTCATCGGCGCACAGGCCAATGAGGCGGTGAAGATCGCCTCCGGCTTGCCGGACGAGTTCCTGCGCAAATACCTCGACCTGCGTCCCAACGGATTCGAAACCGGCGACGCGGTGTTCTTCGTCGGCGGCGTTCCTGCGAAGCAATACAAGTTTGCCGGAGAAGCGCGCACGCGTGTTGCCGCCGAGCTCGGGCTGGTGGGTAAGCACCGCTTTGAGTTTTGCTGGATCGTCGACTTTCCGATGTACGAATGGAACGAGGACGAGAAGAAGATCGACTTCTCGCACAATCCGTTCTCGATGCCGAACTTCCCGATCGACGATTTCCTGGCGCTCGACCCGAACGATCGCGAGACCATTCTCGGCATCCAGGCCTTCCAGTACGACATCGTGTGCAACGGGGTGGAGCTGTCGTCCGGCGCGATCCGCAATCACCGGCCGGACGTGATGAAGAAGGCGTTTGCGATTGCCGGATATGATGAGGGCGTGCTTGAGAAGAAGTTCGGGGGGATGCTGCGCGCACTCTCGCTGGGAGCGCCTCCGCACGGCGGCATCGCGCCGGGGGTCGATCGCATCGTCATGCTGCTCTGCGGCGAAGAGAATTTGCGCGAAGTAGTCCTGTTTCCGATGAATCAGCGCGCGGAAGACCTGCTGATGGGTGCTCCGTCGGAAGTGACGCCGAAGCAGCTTCGTGAGTTGCACATTCGGCTGGCCCTGCCGGAGAAGTGACCGTGCCTTCTCACGCTGAGCCGGCGTGAGTTGTTTGAGCGCCGTTCCAGCCGCTTCTTCCCGCCGGGTTCGACACTTGGGCGCCTGAGCGGTGGATCCGCTACGACCAGACGATCGCGCGCGATCAGAATGGCTCGTGCAATTGCCACTGGAGCAGGCTGACGGCGTTGTACGGTCATGCCGAGCGCCTGTCCAAGGCGGGCTGCCCGAGTGGCTGCCAGCCGCCGGGGGGCACCGAAGTCGCCCCGGAGTGATTTGCCAGTATTTCCAAGGCATTTGCGGCATCGGCCGGTGGCGTCGGAACGTGGTTGATGCTATTCACACGGCAAATCACCCGCCGGTCAACGCCATCTGACGCATGCGCCTTTCCGCTTTCCAGCCACCATGTCCAACCCGGTTCGTGCCGCCAGCGTGGCGAACGACCATGCGGTGCCGTCGGCCAGCTTCACCTCGGGCGATCCCGATGCCACACGAGTGAACGATCCATGCAACGCGCGCCCAGCCGCTCAACGCCGGGCGGCTCTGAAGCCGGCCGAGATATGACAGGTGTGAAAGACGGCAGCCCCGCGACGTCGAATCTGTCCGATGACCTGCGCTCGGGTGCGCTGGTCTATCACCGGATGCCGCGTCCGGGAAAACTAGAGGTTCTCCCGACCAAGCCGCTCGCGAACCAGCGAGACTTGGCCCTCGCCTATTCGCCGGGCGTCGCCGCCGCATGCGAGGCAATCGTGGCCGATAACGCTGCGGCCGCAGAATTGACCGCGCGCGGCAACCTGGTTGCAGTCGTATCGAACGGCAGCGCCGTGCTGGGGCTGGGCTCGATTGGTCCGCTGGCCAGCAAACCCGTGATGGAAGGCAAGGCAGTTCTTTTCAAGAAATTCGCCGGCATCGACGTGTTCGATATCGAGGTTGCCGCCGACGATCCCGAGAAGCTGGTCGACGTCGTTGCTGCGCTTGAACCTACATTCGGCGGAATCAATCTCGAGGACATCAAGGCCCCAGAATGCTTCGAGGTCGAGGCTCAGCTCCGCGCTCGCATGACGATTCCGGTGTTCCACGATGACCAGCACGGCACCGCAATCATCGTCGCCGCCGCCATCGAGAACGCGTTGCACCTCGCCGGCAAACGGCTCGACCAGATCAAGTTGGTGACGTCAGGGGCGGGCGCTGCGGCGATCGCGTGCCTCAATCAGCTCGTTACGCTTGGATTGAAGCGAGAGAACGTCTGGGTCACGGACATTGAAGGTGTCGTGTACGAGGGCCGCCCGGTCCTGATGGACCGCTGGAAGGCGATCTACGCACAAAAAACCGAGAAGCGAACCTTGGCCGACGTGATCGATGGCGCCGACGTATTTCTCGGCCTATCGGCCCCGGGTGTCCTGACGCGGCAGATGGCGGAGCGGATGGCCGCCCGCCCGCTCATCATGGCGCTGGCCAATCCGACACCCGAGATTACGCCGGAAGACGCGTTGGCGGCGAGACCAGACGCGATGATCTGTACCGGCCGTTCTGACTACCCGAACCAGGTCAACAATGTGCTGTGCTTCCCGTACATCTTTCGCGGGGCGCTCGATGTCGGGGCTACCGCCATCAACGAGGAGATGAAGCTTGCCGCGGTTCGCGCGATCGCGGCTCTGGCACGGGAGGCGCCATCCGAAGTGGCTGCGCGGGCGGCTGGCGGAGAGGCCCGGAATTTCGGCAGCGGCTCGCTCATCCCCAATCCGTTTGATCCGCGTCTGATCCTGCGCATCGCGCCGGCGGTGGCGCGAGCGGCCATGGACTCCGGCGTGGCGACCCGGCCGATCACGAATTTCGATCAGTACCTTGAGCGGCTCAACGGGTTTGTATTTCGGTCCGGTTTCATCATGAAGCCGGTGTTCGCCAAGGCGAAGTCGGCACCACAGCGGGTTGTCTACGCCGAAGGCGAGGACGAGCGCATCCTGCGCGCAGCTCAGGTCGTCGTGGAGGAGGGGCTCGCGCGTCCGATTCTTGTCGGCCGTCCCGCGGTCGTGGAGGCGCGGCTCGCACGCTTCGGGCTCTCGATGCGGCCGAAGCAGGATTTCGATCTGATCAATCCTGAGGATGACCCGCGTTACCGTTCGTACGTGCAGGACTATATCGCGGTCGCTGGCCGCAAGGGAATCACGCCCGATGCGGCTCGCACGCTCCTGCGCACCAATGCCACGGTCATCGCGGCGCTGGCACTGCGCCGCCGCGAGGCAGACGCCCTGATCTGCGGCGTCGAGGGGCGTTTCATGAGCCACCTGCGGCATATCCGCGACGTGGTCGGCTATGCGCCCGGAATCACGGAGTTTGCGGCTCTGTCGCTGATCGTCACTTCGCGCGGGCCCTATTTTCTGGCTGACACGGAGGTGCGGCTCAATCCGACCGCCTCGGAAGTGGCTGAGATGGCGGCGCTTGCGGCCACGCAAGTTCGACGTTTTGGAATCGAGCCGAAGATTGCGCTGATCTCCCATTCGGATTTTGGAAGTCACGACAGCGACTCGGCGCGCAAGATGCGGGATGCGACCGCTCTTCTGGCGGCGCGACATCCCGAGCTCGAGGTCGACGGTGAGATGCATGCGGACTCCGCGCTGGACCGGGCTTTGCGCGAGCGCGTCTTTCCGCACTCACGTCTGACCGGCGAAGCCAACGTTCTGATCATGCCGAGCCTCGATGCGGCTAATATCGCTTTCCAGATGATCAAGGTGGTCGCCGATGCGTTGCCGGTCGGCCCCATCCTGATTGGCGCTGCTCAGCCCGCACATATTCTCACGCCCGCAGTCACGGCCCGCGGCGTTGTCAACATGACCGCGTTCGCCGTCGTCGAAGCCCAGGATGCAAGCTCGGAGCGCGGTCTCTTCGACTAAAGTCGAGGTGCTGGGGCGCCGAGGAAGGAATGGATTAACCACATTTGGCTACCGGAGCGTCCGTCTGCTGACCGGCCGGATAAGCTTAATCGTGCGTTAAAGCTCTGCCGCGATTCTGGACCGAGATTGTCCGGGGGGCGGCTTGTACAGCGTGGGACGGAAGTTTGTTCCGGTGGTCGTCGGCGTGTTGCTGGCGTGCACCCCTTTCGTCGCCTTTGATTTGTGGCTTGGAGGAAGGGTCGAGCGCGAGACCCGAGCCGAAGTCGCCCTCATTGCCAAGCGTGCAATCAACTTGATCGATGCCCGTCTTGGGCGCGCGACCGCCAAATTAGAAAGCCTGGTCGCCGATGGCGTCACGTCGTGCAGCCCGGCGCACGTGGAAGCCCTACTTGCTGCCACTTTCGCGACGTCGCCGGTCAAGGAGTTCAGCATTCTCGGGCTGGACGGACAGACGTCTTGCACGGACAGCGGATTGGCAGTGGGACCGCGTCGTGTCGTCGGGCGGCCTTACAAGACCGACAGGCGCGACACGTTTGTGGAGATCGTGTATTTCGCCGATCTCAAGCGCAACATGGTCCGGATACGGCGTGTGCTCGACAATGGCGATGCCATCGCTGCGCTCCTTGCCCCCGATATCGTATTTCCTACCGATGCCACGTCGCCAGCCGGAGCTCTCCATGCCCGTATCCATGGCGCGGACGGCACGTTGATAGCGGACATCAACAGCGCCGAGGTGGGGCAGACGCCGGTCCAGGACCTGTTCACCGCAACCGCTGAATCGGGCAACTTCGGTGTGCGCGCGACGATCATGCGGACGCGGGCTCAAGCCCTGGCGGCAAACGAGGATGCGCACACGAACGGACTCATCTTCAGCAGTGCGGCCGCTTCGGTCATCTTCGGAATCACAATGCTGCTGATGCAGCGCCGGCGGCAAGCGCCGCATGAAAAGCTTGCGGCTGCGCTCGCCGCGGGTGAGTTCGTTCCGTACTATCAGCCTATAGTCGACATCACGACAGGCCGCCTCGTGGGTGCTGAAGTGTTGGCACGCTGGCGTCGGCCTGACGGCTCACTGGGCATGCCGGGCACGTTCATTCCTCTGATGGAGGAGAACCGTCTGATCAACGAGCTCAACCGCAGTTTGATGCGGCAGGCATGCGCGGATCTGGCCGGGCCGTACGGACGTTGTCCGAATATCCGGGTCAGCTTCAACCTGACGGCCGAACAGTTCGAAGACGAGGCTACTGTCGTCGAGGTCCGATCGATCTTCTACGGCTCTCCGATCAAGCTCTCGCAGATCGTGCTGGAACTGACGGAGCGCCAGGAACCGCGCAGTTTCAAGAAAACCCGGCAAGTCATTGCGGCGCTCCAGGTGCTGGGCTGCAAAGTTGCCCTCGACGACGTGGGAACCGGCCACAGTGGCTTGTCGGCGATCCTCAAGCTCGGGGTGGATATCATCAAGATCGACAAGATGTTCGTGGATTCGATGGACGATGATCGAAATTCCGCGGCGATCATAGCGACCCTGGTCGAACTGGCGCGCAAGCTGGGAATGGATACGGTGGCTGAAGGCGTCGAACACTTCGATCAGGTCGTGGAACTGCGACGCCGAGGCATCCGCGCCGCCCAAGGTTTTGTGTTCGCGCCAGCCTTGCCCGCCTCAGCCTACGTGCAACTGATCGACGCGCTCGATCCGCCGGAACAGGTCGATGCCAGTCGGCTTCTGCCAGCCGTGGCATAGCGGGTTTTCCTTGCGAGTTGAGCTATCGCAATGTTTGAAAACGGGTGATCCGTTTAATATTCTGGCGCGGTCGAGAAGGGGGATTTTCATGAAACGGATGTTTGTCGCGGCAGCGCTGCTGCTGGCGTTGCCCGCAGTCACGCCATATCCTGCGGCGGCTCAGGACGCGATCGGGGGCGCAATCGTCGGGGGCGTCGTTGGGGGCGTGATCGGCGGCGCCGCGACCGGACGCGCTGAAGGCGCTATTGTCGGCGCCGTGATCGGCGGAGTTGCCGGCGCAGCGATCGGTGCTGAAGCCGAGCGCCGCCGTGGCTACTATTGGCACCGCGGCGTCTGCTACAAGCATGTGCAGGGTGGCTACGTGCGGGTCTCGTCGCGTCGCTGTGGCTTCTAGTGACGCTGAGGCACGTTAGGGCTGGCGTTGTCTCTGGCCCGGGTCATGGCCTGACGCCCCCATGCGATGTTGGACTTCGAGAGGCACGCCGTAGTCCCGCATGATTTGCCGGGTGTCGCGCAAGCCGCAGGCTTCCCGCTGCACCACGAATTGCCACAGCGCCGTCCCCGCGGCACCGACGAGCGCTCGGCGCGCGTCGCGGTCGGCGGTTCGCATGGCGTCCCGCGGGTGCGCGGCGTCAAAATCTGCAAGTGCCTTCAATGACATCTCGAGCGCGTGGCCCAGTCGGCCGAGCGCCGATGCCATCTCCTGGGCGATCTCGTAATCGAGGGCCGCGACCGGCTTTTTAGCGGCCTCGACCATTGAACTGCGGTTCACGGTCATGCGGCAATCTCGCCGTGTCGGCGCTCGCGCGTCAACAGGACGGTGAGGCGGATGCTGCGGCGCTAATAGACGGCGAGGTATTTCAGCAGCGACAGGACGCCAATGATGATGACAATAACCCGCACGATCTGTTTGGCGCGGCCATCGATTGGCAGCATGTTGACGAGATAGAGAACCAAGATCACGACAAGAAAAGTGATCAGAATGCTGATGAGTATGGCCACGGGTGCCTCCTGCGCGATCGCGGGCCGCGCGAGTTCGGGGATAGGTGGATTGGGATCAGTGCGCGCGCGTGTGGCGCCGTCGGCGGGCCGCGACGAGGGTGGGGCGACTTTGGGCCGAATGACCAGCCCACGGCCGAGCGATCAGCACGAGGCAGACCGCACACAACAGAGATAGCGTCATCAGACAACGCCTCCAGCGCCGCGGATGCGGCGCTGGATAACGTTTCTAGCAGTATTCGGTTCCGGCCGATTATTCATTGACCGTTTTGACGACGTCCGAAGTCGGGCGGGAGCTCACGGTCGGCAGCTTCTGCTCCTTGACCAGCATCGCATCATACTGCGGCAGCGACTTCACGTTCGTCTTGGCTCGCATATGCACGACCTTGTAGCCGTTCAGCTTGAGCTGATCGAGCAGTGTCGGCAGGGCCTCGGCGGTCACGTGTTGAAAGTCGTGCATCAGGATGATGCCTTTTCCGTGCTTCTTCAGCTTTTCCATCACGGAACGGAGAACGTTGTCGCTCTTGCGCATCTTGAAATCGAACGAATCGAGGTCGGTCGAGAACATCGCGACGTTGCGCTGTCCGAGATAGGTCACAAGTTCGGGCGGATGGCGCAGGGCCGGGAATCGGAAGAAGGGCATAGCCGCGTCTCCCACCGCCGCCCGCACAGCGCTGATGCCCAATTCGATCTCGCCCTTGGCTTCCTCTAGCGCCTTTTCCTTGGCCTCATCCGAGCCGTGGGTCTTCGCCACCTCGTTCAGGCGCTTCGACAGATCCGCATGGGACCACGTATGCGAGCCGATGGAGTGGCCAGCCTCGGCAACCTGCTTGAGGATCTCAGGATAGTAGGTTGCGTGCTTGCCGATCGGGAAAAATGTGGCTTTCACGCAGTGATGCGCAAGAGCGGCCAATACGGCCGGGGTGTTGTGGAGCCACGGGCCGTCATCAAACGTCAGGACGACCTCGCCGGCACGCAGAAAGTCGTGCTGCTTGAAATGCTCAAATCCGAAGCCTGGGCCGCCGGTCGTGTCGATCTCCACAGTGCGCGCCACTCCCAGCGCGTCGGGATTGCCCGGGCAGGCAGGTTTGGATTCAGCCGGCGGCGCAGGGGCGGGCCGGCCGGCCGGTGGTGCCGCCTGCGCAAGCATTTGCGCCGGAGCGGGTGCTTTGGCCGGCGCCGGGACGGCGGTGCTCGCAAGGGCACCGGTGGCTTCGGCTGCGCCAACCGTCGCAGATGAAGCGGGCGCGGGTGATGCCGTGGTGACTGGGGTGCTGACGGCGGGGGCAGCGGCCGTCATGCTCGGCGTGCTGGCGGCCGGGCGCTCTTGATCCTTGATGACCGCGATCTGCTTCGCTGGCTCCGGGGTGGTCGCAGCCGTCGCCGACGTGCCGGAGATGCGGCCCGTAAGGGATGAGACGACGTTCTGGTTCTGCGCAACACCAAGCGCCGCCAAAACCGATAGCACGACGAGCGCGCATGCGATGACAACCCGCATAAGGGGACCTCCAAAATTGAAATAGCTTCGCGAGAAAGACGCCGGATTTCGTCGTTCTGGGCGATGTGCGCCCATCATAGGCACGACGTCCGCTTCCCCACCCGAGAATCCATCTTTAAGGTTAGTGCAGGGGCGAATTTTAGGCCAGCCCAAACACTTGTGCGGAATCGCAGATCGCAAATATTCTCAAGCACTTGCGGTATGCAAGTGTGGTCAATTTGATACGATTCGCGCTCTGATTGCAGAAACCAAGACTAGAACACAGGCAGCCAGTGCCCCCGAGGGCACACCTGAGTTCGTCTCGCGTCGGTTTCCGTCAAACATGACGGGGATGTCGACGTGATCGTCTGACCGATCGCGAGTGATCTCTGCTGGTGAAGCGCAACGATGAGAATGTGACGGCCTGCTGCGATCAGTGCGTCCTGCGTTTGAACCTGGCGCGGCTGATGGGCAGGTGCATCGTTATTCACCCCCGGGCCGGCGTCTTGGGCCTCGTCCGGATACTCTTCGAGCGATATGATGGCTACTCGCCGTGAAGGCGCGCGAGGCGTTGCACATTCGCAATAGGATTGGTTCAAGCCAACGTGGTGGGGGGCGTAGGGGATGTTTCTATGAGCATCGTGTTCTTGCTTGGCCGCATTGCCTTTGTTGCTGTCTTCATCATCTCCGGAATTTTCACGCTGCTGGACCGAGTACCGACTGCGCTCCTGATCGAATCCAAGTTCCGCATTCCCGCCAGCTTGGGAGAAATCGCCATTGAGGCACAAAATGCGACCGGGCTGGCACCTTATGAACTCCTGGCGACAGTCGTTGCATGTATTCAGATTGGGTTCGCGGCCCTCATCATCTTCAATATCCTGACTCGATTTTCTTCTCTAGTACTGCTCGTCTTCACCCTCGTCGCCACTTATTTCCTCTACGATTTCTGGAACATGACCGGAGATGCACGCGCGTTGAATCTGGTGCTCGCGTTACAGAACCTCTCAATCGCCGGAGGATTGGTGATGCTGTTCGTTCTTGGCTCGTGGCAGCCTCCCATTCCCAATGACGACTACGATCTCGTCTAGGAGACCTGCCGTTAGGAGACCTGCCGTGCGCCTACGCTGCGATGCAGGTGAGCAGATGCCATGGAGTTGGAGACCGGAGCTCATGTGGCACCTGTCGCGCGCAGCACCGGTGGTCTATGCAGGGACGGGCTGCGCAGAGGGGCGGAAGCGCGACTTCGTAAGGTGCCGCTCACGCCAACTGGCACCAATTTTGGGATGTCGAGTGATGCAATTTGTCGTGACGATTTTGGAAACGACTGGCAAGTACAAGGTCAAAGGCGCGCCGTCTTGCCCGCAATGTGACCTTCGCTTCCGCCACTAAGCCATCCTAGTCAGCCATCGTCTTGCCAACCAGGCGAGCGCATGCGGCTCGACGCATGCGGACGTGGCGCAATTGAGCCGCGACTCCTCATGAGTGCACGTTTGGCAGCCATTTCCCTGATGCTGGGCAACCTGGTGACAGCCATGGCTGTTCTCAGCCCTGCCGGCATGTTGAGCGATCTTGCAACGGGATTGTCGGTGACCATCCGCGACGCCGGGCTTCTGATGACATTTGGCGCCGTTGTTCTCTGCTTTGTGTCGCCCCTCATGGTCTGGTTCACGAGCGGAATAGACCGCCGACTCGTTCTCGCGGCGATGTTGGCCATATTGGGTGCTGGGCACTTCGCTTCAGCCCTGGCGCCGAATTATGCAACCCTGCTGGTGGTGCGCGTCCTGATGCTGACCATGGCGGCGGCTTATACGCCGGTCGCCGCGAGCACTATCGCCCACCTTGTCGGCGAAACGCGCCGGCCGAGCGCGATCGCGTTCGTTTTTCTCGGGTGGTCGATCGCCATTGCAGCCGGACTGCCGGCCGTTACATTCCTGGCGGCACATGTCGGATGGCGCGAGACATTTGCCGTATTCGGCGTGGCGGCGGTGGTCGTGCTGGTGATGTTAGTCGCGAGCATTCCCCCGGGCCTTCGTAATCCGCCTTTGTCTTTGGGCAGCTGGGAGGCTATTGCGCGCCAGCCGCTTGTCCTCGTTCTGCTGCTCATTACCGCTTTGTGGACGGCGGGCCAGTTCGTCGTGTTTCCTTATCTCGGCCCATTGCTATCGCGGCTTGCCGGCGGCGGCGTCGAGGCCGTCGGTGCGAGCTTTGCCGCGATGGGAATTATGGGGTTCATCGGCAACGTCGTTGCGACGGGGATCGTCAATCGCTTCGGCGCGTTCCCGACGTCCGTCGTCTTCCTTTCTGCTTTGCTCATCGGGGCGGCGGCTTTTGCGTTTGGGGCAGGCTCGCTGATCGTGATGGGTATGGGCTGCGCAATTTGGGGCCTCGGTTTCGCGGCCTTCAATTCGATGCAACAGGTGCGCCTCGTGGCGGCCGCGCCGCCGTTGGCAAGTGCAACGGTCGCGCTGAACACCTCCAGCAACTACGTTGGGCAGGCGATCGGATCGGCATTGGGCGCCGAACTCTACGCGCGCGACCTTCTGTATGCGATGGGGTACGCCGACGTGGCCTTCATGGGCGCCGCGCTGGGGGTGTTGATGGCCAGTCGCAGATTAGGCTGAAGCGTACTGTTGCGGTCCTGTGCGCCACCCCTACATAGGTCGAAATCCACGGAGACTGCGATGATGCGCCGTGAGCTTATGGGGAAGGTCTATACGGGCATGCTCGCGCTGACCGCGCTGCTGCTGGGGCATGCCGTGCCAGCCCTCGGGGCGGACGACCCAGATCTGATCTTCAAACGGTCGACGGTGTTCAAACTGCTGACGCCCAACGACAAGCTTGCCACATACGGGATCGACGATCCCGAGGTGGAGGGTGTGGCATGTCACTTCACTGTCCCCGAGAGGGGAGGAGTCAAAGGGTGGCTGGGGGTGGCCGAGGAGGTTTCCGACATTTCGCTCGCCTGCCGCCAAATTGGGCCGATTCGCTTCAAGGAGAAGTTCGAGCAAGGCGAGGACATGTTCCGGCGGCGCCGGTCGCTGTTCTTCAAGAAGATGCAGATTGTGCGTGGCTGTGACGCGAAGCGGAACGTGCTCGTTTACATGGTCTACTCGGACCGCATCATCGAGGGCTCACCGAAGAACTCCACGTCGAGCGTTCCGATCATGCCTTGGGGCGCAAACGACCAAGTGCAGCGGTGCGGCGAGTTCGTACGGAACTGAACAACCCGATCGGAAAGGCAGGAAATGATGCCGGTGGCGAAAGCAACTACCACAACCGTGATTCCCGCGCTGCGCTATCGTGACGCCAGGCGCGCGATTGAATTCCTGTGTGATGCGTTCGGATTTGAACGGCAGGCCGTCTACGAAGGCGAAGGGGGAGTAATCGAGCACGCTCAGCTCACTTTCGGTAACGGCATGGTCATGCTCGGATCGGAGCGAGACACTGCTTACGGCCGGTTGATGAAATCGCCGCGGGAGGCGGGCGGCGGAACGATGAGCAGTTATCTGGTCGTCACGGACGCCGACGCGCACTACGCGCACGCCAAGGCAGCCGGCGCGGAGATCGTGATCGAACCCGCCACCCAGGACTATGGCGGTCGGGACTACACGGCTCGCGATCCCGAGGGGCACATTTTGGACGTTCGGGACATATGATCCTTGGGCGGGGTCCTAACGCCTGGACTTCTCTGGCAGCACCGCCTCCGTCTCGAACGTGTAGCCGCAAACGTGGCAGTCCCAAACGTCGCGCACACGCCTGCCGCCGACTGCCTCTGACCATGAGGACGACAGGATCAATGCGCCGCATTGTGCGCATTCCGTCATTGGTCGCGGGAGCACAGCCGGCGTGTCTCTGGCCCGCAGTTCCATCCGCGCCTCCTCACTACATTCTTTGCTTTCAGCAACCCCCTCGGTATCCGTGCCGAAGCTTTGATCAGGAGGTGACGGTGTTGAAGCAGCGCCGCTGACCTAGTTTTCTCGTGGCCATCTTGCAGATGGTACCGCGATCTGCCGCAACGCTTGCGGGTCTTGCGCGTTGAACGGCAAGAACAGGAGTAACGCATGAACAATCTCGGCAAACGTGTCCAACGGCGCGCGCAGAAACTTTGGGAGGAAGCGGGGCGCCCGCCCGGCGGCAGCGGGGCGTTTGTAGATCAGGCGACCGAGTTGCTCGCCATTGAAGACAACCCCCACGAGGGGCGGCGTCCGCTGTACGAGAGCGAGCGCGCCAAGCCTGAAGAGGATGCGACCCTGCCCGCCGAAGAGGTAGGTCCCAGCGGGGAGCCGGTGGAGCCGATCGAGGCCCTGGAGAATGCGGGGGAGTTTCCCACGCTGACCGATCAGGGGGAGGAGCAGGTGCCGCATCGCGAGCGCCGCGGTTCGTGACGAGCGATCCTTACCCGGGGGAAGGGCCGTGCTCCTTCAGTTCGGCGTCCTCTCGCCATAAGGATTCCGCCAGAGTGAGCATCGGTTGGAGCCGCCGGCGCAGCGAGCTTTCAACCAACTCGACATGGCGCTGACGGGTGATGGCAATGTAAAGCCGCATCGGCGCGCTTGCGGCGCGGACGGTGGCGGCGAGGGTGACCTGTGTCCCGCCGCGAGGGCCTTCCACGAAGCGATAGTCGGAACGCGCGTCAAAACCGGCAGCCCGGCTGGTGGTGACGAGGTGGTGCGGGGGCTCCGCCTCGAGAACGCTGTAGGCCATGTCCACCGCCATCGTGCCCGGCACGGCGCGCGAGCGGAGCACGGCGCCGGGTGTCAGCCGGCCGTCGGGTTCGATCCAAGCCTCGGCGACATCACGCAGGACTTCCGGCCATCGTTGGGGCGTTTCGAATGCACGCCAGACAAATGCGCGGGGCGCGTCCGTCGTCAGTGTGACCGACGCGGCGATGGGACCAAGTGGCATGGGCAATCAGCTCTCTTGTCCCGGGATCAGGGCGGCCTGATGGAACACCATGCGCCAGCCATCGTCATGTTTCACGAAAATGTTCGTGCCGTAGTTCGTACTGCGCGACATCTTGCCGTCCTTGGCGCGCCGCTGCGACGTCTCGATTCCGTGCACCCATGCGACCGGCCCGTTGATGTTGACGGTTGGTTCCGTCATCGACACGCGCAGATCCTCGAACCGCGCCCAGTAACGTTCCCAGTTGCGCCGGATCGCCTCCCAGCCGACGTATGTGACGGGATCCACAGGCGGCGCAATCAAGATATTGTCCGAACCGCAGGTCCAGACCTGCTCCATCGCCTGCAGGTCGCAGGCCGACAGCGCCTGATAATAGGCGCGGTTCGTCGCTATCACCTTGTCGACTTCGGATGTGCTTGCGGCCTGCATCGTGACCTCCGATACAATCTTACGCCCGGGCGTAGCAAGGTCGATGGCCCGCTTTTTGCCGCGGCTGCGGTTGGCGGGCATGCGCCATCAAGCCACACGCGCTTTGGCTCAGGAATGCGGATATGATCGTTCAGGGGTGGGTGCAAGGGAGACGCCCATGACCATCTTGCAGAACACGCCGGAACGGCTCGTGGTGCAGGCAGGTTCGGCATTTGGCCGGACGACATTCACATTCGACAAGACCGCCGGCCGCGCCCGCATCGAACGCAGCTTCGCGCTCTGGCAGCGCAGGCCCTTGGAACTCGCGCTCGCGGAGATCGACCAGGTCGACGTCGTCACGACCCACGACGGCGCGTCCGGAGCCGAGCTCCACCAGCCGGTGCTTCACACGCGCAGCGGCCAAGCCATTCCGGTGCCGGTCGCCGACGAGGAGGCGAGCCGCACCGTGGCCGAGCTGCGCGGATTTCTCGGGCTCTCGTCGTAGGGGCAAGGCCCGGCTGCGCGCGCGTTGGCAGGTCACGCTGCCGACGAGGACGAGGATTCGAGCAGCCCCTCGATCGACAACAGCTCGCGCAGCGCGCCGATGGCTTCGATCGCGTCTTCTTCGGTCTTCACCGCATCAAGGCGGTGCCCCATCTCGCGCCACATCGCAGTCCGGCGCTGGGCGAGCAACTCGTCCGTCAAGGCACGCGCGTCGTTGAACGTCGTGAGCTTGCGCGGGTGCGGGGTATCCTTGACCGCGATCGGCGGGGCAATGGGGATGTCCGAAATGCCCATCGGGTGCTCCTCGGTGGTTCGTCGCCGGGAAGGAAACCCACGGCGCGGCGGAATGTTCAGGGCCGGCCTGCCGCGGAGCGGCCGGTCTCGCTAGGGACAGCGGTGCCGGAAGCCGTCGTAGCCGAGGTAGGTCTGGCTGTAGGGGTCGTATGAGCGGTAGCGGCGCGCGCACCAGGCGATCGCGTTGGCCGGGACCGGCGGGGGTCCATAGACCCGCGGGCCATAGACGGGGCCGCAATAATGCGGCGCCACGACCACATAACCGGGCGGGCGCGGCCGATAGCAGCCGCCGTTCCAGTAATAATAGCTGCCGCGGCGCTGGCCTTCCGCCGCGATCACGGCGCCGGCGGTGGCCCCGATGATCGCACCGATCGCCGCGCCCTGGCGTCCGCCCGCTGCGCCGCCGATCACGGCGCCAGCCGCGCCGCCAAGGATGCCGCCGATCAGCGGATCCTGCGCCGCCGCTTGTTGCGCCGGCATGGCGAGCGCGATCGCCAGCATCGCGCCGGCGGCCAGCGTGCCGAGCCGCCTCGAGCGGCCCGCATTAATCTCCGTCATCTGGTCTGCTCCCTCTCCATCCACGGAGCAGGAATGACGCATGTTGGCAGCGGCGGCCTTGATCCAGCGCAAGCAGTCGTCAGAGCGAAATCCCGAACCTCGCCAGCAGCCAGATCATGATCGCATAGAGCACGATCGTGAGCGCGCAGCCGGCCGCGAGCGCCGGCCAGAATCCGACGCCATGGCGCAGCAGCGCCGGGACGACGAGGAACATCGGCAGCGTCGGGAGCACGTACCAGAACGTCGCCTCGGTGGTGGCTGCGATGCGCTCGATGTCGCCGCCCGTGTCGCGCCACAGCCAGACGACCGACAACAGAAACACGAGCGGCAGTGACACGATCAGCGCGCCCAGGGCCGGAGCGCGACGCGACGCCTCCGAGACGGCGCCGATGATCAGGCCGGAGAGGGCGGACTTGATGATGAAGTAGAGCATGGCACGCACCCTTCAGTGCGCCGGCTTCGACGCCGGCCGCGCCAGCCACAGCAGCGCGAAGCCGATCAGCGGACCGAGGATGTCGGTCCAGAACACGCTGCCGGCGTTGCCGGGCGCGAAGTTGCCGGCGGTGATCATCTGGTGGATGTGCCCGGCTGCCGCGCCGAGCAGGAACAGTGACGGCCCCACCACCGCCGCCGCCCGCATGCCATAGCTTCCGCGCGCCGCTATCAGGCCGACGACGCCGAAGCCGAGACTGGCGAAGCCGACCTCGGCCTGGAACGGGCTCGGCTGCCAGCCGATGAAGGCGGCGACGAACGGCCCGAAGAACACGTGCATCACGAAGTTGTAGAGAAAGCCGACGCCGACGGCGAACAGCAGGTAGCTCGCGAACAGCGCCTCGACCAGCCCCGCGCGGCTGCGCGGCGGCGGGTGTGACCAGTATGCGATCAGCGCCGCGATCAGCGCGACCACCAGCATGGTGACGCTGAAGTTGGTCAGCGCGGTGCGGATGAAGCCTTCCATGCGGCTGCCTTGTCGTGGCGTCTGCGAACTCTATGCGAGTCGCTGCCCGAACGGGCAGAGCAATGGCCGACCGCTGCACGGGGCGTCACGCCAGCCAGAAGCGGATCACCAGGCCGACGAGCGCGGTCACGGCGACGCCGGCGGCCCACAGGCCGACGAACCACGCCAGCCGGCGCAGGATCGAGCCCGGCTGCGCCTGCGGCGCCGCCGCCATCAATGGTAGCCTTCGTGCCCGACCTTCCCGCGGAACACCCAATAGGCATAAGCGGTGTAGGCCAGGATGATCGGCACCAGGATCACCGCGCCGACCAGCATGAAGATCAGGCTCGCGTCGGGCGCCGCCGCCTCGTGGATCGTGACCGCTCCGGGGACGACGTCGGGGAACATGCTGATGCCCAGTCCAATGAGACTGAGCGCGAACAGGCCGAGCGCGAACAGGAACGGCCAATAGTCCCACCGCCGGTTCAGGCTGATGAAGAACAGCACCGAGCCGATTGCAACGAGCAGCGGCACTTGCGCGGTGAACAGCACCTGCGGCCATGCGAACCAGCGCTGGTAGTAGGCTTCGGATAGGAACGGCGTGGCCGCGCTCACGAGCGCGATGGCGAGGATGGTGGCAGCCCCGAGGATCCTGGCGAGGCGGAAGCAGTGCTCCTGCACGTCGCCCTCGGTCTTCATGATCAGCCAGGTGGCGCCGAGCAGGCCGTAGCCGATGACGAGGCTGACCCCGACCAGCAGGCTGAACGGCGTGAACCAGTCCCACCAGCCGCCGGCATAGGCGCGACCCTCGACCGTGATGCCCTGCAACAGCGCGCCGAGCGTGATGCCCTGCGCCAGCGCGGCGACCACCGAGCCGAGCGTGAAGGCGAAATCCCAGTAGCGGCGATGGCCGGGATCGCGCCAGCGGAACTCGAAGGCGACGCCGCGGAAGATCAGCGCCAGCAGCATGGCGATCAGCGGCGCATAGAGCGCCGGGAGAATGATGGCATAGGCGAGGGGGAAGGCCGCCATCAGGCCGCCGCCGCCGAGCACGAGCCACGTCTCGTTGCCGTCCCACACCGGCGCGACGGAGTTCATGGCGCTGTCGCGCTCGCGTCCCGGACGGAACATCGGAAACAGGATGCCGATGCCGAGATCGAAGCCGTCCATGACCACGTAGGCGAACACGGCGAAGGCGATGACGAAGGCCCAGATGGTGGGAAGGTCGATGGTTGTGATCATGAGCGCGCTCCCGCGGGCACGGCGTGGTCGGAGCGCACGGCTGGGGCGGGCGTGATGCCGGCGGTGCGGATCGGTCCTTCCGGCTCGGGCTCGATCGCGCCCGTGAGCGGAGGCCTGCGCATCAGCCGGAGGATGTAGGCGGTGCCGGCGCCGAACACGACGAAATAGACGACGATGAACGCAATGAGCGAGGTCCCCACGGCGGGCGCGGCGATCGGCGACACCGAGTCCGCCGTGCGCAGCAGGCCGTAGATCGTGAACGGCTGGCGCCCGACCTCGGTCGTCACCCAGCCGGCGATGACGGTGACGAAGCCGGCGGGGCCCATGGCGAGCGCAAACCGGTGCAGCATGCGCGCGTCGTAGAGCCGGCCGCGCATGCGCGCGACGAGGCTGACGAGCCCGAGCAGGAGCATCAGCAGCCCGAGGCCGACCATGATGCGGAACGACCAGAATACGATCGGCACGTTCGGCCAGTTCTCGCGCGGCACGGTGTCGAGACCGGCCAGCGGCGCGTTGAGGTCGTGCTTGAGGATGAGCGAGGAGCCCTTTGGAATCTCGATGGGGTAGCGGACCGTTCCGGCCTCCTGGTCGGGCAGGCCGAACAGCAGCAGCGGCGCCCCGCCGGTGTAGCTGTGGAAGTGCCCTTCCATCGCCATCACCTTGGCCGGCTGGTGCTCGAGCGTGTTGAGGCCATGCTGGTCGCCGGCGATGACCTGCAGCGGCGCCGTGATGGTGATCATCCACATGGCCATCGAGAACATCACGCGCGCGCCGGCGTTGGCGCGGTCGTGCAGCAGATGCCAGGCGCCGACGCCGCCGACCACCAGCGCCGTGGTGAGGTAGGCCGCCAGCACGGTGTGCACCAGCCGATAGGGGAACGAGGGATTGAAGATGATCGCCCACCAGTCGGCTGGGACGAACTGGCCGGCGGCATTGACCGCGTGACCGGCGGGCGTCTGCATCCAGCTGTTGGCGGAGAGAATCCAGAATGCGGAGAGCAGGGTCCCGCCCGCGACCGCGAGCGTCGCGATGAAATGCAGCGTGCGCCCGACGCGCTGCATGCCGAACAGCATGATCCCGAGGAAGCCGGCTTCGAGGAAGAACGCGGTCATCACCTCGTAGGCCATCAGCGGACCGATGACGGCGCCGACCTTGTCGGAGAACACCGACCAGTTTGTCCCGAACTGGTACGAGAGCACGATGCCCGACACGACGCCCATGGCGAAGCTGAGCGCGAAGATCTTCAGCCAATACTTGAAGAGCGTCAGGTAGACGTCGCGTCCGGTCCACAGCCACAGCCCTTCGAGGACGGCCAAATAGCTGGCAAGTCCAATGGTGAAGGAGGGAAAGATGAAGTGGAATGAAACGGTGAAGGCGAACTGCAGCCGGGCGAGGATGACGGGATCGAACTGGTCGAACATGCGCTTCTCCGCAGAGGCTGCCGACGCACGGCCGCCGGGTTGTCCGTCAGGCAGTCGCGCGTTTCATGTGGTGAGTCGGGTACCGCCGCGGTAGGGGTATGGCGACATCTCAGGCATGCCATCTGCAATCGAGCGCGATCGACGGCAATTTGTCGCGTGCCTGGGCAACGCGGGGTGACGGCGGTCCGCGCGCCCGGTGGATTTGACGCTGGCGGCCCTGCCGATCGCGGCGCGCGATGCTACATATGGGTCCGATGAGGAGACTGGCCGCATGACCACCAAAACCTATCCCGTGACGCATACCGAAGCCGAGTGGCGCAAGCTGCTGACCCCGGAGCAGTACGAGGTGATGCGCGAGCACGGCACCGAAGCGCCGGGGAGCTGCGCGCTCAACTACGAGAAGCGGGCGGGTACGTTCGAATGCGCCGCCTGCAACCAGCCGCTGTTCGTCTCGAAGATGAAGTTCGAGAGCGGAACCGGCTGGCCGAGCTTCAACGATCCCGTGCCGGGTTCGGTGGAAACCGAAACCGACTCGAGCTACGGCATGGTTCGCACCGAGGTGCACTGCAGCCGCTGCGGCAGCCACCTCGGCCATGTCTTCAACGACGGACCGCCCCCGACGTTCCTGCGCTACTGCATCAATGGCGTGGCGATGAACTTCAAGCCGGACGGCAAGTGAGGGCCGGCCGGGGCTGGAATGTCCCCGGGTCGTGACAGGTTCTGAGGGATTTGAGGGCGTTGCCCGGTCGTCTGCGGGCCGCGCCGCAGGCGCGTGACCGGGTGATCCATCGTTTTTCGGAGAACATCGATGGATGGCCGGGCCGAGCCCGGCCATGACGAGCCGGGCGGCCTCGCCTGGCGACGACGACCCTGCGACGTGCTCCGGCCGCATGACAGGTTGGGAGGGATTTGAGAGCGTCTCCGCGTCATGGCGAGGAGGGCGTGAGCCCGACGAAGCCGTCCAATGAGGCGCCTCGGCGCTGGATTGCGTCGTCGCGTCGCTCCTCGCAATGACGAGCGGGTCGGAGTTGTCCTCCATGACAGGTTTGGAGGGATTTGAGGGCGTCTCCACGCCGTCGCCACCTGGCCGCGCCACGGGTGCGTGACCCGGTGGTCCATCGTTTTTCGGACAAGGTTGATGGATGGCCGGGTCGGGCCCGGCCATGACGAGCGGGTCGGCGGCCAGTTCCGTCAGCAAGGCCAGCAGATCGTCGCCCTGCGCGCTCTGCGCAGCCTCGGGTCGGCGCTCGCACGGGGCCTCATCCATCATGCGCAGCAGCGCGAGCAGGGCCGAGCGCTTGTCGTGCAGCTTGATGCGAAATTTCGTGACGGTGCGGCCGTTGCGCAGCCTGCGGCAGGAGTAGGCTGCGCGCTTGATCGCGCCGGCCTTCTCGCGGTCGATGCGGGCGGGATCGATCGTGACCGTGCCGTCCTCCAGCGGAGTGAGGAAGTCCAGCACGTTGGCGAAGCCGATCACCTTCAGCTCGCGCATCACCTCGGCCCGGAGCTCCGCGTGCTTCGTTGCGGCGGCGTGCATGGCCGCCAGCGTGCGCACGTTCTCGGCGAGCTGGAGCTCCGCGATGCGTGACGCGATCTCCGGCCGCCGCAACAGGCGCGCGGCGTTGCCGCTGTCGGGCGTATAGCCGGCGGCGGCATGGGCGGCGCCGGCGCGTCCCCTGCTGGGACCGTCCGCGTAGGCGCGGCAGAAGGCTTCGTGCTGGGGGTTCGACAAGGCGGGCATGACCTGAATCTCCCGCGCGGACCCGCGCGTCGCGCGCTGCTGTTCGTGGTGGTCGACCGATACGCTCCGCGCCGCGCGAACGGAACGAGGCGCCTTCGCGCGTGTGAACTCTGCGGAAAACTCGGGCGGTCGGGACGGGCCCGAAGGCTGCCGTCGTCATTGCGAGGAGGGCGTCAGCCCGACGAAGCAATCCATCGCGGAGAGTCAGAGCTGGATTGCTTCGTCGCTTCGCTCCTCGCAATGACGGGCGTTGCGACCTCATGTCGTGACGCGGTCGCGCGCGGTGATAGACTGACGCCAAGAACACCCCGGGAGGAGCGTCCATGGCCAACGCGCAACATGTGCACGTCGATCATGTCGGAAGCCTGCTGCGCCCGCCGGAGCTGCGGGACGCACGCTTCAAGCTGCTCGGCGTGCACGACGCCGACCACAACCTCGGCCAGCACGACAATGCCGAACTCGGCGCGATCGAAGACCGCTGCATCCGCGACGTGGTGCGCTTCCAGGAAGAGCGGGGCCTGTCGATCGTGACCGACGGCGACTACCGGCGGCGCAGCTGGTGGACCGACTTCCTGCTCAGCTTCACCGGCCTGTCGATCTCCTACGACGGCAAGACGCCCATCACCATGATCAATGCCGCCGGCGAGAAGCGGCCGATCGCGGGCATCCGGGTCGAGGGGCCGATCCGCGCGCGCGACAGCGGCACGGCCAAGGCCTTCACGTTCCTGGCTGGCCTCACCGACCGCACCGCGAAGGCGACGATCCCGGGTCCGCCGATCGTGCATTTCCTGCGCGACGCCGAGTTCCCCGCGGTCTATCGCGACATCGACCTGTTCTGGCACGACCTGATCGCAGCCTACCGCGCCGAGGTGCGCAAGCTGGCCGACGCGGGCTGCAAGTTCCTGCAGATCGACGAGTGCATGCTGCCGTACCTGTGCGATCCGCGCCATCGCGAGTTCTCGCGCACGCGCGGCGACGATCCCGACACGCTGGTCGAGACCTACGCCCGGGCGATCAACGAGGCGGTGGCCGACAAGCCCAAGGACATGGTGGTCGCGATGCACATGTGCCGCGGCAACATGAACGCATACTGGGGCGCCGAGGGCAGCTACGCGCCCGTGGCCGAGATCGCGTTCAACCTGCCGAACGTCGACGCCTTCCTGCTCGAATACGACACGCCGCGGGCGGGCGACTTCGCGCCGCTGCGTCACGCGGGCAAGGGCAAGCAGCTGTTGCTCGGGATCGTGTCGACCAAGGACCCGGCGCTGGAGGACGGCAGCGCGCTCAAGCGGCGGATCGAGGAGGCGGCGCGGCACGCCGATATAGGCCAGCTCGGCATCTGCCCGCAGTGCGGCTTCTCGACCAACCTGTTCGGCACGTCGTTCACCGTGGACGACGAGCGCCGCAAGCTCGACCGGCTGGTGGAGGTGGCGCAGGAGGTGTGGGGCGGGTGAGGGTGGACTGTCGTGCGTTTAGCCCGTTTGTTCGAAGGGATGGATGACCGGGTCGAGCCCGGCCATGTGTGGAGCCATCGCGAGGAGGGCATGAGCCCGACGACGCGATCCAGTTGGGCGGGGGCTGGTCTGGACTGCTTCGTCCGCCTTCGGCCTCCTCGCAATGACCGATGGTTGCCATGATCGCAAAGTCTCTCCGCTTGTCATCATCCGCCAACGCGGATGATCCAGTACCCAGCAGCGCTCGCGTGTCAGCACAAAACGCAGTGGTTACTGGATGCCCGCGTTCGCGGGCATGACAGCGTCTGAGTTTGAGCTCTCGGGCCGTGTGACAGGTCCGTGAGGATGCGACCGCTTCGTCACGTCGTCATCACCGGGCCGCGTCGCAGGCGCGTCGATCCGAGCGCCAATTCAGGCGACGCCCAATATCTCCTCGTGGACGCCCGTCGCGCCCCAGCGAACGATCTCCGCGAGGATCGGCAGGAGTGCGCGTCCCCGGTCCGTGAGGCTGTACTCCACCCTGCGCGGCACCACCGGATAGGCTTTGCGATCGATGAGGCCCCGCCGTTCCAGCTCCTTCAGCTCGCGGCTCAGGATGCGGGGCGTGATCGGCTTGCCGAGGCCGCCCTTGAGGAGCGAGCGTCCGATCTCGCCGAAGCGGTGCGGCCCGCGATGCAGGACGCAAAGAATGTGGAGCTTGTAGCGCCCGCCGACGATCTGGTTGAAGGCGATGGCCGGACAAAGCCGGATGTGACTCATGTCGAGTCCCGTCAGCAGCGAGACGGCCGGCCCGCTGAACGCGCCCGATGCCTTCGGCACGATTGCCTCCATACTATCCTTTTTGTCCGTATTTACGATATCGTACTACCCGGCCTACGCTCCCTCCAATCAGAAAATGGAGGAGACGATGACAGCGTCCGACAGGCCGATCCGCCAGGCAGCCATTACCGCGCGTGCCGATTTCGCGCGGGGGGACATTTCCGCAACCGCGCTGCTTGCGGCCACGCCGGACCGCGTCTTCCGCGCACTCACGTCGGCCGAGATATGTGACTGGTGGGTGCGCCCGGGCGTATTCGATACGCGTGAATGGCGCGGCGACGTGCGGGTGGGAGGCCGCTGGGAAGCGGCCGGCGTCGGAGGCGGCCAGCCTTACAAGCTGGAGGGCGAGTATCTCGAGATCGCGGCTCCCGCCCGGCTGGTTCACACATGGAAGGCGGCCGGCAGCCCGGGAGAACCGGGGACGGTCAGCTACCGCCTCGACCAGGAGGGCGATTGCGTACGCCTGAGAGTCGATCACACCGGTTTGAGGGCGCAAGAGATCTGCGAGAAGACGCGCGCCGGCTGGGAGACCAGCCTGCAGCGCCTCGCCGACATGCTTGCCGAGGAGCGGGCCCTGGCTTCCGCATGAGCTACGATGGCAGGCTCGCGGCGAGGGTGCGGAGCATCCTGGCCGCGCACGGCGCGGTGGAGGAAAGGCGGATGATGGGCGCGCTTTGCTTCATGGCAGGCGGCCACATGTGCTGCGGCGTGACCGGCGCTTCGCTGATGGTCAGGGTCGATCGCAAAGCCTATGCGCAAACGCTGACCGAGTCTGGCGTCAAGCCGATGCAGATCGGCAAGCGCCGGGCAACCGGATTCGTGCTGGTCGAGGCGGACGCAATCTGCTCCGACGCGGCGCTCGCGGACTGGATCGCGCGGGCGATGCGCTTCGTGTCGACGTTGCCGCCCAAGGGGCAGGTCAGGCGTTCGCGTTCGACGAAGTGAGAAAGAGTGCAGGGCGCCTCTTGATGACGCCGCGAGTCCGTGCAGTCGCCATGCAGGGCTTGTCGCGCCCGCCACATCATCTCACGTCGCGCGGCAAAACGTGGATGCCCGGGACAGGGCGCTGCGCACCGGCCCGGGCATGACGGGGAGAGCGTGGAGCGTCGCGGCCTCACGCCGGCTGCAGGCGCGCGGCCGCGCGCTGCGGCAGCGGCGGGAAGGCGAGGGCGATCGCCGCCGCGCCGAGGCCGACGCCGAACGAGCCGATGAACAGCCAGGCGTAGCTGTTGTACGCGTCGAACACGGCGCCGCCGGCGAGCGGGCCGACGGCCATGCCGAGGCTCGAGAGCATGGTCGCGGCGCCGAGCACGGTGCCCATGATGCGCTGGCCGAAATATTCGCGCGCGAGCGCGGCGTAGAGCGGCATCACGCCGCCGTAGGCGGCGCCGAAGATCACCGCCATGGTGTAGAACTCGGTCAGCCGCGTGACGAACACATAAGAGCCGATGGCGACCGCCTGCAGCAGCAGGCCGGCGGCGAGCACGCGCTTGACGCCGAGGCGGTCGGCGAGCACGCCGAAGAGCACGCGGCCGCCCAGGCCCGCGAGGCCCTCGACGCTGTAGATGCTCACGGCTGCCATGGCCGGGACGCCGCAGACGATGGCGTAGCTCACCATGTGGAAGATCGGTCCTGCGTGCGCCGAGCAGCACAGGAAGAACGTGAGCGCGAGGATGATGAACTGCGGCGAGCGCAGCGCCTGCGCGGCGGTGAGGCCCGCGCCGTCCTCCGGCGCGGCGCCGGCAGGGCTCTCGCTCAAGGACGCGGGCGCACGGCGCAGGAACAGCGCGGCCGGGATGAGCAGCACCCAGACCGCGAGGCCGATGACCAGCATGGCGAAGCGCCAGTCGTAGGCCGAGATCAGCCAGCGCGCGAACGGCGATACGGTCATCGGCGCGACGCCGATGCCGGCCGAGACGAGGGACACCGCAAGGCTGCGGTTCTCGACGAACCAGGCGGTGGCCGCCGACATCAGCGGCGCGAAGAAGGCGGCGCTGGCGAACCCGACGAACAGTCCATAGGCAAGCTGGAACACGAGAAGCGAGGTGGCCTGGCTCGCCACCACGAGACCGATGCCGAGCAGCACCGCGCCGATGATCGTGACGACGCGCGGACCCACGCGGTCGCTGGCGGCGCCCCAGAAGAACCCGCCGAGCCCCATGGCAAGGAAGTTGACCGTCATCGCGGTCGAGATCGCCGCACGTGACCAGCCGGTGGCATGGGCGAGCGGATCGAGGAAGACCGCGAGCGAGAACATGGCGCCGGCGGAGACGCAGGTCATCAGGGCGCCGATCGCGACGATCACCCAGCCGTAGGAGCGAGTCATGGGGGGCCTCCTTTGTCTCACGCGTTGATCATGCTCCGTCATTGCGAGGCGGGCGCCAGCCTGCCGAAGCAATCCAGTGGTGAGCTAGCGGTCTGGATTGCTTCGTCGCGCGTCGCGCTCCTCGCAATGACGGCCATGTGGCGTCTCGGTTCAGCGTCAACTCTATGAGCGCGCAGGCGCGCGTCCTGCCGATTTGGCGCCGAACAACAATTCCACATAGCGGATGAGATGGTCGACGCTGTCGGCCGCGACCGCGCCGCTGCCTTCGCCCTTGGCGAGGATGAAGCCGCCCTGCAGCACCGCGAGAACGTGCTGTGCGAGGCTGAGCGCGCGCCACGGCGCGGTCACGCCATGTGTGCGCATCGCCGCCTCGATGATCTCGCCGAGCCAGGCGGTGTGGCGCACGATGCCGGCCTCGCAGGCATCGCGCAGGTCGGGATGCGTGACGTAGGCTTCCTGGATGACGGTGCCGGCGTAACAGGTGAACTCGCCAAGCTCGCCGGCAAGCATCGCCTTGCGGAAGGCGAGATAGCCGAGCAGGCGGTCGAGCGGATCCTGCGCCGCGTTGTAGGGCGCGGACGTGAACAGCGCGTGCGCGCGCTCGTTCCACAGCGCGGCGGCGGCGAGGGCAAGCTCGTCCTTGCTGGCGAAGTGATGAAAGAAGCTGCCCTTGGTCACGCCGGCGGCGGCGCAGATGTCCTCGACGCGCGCGGCCGTGTAGCCCTTGGCGCGCACCACGTCGAGCGTGGCCTCGAGCAGCCGGGTGCGGGAATCGGGGGCGGCCATGGCGGGCTCTCCAGAGTCGCCTGGAACGTACCAACTGGTTGGTATGGAGCAAATCACGGCTGTGTGAACGATGGAGGAGAGGAGACCAAGGCACTGAACAAACGATGACATCCGCCGAAGCCCTCACCCGACGCCGTGGCGGATACAGCCAGGAATCGGCGGCCCGGGACTACGGCTGCAGGCCGGGCAGCGGACAGGTCTTGTGCACGGTGTCGAGCGCCGCCATGACGAGTTTGCGCTCGGGCTCGTCGCGCCACTCCACGTCGGCTTCGCCCTCGCACATGCGCTCCGCGGCGGGTTCCGCCACTCCGCCCATCAGCAAGCGGGTGCAGACAAGGTCGTCGCCGAGGATCCTCGCCTTGATCACGCCGGGATCGGCGCGCGTGGTCCGGTTGTCCGCGAAGTAATCACGGACGAACTTGATGCCGGTGGCGCGCCGCAGATTGATCTGGCTGCTCTGGAACAAGGGGAAGGGGCCGAACTCCATGAGCGTGACGAGGTTGACCTGGCAGCGGTCCTTGCGCTGCAGGCTCAGGATCATCGAGATGCGCATGGTGCCGTCGTTGGCGTAGCCGGACTTGGCGTCCTCGCCGGCATCGACCCACCAGTCGACGGGCTGCGGCTGTTCGAGCCCGAACAGGACGCTGATGGCGTCGAGATGCTCGTCGGCGTGCGCCGGCGCCGCAAGGCCGAGCGCGGCCCAGAGCGTGGCCCTCAGCAAAACGAACGACATCAACGGCCGGCGCATGCGCATCTTTCTCGTGACAGGTCGAGCTTGCTCGATCATGCAGCGGCCTCCGGTCATTGCGCGGATGACGGCGCGACCCCGGGCAGGGGGCACGTCTTGTGGATGGTCCGCAGCGCCGCGAGCATGTGTTTGCGCGGCCGCTCGCCCTTCCAGATCAGCTCGTACTCGGCGTAGCAGGAGCGGGTCGCCGCCGTCCGGTCGATCCCGGGAATCAGGGTGCGGACGCAATTCATGTCCTCGCCCTCGATGACGGCCTTGATGGTGTTTTCGTCGTCGGGGCTGATGTCGTCCACCATGCCAATGTCCGCGAAGAACCTGACCCGTCTGGCGCGCCGCAGATCGACGTCGCGCGTTTCGAGAATGACCACGCGATCCGCCCGGGTGGTCTGGGCGATGTTCACCTTGCACCGGTCCTCGGGTTGCAGCGTGAGGATCATCGAGACGCGCGTGCGCGTGACGTCAACGACTTCGCCCGACTTGGCGTCGGGACCGGCATCGACCCACCAGTCCACCGGGTCGGGCTGGCCGAGGCCGAACACGACGCCCATCGCGTCGAGGTGCTCGTCGGCGCGGGCGGTTGTCGTCGCAACAATCACGACAAGGAGCGCGCCGGCGAATGCGCGCGACCACATCAATCCCCGATGCATGCTTCGCCCCCGCGACGCCAGCCGCCATCAACCGGACAGTTCTTGTTTTGTTCTAGCAACTCCCGGGCGAGCTGGCAAGGGCGGCCGGGATCGCCCGTCGCGTGCGGCCGTGCAAGTGCCGGCAACAGCCGGTGCCGTCATCCCAGGCGCACGCCGCTGCGCGCGAAGGCCTCGCGCGCGGTGGGCGTTGCAAGGAACGCGAGCAGGGCGCGCGCGGCCTCGGGCTGCGCGCACGAGGTCAGCACCGCGGCGGCATAGGACACCACCACCTGGATCTCGTCGGGCACGAGGCCGATGCAGGCGACGCCTGGCGCGCCGCGGATCTCGCTCTCGGGCGAGAAGCCGATGGCGTCGTCGCCGCGCGCGGCGAGATGCGCGAGCAGCTTCGAGGAGGTGTCGAAGCGCAGCAGCTTCGCCGTCACGGCGTCGGTCAAGCCGAGCCGCGCGATCACCTCCATCAGGTGATCGCCGGTCGGCGCGCTGGTCAGCAGCACGGCCGGCGCCGCGACGAACGCGGCGCGCAGCTCCGCCATCGTTCCGATCGCGGGCGGCGCCGCGCCCGCGCGCACCGTTCCAGCAATGGCAACGGTGCCGAGCGCGAGGCGTTCGCCCACGCGCGTGCCCAGCGCGTCGAGCATGTCGGTGGGCAGCAGCACGAGGTCGGGCTGCGCCGCGCCGCTGCGCACCGCGTCGCGAATGAGGTGACCATGGTTGGTCGTGATGTCGAGCGTATGCCCGACCGCCTGCGCGGCGGAATCGGCGCAGGCGCGAAGGCCGTGAAGCGTGGAGCCGGCGGAGAGGACGTGCAGTGGGAGCATCGGGAGATGGTGGGCAGGGACACCGCGCGTGGCGGCCACGGCTGTTGCCATAGTCGAGATCGTCCCGTGTGGGAAGCGACGCGTGATGCCGATCGACGGATCGCGCCGGCTTGACTGGCGGCCATCGCGCGGCGTGATAGTCTTTGCATCGATACGGGACCTGATCTCTCGTGGCCGCCAGACCGATCGCCGCATGCGGAAGCTGCGCGCAGCGTCTTCGGCCGGACACGCGCGGCAGGTCGCGACAAGATAAGCGCACCGCGCGCACGATATCGTCAGGGAGGATTTCGCATGGATCGCCGCACGTTCCTGGCCGGCACGGCCGCCGCCGCCGTGGCCGCCCCCGCCATCGCCCGCGCACAGGGCAGCCGCGTCATCAAGTTCGTGCCGGAGGCGGACGTCGTCATCTACGATCCGGTGCTCTCGCCCTCGTGGCAGACGCGCGACCACGCCTTCCTCGTCTATGACACGCTGTTCGGCGTCGACAACAATTTCCAGCCGCATCCGCAGATGGTCGCGGGCGTCAGCGTCGAGAACGACGGCAAGCTGTGGAAGCTGACGCTGCGCGACGGACTGAAGTTCCACGACGGCGAGAAGGTGCTGGCGCGCGACGCGGTGGCGAGCGTGAAGCGCTGGGGCGTGCGCGACGCCTTCGGGCAGGCGCTGATGGCGGCGACGGACGAGCTGACGGCGACCGACGACCGCACCATGCAGTTCCGCCTCAAGCGGCCGTTCCCGCTGCTGCCCGATGCGCTCGCCAAGCCGAACGCCTCGATGTGCCCGATCATGCCGGAGCGGCTGGCGTCCAGCGACCCCAACAAGGCGGTGACCGACACGACCGGGAGCGGGCCGTTCAAGTACGTCCCCGGCGAGCGGGTCGCCGGCTCGCGCATCGTCTACGAGCGCTTCGCCGACTACGTTCCGCGCAAGGACGGCGTGCTGCAGTTCACGGCCGGGCCGAAGGTTGCCAACGTCGACCGCGTCGAGTGGCGCATCATCAACGACCAGGCGACGGCGGCGGCCGCGCTCGAGCGCGGCGAGATCGACTGGCTGCAGACGCCGCACACGGACCTGCTGCCGCGTCTGCGCGCCAACAAGGACCTCGTGATCAAGTCGATCACGCCGCACGGGCTGATCGCGTACCTGCGCTTCAACCACCTGCACCCGCCGTTCGACAATCCGGCGATCCGCCGCGCCATCATCGGGGCCGTGACGCAGTCCGACTACATGATCGCGCTCAACGGCCCGGACAAGACGCTGTGGCGCGACGGCGTCGGCTATTTCGCGCCGGGCACGCCGCTCGCGAGCAACGCCGGCATGGACAAGCTGATGGGCAAGCGCGACCTCGCCAAGGTGAAGAAGGAGATCGAGGCCGCCGGCTACAAGGGCGAGAAGGTGGCGCTGCTGGTGGCGGTCAACATCGGCTACCTCAAGATCATGGGCGACGTCACCGCCGACATGTTCAAGAAGATCGGCCTCAACGTCGACTACCAGGCGATCGACTGGAGCACGCTCTCGCAGCGCCGCGCCAAGATGGAGCCGCTCGACCAGGGCGGCTGGAGCGCGTTCGCGATCTACGACAACGGCTCGAGCCAGGTGAACCCGGCCGCGCACTCCTGGCTGCGCGGCAACGGCAAGGCGGCGAGCTTCGGCTGGCCGTCGAGCCCGAAGATCGAGGAGCTGCGCGCGGCCTGGTTCCTCGCCAAGACCCTCGACGAGCAGAAGAAGATCACCGCGCAGATCCAGCTGCAGGCGTTCGAGGACGTGCCCTACATCCCGCTCGGCCAGACGATCCCGTTCACCGGCTTCCGCAAGAACGTGACGGGGGTGCTGGAGGGGCAGCCGGTGTTCTGGAACGTGAAGAAGGCGTGAGGAGCGGGCCCCGTGCCGTCATTGCGAGGAGGGCGCCAGCCCGACGAAGCAATCCAGTGCGGAGACGTTGTTCTGGATTGCTTCGTCCGCCTGCGGCGTCCTCGCAATGACGCTGTCGCGGGCGCTGCGCGTGTCACGCGGCGTCGTCGCGGTGACATCCGCATCGGAAGGGCAATTGCATGCTCGCCTATGTGATCCGCCGCGTGCTCGCCACGATCCCGGTGATGGGCGTGGTGGCGCTGTTCGTGTTCTCGCTCCTGCACCTCGCTCCCGGCGATCCGGCGGCGATCATCGCGGGCGACCAGGCGACCACCGAGGTGGTCGAGCGCATCCGCGAGCAGCTCGGGCTCAACGAGCCGTTCCTCACCCAGTTCGGGCGCTGGATCTTCGCCGTGCTGCACGGCGATCTCGGCTTCTCGATCTTCTCCAACCAGCCCGTCAGCCTGATGATCTTCCAGCGCGTCGAGCCGACGATCGCGCTCGCCGTCTGCGCCATGCTGATCTCGATCGTCGTCGCGGTGCCGATGGGCGTGCTGGCCGCCTGGAAGGCGGGGACTTGGATCGACCGCGCGGTGATGGCCTTCGCCGTCGCGGGCTTCTCGTTCCCGACCTTCGTGATCGGCTACCTGCTGATCCTCGCCTTCGCGCTGTGGCTCAACGTGCTGCCGGTGCAGGGCTACACGAGCATCAGCGACGGCGTGCTGCCCTTCCTGGAGAGCATCATCCTGCCCTCGGTGACGCTCGGCATCGTGCTGATCGCGCTGATCGCGCGCATGACGCGCGCCGCCATGCTGGAGGTGCTCAGCCAGGACTACATCCGCACGGCGCAGGCGAAGGGCCTGGGCAACGCGCGGGTCTTGCTGGCGCACGCGCTCAAGAACGCCTCGGTGCCGATCGTCACGACGATCGGGCTCGCCTTCGCGCTCTTGATCAGCGGCGCGATCGTCACCGAGACGGTGTTCTCGATCCCCGGCGTCGGGCGGCTCACGGTCGACGCCATCCTGCAGCGCGACTATCCGCTCATCCAGGGGCTGGTGCTGGTGTTCTCCGCGAGCTACGTGCTGCTCAACCTCCTCGTCGACATCAGCTACACCTTCCTCGATCCGCGGATCCGCTACTGATGACGGCGCTGCCCTACGAGAGCGAGCAGCCCGCCGCCGCCGTGGTGCGGCCGGGGCTCCTGCGCGAGACGCTGCGCCGGCATCCCACGGCGGTGCTGGGCGGCGTGCTGCTGGTGCTGGTGATCGGCGCCGCGGTGCTCGCGCCCTGGCTCGGCACCGTCGACCCGGAGGCGCTCAACCCGATCCGCCGGCTGCGCCCGCCCAACCTGGAGAACTGGTTCGGCACCGACTCGGTCGGACGCGACATCTACAGCCGCGTGCTCTACGGCACGCGTGTCTCGCTGATCGTCGGCTTCAGCGTGGCGGTGGCGAGCACGGCGATCGGCCTCGTGATCGGGCTCGTCGCCGGCTTCAGCCGTATCGTCGACGGGATCGTCATGCGCGTGATGGACGGGCTGATGTCGATCCCGCCGGTGCTGCTCGCGATCGCGCTGATGGCGCTGACCAAGGCCAGCATCGAGAACGTGATCATCGCCATCACCATCGCCGAGGTGCCGCGCGTGAGCCGCCTCGTGCGCAGCCTCGGGCTCACCCTGCGCGAGCAGCCGTTCGTGGAGGCCGCGCGCGCCTGCGGCACGCGGCCCTGGCGCATCCTGGTGCGCCACATCCTGCCCAACACGGTGGCGCCGCTGATCGTGCAGGCGACCTACGTGTGCGCCTCCGCGATCATCGTCGAGGCGATCCTCTCGTTCCTCGGCGCGGGCACACCGCCGACGGTGCCGAGCTGGGGCAACATCATCGCGGAAGGACGCATGCTGTTCCTGGTGGCGGCCTACATGATCCTGATCCCGAGCGTGTTCCTGTCGGTCACGGTGCTGGCGATCAACCTCGTCGGCGACGGACTGCGCGATGCGCTCGATCCCCGCTTGGCGCGCGCGCTATGAGCATGCCCGCGCCCACGATGCACGAACGCGAGGCGCCGGCGCCGCAGCCGGCGGAGCCGGTCCTCGCGATCGAGGATTTGCGCACGCAGTTCTTCACGCGCGACGGCGTGGTGCGCGCGGTCGACGGCGTCTCCTATACGCTCCGGGCGGGCGAGACGCTCGGCGTCGTGGGCGAGAGCGGCTGCGGCAAGAGCATCACCGCGCTCTCCATCCTGCGGCTGATCCAGAAGCCGGGCCGCATCGTCGGCGGCGCGATCCGCTTCAAAGGGCGCAACCTCATCGACCTGCCCGAAGCCGAGATGCGCGCGCTGCGCGGCAACCGCATCTCGATGATCTTCCAGGAACCGATGACCTCGCTCAATCCGGTGCTCACGATCGGCAACCAGATCGCCGAGAGCCTGATGCTGCACCAGGGACTCGCGAAGCGCGAGGCGCTGGCGCGCGCGGTCGAGATGCTGGCGCTGGTGCGCATTCCCGAGCCCGCGCGCCGCATCCGCCAGTATCCGCACCAGCTCTCCGGCGGCATGCGCCAGCGCGTGATGATCGCGATGGCGCTCGCCTGCCATCCGCAGGTGCTGATCGCCGACGAGCCGACCACGGCGCTCGACGTCACCATCCAGGCGCAGATCCTGCATCTCATCCAGGAGCTCAAGGACAAGTTCGGGACCGCCGTCATCCTCATCACCCACGACCTCGGCGTCGTCGCCGAGACGGCGCAGCGCGTCGTCGTGATGTATGCCGGGCGCAAGGTGGAGGAGGCGCTAGTCGCCGATCTGTTCGCGACGCCGCGCCATCCCTATACGCGCGGGCTGATCGCGGCGGTGCCGCGGCTGGGCTCTTCGCTCGCGGGCCCGCGGCCGCGGCTCGCCGAGATCCCCGGCATGGTGCCCTCGCTGCGCGAGGCCGCGCGCGGCTGCAGCTTCGCGCCGCGCTGCGCCTTCGCGAGCGAACGCTGCCGCGGCGAGGTGCCCCCGCTCGAGGAGACGGCGCGGGGCCATCACGTCGCGTGCTGGAACTGGCGCGCGCTGCCCGCCATGGAGGCCGCGCCATGAGCGAGGCGGCGCCGCTGCTCGAGGTCGAGGGCCTGCGAAAATATTTCCCGATCCGGCGCGGGTTCCTCGCGCGCGGTCGCTCGCAGGTGCATGCCGTCGACGGCATCAGCTTCACGTTGCGCACGGGCGAGACGCTCGGCCTCGTCGGCGAGAGCGGCTGCGGCAAGTCCACCGCGGGCAAGACCATCCTCAAGCTGCTGGAGCCGAGCGAGGGCACGATCCGCCTGCGCGGGCGCGACATCACGCAGCTCTCGCCGAGCGAGATGCGGCCGCACCGGCGCGACATGCAGGTGATCTTCCAGGACCCGTATTCCTCGCTCAACCCGCGCCTGTCGGCGGGCGCGATCGTGGCCGAGCCGATCACCAACTACGGGCTCGCGAAGGGCAGCGAGGTCGAGGCGCGCGTCGCCGAACTGTTCCGCCGCGTCGGGCTGCGGCCCGAGCAGATGCGGCGCTATCCGCACGAGTTCTCCGGGGGCCAGCGCCAGCGGCTCGGCATCGCGCGCGCGCTCGCGCTCAACCCGGGGCTGATCATCGCCGACGAGCCGGTGTCGGCGCTCGACGTTTCGGTGCAGGCGCAGGTGATCAACCTGCTCATCGACCTGCAGGAGGAATACCGGCTCTCCTACGTGTTCATCGCGCACGACCTCGCGGTGGTGGAGCACATCAGCCACCGCGTCGCGGTGATGTACCTCGGCCGGATCGTCGAGCTTGCGGACAAGGCGCCGCTGTTCATGGAGCCGTTGCACCCCTACACGCAGGCGCTGCTCGCCGCGGTGCCCAAGCCGCAGGTGCCGGCCAATGGCGCGCGCAGGCGCATGCTGCTCGCGGGCGACGTGCCGAGCCCGATCAATCCGCCGCCGGGCTGCCACTTCCACACGCGCTGCCCGCTGGCGGTCGCGCGCTGCAAGACCGAGGCGCCGGCGCTGCGCGAGGTGCGCCCCGGACACTGGGCGGCGTGCCACCTGGCGGAGTAGGGCCGCGGCGTTTGCCCGTCCTTCTGAATGCTCTGCGGGTGACGTTCTCCCGTCGTCACGCCCGGGCCGGCGCGCAGCGCCGGGTCCCGGACATCCGCGTCAGGCTGTGCGGGCGCAGACAAGGAAAGGCGTGGATGGCCGGGTCGAGCCCGGCCATGACGATGTGCCATGACGATGTGGAGAGGTGTGTCGCGTCCTCGCGAGGAGGGCGTCAGCCCGGCGACGTGATCCAGCGGAGCGCATCGGAGGTGGATTGCTTCGTCGCCGCGCTCCGCGCAATGACCCAGGGAACCTGACGCTGCAAAGAAACGGCCGCGCCCGTGAGGCGCGGCCGGTCGAGGCGATCAACGGGACAGCTAGTGGAAGAGGTAGTTCACGCCGATCTTCACGGTGTTGATCTGCGCATCGGTGCGGAAACCGCCGGCGACGCCGGCGAAATAGGTCTCGTCATCGAACGAGTGGTAGAGGTACTCGGCCTTGAGGGTCCAGTTCGGGTTGAACGCCCATTCGAGGCCGCCGCCGATGTTCCAGCCGACGTGGGTGTTCTCGCTCGACGCGGTGCCGACGAAGGGCGGCAGCGCGGCCGTCAGGCGGATGATGTTCTGCATCCAGCTCGCGCCGCCGGTGACGTACCAGAGCGTCGGGCCCTGCACATAGCCGCCGCGCAGCCGCGCCGTGCCCAGATAGCCGATCTCGGTTTCGGCGGTGAGCGTCGCCGGCGGCACCACGAACGTCTCGCTGCGGCCGATGCTCGCCCAGGCGCTGTCGACCTCGGCGCCGAGCAGGAAGCTGCCCATCTGATAATTGTAGCCGATCTGGCCGCCGGCGAAGCCGCCCGACATGTCGAACTTGCCGGCGCTGTCGTTGATGTGGCCGTCGCCCCAGGCGCCGCCGCCGTGCACGCCGGCGTAGAAGCCGGTCCAGGTCCAGATCGGAACGGGCGGTGGAAGCGGCGCGGGGCGGATGAGATCCGCTGCGTGACCGGCGCCGGCGAGACAGACCGCGCCGGCGAGAGCAAGCGCGCGCAGAACGAACAGTCGTGCCATGTGGTGTCCCCCAGCGAATCACAACCTATGGTAAGTCCGCAGGACTTAACCAAAGGTTGTCGGAGGCGGCGGGGAGTTCGTCCCGCGTCACCGCGCGGGCGCGAGCCAGATGACACGATCCCGTGCGTCGCGTCAGCGCGAGAGAGGGGCGGCCCGACGACGCGATGCAGTGGGGTACGCCAGAAGCTGGATTGCTTCGTGACTGCGCTCCTCGCAATGACGGATGGTTGTGATCGCAGGCCTCTCCGTTTGTCATGCTCCGCGACAGCGGAGCATCCAGTAGCCGCCGACCTCGGAGGTTGGTTTCGCACGCTGCGGAGTACTGGATGCCCGCGTGCGCGGGCATGACGGCGGCGGGCAATGTGTGTCATCGCGAGGACGGCGTCAGCCCGACGACGCGATCCCGTGTGGCGGCTCGGAACTGGATTGCTTCGTCGCTGCGCTCCTCGCAATGACGGATGGTTGTGATCGCAAGCCTCTCCGTTTGTCATGCTCCGCGACAGCGGAGCATCCAGTAGCCGCCGACCTCGGAGGTTGGTTTCGCACGCTGCGGAGTACTGGATGCCCGCGTGCGCGGGCATGACGGCGGCGGGCGTTGTGTGTCATCGCAAGGACGGCGTCAGCCCGACGATGCGATCCCGTGTGGCGGCTCGGAGCTGGATTGCTTCGTGGCTGCGCTCCTCGCAATGACGGATGGTTGTGATCGCAGGCCTCTCGGCTTGTCATGCTCTGCGACAGCGGAGCATCCAGTAGCCACCGACCTCGGAGGTTGGCTTCGCACGCTTGCGGAGTACTGGATGCCCGCGTGCGCGGGCATGACGGCGGCGGGCGTTGTGTGTCATCGCAAGGACGGCGTCAGCCCGACGATGCGATCCCGTGTGGCGGCTCGGAACTGGATTGCTTCGTCGCTGCGCTCCTCGCAATGACGGATGGTTGTGATCGCAGGCCTCTCGGCTTGTCATGCTCTGCGACAGCGGAGCATCCAGTAGCCACCGACCTCGGAGGTTGGTTTCGCACGCTGCGGAGTACTGGATGCCCGCGTGCGCGGCCATGACGGCGGAGAGGCTTCGGCCCCGCCGCGACCCGTGCAGGCCGCATGTCCGCGCGATGATACCGCGGCGGCGCGCCAGATCGCGTGCAACCCATCCCGCAGTACCGGCTGCCGTTTTTCCGCCCACACCGCGCCCTTGCGCTGCCCTCACGCGCCTTTACGCCCGCTTAACCACGCTGGGCCATCCTGTTCCTTCCAAGTTGATGCAATCTGTACCGAGTACCGCGTAACCCATGACGTCGGCGACCCGAACCTCGTTGCGCGTCACGGGCGCGCGTCCGCGCCGTCGCGCGGCGCGCCGCCGGCCGCTGCGCACGCTCGGGCTGGGCGTGATGGGACTGGCCCTCGTGGCGAGCACCGTCGCCGCCGCCGTCGTCGGCGCCGGCAAGATCGCGGGCGCGATGCTGGCGCGGGGCGAGCACCGGTCAATGCTCGCGCTGGCGCCGCCCGGCAGCGTGATGCCGATCATCGGACGGCGCACGCAGATCGACATCATCGCCGGATTGAACCTGCCCGAGCCGCACATCCGCCAGGCCGAGGCGCCGCATGCGGAGCCGCGCGCGAGCGGCGTGCTCGCGCTCGCGGGCGACGCGCTGTTCGCCGCCGCCGTCAGCTTCCCGGACGTCGAGGCAACCGGCTCGATCGGCGATGTCTCGCACATCGCGCTGGCGCCGCCGGGCTCGGTGCGCATCCCGTCGCGCGACGGCGTGCGCGCACCGCTGCCCCCGACGCGGCCGATGCTGGCCACGCTCACCCCGCCGGGCAGCGAGCCGCTCGACGACGGCAACCTGCAGCGCACGGCGGTCTACGACATCGCCGCGAAGGTCGTGTACATGCCGAGCGGCGAGCGCCTGGAGGCGCATTCCGGCCTCGGCAGCATGATGGACGATCCGCGCCACGTGCATCAGAAGAACCGCGGCCCGACCCCGCCCAACGTCTATACCCTCAGACTGCGCGAAAGTCTGTTCCACGGCGTAAAGGCGATCCGCATGACGCCGGTCAACGAGCGCACCATGTTCAACCGCGACGGCATCCTGGCGCACTCCTACATGCTCGGCCCGAGCGGGCAGTCGAACGGCTGCGTGTCGTTCAAAGACTACCCGCGCTTCCTCAAAGCGTTCATGCGCGGCGAGGTCGACCGCATGATCGTGGTCACGCGCCTGCGCGAGGCGCCGCCGATGCTGGCCAAGCGCGCGATGCGCAGTGCAAGCGCCAGCGCCGCCGACACGCACGCGGTGGAATAGAGCGGCGGATCGGAGCTGCGGCGTCGCGAGGAGGGCGTCAGCCCGACGACGGATCCAGCGTGGCGTCGCCGCTCTGGATTGCTTCGTCGCTGCGCTCCTCGCAATGACGGATGGTTGTGATCGCAGGCCTCTCAGCTTGTCATGCTCCGCGAAAGCGGAGCATCCAGTAGCCACCGACCTCGGAGATTGGCTTCGAACGCTGCGGAGGACTGGATGCCCGCGTGCGCGGGCATGACAGCGGAGGGCAATGTGCGTCATCGCGGGGAGGGCGTCAGCCTGGCGGTCCATTGTGGCGGCTCAGAGCTGGATTGCTTCGTCCGCCTTCGGCGTCCTCGCAATGACGGCGAAGGCGTGTCGGACGGAACTCTCAGCTTGTCATGCTCCGCGACAGCGGAGCATCCAGTAGCCACCGACCTCGGAGATTGGCTTCGAACGCTGCGGAGGACTGGATGCCCGCGTGCGCGGGCATGACAGCGGAGGGGCTCGCGTGAACGACATGAGAGGTGCCGGCGGCGACGCCGCTTCGTGCGCGCGGGATTCTTGGGCGCGCGCGGCCGTTCATGCAAATCCGCTCCTGATTGTATCGAAAGTGCGCCGATTTTGATCAGCGCCGGTTGACGTCTTTCTGCTCCCTTCGCACGTCGGTCTGCAAAGCCGGTCGAGGAGGGCGATACCATGCGCATCCGGGAACTTCTGGTCTTGAGCGCCGCCGCGCTCGTTCTCATGACGGGGCCCGGCCAAGCCGGGCCGTGCAGCGACAGCATCGCCCGCATGCAGTCGGTCATCGATGCGCGCCTTGCCGCGATGGCCTCGCGCGGTCCGGGCGCGCGCCAGAGCACCGACGCCCAGCTCCACCGGCAGCCGACGCCGCGTTCGATCGCCGAAGCCGAGGCGAGCCTCGGCGACATCTCGCAGGGCGCGATCACCTCCATGCAGGAGGCCATGACCCGGGCCCGCGCCGCCGACGCGGCGGGCGACAAGGCCGCGTGCGATCACGCACTGGCCGAGGTGCAGAAGCTGGTCGGGCAGTAGTCGGCGCTCCGGGTTGCCGCCGGCCATGCCGCGGGCGGCAGCGACGCGCGGCCTATCGGCTCAGCTCGCCCAGAAAACGCTCGCGCCAGGCCGAGATGCTGTTGCGGCGCAGGACCTCCATCATCGCGCGCCAACGCGCGCTTCGCTCCGCGAGTGGCATCCGCAGCGCCGCGTTCAGGGCTTCGGCGACGGCGTCGGGATCATAGGGATTGGCGATCACGGCGCTGTCGAGCTCGTGGGCCGCCCCCGCGAAGGGCGAGAGAACGAGCACGCCGGGGTCGTCGGGGTCCTGCGCCGCGACATACTCCTTGGCCACGAGATTCATTCCGTCGCGCAGCGGCGTGACGAGCCCGACGCGGCCGAGCCTGAAGAAGCCGGCCAGCGAGCGCTGGGAGAAGCTGCGGTTCAGATACTGGATCGGGGCCCAGTCGAGCTCCGCGAAGCGGCCGGCGATGTCGCCGGCGAGCGCGCCGAGCCGCTGCCGCAATGCGCGATATTCGGGAACCTCGCTGCGCGTGGCCGTGGCGATCTGAAAGAAGCGGACCTCCCTGCGGTGCTCGGGGTAGTTGTCGAGAAGGCAGGCGAACGCCTTGAACCGGTGCTCCAGCCCCTTGCTGTAGTCGAGGCGGTCCACCCCGATGATCATCCGGCGGCCGCGTAGATTTTCATGCAGCCGGCGCGCCGTCAGGGAGGTCACGGCGCGGCTGGCCGTGCCGGCGACGGCTTGCGGATCGACGCCGATCGGGAAGACCCCGGCGCGCAGGACGCGGTCGAAGGCGCGGACGACGCCATCGGACGAGATCGTGCCGGCGGCACGGCGCGCGAGGGCGTCCTGGAACGCGGTCAGGTCCTCGATCGTCTGAAACCCGACCAGATCGTAGGCGCACAGCGCCTTCAGCAGATCCTTGTAATGGGGAAGGGCGTCCAGCACGCCCAGGGCGGGAAACGGCGTATGCAGGAAGAACCCGATCCGCTGCGCGGCCCCGCGGCGGCGCAGCTCCTCGCCCATCGGGATCATGTGATAGTCGTGCACCCAGACGACATCGTCCGGCCGGAGCAGAGGGGCGAGCGCATCGGCGAGCAGGGCATTGACGCGGCGATAGGCGGCGTGGTCGCGGCGGGTGAAGTTCACGAGATCGAGCCGGTAATGGAACAGCGGCCACAGCGCCCCGTTGGAGAAGCCGCTGTAATAGCCGTCATGGTCCGCGCGGGTGAAATCGACCGTCGCGTAGGTCACCCCGTCGGCCTCGACGATCGCCGGCGCCGGCGAGGGTTCTCCCAGCCTGCCGCTCCACCCGAACCACAGTCCGCCGGCCTGATGCAGCGCGTCGAGCAGGCCGGTCACAAGCCCGCCGCTGCGCTGCGCGCTCTCGCCCGGCAGCGCGACTCGGTTGGAGACCACGACCAGACGGCCCAAGCGGATTACCCCCAAGTGTCTGTACATTCGTGCATGCCCACGCCGCCAACTCAAGGGCGCGCGGCACAGACGCGGCAACGCGTCCTGCGAGGAGGCCAGCCCGACGAAGCAATCCAGCGCGGCGAGTAGGGATTGGATGCGTCATCGCTGCACTCCCCGCAATGACGTGGGAGGAGCGGCCGGAGGGAAGCGAAACCTCTCAGCTTGTCATGCTCCGCGACAGCGGAGCATCCAGTCGCCACTGACCTCGGAGGCGGGCCTCGAACGCTGCGGAGTCCTGGATGCCCGCGTGCGCGGGCATGACAGGGGGAGAAACTTCGGCCAGCAGCGCCGTAACGCCTCCTTAAGCGCGCTGCCGCATTCTCGATCGCGGTCGGGGACGTTTCACATGGCTGCCGCGCGCGCATTCACACGCCTTCTCCTGCCTGCCGTCTGCGGCATGGCCGTCGGCGCCGTGGCGGCTTTCGCCCTGCATGACGCGAAGCCCGCGCGGATGCCGATGATGCCGCGGCCCGAGCCGCGCATCGCCACCGTGGTGACGCCGGAAGGTGGCGGCGCCTGCCGCCGCGTCGTGCTGAGCAACGACGCGCCGCTGCTGATCTCGGACCAGACCGTGTCGTGCGAGGCCCTTCGGCCGAAACGCGCGGACCTGCCGCCGGTGCTCAAGGGCTATCAGGCCTCGCTGCGCGATTAAAGCGCGCGCCGCAGGCCCCATCGATCAGGCATGGGTGAAGGGCGGGGGTGTTGTCCGCACATCGTTGCGCGTCGCTCCGCGCAATGACGAGGGCAACGATCTGCCTTATCCTTCCGTGCGCAACGACAAACAGTCCGGGAGCGAACACGTGCCACAGCCCATCCGCGCCCACGCGATCCGCATCCACGAGAACGGCGGGCCGGAGGTGCTGCGCTTCGAGGAGGTCGAGGTGCCGCCGCCGGGGCCGGGCGAGGTGCGGCTGCGCCACACCGCGATCGGGCTCAACTACGCCGACGTCAACCTGCGGCGCGGCACGTTCTATCTGCACACCAAGCTCGCGCTGCCCGCGATCATCGGCAACGAGGGCGCAGGCGTGATCGAGAGCGTCGGCCCCGATGTCGCGGCGCTCAAGCCCGGCGACCGCGTCGTCTACGTCGCGCCGAGCGGGATGGCGGCGCAGCCGGGTGCTTATAGCGAAATGCGCGTGATCGAGGCCGAGCGCCTCGTGCGCATCCCCGACGGCGTCTCCGACGAGCAGGCCGCGGCGGCGCTGCTCAAGGGCCTCACCGCGTGGTGCATCGTGCGGCGTGTGTTTCCGGTCAAGCCCGGCCACTCCGTGCTGGTGCACGCGGCGGCCGGCGGCGTGTCGAGCTTTCTGGTGCAATGGGCGAAGCACCTCGGCGCGACGGTGATCGGCACCGTCGGCAGCGCGGAGAAGGAGCGCACGGCGCGCGCGCTCGGCTGCGACCATGTGATCCGCTATCGCGACGTGGACTGGGTCGCCGCGGTCAACGCCATCGTGCCCGGCGGCGTGTCGGCGGTGTTCGACGGCGTCGGCAAGGACGTGTTCTTAGCGTCGCTCGACTGCCTCGACGGCTTCGGCACGCTGGTCAACTTCGGCAACGCCTCGGGCGCACCGCCGCCGCTCGACATCCGCCCGCTCGCGCACCGCGGCGCGCAGATGGTGACGCGCATCGGCATGGGCTTCTTCTTTTATGAGCGCAGCGTCCTCGACGAGGCGACCGCCGAGCTGTTCGGGCTGATCGAAAAGGGCGTGCTCACGCCGAGCGTGACGCAGCGCTATGCGTTGCGGGATGCCGCGCAGGCGCACCGGGACTTGGAGGAGAGGAAGACGACGGGGAGTGTGGTGCTGGTGCCGTAGAGGGGGCGCGCACGTCAGCACCCGTTTCTCCACCATCCAGCAAACCACGGATCCGCTACTCGGCGGTCAGGTTCGTTTTATTCGGCACGTCGCCATCATTCGTTCTGAGCAGGCATCGCATCGCGCGCGCCGTCGGCACAAACGCCTTATCGTACGAAAAGGCATGCCAGTCGATTTCCTCTCGGGCACCCAGTCTATCTTGGTGAAGCTTGTCTCTGACGCTCTTTACTGTATCGACGTCCGCGCCAAGATTGTACTTCCCTTCGGGATCGAACTTCTTGGTCAGAGGGAGCTTCCAGTCATCGATGGAGATGCGGTTGGCAGCGGATCCATCCAAATTGTTTTCCCGCAACCAAAGCGCGGAGCCCAGCCCTTCGCATATTGAGAACATGCCGACGCAGAATTCGAAGTTGAGCATGTGGAAATAGGACTCGAACAAAAGTTTGCCCTGATTCGCGTGAGGAACGATCAGTGCGGCCTTCATCTCCAACCCGACCAGAACGTGTTTGAGATTGGAGATCAGGCGTCGCTGAATGTCCTGGTGGAGGCCCGCTGGGAGACATTTCCGAATCCACTTCTCCCAATCGGAGGCAGTGGAAAGGTGAACGTATCCGCAGGGTTGCTCGGGCAAATTGATGAGGTAGAACAAAGCTGGTCTCCGTATCGCATCTAGCCGCGGGATGGCGGTCGGTGGACTTCTTCTCTCGTCACTCTCTGATTGGCCGCGGGCAACGCGGCGGGGTGGCTTGCACGGCGCTGGTCACTGACTACTCGAAGTTCAGAACGCCGGCAGCCGCACTACGCTGGCTAGAACAAGAAATCGAACAGCCTTAGGCGCCGATATATTGGCGAACGAACGTCGCCAAATCGGCGCTTGCGATTTTGTTTACTTGAGCGCCATTTCGGATGAAGTACTCCCCGTCGTAATTGCTGGGATCGTCTTGGCCCTTGATTTCGAAGACCAAAATGCTCTTATCATAATAACGTACAAGCTTCAGATGTTTGCAAATATGATCTCGAAGAGGCGCCGACACCTTCGACGCTTTTATCTTTTCGACTATCATCTGAAACAATTGATCTAGTGTTTTGCCCATTTGCTGCGCTTCGTGCTCAACTCCGACAACAAAAAAGCGGTCAAAGGCACGGGCAGATATTCCGAACAGTTTTTCCACTCGAATGGCGGTGGCCGATGTGTCGGCCACGCCTACCAACACATAACCGCGCGCTCCCTTCTCAAGATTGGCTATGCCCACGCACGTTTGGAGAATTTTGGCAAAGCTATCTTCGTCAAAGGACTTGTCGTCCAGTCTAAGGAGTCCTTGTTTGAAGTCGTAAGCGCTCTGCTCCGTGTAGGATTGGGATAGAATATTTTCCAACTGCGTTATCCAATGAACGAGTGCTGGATCCTGAGCGGTAGCGTCCCCAAAAAAGGGACCATATACTCCCACAAGCGCGTGCACGGCTGTTTGCCGTTGCTCTGCCCCCCACCGTCCTCCCTCCGGCACGGCTATTCCCTTTGCCCCATTGTCCATCCTCTTCACAAGTGAAGAGCGGTCTTTGACCTCCTTACTTTTGCGGATAGTCAGTTCGTAGAACGCCAGCAAAACTGCCTGAAAGTATCGTGGCGCTCTTGCTGGCTGCTCATCGAAAAGCAGCTGGCCAAACGTTTTTCCGGACGCATCCAACGTCAGGCGAAGCTGGTCGAAGGCCCGTTGAAAGTCGATAATGGTTATTTCGGCGGTGCGCTTCTGAATCGCTCGTTCAATTTCCTCAAACCGCGTTTGGGAGGCTTGATCATCGCCAGGGGAGAAAAAGTCGTCGAGAAATTCCGCTCGTGAGGAAGGGGGCGGATCACTCACCATGTATGCGATGATATCGGCAAGTAGCTCTTCATCGCGGCTTTCGCGTACCTGTTCCTTTGTGAGAATGCCCTGCTTGACCCAAAACAACTCATCCACGGCAATGCCGTAAGCGAGGTCTTTATTTGTGATGCTGATATTTTTCATCTCATTCAGACGCAAGACGTCGGAATGGGAATCGTCGCCGCGAATCTTCGCCGCAATTTGGCGGACCACCTGAGCAAATTGCCCTGTTGCGCCGGCCGCGCGCAATTCTTGGCGTGATAGTTTTCGTCCGCCTGAATTGATCCGGCGGAACACCTCATCGACACTTGAGCCTTCGGAAAATTCAAAAATTGAGAATGGGACGAGATAGGAGGCAATGCGGACGCATTTCTGTCGGTCCATAATAGGAGTTTTTTGTCCGATCTCGCCCCTGTCCAGCTTTGCCTTTGTGATTGCCATAGTGTTCAAATCGAAATAGCAGCTGTCCACCGCGTAATCATTCTCGATAAACGACGTGATGGCATTTATGCGCTGCATGCCGTCAATAATCTCGAGATAACTATCTCCGCGGCTTCGGTTCTCCGCTAAAAGTATAATTGGTACCGGATAGCCTCGAACAATCGAATCGATGAAGCTGATTTTCTCGTCGAGAGTCCAAATGAGTTTGCGTTGGTAGCGCCGGTTCACTACGTATCTGCGGTCGTTATACTGACCGTAGACCCGCTCAATTGACTCGCCCTTGACCGTGAGATCGTCGCTTGAAGCCATGTAATCGGTCCGAACCGCGGGTAAGTGGAACTTCTTAGCTGCGCCACTCGCATCCCTGTCCTAAGAACACCCCGTCGTGGACCCGCACGTGTCGCACTTCATGCACGTGCCGTTCCGCACCAGCGTGAAGTTGAAGCACTCCGGGCAGGCTTCGCCTTCGTAGCCGCGCGCCTTGGCCTCGGCGCGGCGCTCGGCCGCGAGGGCCTTGGCATCGTTCTTGGCGTCGGGCTTCTGCCAGGGCAGGGCTTCCAGCGCCTGCGCGGGTGAGAGCTTCTGCTGCTCCTCGTGCTTGAGCGCGGTCGCGCCTTCGACGTCGCCCGCGCGCGCGGAGGCGAGAGCGGTGACGCGGGCTGACCCTCCCTGACCCTCGCCACGGGTTTCTCCTGCCGCGTCGCGGACTGCGCTCGACGACGCGGCAGAGGTTGCCGCGTCGCGGACTGCGCTCGACGACGCGGCAGAGGTTGCCGCGCCACGGCCTTCGCTCGACGATGCGGCGGAGCCGCCGCCTTCCATCACGCGCAGCTTGTCGGTGCGCGAGCGGGTGAGGCCGCGCGAGACGAGGCGCGAGGCGCTGCGCATGTCCTCCTTGCCTTCCTCGACGCCCTTGCCGAGCGCGTCGAAGGAGCCCTCGGTCGGATCGACGTGGGCGAGGTCGAAGCGGTTGAGGTAGCTCACCGCCAGTTCGCGGAACACGTAGTCGAGGATCGAGGTCGCGTACTTGATCGAGTCGTTGCCCTGCACCGGGCCCGAGGGCTCGAAGCGGGTGAAGGTGAAGGCGTCGACATATTCGTCGAGCGGCACGCCGTACTGCAGGCCGAGCGAGACCGCGATCGCGAAGTTGTTGAGGAGCGAGCGCAGCGCCGCGCCCTCCTTGTGCATGTCGATGAAGATCTCGCCCAGGCGCCCGTCGTCGTACTCGCCGGTGCGCAGGTAGACCTTGTGGCCGCCGACGACCGCCTTCTGGGTGTAGCCCTTGCGGCGGTCGGGCATGCGCTCGCGCTCGCGCAGCACGGTGACGCGCTCGACGATCTTCTCGACCACGCGCTCGGACAGCGCCGCCGCGCGCGCGGCGGTCGGCTTCTCGAGGAAGGCGGTGACGGTCTCGACCTCGTCGTCCTCCTCCTCGTCGGCGATGAGCTGGCTCTGCAGCGGCTGCGAGAGCTTGGAGCCGTCGCGGTAGAGCGCGTTGGCCTTGAGCGCGAGCTTCCACGAGAGCAGGTAGGCCGCCTTGCAGTCCTCGACCGTCGCCTCGTTCGGCATGTTGATGGTCTTGGAGATCGCGCCCGAGATGAACGGCTGCGCCGCCGCCATCATGCGGATGTGGCTCTCGACCGAGAGATAGCGCTTGCCGGTGCGCCCGCACGGGTTGGCGCAGTCGAACACCGGATAGTGCTCGGGCCTAAGGTGCGGCGCGCCTTCCACCGTCATGGCGCCGCAGACGTGGATGTTGGCGGCCTCGATCTCGCGCTTGGTGAAGCCGAGGTGCGCGAGCAGGTCGAAGGTCGGGGCGGCGAGCTGTTCGGGGGACACTTTCAGTGTGTCGCGCAAAAAATCCTCGCCCAGCGTCCACTTGTTGAAGGCGAACTTGATGTCGAAGGCGGTCGGCAGCGCCTTCTCGATCTTGGCGATGAGCTCGTCGGAAAAGCCCTTGGCGCGCAGCGAGGTGTGGTTGATGCCGGGCGCGTTGGAGAGCGTGCCGTGGCCGACGGCGTAGGCCTCGATCTCGGCGATGTCGCTCTCCGAGTAGCCGAGCACGCGCAGCGCCTCCGGCACGGCGCGGTTGATGATCTTGAAGTAGCCGCCGCCGGCGAGCTTCTTGAACTTCACCAGCGCGAAGTCGGGCTCGATGCCGGTGGTGTCGCAGTCCATGACGAGGCCGATGGTGCCGGTGGGCGCCACCACACTCGCCTGCGCATTGCGGTAGCCGTGCTCCTCGCCGAGCGCGAGCGCGTCGTCCCACGCCTTCCTGGCGTGCTCGATCAGGCGCTGGTCGGGGCAGGCGAGGTGCTGCAGCGGCACCGGCGGCGTCGCCACCTTCTCGTAGCCGGTGCGCTCGCCATAGGCCGCGCGGCGATGGTTGCGCATGACGCGCAGCATGTGCTCGCGGTTCTTCTTGAAGCCGGGGAAGGGGCCGAGCTCCTTGGCCATCTGCGCCGAGGTCGCGTAGGAGACGCCGGTCATGATCGCGGAGAGCGCGCCGCAGATCGCGCGGCCGGCGTCGGAGTCGTAGGGGATGCCCGACGACATCAGGAGGCCGCCGACGTTGGCATAGCCGAGCCCGAGCGTGCGGTACTCGTACGAGAGCTGGGCGATCTCCTTGGACGGGAACTGCGCCATCAGCACCGAGATTTCGAGCACCATGGTCCACAGCCGCACCGCGTGCTCGTAACCCAGGATGTTGAACTCGCGGGTCTTCGGGTCGCGGAACGCGAGCAGATTGAGCGAGGCGAGGTTACAGGCCGTGTCGTCGAGGAACATGTACTCCGAGCACGGGTTGGAGCCGCGGATCGGGCCCGACGCCGGGCAGGTGTGCCAGTCGTTGACCGTGGTGTGGTACTGCAGGCCCGGATCGGCCGAGGCCCAGGCGGCGTAGCCGATCTTCTCCCACAGGTCGCGCGCCTTCACGGTGTCCGCGACCTTGTGCTTGGTGCGCCAGGTGAGGTCCCAGGCGGCGTCGGACTCGACCGCCTTGAGGAACTCGTCGGTGACGCGCACGGAGTTGTTCGAGTTCTGGCCGGAGACGGTGAGGTAGGCCTCCGAATCCCAGTCGGTGTCGTAGATCGGGAACTCGATGTCCTTGTAGCCCTGCTTGGCGAACTGGATCACGCGCTGGATGAAGTTGTCCGGCACGAAGGCTTTGCGCGCGAGCTTGATCTCGCGGCGCAGCGCGGGGTTCTTGTCGGGGGTGAAGCAGTCGTCGCCCGAGCCTTCGCAGTTGACGCAGGCCTTGAGCACGGCGCGCAGGTGCTTCTGGTTGGTCTTGGAGCCGGAGACGAGGGCGGCGACCTTCTGCTCCTCGATCACCTTCCAGTCGATGAATTTCTCGATGTCGGGATGGTCGACGTCGACGATCACCATCTTGGCGGCGCGGCGCGTGGTGCCGCCCGACTTGATCGCGCCGGCGGCGCGGTCGCCGATCTTGAGGAACGACATCAGGCCCGACGACTTGCCGCCGCCCGAGAGCTTCTCGCCTTCGCCGCGCAGGCGCGAGAAGTTGGAGCCGGTGCCCGAGCCGTACTTGAACAGGCGCGCCTCGCGCACCCACAGGTCCATGATCCCGCCCTCGTTGACGAGATCGTCCTCGATCGACTGGATGAAGCAGGCGTGCGGCTGCGGATGCTCGTAAGCCGATTTCGATTTCGTCAGCTTGCCGGTCTTGTAGTCGACGTAGTAGTGGCCCTGGCCGGGGCCGTCGATGCCGTAGGCCCAGTGCAGGCCGGTGTTGAACCACTGCGGCGAGTTGGGCGCGACCATCTGCATCGCCAGCATGTAGCGGTGCTCGTCGAAGAAGGCCTGCGCGTCGTCCTCCGAATCGAAGTAGCCGCCCTTCCAGCCCCAGTAGGTCCAGGTGCCGGCGAGACGGTCGAACACCTGCTTGGCGGAGTGCTCGCCGACGTAGCGCTCCTTCTCGGGGAGCGTCGCGAGCGCATCCTGGTCGGCGACCTGGCGCCACAGCCAGGAGGGGACGGTCTCCTCCTCGACCTTCTTGAGGCGCTCCGGCACGCCGGCCTTGCGGAAATATTTCTGGGCGAGGACGTCGGACGCCACCTGCGAGAACTGCGCGGGCACTTCCACATTCTCGGCACGGAACACCACCGAGCCGTCCGGGTTGCGGATCTCGCTCGTCGTCAGGCGGAACTCGATGTCCGCGTAGGGAGACTGTCCTTGCTTGGTGTAGCGCCGCTCAATTCGCATTTTCGCCCCTTCGGCTGTTGGGCGTCGGATCACTCTATCTTGGCGCAGGGCCTGCACAATTCCGAGCGCGGCCTGCGCTTACATATAGTGACTCGACACCTGTCCCGCGACGCGTGCCAGTCCCGCACGCGCCCCGATTCCCCTAAAGCTCTCTCTGTCTGACGCCGGTACTCGGGACCGAGGTCCGAAAGGGCTTGCCGCCCGCCGGCCCCGGCTTCTCCCTGCTTCGTCTGGCGTGCGGGACGGACTCGACCGCCGTCCCACAAAGGCCGATTGGCCCCGGCGGGTGGGTCTCGCAAGCCTCTCAGGGAGCGCGCGCCGAGGGACTTGCACCGACCCCCGCCGCACGACCAGGAGGCTAGGACGACTCCGCCGCGCCGGTCAAGACCTAGTGGCCAAATCTGAATCAACCCCTAAATCTGGGGGTAATCCGGTGAATTCTGGGGATCGTTTCGGGGAGGGCGAGCCAAGTATCGGATGAGTCGGGGAGATTCGAAAAGGCTGCGGCGTCGCGCGAGCGTCATAAACTGTCAAAAACTCCGTCACATGAGGAAAACGGGGACGGCGCCGGCGCTGCATCGCGCAAGGTGAGTCGGCGGCTCGGAGCGGGCACCGGGGCCGGCCGGCACGGGGCGGCAGATCCCTCTCGCCGCAGCGCGAGCTCCGGCCGTCACCGGCCCGCGGCCGCGGGGCGCGGCTCGCCGCGGACCGGCTCGGATTGGTGCGCGGCTGCCGGGTTCCTGTCCCCGCGCAGGGGACGCTCGCTGCGGCCGTCCACCAGCTCCTGGCGCCGGCGGGGCAGGGCCGCCGGATACTCGCGCTGCAGGAGGTCGATCAGCTTCTCGCGCACCTCGCAGCGCAGGTCCCAGGCGGCGCCGGAGGAGCGCGCGCTCACCAGTGCGCGCAGCTCGATGGTGGTCTCCTTCACGTCGGTCACCTGCAGGTTGGCCACCTCGCCGTCCCACAGCCTGGAGGCCCGCACGATCTCCTCGAGGGCCTGGCGCAGGCGCGCCACAGGCACCGTGTGGTCGACGTAGAAATAGACGCTGCCGATGAGGGCGGCGCCCTCGCGCGTCCAGTTCTGGAACGGCTGCTCGATGAAGCGCGAGAGCGGCACGATCAGGCGCCGCCAGTCCCATACGCGGACCACGACGTAGGTCGCCGTGATCTCCTCGACGGTGCCGAACTCGCCCTCGAGCACGACCACGTCATCGATGCGGATTGGCTGCGTCATGGCGATCTGCACGCCGGCGATGAGATTGGAGAGCACCGGCCGCGCGGCAAGGCCGGCGACAAGGCCGGCGACGCCGGCGGACGCGAAGATGCTGACGCCGACGTTGCGCACCGCTTCGAACATGGCGAGCGCCCCGCCGATGGTCAAAAGCACGATCAGCACGTCGACCGCGCGCTTGAGGATGCGCACCTGGGTGACGTGCTTGCGCGCGAGCAGGTTGTCCTCGGTGTCGATGCGGAAGCGCAGCAGATAGACGTCGGCGAGAATGGCGGTGGCGACGATCGCGGTCCAGCCGGCGAGCACGACGAAACCCACCAGCACGAGCTTGGACAGGGCGATGGCGAGCGCGTCCGCGAACAGGCCGGAGCGCAGCGCGAGACCGGCCGCCAGCAGCAGCAGCGCCATGCGGGTGAGGCGGCGCGTGCGGCGCACGAGCGAAGCGAGGAACGGCCAGCGCGGCGCCACCGCCCGCCGGATCAGGGCGCTGCCGATGCCGTGCAGCGCCAGGGCGGCCAGCACGGCGAGCGCGAGCAGCGCCAGGCCCAGCGCCCAGCGCGGAATCATGGCGATCCAGGCGATCGAGGCTTCGATCGCGCCCACCAGCGGCTCCGGCAGCATCGAGATCCCTCCGTCCGTCCAGGTATGGGGCAACGTATGGACCCGGGATGGGTTCGCTGCATCGCGGGCGGTAGTACGGGAAGGCCGGCTGGACATCGCAGGGCCGCGATGGCATCAACGCGCCCATGACAACGCTGCTGCTGCGCTTCTTCACCTGGTGGAACGGCCAGACCTTCGGCATCCAGCTGTGGACCTGGCTTTACGGCGAGTACGTCGGCTCCGACGAGTTCGGCAACGCCTACTACCGGACCAAAGGCGGCAAGATCGACCCGGCCCTGGGCTTCGAGCGGCGCTGGGTGATCTACGGCGGCTATGCCGAGCCCACGACGGTGGGGCCTGCCTGGCACGGCTGGCTGCACCATATCGTCGATGTTCCGCCGACCGTGGCGCAGGTGACGCCGCGTCCGTGGTGGAAGCCGCACCGTCCGAATCTCACCGGCACCCCCGGCGCGCACCGCCCCCCGGGTTCGACCCTAGCGCAGGGCCGCCGGCCCAAGGCGACGGGCGACTACAAGGCGTGGCGTCCGGAAAGCTGACGCCCTGCGTGCAATCGGCGAAGATGGCGTTTGGACCTCGCGTCCGATTGCGAGCACGACGGCCGGTGCAGCACCTGATCTTCGCCGGGCTCGGCACGCTCGCGCCCCTTCTCCGCCGCATTCGCGCGTGATAACCGCAGGCATGGGGCGGAGCACGCGTCGCCTCGCTTCCCGCCACAGCCGGAACACCTGATCGCAATGGCAACGCCTTCTCCGTCTGTGCGCGTGCTTGCTGCGGCTGCGATGACCCTCGTCTCGAGCGCCGCGCTCGCCCAGTTCGGCTCGATCTTCCAGCCTCCGCGCCCTCCGGCCGACGTCGGCCGTCCCTCGGCGCCGCCGCCGCTCGGGATGCCGCAGCAGATGCCACCCGAAGAGATGGACGATGAGGAGATGACGCCGCCACCGCCGCCGAGCCAGCGGATGCCGTCGCCGGGGGCAAGCCGCCAGCCGCCGGGTGGCGTCGTGCGCTCGCAGCCGCTGCCGCCGCCGCCGGGCGGATCAGCCGCCCCGCCGCAGCAACAGCAGGGTGCGCTGCCGCCGACCCAGGCAGTGCCTCCGGGAGCGACGCTCCCGCCAGTGCAGCAGACGGCACCGGGCCAGCCGCGCGGCACGCCGCAGCCGGCCAATGCCGCGCCGCAGCCCGGCGACGAGGTCATCACCGAAATGCCCTCGCAGAAGATCCCCAATCCGACGGCGGTGTTCACCGGCCTCGACAAGGTCACCGGCCGCATCATCACGTTCGACGTGGCCTTGAACGAGACGGTACAGTTCGGCGCGCTGCAGGTGACGCCGCGCGTCTGCTACACGCGCCCGCCGACCGAAAGCGCCAACACCGATTCGTTCGTCGAAGTGGACGAGGTCACGCTGCAGGGCGAGGTGAAGCGCATCTTCACCGGTTGGATGTTCGCCTCGAGCCCGGGCCTGCACGCGGTCGAGCACCCGATCTACGACGTGTGGCTCAAGGACTGCAAAGGCGGCGCCTCCGTGGTTGCCGACACGCAGCCGGCGCAACAGCAGCCCGCGCCGCGCCAGCAGCCCTCGCGCGGCGACCGCGCTCCGCGCCAGACCACCCAGCCGGCGCCGCCGCCCGGGTTCCGCCGGTAGCGGACGCAGCGAACAGGGGAAGACCTTCCGCCCCTTATACGCTCCCGTTACACGCTCTTGCCGGCTGCATTCCCCGCGCTCCTCGTGAGCCAATAGCGCGCAGCGAACAGCGCCAGCGACGTCAGCACGAAGGCATAGCCGGCGCCCGGCAGGCCGAGCAGCGGCACCAGCACCGTGTTGAGCGCCGCCGAGCACAAGACGCCCGCGACGCTGATCACGGCGATCGCGCGGTCGCGGTGAAGCGCGAGCAGCGCATAGCCGTAGCTGTCCGCGCCGGTGCGCAGCACCATCGCGGCGAGCACGATCCAGAACACGGAAAGGTGCTCCGCGAGCAGCGGTCGGCCGATCAGCGGCAGCAGCAGCGGCATCAGCACCAGCGCGCCAATGGCGAGTGCGGCGGTCCAGGCTCCCAGCTCGATCTGCAGGCGACGCTCGGTCGCGTGGAAGGACTCGCGTCCTTTCCGTGCCGCATCGAACAGTTGCGGCAACTGCGGCTGCACGATCGAGGCGACCGCGAGGTTGTGCACGACGTTGGCGATCGACCAGAAGAGCGTATAGACGCCGGTGAGCTCGAGCCCGAGGAAGAGCGAGACCAGAAAGCGGTCGAGGTAGAGATTGAGCGCGCCCGCGAGGTCCTTGATGTAGAGCGGGACGCTCGCGCGGATGCCCTCGAGGAGCCAGCGCGGCCGCAATGCCATCAGGCGCCATCGGCCGCCGCTGGCGAGATAGATTGCGAGCGCGACGCAAGCCAGCGTGAGCCCCCCGATCCAGAACGCCAGCAACCAGCCGAGCGAACGCGACGGCGGATAGATCATGCCGGCGGCAATCAGCGCGAAGGGCCAAAGCCCGGCGCGCACGAACAGCAGCATCGCGCAGAACATCGCGCGGCCGCGCGCGAGCAGCAGATCGCTGGCATCGCATGCGACATGCTCGAGCAGCAGGATGGCACCGCCGGCGAATGCGATCGGCCAGGGGATCGGCGCGCCGAGCGCGGCGTTGAGCGCATAGGCGAGCGGCTGCGCGACCGCATGCAGGACGAGCGGCTGCGCGAGGCGCGTCGTGATGCAGGCCGCGGCGTCCTCGCGCGGCATCGTCGCGATCTGACGCATCGTCCATTCGGTGGTTCCGAGCCCGAGCGCCCATGGAGCCATCGTCGCGGCGCCGACAAGCAGGCCGTAGATGCCGAGGTCCGCAAGCCCGAGGTAGCGCGCCGTGTAGATCGCGAGCAGGAACTTCGCCGCCATGCTGCCGACGCGCAATGCCATCAGGACGAGCGGACGGGTCTGGCTCTTCAGACGTGACAGCATCGACGGCGACTCGCGGCGCGCCTGCCGCGCCTCAAGCGCCAGCGATACTTAATAAACGTTTACAATTGGTGCGTTGGACCGCGTCACGCTCGACGGCCCGCGGTCCGCCCGAGCCGGCGGATCCGCCCCGGTACGCATGCACGCACGGGAGCGCATTTGCTCCGCACACAATTGGCCCAAGGGGCAATTTACCGTCCCGGCGGAAGGAATAGCTAGCCATCTGATGGCCAGCGCGATGCCGCGCGGGCCGTGGACGTCGCCGCGAACCCAACGGTGTTCGGACGGGCGCGTCATATAACAACGTGGAGAATGCGATGTCTCTATCCAAGCTGTTCCTCGCCGCGGCCGCGACGATTGCCGTCGTGGGCGGAGTTTCGACGGCCACGGTCGCTCACGCGCAGCCATACATGTACTGGGGTCCGGGCGGCTATCAGTACAGAACGGGCATAGCCTATTTCGACATGCCGGGACCCTATTTCTACGGCGCACCTTACGCCTATTACGGTGGTGCACCGGCCTATGGCTACTACGGTTCGACGCCCGCGTACGGAATGGCCTATGGCATGGCGACGGCGCAGCCGGCGCCGAGAGTGCGCAAAGCCAGACGCGGGCATGTCCGCGCGCAGGCGAGGGCGACCGCCGCGGACCTAGCCTACGCTGGGGCCGGGCGGCAGCAGGTGCACGATCTCAAGCAGTGGTGCCCCACCTGCACCTGGGTCACGCCTGGCTCGTTCGCCGCCCCGGGCAAATAACCCGTCAAGCGTCCGATCGCGACCGTCAGCGGTCGGTCGCCAGACGCAGCGCATCCTCGCCCGATAGGGAACGATCGGGCGGGATCGCGAGAAAATCCGCGTCGCTCGCGAGCGCATCGGACAGGAGCTTGTGGTACTGCCGCCGCGGCACCTCATAGGCGCCGAACGTCTTGAGATGCTCGGTGACGAACTGCGTGTCGAGCAGGCGAAAGCCACCGGCCTTCAGCCGCGCCACGAGATGCACGAGAGCGACCTTCGAAGCGTCGCGCGCGCGGTGGAACATGCTCTCGCCGAAGAACGCCGCGCCCATGCTCACGCCGTAGAGCCCGCCCACCAGCACATCGCCGTCATAGGCTTCGATGGTGTGGCAGTGGCCGATGTCGAAGAGCCCGCGGTAAAGCTTGCGGATGCGCTGGTTGATCCAGGTGTGCGCGCGGCCGGCCGCGGGCTGCGCGCACCCGTCGATGACGGCGTCGAAATCCCGATTGGCGACGACGGTGAAACGCTCGGCTCGCACCGTGCGGGCGAGCCGCGCCGGCACGTGGAAGCCGGTGAGCGGAATGATGCCCCGCATCTCCGGTTCGACCCAGTAGAGCGCGGGATCGTCGGCACGCTCCGCCATCGGGAAGATGCCGCAGGCATAGGCCTTGAGCAGGACCTCCGGGGTGATCTCGACGATAGCGCTGTCGCGGCCGGCCATGGGCTGTGTCTTGGCCTTCGAGGTTGGGGTGGCTGTCGTGTACCGTGTCAGAACGATAGCGGATGGACTTGGCTCGAACGCACAAGCGAGCGAGTGAGCCCGCCCGGGCGGCGTGTTCCCTATATTTCGGGATCAGGCTTTCGGTTTCAACCGCTCCAGGAGATCGATCGGCAGCGGAAAGATGATCGTGCGTGCCTGCTCGCCGGCGATGTTCTGCATCGCGGTCAGATAGCGCAACTGCATCGCCTCGGTTCTGGCCGCGAGGATCTGGCCGGCGTCGGCCAGCTTCTGCGCCGCCTGGTACTCGCCTTCGGCGTCGATCACCTTCGCGCGCCGCAACCGCTCGGCTTCGGCCTGCTTGGCGATGGCCCGCACCATGCTCTCGTTCAGATCGATGTGCTTGATCTCGACATTGGCGACCTTGATGCCCCAGGCGTCCGTCTGATCGTCGAGGATCTTCTGGATGTCCTGATTGAGCTTGCTGCGTTCGGCCAGCATCTGGTCGAGATCGTGCTGGCCGAGCACGGAGCGCAGCGTCGTCTGCGCCAGCTGGCTCGTCGCCTCGAAGAACTCCTCGACCTGCACGATCGCCTTTTCCGGGTCGATGACGCGGAAATACAGCACCGCACTGACCCGCACCGAGACGTTGTCGCGGGAGATCACGTCCTGGGCCGGAACGTCAAACACGCGCGTGCGCAGGTCGACGCGCACCATCTGCTGGACGATCGGAACGACGACGACCAGGCCGGGGCCCTTCACGCGCCAGAGCCGTCCCAGCATGAAGACCACGCCGCGTTCGTACTCGCGAAGGATGCGGAAGGCGTAGAGCAGCAGCCATACGAGAAGTGCCACCGGGATGAGCACGGCGGCGGTTTGGGCATAATCGAACATCAGGGCCTCCGGTTCTATTCGGGTTCGATCAACAGGGTGAGTCCGTCGCGCCCGCGCACGCGGGCGCTGTCGCCGCGCCGCAGCGCCGCGTCCGATCGCGCGCTCCAGACTTCCCCGTGGATGCGCACGTTGCCGCGGCCATCCTGCCAGTCGAGCACGGCGGCGCGCATGCCGATCATCTGCTCGGCGCCGGTGACCACGGGCCGTCTGCGCGCGCCGACGGCGGCGCCGACCACCAGCATGGTCAGGAGCGCGCAGGCTATGGCGGCGCCGATGATCAGCGGCAGCGAGAGGGAAAGATCGACCGCCTCCGGCTCGAACAGATAGACCGAGCCCACGATGAAGGCGATGATGCCGCCGATCCCGAGCGCGCCGATCCCGGGTGTAAAGACCTCTGCGACCATCAAGCCGACGCCGAGCACGAGCAAGGCGAGGGCGCCATACTGGACCGGCAGCGCCGAGAGCGCGACCAGCGCCAGCAAAAGGCTGATGCCGCCGATCACGCCAGGCACGAACGTGCCGGGGCTCCAGAATTCGAACAGCAGCCCGTAGAGGCCGATCAGCAGCAGGACATAGGCGATGTTCGGATCGCCGACGACCGCGAGCAGGCGCGTGCGCCAGCCGGGCTCCATGGTCACGAGCGCGGCGTCTCGGGTGGCGAGCGTGCGCTCCCCAGCGGCGGTGGTCACGGTCCGGCCGTCGGCCTGGACGAGCAGGTTGCGCACGTCGGGGGCGACGAACTCCACGACCTTGTCGTGAAGCGCGTCATCCGCCGTCAGGGTGGCGGCATCGCGCACGGCCTTCTCGGCGAATTCGATGTTGCGCCCGCGCATCTGCGCCAGGCTGCGCAGCAACGCCACCGTGTCGTTCAACGCTTTCTGCGTGCCGGCATCGGTGTCCTTCTTGTCTTCGCCCCCCGACCCGCCCGGAAAGCCGAGCGACACCGGCGTCGCGGCGCCGAGATTCGTGCCCGGGGCCATGCCTGCGAGATGCGCCGCATAGACGAGGAACGTGCCCGCGGAGGCCGCGCGGGCGCCGCTGGGGCCCACATAAACGATCACCGGAACGCGCGAGCCGATAATGGCGCTCACCATCTTGCGGGTGATGCTGACAAGCCCGCCCGGCGTATCGAGGCGCACCAGCAGTGCAGCGGCATTCTCGTCCCTGGCGCGCGCCAGTCCGCGCGCGAGATAGCGTTCCGAGGCGACGCCAATGGCGCCGTCGATCGCGATCATGACAACCTGGCCGGACGGCGGTTGGGCGCGAGCGGGCGCCGCGGACGCGCACAACAGGGCCAGCATCGCCGTCAGCGCAAAAGCCACGGCGCGCGACCGCCGCGCGAAACGGCTGGCAGGCGCGGGACCGGCAGCGGGGGAGCGGACGAGGCTGGCCATACCCCTTCAACGCGCGAGCGCGCAAAGTGGCCCCGCGGCCGCGACCGGGACATGGGGTCGCAACATTCGTCGTGAATTCAGTGGGCTGGCGTGCGATCGGCGACAGCGGCTGGCGGTTTCGCGTCCGACCGGGAACCGAACGGTCACGGATCGTGCGTGTGTCCCGAATCCGGGCGTCAACGATGGCCGTGCGGATGGCTGCCGGCGACTATTCTTCCATTCCGCCGCTGGCGAGGAATTGCTCGAGCCAGTGGATGTGGTAATCGCCGTCGAGGATGTGCTTGTCGCGCACCAGCGCCCGGAACAGCGGCAGGGTCGTCTCGACGCCGTCGACGACGAACTCGTCGAGCGCGCGCTTGAGCCGCATGAGGCACTCGGGGCGCGACTTGCCGTGCACGATCAGCTTGCCGAGCAGCGAGTCGTAATAGGGCGGAATGGTGTAGCCCTGGTAGGCGGCGGAATCGATGCGCACGCCCATGCCGCCGGGGGGGTGATAGTGGATGATGCGGCCGGGCGAGGGACGGAAGGACACCGGGTTCTCCGCATTGATGCGGCACTCGATGGCGTGGCCGTGGAACTTCACGTCCTTCTGCCGGATCGAGAGCGGAGCGCCGTTGGCGATGCGGATCTGCTCGAGGATGAGGTCGATGTCGGTGATCATCTCCGTCACCGGATGCTCGACCTGGATGCGCGTGTTCATCTCGATGAAGTAGAAGCGCCCGTCCTCGTACAGGAACTCGACCGTGCCGACGCCGACGTACTTGAGCTCGCGCATGGCCTTGGCGACGGTCTCGCCGATCTCGTCGCGCATCGCCGCGTTGAGCGCAGGCGAGGGGCTTTCCTCCAGCACTTTCTGGTGACGGCGCTGCAGCGAGCAGTCGCGCTCGCCCAGATGGATCGCCTCGCCGTGCCCGTCGCCGAGCACCTGGATCTCGATATGGCGCGGCGTCTGCAGGTATTTCTCCATGTAGACGGCGTCGTCGCCAAAGGCGGCCTTGGCCTCGCTGCGCGCGGTGGCGAGCGCGGTGGAGAGCTCGCCTTCGTTCTGCGCGATCTTCATGCCGCGGCCGCCGCCGCCGGCGGAGGCTTTGATCAGCACCGGGAAGCCGATCTCGCGCGCCGCGGCGAGGGCCTCGGCATCTGACGCGAGACCGCCGTCCGATCCGGGCACGACCGGGATGCCGAGCCGCTTGGCGGTGCGCTTGGCCTCGATCTTGTCGCCCATCAGGCGGATGTGCTCGGGCTTGGGCCCGATGAAATGAATGTCGTGCTCGCCGAGGATTTCCGCAAAGCGCGCGTTCTCCGACAGGAATCCATAGCCGGGATGCACCGCGTCGGCTCCGGTGATCTCGCAGGCGGCGAGCAGGGCCGGGACGTTGAGGTAGCTGTCCCTGGCGGGGGGCGGGCCGATGCACACGCTCTCGTCCGCGAGCCGCACGTGCATGGCGTCGGCATCCGCGGTGGAATGCACGGCGACGGTGGGGATACCCAGCTCCTTGCAGGCGCGCAGCACGCGAAGCGCGATCTCTCCGCGATTGGCGATCAGGATCTTTTCGAACATGCCGGGCTCGCTGCCAATTCGCTTCGGGGCACGGCCGTGCGCGGCCATGACGACCCTGCGCGTTCTTGCGGAACGCAACAGGCCAATGTCACTCGACCACGATCAGCGGTTCGCCGTACTCCACCGGCTGGCCGTCCTCGAACAGGATCTGCGTCACCGTGCCGGCGCGCGGCGCGGGGATCTGGTTCATCGTCTTCATCGCCTCGACGATCAGCAACGTATCGCCGGCCTTCACGACGCTGCCGATGTCGACGAACGGCTTCGCGCCGGGCTGCGGGGAGCGGTAGGCCGTGCCGACCATGGGCGAGGTGACGACGCCCGGGTGCTTGGCGGCATCGAGCGGACGCGGGGCCTCGGCGGCGACGGAGCGCGGCGCTTCCGCCGCGAGCGGGGCGGCCGCGGCATAGGCAGGCGCGGCCATGACGGCGGCGTGGCGGGCGACGCGCACGCGCATGCCGCCGCGCTCGACCTCGATCTCGGTCACGTTGGTCTCGTCGAGCAGCTTGGCGAGCGAACGCACCAGCTCCTCGTGCTGCTCCGGCGCGGACTTCGGCGGATTGGGGGTACGCGCCACGTGCTAGCTCCTGTTCGAGACGATGCTGGCGAGGCCGTCGATGGCGAGGCCATAGCCTTCGACGCCCAGCCCGCAGATCACGCCGCGGGCGGCCTTCGACACATAGGAATTGTGGCGGAATTCCTCGCGCGCGTGGATGTTGCTGATGTGGACCTCGATCACCGGCAGGCCGATGCCGAGGATGGCGTCGAGCAGCGCAATCGAGGTGGTGGTGTAGGCGGCCGGGTTGAGCACGACGCCGACAGCCTGCCTGGCGCGCGCCTCCTGCAGCCAGTCGACGAGGACGCCCTCGTGGTTGGTCTGACGGAACTCGACCGCGAGGCCGTGCGCCTTGGCCCGGGCGTGGCACAGCTTCTCCACGTCCGCGAGGGTGGCATGGCCATAGATGTCCGGCTCGCGGGTGCCCAGCAGATTGAGGTTGGGCCCGTTGAGGACGTAGATGGTCTTCGGCATGGAGGTTCCGCCGCGTTGGGACGCGGATCACGTGTCGCTTGGGCGGCTGTTATAAAGGCGGTCCCCGGCCAGGGAAAGGCTTGGTCCCACTGCCGCATGGTTAATGGTGGGCATTGGGGAAAGCTGTGGACCCGCGCTTGCGCGCCGCTCCGCGACCGTCACGGCGCGACTCGCCCCACCGCGACCTTGATTGCGGAACGGCGGCGGCGCCGCGGCCGGTCCTGCGGGGATGGCGTGCCGCGCCCGGCTCAGCAGGTCGCCGCGCCGTCGCAGCGGGCGACGCGCACCTTCTCCTTGAGCGTGTTGAGCCCGACCGCGCCGACCACGACGTCCGAGCCGATCACGTAGCTCGGCGTCCCGTTGAGGCCGAGGTTCTGGGCGAGGGCGAAGCTCTCCTCCAGCGAGGCCTTGACCTCGGGGCTGGCGAGGTCGCGCTCGAGCTGCGCCATGTCGATGCCGACCTCGCTGGCGGCGGCGAGCGCCTTGGCCTTGTCGGCCTGGCCGCGCCCGCCGAGCAGCTTGTTGTGGAAGGCGAGGTACTTCTCGCCGGTCGGGTCCTGCATGCGCACCGCGACGCCGACCTGCGCCGCTTCGAGCGAGCCCGGCCCGAGCACCGGGAACTCCTTGAGCACGACGCGCAGCTTGTCGTCGGTTTTCAGCAGGGTGTTGAGGTCGGCCAGCGCGTGCTTGCAGTAGCCGCAGTTGTAATCGAAGAACTCGACGAGCGTCACGTCGCCGTTGCGGTTGCCGAGGGTGACGTGATGCGGCGAGTTGAACAGCGCCTGCGCGTGCTCCTTCACGGCGGCGCGGGCCTTCTCCGCTTCGTTGGCGGCCTGGCGGCGCTCGAACTCGGCCATGGCTTCCTGCAGCACTTCCGGATGGCCGACGATGTACTCGCGGATGATGCCGGGCAGCTCGGTGCGCGAGATATCGTTCTGGCCCGGCGCGAGCCGGTGCCATGCCTCGACCGCGACGATCGCCACGGCGGCGCTGGCGAGGGCGGTCACAACGGTCTTGAGGCTCATCGGTTCTCGTCCTTTTCAAGCGGCGCGTCACGGCGCGCCGCGGCAATGCCAGTCTAACCGGCTCACGTTAACGGCGTGCGACGTCAGCGTCCCATGATCGGCGCCGACGGCGGCTTGAAGCTGGCGATGTCGTCGGCCTTCACCCAGCCGGGCGTGCCGATCGGGAAGCGGCCTTTGGCGCGCGCCGCGAGCTGGCGCGCGGTCATGAAGTCGCCGCGTGAAAAGGCGGCCTGCGCCGAGGCAAGGTCGGCCTTGGCGAGATCGCCCTTGCGGCCGTAGGCCATGGCCAGGTTCGTGTAGGCGTCGGGAATGTCGGGATCGCGGGCGATCGCCTTCTCGAGGTTCGCCACGGCCTCGTCGGCATTGCGCGGATTGTTGGTTGCGATCAAAGCTTGGCCGAGCATCACCTGCATCAGCGTCGGGTTGGGCGCGAGCGAGATCGCCTGACGCAGCGGTGCGACCGCCTCGGCCGGGCGGCCTGCCTCGAGCAAGGCCTGGCCCTTGAGCTCGTGGAAATAGGGATTGCCCGGGTGCGCGTGGATCAGGCTGTCGATCTGCGCGAGCGCATTGGCGACGCTGCCGTGGCGGTACGCCGCGATGGCACGGGCATAGCGGCCGGGCAGGGAGGTGTCGCTCGGCGGATAGGCGCGGGCGAGCGTGTCCGGCCGGTCGAGGAAGCCGTGCAGCTTGGCGCGCATGAGATCGTGGCGCAGCTGCAGTTCCGGCGGATCCTTCTTGTTCCAGTAGGGACTGTTGGCGGCGAGCGTGCTGAGCGCCTCGATGCGTTCGCGCGGCATCGGATGCGATTGCACGTAAGGGTCGATGTAGCGCGAGGTGAAGAGGATCTGGTCGGCGAAGCGCTTGAAGGTGTCGTACATGCCCTTCGCGCTCTGGCCGGTGGCGGCGAGGAACTTCACGCCGGCCTTGTCGGCCTGCTCTTCGTGCTGGCGCTGGTAGGCGAGCAGCGATCGCATGGCGATGTGCTGCGGCGCCGCGAGCGCGGCGGCGGCGGCATTGCCCGAGCCGCGGCCGGCCACGACCGCGCCCATGCCGAGCAGCATGGCGAGCAGCATCGCCGTCTGAACGTTGGCGAGTTCCTGCCGCAGCTTGGAGAGGTGGCCGCCGGCGATGTGGCCGGTCTCGTGCGCAAGCACGCCGATGATCTGGTTCGGCGTCGCCGATTCCATCAGCGCGCCGGCGTTCACGAAGATGCGGCGGCCGTCCATCACGAAGGCGTTGTAGGAACGGTCGTTGATGATGACGACGCGGATGTTGTGCTGACCCAGCCCGGCGGCCTTGAGGATCGGGTTGGTGTAGTCGCGCAGGAGCTGCTCGATCTCCGCATCGCGGATGACTGGAAGACCGCCGCTCTTCTGCGCGCGCGCCGGAAGGGCCGAAAGCGCGACGGCGGCAGCCGCCGTCATCGCGATGGCGCGCGTGCGCAGTGGCGCCCGCTGTCCGCGCGCGGGGGCCGCCGTGTCCGCCATGGTCTTGCTGCGGAAAGTCATCCGGTCCAAGGCGTCGTCCAGTGGGTCGTCCAATGGTCCTTGGCGGTAAGGACTAGGTTATGCCATCACGTGGGGTCAACAGGCGCTCCGACCGCACGGGCAATCGTCGGTTCAACAAACCGTCAATTGCGGCGGGAGCGGGGCGATTGCTCGGGATCCGACAATGCTGGATGCGGCCAAACGGCTCATCACCGCCTCCGCGCGCAGCGATGTGCCGCCGTTCATGGTGATGGACGTCGTGGCCGCGGCTGCGCGGCTCGAGGAGCGCGGCGTCCGCGTCATCCACATGGAAGTCGGACAGCCGGCGGCGCCGGCGCCGTCCACCGCGATCGCCGCGGCGCGCGCGGCGCTCGACGGGCGGCTCGCCTACACCGAATCGCTGGGCATTCCCTCGCTGCGCGCACGCATCGCCGCCCATTACCGCGAGACGTACGGGACGGACGTCCCTCTCGAGCGGATCATCATCACCACCGGCTCCTCCGCCGCCTTCATCTTCGGCTTCCTCGCGCTGTTCGAGCCGGGCGACCGCGTGGCGCTGGCGGTGCCGGGTTATCCGCCCTCACGCCACATCCTGACCGCGCTCGGGTGCGAGCCGGTGCTGATCGAGACGCTGGCCGACACGCGCTACGCGCTCACCCCCGACCTGCTGCTCGCCGAGCACCGCAAACGCCCGCTCAAGGGCGTGCTGGTGGCGAGCCCGGCCAATCCGACCGGCACCATGATGACGGCCGAGGCGCTGCGCGCGCTCGTCGCGGCCGCGCACGACGCCGGCATCCGGGTCGTCTCCGACGAGATCTATCATGGGCTCGACTATGCGTTTCGCGCGCAGAGCGCGGCGGCGCTCTCCGACGACGTGGTGGTCGTCAACTCGTTCTCGAAATATTTCTGCATGACCGGCTGGCGCGTCGGCTGGATGATCGCGCCGGAGCCGCTGGTGCGGCCGATCGACCGCCTGCAGCAGAACCTCGCCATCTCGGTGCCGACGCTCTCGCAGATCGCCGCGCAGGCGGCGTTCGATGGCCGCGCCGAGATGGAGGCGGTCAAGCACGGTTACGAAGAGAACCGCGCGATCCTGGTCGAGGGTCTGCCGCGCGCGGGGCTCGACAAATTCCTGCCCGTCGACGGCGCATTCTATCTCTACGCCGACGTATCGCGCTTCACCGACGACAGCTTCGCCTTCGCCAAGCGCATGCTGGAGGAGGCGCACGTGGCGGCGACGCCCGGCGTCGACTTCGACCCGTTCGAGGGGCGAAAGTTCGTCCGCTTCTGCTACGCGGGCCCGGCCGCCGAGATGCGCGAGGCGGTGGAGCGTATCGGCGCCTGGCTCAAGCGCGGGTGAGTCACAGCCTGATGCTGATGGCCGTGCGCCCGCTTTCGGCGGCGAAGGTGGTGAGCCATTGCTTGGGGTCGGCGAGGGTCGCGCGATAACGCGCGGCTTCGCCGCCGAAATCGAGATTGGTCGAGATCAGCACGCCGCCCGGACGCAGCAGTCGCGTGAGCTGGCGCAGATCGGCGAGCGTCGGGCCATGGCCGTCGAAGAAGCCGACGTCATAGGACGGCGTCAGCGTCGGCAGGACATCGGCGAAGCGGCCGTGATGGACCGCGATGCGCTCGGCAAAGCCCGCCGCCGCGATGTTGGCGCGCGCCAGCGCAACATGATCGGCATCGGCCTCGATCGTATCGACGTGCGCGTCCTTCGCTCCGTGCGCGAACCAGATCGACGTATAGCCGAGCGCGGTGCCGAGCTCGACGATGCGCCGTGCCTGCGCTGCGCCGGCGACGACCCCCAGCAGCGAGCCGTCGAAATAGGGATAGCAGTTGCATCCGTGGCTGCGCAGGTGCGCCAGCGTGGCCTGGCGCACCCCCGCAAACGGGTCGTTGTCATTGGCGGCCATCGCAGTCGTCAGTTGATCTTGATCTTCGCCGCGTCGATCACCGGCTTCCAGCGCGCGATGTCGGCCTCGGTGCGGGCGCGGAACTGCGCCGGCGTGGTGGGGATCGGCTCCATCAGCTGCGGCTTGAGCTTCTCGCGCACGCCTTGCGAGGTGACGGCCTCGGTGAAAGCGCGCCCGATCGCCGCCACCACAGGCGGCAGCACGTTGCCGGGCGCGATCAATCCCATCCAGGCATCGGCCTCGACGTCGATGCCGCTCTCCTTGAGAGTCGGCACGCCGGGCAGTAGGTCCGAGCGCTTCGCCGTCGAGATCGCCAGCAGCTTCACCTGTCCGCCGGCGAGGTGCGGGGTGACCGCGATCGCGGGCAGGCAGGCCATCTGCACGTCGCCGCGCATCACGGCGGTCATCGCCTGCGGCGAGGACGCATAGGGCACGTGCACCATCTTGGTGCCGGTCTTGAGCGCGATCGCCTCCATGGCGAGATGCGACAGCGAGCCGTTGCCGATCGAGCCGAAGTTGTACTTGCCCGGGTTGGCTTTGATCAGCGCCACCAGCTCCGGCACGCTGTTGACGTTGAGGCTCGCGTTCACGACGAGCGCGCTCGGCTGCGTCACCAGCATGGTGACGAGGGTGAGGTCCTTGGCGGGATCGTAGGGCAGCTTGCCGAACAGCAGCGGGTTGATCGCGAGCGGGCCGCCGATGCTGATGCCGACGGTGTAGCCGTCGGGGTCGGCCTTGGCCACGGCGTCGGTGCCGGTGTTGCCGCTGGCGCCGGCCTTGTTCTCGACCACGAAGGGCTGCTTGAGCTTGGTCTGCAGATAATCGGTGAGCAGACGACCGACGATGTCGGGCGTGGAGCCGGCGCCGAAGGGCACGATCAGCCGCACGGTCTTGGTCGGCCAATCCTGGGCGGCGGCGGGCAGGGCGACGGCGGCGAGGGCCAGCGCGGTCAGTAGAGTGCGCGTGAGCGAACGGTTCATGGACGTCTCCCGGATTTTACCTTGTGTGACGCGCGGGGCGGGGGCCGTCAATGGCGTGCCGCGGCCTGCCGTCTTCCCGCCTTGCGCCGGGGGCCGGCTTCGCCTCTACTCCGGCCGCCGCCCCGCCGGGCGGCAGGCCAGCGGCCACAGCGGCGTCGGAAGAGGCGATCGGACACATCATGGGCTTCGCCATCCTCATCCTGGGACTTATCGTTTTCATCGGCGCACATCTGTTCGTCACCCGGCGCGAGGCGCGGGCGGCCGCGATCGCGCGCATGGGGATGGGTGCCTACAAGGGCGTGTTCTCGCTGGTCTCGCTCATCGGCCTGGTGCTGATCGCGTTCGGCTTCGCAGGCTACCGCGCCTTCGGCTGGATCGACGTCTGGGATCCGCCGACGTGGACGCGCCACCTTGCGATCCCGCTGGTATGGCTGGCGTTCATCAGCGTGACCGAGGCCTACATCCGCGGCGACATCGCGCGCCGGCTCAAGCATCCGATGCTGGTCGGCATCAAGCTGTGGGCGGTGGCGCACCTGATCGCGAACGGCGACCTCGGTTCGATCGTGCTGTTCGGGTCCATCCTCGCCTGGGCGGTCGTCGACCGCATCACACTCAAGCACCGTTCCGATGCGGGCGCGCCGGCCTTTCCGCAGGGCGGCCGGAAGAACGACATCATTGCGATTGTCGTCGGGACCATCATCTTTCTTGCATTCGGTTACGTGTTTCATCCGCTGTGGATCGGGGTTCCGGTCTTCGGCAAGACGACCCTGGGAACGTAAGGACCCCGACCATGTCCGCACAGATCGAGCAGAAGCGCCTGACCGCGCCCGACATCCGCGCCCGCAAGGGTGGCCTGCCCATCGTCATGCTCACGTCCTATCACGCGCACACGGCCATGCTGGTGGACCGCCACTGCGACGTGATCCTGGTGGGGGATTCCCTCGGCATGGTGATGCACGGGCTCGAGAGCACGATCCCGGTCACGCTCGACATGATGATCCTGCAGGGCAAGGCGGTGATGCGCGGCTCACGCCATGCGCTGGTCGTGGTCGACATGCCGTTCGGCTCCTACGAGGCCTCGAAGGAACAGGCCTTCGCCTCCGCGGCGCGGGTGATGAAGGAGACGGGCTGCGGCGCCATCAAGATGGAAGGCGGCGCACGCATGGCGGAGACGATCGCGTTCCTGACCGAACGCGGGATTCCCGTGATGGGGCACATCGGCCTCACGCCACAGTCGATCAACGCGCTCGGCGGCTTCCGCACGCAGGGGCGCGACGAGAGCGAGTGGGAGCCGATCGAGGCCGATGCGCGCGCGGTGGCGGATGCGGGCGCGTTCTCGATGGTGGTCGAAGCGGTGGCCGAGCCGCTGGCGGCGAAGATCACGCGCGAGGTGGCGATTCCGACCATCGGCATCGGGGCGAGCGCCGCCTGCGATGGCCAGGTCCTGGTGCTCGAGGACATGCTGGGTCTGTCGCCGCGCGCGCCCAAATTCGTCAAGCGCTACAGCGATCTCGGGCCGGCGATTGACAGGGCGGTTGCGGCCTATGCGGCGGAGGTGCGCTCGCGCGCCTTCCCGGCCGCCGACCATACCTATGGGATGAGGTCAAAGACGCCTGCCAAGGCGAAGTGAGCGCGGGCGAAACCCGCCCTTCAACCAACATCTTAACGAACGTGTCGCAGGCGTTTTGCCTTGCCCGCGCCACATCGATAGGTTAGCCGCAGAGTGCCGGACCGGGGTGGGCCGGCTGCGTCGTTAAGGGGCCCGCGTGTCCGACATTTTCACCGAAGTCGACGAGGAAATCCGCCGGGAACAGCTCAGGAAGCTGTGGGACCGGTACGGGGGGCTCGCGGTCGCGGCCGCCATCGTGCTGGTGCTCGCGATCGGCGGCTGGCGGGGCTGGCAATGGTGGGAGACCAAGAAGGCCGCCGAAGCCGGCTCGGCGTACGACGCCGCAGCCGCTCTCGTCGAGCAGGGCAAGCTGAGCGAGGCGGAAGCCGCGTTCGGCAAGGTCGCCAGTGAGGGTACCGCCGGCTATCGCGTGCTGGCGCGTCTGCGTGACGCCGCGCTGCTGGGCGAGCGCGACCGCGCCGCGGCAGTTGCCGCCTATGACGCCATCGCGAAGGACGCTTCGGTCGATCCGCTGCTGCAGGAGCTGGCGTCACTGCGCGCCGCGCTGCTGCTGGTCGACAGCGCGCCGCTCGCCGAAATCACGCAGCGGCTCGAGCCGATGGCCGCCGCGGGCAAGACGTTCCGCCACACCGCGCGCGAGCTTTTGGCCGTCGCTGCGGTGCGCGCATCCGACAACGCCGCCGCCAAGCGCTGGATCGATACGGCGCTCAGCGATGCCGAGACGCCGCAGGGCATCCGCGCGCGCCTCGACGTGCTGGCGACGCTCACCGAAGGCCCGAAGGGCTAGCGGCAGTGCGCGCGTTCGCCGTCACGCTGATGCTCGTGATCGCCGGCCTCACGCTCGGCGGGTGTGACGACGCGAAGTTCAACAGCATGTTCGACGGCAAGCGCAAGCTGCCGGGTGAACGCAAGCCCGTGTTCCCCGAGGGGGTCCCGGGCGTGCAGCAGGGCGTCCCGCCCGAGCTGATGAAGGGCTACCACGACAAGCTCGAGCAGCAGCAACAGGAGGCGGCTGCAGCAGCCGCGGCGGAAGAGGCGCAGCGCAAGGCGGAAGAGGACGCCAAGGCTGCGGCCGCCGCCGAGCGCGCCAAGGCGCGGCCGAAGCGCACCGCGCAACCGCGCCCGCAACGGCAGCCCGCGGTACAGCAGGCGCCGCAGCCACAACAGGCGCAGGCGTCGCCGCCCGCAGCGCCCTTGCGCCCCTGGCCCGGCCAGACGCAGCAGCAGGCAGCTCCCCCACCTCCGCCACCGCCGCCGCAGCAGCAGCAGGCGCAACAGGCGGGCCCGCCGCCGCCCGGCAACCTCAAGCCCTGGCCGACGCAGTAGCCTGATCCGCATCGCCCCGTCGGCGCGCGGCCGGACGACGCGAACGTCCATCTCCGCGCCTCCCGGCGTCGTGCGGGACAATTCCATCCTGGCATGGTTTAACGGCGCGCATGGATTTCACCGTCGCCATCGTCGGCCGGCCCAATGTCGGCAAATCGACTCTGTTCAACCGGCTCGTCGGCAAGCGCATCGCGCTGGTCGACGACACGCCGGGCGTGACGCGCGACCGGCGCGAGGGCAGCGCCCGCCTGGGTGATCTCAGCTTCACCGTGATCGACACCGCAGGCCTCGAGGAGGCGGCGCCCGACAGCCTGAGCGGACGCATGCGCGCGCAGACCGAGGCCGCGATCGCGCAGGCCGACGCGGTGCTGTTCATGATCGACGCGCGCGCCGGGCTGACGCCGAGCGACCGCGCTTTCGCCGAGGTGGTGCGCCGCTCCAGCAAACCTGCGATCGTCGTCGCCAACAAGTGCGAGAGCCGTGTCGGAACGTCCGGCAGCTACGAGGCTTTCGCGCTCGGGCTCGGCGAGCCGGTGGCGATCTCGGCCGAGCACGGCGAGGGCCTGTCCGACCTCTACGACGCGCTGCGCGAAGCGCTGCCCGAAGAGACCGAACTGCCCGAGGAAGCGGAAGAGCAAGCTCCGGAAGAGCCGCGCCCCGCGCGGGCGATCCGCGTCGCCGTGATCGGGCGGCCGAATGTCGGCAAGTCGACGCTGATCAACCGCCTGCTGGGCGAGGACCGCCTGCTCACAGGTCCGGAGGCCGGCATCACCCGCGATTCCATCGCGGTGCCGCTCGTCTGGGAGGGCAAGGAGTTCCTCGTCCACGACACCGCGGGCATGCGCCGCCGTTCGAAGATCGACGACAAGCTGGAGAAGCTGTCGGTCGGCGACGCGCTCGAAGCGATCCGGTTCGCCGACGTGGTGGTGGTGCTGATGGACGCGCAGACCTCCTTCGAGGAGCAGGACCTGCGCCTCGCCGACCTCGTCGAGCGGGAAGGCCGTGCGCTCGTGCTCGGCGTCAGCAAATGGGACCTGCAGGACACGGGCGGCGGAGCGGTCGGCAAGCTGCAGCGCGAGGCCGACCACTGGTTGCCGCAGGTCAAGGGCGTGCCGATCGTCGCGCTCTCCGGACTGACCGGCTTCGGCGTTGATCGCCTGATGACCGCGGTGCTGGAGGCGCACGCGGTCTGGAACAAGCGCGTGCCGACCAATGCGCTCAATCGCTGGTTCACGGGAGCGACGGATTCCAATCCGCCGCCGGCGGTGTCGGGGCGCCGGCTCAAGCTCAACTACATCACGCAGGTGAAGACGCGCCCGCCGAGCTTCGTGCTGTTCTGCTCGCGCGCCGACGCGGTGCCGGATTCCTATCTGCGCTACCTCGTCAACAGCCTGCGCGACACGTTCGACCTGCCGGGCACGCCGGTGCGCATCACGTTGCGCGAGAAGAAAAACCCGTTCGCGGGCAGGGCCAAGAAGCGGTGACCGTGCAGCAGATATCCGCGCCGCGGCGGCAGGCGGCGTTCATCTTCATTTTCGTCACCGTGCTGCTCGACATGCTGGCGCTGGGGATGATCATCCCGGTGCTGCCGCAACTCGTGCTGCAATTCGTCGGCGGCGACCACGCACGCGCGGCGGAAATCTACGGCATCTTCGCCACGGTGTGGGCACTGATGCAGTTCCTGTTCTCGCCGGTGCAGGGTGCGCTGTCCGACCGCTTCGGGCGGCGGCCGGTGGTGCTCGCCTCCAACTTCGGGCTCGGCCTCGACTACGTGCTGATGGCGCTGGCGCCCTCGCTCGCGTGGCTGTTCGTCGGACGGGTGCTCTCGGGCATCACCGCCGCGAGCGTCGCCACCGCCAACGCCTACATCGCCGACGTGACGCCCGCCGAGAAGCGCGCCGCCGCCTTCGGCATGATGGGTGTCGCGTTCGGCACGGGCTTCATCCTCGGCCCGGCGCTCGGCGGCTTCCTCGGCGCCATCGACGTGCGCCTGCCATTCTGGGTGGCGGCGGGCTTCAGCCTCGCAAACGGGCTCTACGGCCTGATCATCCTCCCGGAGTCGCTATCGCCGGAGAAGCGCGCGCCGCTCGCCTGGCGCAAGGCCAATCCGGTCGGCTCGCTGACGCTGCTGCGCTCGCACCGCGAGCTGTTCGGGCTCGGCGCGGTGAGCCTGCTCAACTCGTTCGCGCACGCAGTGCTGCCGACGGTGACGGTGCTTTACCTGACATTCCGCTACGGCTGGGACGAACGGATGATCGGCATTGCGATGGCGGTGATCGGGCTGTGCAGCGTGATCGTGCAGGGAGGCCTGATCAAGCACGTGGTCGGCCGCTTCGGCGAGCGCGCCGCGCTCGTGGCGGGCCTCATGTTCGGTGTGGCGGGGTTCGCGATGTTCGGCCTCGCGCCGACCGGCGCGTGGTTCCTCGCCGGCATTCCCGTGATGGCGCTGTGGGGACTCGCGGGGGCGGCGATCCTCGCGCTGATGTCACGGCGCGTCTCGGCCTCGGAGCAGGGGCGGCTGCAGGGCGCCAACGCCAGCCTGATGGGCATCGCCAACATGCTGGGCCCCCCGGTGTTCACGGTGATCTACGCCGGCGCGCTCAAGGGTAACTGGGGCGTGAGCCAGCCGGGCGCGGCGTTCCTGCTGGCGGCGGGGTGCCTGGCCGTGGCGCTGGTCGTCGGAGTGCGGGCGACCAGCGGGAAGTGAGAGTGCTGATGATGAGAAAACTTATCATCAGGGAACGAACCGGGCGCGTGCGAAGCTGATCTGGCTTCTTCAATACTCCCCGAACATCCTTTGCACCTCATCCGGATCGCTCGTCCGCGTCAGCGCGAGCGTGAGCAGCATCGCGGCCTTCTGCGGGTTGAGGTTGTCGGCGGCGACGAAGCCGGGCTCCTGCCAGTTGTCGTCGCGGATGACGCGCGCCTCGCCGACGCGGGCCGAGCGCACCACGACGATGCCCTGCTGCGCGATCGCGGCGAGGTCCTTGCGCATCTCGCCTGCGGAGCCCGCGCCCGAGCCGGCGACGACGAGACCGCGGGCGCCCAACTGCACGGCGGCGCGCGCGAGGTCGCCATTGGCGCCGGTGAAGACATAGAGCACGTCGACGCGCGGCATCGCCGTAACGCCCGTCAGGTCGAATTCGCTTGCGCGCGTGTGCCGGCGCGTGACCGCGCGATAGAACACGATCTGGTCGGGATCGGCGTAGCCGAGGATGCCGACGGCGCGGCTCTGGAAGGTCTGCAGGCGATAGGTGTTGGTCTTGGTGACGTCGCGCGCGGCGTTGATCTCGTTGTTGGTGGCGACGAGCACGCCGCGCCCGCGCGCGGCCGGCGTCGCCGCGACGCGCACGGCGTCGAGAAGGTTCATGCCGCCGTCGCTCGAGAGCGCGGTGAACGGGCGCTGCGCGCCGGTGACGACGAGGGGCTTGTCGGTGCGCACCGTGAGGTTGAGGAAATAGGCGCTCTCCTCGATGCTGTTGGTGCCCTGCACGAACACGATCCCGTCGATGCGCGGATCGTCCGCCACCGCCTGCATGGCGAGGGCGAGGCGGCGCAGGTCGTCGGGCGTGGCGATGGGGTGCGGATTGCCGGGATGCACCTCCACCTTGGCGAAGCCGGCGATCTCGGGAAGGGCCTTGAGCAGTTCGTGGCCGGTGAGGTTGGGCTTGCCGCTCGCCCAGGGCGCGTAGCGCAGCGTGTCGAGACGGTCGGCGCCCTGGCCGGGCAGGGTACCGGGACCCATCATCAGGCAGACGGTTGGCTGGCTCATCGATCCTCGTCCGGTTGGTGCGCCATCGGCGGGCGCCGGGATTTGCGCAAACCACGATAGCGCCAGGCACGCGCGACGCGAGCACGAATCTGCGGCAGGTCACGTGCGCGTTTGATGCAGTTGCCCAGCCGCGCGGCGGGGAGATGCGACCGGCGCGGCTTACAGCATGCCGGGGCGGAACAGCGCGCGGCGGCTGATGATCCTGCCCGAGACCATGAACACGCCGTCGCCGGTGTAATGCAGGGTCCGCGGATGCTTCGGCGTGGCGGCGACATGGGCGTGCACCACCTCGAAGACGAAGAAGTTGTATTTTTTCACCAGCGCGTCGTCGTGCAGGCGGCACTCGAAGCTGGCGTGGCATTCGCGGATGAGCGGCGCCGCGACCTTGCGGGCGGGATCGGCGGTGAGGCCGAATGCGCGGAACTTGTCGATCTCGGCGCCGCTGGTGTTGCCGATCTTCACCGCGATGTCGGTGAGTGCGGTGGTCGGCAGGTTGATGACGCACTCACCGCTCTTGCGGACGAGCTCGAAGCTGTGGTTCGCCTCGGATATGACGCAGCCGACGAGGGCGGGCGTGAACTCCATGGGCGTGTGCCAGCCCAGCGTCATGATGTTGGTCTGATCGCGCCAGCGTGAGGAGACGAGCACGATCGGCCCGGGCTCCAGGAAGCGGCGGATCTTGCCGACGGGAAAGCTTGTCTTGGTCGAGCGGGGCGCCATGGGACGGTCCTCCGTGGCAGGGTGGTCGAGACAACGTGGTTTCGCCCGGGCCATGATCAAGGCCCGCTGGCAGCGCGACCCGCGACAACGCTTGATTGCGTGCCGCGGGCGGCTCTGACAGACTCTCTGGCGGGGGGAGAGTGTTTCCATGACACCACGAAAGAGTGGCGTGTTGCGCGCGGCCTCGGCGCTCGCGCTCGGCGCGGCCATGGCGGCGCTGACGCACGGTGCCGCGCTCGCGGCCTGCTCGGTGCCGCGCTTTTCGTTCACGTTCGGCGGGCAGTCCTATGCGTCGATGACGACCCACAGCGGCACGCCCTGCACCATCAAGCTGCGCGAAGGCAGCGGCACCATCATCACATCGATCATCACGCTGGCGAGGCCGGGCAAGGGCTCGCTCAAGCCGCTCAACTCGGTGAACATCGCCTATCAGGCGCGGCCCGGCTTCAAGGGCGAGGACAAGTTCACGATCGGCATCGTCGGCACCAAGAACGGCGCGCGCGGGACGGCGCGGGTGACGGTGGCAGTGTGGGTCGTCGGCGACGGCCCGCACGGACAGCGCGCGGTCGCGGCTCCGGCGCCGAACAAGCACGCCGCACGCGGCGCGAGTTCAAGCTGGGCAGAGACCGCCATATCGCCCGGCATCGCCGGCGCAGCGAAAGCCACATATGCGCAGCAGATCGTTGCGCATCTCAATCGTCATAAAAGGTACCCTGAGAGCGCGCGGTCCCGCCGCGAGCAGGGGACCGTCATGCTGACGTTCACGCTTGATCGGCGCGGCAGGCTCATTTCGCGTCAGATCTCGCGGGGGTCCGGCCATCGAAATCTCGATCGCGAGGCGCTCGATATGCTCAGACGCGCGCAGCCGTTTCCAGCGCCCCCTGCCGAGCTGACCCAGCAGCAATTCCGTTACACCGCGCCCATGGCGTATTACTTGAACGATCACGTCTATTGACGCGCCGTGCCGCACCCCGAGGGGGCTATGCCGGACGCTGGAACTCCAAGAATTTGCCGGCGCGCAGGTCGTAGTACTTGCCGGTCTCGGTCATGGCCGGCAGGCAGAGCTCGACGATCTTGTCGGCGACGACGTCCGGCGGGGTCGCCGTCGCGGGATCGAGGCCGGGCATGGCGGTGGCGAGCATGCGGGTGCGCACGGGGCCGGGTCCCAGCACATTGACCCGCACGTTGGTGGTGACGGTCTCGGCCGCGAAGGTGCGCGCCAGCACCTCGAGCGCGGCCTTGGAGGCGGCGTAGGGGCCCCAGTAGGCGAGGCCCTGGGAGGCGACGCCGGACGTGAGGAACACCACGCGGCCGGCGCTCGACGCCTTGAGCAGATCGGCGAAGGCGCGGATCAGCCGCCAGTTGGCGGTGACGTTGGTGGCGATCACGCTGTCCCAGTCCATGGGCGTGACGTGATCGAGCGGCGAGAGCGTGCCGAGCACGCCGGCGTTGCCGACGAGGATGTCGAGCTTGCCGTAGCGCTCGCGCAGCGCAGCGGCGAGCCGGTCGATGCCGTCGTAGTCCTTGACGTCCACGGGAACGAGCGTGGCGGTGCCGCCTTGCGCGCGGATGGCGTCGTCGAGTTCCTCAAGGCCGCCGACCGTGCGGGCGACCGCGACCACGTGGGCGCCGGCCTTCGCAAGCGCGAGGGCGGCGGCGGACCCGATGCCGCGCGAGGCCCCGGTGACGAGCGCGATGCGGGAGGCGAGGGGTTTTGAGGAGGTCATCAGTTGGTGCTCGATGGTCTCTCGGCCGTCATCGCCCGCGCAGGCGAGCGATCCAGTAACCCACGGCTTTGGTGGGCACTGAATGCCCCGCTTTCGCGGGGCATGACAAGAGGGAGCGGCGGTGCCGCGACGGGCCGGCTAGCTCGCCTCAGCCAGCAGCGAGAGCTGGCGCACCGGCGAGTCGTGGGCGGCGGTCTGGTCGGTGAGGGCCGTCGGGTATTCGCCGGTGAAGCAGTGGTCGGTGAACTGCGGACGCAGCGGATCGCGTTTCTTCTCGCCCATGGCGCGGTAGAGCCCGTCGATCGAGAGGAACTGCAGCGAGTCCGCGTCGATGAAGCGGCGCATGCCCTCGAGGTCGTGCATGGCGGCGAGCAGCTTCTCGCGCTCGGGCGTATCGATGCCGTAGTAGTCGGGATGGGTGATCGGCGGAGAGGCGATGCGGAAGTGCACCTCCCGGGCGCCGGCCTCGCGCATCATGCGCACGATCTTGACGGAGGTGGTGCCGCGCACGAGCGAGTCGTCGATCAGCACGATGCGCTTGCCCTCGATCACGGCGCGGTTGGCGTTGTGCTTCATGCGCACGCCGAGCTCGCGGATCGACTGCGTCGGCTGGATGAAGGTGCGTCCGACGTAGTGGTTGCGGATGATGCCGAGCTCGTAGGGGATGCCGGCGGCCTGCGAATAGCCGAGCGCGGCCGGCACGCCGGAGTCGGGCACCGGCACGACCACGTCGGCCTCGGCGGGCGCCTCGGCGGCGAGCTCGCGGCCGACGTTCTTGCGGATCTGGTAGACGCTGCGGCCGCCGACCACGGAGTCGGGGCGCGCGAAATAGATGTACTCGAAGATGCAGGGCCGCGGCGGCGCCGCCGGGAACGGCTTGAGGGTGTGGACGCCGTCCTCGTCGTAGACGACGACCTCGCCGTTCTCGACGTCGCGCACGTAGCGCGCGCCGATGATGTCGAGGGCGCAGGTCTCCGAGGTGAAGATCGGGCAGCCGTCGAGCTCGCCGATCACCAGCGGGCGGATGCCGATCGGGTCGCGCGCGGCGACGAGCTTCTTGTTGGTGAGCGCCACCAGCGAGTAGGAGCCCTCGATCTGGCGCAGCGCCTCGATGAACTTGTCGACGAAGCGGCCGCGGCGTGCGCGCGCGACGAGATGCAGGATCACCTCGGTGTCGGTGGTGGACTGCATCATGGCGCCCTCGGAGACGAGGTAGCGCCGCAGGGTCAGGCCGTTGGTGAGGTTGCCGTTGTGGCCGACGGCGAAGCCGCCGCCATTGAGCTCGGCGAACAGGGGCTGCACGTTGCGCAGCACGGTCTCGCCGGTGGTGGAGTAGCGCACGTGACCCACGGCCATGTTGCCGGGCAGACGGTCGATGACGTCGCGGCGGGAGAAGGTGTCGCCGACGAGGCCGAGCCGGCGCTCGGAGTGGAAGCGCTGGCCGTCGTAGGTGACGATGCCGGCGGCTTCCTGGCCGCGGTGCTGGAGGGCGTGCAGCCCGAGGGCGGTGATGGCGGCGGCATCGGGGTGACCGAAGATGCCGAACACGCCGCACTCTTCGCGCAGGCGGTCGGCGTTGAGTTCAGCGTCCAGCAGGCTGTCCGGATCCTGGTCAGCGTGGCCGTCGGTCATCTGCATGCTGTCTCCCGCTGACGCTCTCATCTCACCTTGCCGTCGATAAACTGGCGCATGTTGGCCCGATCGGTACGGCCGTAGCCCTGCTGGTCCTGGCCGGGGACGAGGTCGGTGCGCTGCTCGGGGCTTTCCGCCCCATCCTCGTCGGGCTTGGGCTTCTTCAGCCTCTTCAAGATGGTGCTCTCGGGGTCTTCCGGCAACAGGGAGATCATCCAGTCTCCCGTTCCTTTGAGCACCACGCGCGACTTGGCGTTACCGACCCAGGACGGCTGCGAACTGGCCGGTACCAGCCAGTCGAAGAAGATGAAGGCCACGACCACGATCAGCAGGCCGCGGGCGAGCCCGAAGACGAAGCCGAGGGTGCGGTCGAGCGCGCCGATGCGGCTGTCGAGTATCTTGTCGGAGATGCGCACGGTCAGGACGGAAACGATGATCAGCGTGCCGAGGAACACGCCCGCGACCGTGACGGCGGCGGCGATGATGTCGTTGTTGATGTAATCCTTCACCGCCGGGAGCACGCGCGGGTAGGCGTAGAGGGTGGCGGCGGCCGAGCAGATCCAGGCGGCGATCGAGAGGACCTCGCGCATGAAGCCGCGCACCATCGCGAGCAGCCCGGAGATCAGCATCACCGCCAGCAGAAAGATGTCGAGCAGCGTGATGGGCATCAATTCCGCCTTGCGTGCCTTTCGAACCGAACCATCCGGCGGATCGCGCCGAATCGAACAGCGCCTCACCTCATCACCTGACCCTACCGGCCGGTTACCGGCAAGCGCGGGAGGGACTTGTCCAGTTCGGTTGGCGCGCCCGCTGTATAGCGGGCCGGCCGCGCCCCGTCACCCGTATAGCGCGCCGTCCGCACGCATTCCTGCCCGTCGATCCAGCCTTTTTGCGGTCGTGCTTACGAAATCGCAATCGCCGGCCGGGCACGCGGGCACGGAGGAGCGTTAACGCAGGCGCGTGACCGTGCGGTCCTTGTCCATTCCGGTGGCGGCGATGTCGGCCACCAGCGCCTGAAGGGTGGCAACCGCAGACGTGGCGAGGCTCGTGTCACCCGCGTCGCCGCGGGCGCCCTCGGGCAGCACGGCGCGGCCGAAGCCGAGCTTCTGGGCTTCCTTCAGGCGCGCGGCGGTCTGCGCCACCGGGCGCACGATCCCTGACAGCGATACCTCCCCGAAATAGACGGCATCGGCGGGCAACGAGGCGCCGGTGAGCGAAGACACCAGCGCGGCAGCAGCGGCCAGGTCGGCGGCCGGCTCCACGATGCGCAAGCCGCCGGCGACATTGAGGTAGACGTCGTGGCCGCCGAGCCGGACGCCGCAATGGGCTTCGAGCACGGCGATGACCATGGACAGGCGTGCCGGATCCCAGCCGACCACGGCGCGGCGCGGGGTGCCGAGCGAGGTCGGCGCCACCAGTGCCTGCATCTCGACGAGGAGCGGGCGGGTGCCTTCAAGCCCGGCGAAGACCGCGGTGCCGGGCGTGCCGCGGTCGCGCTCCGACAGGAACAACTGGGACGGGTTGGCGACCTCCTGCAGGCCGCCGCCAGTCATCTCGAAAACGCCAATCTCGTCAGTTGGTCCGAAGCGGTTCTTCACAGCGCGCAGCACCCGGAAGTGCTGGGCGCCTTCGCCTTCGAACGAGAGCACCGCATCGACCATGTGCTCGACCACGCGCGGTCCGGCGATCTGGCCGTCCTTCGTGACGTGGCCGACGAGGATGATGGCGGTGCCCGAACGCTTGGCGAAGCGGATCAGCACCTGGGCGGCGCTGCGCACCTGCGTGACCGTGCCGGGAGCGGAGTCGACGGTGTCGGTCCACATGGTCTGGATCGAGTCGATGACCACGAGACGCGGCGGCTTGCCGGTGGACAGGGTCGCGAGGATATCCTCAACCGAAGTCTCAGCCGCGAGTTCGACCGGCGCATCGGTCAGTCCGAGGCGGTCCGCGCGCAGGCGGACCTGTGCGACGGCTTCCTCACCTGAAATGTAAACGACACGATGCCCGGCGCGGGCGAGGGCAGCGGCGGTCTGGACCAGCAGCGTGGACTTGCCGATGCCGGGATCGCCGCCGACGAGCAGCACGGAGCCGCGAACGAAGCCGCCGCCGGTGACGCGGTCGAACTCGGCGACGCCGCTGGCGAGACGCGGAGCCTCCGGGGAGGAGCCGCCCAGGGGCTCGAGCGCAAAGGCACGGCCCTTGCGTGGCGCACGGCCGGGGCCGCTCGGCGGGAGCGCGGCGTTCTCCTCGGCGATGGTGTTCCACTCGCCGCAGCCGTCGCACTTGCCCTGCCAGCGGCCATAGGCTGCGCCGCAGTTCTGGCAGATGAAGGTAGGCGCGTTACGGGCCATGACGATGCTCGGTCCTGTCGGAATCAAAACGAACGCCGCCGCCGTCATAGCACGGCGCAACATGGCGGCATGCGTCGAGAGGCGAGGGCCTGTACCGAGTCTGGCTTCGCCGGATCAGCTCTTCCAGACGCGGTGATAGCGACGGCCCAGGCGCGTGAGCACGTCGTAGCTGATGGTGCGGCTCCAGCCCGCGAACTCGTCCACGGTGATCTGGTCGCCGATCAACGTGACGAGATCGCCACGCCGCACGGCATTCTCCGGAAGCTCGGTGATGTCGACCGCGATCAGGTCCATCGACACGCGCCCGACCACCGGGCAGCGACGGCCGGCGACGACGACCTCGCCGCCGGTGAGCGTATCGGAGGCGCCGACCGGGCGCGGATAGCCGTCGGCATAGCCCGCGGTCACGATCGCCAGGCGCGTGGGGCGCTTGGCCGTCCAGGTGGCATTGTATCCGACGGTGACCCCGCGCTCGACCGTCCGGAGCTGCGCAACGCGCGCCTTCAGATCGATCACCGGTTCCATGGGATTATCGCCGCCGGGAACGGGATTCCCGCCAAAGAGCGCGATCCCCGGCCGCACGACGTCGAAATGCGCCGAGGCGCCGAGGAAGATGCCCGCCGAGTTGGCGACGGAGACGGCAATGCCACGAAACATCAGGCGCAAGTCGCGCAGGATCTCGATCTGCCGGCGGTTGAGCGGGTGATCCGGCTCGTCGGCGCAGGCAAGGTGGCTCATGATCAGCGTGATGCCGTGGCCCGGCATCTTGCAGCGCGTGGCAAGGGCTTCGGCTTCCGCGAGCCCGAGACCGAGCCGGTTCATGCCGGTGTCGAACTGCAGGGCCGCGCCACCGTGCCACTTGCTGACCGCGCGAAAGCCATCCCACTCGGCAAGCTCGGCAAGATTGCCGATCACCGGCTGGGCATCGATTTCAGCAAAGGCGGCTGCGCTTCCCGGCACGATTCCATTGGTGACGTAGATGGCGGCGTCCGGAAGGACCGCGCGCAGGCGGCGCGCGTCGGGGAGCTGGGCCACGAAGAACGTTCTGCAGCCAGCCTCGGCCAACGCCTCGGAAATCGGCTCGAGGCCGCACCCATAGGCGTCCGCCTTGACCACGGCCGCGACCTCCGCGGGGGCGGCGTAGTTCGTCAGCGCCTTCCAGTTCCGCACGATGGCGCGGCAATCGATCGTCAGGATGCCGCTGGCTTCGAGCTCGGCCGGCCCCCCGGTGGTAATGACCGGCTCCGGCGCGCCCGCGCCAGGGAGCTCAGCCTCGGAAGAATTGGCCTTGCGAAACAGCATGTTGAGGATTTCCCCGGATCACGCCTCCGGCGTGACCTATGTCAGGCGAATATCGGCCCGCGCAGCCAGCTCGGCAAGGGTGGCGGCCCCCGGCCGAAGCTTACGCCGGCAGCCGGTGGGCCTCGTCGAGGTCGGCAAAGCGCGTGACGTTGGCCTCGAACTGCAGCTTCACGGTGCCGGTCGGGCCGTGGCGCTGCTTGCCGATGATGACCTCGGCGAGGCCGTGCACGGCACTCATCTCGATCTGCCACTTCTCGTATTCGGGCGTACCGGGCCGCGGCTCCTTGCCGGCGAGGTAGTACTCCTCGCGGAAGACGAACATCACCACGTCTGCGTCCTGCTCGATCGAGCCGGATTCGCGCAGGTCCGAGAGCTGCGGGCGCTTGTCGTCGCGGCTCTCGACCGCGCGCGAGAGCTGCGACAATGCCAGGACCGGCACGTTGAGTTCCTTCGCGAGCGCTTTGAGATTGGTGGTGATTTCCGTGATTTCCTGCACGCGCCCTTCGGCGGCGCGGCGGCCCGAGCCGGACAGGAGCTGGATATAGTCCACGACCAGCAGGTCGAGCCCGCGCTGCCGCTTGAGGCGACGGGCACGGGCGGCGAGCTGGGCGATGGAGAGGCCGCCGGTCTCGTCGATGTAGAGCGGGATCTGCTCCATCTCGCGCGCCTTCTCGGCGATGCGGTCGAAGGCGGCCGGGTCGATCTCGCCGCGGCGGATGCGATAGGACGGAATCTCGGTCTGCTCGGCGATGATACGGGTCGCGAGCTGCTCGGCCGACATTTCGAGCGAGAAGAAGCCCACGATGCCGCCGTTGGTGGTCACCACGCGGCCATCGACCTGGGTCTCGCCCTGCCAGGCCTTGGCAATGTTGTAGGCGAGGTTGGTGGCGAGCGCGGTCTTGCCCATGCCCGGACGTCCGGCGAGCACGACAAGGTCCGAGCGCTGCAACCCGCCCATCTTGGCGTCGAGGTCCCTCAGGCCGGTGGCGATGCCGGAGAGGCGGCCGTCGCGCTGATAGGCCTGCGCGGCCATGTCGACGGCGGTGGTCAGCGCGCGCGAGAAGCGCTGGAAGCCGCCGTCATATTTGCCGGTCTCGGCCAGCTCGAACAGCCGCCGTTCGGCGTCTTCGATCTGCGATTGCGGTGCGAAATCGACGGGAGCGTCGTAGGCGACGTTGACCATGTCCTCGCCGATCAGGATCAGCGAACGGCGCAGTGCGAGGTCGTAGATCGTGCGGCCGTAGTCTTCCGCATTGATCACGGTCGTGGCTTCGGCGGCGAGGCGCGCGAGATATTGGCTCGCCGTGAGCCCGACAATGTCGATGTCCGGCGGCAGGAACGTCTTGAGCGTAACCGGCGTCGCGACCTTGCCGGCGCGGATCAGGCTGCCGGCGAGTTCGAACAGCTTCTGATGGATCGGCTCGAAGAAATGCGGCGGCTCGAGGAAGTCCGAGACCCGGTAGAACGCTTCGTTGTTGACGAGAATCGCGCCGAGCAGGGCCTGCTCGACTTCGATGTTATGTGGCGCCACCCGAAAGTTTACGGGCGCCTGGGCCAATTGCAGGCGAGCAGTCGATTCGACAGCCATGGTATTCCGGCGAAGTTGTAACCCGATGAGCGAAGGGACTGGTCATACGCGTCTCAACAACGCCAACACAACACGACCTGTGCATGGAGACTTAACATCGCGTTTCGGTGCGCAATACGCGCCGACTCGCGCTGTCCCCGTTCATCACTGGCGGTAGATTACCCGGCAATGAAGGCTTGACCGTGGCGAAAATCCGAATCGCTGGCTACTCGCCGGCGAGGCGGATGGGTGCGCTCTCGCGCCCTTCCATCGAACGCAGCTTGTCCTCGACCTTGCCGATGTAGTCGCGCGTCATCGGCACGATTCCCTGGCGCTTGGTGAGCTGGAGCTGGAAATTCATCATGTTCTGCTGGCGGAACGCCATCTCGGAGGCCGCGAGATAGAATTCCCACATACGCACGAAACGGGCGTCGTAGAGGCGCTCGACCTCTTCCCGGTGGGCCAGGAAACGCTCGCGCCAAGCCTTGAGCGTCTCGGCATAGTGCAGGCGCAGGATTTCGATGTCGTTGACGAGGAGGCCTGCGCGCTCGATCGCGGGAAGCACCTCGGACAGGGCGGGGATGTAGCCGCCGGGGAAAATGTACTTGGCGATCCAGGCGTTTGTCGTGTTCGGGCCTTCCGAGCGACCAATCGAGTGCAGCAGGATCACGCCGTCGTCCGCGAGGACTTCCGCGCATTTGCGGAAGAACGTGTCGTAATGCCCGACCCCCACGTGCTCGAACATGCCGACCGAGATGATACGGTCGAATTTCTCGTTCAGGTCGCGGTAGTCCTGCATGCGGAAATCGAGCGCGTCCGTCAGATGCTGCTCGCCCGCGCGCGACTTGGCGATGGCAAGCTGCTCCTGCGAGAGGGTAATGCCGGTGACGCGCGCGCTGCAGAACTTCGCCAGATAGATGGCAAGGCCGCCCCAGCCGCATCCGATGTCGAGGACCCGCGCTTGCGGCTTGACCAGAAGCTTTGCGGCGAGATGACGCTTCTTGGCAAGCTGGGCGTCGTCGAGGCTGGCGCCGGGGGCTTCAAAGTAGGCGCAGCTATACTGCCGGTCGGAATCGAGGAACAGCGAGTAGAGGCGGGCGTCGAGGTCGTAGTGATGCGCGACGTTCTGGCGCGAGCGCCCGCGCGGGTTGTACTGCTGCAGACGCTTCCACAGGAGCCGAAAGACCCGGTGGGGCTTGGTCCAGCGCGGGGGGCCAACGACCATCTCCTGGCCGAGTGCGAGTTCGAGAAAATCGGCGATCGAACCCTGTTCGATCACGAGCTCCCCGTCCATGTAGGCCTCGCCGAGGCGCAATTCCGGATCGGACAGCACCTTGAGCTGGCCCGACCGGCTGGTGAAACGGATGGCGACGGGATTGCCGGTGCCATCGCCGGCCTGGAACGCGGTGCCGCCCGCACCCGTCACCTTCAGATTGCCGTGCCTGAACACCGAATGGATTGCGGTTCGCAGCAAGGTATCCATCGTGAACTCCACGCGCAGCGCGCCCCGCCGCATTGAATGGACTTCGGACTCAAATCAGAATGATGTTCGCCCAGGGCAACTGGCCCTGCCAGAATTAGACCAAAGTCCGACGATAGGGGCAATCGCGCAGGGGCTTCCCCGAAGGGACGTGACCTGACAAATAAGCATGACAGCGTCCGCAAGCATCCTGCGCCCATTCGGAGAACAGATGTTTTATCGCCCTTGGCTGATCGTCATTGGCATCGCGAGCCTTCCGGGCCCGGCCTTGGCGCAGGTGACCGACTACACGGCCGGCAAAACCCCGCCGCAACTGTTCGCAAGCGATTGCTCGGCGTGCCATTCCTCGCCGCGCGGCCTCGCCAAGAGCAAGGACGTGCGCTCGCTCGCGGGTTTCCTGCGCGAGCACTACACGACCAAGCAGGAAACAGCGGCCGCGCTCGCCGCGTTCCTTGCTGGCCAGCCGGCCGAAGCCCGCGCCCCGGCCGCCGAGCCCCGCGGGCGGCACGTCGCGCCGCGCAGCCGTCCGGCGGCAGCGCCGGCGGAGGCGCCTGCGGACACGACGATCGCCGCGCCGGAACCGGGCCCTGCAGAGGGAGGCCGGCGTGCACGTCCGGCCCGGGAGGCTGCCAAGCCCCCTGCGTCCACGCCGCGTGGCAAGAAGCCCGACTCAAAGGCAGATGCCAAGCCAGACGCAAAGCCCGACGCCAAGCCGGAGGTGAAGCCGGATCCGGCGGAAGCGGCGCGCGAGGCCGCGCACGCGACCGAAGAAGCCGAGAAGCAGCGTGCCGCCGAGGACGCTGCAAAGGAAGCCCGGGACGCCCGGCGCGCCAAGGTGCACGATTACGCCACCTCCGGCGATCCGGCGACGCCACAGACCGCGCCTGACGCGGCCGCGCCCGCGGCCGGTGCATCCGAGCAGGCGCCCGCAGACGCGGCGAAATCCGATGGGCCCGGCGAGTCCAACGCAAATGAGGCCAAGAGCGGCGAAGCGAAAGCTGACGCCTCCAAGACGGACAGCGCGCACTCTGACGATTCCAAGGCGAGCGGCGCCAAGACGACCGAACCGAAGACGAGCGAGCCCGCCTCCACCGACCCGAAGGCCGGGGAGCGGTCGCAGTCGGAGGCGCCGGCCAAGCCGGGGGCAGGGGAGGGCCGCTCCCCGCCCGGCTGAGTCTCGTGGCCGCAGAACAACTCAAAAGCCCCGGGCGTGAGCCCGGGGCTTTTGCATTTCGACGCGGGTGCGCCGCGTATCGGCGCGCTATTCCTTGCCTTCGGCCTCGGCCGGCGCCTCGCCCTCGGGCGCGCCGAGTTCGGCCTCCTCGGGACGCTCGAACATGCTCTGGGCGACTTCGAGCGCCTCCTGGGCCTCGGTGCGCTCGCGGCTGATCGTGATGTCCTCGCCCCGCTTCAGCCGCTCGATCTCATCGACATTGCGCGCGACGTTGACGGTGACGGTGACGTCCACCTCGGGATGCAGCGCGATCGGCACGACATGACGGCCGATCATCTTGATCGGCGCGTTCAGCGCGATCTGAGTGCGGTTGACGGTGAAGCCGGCCTCGTCCAGCAGGGCGGCGAGGTCGCGCGTCGACACCGAGCCGAAGAGCTGGCCGGTCTCGGAGGCCTGGCGCAGCACGTCGAGGGCGTAGCCGTTGAGCTTGTCCGCCACCTTCTCGGCCTCACCGCGCTGTTCGAGGTTGCGCGCCTCGAGCTGCGCCTTCATCGCCTCGAACTTGGCCTTGTTGTCCTTGGTCGCCCGCAGCGCCTTGCCCTGCGGCAGCAGGAAGTTGCGAGCGAAGCCGTCCTTGACGCGGACTGTCTCGCCCATCTGCCCGAGCTTGGCGATGCGTTGCAGCAGGATCACTTCCATTGGTCTGTCTCCGTTGTTCGTTCGTGACTCATGTGGTGGGTTTCGGCGGTCCGCCGCGCGAGGCGCGCGTGCGGAAATCAAATGCGGTGTCGGCGAGGCCGAGGATGCTTGCGAGGATGATGGGCCAGCCCAGCAGGAGAAGGGCCGCATAGAGCGAGCCCAGCAGCAATGGGCGCGCGTTCATGCCGCGCGTGAGGACGTGCAGCACCGCCAGGCCGAGAGCGCCGTACGCCACGAGGAGGGCGGCCGACGTGACTGCTCCGACGATGCCGATCATGCCGGGCAGGAACGAAGCCGCGATCGCGACCGCGGTGGCGCCGGTCGCAGCGAGTGGAAAGCGCATCGACGGCACGTCCGGCCACGGTCGCCGCAGTCCGCCGGAGACGCGGATGACGCGTCCGGCGAGCCACAGGTTGAGCAGATAGGTCACGGTGCCGAGCGCGGCCGCCGCCGGCGGGATCACCGCCACCAGGAAGTCGAGCAGCACCTTGGGATCCGAGCCGCCGGGTGTCGCAAGAGGAGCGTCGGCAGGCGTGCCTGTCTGCGCGCGCAGCACACGCTCGAAGCCGCCGCGCAATGCGCCTTCGAAGCTCGCCTGGTCGAAGCCGAAGTAGGGAATGGCAAGCACCACCGACAGGATGCCGAGCGCGGCTGCCCACAGCACGAGACGCCCGGGGGGATACCATTCGAGCTCGCCCTCGAGGGTGCCCGGCCGCGCCAGCATCGCGAGATAGCCAAGCCACCACGCCGGCAGCCCGACCCCTACGAGATACGCAGTGAAGAACTTGAAGCTGAACACCGCGCCGAGGCCGGCTGCCGAGACGATCGCGGCGATGAGACCGGCCCAGTGGCTCCAGCCGATCGCGGCAATGAGAATCGGGAGCGGCGCGAGATAGAAGAGGGCCAGCGAGAACGCCGAGCCGGACGCAATCGAGGCGAACAGCAGTGCCGCTGCCGCGCCCGCGCCAAGTCCGACCATGAGGATCTGCGTCATCGCAAGCTGTCCCGCTTTCGCGGTTAGAGGCGGATCGCGTCCGCCCCAACCATGGCCCGCGGATCATCCGCGGACCTCGCTATGTTTGCCGCAGGCGCTCTCGCCTAACGGATGACGTACGGCAGCAGGCCGAGGAAGCGCGCACGCTTGATCGCGGCGGCCAGCTCGCGCTGCTTCTTGGCCGACACCGCCGTAATGCGGCTCGGCACGATCTTGCCGCGCTCGGAGATATAGCGCTGCAGGAGCTTCACATCCTTGTAGTCGATCTTCGGAGCATTGGCGCCGGAGAACGGACAGGTCTTGCGACGGCGAAAGAACGGGCGGCGCGCGCCACCGGATGACATCATGCTCATGGCTTATTCCTCAACGCTCGCGCCGGCCTCGTCCTCGTCGCGGCGACGACGCTCGCCACGATCGCCGCGGTCACGGTCACCGCGGTCACGGTCGCCGCGCTCACCGGCCCGACGCTCGTCGCGCTCGGCCTTGCGCATCATGGCGGACGGACCTTCCTCGAGTTCCTCGACGCGGATGGTCATGAAGCGCAGCACGTCTTCGTTGATGCGCTCCTGGCGCTCGACCTCGGTGATCGCCGCGGGCGGAGCTTCGACATTGAGAAGGGTGTAGTGCGCCTTGCGGTTCTTCTTCACCCGGAAGCTGAGCGACTTGAGGCCCCAGTATTCGGTCTTGGTGACCTTGCCACCGAGCCCTTCGATGACGCCCTTGAACTGATTCGTGAGATCTTCAACCTGCTGGGCCGAGACGTCCGGCCGCGCAAGATAGACGTGTTCGTACATTGGCATGGAATGCCTTTCCCTTGTTCGAGCTCGTTCGGCGCTAAGCCCTTCGTGCCCTTCGGGAAGGCTCGAAAGTTCTCAGGAAGGCGGGAACACCGGACGCCGGATCACACGATCCTGCCAGGGAGCGACCTGCCCACCGGCCGTCCGTTCAGCTCCCGGCCGGGGCGAGCGGAAGCCGCGGTTATAGGGATTTTGGGGGCAAAAGCAAGGCGATCGGGCCTGTTAACGGGGCTGGCAGCCTTGACAGGGCTGTCACACAAGTGTCTTTCGGCGCGATTTTTGGTCGGGGGCCAACATGTCGATTGCATTCGTCTTTCCGGGCCAGGGCAGCCAGGCGGTGGGCATGGGCAAAGCCCTGGCGGACGCGTTCCCGGTCGCCCGGGCGGTATTTGACGAGGTCGACGGGGCTCTGGGCGAGCGGCTGTCCGCGGTGATGTGGGACGGCCCGGCCGACACCCTGATGCTGACCGAGAACGCCCAGCCGGCTCTCCTCGCCACCTCGATGGCGGCGCTGCGGGTGCTGGAATCGGAGGCGGGGGTCGACCTTGGGCGCGACGTCGCGTTCGTCGCCGGGCACTCGCTCGGCGAGTACTCCGCGCTGGCCGCGGCGCGGGCGTTCGCCCTCGCGGACGCGGCGCGCCTCGTGCGTCTGCGCGGCCGTGTCATGCAGAAGGCGGTCCCGGTCGGGGTCGGCGCCATGGCCGCGCTGCTCGGCCTCGAATTCGAGGCGGCCACGGCGGTCGCGGCCGAGGCGGCTCAGGGCGAGGTGTGCCAGGCCGCCAACGACAACGGGGGCGGCCAGGTCGTGGTCTCGGGCGACAAGGCGGCGGTCGAGCGCGCGGTCGAGCTCGCCAAGGCGCGTGGCGCCAAGCGCGCCATGATGCTGCCGGTGTCCGCCCCCTTCCATTGTGCGCTGATGCAACCGGCCGCCGATGCGATGGCGCAGGCGCTGGCCAAGGTGGAGGTGAAGGCGCCGGTGGTGCCGGTGGTCGCCAATGTCGTGGCAGGCCCCGTCACGCAGCCGGGCGAGATTGTGCAGAGGCTGGTCGAGCAGGTCACCGGCACGGTGCGCTGGCGCGAATCCGTGGCCTTCATGGCGGGACAGGGCGTGGCGACGTTCTATGAGCTCGGGGCCGGCAAGGTTCTGAGCGGTCTCGTCAAGCGGATCGCAGAAGGCGCGAGCGGTGTGGCGATTGGCGCGCCGGCCGACGTCGCCGCCTTCAAGGCTTCGCGTGCGTGATTTCGCAGGTGCACGTAAGGGGCCGGAAACGCCCGGCTTTCGGACGCCGCCCGTGCTGGCAAACGGATTCGAACTATGATAACCGAACCTCCGCTTCGGTTGGCAGTGCCCGGCGGGCGGTTGCTTTTCGCCTCTGCTTGGATCACAACCAGCCGGGATCGACATGACGATCGAACGTCCGCATAGGGCTATTTCTCAGCTCCACTCCGGGGCCTGAAGACGAGGGTTGAAAATGAGTGATATCGCCGAGCGCGTTAAGAAGATCGTCGTGGAGCACCTGGGGGTCGAGCCGGAGAAGGTGAACGAGTCCGCGAGCTTCATTGACGACCTCGGTGCCGACAGCCTCGATACGGTCGAACTGGTCATGGCGTTCGAGGAAGAGTTCGGCTGTGAGATTCCAGATGATGCCGCCGAGACCATTTTGACGGTCGGCGACGCGGTGAAGTTCCTCGAGAAGAACGCCAAAGGCTAAGCTTTCGGCGAGGCCGGTGCGGCCCGCAGCGGTAGTGGCGGGCAGTCCCTTCGGCCCGCCCAACTGCGGCACGTTGCTGGATACCCCTTCCGGATCGCGCTTGGCGTCCGCGCAGCGATTGTGGCGCGCGGGCGCTTTGATCACGTGGGCTTTGATAGCGTGGGCCGAGGGGTTAGATACTAGATGAGAAAAACAGGCCGTTGGGCCGGAGCAGGGAACCAGCAATGAGGCGTGTCGTCGTCACCGGTCTAGGCATGCTCACGCCGCTCGGTTGCGGGGTCGAACCAACGTGGCGGCGCATCGTCGCGGGCGAGAGCGGGGCGCGCAAGATCGAGAAGTTCGACGTCTCCGATCTTCCGTGCAAGATCGCGGCGAGCGTCGAACGCGGCGACGGCAGCAACGGCTCCTACAATCCAGACAAATGGATGGAGCCGAAGGAGCAGCGCAAGGTCGACGATTTCATCATCTACGCCATGTGCGCGGCGCGTCAGGCGCTGGACGATTCCGGCTGGAAGCCCACGAGCTATGAGGAGCAGACGCGCACCGGCGTGCTGATCGGTTCGGGCATCGGCGGGATCGAAGGCATCGCGGAGACCGCGATCATCCTCAAGGAGAAGGGTCCGCGCCGCGTGTCGCCGTTCTTCATTCCGGGACGGCTCATCAATCTCGCATCAGGCTACGTTTCGATCGAGTTCGGACTCAAGGGCCCCAATCATGCCGTGGTGACGGCGTGCTCGACCGGCGCGCACGCCATCGGCGACGCCGCGCGGCTGATCGCGCTCGACGATGCCGACGTGATGCTCGCGGGCGGCACCGAATCGCCGATCAACCGCATCAGTCTCGCGGGCTTCGCGGCTTGCCGCGCACTGTCCACCGGGTTCAACGAGACGCCGCAGCGCGCCTCGCGGCCCTACGACAAGGACCGCGACGGCTTCGTGATGGGCGAGGGCGCCGGCGTGGTCGTGCTCGAGGAGTACGAGCACGCGAAGGCGCGCGGCGCCAAGATCTATGCCGAAGTGGTTGGCTACGGCCTCACCGGCGACGCACACCACATCACTGCGCCGGCCGAGGACGGCGACGGCGCGTTCCGCTGCATGTCGGCGGCGATCAAGCGTGCCGGCATCTCGCCGGCCGAGATCGACTATATCAATGCGCACGGCACCTCGACCCCGCTGGGCGACGAGATCGAACTCGGCGCCGTGCAGCGCGTGGTCGGCAATGCCGCCGGGCGCATCTCGATGTCGTCGACGAAGTCGTCGATCGGACACCTGCTCGGTGCCGCGGGCGCGGTGGAGGCGATCTTCTCGGTGCTCGCGATCCGCGACCAGATCGCCCCGCCGACCATCAACCTGGAAAATCCATCGGTCGAAACGGCGATCGACCTCGTCCCCAACCAGGCGCGCAAGCGCGAGATCAACGTGGCGCTGTCCAACTCCTTTGGGTTCGGCGGTACCAACGCATCGCTCGTGTTTCGTCGCGTGGCGTGAGCGCGGCGCGACCGACTGTGCGATTTAGCCACGATCGGGAAAACTTCCTCGCGCGCGGCCGCTGGTGTAACGTCCCGCCAGGAACGGTGTGAATCGACGGGTATCGTGCAGGCATGCTGTGGCGCAAAGGTGAGGCGAAGCGGGGCGCTTCGGTAGATCGTCCGGGCGACCGCATGCCCGAGCCGGAAAGGCGCGGCCCGACGGGCGCTGGCCCTGATCCCTCGCTCGATCGCCGCCTCGCCGCCAAGTCGCCGCGCGCCGCCTTGGAACCGGAGCGCGTCAGGCCGCCGACGCGGCGCTCGGCTGCGGCCAAGCATCCCATGGTCGTCGCGGCAAGCCTGGTGCTCACGCTCATCACCGTTGCGGCACTGCTGGCTGTCGCGGCCGTCGCTGTCGGAAAGCGGCAACTGCAGGCGGCCGGACCGCTTGTCCAAGAGAAGGTCGTGAACATTCCGCGCGCAGGCGTGCGCGACGTTGCGGATACGCTCGAGCGGGAAGGTGTTATCGAGCAGCCGTGGTTCTTCATCGCGGCCGTGCTGGTGCAGAAGTCGCGCGGCGACCTCAAGTCGGGCGAATACCTGTTCGCCAGGCACGCGTCGCTGCAGGACGTGATCAACACCATCATCGAAGGCAAGGTCGTCCAGCATCCGATCACGATCCCCGAGGGGCTCACCTCCGAGCAGATCGTGCAGCGGCTTCTCGACATCGATATTCTCGCCGGCAACATTCGCGAGATCCCGCGCGAAGGCAGCCTGCTGCCGGAGACCTATCGTTTCACGCGTGGGACGCAGCGCGAGCAGGTGATCCAGCGCATGCAACAGGCTCAGCGCCGCCTGCTGCAGGACGTCTGGGAGCGCCGCAACCCGGACCTGCCGCTCAAGTCGCCGGAGGAACTGCTCACGCTCGCCTCCATCGTTGAGAAGGAGACGGGCAAGCCCGAGGAGCGTGCGCGCGTCGCCGCCGTGTTCGTCAACCGGCTCAAGCAGCGCATGAAGCTGCAGTCCGACCCGACGATCATCTATGGCCTGGTCGGAGGGAAGGGCACGCTCGGCCGCCCGATCACGCGTAGCGAGATCACGCAGCCCACGCCCTACAACACCTACACCATCGAAGGGCTGCCGCCCGGGCCGATCGCCAATCCGGGGCGAGCCGCGCTCGAAGCCACCGCCAATCCCGCGCGCACGCGCGAGATCTTCTTCGTCGCCGACGGCAGCGGCGGCCACGCCTTCTCGGAGACGCTCGACCAGCACCAGCGCAATGTCGCCAAGCTGCGCGCGCTCGAGCAGCAGCAGAACGACTCCTCGGTCGGTGCGACGGCCGAGCCTGCGGCGCCAGCGCCGGCCAGCGAAGCGCCGGCCCCCGCGGCGGCGCCCACGAACGGCCGCCCGCGCGCCGCGGCCCGTCCTGCAAATCCGCGCCCGGCGCCCGCTCCGCAGCAGCCGGCGACGTCGACGATGCCGCGGCTCAACCAGCCGCGCCATTGACGCGCGGGGCGGCCGGGGCGGCGCGGAACGGTTCCCACATCCGCTCCTGATGCGCTAGTTTCGCCCACCATTCCGAACGGGATTCGCACGAGCCGCCGATGGCCTTGTCCAGCATGACCGGGTTTGCCCGCAGCCAGGGCGTGTCGGGCACCTATGCCTGGGCCTGGGAGATCAAATCCGTCAACGCAAAGGGCTACGACCTGCGGCTGCGGCTGCCGCCCGGCTGGGACGCGGTCGATCCGCTCGTGCGCGCGCGGGCGGCGGAAGCGTTCACGCGCGGGACCTTGCAGGCCGCACTGACGGTCGAACGTCAGGGCGTGGCGCCCACGGTGCGCGTCAATGAGTCGGTGCTCGATGCGGTGGTTGCCACGCTGCAGACGCTTGGCACGCGCATCAAGGCAGAGCCGGCGCGGCTCGACGGCATCCTGGCGGTGCGCGGCGTGATCGACGTGGTTGATGCGCAGGAGAACGCCGACGAACGCCGCGCGGCGGAGACGGCGGTGACAGCCGGCTTCGGCGCGGCGGTGAAGAGCCTCGCCGACATGCGCCGGCACGAGGGCGATGCGCTGGGACGTGTCCTGGCCGAACGGCTCAACGAGATCGCCGCGCTGACCGCGCGGGCCGACGCCGCGCCCGGGCGAAAGCCCGAGGCGATCCGCAAGCGGCTCGCCGAGCAAATCGCCGCCCTGATGGAACTCGGCCGTTTCGACGAGGACCGCCTGCACCAGGAAGCGATCCTGATGGCGGCCAAGGCGGACGTGCGCGAAGAGCTCGATCGACTGGCGGCGCATGTCGCGCAGGCGCGCAGCTTGCTGGATGCCGGCGGGCCGGTGGGCAGGCGGCTCGATTTCCTGTCGCAGGAACTCAACCGCGAGTCCAATACGCTCTGCGCGAAGTCGAACGATGTCGAGCTCACCACGGTCGGGTTGGAACTGAAGTCGGTGGTCGAGCAGTTCCGCGAACAGGTCCAGAATCTGGAGTGAGCGATGGCGCATGAAGGCGTCGCACGCCGCGGATTGATGCTCGTGTTGTCCTCGCCGTCCGGCGCCGGCAAGACGACGCTGTCGCGCCGCCTGTTGGCCGAGAAGCAGGCGGAACTGTCGGTATCGGTGACGACCCGGCCGCAGCGGCCGGGCGAGATCGACGGCCAGCACTATCATTTCATCGACAAGCGGCGCTTCGAGGAGATGGTGCGGCAGAGCGAGCTGCTCGAATGGGCGACCGTGTTCGGCAACAGCTACGGCACCCCGCGCGCGCCCGTGGAGGCGGCCCTCGAGGCGGGGCGCGACATGCTGTTCGATCTCGATTGGCAGGGCACGCAGCAACTGCGCGAGAAGGCGCGCGACGATCTCGTGAGCGTATTCGTGCTGCCACCCTCCATCCCGGAGCTGGAGCGCAGGCTGCGCAGCCGCGCGCAGGATCCCGATCCGGTAATTCGTGCGCGCATGGCCAAGGCCGGCGACGAGATGAGTCACTGGGCCGAGTACGACTACGTGGTCATCAACGAAGACATCGAGCAGAGCGCGGCGCAGGTGCGTGCGATTCTCGCTGCGGAAAGGCTGCGGCGCGAACGTCAGATCGGCCTGACCGAGTTCGTGCGCGGGCTGCAGTCGCAGCTATAGAGTTGGTTCCGGCGGTCAGCCGAGAAAGCTGCCGCTGCGGAAATCCATGAAGGCTTGGCGGACCTCGGCCTCGGTGTTCATCACGAACGGGCCCCCGAACGCCACCGGCTCGTTGATCGGCGGGCTTGCGAACAGCAGCGCGCGCAGCGGCGCCTCGGCGGAAATGGTCACCGTGTCGGTGCCGTCGCCCGGTGAAGGATCGAGCCAGGCAACCTGCGTCGTGGCGACAGGGACTTGCTTGCCGCCGAACCGGCCCGTGCCCGCGAGCACATAGATGAAGCCGCGGTGATCCGCCGGTAGCTCTTGCGTGAAGCTCTTGCCCGCTTCGATGCGGATGTCGACGAGCATCATCGGCCAGTCGCTGCCGTGCGGCTGCGCCACGTCGCAGGAGCGGCCCGCATAGAGGCGGACCTCGGTGCCGTCGATGCGCCGCACGGGGACGTCGGCGGCGCGCTGGTTGACATAGCGCGCCCTGGTCATCTTCAGCCTGGCGGGCAGGTTGAGCCAAAGCTGCAGGGTATGCGCCATCTCGTTGCGATACGGCATCTCGCTGTGCATGACGCCGCGGCCCGCCGTCATCCACTGCACGTCGCCTGCGTGCAGGACGCCATGCCCGCCGGTGTGGTCGCGGTGCTCGAGCGCGCCCTCGAGGACGAACGTGACCGTCTGCATGCCGCGGTGGGGGTGTGTCTCGAAACCGCGCGGCGCTGCGAACCAGTCTTCCGACAGCATCAGGAAGGGCGTGGTCGAGCCGTAACCGTCGGGCGGAAACACGAGTTGCTTGTCGTGCACCTGCTCGGAGGGGCCGCGGCGGATGACGCCGTGAACGCGCGCAATCTCCCTGTCCATGACCTCTCCCAAATCCATTCGGCTTATCTAGCGCGCGGGCGGCACGCGTGTCGGCATGGCGGGCGCACCCGCGGGTTATTCGGATCATGACCTCAGGGTGAGCCGCCCGGGCCGCTCGCGGCGAACGCACGCGCCAGGGCGGCAAAACCCTCGACGGGAACGTCTTCGGCCCGGTTCGTGGGATCAATCCCGGCCGCGGACAATAGTGCGGCCGGGTCCTTGCCGAGCGCGCGCAGGCTCTGGCGAAGCATCTTGCGGCGTTGGCCGAAGGCCGCGGCAGTGACGCGCTCCAGCGCCGGAAGTTCGCAAGGCAGCGGCTGGCCCCGCGGCACGAGGCGCACGAGCGAGGACGTGACCTTGGGCGGCGGAACGAACGCGGACGGCGCGATATCGAACAGAATCCTGGTTTCGCAGCGCCAGTTGGCCAGCACCGACAGCCGTCCATAGGCCTTGGTATTTGGCGAGGCGACGATGCGCTCGGCGACCTCGCGCTGGAACATCAACACGAGTGAATCGTACCACGGCGGCCAGGGTGTGGCCGACAGCCAGCCCGTCAGCAACGCCGTGGCGATGTTATAGGGCAGGTTGGCGACGATGCGGGCGGGGCCGTCGAGATGCGGCCGCGGATCGAATTCCAGTGCGTCGGCTTCGATGATCTGCAGCCGACCGGGATAGCGTTCGCCGATCTCGGCGAGCGCGGCCACCGCCCGCGCATCGCGCTCGATCGCGATCACGCGGCGCGCGCCGTGGGCGAGAAGGGCGCGTGTGAGCCCGCCCGGCCCGGGTCCGATTTCGACGACGGTCACGGCCTCGAGCGGGCCGGCGGCGCGAGCGATGCGGCCGGTGAGATTGAGGTCGAGCAGGAAATTCTGGCCGAGCGATTTCCTGGCGGTGAGGCCGTGGCGCCGGATCACGTCCCGCAGCGGAGGGAGGTCGTCGACGGCGCTCATGGCGCTGCGGCGCCAGCAGGGCTCTCCTGCATCGCCAGCCGCGAGGCGAGCTTGAGCGCCGCGATCAGACTCGAGGGATCGGCGCGGCCGGTCCCCGCGATGTCGAAGGCGGTCCCGTGGTCGGGCGAGGTGCGTACGAAGGGCAGACCCAGCGTAACGTTCACCGCATGATCGAAGGCCAGTGTCTTGATCGGGATCAGCGCCTGGTCGTGATACATGCAGAGCGCTGCGTCATAGTTCGCCCGCGCGCCGGCGTGGAACATCGTGTCGGCCGGCAGCGGGCCACGCGCGTCGATACCGTCCGAGATGAGCTGGCGCACCGCGGGTGCGACGATGTCGCGGTCTTCGCTCCCCATCGCACCGTTTTCACCGGCGTGCGGATTGAGGCCGGCGATTGCGAGCCGCGGCTGTGTGACCCGAAAGCGCTCCCTAAGATCGCGCGCGACGATGCGGCCGGTTGAGACGATCAAGTCCGTGCTGAGCACCGCCGGTACCTGCGTCAGAGGCAGATGGATCGTCACGGGCACGACGGCGAGTTCGGGCGCCCAGAGCATCATCACGGGCTGAATGGTGCGGCCAACGTGCTCAGAGGCGAGGCGGGCGAGAAACTCGGTATGGCCGGGTTCGGCGAAGCCGGACCGGTAAAGCACGTTCTTGGCAATCGGGTTGGTGACGACCGCGCGGGCCTTACCCGCCAGCACGTCGGACACCGCGCGGCGGATGGCGGCGATCGCCAAGGGGGCACTGCTCTCGTCCGGATGTCCGGCGGGAGCGGTGGCGGGGAGGCCGACATCTACCACGGGCAAGGCACGGACGAACGCCTCCGCGGCCGCATCGGGCATGACCTCGGCGACCGGCAGATCGATGCCGAGCGCCTTTGCACGCCGCGTCATGAAGCGCGGATCGCCAATCAGATAGAACGGTGCCAGGCCAAGTTCGGATCTCTTGAGCCAGACCGCAATGACGAGGTCGGGTCCGATGCCGGCGGGTTCACCGAGTGTTACCGCCAACGGCTTTGGCATCGCTCCCGTCCTTGAATTCGATCATCGCTTGCCTGCGAAGGTCCTTGAGGTACTTCTCCGCAGCCGCCTTGAACTTCTCGGAGAAGAGCTCGTTCTGCACCTGTCGCTTCGCGATTGAATCGCCCCTGGCCTCCCGCTTCGAGCAAAGCGCGAAGACTTCGACGCCTTGCTGCGTCACTTCGGGCGCGGTCAGTTTGCCGACCGGGGTTTTGTCGAGGATCTCGCGCAAGGCCGGCGCGAGGTCAGCCGAGGACTTGCGGATCGGCTCGCGGACGGCGACGTCGCGCATCCTGCGGGCCAGGGGGACGCCGCTGTCGCAGTCGGCAAAGCGCTCTCTGAGGGTTTCCGCGTCGCGTTTGCGCGCCTCGAACGCTCCGGCGGGGGAATTGCGCGGCACCACGAACAGGATCGGACGCAGCGTGTAGTCGTATGTGACCTCGGTCTTGTCGTCCTTGCCCCTGGTCTCGAGCGCGAGCGCGACCTCTTTCTCATTCTGCTGCAGGCTTGGAGAGAATTTGCCGCGCACGATCTGCTGCCAGACCATCTCAGAGCGAATACGGTCCTTGAGCGTGTAGGCGGCGACACCCTGCTGCGCGAGCACCTTCACGAGGCCTTCACCATCCAGGCGCATGCGATGCGCCATCTCGTTGAAAGCCTTGTTGACGTCGTCATCGTCGATCTCGAGCCTGTAGCGCTTTGCGATGTGGATCTTGAGCTTGTCGTTGATCAGGTCGTCCACGACGTCGCGACGCGAGGGCGCCTTGCGGGTGGTGAGCTGTATCAACTTGCTGCGCTGTTCGACGTCGTAGCTCGTAATCGGATCGCCGTTGACGGTGACCACGACCTGGGCATGCGCGGGTGGGCACGCCAGCATCACGGCGACGAGTGCGGCGGGGAGGCGGGCGAACAGCTTTGGAAAATGGATGGCCGGCATCTTCCTCACGTCTACCTGGTTCATGCGTGTGTCCATGCCGCCCCGCTGAACGGGACGGCGGCGGGTGCCGCTAGGGCGACGGTGCCACTGAACCGCTCTGGTTCGTTCCGCCAAGCGTACGCAGGCTGACTTGTAGCATAACACTGTGGTTGGCGTTGACGTTGCCACTATACGTGTAATCGGTGATGTAGTTGAGCGACATCATGAAGCAGTCGTCGATGTAACCGATGCCGGTGCGGAGCTGGCTGACCTTCTCGGCGTGCAGATCGTAGCGCGCGGCGCCGTTCACCACCCAATTGGTCGTTAGCTTCACCGCGCCGTAGGCCACGACGCCCTCACGACGCTCGAGGAAGCCGAGCAACGGCTGCGCATCGTAGTTGCCGTAGAGCACGGACGCATTCCAGCGATCGAAGGTCATGCGACCTTCGATCTCCAGGCGCTTGAGCGTGAAGTCGCCCTCGTCGAAACGGAATCGCGAAATGAAGCTGTAGATGCTGTTCGGCTGATAGCTCGCGCGGGCGACATAGTCGGACCGGCTGGTCTGGAGGCCGCTGTCCAGCCCCGTGTTGGTGATGTCGCCGATCGCAAACGAGTTCTCCCCGAACAAGTGATAGGACTGGCCGAAGAGCGCATTGAAGAAGCCGCCGCGGTTGAACTGCGCGGTGTACTGGAGGCCGGCATTGAGGCGTCCGCCGCCTTCGGCCCGGTCCCAACCGGAGAACTTGTCGACTTTGAAGAGGTTGGTGTCGTCGAAGACGAGGCTCTGCGCATCCTCGTTCGGGAGCTTGCCGATCTGCGACTCGTTCGGCCGCACGATGAGCTGCGCGACCGGCTCGATGGTCTGCGTGCCCCACGCCTGCACGCCGATGAACGGATAGCGGTACTCGACGCCCGCGGTCGGCATGCCGCGCGTGATCTGTGTGTCGCCCGGCGTCAGGTAGTTGGCGACACCGATCTGGTTTTCGATATTCACCGACGCCACGTCAGCGCGGGCAGAGACGAATGGCGTCCAAACCTGACCGATCGGATCGACGACTTGGCGGCGCCAATGGGCTTCGCCGGAAAAGCGCGAGTAGTCGCCTGGCGTGCCGCGCAACAGGCAGTTCGTCGGCGTCTTCATCGCCGGGTCGGCGGTGATCGTGCTGCACTGGCCGTTCAGGTAGGCATTCTTGCTGATCGGATCGAACTGGGCCGTTCCACGCGACAGGCTGGTGAGATTGAGGGTGTAACCGACTTCGCCGCCGAAGATCGGGGTGTCGAGTGTCTTCGTGTAGTCCATCACCGGATGGATGACGGGCAACTGGCTCTGGATGTCGGCTTCGGAGAAGCCGGTGTAGTGCATGGCGCGCACGTCGAAGTAGCTGCGGTCGCCGCGGCCCGCGAGGAACACCTGCGACACGCCTTCGGTGAGGCCGAAGCTCACGAGGTCGCCACTCTGTGCCTGCAGCGAGCGGATGCGATAGTTCTGGAAGAAGGTCGGATCGGAGACGGCGACGGCATCCCAGCCCCAAATCCAGCGCGGCGACAGTGCGAACCGTCCGGTGGATTCGATCGAGCCGCGCCAGTCGCGCCAGCCGGAGGTCGGCACGCCCGTGTCGCGGATGAAGTAGTCGCGATCGAACTGATAGAGGCCCGCGCCGCGGATCGTGAAGGAGCCGTTCTCGAGCCGCTGGCGCCATTCGGCCTGCATCAGCGGACCTTGCCCGGTGGTGAATCGCGGAGCGAGCGTGAGGTCGTAGTCCGGTGCGAGCGCGATGTAATACGGGATCTCGGTCCCGAAGCCGTAGACGTTGTTCGAGGAGAACAGCGGCATCAGGAAGCCGGTCTTGCGCTTCACCGTCGGATCGGGCGCCGACATGTAGGGGAACCAGGCGATCGGCTTGCCGAAGAATTCGAGGCTCGCGTCCTCGAAGTACATCATCTTCTCGGTCTGGTTATGGATGATGCGGGCGGCCTTGACCTGCCACAGCGGCGGCTTGCGCGGGTCCTCGCGGCAGGGTTCGCACGCCGTGTAGACGCCGCTCTGCAGGATGGTGAAGTTGCCGGAGCTGCGGTCGGCGCGTGCAGCCGCCATGCGCGTCTGGTCCGGTGTGTCGATGCGCAGCGAGTCGACGAAGCCGTCGCGGAAATCGTCGGTCAGGTCGATGATCTCGCCATAGCTCACCTTGCCGTCGGACTCGGTGAGGCGCGCGTTGCCTTCGGCGCGCAGGCGCTTGGACTTCTGGTCATAGATGACCTTGTTCGCCTCGAGCGTCGCGCCGCCATAGTAGATCTGCACGTTGCCGATCGCCGACACCGTGTGGTTGTTGTAGTCGTAGCTCATCTCGTCCGCCTGGACGAGCATGCGGGAATCGCGCGTTGCGGCCCTCGGACCCATCTGGCCGACGATGCCGGACGAACTGTTCGGGCGCGGCGGACGGAGCTGCGTCCTGAAATCCAGATACTGAGGCGGAGCCTGCGCCTGCGCCGGCTCAGGGACGAGCACGGGCGCGAACGCAGGCACAGCGAGCGCGAGCGTCAGCAGCAGTGATGAGGATGAGAATCGCGAACAGAGGACGGACATCTAGCCATCCTCCTGGTAGAGCAGGGCGACGAAGCCGATGAGCGCACCGGTGATGACCGGCAGCCAGGCTGCCACCGTCGCCGGCATCATCTCGGCCTTGCTCAGATCGTCGATGATCTTCGAGAAGACGTAGAGCAGGAAGCCGGACAAGATGCCGGCCATCACCATCTTCTGCACGCCGCCGAAACGGAAGAAGCGCAGGCTGACCGCCGCGGCCAGCATGACCATCGCCGCCAGCAGGAAGGGCCGGGCGATGAGCTTCTGATACTGCAGCCGATAGCCTGCAGCAGCCAAGCCCGCGCGTTCCGCGGTGTCGATATAGGTCGGCAGCTCCCAGAATTGCACCGATTCCGGCGTGGCGAAGCTCTCGCGTACCTGGGTGGCCGTCAGGTTGGTCTTGAGCTCGTAGTCCGAGCGCTCGACCGGCGGCTCGTTGCCACCGTAAACGCGCGCATGCTGCAGGGCCCAGTGGCCCTCCATCAGAGTCGCCGTCTTGGCCTCGATACGCTCCTGATAAATGCCGCTCTCGTTGAATGTGAAGACAGTCACGCCCGCAAGCTTGAGACCCTGGTCCGTGCTGGTCTGCGCGCGGATGATCGACTGGCCGTCGGGACTCTTCTGGCGCAGCCATACACCCGAGGTGGTGGTCTGCAGGCCCGATTGCGAACGTCCGCCGAAGATCTCGGCTTCGAGCCGCTTCGACTGCTCGTTCAGGACCGCCGCCATCGGATTGTAAAGAGCGGTTGCGACTGCGCCGAAGACGATCGCGAGCACGACCGCCGGGGTGACGAACTGCCACGCGGAGATTCCGGCGGAGCGGGCGATCACCAGTTCGTTGCGGCGGGAGAGGCTCAGGAAGCTGACCATCGCCCCGATCAGGACCGCGAAGGGCATGATGCGTTCGGTGAGCTGGGGCACCCTGAAGAACGAGGTGCGCGCCACCAGCCAAGCCGAGGCGTCGCGCTCGTTGGCGCTGTGGCGCAACAGCTCGATGTAGTCGATCAGGGCGACGAGAAGGAACACGCCGGCGAAGACGGCGATCACGGCGCGCAGGAAGCGCAGCCCGAAGTAACGCGAGAGAGTACCCGCCACCATCGGCATTGCCGAACTCACCACAACGTGACGACGGGCTTGCCCGACGTTCCGGCCGAAAGACGCTTCGACGGGCGGGAACGGGCACACGACAGCGGACCGATGCGGGCCAGCCGGATCATCGCCTCGAGGCGAAATGTATAGCGGCCGATCGACCCCATTGTCCCCACGCACTCACGGCCGGCGAACCGGCCTGCCCCTGGCCGCGAATCCCCCCGAGATTCGCAACCTGTCCCCTGACAGTTACCATTGATTCACAAAATGGCCGTCCCGAGGCAAACCTGTTGAAATTCCATGTGGAATGGTTAAGGCCTTACCACTAAGAACGCGCCGGATCGAGCCCGAAATTCACTCCGCGACATCCGTGCTTGCGCATCTTGCGTGAGCCGCTTCCAGCGGGTGCTGCAAACCGAGGATCACCATGCCAGATTTCAAGCTTGAATTCGCGAAATTCGCGGCGCCGGCGCGTGGCGTTCTTGTGGTATTTTGCGACGAGGACCTCAAGCTGGGGCCGGAGACGCGCAGGATTCTCGGCGGGGCGGCGGAATTGGTGACCCGCGCGGCAGCCACCGAGCGCTTCAAGGGGAAACTCGGGTCGGCGCTTGAACTGGTTGCGCCGGGCGGGCTGCGGGCCGGACGGCTTGTGGTTCTGGGATGCGGCAAGCCCCGTGACCTTCAGGCCAAGGATTTCACGCGGCTCGGCGGATTGGCGCAAGGGAAGGTTCCGGCCACGGCCGGCGAGGTCGTCATCGTCGCCGAACTGCCGACCGGGGCCATGAAGCCGGACGAAGCCACAGACGTCGCCCTTGGGGCACGCCTGCGCGCCTACAGCTTCGACCGCTACAAGACCCGCAAAAAGGACGAGGAGGCGCGTCCCAACGTCACCAAAGTCACCGTCGGGGTGGGCAACGTCCCCGCAACCCGTCGGGCCTGGGAACGCCGCGCCGCCGTCGCCGATGGCGTCGTGATGGCCCGCGACCTCGTCAACGAGCCGGCCAACGTCCTGTTTCCCGAGGAATTCGCCCGCCGCGCGACGGCGTTGCGTAAGCTCGGCGTCGCGGTCGAGGTTCTCGACGTCAAGGCGATGCAGAAGCTGGGGATGGGGGCGCTGCTCGGGGTTGGGCAGGGGTCTGCCCACGAGAGCCGGCTCGTGGTCATGCGCTGGAATGGCGGGGCCAGGGGCGAGAAGCCGGTGGCCTTTATCGGCAAGGGCGTGTGCTTCGACACCGGCGGCATTTCGATCAAGCCGGCCGCGAGCATGGAGGACATGAAGGGCGATATGGCAGGTGCCGCCTGCGTGGTTGGGCTGATGCACGCGCTGGCGGCGCGCAAGGCCAAGGCCAACGTGGTCGGCGCCATCGGGCTCGTCGAGAACATGCCAGGCGGCAAGGCCCAGCGGCCGGGCGACATCGTCAAGAGCATGTCCGGCCAGACGATCGAGATCATCAATACCGATGCCGAGGGGCGGCTCGTGCTCGCCGACGTGCTGCACTACGTCGCGGACCGATTTGCCCCCAAGTTCATGGTCGATCTGGCGACCCTTACGGGCGCCATCATCATCTCGCTCGGCCAGGAGTTCGCGGGATTGTTCAGCAACGACGACAAGCTGGCGGACCGCCTGACGCGCGCGGGCCAGGACACGGGGGAGCGGGTGTGGCGCATGCCGCTCGGCCCCGAGTACGACAAGATGATCGACTCGAAGTTCGCCGACATGAAGAACACCGGCGGGCGGCATGGCGGCTCGATCACGGCCGCGCAGTTCCTGCAGCGCTTCGTCGGCAAGACGCCGTGGGCTCACCTCGATATCGCCGGCACGGCGATGGGGTCGCCGCAGACGGACATCAACCGGAGCTGGAGCTCGGGATGGGGCGTGCGCCTGCTCGACCACCTCGTGGAGGAGCACTACGAGCGCAAATGACCGAGGTCTATTTCTATCACCTGCAGAGCCGGCCGATCGAACAGGCGCTGCCCGTCCTGCTGGAGAAGTCGCTGGAGCGGGGCTGGCGCGTCGTCGTGCAGGCCTCGGACGACCGGGTCGAGGCGCTCGACGCCCATCTGTGGACGTATCGCGAGGACAGCTTCCTGCCGCATGGCACGCACAAGGAGCCGACCGCCGCGCATCAGCCGATCCTGCTGACGGCGTCGCCGGACAATCCCAACGGGGCCGCTGTCCGTTTTCTCATTGACGGTGCGCCGATCCCGGAAGATGCCGCGAGTTATCAGCGAATCGTCCTGATGTTCGACGGCGACGATCCCGACGCCGTCGAACTGGCGCGTCAGCACTGGTCGAGCGCAAAAGCGCTGGGCCTCGAGGTGACCTACTGGCAGCCCGACGAGCAGGGGCGATGGCAGCGGAAGGCGTGAGCTTTCCGGTTAACCAAGGCCCCGCCGTGCGACAGCGCCGCAGCCTTTGCGACGTTGCTCTTCGCCACGGTTGTGACGCAAAATTCGGCTGCAACAGCGCCTCGTCGGCTGGGCGGTTGCGCAAGCGGGTAGGGTGAATGCACAACGGGCGCAAATCTTCGGCCAGCCATGTTCCGGCGCGCCAGTGTTCGATCGCAGGCGCGGCGGCCTGCATCGTCGTCGGCGGGCTCGCGCTGAGCGCGTGTCAAATCCCCGATTTCAACCAGTTCAATTCGCCCAAGTTCGACGTCGGCGCGATTGTTCCACCCGACCCGAACGAGTTCGCGCGCAGCCAGAGAGCGCTTAATCCCGTCGGGCCGGCAGACCTCGTCGACGCGAGCGGCGTCTGTCCAGGTGCTGCAGCGCCGCCGGTGCCGCAGTCCGACTCGACCGGCGACACTCAGGTCTCCGCGGCGCCGCCCGCGTTGACCGTACCCCGCGGAGTCGCTCTGGAAATGACGGAGTGCGAGGTGGTGCGCGCGGCCGGGGTGCCGGCCGAGGTCCAGATCAACGCTGACCCGCAGGGCCAGCGTACCGCCACCCTCATCTATGCCACGCCGGAGCGGCCGATCTATCGGTTCGTCGGCGGCCGCCTGAAGGTCATCGAGCGCGGCGCGGAACCGCCTCCGCCGGAACCGGTGGGCCGCAAGCCGTCGCGCAAACCCGCAAAGCGACAGTCGTCGTGATGTCGAGCGCGCGCAAGCGTCCCCTCGCGCGCCTCCTGCCGGCGATTGCGGCGACGATGCTGGCCTGGTCGGCTTATGCCCAGGCGCCGCGCCCGGCCGAGCCGCGGCAACAGCAGCCTGCCGCCGAGGCGGGCGACGCGGGCCGCCCCGCACGCCCCAGCACTGCGCCGCGCCTGCCGGCGGACGCAACGAGCGAGCATTCGGTGGATCTGCCGGGAAGGGTCCTGCGCTTCAAGGCGACCGCGGGCACGATCCCGATCTACGATGGCAACGACCATTCGCTGCAGGCGGAGATCGCCTACATCGCCTTCACGCGCGCCGATGCCGACGGGGCGCAGCGTCCTGTCACATTCGTTTTCAACGGCGGTCCGGGCGCGGCGTCGGCCTATCTCAATCTCGGGGCCATGGGCCCCTGGCGCCTGCCGATGGAGCAGATCGCGCCGTCGTCACCGCCGGTGGTCGTGCCCAATGCCGAGACCTGGCTCGATTTCACCGATCTCGTCTTCGTCGATCCGCCGGGTGCCGGCTACAGCCGCCTGGCAGGATCGGGTGAGGCGCTGCGGCGCCAGTTCTGGTCGGTCGACGGCGACGCCGAGACGTTGGCGCTGTTCGTGCGCAAGTGGATCGAGAAGTTCGGACGGCAGACCTCGCCCAAGTTCCTGGTCGGCGAGAGCTACGGCGGCTTCCGGGTGCCCCGCCTGGCGCGCATCCTGCAGGATCACCAGCAGGCGGGCCCCGCGGGTCTGATCATGATCTCGCCGGTGCTCGATTTCGGCTGGCGCGGACATTCGCGACACGCGCCGCTGGCGTGGGTTTCGCGGCTTCCGTCCATGGCGGCGGCGGCGCGCGAGATCAAGGGCGCGCAGTTCGATCGCGAGGCGCTGCGCGACGTCGAACGCTACGCCGCCGGCGAATATCTGCAGGACCTGATGCGCGGCGAGCGCGATGCCGCCGCCCGCGAGCGCATGAGCGAGCGCGTCGCCGCATTCACCGGCCTCGACCTGGAGACGGTGCGCCGGCTCGGCGGGCGGGTCGATGCGGACACCTTCGAGCGCGCGCTGCTGCGCAACCGCGGACTGGTGTCATCGAGCTACGACGCCACCGTCACGAGCCACGATCCAAACCCATACGCTGCGACCTCGCGCTACCGCGATCCCGTCCTGCAGGCCATGAGCGCGCCGCTCGCCGCGGCCATGACCGACGTGTACCGCACCAAGCTGGGGTGGAAGATCGAGGATCCATACCGACTGCTCAACTCCGAAGTCAGCAACAATTGGAACTGGGGCAGGGGACGCGTCTCGCCGCAGGTGGTGGATGATCTGCGCTCGGTTGTTTCGCTCGACCCACGCCTGCGCGTGCTGGTGACGCACGGGGCCAGCGACCTCGTCACGCCCTATTTCGAAAACCAGCTCATCCTCGAGCAACTGCCCGCGTTCGGTCCGCCCGACCGCATCAAGTTCGAACTCTACGGCGGTGGCCACATGTACTACAGCCGGGATGCCTCGCGTCGAAAACTGCGCGACGACGCTCAGGCCCTTTACCGCGCCGTGCTCACCGAGACGCCCAAAGCGCGCGAGTGAGGAACGCCGATCGCCAACCCGGGATCGCGTCGGTTATCCCGGGGCGATCGACGCGCCGGCCATTGCGCTCTCGTATTCGCTGCTGAGCGTGAGCCAGCGCTCCTCCGCATCGCGGAGCGCGGCCACCGCCTCTGCCCGCTCCTTGCCGAGCGCGGCAACGCGCGCCGGATCGGTGCGATAGAGCTGCTCGTCCGCCAGCAGGCCATCGATCCCGGCGATGCGCGCGCCAAGGCGCGTGACGTCACTCTCGGCCGCCTTGATCTGGCGCTGCAGCGGCGCCAGCTCGGCGCGCCGGCTGGCGGCGGCGCGGCGTTGTTCCGCGCGGCCCGGCCGCTCGGCACGATCGCCACCGTTCTCGCCGCGCTTTTCGCCACCGGCGAGCACGAGGCGGCGATAGTCGTCGAGATCGCCGTCGAACTGGGCCACCCCGCCATCGGCGACGAGCCACAGCCGGTCGGCGCAGGCCTCCAGCAGGAAGCGGTCGTGCGAGACGAGGACGACGGCGCCGGGGAAATCATTGATCGCTTCGATCAGAGCGGCGCGGCTGTCGATGTCGAGATGGTTGGTGGGCTCGTCGAGCACGATCAGGTGCGGACCCTCGAAGGTGGCAAGGCCCAGCAGGAGCCGCGCTTTCTCGCCGCCTGAGAGGCTTGCGACGCGAGTGTCGGCGGCCTCGCCGGAGAAACCGATGGATCCGACGCGGGCGCGCACCTTGGCTTCGGGCGCGTCCGGCATCAGCGCGCGCACGTGGTCGTAAGGGCTGGCGTTTGGGTTGAGCTCATCGAGCTGGTGCTGCGCGAAATAGGCCACCTTCATCTTGTCGGCGCGGGTGACCTGACCGGACATCGGCGCAAGCCGGCCCGTCAGCAGCTTGGTGAAGGTCGACTTGCCGTTGCCGTTGGCGCCGATGAGCGCGATGCGGTCATCGTCGTCGATGCGCAGCGTGAGCCGCCGCAGCACCGGCTTGCCCGGCTCGTAGCCGACGGAGACGCCTTCGAGCGCAACGATCGGCGGCGAGAGCTGTTTGTCCGGCGCGGGGAAGATGAACTCGCGCACCTCGTCGGCGACGCGCGCGCTGGTCGGCTCGAGCTTGGCAAGCATCTTCAGGCGCGATTGCGCCTGCCGCGCCTTGGTGGCCTTGGCGCGGAAGCGCTCGACGAAGGCGGTGAGACGCTTGCGCACCGCCTCCTGCTTCTTGGCGAATTTCATGTCGAGGGCGAGGCGTTCGCGCCGCTGCCGTTCGAATTGCGAATAGCCGCCGCGATAGAACGTCAGCTTGCCCTGATCGAGGTGCAGGATCGAATCCACGACCGTGTCGAGGAGGTCGCGGTCGTGGCTGATCACGATCACCGTGCGCGGATATTTAGCAAGGTGGTCTTGGAGCCACAGCGTGCCTTCCAGATCGAGGTAATTCGTGGGCTCGTCGAGCAGAAGGATGTCGGGCTGCGTGAACAGCAGGGCGGCGAGCGCGACCCGCATGCGCCAGCCGCCGGAGAATTCGGAACAGGGACGGGCCTGTGCCTCGTGCGAGAAGCCGAGGCCGGCCAGGATCGCGGCGGCGCGCGCGGGGGCCGAATGCGCGTCGATGTCGGCGAGGCGCGTCTGGATCTCCGCAATGCGGTGCGGGTCGGTGGCGGTGTCGGCTTCCGCCATCAGTGCGGTGCGCTCGCGGTCGGCGGCGAGCACGGTGTCGATCAGCGACTCCGGTCCGGCGGGCGCTTCCTGCGACAGGCGGCCAATTCGCTCGCGCGGGCCGGCGGCCGCCCGGCCGTGCTCGGGTCCGAACTCGCCGGTGATCACGCGGAAGAGGGTGGTCTTGCCGGTGCCGTTGCGGCCGACGAGGCCCACGCGCGCGCCATCCGGGATGCGGGCCGAGGCAGAGTCGATCAGCAGACGTCCGGCAACGCGGACGGATAGGTCATCGATGACGAGCATGGGCGTGTTCTGCCGCCTTGCCACCGCAGAGGCAAGCAATCTTGTGCCGTCATGGGCTTTGGGCCCATTCTTCATCGCAAGGTTCAGGGAGGCCGGTCATGTGTGTTGCGGGATGTGAGGAAGCCGTCCGAAGCGCCTTGTCGCGCCGAGGGTTTTTCCGAGGCGCGGGCGCGACCGCCGCCGCCGCATTCACCGCGACAGCCGTGCAGGCACAGCCGGCCGTGCCGCGCTCGTTCACGAAGGTGGTCGATCTGACGCACACCATGTCGCCGGCCTTTCCCACGTTTTTCGGGACACCGGGCATCGAGCTGCAGCGGCAGTTCTCCTTCAAGAAGGATGGCTTCAATCTCTACTGGTGGCGGATCGTCGAGCACGCGGGCACGCATCTCGATGCGCCGATCCATTTCTCGGAGGCGGGCATCACCGCCGACCAGATCCCGGCCCGCGATCTCGTCGTTCCTCTCGCCGTTGTCGACGTCGCCGCCAAGGCGGCGGCGGATCCGGATTACCTCGTCACACGCGAGGACCTGATGGCGTGGGAGAGCGCCAATGGGCGGTTGCCGGATGGCTGCTGCGTGGCCATGCATGCGGGTTGGGCCAAATTCGCCGAGGATGAAAGCAAATTCACCGGGCGCGACATTGCGGGCGCGCTGCATTTCCCCGGTTTCGCTCCCGAAGCCGCTCGGTGGATGATGCAGGAGCGGCGTGTCGCGGGCATCGCAGTCGATACGCTCTCGCTCGACAACGGCGCGTCCAAGGATTTCAAGGTGCACTATACGTGGCTGCCGTCGGGCCGCTGGGGTCTCGAATGCGTGGCCAACCTCGATGAGGTGCCCGCCCGCGGCGCAACCCTCGTCGTCGGCCTGCCCAAGGTCAAAGACGCGACCGGCGGCCAGACCCGGCTGCTCGCCTTGGTGTGATGCCTTACACCCGTTCGGGTGGTATCTTCCGTGGGCACAACGACACGCGATCGCGCCAATGACGATCGCATCGGGAGGAAAACAGCATGAGACGATATCTGCGAGCGCTCGCCATCGCGTGCGCGCTGACGGGCTCGGCCGGTCTCGCGGCTGCGCAGGACTATCCCAACCGGCCGGTGAAGATCATCGTGCCGTTCGGCGCGGGCGGCCCGGCGGACATCTATGCGCGCCAGCTCGCGCAGCACCTGTCGGAAGAACTCAAGCAGTCGTTCGTGGTCGAGGACCGGCCGGGCGCGGGCTCGATCATCGGCACCGACGCGGTCGCGAAGTCGGCTCCCGACGGCTACACGCTGCTCGCCATGTCGAACACGCACACCACAAACGAGTCGCTGGTGCCGAACAAGCCGTTCGAACTGATGCGTGACTTCGTGCCGGTGGCGGGCATCAACTCCTCCGATCTGCTCATGGTCGTGCATCCGTCAGTGCCGGCCAAGAGCCTGAAGGAGTTCATCGCGCTCGCCAAGTCCAAGCCGGGCCAGCTCAACTATGCCTCGTCAGGACCAGGCACGCCGTACCACATGGCAGGAGAGCTGTTTAAGTTCATGAGCGGCACAGACATCGTGCATGTACCACACAAGGCCTCGGGCGAAGCGCGCAACAGCGTGCTGGGCGGCCATGTGCAGATGATGCTCGATGCCATCACGACGATGGCGCCGGCCGTGCGGGCTGGCCAGGTGCGCGCACTTGGGACCAGCGGCGCCAGCCGCTCCAAGATCATGCCCGACATGCCGACCATCGGCGAAGGCGGCGTGCCCGGCTACGAGGCGACGATCTGGCTGGGCATCATGGCGCCGGCGGGGACGCCGAAGGCGATCGTCGACAAGCTCAACAGCTCGATCAACGCGACGATGAAACGGGCCGCGTTGCAGGAGGCCTGGGCCAAGCAGGGCGCGACGCCGATGATCATGACGCCGACCGAGTTCGACGCCATGCTGCGTAAGGACATCGAGAAGTGGGCAAAGGTGGTTAAGACCGCCAACATCAGGCCGCAGTGACGGCGGATGCAGGTGCGGCGACCGGCACGGCAGGGATCACTCGTCCCACTGCACCGTGCCGGTCTGCCACTCGGTCTTCATCTTCGTGGTGGTCTTGACGTACGTATCAAGCGCGTTGGCCGGCTTCCGGTCGGGGTGCGCCTTGCAATAGTCCTGCACCATCCGCAGGAGACCGGCCACCGTCAGATCGGCCATGTTGACATAGCGGCCGTCGTACTCGAGCAGCGCGACGTTGGCAGCGCTGACGTAGCCCTGGACCCATGCGTAGAGCATCAGGTTCACGGGGTCGTTCAACCCTTCGCTCGGCTTGATGTCGTCAGCGAGCTTGGCGCAGCTCGAGCTGCCGACGCCCTGCGACAGCAGCGGTTCGGACCCGAGCGCAGGGAGGGGAGCCAAGGCCAGCAGCGAGGCCGTCGCGAGGAGACGCGTCCAGGATCGCATCATCGTGGTTTTCCGTCATGCCCAAATCGGTGCGGGTTTCTAGCTCATGATCCGCCGAAGTGAAATGCGGCGGGCCTTATGACCGTGTGCGAGCAGGGATTGCGTCCTTATTGGGCCATGACGCGGCTTTTCCACATCTGCCACGGCCGGTCGAAGTTCTTGTCGCCGCGGTTGGCGATGAGTTCCCATTCGCCCTGGGCGAGATAGGTCACGCCGCCGCCGAGCGCGATGGCCTGCGCCTGCAGCTTCGCGTTCACCTCGGTGTAGACGGCCCGATAGACCGCGGTGATGATGTCGGATCCCACGCACACATTGCCATGCCCGCGCATCAGGCAGACGTCGCGTGTGCCCAAGGCCTGGGCGAGAGCACGTCCCAGCGCCGAGTTGCGGATCAGAAGGTCGGTCATTCCGGCAGCGTCGCGGATCTCGAAATTCGGGACACCGCCTCCGAGAAAGGCGGACATATGGCAGACGGGCTGCAGCTTGACGGTGGAGACGCCGAACGGGATCACCGTGGGCGAATGGCTGTGCACGATGGCATTGACGTCCGGCCGGGCCTTGTAGATCTCGCCGTGGAGGAAGCGCTCCAGGTACATCTTGCGTCCGCGCGGATCGACCGGCTGCGACTCGAGATCGAATTCCATGATATCGCCGGCGGTAATGATGGCGGGCGATAGCGAGCGCGACAGCAGATAGCGGTCTGGCGCGCGTGGATGGCGCAGGCTCACATGGCCGTAGCCGTCAAGCACGCCCTGGTCCGCGAGGATGCGGTTGGCGACCACCAGATCGTCGATAACGGCCGAATCGACCGGCCCGCCCGTGACAGGAGCGAGGTCGCCGAAGGAACTTGTCTCAGTCATGCGCGCAACGGACCGTGGAAGCGGGGGGGGACCTTACAGTAGATCGCTCGGCCTCACCAACGACACGATTTCATGGCGTCATCCGGGTGCTGGGAGAGGCTGGTGCAATTAACCATTCGAGCAACGTCGGGCGGTCTCCCAACCGTCCGCGTGTTCCGCAAGCGTCCTGTGCCCGCTAAGCCGTTGGGACGGCGGATTGGGCCGAGTGGCTTGCTGGCGCTGGCGTGTCTTGAGACTTGCGCCTGGCCGGAAGGGCGTCCGGCAAGGAGATGGTCATGATGCAGTTCGATCCGACGACGGGCACGCTCGTCCTTCCGGTCTGGGCATCGGCGGCCGCGGCTGCGGTGTTGGTGGCGCTTGCCCTGCTGGCGGTCTGGCGCGCCGGAGCATTGCGTGTCCTGGCTGTGCTGGTCGTCTTGGCGGCGGTGGGTTACGCGGGCTGGATCGGGTCGTCGGTCCTCGATCGCATCGCGAACGGCCATCGCATTGATGAACTCCGCTCCTTCGAAGCGCGGGCCCATGACCTCCTGGCGCGGGCGCTGCTGCCCGGCTCTCCACTGAGTTGCCTCGACAACGGCGCCGGCGAGCAGGTGGCCCTGAGCTGCGAGAGGGTCCTGTTCGGCAGTCCGGAGAACGTGGCAAGCGCCGTCGCCTACGTCACCGCCCGCATATCCCTGATGATCGATGGACTGGATGCCGCAAGTCGCGACGGCGATGATCGATACGAGGGCGTCCTGCACATGCTGCGCCGGGGACTCGAAAGCGATCCGTACGGCATCGTGGCGCATGTGTTCCTGCAGCAGCCCAATTGTGAGCCCGAAAGCTGCGAGATGCTGTCGCTGCTGCGCGATCCGAACAAGGTACGGGTGAACCTGCAGGACAAGACATTCGACATGGTGGTGGCGCGCAACGCGGTCCATTGGACGCAGTCCAGCGGCGGTTCTCCGCAGGCGGACGCAGCCAAGGGCGACGCAAGCAGCCCCATTGCCGGTGCATCCGCGCCGGCCGGCGCGCCGGTCGCGTCGAAGTACGACTTCCCATCCGCCGACTCGATCCCGCCGGTGAGCATCATGAATGCCGAGCCGTCGCGGCCGCCGGCGGCAGCGAGCGGCAGCACGGCAGCCGCGCCGGCCTCCAAACCGGCTCCGCGGCGGTCGTCGCCCAGCGCCCGCACCCCGGCGCGCCAGACTGCGCAAGGCGCTCCGGCCCCGGCGCCGCGGCAAACGACGCAAGGCGCTCCGGCGCCGGTCCAACTTGCCCCCTCGGCGCAGGCCGGAAACGAAGCGAAGACCGCGCGCTAGCAAGCCGGTCCTTCTCGCATGCACGCGCGGGCGCGTGTACTAATTGCGCATGCATTCGTCCGTCCTGATCGCCAATCGTGGTGAAATTGCCGTGCGCGTGGCCCGCACGGCCAAGCGACTGGGCATGCGCACGATTGCGGTGTTCTCCGAGGCGGACGCAGATGCGTTGCACGTGCGCGTCTGTGACGAGGCGCATCTCATCGGTCCGGCGCCCGCGCGCGAGAGTTACCTCGCGATCGACCGCATCATCGCCGTGGCGACGCGCACGCGAGCCGAGTGCATCCATCCCGGATACGGATTCCTCGCGGAGAACCCCGAATTCGTCGACGCCTGCCGCGCCGCCGGTATCGCCTTCGTGGGGCCGTCGGCGGAGGCGATGCGCGCGATGGGCTTGAAGGACCGCGCCAAGGCGCTGATGGCGAAGGCGGGTGTGCCGATCGTTCCCGGCTATCACGGGGAGCGACAGGACGCGGCATTCCTGCGGCAGAAGGCCTATGAACTCGGCTATCCGGTGCTGATCAAGGCGCTGGCGGGAGGCGGCGGCAAGGGCATGCGCCGCGTCGACAAGCACGCGGATTTCGATGCGGCTCTCGCCGGGGCGCAAAGGGAAGCGGAGGCGTTCTTCCGCGACCCGCGCGTGCTGATCGAAAAATACGTGTCAGCGCCGCGCCATATCGAGCTGCAGGTGTTCGGCGACAGCCACGGCAACGTCATCCATCTCGGCGAGCGCGACTGCTCGCTGCAGCGTCGCCACCAGAAGGTGATCGAGGAAGCGCCGGCGCCCGGCATGACGCCGGCCCTCCGGGAGGCAATGGGCCGCGCGGCGGTGGAGGCCGCTCGCGCCGTCGACTACGTCGGCGCGGGCACCGTCGAGTTCATCGTCGATGGGTCGCAAGGACTGCGCGCCGACGGATTCTGGTTCATGGAGATGAACACGCGCCTGCAGGTCGAGCATCCGGTGACGGAGGCGATCACCGGCCTCGATCTCGTGGAGTGGCAGTTCCGCGTCGCCGCAGGCGAGGCGCTGCCCATCTGTCAGCGCGACGTTGCCCTGCACGGCCATGCGGTGGAGGCGCGGCTTTACGCGGAAGATCCCGAACATGGATTTCTGCCTTCGGCGGGACGGCTCGTCGCGTTCGAAGTGCCCACGACGGTGCGCCTCGATACGGGCGTGGCCGCGGGCCAGATGATCACGCCGCACTACGATGCGATGCTCGCCAAGCTGATCGCTCATGCGCCGACGCGGACGGCGTCGATCGAACGGCTGGTTGAAGCGCTAGGCGGCACCGTTGTTGCCGGCCCTCGCACGAATGCCGGTTTCCTTGCCGCGTTGCTGGAAGCCGAGCCCTTTCGCAACGGCGGGTTCGATACCGGGTTCATCGACCAGAACCTCGAACTGCTCGGCGCGGTGCCACGAGCGAGCGACGCCGCCGCCGCGGCCCGGGGGGTGGCGCACCTGCTGGAGCGCGAGATGGCTCGGCTGGCGCCCTCTGACGCCGTCGAAGGCGGATCGGTCGCGCGCTCGCCGTGGGACGCGCGCGACGCGTTCCAGCTGACCGGGCCGCGCATCGTCGAGATGTCCGTGATGGTGGACGGCCACCCGGCGACCGCGCGGGTCGTCTACGGGCCGAACGAGCCGGAGGTATCGGTTGCGGGTTTGGCCTCTGCTGCAAATGCCACTGTTATCGGCGGGGCGAACGAAGTCCACGTCGTCCGCGACGGGCGGCAAACCGTCGTAGCGCTGCCGCAGGGCGATTCCACCCTCGCGACCGCCGCGGGCGGAGGCGTGCTGCGCGCGCCCATGCATGGCAGGGTGGTGGCCATTCTTGTGGAAAAGGGTGCAGAGGTGCGCAAGGGTCAGCGGCTTGCCATTCTCGAGGCCATGAAGATGGAACATGTCCTCGTCGCTCCCTTCGATGGGCACGTGGCCGAGATTTCTGCCACGGTCGGCAGCCAAGTCGCCGAGCGAGCCCCCGTGGTCACAATCGAGCCGCAGGAATGATCATTGGCCGCACGATATGGGCGTGGACGTGCGCCGCCGCGCTGGGGATATCTTCAACTGCGCCGGCGGCGGCGTGTACTTGTGCGCCAGAGCCCTATGACGAGGTGGTGGTGCAGACGCCGGTGGTGTTCGACGGTGAAGTCGTGCGGGCAGAGCGCGACGTCAGTGGCCGGCGCCAGATCACCAGCTTCCGCGTCTGGGGCGCGGTGAAGGGGGTGTCGCAGCGCGCGGTGGTACGACCGCAGTCGGTGCTGCGGCGCATGCCCCAGCGAACCGTCACGGTCATCTCATCGCTGGACGGTTGCGGGTGGGACTTTGCGACCGGTCCGCGCCGCCTGATCGTGGGGGCAACGCGCGACGCGGACGGTACGCTGGTTGCGACGCGTTGCACGATCTACAACCTGAACCGGCGACCCTGACGCCGGCGGATCAATTTTCGGAAACGGACATCAGTTGGCACTGCATCTCATCAAGCTTTGCGTCGGCGCCGAGTCGGTGGACGACCTCAAGGAATGGATCAAGAAGCGTCTCGCCGAGAAGAAGCGCAAGGGCGAGAAGCCCGAGCATATCCATGTTACGCGCATGGTGCCCAAGCGGACGGAGGAACTGCTGGATGGCGGTTCGCTGTTCTGGGTGATCCGCGGCCAGATCATGTGCCGTCAACCCCTGCGGGCGGTCCGGCCTTATGTCGACAAGGAGGGTGTCGGACGCTGCCGGCTGGTCCTGGGATCGAAGGTGGTGCTGGTCGAGCCGCGCCCGTTCCGTGCCTTCCAAGGCTGGCGCTACCTCGCCGAAAAGGATGCCCCGCGCGACCTCGACCGTGCCGCACCCGGGGCGCGCAAGATGCCCGAGGAATTGCGACGTGAGCTGCGCGGGCTGGGGCTGTTGTGAAGCATGGCAGACATGGCACCGGCGGCAAGGGCAGCCGCCCGGCAGCGGCATGCTATAAAGGACGAGACCACGTTCACCGGAAACGCCAGACATGATCATCAAGGACCAGAAAGACGTCACCCGCGCCGTGCTCGCCGAGCTGGAGCGGGCCAAGAATCCGCGCTTCAGGGAGATCATGTCCGCCGCGGTGCGCCACCTGCACGAGTTCGTGCGCGAGGCGCGGCTGACCGAGGAGGAGTTCCATCAGGTCTGCGCTTACGTGGCCGCGGTCGGGCAGCGCACCAACCCCAATCACAACGAGGTCGTGCTGGCCTGCGGCTCGCTCGGCGTGTCGACGCTCGTCTGCCTGCTCAACAACGGCAACAAGGGGCAGACCGAAACCACCGCCAACCTGCTCGGGCCGTTCTGGCGGCTCGACTCGCCGCGCACGGAGAACGGCGGTTCGATCGTGCGTTCACCGACGCCGGGGCCGGCGCTGTTCGTGACGGCGCATGTCAAGGACATGAGCGGCAAGCCGGTCGCCGATGCGGAAGTGGACGTCTGGCAGTCCTCGCCGGAAGGATTTTATGAGAACCAGGATCCCGGCCAGGCCGAGATGAACCTGCGCGGCAAGTTCACCACCGACAAGGACGGCAACTTCAGCTTTCGCAGCGTGAAACCGGCCGGATACCCGATCCCGGTGGATGGCCCGGTGGGTGATCTCATCCGCGCGCAGGGACGCCACAACATGCGGCCCGCGCATCTGCACTTCCTGATCTACAAGCCTGGCTACAAGACCCACATCTCGCAGGTCTACGTCAACGACGACAAGAACCTGGAGACCGACGTGCAGTTCGGTGTGACCGAGGCACTGGTGGGGAATTACGTGCGGCACGAGAAGGAGACGCCGCCGGCGCCGGACGTGGAAGGTCCGTGGTATTCGCTCGACTACACGTTCGTCGTCGAGCCGGGGGAGGCCAAGCTGCCCCGCCCGCCGATCACCGCCAAGGCGGTCGGCGAACGCGCAAAGCTCGAGATCCTGGAGCGGGCGTAGAGGGCCGCCCGCATGGGCCTCTCGGCGAGGCCCGAGGCCGCTTACACCTGAAGGTTGTCAATCAGGCGCGTGCCGCCGATGCGGGCCGCCACCAGCAGCCGGATCGGTCCGTCGCGGCGCGATGCCACCGGTGCAAGCGTGTCGGCATTTCTCGCTTCCAGATAGTCGAGCTTGAACCCGGCTTGGCGCACGCTCTTCCGCGCCGCGTTGAGGGCGCGGGCGAGGGGGGCACCTTTGCGGATCGCGGCAGCACAGGTCGAGAGTGCGCGATAGAGCGCCGGGGCGGCGGCCCGCTCCCGCGGCGAGAGGTAGGCATTGCGCGACGACAGGGCGAGGCCATCCTTCTCGCGCATGGTCGGCGCGCCGATGATGCGCAGCGGCAAGTCGAGATCGCGCGCCATGCGGGTGACGACCTTGAGCTGCTGGTAGTCCTTCTGGCCGAATACCGCCCAATCGGGCTGGCACTGCACGAACAGCTTGGCAACGACGGTGGCGACACCGCCGAAGAAGTGCGGGCGGAACTTGTCCTCGAGGCCGGCGACGGCCGGCCCCTCCGGCGCGATGCGGGTCGCGAATTGCGGCGGGTACATCTCCTCGACCGAGGGGGCCCAGACCAGATCCACGTCCTCGCGCGAGAGAGTGGCGAGGTCGGCGCGCCACGTTCTGGGGTATCGCGCGAGGTCCTCGTGCGGCGCGAACTGTGTCGGATTGACGAAGATCGAAACGATCACGCGGTCGGCCTGCCGGCGGGCGCGGCGCACCAGTGCGACGTGGCCGGAGTGCAGCGCACCCATGGTCGGCACGAGCGCGATCGATTCGCCCGCCTCGCGGAACGAGCCCACGTGGCGCGCGAGGGCCGCGCGCGTCCGGGCGACCTTCGGTCGCTTGAGCTTGGTGTCTGCCATTCCCGTTACCCCCAGCACAGTCCCGCGACGGCACGGTCTTTCACCGCCGCGTCGTGGTGATTCATCATAAACCTGTCGCCGATGATCAAAATCTTGACGCTCGAACAAATTACAAAGAAAAATGACGACATCGGAGGGACCATGTTGGTCAACGCGGGGGCTGCGGAGCAGGACGCCAGTCGTGCAGCGTCCGCGCACGTCGTGGTCGTGGGCAACGAGAAGGGCGGCTCCGGCAAATCCACAACATCCATGCATATCGCGGTTGCCTTGCTCAAGGCAGGCCAGCGCGTCGCCACCGTCGACCTCGATTCCCGCCAGGGCAGCTTCTCCCACTACATCGATAACCGCCGAAGCTGGGCCAAGCGCGCCGGCCTCGAGCTGGAACTGCCGCGGCACTACCGAGTGGCGCAAGGGCAGGGGCTGCGCATCGACGAGAACGAGGCCGCGGAGTTTTCGGCCTTCGCCGCTGCGATCACGAGCGTCGAGCACTCCCACGATTTCGTGGTGATCGACACCCCCGGGTCCGACACCTATCTCGCCCGGCTGGCGCATTCGATGGCGGACACGCTGGTGACGCCGCTCAACGACAGCTTTGTCGATTTCGACGTGCTCGCCCGCGTCGACCCGCAGACCTACACCGTTTCCAACACGAGCCATTATGCCGAGCTCGTGCGCGAGGCGCGGCGCCAGCGCCGCATCGTCGACGGCAAGATGATCGACTGGGTGGTGGTCCGCAACCGCCTGTCGATGCTGGGCTCGCGCAACAAGCGGCTGGTCGGCGAGGGAGTGCACGAACTGGCGCGTCAGCTCGGCTTCCGGTTCATCGACGGCTTCGCCGAGCGGGTGGTCTACCGCGAGTTCTTTCCGCGCGGCCTCACGGCGCTGGATAATCTCGACGAGGAGACCCTTGGCACCCGTCCGAGCGTCACACACCTGACAGCGCGTCAGGAAGTCGAGGCGTTGCTGGCAGCACTCAAGCTGCCGATCGATGAGCGCGGGCGCCGGCGCGTTGAAGCGCGCGCGGAATGGGCCCAGGCCGCCACGCAGCCGCTCGACCTGCACGAAGACATTCTGGCCGAGTAGCCTAGCCGCCGGTTGGGTCGTGGCGTAACGCCACGCCACAAGGCTGCGACGCGGGGAGGGCCTCCTATATAATTGGGAGAATGTCGCGAAGGCAGGCAACATGACCAAGGATCGCGCGCCCATCCCCGGACGGGATGCGCCCGCTGCAAGTTCGACCCGGACCGAGATCGACGCATTTCTCGACAAGGCGCGCAGCGTGCCAACGAAAGCGGTCCCCGGCCGCGGCCGCCTCATCTTCGCGCTTGACGCCACGATGAGCCGCCAGCCGACGTGGGACATTGCATGCCGGCTGCAGGCGGACATGTTTCAACAGGCCGCCACCATCGGCGGGCTTGACGTCCAACTCGTCTACTACCGCGGATTTGGCGAGTGCCGGGCCTCGTCTTGGGTATCCGACAGCAGCCGCCTCGGCGCGCTGATGAGCCGCATCGACTGCCGCGGCGGCCACACCCAGATCGGCAAAGTGCTTGCGCACGCACGGCGCGAGAACGAGGCGGGTCAGGTGCGGGCGCTGGTCTTCGTGGGCGACGCGATGGAGGAGAGCCTGGACGATCTGTGCGGTGCCGCAGGCGAACTTGGGCTGACCGGCGTGCCGGCGTTCGTCTTCCAGGAAGGTGACGACCCTGTCGCCGCCAACGCGTTCCGTGAGATCGCGCGCCTGTCGAACGGCGCCTATTGCCGTTTCAGCCCTGGGGCCGCCCGCGAACTGGCCGAACTCCTGCGCGCGGTTGCGGCCTACGCAGCCGGCGGCTATGCCGCGCTGGAAGCGGCGCCTGCCAACAATGCCACCGCCAAGCTGCTCGCACAGTTGAGATGACATGACCGTCCTGCTTGGAATCGCCGCGCTCCTGATCGTGCTGTGGGCCCTGCACGGGTTCGTCAAAGCCAATCCCAAAGGGTTGGCGATCGGGATGCGTGCGGCGGGCGGAGTGGCGGCGCTCGCCGCCGCGGCATTTCTCGCCATCCGCGGCCAGATCCAGCTTGCGGTGCCGCTCGGCGCGGCGGGCCTCGGCCTGCTTGGCTGGCTGCCATGGTCGGCCCTGGGTCTTGGCCCGCGCACGCAGAAGCGCACCGGCCAGACGTCGCGGGTCCACTCGTCCTTCCTGGAGATGACGCTCGACCACGACACCGGCGCGATGTCGGGGCGCGTGCTTGCGGGACGCTACCAGGGCGTCACGCTCGATGCGCTCGACCTGCCGTCGCTGCTCGGATTGCTCAAGGAGATCGACGAGGAGAGCCGGATGCTACTCGCAGCGTATCTTGACCGCCGGCATCCCCGATGGCGTGAACACGCTGACGGTGGTGCGGCAGCGGGGAAGCGACATGCGGCGCGTAGCAGCCACATGACCGAAGAGGAGGCCTATCAGATCCTTGGCGTTGCGCCAGGCGCCTCGGCGGACGAGGTCAGCCGCGCCCACCGCCTGCTGATGAAAAAGCTGCACCCCGACCAGGGGGGATCGACGTATCTGGCGGCCCGGGTCAACGAGGCCAAGGATCTGCTTCTTCGCCGCCATCGCTGAACGACATACTCACGCGTGAACACTGCGCTTCCAGCGCAGCCGCACGTTCGCACGCCGGCGTTACCAAACGGTTTCAGTTCCTCAGCGCGATGCAGACGATCTTGGCGCTCTTGAGCGTCTTGCAGGCGGCCTCCGCCTCGGTCTTGCTGATACCCGAGAAGCGCGCGCGCCACAGGCGCACGTCGGCCTTGATGATCGGCTCGGTGAACGGCTTGGCCTTGTCGAGGAACTTGGAGGCCTTGGCACGTGCCTTGGCAAGACGCTCGTCCGCCTGCTCGCGCGATTCCAAGGCGCCGACCTGGATCATCCAGTCGGACCCGGGCGTGCGTGCGACCGCCGGCGTCGTGGCCGGCGCCTCCGGCGGCGTCACCTTGGCGACGACGACGGGCGTGGCGGCCTGCCGGGCATCATCGGCGGGCTTGCGTGCGTCCGCAGCCGCGAGCGATTGGCCTTCGGAGGCAGCGGGGAGCTTGCTGCCGATGGCGATCGAGGGCAGCATGCTGGCCTTGACCTTCACCGTCTTCACGCGGATCGGCTCGATCTCCCCGCCGGCCTCGACCGCCGTGGCGGTGGTTTCGGGGCTCGCGTCTCCCTGCTCGGGAGCATCATCCGACGCTGCCACCGCAGGTTCCTGTGCCGAAACAGCGATCGACGCGGGGGCAGGGGTCGGCAGCGGGACCGGTGCCGCGACCGCGGCGACGCGGCTGCCTGCCGCCTCCGGCGCTTCGACGATGACGGGCGCCGTGCGGGTGGTCGATGCCAGTTTGAGATTGCCGTTGAGCAGTTCCCGCATGCGCGCATCGCGGGAGCCGCCGCTGCGGCCTCCCATGACCACCGCGACCAGGTGCCGGTGGTTGCGCTTGAGCGAGGCGAGCAGGTTGAAGCCGGACGCGTTGACGTAGCCGGTCTTGATGCCGTCGACGCCTTCCATGCTGCCCAGCAGCTTGTTGTGGTTGCGCATGGAACGCCCCTTGTAGGTGAAGGAGGCGGTCGAGAAATAGCGATAATATTTCGGGAAGCGATCCTGGATGGCGCGTCCGAGCAAGGCTTGATCGCGAGCGGTGGTGATTTGCTCGGGATTGGGCAGGCCGGAGGCGTTGCGATAGACGGTATTGCGCATCCCGAGCGCGCGCGCCTTGCTCGTCATCAGGCGGGCGAAGCTCGCTTCATCCTGGCCGAGTGCTTCGGCCACGACCACGGCGACGTCATTGGCCGACTTCGTCACCAGCGCACGGATCGCATCGTCGACGGCGATCGTTTCCCCCGGCTTCAAGCCGAGCTTCGATGGGGCCTGTGCGGCCGCATGGGGCGAGACGGGCAGACCGCTGCGGAGGGTGAGTTGGCCCGCTTCGAGGCGCTCAAAGAGCAGATAGAGGGTCATCACCTTGGTGATGGAGGCCGGGTGGCGGGGCGCATCAGCGTTGGCTTCGTGCAGCACCTTGCCCGAATTCGCATCGACCACGATTGCGGCATAGGGCGGCGTGTAGCGCACGACCTTGGCACGATGGCTGCTCTTGGCGGACTTGCTACGCTTTTTGGCGTCCGCCGACGTGGCGGTCAGCGCGGTCGCGGCAACGACAGTGACGAGCCCCAAGGCAGCAACACGAAAACCGTACGAGAACCGCGACGCTCGACGCATGAACTGTCCCCTCGTTCCAGCCGGATGCAAGGCGCGTCCGGATCAGGCCGCAAAATCGCTCTTGGCGGCCTGACTTATTTGCCTTGCCCAAAACGGCGTCTTGCCAATGGTTTGCCCACCCCTGCGGACAAGGAACGGTGCCCAAATTCCATTGCGTTTGCAATGGCCCAGCCCGTTACCGTAGGGGTGCCGTGTTGTTAAACGGTTAATCTTACGGGAGTTTTGACGCTGGTGCGGAAAATGTTGCGCTGCAATATTTTCTCATTGACTTTTGTGCACCGCGGCATAACCTATGCCTGTCGGTTGCGCATCAGTGCAACGCCACAAGCGGCCGTGGGAGCAAACGCGCCGGGAGAACGAGCCATGATCACGAATTTCGAAGACGTGCAGAAATTCAGCAAGGACAGCATGGACGTCACCATGAAGTCGGTGGGCGCCGTGTCCAAGAGCATTCAGGCGATTGCAGCCGAGATGGCCGACTACTCGAAGAAGTCGTTCGAGGAAGGTTCCGCGGCGATGGAGAAGCTGCTCGGTGCCAAGACCCTGGACAAGGCGATCGAGGTGCAGACCGATTACCTGAAGGCGAGCTACGAAGGCTTCGTGACTGAGGCGACCAAGCTGGGCGACCTCTACAGCGACCTCGCGAAGGAGAGCTACAAGCCCTTCGAGACGATGTTCGGCAAGGCCGGTAGCAGCAGCTAACGGTTGCAGCACGAAGCCAGCGTTCAAGCCCGGCCGCAATGCCGGGCTTTTTGTTTGCGGATGCGGACTCGCGCGGCTCGGTACGGCGATACGTCGCGCGAAGCGCTCGCCGGCTAGCACGCCTGGTGCGCGCCGGGTGTGCCTGCAGGCGGCGCGAGACGCGGAAGTGGGAAGCGAATCGCCGGAAAGGCCGCATCCCCGCAGGCGCGTTCGACGGTGGCGCACTGGAAACCAAAGCGGACGCTGCATATTATAATTCCACTACAAAACCCGGGCCGTTTACGGCATGATTCCTGCGTCTTCGCACTGCAGCCGCCACGGTGAGCCGCAACTGATTCATTCCGCCATGACATCTATTCGCCAGCTCACGCCGTCCGCAGATGCTCGATCCGACTGGAAGCCGCGGCTGGCCGGCGGTGACGACAAGAAGCGCAAGTCGGAGGATGCCACCGGGACGGCGGTCATCGCGAAAACCAAGCCTCAGACGAAGCGTCCGAGCCTCTATCGGGTCCTGCTGCTCAACGACGACTACACCCCGATGGAGTTCGTGGTGCACGTGCTCGAGCGCTTTTTCAACAAGGATCGTGACGCCGCGACGCAGATCATGTTGCATGTCCACCACCACGGGATCGGTGAGTGCGGGATCTTTACCTACGAGGTGGCGGAGACCAAAGTGACGCAGGTCATGGATTTTGCACGCAAGCATCAGCACCCCCTGCAGTGCGTGATGGAAAAAAAGTGAGCGGTGCCTTCGGTTGACGGGGGGCGTCGGCGGTACCAAGTTGAACCGACTGGCGTCGACGGAATTGGTAGGATCAGAGGGAACGAACCGAACTGGCGACGAAACCGGAAACAAATCGAACGAAAGTGAATCGATCTGATGCCCACATTTTCAGGTAGCTTGGAACGTTCGCTGCACCGCGCTCTGGCGCTGGCCAACGAGCGCCACCACGAGTACGCGACGCTGGAGCACCTGCTGCTGGCCCTCATCGACGATTCGGACGCCGCAGCGGTCATGAAGGCCTGCAACGTCGACATCGAGAAGCTTCGCCGCAATCTCGTCTCCTACATCGAGTCCGAGCTGGAGAACCTCGTCACCGAGAGCGCCGAGGACTCCAAGCCGACCGCCGGGTTCCAGCGCGTCATCCAGCGCGCCGTCATTCACGTGCAGTCTTCGGGCCGCGAGGAGGTGACCGGCGCGAACGTGCTGGTCGCGATCTTCGCCGAGCGCGAAAGCCACGCCGCCTATTTCCTGCAGGAGCAGGAGATGACTCGCTACGATGCGGTCAACTACATCAGCCATGGCATTGCCAAGCGTCCGGGCCTGAGTGAGGCACGCGCGGCGCGCGGCGTCGACGAGGACGCCGACACCAAGTCGGGCGAGGAGCAGAAGAAGAAGGGCGATGCGCTGGACGCATACTGCGTCAACCTCAACAAGAAGGCGCGTGAGGGCAAGATCGACCCGCTGATCGGCCGCGACGCGGAAATCAGCCGCACCATCCAGGTGCTCTGCCGCCGCCAGAAGAACAATCCGCTGTTCGTCGGCGAAGCCGGCGTCGGCAAGACCGCGATCGCGGAGGGGCTCGCGCGTCGCATCGTGAACGGCGAGGTGCCGGAAGTACTCGAGAACGCGACCGTGTTCGCGCTCGACATGGGAACGCTGCTCGCCGGCACGCGCTACCGCGGTGATTTCGAGGAGCGCCTCAAGCAGGTGATCAAGGAATTGGAGGCCTATCCGGGCGCCATCCTGTTCATCGACGAGATCCACACCGTGATCGGCGCGGGCGCCACGTCGGGCGGCGCGATGGATGCTTCGAACCTGCTCAAGCCTGCGCTGTCTTCCGGCAGCGTGCGCTGCATCGGGTCGACCACCTACAAGGAGTACCGCCAGTATTTCGAGAAGGACCGTGCGCTGGTGCGGCGCTTCCAGAAGATCGACGTGAACGAGCCGTCGGTCCCGGACGCGATCGAGATCCTCAAGGGACTCAAGCCGTACTTCGAGGACTACCACAAGCTCAAGTACACCAACGAGGCGATCAAGGCGGCGGTGGAACTGTCGGCGCGCTACATCCACGACCGCAAGCTGCCCGACAAGGCGATCGACGTGATCGACGAGTCTGGAGCGGCACAGATGTTGCTGCCGGAGAACCGCCGCAAGAAGACCATCGGTTTGAAGGAGGTCGAGGCGACCATCGCAACGATGGCGCGAATTCCGCCCAAGACCGTGTCCAAGGACGACGCCGAGGTGCTCGCTCACCTGGAAGGCACGCTCAAGCGGGTGGTGTACGGCCAGGACAAGCCGATCGAGGCGCTGTCCGCCTCGATCAAGCTGGCGCGCGCCGGCCTGCGCGAGCCGGAGAAGCCAATCGGCTGCTACCTGTTCTCCGGCCCGACCGGTGTCGGCAAGACCGAAGTGGCCAAGCAGCTCGCCGCCTCGCTCGGGGTCGAGCTGATCCGCTTCGACATGTCGGAGTACATGGAGCGCCACACGGTCTCGCGCCTGATCGGCGCGCCTCCGGGCTACGTCGGCTTCGACCAGGGCGGTCTTCTGACCGACGGCGTCGACCAGCATCCGCATTGCGTGCTGCTGCTCGACGAGATCGAGAAGGCGCATCCGGATCTGTTCAACGTGCTGCTGCAGATCATGGATCACGGCAAGCTGACCGATCACAACGGCAAACAGGTCGACTTCCGCAACGTGATCCTGATCATGACCACGAACGCGGGCGCGGCCGATCTCGCCAAGGCGGCGTACGGCTTCACCCGCACGAAGCGTGAAGGCGACGATGCCGAAGCGATCAACAAGCTGTTCGCGCCGGAATTCCGCAACCGGTTGGATTCGATCATCACGTTCAACCACCTGAGCAAGGAGATCATCGCGAAGGTGGTGGAGAAGTTCGTGCTGCAGCTCGAGGCTCAGCTCGCCGACCGCGACGTCACCATCGAGCTGTCGGACGACGCCACCAAGTGGCTGATCAAGCACGGCTACGACGAGCAGATGGGCGCGCGGCCGATGGCCCGCGTGATCCAGGAGAACATCAAGAAGGGCCTCGCCGACGAAGTGCTGTTCGGCAAGCTCAAGAACGGCGGCCACGTGCGCGTGGTGGTGGTCAAGGACGAGGCCGGCCTGGAGAAGCTCGGCTTCGAGTATCCGGCCGGACCGGTGCAACCCAAGCCCGAGAAGGTGCCGGAGAAGCGCAAGCGCAAGCCGTCCGCGCGCCGCGCCAAGCCGTCCGGCCCGAAGGGGGGCGGCTCCTCCGGCAACGGGCGCGGCTCCGTGCCGAAGGTGCCGCTGGTCAAGGCCTAGCCGCCGCAGCCGAAAAGTTGAAAAGCCGGGCCGCAAGGCCCGGTTTCTTTCTTGTGGGGCAACCGTGCACATGCGCGGCATGCCGGAACGTGCGATTGCGCCTCCCGCGCCGACGTGACACAGACGCGGAATGCCTGCCGACGGAGCCGGAGCGCCGACGTCGTCAGCCGCGGCCTTCGCGCACGGCGTGAAGACCGGGGCGACCTCCGTCTTCGCCTACGTGCTGCTCGGCACCTTCGTCGGCTACGGCGCGCTCTGCCATGACCTCGGCTTCAGCCTGCTGTGGTCGCTGCTCTCCACCATCCTGGTATGGGCGGCGCCGGCCCAGGTGATCCTGGTGACAACGCTTGGCTCCGGCGTGCCGTTGGCCGAGGCGGCTATCGCCGTGACGTTGTCGGCAATGCGTTTCCTGCCGATGGTCGCGGCGTTGCTGCCTGTCATCAAGACGTCCGACACGCGCGCACATCAATTGTTCCTGCCGACGCACTTTACGGCGGCGAGCATGTGGGTGGAGGGCCTGCGCCTTGCGCCGACGCTGCCGCGCGAACACCGCATAGCATTCTGCAACGGGCTCGGCACGGTGATGATGACGACGGCTCTCGTCGCAAGCGTCGTGGGCTACGCCATGGCGGCGAAGCTCCCGCCGCTGTTCGCGGCAGCGGTGCTCTTCCTCACGCCGATGTCGTTTCTGGTGTCCCTCGTTCGCAATAGCCGGCAACTCATCGATCGGCTGGCACTGGCGTTCGGATTGGTGCTGGCGCCGGCGCTCGCCTATGCCAAGGTCAGTCTCGGCTTGCTTCTGGCCGGGCTCGCCGCCGGCACGCTCGCCTACGGGGTCCATCGCCTTCGGAGGGGCCGATGAAGGCGACCATGGCCGAAATCGGCCCGTATTTGGCGTTGATCCTTGCCGGATTCCTGCCAAACGAGGTGTGGCGCTTCCTCGGTCTCGTGGTGGCGCGCCGGCTCGACGAGGAGTCGGAACTGCTGGTGTGGGTGCGCGCCGTCGCCACGGCCGTCCTGGCGGGGGTGATCTCGCAACTCGTGCTCATTCCGCCGGGTCCGCTGGCCGAGGTTACGCTGACGGTACGGCTTGGCGCGGTCGTGGTCGGCTGCGTCGCCTTCTTGCTGGCTCGCCGCTCCATCTTCGTCGGTGTGCTGGCCGGCGAGGCCGCCCTTGTGCTTGGCGCGTTGCTGCTGTGAAGGTCAGGCGGTCTTCAGGGCAGCCGACAGTCGCTGGGCGTGCTCGGAGAGCACGGCAGCTTCCTCTTTCACGCTCGCCGGCGGTTTCATCGCAACGCCGTTCTTGCGGGGGATGACATGGAAGTGCAGGTGGAACACCACCTGTCCACCGGCGGCCTCATTGAATTGCTGTAGCGTGATGCCATCGGCGTCGAACACAGTTGTGGCCGCCCGCGCGACCTTCTGCACGACTGCCATCACGTGAGAGAGGTCGTCGGGTGCGATGTCGAGCAGCGTACGCACCGGCGCCTTCGGGATGATCAGCGTGTGGCCGGGTGCGCGCGGCATGATGTCGAGGAATGCGAAAGCCCGATCATCCTCATAGACCTTGTGGCATGGCAATTCGCCCCGCAGGATTTTGGCGAAGACGTTATTTGCATCGTAGGTTGGCATCGCGCCCTCGTGGTTGCACTCGCCGGGTCACGCACTGGCGTCGCGGCGGAAAGGGGACATCTCTTCGAGCTCTTCTCCTGCGGCGCGCACATACGCGCGCTCGCGCGCCAGATAGTCGGCCACCGCACGGCGGAAACCTGCATCGGCGATGTAGTGCGCCGAATACGTGGTCTGGGGCAAGTACCCGCGCGCGAGCTTGTGCTCGCCCTGTGCGCCGGCTTCGACCCGCGCCAGCCTGTGTGCGATGGCGAATTCGATGGCCTGATAGTAGCAGACTTCGAAATGCAGGAAGGGGTGATGCTCGGTGGCGCCCCAGTGGCGGCCGAACAGGGTGTCGGAGCCGATGAAGTTGATCGCGCCGGCGACATAACGGCCCGCGCGCTGCGCCATCACGAGCAGGACCTTGTCTGCCATGCGTTCGCCGATCAGCGAGTAGAACTTGCGCGTCAAATAGGGCCGCCCCCACTTACGCGAGCCGGTCTCCATGTAGAACTCGAAAAATGCGTCCCATACGGATTCCGTCAGATCAGATCCGGTCAGCCATTTGATCTCGATGCCATTGGCGACGGCGTCGCGGCGCTCGCGCTTGATCAGCTTGCGCTTGCGTGAGGTGAGGGCGGCGAGGAAATCCTCGAACGAGCCGTGCCCGGCGTTGCACCAGTGGAACTGCTGATCGGTGCGCTGCAGGAAGCCGTGCGCGGCCGCGAGCGCGCACTCCGCCTCCGGCATGAAGGTGATGTGTGCGGACGAGGCCTCGCGCAGGGCGCACAACTCGGTCAGTCCCTGCAGCAAGCCCGCGCGCACGGCATCCTCGTCGTCTCCCGGAACGACGAGCAGGCGCCGGCCGGTCGCCGGCGTGAAGGGCACCGATACCTGCAGTTTGGGGTAATACTCGCCGCCGGCCCGTGCGTAAGCCTCGGCCCAGCCGCGGTCGAACACATACTCGCCGAGCGAGTGCGCCTTGAGATAGCAGGGCACCACCCCGCGCGCGCGGCCGTCAGGCGTTTCCGCGACAAGGTGCTGCGGCATCCAGCCGGTCTTGGCAGTCGCTGAACCCGATTCCTCAAGGGAAGACAAAAAGCTGTGTGAAACAAATGGGTTGTACGGAAATCCTGAGGTCCTTGACCGTTCAGTTTCCGGTTGAGACGGGTTCGCGCAGGTATCCCACACGGCGGCCGGGATGTCGGCGATCTGCGGCACGACGCGGATCTGCAGCACGTCCTCTTTCTTGGTCATTGGATTCCTTCGGCCGTCCCCCACTCCAGATAGGCATTCTACGCCCGAAAACCCTCGAAAATGATCTGGTCCGCATAGCGCGCCGCGCGGGCCTGATCTTCCGCCGTGCGCACGGTCCAGGTCAGCAACGGCAGCCCGAACAGCATGCGCGCAATCATGGGGATGGTCGCCGGCAGATCACCGACGCGGTAGGCGATGAACTGCGGGCGGCTGCGCGGCGCGTGCAGGAAGTGCGTCAGGTTGCGCCTGCGCGCCGCAGGAAGCATGTGCCAGTCGGGATGATCGTAGTGCCCCTCGGCGACGATGCCGCGTGGCAGCGAGGGGGCGAGGTGGCGCAGCGCCTCAACGAGATCGGGATCGAACGACATCAGGGCGACGGGGCCCGAGTAGGATCGCAGGGCCTCGACCGTGCGATGTGCGATACGTGTGTTACCGTCGAACGCGCTCTTGAGCTCGAGCACGAGCGGCACCCGGCCAGCCACGAGGTCGCACAGCTCGCGCAACGTCAGGATGCGGTCACGGCTGCCCGTGTAGCGGATCTGCTGCAGCGCCGCGGCGGGTCTGGCTCCGACCGGGCCGCGTTCGTTGGTCAATCGGTCCAGCGTCTCGTCGTGGAACACCACGACCGCGTCGTCGGCGGCGAGCTGCAGGTCCGTCTCGATGGCGTAGTTGCCGGCGATCGCCGCGCTCGCGGCGCCCGCGCTGTTCTCGATCACGCCAGCCGTAACGTCGTGCAGCCCGCGGTGGGCGATCGGTCGCGCGGTGAGCCACTGCAATCCGGTCATGGCCAGGGCGCTCAAGCGATCTCGAACAGTCCCTCGACCTCGACCGCGGCGTCGAGCGGCAGCACGGCCACACCGACGGTGGTGCGCGCGTGACGGCCCTTGTCGCCGAACACCTCCACGAACAGGTCGGACGCTCCGTTCATGACCTTGGGTCCATCGAGGAAGGCGGGCGTCGAACTGATGAAACCGCCAAGGCGGACGACCCGGGTGAGCTTGTCGAGATCGCCGATCGCGGCCTTGATCTGCGCGATGAGGTTGATGGCGCAGGCACGGGCCGCCTGCTGACCTTCCTCCACCGAGACCGCCGCGCCGAGCTTACCGGTCGCCACCAGTTTGCCGTCGGCGCCGAGGCAGAGCTGGCCCGACACGAACAACAGGTTGCCGGAGCGTGCGGAACCCACGTAATTGGCGATCGGCGCCGCGACCTTGGGCACGGCTATCCCAAGTTCCGCCAGCTTTTTGTCGATCTGTCCGGCCATGTGCGGCTCCTTCGTGCGTATTGATGGTCCCGACGCCGGAATTCCGCCGAACTCCGTTTAGGGTTTCTTCCCGAAGCCGCCCGGCAAGGCAAGCGGCGCCGTTGCGCCTCCAGGCGGCCACTCCTATGTTCCGACTGGCTTTGGACAAGGTGATGACGCGAGCTTGCATGCAGCCCTTCCGCTTCCTCGTCGCGCTCGCCGCGGCAACCGCCGTAACGGCATCGATGGGGAGCGCTGCCCGGGCGGCGTCGATCGAGCTCGCCGCCCACCGTGCCGTCTATGACCTTACGCTGGCGCGCGCCACCGGCAAACGGCAGATCGTAGCCGTGCGCGGCCGCATCCTCTACGACTTCAGCGGTAGCAGCTGCGAGGGATACGCGCTGCAGTTCCGCCAGGTCTCCGAGCTCGACTCCGGCGAGGGCAAGGTGACGCTCAGTGATCTGCGGGCGACGACCTGGGAGGATGGCGCCGCGAAGACGTTCAAGTTCGCGTCGCAGAACTACCTCGACCAGCAGGCGGTGGACACGGTCGACGGGCAGGCCGAACGCAGGCCGGACAGCGTCAGCGTTTCCCTGAGCAAGCCTCGCACCAAGGAATTTGCGCTCGACGCCGGCATGGTGTTTCCGGCCGAGCACATGCGTCGCATCATCGAAGCTGCGCGCGCCGGCACGTCCATCCTCGAGTTGCCGGTGTACGACGGTTCGGAAACGGGCGAGAAGGTGTTCAACACCCTGACGGTGATCGGGCGCGAGATCGATCCAAGCGAGAAACCGATGAACGACGCTGCTGCGTCGCATCCTGAACTGGCCGGCCTCAAGCGCTGGCCCGTCACGATCAGCTATTTCGACAGGACCTCGGCCAGTGGCGAGCAGACGCCGGTCTATTCCCTCAGCTTTGAGGTTCTCGAGAATGGCATCTCGCGTGCGCTCTCCCTCGATTACGGCGACTTCGTCGTGTCTGGACACATGACGCAGCTTGACCTGAAGGAAGCCAAGCCCTGTCAGTGATAGACGGCGCGATGTTCCGTTAAAGGTCGAAGATCTTGCGCGTGTTGCCTGCAAGCACCTTGTCCCGCTGCGCGGCCGGAAGCGTCCCGACGTATTCCACGATCTCTTCCATCTTGCCGTTCTTGTGCGGGTAGTCGGAGCCGTAAAGGACGTTGTCCGCACCCATCACCTGAATCGTCATCGCGAGCGTCTCTGGCGCATAGACGATGCTGTCCACGTAGATCTGCTTGAGGTAAGAGCTGGGAAGCTTGTCGATCTTGGCGCGGCACGACTCGAACGCTCGGAAGCCCGCGTCGAGCCGGCTGATCACGAACGGCAGGTAACCGCCGGCGTGGCCGCCGATGATCTTCAGCCGCCGATATCGCTCGAAGAACCCGTCCATGATCATGCGCGACAGCGCCAGCGTCGTATCGAACGTGAAGCCGACGCTCCAAACGAGATGGTAGCGGCTCATGTCCATCTGCTCGACGCCGATGGGCGAGGCCGGGTGGAGCAGGACGGGCAGAGCACGCCGGTCGATCGCGTCCCATATCTCGGCGAAGCGCGGATCGGTGACGGATGCGCCGTCGATATTGGCCGTGACCATGACCCCGACGGCGCCGTTGGCGCAGGCGCGCTCGAGTTCCGCAAGAGCCAGTCCTGGATATTGCCAGGGGAGGCTGGCGAGATAGCGGATGCGCTCCGGGAAGCGCGTCTGCGCCTTGGCCATGTCGTCGTTCATCGCGATCGCGGTGCGGTTGCTGATCTCGGCGCCACCCCAAAACACGTTGGGACAGGTGAGCGAGATGACGGCGATATCGACCCCGGCGGCGTCCATGGCCGAAATGCGCGAATTGTAGTCGAACATGCCCTCGGTGAGGGTCATGAACGCCGTGTCACCCCGGTAAATGGCGTCATTGCCGCCGGGCACCTTGCCGACCGAGTAAGCGCCGCCGCTGTGTTTGAGAAACGTGTCCAGCCATTCACGCGTGAGCATGTGCGTGTGGATGTCGATGATCAACGGAATCTCCTTGGACGGTTGTTCTTGGGCAGGACGAAGTGAAGGGGGGCGCAAGAGTGGGCGCACCGGGGCGGCGACGCAAGCCCGTTGTCGGCCAGCCTTCGGCGCGGCTAGTCCTCTTCGAGAGCCAGGCCCCTGACCACGGCATCGCTCCCGAACTTCTTGCGCACGCGGTCGACGGCATGCTCGGCCGCTGCGGTGCGGCGCGCGCGCACGTCGATCAGGTCGTCCGGGTCCGCCGCATCGGCCTCGTCGAGTGCCGAGAGGCCGACGCCCAGCAGGCGGAACTTCGTGCCGTCAGCTTCGCGCGCCAGCAGTTCGCGCGCGGCGGCGAAGATCCTTGCGGCGAGCTGGGTCGGAGCTTCGAGCGTGTGCGCGCGCGTGCGGATGCGGAAGTCCGCGGTCTTGAGCTTGAGCGTCACCGTATGGCCGGCGATTTCCTGCGCTTTGAGGCGGGCGGAGACGCGCTCGGTCATGTCCCACAGCGTGCGCTCCAGGGATCGGAAATCGGAAACGTCGCGTTCGAAGGTCGTCTCCGCCGATACGCTCTTGGCCTCGCGGTCGGGGCTGACGCTGCGATCGTCGATGCCGCGCGCCAGCCGCCACAGCCGGCGGCCTTCAACGCCGAAGCGGCGCATCAGCTCGGTCTCGTCGCTGCGCTGGATGTCGGCGATCGTGGTGAACCCGGCGGCCGCCAGCGTCGCGCCCATGGCCTTGCCGACACCCCAGATGAACGTGACCGGTTTCGGCGCGAGAAAGGCTGCCGCCTCCGACTGGCTGAGCACTGAAAACCCGCGCGGCTTGTCGAGGTCGGAGGCGATTTTTGCGAGAAACTTGTTGCTCGCGAGGCCGATGGAGACGGTGATGCCGATCTCGGATTCCACCTCCTTGGCAAAATGTGCCAGGGCCTTGGCTGGCGTCATGCGATGCAGCCGCTCTGTGCCGGAGAGGTCAAGGAAAGCTTCGTCGATCGACAGCGGCTCCACCAGCGGGGTGAGCGCCAGCATGCGCGCGCGCACCTCACGTCCCACCCGTACGTATTTTGCCATGTCGGGCTTCACGATCACGGCGTGCGGGCACAGGCGGCGGGCCTGGAACATCGGCATGGCCGAGCGCACGCCATAGGTGCGCGCGATGTAGCAGGCGGTGGATACGACGCCGCGCTGGCCGCCGCCGATGATCAGCGGCTTGTCGTTGAGCGAGGGGTCGTCGCGCTTCTCGACTGCGGCATAGAACGCGTCGCAATCAATGTGTGCGATTGCCATGGTGGTGAGCTCCACATGGCGCGCCAGGCGCGGCGAGCCGCAACGGCGGCAGCGCGCTGCGGCATCCGGCGCGTCGGTGAGGCAATCGCGGCAGAAGCCGGGCATAAGCGGTGCGGTCCGATTCGGCGTTTCGCCTGGCGGACATGGTCGGGCGGCGGAGGCGCCAGATCAAGCAGACGCCATCGGGATCCCGAAGACGCGCCAGTAGCCTTAGGGGATATCCCGCTGCCAATGCCCGCCCGTGAGTTCGCCATGTGCGCGCGCGACCTCAGCCGGGGCGGCGCCGATCGAGGCGGCGAAGTCGGTGAGGAGCGCTTCGTCCGCGCAGAGGTAATCCAGCACCCCTGCCAGGAACCCGGGCTCTGCCGCAGCGGAGCGAATCTCGCCTGCGTCGAGGCCCGACAGGGCAAGGAAGCGGGCCAGCCGTTCCGGCTCCTCCGCGAGATAGCCAAGGGCTTGAATGGCCAAGGCTTCTGCCGGCTGACGGTGGTCGGTGGTGCGTGGCATTTGGATCAAATGTTTGCGTTTCCTAAAGGAATCTCACTTAGCATACCGGCGGTTAACAGGGGTGGCGCGGCTTGACCATGTGCCTATGTGCACACCGGCGTCGCGATCATGAGCTCCCTTCGTGGGGCGGAAGACCAAGAAATGGCCAAGACCGTCCTCATCGTCGAAGACAACGAGCTCAACATGAAGCTCTTCAATGACCTTCTGGAGGCTCACGGCTATCGCACGCTGGGCACCCGCAATGGCATCGAGGCGCTCGATCTCGCGCGCAAGCACCGGCCCGACCTGATCCTGATGGACATCCAGTTGCCGGAAGTATCCGGGCTGGAGGTCACCAAGTGGCTCAAGGACGATCCGGAGCTCAAGGTGATCCCGGTGGTGGCCGTGACCGCGTTCGCGATGAAAGGGGACGAGGAGCGCATTCGCGAGGGCGGATGCGAGGCCTATCTGTCCAAGCCGATTTCGGTCGCCAAATTCATCGATACGGTTCGTCACTTCCTTGGAAATGGTGAGGTCGTTCGATGACGGCGCGCATTCTCGTCGTCGATGACGTCGCAGCCAACGTCAAGCTGCTGGAAGCGCGACTCTCGGCGGAATACTTCAGTGTCGTGACTGCTACGGGCGGCGTGGAGGCTCTGGCGATCTGCGAGCGCGCCGAATGCGACATCGTGCTGCTCGACGTGATGATGCCCGACATGGACGGCTTCGAGGTGTGCCGCCGCCTCAAGAGCAATCCGGCCACCCAGCATATTCCGGTGATCATGGTGACGGCGCTCGACCAGGCTGCCGATCGGGTGAGGGGGCTCGAGGCGGGCGCAGACGACTTTCTGACCAAGCCGGTGTCCGACGTGGCGCTGATCGCCCGGGTTCGCTCGCTCGTCCGTCTGAAGATGATGACCGACGAACTGCGCATGCGAGCGGTGACGTCGAAGGAGATCGGCATCGAAAATCCGGCGCGCGAAGCGGTGGTCGATACGGGCCGCGGCGCGAAGATCCTGCTGATCGATGACCGCAAGACCTCCTACGAGCGCCTCGCGCCCGTGCTGGCCAGCGACCACACGGTCGACGTCGAGCCTGACCCGGCCGAGGCGGTGTTCCGCCTGGCTGAAGGCGATTACGACGTGCTGATGATCTCGCTCGGGCTCGAGGGCTATGATGGGCTGCGCCTGTGTAGCCAGGCCCGCTCCCTGGAGCGCACCCGCAGCACGCCGATCCTCTGTATTGCAGAGGCCGAGGACCATGCGCGGCTCATGCGCGGGCTCGAGATCGGGGTCAACGACTACCTGATCCGGCCCATCGACAAGAACGAGATGCTGGCGCGCGTGCGCACGCAGGTGCGCAAGAAGCGGTTTGCCGACCGGCTGCGCGATAACGTGCAGATGTCGATCGAGATGGCCGTCACCGACGGGCTCACGGGCCTGCACAACCGCCGCTACATGGAAACGCATGTGACGACCCTGGTCGAGCAGGCCGCCGCGCGGGGCAAGCCGTTGAGCGTGCTGGTGCTCGACATCGACTATTTCAAGTCGATCAACGATACCTACGGTCATGACGCCGGCGACGATGTGCTGCGTGAGTTCTCGCTACGCCTCAAGAAGTCGATCCGCGGCATCGATCTGGCCTGCCGCTACGGCGGTGAGGAGTTCGTTGTGGTGATGCCGGAGACGGATCTTGCCATCGCGGCGGCAGTGGCGGAGCGCGTCCGCCGCGGCATCGCGACCGAGTCCTTCCCGATCAGCCAGGGGGCCCGCGCGGTCGACGTCACGATCTCGGTCGGTATTGCCGGGCTGATGCATCCCACCGACACGGCCGCCGAGATCCTCAAGCGGGCCGACCAGGCGCTCTACCGTGCCAAGCGCGACGGCCGGAACAGGGTCGTTGCGGACGCTGCGTAGGACCCTGAGGTATTGCGCGGCTCCGCGCTGGTAACGCGTGGCTCGCCGTTGGCCGATAAACCATAACCGTTTAGGTTTACAGCGAGATTCGCTCGCGCCAGGGCGTCTGTTGCGTTGCTTTCCAGCGGCCGTTCGATACGCTGCGGGTGACGGGGAAGCCTTTGGATGACGTGCTCGAGCGAGCGCTCGCATCCCAACCAGATGCCCTACGGAATGCTCAGGTCCGCCGCATCTCCTGGGTTTTCGTGGGGTTCGGCCGGCTCGGGAGTGGTGGGAGTGGCCTCCTCATAACACCATTTCCGGCCGGCCACCTTCCGGTCAGTTTCCGACCACACCGAGAATCATGAGGGCGCCGCGAGGCGCCCCATGCCGTTCAAGCCATGAGAATCGAGCGGCGCGAGCCGCCCGGATCACTTGATCTTGGATTCGCGGAATTCCACGTGCTTGCGCGCGACCGGATCGTACTTCTTCTTGACGATCTTCTCGGTCTTGGTGCGCGAGTTCTTCTTGGTGACGTAGTAGTAGCCGGTGTCCGCGCTCGACACCAACTTGATCTTCACCATCGCGGTCTTGGCCATAATTCCTCGCAGGGAGCTGTCGTCTTGGCCGGCAAGCTAGTGCGGACCGCCGAAAAGTCAAGAAAAGCCGCTAAAATCCTGTATTCTCATAGCAACTCGCGGACAAAGCGCCGACGCACCACGCGATAAAAAGGGACGGGCAGGTCGCGGCGCAGGCCGGCGGCCACCCTGGCCTCCAGGTCTTCGAGCGCGGCCATGGTAATGGCCGGCATATCCAGGTGCCTTGCCTCGGCGATCGGCACCCAGACCAGCTCCACCAATTCCGTATCCGGTCCGACAACTCCGTCTATCCGATGGCTGATGGCGCTCGCGTCAGCCGTGAAGAAGCGAGTGTCGAAGCGACGCGACGGGCCGGGCGGCGTGATGGCGCGCGCCACGAAATGAATCGGGTCTAGATTGGGCGGCGTCTGCGCCAGCGCGGGCCAGCCCCCGCCGAGCGGCATCGGGGGCTCGGTGTTCTTGGAAAAGCCAAGCAGCAGACCGGTCTCCTCGAAGGTCTCGCGGATGGCAGCCATCACCAGCGCGCGGGCGCGTGCGGCGCTCGGCCGCTGCATCCTGCGCATCAGCCGCAGTTCCAACTGTGCATCGAGACGTGCGGCCGCCGCCATGCGCCGGTCGAGCGGCTCCACACGTCCGCCGGGAAACACGTATTTGCCGGGCATGAACTTATGCCCGTGATGTCGTCGTCCGAGCAAAACCTTCGGCGGATGCGCGCTGCGATCCACCAGGATCAACGTGGCGGCGTCGCGCGGCCGTACCGAGGGATGCGAGAGATCCCTGTCTGCTGCTGCGATCCGCTGCAGCAGATCGTCGGTCGATACGCTCATCAGGTCGGCTCGGCGGTTCCCAGCTGTCGCGTCTCGGGATCGCCGTGGCGATCGAATCCATGCATACGGTGGGCCCATTGCCAGCCCACGATGGCGCCCTTGATCGGCTGCAGGAGGCCGATGGCCAGTCCGAGCGTCAGCGGTAGCCAGAGCGCCACGTGCACCCAGTAGGGGGGATAGAACTCGGTCTCTACGAACAGCGCCAGCGGCACCACGATGTGCCCCACCAGGACGATCACGAAATAGGCCGGTGCGTCATCCGCGCGGTGATGGTGGAGTTCCTCGCCACATGCGGGGCACGTGTCCGCCACCTTCAGGAAGGCGCGGAACAGCTTGCCGTGGCCACAGGAGGGGCATCGGCCAGCGAGTCCGCGCCGGATCGCGGCGGAGAAATCACGTGCCTGATTGACGGAACTGACCATTTTTCTTTCTGCCTTTCTACCGATGTTGCCGGCGGCGGCTGCGGGGATGAGCCTTGCGTGTGTGCACCGCGGCGCGCGCGCGGCGGTGCTGCGTGGCCGAGAGCTTGACCTTGCGGCCTTCCGAGAGGATTTCGAAACGTAGCGCTCCCGCAACCGGCGCAGCTTCGACCAGGCGTACCGTCGCACGATCGCCGAGCCGGTACATCGCCCCGCTATCGTCCCCGATCAGAGCGTGCTGGGCCTCATGATAGCGGAAATATTCGTCGCCGATCGTGCGGGCAGGCACAAAGCCGTCGGCGCCGGTTCCGTCCAGTTTCACGAACAGGCCTGCCCGCGTCACGCCGGCGATATGGCCTTCGAATGTGGCGCCAACGCGATCCGACAGGAAATGCGCAATCAACCGATCCGATGTCTCGCGCTCTGCCGCCATGGCGCGCCGTTCGGTGGCGGAGATCTGTGCGGCCACCTCGGCCAGTGTCTCGACGTCTGCGTCGCCCGGCAGCGGGCCGTCGCCAAGCCCGAGCGCACGCACGAGCGCGCGGTGAACGACGAGATCCGCATAGCGCCGGATCGGGGAGGTGAAGTGTGCGTAGCGACGCAGATTGAGACCGAAATGCCCGTAGTTTTCGGCGGCGTACTCGGCCTGCGACTGCGAGCGAAGCACGATCTGGTTGACGAGATCCTCGACCTCGCGTCCTTTTACGTGCGCCAGCACGCCATTGAAATGGGTAGTGCGCAGCGTGCCACCCTTCGGCAGTGAAATGTCGATCGTGCGCAGGAATTCGCGCAGCGCCTCGACCTTTTCGGGAGAGGGCTCGTCGTGCACACGGTAGATCAGCGGAGTACGCGCCCGCTCGAGCGTCTCGGCGGCAGCGACGTTGGCCATGATCATGAACTCTTCGATCAAACGGTGAGCATCGAGTCGTTCCGGCGAGATCACCCGGTCGACCGTGCCGTCAGACTTGAGCAGGATCTTGCGTTCGGGCAGATCGAGATCGAGCGGATCACGCTCGGCGCGCGCGAGCTTGATCGCACGGTAGGCGGCGTAGAGGGGCTCGATGATCGGATCAAGCAGCGGACGGGTGGTGTCGTCCGGCTGTCCGTCGATGGCGGCCTGCACCTGCGCATAGTGAAGCTTCGCTGCGGAGCGCATCAGGACGCGATGGAACCTGTGCGAGCGTTTGCGGCCGTCGGCTCCGATGACCATGCGAACGGCGAGGGCGGCGCGATCCTCTCGCGGCCGCAGTGAGCACAGATCGTTGGAGATGCGCTCGGGCAGCATCGGGACGACACGGTCGGGGAAATAGGCCGAGTTGCCGCGGGTCAACGCTTCGCGGTCGAGTGCCGAGCCGGGACGGACATAGTGCGCGACGTCGGCGATGGCGACGTCGATGATGTGCCCGTTGCGGTTGGCCGGGTCGGGATCCGGACGCGCGAACACCGCATCGTCGTGGTCTTTGGCATCGACCGGATCAATGGTGACGAGCGGAACGTCGCGCCAGTCCTCGCGCCCGGCGAGGGTGGCGGGCCGGGCGGCTTCCGCTTCGGCTACGACCTCGCGGCTGAACACGGTGGGGATTCCATGCGCATTGATGGCAATCAGGCTGACGGCGCGTTCACTCTTGATGGAGCCGAGCCGCTCCTTCACGCGCGCACTCGGCAGTCCGTAGCGGCCGCTGCGGGCGATCTCGGCGGCGATGAGGTCTCCGTCCTCGGCGTCGAGCGTCATGCCGGCCGGAATGTTCAGCTCGCGGCCCAGGCTCTTCTTGTCGACCGGCACCAGGCGTCCGCCGCCCGACGGGAGCGCGCGGAATATGCCGAGCACGCGATGCTTGGCGCGGTCGAGGATCTTGATGACCCGTCCGCGATAGGGGACCGCACCTTCGCCCTCGCGCGTTTCCTCCGCCCGCACCAGGGCATGGTCCCCGACCCCCGGAATTTCGCCAGGCCGGGCCTTGCGTGGAACATGGATGCGGATCTTGGGAGCGGGCCCGCGCGCGTCTTCATCCCACTCGCTCGGCGTCGCGATCAACTCGCCGTCCGCATCGCGGCCAATGATGTCGGCCAGGACGGTCGGGGGCAGGGCGCCGGGATGGTGCAGCTTCCTGTGGCGGCGTTCGATGACGCCTTCGTCGGCAAGCTCGCGCAGCAGGCCCTTGAGCGCAGCGCGATCGGCGTTCTTGAGGCCAAAGGCGCGCGCGATTTCCCGCGTCCCGACCTTTCCGGGTTGCCGCCCAATGAAGGCAACGAGCTCGGTCTTGCTCGGGATGCTGGGTGCTGTGCGAAGACGTGAAGCCAATGATCTGCCCGGTTCTGCCACTCTTAAATAGGCCGCCGGGCGCTTTCATGCCAGCTATCCGGCGCGCGGCAGCCATCTGCCGCGCCAGGTGGCGGGGCGCATAGCCTCGGCCGGATCACCGCGCCAAGGGGTCAGCGGGCGGCTTTGGCCTTCGGTTTGGCGGGTGCCTTGGCCTTTGGTTTCGTGGCGGCCTTTGCGGGTTTGGCCGGGGCCTTGGCCGTCTTGGCGGCGGCCTTGGCCGGCTTGCGGCCTGCGGCCCGGTGCGGCTTGGGCGCCTCGGCAGTCTTGCCCGCGCGTGCGTCGAGAAGCTCAACCGCCTCTTCGAGCGTGACCGTATCAGGGGTCTTGTCGGCCGGCAGGGTCGCGTTGACCCCGTTGTGGCTGACATAGGGTCCATAACGGCCGTTCTTGACTACGATCTGTCCGCCCTTCTTTGGATGATCCCCGAGCGGCTTTCCCGCGGCACCGCCGAAGCGGCGTTTGCTCGGTCCCTTGGCGATCTTTTCCGCGATCAGGGTGACGGCGCGGTTCAATCCGACCGTCAGTGCCTCCTCGGGACTCTCCAAGCTGGCATAGGTCTTCTCGTGCTGCACGTAAGGTCCGAAGCGGCCGATGCCGGCAACGATCGGCTGGCCGGTTTCCGGATGCTTGCCGACCTCGCGCGGCAGCGCGAGCAGCTTCAACGCCATCTCGAGATCGAGGCCTGACGGATCGGTACCCTTGGGCAGGCCGGAGCGCTTCGGCTTCTCGCCATCCTTGCCTTCGCCGAGCTGCACATAGGGGCCGAAACGGCCGGCGCGCAGCGTGACGTCGAGGCCGGTGACCGGATCCTGACCGAGGGCGCGCGTGCCGCCCTCCGGTCCAGCGCCGGCGGCCGAGAGCGGACGCGTGTTCTTGCACTCGGGATAGTTGGAGCAGCCGATGAACGCGCCGAACTTGCCGAGCCGCAGCGAGAGCCGTCCGGTGCCGCAGACGGGGCACACCTTGGGATCGCCGCCGTCGGCGCGTGGAGGGTAGATGTGCGGCGCGAGCAAGTCGTCCAGCGCGGTGAGGACCTCACCGATGCGCACGTCCTTGATGTCTTCGACCGAGCCGATGAAATCGCGCCAGAAATCCCGCAGCAGGTCGCGCCAGGGCAGCTCGTTGTTGGAGACGCGGTCGAGCTTGTCCTCGAGATCGGCAGTGAAGTCATACTCGACGTATTTCGAGAAGAAGCTCTCAAGAAACGCCACCACGACGCGGCCTTTGTCCTCGGGGTAGAGGCGCCGCTTGTCGAGACGCACGTAGCCGCGATCCTTGAGCACCTGCAGGATCGACGCGTAGGTCGAAGGACGGCCGATGCCGAGTTCCTCCATGCGCTTGACCAGCGAGGCTTCCGAGTAGCGCGGCGGCGGCTCGGTGAAATGCTGATCGGCGGCGATGGCCCGGCGTTCCAGTGCCTCGCCCGCGCTCATGGCGGGCAGGCGGCGGGACTCGTCATCCTCCTCGGGTTCGTCCCGATCTTCCGAATAAACCTTCAGGAAGCCGTCGAACCGGATAACGGAGCCGGTGGCGCGCAGTTCGATGGTGCGCCCATTGGCCTTGGCGTGGATATCGACAGTCGTGCGCTCGATCTCGGCCGATTCCATCTGGCTGGCGATGGCGCGGATCCAGATCAGTTCGTAGAGCTTGGCCTGATCGGCATCGAGATGGCGTGCGATGTCGCGCGGGCGGCGCGTGATGTCGGTCGGACGGACCGCCTCGTGCGCCTCCTGGGCGTTCTTCGCCTTGGTCTGGTAGCGGCGCGGCGCGTCGGGAAGGTAGCGGTCGCCAAACTCCGCGCCGATCATCTTGCGGATATCGGGGAGGGCTTCCTCGGCGATTTGCACGCCGTCGGTACGCATATAGGTGATAAGGCCAACCGTCTCGCCGCCGATGTCGATGCCCTCATAGAGGCGTTGCGCAATACGCATCGTATGCGCCGGCGCGAAGCCAAGCTTACGGCTTGCCTCCTGCTGCAGTGTCGAAGTGGTGAAGGGCGGATAGGGATTGCGCTTGCCCGGTCGCGATTCGACCGAGGCGACGGAGAAGGCAGCCGCTTCGAGGGCCCGTTTGAAGTCCTCGGCCTCCGCGCCTGTGCCGATGTCGAGGCGCTGGATTTTCCTGCCGTCAGCGCCGACGAGGCGCGCTTCGAAGGTCTCACCGCGCGGCGTCGCGAGCGTCGCCGCGATCGACCAGAACTCGCGCGGGACGAACTTCTCGATTTCGAGCTCGCGATCGCAAACAAGACGTAGCGCGACCGACTGCACGCGGCCGGCCGAGCGTGCGCCGGGTAGCTTGCGCCACAGCACGGGCGAAAGCGTGAAACCCACGAGATAGTCGAGGGCGCGGCGGGCGAGATAGGCGTCGACCAGCGCCCGGTCGATCTTGCGCGGGTGTTTCATTGCCTCGCTCACCGACTGCTTGGTGATGGCGTTGAACACGACACGCTCGATGTCCTGGTCCTTGAGCGCCTTCTTTTCCTTGAGAACTTCCAGGACGTGCCAGGAAATGGCTTCGCCCTCGCGATCCGGGTCGGTTGCAAGGATCAACTTGTCAGCACCCTTCACGGCCTTGGCGATATCGTTGAGCCGCTTCTGGGCCTTGGAATCGACTTCCCAGATCATCCGGAAGTCGTGGTCAGGATCGACCGATCCGTTCTTCGCAGGCAGGTCGCGCACATGGCCGAACGACGCCAGGACTTCGTAGCCCTTGCCGAGGTATTTATTGATGGTCTTGGCCTTGGCGGGGGACTCGACGACCACGACGTTCATGAAAAGCCTTGATTTTTGAGGTACTTATATGTGATTCCCCGGTCTGAATCGGGGATCAGGGTCGCCCGGAAAATGGTTATGTCGGGCGACAGTGTCAAATGATCAGCGTGACAGTTAACCGGCTTTCATGACTAAATCATTGACACGTCAGGATTTTATGGCACCGTGCCGGGCACGCATCAAAGGTAGAATTTAATTCGTCGCACGACTATTGGTGGCAGACCGCGGGGCGTCGGCCGCCGCCCAGCGCGTTCCAGCTCTTATTTTATATGTCGAGTAGCGCGACCAGTCCGCCCGGCTGGCGGACCAGCCTGCCGGCAAGCTCCAGCTCCAGCAGGATCATTCGCACCACGGAGGGCTGTTGCCTTGACAGGCGGATCACCTCGTCAATGGACGCAGGCGTCGGACCGAGCAGGCTGACGATGAGCCGGCGGGCCTCGTCATCGGCGGGCCTGCAGGCCGGGATGTCCCCTGGCACTCCCCCTGGCTCGCGCAGCGAAAGGCGCGGCGGCTTGTCCAGCATCGGCTCGAGCACGGAGATCACGTCGGCCGCCCCCGTGGTCAAGGCAGCTCCCTGCTTGAGGAGTCCGTTGGTGCCCTCGGTGCGTGGGTCGAGCGGCGAGCCCGGCACGGCAAAGACCTCGCGTCCCTGCTCCAGCGCGAAGCGGGCGGTGATCAGCGAACCCGACCGCTTGGCGGCCTCGACGACGACCACGCCCAGCGACAGACCGGAGATCAGGCGATTGCGGCGGGGGAAATCATGCGCCCGCGGCTCCCAGCCGAGCGGCATCTCGGAGATCGCGGCGCCGTGCGCGAGCAGCGCGTCGAGCAAGTCCTCATGTTCGGCCGGATAGACCCTATCGTGGCCGCCCGCGAGCACTGCGATCGTGCCGGTGGCGAGGCTTGCGCGGTGTGCGGCGGCGTCGATCCCTCGTGCGAGGCCGGACACGACCGCGAATCCGGCCTCGGCAAGATCGCGCGCCATCCGCTCCGCGAACCGAACGCCGGCTGCCGAAGCATTGCGCGCGCCGACGATGGCCACTTTCGGTTTTGCCGTCACGTCCGATCCGCCGCGCAATGCCACCAACGGGGGCGGATCGTCGATCGTGTCGAGCGGATGCGGATAGTCCGGCTCGCCCAATGCGACGAGTGCGATGCCGAGCCGGCGGGTCGCTTCCAACTCGCGCGCGGCATCCGCGAGCGGATAGACCTTGATAGAGCGGCCGGCGCCGCCGCGTCGGGCCAGATCGGGCAACGCCTCGAGCGCATCGCGCGCGCTGCCGAAATGCGCAAGCAGATTGTGGAAGGTGCGCGGACCGACGTTCTCGGAACGGATCAGGCGCAGCCAATCGAGGCGTTGCTCGTCGCTTAGCCTCGTGCCGCCCGTGCTCACGCGTCGCGCTCGCCCGCCGTCGCGGCCTGTTGCTTATGTCCGATCTTGCCTTCGGTGCCTTCGATCAGCCGCGCGATATTGGTGCGATGCGTGACCCATAAGATGACCGTAAGGCCAAGGAACAGTAGGGCCTCGGGGCGGTGCTCCATGTACCAGAGAATGGCCGGCGTGGTCGCGCTGGCGACCAGGGCGGACAGCGAGGAATATCGCGTTAGCGCAGCGACCGCGAGCCAAGCGGCGCAAAACCAGACGGCCGCCGGCCAAGCGAGGCCCAAGAGCAGGCCGATGTAGGTAGCGACGCCCTTGCCGCCCTTAAACCTCAGCCACACTGGAAACAGATGGCCGAGAAACGCGCCGGCCGCGGCGACCAGCGCCGTTTCCAGACCGCCAAGCCGGCGGGCGATGAGGACGGCGAGAGTGCCTTTGAGTGCATCGCCAAGCAGGGTGGCGGCGGCGAGACCCTTCCGGCCCGTGCGCAGGACGTTGGTCGCGCCGATGTTTCCCGATCCGACGGAACGGATGTCCTGCGTGCCCGCAAAGCGGGTCAGCAGCAGGCCAAACGGGATCGAGCCCAGAAGATAACCGAGGACGAGCGAGGCGACGGCGGGCAGGGCGGTCGGAAACATCATGGACGCAGCATAGCAAAACGCCGCGTCAGACGTACTCGTAAACCGTCCGGCCGGCGACGATCGTGTGGATCACGCGGCCCTGCAGCCGCGCCTCGTCGAAAGGTGTGTTCTTGCATTTCGACTTAAGCTCGGTGGGATCGAGCACCCAGGGAACGTCGAGATCGATGACGATAACGTCGGCCGGGCTGCCCGGACGCAAGTTGCCGCCCGGCAGGCCGAGCAGTTCCGCCGGCCGCGTCGACATGGCGGCGAGCAGCTTGGTCAGCTCGATTTCCTGGTTGTGGACGAGGCGAAGCCCGGCCGTGAGCATCGTCTCGATACCGATGGCACCCGGCGCAGCCTCCGCGAAAGGCAATCGCTTGGTTTCGACGTCCTGGGGATCGTGGTCGGACACCACGACGTCGATCAGCCCGCTGGAGAGTGCGCGCACCAGCGCGATGCGATCTTCTTCGGCGCGCAGTGGCGGCGCGACCTTGCAAAAGGTGCGGTACGAGCCGACGTCGTTCTCGTTCAAGGTGACGTGGTTGATGGAGCAGGACGCGGTCACCGGCGCGCCGGCATCCTTGGCGCGACGCAGCACCTCGAGCGAGTCGATGCAGGTAAGCGAGGCCGCGTGATAACGCGCCCCCGCGAGGGCGGCGAGGCGCAGGTCGCGCTCCAGCATCACCGTCTCGGCGGCATTGGGAACGCCCACCAGTCCCAGCCTGGCGGCAAACTCGCCCTCGTTCATCACACCGTCGCCGACGAGGTCGGGATCTTCGGTGTGGTGGACGATCAGCGCGTCGAAGTCACGGGCATACGTCAATGCGCGCCGCATGACCTGTGCGTTGGTGACGCTGCGGTTGCCGTCGCTGAAGGCAACGGCGCCCGCAGCCCTGAGAAGGCCGAATTCGGTCATCTCCGCGCCCTTGAGGCCCTTGGTCAGCGCCGCCATCGGATGCACGTGCACGATTGCCGTATCGCGGGCGCGCCGCATCACGAAATCGACCATTGCCGGCTCGTCGATGGCGGGGGTGGTGTCGGGCCGCATGACGATCGTAGTGACGCCGCCCGCGGCGGCCGCCTGGCTGCCGGTCGCGAGTGTCTCGCGGTAGTCGGCCCCAGGCTCGCCGACGAAGGCACGCATGTCGATCAGTCCCGGAGCTACCACTTTGTCGCGGCAGTCGATGATCTCGGTGCCCTCGGGAACGCCGGCGGCGCCGATGCCGCGCTTGGCCTCGCGGATGACGCCGTCCGCGATCAGGATGTCACCGACGAAATCGGAATCGCGCGACGGGTCGATGATGCGCGCATTGGTCAGCAGGATGGGGCGGCGTTCGGACAGCATGAGCGACCTCATGCGTTCGGCAGGTTTTGGGCCAGCGCCTCGAGGGCGGCCATGCGGACGGCAACGCCCATCTCGACCTGCTCCCGGATCAGCGACTGCGCGCCATCGGCGACGCCGGACTCGATCTCCACGCCGCGGTTCATCGGGCCGGGATGCATCACCAGCGCATCGGGCTTGGCGTAGCTGAGCTTCTTCTCGTCCAGGCCGAAGTAGTGAAAATACTCCTGCGAGGATGGCACGAAGGAGCCGCTCATGCGCTCGCGCTGCAGCCGCAGCATCATGACGATGTCGGCATCGCGCAGCCCTTCGCGCATGTCGCGGAACACTTCGACGCCCATGCGCTCGATACCTGGCGGCAACAAGGTCGAGGGCGCAACGACGCGCACGCGCGCCCCCAAAGCATTGAGCAGGATGATGTTCGAGCGCGCCACCCGCGAGTGGAGGATATCGCCGCAAATGGTCACGATCAGGCGCTCGACGCGACCTTTGTTGCGCCGAATGGTGAGCGCGTCGAGCAGCGCCTGGGTAGGATGCTCATGGCTGCCGTCGCCCGCGTTGATGACGGAGCAATCGACCTTGCGGGCGAGCAACTCGACCGCGCCGGACGCATGGTGCCGCACGACCAGGATGTCGGGACGCATGGCATTGAGGGTGATCGCGGTGTCGATCAGCGTCTCGCCCTTGCGCATCGAGGAGGACCCGACCGCCATGTTCATGACGTCGGCCCCGAGGCGCTTGCCGGCCAGTTCGAAGGACGACTGCGTGCGGGTCGAGACTTCGAAGAACAGGTTGATCTGCGTGCGCCCGCGCAGCGTGGACTGCTTCTTGTTGATCTGGCGGTTGTACTCGACAAACTGCTCGGCGCGGTCCAGCAGGCCGATGATATCGTCGCGCGAAAGGCCTTCGATCCCCAACAAATGCCGCTGGCTGAGGACGAAGGAGGGTTTTGACGTAATGTCCATTAAAGGCGGTGCTATAGGCGCAACCGTCCCCCCGGGCAAGGGCTAACTGCCTCCTCCACAGGAACATGGTGTCCGGATTCCGACATTCACAAACCTTGCCGCGCATCCTCCGTTGCAAACTGTGGACGCCAGCAATTTTTAATTTTTTGGCGCCCGTTTGAACCCGAAGTTCCCGGCCGGGCTCGCGGCCGGGGTGGCGAGCTTCGGGTTCGGGGCGCCGGTTAACGCCGTGCTACGATCGCCGCAAGGGAGAACAGCCATGGCTCAATTCGACACCCATGAGGTCTTCAACCAGTCGCCGCCCTACGTGGATGTCGATCTGTTCGCGAGCGATCCGCCCCTTCAACAGGCGGTGGCGACGAACGGCGCGGGCGACGAGGCGGGGGCACTGTCCAAGTTCGGGCGGCACTGGGGTGCCGCCGACATGTTCGAGGCGGCGCGGGCGGCCAATGAAAACCGGCCAAAGCTGCGGACCTTCGACGCCAAGGGCTTTCGCCGCGACATCGTCGAGTTTCACCCGGCCTACCATCAGTTCATGGCTGAGAGCATTTCGTCCGGGATGACCGCGATGACCTGGACGCAGCAGGGGAGGCGCGCCGCCGCGCCGGCCGAGGTCGCACGCGCGGCGCGCTACTACATGATCGCCCAGGTCGAGAACGGGCATATGTGTCCCGTCACCATGACGCGGGCCGCTGTCGCCGCGCTGGCTGCTGAACCGGCCCTGCTTGCCCAAGTGACGCCAAAGATCATCTCTTGCGCCTACGATCCGAGCGTCCGCCCGTGGACCCAGAAGGCGGGCATCACCCTCGGCATGGGCATGACCGAGAAGCAGGGCGGCACCGACGTGCGCGCCAACACCACGCGCGCCGAACCAGCTGGCGAGGGCTATCGCATCACCGGACACAAATGGTTCATGTCGGCTCCAATGTGCGATGCGTTCCTGGTGCTGGCGCAGGCGCCGGGCGGCCTCACCTGCTTCTTCATGCCGCGCTTTGCGCCGGACGGGACTGCCAACGGCCTGCGCTTCCAGCGCCTCAAGGACAAGCTGGGCAACGTCTCCAACGCATCGTCCGAAGTCGAGTTCGCGAACGCCTTCGCCTGGCGCGTTGGCGAGGAGGGACGCGGCGTGCGCACCATCATCGAGATGGTGCAGCTCACGCGCCTCGATTGCGCGATCTCGTCGGCCGGCATGATGCGCATGGCACTGGCGCAGGCCGTGCACCATGCCCGCCATCGCACTGTGTTCCAGCGCCGCCTTGCCGACCAGCCGCTGATGGGAAGCGTGCTCGCCGACATGGCCCTCGAGGTGGAGGGGGCGCTGGCCGCGATGATGCGCCTGTGCCGATCCTATGATCTCGCGCCGACCGATGCGGCGGAAGCGGGTCGCGCCCGTGTGCTGACACCCGTGGTGAAATATTGGGTCTGCAAGACGGCGCCCGCACTGATCTATGAGGCCATGGAATGCCTGGGCGGCAACGGCTACGTGGAAGAGGGCGTCCTGGCGCGCCTTTATCGGGAGGCGCCGGTCAATGCGATCTGGGAAGGATCGGGCAATGTCGTTTGCCTCGATCTTCTGCGCGCGTTGTCGCGCGACCATGAAGCGGCCGGCGCCGTGCTCGCGCAGATTGCCCGCGCCACCGCAGATCTTCCCGGCGGGACGGACGCCTTACGTTTCGTGGAACGCACCTTGTCCGGAGCGGGCGCGGAAACACACGCGCGCGCCGCCGTGGAAGTGCTGGCGCTGCTCGCTGCGGCTGAGGCACTGCGCGCGAGCGCGCCGGAGATTGCGGAACTGTTCGCCCGCGCGCGGCTCCATGAACGCAGCGGCCGCTGCTACGGCAGCGCCGATCTGTCGCAATCGGAGGCGATGAGGCTGGTTGAACGCAATCTACCGCCCGTTTGATTTTACTAAGTTTTTTCGTTTCATCTCCCCGCGGCGGCCGATGCCCGCCCCACCGGAACCGTGCGATCCGCCTCGCGTTTGTTGACCGCGTCGTGGCGCGTCCTAGCGAGGAGATCGAGATGACGTCCTTTTCCAGGCACGTACTGAAGCTTGGGTTGGCGGGCCCTCTGACTGCTGCGGCCTTGGCCACCAGCGCTGCGGCGGACCCGAGTTGGCAGTCGCGGTATTACGGACCTTATTACGGCGCCTATTACGGCGCGGCTCTCGACCCATATTATTATCAGCCGACCTATGGCTGGAGCGGATACGCCGGCTACTCGGGATATGCCCCTTGGGGCGCAGGGTATGGGTACGTTCCGTCATATCCGAGCTATTGGCGTCCCCAGACCTACGCCATCGTGACGACGGCTCCGGCTTATGCTTACGCGCGCGCGCCGGCCTACGCCGCCTATGACGGCCCCGTGGTTACGCGTCGCGTGCGGGCCCCGGTCTATGGGTCGGCGGCCGTCGCGGCGGTCCCGATCTACGGCGCCGCCGAAACAGAGAACACGGACGGCAATGCCACGTACGTCCTTCAGGCTTTGCCCAGTTCGATGGGTGTCCCGGAATGGCGCTACTTCCAGGGTCGCTACGACACCAACGCGACCCTGAACTGGTAGCCTCTCTTCCAGTTGGCGTCCTGGCGGTCGACCTGCACGCGAACCGTGCAGGTCGACTCGTTTTCAGCGCAGGGCCAACTCGATCGCCACCGGCATCGTCGCCCCGGCGAGGATCGTCTCGACCGTGAGGATCGCGGCGAGCAACCTGGTGTCTCCCCCCATCTGCTTCGCGAGCACGTAGGCGCCGGAAGCCGACGGAACGGCCGCGCAGCAGGCGATCACCGCCAGCGGCGCGCCGGTCATTCCGATCGCGCGTGCGAGCGTGATGGCGATCGCCGGCATCACCACCAGCTTCAGGGCTGTGGCGACGAGCGTCGCCGGCTCCGGCCGGACAAGGCCGCGCAGATGCAGCCCCGCGCCCACCAGCAGCAGGCCGAGGGGCAGAGCGGCGCGCCCGAGCGCATCGGCAAAGACGTGGAGTGAAGCAGGGATCGGCACGTGCAGCAGGTTGAGCGCAATGCCGACGGCACAGGACCAGATCAGCGGGTTTTTGGCGATCGCGATCAGCACGTCGCGCCAGTGAGGCCGTTTGGGCGCAGCGTAGCGCGCGAGAACCCAGACGTTGATCACGTTGAGCAGCGGAATCATCGCGATAGCTGCGACCGAGGCGAGCGCCAGTCCATAATCGCCATAGAGGCTGCCGGCGATCGCGAGAGCGATGAAGGTCTGCCAGCGGGTGGCGCCCTGGAACACGGACGTGAACGCCGGACCGTCCACGCCCAGCACCGAGGCGAGCGGGCGACGAAGCGCGAGACAGATCAGGGCCATGATCAGCACGGCGGCGAACAGCGTGCCGCCGACCTGCTCGACCGGGACACGGCTGAGATCGGCGTGGGCCAAGGTGTCGATCAGCAGCGCCGGGAACAACAGGTAGTAGATCAGGCGCTCGACTCCGATCCAGTGCGCGTCTTCGGTGATGAGGAGGCGCCGCGCGAGCACGCCCGCCACGATCAGGAGGAACACCGGCAGCAGGGCCGAGAATACGACGGGCGCCGACATTGGAGACGACCTAGGTGTCGCGCAATCGCATGAGCCGGTCGAGCGCGCCCTGCAGGATGAAAACGGCGGCGTGCTCGTCGATCACGGCCTTGCGCTTGGCGCGGCTCGCATCGGCCGCGATCAGCTCGCGTTCGACGGCCGCGGTGGAGAGGCGCTCGTCCCAGAGGGCGATGGGAAGTTCCGTCAACTTGGCGAGGTTGCGCGCGAACGCGCGGGTCGACTGCGCGCGGGGGCCCTCGCTGCCGTCCATGTTGACGGGTAGCCCGAGGACGAAGCCGACGGCGCGGCGTTCATGCGCAAGGCCGAGGATGCGCTGCGCGTCGGCCGTGAAGGCGGTGCGCGCGATCGTGCCGACGCCGGTGGCCAGGCGCCGGTCGGGATCGCTGACGGCGACGCCGATCGTCTTGGTGCCGAGGTCGAGGCCGATCAGCGATCCACGGCTTGGCAGGAGCGGGGCGGCTTCGACGAGTGGGAGGACGGGCATCCGGGGGAGTTACCACGAAATCAGCCCACGCGATGCGCCAATCGCCCGGGATTTCCGCAACCGGCCTTTGCCGCGGCAACCTTGGTCCGCGCCCGGCGCTCTGCTATAGCCGGGGCCGCCAGAGTTTCGTTGGGATTGCCATGTCTGTCGATGCTGAGACCGTTCGCCGTATCGCGCATCTCGCCCGCATTGCCGTGGCGGAGGAGGAGATCGGTCATCTCCAGGGGGAGCTCAACGCCATCCTGGCGTTCGTCGAGCAGCTCCGCGAAGTGGACGTCGAGGGCGTGGAGGCGATGACCTCCGTCACGCCCATGACCCTGCGCCGGCGTCCGGACGAGGTCACCGACGGCGGGATTGCCGAGGACATCGTCAAGAACGCCCCGGCGGCGACGGACGACCATTATTTCATGGTGCCGAAAGTGGTGGAATGAACTGGCAACAGGGGACATATTCGGCCGGTGCCCAGGGCGGCGGCGCCCGAGACGGCTCGTAACACGGTGGTGATCGCCCATGTGCATGGCGTGTCAGGAAGCAGAACTGTACTACCGCTGGCAACTCCTGGAGCAGATCGCGAAAGGCGAGATGCCGCAGGGGATGAGCGAGGACGATCTGCGCGCCATGGACATGCCGCTGCCCGGAGAGATCGAGCTCGTCGAGGCGCCTGACGGACAGGTCATCATCCGCAAGACCGACAAGTTCCCGCGCAAGGCCGCCAAGCCGGAGGCGTTCGCCTGCGACAGCCCGGACAGCGAATGAGCCGCGCCCGCATGTCCGCCGGATATCTCCCAGCACGCCACGCGTTCAGCCAATGACAGACCCGACCTCGCTCTCGCTCGCGGAGGCGCGCGACGCTCTTCGCGCCCGGAAGATGTCCGCCAGCGAACTCGCCGACGCACATCTCGCGGCGGTGGAGAAGGCGCGCGAATTGAATGCATACGTCCTGGAGACGCCCGAGAAGGCGCGGGCGATGGCGAAGGCTTCCGACGCGCGGCTGGCCAAGGGGGAGGCTGGGCCGCTGGAGGGCATTCCGCTCGGCATCAAGGATCTCTTTTGCACCAAGGGGGTGCGCACCACTGCCTGCTCCAAGGTCCTCGAGAACTTCGTGCCGACCTACGAGTCGACGGTCACCGCGAACCTGTGGCGTGACGGCGCGGTTCTGCTCGGCAAGCTGAACAACGACGAGTTCGCCATGGGCTCGTCGAACGAGACGTCGTGCTTCGGCCCGGTGCTGTCGCCGTGGCGGCGCGAGGGATCGAACACGCCGCTGGTTCCCGGCGGCTCGTCGGGCGGCTCCGCATCGGCCGTCGCAGCCAATCTGTGCCTGGGCGCCACCGGCACCGACACCGGTGGCTCGATCCGCCAGCCGGCGGCCTTCACCGGCATCGTCGGCATCAAGCCGACGTATGGGCGCTGTTCGCGCTGGGGCATCGTGGCGTTCGCCTCCTCGCTCGACCAGGCAGGCCCGTTCGCCCGCACGGTCCGCGACGCCGCGATCCTGCTGCGCTCGATGGCCGGGTTCGATCCTAAAGATTCGACCTGTGCGGACATTCCGGTGCCGGATTATGAGGCCGCAATCGGAAAGTCCGTTCGCGGCATGAAGATCGGCATTCCGAAGGAATATCGGATCGACGGCATGCCGGCCGAAATCGAGAGGCTGTGGCAGCAGGGCGCCGAGTGGCTCAAGGCGGCAGGCGCCGAGATGGTCGAGGTCTCGCTGCCGCATACGAAATATGCGTTGCCGGCCTATTACATCGTGGCGCCCGCCGAGGCCTCGTCCAATCTCGCCCGCTATGACGGCGTGCGCTACGGCCTGCGTGTGCCTGCCGGCGACATCACCGACATGTACGAGGGAACGCGCGCCGCAGGCTTCGGCAAGGAAGTGCGCCGCCGTGTGATGATCGGAACCTACGTGCTGTCCGCGGGCTATTACGATGCATACTACCTGCGCGCGCAGAAAGTGCGTACGCTGATCAAGCGCGACTTCGAACAAGTGTTCGCTCAAGGGGTAAACGCGATCCTCACCCCGGCAACGCCGTCGGCTGCGTTCGGCATTGGCGAGAAGGGCGGCGATCCCGTCGAGATGTACCTCAACGACGTGTTCACGGTGACGGTGAATATGGCCGGTCTGCCAGGCATCGCGGTTCCGGCCGGACGCGACGCGCAAGGGCTGCCGCTCGGGCTGCAGCTCATCGGCAGGGCCTTCGACGAGGAGACGTTATTCTCGCTCGGCGGCGTGATCGAGCAAGCCGCCGGCAGCTTCACGCCGCGCCGATGGTGGTGAAACCGCCGCCGCCGCGCGGCCGCCTCTCCTAAGATTCAACCTGTAGTCGAATGGCATTGGCCGTTCTTTCCGCCACACTATGCGCGTATGGGGGGATTCGCGTGGCGGCTGAAAGCCTGCGGGACCAGATTTTGCGTCAGAACGCGGCCTACCAGCAGGGTGACCGCGCCTTCGTGGCCGATTTGTTTCACGAGCAGATCGACTGGCGGTTCTTCATCTCTTCCGAGGCGCTGCCGATGCCCGACCGGGTGCTCGGCAAATGGCACGTCTTGCTGGCGCTGCAGAAGATCCACGATCACGTCGAGGTCATCCGGAATGAGATCACGCTGCTGATCGTCGAAGGCGAGCGCGCCGCCATGATCTGCGACCGGGTCGTGCGCCTGCGGCAGACCGGACGCGTCATGCATTACAAGGTCGCGGCGTTCCACCGGTATGAAGGCGGCAAGCTGATCGAGTATCAGGAATTCGGCGACGGTCTCGACTTGCTGGAACAGGCGCTCGGGCGCGGGATTGATGCCCCGGCGGCGTATAGGTGAGGGGTGAGCCGGCGGCCGGTGCAGTGGAAGCCGGGTTCGATGACACCGGACGACTTCCACCATTCACTGAACACGCCGGCGCCGCCTGCAGGACTGCGGCCTGCGCTGGCCGCCCGCTGGTGGGCGGCGAAGGGCGACTGGACGCAGGCGCACGAGATCGTCATGTCTCATGAAAACGACCGCGACTGCGCCTGGGGTGCACGCCTATCTGCACCGGCTGGAGGGCGACCTGCCGAATGCGGCGTGGTGGTACGGGCAGGGGAATCGGCCGGTGGCCGTGACGGAACTGGACGCCGAGTGGCGCCGAATAGCGATGGCGCTGCTGGCTGGCTGTGACCTGCGGTAACCGCAGGCCTTGACGCGCCGGCGGGCGCGCGCACATTGGCCCCCCACAGAGGTTGGGACCGCCATGAACGCGCAGAGCAAGCCCTCGAAGTACCTCAAAGGCGCCACCGGCGACTGGGAAGTCGTCGTCGGCATGGAGGTGCATGCCCAGGTCACCTCCAAGGCGAAGCTGTTCTCCGGGGCATCGACCGAGTTCGGCGGAGCTCCCAACGCGCATGTCTCGCTGGTGGATGCGGCGATGCCTGGCATGTTGCCCGTGATCAACGCCGAATGCGTGGCGCAAGCGGTGCGCACCGGGCTCGGGCTGAAGGCGCAGATCCATCTGCGCTCGGTCTTCGACCGCAAGAACTACTTCTATCCCGATCTGCCGCAGGGCTACCAGATCAGCCAGTACAAGTCGCCGATCGTGGGGGAGGGCGTCGTCGCCGTCGACATGCCCGACGGCGAGACGATCAGTGTCGGGATCGAACGCGTCCACCTCGAACAGGACGCCGGCAAGTCGTTGCACGATCAGCACCCGACGATGTCCTACGTCGATCTCAACCGGTCGGGCGTCGCTCTGATGGAGATCGTGTCGAAGCCCGACATCCGCTCTGCCGAGGAGGCGAAAGCTTACCTCTCGAAGCTGCGTTCGATCCTGCGATACCTCGGGACTTGCGACGGCGACATGGAGAAGGGGAGCTTACGCGCGGACGTGAACGTATCCGTGCGCCGCCCCGGCGAGCCATTCGGAACGCGCTGCGAGATCAAGAACGTGAACTCGATCCGGTTCGTGGGACAGGCGGTGGAAACCGAGGCTCGCCGGCAGATCGAGATTCTGGAGGACGGCGGCAGGATCGAGCAGGAGACTCGCCTGTTCGATCCCGGGCGGGGAGAGACGCGGGCGATGCGCTCCAAGGAGGAGGCGCACGACTACCGCTATTTCCCGGATCCGGACCTGCTGCCGCTCGAACTGGCGGTCGAGGAAGTCGATCGCCTGCGGGCAGGCTTGCCAGAACTGCCCGACGAGAAGAAGTCGCGCTTCATCAGCGCCTTTGGCCTGACGGGCTACGACGCCAGCGTGCTGGTTGCGGAGAAGGAGACCGCCGAGTTTTTCGAGGCGGTGGCCACCGGCGGTGCCGGGCGTGACGCGAAGGCGGCGGCGAACTGGGTGATCAACGATCTGTTCGGCCGGCTGAACAAGGAGGGCAGGGATATCTCCGCCTCTCCGGTCTCCGCAGAGCAGCTCGGTGCGATCCTCGACCTCATCTCCGACGGCACCATCTCGGGCAAGATCGCCAAGGACCTTTTCGAGATCGTGTGGTCGGAAGGAGGCGATCCGCGTGCCATCGTCGAGGCGCGCGGCATGAAGCAGGTCACCGACCTTGGCGCGATCGAGAAGGTGGTGGACGAGATCATCGCCAAGAATCCGGACAAGGTCGCGCAAGCGATGGCCAAGCCGCAGCTTGCCGGTTGGTTCGTTGGCCAGGCGATGAAAGCATCCGGCGGCAAGGCCAACCCGCAGGCGGTCAACGACCTGATCAGGCGCAAGCTGGGTCTATAGGTTCGCGCGCGCCGGCGCGGCGCGAAGATTCTACGACAGTGCAAATAGTTAGCAGGAGCTTGCCTGCGGCTGCGCCTGTCCCGCGGTGAGCGACGTCCCGCGCGCGGTCTACGATTGCATCGGCGCGAGAACGTCAGCAGCGGCGCGCCGTCTGTGCGGAGCATTCGTCAGCAGGGCTGGCGTCGCTTCCTCGTTCAGGCGGAACGCGCGAGGCGATGACGTTGGCCGGACAACGAAGAAGGTCGTCGCGGTGAATCGTGCCGGCGAGAGATGCATGTCGGAGCGAGACCGCGTTACGCCCGCCCCGAATCGCCGCGCGCGATTCGCTCGAATTTTGTCGAGTGAGGTGCCGCGAACTGGTTTTTTCCATGCGCACGCGGAAAAATTATTCACATGTCGCATTTTTGCATGGACACGTAGGGGACGCGTGAAACGCGATGTCAACTGCGGCTTCGAACAACATCGGACGCGTTCGATCGGGCACGCATTGACATGCAAGAAGCCCTTATTTCATGCGCCTTTCTTCAATCGGGTGATTTTCGGAAATACCCATCGCGAAATGCGCCGGTGAGTGAGCTCGCGCTCACGTATCGTGCGCGCCGACCGTTGTCGCACAGCGAGTTCTGGCTGCGCGTATACGCTTCGTTAAGGCGGAACCGTGTTTTTTTTGTTCGTCCTGTAGTAATCGGGATGCAGTGCTTGCGATTCGCGCAGGCACTGTTCCGACACCGCCATGAGATCATGGCTAGGAGGGCAGCAATGGCGAAGAAGGCAAAGAAGGCGAAGAAGGCGACGAAAAAGCGTAAGGCGAAGAAGAAGAAGTAACGTCGTCGGTTCGAGGCGATCGCCTCGAATATCTTCGCAAGCTTCAGCGATTGAACCGACGGCGTTGTTGGCGGACCTCAACCGGGCCGCAAGCAATAGACCGAGGTTCGTGTTGAAGATCGAGGGCGTCGGCGAGACCGAGGCCCGAACGTCCGAAAGTCGGCTCCGTCCAGTACGTGACAGACTTTCGGGTACAGGATGCGGCAAAGTCGCATCCCGTCGTCGGCAGCCACTGCCGATGCGTTCGGCCCGGAGCCTCGCCGACGCCCTCACGTTTTTGGCGCCTTCCGCTCGCGCCAATATGATTGCGCTCCGGCATATTGTTACGGCGCGCCGATTTCCCTCCGGCTTGGCTTTGGGTAAGGAGTCGCGCCGTACCCGCCGCGCGATCAGCCATGTATCCGATCAGCGTCGCAGCCGAGCCCTTCGGTTCAGGGCCGGGTTCTCGCGGGCAAGCGTCGGAACGACAGGAGAACATCGATGGCCCGCCGACCGAAAGCCCAACCGAAATCAGCTTCAAGGTCCAAGACGAACCGCAAATTCAAGACCGCGAGCAACCGCGCCGCGCGACCTGCGGCGGCGAAGCCATCGCGCCCCGCCGCGCGGCGGGCTGCCAAGCCGATCGACCTCTACTACTGGTCGACGCCGAATGGCTGGAAGATCACGATCATGCTCGAGGAATGCGGGCTCTCCTACAATCTGATCCCCATCAACATCGTGACCGGTGACCAGTTCAAGCCGGAGTTCCTGAAGATATCGCCGAACAACCGGATGCCGGCGATCGTCGATCCGGATGGACCGGGAGGGCGGCCGATCTCGGTGTTCGAGTCCGGGGCCATCCTGCAATATCTCGGCCGCAAGACTGGAAAGTTCTATCCGACCGACGAACGCCAGCGCGTCGAGGTCGACCAGTGGCTCTTCTGGCAGATGGGCGGGCTTGGACCGATGGCGGGGCAGGCAAACCATTTCCGCCACTACGCGCCCGAACAGATTGAGTACGCGGTCAAGCGCTATACTGACGAGGTCAACCGCCTGTTCGGAGTGATGAACAAGCGGCTGGCCGACCGTCCGTTTCTCGCCGGCAGATATTCGATCGCGGACATGGCTTGCATCGGCTGGACCAATCCGTGGGAACGACTGGGGCAGGACATCAACGAGTTCCCGCATCTCAAGCGCTGGCGCGAGACGATCCTGGCGCGCCCCGCGGCGAAGCGCGGACTGGCGGTGCGCGTGCCCGACGCGCCGCAGGTGAACATGCATGATCCGGCAGTGCGGGCGGTGTTGTTCAATCAACGCGCCCGGTCGTGAGCGGAAGCGGGTGAACGGGCGGCTGGCGTAGCGGGCGAGGCTTGCCGCGTCCAAGTCTCGCCCTGGCAGACCAGCATCACGCAGCCTTCGACGCGCAAGCGGCCGTCGGGGAGGGCGGTGAGCTTGCCAGTATAGGTCTTGCCGTCGTCGATGTTGTAGATGCGGCCGTCCCAGCGGCCGCTCGCCGCAGAAGGCCTCATGTCGAGGACCACCGGCAGCCCCAGGATCGGACGGCCGCGCAGCTTCGGGTCGACATTCTTCGCATCCACGGGAGGGCGACCGGTGGTGCGGTCGACCGCATCGCGGATCCACACCACGTGTCCGCACAGCAATCCTGTTTCCGGCTGTCCTCGCAGCCGCCCGCAGTCTGCGATCTCAACCATTCCGTCCTTGTCCTCGTTCAGCCAAGTGCCCGCCGGCATTGCCGTCTGCGCGGAGGCCGCGGCCGGCAAGCTCGAGAACAGGGTGAGGGCGCAGAGCGCTCTGATCATTGGCACCTTCCTTTTTTGGGCGAGCCGTCGACGCGCCTGGAACGCTGGCTTGGTTACCCGTAGGCAAATCCGGAGCGTAAATCGAATCTAAGCAGGTGCCGAATTCGGGCGATTTGCGGCCATTTCCAGATTGATTCCCGTCCTGACACGGCATGCGCCTCGTCGGCGTTCACATCCGATTCATCGCGATGCTTAAACTGCTATTCAAATTTTCTGCACAGGATCGCGGACGTGACGAAGAGGCGTGGCGTGAGCCATGCGGATAAGGCCAGGGGAGGCCACACATGACTGCGATCGAACTTGCCGGCATCGACGTTGCCAAGCTCGACCAAGCGAGCGCCGACGTCTTCTACCAGCTCGGCATCCTGTATTCGGCGGGTGGGGAAATTCCGGCCGATTACGTCAGCGCGCACAAGTGGTTCAATATTGCCGCCGCCCGCGGAAACAAGGAGGCCGCGCGCCTCCGCCGCGAGATCGCGTTCGAGATGTCGGAGAACGAGATCGCCCTTGCGCAACGCGCCGCGCGCGATTGGCTCAAGGCTGCGCCCGCGACGATCGGCGAGGTCAAGCCTGCTGCTCAGCCGGCCCATGAACGCCAGGCCGCTTAGGCGACCGCTTGCGCCGGGACAACTCCGGCAGGCGGGGGCTGCTGTCCCCTGACGCAGCTCCTGGTCGGTCGTTCACGCCAGTGGTTGAGGAGAGCTGGCTTGCCTCGCCGTGCGGCCTCGGGCATACCGGGCAGCACGGGAGCGGGTGGTGACAGCGGCGCGCACCACAGGAAACTCCGCACCGCTTGGTGCGCGTGCGTGCGCAGGACGCCGCTCCTTGCTCACCGCGCGCAGTCGCGTGTGATGGAAGCCAATTCCGCATGAGCACGCTCACGGGTCGCGCGCAGATGCGCCGGCTCCTCCAGCAGGTCCCCGCCAAGCTTGGCGCCGCATGGCTGATCAACGTTGCACGTCCGGTTCGCGGCTTTCGCGTCGCCTACTTGCCACTGCTCACGGTCTATTTTGCTTACGGGGCGCTCGGCCTGATCGATGTCACACGTGACATGTGGATCAAGGAGGAGTTGGCGCTTGCTCCCGCGGAGCTCGCCGGGATCGGTGTCTGGCTGAGCCTGCCGTGGACCATAAAGATGGTGTTCGGCCATTTGGTCGACAGTGTTCCGCTGTTCGGCTCACAGCGGCGCTCCTATATTTTGATTGGTGCCGCATGCATCGCCTGCGGAATGTTGACGCTGGCCGGCGCTGCCGGCGGCTGGTTCCCCCAATATTCGGCGGACCATCTCTACATTCTCGGGGCGATGCTGATCGTGATCGGGACTGTGATCCAAGACGTCGTTGCAGACGCGATGTCGACCGAGGTCGTCAGCCGTGTGGACGCAACAGGAAATCCGCGGCCGGAGGACGAGCTTCGCGCCGAGCTCGGCATGGTTCAGGTCCTGGGTCGCTTGGCATTGGGGATAGGGATTCTGTCCGTGGCCGGGCTGTCCGGCTGGCTTGCTCAGTTCCTGGCGCGGGAAACCGTATTTCTTCTCGGCCTCGTCATCCCGGCCATCACCGTCTGCGCGGTCTTGCTGATCCGTTCGGAATCCCATGAACGGCATCCCATCGACTGGCGTATCCTTGGCGGGGGTCTCGCCTTTGGGGCGGTCGTCCTCGCGCTCGCTCTCAGCGGCCTTCAGTTCGCGCAGGAACTCATCTTCATCGTGTCCATGGCGGTAATCTGCACGATGCTGTTCTTCGTGACACGCGAGCTCGATACGTCGACCCGCCGCGCTATCTTGTTCACGACCATCATCATATTTGCCTTTCGCGCCACGCCGACGGTCGGAGACGGGTACTTCTGGTGGACGCTCGACGTTCTCAAGTTCGACGAGGCGTTTTACGGCAACCTGCGCCAGACGGCCGCGGTTATCGGCCTCGTCGCAATGTGGATGTTCAGCAAGCAGCTCACCGAAAGCTCCGTGACCAAGGTGCTGTTCTGGCTGGCTGTTGCGGGCGCGGTCCTTTCCCTGCCCAATATCAGCCTTTACTTTGGCTTCCACCACTGGACCGAACAGACGTTCGGCTTCGGCGCGCGCGCGATCGCGGTGATCGATGCGGCTGCTGCCTCGCCGTTCGTGCAGCTCAGCATGATTCCCTTGCTCACGCTCATCGCGTTCTATGCGCCGGCGGGCAACCGCGCGACATGGTTCGCACTCATGGCATCGCTGATGAACATGGCTTTGGTCGCGGGCCAATTGCAGACCAAGTACCTCAACGAGATCTTCGTGGTTCAGCGCGGCGATTATGCGGAGCTGGGGTGGCTCCTGATCGCGGCGGCGGTGCTCGGATTCGTGATTCCGATCAGCGCGATCGTGCTGTTCGGCCGGCGCACGTGATGAAGGTTTGTAGGGGCGGTCCGTCCGCGAAGGTCGGTCCGAGCCAGCCGTTTGCGCGCGTCCAGGAGCAAAAACCCCTCGGGCGGCAACGCCCTGCGCGGGTGGTCAACGCGGCGATTGACAGTAAATATCGATTTTGCAATGAGATTTCGGCGTGGAGCTGTGGCCGAGTGGCTGAAGGCGGCGGTTTGCTAAACCGTTATACGGTTGAAAAGCCGTATCGAGGGTTCGAATCCCTCCGGCTCCGCCATTCTTCCTTCCAAAGCACCGGCCGGGGTCTCGCATCACGGAATGGTGTGATCGGCGGAACCTGGTCCGGCCTCTCCGGAACGGTGCGGCTCTGGCCGTGTTGCGGCCATAAGCAACTCAGGCTCCTGCCGTGCGACCTGCGCGCTCGCAGGCCTCGATGATCACGCGGTGTGCCTCCTCGGTGCCGCCCCAGCGCGTGACCTTCACCCACTTCGACTCTTCCAGATCCTTGTAATGCTCGAAGAAGTGCTGGACCTGGTGAATCGTGATCTTCGGAAGATCGCTGTATGTTCTCACAGCGTCGTAGCGGCGCGTGAGCTTGGAGGAGGGGACTGCGATGATCTTCTCATCGTGACCGGCCTCATCCTCCATGAACAGCACGCCGATCGGACGTACGCTCATCAAGGCTCCCGGCGTGATGGCGCGCGTGTTGACGATCAGCACGTCGCAGGGATCCCCGTCAGACGAGAGCGTGTGGGGAATGAAGCCGTAATTTCCCGGATAGCGCATGGACGTGTACAGGAACCGGTCCACCACCAGGATGCCGGAGGCCTTGTCCAGTTCGTACTTGATCGGTTCCCCTCCGATCGGCACCTCGATGACGACGTTCACCTCATGCGGAGGGTTGGAACCGACGGCGATGGCATCCAGCTGCATGTATCGTCCTTTCCGCCATTTGCGTGGTCACTGCATATCGCCGCCCGGCAGCACCGTACAGCGTCGCGCGGTGCGGCCAGGCTTTGATAATGGTCAAGCCGGCGCCCGGGCCGGTCTAAGACACTGAACGCTCGACCGGTATCCAAGAACTGGCGTCGCGAGCCGAGCCGTGCGATGGCAGTTACCCAGCCGTCCGATCGATTTCGGCCAAGCTCATGAACCAAGATGACATCCTCACCCGTCTCGCCGTCTCGCTGGCCATCGGCCTGCTGGTCGGGTTGGAGCGCGGCTGGCGCACGCGGGACGAGGAGGACCATATGCGCGCAGCGGGTCTTCGCACGTTTGCGCTCTCCGGCCTGCTCGGAGGCGTGACCGGCGCGGTGTCGCGCGAGGCGGGCGGCCAGATCGTCGGCTGGGTCTTTTTCGCCTACACCGGCGCGTTCGCGGCGTTCCACTGGCTGCAGGCGAATGCCGAGCGCAATCTGAGTGCGACATCGGTCGTTGCCGGCATGCTGACATTCCTGCTCGGGACCATGGCCGTCATCGGAGACCTCCAGGTCGCGATCGCGGGAGCGGTGGCGATGACCGTCCTCCTGGCGCTGCGAGATCAGCTGCATCGCTGGGTGGCCAGGCTGACTTGGCCCGAGATCAGGGCGGTCCTCACGCTGCTCGCGATGACGTTCCTGCTGATGCCGATACTGCCGGATCGCGCCGTGGATCCATGGGAGGCGATCAATCCCCGGCAAATCTGGCTGCTCGCCGTCCTGTTGGCAGGCCTCTCCTTCCTGGGTTACGTCACGATCAGGGTGCTGGGCGACCAACTCGGCATCATCACGACTGCCATCGCCGGCGGGCTGGCCTCGTCGACCGCCACCACGCTGACGTTCGCGCGGATGGCACGCGAGCATCCCGAGGCCTGGCGCTTACTCGGTGCCGGCATTCTGATTTCAAGCGTCATCATGATGGTTCGCGTCGTGGCCGTCGCCGTCGCCCTGAATAGGGCGTTGTTTGCGTTCCTGGCGCCGGCCCTCGGCGCGGCGGCGGCCGTGCTCGCCATCGGCGCGGCGGTTGTCCTCTACCGGAACCGCGAGCAGGGCAATCCACATCTGCAGATCGGAAACCCGCTTGCGATCGGCACGGCCCTCAAGCTCGCCGTCTTCATTGCCGCGGTCATGGTCGTTGCGGAAGTGGTGCGGCGCGCCGTCGGCGACGTCGGCGTCCTCATCGTGGCCGGCCTCTCCGGCGTTGCCGACGTCGACGCCATCACCATCACCCTGGCGCGGCTGGGATTGAGCGAAATCAGCGCCGATACGGCCGCGAGGGGCATCCTGGTCGCCGTGGCGGTAAACACTGCATCAAAGGCCATGCTCGCGGCCTGGACGGGTGGACGCACAGTCGGGAGCCTGATCGGTGTGGTGAGCGCGCTGGCGATCGTCGCCCTCGCCGCAGCCGCGTGGGCCGTTGTGTGAGGACGTAGGCCAACGCGCTGCGAGAAGGGTTGCCGCGCACGCGGCGAGGACTCGTTCCGGGCGCGGCCACGTTCCCGGTACGGTAGCCGCCGCACCCTCGATCGATTTTGCGCTTTCTGCGTTGTCGAGCGTGCCGGTTATGCACCGGCGCGGACATGCGCCGAAAGGACCCTGCTTGCCGAAACTCGATCCCTCGGCCACCGCCGGCATCGGACTTGGCGCGGTCAGCGGAAACCTCGCCGCAGGTGCTGGCGTGTGTCAAACGCGACCGTTTGGTGAGATCACATGAGCGGTGGCGGTTTGCGGCGGTTTCTGGTCTGGGCGCTTGCCGCGCTCGCGGCCGCCGCTGCGGGTGCGCTGCTGCTCGCCTGGTCCGGGCTGTATAACATCGCCGCGAGCAGCGGCCATTGGCGCGTCGTAGAATGGTTCCTGGCGTTCGGGATGAGCAATTCGGTCGAGTTGCGCGCTCATGCAATCGAAGTTCCCGCCACCCTCGACGATCCAAATCTCGTCAGGCTCGGCGCAGCACATTTCCAGAATGGCTGCGCCCTCTGCCACGGTGCGCCTGGCGCGCCTCCCGACCCGACCGTGCAGCGGATGCTCCCGTCGCCTCCGGATCTGGCGGACGTGGTGCCGCAGTGGCGGGACGCCGAGCTGTTCTGGATCGTCAAGCACGGCATCAAGTACACCGGGATGCCGGCGTGGCTCGCGCAGCAGCGGGACGATGAAGTTTGGGCGGTCGTCGCATTCCTCAAACGGCTGCCTCAGCTGGATGCAGAGGCCTACCGTGCGTTGGCGCTTGGTGAGCGCGACAAACGCAAGGCGGGCGGCTGGCATGTGGCAAGCGCCGAAGGCGCGGTGGAAGCGGTGGGCATGTGTCAACGTTGCCACGGCGCAGCGCAGGCGGGTCCGCCCAGCAATCTGGTGCCGCTCCTGCATGGACAGTCGCGCGCGTTCCTTGCGCAGGCACTCACGGCCTATGCCCAGGGACGACGTGCGAGCGGGATCATGCAGACGGTGGTCGCCGAGTTGAATCCAGCAGCCATTCAGAACCTCGCCAAATACTATTCAGAGCTGCGGCCGCCGGCGGCAACAAAGTCGGTGGATCCCCGTGCGCTCCAGCGGGGAGCGGCACTTGCTGTGCGAGGAGACCCGCGCGCCGACATTCCAGCGTGCACGTCATGTCACGGCGACGGCGCGCTCGCGATCTACCCGCGTCTGGCGGGGCAGCACGCCCCCTATATGGCCGGCAGGCTCCGGCTGTGGAAACAGGGCATGACAGCCGTGACCCCGACCGAAAAGATCATGGCGCCCATTGCACGACGGATGAGCGATCAGCAGATCAACGATCTGGCCGCCTATTTCGCAGCCCTGACGCCGCAGGAGGATGAGTGATGGCGGGACGATGCAGGTCGTCCCGCCACAGTTGTCGCGGTTTTTAGGGCACTCAGAGTGAGTGCGGTTGGTTCGCCCGCTCAGGCCACATCCGCTTCGCGCACGATGAAGCTTTCGCCGCGTTCAAGAAAATCCGCCACCAACTGGCCAACCAGCTTTGGTTGATCGAACTCGACGGCGTGGCCCGCGCCGAACACATAAGTCAAGTGCGAGTGCCGGATCCGGGCCTTGAGCAGGTGGCCGGCTTCGATGGGAATCACACGTTCCTCGTGCCCCATTATGATCAGCGTACGCGCAGTGATCTCGGGCAGTCTTTCGGCCAGTTTGGCTTCGTAGGTAATTCCGTTGGCGTACCCCTCGGCAGCCTTGCTGTTGGCTGCCTGCTCGGCGGCGCTCCGGGTCTCATGGGGCGCGCGCTCAGGCCGTGCGTAAAGCATGCGATCGCGGGCAATCGGGTCGCCGGGCGTCGGCCAATCCTTCGTGGGCTGGCGAAAGCCGGTCGGACCTTCGAGCACGAGGTGGTCGACGAGCGCGGGATGTTTCACCGCCAGCCAGAGAGCGGTCCGCCCGCCGAAGCTCTCGCCCATCACGTCGCACGCTTCGCCGATCTCCTTCTCGATGAACTCGGCGTAAAGGTCAGCCAGCGCTTCGAAATCCTTGACCGCCGGATGCGCAGGCGTGCCGTCGAAGGCGGGCGTGACGGGCGCGATCACGCGGTGGCGTCCGGTCAGGGCGGTCACGACCGGGGAAACCCGTGGACCCGCTCCGCTATGAAGATGCAGCAGCGGACGGCCTTGGCCGGCAATACGCAGGCGCAACGGTCCGGTCGAAAGCGAGACCTCGTGCGTTTCAAAAGTGTCCATGACTGCGGCTCCTTACAGCGCGGCGACGTGCGGGCGGACCCGGTCGCGGAACAGCTCCATCCCGCGGCGCACGACACTGTCGGCAATGTTGCCGATCTTCATGTTGAGGATGACGTGGCCGGCGCCAAGGTGCTGACGCAGCCGCTTGATCTGCTTCACCACGCTCTCTGGGCTGCCGCACAGTACGGAACCGGCCTCGATCTGGTCCTCGAGCGTGCGAGCCTTGAGCTTGGACAGCCGACCGACGAAGTGCTCGCGCTGGGTGTCGGTGCCGAAGAACCGGGACTTCTGCAGCACGATGCGCTGGGCATCGAGCTGGGGACGCATGAGGAGGCCATGGAAATACTTCAGCGCAGGCTCCATCAGCGCACGTGCTTGTTCGTCGCTGTCGGCGATCACGGCCTGTTGCATGATGACGATGTCGTCCGGCGATGGATCGAAGCCATAACCGCGAGCGACGCGGCGATAGGTCTCGATGGCCTTGAGCGCACTGTCGAGGTCGGCAATCAGCGCCATTCCGAGCATGGCCGTGTGCTCGCCGACAAACTCCGCCGACTCCTCATTGCTTGCCGAGAGCAGAATCCGGGGGTGCGGCTTCTGGCGCGGCTTGGGCCAGATCGAGACGGAGCGGTATTGGTAATGTTCGCTCTCCCAGCCGAATGGTTCCGGCTCGGTCCAGGCCTTGGTGATCAATGCCAATGCTTCGCGCATGCGGGCACGCGACTCACTCGGCGCCACGTTATAGGCGATGTACTCGTGCGGAATGCCGCGCACGAATCCAGCGACGAGACGCCCGCCGCTCATCACATCGAGCATGGCGTATTCCTCAGCTACGCGGATGGGATTGAGGAGGGGCAGGAGATTGCCCAGCATGGCCAACTTGATCGATTTGGTGCGCTGGGCCAGGGCTGCGCCCACCAGATTGCAATTCGCCATCAGACTGTAGGGCGAGTAATGGTGTTCGTTCGCCGCCACCCAGTCGAAGCCGTATTTTTCGGCGTCGGCCATGGTCGAAATGTAGCTGTCGTAAAGCTCCGTACCCCGCTCACCGTTGAACTCGGCGTTGGGCGCCGGCCATTCGGTCGGCGCCTCCTTCAGGTCGGGCCACGGCATGAGGTGGAAGAACGTGAACTGCATAGGGGCTCCTTCGCGCACCGGACTGTTTTTGGTCGGCATGATGAGGGTGAGCCGGGGCGGCCCGGATCATGCGGATCGAAGGTCCTTAGGAATTTTCAGTCCGCGGGTATAGAAAATTCTTCGGTCGCCTCCGCTGACCGGATGCATGGCATGCGGGCGGCAATTGACATAGCGCAAGACGCAGCGGACGGTGACCGCCTAGCCGTCCCTGAGTCCGATCAGGCGGCGCGCGCGTCGCAGCGCTCGACGAAGCTTGTGAGGCGGGAGACGATGTCCCCGGAAAGCAGCGGCGTGTGCCCTTGATCGGCGACCTCAATCACCTCCATCCCGCGGCAGCGGCCGGCCATGGCGGCGACCGTCTCGGCGCTCAAAATATCCGACAGGGCACCGTGGACGAGCATGAGAGGCATTCGCGAAAGGGCATCGAATTGGGGCCAGAGCGGGGGAATTGGACTGTCGGCATCGAACCCCTTCAAGGTGTGGGCAAGATTGACATCATAGGTCACGACCATGCGGCCGTTCTCTTCCCGCCAGGCACGGCGTGCGGAGGCTTCCCACGCCGCATCGTCCAGATTGGGAAACTGGTGGCCGAATAGTCGGCGCAGGATTTCTCCGGCTTCGCCGTAGTTGCGCGGTATCGGCAACTTGCCGACATAACCCTTGATGCGCATCAGCCCTTTGGGTTCGATCACGGGACCGATGTCGTTGAGAATGGCGCCAGCGATCGCCATCGGCCGCTGAGCGGCCAGCAGCATGGTCAGCAAGCCTCCGCGAGACGAGCCGACGAACACCGCCGGCTCGGCCTCGCATGCCGTGAGCACGCCCATGAGATCGGCGAGTTCGACGGGCAGCGTGTAGTTGCCCGGATCGTCGTCATAGTCGGAGCGGCCGCGGCCGCGGGAGTCGAGCGCCAGCACGCGTCGCCCGCGAGCGGCGAGCGCCAGCGCGAAGGCATCGAAGTCCTCAGCCGTGCGCGTAAGTCCCGGCAGGCACACAACTGCCGGGCGCCGGCTGTTGCGCGGCCCGTACTCGCGAACGTGCAGTTTCAAACCGTCAGGGGCGGTGACAAAGACACTGGAGGCGGCCATGAGGAAAATGTGCCCGAACTTGTCGGCCGGAACGGGGCCGGCCTGGATGAAGGGAGGCTCCGAGGTCAGTTGGTGCGCGAGCCGCGGCGCATGTCGGCCTCGATATGCAACTGTGAACCTCCGCCGAAGCGTACGCGGTAGACCTGCAGATTTTCCATCACGCGCTGGACGTAGTTGCGCGTCTCGGAGAACGGAATCCGTTCGACCCAGTCGATCGGGTCAACGCCAGGATCGCGCGGATCCCCATAGCGTTGGATCCAGGTGCGTACGCTGCCACGGCCGGCATTATAGGCTGCAAAAGCGAGGATGTATGAGCCGCGGTAGTCCTGCAGGAGCGCGGCCAGCTCGGCCGCGCCGATCTGCAGATTGTAGATGCTGTCCTTGAGGAGACGCTGGCGGTTGTAAACGCATTTGAAGCGCTTGCACGTGTCGATTGCGGCGGCTGGTGTCACCTGCATCAGGCCCATCGCCTGAGCGCTCGATACGTCTCCCGGGTCGAAGGCACTTTCCTGGCGGACGATGGAATACACGATGGCGGGATCGAGTTTCGGCGCGATCGGGGTGTAGTCGGGGACGCCTACAGTCGGAAAGGCGTATTGCGCGAAGGGGTAGCCGCGCGCGAGCGCGGCCTTGCCGAGCTGCAGCATCGCACGGGAGTCCCGGTGCCTGGCGGTGATCTCTCCCAGCGCGGACAGCGCGCCGATGTCGTCCAAGCGCTCGCCGAGGTCGGCCATCAGCGGTCTGATCAGATTGCGTTCGTCGAGCGCGTAGAGGATCTCCGCCGCGCGCACGAGTTCGAGCCGCGCCACCGAAGCGCGGGCTCGCGCAGTTGCAACAGGGGCATAGAGCACCATCTCCGCAAGGCCGAGCTTGCCGCGTGCGATCTGTCCATAATAGGCGGTGGTCCACCGCGCCGCCGATTCGTAATGCTTGCGGGCTTCCTGCAGCTTGCCGGATGCCTCCGCGGTGCGGCCGAGCCAGTAACCGGCTCGCGCCAGCGAGATTGGGTTGTCGGTGACCTGCGGGATGCGGGCAAAGTGCTTCGCTGCCGTCTGCGGATCATGGAGGAAGCGCAGTGCGATCCAGCCCGCCGTGAAATGGTGCTCGACCTGATAGTTTTGGCGTTCCGGCGGAGCGGCGTCCCGCGCGATCACGTAGGCAGTCTTGAGATCGTTCACGTCCAACAGCTTGCGCGCCAGCAATCGCCGCTCGATCCACCATTCGTTGGTATCGTGTAACTGGGCGCGCTGGCGCGGGACGCTTTGCATCAGCCGCGCCGCCTCATGGAACTTGTCGGCGCGGCGCAGCATCTGCAACTGGGCGTAAATGTATCCCAGGTCCTCGCGCGCGCTGTGCGGCACGGCATCGACCAGCGCCTTGGCATTGCGGGCCTTGGCCGTGACTGCCATGCGCGCGCGGGCAATTGCAACCTGCGCGCCCCCGAGGCGGTGCGCGGCGCGCATCGCCGCGCTATTGTCGTTTGCGAAAAGCCGCCGCTCCATTCGCGCCTTGTCGTCGCCGGCTGTCAGGAACGCGCCGAACATCTCGCGCGTTTGCTGCTCCAGGTCAGCAGTCATCGGATCGTCGCGCCACGCATCGCGTACGAGCGCCTGCGCTCTCTCACGGTCGCCCTGCGCGAGCAGCGCGCGCGCGAGAGCGAGCTTGCCTTTGGCGGTCTGCGGTTCCTGATTGGAGAAGTAGTCGCGGATGGTCGCGAGGTCCTCGCGTTCCTGCCACAGCGTGGCTTCAGCGCGGCGGCGAAACAGGTTGATGCTTGGCCACGTCGGGTTGGCGTTGATAAAGCGCGCGTAACGTGCAAATCCGACGAAATTGTCGTCGAAGCGCAGGACGATCCACTCGGCGAGTTTGCGGGCGACCGGCTCGGCGATCGCATCGGCCATTCTGAGCGCGTCCGCACGGTTGCCATCGCGCATCACCTCAATGACGCGGCGGACCGCAGCGATGTCCGCATCGGAGGGCGGGCTCGCCGGCGCCTCCAGGAGCGGTGCCTGCGGCTGCTTGGACACACGCGGTTCTCGCGGCGGGGATGCAGGATCGATCGCCCTGCCAGGCGATGCCGTGGCCGCGGGGGCCGCCGGCGGGCGGACTGGTGGAATCGGCTTAGCGCCTGTCGCCGACGCCTTGCCGATCGCCTTTGTCTTGGCTCCGGAATGCTTGGACGGTTTCTTTGAACCGGGCGCCGTCTTGGAGGCGGCCGACTTCCGCGCGCTGTCGGGCTTGGCGGCGGTTGCCGGCTTGCTCGGCGCAGCCTTCGCCGCAGGTTTCGTGGCTGCGGCCGGCCTCGAAGCGGGTTTGGTGGCGGGGGTTTTGGATGCGCCGGTGGCTGCCGCAGCCTTCGGCGGGGTTGAGGGCCCAGTCTGCGCACCAGCCGGGACCGCAATCAGGGTCGCACCGAGCATGGCCAGCATGGCGATCATCGGGACCGCCCCACGGCGCTTGCGAAGATGCTGCTGCAATTCGGACCTCTGCCCCTTTTTTCGAATCGGAGATTTGGATCCCGTCCTACTCCTAGTCGGTTGACAGGGCGGTCGAAACCCTAATCCGATAGGGCGCGGGCGGCAATCCGCCACAGGCCCTGGCTCGCCAGCGGGTGAGTGGGCGATGGCCAATCGTCTACGGGATCGCTGGACCGGATTCCGGCCGTCGCCGCCAGATCAAGAAGGCGCTCCCTGCGTTGATCGCTGACCATCGCGGCTCTTTCTTCACAGGTTCTTAAGGGATATCAGTAGCAAACGGCACGGCACACGTGCCAGCGACGCTGAGGAGCGCATGATGGCTGCCAAGACGAGCTTTCGGGGGTCCTTCACGGCCTTGATCACCCCGTTCAAGAACGGCTCGCTGGACGAAAAAGCCTTCCGCGATCTTGTCGAATGGCAGATCGCCGAGGGTACCCATGGCCTGGTACCGGTTGGGACCACGGGCGAGAGCCCGACGCTCTCGCACGAGGAGCATCACCTCGTCGTCGAATGGTGCATCGAACAAGCGAAGGGCCGCGTCCCCGTCATCGCGGGAGCCGGTTCCAACTCCACGAAAGAGGCCATCGAGCTTGCCCGTCACGCCGAGAAGGCCGGCGCCGACGCCGTGTTGGTTGTGACCCCTTATTACAACAAGCCGACGCAGGAAGGGCTGTATCAGCACTTCAAGGCGATCAACGATGCGATCGGGATTCCGATCATCATCTACAACATCCCGGTGCGGTCCGTGATCGACATGTCGGTCGAGACCATGAAGCGGCTGTTCGAACTCAAGAACATCGCCGGCGTGAAGGACGCCACGGCCAACATGGCGCGTGTATCGCAGCAGCGGGCAGCGCTGGGGACGGACTTCAATCAACTGTCCGGCGAGGACGTGACTGCGCTCGGCTTCATGGCGCATGGCGGGCATGGCTGCATCTCAGTGACCTCCAATGTGGCGCCGAGACTGTGCTCCGAATTTCAGAACGCATGCCTGCGCGGCGATTATGCCACCGCTTTAAAGCTGCAAGACAAGCTCCTGCCTTTGCACATCAATTTGTTCGTGGAAACCAACCCGTCGCCGGCCAAATACGCAGCCGCGCTGCTGGGCAAGTGCGCCGACACCGTCCGCCTACCGATGGTTCCGCTATCGGATAAGTCGAAAGCGATCGTGCGCGAGGCAATGGTCCACGCTGGCCTCATCAACTAGCGTTGCATTCAACTGATTCTGTTTGGGCGGCTGGCGTGGCCGGCCCGTCCGCGCGTGCGCGCTTTTCTCGAAGGGGAGGACGGTCATGCTCGATGAATTCAAGAAATTCGTGATGCGCGGCAACGTCATCGATCTCGCGATCGGCGTGATCATCGGCGCGGCCTTTGGTGCGATCGTCAACTCCTTGGTCGGCGACGTGATGATGCCGATCATTGGGGCAATCACCGGCGGTCTCGATTTCTCCAACTATTTTCTTCCGCTAGCCAAGAACGTGACCGCGAGCTCGCTTGAAGAGGCGCGCAAGCAGGGAGCCGTACTGGCCTGGGGACGTTTCATCACGCTGACGATCAACTTCGTGATCGTGGCCGCCGTGTTGTTCGTGGTCATTAGGCTGGTTAACAAAGTCGTGCGCAAGGAAGAGGCCAAGCCGCCGCCGTTGACCAAGCAGGAGCAACTCCTTGAGGAGATCCGTGATCTGTTGAAATCTCGCTGATAAATCGTTGAGCGCACTGAATAAGTAGCCCGACAAGACATGCGGGGGCTGCCGAGCGCCGGTCGCGCGGACCGAGGGCCTGGCTACTCGGCGGGAGCGTTCGCGTGCGGCCGCCGTGTCGGAGGCGCCAATGCCTTCATGAGCGCGAACATGACGGCCAGCACGGTGAGGTAGACGACAAGCTGCATGCCGGTCGGCCGCTCGGTGTAGCCTACGAGCGTGTGCAGGATGCGGCCGACTGCGCTGCCGTCCGACAGCAGCCAGGACGTGTCCCAAACCGTGGCGTCCAGCGTAGTGACGAGGTTCGCCTGCTCGAGGAAGACGATGGCCTGGGCCGCCATGCCGGCGGCGAGAAATGCGATCAGCACGCCGGTGACGCCGAACAGATAGCGATCCGGAATTCGCAGCAGGCCGCGGTAGGTGCCAAAGCACACCACGGCTCCGAGCGCGAGTCCGGCCAGACCGCCGGCCAGAACCGATAGTCCGGTGGCGCCCTCCGTGGCCAGGACGCCATAGAGGAACATCACGACCTCGAAGCCTTCGCGCAGCACGGCAAGGCAGACTACGACCGCCAGTGCGGCCAAAGACTTCGCCCCGGCGCGGACCGCATCGCCCGCGGCCTTGAACTGCATGGCAAGCTCCTGCCCATGCCGGGCCATCCACACGTTGTGCCAGGTCAGCATCGCCACGGCCACCAGGAGAACCGATGCGTTGAACAGTTCTTGCCCCGCGCCGGCGAACGCCTGCGACAGTGCACCAGCGAACATCGCCACGATGCACGAGCCGACCACGCCGAAACCGACACCAGCTCCAATCCAGGCGCCACGCCGCGGAATCCCGGCGGTGGCGGCCATCACGATCCCGATGATCAGACCGGCCTCGAAGACTTCGCGGAAAACGATGATGAGCGCAGCCAGCACGTAAGCCTCTACTTCACGACGAGAGTGCCGCGGGTCGTGTCTTCGTGGAATTCGTCGAAGAATTCATATCGGCCGGGCTTCTGGGCCCGGATGTTGAACGTGGCCTCGCCGTTGCCGGTGATGATCTTCTCGACCCGCAGTGACTTGCTCTCGAATTCCATTGGCTTGGGATCGAGGTTCTTGACCTTCAGGCGGATCGGGGTGTTGGCGGGGGCCTCGAGCTCTGCCGGGCTGAACTTGTTGTTCTGCACCGACACGGACAGTTCGAGCGGCTGCTGCGCACGAGCGGCTGGAGGACCGGCGCCCAGCACGGCTGCGACTGCGAGCGTGATCCAGAACGATTTGGCCATGACCTTTCCCGCACAATGATTACATGGTACGCGGCACGCCACCGCGCTGGTCCGCGCCCGGCCCTCCGGTCCATGCCGATGTCTATGTGGACCCGGGCCGGCCCCGGGTGCAATCGATCTAGCTTAGAATTGCTGTAAAGTTCAGAAATCGCTTAACAATCGGATCAGCGGCGTTTCATGGCGGAGAAGAACCCGGGGATCAAGATCGTCGCCGACAACCGTAAGGCGCGCTTCAACTACGAAATCGGTGAGACCTTCGAGGCCGGGATCGCGCTCACCGGCACCGAGGTGAAATCGTTGCGCCAGGGCAAGGCGAGCATCGGAGAATCGTACGCCGACGCACGCGGCGGAGAACTGTGGCTGGTCAACGCCAACATTCCAGAATACCTGCAAGCGGGGCGTGACAATCATCCGCCCAAACGGCCCCGCAAGCTCCTGTTGCACAAGCGCCAGATCAACAAGCTGGCCGGCGCGGTCGAGCGAGAGGGCATGACCATCGTGCCGCTCAAGCTCTACTTCAACCAGCGGGGGCGGGCTAAGCTGGAACTGGCCGTTGCGCGCGGCAAGAAGCTCCACGACAAGCGCGACACCGACCGCAAACGCAGCTGGGACCGCGAGCGCGGGCGCCTGCTGCGGCTGAAGGGGTAACCGCGAGTCCTGGTCCGAGCCAGAAGGACAGGGGGCTTACTGGATCACGCCGCAGGCGATGCGGCCGCCGGCGTCCCCCGTGGGGTCGGTTTTGTAGTCGTCTTTGCCGGCATGGATGATGACGGCCGATCCATCAGCGTCGAACACCGAGTTCGGCTTGCCTTTCTCGAGTGTGATTGCATCATTCATGACCTCGACGGTCAGGCTGCCGCTTGCCGGCACGAAAAGGTTGGGCATGTCGCCCGCGTGGTGGCCTTCGGCGGCGAGGAGACCGTGCTTCCTGCTGCCTGGGTTGAAGTGCCCGCCCGCAGAGGTGAACGGAGGCTCGCACTTGCCAACCGCGTGAACGTGGAACGCATGCTCGCCAGCGGGGAGGCCGGTGGCCGATAGTTTGAGCAGCACACCGTCCGGAGCCTGGGTCAACGTGACCGTGCCGACGTCCTTGCCGTTGGCATCCTTCAACGGGGCGGTGGCCGTCTGCGCAGCTGCGGGGAGCGCTGCTGCCGCAAGGATGACCGCTGCAATGCCCGATATGACAAACGGCTTGCGGGACATGGTGTTTGCTCCCTGGAATCGATCTTGGTTCATGGGGCAACATATATCTGGCTTGCGCATCGCGGCAGGCACTTGCCTGCACGAGGGGTGCTCACGTTGCCGTGAGGCGCATCAAGCAGGAGCGAGCAACGATGCCACAGGTCAGCCTCGATCATTGCGTCATCCACGTGTCGGACTGGGAACGATCGAATGCATTCTATCGCGATGTGATGGGGGCCGAGATCGTCCGTTACGAGGGGCGGGTGGCGTATCGGTTCGGTGACAGCCAGCTCAATCTGCATGGTCCGGGACTGGACGTGGCGCCGGTTGCCCGGCTGCCGGTGCAGCCGGGCAACAGCGACCTCTGTTTCGAGTGGAGCGGCCCGATCGACGGCGCCATCGCGCACCTCCAGCAGCGCGGGGTGGCCGTGGAGCTCGGCCCCGTGACGCGCAGCGGGGCAAAGGGAGCGGGTACGAGCGTGTACTTTCGCGATCCCGATGGATCGCTGCTCGAATTTATTTCGTACTCGACCGCGTCACGCTGAACGGGCCGGCTCGGCCAGCGTGTCGAGATAGCCGCGCACCGTCTTGAACACGGCCCGGAACATGTCGGGAGTGAGAACGCCTGTGTTCGTGTTGTAGCGGGAGCAGTGATAGCTGTCGAACAGCCGCAGCTTGAGTGCGTGCTCCACACCATGGCCGAATGGCGCAGCGGCTAGCTTCACCCCGCAGGCGCGCACCACGCTGTCATGGGCGATGCGGCCGAGCGCAACCACTGCCGTGAGATTTGGCATCTCTGCGATCGTCGATTCCAGGAACGGGCGGCACGTCGCAATCTCGGCGGTGGTCGGCTTGTTCTCCGGCGGGACGCAGCGCACCGCGTTGCTGATGCGAGCGTCGATCAGTGTCAAGCCGTCGTCAGGCCGCGCACGATACTGGCCGCGGGCGAAGCCGAATGCGATCAGCGTATCGTAGAGGAGATCGCCGGCATAATCGCCGGTGAACGGACGTCCCGTGCGGTTCGCGCCCTGCATGCCGGGAGCCAGCCCGACGATCAGCAGGCGCGCATCGCGCGGTCCGAACGACGGCACCGGCGCGTTGAACCAGCCAGGCTCACGCTCGCGCAGGGCTTGCCGGAAAGCGACGAGGCGGGGACAGCGGGGGCAGTCGCGCGGCGGCTCTGCCGCAAGCATGGCTCGGCCTCGTTATTCGTCGTCGAAGTCCTCGTCCGCGCCGACGGGAGCGCGGCTGGGACTTGCGTGGCGTTGCAGGAATTGCGGAGTGTGACGGGATTCGCGCGTCTCGCGGCCTTCGCGTGGTGCGCGCTCGGTCGGATCACGGCCGACCTTTGCCTGCAAATCCGCGAGGTCGAGGAACACGTCGGCCTGGCGGCGCAGTTCGTCGGCGACCATGGGAGGCTGCGTCGAAATGGTCGAGACAACGGTCACGCGGCAGCCGCGTCGCTGTATGGCCTGGACGAGGGATCGGAAATCGCCGTCGCCCGAGAACAGCACCATGTGATCGATCGTGCCCGCGAGTTCCATGGCGTCGACGGCGAGTTCGATATCCATGTTGCCCTTGACCTTGCGCCGGCCGGTCTGGTCCACGAACTCCTTGGTCGCCTTCGTGACGACGGTATAGCCGTTGTAATCCAGCCAATCGATCAGGGGTCTGATGGAGGAATACTCCTGATCTTCGATCACGGCGGTATAATAGAACGCGCGCAGCAGGTAGCCCCGCGATTGGAACTCGCGCAGCAGGCGCTTGTAATCGATGTCGAAGCCGAGTGACTTCGCAGTGGCGTAGAGGTTGGCGCCATCGATGAAGAGGGCAATCTTTTCGCCGGATACTGTCATGTGAGGCCTGTGTTCTTGGGTCGTTATTGGGTCGGTTCGGTACGCAAACCAGACGGAATCGGACCAATCGTTTCGTGAGCGGGTTGCATAAGTCAGTGGCGGACAATGCGGCGTTGCAATGGCAACATGCGGGCGCGGCGAGGATTTGGGGACATGCAGCACAACAATTGCTGCGGCTGTCGCCGCGGCCGCCGGCGAAAGGCAAGTGGTCGCGGAGCCCAGCGCTCTGCTAACAGAGCGGGCTTGTCACGCCAAGTTAATAATGCCGGGCCTAATCTGGGTTTTGGCTTGATTTACCTTGCACTTTCCGCGTGCAGCGACTATCTAACCGCGCAATCATTCAACCAACCTTTTTTGAAGGAGCGCCGCGCCGATGGCCCGAGTCACTGTCGAAGATTGCATTGACAAGGTCGACAACCGGTTCGAGCTGGTCCTGCTGGCCGCGCATCGCGCGCGGATGATCTCGTCCGGTTCGCAGATCACCGTTGATCGGGACAACGACAAGAACCCGGTGGTGGCATTGCGTGAGATTGCCGACGAGACGATCTCGCCGGGCGACCTCAAGGAAGACCTTGTTCACTCCCTGCAGAAGTACGTGGAAGTGGACGAGCCCGAGCCCGAGGCCATGCCGTTGATCGGGGCCAACGGCGAGAAGGTCGAGCCGGATGACACCGAGGTCGTCATGGACCGCATGACCGAAGAGGAACTGCTGCGCGGCCTCGAGGGGCTGGCGCCACCGGAGGAGCGGCCGGAGCCGCCCGAAGTCGAGGACGAGGAATAGCCTGTCGCGCCTGCGAAATTTGAACGGCCCGGTACTCCGGGCCGTTTTCGTTTTGTGAACCTTGCGCGGCCAACATAGATGGTATGGCGCGCGAACAGCCGCGTGATACGGTGGACATCCTGACCGGAACGGGCCAGGGAACACAGGACCAGATAAGCAGGGATGGCGCGCTCGACCACCGATCTGCCGCGGATGCAAAACCAGGCGCGCTCGCGTGCGCCGTTGGCGCGCCCTCCTGCAATCGTCGGGCAGGCTATCGCAGCGCCGTCAATCAAGGCGCCGGCGCCCATGATGCGACAGTACGAGTTGGTCGAGCGGGTGCGTAAATACAACCCGAACGCCAACGAGGACCTGCTCAACCGCGCCTACGTCTATGCAATGATGGCGCACGGCGAGCAGAAGCGCGCCTCGGGAGATCCATACTTTTCCCACCCTCTCGAAGTCGCGGCCATCCTGACCGACCTCAAGCTCGATGACGCAACGATCGCCGCTGCCCTGTTGCACGACACCATCGAGGACACGGAGGCGACCCGCGCCGAAATCGACCAGATCTTCGGGAAGGACATCGGCACGCTGGTCGAAGGCCTGACCAAGCTCAAGAAGCTCGATCTCGTCACGCGCGAGGCCAAGCAGGCCGAGAACCTGCGCAAGCTGCTGCTTGCGATCGCAGACGACGTTCGGGTGCTGCTGGTCAAGCTGGCCGACCGGCTGCACAACATGCGCACACTGTCGCACATGCCGCCGGAGGCACGTCGGCGCGCGGCGGAAGAGACCCTCGACATCTATGCTCCGCTCGCGGCCCGCATGGGCATGTATGAGATGCGCGAGGAGTTGGAGAATCTCGCATTCCAGGAGTTGCATCCCGACGCCTATCGCGTGATCACGCGCCGCTTCGAGGAGACCGCGGAGCGCAACAGCGACCTCATCGCGGAAATCGAACGGCAACTCGCCAAAAAGCTCGCCGAGCGCGGCATCACCGCCAAGGTGAAGGGGCGCCGCAAGCAACCCTATTCGATCTGGCGCAAGATGGAGCGTAAAGCCGTCGGTTTCGAGCAGCTCTCGGACATCTTTGGATTCCGCGTGATCGTGAAGACGGTCGCGCAGTGTTACGAGGCGCTTGGGATCGTCCACACCACCTGGCCGGTCGTGCCCGGCCGGTTCAAGGACTACATCTCCACGCCCAAGCAAAACGACTATCGCTCGATCCACACCACTGTAATCGGCCCCGGCAAGCAGCGCGTTGAGCTGCAGTTCCGCACTGAGGAGATGGACGAGATCGCCGAATACGGCATCGCGGCCCATGCGCTTTACAAAGACCCCGCAAACTCGCCCACGGAAATGCTGTCTCGCGAATCCAATGCTTACGCGTGGCTGCGGCGCACGATCGAACTGCTGGCAGAAGGATCGAATCCCGAGGAGTTCCTCGAGCACACCAAGCTCGAGCTGTTCCACGACCAGGTGTTCTGCTTCACCCCCAAAGGCAAACTGATCGCTCTGCCACGCAAGGCGACGCCCATCGATTTCGCCTACGCAGTCCACACCGACATCGGCAATGAGGCCGTGGGCTGCAAGATCAACGGCAAGATCGCGCCGCTGACGTCGGAACTGCAGAACGGCGATGAAGTCGAGGTGTTGATCTCCAAGGCCCAGCTCGCGCCGCCGGCAGCGTGGGAGTCGATCGTCGTGACGGGCAAGGCGCGGGCCGCGATCCGTCGCGCGACCCGGGTTGCGGTGCGCACCCAGTACGCCGGTCTCGGCCGTCGATTGGTGGAGCGGTTGTGCCAGCGCGCCAAGCGCGATTATTCCGACGATCGGCTGACCGGCGCCTTGCCGCGGCTCGCGCGGTCGTCGATCGAGGAAGTGTTTGCGGCGGTGGGACGGCAGGAGATGAAGGCCTCCGACGTCGTGCGGGCCATGTACCCCGACTACAAGGACGAGCGCGTGCCGGCGGCACCGCCGCCGAAGACCGACAGCGGCTGGTTCGGACTGCGTAAGGCCAAGAGCGTCGTGTTCCGCGTTCCCGACGACGGGACGGATGGGGCCTCAATTCCGATCCGAGGCATCAACAGCGACCTCCCGGTGCGGTTCGCCCCAGGCGGCGCGGTGCCGGGGGACCGCATTGTCGGCATCATGACGCCAGGCGAGGCGATCACGATCTATCCGATCCAATCGCCCGCGCTGGCCGCCTTCGAGGACACGCCCGAGCGCTGGCTCGACGTGCGCTGGGACATCGGCGATCACGCACGGCGGTTTCCGGCGCGGCTGTCGGTGCAGTCGGTCAATGAGCCCGGCTCGCTGGCCCAGATCGCGCAGGTCATCGCCGAGCATGACGGCAACATCGACAACATGCGCATGGAGCGCAAAGCGCCCGACTTCACGTTGCTCACCATCGATCTCGAAGTCTATGACTTGAAGCACCTCACGTCGATCATTGCGCAGTTGCGCGCCAAGACCGTCGTGGCGGCTGTCGAGCGCGTCATGGGATAGACGCCCGTGGCCACGGTTTCCCATCTACGACTTGGGGTCAACATCGACCACGTGGCGACGTTGCGGAATGCCCGCGGCGGCCGGCATCCGGACCCTGTACGGGCCGCCGAGCAGGCAATCGCCGCCGGGGCCGACGGCATCACCGCCCATCTGCGCGAGGACAGACGGCATATCCGCGATGACGACATCGAAAGGATGAAAGCGCGAATCGGCAAGCCGCTCAATCTCGAGATGGCGGCGACAGCCGAGATGACCGCCATCGCCCTTAGAACCAAGCCGCACGCTGCCTGCCTCGTTCCGGAACGACGCGAGGAACGTACAACCGAGGGCGGCCTTGACGTCGTCTCGCAACGTATCCAGGTGGCGGACGTCGTCTCAAAGCTGAAAGCCGCCGGCATCCGGGTGTCGTTGTTCATCGCGCCTGATCCCGCCCAGATCGATATAGCGGCCGAACTGGGAGCACCGGTCATTGAGATCCACACCGGGACTTGGTGTGATGCGCTGGCGGCTGGCAAGAATCCGTTGGCCGCCGAGGAGTTCGGAAGGATCGCGGAAGGCGCCAGGCGTGCGGCCCGGCTTGGGCTGGAGGTGCATGCGGGGCACGGGCTGGACTACTCCACCGCGGAGGCCATCGCTGCCTTGCCCGAAGTCGTCGAGCTCAATATCGGCCATTCCATGATCGGGGAGGCCGTATTCGTGGGCCTCGATGCGGTCGTACGCGCCATGCGCGCCGCAATGGACCGGGGCCGGGCGAGGGCGGTGCGATGATCATCGGCATCGGGTCCGACCTGATCGATATCCGCCGGGTCGAAAAAGTCATCGAGCGGCACGGCGAACGGTTTCTGTCACGGATATTCACGGACATCGAGCGAGCCAAGGCCGAGCGGCGCGCGAAGTCGACCGACACCTACGCCAAGCGCTTCGCTGCCAAGGAGGCATGCTCGAAGGCGCTTGGCACCGGCATCCGTCACGGCGTGTGGTGGCGCGACATGGGTGTGGTGAATCTGCCGGGCGGGCGCCCGACGATGCAGCTCACCGGCGGAGCATTGCGCCGGCTGGAAGCCTTGACGCCCGCCGGTTACGATGCCCGGATCGATGTGACGATCACGGACGAATACCCGATGGCGCAAGCGCTCGTGATCATTTCTGCGGTCCCCCGCGAGCCATGAAACCGCCACCATTCGTTGCGCGTTAGGGTCCGAGCCGCTACAAGTGCCCGCTGCGTCGCCAAGGTCGGCTTCAAGGCCGGATCCAAAACCGCCGTTAATTGCATGAAAAATCTGGGATCAGGGAGCAAAGCGGTGTGTACGATCCACCGTCATGCGCTTGGCATGGACGCGGTCCGTGGCTGCGAGAGCGGGGCAAGATGAGCGTGTCGAGCGAGCAGAAGCGAAAGAAAGAAGGCGGATTTGTCGAGACGATCCGCGTCGTTATCCATGCGCTGATCATCGCCCTGGTCATCCGTACGTTCCTGTTCCAGCCGTTCAATATCCCGTCCGGCTCGATGGAAGCGACGCTGCTGATCGGGGATTATCTGTTTGTCTCCAAGTACAGCTACGGCTACAGCCGCTATTCGCTGCCGATCACGGTCCCGCTGTTCTCCGGCCGCTTGCCGGACGGGCTTACGCCGGAACGTGGCGATGTCGTCGTCTTCCGTCTCCCGCGCGACGACTCCACCGACTACATCAAGCGCGTGATCGGCCTGCCGGGCGACCGGATCCAGATGGTTGGCGGTCTGCTCCACATCAACGGCCAGCCCGTCAAACGGGAGGAGGCTTCGCGTTACGTGGACGAGGATCATCCGGACGGGATCCGGCGCTGGCGCGAGACGCTGCCCAACGGGGTCTCTTACGAGACGCTCGACCTCTATCCGAACGGCATGCTCGACAATACGCCCGTGTATACGGTGCCGGCCGGACATTACTTCATGATGGGCGACAACCGGGACAATTCGACGGACAGCCGCGTGCCGCAGGACCGCAACGGCGGCGTGGGCTACGTGCCCTTTGAGAATCTCGTCGGCAAGGCCCAGATCATTTTCTTCTCGGTTGGCCATGGTGAGGCCGCCTGGAAGTTCTGGCTGTGGCCATGGACGGTGCGTTGGAGCAGACTGCTCACAATCGTACGATGAGTCGCAAGACGGCAGACAGAACAGCGCTGCTCGACCGGATCGGCTACCGCTTCACAGACGAATCGCTGCTCGATCGGGCGCTGACCCACATTTCGGCGCTCTCGGGTAGAAGCCGCAACGGCAGCTATCAGCGCCTGGAGTTTCTCGGGGACCGGGTTCTCGGCCTGGTCATATCCGACATGCTGCTGCGCGCCTATCCCAAGGCAGACGAAGGCGAGCTTTCGAAACGGCTGGCAGAACTGGTGCGCAAGGAAACTTGCGCAGAAGTCGCGCGCGAGCTGGAGATCGGCTCCGCGATCAAGCTCGGAAGTTCGGAATCCAACGCCGGCGGGCGCCGCCGCGTTGCGATCCTGGCCGATGTTTGCGAGGCATTGATCGGCGCGGTGTTCCTGGATGGTGGCTATCCCGAGGCGGCCAAGCTGGTCGAACAGTTCTGGGGCCAGCGCATGCTGGCGACGTCGCGTCCTCCCCGTGATGCCAAGACGGCGCTGCAGGAGTGGGCGCAAGGCCGCGGATTGCCAACTCCATCGTACAAGGAAGTGGAACGAAAGGGCCCGCACCACAGCCCGGAATTTCGGGTGACGGTGGAATTGCCAGACCGGGATCCGGCCGAGGGAACCGGGCGCTCAAAGCGTGCTGCCGAGCAGGCGGCTGCGGCCGAGATGCTGCGGCGCGAAGGCGTCGAGTTCGCCGAAGGGACGGGTTGATCGCGCATGACCGAAGGTCCGAGCGCAGCGAGTGTAGAGGAAGCGACGCGCTGCGGGTTTGTCGCCCTGATCGGCGCACCCAACGTGGGCAAGTCGACGCTGGTCAATGCGCTGGTCGGCGCCAAAGTCACCATCGTGACCCCCAAAGTGCAGACCACCCGTACGCTGGTGCGCGGCATCGTGATGGAAGGCCACTCCCAGATCATCCTTGTCGACACTCCCGGTATCTTCGCTCCGCGCCGCCGGCTGGATCGGGCAATGGTGACGACGGCCTGGGGGGGCGCGCACGACGCCGACCTCGTTTGTGCCATCGTTGACGCCAAGCACGGTTTCGATGACGAGACAGCTGCGCTCCTTGCCAAGTTGGCGGACGTGCGGCAGCCCAAGCTGCTGGTGCTTAACAAGGTCGATATCGTCGAGAAGCCGGCGCTGCTCGCGCTGGCCGCGCGCGCCAACGAAACGCTGGCATTCGACGCTACGTTCATGGTGTCGGCTCTCTCGGGTAGCGGCGTCGCCGACCTGCGGCGTCACCTTGCGCAGACGGTTCCGCCCGGCCCATGGCTGTATCCGGAGGACCAGATCGCCGACGCGCCCTCACGTAGCCTTGCGGCGGAGATCACGCGCGAGAAACTGTTCCTGCGGCTGCACCAGGAACTGCCCTATCAGCTTACGGTAGAAACCGAGGTGTGGAAGGAATTGCGAGACGGCTCGGTGCGCATCGAGCAGACGATCTACGTGGCGCGCGAGAGCCAGCGCAAGATCGTGCTGGGGCAAGGGGGCCGCCAGATCAAGGCAATCGGCGCCGATGCACGGCGGGAATTGACGACTCTGTTCGAACGCCCCGTGCATCTGTTCCTGTTCGTAAAGGTGCGGGAGGGATGGGCCGACGACCCAGAACGGTACCGCGAGATGGGGCTGGAGTTTCCGAGGGAGTAGCCGGGCCGAGACAACACCTCGGTCGAGGATCGACATGGAGTGGATGGACGATGGGATCGTGCTGGGCACGCGCAGGCACGGCGAGGGCAATGCCATCGTCGAACTGATCACGCGTGCCCACGGCCGCCACTTGGGCATGGTGCGCGGCGGCGCGGGCTCCCGGCTGAGGCCTGTGCTGCAGCCGGGAAACGTGCTGCGCGTGGTCTGGCGCGCGCGCCTCGACGAGCATCTCGGCACCTTCTCGGTCGAAGCCCTCAACCTGCGGGCGGGCGCTTTGCTCGGCATTGCGCACGCGATGTACGCGGTTACTCATGTCGCCGCCCTCGTGCGCCTGTTGCCCGAACGCGATCCGCACGAAGCCATTTTCGAGACCGTCGACACGATTCTGGATCATCTTGACGACCCGATCGAGGCCGCCGCACGGCTCGTGCGGTTCGAATTGCATATGCTCTCCGAACTCGGCTTCGGACTCGACCTGACGTCGTGCGCTGCGACCGGGACAACAGAGGACCTCGTCTATGTCTCGCCCAAGTCTGGCCGCGCGGTGTCGCGGCAGGCAGGAGAGGCGTGGCACGACAAGCTGCTGCTGCTTCCGGCATTTCTGCGCGAAGACGTGGTTGAATTCCCCGCACCTGCGGAAATCGCTGATGCGTTCGCGTTGACGGCTTTCTTTCTGACGCGACACGCGCTTGAGCCGCGAAGGCTGGACCTCTCGGAGGCGCGCGCGCATTTCATAGCCGCGGTGTTGCGCAAACCGGCCGCCTAAGCCGGCGCGCAGAAGAGAAAGGGCCGGCGTCGCCGGCCCTTCGAATCGTCAGTAGCAGCGCCGGGTCCAGCGGCAGTGGCCCCAGTGGTCGCACACGCGGACGGTGCGGCACACAGGCGGGCGCACGTAGTGCCGCCGGTTCCGATGCCAGTGGCCGTAGCGGTCGTACCAAGCCTGCTGGATCCCATCAAGCGTGCCGGCGGCGCCCGCGATCGGGGCACCGCTAGCGGGCGCGGCCGATGCGTTCGAAACTCCGATCGTGCCGATCGCCATGGCAACGACCGCCGCGCACATTAACATTTTCATTGCATTCTCCATTGAATTCGCGCCCCGCTTCCGACTAAGCAAACTCACGCGCCGCTTACCGCCCGCGCCGGGGTTTCATGCTGTGCCGCGCGACGTGGCCGGCGGCATGATGATGCGGGACCGAATGCGGAGTTATGATGGCCGCGACGTTCATCTCGCGTTCATGCGCAGGGCGGTCATGCGTGCCGTTTGATATCGGCGCGACAGCGCACCCAGGTTGTTCGCGGCGGCGCCTCGCGGTATCGAACGGGCCATGGGCAAGCAACTGATTCCCCCACCTCCGGGTGAGTTCCAGGAAATCGCGTTGCGCGAAGCGCTCGAGGAGCGATATCTCGCATACGCACTTTCGACGATCATGAATCGCGCGCTGCCGGATGCGCGCGATGGACTCAAGCCGGTGCACCGGCGATTGCTCTACGCGATGCGGCAGCTTCGGCTGGATCCCGGCGCTGCGTTCAAGAAGAGCGCGCGCGTAGTCGGCGACGTCATCGGAAAGTTCCATCCGCACGGTGACCAGGCGGTCTATGATGCGCTGGTGCGGCTGGCGCAGGATTTCGCGCAGCGGTATCCGCTGATCGACGGGCAAGGCAACTTCGGCAATATCGACGGCGATAACCCGGCGGCGATGCGCTACACTGAATCGCGCCTCACGGAGGTTGCGCGATTGTTGATCGACGGCATTGACGAGGATGCCGTCGACTTCCGTCCTACTTACGACGGCAGCGAAAGCGAACCGGTCGTGCTGCCGGGCGCATTCCCGAATCTGCTCGCCAATGGATCTCAGGGCATCGCCGTCGGCATGGCCACGGCGATCCCGCCGCACAACGCGGCGGAGTTGTGCGATGCGGCGCTGTTCTTGATCGACAATCCAAATGCCCGCAGCAAGACTTTGCTCAAGTATGTGCCGGGTCCCGACTTCCCCACCGGAGGCGTGGTTGTGGACCCGCGCGAAGCGATCGCCGAGGCCTACGCCACCGGCCGCGGTTCGTTCCGCGTGCGCGCCCGCTGGGAAAAGGAAGAGACTGGCCGCGGCACCTACCAGATCGTAGTCACGCAAGTTCCCTGGCTGGTGCAGAAATCGCGACTGGTCGAACGACTCGCGGAACTCCTGAACGACAAGAAGCTTCCTCTTGTCGCCGACATTCGCGACGAATCCGCCGAGGATGTGCGTCTCGTCATCGAGCCCCGCGCACGCACGGTCGATGCCGAACTGTTGATGGAATCACTCTTCAAGCTCACCGAGCTGGAAGCTCGCATTCCGCTCAACATGAACGTGCTGGTGAAGGGGCGCATCCCAAAAGTCGTGGGCCTTGCCGAGGCCCTGCGCGAATGGCTGGACCACCGCCGCGACGTGCTGCTGCGGCGCACCCGCCATCGCCTGCAGGAGATCGAGCATCGCCTCGAAGTGCTGGGCGGCTTTCTGATCGCCTATCTGAACCTCGACCGCGTGATCAAGATCATCCGCAACGAGGACGAGCCCAAGCCGGCGTTGATCAAGGCTTTCAAGCTCACGGAGGTGCAGGCAGACGCGATCCTCAACATGCGCCTGCGTAACCTGCGGAAGCTCGAGGAGATGGAGATTCGCAGGGAGGACAAGGATCTGCGCGCCGAGCGCAAATCATTGCAGGACCTGCTGCGTTCCGAGAAGGATCAGTGGAAGAAGATCGCAGGCGAGATCAAGGAGGTCCGCGACAAGTTCGGCCCCAAAACGCCACTCGGCAAGCGGCGCACAACATTCGCACAGGCACCGGAGCACGACGAGGCTGCGATTGAAGAAGCGATGGCCGTGCGCGAGCCGATCACGGTGGTGGTGTCGCAAAAGGGCTGGGTACGTGCATTGCGCGGCCACGTCAGCGATCTCTCGGGCGTCGCGTTCAAGTCAGACGACGGCCTGCGGTTCGCCTTTCCCGCCGAGACGACCTCGAAGATCATGGTGTTCGCAAGCAACGGACGCTTCTACACGCTCGACGCGTCCAAGTTGCCCGGCGGCCGCGGTCATGGCGAGCCAGTTCGCCTGTTCATCGATCTGGAGCAGGACGCCGACCTGGTTGACGTTCGTCCGTTCGTCGGAGGGCGCAAGCTGCTGGTGGCAAGCCATGGTGGCAACGGTTTCATCGTGGCCGAGGATGAAACCGCGGCCAACACGCGCAAGGGCAAGCAGGTGCTCAATCTCAAGGCGCCGGACAGGGCATGCGTGCTCGCGTTGGTTGAGGGCGACATGGTGGCCACCATCGGCGACAACCGCAAGATGCTGATCTTTCCGATCGAGCAGGTCCCGGAGATGGCGCGCGGGCGCGGCGTGCGGCTGCAGCGGTTCAAGGACGGCGGTCTGTCGGACGCCAAGACGTTCAAGGGATCCGAGGGCCTCACCTGGACCGACACGGCGGGGCGCAGCTTCGCGCTTTCGCTCAAAGAACTTGCCGATTGGCGTGGGGAGCGTGCTGCTGCCGGGAGATTGCCGCCGAAGGGATTCCCGCGCAGCAATCGTTTTGGGTGACCGCCGGGGTGTGCCGCATCCCAGCCTGACGCGGCAATGAGAGCGTCTCTGGACTGGCGTCCAAACGTCCGCCGCTCCGTCTCGCGCAGGGCGGGTAATCGGACGACGTCAGGGCCGACTGCAGAAACATAAGATAGCGCCACGCGCCGAATAACCGAGGACGCGTGGCGCGGGTCTTTGTTCGCCTTCCGGAAAATTGCTAACCTTACGGCGACCGACGTTGAACGTCGGCGCCAACAGCACCGGGAGGAGAGAATGCTTTCACGTCGAGAGCTATTGTATTCGGCGGCAGCTTCACTGGCGATGCCAGCGGTTGCGCGTAGCGCGTTCGCGCAGGACAAGTGGCCAATTCGCGACATCCACTCGATCTGCGGATTTCCGCCCGGCACCGGAGCCGACATTTTTGTCCGCTTCTATGGGAAGGCGCTACAGGACCGCCTTGGCAACACGGTGATCACCGAGAACAAGTCCGGAGCGTTCGGCAACATCGCAACCGAGTACGTCGCGCGCTCGAAGCCTGACGGCTACACGCTGTACGTTGCGCCCGGCTCGTCGTTTCTCGCCGCCGCCGCCAGCCTCTTCAAGAAGCTGCCGTTCGATCCGGTCAACGATTTTGAGCACGTGACGACGCTCTCGAAGCTGCCGTTCATCCTCATCGTCGCCGGCGACAGTCCATACAAGAACGTCGCCGATCTCGTGAAGGTCCTCAAGGACAAGGGGGACAAGGCGTCCTACGGATCGGTGGCCAACACCGGCCTCGTCAGCAGCGAGCTGTTCAAGGCGAACTTTGGCCTCACCACCGTCGAGGTGAAGTACAAAGAAGCAACCGCGATGATGAACGATCTTTGGGGCGGCAACATCGCGTTCGCGCACCTCGATCCGGTCACCGCCATGGCCCACCTCAAGACAGGCAAGCTGCGGGCATTGGCGACCTCATCGAAGGAGCGCTTCAAGGCGCTCCCGAATATTCCAAGTGCGGGCGAGACCGGAATCGCGAATTCCAACCTGATCGCTTGGTGGTCGGTGCACATGCCCAAAGGCACGCCGAAACCAATTCTCGATCGGCTGGAGAAGGAGTTCAATCAGATCGCGGTGGCCGATGAGACGGTGAAGTTCCTCAACAATCTTGGCAGCGACCCGTTCCCGGGGAATGCTCAGTCGCTCAAGGAGCTGTTGAGGGCGGATATCAAGGCTTGGTCGGAGTACGTCAAGCTCGCCAAGATCGAGCCCGTCTGACAGCAGTGCAAGTGTGCTGCACAGACAGTCGGCGGACTTTGCCCGCCGGCTGTCCGTTTTTCGCATGACTGCTGCGTGCGCGCAACGCCTGCTCGCCGCAAAAAAGCTGCTAGAAATCAACGGTCTCGCGCTGCCAGGGTGCGGTCCACGCTCCGGCTGATCAATCAAAAAACTTGCCCAAGGAGACTCTGCGAATGCTTTCACGCCGCAATTTCCTGCGTTCCGCCGCGGCCGCTTCGGCGGCTTTGCCGTCCTTTTCGGGGGATGCATTCGCGCAGGAGACTTGGCCCGCTCGGGATATTCACGCGATCTGTGGCTTTCCTCCTGGAACCGGCGCTGACATCTTCGTGCGGTTCTATGCGAAGCAACTGCAGGACCGCGTCGGCAAGACCGTCCTCACCGAGAACAAGGTGGGTGCTTTCGGCAACATCGCGACGGAATATGTCGCGCGTTCGAAACCCGACGGGTACACGATCTACATCGCGCCTGGGTCGTCGTTCCTCGCGGCCGCGCCCGCGCTATTCAAGAAGCTCGCCTTCGATCCCGTCAATGATTTCGAACACGTAACGACTTTGGCGAAGCTGCCGTTCTTGCTGATCGTCGCAACGGACGGACCTTACAAGGACGTCGCCGGGCTCGTGAAGGATCTCAAGGCCAAGGGGGACAAGGCATCCTACGGTTCGATTGCGAATACGGGCTTGGTCGGCAGCGAGTTGTTCAAGGCCAACTTTGGCCTGCAGACCGTCGAGGTGAAGTACAAGGACGCCGGCGGCATGTTCAATGATTTGCTGGGCGGCAACATCGCTTTCGCTCACATCGACCCGGGCTCAGCGTCGGGTCAATTGAAAGCCGGCAAGGTGCGGGCACTGGCCACCACGTCGAAGGAGCGCTTCAGGGCATTGCCCGACGTTCCGAGCGCGGCGGAGGTCGGGATCACGAATTCGGACCTGATCGCTTGGTGGTCGGTTCATACCCCGAAGGGCACACCAAGGCCGATCCTCGACCGCCTCGAGAAGGAGTTCAACGAGATCGCTGCGAGCGAAGAACATCGCAAGTTCGCGACCCCGCTCGGCAATGATCCATTCGTCGGCAATTCGAAGGTTCTGAAGGAATTGCTTGTCAGGGACATCAAGGCCTGGGGCGAATATGCCAGGCTCGCCAAGATCGAGCCTTTGTAAACCCAAGTCCTCGCGTGCCCATGCAAAACGACCGGCGGCTGCTGCCGTCGGTCGTCGATCTCTCGGCGGGATACTGGCAGCTAGCGGGAGATGCGCCAGGCATTTTTGAACGCCGGCAGCGGTCGCAACGGATAGCGACGATAGATGTCGTAGTGCATGAGCAATCGGCGGGCGAATGAGAACATGGGGAGGGCTCGGGTCTCTGCCGTAGGTTCCAGGTGAACGCGGCTACGCAACGCTTTCATGCCATGCGTGGTTCCAGCTCCTTGCGGAGGTCAATCCGCGCATGTTCCTTCGGACATAGCCGGGGTCGGTATCAGATTCGCGACACAGATGTGCCGACTGTTCAGGCGGATTGCCGCCCGGATAACGTATCCGGGCGGCAAGATTCCAAGAGTGGATTGCCCTAGTTACAATTGCGACTTATTTGCAATTTAAGCTTTCCCATCCGAGGGACCGAATTTGCACCAGCCGTCCGCTGATCAGCCGACGACCGCCGAAGCCGGGTGGCGTAAGGAGCGCGTCGGGGTTTCGCTCTCGGAGGTATTTGGAAGCATCCCGACCCGGCCCACGGGATCGGTGTGGCGCCGGGTGACGGCGTTCCTCGGGCCTGGCTACCTCGTGGCCGTCGGCTACATGGACCCAGGCAACTGGGCAACCTCGCTCGCCGGCGGTTCCCGGTTCGGCTACGCGCTGCTCACGGTGGCGCTGCTGTCCAACATCATGGCGATCGTCCTGCAGGCCTTGTGCGCCAGGCTGGGGATCGGCGCCGGGCGCGATCTGGCCCAAGCCTGCCGTGACGCCTACCCGCGCGCTGTGGCGTATCCACTGTGGGCCCTCGCAGAGATCGCCATTTGCGCCACAGATCTTGCCGAGGTCATCGGCACTGCCATTGGTCTCAACCTCCTGTTCGGCATTCCGCTCGAAATCGGCGTGATTCTCACTGCGCTCGACGTGTTCTTGATCCTGTGGTTGCAGAACCTGGGTTTCCGCTGGGTCGAGGCTTTCATCGTTACGCTGCTTGGCGTCATCGCGGCGTGCTTCGCGATCCAGATCGCGCTCGCTGATCCCGACTGGGGCGCGGTGATCCGCGGCTTTGCGCCGACGATGCAAGTCGTCACCAATCCCGACATGCTGTACCTCGCGCTTGGCATCCTCGGCGCTACCGTGATGCCGCACAATCTGTACCTGCACTCCGGGGTGGTGCAGACTCGTCGGTTCGGAACGAGCGTCGAGGAGAAGCGCGAGGCGGTCAAGCTCGCCACCATCGACTCCACCGTTGCGCTGATGTTTGCGCTCACAATCAACGCCTCAATCCTGATCCTGGCTGCAGCGACGTTCCACAAGGTCGGCCAGACCGACGTGGCCGAGCTCGATCAGGCGCACGCATTTCTGGCGCCGCTGCTGGGCTCCGCGTTGGCACCAACTCTGTTTGGCATCGCGCTGCTATGCTGCGGACTGAACTCGACGGTGACCGCCACCCTTGCCGGGCAGATCGTCATGGAGGGCTTTCTGGAGATCCGCCTCCCGGGATGGGCGCGGCGCCTGATCACGCGAGGGATTGCCATCGTGCCGGCGGCAATAGTGACCGTCTGGTATGGCGAAACAGGAACGGCGCGGCTTCTCATTCTTAGCCAGGTGATTTTGAGCTTACAGCTCTCTTTCGCGGTGGTTCCGCTGGTCTGGTTGACCGCGGATCGCGCCAAGATGGGCGCGCTGGTCGCCCCGCGCTGGCTGACGGTCCTCGCGGGCGCGATCGCATTGATCATCATTGCGCTCAACGTGAAGCTGCTGGCGGATCAACTCCCGGGATGACGCCGCACGGCATCAGGCGCCGATCTTCATCCAGCCGTTGGGCATGAGCCTTTCCTGCGGCAGGAAGCGGCCCTTGTAATCCATCTTGCGCGAGCCCTCGACCCAATATCCGAGGTAGACGTAGCGAAGGCCCATGCGGCGAGCCCGGGAGATGTGGTCCAGGATCATGAACGTGCCTGGGGAGCGCGCGCTCTCGCTCGGCTCGAAGTATGAGTAGACCATCGACAATCCGTCGCTGAGCAGGTCGGTCAGGGCAACCGCGACGAGGTCGCCCGCGCCGCGGCCGCTGAAGCCGCTGTCCGGGCCGCGCCGGCGGTACTCGACGACTCGCGTGCTGACGTGGCTGTCTTCCACCATCATTGCGTAGTCGAGCACGCTCATGTCCGCCATGCCGCCGTCGCGGTGGCGGGCGTCAAGATAGGCGCGGAACGTGGAATATTGCTCGGAGGTCGGTGCCGCCGTCCGCATCTCGCCGATCAGGTCCGCATTATGTTCGAGCACGCGCCGCATGCTGCGGCTCGCGATGAACTCGTCGACCAGAACGCGCACTGACACGCAGGCACGGCAGGTGTCGCATGCGGGCCGGTAGGCGATCGACTGGCTGCGGCGAAATCCGCCATGGGTCAGCAGTTCGTTGAGTTCTGAGGCACGCTCGCCGACCAGATGCGTGAACACCTTCCGTTCTTCCTTGCCCGGCAGATAAGGGCACGGGGAAGGCGCCGTCAGGTAGAATTGCGGGGTGTTTCGGGAATGCTGCGTCACGTCTTGAGCCTGTTGCCGTCCCCCGGCAGGAGAATCGCCTGTCGAGGCAGGGGCGTCAAATCCCTTTTTGGGAGGGCGGTTATCGCCTCGCGAGACGGGCCGCCCGGTTGGGATTATTGATGACGACGGTTCCAAGCACGAAGTCGTGTAGCAGCCTGCGACGGCTGTTGAACAATCCGACCAGCAGAATCAGCGGTGTGAGGGCCGACACGCTGATCCAGTACAGTACGGCATGGACCGCCCCGAGCACGAAATAGGCCGGCGCGCCGTACCATGTGCGCATCTCGATATCCATGACGCGCATGCCGAGCGTGGCCGAAGCCGGTCCGCCGAGGGTGAATCCATAGTAGAGGAGCGCCCAGATCACTGCGAGTGCGTGCAGGGGCCAGAACAGGATCCAGCCGAGGCCGAATGTGAGGAACCCCAATAGAAAAATAAAGAGAGCGGCTCCTACCACCGGCAGCGCGATGATTATAACGTCGATGATGAAGGCAATGGCGCGGCATGCCAGCACACCGTCGAAAAGCTCCGGGTTGGCGATCGGGTCGTAGATATGAGGTCGAGGTTCGGTGGGCGCGCCAATGCGGTCTGGCTCGGCAACCATGGCAGGGCTCCTGCGGTGACCCGGTCCTCTGCACATGGGCGAAAATCGCACGGCACGCAAGAGGTCGCCGCGTCGCAACCGGCAGGACCGTAACGCGGTGGAGGCGGGATGATCACGGTCAACGACATCGAAGCCGCCGCCCGCACGCTGGCCGGGCAGGTCTTGCGCACGCCCATGTTGCCGGCCCCCAAGCTCGCCGAATTGACCGGCGCACAGGTCTTCGTCAAGTACGAGAACCTGCAGGTGACGAACTCGTTCAAGGACCGAGGCGCCTATGTGAAGCTCGCTTCACTTGGCCCCCACGAGCGCGGCCGCGGGGTCATTGCGATGTCGGCGGGCAATCACGCCCAGGCGGTTGCCTATCACGCGAAGCGCCTCGGCATGGCGGCGGTGATCGTCATGCCGGTGACAACCCCGCTGGTGAAGATCGCATCGACCCGCGCGCATGGGGCCGAGGTCGTGCTCGAGGGCGAGTCGGTGGCGGAAGCGCAGGCGCGGGCGGAGGTGCTCGCCGCCGAGCGTGGGTTGACGCTGGTCCACCCATATGATGATCCGCACATCATCGCGGGGCAGGGCACGATCGCGCTCGAAATGCTTGACGAAGTCCCCGATCTCGACGCGATGGTGATCCCGATCGGCGGCGGCGGGCTGATCGCGGGCAACGCCATTGCCGCACGCGCAAGACGGCCGGCGATCGAGATCATCGGCGTGGAGACCGCGTTGTATCCGTCGATGTACAACGCGCTGCGCAACGAGCGTTTGCCGATCGGGGGGCCGACGCTGGCGGAAGGCATCGCGGTGAAGAACGTCGGCAAGCTCACGTTGCCGGTGGTGCGTGAGCTCGTCTCGGACGTCGTGCTCGTCGACGAGGCCCACCTTGAACGGGCGGTGAACGCGTATCTGACGCTTCAGAAGACGATGGCGGAAGGGGCCGGCGCCGCGGGCCTTGCGGCGATGCTGGCCGATCCCGAGCGCTTTCAGGGTAGAAGGATCGGTCTCATACTGTGCGGCGGCAACATTGACCCGCGCATCCTTGCATCGATCATGGTGCGCGAGCTGGAGCGAGCGGAATGCATCGTCTCGTTCCGGCTCACCATACCCGATCGCCCCGGCACGCTTGGTCCAATCGCCATGCTGCTCGGGCACCTGAATGCGAACATCCTTGAGGTGGAGCACCGCCGCCTGTTCCTCGACGTCCCGGCGAAAGGGGCGAAGCTCGACATCACCATCGAGACGCGAGACCGTGCGCACGCCGAGGAAGTGCATGCGGCCCTTGCCGAAGGCGGCTATCAGCCTGTCCGGATCCGGGCGGCGAGCACGATGGAATAGGCTGTCCTAAGGGGGATTGGCTTTCCTGCGGGACCGATCAGAATCGGCTAGCCTGGGAGCGGGAAGGACCGGCCTTTGTGGGACCGGCGCGGGGTTCCATGCGCGAGAAAGAGCTGCGCATCGCACTCGTCTGCTTCGGCGGCGTTTCGCTCGCCATCTACATGCATGGCATCACGAAGGAAATTCTCAAGCTGGTGCGCGCGTCGGCGGCGCTGCACGCGATCGGCGACCGGCAGCAGCGAGCCCGGGCCAGCTTCTTCGACAGTCGCGACGTCAACGATCCCGAATACGACACCGAAGCGATCTATTTCGAACTTCTGCGCGAGATCGGCCGCAAGATCGACCTGCGGGTGATCGTGGACATCATCGCCGGCGCCTCGGCCGGGGGCATCAACGGGACGATGCTGGCGCGCGCGCTCAGCCACGATCTGCGCATGAACGCACTGCGCGATCTTTGGATCGATAATGCCGATGTGAGCGTGCTGCTCGCGCCGGAGGCGCGCGCGACCGCCTGGAGCAAGTTCTTTTTGACACCGTTCATCTGGGGAGCGACGAGATACGGCGTCCTGCCGAGCGAAGACCCGGAGGTGCGCCGTAATCTGTCGATGTTCTTCCGGTCGCGCTGGTTCAAGCCACCGCTCAGCGGCAGAACCATGGATGAACTGATGTACAACGCAGCCGCCGCTCTCGGCCGGCCCAAAACGGATCAGGCATCGTTGGTGCCGACCGGGTTATCGCTCGACCTCTTCGTGACGCTCACAGATTTTCATGGCTATGCGCAGCTTGTACCCATTCATGATCCGCCGGTGATCCACGAGGTCGACCATCATCACGTCCTGCATTTTGGCTACCGCCGGCAGGCCAACGGCGACATCGAAAGCGACTTCGTGTCGGAAAACGTCCCGGCGCTCGCATTCGCGGCCCGCGCGACGTCGTCGTTTCCCGGCGCATTTCCTCCCGCCCGCATCGTCGACATAGACAGCTTGGTGGCGGATCGCCATGAGCGCTGGCCGATGCGCGACGCGTTTCTGGCCAGGAACTTTGATGGTCACCGCATGGCGGGAGTCGATCCGACCACCGCCTCGTTCATCGATGGTTCGGTGCTCAACAACCGGCCGTTCCGAGAAGCAATCAGCGCGATTCAGGGCCGACCGGCCTATCGTCAGGTCGACCGTCGGTTGGTCTATATCGATCCCGATCCGACCCCACTGGCGACGCTGTCCCCGCAAGATATGCCGGGATTCTTCTCGACGTTGCGTGGCGCAATGTCTGACATTCCGCGTACCCAGCCGGTCACCGACGAGCTTGGCTGGGTCTCCGCATTCAATGACCAGGTCGGTCGCATCAAGACCATCGTTGAGAGCTCGCGAGCGCGTGTCAGCGAACTGGTCACCCGAGCGGTCGACGGCCCGCTCGACCGGTTGGTGTCCGCGGACGAATTGCGGCACTGGCGGGAGCAGGTCAACGCCGAGGCCGTGCGCGACGCCGGCTTTGCCTACGAAGGCTACGTCCGTCTCAAGCTCGTGTCCGTGCGGGAATTTCTCACTGCAATCATCGTGAAGATCAGAGACGTGCCCGATAAGTCCCCCCTGGCGCACGCGGTATCGGCAATCATGGAAGCCTGGGCCGATGACCGGGGGCTGACCTACGATCCGAGGCAAAGCGCGGGCTTGCACGAGGACAGCGATTCACGGGCGCTGCCGCGATGGGCGGAATTCCTGTTGATCTTCGATATCAAGTACCGTGAGCGACGCCTGCACTTTCTGATCGAAGGTCAAAACCGGTTGTACGCGATGCTCGATAGCGAGCGTTACCGTGGCCTCGATCCTCTTGCCGTCGACGACCTCAAGGGCAAATTTTACGAACGTTTGGATGACCTGCGGGGTCGGCAATCGGTGCCTTGCTTCAGCGACGAGACCCAAAACCTCGTGAGGTCCGTCTTCGCCGCGGCGCCCTCGGCGTCCGACATGCGCGCGCGGGATGACTATGCAAGACGGTTCGTCGCCGCTCACGGCGAGACGATCGATCGCCTGATGGATCGGCTTGCGGTAGAGATCAATCTCGACGCGACCACGCGTGACCTCGACGATCTGCTCGCCGGGCTCGATCCGAAGGAATGGCAGCGCGAGGCCCGCCGCGAAGTGCTTGTGAACTATCTCGGGTTTCCGTTTTGGGACGTGCTCACGTTTCCGTTGATGGCCGCGCAGCCGAGCGGCGAGTTCAACCAGATCCTGGTTGATCGCATCAGCCCGCAAGATGTTCGTGTTCTCAAGGGCTTCGCCGGTCCTGCCAGCCTGAAGGGGGTCGGCTTTGGACACTTCGCAGCGTTCCTGTCACGAGCATACCGCGAGAATGACTATCTGTTGGGGCGGCTGCATGCGCTCGAGCGGTTGATCGATCTTGTCTGTGACTGCGCCGGCATCGGCCCGCAGGATAAAATTGACATCACCGCGCTCAAGAAGCGTGGATTTTTGCGCATCATCGCGGCGGAGGATAAGCACCTCAAGTCGAGCCGCTCGCTGATCGCCGCGCTTCAGAAAGCGATTGCTCAGATCTAAGCGCGGAAGTTGGCGCGGCCGGACGTGGGCACAGTCGCGGAACCGATCCCGCCCTACGGTTGTTGCCTTGGCACAAATCCCGAGGACCAATCATGGCGCATGACAAGCAGGGCGGCCTGCGCGGGCCGGATCAGCAGCAGCGTGATCACATCGAACGGGATGCCGGATTCCTGCAGGATCCGCCGGAGGGTCTGGAACGGGAGCGACGTGGACCGTTGGACAAGAACGTCGGACGAGGCAATCAGCGGCCACCGGAGCACATCCCATCCCCGGGCCAGCCGGCTAAGGGCGAATAGCCCCGCACGGTCAGCCGGAACTCGACTTGAGTTTCTCTGCGACAAATGGCGCGAAATAGGTAAGTACACCGTCCGCGCCGGCGCGTTTGAACGCGACGAGACTCTCGATCATCACCTTGTCGAGTTCGAGCCATCCGTTCTGCACCGCCGCCATCAACATCGAGTACTCGCCCGAGACCTGGTAGGCGAAGGTTGGAACCGCGAACGTGTCCTTCACGCGCCTTACGATGTCGAGGTAGGGCAGGCCCGGCTTCACCATGACCATGTCGGCGCCTTCCGCGAGGTCGAGTTCCACCTCGCGCAGCGCCTCGTCCGAATTGCCCGGATCCATCTGGTAGGTGCGCTTATCGCCGATCAGTGTTTTGGACGAGCCGACGGCGTCACGGAAAGGCCCATAGAACGCCGAGGCGTATTTCGCCGCATAGGCCATGATCTGTACATCGGTGCGGCCGGCGGCATCCAGAGCCTGGCGGATGGCGCCCACCCGGCCGTCCATCATGTCCGAAGGGGCAATAATGTCGCAGCCCGCCTCGGCCTCGACCAGTGCCTGGCGGACCAACACGGCGACAGTCTCGTCGTTAAGGATTTTTCCGTCGCGGATCAGACCATCGTGGCCGTGATCCGTGTAGGGGTCGAGCGCAACGTCACAGAGAAGCCCGATATGCGGGACTTCTTTCTTGATCGCACGGAGAGCCCGGCACACGAGGTTGTCAGGATTGAGCGCCTCGGCGCCCGTCGCGTCGCGCAGTGTCGGATCAGTGTAGGGAAAAAGCGCCAGGCAAGGGATCTTGAGTTCGGCTGCGCGCGCCGCCTCGCGTACGGCCTCGTCCACCGTGAGCCGGTCGACGCCGGGCATGGATCCGACCGGTGTGCGCCCGCGCGGTCCGTCGACGATGAACATCGGCCAGATCAGGTCGTCGATGGTGAGGACGCTCTCGCGCACCATGCGCCGCACCCACTCGGCTTGGCGCTTGCGGCGTGGGCGTATCGTCAGATCCAGCCGGTCGGAGGGAGCGGGCTCCTCGACAGGGGTAAAACGGACGCGGTGCTCAAGCGGCCGGCCGTACTTGATCGCCATAGAAACCTCGTGAAACCTTCTACCGGCCGGGCTGTCTTCGTTGCGGGTCGTTGCCCGGCGCTTCATCATATATCCCGCCTAACCGGCCGTGTCTCGGGTGCAGCAAGCTATGGATTTCGAGCTTTCCGAACAACAGCAGGCCTTTCGGTCTACCGCCCGCGACTTCGCGCGAGCCGAGATGGCACCGAATGCGCGCGACTGGGACGAGCACGAGACGTTTCCCGTGGACGCCCTGCGCAAGGCGGCGGCACTCGGCTTCGGCGGTATTTATGTCAAGGAAGACGTTGGCGGTTCCGCGCTTTCCCGCCTCGATGCCGCGGTCATCTTCGAGGAGCTTGCGCAGGGCTGCACATCGACGGCCGCGTACATCTCGATCCACAACATGGCGGCGTGGATGATCGACGCGTTCGGCAGCGAGGAACAGCGCAGGCGGCTGCTGCCGAAGCTATGCGACATGCAGCATTTCGCCAGCTACTGCCTGACTGAGCCGGGAGCCGGATCCGACGCCGCCAGCCTGACGACGCGCGCGTCGCGCGACGGCGAGCACTACGTGATCAACGGCGCGAAAGCCTTTATCTCCGGAGGCGGGGTGTCTGATCTCTACGTGTGCATGGTCCGCACGGGCGAAAGCGGCGCGCGTGGAATCTCCTGCATTGTGGTGGAGAAGGGAACGCCCGGTCTCGCTTTTGGTGCGCAGGAGAAGAAACTCGGCTGGAGGTCGCAACCGACCGCCATGGTGCTGTTCGAGAACTGCCGCGTTCCCGTCAGCAACCGCATCGGCAGTGAAGGGGAGGGGTTCAAGATCGCGATGGTCGGACTCGACGGCGGACGCCTCAACATCGCAGCGTGCTCGCTCGGAGGCGCGCAGTTCTGTCTCGATCGCACCATTGAGTACATGCGGGAGCGCAAGCAGTTCGGCCAACGCCTTGCCGATTTCCAATCGCTCCGCTTCCGCATCGCGGACCATGCCAGCAACCTGGAGGCGGCGCGGTTGCTGGTGTATCGCGCGGCCGACGCAGTGTCGCGCGGAGCACCGGGCGCCACGCGGCTCGCCGCGATGGCGAAGCGCGTTGCCACCGATGTGGGCTTCGATGTGGTCAATGACTGTCTTCAGTTGCACGGAGGTTATGGCTATCTGCGCGATCATCCGATCGAACGGGTGTTGCGCGATGTGCGTGTCCATCAGATCCTGGAGGGCACCAACGAAATCATGCGACTGATCGTAAGCCGAGATCTCCTTGGCAATTGACACATGACCATGGACACGTCGCGACGTCATGCACGGTGCGCGCGTTCGTCCTTTTACCGCCCGACTCTGCGCGGTTGTGTTTCCACGCGCTTTCCGCCATGACGTTGCCGCCATCGTCCGATCCCTCGCATCCATGAATTCCGAACCCGAGATCCTGTTCGACCGCCGCGGCGCCGCCGGCATCGTCACCTTGAACCGGCCGTCCGCGCTCAACGCAGTGACGCTGATCATGGTCCGCGCCTTACGTGAGCAACTCGACGCCTGGCGTGACGATCCGGCGGTAACACGAGTCGTGATCCGTGGAGCAGGCGAGCGGGCATTCTCCGCCGGCGGCGATCTGCGCCAGGTTTACGAGCTCGGACGCACGGGCCGTCCGGAGGAAGCGCTGGTCTATTGGCGTGAGGAATACGCCTTGAATGCCGTGATCAAGCGCTATCCCAAACCCTTCATCGCGTTGATCGATGGAATTGTGATGGGAGGCGGCGTAGGGGTTTCGGTCCATGGCTCGCACAGGGTGGGTAGCGAGAAGCTGCTCTTTGCCATGCCGGAGGTGAATATCGGTTTCTTTCCTGACGTCGGCGCGACGTGGTTCCTGCCGCGCATGCCCGGTGAGATGGGGACCTACTGTGGGATCACCGGCGAGCGCCTGCGCTGCGCCGATGCGCTATCCGCCGGATTCGCCACCCATCACGTGCCGTCGCGGAAGTTTCCTGATCTGCTCGAGGGGCTGTGCGGTACGGTGCCAGTCGATGCCCTGATCGCGGCCTTTGCCGAACCGATCGGCCAGGGCGTGCTGTCGCAGCGGCGCAAGGACATCGATCGCTTGTTCGCCGGGAGTTCGGTCGGGCAGATTCTCGCTGCGCTCGATGCACAGGCGGCGGGCGAGGGAACCGGAGCCGAATGGGCGGCAGCTACCGCCGCTACCATTCGCGTCCGCTCGCCGACCAGTACCAAGATAGCATTTGCCCAGGTGAGACGAGGGGCTAGCCTGTCATTCGATGAATGCATGCAAACGGAATTTCGCATCGTCTCACGGATCGTCTATGGCCATGATTTCTACGAGGGTGTGCGTGCCGTGATCATCGACAAGGACAACAAGCCGCGCTGGAAGCCCGGAACGCTGGCCGAGGTAGACGAGGTGGAAGTCGAACGGCATTTCGCGCCGCTCGCCCAGGAATTGGTGCTGGCATGATCGAGCAGGCGACACCGACAGACCCGCGCCAGCTTGCACCTGTGCGCGGAGGCGAGGACCCTAAGGGCATCTGGACCGAACGGCTGGTGCAGTACCTGCGTGTGATGGCCGCCGTTTCCATGATTAGCGGTCTGAAATACTGGGCGTCGATCTGCGGATTTGCATTCGTACCGGAGGGCGGGTTCGAGGCGCAGCCGATAGCTTGGCAGACAGCGACCATTTTCTTTGCCGTGATCAACCTGGTGGCCGCGGTCGGGCTGTGGTTGGCGGCGCCCTGGGGCGCGGTGGTTTGGCTGACCTCGGCGGTCTCGATGATTGTGGTGGAGGTGTTCTTTCCCCAGATCTACGACGATCTGCTGGTGGTGCTGGTGTTCCATCCGGTCGCGATTATCGCATATCTTGTGCTCGCGGTGCTGGCGGCCCGTGAACAGCCGCACTGACGGCACCGCAGGTGAGTTGCCACGATAGCAGCACGGGAGGGCGCCATGGCGCGGATCGGGTTCGTGGGCTTGGGCAACATGGGCCTGCCGATGGCGCAGAATCTCATCAAGGCGGGCCATCAGGTGGAAGGTGTCGACGTCAGTCCGGCGGCGGCGGAAAAGCTGCGGGAGGCGGGTGGCGTGGTCGTGGAAACCGCAAGGATCGCCGCAGCGCGTGCCGACGTCGTCATCACAATGCTGCCGTCCGGCCATGAGGTGAGGGAAGTCTATCTTGGCTCCGGCGGCGTCATCGAAAGCGCCAATGAGGGGACTCTGCTGATCGATTCGTCGACCATTGATGTCGACAGCGCACGCTTGGTCGCGGCGGCCGCCGATGCGCGTGGTCTGTTGATGGTCGACGCACCAGTGTCCGGCGGCGTCGCAGGCGCGCAAGCCGGCACGCTGACGTTCATGGTCGGAGGGCCATCGACGGCATTCACTCGCGCGCAGTCGATCTTGGCGGCGATGGGAAAGACCATCATTCACGCCGGTAACGCCGGCAACGGTCAGGCGGCGAAGATCTGCAACAACATGATCCTCGGCATTTCCATGATCGCCGTTTCGGAAGCCTTCGTACTCGCCGAGAAGATCGGGCTCGATAAACAGAAGCTGTTCGACATCGCATCCAAGGCGTCAGGTCAATGCTGGTCGCTGACGTCGTATTGCCCCGTGCCCGGTCCCGTACCGTCCTCGCCAGCCAACCGGGATTACCAGGCGGGATTTACCGTCGCGATGATGCTTAAGGATTTGAAGCTCGCGCAGGAGGCTGCGCGCGCAGTTGGCGCGACGACGCCCTTGGGCGCCGAAGCTGCGGCTCTGTACGGTCTGTACGCGGGGCAGGGTAGTGGGGCCGAAGATTTCTCGGGAATCGTGCGGTTCCTGCGTGGTGTGTAATCGGTTGCCGCGGAACGAAACACGATTGCGCGTGCCGATGGCCTGTTGCGCGCGCGGCGCATGATGACAGGGTAACTCCCGGGTAAAGGCCCGCAGCGTAATTCGAGCGGCATTCAAATTGCTGGCGGCCAAAGTAAACGGGATTTTTAGCGTATTGTTTAAGTCGATCTTCAACCGCGGCCCGTATGTTGCCGGCCCAGAAGACGGAGAGCAGGGCTCCGTCCCATATAAGAACTAAATGGAAAAGGGCGTCATCATGAAGACTGCTTTGAAGCCGGCTGAGCCGTCGCAGGCGCATGCGCAAACTGAAAAGCATGCGGAGGTCCGTCCGCTTTACCTTGAAGCGCTAACGTTGGTCGAGCGCCTGCATCGGCGTTTGCTCGACGTCATCAAGGATGAATTCGATCGCCGTGGCCGCGCCGACATCAACTCGGTGCAAGCCTTGCTGCTCTACAACATTGGCGACAAAGAACTGACCGCGGGCGAGCTGCGCACGCGTGGCTACTACCTTGGGTCGAACGTCTCCTACAATTTGAAGAAATTGGTGGAGATGGGCTTCCTTGATCATCAGCGTTCACGCGTCGACCGTCGGTCGGTGCGCATCAAGCTGACTGACAAGGGGCGCGAGATCTACAGCATCGTCGACGCGCTGTATCAGAAGCACGTGCTCACGGTTGAGCAGGTGGGCGGCATCTCGTGCCAGGAGTTCTCCGCGCTGAACAAGGCGCTGCACCGGCTCGAGCGCTTCTGGACCGACCAAATTCTCTATCGGCTGTAATTAGCCGCAGCCGTTGCCGAAGTTCTAGGGAGGAATTCGGCGCGCGCGATGTGATCATCGCGCGCGCCGTTCAATGCCCGCAACGTTGCGCGCATTGTCTTGGGGCGCCGCCATTGGCGGCACAGGGGGGGACGGTAATGAAGCCGATCTTCGGGCTCGGCTGCGCGCAGATCGCGCGTGGCCTGTCGCCGGTTGCATGCGCGATCGTGTGTGCGCGCCGCACCGTCAGGAGTGCGGGACGCTCGATCAGGGGGCACATCAATTCCCTCCAGACGATCGTGCGGATGCCGTCGGTTTTGGTGAGTTCGCGTACGCACCGCGCTCTGCTCACCCGCAATCGCATGAGCTTCGTTGCGCGACGGCTCGGCGCCGTGTCGATCTTCCTTGCGGTGGCGACCATCGGCTGGATCCCGATCGACGTCTTCTTCTTCGGGATCGACGATCCTGGAGTACCGCAGCTGGCGCTGGGGCGCGTCGTCGCTGCATTGTTCTTTTTCGTCATGTCGGGCATCAAGTTGCGGCTGCACACCGAGCGTGACGGCATCGCGGCCTTGGTCTTCACGGTTGCGATCGGGATCGGCTTCTTCATGTTTGCGCATTCGGTGATCGCGCACGGCGAAGACATCGCCGGGCCTGGGCATGCGCAGTATCTACTTATGCCGATCGCTCTGGTGGCGGGATTGTCGATCTTTCCGCTGACGCTGATGGAGGCGGCGCTGCTCACCGCGGCGCCGTTGGCCGCCTTGGTGATCGAGATCATTTGGAATGACGGCGCAGCTGCCTTGTCGCAAGCCGGGGTCGGCGTACTCGTGATGTGTGCGGTTGCGATCACCACGATGACATGCTCGATCAGCCAGTTGAAGTTGCTCGTCGACTTGCATCAGCAATCGACGACCGATCCGCTGACCGGGCTGCTGTCGCGCCGTGCGGGGATAGAGCTTCTCAACGTGCTGTTCGCCGAGTCGCAGCGGGCCGATACTTCGCTGTCGCTTGCACTCCTCGATCTCGATCGGTTCAAGGATGTCAACGACAGCTTCGGCCACGAGGCTGGTGACGAGGTGTTGCGCGCCGTCGCCGCGAAGCTGCGTGCCGGCTTGCGGCGCCAGGACGTGGTGATCCGATGGGGCGGCGAGGAGATGATCGTCGTGCTGCCAGGCACCCGGGCCGCCGAGGCGGCGCCGTTGCTGGCCTCGCTTTGCGGCGGCGGCCTCGCCATGCGTCCGGACCGTTCGGCGCAGACCGCGAGCGTCGGCCTTGCGGAGCGTCGGATCGACGTGGCTGCGGACTGGCGCCAACTGGTCACGAGCGCCGATCAGCGGATGTATGCCGCCAAAGGGGCCGGCCGTGCCCGCCTGCAAGCGCCTCAGCTCCCCCCGATCGCGCTTGGCGGTACTCCGCGCGCCGCCGCGGCCTGATCTTCCGCGCCGGCCGTCGGGCGGCGATCCAAGCCCGCCCTAGATATTGCGTTGGGTCAGGGGGTTGCCTGCCACCGCTTGGCGGTGGCAGGTCGATATGCTAGGCCGCACGGAGGCGCCGGAGGCAAACTCCGCGGGCCCGGAGATCCAGCATGCCAGTTACCCGGAGAGCCGAAACATCGGCCGAAACCCTTTTCGAAGACGATCTGCGCCAATCCGACCCGGAAATTGCGTCGGCAATCGCCCGGGAGCTGGGTCGGCAGCGCGATGACATCGAGTTGATCGCATCAGAAAACATCGTCAGCCGGGCGGTGCTGGAGGCGCAGGGTTCGGTGCTCACCAACAAGTACGCGGAGGGCTATCCCGGCCGGCGCTATTACGGCGGCTGTCAGTTTGTCGATGAAGTGGAAACGCTGGCGATCGAACGAATTACGCGTCTTTTCCAATGCAAGTTCGCAAATGTTCAGCCGCATTCGGGGGCATCGGCCAATTCGGCTGTGTTCATGGCGCTGATGCAGCCCGGTGACACTTTCCTTGGACTCAACCTCGCGGCCGGCGGACACCTGACCCACGGCATGCATCTCAATATGTCCGGCAAATGGTTCAAGGCGATACCGTATGGTGTTCGCAGGCAGGATCAGCGGATCGATATGGACGAGGTGCGCTCGCTCGCACGCGAGCATCGGCCCAAGGTCATTGTGGCCGGCGGGTCGGCTTATCCCCGCATTATCGACTTCAAGGCGTTTCGCGAGATCGCCGACGAGGTCGACGCGTTCTTGATGGTCGACATGGCGCATTTCGCCGGTCTCGTGGCGGGTGGTGCGCATCCCAGCCCGCTGCCCTACGCGCATGTGACGACCACCACCACCCATAAGACGCTGCGCGGTCCGCGCGGCGGCGTCATTCTTACGAACGATGAGGCGCTCGCGAAGCGCATCGACCAAGCGGTTTTTCCGGGGCTGCAGGGGGGGCCGCTGATGCATGTGATCGCGGCAAAGGCGGTCGCCTTCGGCGAGGCGCTGCGACCTTCGTTCAGAGACTATGCGAGAGGCGTGGTGGAAAACGCGCAGGCGCTGGCGCAAACGCTCATGTCTCGCGGCTATGACATCGTTTCGGGCGGCACCGACACGCACCTCATGCTGGTCGATCTACGCTCCAAGAACCTGACCGGCAAAGTGGCGGAAGCCGCGCTCGGGCGCGCCCGCATCACGTGCAACAAGAACGGCATTCCATTCGACCCCCAGAAGCCGATGATCACGTCAGGTATTCGTCTGGGGACGCCGGCCGGGACGACCCGCGGCTTTGGAATTTCGGAGTTCCGTCAGATCGGCGAATACATCGTCGAGGTTCTCGACGTGTTGTCGAAAAGCGGCGTCGAGGAGGATGCGACGACCGAGAGCGCCGTGCGTGACAAGGTTGCGCGCATGGTCGCGCGCTTTCCGATCTATCAATGATCGCACAGGCTCAGTGGCTGGCGTGCGGGGCCGACTAGTCGCGCACTGCAACAACGGGGGAAGGGATGCGCTGTCCGAGCTGCGGCAGCCTCGATACGCAGGTAAAGGACTCGCGGCCGACGGAGGATTCCGCCGCGATCCGCCGCCGTCGGCTGTGCCTTGCCTGCAATTTCCGCTTCACAACGTTTGAACGCGTGCAATTGCGCGAGCTGATCGTGATCAAGCGCAACGGACGCCGCGTCCCGTTCGACCGCGACAAGCTCGCGCGCTCCGTCGAAATCTCACTACGCAAGCGTAACGTCGACCCAGATTTGGTCGAGCAAACGATCTCCAAGATCGTGCGCGAACTGGAGAGTCTCGGCGAGAATGAGGTTACGACTGAGACCATTGGCGAGACGGTGATGTCGCATCTGCGCGACCTGGACGATGTCGCTTATGTGCGCTTTGCCTCCGTCTATCGCAATTTTAGAGAAGCCAAGGACTTCGAGACCGTGCTTGGTGAGCTGTCGGGCGAGGAGGAGGGGGACGCAAAGCCGGCGCCGGTTCGTAAGTGAGCAAATCCAATTTGAATACGTCCCGGTGAACGCCTGCATGCTGCCGCCCGACATCGACGCGCGCTTCATGAGTCTGGCGCTCACACTCGGGCGGCGCGGGCTGGGCCGGACATGGCCCAACCCGGCAGTCGGTGCGGTGATTGTGCGCGAGGACGGCGGCAAGCCCGTGATCCTGGGGCGCGGCTGGACCCAGCCCGGCGGGCGCCCGCACGCCGAAACCGACGCACTGCTGCGCGCCGGGGCGGCCGCCGGCGGGTCGACCATGTACGTGACGCTCGAGCCGTGCTCCCATCACGGCAAGACGCCGCCGTGCTCGGATGCCATCATCGCTGCCCGGATGGCGCGCGTGGTTTCGGCGCTCGAAGACCCCAACCCGAAGGTCGCGGGCGAAGGGCACGCCCGGCTGCGCGCCGCCGGTGTCAGGGTGGACGTCGGCGTTGGCGCCGACGAGGCGCGCCGGGCGCACGCTGGGCACATTCGACGGGTGCGCGATGGACGGCCGCACGTCCTGCTCAAACTGGCGTTGTCGGCTGATGGAAAGGCGGGGCTCCCCGGGCGGCGTCCGGTCGTGTTGACGGGCGAGCTCGCACGCGAGCGCGTGCACCTTATGCGCGCGCAATACGACGCAATCATGATCGGGATTGGCACTGCGCTGGCCGATGATCCGCTCCTGACCTGCCGCCTGCCCGCGATGCTGGCGCTCTCCCCCGTTCGAGTCGTGCTGGATACCCACTTGCGGCTGCCGACGGAGAGTGCACTGGTGCGCACCGCCGGCGAAACACCGCTATGGGTGATCGCGGGCCTCTCGGCGCCGGACACAAGCGAACAGGCCCTTCGGGCGCACGGCGCCGAAGTTCTGCGGGTCGGCGAAATTGACGACAGGCTTGATCTGACGATGGCGCTCCGCCTGCTCGCCGACCGCGGCATAACCCGGCTGATGGTTGAAGGCGGGCCGACGCTGGCGGCAGCGCTGATCAGGGCGGATCTTATCGACGAGGCGGCGTTGCTGCACGGAACGAGGAGCCTTGGGCTAGGCATCGATGCGCTCGCGGGATTGCCGCTCACCGCGCTGACGCGGTCGCCGGGGTTCGTGCCGCATGCTATCGAGATGCTCGGTGAGGACCGACTGGAAATGTTCGAGCGAGGCTGATGTTCACTGGAATCGTGTCTGACGTTGGCGAGATCCTGGCGGTGACGCCGCGGGCGCAGGGGCTGCAGCGGGTGAAGATCGGCTGTTCGTATCCGCGCGCTTCGATCATCGACGGCGCATCGATCGCCTGCAATGGCGTGTGTATGACCGTCGTTGCGGCCGGTGAGGAGGATCGCACGTGGTTTGCGGTCGATGCCGCGGCCGAGACACTGGCCATCACCACGGTGGGCGACTGGCGGGCCGGCATGCGTGTGAACCTCGAACGGGCGCTCAGGATCGGCGACGAACTGGGCGGGCATATCGTCGCGGCCCACGTCGACGGCATCGCCGAGGTGATCGAGCGTCAGGATCTGACCGACATGGCACGATTCACGCTGCGTGCGCCGGCGGCGCTCGCGCGCTTCATTGCGTCGAAAGGGTCGGTTGCGCTTGATGGAGTATCGCTGACGGTGAACGAGGTTAACGGCAACGCCTTCACGGTCCTGATCATACCGCACACCCTGACGGTAACGACTGTCGGGTCCTGGCAAGTCGGCAGCCGGGTGAATTTGGAAGTCGACTTGATGGCGCGCTATGCCGCCCGCCTGATCGAGGCGCGTTGACCGCGCTTGCAGCGCGAGGCCTGGCCCTGTACTGACAGCGCGCTCAAGCGGAAGTTTACATGGCCAAACCACGACCACCGAAGGCGAAGAAGGACGACAACGCGCTGACCGGCGCGCGCATCCTTATCGTCGAAGCGCGTTTTTACGATGATATTGCGGATGCATTGCTCGAAGGCGCCAAGCGCGCGCTGGAAGAGGCCGGCACCGCATACGACGTCATCACGGTTCCGGGGTCCCTGGAGATCGCGCCGGCGATCGCCATTGCGGCCGATGCGGCCAAGCGTGCGCGCAAGCCCTACGAAGGCGCCGTTGCACTCGGCTGCGTGATCCGGGGTGAGACGATGCACTATGAGATCGTGTCGATCGAATCCGCCCGCGCCATTCTCGATCTCTCCGTCACGCTGCAATTGCCGATCGGCAACGGCATCCTCACCGTCGAAGATGACGCACAGGCCTGGGCCCGCGCGCGCGCGAGCGAGGAAGACAAAGGTGGTGGTGCCGCGCGCGCGGCGCTGGCACTTATCCGCATCAAGCGCAGCGTGACCCGGTCGCGGCGATGACGCGCCGGCCCACGGAGCGCGCGCCGGGCGGCGAGCGGAAAGCCAACCGGCGCAGCGCGGCCCGCCTCGCGGCCGTGCAGGCGCTCTATCAGATGGATGTCGCCGGCACAGGCATCAACGAGATCCTGGCGCAGTTCGAAAGCCACTGGATCGGCCGCGAGGTCGAGGGGGAGCAATACCTGCCGGCTGAGGCAGCGTTTTTCCGCAAGCTGGTCAGGGGCGTCATGGCGGAACAGCGCCAACTCGATCCGCGCATCGATGCGGCGCTGGCCGTCGGCTGGCCGCTCAAGCGCGTCGAGGCCATCCTGCGGGCCGTGCTGCGCGCTGGTGCCTACGAGCTTGAGCACGAGCGGGATATCCCGGTTCGGGTAGTGGTTTCCGAATACGTCGACGTGGCCCACGCCTTCGTCGATCGCGAGGAGGTGGGAATGGTCAATGCCGTGCTCGACCACCTTGCCCGGACGCTGCGGCCCGAGGAATTGGGGCGTGAGCCCCGCTGACTGGCGACGCACCGCTCACAAGCGGCTAAGATGCCGATGATGACCAATGCGGCTGAAGAATCCGGCGAAGACCGCCTGATCGCGCGCTATTTCAAGCCACTGGCGAAGCATCCGGCGGCCTTGGGGTTGATTGACGATGCTGCGGCGCTCACGCCCCCGGCGGGGCAGGATCTTGTACTCAAGGCCGACGCCATTGTGGGTGGAATCCATTTTTTCCCCGATGATCCGCCGGAAACCGTGGCGCAAAAGGCGTTGCGGGTGAACCTGTCAGATCTCGCTTCAAAGGGCGCGGTTCCGCTCGGTTTCTTGCTGTCGCTGGCGCTGCCCAAGAGCGCTGATGCAGGGTGGCTCGAGCGTTTTTCTCAGGGGTTGGGGGCGGATGCCGATCGCTACGATTGTCCCTTGCTTGGAGGCGATACTGTGCGCTCGCCCGACGCCGTGATGGTGTCGATCGCCGTGGTCGGGACGCTGCCGCAGGGCACCATGGTCAAGCGCAGCGGGGCGCGGCCGGGCGACCGTATCGTGGTGACTGGAACAATCGGCGACGCCGCCTTGGGACTGTGCCTGCGCCAGGACCCTGGTGCCGCGTCGCGCTGGCGGCTGCAGCCGGAGGACTGCGGGCATCTCGCTCGCCGCTATCTCGTGCCGGAACCGCGCATCGCTATTGCCGAGGTGGTGCGCGCGCATGCTAGCGCCGCAATGGATGTATCGGACGGGCTGGCCGGCGACCTCGGCAAGTTGTGCCGCGCCTCCGGCGTATCGGCCGATGTGCAGGTAGCTCGGGTGCCACTCTCCAGTGGCGCTCGCGCCGCCTTTGCCGCCGAGCCGGACATGATCGAACGGATTCTGACTGGCGGCGACGACTTTGAAGTGGTTGCCGCGGTTCCTCCGGCACATCTCCCCGACATGCGGACGGCGACCTCGATGGCCGGTGTCGCGCTCAGCGAGATCGGTGTCGTGATCGAAGGCAAGGGCGCGCCGCGATTTCTGCTGCATGACCAGCCGTTGAAATTCGCGCAGCGGTCGTTCAGCCATTTCTGATAGGGTTCGGTTGCATCCCGGCCGCCAGAACGCCGGATCGCCGAACTCATGCGTGGGAGACGTCCATGGATGACCGCACCAAGATCGTGCCGCCGGCGGCTGGCACCGTCCCCAATGCCCTGCCCATGAGTCGGCCCGTCCCGGGCCCGGAGCGCCAAGCCAAGCTGCGTCGACGCTTTCCCACAGTGTTCTACCTGCGCGAGGCCGCGCGGCGCCGCATTCCGCAATTCGGCTTCGAAGCCACTGACGGAGGCGCTGGTCGCGACGGGGGTGTCGCACGCAACGCAGCCGCTCTCGACGCCATCGAACTGATGCCCCGCTACGGCATCGACAAGGGTATCTGCGCGATGGAGACGGAGCTGTTCGGGCGACGCTACGCGGCACCGATCGGCATCGCCCCGATGGGACTCCCCGGCGTTGTGTGGCCTGGTGCCGAAAAGTATCTCGCGGCTGCTGCCAATAAAGCGCGCGTCCCCTATACGGCAGGAACGGTCGCAAGCTCGACCGTCGAAGAGCTCGCCGAGATCGCCGAGGACATGCTTTGGTTTCAACTCTACCGCATGCCGCACCGCGATCATGCCGATGGCTTCGATCTTGTTCGGCGCGCGCAGGCCGCTGGCGCGCAAGTCTTGATGATTACCATGGACGTGCCATTGCGCACGAAGCGTCCGCGCGAGGTGCGGCAGGGACTCGTGCTGCCGTTCCGCATGCAGGCGCATACGGTATGGGATGTGCTCACGCATCCGGCCTGGCTCATGGCATACGCCGAGCACGGGCTGGCGCGCTTCTCCAACTACAAGCCCTATGTCGAGGGTGAGCCGACGGCTGAGAAACTGTCGGCCTACAGCAACAGGGATCACGCGGGCGGAGGTGCCTTCTCATGGGAAGAGGTGGCGCGGTATCGCGACGTCTGGAAGGGACCACTGATCGCCAAGGGCATCCAACATCCGCAGGACGCCGAGAAGGCCGTGTCGCTTGGCTGCGACGGAGTGCTGGTTTCCAATCATGGCGGGCGCCAGATCGAAGGCTTGCCGGCTTCGGTCGACGTGTTGCCCGCGATCGTGCAGGCGGTCGGTTCGCGCGCGACCGTGCTGCTCGATTCCGGTGTGCGCACCGGTCTTGATGTGGTGCGCGCGCTGGCGCTCGGTGCGAAGGCGGCGTTTGCCGGCAAGGCCTTCTTGTATGGCCTTGGTGCTATGGGGGGCGAGGGGGCCGGTTATGTGATCGATCTCTTCAAGGAGGAAATCCGCGACGCGCTGCGCCAGTGCGGTATCAACAGCGTCGAGGACGCGCGCAAGATCGAACTGCGCCATCCTGGCCGCTGGACCTTCTGACTGCCCACGCGCCATGGTGGCGAGTGAGGCAGCGGAACGTTAACGTTCGCCAATCGCAGGACCTCAGATGGACGCTACCACTCCCGCCCAAGTCGTGCAGCCCGACGACCGGCTCGCGCGCAGGAACGCGCTCGTGCTGGCGGTGTGTCAGGCTCTCGCGGGGGGCAACAATACCGTCATCCTGGCGACCGGCGGCATCGTCGGAGCCATGCTGGCGCCCGAGAGAAGCTTCGCTACGCTCCCGATCAGCGTCTACGTATTGGGCCTGTGGTTCGGCACTTTGCCGTTCGGTTGGCTGGCGCGTCGCTTTGGCCGCCGCGCCGCCTTCCAGATCGGGACGGTGGCGGGCGTGCTCACGGGACTGCTTGCGTACACGGCGGTGATGCACGCTTCATTCCTGGTTTTCAACGTCGCCGCGTTCTTCAGTGGACTTTACGCAGCCGCTCACGTGGCCTATCGCTTTGCCGCCGCAGATACCGCCAGCGACACATTCAGGCCGAAGGCGATCTCCTGGGTGATGATCGGGGGTATCGCGTCGGGCATCGTCGGGCCACAGCTCGTAATTTTCACCAAGGATCTGCTGCCGCCGTATCTTTTCGCCATGACCTTCCTGGCGCAGGCGGCGCTGGCTTTGGTCAGCGCCGGCGCGCTGATGCTGCTGAGGATTCCGGTGCCGCCACGCAAGCAACCGGGCGGGGAGGGGCGCTCGCTCGGTGAGATTGCACGGCAGCCGCGCTTCATCGTCGCCGTCGCATGCGGCGTCGCCAGCTATTCGATGATGAACATGGTCATGACTGCCGCGCCGCTGGCCATGGTCATGTGCAGTCATTCGGTTGGCGAAGCCACCCTTGGCCTCCAGTGGCACGTGCTCGGTATGTTTGTTCCGAGCTTCTTCACAGGCGCTCTCATCTCGCGCTTCGGCGTCGATCGCGTCGTCGCGGCCGGCCTTTTGTTGCTGGTGGCAAGCGCCGCCGTTGGCACCACGGGAATCACGCTCTGGCACTTCTGGCTCGGATTGATCCTGCTCGGGGTCGGCTGGAACTTCGGCTTTATCGGTGCGACCACCATGGTCACGGAGTGCCACCGGCCCAACGAGCGAAACCGGGTCCAGTCGTTCAACGACTTCCTGGTCTTCGGGTCGATGGCGATCGGGTCATTCTCGTCGGGCGGCCTGCTGCACTACTTCGGCTGGGGGGCGGTCAATACCGTGGTATTTCCCGTCGTATTCGTGGCCGGAAGCCTGCTGGTCTGGAGCGCGACGGCCCGTCGGCGGGCGAAGACGGCATGATGCCCCGGGCCGGGGAAGCGGCCCGCCCTCGGGGCGGGGCGGCTCAGCAATTCACCTGTTGGTTGGAGGCGGCTGCGCCGCCCTCGAAGGGTCCGAAGCGTTGCCTTGAGGCGTATTTTTTGGCTATACCCGCCACGATTTGGGGCAGCAGCAAGATCGGGGGCGGCGGCAGCCGTTCCAGGGTTGCTTGCAGACTTTGACCGGCCAGCCGGTCCAATCCAGAAAAGGGTTATTCCATGACAGCTCTATGGCTGATCGTCGCCTGCGGCGCGCTCTCCATCGTCTATGCCATTTGGGCAACCGCTTCGGTGATGGCAGCCGATGCCGGCAGCGCCCGCATGCAGGAAATCGCAGCCGCGGTGCGCGAGGGTGCGCAGGCCTACCTGCGCCGCCAATACATGACCATCGGTATCGTCGGTCTGGTGATCTTCCTGATCGTCGGCTACTTCCTCGGTTGGTTGGTCGCCGCGGGGTTCGCGATCGGCGCGGTGCTGTCCGGCTTAGCCGGTTTCATCGGCATGAACATTTCGGTGCGCGCCAATGTGCGCACTGCGCAGGCGGCGATTGGCTCGCTCGCCGGCGGCCTTGAACTCGCGTTCAAGGCTGGCGCGATCACTGGCCTGCTGGTGGCCGGCCTCGCGCTCCTCGGCGTGACCCTTTACTTCGGCTTTCTCGTCTTCAGCCTGGGGATGGCGCCGAATTCGCGTACGGTCATCGACGCGCTGGTGGCTCTGGGCTTTGGCGCTTCGCTGATCTCGATCTTCGCTCGTCTTGGCGGCGGCATCTTTACCAAGGGTGCCGACGTAGGCGGTGACCTCGTCGGCAAGGTCGAGGCAGGAATCCCCGAAGACGATCCGCGCAACCCGGCGACCATCGCCGACAACGTCGGCGACAACGTCGGCGACTGCGCCGGCATGGCTGCCGACCTGTTCGAAACCTATGCGGTGACGGCTGTGGCCACCATGGTTCTGGCGGCGATTTTCTTCGCCAGCTCGAGCGCCCTGCTGTTGCCGATGATGACGTTGCCGCTCGCCATCGGCGGCGTGTGCATCATCACCTCGATCGTCGGTACCTTCTTCGTGAAGCTGTCGAGCGGCGAGAATCCCTCGATCATGGGCGCGCTCTACAAAGGCCTGATCGCCACAGCGATCCTGTCGCTGATCGGCATCGGCTTGGTCGTGCATCAACTCATCGGATTCGGCCCGTTGGCGGGGGTGGGCTACAGCGGCATGTCGCTGTTCATCTGCGGAATCGTGGGTCTTGTGGTCACCGGGCTCATTGTCTGGATCACCGAGTACTACACCGGCACGGGCTTCCGCCCGGTGAAGTCGATCGCCGCCGCTTCCGTGACGGGCCATGGCACCAACATCATCCAGGGCCTCGCCATTTCGCTGGAGTCGACCGCGATGCCGACGATCGTGATCGTCGCCGGCATTCTGATCACCTACGGTCTCGCCGGACTGTTTGGCATCGCCGTGGCGGTGACGACCATGCTTGCTCTTGCCGGCATGATCGTTGCGCTCGATGCGTTCGGTCCAGTCACCGACAATGCCGGCGGGATCGCCGAGATGTCGGGGCTGCCGAAGGAAGTGCGCAAGTCTACCGACGCACTCGACGCCGTCGGGAACACCACGAAAGCGGTGACCAAGGGCTACGCGATCGGCTCCGCCGGTCTCGGCGCGCTGGTGCTGTTCGCTGCCTACAATCAGGACCTTGAGTACTTCATCCGGAACTCATCGACCTACGGCTACTTCCAGGGCGTGACACTGAACTTCTCGCTCAACAATCCCTACGTGGTTGTCGGCCTGCTGTTCGGCGGCCTGCTGCCGTACCTATTCGGCGCCATGGGCATGACGGCGGTCGGCCGCGCGGCCGGCGCCATTGTGGAGGAAGTGCGTCGTCAGTTCCGCGAGAAGCCGGGCATCATGCAGGGCAAGGACAAGCCCGACTATGGCCGCGCTGTCGACATGCTCACCAAGGCCGCGATCAAGGAAATGATCATCCCCTCGCTGCTGCCGGTGCTATCGCCGATCGTCGTATACTTCGTCATCTACGTCATTGCCGGAGGCATCGGTGGAGATGCGGCGGCCAAGGCTGCGGCGAAGTCGGCGGCGTTCTCAGCTGTTGGCGCGATGCTGCTCGGTGTGATCGTCACCGGCCTGTTCGTCGCAATCTCGATGACCTCGGGAGGCGGCGCATGGGACAATGCGAAGAAGTACATCGAGGACGGCCACTACGGCGGAAAGGGTTCCGACGCCCACAAGGCGGCAGTGACCGGCGACACCGTCGGCGATCCCTACAAGGACACGGCCGGCCCCGCAGTGAACCCGATGATCAAGATCACGAACATCGTAGCCCTGCTGCTGCTGGCGATCCTGGCGCACTAGTTCGCCCGGAAGCACACGAGCAAGAAGCCCCGCGGCATCGCCGCGGGGCTTTTGATTCGTCGCCGGACACGCCCTGTCGCTAAGGATTGAGTTTGACGGCGCGTATCATGTAGGTGAGCACGTTGAGTTCCTGGCCGCCGGATGCCGTGGTGCGGCTGATGAAGTCGAATACCTTGCCATCCTTCATGCCATAGTCGGCGAGACGTTCGACCTTGCGGTTCTTGTCGAAATAGACGGCGATGACGCGGCGGTTGACTTCCTCCTGAGGCAGGAACGAGGTCTGCTCTGTACGCTGCGAAATGTAGTAGAAGACTTCGCCGCTCACGGTCGCCACCGTGGAGGGGGTACCGAGGACGACCAGCACCTGGTCTTGCGACGCGCCGAGCGGAATCTGCTCGAGCGCCCCCTCAGGCAGCACATAGCCGCGCTGATAGCTCTGGGTGAGCCCTTTGCACCCCCCGAGCGCGCCACCGGCGAGTGCGACGAGCACCGCGGCCGCAGCAGCCCGCGCATGGATACGGACCTGGGAATTCGCGTGGGTCGGTTGTTTTTTCATGGGCGATTGTGTTGACCTACCCCGCACCTGCGCGGATTTCAACGTGCTGCTGCGGCTTCGAGGCCGAGCGACCTGCGCCAAACGGTTCCGACCGATGATTTTCAGCCTATTGCGCCGACGAAACCCCTCAACGGACACCATCCGGGCTCTCTATGGCGCGATCGTGGCGCAGGCACGGTTACCAAGCTTCTACGCGCATTACGGCGTCCCCGATACCGTCGATGGCAGGTTCGACATGATCGTGTTGCACCTGTTCCTGTTGGCGCATCGCGCGGGACGCGAAGGGGGCGCCCTGGAGGGACTGGTGCGCGACGTCACCGAGGTCTTTTGCCGGGACCTTGACCACAACATGCGCGAAATGGGTGTCGGGGATCTGGCCGTGCCGCGGCGAATGCGGGCCTACGTGGAGGCGTTCTACGGCCGGGCAGAGGCCTATCGAGCGGCCCTCGGTGCGCGCGACCCCGACGTCCTGGCACGTGCCCTGGCCCGCAACGTCTTTTCTGTCCCGGAAGCCACAGGTGGCGCGCGCAGGCTGGGGTCCTATATGCTGCAGGCTGCACACGCGCTCGAAGCCCAGCCCGCCGGCGCGTTGAAACAGGGCCTGTTGAGCTTCCCGGACCCTGAGACGATCCTGACGGTATGCGATGACTGATCTGCCCCATGCTCCCCGGCGCCAGAGCCCCTGGAGCATCCCCATTCGGTTCGAGGACGTTCCGGAGACGGGGCGTCATGTGGATTTGCAGGCGGATGAGCACACCCGGGCCGAGCTTGCCCACTTTGTAAGCGTGCAGGTAGTGGCAAGCGCGGCGGCCTCGTTCGACGTGAGCCGGCACGGGCGGGACGGGCTGCGAGTCACCGGCGAGGTCAGGGCGCGGGTCGGGCAGATCTGCGTCGTGACCCTCGAGCCGCTGGAAAGCGAGATCGTCGAAGCTGTCGACGTGGTGTTCAGGCCGACAGGTGAGCCGAATTCCGATGGCGAGGACGCGGAGGAGGATGAGGACGAGCCGGAGCCGCTGGTCGATGGGATGGCCGATCTGGGTGCCCTCGCGACCGAGTTCCTGATTCTCGGGATCGACCCCTATCCCCGCAAGCCGGGCGCCGTTTTCGAGTCGCCGGCTGCCGGGAACCCGCAGGATGGCCCATTTGCCGCCCTCGCGAAGCTCAAAGGCGGCGGCGGCGAGCGAAAATAGAGCGATTTCGGGTGGTGACCCGCCCCCATTGAGTCCGCTGGCTGAATGGCTATTGTCGCCCCCCTGTCGGTCGCGAGGACCGGACGAGCGGCGCCGAGGACCTCCTCACAACCATGCCTCTGAAAGTTCGAATCGCGCTCGACGCCATGGGCGGGGACCATGGCCCTGAAGTGGTCGTGCCGGGCGCGGCGCTTGCCCTCGAGCGGCACCCGCAACTGGAGTTCCTGCTCTACGGGAATGCCACGGAGATTGCGCCGCTGCTGCAGAGCAGCCCAAAATTGGCCGCGGCCGCCAAGGTCATCCACACCGACGTGGCGATCCGCATGGACGACAAGCCAAGCCAGGCTTTGCGCAAGGGTCGCTGGAAGTCGTCGATGTGGCTTGCGATCGATGCCGTGAAGAAGGGCGAGGCCGAGGTCGCCGTGTCGGCGGGCAACACCGGCGCGCTCATGGCGATGGCCAAGTTCCACCTGCGCATGTTGCCGGGCATTGACCGTCCGGCCATCGCGGCGCTCTGGCCGACATTGCGCGGCGAATCCATCGTGCTCGACGTTGGTGCGTCCATCGGCGCAGACGCGCAGCATCTGGTTGACCTTGCAGTCATGGGCAGTGCCATGGCGCGCGTCCTGTTCGATCTCGAGCGGCCGACTGTCGGTTTGCTCAACATCGGGGTGGAAGAGGTGAAGGGCCTGGAGCAGGTACGCGATGCGGGCCGCATGCTTCGCGATCTCAACCTGGAAGGGCTCGAGTACATCGGCTTCGTCGAGGGCGACGACATCGGCAAGGGCACGGCCGATGTGGTTGTCACCGAGGGCTTCGCCGGCAACATCGCGCTCAAGGCTGCGGAAGGCACCGCGCAACAGATGGCCGGCTATCTGCGCAACGCGATGAGCCGCACCTTACGGGCCCGCATCGGTTATCTCTTCGCGCGCGGCGCGTTCAACCTGCTGCGCGAGAAAATGGATCCGCGCAAGGTCAACGGCGGTGTCTTGCTGGGCCTTAACGGCATCGTCATCAAAAGTCACGGCGGGACGGACGCGGAAGGGTTCGCGTCCGCCATCGACATGGGCTACGACATGACCCACTACGAGCTGCTCAATAAGATCAACCAGATGCTGCATCGTCCGCCCGACGACCCCAGCGCCCGCCGCGTCGTCGGAGCTTGATCGTGATCCGTTCCGTCATCACTGGGTGCGGTTGCTATCTGCCGGCGCGTGTCGTGACCAACGCCGAGCTGGCCTTGCGCGTGGACACGTCCGACGAATGGATCGTGCAGCGCACCGGCATCCACGAGCGCCGCGTTGCAGCCGAAGGCGAACTCACCTCAGACCTCGCATTGCACGCCGCGCGCGCCGCACTGGCCAATGCCAAGGTGGATGCGAGCTCGATCGACCTCATCGTGCTGGCGACCTCGACGCCCGACCAGACCTTTCCCGCCAGCGCGGTGGTCGTGCAGGCGGGCCTCGGGATCACGGGAGGTGCGGCTTTCGACCTTCAGGCCGTTTGTTCCGGGTTCGTGTACGGACTGGCCACGGTCGATGCGCTCCTGCGGACCGGAGCCCACAAGCGCGCGCTGCTGATTGGGGCGGAAACCTTCTCCCGCATCCTGGATTGGACGGACCGCACGACCTGTGTGCTGTTCGGCGACGGGGCCGGCGCTGTCGTGATGGAGGCACAGGAGCTTCCGGGCACCCGGGAGGACAGGGGCGTGCTGACCGCGCACTTGCGCTCGGATGGGCGGCACCGCGCGAAGCTCTATGTCGATGGCGGCGTGTCCTCGACGCAGACGACTGGCCATTTGCGGATGGAAGGTCGTGAGGTGTTCAAGCACGCGGTCGCCATGATCACCGATGTCGTCGAGGACACTTTCAAGGCGACCGGCTACACCGCGCAGGACATCGACTGGTTTGTGCCGCACCAGGCGAACAAACGGATTATTGACGGCTCCGCTCACAGGCTGGGAATCGATGCGGGCAAGGTGGTGATCACCGTCGATCGCCATGGCAACACGTCCGCGGCATCGATTCCACTCGCGCTCTGCGATGCGGTCGCGGATCGGCGGATCAAGCGCGGCGACCTTGTGCTTCTGGAGGCAATGGGGGGCGGATTCACCTGGGGTGCGGCACTGGTGCGCTGGTGACACACTCGCGCCAGAACCCTATTTCGCCCTGTTGACATGCGTCTCCAAGCCTATAACGTTGAAAAGACAATAGTATTCATCGGCGTCGAAGGCGGGGCGGGACGATGGCCGGAAAGACAGTTACGCGGGCGGACCTCTGCGAGGCCGTCTATCAGAAGGTAGGCCTCTCCCGTACGGAGTCGGCGAACCTCGTTGAGCTTGTGCTCAAGGAAATCACCGACTGCCTGGAGCGTGGCGAGACCGTCAAGCTGTCCTCTTTTGGGTCATTCGTCGTGCGCAAGAAGGGCCAGCGCATTGGGCGCAACCCAAAAACAGGCAAGGAAGTGCCAATTTCGCCGCGGCGCGTAATGGTCTTCAAGCCCTCTGCCATTCTCAAGCAGCAGATCAATACTGCCCCATCGCCGCCGCCCAGCGAGGGCGCAGGTCAGCCGACCTCTCAGGGCACCGCCTCGCGCTAAGTCGTTGCAAGTTGATTCAATAGCGAAGGCTCGGCGCCAGATCCCTCGCGCCATCATCCTGCGCTAACATACTCCGTCAGTCGATTCGAACGTTGCCGCACCCGCCGCGTCCAAGGGAGGCGCGGGTGCGCCGGACAGGAGCCCCTCGTCGTGCAGAAAGCCCCTGACGCGTTTCGCATCATCAGCGAGGTTGCAGAAGAACTCGATGTGCCCCAGCACGTCCTGCGGTTCTGGGAAAGTCGGTTCTCGCAGATTCGTCCGATGAAGCGCGGCGGCGGCCGGCGCTACTACCGGCCGGAGGACGTCGATCTGCTGCGCGGTATCCGGCATCTCCTGTACAGCGAAGGGTATACTATCCGCGGCGCCCAGCGGATTCTGCGCGAAGAAGGTGTGCAGTTTGTCCAGTCGGTCTGGCGTGAAGGCGCGCTGCAGCCATCCCGCGGCGAGGGCGAGGACGGGCCGGCGGGCGAGGACGCCGAGCACGGGCGGCGCCTGCTCGATCTCATACCTGGCTTTCGCAGGCCGGCCGAGGAGGACGATGAGGAAAGTGAAGCCGGCGAGCACGTTGCCGACGGATCTGACCGGCGTGAGCCGCGCTTTGCCGAGCAGGAGCCGAAGCCGGCGCGGGGACTCGATCGCGACCAGTTGCTTCAGCTCCAGATGGCGCTGGATGGTCTGGGCGAGTGCCGGCGGCTGCTCGATACCGCGATGAAGGAGAATGCGGCGCAGGATTAAGCGGCCGGCGCCGGCATTCGCACCAGCGGGAGCAGTCTGGCGTTCAGTATCACACGGACGGCTCGAGGGCGTAGCCGCTGCCACGCCGCACTACGTGCCCGATTCCTGAGCCGTCGAGGTGCGCACCTGCAACCCGGATTCGGTCAGTCGCTACCCAATCCAGCACGCGCATCCGTGCCGCCGCCGCGGCATCCTGGTCGAGATCATAGACCAATGTCGCCTGTGGACGCGCGAACTGGATCGGGGCGACGTGCACGATGTCGCCCCAGAACAGCAGCGGCTCGCTGCTTGCGCGAAGAAGCCAGCCGGTGTGGCCCGGGGAATGGCCGGCCTGCAGATGCGCGGAGATGCCGGGCAGAACCTCGCCGTCGCGCACGCGTCGAAGGCGTTCGCCGTAAGGCATGAGTACGCGACGCGCCGCCGACAGGTTGCGGCGCATAAAGTCGTTGTCTCGTGCATCAGGCTCGCGGTCGAGCCAGAATCCCGCGTCGTTCTCGTGCACGAGGATTTCGGCGTTCGTGTAGATCGGGCGGTCGCTGTCATCGACCAGCCCGTTGGAGTGATCGGGGTGAATGTGCGTGAGCAGAACGTGGGTGATGTCTTGCGGATCAATGCCGCCCGATTGGAGGTTATCGGCGAGCTTGCCGAGCGTCGGACCCATGGTGTTTCCGCTTCCCGCATCAACCAGCATCAGCTTGTCCTGTAGGCGCACAAGGAACGCGCGCACCTCTATCGGGACCGAGCCGATGCCGCTGTCGGGGCGGCCGACGAGCCGGACCGCGTCAGCGCGGTCAATGTTGCGGAACGGGTCGTAGGATGCGTGTAACACGCCGTCGTTGACGGCTGCCACTTCGAAATCGCCGAATCGATGAAATGCGAGAGGCGCCATGGACGAGTTGAATCCTGTTAATCGTTGAGCTTCGTCTCGATGACGCTCACGCCGCGAATGCGGTCGACGAGGTAGATCAGGCCGCGCTCGTCCATTGTCACGTCGTTCGACGAGGCGCGATCCGCGCCAGCCGGCGGGTCGGGCATGTAGTGACCGACCTCGCGCGGTGAGAAGGGGTCGTGGATGTCGAACAGGCGCAGACCTTGTGCGAACCACGCGAACGGAATGATCGTGCCGGAGAAACGCTCCGACGGCTGATGGCAGCCGGTCATCGGCGGCTGCCTGCTCCCGTCCTTGTCGAGGCCTTCGACGTTGATGGTCGCGATCGGGGTCGGCAGCGTCTCGTCGGTGACGTCGAACACCCATGCGAAGGCTGGCGCCGACGGACGTAACGCTGCCACGTCCTCGTCGGCGACCACCATGACCTTGCGGCCTTTCAGCGGGGTCGGCACGGACAAACACGTGTGAGTCGGATGCGGGAAGGCCGGACTGCGGCGGTGGCCCGAGATCATCTTCGGCCTCGTCAAATCCGAGATATCGAGAATGTACATCCCGTGATGCCAATAACTCACGTTGAGCCGATTGCCTGCGCGCAGAGGGTGGTGACAGCGCGGCTCGACGAAATCCGCCCACGGATAATCCTCGCCGCCCGCTTTCCACTGACCTGGAATCCACCAGCGCGAAACCTCCGTTGGCCGCGCCGGGTCGGCGAGGTCGAGGATCACGACAATATTGCCGACGTAGCCTTCGACGGTCGCCGACACGTAGGCATATCGTCCATCGAAGTCGTAGCGGTGAACGCCCGCTCCCGCGGTTTCCCACTTCGTGATCATCTTCGGCTGGTCGGGGCGGGATACGTCGTAGATCGCCAGGCCGCCGCGATGATCGGGCGGGCCGCCTTTGCCGACGGCCTCGTGATTGACGATCATGATCCCATTAGCGACACGCACTTTGTGGGAGTGCCAGCCGTCGGGGACGTCGATACGCGCAAGGGTCCTGGGATGGCGCGGGTCCGAAATGTCTACGATCGTGGTGCCGCTCGGCGCCTGCATGTGGCCGATGTAGAGCCGTTGCCCGTCGACCCAGACCTGGCCGCCGCCGGCGCAGTCAATGTAAGAGACGAGCTTCGTATTCTTGGCCGATGCCATTCCTGTCCTCGTGACGTGAGCGTGCGGGGAGCCTGCCCCGCGAGGCAGGAACCCGGCCGCGGGGCGGGCGTTGAGCGGGTGATTTTGCCGGGAGGCGCGCTCAAAGCAAGGAGTGGATCATGGGCCCGTCCATGCTGGAACAGCGGGAGACGACCGCGTTCATTGGCAGCGACAAGGTCGAGGGGACGCCGGTGTACCGGCCCAATGGTGAACGGATCGGCACGATCGAGCGGCTGATGATCGACAAGCTCAGTGGCCAGGTGGCCTATGCCGTGATGAGCTTCGGCGGCTTTCTCGGCATCGGCGAGGACTATTATCCGCTGCCCTGGGCGTTGCTGCAGTACAACACGACGCTCGACGGCTACGAGGTCAACATCAGCGAACAGCAGCTCAAGGGCGCGCCGAGATACTCCAAACGGGAGAGCTGGGACTGGTCGAACCCCGCCAACGACCGCAAGGTCTATGAATATTACCAAGTGCTGCCATACTGGCAGTGACGCGCCGGCGTGTCGCAGGCGCCAGCAGTTCGGCGGTCATGGCGCGCGCCCGTTCCAGCGGCAAGGCAGTTGAAGCGCCCGGGCGGCGCAAGCTCATCGCATTCGACGAGGAAACCTTTCGCGCGCTCGATCTGCTCGCGCGCGACCGGATGTCGACCATCCAGGAACTGGCGGACGAGGCATTTCGCGACCTGCTCAAGAAGCACGGCCGGCCGACGGATTTGCGGTCGGCGCTGCGCCAGAGTGCGGCCGAGGGACATGCGGCGCCAGCCGCGCGCAAGCGCAAGCCGAAATGAGGGGCGGCGAGGCAGTTTCGCGCGGCCGCGCGGCGCGTTGAGAGATATCGGAGGGAGAATGACATACGTGGGCGGCGCGCAGCCTCTGGATCAGCATTGGCAAAGCTCCGCCGTGCGGGGCGCAGGGCCGCTGCGCGCCGGCGGCGCGGATCGAATGGAGTCGTCCTCGATCGATCCTGACGCCGTGGACGAGCAAGTCGACGGCGCGGGCGCGGGCATGTGAACTGTGCGGACAACGACGTTCAAGAACGCCCAAAAACAGGACGCCAAAAAAGTGTCGGGCGGCCGAGGGGCCGGCCGCCCGATGTACGCCGACACGACACGTTCCCTTACCAGGGGCGGTGCTTGTCGTTCGAAGTGCTGTACGGGTTGTACGAGCCGTAGGCGTGGGTGCGGTCCTCGAGCAGAAAGACGTTGCCCTGCCGGCCCGCCGCCGCCTGCGAGCGGCCATGACGCTGGACCGCCACGTGCGACCCACCGTGCTGGTGGAGATAGGCGCGTGCCTTGTCGCTGATCGGCAGCCCCTGGCGCTCGAGGTTTTCGAGCGTGTCGTAGTAGTAGCGGGCCTCGAGGCCGGTGTTGGCGTCGTGCATGGTCGCGTCGGCGCGGGCGGCGAGAGTGGAACCGGCAACCAGCGCGGCGGCGAGGACGAGAGTGGTCTTGTTGAACATGGTGGTCTCCTGAGGGTGGCGCGGCGAGCAGGAGCGGATGCTCCGTCGCCCGTGGCCATGAGATGTGGTGGACAGAGCGGCGATTAATCCGCCGCAATCCGAAAGCAGTGTTTGCGAGGCCCGAACAATCCGGTCATCGATGGGACACCGCGAGACTGCGCTGCGAACAGCGCGGCGGGAGTTGCCGGAATCAGGCGTCGGACGGCCAGCGGGAGCTGGCCGTCCGACGATGTGGTTCGGCAATGTGCTGCGCGTTACCAGGGACGCTGCTTGTCCTCGGACGTGTTGACCGAGCCGAAGCCGCGGTCTTCGAGCAGATAGACGTTGCCCTGGCGGACCGCCGCGGCGGCACCGTGCGCCCGAACATAGGCGCGCGCGCTGTCGCTGATCGGCAGGCCCTGGCGCTCCAGATCGGCGAGCGGGCCGTAGTAGTAGCGAGACTCCAGGCCGCTGTTCGAGTCGTGGATCGTCGCATCGGCGCGGGCTGCAAGCGTGGAGCCGGCAACCAGCGCGGCGGCGAGAACGAGAGTGGTCTTGGCAAACATGTCAGTCTCCGTGGGGTGGCGCGGCGAGCAGGAGCGGGGGGCTCCGTCGCCCGTGGCCAGGAGATGGGGCGGGAAGGCCCCCGGTTAATCCGCCCGAAATCGAAAGGACTGTTTGCCGGGGCCGAATAATCGGCGTGCCAGAACGGACCTTCTCCGGCGCGGCCGCCGGCGGCGAAAATCCTGCTCCCTCAAGCGTGATCAATGGCATGGCTGCCCTCCCTTGATCTGGAGGGGGCCCGCCCACATTTAATCCGGAACGGAATCAGGGGCTTGATTGCATGGATCGCATGACCGGCATGACGACCTTCGTGAAGGTCGTCGAAGAGGGCGGGTTCGCGGCCGCGGCCCGCAAGTTGGACATGTCCCCGAGCACGGTGACGGGGCACATCCAGTCGCTCGAAGCAAGACTAGGTGTGAGGCTGCTCAATCGCAGCACGCGCCGGCTGAGCCTGACGGAAGTCGGCAAGGCCTATTACGAACGCTCCCTCAATATCCTCACCGACCTCGAAGAAGCCGACTCCATGGTGCAGGCGCTGCAGACGACGCCGCGCGGCCGGCTTCGTCTCAACGCATCGGTGACGATCCCGCCCCTGCTCGGGCCGGTGATCGCCGAGTACACGGCACTTTATCCCGACGTCACCATCAGCATGGAGATGAGCGACCGGATGGTGGATCTGGTGGACGAGGGCTTCGACCTCGCCATCCGCCTGCAGCCGGTGCCCGATTCCAGCCTGATCGTGCGCCGCATCGGCAGCTATCGCCTGCTGGTGTGCGGCGCTCCGAGCTATCTTGAGAAGAATGGAACGCCGCGCGAGCCGCGCGACCTCGTCAATCACAACGCCCTGAGCTTCTCGCAATCGCCCTGGAGCAGCGAGTGGCGCTTCAGCGGGCCGCACGGCGACGAGACCATCCCGGTGTCGGGCAACATGGAGACCAACAGCGCAAATGCGCTGCGGCTCGCGGCCGTGCTCGGGCAGGGTCTCGCGATGCTGCCGAGCTTCCTGGTGGTCGAGGAGATCAAGTCCGGACGCCTGGTGCCGCTGCTGTCGGAGTTCGCGCGGACCGAGTTCCCGATCAGCGCGCTCTACGCCCATCGCCATCACCTGTCTGCGAAAGTGCGCAGCTTCCTCGACCTGCTCTCCAAGCACTATCGCGAAAATCCGGCCTGGGCCGATCCGTGCAAGGCGCGCTCGGCGGACTGCTTCGCTCCCGATCTGTCGGTGGTGCCTCAGTTGGCGGTGCCGACGCCCATCCGGCCGAGCAACGCCGCGGTCGGGTGACCGTCCGGGATCATGCCCAGCTTTCGCTGTTCGCGGCGGATGGCGTCGCGCTGATCGAAATCCAGCCGGCCCTGAAAATCCTTCACGTCGTAGCCGAGCTCGGCCAGCCGCCGCTGCAGCGCGATGCGCTGGGCGCGCGACAATTGCGGATCGTCTGACGGCCAAGCCCCGCGCAGAGGGCCGCCCCCGCTCATGCGGTCGGCGAGGTGTCCGACCGCGAGCGCATAGACGTCCGAGTTGTTGTAGCGCTTGAGCGCGTTGAAATTCTCGGTCACGAGAAAGGCGGGTCCGGCCGCGCCGCTCGGCTGCAGCAGATAGGCCGTGCCGCTCCCGGACAGGGCCTTGCCATCGGCACGCCGCACCCCGCGCGCGCCCCAGTCGGAAAACGTGCCGCGGCTCTGCATCAGGTCGAATCCGTTCGGGAGGACGACCTCGAAACCCCACGGCACATCTGGCGTCCATCCCGACTTGCGCATGTAGTTGGCGATCGAGGCGAGCACGTCGGGCGTCGTGTTCCAGATGTCGCGACGGCCGTCACCCGAGAAATCGACCGCGTATTCATAGAAGCTCGACGGCATGAACTGCGGCTGCCCCATGGCGCCGGCCCATGAGCCCAGCATCTCGTCGCGCGCGACATGGCCGTCCTGCAGGATCCTGAGGGCGTAGATCAGTTCCTGCCGGAAGAACGGCGCGCGATAATCCGCACTCACCAGCGTCGCCAGCGATCGCACCACGTCCCAGCGGGGCCTGGCTTGGCCGAACGAGGACTCGACGCCCCACAGGCTGACCACGATCGCGCTCTCGACGCCGTAGCTGTGTTCGATGCGCCCGAGCGTGTCGGCCCAGCGGGACAGATTGCGGCGCCCATTCTCGATGCGCGTGCGCGACGCCATGCCGGCGATGTATTCGCCTACCGGCTTGCCGTATTCGGGCTCGCGCCGGGTCACGGCGACGACGCGCGGGTCCGGGGTGAGGCCGCGAAAGGCGAGGTCGAAGGTCGCGCGGGTGATGCCCTGCTCGCGGGCCAGCGGCCAAAGCTCGCGCGTGAGCGTATCGAACGAGGAGGCCTGCGCAAACGCATGGGACGCGATTGCCGAAGCAAGAACGAGCACCGCTACGAACCGCATGACCTCTCCGCCGGACGGGCCGCCGCCCCGCCGGCTCGATATCCCACCGCGGGCATGTACGACGGGCTTGTCAGGGAAAGCGAAAGAACGTCAGGCGAAACGCCTCGTCAACTGTGCGCCGCGGCCCCGGTTGAGGGTATCGGAGGGAAGCTCGCCGAACGCCGTGCGGTAGTCGCGCGCGAAATGCCCCATATTGTTGAAGCGGCAGCGCAGCGCGATGCCGGTGACGGTGGCTCCCGGCTCGGCGGCCTCGAGCATATGCTTCGCGCGCCTGAGCCTCACCTGCTTCACGAAGTCCATCGGCGAGTAGCCGCGCGCGCGCTGGAATGAATGGAAGATGGTGCGCGCGCTCGCGCCGCTGACGGCGGAAAGCCGTTCCACCGTGATCGCCTCGCTCCAGTTGGCCTCAATATATTCTTCGATCACTTTCACCTGCCACGGCGCCACCGGGGCCTGCGGCTGAGCCAGCAAGTGGCTGAAGCTGTGCCTGTTGCAGGTGAGAAATGCCGCGATCAAGGATTGCTCGAGCTCGTCGACGATGGGCTGCGGCAGCGCCGCGTCCTCGCATCCAAGCTCGCCGCAGACGAAGAGCACCAGCCGGCGCAGGCGCTGGGTGTCGGGATCCTGGAACTCGGCGGCGGGATAGAAAACCGGCGCGCTGCCGGGGTGGAATCCGAGAATGGCCGCGAGCTTCTGCTGCACCGAGTTGGTATCGAGCCTGAGAACGATCTGCTCGAAGCCCGGCTGATAGTGCATGGTCGTGGGAACGTTGGCCGGTGTGATCCAAGTCCGATCTGCTCCGAGCGGAACCTCCTTGCCGCCGACCACCGCCGTTCCCGTGCCCGAGAGCCCGACCTGCTGCCGCATATAATCAGCCTCGGGGAAACCGATCACCGTCTCGGCGCCATAGCCGCAGTAGCCGATCGTGACCGACCGCAGGGTCACCTTGTGGGCGACGGCGGAAAAGCCTTCCGGGCCGCGCGGCAGGTCGAACCTGCGTACGCCATAGGCGCGGGCGAGCGCGTCTCGCATTGCGTCGGGGCTGGTCGTCTCGATGAGCGGGAACCTGCGCAATGTGGAGTAGGGCATCGCCGCCTCCGATTCGCCTCGCGGTTGATTCCGAAAACGAGTCGCAAGTGATGTACTCTGGCTGCGCCGCTCTGTCCCACTCACAAAGTGCTGAGCGCATACGAAAACCGCAACAGGCGTTGCGGAATCTGCCCTGTTCTTGCGGCTGGCGGTTTCACTGCGTTTTCATTGCAATTTTTAATCATGACCGCGCCATCCAACACGGGGGGACGACGGTGAGTCTTTTCAGAACAACTGCAGGTCATGGTCCGAGCAATCACAATCTCAGGGAGCTCAAATCGGAACTCGCCGACCTGGTGTCGTCGGCGATCATGTCGATCGACCGCGACTTCATGGTCACTTACGTCAACCGCGCCACGATGGAGCTGTTGCGCAAGAACGCCGACGCGTTCCGCACGCTGCATGCCGCCTTTGATCCGGAAAAGATCGTCGGCACCTGCATCGACGTCTTTCACAAGAACCCCGCGCACCAGCGCGCGCTGCTCGCCGATCCCAAGCGCCTGCCGTTTCGCACCGAGATCACCGTCGGCGATCTCAAGATATCGCTGAACGTCAACGGCACCTTCGACCGGAAGGGCAATCTCGTCGGCCACGTGCTCGAGTGGCGCGACGTCACCGAAAGCCGCCTGAACGAAGGGATGCTGGCGGCGATCAACCGCGTGCAGGCCGTCATCGAGTTCTCGCTCGACGGCCGCGTCCAGAACGCCAACGAGAATTTCCTCGCCACGCTGGGTTACTCACTCGACGAGATCCGCGGGCAGCATCATTCGATGTTCATCGATCCGGCGTATCGTCAGAGCCCCGAATACAAGGCGTTCTGGCAGAAGCTCGCGCGCGGCGAGTTCGACAGCGGCCAGTATCAGCGCTTCGGCAAGGGCGGCAAGGAGGTCTGGATCCAGGCCAGCTACAACCCGATCCTGGATCAGAACGGCAAGCCGTTCAAAGTGGTGAAGTACGCGACCGACATCACCGCCCAGAAGCTGGCGAGTGCGGAGTTCGAAGGCCAGATCAATGCCATCGACCGGGCGCAGGCGGTGATCTCGTTCACGCTCGAGGGCAAGATCCTCACGGCCAACGAGAATTTCCTCAAGACCCTGGGCTACTCGCTCGACGAGATCAAAGGCCAGCACCATTCCATGTTCGTGGACCCATCCCATCGGCAGTCCGCCGAGTACCGGATGTTCTGGGACAAGCTGGGGCGCGGCGAGTTCGACAGCGGCCAGTACAAGCGCATCGGCAAGGGCGGCAAGGAAGTCTGGATCCAGGCGACCTACAATCCGATCTTGGACATGAACGGCAAGCCGCTCAAGGTCGTGAAGTTCGCTTCCGATATCACCGAGCAGGTCAAGGCGAGACAGGTGCTCGAACTCGCCGTGAAGCAGACCCAGGACGTGATCGCCGCCGCCAAGTCGGACGACCTCACCCGGCGCGTTCCGCTCGAAGGCAAGACCGGCGAGATCGCCGAGCTCTGCGCCGGCCTCAACGGACTGCTCGACACCATGTCGGACGTGATCTCGCAGGTGAAGACCGCGGCGCGCGAAGTCTCAAACGCCGCCGCCGAGATCGCGACCTCGACGACGGACCTGTCGCAGCGCACGGAAGAGCAGGCGGCGGGCCTGGAGGAGACCTCCGCCTCGATGGAGGAGATCGCGGCGACGGTGAAGAAGAACGCCGAGAACGCCCAGCAGGCCAACCAGCTCACTGCCGGCACCCGCGAGGTCGCCGACAAGGGCGGGCAGGTGGTGGCCAATGCCGTGTCCGCGATGTCGCGGATCGAGGAGTCCTCGCGCAAGATCTCCGACATCATCGGGGTGATCGACGAAATCGCCCGCCAGACCAACCTGCTGGCGCTCAATGCGGCGGTGGAAGCCGCCCGCGCCGGGGATGCCGGCCGCGGCTTCGCGGTGGTGGCCTCGGAAGTGCGCAGCCTGGCGCAGCGCTCCTCGCAGGCGGCCAAGGACATCAAGGACCTGATCACGAACTCCAATACCCAGGTCCAGCAGGGGGTGGAGCTCGTCAATCAGGCCGGCACGTCGCTGAACGAGATCGTGGAGTCGATCAAGAGCGTGGCGTCGATCGTCGCCGAGATCACCAATGCCAGCATGGAACAGTCGACGGGCATCGAGCAGGTGAACCGTGCGCTCACGCAGATGGACGAGGTGACACAGCAGAATTCGGCGCTGGTCGAGGAGAACGCGGCCACGGCGAAGACCCTGGAGACGCAGTCCGCCGCCATGAACAACCGCGTGAGCCTGTTCAAGCTCAACGAAAGTGAGGCAAGGGTCGTGAAGATGACGCCGGCCGCGCCCGCGGCCAAGCGCGAGCCCCCTCTGGCGAAGGTCGCGTCGTTCTAGAGCATGATCCGATCAGATTTGAATTAGTGATCGACACACTGCGGCGGCTCCCTGGACAGATCCGGGGAGCCGCATTCAGTTTGAATGCGGTGGCTGCAACGGCGTCTGGACGCGCGCCGGTCGGGCTCGACGCCCGGGATTGCGGCTACGACTGGAGCGCAGGCCTTGCTGTCTCCTGATCGGCCAGCGGCGAGAGCGCCGCCTCCGGCTGCAGGGTCACCGTCGGTGGCGGCTCCACGGGCTTGTCCAGCCGGCGCGAGATGCCTTCGAACTGCGCGTTCTCGCCGATATTCAGCGATTTGTTGAACACCTCGCCTTCGACGACTGCGTTGCCGTGCAGCTTGACCGTGTTGGACCGGATCGTGCCCTTGAAAACGCCGTCGATCACGGTGTCCTGGGCGATGATGTTGCCCTCGACGCGCGCGCCGGCGCAGATCGCGAGCTGGGCCGCGTGGATGTCGCCGAGCACATGCCCGTAAATCTGCAGCGCACCGTCGCAGACGATGTTACCCGTGATCAGCATGCCTTCGCCCAGCTTGGATACTGTCTGCGATGACGGTGCGGGTTGCGCGGCACCGTTGCCTTTGACGTCGGGCGCCTTGGCGGCGCGCTCGTCCTTGGATCGAGAAAACACGTTCGTCTCCCTCTTGAGCCCCGATGAGTCACCACCTGCGCGCCGCGGCGTCGCGGCTTGCAGAACCGCAGCTCATGATAGGCTAATCCAGGCGGCGGTCAGCGAGAACCGCGAAATATCGATAACGGAGCGGCGCGGGCCCGCTCGGCAATTGAGCAAAGTTACCGCCCGCTCCGCCGGCGCCGCAGCGTTAACCGCGCGGCGGCGGGCCGGAGAGGCAAACCTGAGGTTTGCCGGGTTAACCACTCAGCGGGCTCGCGCCTCGAACGTCGGCGCGGGCATGCTACGAATGCGGTGAAGGGCACGGCGATGAACGACGATGCGGTGCGTATGGCGGTGGCCAGGTTCGTAAAGGACGTTGGCCATACCGCACAGAAGGAAATCGAGAAGGTCGTCCGCAGTGCGCTGGCCAGCGGCAAGCTGAAGGGCCACGAGACCTTCACGGCAGCCGTGTCGCTGTCGAGCGAGAAGGTCGGCCTCAACGTCACGATCTACGACAAGATCGAGCTCTAGACGGCGCCGGCGGGCAAATCGCCGCCATTGGGCCGGCGATCGTCTGTGGCGTGCGGCGTCCCGGCGGGTTGATGGTCTGCTCGACATGGGTTTTTCCGCCGGAGGCCGTATCGCGTCGGAATCTTCCGAAGTGACGGCTCCCAGGGCGGCCGGTAAGACGAGCAACTGAGCAAGCCCGGGGCGAATACATTCAGCCGTTTTGAGCCGCATCAAAGCCGGCACGCCATTCTCGTCGATCCTGCATCCACGTCGCCGAGGATGCTCCATGCCCTGGGATCGAATCCGGAAGGGTCCAAAAGACCGCGCGGATGCCAATCTGCGCGACTACGATGCCTGCGTCGGCGCGTTTTCCTGGGAAAAGGCGCGGGCCTCGCTGGCGGGGCTGCCGAATGGCGGGCTCAACATCGCGCATGAAGCGGTCGATCGTCACGTTCTGGCCGGCGGCGGCGGCAGGCTGGCGATGCGCTGGATCGGGCGCGATGATGAGGTTCGCGACTTCACCTACGAGGATCTCGGCAAAGGCGTGAACCGCTTCGCCAACGTCCTGGCGCAGCGCGGCGTCGGGAAGGGGGACCGCGTGTTTTCGCTGCTCGGACGCGTTCCGGACCTCTACCTCGCAGCCCTCGGCACGCTCAAGAACGGCAGCGTCTTTTCCCCCCTGTTCTCCGCTTTCGGGCCAGAACCCGTGAAGGCGCGCATGAGCATCGGCGGCGCCAAGGCGCTGATCACGACGGAGGCGTTCTATCGCCGCAAGGTGGAGCCCTGGCGCAAGGAATTGCCGGGCCTCGAACATGTCTTCCTGACCGACCGCTCGGCCTCGCCGCCGGCGGGGACGATCGATCTCGCGGCGGCGATGGCGGATGCTTCCCATGTGTTCGAGACGGTTTGGACCGCGCCCGAAGACATGGCGCTGCTGCACTTCACCAGCGGCACCACGGGCCGTCCCAAAGGGGCCGTACATGTGCATGCGGCGGTGATCGCGCATCACGTCACCGGCCGCCTCGCGCTCGACATCCATCCTGACGACGTCTTCTGGTGCACGGCGGATCCGGGATGGGTCACCGGCACCTCGTACGGAATCATTTCGCCCCTGACCAACGGCGCGACCCTGGTCATCGATCAGGCGGAGTTCGACGCCGAGCGCTGGTACCGCATCCTGCAGCAGCAGAAGGTGACGGTCTGGTACACCGCGCCCACTGCCATCCGCATGCTCATGAAAGTGGGAGCCGACATCGCCAAGCGGTTCGACCTGTCCGCCTTGCGCCTGCTGGCGAGCGTGGGCGAGCCACTCAACCCGGAGGGCGTGGTCTGGGGCGTGGAGGCGTTCGGCAAGCCCATCCACGACAACTGGTGGCAGACCGAGACCGGCGGCATCATGATCTCGAATTTTCCAGCGATGGACGTCAAACCGGGGTCGATGGGGCGTCCGGTGCCGGGCGTCACGGCGGGCATCGTCGAACGGACCGGCGATGGATCCGTGCGCGAGATCGGCAAGTCGATGGTCATGGGCGAACTGGCGCTGCGGCCGGGCTGGCCCTCGATGATGCGCGCCTACCTCAACGAGGACGAGCGCTACCGCAAGTGCTTTGCCGGCGGCTGGTACCTGACCGGCGATCTCGCGATGCGCGACGACGAAGGTTACTACTGGTTCGTCGGCCGTGCCGACGACGTGATCAAGAGCGCGGGGCACCTGATCGGCCCGTTCGAGGTCGAGAGCGCGCTGATGGAGCATCCGGCCGTGGCGGAGGCGGGGGTCATCGGCGTGCCCGATCCGACCGCCGGCGAGGTGGTCAAGGCGTTCGTCGCGCTCAAGGCCGGCACCGAGCCGAGCGAGGCGCTGCGCAAGGAACTGCTCGGGCATGCGCGCTCGCGACTGGGGCCGGCGGTCGCGCCCAAGGACATCGCATTCCGTCAGAACCTGCCCAAGACGCGAAGCGGCAAGATCATGCGGCGGTTGTTGAAGGCGCGCGAGCTCGGGCTGCCCGAGGGAGACCTGTCCACGCTGGAGAGTGAGGAGCGATGAGCACGGCCGCCGACAAGCCTCACCTGACGCGGGCGCACGCACTCGAACTGCTGCGGCAGATGATCCGGGTGCGCCTGTTCGAAGACAAATGTGCCGAGTTGTACACCCAGGAGAAGATCCGCGGCTTCCTGCACCTCTATGACGGCGAGGAAGCGGTGGCCGTCGGCGTCATTCCCGTGCTCACGCCGGAGGACCGGATCGTCGCGACCTACCGCGAGCACGGCCACGCGCTGGTGCGCGGCGTGCCGATGTCGGCGGTGCTGGCCGAGATGTACGGCAAACAGGACGGCTGTAGCCGCGGACGCGGCGGCTCGATGCACCTTTTCGATCGCGCGACGAACTTCTACGGCGGCAATGCGATCGTCGGCGGCGGCCTGCCGCTCGCCGTCGGGCTGGCGCTGGCCGACCATATGCGCAAGGAGCCCCGCGTCACCGCCTGCTTCTTCGGCGAAGGCGCGGTGGCCGAGGGCGAGTTCCACGAGAGTCTCAATCTCGCGGCGCTGTGGTCGCTGCCGGTGCTGTTCGTGTGCGAGAACAACCTCTATGCGATGGGAACGGCGCTCGCGATCTCGGAATCCGAGACGGACATCCAGCACAAAGCGGCCTGCTACCGGATCGCATCGGAAGCGGTCGACGGCATGGACGTGGTCGCGGTAGAGGCGGCGGCGCGACGGGCCGTGCGAACCATCCGCGAAACGGGCAAGCCGTATTTCCTGGAATGCCGGACCTATCGGTTGCGCGCCCATTCGATGTTCGACGCCCAGCTCTACCGCGACAAGGCGGAGATCGAAGCCTGGCGCCAGAAGGAACCGATCGTGCGATTCCGCAGCTGGCTGGAGACCAACCACATGGTCCATCCCGAGGAGATCGCGCGGATGGAAGCCGACGTGGCCGCCGAGATCGCCGCCGCTGTCGCGTTCGCCGAGGCCGGGACGTGGGAGCCGGCCGACCAGCTCACGCGTTTCGTGCATGCAGACGATGTGCCGGGGTCCGCGCCATGAACGACGCCGCAGCGACCGTCACGGAAACAACCTATCGCGACGCGGTGCGCGAGGCGATCCGCGACGCGCTGCGCCGCGACCCGCGCGTGTTTCTCATGGGCGAGGACGTCGGACGCTACGGCGGTTGCTACGCGGTCAGCAAAGGCCTGTTGGCTGAATTCGGTCCCGAGCGGATCCTCGACACGCCGCTGTCGGAGTCCGGCTTCACGGGCGCGGGCATCGGCGCGGCGATCGCCGGCATGCGTCCGATCGTCGAGGTGATGACGGTGAATTTCAGCCTGCTCGCGCTCGACCAGATCCTCAACACGGCGGCGACGGTGCGTCACATGTCGGGCGACCAGTTCGGGGTTCCGGTCGTGATCCGCATGGCCACCGGCGCGGGACGCCAGCTCGCCGCGCAGCATTCGCACAGCCTGGAGGGCTGGTACGCGCACATTCCGGGCATCAAGGTGCTGGCGCCGGCGACGATCGAGGACGCGCGCGGCATGTTATGGACCGCGCTGCAGGATCCCGACCCGGTGCTGATCTTCGAGAACATCATGCTCTACAACATGACCGGCGCGCTGCCCGCCTCCGCCGGCGCGGTCGACATCGAGAAGGCGGCGGTGCGCCGCGCCGGGCGCGACGTCTCGCTCATCACGTACGGCGGTTCGCTGTTCAAGACGCTCGACGCCGCAACCGCGCTGGCGCGCGAGGGGATCGTGGCCGAGGTGATTGATCTGCGCAGCCTGCGGCCGCTGGACGATGCGACGATCATCGCCTCGGTGCGCAAGACGCGCCGCGCGGTCATCGTCGACGAGGGCTGGCGCAGCGGCAGCCTCGCGGCGGAAGTCTGCGCGCGCATCGTCGAGCAGGCGTTCTGGGAGCTCGACGCGCCGATCGGCCGGGTGTGCAGCGAGGAAGTGCCGATCCCGTATCCCAAGCACCTCGAGATCGCCGCCATCCCGCAGACGCCGAAGATCGTCGCCGCCGCCAAGGCCGCGCTCCGACAGGGATGAGGGGCGGCCGTGGTCGATTTCCGCATGCCCTCGCTCGGCGCCGACATGGAGGCCGGTACGCTCGTGGAGTGGCTGGTCAAGCCGGGCGCCGAGGTCAAGCGTGGCGATGTGATCGCCGTCGTCGAGACGCAGAAGGGGGCCATCGAGATCGAGGTGTTCGAGACCGGCCGGATCGAGGAGATCCTCGTGCCGCTCGATGCGAAGGTGCCGGTCGGAACGCCGCTGGCGCGCATCCGGACTGCGGGTGAGGTGGCGGTCCCGGCTGCCGCGCCCGTGCCGACCGCGGCACCAACGCCAGCCGCCGCCGCGCCCGCGGCCGTGATCATGGCCCCGCAGATAGCTCCATCCCCGCCGGCAATGCCGTCGCGCGGGCTGCGCGCGTCGCCGGCTGCGCGCCGGCTCGCGCAAGAGCGCGGGCTCGATCTCTCGGCGATCGTCGGAAGCGGCCCGGACGGCGCGATCGTCTATGCCGACGTCGAGCGCAGCGCCGCGACGCTTCCCGCGCGCGCGGAGAAGAAACGCGCGCTCGGCCTCGACCTCGCCGCGATGCGCGCGGCGATTGCCGCGGCCATGGCGCGCTCCAAGCGCGAGATTCCGCACTACTATCTCGAACATCAGGTGGACATCGGCCGCGCCGAGAGCTGGCTCGCGCAGACCAACGCGGACCGCCCTCCGGACAACCGCTTGCTGTTCGGCGCGCTCGCCCTCAAGGCCGTGGCCAACGCGGTTCGGCGGTTTCCGGCGTTCAACGGTTTCTATCGCGAGGGAAAGTACGAACCCGTCCCGGAGGTGCACGTGGGTGTCGCGATCGCCATCCGCGGCGGCGGGCTGGCGGCGCCGGCGGTGCGCGAGGCGGACAAGTTGTCGGTCGACGAATTGATGGCGAAGCTGCGCGACCTCGTGCAGCGCATGCGGGCCGGGCGTATCCGCAGCTCGGAGATCGCCGACGCGACCGTGACGGTGTCGAGCCTGGGCGAGCGCGGCGTCGAGGCGCTTTACGGCGTCATCTATCCGCCGCAGGTCGCGCTCGTCGGCTTCGGCAAGCCCGTGCAGCGCCCATGGGTCGTCGACGGAGCGATCGGTCCGCGCCCCATTGTCACGATCACCCTTGCCGGCGATCACCGGGTGAGCGACGGGCATGCGGGTGCACTGTTCCTCGCCGAGATCGGCAAGCTGTTGCAGGAGCCGGACAAGCTATGACCATCGCCGAGATCGAAAGCCTGGTGCGCGAAGAACTGAGCAACATCGCGCCGGAGGTGGATTTGGCTGCGCTGGATCCCGCCGCCGACCTGCGCGAGGCGCTCGACATCGACTCCATGGATTTTCTGAATTTCGTGACGGCAATCCATCATCGCCTCGGCGTCGACGTTCCCGAGCTCGATTATCCCAAGCTCCTGACCTTCGCCGGAGCGACACGCTATCTCGATGCTAAGCTCGGCCAGCGTAAAGGCTGACGGAGGCGGCCGGTCAGGCTCGCGCTGCGCGTTCCTTGGACCGAACCGACATTGATGGTCTCGCTCCCGCACGGATCAGGCGCTCGAGGCCGTCGAGCAGCGCATCGATGTCGGCATCCAGTGTGTAGGGGGCGATGCTGGCACGCGCGGCGCCGGTCACCCCGAAGGCTTGCATCAAAGGCTGGGCACAGTGGTGGCCGCCGCGCAGGGCGACGCCGCGCCCGTCGAGCGCGCGGCAGATGTCGGCCGCATCCAGGCCCTCGATCGTGAACGTGACCACCCCGAGCCGGGCGCGCGCATCGGTGGGCCCGAGCACCCGCACGCCAGGCAAAGCGGCAAGACCCGCCAGCAGGCGGCCGGTCAGCCGCGCCTCGTGGATTTCGACGGCGCGCCAGTCGAGCTCGCGCATCCAGTCGAGCGCGGCGGCAAGGCCGATCGCCTGGGCGATGGGCGGCGTGCCGGCTTCGAACCGTCGCGGCGGCGGCCGGAAGGTCGCCGTGGTCGTGGTCACGGTGTCGATCATCTGGCCGCCGGTCATGAACGGCGGCATGGCCGCGAGCAGGTCGCGCCGGCCCCACAGCACGCCGACGCCGGTCGGGCCGTAGGTCTTGTGGCCGGAGAATGCGTAGAAATCGACGCCGAGCGCATGCAGGTCGAGCGGACCATGGGGTGCGCGCTGTGCGCCGTCGAGCAGCACCTTGGCGCCGAGCGCATGCGCCGCGGCGACGACCCGTCCGACATTGGTGACGGCGCCGGTCACGTTGGAGGCATGTGTGAGCGCGACCAGCCGGCAGCGTTCCGTCAGCAGGGACGGCAGGCAGGCAAGGTCGAGCCGCCCGTCCGGGGTCATGGGCAGCACGCGCAGCATGAGCCCGCGTCTTGCGGCAAGCTGCTGCCACGGCACGAGATTGCTGTGATGCTCGAGCACGGACACGAGGATCTCGTCGCCCGCGCTCAGAAGCTCGCCGAACGCATGCGCCACGAGGTTGATCGACGACGTCGCGCCGTAGGTGAAAACCACCTCGTCGGAGCCTGCGTTGAGGAAACGCGCGACCGATGCTCGCGCGGCGTCGAACGCGGCGGTTGCCGCGCGCGCCCGACGGTGCAATCCCTCATGCACATTCGCTCTGGCTTCGATCTCGAAGCGGCGCAATGCCTCAAGCACGACTTCCGGCATTTGCCCCGTGGCGGCGTTGTCGAGGTAGTGCAGGCCGGGATCGGCGAGCCCGGGAACCTGCCGCTTGAGGGCGGCGGCGTCGAAGGCCTTGGTCGATGACTGCATGGTCGTGCGGCGCCTCACCCGTTCCGGGGGCCACACGAGATTGGCGCATCCTGCGTTGGCGGTCTTGATCGCGATCAAGCGGGGGAGGCGACCGGCTTCACCAATTCGCCAGACCGGGCGCGCGCCCTGCGCAGCATGACGGGCCGCCGCCGCGGGCGTTGACATAGCTCAACGGCGCCGCCGCGGGAGGTGAGATAGATTTTTCGATGGCAAGCCTGCGACGTGAGGGCCGCATGTCCTACGCAGTGGTTCTGATTTATGTCGATGTCGACAAGGTATCACGGGAGCGGATCCGTCTCGCCGGCGGTCTTGCCGACAAGTTCAACGCCAAGCTGGTCGGCATGTCCGCGATGATCGTGCGCTCGCCGGTGGTCGCCGAAGGCGTCGCAATCGCCGCGATCACCGAGTCCGACATCCACGACGTGGAGGAACGGCTGGGCGCTGTCGCCAGATCGTTCCGCACATTCGCGGGGCGGGAAGACGTCGAATGGCGGCAGGCGATCGCGTTTCCCGACGACGCGCTGCCGCGGGCGGCGCGCGGCGCGGACCTCATCGTCATTGGGCAGAGCCAGGGGTTGGGCAACGCCTATTGTGCGCTGGATTCCGGCACGGCCGTGCTCACGGCGGGCCGTCCTGTCCTGGTCGTGCCGGACGGCATCGACCACCTGAAAGCGGATCACGTGCTGATCGGCTGGAAGGACACGCGCGAAGCCCGGCGTGCGGTGCGGGACGCGCTCCCGTTCTGCCATGAAGCCGAGCGCGTGACCGTCATGGAGATCTGCGAGCCCGGCGCGCAGGCGCAGGCGCGCGAGAACCTGGAGGATGTCGTTGGCTATCTGGCGCGGCACCGCGTCAAGGCCAAGGCGCTGGCGTTTCCCGAGCAGGGCGGCTCCGCGGGAGCCCGTCTGGCCGGCCTGGCCAAAGAGCAGGGCGCCGACCTGCTGGTGACCGGTGCCTATGGACACGGCCGCCTGCGGGAATGGATCTTCGGCGGCATGACGCGCGAACTCCTCAGGCACAGCCCGATGTGCTGCCTGATGTCGCATTGATCGCGAGATGGAACTCGCCGGCGAAACCCGTGACATCCGGATCGAACCGGTCGGCGTTGCCGGAACGCTGCAGCTTCCGCCCGGGGCGGGCGCGCTGGTCGTGTTCGCACACGGCAGCGGCTCGAGCCGCTTCAGCCCCCGCAATGTTGCCGTCGCCGGAGCACTGAACCGGCGGCGGATCGCAACCTTGCTGTTCGACCTGCTGACGCCGGACGAGGAGGATGTCCGTGCCAACGTCTTCGATATCCCGCTGCTGGCCGGGCGCCTGGTGGAAGCGATGCGTTCGGCCGACGCCGATCCCGCCCTCGCCAGGCTTCCCCTGGGCATGTTCGGCGCCAGCACCGGCGCGGCGGCGGCGCTGGTCGCGGCGGCGATGAAGCCGGACCGCGTCGGAGCGGTCGTCTCGCGCGGCGGCCGTCCTGATCTCGCGGGCGACGCCCTCGACGTGGTGCGCGCGCCGACCCTTCTGATCGTCGGCGGCGCCGATACCGCCGTGATCGAGCTCAACGAGCAGGCGCTGGCGCGTCTGCAGGGGCCCAAGGCCCTGGAAATCGTTGCGGGCGCGAGCCACCTGTTTCCTGAGCCGGGAGCGCTCGACGCGGTCATCGCGCTCGCCGGCGTATGGTTCGAGCGTTACCTGTTGCGACCACCAGCCGGCGGCCGATCGGGAGGAGCGTGATGTCATTCCAGAACCGGACCGAAGCCGGAAAGCGGCTCGCGGCGGCGCTGGCGCAATACCGCGACCAGAAACCGGTCGTGCTGGCGCTGCCGCGCGGCGGCGTGCCGGTGGCGGCCGAGATCGCCTCGGCGCTGGACGCGCCGCTCGACCTCGTCCTGGTGCGCAAGATCGGGGTGCCGTTCCAGCCGGAACTGGCGATGGGCGCGGTCGTCGATGGCGGCGCGCCGATCGTCGTGCGCAACGAGGACGTCATCCGAATGGCCGGCATCGGCGAGGCCGAGTTCAAATCCGTGTGCGACAGCGAGCTGGCCGAAATCGAGCGCCGCCGCCGGCGCTACCTTGGATCGCGGGAGCGGATCGACATCACCGATCGCACGGCCATCGTCGTCGACGACGGCATCGCCACCGGTGCGACGACGCGCGCGGCGCTGCGGGCGACGCGCGCGCGCAAGCCGCGGCGTCTGGTGCTGGCGGTGCCGGTCGCCCCGACCGAGAGCGTTGCCGAGTTGCGCACCGAGGCCGACGACGTCGTCTGCCTGGAGGACCACGACTTCTTCGGCGCGATCGGATTCTACTACGCCGATTTCAGCCAGCTGTCGGATCAGGATGTGGTCGCGGCCCTGGAACGGTTTCCTGCGAAACGGGCGAGCAAGACCGGCAACCCGTCGGGCGCGGCGGCGTGATTGCGGCACGCGCGTGAGGCGCATCGCACGGCTTGACTTCGATCAAGACCGGGACGGCCGCGCCGGCGCTTAATGGCCGGTATTGAATGCAGCATCGTCGGGCGGGGGACTGGCCGGATGGCCGTCCGCTCGGCGGCACCCTCGAACGGACACGCACATGAACGCGAAGCGATCCCCGACAGCGCCCGTCACCCCCGACGAGGTCGAGCCGCCGCTGACGATCTCGCCCGAGAAGGTCTGCTTCGTGATCTTCAAGACCCGCGAGTTCGACGCGAAGGACGAGGTGACCGAGCCGGACCCCGGCTCCAATCCCTCCGACGACAAGGAGGCCGCCGTGCTCGAGGATCATGCCGACGATCCGGTGGTCGAGGAGATCACGTCGCTGATCAACGCGCTGTCCGAGGACGAGCAGGTCGACCTCGTCGCGCTGGCGTGGCTGGGACGCGGCGAGTACACGGCGGCGGACTGGCCCACGGTGCGCGAGGAGGCCGCGAGCGCACACAACGAACGCACGGCCGAATATATTCTCGGCACGCCGCTGGTCGGCGATTTCCTGGAAGAGGGACTCTCGATGCTCGGCTACTCGTGCGAGGACTTCGAGATCGAGCGGCTCTAATGAGGGGCCGGGGGCGGCCGAATGTCGTCCCGCGGTGTTGAAGAGCGCCCGCCGAGGTCCATATCGATAGGAACGATCCTGCACAGGAGTTCCGGCATGGCCGCTGTCACCACGGTGAAACGCGAAGATGCCGCTGCCGCCGCGACACAGGAACGGCGGCGCACGCGGCGCAAGCGCATCGACGACGCGCTCGACGAGGGCCTGAAGCAGACGTTCCCGGCATCCGACCCCGTGGCGCTCACCGAGCCCGTCCCGCCGCGCCCGGACGACGGCACATGAGCGCGGCGGCCACCCATACCGGACACAAGCGGCTGCAGCATCTCGTCGAGCACGAGGCCTATCGGCGCATCATGGCGGGCGAGGCGCCCGAGACGCTCAGCGAGTTTGCGCGGGAGCTCCAGGGGTGGCTGCAGCGGAACTATCCCGACGCGGCGCCCACCACGCCCGACGCCATCGAGAACCAGATCCGCGAGACCTGGCATCGGCGGCATGAGCTAATCCGCGGCGGCTGACGGCAAAAGCGCCCGCGGTCAGCGCGGGCGCGGATAACGCAGCGGCGCGTCGTCGGCGGGCACGATCATCTTGCCGATCGGCCAGAGCGCCAGCCCCGCGAGCTTGAGGTGCGCCCACGCGAACGGGATGCCGATGATGGTCACCGCGAGCAGGACCGCCGTGACGAGGTGTCCGAGCGCAAGCCACCAGCCGGCGAGCACGAACCAGACGATGTTGCCGATCATCCCGAGCGCGCCGGTGCCGATGTCCTCGCGGCCGGTGTAGGCGTCGCGCGGCACCGCCTTCTGGCCGAACGGCAGCAACGTATAGAGAGCGATGTTGAACGCGGCGCGCGACCACGGCAGGCCGATGATCGTGATCGCCATGATGACGGCGGCGACGACCCATCCGAGCGCCATCCAGAAGCCGCCGAACAGGATCCAGAGCAGATTGAGCAGAAAGGCGAGGGGCGACATGCGTGCGTCTCCGGAGCCGGGGGGGCTGCAATCGTATCCGCGAGCGATCGCAGGACGTTGAACGGCTTGCGTTACAATGCCATGTTCAAGCGCAACGTTCCCGGCGTCAGCCTCATGGCCAGCTCACAATCATCCTTAACGTCCGCAGACAGGAAAGCCGACAAGTCGAAGTCTGGGCATGGCCGCTCGCCGGCCAAGCGCAGGCCGCGCGCGGCCGCGAAGCCGGCGCTCGAGGGAACGCGTGAGCGCATCCTGCGGGCGGCGATCGGCGAGTTCTCGGAAAAGGGCTACAGCGGCGCGCGCATCGACGTGATCTGCCGCGTGGCGCGCGCCAACCCGCGCATGATCTACCACTATTTCGGCGGGAAGGATCATCTGTACGTGGCCGTGCTGGAGCAGCTTCTCGGGGAGCTGCGCAGCGAGGAGCTCAAGCTCGACGTGGCGCACGTCGCGCCGATCGACGGCATGATGCAGCTGTTCGAGTTCACGTACGACCACTTCGGCCAGCATCCCGAGCTGATCCACCTGCTGAGCGGGGAAAACCTGCTGCGCGCCCGTTTCCTGCGCAAGTCGGTCAAGACGCCGATCGTGGCCTCGCCGCTGATCAAGCTGATCGACCAACTCCTGCGGCGGGGCGAGCGCGCGGGCGACTTCCGGCGCGGCATCGACGCGTTGCACCTCTACATCGCCATGGTCGGGTTCGCCTATTTCCATCGCTCCAACGCCCACACGCTGTCAGTCATCTTCCAGACGGATCTGCTCACGCCGGACTGGCAGGCGGAGCACAAGCGCTGCGCCCGCGACATGCTGGCGAGCTTCCTGCGCCGCTAGCGTCGCGGGGAGGGGCAGTGGCCATTCGCTGCTAAAAATTGGTCAGCGGCTGCCCAGGAATTGGTCAGCAAGTGAGCAGCCGCGCCATGGCCGGCAGGCGCACGCAGCGGCGCGGCGTCAATTTCACGCGTTCAATCAACCCCCGGCGCAGGGTGCTGAGGCTGGCACGTCTCTTGCCAAGTAAGTAAACACTTACTTCACCGACGCCGCAGGGCCGGTGGGTGATCAGGAGGGGTGATCATGAGACTGGCAATTCGCATGGCCGCGCTGGGCGCAACGCTCGCGGCGGCTTTCTCGGTTCCCGCAGCGGCCCAGGACAAGATTGGATTCATCTACGTCGGGCCGGCCGCGGACTACGGCTACAATATGTCGATGGATCTCGGACGCCAGTACGTCGAGAAACACCTGCCGGGCGTGACGACCACCGCGTTCGAGGCCATTCCCGAAACCGCCGAGGTCGAGCGCGTGATGGAGCGGCTCGTCAACAGCGGCCACAAGATCATCTTCGCGACCAGCTACGGCTATCTCGACTATGCGATCAAGGTCGGGGAGAAATATCCCGACGTGCGGATCCTGCACGCCGGCGGGCTCAAGACCTCCAAGAACGTCGGCACGTACTGGGCGGACAGCGACGCCGGCATGTATCTCGCCGGCGTCATCGCCGGCCACGTCAGCAAGGCGGGCAAGCTCGGCTTCATCGGCGGCTTCCAGATCCCGCAGCTGATGCGGTCCGCCAACGCGTTCACGCTCGGCGCCCAGTCGGTCAATCCGAAGGCGACCACCACGGTGGTCTGGAACGGCGGCTGGTGGGAGCCGCAGAAAGAGTCGGAAGCGACGAACGCGTTCGCCGACCTCGGCATCGACGTCGTCGCCGAGCAGGTCGACAGCCCGATCACCATCGCACAGGTCGCCGAAAAACGCGGCGTCTACGTCGTCGGCAAGGACGTCGACATCCACGACCGCGCGCCGAAATCCTGGCTGACCGGGGTGTCGTGGAACTGGGGCCCGATGATGGTGGAGGAGATCAAGAAGATCAAAGCCGGCACCTGGAAGCCGAGCCACGTGCGCGGCGACATGGCGAGCGGCAACGTCATCCTCGACCCGTTCGGTCCGGGCGTGCCGGAGAAGGTTCGCGCCGACGTGCTCAAGCTCAAGGCCGACATCATTGCCGGCAAGGCGTCGATCTGGCGGGGGCCGATCGCCAAGCAGGATGGCACGATCGTTGCTGCCGCCGGTCAGAAGCTCTCGATGGAGCAGATCGAGACCATGGACTACCTGGTGAAAGGCGTCACCGGGGCCACGAAGTGAGCGGATGGCGCGGCGAGGGAGGGGAGCCATGAACATCGCTGGAAAGCCGCGGGCGGCTGCGGTCGAGATGGGGGCGGCGGCGGGGCAATCCTGGCTGGTCACCCCCGACACGGTCGACATGACGCGGCCGTCGCCGCCGGTCCGCCCGCTGACCGTCGCGGCCGAGCCGCAGACCATCGTGGTCGACGCCGCGAAGTCCGCGCTGCTGATCGTGGACATGCAGAACGACTTCTGCACCAAGGGCGGATGGCTCGACAGCCGCGGCATCGACGTGTCGCCGAACCGGGCGCCGATCGCGCCGCTGCGGCGGCTGATCGATGCCTTCCGGGCCGAAGGCGTGCCGGTCGTGTGGGTGAACTGGGGCGTGCGCAAGGACCTCCTCAACATCAGCCCCTCGCTGCGCCACGCGCACAATCCGACCGGCGAGGAGCCGGGCATCGGCCAGTTTGTGCCGGGCACGCGCTCGCAGGTGATCGCAGCGGGGAGCTGGGGTGCGCAGGTGGTCGACGAGCTCAATCCGGGCGATCAGGACATTCAGATCACCAAGCACCGTTTCAGCGCGTTCTGGGACACCGAGACCGATGCGGTGCTCCGCAATCTCGGCGTGAAGACGCTGCTGATCGGCGGCGTCAACATGGATCAGTGCGTGATGACCACGCTCGAGGACGCCAGCTTCCTGGGGTATGACACGATCCTCGTCGAGGACGGCACCGCCACCACGTCACCGGATTATTGCGTGCAGGCGGTGCTCTACAACGTGAAGCTTCTGTTCGGTTTCGTCACGCGCTCTGACGCGGTCCTCACGGCGCTTGGCCGCCGCTAGTTCTTCCGGAATGCTGCAATGACAATCGACATGCGAGCAACGTCGGTCGACGAACGGCTGTCCCTGCTCGGCATCGAACTGCCGCAGGTGCCCATTCCCGTCGCGAACTTCGTGCCGTACCGACGGCACGGCGATCTGGTGTTCCTCGCCGGGCAGGTCTGCGAATGGAACGGCGAGGTGCAATACGTCGGCAAGGTTGGCGTGGACTATCACCTCGGCGACGCCCAGAAGGCCGCGCGCGTGTGCGGGCTCAACCTGCTGGCCGCGCTCAAGCTGGCGTGCGGCGGCACGCTCGACAAGGTGGCCGGTTGTCTGCGGCTCGGCGGCTTCGTCAACTGCAGTCCAGACTTCGCGGAAATCCCGCAGGTGGTGAACGGCGCGTCGGACCTGATGCACGAGCTGTTCGGGGCGCAGGGCGCGCACGCACGCACGGCGGTCGGCGTCGCCAACCTGCCGCGCGGGGCGGCGGTCGAGGTCGACGGCATCTTCGTGCTGGCCTGACCATGCCGGCACTCGCGACCATCGCGCTCTCGGGGATACGCAAGCGTTTCGGCGCGGTGGTCGCCAACGACGACGTTCACCTCGAGGTCAGAAGCGGCGAGGTGCTGGCGCTGCTGGGCGAGAACGGCGCCGGCAAGAGCACCCTGATGAAGATCCTGTACGGGTTCCACGCGCCCGATGCGGGAGAGATTCGGATCGACGGCGCGCCCGTCGACATCCGGTCGCCGCGCGAGGCGATGGAACTGGGCATCGGCATGGTGTTCCAGCAGTTCTCGCTGGTGCCCGCGCTCTCCGTCCTGGAGAACCTGCTCGCCGCGTGGCCGCATGCGCCGTGGCTGCAGACGCGAGGGAGGGAGCGCGTCAAGGGCGCGCTGGCGTGGCTAGGACGTCTCGCCCCCGGTCTCGACCCACGCCGGCCCGTGCGCACGCTGGCGGTCGGCGAGCGCCAGCTCGTCGAACTCGCCAAGGTGCTCAACCTCAACGCACGCGTCGTCATCCTGGACGAACCGACGTCGGTGCTCACGCCCGCCGAAACCGAGCGGCTCTATGGATTCATCAGAACGCTGGTGCGCGAAGGCAAGGCCGTGGTCCTGATCACGCACAAGCTCGCCGACGTCGCGGCCTGCGCGGACCGGGTGGTCGTGATGCGTGCGGGCCGCGTCGTTCACGAGTCTCGCGCCGACCTGCGCGATCCGGACGCGCTGGTCGCGGCCATGGTCGGTGGCCGCGCGCCGGGCTCTCTCCAGGCGCCTGCGCGGCCCGCAAGCCAGGTTCCGGTGCTGCAGGTGCGGGGCCTCTCGGCGGCGAGCCAAGGCGCGGCGATCGAAGACGTGTCGTTCGAGGTGGCTGCCGGCGAGATCCTCGGCATCGCCGGCGTGTCGGGCAACGGCCAGTACGTCCTGGCGGAGGCGCTGGCCGGCCTTGGGCGCGTTGGCGCCGGCGACATCGTGCTGGACGGCGTTCGCATCGCGCTGCGCGAGGGCGAGGGCGAGGGCGGGCTGAGCGCGGACGTTGCCTACATTCCCGAGCGTCCACTCGACAACGCGGTCGCAGCCGATCTCGGTCTCGCGCTCAACCTCGCGCTGCGCGGCCTGCGACAGTTGCCGCTGTTTCCGAGCTGGCGCTCCATCCTGGCGCGCGCAAGCAAGCTGATGGCCGCGTATGACGTGCGCCCGGCGCAGGCGTCGTTGCCGGCGGCGGCGCTGTCCGGCGGCAACCTGCAGAAGCTGGTGATCGCGCGCGAGCTCAGCGGCGCGCCGCGGCTGGTCATCGCCTGCTATCCCACCATGGGTCTGGACGTGGCGGCGACGCAGGCCGTCTATCGGCGGCTGTTCGAGCATGCCGAACGCGGGGCCTGCGTGGTGTGGATCTCCGAGGACCTCGACGACCTCTTGCGCTACGCCCATCGCATCGCGGTGATGCAGGCCGGCCGCATCGCCGGCCTCGTGGCGCACGCCGATGCCGATCGCCAGGTGATCGGGCAGTGGATGGCCGGCGCGGACCGGAGGGCGGCATGAGCGGGGCCGCGGTCCGCCAGTTCGGATTCGCGCTGGGCGGCACGGCTGCCTTCGTCGCGATGGCCTGCATCTTCCTGCTGGCCATCGGGCAGCCTCCGATCGCGACGCTGATGTCGATGGCCGTTTACGCGTTCGGAGACGGCTATTCGATCTCCGAAAGCCTGGTGAAGGCGACGCCGATCCTGCTGTGCGCGTTGGCCGTCATTCTGCCCGCACGCCTCGGGCTGATCTCCGTGGGCGGCGAGGGACAGCTTTACTTCGGCGCGCTCACGGGCACCGCCGTCGTGGTCACATACCCGCATGCGCAGATGGCCGCACTGCTGCCTGCGATGCTGATCGCGGGCGCCGCCGGTGGCGCGCTCTGGAGCGGCATCGCTGGTGTCCTGCGCGCGCGCTGCAACGTCAACGAGACGATCTCGACGCTGCTGCTGAACTATGTGGCGGTGCTGCTGGTCAGCTTCGCGGTCCATGGCGCGTGGAAGGACCCGGCCAATCTTGGCTGGCCGGCCACGATCCCGTTTCCCGACGCGGCAAAGGTGCCGAGCCTGTTCGGGACACGGGTCCACCTGGGTCTGGCGGCAGCGGTGGTCGCGGCGCTGCTGCTGCACGTCGCCGTCACGCGCACGCGATGGGGGATCTCGCTCGACGTGCTCGCGAGCAATCGCAAGGTTGGCGCGATGGTCGGATTGCGCTTCACCCGCCAAACCGTGCTGGTGATGACGCTTGGCGGCGCGCTCGCGGGCCTCGCCGGAATTTGCGAGACCTCGGCCGTGCAGGGACGCCTGCAGCCGGGTCTTTCGGTCGGGTACGGGCTGACCGGTTTTCTGGTTGCGTGGCTGTCGGGCCAGCATTTCCTGCGCGCTGTCCCCATCGCGACCCTGGTCGGCGGCCTGATTGCTGCAGGAGACGCTTTGCAACTCTTCTCGAAGATCCCGAGCGCCAGCGCGACCATCCTGCAGGGCCTGGTGTTCGTCGCGGCGCTCGCGGCCGGCGGGCTTGCCTCACGTCGGGGAGCGCCCCGTGGATGAGATGACGGGCCTGGCGCTGGGCCACTGGATCGCGGCGATGCTGCGATCATCGACGCCGCTGTTGCTGGTCACGCTCGGCGAGACGCTGACGCAGCGCGTCGGCATCATCAACCTTGGGGTCGAAGGGCAGATGCTCGTGGGCGCCTGCGTCGGGTTCGCCGCCGCGGCGACGACCGGCGATCCGATCGTCGGCTTTGCCGCCGGGGCCGGCGCCGGGCTGCTGCTCGCGGCGGTTCACGCGGCGCTCTGTCTCGGCTGCGGGGCGAACCAGATCGGCAGCGGGATCGCCGTGTGGACGCTGGGCCTCGGCTTCACGTCCTACTTCGGACGTGGCTTCGTCGGCGGCAAGGTCAGCGGGCTGGCGCCGCTCGCGGGGCCCGAGCTTGCCTCCGTCCCGCTGCTCGGCCCCGTCATCACCCAGCTCACACCGGTCGCGATCGCGGCCCTGGCGCTGGTGGCCATCATCGGCGCCTGGCTCTACCGCACGCGCACCGGGCTCAACTGGCGCATGGTCGGGGAATCGTTCGATGCCGCGCGGGCCGTGGGGCTGCGGCCGCGCCTGGTGCAGTTGCAGGGCATCCTCGCCGGCGGGCTGCTCTCGGGGGGTGCCGGCGCCGTGCTCTCGGTCGATTACACGCAGACCTGGGCCAACGATATGACCAAGGGACGTGGCTTCGTCGCGGTCGGGCTCGTCATCGTGGCGCGCTGGAATCCGTTCCTGGTGCTGCCGGTGGTGCTGGTCTTCGGACTGTGCGAGGCAGCCACGCTGCGGCTGCAGGCGGGCGGGCTGACGCTGTCGCCGTACCTGATCGGCTGCCTGCCCTACGTCGTGTCGCTGGGCTGCGTCCTGATCGCCAGCCTGCGGGAAGGGCGCATCGGCGGGATGCCCGCGCAACTGGCGAGCGTGTTCGGCAAGCGGGGGTGACGTGACACAGTTCGCGTGCGTAACAACTTCAATGCGTTGGAACGGGTCCTGCCATCAGAACCGCCACACGAGATTGCCGCTGACCGAATTATCCTGGGCCCGGTCTGCGAACTCGCCGACATAGACGAGCTGGAACCGAAGCCGGCTGCTCAGGGCCAGATCGAAACCCGCTTCGACCAACGCGGCGTCGCGCGCCAGCGGGACGCCGCTGGTGGTGAACGGCGCGCCGCCGCCCGCGAAGGCGAGGGATGCCGTCGGCGTGTCGCGGCCGAACACGTGCTGCCACGCGAGCGAGGCATGCGGGGTGAGGACGAAGCCGTTCGGCAGGGCGTAGTTCGCGGCGGCGCGCGCGCCGAGCGTCGAATAGCCGAGGTCGATGTCGCCGCCCGACCCGGTGAGCGCGGCGCCGCCGCCGTTCTCGGCGAAGCCGCCAGTGCTCAGGTGCACGTAGGCGAGCCCTGCGAACGGCTCGGCCGCGACTTGCCCGAAGGTCAGGCCGTAGCCGACCTCGCCGAAGACCTGCGCCGTCGTCGCGTGATAGCGGGCGCTCAGGCTGTCGGAATAGCCGGGGTAGTTGACGTCGCGCGTGGTGTCGAGCGCGTGGAAGCTTGCCGACGCGGCGCCGCGCAGGTTCCAGGCGCCGAGGCTGCCGCCCGTGTACGCGGCGAAATGGCCGGTGTTGATGTCGGCGGAGTTGATCCTGTCGGTGATTCGCACGAAGGAGTTGGTGTAACCGGCGGCCATGCCGGCGAGCCAGTTGAGATCGACGCGGCGATCGAGACCGACGAAGACGCCGGCGAGATCGCGCTTGGCGGCGGCCACGTCGCCGCGCCCGTCGAGCCTGCCCCACGCGCCGATCCCCTGCGCCCAGAACATCGTTTGCGGTGGCAGAACCGTGGACGGGGTGACGAGCGCCGGCTTGCCCGCGCCGGCAAAGGCCAGCGCCGATCCGGAAGGATCGGCGGGCGGCGCGTGCGTCCCGATCGCCTGCGCGAAGCCGGGCCCGCTCGCACCCAGCGACGCCATCGGCCCGAGGCCGTCAGCGACCGTCGCCTGACGCACGCGCCCGAGGATCGCCGAGCGCAGGAACAGGCTGTCGCCGAGCATCACGGTCTGCGCGCTGGCGTGCACCTCGCCCGTCAGCTGCACGAGCGCCGCCTGCAGCGGCCCGGCATTGCCGATGTTGAGCACATCGAGGCTGTTGTAGAGCCCGTCCATGGGCGTGAACAGGTCGGGGAACGGGCCGCGATCGAGCGCGCCCGCAACCGCGCCGATGTTGCCGCCGGTGCCGGCGCGCAGACGATAGAGGAATGCCCCGCCGCCGATCGGCTGCCCGTTGATGAAACTGCTCAGGGGAATGAACTGAGGGAACAGGGTCGCCGAACTGCAGCCCGCCCCGTTCTGCTGCTGGCCGATGACGAAGACCTGGGTGACGCCGCCGCGCCCCCACACGCCGACCGGCGGCTGGGTCGAATTGAGGATCGGTCCCGCCGTCCCGATGAGCAGGCACGTTCCCGCCGGCACCTGCACGAGGGTCTGCATGGTCGGCGTGTTCGGCAGCGCCAGCACGTCGCGGACCTGCGCCGCCGTCAGCCCGCGCACGACGTTCGACCCGGCGATGAAGGAGCCGGACTGGTTGCTGGGCGCGATCGGGTCCGTCGGATTGTAGAAACGCACGAATTGGGTTGTCGTCGTGGTCAGCACGACAACAGCGGGCGATGACACGGAATTCACGAACGACAGCGTCGATGGCGTCACCAGGCCGTCCAGGTAGACGTTGGCTTCGAGGCCATTCGTGATCTGGAAAACCGACGTGCCGCGCTGGGCGAAAGGAAAGGCCCGCCCGCGCACGACCGGACCGATGATGATCTGGCTCCCAGGCGGAATCGGCAGCGCCGTCTGCGCGATGACCGGCTCTGCGATCGCAACCGGCAGGAGCGCGATGACCGACAGGATGCGGACGATGCGTCGCCGCCCGACCTGCACACGCGGCCACGCGGACGGCATGAATGCGAGCATCAGCGCAGCCCCCAATCGCACGGACGATGTCGAAGGCCGGACGGTGCGCCAACTTCCGCGAGCGCGGCCGCTTCGGCCCATGCCGATCCAGTCCTGCAATGCGGATCGCATCGCCCGGGAGATCTGGACGGTCGCCGTTCGGTGAGTTGCTGGAGCGTATCACAACCGGTGCGGGAAATAGACGAGGGCTTGCCCTTCAAGCTGTGGAAAAGCTTGCGGCGGCGCGCAGCATCGCGTGTGGCGCGTGGCTGGTGCGGTCGGCGAGGCAGCGACCCGCTCAGGTGTCGAGCAGCCAGCGGAACGCGCGCCGCAGCTCGGCGGCGCCGTTCGTCTCGTACCAGCGGCCATGGGCGAGCACGATGCGCGCGGGGTTCCAGGCGATCATCGCCACGACGGCGGCTTTGAGGTCGTCGCGCCGGCGCCTGAAGGTCAGGCGCATGTCGCGCGGCATCTGCCCGTCGGGGTCCTGCACGCCGCCGAGGCGCGTGAGCCAGCGCATCATGAGCCCGAGCCTGCGCGGCTCGAAGTTCTCGATGAGGTCGGTGAGAATGAGCGTGCGGCTCTCGCGATGGAAGAAGACCGCTTCGGTCATGTAGCTGCCGGCGACCAGCAGCGTGGCGATGGCGCCGTCCCACGGATAGCCGTCGTTGCCGTGCAGCGGGCGGGTCGGAAAGTCGATGCGCGCGCCGGCCTGGTGCGCGACGCGCGGCGCCAGGAAGACCTCCGCGTCGGGAAAGCCGCGCTTCCAGTCCGGCACCCACCAGTAGTGGATGCGGTTCGGCGCGACGATCCAGCGCGGCGTGCCGATGGCGGCGACCTCGGCCGCGAGCGAGGGCTTAAGCGGTGTCGGCGAATGGATGAAGAGATCGGTGCCGACGCGGATCACGGTCATCCGGGTCGGGAACGACATCTTCGGCCAGGGCATCCCGAAGCGGATGAGCGGACCGTCCACGATCCAGACCTGCCCGGCGATGGGCTTGAGTGTGTTCAGGGGCGGATAGGTGGCGGGGGCGTTGGGCATGGCTCGGGGCATGCATGGACTCTGGGTCGAACACGACGGTCGCCGCAATGGTTCCGGGAAGCCGCGGCAACCAGACCGCGGGCCTGGGCCGTACGGTCAGCTATTCCTCGTTCAACAAGCCGGTCGAGATCACCCAGGGCGGGACGGCGCTTTACTTCTCCCACGATACCGACCACCAGCGGTTCAAGCAGGTCTCCCCCGACGGGGTGACGCTCTATTTCGAGGCGTTCGGCGTGCGTGCCGAGTTGTTCCAGGGGGCAAGCAACCGCTGGAATGAATATCTGATGGTCGGCAGCAAGCTGATCGGTTTGCGCGTGCTGCTTCCCGACGAGACGGACACGTTCCGCTACTTCCACAAAGATCATCTCGGCTCGGTGGCGGTGATCACCGACGGCGGCGGCGCCGTGGTCGAGCGCATCTCGTATGACGCCTGGGGCAAGCGACGGTTTGCCAACGGCGCCGACGACCCGAGCGGCAGTATCGCCAGCCAGACGACGCGGGGCTACACCGGCCATGAGCATCTCGACGCGGTTGGTCTCATTCACATGAACGGACGGGTCTATGACCCGCTGATCGGCCGCATGACCAGTGCCGATCCGTTTGTGCCCGACGCCATGAACGGACAGGCCTGGAACCGCTACAGCTACGTGGTCAACAATCCGCTGCAGTTCACCGACCCGGACGGCTACTGCTTCCTCGGCCTGTGCGGCATCGGAAAAGCGATCTCGCGCGTCTTCCACGGCGTCCAGAAGGCGTTCCGATCGATTTCCATCCTCGGGGACATCATCAAGATCGGGGTCACGGCAATATGCGCCGCCACGCCAGGGTGTCAGGCCTTCCTGCCCATCATCGCCGCGGCAGCATCGGCGGTTGTTGCGGGGGTGACCAGCGGCGATCTCGGAGTAGCCTTAAAAGCAGGAGCAATCGCCTTCGCAAGCGCTGCGGCGTTCAATGTGGTCGGCGGCTTAACAGGGCACCAACCTGCATTCTTGACGCCCGACCATTTTGCAAACATTGCTGGCCATTCGGCTATTGGATGCGGCATGTCAGTAGCATCGGGTGGGCGGTGCGGTCCGGGCGCCCTTGCGGGGGCTATTACTTCGTTCGCTGGGCCGGTGATCAATGGCAAGACGTTCGATGTTGGAAGTCTAGTTGCCAATGCCGCGCTAGGGGGTGCTGCATCCATTGCCGGGGGCGGTAAGTTCGGCAACGGGGCTGCTACCGGAGCATTCGGCTATTTGTTCAATTTTTGCGCAGGCGGCCGCTGCTATAATAATGGTACTAAGGCGCTTGGTGCTCTCACCCATTTTTTCGGTGGAGGTGGGGAGTCAGCGTGGATGAATCTGTCTGAAATAGACACCACCAGCTTCGATCTAACCAAATCGGCGGAATTCATGCGGCGGGTGGGACAGGGATATAATGGTATTTTGAATTTGTCGGTTCCTTTTGCGACCTCTGGCGAGGAGGCTGCATACATTGGTCGCATAATCATCGACGTGCGCGGTGTTCTGGCGACGAGCCCATCGGGGGGATGGTCATTCACGGGCGACTACTCTGCGCGGAAGGATATGATTTTAACGCATCGACAGGGAGAACTACTGCCGGCGAAGCTTCCACGTGGGTGGGCCGCCAAGTCCCTGGGCGAGCTTACGATATCAACATTTATGGAATAAAGTCGTTGCAGCTCCGTGGCCCATAAGGCCCACCATGCGTTGGCAAGTGTCAACACCGCGGCGTCGCGAGACAGTAATCGTGATGGCTGTAGTATTGTTTCTGACCGCTCCGATTGCAGTCACCTACTATTACTACTCCGCTCTTCAGCATGGGTCTTTCCCTATTGAAGCGGATTCCATCGGCATTCCAATCTTCAACTTTGTGGGCACCCTAATCGTCACTGCGCCTATTACATGGTGCATCGTCTGGCTGTGCGTGCGCCGTTATCCCGGCGCCGTGTCATTGGGAGTGTGGAATCGGAATCGACCACTCTGGACAGCGCTTTGGACTTGTGCGTTTGTCGGTGCAGCTCTCGTCTTCCTGGTGCAAACACCCTGGCTGAGAGTTGCTGAGCACCCGCTTGTAATCACGCATTCATTGCTCGATCTATATTTCTTGCTAGTTCTTAGGAGCGGGCTTGTTGCTCAAAATAAGGCCGGGTTACGGCATGATGCTACGTGAACCGTGCGGTGATAGAGTTGTCTGTTTCCACCTAGCTAAGTGGAACTTCTGTCGGGGTTACGGTGCCAACCGGAGAGGCACTTCTATTTGTCGACGCAGAACGCGGCGCCCAGGTGAGCGATAGCCGCCACGTCAGTATCCGGGGCCGAACCAGTCGAGCACTACCGCCATAGACGAAAGCCGCGTGTCATCGCCCAGACCTGGTTCGGCTGCTCGATTGCGATGCCCCGTAACCTGATCCCGTTCTTTCATCTGCGGATGAGGAGAGCCCCAGTGGGCGTGCTCTGAGACGAACGTTGGATCGCCGCCGGAGGCTAGAGTTTTTCGGTTCTTTCACGATAGCGAGCTGGCTGCGCCATTGTGGTTCAGCAACGTAATCGGGGGCCTTTGCCCGATCGCCCCATGCGGGCGCTCTTCGTTGTAGCATCTGCGCCAATCCTCCATTTTTTCAAGGCGTCTGCAAGACTCGGGAACCAGTCGCGTTCAGACATTTTGCCCGGAGGCGGCTGTGAACGCTTCGATGAACGCGTTGTCGGTCGGCTTGTCTGGCCGAGAGATCGGCGACCACCTTGCGCAGCTTCGCGTTCTCGTCCTCGAGCTGCTTGAGCCGCCGCATCTCGGTCGGGAGCTTCTTCATGGCGTTCGTCAGTCGAGGCGTCGCCAGCCAATCAACTTAGCTGACTGTTGATAATGCGACCCCCGTTAACGGTTCAACTTGCAACTCTGGATGCGTTGTCCCAACCTTCACAAGGGGTAGGGGTGAGCTGTTCTGAAGAATGTGCGCGACAGTGTTGTACTGTCGCCTTCGCAGTGTAGACGCAATCGCATCTTCATCCCTTTCGTCGAGCCGTTGGTCAGCCGTGTGGCCGTGACGGGCGCACTTGTTTTGCGTGGGCGATCGGAGAGTGGATTGTCGCGTCTAAATCAGGTCAGTCTGATTTTGCTAGTAGTCGCGGTGGGTGCCGTCGGCGGGTGCCAGACTGTCGATGATGAAGCCACCGTCGGTTCGCCAGTCTCAAATACCTGGGCCCGGGCACCCATCATGCGCGGTGAGGGGGCGAACAGGAGCGCGCCGGTCTTCGTGAGCCTTCCTGCGCCCGCAGAACAGCAACGCTTGAAGCCGCTCAGCCAAGAGGCTTGATTTGGTGGATGTTCGGGAGATGCGTGACTTCCGATCATTTCCCCGGCGTTTCCCGGACGCGGGGCTGCGCTTATGGCTCTCAAAAATAATAAATTGAATATGAGGGAATTTTGGTCGGAGCGCCGAGATTTGAACTCGGGACCCCCAGTCCCCCAGACTGGTGCGCTAACCGGGCTGCGCTACGCTCCGATGAGGGGGCGGACTATAGTGAGGCCGCGCGGGCGGTGCAACGGCGGAGGGGCGCAGCGCCATCAGGCCCCAGAGCAGCCCGATCAGCAGGTAAAAATGGCGCCAGTGCTGCACGTCGACGATGGCGCTTTCGCCGACCTCTGCCGCGAAGGTCGCATAGATCGCGATAAAGACCCGCTGGTAGGGGGTGCGGCGGAAGACGTGGCGCAGGCCGAAGGCCAGCGTCATGAAGACCAGCGCCGCATGGGCGATGCCGCCCAGCCAGCCGCCGGCCACGAAGGCGTTCAGGAACGAGTTGTGCGGGTCCTCGGGGAAATAGCGGGTGAACTGCAGCGGCCCGATGCCGAGGGGATGCTCGAGCATCAGCAGGAAGCCCGGCACGTAGCGGCTCAGGCGGCCCTGTGGGGCGATGTCGTAGCTCTGCACCAGGCTGGCGCGCTCCTGGAACAGCGCGCCGACCGACGAGATCGAGATCAACAGCACGATGAAGAGCGTCACGGCCGCCACGCCGATCGCGCCGATGATCAGGAGGCGCACGCGCTCGCGGTGGGTCGGCACGGTGACGAAGTTGAACGCGAACATCAGCATCACCGAGACCGCGAAGTGGCCCCAGGCGCCGCGTGAGAAGCTCAGCAGAAGGGCGGCGCTCAGCAGCAGCACGATCCCGGCGTTGAGGAGGAAGCTGCGGTACTGCCCGGAGAGCAGGCGGTCGATCACGATCATGGCGGGCAGGATCAGGAACGGGCCGAACACGTTGGCGTCCTTGAACGTGCCCAGCGCGCGGCCGTTGAGAAGGAAGAAGTCCGCGTTGGGAATGACGCGCGCCCAGGCGGCGATCGCGATGATGGAGGCGACCACGGCGCTGGCGATGTAACCGGCGAGCAGCGCCCGCAGGCGCCGCTCGGTATCGACGGCAAGCATGCAGGCGAAGAAGATCGAGCTGACCGCGAGGAACGAGGACACCGCCGACCACTGCAGCGTGTCCTCGCGGTCGAGCACCGGCACGACGCTGATGCCGTAGGCGACGGTGGTCGCGATCATCAGCATGATGAGCGGCACGTGGCCGGCGCGCAGCTTGAGGCCGCTCACCGCGAACAGCAGCATCGCGAGCGGCACGATCGCTTCATAAGGGGAGGGCTCGAAGCGCACGAAGGCGCCGGAGAAGCCGACGAGCCACAGCATCCCGAGTTGCAGGCGGGCGACGCCGGCGGGGATCGTGGTGTCGGGGCCGCCGTAAGGCGGGGCATGCGTCAGCGTCAATGCGCGTTCTCGGCCTTGATCAGGGCGAAGGGCGTACGCAGCACAATGTAGATGTCGAACAGCAGCGACCAGTTCTCGATGTAGTAGAGGTCGTGCTCGATCCTCTGGCGGATCTTGTCGTGGGTATCCGTGTCGCCGCGCCAGCCGTTGATCTGCGCCCAGCCGGTTATGCCCGGCTTGACGCGATGGCGGGCGAAATAGCCGTCGACGGCGTCCTCGTAGAGGCGATTGTCGGCCTTGGCGTTGAACGCATGGGGCCGCGGGCCGACCAGCGAGAGGTTGCCGAAGATCACGACATTGAACAGCTGCGGCAGCTCGTCGAGGCTGGTCTTGCGGATGAAACGGCCGACGCGGGTCACACGCTTGTCGCCGGGCCGCACCAGGGTCTGGGCCGAGTGATCGGTCCTGTCGGCGTAGAGCGAGCGGAACTTCCAGACCTCGATCGGCTCGTTGTTGAAGCCGTAGCGGCGCTGGCGGAAGAACACGGGGCCGGGGCTGTCGAGCTTCACGGCGAGCGCGATCAGGCCCATCAGGGGCAGGGCGGCGAGCAGCATCAGGCCGCCGACGGCGCGGTCGAAGACCGCCTTGGTGACGCGGTTCCAGTCGGCGATCGGCTTGTCGAAGATGTCGAGCACCGGCACGTTGCCGATGTAGGAGTAGGCGCGCGGACGAAAGCGCAGCTTGCTCATGTGCGCGGTCAGCCGCACGTCGACGGGCAGCACCCAGAGCTTGCGCACGAGATGCAGGACGCGCTCCTCCGCGGCGAGCGGCAGCGCCACCAGGATGAGGTCGACGCGCGTGAGGCGCGTGAACTCCACGAGATCGTCGACGGTTCCGAGCTTGGCGATCCCGCCGACGACGTCGGGCGAGCGGTCGTCGCCGCGGTCGTCGAACACGCCGCAGATGCGCACGTCGGAGTCGACCTCGGCCGCGAGCGCCTCGATCAGCGACTCCGCCGCGGCGCCGCCGCCCACGATGATCACGCGCCGCACGAGGCGGCCGTCGCGAGCCCAGCGCCGCACCAGCGAGCTCAGCGCGAGCCTGCCGGAGAGCAGGGCCACCAGGCCGACGAGGTAGAAGGTCGCGGCCCAGGTACGCGAGAAGGTGGTCTCGAACTTGGCGAAGAAGATGACCGCAAGGCCGACCAGGAACAGCACCGTCCAGCAGCCGGCGATGCGCGAGAGCTGGTAGATGTGCGTGCGGAAGGCGGGGATGGTGTAGAGGTCGAAGACCTGGAAGGTCGCGACCGCGGCAGCCGCCACGATGAGGCCGGCGAGCAGATATTGGCCGACGAGACCGTGGGCCTCCTCGACATAAAGCGCGAAGATGGCCGCGCCGAGCAGCGCGATCCCGACGAATTCGAGGGCGCGGACGATGCCGGTCACGATCACGGGGGAGATGGCTTGCGGGATCGGTTCCGCGGCGATTGCCCGCGCCAGGGGACTTAACGTGCGCACGTCGCCGCGCGCGACGCTCTGACCGCCGCTATCGTCGGTCTTCGCTGCGTTTGAACTTGCCATCCGCCTGATCTCGTGTGGTAAACCCGGACGTGGCCGCGCGGTCCGGATTTCACGAAAACTAGCGGCAATTCGTCTTCAAACGTTTAACGCAAAGTAAAGCGCCCGGGCCGCTTCGGGCCCAAATTCATCGCGCCTGGAGCGCCTCCCGGTAGAGCGCAGTGGTGTGCGCCTCCATAGTTGCCACGGCAAACCGGCTCTGGGCGTCGGCGCGGCGGGCGAGGGCGTCGGTGCGCGCACGGCCGATGTCGGCCAGCAGCAGATCGATCTTCCTGGCGAGGGCGTGGGCGTCGCCCGCGGGGACGAGCTCGCCCGCGCGGGAGCCGAAGATCTCCGGGATACCTCCGACGTCGGTGGCGATGACCGGCATGCCGGCGGCAATGGCCTCGAGGACGACGTAGGGCATCGATTCCGCGCGCGACGGCACGACGACGGCGCGGGCGGTGGCGAACGCGTCGCGTGCGCGCATCGGATCGTGGAAGGCGACCTGCCCGGAGATGCCGAGCGCGGCGGCACGATCGACGTACACGGCCCGCCCTTCGGGCTGGCCGACGAGGTTGGCAGTGATGGTCCGTCCCGACGCGCGCAGCGCCGCGATCGCGTCCAGGAGGACGTCGATCCCCTTCAGATCGCGGAAGGCCCCGAGGAACAGCAGGTCGCGCGCATCCGGCCGCTGGACGACCGGCTCGAACTCCTCCGGCCGCAGGCCATTGGGGATGACGCGCACGAGGCAGCGCGGGGGGTGGACCTTGCGGCAGTAGATATCCGCCTCGTAGCGGCTGACGTGGATGATCGCGTCGGTCAGGCGCTCGAGCAGGCGCTCGGCCGTGAAATAGAAGCGGCCGGCGAGGCTCGCGGGATCGTAGTGCATGCTGCCGCCGTGCGGCGTGTAGATGCGGGCGACCGCGCGCCGCCGGCGCAGCCACGTCCCGATCAGGCGGCCATAGGCGCCGCCCTTGGCGCCATGGCCATGGATGACGTCGGGCGCCAGCGCGCCGAGCCGGGCCAGGACGCTGCGCGTGCTCGCCAGGTCCTGCACCGAGGCGTGGCGGCGCATCGGGATGCGCACGAGCCCGAGCGGCATGCGCGCCTCCAGCTCGCGCAGGATCTGCGCTTCGAACGCGCCACCGGTCGCGGCATCGCAGATGATCCCGACCTGGTGTCCCTGCCGCACCTGCTCCGTGGCGAGGTCGGTGACGTGGCGAAACAGTCCGCCGACGGGGGCGCGGAACAGATGAAAGATGCGCAAGGCAGACGCGGGAGGCATCATTCAACCTGCCGCATCCGCGTTAAGAAAATTTCGCCGGCGATGCGGCGTGATCTCGGCGCAGTCGGGACTGCGGCGAAGCGCCACTTCGCGGCCGGTCACGATTTCGCCTGTCTTGGACCGGCAATTAACGCGCCGGAAACCATAATCCGGTCAGATCGGGGCGCGGGGGACTGGTGTCGATTCCGGCGGTCCTGCCCCGGCGTGCGGTCGCTCGCGCGCCGGACCAGGCAGACGCCCCATAGTGAGCCTGGAGTTCGTGATGGCAGCTTTCACCGCAGCGGCGCCCAACCGCCCCGACGGCGACATCGACCTCGGCGCAGTGGCGCGGGCGCTCTGGGCCCGCAGGATGTGGGTCCTGGTGCCGACGCTCGCGGTCTTCGTCCTCACCTTCGTCGGGGTGCAGCTCGTCACGCCGCGCTTCAAGTCGGAGGCGAGGGTGCTGGTCGAGGAGCGCGAGAACGTGTTCCTGCGGCCGGAGGCCGAGAAGACCCCAGACGCCAGCGTCGGCACGCCCGACGCGGTGGCGAGCCAGGTGCAGGTCATCCTCTCGCGCGAAGTCGCGCTCGACGTCATCCGCAAGCTCAAGCTGACGGAGCGGCCCGAATTCGATCCGACGGTCAACGGTGTGTCGTCGATCAGGTACCTCATGATCGCGCTCGGCCTCGCGCGCGACCCGTTCAAGCTGTCGCCGGAAGAGCGCGCGCTCGAGCAGTACTACGAGCGGGTGAGCGCGTTCGCGGTCGAGCGCTCGCGCGTCGTGGTCATCGAGTTCCAGTCGGCCGACGCCGAGCTGGCGGCGCGCGTCGCCAATGCGATCGCCGAGGCCTATATCGCGCGGCAACGCGAGGCCAAGGAGGAGCAGTCGCGCGGCGCGAGCCAGTGGCTGGCCGGAGAAATCGAGAAGTTGCGCGGCCGGGTGGCCGACGCCGAGGGGCGCGTCGAGAGTTTCCGGGCGAAGGCCAACCTTCTGGTCGGCACCAACAACACGACGCTGTCGAACCAGCGGCTCGGCGACCTCAATTCCCAGCTGACCGCCGCCCGCACGCAGAAGACCGACGCGGAGGCGCGGGCGAAATCGATCCGCGACCTGTTGCGCCGGGGCGGGGCGATCGAGGCCTCCGACGTCATCAATTCGGACATCATCCGCCGGCTCACGGAGCAGCGGGCCACGCTGCGCAACCAGCTCGCGGAACAGTCCTCGACGCTGCTCGACGGGCATCCGCGCATCAAGGAGCTCAGGGCGCAGATCGCCGAGGCGGACCGCCAGATCAGGTCGGAAGCCGAGCGTCTCGTGCGCACGTTCGAGAACGACGCGCAGCAGGCCGCCGCGCGCGTCGATGCGTTGAGCGCAAACCTCGACACGTTCAAGCGGCAGGCCGGCACGATCAACGAGCAGGACGTGCAACTGCGCGCGCTCGAGCGCGAGGCCAAGGCGCAGCGCGACCTGCTCGAGTCCTATCTGGCCAAGTATCGCGAGGCGACGACGCGGGAGACCATCGGCAGCGCGCCCGCCGCGGACGCGCGGATCATCTCGCGCGCGGTCATCTCCAACACGCCGTATTTCCCCAAGAAGGTGCCGACGGTCCTGGTGGCGACGCTGGCGGCGTTCATGCTCAGCGCGGGCTTCATCGTGACCGGCGAGATCATGCGCGCCAGCAGCGGCGGGGCGCGCGCCCCCGCCGCGCCTTCGGTCGTGCCGGACGCGGCGCCGCCGCCGATGCCCGGCGCTCCGGCCGCGGCGGGCGTGCCGTTGACCGCGATCGCCGACGTCGCGCGGCGGCTCGTCGAGACCGCGGATCTCGGCCGGCGGGTGGCGGTGTTCAGCGCCGGCAGCGCGGCGGCCACGAGCCTCGCGGCGCTCACCCTGGCGCGCGCGCTCAGCCGGGACTCGCGGGTGGTCCTGATCGACCTGGCTCCAGGGAACCCGCATCTCGCGGCCATCTCCAGCAACCCGAAGGCGCCGACCATCGCCGATGTCATTCGCGGGACGAGCACGTTCGGCGACATCATCACCCGGGATAAGCTGTCGCGGCTGCATCTGGTCGCCGCCGGGACGATCGACGGCGACATCGGCGGCGTGCTGACGCTGCCGGAGTTCACGGCCGCGGTCGAGGCGCTGGCGCGCTCTTACGACTACTTCATCATCGACGCGGCCATGGCGCCCGACGCGCTCATTCGCCGGATCGCCTCGGTGGCGCCGCGCGCCGTGCTGGTGGCGCAGGAGGGGGCTTCCGCACGCGGCTTGCAGGCGGCCTACGAGCACTTCGTGGCGGCGGGCTTCACCGACATCGCGGTCGCAACCGGTGCGGTGTCGCCTCCGCCAGCCGCGCCGAAGGCGGCGCGCGCAACCGTCGCGGCGTGATCCCCGCGGCGCGAACGCCGCCGCGCGAGCGCGATCCGGTGTGGTGGTTGAGACATTCGCGGCATTACTGCCGCGCGTTGGACTCAGTGGAGTGCTGAGGCCGGTTGAGCAGCCGGCGCGCCGTCTTGGTCGCCGCCCAAAGGGCCGGCGTCGACTTGAGCCAGCGCTTCAAGCCGCGCGACGTGACGAGCGCAGCGGCGGTTGCGCGGCCGGCGGCCGAGACGCCGAGGATCGTGTCGAACGTATCCTCGGTTTCCTTGCAGAAAAACGTCTTGTAGCTGGCGTAGCCCGCGCCGAGGTCGAGGCTGCCGACGCCATCTTCGCCGCAGCGTGCGATGAGGTGGGTCATCAGCACGAGGCCGGGACTCCATCGGCTCGCCTCGCCGGGCGTGTAAGAGTTGATCATGCAGGACAGGCGCCGCCCATTGTTCACGCCGCCGAAGATGGCGATCACCTCGGCGTCGGACTCGAGCACATGCAGCTCGATGACGGGGCGCCCCTCGGCCAATCCCTCGTGGCACGCCGCGCGCAGGAAGGCGACGACCTTCTCGTCATCGAAGATGTTTGGCAGGCCTTGAGCCGCCAGATGCGAGGCCTTCTGGGCCAGGAACGCGTCGAGATAGCGGTCGGCGGCTGCGGGTGTCGTCGCCACCGCGTAGCGATACCCCGGGAACTCCTGCAGTTTGCGTTCCTTGGTGCGCAGACGGCCGCGCATGCTGCTCTTGAGGACCGAGCGTAATGCTTCCTCGCCGGTCGAGCCGTGCAAGGTCGCGGAATAGACATCGTCGGGGCTGCGCCGGTTCGGCAGCAGCGCGAAAGGATTGGCGACGCCCTCGATGCGCGCCGGCTGCGACATCAGCTTGTACAGGTCGATACGGTGCTCGGTGGCGACCCGCGACAGGATCGCACGAAGCTCGCCGGCGGTGATCGCCTCGGCGACCTCGCGCCGCCACAGTCCGGCATTGAGATTGGCGTGTCGTCCGCCGAAGAATCCGGCGATCGCCAGCGGACCCTTGCGCCGGCGCGCGAGCGGCAGCAGCAGGAGCGGGGCGCCGTGCGGATCGCTGGCAACCACGATCAGCGGCTCGATCGCCTGGCTCGCGCTCACGTGCCGGTGCCACAGGTCGATCCATTCGAAGCGCTGGTAGGGCGTCGCCAGGGCGCCGGCGGCCTCGAGCTGGCGCCACGCCGGCTCGGCCGCGGACAGGGTCTCGAAAACCCTGATCTGGGCACGGGCGGTCGCCGGATTGCGCGCCGCTGCCGGCGATTGACGCGTGACGGTCACGTCGTGATGAAAAGCGACGTTCATAATCGTCTTGTCGACCTGGGAGATTAACTGGAGGTTGACGGCACCATCGCAAACAAACATCAATAAATGGTTGGCCGCCGTGCATACCTGTTGGGCATTCCATGGCCTCGCTCAAGAGAGCTGCCATCCGCGCCGGGCTGGAAGGGCTGTATTTCAGCGGGCTGCACCACCTGATGCGCCCGGTTTGCGGCGGTGTGGGCGTCATTTTGACGCTGCATCGCGTGCGGCCGCGGCGGCGCGATCCGTTCCAGCCCAATCGTCCCCTCGAAATCACACCTCAGTACCTGGAGGCTGCGCTCGGTCAGTTGCGCCGCTGGAACTTCGACATCGTCTCCCTCGGCGAGATGTACGAGCGCCTGACCAACCGCAACTTCGCGCGGCGGTTCGCGTGTCTGACCTTCGACGACGCCTACGTCGACGACGTCGAGCACGCCTACCCGATCCTCAAGAAGCACGGCGCGCCCTTCGCGCTGTTCGTGCCGACGAGCTTTCCAGACCGGCGGGGCGAACTATGGTGGCTGGCGATCGAGGCGATCATCGCGGGCAATGACGCGATCGGCTTGGTGATGAACGGGCGCGAGCAGCGTCTCGACTGCCGCAGTCTGCGGGACAAGCGTGAGCTCTTCGAGGCGCTGCACGCATGGCTGCGCGCGCGAGAGAGCGACGACGAGATTCGCCGCGTCGTGCGCGATCTTGCCGCACGCTATCACGTGGACCTCGCTCAGATCTGCGAGCGGGAGTGCATGAGCTGGGAACAGATCGCGCAACTCGCGCGCGATCCGCTGGTGACGATCGGGGCGCACACGGTCAACAACCCGATCCTGTCGAAGCTTCCATTGCCGCGCGTGACGAACGAGCTCAAGATGGGGCGTGCGGTGATCGAGGGCGCGATCGGCGTCACGCCGATGCATCTCTCGTATCCGTTCGGGCAGCGCGATGCGGCGGGACAACGCGAGTTCCGCGCGGCGCGCGATCTCGGGTACAGGACCGCGCTCACGACGCGCCCCGGGGTGCTGTTTCCCGAGCACGTCCATCAGCTCTGGGCCTTGCCGCGGATCCCGCTCAACGGCGACTTCCAGCAACTGCGCTACCTGCGCGTCATGGTATCGGGTGCTGCGACCGCGGTGCGCAGGGGATTCCGGCGGATCGACGCCGCGTGAGGGCTTGCCTACTGCGGACGATCCGGGCGCGCCATCCAGCTGACCAGCGGCATGGCCGGCAGCACCCAGCCCAACCCCGCCAGCACATAGTAGACGAACGCAACGAGGGCGTTCTCGAAGATGGCGGGCACCTGCGCGAAGGCCATGGCCAGCAGCGCCCAGACAATCACCAGGAGGATGAGGGCGATGCCTCCAACCAGCTTTCGGGTTCTCATCGACATGCGTGACCGGCGCTTTCGCGCAATTGCGAGCGTGCGCACGGGTCTATATGGTCGCCCCGCAGTTGCGCAACCTGGACCATGGACCCGACCACCCGCTCCGACGTATCTCTCCGCGCCATTCGCCTCTGGCTGGCAATGGTGGCGGCGCTGGTGTTCGCCCTCGTCGTCGTCGGCGGGGCGACACGGCTGACCGAATCCGGCTTGTCGATCGTCGAATGGCGTCCGGTGACGGGGGTGATGCCGCCGCTGTCGGAGACGGCCTGGCAGGCCGAGTTCGAGAAATACCAGACGATCCCGCAATACGCCCAGCGCAACCTGGGCATGAGCCTGCACGACTTCAAAACCATCTACTGGTGGGAGTGGACGCACAGGCTGCTTGGCCGCGTCGTCGGGGCCGCGTTCCTGCTGCCGTTCCTGTGGTTCTTGTGGCAGGGCTGGATCGTGCGCGGCCTGCGGGCGCAACTGTGGGGCATCTTCGCCCTCGGCGCGCTGCAGGGCGCGGTCGGTTGGTGGATGGTCTCCTCCGGCCTCGTCGAGCGCACGGAAGTCTCGCAGTATCGCCTGGCGACACATCTCCTGCTGGCCAGCCTGATCTATGCCGCGCTGATCTGGACGGCCCTTCGCCTGCCGAATGGCCGCTCCGACGCGTGGCCGGTGCCCGCGCGAATCCGCAGGGCAGCCGTGGCGCTGGTGGTCCTGGTGCTCCTGCAGATCTACCTCGGCGGCCTCGTCGCCGGCCTGCGCGCGGGCCTCATCTACAACACATGGCCGCTCATCGACGGCGCGTTCGTGCCGGACCTGAGCCGCCTCTTTTTCGATGTGCCGGTGTGGCGGAACTTCTTCGAGAACACGCTGACCGTGCAGTTCATGCACCGCATGGTGGGTTACGCGGTCTGGCTGGTGGCGCTGATCCACGCCGTCGACGCGACGGTTGCGCTCCGGCGCGGGCCGGCGGTGGTCAACGGCATCCTGCTGGCGCTCGCCGTCACGGCCCAGGCGACGATCGGGATCGTCACGCTGCTGGCACAGGCGCCGCTCGAGCTCGCGCTGCTGCACCAGGGCATGGCGATGATCGTTCTCGCCATCGCGGTCGCGCACGCCGCGATGATCGTCCCGCGGCACGCCGACCCGGCCGCGCGGTCGGTCAGTCCGCCAATGCCTGTTCGAGATCCGCGATGATGTCGGCGACGTCCTCGATGCCGATCGACAGCCGCACCACGTCCGGGCCGGCCCCCGCGGCGACCTTCTGCTCGTCGCTGAGCTGCTTGTGCGTGGTCGATGCCGGGTGAATGATGAGCGAACGCGTGTCGCCGATGTTGGCGAGATGCGAGAACAGCTTCACGTTCGACACCAGCTTCACGCCGGTCTCGTAGCCGCCCTTGAGGCCGAATGTGAAGACCGCGCCGGCGCCCTTGGGGACGTATTTCTTGGCGAGGCCGTGATAGCGGTCGCTCGGCAGTCCGGGATAGCTCACCCAGTCGACCTTCGGATGCTTCGAGAGCCACTGCGCGACCGCCAGTGCATTGTCGCAGTGACGCTGCATGCGCAGCGGCAAGGTCTCGATGCCGGTCAGGAACAGGAACGCGTTGAACGGCGAGAGGGCCGGACCGACGTCGCGCAGGCTCAGCACGCGGCAGGCGATGGCGAAGGCGAAGTTGCCGAACGTCTCGTGCAGCACGATGCCGTTGTATTCGGGGCGCGGTTCGCACAGCATCGGGTAGCGCCGTTCGCGCGACCAGTTGAACGTGCCGGCGTCGACGATCACGCCGCCGATCGAGTTGCCGTGGCCGCCAAGGAACTTCGTCAGCGAGTTCACGACGATGTCCGCGCCATGGTCGATGGGGCGGCACAGGTAGGGAGTGGCGAGCGTATTGTCGACGATCAGCGGCACGCCGGCGCGCTGGGCGATCTTGGCGACCTCCTCGATGTCGGTGATGACGCCGCCGGGATTGGCGATGGACTCGATGAAGATCGCCTTGGTCTTCGGGCTGAGCGCGCGCTCGAAGCTGCCGATGTCGTCGGGGTCGGCCCAGACGACGTTCCAGCCGAAGTTCTTGAAGGCGTGATTGAACTGGTTGATCGAGCCGCCGTAGAGCTTGCGCGAGGCGATGAACTCGTCGCCCGGCTGCAGCAGCGCGTGGAAGATGATCACCTGCGCCGCATGCCCCGAGGCGACCGCGAGCGCCGCCGTGCCGCCTTCGAGCGCGGCCATGCGCTCCTCGAGCACGGCGCAGGTCGGGTTTCCGATACGCGTGTAGATGTTGCCGAAGGTCTGCAGGCCGAACAGCGAGGCGGCGTGGTCGACGTCCTCGAAGACGAAGGACGTCGTCTGATAGATCGGCGTGGCGCGCGCGCCGGTCGTGGGATCGGGCTGGGCACCGGCGTGGATGGCCAGTGTCGAGAAACCGGGGATACGGTCCGTCATGCTCGTCCTCGTTGCGCGGCAGATGAGGGGAAGGTGCGGCGCCCACGGGGGTTTAGCGAACCGCGGTCGGGCGTCAAGACGACATTGGGAGCAGAACTAACGATGTGACAGCCGGCATGCGACACGCCTGCGCGATGAAATTTCCTTCCATGAACCGGGCATGGCTCACGACGTATGGCCTTTGTCGTCGCCGGCCTGAAACGCGCGCTCGGCGGCCGGCGTCGCGCCACCCGACGTGGTGGCCCGGTCGAGCGCCATGCGCTGGATGCCGCCGCCCAGGATCTTCGCGCGTTTCGAGGTCAGGGTGCGGGTGTTCACACCCATCCACGAGATCTCCGACGACAGGCGGCCATACTCGATCTTGGGGCAACGGTTCATCACGACCTTGAGGCCATTGGCCTCGGCGAGGGCGGCGGCCTCGTCGTTGCGGATGCCGAGCTGCATCCAGATCACGTGCGGGCGCGGAGTCATCGCCAGCGCCTGCTGCACGATGTCGAGCGCATATTGCGACGCGCGGAAGATGTCGACCATGTCGACGGGTTCCGGGATGTCCGCGAGCTTCGCATAGACCTTCTGGCCGAGCAGTTCGCCGCCGGCGAGGCCCGGATTGACCGGGATCATGTGGTAGCGGCGCTCGAGCAGATACTTGAACGCGAAATAGCTCGGCCGGCTGACGTTGGCCGAGACGCCCACCATGGCGATGGTCTTCACCGTGTTGAGGATGCCGCGAATGTATCGGTCGTCGTAGCTGTCGTGGTTCATGCCGGAATACATAAAGGCAGTAGCCGCCGCGGGAAAGGGCGTCACGCTCCCTGCTTGCTGACCCCTTGCGCCTGTGCGCGCGCGGCCAGCTCTGCGCGCAGGCGGGCATTGTCCTCCTCGAGTTCGGCGATGCGCTCGCGCAGCAGCGCCGCCGCCTCGGCGACTTCCGCCTGGGTGAAGCGGGCGGTGATGTGCTGCGAGCAGTTCACGTCCCACGCGTCGACGGTGAAGAGGATCACGCGCTCGGGCCGCGCGCGGTATGCCGTCTCGACCAGCCGATCGAGCAGCTCGGGATCGTTCTCGACGACGCGTGCGCGGCCCCACAGCTTGATGCGGCGGCGCGTGGCAAAGTTCATCAGGAACAGGTAGGCGCGGTCATTGCCGGCGAGGTTGCTGATGGTGATGTACTGGCGGTTGCCCGCGTAGTCGGCGAAGGCGAGCGTCTTGTCGTCGATGACCTTGATGAAGCCCTTGGGACCTCCGCGGTGCTGGATGTACGGCGCGCCGGCGGCGGACACCGTCGCCAGGAACGCGGTGTCGAGCTCGGCAATGTAAGCCGCGAGCTCCGGCGTCACGCGGTCGGGAAAACCATCCTCCACCCTCGATTGATAGGCGCGCGCCGAACCGCGCTCGGCCTGGGCGCGGCGGGCCGCCGGCGGAAAGACGAGGTCGCTGTTGTTGCTCATGGTTCGCTCCGCAGCCGGCGGCCGCTCATGTCGATCGGGGCCAGGATATCGACGTCCGAGGACCGGGTACGATCAGCTACTTATCATTGCGGACTGTGGATATAATCCCGGCTAAGAGAAATATGTAATTGCGGAAACGGCAATTATGGACCGGATTGAAAGCATCGCCACCTTTGCCGAGGTTGCGGAACGCGGCAGCTTCTCTGCCGCGGCCGCACATCTCGACCGCTCGCCTGCGGCGGTGACCCGGGCCGTCGCCGAACTGGAGGCGCGGCTCGGCGTTCGCCTGCTCAACCGGACCACCCGAGCCGTCAGCCTGACCGAAGCAGGACAGGGCTTCCTGGCGGGCGCCAGACGGGTGCTCGCCGATCTGCAGGAGATCGAGCAGGCGGCCGCGGGGCAGGGAGCGGCGCCGCGCGGCGAACTGCGCGTGACGGCGCCCATCGTGTTCGGGCGGCGGCACGTGCTCCCGGTGGTGATGGCGTTCCTGGGACAATTCCCGCAAGTCAACGTGCGGCTGACGCTGGTCGATCGCCCCATCGATCTCGTGGACGAAGCGCTCGACGCCGCGGTCCGCATCGGCGAACTCGCAGCCTCGTCGGCGATCGCGACACGGGTCGGCGTCTTGCGGCGGATTATCGTAGCATCGCCTTCGTACATCGCGCGTCGCGGCGAGCCGCGGATGCCCGGCGACCTCGTCGATCACGACACGATCGCCTTCGTCTCGCTCGACGCGCCGGACCGCTGGCAGTTCCGGGCCTATGGCATCGACGCCGCGATCCGTCCGCGCCTTACCGTGAACACCGCCGAAGCGGCGATCGACGCGGCGCTGGCCGGGCACGGACTGACGCGCGTGCTCAGCTATCAGGCGGCCGATGCACTCAAGGATGGATCGCTGGTGCGTGTGCTGGCCGGCCACGAGGATCGGGACATCCCGGTGCACGTGCTCTATCCGCACGGCAAGCATCCGGCGCGCAAGCTGCGCGCTTTTGTCGATGTCGTCGTGCCGCGCCTGCGTCAGACCTGCGAGGCGATCGAACGGTCGCTCGAAGGGGGCGTCCGCGCCTGAGCCTGCGTGCGCCCCAATGCGGCGACCGGGCCGATCGCGAGGATCCCGGTGCCGACCGACGTGATTCCCAGCCACGCCGTCTCGTCGAGGCAGATGCCGCCGCACTGCCACGCGCTGAGCGCAGTCAGGCCGGCCGCGAGCGCGATACCCCATGCGGCGCCGGCCATCACACCGCGCCGGAGCGCCGCGGGCTCGCGCAGCCGGGCCAGCAATGAACGCAGCAATTGCGAGTGTGCGAGGGCGGTCATGTGCCCGGCTCCCACCGTGGCGCGCGTTTCTCGAGAAATGCGCCGATGCCTTCCTGCGCATCGGAATGCAGCATATTTTCGACCATCACCGCCGCGGCATAACGATAGGCCTCGTCAAGGCCCATCTCGGCCTGGCGATAGAATGCCTCCTTGCCGATTTTGACCGTGGCGGCCGGCTTTGCGGCGATGATGCGCGCCAGCGCGACGGCTTCCGCGCGCTCGCTCCCGGGCGCGACCATGCGATTGATCAAGCCGAGCCGCTGCGCCGCATCGGCGGAAATGGTCTCGCCGGTGAGCAGCATCTCCATGGCGTGCTTGCGCGGCACGTTGCGCGAGAGCGCCACCATCGGCGTCGAGCAGAACAACCCGATATTGACCCCGGGCGTGCAGAAGGTCGCGTTCGAGGAGGCGACCGCGAGATCGCAGCTCGCAACGAGCTGGCAGCCGGCGGCCGTGGCGGGACCCTGCACGGCCGCGATCACCGGCTGCGGCAACCGCACGATCGCCGTCATCACGGCGCTGCAGGTCTCCATCAGGTCAGCGAAGTACGCGCGGCCGCGGTCGGCATCGCCACGCCGTGCCGTCACCTCCTTGAGATCGTGACCGGCGCAGAATGCCGGGCCGTTGGCCGCGAGGACCACGACACGCACGCCGCCGTCCCGCGCGATCGCAGCGAGGGCCTCGCCCAGCGCCGCGAGCAGCGCATCCGACAGGCTGTTGCGCGCCGCCGGCCGGTTGAGCGTGAGGACTGCGATCGATCCCTCGCGCTCCTGGAGCAGCGGCGGCGGGTCGGGGGCAAGATGGGCGGCGGCTGATGGGGTCATCTCAAGGCTCGCTCGGCTCGATAGTTAACCCGGCGCGGGCGGCAGGCAAGCCTTGGTCGGAACGGCTGCCTCGACGGCGCGTTTGAATTTGCGAAGCCAGCAATCCCGGAGGTGAGCCGTGGCCCGGATAGCGAAAAAGCGGCGGACGAAGGCGGCGGCGGGCAAACGAAGCTCGGGCACTGCGTCGCGCCGAAAAAAGTCAGCGGGCAAGGCGCGCGGCGGCGGAGGCACGACGCGCACGACCCGCCGATGGTCGGCCCGGGTCACGCGGGAGAGCGATGCGCTGACACTGGAGAACAAGGTCTTCACCAAGCGCACGCCGCGCGAGATCGCGCGCTCCTTGAAACGGTCCGCCGACGCCAGCCGGCGCCGGAAATCAGGTTCGTACCGGTCCGCGATGTCGATGCTGACGTTCTACATCAACCGCGCGGGTCGCAATCTGCCTGCGACGCAGAAGAGGAAGCTCGAGCGGGCGAAGGACGAGTTGCGCGAGCTCTATGGCCGCACGTGAGAAGGTGCTTTGCGTCGCCCGCCGAGGCGTCTATGACGGACGAAGGTTCATCGCGAGGCGGTCATGCGCGAACCTCTTCTGGACGTACAGGAACTGGAGCGGCGCCTGGCAGGCGAGTTCCCCGAGACGTTCAATGCCGAGAGCGGCCTGTCCATCCAGCAGGTCTGGCACGGCGGGGGCCGCGTGCGTCTCGGCTTCGCGTCAGGCTCGCTGCGGCCGGGCGGCACGATCTCGGGGCCGACCATGATGATGCTGGCCGATGTCACGATGTACGTGGCGGTGCTGGCGTCGATCGGATGGGAGCCGCTGGCGGTGACCACCAGCCTCAACATCAACTTCCTGCGCAAGCCGCCCGCACGGGCCCTGCTGGCGGAGGCCCGGCTGCTCAAGCTCGGCAAGCAGCTGGCCGTCGGCGACGTGTCGATCCGTTCGGAGGGCGAGGAGGAACTGGTCGCGCACGCCACATCGACCTATGCAATCCCGCCCGCCACCAGACTGTTGCCAGATGGTAATATCACACCAAAATTGTAAGTGTCTGTAATGTTGGAATGTTTTGGTGTTAAACTGCGTTGACCGCACGCAGGTAGCAGGTTAGAACCCGCCGCAATCGAAGTGCGCCGCCTTGCGCGGCCTATCCGGACGGATTCCCAATGAAAACCTATTCGGCCAAACCCGCCGACGTGGACAAGAAGTGGGTGATGATCGACGCCAGCGGGCTCGTGGTCGGCCGCCTCGCGTCGCTGATCGCGCTGCGCCTGCGCGGCAAGGACAAGCCTACCTTCACCCCGCACGTCGACTGCGGCGACAACGTCATCGTCATCAACGCCGCCAAGGCGGTGTTCACCGGGCGTAAGCTCGAGCGCAAGGTCTACCATCATCACACCGGCTTCATCGGCGGCATCAAGGAGCGCACGGCGAAGTCGATCATGGAAGGCCGCTTCCCCGAACGCGTCCTCGAGAAGGCGGTCGAGCGCATGCTCCCGCGCGGACCGCTTGGCCGGCAGCAGCTGTCCAACCTGCGCGTCTATCCGGGCGCCGAGCATCCTCATGCGGCGCAGAATCCCACAGCAGTCGACATCGCGGCCATGAACCGCAAGAACGTCAGGAGAGGGTAAGATGGCCGAGACCATGCAGTCGCTCGACCAGCTGTCAGCGCTCAAGCCGGCGGCCCCCGAAGCCCCGAAATACGTGCAGAAGCTCGACAGCCAGGGCCGCGCCTACGCAACCGGCAAGCGCAAGGACGCCGTCGCGCGCGTCTGGATCAAGCGCGGCGCCGGCAACGTCACGATCAACGATCGCACCGCCGAGGTCTATTTCGCGCGGCCGGTGCTGCGCATGCTGATCCAGCAGCCGCTCGTCGTCGCGAACCGCAGCACCCAGTACGACATCGTCTGCACGGTGTCCGGTGGCGGCCTTTCCGGCCAGGCTGGCGCGGTGCGCCACGGCATCGCCAAGGCGCTCACTCACTTCGAGCCGGAACTGCGCACCCCGCTCAAGCGCGGTGGCTTCCTCACCCGCGACTCGCGCGTGGTCGAGCGCAAGAAGTACGGCCGCGCCAAGGCGCGTCGCTCGTTCCAGTTCTCGAAGCGCTAGGCGACCTCTTTTATCGAAGCGAAAAGGGCGCGCTCGACGCGCCCTTTTTGTTTGCCCCGGTGCTTCATTCCGCCGGCTTCAGAGGCGCGCGTCGCAGCCGGCGCAGCAGCCGCCCGTCGATGAAGGCGAGGCCGCAGGCGATCAGGGCCATCCCCGCGATGTGGCGGACGGCGATGTCCTCGCCCAGCACGAGTACGCCAAGACTGATGGCCGTCACCGGCATCAGGAACGTCACCAGCATGAGGTTGGTGGCGCCTGCCGTCGCCACGATCCTGAAATAGAGCAGATAGGCCACCGCGGTCGCGATCAGTGCCGAACCGAGGACCGCCAGCACGACCGCGAGTCCGGGAATTGGCCGCAGCCATGGCTGGTCGACGACGAGCATGGCAGGCACCATCATCGCCGAGGACACGGTCAGCAGGCCGGCCGCGCTGGCGAGCGGAGGAACCCCGATGGCGCTGAAGCGCCGTGCGAACACGCTGGAGGACCCGTAGGCCACGGCGGCGCCCAGGATCGCCAGCTCGCCGGCAAGGTGCAGCGACATCTGTCCCAATGCGGTGCCTCCGATCAGCACGATCACGCCGATAAGGCCGAGCCCCGTCCCGATGGCACGGTTGACCGTCAACTTCTCGTCCGTCGTGGCGACATGCGCGATCAGGACCGTGAAGATCGGTGTCGTCGCGTTGAGGATCGAAGCCACGCCGCTGGCGACGTAGGCCTGGCCCCAGGTCAACAACGTGAACGGGATCACGTTGTTGATGACAGCCATGATGGCGAACGACGTCCACGCGCGCCGGGTCATCGGCAGGTGGATGCCCATCAGCCGGATGACGACATGAAGCGCCAGCGCGGCAATGAGCACGCGCAAGGCGACGATCGTCAGCGGCGGCAGCTCCCACAGGGCCACGGCCACGAAATAGAACGAGCAGCCCCAGATGCCGGCGAGCAGCAACAGCATGCTCCATTCGCGGGCATTCATCGAGCGATTGATTGGGGAGGGACTCATGGCCGGCATGTCGATTGCGCCGACACGCTTAGCAGTTATGCGGCGTCCCGCCACCTGGTTTGGTCCCGAACCGGAAAATTTTCGACGGACGACCGGCGCCGATCCGGATGGACGCAATATTCCGCAGAAAGCTTCGAAACGTTGCGCCGAATTTTAGCTGAAATCTGATGCCCGCGTGCAAGCGCTCGCAAAGGCTGAGCGCAGACCGTTCCCCCGTCGCACCTTCGGCGGTGCTAATGAGCCATAAGCCGCAAACAGGCGAGCCCGCCAGAACGCTCGCCGCTGCGCTACACACGGGAGATCCAGCCGATGCTTGCTCCGCTCGCCCAGGCGCCGCTGTCGCTCGACGCGTCGACGCTTGCCATCCTGGCCTGCTGCATTACCGCGCTGCTCGGTGCCCTCCTGCTGTTCGTCGGCAGCCGGGACCGCATGCGCGCCCTCGCCTGGTGGGGGACCGCCTACCTGCTCGGCGGCTTTGCGGTTGCGCTGTGGAGTCTCGAAGGCACCGCCGGCGAGTATCTGCCGCGGGGGACGCCCAACGCGCTGCTGTTCATCGCCTGCGGGATGATGTGGAACGCGGCGCGGCTGTTTCATGGCCGCAGCGTGCAGTGGCCGGCGCTGGTCGCGGGCGCGGCCGCGTGGCTGCTGGCGGTCGATTCCGGGGCGATCGACTCGCCGCTCGGACGGATGATGGTCAGCGCAATGATCATCGCATCCTACACCTTCCTGACGGCGCATGAGCTGTGGCGCGAGCGGCGCAAGGAGCGTGCAAATCGCCGGCTCGCGATCATCGTGCCTGCCCTGCACGGCACCGTTTTCCTCCTTCCCATGATCTTCGCAACGCTGCTTCCGGAGGGGCAGGCGCTCGTCGCCTTCTCGACGAGCTGGGTGGCGATCTTCGGGCTCGAGGCTCTGCTCTATGCCGTGGGCGCGGCGTTCATCGTCCTCGTGCTCACGCAGGACCACAAGGTCCACGTGCATCGCACAGCTGCCCTGACCGATCCTTTGACCGGCGTCCTCAATCGCCGCGGGTTTCTGGACAACGCCGCGGCGCTGCTGGCGATGCAGGCAAAGCGGCGCGCGCCCGTCACCGTCCTGCTGTTCGATCTCGATCACTTCAAGTCGATCAACGATCGCTTCGGCCACGCCACGGGGGACGATGCGCTGCGCCTGTTCGCCGCCACGGCGAGCAGCGCCATGCGCAGCGACGACATCTTCGGGCGCATCGGCGGTGAGGAGTTCGCGGCGATCGTCGCGGGAAGCTCCGAGGACGGCGCCGTCGTCGGCGAGCGCGTCCGTTTCGCGTTCGAGCTGCGTGCGGTCACGGTCGGCGAGCACGACATCGGAGGAACGGTCAGCGTCGGCGTGGCCAGCGGACGGCCCGCGCGCAAGGCCGATCTCACGTTCGTCGAGACGCTGCTCGCGCGCGCGGACGCGGCGCTGTATCTGGCGAAAGAGAACGGGCGCAACCGGATCGAGATCGCCGACGACCTGTCGAAGGAAACGCGCGCGGCGCCGGCACCGTCCAAGCACGTGGGCACGCCGGCGGCCGCCTCCTCGATCGCGTGATCAGCTTGCGATCTTTCCGCCTCCGCGCCGCGTGATCGCGACCACGGACGGGCGTGGCGGCGTGGCCTGATCGAAATCGGGCCAGCGCGTGGGCGGATTATCGAAGGTCGCTTCACCGGCCTCGCCAGGATGCTGCACGGCAACGAACAGCGTCTCGTCGTCGGGCGTAAAGATCGGGCCGCACATTTCGGCCCCGATCGGCACGCGATAGAAGCATTTCGACGTGCCGCGGAGCGGCCCGTCCGTCTCGACGCCCCAGATGCCGTCGGTGCGGCCGGTGCGCGCCGCTGAATTGCCATCGGTCGCGACCCACAGCCGCCCCTGCGAGTCGAAAGCCACGTTGTCCGGCATGCCGAACCAGCCGTTGCCCGTCGTGGCGGCCGAGAACTGCGCGCCGACCGTCGCGACGGACGGGTCACCGCACTTCACCAGGATATCCCAGGTGAACCGCGGCGCGGCGTGGTCACCGTCGGGAGGGATCATTTCGATGATGTGTCCGAACAGGTTGGGGCCGCGCGGATTGGCGGCATCGACATCCTCGGGCTTGCGCCGGCTGTTGTTGGTGAGCGTGACATAGACCTTGTGCGTCGCCGGGCTGGCCTCGACGTCCTCGGGCCGGTCCATCTTCGTCGCCCCGACGAGATCGGCCGCGCGGCGGGTCTCGATCAGCACGTCGGCCTGGCTGGAGAACCCGTTCTGCGGCGTGAGCGGTCCTTGGCCCTGCACGAGCGGAAGCCAGTCGAGGGTGCCGTCGGCATTGTAGCGCGCTACCGACAGGACACCGGAATCGAGAATGTCGCGGTTGGCCGCCGGGTTGGCGCGATCGACCACAGCGCTGGTCACGAAGCGATAGACGTAGTCGTAGCGTTCGTCGTCGCCCATGTAGACGACATAGCGGCCGTCCTTTGCGAGGGCGCCGACGGCGCCTTCGTGCTTCATGCGGCCGAGCGCGGTGCGCTTCACGGGCGTGGAGGCGGCATCGAAGGGATCGATCTCGACCACCCAGCCGAAGCGGTTCGCTTCCTGCGGCTCCTTTGCCACGTCGAAGCGCTCGTGAAACTTGCCCCAGGCGTAGGCGTTGCCCGGTACGCCGTAGCGCTTGTAGTTGCGCGCCTCCGGATGGCCCTCCGGAAGCTTGCCCGAGAAATAGCCGTGAAAATTCTCTTCGCAGGTGAGCCACGTGCCCCAGGGCGTCATACCCCCGGCGCAGTTGTTGATCATTCCATGCACGCGGCGGCCCGACGGATCGGCCTTGGTCTGCAGGCGCGCGTGGCCCGCGGCCGGGCCCGCGATCCGCATCGGGGTCGTGGCGTCGATGCGACGCGCATACCGCGAGTCGGAAGCGACATGCCATTTGCCGTTCTCGCGGCGCACCTCGATGACCGATCCGCCATGCGCGGCCATCTCGATCGCGACCAAATCGGGCGTCATGTGCGCGAAAGCGACGCTGCGGACATCCTGACGCCCGAGGCCGGGGAACATCAGTTCCTCGCTGGTGTACTCGTGATTCACCACCAGCAGACCATGGTGCGACGCATTGGCCGCGCCGGGCATCGCGAAATAGCCGAGGTAATCGTTGTTGTAGCCGAACTGCAGCCGCTGCGCGGCCGCGGTCTGCGCCGCAGGATCGAAAGCGGGTGATTTCGGAAGCACCGGATCACCCCAGCGGATCAGGACGTCGGCGTCGTAACCGGCGGCGACGTGGTGATCCGCGTCGGATCCGGCGGCGATCTCCTCGAAGCGGAAACGCGAAGGCACGTCGGCGCGGGCGGGCCGGGCGGCGAGGGCGAGGGGAGCGACCGTCGCGCCGATCGCGGCAACGCCGAGGGCGCCTTTGAGCAGGTCGCGACGGTCAAATCGGCGCGCGATCACGTCGCCGATGGTCGGGTTCGTCGTCGGATTGCGGCCGACATCGTCGGACAGCTCGTACCGCTGCGATCTGGTCAGCATGCGTGAATGGGACGGTTGATCGGTCATCGCGCGGGTCCCGCGTGCAGGGGGCGAATTCTTACGCAGAGTCAGATAGTCGTGCAGGCTTGTGACAAGGCCGCGACAGTTTGCACCGGGCCGCAGGCAATTCCGCATTTACCATTTGCGTCCATGCTGATGGCATGACCACGACGTCCAGCGACCGTTTTCGGCAGGACCTGGGGCAACTGGAAGCCAGCGCGACCAGGGCCGGCTTGGCGCTGGCCTGCTGCTATTCCTCGGCCGCAGAGTTCGAGGCGGAGATCATTCGCGAGCGGCGGGCCGCCGGCGCCTTCGGGCATCCGCTCGTAGCGCGCCTGCGCGTCATGCTGGCGCTGGCGGTTGCGACCTGTGTCGCAGCGCTGCTGGCCAGATTTTCCTGAGAGCATTCCGCCGCGCCAAGAAAAAGGGCGCCCGCAAGGGCGCCCGATTCAGTTGGATCGCAGAGCGATCTGGGAGGAAGCACACTACGCGGAGTAGTACATCTCGAACTCGACCGGGTGAGGCGTATGCTCGAAACGGATCACCTCGGTCATCTTGAGCTCGATGTAGCTGTCGATGAAATCGTCGTCGAACACGCCGCCGGCCTTGAGGAACTCGCGATCCTTGTCGAGATTCCACAACGCCTCGCGCAGCGAGCCGGACACGGTCGGGATCTTCTTGAGCTCCTTCGGCGGCAGATCGTAGAGGTCCTTGTCCATCGCCGGACCCGGGTCGAGCTTGTTCTTGACGCCGTCGAGGCCAGCCATCAGCAGCGCCGCGAAGCCGAGGTACGGATTGCACAGCGGATCCGGGAACCGCACCTCGACGCGCTTGGCCTTCGGGCTCGTCGTGTAGGGGATGCGGCAGGATGCCGAGCGGTTGCGCGCCGAGTAGGCGAGCAGCACCGGCGCCTCGAAGCCCGGCACCAGACGCTTGTAGGAGTTGGTGGTCGGGTTGGTGAAGGCGTTGATCGCCTTGGCATGCTTGATGACGCCGGCGATGTAGTGGAGGCAGGTCTCGGACAGGTCCGAGTACTTGTTGCCCGCGAACACCGGCTTGCCGTCCTTCCAGATCGACTGGTGGCAGTGCATGCCCGAGCCGTTGTCGCCGTAGATCGGCTTCGGCATGAAGGTCGCCGTCTTGCCGTAGATGTGCGCGACCTGCTGGATGCAGTACTTGTAGATCTGCATCTGGTCGGCCATCACCGTCAGCGGCGAGAACTTCAGGCCGAGCTCATGCTGGGCCGAGGCCACTTCGTGGTGATGCTTCTCGACCTTGGCGCCCATCTTGGCCATGGCCGCGAGCATCTCGCCGCGCATGTCCTGCACCGAGTCCTGCGGCGGCACGGGGAAGTAGCCCTTCTTGGTGCCGATGCGGTGGCCGAGGTTGCCGCCCTCGTATTCGGTGTCGGCGTTGGTCGGGAATTCGACCGAGTCCAGCTTGAAACCGGTGTTGTACGGGTCGGCGCGGAAGCGCACGTCGTCGAACACGAAGAACTCGGCTTCCGGACCGAAGAAGACGGTGTCTCCGATGCCCATGGACTTCACCATGGCCTCGGCCTTCTTGGCGATGCCGCGCGGGTCGCGATTGTAGGGTTCGCCGGTGGTGGGCTCGAGCACGTCGCAGACCAGCACGAGCGTGGTCTCGGCGAAGAACGGATCGATACAGGCCGACGCCGGGTCGGGCATCAGCGCCATGTCGGACTCGTTGATGGCCTTCCAGCCGGCGATCGACGAGCCGTCGAACATGATGCCTTCGGCGAAGGTCTCTTCTTCGATCATCGAAATGTCGAACGTGACGTGCTGCCACTTGCCGCGCGGGTCGGTGAAGCGGAAATCGACGTACTTCACGTCGTTGTCCTTGATCATCTTCAGGACATCTTTGGCGGTCGTCATGGATACTACTTCCTCTCTCGTTGTCTCGCCGCGCGGCCTAGGTTCCGGCGGCAGCGTCTGCTTTTGCAGCAGACCCAGGTCTAAATGGCGTCCAGGCCGGATTCTCCTGTTCGGATCCGGATGGCTTCCTCGATGTTGGAGACGAATATCTTGCCGTCTCCGATCCGCCCGGTCTGAGCCGACCGGCGGATCGCTTCGATAGCCTTATCGAGCATATCCTCGCCGAGCACGATCTCGATTTTCACCTTCGGGAGAAAATCGACGACGTACTCCGCACCGCGATACAGCTCGGTATGGCCCTTCTGACGACCGAAACCCTTGGCTTCCGTCACCGTGATGCCTTGCAGGCCGACTTCCTGCAGCGCCTCCTTCACTTCGTCCAGCTTGAACGGCTTGATGATCGCTTCGATTTTTTTCATTGCACTGCATCTCCAGGCCGGCCGACGGACGCCAGCCAGCCGGGCCGCGCTGTCGATAGCAGGGTCCATGCCAGTTGCGCCACAGGTCCAAAACCGCGCATTTTCAAATCCTTAACACCACCCTAGGGGGTCGGTGCAAGGTGCCCGCCAAGCTTGATGCACAAAAACTAGGCTATCTGCTCAATATGTCGGCAACTGGGTGGCGCGAGATTTGGCCGACGCCGTCGGACGCCGCGTTGTCGGTCCCGGACCCGACCGATATCGTCACGGCATGATCGAACTGCTCACCAATTCGGAGATGGCCGAGGCGGATCGCCTGACCATTGCGTCCGGCATCCCCGGCATCGCGCTCATGGAGTGCGCCGGGCAGGCGGTCGCCGACAAGGTCGCCGCCCTGGCCCCGCGCGACGTCACGGTGGTGGCGGGGCCCGGCAACAACGGCGGCGACGGCTTTGTCGCCGCGCGCCTGCTGGCCGATCGCAAGTACCGGGTCCGCGTGCTGCTGCTTGGCGAGCGCGAGCGCCTGCGCGGCGATGCGGCCCGCGCCGCCGGACACTGGACCGGACCCACTGTGCCCGCGCAGCCCGCCGACATTTCCTCCAACGGCGTGATCGTCGATGCGCTGTTCGGCGCCGGGCTCGACCGGCCGGTGGAGGGCCGCGCGCGCGAACTGATCGAAGCGATGAATGCGAGCGACGCGCGCATCGTCGCCGTCGATCTGCCCAGCGGCATCAACGGCACGACCGGAGCGGTCATGGGCGCTGCCGTGCGGGCGCATGACACCGTCACCTTCTTCCGCCGCAAGCCCGCGCACCTGCTGCTGCCGGGCCGTGCCTATTGCGGGCGGATCGAGGTGGCCGACATCGGCATCAAGGCCGGCGTGCTGGGACAGATCCGCCCGGCGACATTCGCGAACGAGCCCTTGCTGTGGCGCCACGCATATCCGGTGCCGCGCCCGACGGGCCACAAGTACGACCGCGGCCATGCGATCGTGGTCTCGGGCGGGCTGTCGTTCACCGGGGCGGCGCGTCTTGCCGCGCGTGGGGCGCTGCGCGCCGGGGCGGGGCTCGTCACCATCGCCTCGCCGCGCGAGGCGCTGTCCGTCAACGCCGCGGCCAACCTGGCCGTCATGGTGCGGCCGGTCGACGGCGCGCAGGAGCTCTCCGCGTTCCTGGGCGACCGGCGTTTCAACGCGGTCGCGCTCGGCCCCGGGCTCGGAGTAGGCGCCGTTACGCGTGACCTCGTTCTTGCGGCGCTGGCCGGCGAGCGGGCCGTCGTCCTCGACGCCGATGCGCTGACGAGCTTTTCCGACCAGCCGGAGGCGTTGTTCGCTGCGATCAAAAAGCGCTCCGGGCAGGCCACGGTCCTGACCCCCCACGCCGGCGAGTTTTCGCGGCTTTTCAAATCTTTGGATGACCGCACGCAACCTCCAGTGAAGCTTGAGCTGGCGCGGGCAGCGGCGGCGTTGTCGGGGGCCACCGTGGTGTTCAAGGGACCCGACACCGTGGTCGCGTCGCCTGACGCGCGCGCGGCGATCGCTGCCAACGCGCCGCCCTATCTGGCGACGGCGGGAACCGGCGACGTGCTCGCCGGCGTGATCGCCGGGCTGTTGGCCCAGCACACGCCCGCGTTCGAGGCCGCCGCGGCGGGCGTCTGGCTCCACGGCGAGGCGGGCAATCTGGCCGGTCCCGGACTGATCTCCGAGGACCTTCCGGACGCCTTGCCCCAGGTGCTGCGGAACCTGTTTCTCGATATCGGCGGCTAAGCGCCTGCGCCGTCACTCGTTCAGCAGCGCGTCGTCGACGACGGAGGGGGCGGCGACGTTGGCGAGGTCGCCGGACCGCGCGCCCTTGCGGGCAAGCTCCAGCGCGGCGCGCAACTGGCCGCCGGTCCGCTCCAGCAGATGCGTTGCTTCGCCCACGTCGCAGCCTTGCAGCAGCAGCACCGCCAGCTTGACGCTGCCGTTGGCGCGCTGGAGTGCGTCCCGCACCTCGGTTTCGTCGCGGCCGGTCAGGCGGTGCAGCATGGTCTGCGCGCGGCGCAGCAGCTTCTCGTTGAGCACCTGCACGTCGACCATGAGGCCGCGATGGACGCGGCCCAGCAGGATCATCACCACCGACGACAGGAGGTTGAGTGCGATGCGCTGCGCGGTGCCCGCCTTCATCCGGGTGGAGCCGGCGATCGGCTCGGCACCGGTGTCGAGCCAGATCGCGTGCTCGGCGTCACGCAGGATGGGGGTATCGCGGTTGTTGGCAATGCCGATGGTGAGCGCGCCGCTACGCCTCGACTCGCGCAGGCATGCCAGGGTGAACGGGGTGGTGCCGCTGGCCGCCACGGCAATGACCGCGTCCTTCGGACCGATGCGATGTTGCTGGACGAGGCGGGTGGCGTGCCCGGTCTCGTCCTCGGCGCCTTCGACGGCCTGCAACAGGGCCTCCTGGCCGCCGGCGAGGAGCAAGAGCAGGCGATCCTTGGGCCAGTTGAACGTGGGCATCAACTCGGCGCCGTCCTGCACGGCGAGCCGGCCCGAGGTTCCCGCCCCGGCGTAGATCAGCCTGCCGCCGCTGCGCAGGCGGGCTTCGATGGCAAGCGTGGCGGCCTCGATCGCGGGGCGGGCGGCGCGCACGGCGGCGACCGCCGTGAACTGGCCCTCGATCATCGCATCGAGGATGTCCGAGGGCTCCCAGACGTCGATATCGGAATACCGGGGACTCGCGCGTTCCGTTTCCATTCCCGCGATCTCTCGATGCAGCCGGGCGTCGCGAATTGAGGCTAAATGCTCGCAGGCTTCGCGAATCACGTGCCAGTCCAACGTTTGCGACCCAATTCTGGTTCTCGCGCGTTAACGAGGCGAGAATCCGGCCAAAGACGACGACAGATGAGCGCACCCACGTTGCTTTTGGGCATCGACGGCGGCGGCACCCACTGCCGGGCCAGGCTGACGTCATGGTCCGGCGAGGTCTTGGGCGAGGCGGTGGCGGGTCCCGCCAACCTGCGGCTCGGCATCGACCGCAGCTTCGCCGCGGTGCTGCAGGCGACGGCGGCCTGCCTCGAGCAGGCGGACCATCCGCTCACCGATGCCGCGCGCATCATTGCATGTCTCGCGCTGGCCGGAGCCAGCGAGCCGGAGGAACTCGCAAAGGCACGGGCGCACAAGCTGCCCTTTCACAAGACCTTGATCACGACCGATGCCAGGGCCGCCTGCGTCGGCGCTCATGGCGGCGACGATGGCGGCGTGATCATCGTCGGGACCGGCAGCATCGCCTGGGGCACCCGGCGCGGCCACGCCTTTCGCGTTGGAGGCTGGGGGCTGCAGCTTTCCGACGAGGGCAGCGGCGCCTGGGTCGGGCGCGAGGCGCTGCGCCGCGTGTTGATGGCGCATGACGGCCGACTGGATTGGACGGAGCTGCTGACCGCACTGTTCAGGAGATTTCACTCCAATCCCCACGAGATCGTGCGCTGGGCGGCGGGCGCCGTGCCCGCCGACTACGGCGTGCTCGCGCCCGAGGTCGTGCGCTTTGCTGCCGCGGGGGATGCAATGGCCGACGAGATCATGGCCGAGGCCGTGCGGCATGTGGACAAGATGGCGGCGCGGTTGGTCGCGCTCGGCGTCGATCGCATCGCGCTCGTCGGCGGGCTGTCGGGGCCATTGGCGCCGCGGGTGGACGAGACGACGCGCGCTCACTTGGTTCCGCCGCAGGGCGATGCGTTGCAGGGCGCCCTCCATCTGGCCCGCGCGGCGGCGCAGGACGTGTCCGGGGCGGGGGAGTCGGCGGCATGATGCCGGCGCGAACCGCAGCGCAGGCCGCCACGTCTTGCGTCCGCCCCGGCGCCATGGCCAAAGGTGATCGGAATGGATGAACCGGCGGGGGGAATTGCCAGCGAGTTCCGCGAGGTGCCCGACATCCTGCTGCGGCAGGCGAAGTCGGCTTCGCGCCCGCTGGCGGAGCTCGTCGCGCGGCTGCGCCACAAGCCGCCGCAGGTCGTGGTCACCTGCGCGCGCGGCAGTTCCGCGCACGCGGCGACGTTCGGCAAGTACTTGATCGAGCGTCACGTCGGGGTTCCGGTCGCGGCGGCCTCGCCGAGCATCGCCACGGTCTATCGCCGGCCGTTGCAATTGCGCGACCAGCTGTTCATCGCGGTGTCGCAGTCCGGGCGCAGCGATGATCTGATCGAGATGACGAGCGCTGCGCGGGCAGCCGGCGCACTGACGCTCGCCGTCGTCAACGACGAGCACAGCCCGCTGGCCGCGGCCTCCGACATCGTGCTGCCGATGGCGGCCGGTCCCGAGCGCAGTGTGGCCGCGACCAAGACATTCGTGTCGTCGCTCGCCGCGCTGCTGCGTCTGGCGGCGGCCTGGGCGGACGAGAGCGACCTCGCGGCCGCCATCGAGCGCCTGCCGCAACGCTTGGCCGCGGCCGGCGACCTCGACTGGCGCGCGGCGCTCGACGCGCTGGCGCATGCCACGAGCCTCGTGACCATCGGGCGCGGTCCCACCCTGGCGATCGCCCGCGAGGCCGCGCTCAAACTCAAGGAGACCTGCGACCTGCATGCCGAGCCGTTCAGCAGTGCGGAGTTCCGGCATGGCCCGATCGCGCTGGTGGCCCCCAGCTACCCGATCCTGATGTTCATGCCGACCGACGCCGCGGCGGCCGGGATGCGCGCCCTGGCGGCCGATCTGCAGCAGAAAGGCGCCCGCGTCTTCGCCACCGGCCAGCCGAAGGACCTGCCGGCGTTGCCGCCCGATCATCCCGACACGGACGCGGTTTGCCTGATCCAGAGCTTTTATGCACTGCTGGTCGACATCGCGGCGCGTCGCGGCATCGATGCCGACCGGCCCCGCCATCTGCAGAAGGTGACTCGCACGCGATGAGCGACCGGCATGCAATCGCCGCAGACCACGTGTTCGACGGGCAGGAGCTGCGCCGCGACGCTGCGGTGATCGTCGAGGAGGGCACGGTCGCGGCCGTGGTGCCGCGCGCCCAACTGCCCGGTGCGCTCGCGGTCGATCGCCTTCCCGATGGGATCTGGCTCGCGCCCGGCTTCATCGACATCCAGGTCAATGGCGGCGGCGACGTGCTGTTCAACGACATGCCGACGGCCGAGGGCATCCGCGCGATCGTGCGCGCGCATCGGCGGTTCGGCACCACTGGCCTGCTGCCGACGCTGATCAGCGACACCCGCGAAAAAATGGCGACCGCGATCGCTGCCGTGCAGGCCGTGATCGACAGGGAGCCCGGCGTGCTCGGCATCCACCTCGAGGGGCCGTTCCTGTCGCAGGGCAAGCCCGGCGTGCACGCGCCCGGCATGCTGCGCCGGCCCGAGCCCGCTGACCTTGCCCTGGTGGCCGCGCCACGCAAAGGCGCGACGCTCATGACGCTCGCTCCCGAGGAGGTGCCCGAAGGCTTCGTGCGGGACCTTGCGGCCGCGGGCGTGCGCGTCTCGCTCGGGCACTCGATGGCCACTTACGCGCAGGCGCGCGCCGCCATGGAGCAGGGCCTCACGGGGTTCACGCATCTGTTCAACGCCATGCGCCCGCTCGGCAGCCGCGACCCGGGGCCGATCGCGGCCGCGCTGGAAGCGAGCGATGCCTACTACGGCCTCATCGTCGACGGCGTGCACGTCGATCCCGCCGTGCTGCGGCTGGCGTTGCGCGGCGCCGGACACCCCATCCTGGTGACCGATGCGATGCCGCCGGTGGGCGGCACGCGCGGCGGCTTCATGCTGTACGGCAACGAGATCTCCGTGCGCGAGGGCCGCTGCGAGCGCGCCGACGGAACGCTCGCGGGATCGGCGCTGACGATGGCGGATGCGGTGCGCAATTGCGTGCGCTGGCTTGACGTGCCGCTCACCGATGCGCTGCGCTACGCCTCGCGGAATCCGGCCGAGTTCCTCGGGCTGGGTGATCGCCTCGGCAAGCTGGTCCCCAAATCGCGAGCGGATCTGGTGGCCTTCGCGCCCGACGGCGTCGAGGTGCAGGCGACCTGGGTGGCTGGCCGGAAGCAGCCTCGATAAGGCAGGACCACCTCTAATTCGCCGCCACGGACCGTGGCGGGCGGCGCGCGAGCCAGGCCGAAATGCCTTCCTCGATGTCGTGCGTGCCGACCATGCGCGCGAAATGGTTCGCCTCGATCGCGAGCGCCTCGTCGATCGGGACATTGAGGCCGCGTGTCACGCTGCCGAGGCAGGCGGCGACGGCGAGGGGAGATTTCCCGGCGATCGTGTGCGCCAGCGACAGGGCCGCATCGAGCAGCGCGGCATGCGGCACCACCTCGTTCACAAGTCCGATGCGCTGGGCCTCGCCCGCGTCGATCGGCTCCGCCGTCAGGATCATCCGCAGCGCGCGCTTCCGGCCGATCAGCCGCGGCAGGCGCTGGGTGCCGCCGAAGGGCGGGGCGAAACCGAGATTGATCTCGGCCTTGCAGAATTCGGCGCGCTCGCTTGCGACGGCAAGCGGCGCCGCTTCCGTGATCTCGCAGCCGCCGCCGTGTGCGATGCCGTTGACGGCCACGACGATCGGCTTGGGGAAGCTTTCGATCCGGCTGGTCATGCGCTGGCCTCGCCGCACGAACTCGCGCAGCGCCGCCGCCTGGCCGCGGCGCACGCTCGGCGCGAAGCAGGCGATGTCCGCGCCTGACGAGAACGCGCGTCCGGCGCCGGTCAGCACGACGGCACGGACGGCGTCGTCGGCCTCGATCAGATCGAGCCGCTCCATCAGGCGATCGATCAACGGATAGTCGAGCGCGTTGAGCTTGTCGGGACGGTTGAGGGTGAGGAGCGCGACCGGTCCGTGTCGCTGCATCAGCACGAGGTCTGCCACCGGAGGTCTCCTCAACCGATGTTCCGCCAGTCGGTGCGCGTGAGCTGCTGCATCATCTCGCGCTCGATCTCGTCGGTCAGCTTTCCACCCGACCGCGCGATATACTTGGCGAGTTCCCGATTGGCCTTGCGCTGACGCGATTCGATCACGGCGGCCAGCAGCCGGCGCAGGAACGTCGGCCTGTCGGCCTTGTTCGCCGCGGCAAGCTCGTTGCGAGGGGCAAGATCCCGACGAAATGCGACGCAGGCCATGATCCTCTCTCCACCGTTAACGAATGAGTGATTCTCATTCGTCCAATCGACATGCGGGATATTGACCGCGTGGCATGCGGTGACAAAGGATAAGACCTCAGCCGACGCTTGAGTAATTCTCATGCAAAATGCGATGCCGCCGCTCACTGCGCTGCGAGCCTTCGAGGCAGCGGCCCGCCATCTCAGCCTGACCAGGGCGGCGGAGGAACTGCACGTCACGCCCGGTGCGCTGAGTCACCAGATCCGCGGTCTCGAAGAGATGCTCGGCGTCGAACTGTTCGAACGGCGCGTCCGCGCGATCGCGCTCACCGAGGCGGGCAAGCAGCTCTATCCCGGGCTGCAGGCGGGCTTCACGCAAATTCGCGATGCGGTCGCGAGCCTGCGGCGGCTCGCGTACGACCGCGTGCTGGTGATCAGCACGCCGCCCGGACTGACGTCGAAATGGCTGGCGCCGCGGCTCTATCGCTTCGCCAACGCGTGTCCCGACATCGACGCGCGGATTTCGTCCTCGATCGCCAACGCCAATTTCGCCACCGATGGCGTCGACGTCGCGGTACGCAACCTGCCGATCGGATCGCCAGCGGAAGCCGGCCTCGTGGTCGAGCCTCTGGTCGAACTGTCATTCGTTCCCGTGTGCAGCCCGCAATTCCTCGAGCAGCACGGGCCCCTCGATACGGCGGCCGCGCTCGCGCGCGCGCCGCTCATCCATGACGACACGCTGATCAACCGGCCTGACGTGCCGACGTGGGTCGACTGGTTCAGGGCCGCCGGCGTCGAGCACGAGGACGTCAGCCGCGGACTGCGCTTCAACAGCGCGGACCATGCGCTCGACGCGACGGGCGAGGGCGCCGGCGTGCTGCTCGCCCACGACATGCTGGCCTACGACGACCTGCGCACCGGCCGTCTCGTCATTCCGGTGCGGTTTGCGATTCCCTCCGGCCGCGGCTACCACTTCGTGTGCCCGCGCACGCGCGAGGATCATCCGCACGTGCAGGCTTTCCGGGCGTGGCTGCGGCAGGAGATCTCCGCGCTCGACTGGACGCCGGTGCACGGTCGGACGATGAAGCCGACGGGCTAGCGAACGTCGCGGATTGGATTACTTGCGGCGTTTGGACGTGTTCAGGGCGACGGCGGCGCGGATGAGCGCCTTCAGCGCGGCCTCGTTGATCTTGTCGCCCTCGCGCAGATCGATGGCGCGCCGGGTATTGCCCTCGAGACTGGCGTTGAAGAGACCGGAAGGATCCTCGAGCGAGGCGCCCTTGGCGAAGGTCATCTTCACCACGCTCTTGTAGGTCTCGCCGGTGCAGATGATGCCCGCGTGCGACCACACGGGCACGCCGCGCCATTTCAATTCCTCGACCACGTCCGGGTCGGCCTGCCTGATGACCTTGCGAATGCGGGCGAGCATCGCGCCCCGCCAGTCGTTCAGCTCCGCAATTTTCGCGTCGATCAGCCGGGAGGGCGAGGCGGTGTCCTTTTCTTTTTCCTTCTTCGGCGCGGATTTGCTCGTCATGGATGGTCCTGTGGCTTTCATTGCGGTCGGATCGGCGCTCGTTCGACTTTGAACAGGGCGTTGAGCCGAAATCAGGGCGAGGCGCCGCCGGATGTCGTCATAGGCGGCATCGATCAGCCGGCTCAACGTCTCGTCATCCGGCAGCTTGCCGGGACGCAGCTTCACATGGCGCATGCGCTTGCCGGCGCCTTCGAGAAAACCGGGAGCGTCCCGAAGCATCGCGCCATAAAAGAAGCCGACGCTCGCGTGTGCCTTGAAGGCGTTGACATAACCGAAGGGCGCATCGCCTACGCATGCGACAGGACAGCCGTCATGCAGGAGCTCGCGGACATCGGGGCCGCAGCCGCGCATACGCTCGAACCACGTCCGCACCAGCAGCCGGAACGGATCGGCGAAATCCGAGAACCACGCATCGATCTTGGGATCGCGTCGAACGGCGCCGTTGAACCGCAGCAGATCGTCCATCAGCGCAATGCCTTGCCGGTCCGGGTCATCGCGGAGATCACGCGACCCACTCGCGAGCGCCGCTCACAGGCGTTCGCCGGGCAGTTCGCTCGCCTGCTTCACCCAGGCGGCGAGCCGAGCCTCGTCGAATTGATCGTCCTCGTAGATGTCGAGATAGCGCACCTCCTTATGCTTGGACTGGCCCGGCGGGAGAGGACGCAGCGACGTGCCGCGGAAGAACGTCACCTTCAGATACTTCGTGAAGCAATGAAAGCTGAGGAACCAGCCCCCGTCCTCGAGGCCGTAGAAGGGGGAGTTCCATTTCACCGCTTTTCGCACATCAGGGACGGTGCGCACGATGAGCGCATCGAGACGGCGCCCGACGCCGCTCTTCCAGCCCGGCATGGCCGCGATGTAGGCTTGCACGGGCGCGTCGCCGTCACCCTTCGCGATCTGAGGATTGCCGCCCGAGAGGAGGACCGGCTTCGCGGCCGCGTTCCGTGGGACCGTCGCCGAAGTGTTCGAGCGCTTGCCGGCCATGCTCACGTCCATCCGCCGGTCAGGCGCGGCCGCGCCGCTTCGCATACGGCAGCGCGAACAAGTACAGGCCACTCAGCAGCAGCATCGCGAGCGGAAGCAGCGCCAACAGTCCCACCCAGACGGCTTGCTCCTTCCGGACCAAGGCAACGACGTTGCCGATGACGGCCAGCGTAAAGGCGATGGACAGCCAGCGGTGGATTTGACGAATGCGCGCATGCCGATCCAAGGGGAACCTCCTGTGGGAACGATCGAGGGCGGGTCAACGAGGTCATCGGCATGGCGTTTAGTCGGTTCGCGCCAGAAGCTGCTCCAGGTTCGCAAGGAACGTCTGCCAGCCTTGCCTCGCGCCGCCGAAGGCCTGCCGCTGATCCGGCCGGAAGCCGGACTGCTCCACACGCAGGTGGGTCCCGGCGCTCGTCGGCGTGAGCGTGAAGGTCACGACGCTCTGCAGATTGTAGGCCGGATCGTCGTGCGCAAAATTCCAGGTGTAGGACAGCGTCTTGTTGGGCTCGATCGCCAGTACCTCGCAGTCCAACGTTCCGCCCCAGTCTCCGCGCAGGTTGAAGCGGTGGCCGACGGTTGGCTTGAAGTCGTTCTTCATGAGCCACTCCTCGATCAGGTGCGGCTGCGTGAGCGCCCGCCAGATCTTGTCCGGCGGAAAGGGCATCTCCCGTTCGACGACGACGGAGCGCGTTTCGGTCGCGGGTTGGTTCATTGATCCATCCTTCTGAGCAGATCCTCGAGGTCGTCGAACCGGCTTTGCCAGAAGCTGGCCATCTGGCTTGTCCAGTCGATGAGCGGCGCCAACGCGCCGACCTGCGCGCTGTAGTGCGTCTGGCGACCTTCGTGGCGGTCGCGCACCAGCCCGGCCTGCTTGAGGACCGCGAGATGCTTGGAGACCGCCGGTTGCGAGATCTTGGCGCGCGCCGTCAGGGCTCCGACCGTCTGCTCTCCCTCGCGGCATAGCCGCTCGAAGATGCCTCGCCGGGTCGGGTCGGCGAGCGTTTTGAAGAGAACATCGCGAGTGTCCGGCATGGGCAGATCGATAACCAGTTGGTTATTGATCGTACCTATAACCGCCAAGTTATGTGTGGGTCAAGTGGGGCCACTGAAGGGGCGCGCAGTAGCGATCGACCACCGGGAGGACGCTAGCCGGGGACGAACGCGGCGCCCGACGCATCCGCGATGCGCTGCACCGGCGCGTCATAAAGCTGCTCGAGCAGCGTCTGGTTGAGAACCGCCTCGCTCGGCCCGGCGGCCAGGCACCGGCCGCCGCGCAGGAGGAAGGCGCGGTCGGCGGCGCGCAGCGCATGGTTGGGATCGTGCGTCGTGAACAGCACGCCGAGGCCGGCGCCGGCGAGCGCGCGCATCTCGCGCATCACCTTGCCCTGGTTGCCGAAGTCGAGGCTCGCGGTCGGCTCGTCGAGCACGATGAACTGCGGCTCCTGGGCGAAGGCGCGCGCCAGCAGCGCGAGCTGCCGCTCGCCGCCGGAGATCATGGTATAGGGGCGCTCCGCCAGCGCGGCGATGCCGAAGCGCTCAAGCGCGGCGGCCGCAACCTCCCGGTCGCGCGCGGTCGGCCGGCTGAACAGGTTGCCGTGGGCGGTGCGTCCCATCAGCACCATCGTCTCAACCGAATAGGCGAAGGTCGGCACATGCGTCTGCGGCACGTAGGCGAGGAGGCGCGCGCGCTCGGACGCCGAGCAGTCCGCCAGCGTCCGGCCATTGACGTGCACCTCACCCGCCTTGGGCGCCAGCAGTCCGAGCAACGTCTTGAGGAGCGTGGTCTTGCCGCCCCCGTTGGGGCCGAGCAGGGCGAGCACTTCGCCCCGAGCCAGCGTCACGTCGAGACCGGCGCCGACGACGCGGTCGGGATAGCCGATCGACAGGTCGCGGGCGTGCAGCGTCATGGCGATCTCACGACCAGGTCTTCTGCATGCCTGCCAGCAGCCAGATGAAGAACGGCGTGCCCACCACCGCGGTGAGGATGCCAAGAGGAATCTCGATCTGCGCCAGGGTGCGGGCGAGGGTGTCGATGAGCAAAAGGTAGCCGCCGCCGACGATGGCGGCCGCCGGCAGCAGCCGCGCGAAGTCAGGACCGACCAGCGAGCGGGTCAGGTGCGGGACGATCAGCCCGACCCAGCCGATGATGCCTGCCGTGGCGACGCTCGCGGAGGTGACGAGCGTCGCGGCGGCGACGATGGCGACGCGCAGCGCGGCGGTCGGCACGCCGAGCGCGCGCGCCTCCTCGTCGGGCAGCGAAAGGACGTTGAAACGCCAGCGCAGCGCGAGCAGCACCGCGCTTCCGAGCGCGACCGGGCCGAACAGCGGCAGCAGATCGGAGCGATCGGTCGCGGCGAGGCTGCCGAGCAGCCAGAACGTCATGGCGGGAAGCTGGTTGTAGGGATCGGCGAGGTACTTCACGAGGCCCACGCCGGCGCCGAGCAGGGCGCCGACCACGACGCCGGTGAGCACCAGCACGAGGATGGGATCGCGCGCGCGGATGGCAGAGCCGATCAGGTAGACCGCCGCAACGGCAATCAGGCCACCGACGAAAGCCAGCCCCTGGATGGCGAAGATGCTGAGTGACAGATAGATGCCGATCACGGCGCCGAGCGCCGCGCCGGAGGATGCGCCGAGAATGTCCGGCGACACCAACGGGTTGCGAAAGAGTCCTTGGAACGCGGTGCCGGCGACGGCGAGGGCCGCGCCGATCAGCGCCGCGGCCACGACCCGCGGGCCTCGCACCTGCCAGATTACGCTTTCGACGACAGGAGATACGTCTGCCGGCTCACCCAGAACCTTCGCCCCAATGACCTTGACGAGATCGACGAGCGTGACGGGGTAGCGTCCGAGCGTGAATGCGAGCGCGACGCCGGCCAGAAGCACCAGCACCGCGACGGCGAATCCGGCGATCGGCGGACGGGGTTCCCTCATGACGAACCGCTCAATCCCGTCCTGCGAGCACGTGCTCGACCTGCGCGTCGGTCGGCGTCACGTGGTAGAAGCGCGCATAGAACTCGCGCGTCATGAGCCGCAGGTCCTCCGGCACAAGGGACGGATAGAGGATCTTCGCGAGCCACCACAGCCCCATCAGGCGGTTGACGCTCGGGGGGAAATCCACCCAGCCGAAGGGCATCTTGGGCGACAGGTGCACGCGGCCGTCGCGCACGGCCTTCACCCCGGCCCAGGCCGGATCGCTGCGCACCGCCGCGGCGAAATCGCGGTCGATGGTGACGATGACGTCGGGGTCCCACGCCAGGACCTGCTCGATCGAGACGTTGGCGAGGCCGCCGGACGTGCCGCCGGCGACGTTCCGCGCGAGCAGTTCGATAGTCTCGACATTGATGGAGCCGCCAAGGCCCGTCTGTAGTCCGCGCGGGCCGCGCGCGTAGTAGACCTTGGGACGGCGGTCGGGGGCGACGCCGGCGATGCGCGCGGTGATCGTCGCCACCGTGCGCTCGGCGTAGACCGCGAGTTGCTCGGCCGCGGCTTGCCGCCTGGTCAACTGGCCAAGCGTGCGATAGGCGCCCGCGATTGCCGCGAAGCGGCCGTCAAGCAGCGCGTACGGAATGCGGGTCTGATCCTGAACGCGCTGCGCGAGCGCGACGAATGTGGGGCTGACCGCACCGACGTCGACGATCAGGTCGGGCGCGAGCCCGAGCACGGTCTCCAGATTGGCGGTGTTGCCGCGCCCGGTGATGCGACCGAGCTCGGGCCGCATGCACACGTCGGGCAGCATGTAGGCGCATTCCTCCGGCCGGTTGGCGCGTGGCCAGCCGAGCAACAGATCGGGCGCCAGCGTATAGAGCATGATCGCCGCCGGAGGGCCGGCCGGAAAGACGCGCTTTGCCTGCGCGGGCACCGGGACGGCACGCCCCGCCGCGTCCGTCACTGTTGCGGCGCGCGCCTCCCCGTGAGGGGCCAGGAGCGCGCAGGCGGCGCCAAGCAGCGCCGCCCGGCGATCCAGGCGGGTCGGCAGACGGCGAGCAGGATGTGACGCGTGTGGCATACGGGCTCGTGCGAACGGCCGGGAGCGTGCGGTTGCAGCCGCAGGGCAGAATATAGAACCGGACCGGCCGTACGGAACGTTTCCGCCGTGTCGATCCTTCAGTCCACCGCCACCATGACGTCGCTCGCCTTGATCACGGCGTAGGCGTTCTGGCCGGGAGCAAGGCCCAGGTCCTCGACCGCCCCGTTGGTGATCGCCGCGGTCACGATCTGGCCGCCCACGTCGATGCGGACATGGGCCGTGGTGGTTCCTTTCCTCACCTCGACGATCCTGCCCTTGAGCTGGTTGCGTGCGCTGAGCTTCATGCCTCGCTCCTGTGGGCCCGCCCGTGCCGCCCATTTACTGCGGAAGCGCCGGCGCGGCAAACCCGTGGCTGGCGAGGAGCGACTGTCCCTCGCGCGACAGGATGAACAAAGCGAGACGGTAGGCGCTCGCCGGCGCGTCGTTCATGACCGTGAGGCCGTAATCCGCGCCGACCGCAAGCGTCTCGGGCAAGGCGACGATCTGCTGTCCGGCATTCTCCTTCTGCGCGGCGAGGGCATTGGTGCAGTAGGTGATGAACACGTCGGCGCGCCCTTCCGCGACGTGCCAGCCATAGACACTGCGTCCGCGCGGCGCCGGTGCGCTCGATGGCGCGCCGGTGAGCTGCAACGCCTTGGCCTCGAGCGTGGCACGGGCGCCGGCCTCGATCGCCTCCGCTCTGCGGAACATCTCGAAGGCATAATCCCCGGACGGATCGGCTTTCGGGGTCGAGGTTGCGAGCTTGACGGCCGGATCGAGCATCACGTCCAGCAACGTGGCCGTCGTGACGGCGAGGCCGGGCCGCGCGAGCGCACACAGGCGGTTGCGCGCAAACAGCACGACCGGACTGCTGCGGCCGGCTTTCGCCAGCGCGGCCGGGTGTTCCATGTTGGCGGATGCGAACACCGCGGCTTTCGCCCCGCCGCTGATCTCGTCCTTGAGCACTCCGGACGGGCCGTACGTCGCCTCGATCGCGTTTCCGGACGCGCGCTCGAACGCGGCGCTCACGTCGGTGAGCGCCGCGCGCAGGCTGCCGGCGGCATGCAGACGAACGGTCTCGGCCGCCAGCGCGGGTCCGCTCATGAGGAGCAATGCCGCGAGCGCACGGGCCGGCATCACGCGTTCGAGTCGACCGCGTTGGGGAAGAACAGCTGCTGGCCATCGATCTTGTAGTCGGCGATCGCCTTCTGCCCCTCGGGCGAGGTCAGCCAGTCGATGAACTGCTGCCCGAGGTCGGCCTTCACGTTGGGGTGCTTCTTCGGGTTCACCAGGATGACGCCGTATTGGTTGAACAGGCGCTTGTCGCCTTCCACCGCGATGACGAGATCCGACTTGTTCTTGAACGAGATCCAGGTGGCGCGGTCGGACAGAACGTAGGAGCCGGAGGCGGCGGCCGTATTGAGCGCCGCACCCATGCCCTGGCCGATCTCCTTGTACCAGGGGCCGAGCTTCTTCGCCTCTTTCTCGGCGGGGATGTCGACGCCCGCGACCTTCCAAAGCTTGAGCTCGGCTTGGTGCGTGCCCGACCTGTCGCCGCGCGAAATGAACGGGGCGCCCTTGGACTTGATCGCGGTCAGCGCCGCGACGATGTCGCGCGAGCCCTTGATGCCGGCGGGATCGCCCTTCGGCCCGATCAGCACGAAATCGTTGTACATCACCGGATGCCGCTTCACGCCGAAGCCCTCCGCGATGAACTTCTCCTCGGCCGGACGCGCATGCACGAACACGACGTCGGCATCGCCGCGGCGTCCGGTGTCGAGCGCCTGGCCGGTCCCTTGCGCGACCACCTTCACCTCGATGCCGGTCTTGGCCTTGAACAGCGGCAGGATGTGGCGGAATAGCCCGGAGTCCTGCGTCGACGTGGTCGACGACACGACGATCGATTTGTCCTGGGCCGCCGCCGGCGCGGCGATTGCCACGACGAGGGCCAGGGAGACGGGGGCCAGCAGGGTCAGTCGGCGGGTCAGCATCGTTGTCCTCCGGGGTTGTCGTTCAAAGCAGCAGGTCCCCGGCCAGGAACGTCGCCACGTCGGCGTTCGGCGGGGTCGAGAAGAAAACAGGCGAGGGGCCGGTTGCGAGCACGCGGCCGCGATGGAGCATCACGACGTCCGCAGCGAGGCGCCGCGCCGCGCCAAGGTCATGCGTGGTCATCACCACCTTGATGCCGCGCGCCGCCACGGCGCGGATGACTTCCTCCACCGACTTGGTGGCGGCGGGATCGAGGCTGGCGGTGGGCTCGTCGAGCAGCAGTACCGTCGGATCGCGCGCCAGCGCCCGTGCGAGCGCGAGCCGCTGCTGCTCGCCGCCGGAGAGGCGGCGCGCGGGCCGCTCGCCAAAAGCCTCGAGCCCGACCAGCGCAAGCAACTCGGCCGTACGCTTCGCGTGCGCGGCGCGCGGGATGTGGGCCGCGCGCAGCGCATATCGCAGGTTCGCCGCAGCGCTTCGGCGCAGCATGGTCGGGCGCTGGAACACGATCGCGAGCCGTTCCGGCACGGCGTCTCGCGTGCCCCAGGCGATGCACCCCCGGGTGGCGACGAGCAGGCCCGACAGGATACGCAGCAACGTGGTCTTGCCCGACCCGTTCGGGCCGATCACCACGGTTGGGCCGCCGGACGGGATCGCGAGCGAGACATCGTGCAGAATGTGCGACGCGCCGGCGCTGAAGCCGACATTCTCGAGGACGATCGGGAGATCTGACGTCGGTCCGCGCATGGTCATCCCGCGATCCGCTCGCCCGCGACACGCGCCATCCACGCCACGGCGTTGATCACGACCACGATGGCGATCAGCACGATGCCGAGGCCGACCGCGAGCGGCAGGTCGCCCTTGGAGGTCTCCAGGGCAATCGCGGTGGTCATCGTGCGGGTGAACCCTTCGATGTTGCCGCCCACGATGATGATGGCGCCCACCTCCGCCGCCGCCCGGCCGAAACCGGCGAGCAGCGTGGTCACGAGACTGAACCGCGCGTCCCAGATGAGCGTCGCCACGCGGCCCGCGGGACCCACGCGCATGGCGGTGAGTTCATCCCGGTATTCGGCCCAGAGGTCCTCGACGGTCTGACGCGTCAGCGCCGCGATGATCGGCGTCACCAGCACCGCCTGCGCGATCACCATCGCCTGCGGCGTGAACAGGATACCCCACGATCCGAGCGGGCCCGAGCGCGACAGCGCCAGGAAGACGACCAGTCCGACGACAACCGGCGGCAGGCCCATGAGCGCGTTGAGCAAGACGATGACGCCATCGCGGCCGCGAAACCGCGTCAGCGCGATCAGCGCGCCGAACGGGATGCCGATCAGGGCGGCGAAGAAGACCGCGCTCAGGCTGACGGCGAGGGAGAGCCGCACGATCTCCATCAGCGCCGGATCGGCGCTGAGCACGAGCGAAATTGCTGACGCGCCATCCGAATTGCCCATGGCGCGATATTGCGCAAATAGCTCCGGCGTGGTCAATTTCAGGAAGATTTGCAGACGAATGCAGTCATATGCCGGACCTTCTGACGACCGACGAGGCCGCTGATTATCTGCGCCTGTCCGAACGCAAGCTCTACGAGCTCGTCGCGCGCGGGGCCGTGCCGTGCACCAAAGTGACGGGGCGCTGGTTGTTTCCGCGCGGCGCGCTCGACCGCTGGGTGCTGGCCGGCATGGTGACGCCGCCAGGTCTCACGCCGGAGCGCGCGCCTCCGATCGTCGGCGGCAGCCACGATCCGCTGCTGGAGTGGGCGTTGCGCGAGAGCGGCTGCGGGCTCGCCAGCCTGCCCGAGGGCAGCGAGGCGGGGCTGCACCGGCTGGTGCGGCGCGAGGTTGCGGTCGCCGCAATCCATCTCCACCGGCTCGAGGGCGGCGATGAGCGCGCCAACCCCGACGCGGTGGCGCAGACCGCGGGGCTGCACGATGCGGTGGTCATCGCGTTTGCGCGGCGCGAGCAGGGGATTCTCGTCGCGCCGGGCAATCCGCTCGATCTGCGCGACATCCGCGCGGTCGTGCGGCAGCGGGCGCGCATCGCGCTGCGTCCTTCCGGTGCCGGCGCGCAGTTGCTGTTGCTGGCCCTGCTGGCTCAGGCCGAGGTGACAGTCGGTGAACTCAACGCGGTGAAGCCGGTGTGTCCGACCGGGCCGGACGTCGCCCAGGCCGTGCGCTCGGGCCGGGCCGACTGCGGCCTTGCGACGCGGGCGGTCGCGCGCGCTGCGGCGCTCGACTTCGTGCCGCTCGTCTGGGAGCATTTCGATCTGGTGCTGCGGCAGGGCGATTACTTCCTGCCGGCGGAGCAGACGCTGTTCCGCTTCCTGCGCTCCCCGGCCTTGGGCGAGCGGGCGGCCGAGTTTGGCGGATACGACGTCAGCGCAGTGGGCGAGGTCCGTCTGCCGAGTTAAGGCGCCACCTCAACCTGTCACATCAACCGCTCGATGTCGGCACGCGAAATCGCCTTCGATGTCCGGATGTAGCCGACCGCGATCTGCGCCTTCGGAGCGGACAGGCGCGCATATTTGTCGAAGAGGGCGTTGAGGTTGAGCGCCTTGGCCTGGGCGGGCACCGCGACCTTGAGCACGTCCTGCAGGTCGGGCCAGGACATACCGCCGGCCTTCCCAAGCGCGATGAGGCCCTCGGCGAGCCCCTGGCGGATGAGATCGTTGACCGATTTCGCGGGCACCTGACACAGCGCGGCGAGCGCCTCGATCAATTCCCCCGGCCGTCCGGCCTTCGTCGCCTGCATCACCCGCAGGCGCAGGCGCGCGAGATCGAGCGGGACGAGGTTCTTGGCCGGGGCGCTGGCGAGCACCGTCGGCACCGGCTGGCGCGCAACGCGCGCTGCGACGTTCGAGACCACCTGGGTGATGCGCGCGCGCATCTCGGGGGTGGCGCGCGCCAGGAGGCGCTGCCGGACGGTCTCGCTGGCCTGGCGGATGAGCTGATCGAAAACGTCCTGCGGCACGTCTGTGCGATCGGCCACCGCCTGCGTGAGCACGGGATCCTGCCGCGCGCGCTTGAGGACGGATTCGAACGTGTGGCGCGAGATGCGCGCGCCGGGATTCTCCGTGACCTTGCGCGCCACCTCGGGAGAGCCGCGCCCGAACAGCACGGCAGTGACCATCTCGCTGATGGTCTTGCGTCCGGCAATGGCGGAGAGGTGATGCTGGCTCTTGGTTTGCGCGATCTCGACGAGATCGGGGTCGGTCAGCACGGCCGATTTTTCCAGCACCGGGCCCGACACCGCGATGTCGTCGTTGCGCGACAGGCGGCCGATCACCCCAGCCGGGGCGTTGGGCACGGGAGCGAGGCGTTCGCTCAGCTCAATGAGCGCTTCCCGTTCGATCCGGTCGATCAGCCGCCCCATGACATCGTCGAAGATCGCGACGTGGTCGTCCGAAAGGGTCTTGGCTCCCGACAGAAACCAGTCCGTGACCTGCTGGAGCAGGCCAGCGAGTTGCGCTTGCGAGCGCTGGCTGAGGCTGGAGTCGAGTTCGGTAGCCCATTGATCTGCGTTCATTACCGGCCGCCCCTGACCGAGAAGCGGGAGGACCCCGCGATGCCGTGAGGTAACGGCCCTGATTGTGCTGGGGATTCGGCAACGAACGATTAAAGGGGGGCGTGATGGATAAAACGATTTTCAAATCAATTTCATAACCATGAATCCTCGCGCGTTGCTTGCGCGATAGGCCCCTTTCCGCCAAGGGCACCTGCCCTGTGCAGGTCGGTTGGGCGCACGTCCCGCCCTTCGTCCCGCCCCAAGCGCTGCGCAGCAGCGGGCCGAGGCGAGCGTCCGTCGCAAATCGCTCCGGCTGCACCTATTTTTCTGCTGTCGGGCGGATTCCGCCGTGTTATAAGCCGCGCCGCCGTGGCGGATGATCTGGCGAAGGTAATCCGGTTCGCCGTTGGGTCGCGCGCTGGAATCAACCGTCGGCGTGCGGTCGGATGCAAAACCGGGTGCACTTTTGTGCAATCGTGCGCCGACGCGGCGGGCCCGTCTGCCGGCCATCCGGTCCGTCCGCCGATTTAACCGTGGCGGGCGTGGCGGAATTGGTAGACGCGCTGGATTTAGGTTCCAGTGACGCAAGTCGTGGGGGTTCAAATCCCTCCGCCCGCACCATTCTCAAGACAAGAAACAAGAGCTTTACCCATGCAAGTCACCGAAACCCTGTCCGAGGGCCTCAAGCGCGAATTCAAGGTGGTCGTCGGCAAGAACGATCTGGAATCGCGCCTCGACAACCGGCTTGCTGAGATCAAGGACCGCGTTCGCCTCAACGGCTTCCGCCCGGGCAAGGTGCCGGTGGCGCACCTCAAGAAGGTCTATGGCCGCTCGGTGATGGCAGAGACCATCGAGGCCGTGGTGCGCGAGGCCAACGCCAAGATCGTCACCGACCACAACTTCAAGCTCGCCATGGAGCCGAAGGTCAACCTGCCTGAGGACCAGGCCGAGATCGAGAAGGTCGTGTCGGGAGATGCCGACCTCGCCTACACCGTGGCGCTGGAAGTGCTGCCGCCGATTCCGCTCGCCGACTTCAAGTCGATCAAGCTCGAGCGGCCGGTCGCCGAGGTCTCCGAGGAGGAGATCACCGACACCCTCAAACGGATCGCGGAGCAGGGCCGTCCCTACACGCCCAAGGGCGAGGGCGCGGCGGTCGAGGACGGCGACAAGGTGACGATCTCGTTCACCGGCACTCTCGACGGCAAGCCGTTCGAGGGCGGCACCGGCGAGGACGTCGGCGTCAATGTCGGCTCGAAGACCTTCATCCCGGGCTTCGAGGAGCAGCTCATCGGCATGAAGGCCGGAGACACGCGCACGGTGAAGGTGCGATTCCCGACCAATTATCTGTCCGAACAGCTCGCCGGCAAGGAAGCGGAGTTCGAGGTGACGGCGAAGTCGATCGAAGCGCCGGGCGAGGTGGTCATCGACGACAATCTCGCCAAGACGGTCGGCATGGAGTCGCTCGAGAAGCTGCGCGAGGTGGTCAAGGATCGCCTCACCCGCGACCACGCCGCCATGAGCCGCGCCAAGCTCAAGCGCCAACTGCTCGACCAGCTCGATGAACTGCACAAGTTCGAGGTGCCCCCGAGCATGGTCGAGGAGGAGTTCAACGCGGTGTGGAGCCAGGTGAAGGGCGACCTCGATGCCCAGAACCGCACCTTCGCCGACGAGGGTACGACGGAGGAGAAGGCGCAGGAGGACTACCGGCGCATCGCCAACCGCCGGGTGCGGCTCGGCCTCGTCCTCGCCGAGATCGGCGAAAAGAACAACATCAAGGTTCCGGACGAGGAACTGACCCGCGCTGTGGTCGAGCGCGCGCGCCAGTACCCCGGCCAGGAACAGCAGGTGTGGGATTTCTACCGCAAGAACCCGCAGGCGATGGCGCAACTGCGCGCGCCGCTGTTCGAGGAAAAGGTCGTCGACTTCATCTGCGAGCTGGCGACCGTGACCGACAAGCCGGTATCGCGCGAGGAATTGTTCAAGCAGGACGAAGAATCCGCGGCCGCATGAGGCGTTACGCCAGCGATTGTTCGTAAGCCGCTGACCGAACGGCATTCCGGCGATCTTAACCGCGAGGTCATTTCGCCGGTTTAAGCCAGCCGCCGATGCTAGTATGCGCCGAATCGCTCCGGCCGCGCGGTGCGCCGCGCTGCCGCCCGAGAGGCGGCGGCGATCTTGCCGCCACATTGCCGGGGCCATATCTGCCGTAATCGAGCCACAGCAACCCACAGGTCACAATCGATGCGCGACCCCTACGACACATACATGAACTACCTCGTCCCGATGGTGGTCGAGCAGACCAACCGCGGCGAGCGCGCCTACGACATCTATTCGCGCCTGCTCAAGGAGCGGATCATCTTCATCACCGGCCCGGTCGAGGATGGCATGGCCAGCCTCATCGTGGCGCAGCTTCTCTTCCTCGAGGCCGAGAACCCGAAGAAGGAAGTGTCGATGTACATCAATTCGCCGGGCGGCATCGTGACGTCCGGCATGGCGATCTACGACACGATGCAGTTCGTGCGCCCGGCCGTTTCGACGCTGTGCATCGGGCAGGCGGCCTCGATGGGCTCGCTGCTGCTCGCGGCCGGACATCCCGACATGCGCTTCTGCCTGCCGAACGCGCGCATCATGCTGCACCAGCCGTCCGGCGGCTTCCAGGGCCAGGCGACGGACATCATGCTGCACGCGCAGGAGATCCTGAACCTCAAGCGCCGGCTGAACGAGATCTACGTCAAGCACACGGGCCAGCCGCTCAAGAAGATCGAGGACGCGCTCGAGCGCGACATGTTCCTCACGGCCGATGGCGCCAAGGATTTCGGCGTGGTCGACCAGGTCATCAACAAGCGGCCGGAAGAGCTCGCCAAGGACTGATCGGGCGCAGGGCGGTGCCAGCCGCCTTGGCGCGCCCGCCATGCCATCGTACGCCCGCGCCGCAGCTAGGCGCGGGCGTTTTCATTTTCCTTCGAGCGTGTTCACGGGCTCCCAGTCCGGCCCGGGTGGATGCGCCGCCAGGGCGTGGGCGCGCTTGGCGAACAGGGTGGACGGCGGATCGTCTTCCGCAATACGGTCAAATGCTTGCGCCGCAGCTTTGAACTCCCGCTTGCGCCAACAGGCGAGCCCCTCGGCGTAGGCGGCCGCGCGTGCGGCGAGGTCCGGCGTCGCCTCGTCGGCGCGGGCGAGCGGCTCGTAAATCCGCACCGGCCGGCGACGGCCCTTGACCCGGATGGCGTCGAGTTCGCGCCAGAGAATGCCTGGACCTGCCCGTTCCACGGTCGCGTCCGCGGCCATGATCCTGCTCGCGAAGAACTTGTTGGCGCCCTCGAGTCGCGAGGCGAGGTTCACCGTGTCGCCCATCACCGTGTAGTTGAAGCGCCGGTGCGATCCGATGTTGCCGACCAGGACCTCGCCCGAATTGAGGCCGATGCGCTGGTCGAGCCGATGCCCGGCGAAGGACGCGGCCGTCCGGTTGAGGTCCTCGAGGCGTGAACGGCACGCGAGCGCGGCCTCGACCGCGTGACGGGCGTGATCGGGATCCTCGAGCGGCGCGCCGAACACCGCGACGATGGCGTCGCCGATGTACTTGTCGACGAAGCCGCCATGCGCCTCGATGATGTCGGTCATGGCGGTGAGGTATTCGTTCATCAGCGCGACGAGCTGCGGAGGCGTGAGCGTCTCGGAGAATGAGGAAAAGCCCGCGACGTCGGAGAAGAACACCGTGACCTCGCGGGTCTCGCCGCCGAGCGCGGGCAGCGTGTTGGCGCTGAGCATCTTGTCGATGACCGCCGGCGCGAGGTAGAGCGCGAAGCTGCGGCGCAGCAGGCGCTTGTCCTTGTCGGTCACGATGAAACGATACCCCACGGTGGCGGCGAGTGCGAGGAGCCCGAGCAGCAGCGGCTCCAGCAGCGGCAGGGCGAGCGCGTGCTGGAAGGCTGCGGTCGCGCCGGCCGTGAAGGCCACCGCGGCAGCGGCGTAGGCGGCGAGGGCGGCGACGGGCGCGAGCGCGAATCCGATGGTGACCGCCAGTGCGGCCGCCGCCGCGGTGATTGCGCCGGCGCCGAGAGGGCCGGTTTCGCGCAGCGCCTCGCCGCGCAGCAGGTTGTTCACGGCGGCGGCGTGGATATAGACGCCGGCAATGGAATCGCGCGCGAACGGGCCGGGCGGGCTCGCGGGGAGGGCGCAACGGACGGTGCGTGCACCTTCGGGTGCGGTGGCGAAGCGTTTCGAAGTGATCTTGCGGTCCTCGACGTCGAGCACGGCGCCCACCAGCACGACCTTGCCGGCGAATGTACGGCGGAAGAACTCCGCATCGCCGTTCTGAAGGCAGGCGCGCAGGTCGGCCAGCGAATAGGTCGGGATGTCATCGGCCCCGCCCTCGAAATTGACGGCCATGGTATTCGGGATGCGCGAGGGAATGGCGTAGCCGCCGAGGATCGTGGACCCGTCGGCGTGCAAGACCGGGCGCGTGCGCAGGGCGCGGGCGGCGAGCTCGACCGCAAACGAGGGCTGCGCCACGCCATCCACGGTCAGGGTGACGGGAATGCGCCGCACGATGTCGTCGGGGTCGTTGTGGTAGTTGAGGGCGCGCAGGTTGCGCTGGCCCCCGACTGCGACCCGCTGACCCGGAGAGGGCACGATCGGCTGGTCGCCATGCTGAACCTGGCCGAGCACCAGCTTGTCCGCGCGTGCCACCAGAGCGAGCGCCCGCAGGTAATCGCGATCGAAGCCGCGCACGCGGGCCCCCAGCGTGTCCTCGCCGATGGGAATTTCCGATTGCTCGATCGAGGTCGGGAAGACGACGTCGAAGCCGACCACCTTGGCGTCCGCCGCGGCGACGGCCGTGAGCACGCGCCCGATCTCCCGCGTCCAGGTCACTTGCGGCGTGCCGGCGAAGGGCGGGGTGCGATGCGTTTCCTCGTCGAGCGCGATCACCACGGCGGGCGACGCCGCCGGCGCATGACGATCGCCGAAGGTGCGCCAGCGCAGCGCGGTCAGGACGTCGATCGAGAGGCCCCGCATGCCGTCGAGACCGGGGGCAGCGCCTGCAAGCCCGGCGAGCGCTGTGACCGCAAGGGCGAACACCACGTCGCGGGAGCGGATGCGCGCCATGCTCTCAGCTGCCGCCCGCGCCGCCGTCAGCCGGCGGGCTGGAGCCGCAGCAGTCGACCGGCGGCCGGCGTTCGCCCGGACTGCGCCTTGGAATCGATCTGGAACAGCACCTGCACGGATCCAGCAGTGGCACGATAGAGCCCGCCCGGGGCGAGGGCCTTGTTGTCCTGGGCGAAGTCGTAGAAGGCGCCGCGCACCAGCGGAAGCTTGTCATGCGCAAGTTCGTAGCGCTCGCCCGGCTTGTCCACGCGCTCGATGACGACGGTACCTTTGCGCACTTCGACGAGTGGGGAGAGGCCGTGCAGCGTGAACTGCGGACGGGGCCGCGCCTTCGCCTGGCGCGGTGCCTCGCGGAACACCATCGCGCCGCTCTTGCTGGCGAGTTCCGCGGTGAGCTGCATCTTCGCCGCGTCGCACGCGACTTTCGTGCGCTCGGCCTTGCCGTCCTGGACCTCGCTCTGCTCGGTTCCGATGGTCACCGTTCCGCCTGAGATGGTCTCCCTCCAGCAGGACTTCAGGTAGCCCAGCACGAGCTTGCCTGACGGTCCGAGCCTGATCACCTTGCCGGGAGAGACGTAGTCCATCAGCTCGACGCCGGCCGCGGCGTCGCTGACATCCTCCACGATGGCCGATGGTGCCTGGGCAACAGCCGCTGATGTCGTGAGCAACAGCGCCGCAGCCGCGGCGATCCACCCGCTGCGCATGATGCAATTCCCCCGTGAGGCGGTGCTGGGACGCAGCCTAGCAGATTGCGAACGGTATTTGGCCACAGGCTCCCGCGTGACGGCCCTCGCCGGACCTTCGCAATCGCGTGAGGGACGCCGGCCTGGAACCCTTTTTGCTTGTTTTCTAAGGTGGAAGGGATGGAAGTTGTTGCGAAGTCGATTATGTGTGTTGTCCCCAGCTTCCCCCGCATCGATGGAGATGTCGGCGCGCCGTCAATTGCGGCGAGTTGGCGGCGCGCGGAAACCTCGGGAACGGCTATGCGCTTGGAAATGTTATCGTTAATGGAATGTTGATCCGCGACAGGCTAGCATGGTTCGCTAGAATCGACTGATTCAAAGCGGGGCAAAACAGCGATAGGTGTGGTTTTGGCGCTACGGATTCTTGAGAATAGCCTGAGTATGATCGGTCGAAATCGTGGTCCCGCGGCAGCGCGGTTGGTGGAGAGCTAGAATGAGCAAAGTCAGCAGCAGCGACTCCAAGAACACCCTCTATTGCTCGTTCTGCGGCAAGAGCCAGCATGAAGTGCGCAAGCTCATCGCCGGCCCCACCGTGTTCATCTGCGATGAGTGCGTCGAGCTGTGCATGGACATCATCCGCGAGGAGAACAAGTCCTCGCTGGTGAAGTCGCGCGACGGCATCCCGACCCCGAAGGAGATCCGCAAGGTTCTCGACGACTACGTGATCGACCAGGATCACGCCAAGAAGGTCCTCTCGGTCGCCGTGCACAACCACTACAAGCGGCTCAATCACCAGACCAAGCACAACGACGTCGAGCTGGCGAAGTCGAACATCCTGCTGATCGGGCCGACCGGCTCGGGCAAAACGCTGCTCGCCCAGACGCTCGCGCGCATCCTGGACGTGCCGTTCACCATGGCCGACGCCACGACGCTCACCGAAGCCGGCTATGTCGGCGAGGACGTCGAGAACATCATTCTCAAGCTGCTGCAGTCGGCCGACTACAACGTCGAGCGGGCGCAGCGCGGCATCGTCTATATCGACGAGATCGACAAGATCTCCCGCAAGTCGGACAACCCCTCGATCACCCGCGACGTGTCGGGCGAGGGCGTCCAGCAGGCGCTGCTCAAGATCATGGAAGGCACCATCGCCTCGGTCCCGCCGCAGGGCGGCCGCAAGCATCCGCAGCAGGAGTTCCTGCAGGTCGACACGACGAACATCCTGTTCATCTGCGGCGGCGCCTTCTCGGGCCTGGAGAAGATCATCTCCGCCCGCGGCCGTTCGACCTCGATCGGCTTCGGCGCCAAGGTGATGGCTCCCGAGGACCGTAAGCAGGGCGAGATCTTCCGTAACGTGGAGCCGGAAGACCTGCTCAAATACGGGCTCATCCCCGAGTTCGTCGGCCGTCTGCCGGTGGTCGCGACGCTCGAGGATCTCGACGAGGCCGCGCTCAAGCGCATCCTGATGGAGCCGAAGAACGCGCTGGTGAAGCAGTATCAGCGCCTGTTCGAGATGGAATCGATCGAACTCGCGTTCGCCGACGAGGCCCTGAGCTCGATCGCGCGCAAGGCCATCGAGCGAAAGACCGGCGCCCGCGGGCTGCGGTCGATCATGGAAGGCATCCTGCTCGACACCATGTTCGAACTGCCGAGCCTCGAGGGCGTGGAAGAGGTGGTCATCTCGAAGGAGGTGGTGGAGGGTACGGCGCGTCCGCTGTACATCTACGCCGACCGCTCGAGCGACGCCGGGGCCCCGGCTTCGGCCTAACGCCGCCGCAACGTGTCAACGACATACCTGCCAAGCTGCCAGCCCCGCCCAAAAGGCGGGGCTATTTCTTTGATTTTCCAAGCGGACTTGACACCCCACAGGGCTGTAGCCACCTAATGAAAGCTGTGATTGTGTGAGTCCAGCGCCTACGCTGATCTTCGGGACCGGAATTTCTGGGGTACCGCTTCCGCGGTTTCGAGTTTTCACCGGGTCCGAGCCACCTTGCACTTCTCCGCGGCGATGCCAGGCGTGTCGGGGGGAAGGGGCACAACAACAGGATCTGGGTCATGACAAGCCCTTCTAAGCCCAAGACGCTGCCGCCCGCCGGCGAGCAGCGGACCTACCCGGTGTTGCCGCTGCGCGACATCGTGGTGTTCCCGCACATGATCGTGCCGCTGTTCGTGGGCCGCGAAAAGTCGATCCGCGCCCTCGAAGAGGTCATGCGCTCCGACACATACATCCTGCTGGCGACCCAGAAGAACGCCTCCGACGACGATCCGGGAACGGACGCGATCTACGAGGTGGGCACGCTCGCCAACGTGCTGCAGCTTCTCAAGCTGCCCGATAATACGGTGAAGGTCCTGGTCGAGGGCGTCGAGCGCGCGAAGGTCGTGCGCTACGGCGATCGCACGGACTATTACGAGGCGACCGCGGAGCTGTTCGTCGATGAGCTCGGCGAGCAGGTCGAAGCCGAAGCGCTCGCGCGATCGGTCGTCAACGAGTTCGAGAACTACGTCAAGCTCAACAAGAAGGTGTCGCCGGAAGTCGTCGGCGTGGTCCAGCAGATCGAGGATCACAAGCGGCTGGCGGACACCGTCGCGTCGCATCTCGCGATCAAGATTCCCGACAAGCAGGCCGTGCTCGAAACGCCGACCGTCACGGGGCGCCTGGAGAAGGTGCTCGCGATGATGGAGAGCGAGGTCTCGGTCCTGCAGGTCGAGAAGCGCATCCGCACACGCGTGAAGCGCCAGATGGAGAAGACGCAGCGCGAGTACTACCTCAACGAGCAGATGAAGGCGATCCAGAAGGAACTCGGCGACGAAGACGGCCGGGACGAGGTCGCCGAGCTCGAGGAGAAGATCAAGAAGACCAAGCTGTCGAAGGAAGCCCGCGAAAAGGCGATGCACGAGCTCAAGAAGCTCCGGCAGATGTCGCCGATGTCGGCGGAAGCCACCGTCGTGCGCAACTACCTCGACTGGCTGCTCTCGATCCCGTGGAACAAGAAGTCGAAGATCAAGAAGGACCTGCCGCATGCGCAGGAGATCCTCGACCACGACCATTACGGGCTCGAGAAGGTCAAGGAGCGCATCATCGAGTATCTCGCGGTGCAGAGCCGCGCGAACAAGCTGACCGGTCCGATCCTGTGCCTCGTCGGCCCGCCCGGCGTCGGCAAGACCTCGCTCGGCAAGTCGATCGCGAAGGCGACCGGACGCGAGTTCGTGCGCGTGTCGCTCGGCGGCGTGCGTGACGAGGCCGAGATCCGCGGTCACCGGCGCACCTACATCGGCTCGATGCCCGGCAAGATCATCCAGTCGATGCGCAAGGCCAAGACCTCGAACCCGCTGTTCCTCCTCGACGAGGTGGACAAGATGGGCGCCGATTTCCGCGGCGACCCGTCCTCGGCGCTGCTCGAGGTTCTGGATCCCGAGCAGAACACCACGTTCAACGACCACTACCTCGAGGTGGACTACGATCTGTCCAACGTGATGTTCATCACGACGGCGAACACGCTCAACATCCCGCCGCCGCTGATGGACCGCATGGAGATCATCCGGATCGCGGGCTACACCGAGGACGAGAAGGCGGAGATCGCGCGCAAGCACCTCATCCCGAACGCGCTGGCCAAGCACGGCCTCGACGCCAAGGAATGGTCGATCGACGACGACGCGCTGATGCTGCTGATCCGCCGCTACACGCGGGAAGCGGGCGTGCGCAACCTCGAACGTGAGATCTCGACGCTCGCCCGCAAGGCGGTGAAGGAGCTCATGCTGTCGAAGAAGAAGACGGTGAAGGTCACCGTCGACAACATCTCCGACTACCTGAGCGTTCCGAAGTTCCGCTACGGCGAGATCGAATCGGAGGATCAGATCGGCGTGGTGACCGGACTGGCGTGGACCGAGGTCGGCGGCGAGCTGCTGACGATCGAAGGCACGATGATGCCCGGCAAGGGCCGCATGACCGTCACGGGCAACCTGCGCGACGTCATGAAGGAGTCGATCTCCGCGGCCGCGTCCTACGTGCGCTCGCGGGCGATCACCTTCGGCATCGAGCCGCCGCTGTTCGACAAGCGCGACATCCACGTGCACGTGCCGGAGGGGGCGACCCCGAAGGACGGTCCGTCGGCGGGCGTCGCCATGGTGACTGCGATCGTGTCGGTGATGACGGGCATTCCGGTGCGCCGCGACGTCGCCATGACCGGCGAGATCACGCTGCGCGGCCGCGTGCTGCCGATCGGCGGCCTCAAGGAGAAGCTGCTCGCCGCGCTGCGCGGCGGCATCAAGACGGTGCTGATCCCGGAGGAGAACGCGAAGGACCTCACCGACATCCCGGACTCGGTCAAGAGCAAGCTCGACATCGTGCCGGTGTCGCGGATGGACGAGGTCTTCGCCCACGCGCTCGTGCGCAAGCCCGAGCCGATCACCTGGGACGAGACCGCGGTCAAGGAAGCTCCGGCTGCCGCCGTCGAGGACGAAGGTCCCGGCCTGACCGCGCACTGAGCGGACACGCTCGGTTCCGAAACATCAACGGCGGCGCTTCGGCGCCGCCGTTTTGTTTTAAGCGGGATTTCTTCTGAGCGCGGTGGTGGGCGGTGACGGACTCGAACCGCCGACATCCTGCGTGTAAAGCAGGCGCTCTACCAACTGAGCTAACCGCCCGATCGGGTGTTTATCGCGCCGCCCGACGTGGGGCGCAAGGCGCCAGCGGCGGCATCCGTGTTGCGGCACGGGTTGCGCAACTGCGCGCAAAGTCCATTCCACAAAAGAAAATCCCGGCGCAAGGCTGCGCCGGGACAGAACCAGTCCAGGGCCGATCAGACGGCTTCCTTGAGCTCCTTGGCCGCGCGGAACGCGACCTTCTTGCTCGCCTTGATCTTGATCGGCTCGCCGGTCGCCGGGTTCCGGCCCATGCGGGCGGCGCGCTTGCGCACCTGCAGGATGCCGAAGCCGCCGATGCGGATGCGCTCGCCCTTCTTGAGATGCTTCACCATCATGCCCACGAGGTCGTTGAGCATGCCTTCGGCCTGCTTCTTCGAGATCTCGTGGTCGGCCGCCAGAGCGGCGGCGAGGTGTTTCAGCGTCACGGTTGGTGCAGTGGTCTTGGCCGCCATGGGCGCTCCTTTCGGTGAGTCGGATAACGCAGAACAGCCGGTGGCATATATGATTCTGGCGACTTGTCGCCACGCGAAATTCGAAAAAGCCCGATTTTTGTGGCTTTTTCGGGGGATCAGTCCAAGTTGTGCCCATTTGGCGGGGACAAACCCGCCCCTGTCTGTCCCAAAACCGGCCCCTGGGGGACTCGCCCCCATCCATTCACCGTCGAGGACAGGGCGGCGCGCCGGGCTTTGAGCTTTGCTTGACTTGCCCGGGGGTGCGGCCTATCTCACGGACCTCCCACGGCGACCGATCGTTCGGGGCGTTCGCGGGGGCGTAGCTCAGTTGGTCAGAGCGCTGCCCTGTCACGGCAGAGGTCGCGGGTTCGAGCCCCGTCGCTCCCGCCAGTTCACCGCCCGGGTGTCCTCGGCAATTTCCTCCCATCGCCGCGCGCGGCCGGCGCGCACTGACCGTCGCTACCGGCACCGGCGCGCAAATGCATTCCATGTCCGACGCGGGCTGTGACCGAGTTCCGCGGCCTCTCGACTGCGCGGAGCAAGATCATCCGCAGGCGGTTACAATCGCCGGTGAGGGCCGCGGGGCACATCGTGCGTAGCCGCGCGATGACGGTTGCGCACGTCGGGCGCAGGCCGCATGGGGTACGACGCGGCGGTTGTGCTTGCCCGGGCCCAACATATCTATCCGTCGAAGGCTTAGCGCAGCGCGCGCAGCGCAATTCGCCTCCTCTCCTGCAATCAGGCCAAGCTTGCGCGCCGCAGCCGCGCGTCGCCGACGCACATGAGGGATCGGCACGATACCGAATCGTCGCCGACTCTCGCGCCGGGCGCACCACCAATCGGTCTCGCCGTCGACAACAGTGGACAGAGCGGGAGGTACATTGGGGACACGGCTGCTTTCCCCGCCTGCGGCTTGCCACCCATGGTGCGCTGCGCTAAGCCTGCCCAAACCTGCATGGAACGAGTCTAACTCGTCGGCCATGGCTCATTTCACGTGAGTTTTCGGCGTCTTGACGGCCGCCGGCGGGTCGGCTGGCAGGTTTCCGGCGCGGGCGTCGTGTCCGCGGACGCAGGTAAGGGTCGGCAGGGCAAAGGTCGTATGAGCGGACTTCTGCAGGACTATCTTCCGCTGGTCGTGTTCCTCGGCGTCGCGCTCGTGATCGGGCTCGCGCTGCTGATCGCTCCGTTCATCGTCGCCTACCGCCAGCCCGATCCGGACAAGCTGTCGGCCTACGAATGCGGCTTCAACGCGTTCGACGACGCGCGCATGAAGTTCGACGTGCGCTTCTACCTCGTGTCGATCCTGTTCATCATTTTCGACCTCGAGGTCGCGTTCCTGTTTCCGTGGGCGGTGGCGTTCGATCAGCTCGGCCCGTTCGGCTTCTGGTCGATGATCGTGTTCCTGGCCGTTCTGACGATCGGCTTCATCTACGAGTGGCGCAAAGGCGCCCTGGAATGGGATTGAGCGCATGAGCGTGATTGCGCCTGCGAGCACCGGGATCCTCGACCCGCGCACCGGCAAGCCGGTCGGCGCCGACGATCCGTTCTTCCTGAACCTCAACGACGAGCTCGCCGACAAGGGCTTCCTCGTCACCACGGCCGACAACCTCGTCACCTGGGCGCGCACCGGCTCGCTCATGTGGATGACGTTCGGCCTCGCGTGCTGCGCGGTCGAGATGATGCAGATGTCGATGCCGCGCTACGACGCCGAGCGCTTCGGCTTCGCGCCGCGCGCCTCGCCCCGCCAGTCCGACGTGATGATCGTCGCCGGCACACTGACCAACAAGATGGCCCCCGCGCTGCGCAAGGTCTACGACCAGATGCCGGAGCCGCGCTACGTCATCTCGATGGGGTCCTGCGCCAACGGCGGCGGCTACTACCACTATTCGTACTCCGTGGTGCGCGGCTGCGACCGCATCGTGCCCGTGGACATCTACGTGCCGGGCTGCCCGCCGACCGCCGAGGCGCTGCTCTACGGCGTCATGCTGCTGCAGAAGAAGATCCGCCGCGTCGGCACGATCGAGCGCTGAGACAGGTACGTTGACATGGACAAGCTCGCCGAACTCGGTGCGACCATCGCGGGAGAGCTGCCCGGCGCCGTCACCGGCCACGAGATCGCCTTTGGCGAGCTGACGCTGACCGCGAACGCCGCCGACATCGTGCGGGTGGTGCGGTTCCTGCGTGACGACCCGCGCTGCGAGTTCCGCTGCATCATCGACATCACGGCAGTCGACTGGCCTTCGCGCGAGAAACGCTTCGACGTCGTCTACCACTTCCTGTCGCCGACCCGGAACGCACGCGTGCGCGTCAAGATCGAGACCGACGAGGCAACGCCGATCACCTCGATCATCGAGGTGTTTCCAGGGGCCGACTGGTTCGAGCGCGAGATGTACGATCTCTATGGCGTGCTGATCACCGGCCACCCTGACATGCGCCGGCTGCTCACCGACTACGGCTTCGACGGCTATCCGCTGCGCAAGGATTTCCCGCTCACGGGCTTCGTCGAGGTGCGCTGGGACGATCAGGCGAAGCGCGTCGTCTACGACAAGGTGCGGCTCGCACAGGAGTTCCGTTCGTTCGACTTCCTGTCGCCCTGGGAAGGCACCGACTACGTGCTGCCGGGCGACGAAAAGGCGAAGTAGGCCAATGCCCGAGACATCGCTCCGCAACTTCACCATCAACTTCGGACCGCAGCATCCTGCGGCCCACGGAGTGCTGCGCCTCGTGCTCGAGCTCGACGGCGAGGTGGTCGAGCGCGTCGATCCGCATATCGGCCTCCTGCATCGCGGCACCGAGAAGCTGATCGAGCACAAGACCTACCTGCAGGCGATCCCGTACTTCGACCGGCTCGACTACGTCGCGCCGATGAACCAGGAGCACGCGTTCTGCCTGGCGGCGGAAAAGCTGCTCGGCATCGATGTGCCGCGCCGGGCGCAGCTCATCCGCGTGCTCTACTCGGAGATCGGCCGGCTGCTCTCGCACCTGCTCAACGTCACCACGCAGGCGATGGACGTCGGCGCGCTCACCCCGCCGCTGTGGGGCTTCGAGGAGCGCGAGAAGCTGATGATGTTCTACGAGCGCGCGTCCGGCTCGCGCATGCACGCGGCCTATTTCCGCGTGGGCGGCGTGCACCAGGATCTGCCGCCCAAGCTGGTCGACGACATCGAGGCATTCTGCGATCCGTTCCTCGCCGTCTGCGACGATCTCGAGACGCTGCTGACCGACAATCGCATCTTCAAGCAGCGCAACGTCGACATCGGCGTGGTGAAGCTCGAGGACGCCTGGGCGTGGGGGTTCTCGGGCGTGATGGTGCGCGGCTCGGGCGCGGTCTGGGACCTGCGCAAGGCGCAGCCCTACGAGTGCTACGCCGAGATGGATTTCGACATTCCGATCGGCAAGAACGGCGATTGCTACGACCGCTATTGCATCCGCATGGAGGAGATGCGCCAGTCCGTGCGCATCATGAAGCAGTGCATCGCCAAGCTGCGCGCAAGCGACGGGCAGGGCCCGGTGAGCGTGCAGGACAACAAGATCGTGCCGCCCAAGCGCGGCGAGATGAAGCGCTCGATGGAAGCGCTCATTCATCACTTCAAGCTCTACACGGAAGGATTCCACGTGCCGGCGGGCGAAGTGTACGCGGCGGTCGAAGCGCCCAAGGGCGAGTTCGGCGTCTATCTCGTCGCCGACGGCACCAACAAGCCGTACAAGTGCAAGATCCGCGCGCCCGGCTTTGCGCACCTGCAGGCGATGGACTTCCTGTGCCGCGGCCACATGCTCGCGGACGTGTCGGCGGTGCTCGGCTCGCTCGACATCGTGTTCGGGGAGGTCGACCGATGAGCGTACGCCGTCTCGCCCCGCCCGAACTGCAGCCCGACAGCTTCGCCTTCACTGAGGAGAACCTCGCCTGGGCGAAGAAGCAGATCGCGAAGTATCCGGAAGGGCGCCAGCAATCGGCGGTGATCCCACTGCTGTGGCGCGCGCAGGAGCAGAACGGCGGGTGGCTGTCGCAGAAGGCGATCGAGGCGGTGGCCGGCCTGCTCGGCATGGCCTACATCCGCGTGCTCGAGGTTGCGACCTTCTACACGATGTTCCTGCTGCAGCCGGTCGGCAAGAAGGCGCATGTGCAGGTCTGCGGCACGACGCCGTGCATGCTGCGCGGCGCCGGCGACCTCATCAAGGTCTGCCAGGAGCGCATCCATCACGACCCGTTCCACGTCTCGGCCGACGGCAACTTCTCCTGGGAAGAGGTCGAGTGCCTGGGCGCCTGCGTGAATGCGCCGATGGTCCTGATCTGGAACGACGCCTACGAGGACCTCACCGCGGAAAGCTTCGAGAGGGTGCTCGACGGGTTTGCCGAAGGCCACCCTCCCGCGCCTGGCCCGCAGATCAAGCGGCAGTTCTCCGCGCCGGTTGGCGGCCCGACGACGCTGACCGATCCGGGCCTCTACACCAAGCCCAAGACGAGCGGAGCGCCGCTCACCGACGCCGCGGCCAAGAAGCCCGGCGCGGCCGCCAATGTGCGCGACGCGGCGGTGCCGAAGCCGCCCGTCGCCGACAGCTCTGATCCGAGGCGTTGATGCTCGCTGACAAGGACCGCATCTTCACCAATCTCTACGGCCTGCAGGACCGCAGCCTCGCCGGCGCACGGACGCGCGGCGCTTGGGACGGCACCAAGGCGATCCTGGAGAAGGGGCGCGACGCCATCATCAACGAGGTGAAGGCCTCCGGCCTGCGCGGCCGCGGCGGCGCGGGCTTCCCGACCGGACTGAAGTGGTCGTTCATGCCCAAGCAGTCGGACGGGCGGCCACACTATCTCGTCGTCAATGCCGACGAGTCCGAGCCGGGGACCTGCAAGGACCGCGAGATCATGCGCCACGACCCGCACCTGCTGGTCGAGGGCTGCCTGATCGCCGGCTTCGCCATGGGCGCCAACGCCGGCTACATCTATGTGCGCGGCGAGTTCATCCGCGAGCGCGAGCGTCTGCAGGCGGCGGTGGACGAGGCCTACGAGGCAAAGCTCATCGGCAAGAACAACGTGCACGGATGGGACTTCGATCTCTATGTGCACCACGGCGCCGGCGCCTACATCTGCGGCGAGGAAACCGCGCTGCTGGAAAGCCTCGAGGGCAAGAAGGGCCAGCCGCGTCTCAAGCCGCCGTTCCCGGCCAACATGGGCCTCTACGGCTGCCCGACCACGGTCAACAACGTCGAGACGATCGCACAGGTGCCCGACATCATGCGGCGCGGCGCGGCTTGGTTCTCCTCGATCGGCCGCCCCAACAACACCGGCACCAAGCTGTATTCGATCTCCGGCCATGTCGAGCGGCCGTGCACGGTCGAGGACGCCCTCGGGACCCCGCTGCGCGAACTGATCGAGCGTCACGCCGGCGGCGTGCGCGGCGGCTGGGACAACCTGCTCGCGGTCATTCCGGGCGGCTCGTCGATGCCGCTCGTTCCGGCGAACCAGTGCGATCCGCTGCCGATGGACTTCGACGGCTGCCTCGCGGTGAAGTCGAGCCTGGGCACCGCCGCCATCATCGTGATGGACAAGACCACCGACATCATCCGCGCGATGGCGCGCATCTCGTACTTCTACAAGCACGAGAGCTGCGGCCAGTGCACGCCCTGCCGCGAAGGCATGGGGTGGATGTGGCGGGTGCTCACGCGCATGGCCGAGGGCCGCGCGCAGAAGCGCGAGATCGACATGCTGTTCGAGGTGACGAAGCAGATCGAAGGCCACACGATCTGCGCCTTCGGCGACGGCGCCGCCTGGCCGGTGCAGGGCCTGTTGCGACACTTCCGTCCCGAGATCGAGCGGCGTATCGACGAGTACACCCGCCGCGCCGACCAGCTCGGCGTGCGCGACCCGGTGCCGGAGGCTGCGGAGTAGGTGATGCAGCCGGCCAACCACCACCTCGCCGAGTTCAACATCGCGCGCATCCGCTTTCCGCTGGACGATCCGCGCATGGCGGAGTTCGTCGACAACGTCGATCGCGTGCACCGCGTGGCCTCGCAGATCGAGGGTTTCGTGTGGCGGCTGCAGGATGAGACCGGGCACGCCATGAACATCCGCGTCTATGACGACGAGACGATCCTGCCCAACCTGACGGTGTGGGAGAACGTCGAGGCACTCGAGCGCTTCGTCTGGCAGACGGTGCACGGGCGGTTCTTCAAGCGGCGCGAGGAGTGGTTCGCGAAGATCGAGAACCCGCTGGTGCTGTGGTGGATTCCGGCGGGCTACCGTCCGCCGATGTCGGAAGGCGAGGAACGCCTCAACCACTATCGCCAGCATGGTTCGACCGACTACGCCTTCGGCTGGGAGCGCCTGCCGGGCGCCAAGCTGTGGCGGGCGGCGCATGGCACGAGAGCGAGCGAGCACGCGGCATGAGCAAGATTATCGTCGACGACATCGAGATCGACGTTCCGCCGGAGTACACGCTGCTGCAGGCCTGCGAGGCCGCCGGCGCCGAGATCCCGCGCTTCTGCTTCCACGAGCGCCTGTCGATCGCAGGCAACTGCCGCATGTGCCTCGTCGAACTGTCGGGCTCGCCCAAGCCGGTGGCGTCGTGCGCCTGGGCCGTGCGCGACTGCCGTCCGGGCCCGAAAGGCGAGCCGCCCGTCGTGAAGACGCGCTCGCCTATGGTGAAGAAGGCGCGCGAAGGCGTGATGGAGTTCCTGCTGATCAACCATCCGCTCGACTGCCCGATCTGCGATCAGGGCGGCGAGTGCGACCTGCAGGACCAGGCGATGGCCTACGGCGTCGACGCCAGCCGGTTCCAGGAGAACAAGCGCGCCGTCGAGGACAAGTACCTCGGCGTGCTGGTGAAGACATCCATGAACCGCTGCATCCAGTGCACGCGCTGCGTCCGCTTCTCGACGGAAGTCGCGGGCGTGCCGGAGCTCGGCGCGATCGGCCGCGGCGAGGACATGGAGATCACGACTTATCTCGAACGCGCGATGACCTCGGAGCTGCAGGGCAACGTCGTGGACCTCTGTCCGGTCGGCGCGCTGACCTCGAAGCCTTATGCGTTCGTCGCGCGTCCCTGGGAGCTCGGCAAGACCGAGACCATCGACGTCATGGATGCGCTGGGCTCGGCGATCCGCGTGGACGCGCGCGGCCGCGAAGTCATGCGCATCCTGCCGCGCATCAACGACGACGTGAACGAGGAGTGGATCTCCGACAAGACCCGGCATGTGGTCGACGGTCTGCGCACGCAGCGGCTCGACCAGCCCTATGTGCGCGAGGGCGGGCGGCTGCGGCCGGCGACCTGGGGAGAAGCCTTCGCCGCGATTGCCGCCAAGGTGAAGAGCACGTCGCTAGTGCGCATCGGCGCGATCGCCGGCGATCTCGCCAGCGTCGAGGAGATGTTCGCGCTCAAGGACCTGATGACGCGGCTCGGCGTGAAGAACATCGACTGCCGGCAGGACGGCACCAAGCTCGATCCGGCGTGGGGCAGGGCGGGCTATCTGTTCAATGCCACCATCGCCGGCATCGAAAAGGCCGACGCGCTGCTGATCGTCGGCTCCAATCCGCGGCGCGAGGCGCCCGTGCTCAATGCCCGCATCCGCAAGCGTTGGCGCGCCGGCAAGTTCCCGGTGGGCGTGATCGGCGAGCGCGCGAACCTCACCTACGACACGACGTATCTGGGCGCGGGCCCGGAGACGCTGGCAGAGATCGCGGCGGGGGCGCATGCCTTCGCCAAGACGCTGCGCGAGGCCGAGCGCCCGCTGATCCTGATCGGTCAGGGCGCATTGGCGCGGCCCGACGGCGCGGCGGTCGCGTCGCTCGCAGCAAAGGCCGCAATCGAGATGGGCGCGGTCAAGGACGGCTGGAACGGCTTTAGCGTGCTGCACACCGCGGCGGCGCGGGTCGGCGGGCTCGACGTCGGTTGCGTGCCCGATCAGGGTGGGCTGCGCGCAAGCGAGATGGCGGCCTACGGCACGCTCGATCTGGCGTTCCTCCTGGGCGCCGATGAAATCGAGATCGGACGGGGCGCATTCGTGGTCTACATCGGCACGCATGGCGACCGCGGCGCACATCGTGCCGACGTGATCCTGCCGGGCGCGGCCTACACCGAGAAATTCGGGACCTACGTCAACACCGAAGGCCGGGTGCAGATGGCGAGCCGCGCCGTGTTCCCCCCTGGTGATGCGCGCGAGGACTGGGCGATCCTGCGCGCCCTGTCGGAGCGGCTAGGGCACAAGCTGCCATACGATTCACTGCCACAATTGCGCGCGGCCATGTTCAAGGCCCATCCCCACCTGCAGCGGCTGGACGAGATCGCCGCGGGCGATCCCGCCGATATCCGCAAGCTGGCGGGGCTCGGCGGCACTCCCGAGAAGGCGGCGTTCCGTTCGGCGGTCCGGGATTTTTACCTGACCAACCCGATCGCGCGGGCATCCGCCGTGATGGCCGAATGTTCGGCGCTGGCGGAAGGCGCCACCACCCTGACGGCGGCGGAGTAAACGATGGAAGAGCTCTGGACCGGATACATCTGGCCACTGATCGTGATGCTGGCGCAGAGCGTGCTGCTGCTGGTGGTGCTGCTCGTCGCCATCGCCTACGTGCTCTATGCCGACCGCAAGATCTGGGCGGCGGTGCAGATCCGGCGCGGCCCCAACGTGGTCGGTCCGTGGGGCCTGCTGCAGTCGTTCGCCGATCTTCTCAAGTTCGTGGTCAAGGAGCCGATCATCCCGGCCGGCGCCAACAAGGGCGTGTTCCTCTTGGCGCCGCTCGTCACCTGTGTCCTCGCGCTCGCCGCCTGGGCGGTGATCCCGGTCGACGTCGGCTGGATGATCGCCGACATCAACGTCGGCATCCTGTACATCTTCGCGATCTCCTCGCTCATGGTCTACGGCGTGATCATGGCCGGCTGGGCGTCGAACTCGAAATATCCGTTCTTGGCGGCGCTACGCTCGGCCGCGCAGATGGTGTCCTACGAGGTCTCGATCGGCTTCGTGATCATCACGGTGCTGCTGTGTGTCGGATCCCTCAACCTGAGCGACATCGTCCAGGCGCAGAACGGCAGCTACGGCCTGTTCAACTGGTACTGGCTGCCGCTGTTCCCGATGTTCGTGATCTTCTTCATCTCGGCACTGGCCGAGACGAACCGTCCGCCCTTCGATCTCGTGGAGGCGGAATCGGAGCTCGTCGCCGGCTTCATGGTCGAGTATGGCTCGACCCCGTACATGCTGTTCATGCTGGGCGAGTACGTGGCGATCGCAACCATGTGCGCCATGTGCACGATCCTGTTCCTCGGCGGCTGGCTGCCACCGTTCCCCGTGGCGCCGTTCACCTGGATTCCCGGCGTGATCTGGTTCACGCTCAAGACGCTGTTCGTGTTCTTCATGTTCGCCCTGGTGAAGGCGTTCGTTCCTCGTTATCGCTACGACCAATTGATGCGTCTCGGCTGGAAGGTCTTCCTGCCGATCTCCATCGCCATGGTCGTGATCGTCGCCGGCGTCCTGCAGTACATCGGGCCGGCGGTGAAATGAGCATGATCCCGAAAAGCGGTCTCCGGCTCTCGGGCAAAGTCATGCTCCAATGGATGAGTTGGATGCCATGAGACTCGATCGCGCGGCGCGCGCCCTCTTCCTCTGGGAATTCGTGCAGGCCATCGGCCTGTCGATGCGCTATTTCTTCAAGCCGAAGCCGACCATCAACTATCCGTTCGAGAAGAACCCGATCTCGCCGCGCTTCCGCGGCGAGCACGCGCTGCGCCGCTATCCGAACGGGGAGGAGCGCTGCATCGCCTGCAAGCTGTGCGAGGCGATCTGTCCGGCGCAGGCGATCACGATCGAGGCCGGCCCGCGCCGCAACGACGGCACGCGCCGCACGACCCGCTACGACATCGACATGGTGAAGTGCATCTACTGCGGACTGTGCCAGGAGGCCTGCCCGGTGGACGCGATCGTCGAAGGCCCGAATTTCGAATTCGCGACCGAAACGCGCGAGGAGCTCTACTACGACAAGGAACGCCTGCTCGCGAACGGCGATCGCTGGGAGCGCGAGATCGCCCAGAACATTGCGCTCGACGCGCCCTACCGGTGACCGGCCGATGATCCTCCCAGCCCTGTTCTTCTACCTGTTCGCCGGGATTTGCGTGGCGTCGGCCTTCATGGTCATCGCCGCGCGGAACCCCGTGCACTCCGTGCTGTTCCTGATCCTCACCTTCGTGAACGCGGCCGCGCTGTTCCTGCTGCTCGGAGCCGAGTTCCTGGCGATGATCCTGATCGTCGTCTACGTCGGCGCCGTGGCGGTGCTGTTCCTGTTCGTTGTGATGATGCTTGACGTGGATTTCGTCGAGCTGCGCCAGGGGTTCCTCAACTACCTTCCGATCGGCGCCCTGGTTGGCGTGATCTTCCTGGTGGAACTCGTGCTGGTCGTCGGCGCGGCGGTGATCCAGCCTGGGACGCAGCGGGTCATCACCAACCCGATCGTGGCCAACGTCACCAATACGGAGGCCCTCGGCCTCGTGCTCTACACCCGGTACATCTATTTCTTCCAGGCGGCCGGCCTCGTACTGCTCGTCGCAATGGTCGGCGCGATCGTGCTGACGCTGCGTCACCGGGTTCGGGTCAAGCGCCAGAACATCTCCGAGCAGGTCGCGCGCACCAAGGCGACCGCCATCGAAATCCGCCAAGTTCAGCCGGGGCAGGGGCTCTCGTCATGACGATCGGGCTGGGACATTACCTCACCGTCGCCGCGATCCTGTTCACGCTCGGGATCTTCGGGATCTTCCTGAACCGCAAGAACGTCATCATCATCCTGATGTCGATCGAGCTGATCCTGCTGTCGGTCAACATCAACTTCGTGGCGTTCTCGGCCTTCCTCGGCGACCTCGTCGGCCAGGTATTTGCGCTGCTGGTGCTGACCGTGGCGGCGGCCGAGGCTGCCATCGGTCTTGCCATCCTCGTCGTCTTCTTCCGCAACCGGGGCTCGATTGCGGTCGAAGACATCAATCTCATGAAGGGCTGACGATGTATCAGGCCATCGTTTTCCTGCCCCTCCTGGGGTTCATCCTGGCGGGGCTGATCTCCGTGGTGGGCGCTCGCTCGCGCTTCCCGGGCGGCGAACCGGGCCACGGCGCTGAGAATTCCGCGCACGACCACGGGCCGCATCTCGGCGCACCGCCGGTCGGCGGCGACGCCGGGGTGATCCACGCCTCGACCCACGAACCCGTCGAACACGAGCCCGACGCCATCGGCTCGCGCTCGGCCGAATTGATCACCACCACGCTGCTGTTCATCTCGTGCATCCTGTCGTGGATCGCGTTCGTGCAGGTCGGCGTCCTCGACCATGACGCGCACGTCCCGCTGGGCGCATACATCTTCTCGGGCGACCTCAAGGTCGACTGGGCGCTGCGGGTCGACACGCTCACCGCGGTGATGCTGGTCGTCGTCACGACCGTGTCAGCGCTCGTGCATCTCTATTCCATCGGCTACATGGCCGAGGATCCGCACCGCCCGCGTTTCTTCGCCTACCTGTCGCTGTTCACCTTTGCGATGCTGATGCTGGTGACCTCCGACAACCTCGTGCAGCTGTTCTTCGGCTGGGAAGGGGTGGGCCTCGCGAGCTACCTGCTGATCGGGTTCTGGTACCACAAGCCCGAGGCCAACGCGGCGGCCATCAAGGCATTCGTCGTCAATCGCGTCGGCGACTTCGGCTTCGCGCTCGGCATCTTCGCCGTGTTCCTGATGACCGGCGCGGTCGATTTCGAAACCGTGTTCGCCCAGGCGCCGGCGCTGTCCGGCAAGACCATGCACTTCCTGAGCTGGGACCTCGACGCCCTGACGGTGATCTGCCTGTTGCTGTTCATGGGCGCCATGGGCAAGTCGGCGCAATTCCTGCTGCACACCTGGCTGCCTGACGCCATGGAAGGCCCGACGCCGGTCTCGGCGCTCATCCACGCCGCCACCATGGTGACCGCCGGCGTGTTCATGGTGGCGCGGCTCTCGCCGCTGTTCGAGCTCGCGCCGACCGCACAGAGCTTCGTCGTCTTCATCGGCGCCACCACGGCGATCTTCGCGGCCACGGTCGGCCTCGTGCAGAACGACATCAAGCGGATCGTCGCCTATTCGACCTGCTCGCAGCTCGGCTACATGTTCGTGGCCATGGGGGTGGGGGCCTACTCCGTCGGGATGTACCACCTGTTCACCCACGCCTTCTTCAAGGCATTGCTGTTCCTCGGCTCGGGCTCGGTCATCCACGCGATGCACCACGAGCAGGACATCCGCATGATGGGCGGGCTCAAGGACCGCATCCCGTACACCTATTGGGCAATGACGATCGGCACCCTGGCGCTGGTCGGATTCCCGCTCACGGCCGGATATTTCTCCAAGGACGCGATCATCGAGGCGGCTTTCGCCGGCAAGAGCGCGGCGGCGTTCTACGCCTTCGTGTGCACCACCATCGGCGCGCTGCTCACCTCGTTCTATTCCTGGCGCCTCGTGTTCAAGACCTTCCACGGCCGCCCGCACGATCATCATCATTACGAGGCGGCGCACGAGAGCCCGCTGACGATGCTGGTGCCGCTCGGCGTGCTGGCGGCGGGGTCGATCCTCGCCGGCCTGCCGTTCAAGGACTTGTTCGTCGGACACGGCGTCGGCGAGTTTTTCCGCGAGTCGCTCAAGTTCGCGCAGGGCAACACGATCATGGACGACATGCATCACGTGCCCTATGCGATCGCGCTGCTGCCGACGGTGATGCTGGCGATCGGCTTTGCCGTTGCGTGGATCTTCTACATCCGCCGGCCCGATATCCCGGTCGAGCTCGCGCGCCAGCACGAGACGCTCTACCGGTTCCTGCTCAACAAGTGGTATTTCGACGAGCTGTACGACACGATCTTCGTGCGTCCCGCCAAGTGGCTGGGCCGCACGCTCTGGCTGCGCGGTGACGGCTGGCTGATCGACGGGTTCGGGCCTGACGGGGTGTCCGCCCGCGTGCTCGACATCACGCGCAACGTCGTCCGGGTGCAGACCGGGTACCTCTATCACTACGCCTTCACGATGCTGGTCGGCGTCGCCCTGCTCGTGACCTGGTTCATGTTCGCGCCGGGGACGCACTGATGGCTAGCTGGCCCATTCTCTCAATCACGACCTTCCTGCCTCTGGTCGGCGCCCTGTTCATCATGGCGCTGAACGGGGAGGACGCCGCCGGCAAGCGCAATGCCCGCTGGGTGGCGCTGTGGACCACGCTCGTCACCTTCGCGGTGTCGCTGGTCATGGTGTGGCGCTTCGACGCCAGCTCGGCCGAGTTCCAGTTCGTCGAGAAGCAGCCCTGGCTGGCGGGCACGATCACCTACCATATGGGGGTGGACGGCATCTCGTTGCCCTTCGTGATCCTGACCACCGCGCTGATGCCGATCTGCATCATTGCGAGCTGGAACGCGATCGAGAAACGCGTGAAGGAGTACATGTGCGCCTTCCTCGTGCTCGAGACGCTGATGATCGGCACGTTCTCGGCGCTCGACCTCGTGCTGTTCTACCTGTTCTTCGAAGGCGGCCTCATTCCGATGTTCCTGATCATCGGCGTGTGGGGCGGCCCGCGGCGCGTGTACGCCAGCTTCAAGTTCTTTCTCTACACGCTGCTCGGCTCGGTGCTGATGCTGCTGGCGATCATGGCAATGTATTGGGACGCCGGCACGACGGACATCCCGACGCTGCTGCGCCACGGCTTCCCGGCCGGACTGCAGACCTGGGCGTGGTTCGCATTCCTCGCCTCCTTCGCGGTCAAGATGCCGATGTGGCCGGTGCATACTTGGCTGCCGGACGCGCACGTCGAGGCGCCGACCGCAGGCTCGGTCATCCTGGCGGCCATCCTGCTGAAGATGGGCGGCTACGGCTTCCTGCGCTTCTCGCTGCCGATGTTCCCCCTCGCGACGCAGGAGTGGGCGCCGCTGATCTTCACCCTGTCGGTGGTGGCCATCGTCTACACCTCGCTGGTGGCGATGATGCAGGAGGACATCAAGAAGCTGATCGCCTACTCGTCGGTCGCTCACATGGGCTTCGTGACCATGGGCATCTTCGCGGTGACCACGCAGGGGGTCGCCGGCGGCATCTTCCAGATGATCTCGCACGGGATCGTTTCGGGCGCGCTGTTCCTCTGCGTCGGCGTGGTCTACGACCGCATGCATACGCGCGAGATCGCAGCCTACGGCGGGCTTGTGAACAGGATGCCACTCTACGCGCTGGTGTTCATGGTGTTCACGCTGGCGAACGTCGGCCTGCCTGGCACCTCCGGCTTCGTCGGCGAATTCCTCACGCTGCTCGGCACGTTCAAGGTCAACACGTGGGTGGCAACGGTCGCGACCCTCGGGGTCATCCTTTCGGCCTGCTACGCGCTGTGGCTCTACAGGAAGGTCGTGTTCGGCGCGCTTACCAAGCCGGCGCTCGCAGGCATCCGCGACCTGAGCCTGCGCGAGATCGCGATCTTCACGCCGCTCGTCGTGCTGACCATCCTGTTCGGCGTCTATCCCAAGCCGGTGCTCGACATGTCCGCGGCGTCGGTGACCGCGTTGATCGAAAACTACCAGCAGGCCGTGGCGCAGAAGTCCGCGGAAGCGAGGCCGCGATGATCGAGACGTTCCAGCCGGCGGCCCTCCAGGCGCTATATCCCGAGATACTGCTGGCCGTGGGGGCATTGGCGCTGCTCATGGTCGGCGCTTTCGGCGGCGAGCGGTCGACGCCGTTCGTGACGGCGGCCTCGATCGTGCTGCTGATCGGCGCCGGCGTGCTGGTTGTCGTGACGCCGCCGGCGGCCACGGCGTTCGGCGGCAGCTTCATCGTCGACGGCTTCGCCCGATTCATGAAGATGCTGATGCTGATCGGCTCGGGCACTGCCGTCCTGCTGGCGGTCGACTTCCTGCGCCCGAGCCACCGCCGGCTGTTTGAGTTTCCCGTCCTCATCCTGCTCGCGACGACCGGCATGATGATGATCATCTCGGCGGGCGATCTCATCGCGCTCTATCTCGGCTTTGAACTGATGAGCCTGTCGCTCTACGTCGTCGCCGCAATCGACCGCGACAACGCGCGTTCGACCGAAGCCGGCATCAAGTATTTCGTTCTCGGCGCGCTGTCGTCGGGCATGCTCCTGTACGGCGCTTCGCTCATTTATGGCTTTACCGGAACCGTCAGCTTCGCCGGCATCGCCAAGGCGGCGGGCGAGGGCGGCATCGGGCTCACGATCGGCCTCGTCTTCGTGTTCACCGGCCTGTGCTTCAAGGTGTCGGCGGTCCCGTTCCACATGTGGACGCCGGACGTCTACGAAGGTGCGCCGACGCCGGTGACCGCGTTCTTCGCGGCTGCCCCCAAGGTCGCGGCCATGGCGCTGTTCGTGCGCTTCGCGATCACCGCCTTCCCGACGATCGCGACACAGTGGCAGCAGATCGTGGTGTTCGTCTCGATCGCGTCGATGGCGCTCGGCTCCTTCGCGGCCATCGGTCAGCGCAATATCAAGCGCCTGATGGCCTATTCCTCGATCGGGCACATGGGATTTGCGCTGATCGGGCTCGCCGCCGGAACCGCGGAGGGCGTGCAGGGCGTGCTCGTCTATATGGCGATCTACATGGCGATGACGCTCGGCTCCTTCGCCTGCATCCTCGCAATGCGGCGCGAGTCCGGCGACGTCGAGAACATCTCCGATCTCGCGGGCCTGGCCCGCACCAATCCGGCCATGGCGTTCTTCTTCGCCATGCTGCTGTTCTCGCTCGCTGGCATTCCGCCCCTCGCGGGCTTCTTCGCCAAGTTCTACGTCTTCCTCGCGGCCATCCAGGCCAAGTTTTTCACCCTCGCGGTCATCGGCGTGGTCACGAGCGTGATCGGCGCTTATTACTACCTGCTGATCGTCAAGGTGATGTATTTCGACGAGCCCGCCCCGGCATTCCAGCCCATGCGCGCGGAGTTCAAGCTGGTGCTGGCGGTCAGCGGCCTGTTCGTGCTGCTGTTCTTCGTCTATCCGGGCCCGCTCGTGGACGCTGCCGCAGCGGCCGCGAAGTCGTTGTTCTAGATGGACCTTGACCCCACCGCGACAGCCGCGGGTGTTCGTCTCGTCCGTCTCGGCGTTGCGCAGTCGACCAACGCCGAGGCACTGGCGCGCGCGCGCGGCGGCGAACGCGGCCCGCTGTGGATCGTCGCGGAGAGCCAGACCGGGGGACGGGGTCGGCGCGGGCGGACGTGGGTGTCGAGGCCCGGCAACCTCTATGCAACGCTGCTGCTGAGCGATCCGTCGCCTGCAGCCAAGGTCGCCCAGCTTTCGTTCGTGGCGGCGCTGGCAGTGCACGACGCAATCGGCGAGGTCGCGCCGATGCTCGGCCCGCGACTCGGCCTCAAATGGCCCAACGACGCGCTCTGCGGCGGGCGCAAGTTCTGCGGAATCCTCCTGGAGGGCGAGGGCGCCGCTGACACGATCGTCGCGCTTGGCATCGGCGTGAATTGTGCTCACCATCCGGACGACACGGCGTATCCCGCCACCGATCTTGCCGCCGCAGGCGCCCACGTGACGCCGCAGGCGCTGCTGCCGCCGCTGTCGCGCAGCATGCTGCAACGGCTGGCGCAATGGAGGCGCGGCGAGGGGTTCGCATCGATCCGAACCGACTGGCTCAAACGCGCAGAAGGATTGGGCAGGCCGATCAAGGCACGGCTGAACGATTACGAGGTCAGTGGGGTGTTCGAGACGATCGACGGAGAAGGCCATCTGGTCCTGACGCGCGAGGACGGATCACGCGAGACGATCGCCGCGGGCGACATCTTCCCGCTCTACCGATCTCGCGCGGAGCACGCTTGATGCCGGCGCCGACCGACGAGCTCGTGTTCGTGCCGCTCGGCGGGGCGGGCGAGATCGGCATGAACCTCGCGCTCTATGGCTTCGGGCCGGCGCGCAACAAGAAGTGGATCGTGGTCGATTTTGGCGTCGCCTTTGCGGGCGACGACCTGCCGGGCATCGACCTCATCATGCCCGATATCCAGTTCGTCCTCGACCAAGGCAAGAACGTACTGGGCATTGTGCTTACGCACGCTCACGAGGACCATTTCGGCGCGCTGCTCGACCTGTGGCCGCGCCTGCCCGTGCCGGTCTACGCGACGCCGTTCACAGCCGCGCTGATCGAGGCGAAGCGGTACGCCGAGATCGGCGCGCCCCAGATCGCCGTGAAGACGATCCCTTTGAAGGGACGCTTCACGCTGGGCCCGTTCGATATCGAATTCGTGTCGGTGCAGCACTCCATTCCGGAGTCGAACAGCCTCATCATCCGCACGCCGCTCGGGGCGGTGCTCCACACCGGCGACTGGAAACTGGACCCGACGCCGGTGCTCGGCGAGCCCACGGACGAGGCCCGGCTCAAGGCGCTCGGCGACGACGGCTGCCTCGCCCTCATCGGGGATTCCACCAATTCCGTGCGCGCGGGCCGGTCTCCCTCCGAGCGGGACGTTGCCGAATCGATTGCCGAGATCATCCGAAATGCGCGCGGGCGCGTCGCCGTGACGACATTCGCGTCGAACATCGGCCGCATCAAATCCGTGGCGGAAGCGGCGCGCGCCTGCGACCGCGAGGTGGTCGTGATCGGCCGCGCCATGGAGCGCCTGGTACAGGTGGCGCGCGAGACCGGCTATCTCGACGGCGTGCAGGAGTTCCGGTCGACCGACGTCTATGGCTATCTGCCGCCGGAGAAGGTCGTGGCCATTTGTACCGGCAGCCAGGGCGAGCCGCGCGCGGCGTTGGCACGGATCGCGCTCAACGAGCATCCCGAGGTGACGCTCGGCCGCGGCGACACGGCCATCTTTTCCTCGCGCGCAATCCCTGGCAACGAGAAGGCGATCTATCGCGTCATCAACGGCCTGGAGGACCAGGGCGTCGACGTGATCACCGACCGCACCCATTTCGTGCACGTGTCGGGCCATCCGCGCATCGAGGAAATGGAAGAACTGTACCGCTGGGTGCGGCCGCAACTCGCCGTGCCGGTGCACGGGGAGCCGCTGCACCTCGCCGAGCATGTCAAGATCGCGCGTGCCTGCGGGGTCAAGGAAGTGGTGAGCTGCCGCAATGGGGACATGGTCCGGCTTGCGCCGGGCATCGGCGGCAAGGTGGACGAAGTCCGGTCCGGCCGCCTGCTCAAGGACGGCCGGCTCATCATCGAGGCAACCGCGCCGGCGATTGCGGACCGCCGCCGCCTATCGTTCGTGGGTATCGTATCGGTGGCGCTCATCATCGACGACCGCGGACAACTGGTCGGCGATCCCGAGGTGGAACTGCTGGGCATACCGCAGAACGACGACAGCGGTGCCGCCTTCGACGATATCGTGTACGACACCGTTCTTGATACGATTGAAGGGTTGCCGCGCCCGCGCCGGCGCGATCCGGATACGGTATCGGAGGCCGTGCGGCGGGCCGTTCGATCGGCGGTGGCCGAGCGGTGGGGCAAGAAGCCCGTGTGCGTCGTGCACGTGCTGCAGGGGTGAGCGGGGCACACGAAGGAGCCGAACGGATGATCGGGCGCCTCAATCACGTCGCCATTGCCGTGCGTGACATCGACCGCGCCGCGGCGGTCTATCGCGACACGCTGGCGGCCGAGGTTTCAGGCAAGGTGCCGCTGCCCGAGCACGGCGTGACGACCGTGTTCGTCACGCTGCCGAACACCAAGATCGAATTGCTCGAGCCGCTGGGCGAAGGATCGCCGATCGCCAAGTTCCTGGAGCGCAACGCCGACGGCGGAATCCACCACATCTGCTATGAGGTGGACGACATCCTGGCGGCGCGTGACCATCTCAAGCGGCAGGGGGCGCGGGTGCTGGGAGACGGGGAGCCGAAGACCGGGGCACATGGCAAGCCGGTGCTCTTCCTGCATCCAAAGGATTTTTGCGGCACCTTGATCGAGCTCGAGCAGGCGTAACATGCCCTGGACCACCATGCTCGCAATCTACTTCGTCATGTGGTGGATCGTGCTGTTCGCGGTCCTGCCATGGGGCGTGCGTTCGCAGGCGGAAAGCGGGGACGTTCCCGAGGGCACCGATCCGGGTGCGCCGGCCGTCCCGCGCCTGCTCATGAAGGCGCTCTGGACCACGATCGTATCGGCGGTCCTGTTTGCAGCCTTCTACGCCGCTTACGTCTACCGGCTGGTCGCGCTCGACGATCTCGCCAGGCTGCTGGGCGCCCCGCACTGATGCGCCAGCGACGGCTGCACGGTCAGGCGCCTCGCCGATGGCGTGGGCGTGACGTGGGTGGCGAGTAATAAGGGTTTCGATCGCAGAACCCGCCGATGCCGCGCACGGTTTCGAGGCACTGCTCGAAGCTGACGAAGCCGCAGTTATGGGGTCCGTTCTGCATGCTGTAGTGCGCGCACCAGGGATAGACCGGCGCGGCGCTGGCAGGGAGAGCGGGCCCGAGCGCCCACAGCGCCGGGGTGAGAGACAGGACGATCAGCGCTCGCATCACCCAACTCCTGACTGCGGGACGTACATATGGGACACGATCAAAAAAAACAGAGCAGGGGCATGGCCCGTGCTCTGTTGGTAGTCTCAGCCGTAGCTTCGGAGTGTCTTCTGTCCACCGAAGCGGCAGCGATTGGTCGCGCCTGGCTCTTTCCTCCCATGACTTGGACCGAGATTGGGAAACGCAACAATATTTCTTGTTCGTTCCCCAACAGCGGAGAAAGTTACTTAGACCAAAACTAAATGCGCGTCATCCAAGTTGTCGTGCAGTGCAACAACACCGGCTGCGAGCGTCCCAACTTGGGAGTGGGCAAAGGGCGGTGCGGCGGCACCCTTGTGTTTCCTGCAGCGATCCGCTTTGTCTGACGGGACTTTCCCTCGAATCGACGCGGTAATTCATGCGCCTGACCCGGTTTTTCCTCCCTCTGCTGCGTGAAACGCCCAAAGAGGCGGAAATCGTCTCGCACCGGCTGATGCTGCGGGCCGGGATGATCCGCCAGGAGGCGGCGGGCATCTACGCCTTCCTGCCGCTCGGCCTGCGTGTACTCGACAAGGTTTGCCGCATCGTGCGCGAAGAGCAGAACCGCGCCGGGGCGATCGAACTCCTGATGCCCACCATCCAGTCGGCCGACCTCTGGCGCGAGAGCGGACGCTATGACGATTACGGCAAGGAAATGCTGCGCATCAAGGATCGGCACGAGCGCGACATGCTCTATGGGCCGACCAACGAGGAGATGATCACCGAGATCTTCCGAGCCTACGTGAAGTCCTACAAGGACCTTCCGCTCAATCTCTATCATATCCAATGGAAGTTCCGTGACGAGGTGCGCCCGCGCTTCGGGCTGATGCGCGGGCGAGAGTTCCTGATGAAGGACGCCTACTCGTTCGATACCGATCTCGCCGGCGCGACCCACAGCTACAACAAGATGTTCGTCGCCTACTTGCGCACGTTCGCGCGGATGGGGCTGAAATCGATTCCGATGGTCGCCGAGAGCGGCCCGATCGGCGGCAACCTGTCGCACGAGTTCATCATCCTCGCCTCGACCGGCGAGAGCGAGGTGTTCTGCCATCGCGACTATCTGGGCTTCGACGTTCCCGACGAGAACGTCGATTTCGACGACGTGGCCGGGCTGAAGGGGATCGTCGACAAGTGGACCTCGCTTTATGCCGCGACGTCCGAGAAACATGACGCAGCCGCCTTCGCGGCGCTCCCGCAGGACGCCAAGGTGTCGGCGCGCGGCATCGAGGTGGGGCACATCTTCTACTTCGGGACCAAGTATTCCGAGCCGATGAAGGCGGTGGTCGCCGGACCCGACGGCACCGAGCGCGCCGTCCACATGGGCTCCTACGGCATCGGCCCATCGCGTCTCGTGGCCGCGATCATCGAGGCGTCCCACGACGATGCGGGCATCAAATGGCCCGAGGCGGTCGCACCGTTCAAGGTTGCGATCCTCAACCTCAAGCAGGGCGATACGGCGACCGACGGAGCCAGCGAGCAGCTCTATCGCGAATTGACCGCCAAAGGGCTCGACGTGCTCTACATCGACACGGAAGAGCGGCCCGGCGCCAAGTTCGCAACCGCCGACCTCATCGGCGTGCCTTGGCAGGTCCTCGTGGGACCCAAGAGCCTGGGGGAGGGCAAGGTCGAGGTCAAACGGCGGGCGGACGGTAGTCGCGAACTGATGTCGCCGGCGGCCGCCGTCGCCAAGCTGACGCAATGATTTGCCAACAGGCGGGTGGCCTGCGCTGCTTTTGCCGTGGCTTGAAACGGCCAGAATCAGGTGAAATCAGAGGCGAGGACCTGCCCGCATGACCAGCCCCGCCACCACCAGGCCGTTTGCTCCGTTCGAATGGATGCTGTCGCTGCGCTATTTGCGGGCGCGCCGGCGCGAGGGCTTCATCTCGGTGATCGCCGGCTTCTCGTTCCTCGGCATCATGCTGGGGGTGGCGACGCTCATTATCGTCATGGCGGTGATGAACGGCTTCCGTAAGGAGCTGCTCGACAAGATTCTCGGCCTCAACGGCCATCTGCTGGTGCAGCCGATCGAATCTCCGTTGACCGACTTCGACGAAGTGGCTCGCCGTATCGCCGGTATCGAGGGCGTGCGCCTGGCCGCCCCGATCGTGGAGGGGCAGGCGCTGGCCTCCTCGCCCTTCAACGCGTCGGGGGTGCTGATCCGGGGCATCCGCGCCGCGGATCTCACCAAGCTGACGTCGATTGCCGATAACCTGAAGCAGGGCACGCTGGAAGGCTTCGACCAGGGGCAGGGCGTTCTCATCGGGCGGCGCCTCGCCGACCAGCTTACACTGCGCGCGGGCGACAATGTGACGCTGGTGGCGCCGCGCGGCGCCGTCACCCCGATGGGGACGACCCCGCGCATCAAGTCCTACAAGATTGCGGGTGTCTTCGAGATCGGCATGTCGGAATACGATTCCGCCTTCGTATTCATGCCGCTGCCCGAAGCGCAGGCGTACTTCAACAGAGCGGGCGACGTCACCGCGATCGAGGTCTACACGGACAGTCCGGACCGGGTCGACTACTTCCGCAAGCTGGTCAATGACGCGGCCGGGCGGCCGATCTTCCTTGTCGACTGGCGTCAGCGCAATGCCACGTTTTTCAATGCGCTGCAGGTCGAGCGCAACGTCATGTTCCTGATCCTGACGCTGATCGTGCTGGTGGCCGCGCTCAACATCGTGTCGGGCTTGATCATGCTGGTGAAGGACAAGGGCGCCGACATCGCGATCATGCGGACCATGGGAGCTACGCAGGGTTCGATCATGCGCATCTTCCTGATCACCGGTGCGTCGATCGGCGTGGTCGGCACCCTGACCGGCTTCCTCGCCGGCGTCGTGATCTGCATGAACATCGAGTCGATCCGCCAGTTCCTGTCATGGCTCACCTCGACCGAGCTGTTCTCGCCCGAGCTGTATTTCCTCTCGCGTCTGCCAGCCGACATGGACCCGGGGGAGACCACGGCTGTGGTGCTGATGGCCTTCACGCTGTCGCTGCTGGCGACGCTTTATCCCTCGTGGCGCGCCGCGCGTCTCGACCCTGTCGAAGCGCTACGCTACGAGTAGTCGATGGCAGACGCCGTTCCCATCATATACCTCTATCAGGTCGATCGGACCTATCGGCAGGGTCCGAACACGCTGCGTATCCTGCAGAAGGCTGAGCTCGCGGTGTGGCCAGGCCAGACGGTCGCATTGGTCGCGCCGTCCGGCTCGGGCAAGTCCACATTGCTCCACGTCGCAGGGCTGCTCGAGCATCAGGACGCCGGCGAGGTCTACATCGACGAGATGCCCACCTCGACCCTCTCCGATGCGGAACGCACGCGCATCCGCCGCAACGAAATTGGTTTCATTTATCAGGCGCATCATCTGTTGCCGGAGTTTTCGGCGCTCGAAAACGTCATGCTGCCGCAGATGGTTCATGGCCTCGCCAAACGCGAGGCGCGCGCCCGCTCGGCCGAGTTGCTGTCCTATCTCGGGCTCAAGGAACGCCTGAGCCATCGGCCCGCCGAGCTCTCGGGCGGCGAGCAGCAGCGCGTCGCGATCGCGCGCGCGGTCGCAAACGCACCGCGTATCCTGCTCGCCGACGAGCCGACCGGAAATCTCGACCCGCACACGGCCGAGCACGTGTTCGATGCATTGACCCAGCTGGTGCAGGCCTCCGGGCTCGCCGCGATCATCGCGACCCATAACCTCGACCTCGCCCGCCGCATGGACCGCCGTGTCACCTTGCGGGAGGGGGCCGTCGTCGAGCTGGCCTGACGCGGCCGCAGAATTCCGCTGCTGGAGCAGCGCGTCGGCGCGGTTCACAAATGCGCTTGACGGAGAACAAAGAGCGAACTATGTTCCCTCTCCGTTCTTTGGAGGCGACCATGTTTCGGGCCGTTGTTGAAGAAGCCGCAGCGTTGGCATCGATCGCGTTGTTTGTCGGAATGATTGCCGTCTGGGCGCAGGTTTTCGCCTCGGCCTGACGTCCACGCCGCAGCCCTGGCGGACGGCGCCGGGCGGCCCGCGGCAGAGGCAATTCGAACCCCAGCCTCGTTGTGCCCTCAACGAGGAACCCCACCGGCCGGCGCGGAAGTTGTGCGTCGCGTCGTGCCGGCCGGTGATTGGGGGTGGACAGCCCGGGGCCGAGTTCTCATGGTCGAAGGCGCGAGGCATCTGCGGGAATCGCGGACGCGGCGCATTCAGCGCAACATCGCGAGTCGCAAGTTCGCGAGGCGCAAGCTCGTGAGGCGGCATTGGCGGCGGACCCACAGTTCATGAGCGACCCGCAGTTTGTGCACCTGCACGTCCATTCGTCGTACTCGCTGCTGGAAGGGGCGCTGACGATCACGCGGCTGGCGGAACTCGCCAAGGCCGATCGGCAGCCTGCGCTGGCGCTCACCGACACCGACAACATGTTCGGTGCACTGGAATTCTCCGACAAGATGGCGGCGGCAGGCATCCAGCCCATCATCGGCTGGTACGGGGCCGTGGATTTCGGCGATCAGGAGAATGGGCTGCGCCAGGTCGCGGGACCAACGCGTGAATGGCCGCGGCTGGTGCTGCTGGCGATGGACGATGAGGGCTACCGCAACCTCATGCAGCTGTCCTCGCATGCCTTCCTCGATCCGCCGCCGAACGAGCGGCCGCATCTCAAGCTCGCGGTGCTGCGCGAGCACTGCGGCGGACTGATCGCACTCACCGGCGGGCCGGCGGGCCCGCTCGACCAGGCAATTGCGGGCGGGCAGGACCATCTCCTGACCTCCCGATGCGACGTGCTGCAGGAATTGTTCGGCGACCGCCTCTACATCGAGCTGCAGCGGCACGGCACATCGGAGGAGCGCGCGGTGGAGCCGCGCCTTTTGGATCTCGCGTATGATCGCAACATTCCGCTGGTGGCGACGAACCAGCCGTTCTTCGGGACCAGCGACGACCACGAAGCACATGATGCACTGATCTGCATCGCGGAAGGCCGGCTCGTCGCCGAGACCGACCGCCGTCAGCTCTCGCCGGAGCATCGCTTCAAGACGCGCGCCGAGATGGCGGCCCTGTTCTCCGACCTGCCCGAGGCGCTGGCGTCGACGATCGAGATCGCCCAGCGCTGCGCATTCCGTCCCAAGACACGCAAGCCGATCCTGCCCCGCTTCACCGGCGACGGCGGCGAAGCCGCGGACGAGGCGGCGGAACTGCGACGCAAGGCCGAGCTGGGGCTCGCCGAGCGGATCAAGGCGCACGGCATCGCGCCCGGCCACACGGAGGAGGAGTACCGCGAACGGCTCGCGTTCGAGCTTGGCGTCATCGAGCGCATGAAATACGCGGGCTATTTCCTTATCGTCGCCGACTTCATCCAATGGGCCAAATCTCACGGCATTCCGGTCGGGCCGGGCCGCGGCTCGGGCGCGGGATCGCTCGTGGCCTATGCCACACTGATCACGGATCTCGACCCGATCCGCTTCGGCCTGCTGTTCGAGCGCTTCCTGAATCCCGAACGTGTGTCGATGCCCGACTTCGACATCGACTTCTGCCAGGACCGGCGCGACGAGGTGATCCGCTACGTTCAACAGAAGTACGGGCGCGATCAGGTCGCGCAGATCATCACCTTCGGCACGTTACAGGCCCGCGGCGTGCTGCGCGACGTCGGCCGCGTGCTGGAGATGCCCTACGGCCAGGTCGACAAGCTGTGCAAACTGGTCCCGCAGAATCCGGCCGCGCCGGTCACGCTCGGCCGCGCCATCGCCGACGAGCCGCGGCTGCAGGCCGAGCGCGAGAACGACCCACGCGTGAGGCGCGCCTTCGACATCGCGCTCAAGCTCGAGGGCCTCTACCGCCATGCCTCGACCCATGCGGCCGGCATCGTGATCGGTGACCGCCCGCTGTCGGAATTGGTGCCGCTTTATCGCGATCCCAAATCCGACATGCCGGCCACCCAGTTCAACATGAAATGGGTGGAGCAGGCGGGGCTGGTGAAGTTCGACTTCCTCGGGCTGAAAACGCTCACCGTGCTCGACACGGCCGTGCAGCTCCTGCGCCGGCGCGGCATCAACATCGATCTCTCTCGCATTCCGCTCGACGATCCGAAAGCCTACGACCTGCTGGCGCGCGGCGAGACGGTCGGCGTATTCCAGGTCGAAGGTCAGGGCATGCGGCGCGCGCTCGTGGACATGAAGCCCGACCGTTTCGAGGACATCATCGCCCTGGTCGCGCTCTATCGGCCGGGCCCGATGGCCAACATCCCAACCTATTGCGCGCGCAAGCGTGGCGACGAGACACCCGAATACATCCATCCCAAGCTCGAGCCGATCCTGCGCGAGACCTTCGGCGTCATCGTCTACCAGGAGCAGGTGATGCAGGCCGCACAGGTGCTCGCCGGCTACTCGCTCGGTGAAGCCGACCTGCTGCGCCGCGCCATGGGCAAGAAGATCCGCTCCGAGATGCAGGCTCAGCGCACGCGCTTCATCGATGGCGCGATGGCGCACGGTGTCGAGCGTGGGCAGGCCGACGCGATCTTCGAGCTGCTCGAGCGTTTCGCGGACTACGGTTTCAACAAGAGTCACGCGGCGGCCTATGCGCTGGTGGCCTACCAGACGGCCTATATGAAGGCCAATTACCCCTGCGAGTTTCTGGCTGCGTCCATGACACTCGACATGGGCAATACCGACAAGCTGGCGGAATTCCGCGCCGAGGCCGAACGGCTCGGCATCAAGATCGAGCCGCCGTCGGTCAACAAGTCGGGCGAAGTCTTCGAGGTCGACGCCAGAGCCACGATCATCTTCTATGCGCTGGCCGCGCTCAAAGGCGTTGGCCGGGAGGCCGTACGAAGCATGGTCGAGGCGCGCGGCGACCGCCCGTTCGCCGATCTCGCGGATTTTGCCGGCCGGATCAATCCGCGCGCCATCAACAAGCGGGTGCTGGAAAGCCTCGCTTGCGCAGGGGCGTTCGACTGCCTCGAGCCGGAGCGTGCGCGCGCCCTGGCGGCGGTCGAGACCGTGCTCTCAGTCGCGCAGCGCAGTCACGAGGCGGCATCGGTGGGCCAGACCGAGTTGTTCGGCGGGCCGGCGCGGCGCGAACCTTTGGCGATCCCGCCGGCGTCGGCGTGGCTTCCCGCGGAACGGCTGCAGCGCGAATACGACGCCATCGGGTTCTTTCTCACAGGGCATCCCCTCGACGACTACGCGCCGCTGCTCAAGCAGCTTCGTCTGCAGTCCTGGGTGGACTTCGCGCGCAGCGTCAAATCGGGCGCGACCGCAGGACGCGTCGCCGCCACGGTGGTTTCGCGCGTGGAGCGGCGCACCAAGACGGGCAACAAGATGGGGATCATCGGCCTATCGGACCCGTCCGGGCACTATGAGGCGGTGCTGTTCTCCGAAGGCTTGCAGCAATACCGCGAGTTGCTGGAACCCGGCATGGCGGTGCTGCTGTTCCTGACGGCGGAGGCGCAGGGCGACGACGTGCGCGCCCGCATCCAGACCGTCGAGCGGCTCGACCAGGCCGCGGAGAAGGTCCAGAGGGGCCTGCGGGTGTTCCTGCGCGACGCCGTTCCACTCGACGCCGTCAGCCAGCGCCTGCAGCAGATCGCCCTCCCGGCGCCCCGGGAAAAGGCCGACGGCGAGATCAACATGGTGCTGATGCTGGGGGACGGGGGCGAGGTCGAGGTGCGTCTGCCTGGCCGCTTCAAGGTGTCGCCCCAGATCGCGGGGGCCCTGAAGGCGGTTCCAGGGGTGGTCCAGGTCGAGGCGGTATAAAATTAGTCGAAGATTCCGCTAGCTTTTCCCGAGACTTGCATCGGCATCTTCATGCCTATATAAGGCGCGCCATCTCGCACGCGGACTTGGCTTGCGCCCCGACAATGGGCGTCGGCCTTCCGGTGGCCCGATTGCCGGGCCCACACGTCCGCGGACGCTCAACCGGAGAATGACCATGGCGCTGCCCGACTACTCGATGCGCCAGCTTTTGGAAGCTGGCGTGCATTTCGGCCATCAGGCCCACCGTTGGAACCCGAAGATGGCCCCGTTCATCTTCGGCACCCGCAACAACATCCACATCATCGATCTCGCCCAGACGGTGCCAATGCTGCACCAGGCATTGACGGCGGTGAGCGACACCGTGGCAAAGGGCGGACGCATCCTGTTCGTCGGCACCAAGCGGCAGGCGCAGGACGCCGTCGCGGATGCCGCCAAGCGCTGCGCCCAGTACTACATCAATTCGCGTTGGCTCGGCGGCATGCTGACCAACTGGAAGACGATCTCGGAATCGATCAAGCGGCTGCGCCGCCTCGACGAGATGCTCTCGTCCGGCGAGGCCCAAGGCTACACGAAGAAGGAGCGCCTGACGCTGCAGCGCGAGCGCGACAAGCTCGACCGCGCGCTCGGCGGCATCAAGGATATGGGCGGCTTGCCCGACATGCTGTTCGTGATCGACACCAACAAGGAAGACATCGCGATCAAGGAGGCCCAGCGTCTCAACATCCCGGTCGCGGCGGTGGTCGACACCAACTGCAATCCCGACGGCATCAATTACATCGTGCCTGGCAACGACGACGCCGGGCGCGCCATCCAGCTGTACTGCGATCTGATCGCCAAGGCGGCGATCGACGGCATCTCGCGCGGTCAGGGCGAGATGGGCATCGACGTGGGGGCGGCGGCTGAGCCCATCGCCGAGCAAGTGCCCGCGGCGCCGTCGGATGGAGGCCTCGGATTCGAGCCGCTGTCCGGTCCGCGCGGTGTTGCGGACGATCTTAAGAAGCTGGCCGGCGTATCGCCTGCGATCGAGAAGAAGCTCAACGATCTGGGCATCTTCCACTACTGGCAGCTCGCTGCCTTCGGCTCGGAAGCCGCGCACAACGTCGGCGAGGAGGTCGGACTGCCCGGCCGCGTCGACGGCTGGATCGCGCAGGCCAAAGAGCTCAGCGCCGAGTAAGCTCGACAGGCCGCGCGTCATTCCGCTGGTCGCCGCGCGGCCTTATTTGAACTCGAAGGTGTTGTTGATGCCCGTGCGGCTGCCGGGCGTGTAAAGGATCATGAACATGGCGACGATCTCCGCGACGATGGTCAAGGACCTGCGCGAGCGCACTGGCGCGGGCATGATGGACTGCAAGGCTGCGCTCGACGAGACCAAGGGCGACGTTGAAGCGGCGATCGACCTGCTGCGCAAGAAGGGCTTGGCCAAGGCTGCCAAGAAGTCGGGACGCGTCGCCGCCGAGGGTCTGATCGGCGCGGTCGTCGCCGGCAACAAGGGCGTCGTCGTCGAGGTCAACTCGGAAACCGACTTCGTCGCGCGCAACGACCTCTTCCAGGGTCTGGTGAAGATGATCGCCCAGGTCGCGCTCGATGCCGGCGACGACGTCGAGGCCATCAAGGGGGCCAAGGTCGGCAACACGACGGTCGCCGAGGCCCTCTCCGAATCGGTCGCCAAGGTCGGCGAGAACATGTCGCTGCGCCGCGCGAAGCGACTGGCCGTCGCACAGGGCGTCGTCGCGAGCTACGTGCACAGCGCGGTCATTGACGGCCTCGGCAAGATCGGCGTGCTGGTGGCGCTGGAATCTTCCGGCAAGCAGGACGTGCTCGCCGATCTCGGCCGTAAGCTCGCCATGCATGTCGCCGCGTCCAACCCGCTGGCGATCGAACCCTCGGGCCTCGATCCGGTCGTGGTGGCGCGCGAGAAGGATGTCATGGCCGAGAAGTTCAGGGCACAGGGCAAGCCCGCCAACATGATCGACAAGATCGTCGAGTCGGGGCTCAAGACCTATTACAAGGAGGTCTGTCTGCTCGATCAGGCCTATATCCACGATTCCGCCAAGACGGTCGCGCAGGCCGTGAAGGAAACCGAAGGGGCCGCCGGCGGCCCCGTCAAGATTGCGGCGTTCGTGCGGTTCGCCCTTGGCGAGGGGATCGAGAAGGGCGAAAGCGACTTCGCGGCCGAGGTCGCGGCGCAGGCCGGCAAGGCCTGATCGGCGAGGGCGCCCAAGAACGTGTGGGCGCCCGCAGCCGCCGCAGCGGTTCGTACTACGACGCAAGCGGCAACGCGCCTATGATCGCGCCGAGTCGGCGGGGACCTGAGACTGCATGGCAAAGCCAGCCTTTCGGCGCGTGATCGTGAAGTTGTCCGGCGAGGCGCTCAGCGGCCGGTCGGGCCTGGGGCTCGATCAGCCGACGGTGCAGCGCATCGCCGCCGATCTCGTGGCCGCCCAGAAGCTCGGAACCGGGATCGGCGTGGTGGTCGGCGGTGGCAATTTCCTGCGCGGAGCGCAGGTCGCCGGCGACATCATCGCGCGCGAAACCGCCGATACCATGGGTATGCTCGCGACTGTGATGAACGGGCTCGCGCTCGAAGCGGCGATTTCGGCGGCCGGTGGCACCGCTCGCACCCTCTCGGCGCTTGCGATGCCGCAGGTCTGCGAGAGCTATTCGCGCCAGCGAGCGCTCAAGCAGTTCGAGGAGAACCGCGTCGTGATCTTCGCCGGGGGCACCGGCAACCCGTATTTCACCACCGACACGACCGCGGTGCTGCGGGCCGCGGAGATGGACTGCGATGCCGTCCTCAAGGCAACCAACGTCGACGGCGTCTACGAGGCGGACCCAAAGAAGCATCCGAACGCCAAGCGCTTCGACAAGCTCAGCCACCGGGAGGCAATCGAGCGCGATCTCAAGGTGATGGACGCGACGGCCTTTGCGCTTGCCCGCGAAAACCATATGCCTATCATTGTGTTCTCGATCTGGGAGAGCGGCGCCGTGGAGACGGTGCTTCGCGGCACTGCCCGGGCGACGACCGTGAGCGAGTGATGTCGGATCGACGACAGCGCGGGTTCGGGCGCGCCGCGATGCGCTCCCGTTCCTCATTCGTGGGGTGTACGATCCCGCAACGCCATCCTCGACCGATGGGATTTTCGGCCGCTCCAGTTCCGGCCGCTGCGCAGGAGAGGTTCTGATGGCCGCCGAGACATTCGACATCAACGAACTCAAGCGCCGCATGCAGGGCGCCTTGCAGGTCCTCAAGCAGGAGCTGAGCGGATTGCGGACCGGCCGCGCGTCCACGGGGCTGCTCGACCACGTGCAGGTGGAGGCCTACGGCTCCCACATGCCGCTCAACCAGCTTGCGACGGTGACGGTGCCGGAGCCGCGTCTGATCAGCGTGCAGGTCTGGGACAAGACCATGGTCAAGGCCGTCGAGAAGGCGATTGCCGCCGCCAACCTCGGGCTCAACCCGGCGACCGAGGGCCAGGTGCTGCGCCTGCGGCTACCGGAACTCAACGAAGAGCGCCGCAAGGAGCTCGCCAAAATCGCCCACAAATTTGCGGAGTCGGCACGGGTTGCCGTGCGGCATGTCAGGCGCGACGGCCTCGAGCTGCTCAAAAAGCTCGAAAAGGACAAAAAGATCAGCGAGGACGAGCACACACGGCTGTCCGGTGACGTGCAGAAGGCGACCGATCAATCCATCGCGGACATCGACCAGTCGCTGACGGCCAAAGAAAAAGAGATCATGACGGTCTAGATATCGGGGAACCCGAGCTTCCGACGACGCAACTGATGCCGGAAGCTTCACGAAGGGCCGCGTGACGGGCCCGGAGCAGTGGATGGCGCAGCACGACGAGCCGCAAGTCGCAGGGGGCCCCTTTGGCATTCCGCGCCACATCGCGATTATCATGGACGGCAATGGGCGCTGGGCTGCGCAGCGCGGGCTGCCGCGCGGGGAAGGCCACCGCCGCGGCGTCGAGGCATTGCGCCGCACGGTGCGGGCCGCCGGCGAGCTCGGCGTGCGCGTGCTGACGATCTTCTCGTTCAGTTCGGAAAACTGGTCGCGTCCGCAGCAGGAAATCATCGATCTGATGGGGCTGCTGCGCCGATTCATCCGCAACGATCTCGCCGAACTGCACGGCAACAACGTCCGCGTCCGCGTGATCGGAGAGCGCAGCGGTCTCGAGGTCGAGATCCGGCGCCTGCTCAAAGAAGCCGAAGAGTTGACCAAGGCCAACACAGGGCTGCTCCTGGTCGTCGCCTTCAACTACGGCGCTCGCGACGAGATCGTGCGCGCCGCCCGCAAGGTTGCCGAGGACGTCGCCAGCGGACGGCTCACGCCCGATGACATCACCGTCGATCGGTTCGCGCGCCAGCTCGACACCGCAGACATTCCCGACCCCGATCTCCTGATCCGCACCAGCGGCGAGCAGCGGCTCTCCAACTTCCTGCTGTGGCAGGCGGCCTATAGCGAACTCGTGTTCGTTCCGGTGTTCTGGCCTGATTTCGATCGCGCGGCGCTCGAGGGCGCCATTGCCGAGTACCAACGGCGCGAGCGCCGTTTCGGCGGGCTCGCGGCGCGCACGGGATCCTGACCGTGCCGATGGACCGCCGGACCGCGGCGCAGCCCGCAAGCTCGTCCCGCGCCGGCAGTGATCTGCCAAAGCGCATCGCCGCGGGTGTCGTGATGGCAGCGGCTGCCGTTGCCGCGGCCTGGGCGGGCGGCGGCATCTTCGTGCTGTTCTGGGCCGTGGCCGCTGCGCTCGTGCTGTGGGAGTGGATCGGACTCACCGGGCGGGCACCCGCCCGGATGTGGTGGATCGCCGCAGGCGTGATTTATGCCGCGGTCGCCGTCGCGGCGCCCGTGATGCTGCGCGCCGATACGCAGTTTGGCCTGATCGCAATCCTTTTTCTGTTCGCCATCGTGTGGTCGACGGACATCCTTGGCTACGTCGTCGGCCGCCTCGTCGGGGGCAGCAAGCTGTGGCCGGCGGTCAGTCCGAACAAGACATGGTCCGGTGCGGTCGGAGGCATCATCGGCGCGGTGGCCGCCGGAGGTGCCGTGGCCTATACGGCTGGGGTGGTGGTGTGGCCCGCGGCGCTGCTGTCGGGCGTGCTGTCCGTCGCCTCGCAGGCGGGGGACCTGATGGAGTCGGCGCTCAAGCGCAAGTTCGACGCCAAGGACGCCAGCCGTATCATTCCGGGACACGGCGGCGTCATGGATCGGCTTGACGGATTCATCGTGGCGGCGCTCATAGCAGGAGCGATCGGGATCGCACGCGGGGGCCTGGACCAACCGGGACGCGGACTGCTGGCATGGTGACGCAGATGACTGGGCAACGATCCGTCACCTTGTTAGGGGCGACGGGCTCGATTGGCTCGAGCACGGTGGACCTGCTCGCACGCAACCGCCCGGATTACCGTGTGGAAGCCGTTACCGCCGCCACCAATGCCAAAGCGCTCGCTGCGTTGGCGCGCAGCCTGGGAGCACGCTTTGCGGCCGTGGCGGACGCAACCCGCTACAGCGAGCTCAAGGAGGCCCTGGCCGGCTCCGGCATCGAGGTCGCGGCCGGAGAGCAGGGCGTGGTCGAGGCCGCTCAGCGCCCCGCGGATTGGGTCATGGGCGCCATCACGGGGGCGGCAGGCCTCAGGCCGACCCTGGCTGCCGTAGCGCGGGGCGCCACTGTCGCACTCGCCAACAAAGAGTGCCTGGTCTGCGCCGGGTCGCTCTTCATGCGGGCGGCCAGCGAGCGCGGCAGCACGCTTCTGCCGGTCGATTCCGAGCACAACGCCATTTTCCAGGCACTCGGCTCCGGCCGACGCCAGCACTTGCGCCGGATCATCCTGACGGCGTCCGGCGGCCCGTTTCGAACCTGGTCGCTTGAGCGCATGCGGGAGGCGACCCTCGAGCAGGCGCTGCGCCACCCCAATTGGGAGATGGGCAAGAAGATCACCATCGACTCTGCGACGATGATGAACAAAGGCCTCGAACTCATTGAGGCGCATCATCTTTTCCAGGCCCCTTCGGAGCAGATCGATATCCTGGTCCATCCCCAGTCGATCGTGCACAGCTTGGTCGAGTTCTGCGACGGCTCGGTCATCGCCCAGCTCGGCACGCCGGATATGCGGGTTCCGATCGCCCACTGCCTGGCCTGGCCGGAGAGGATGGACGGGGCGGCGGAGCGGCTCGATCTCGTGCAGATCGCCACGCTCACGTTCGAGGCCCCTGATCTCACCCGGTTTCCCGCCCTACGTCTGGCCCGCAGTGCCCTGACGGCGGGCGGCGGAGCGGCCACCGTCCTGAACGCCGCCAACGAGATCGCGGTGGAAGCATTCCTGGGGAGGCGCCTCGGCTTTGCCGGAATTGTCCCCCTTGTGGAGGAGACCATCGCGGACATGGATCGCCGCGGTCTGCTCAAGGAGCCTTCGAGCATCGACGATGCACTAAGCATTGACCATATTTCCCGAACGGTCGCCCGGGAGTTGCTGCCACAGGCCGCCCCGATCGCGTCGTAAATGGTTCGCTAATTGGATCGGTAGAGTTTTTCGTTCGAACACGAGGCGTGCATGCTGGAACACATCGTATCGGGGGCAAGTCTGTTCGGGAATGGGATCGTCGGATACATCGTCCCGTTCCTGTTTGTCCTCACGATCGTGGTGTTCTTCCACGAACTCGGGCATTTCCTGATCGCTCGCTGGTGCGGCATCAAGGTGCTGACCTTCTCGGTCGGCTTCGGGCCGGAACTCGTCGGCTTCAACGATCGATACGGCACACGCTGGAAGCTGTCCGCAATCCCGCTCGGCGGCTATGTGAAGTTCTTCGGGGACGACAACGCGGCGAGCGCGCCCGACACGGCAGCGGTCGCCAACATGAAAGAAAGCGAGCGCAAGGTCAGCTTCTTCCACCAGCCGGTCGCATCGCGTGCCGCGGTGGTGGCAGCAGGACCGATCGCGAACTTCATCCTGGCGATCGTGATCTTCGCCGGCATCTTCGCGCTCTACGGGAAGCAATCGACGGCGGCGCGAGTCGACACCATCCAGCCGAACAGCGCGGCCGCGGCGGCCGGCTTCCAGGCGGGCGACGTCGTGCTGTCAATCGACGGCCGCGCGATCGAGAGCTTCTCGGACATGCAGCGCCTCGTTTCGACCAGCGCCGGCCAGAAGCTCGAAGTCGTCGTCGACCGCGGCGGGGTGCAACGCACGCTCACTGCAACCCCGGAGTTGCGTGAGGTCAAAGACAGTTTCGGCAACGTGCATCGGATCGGCGTGCTCGGCATCAGCCGCTCGCTCAGTCCGGAAGACACGAAGCTGCAGCCGGTCGACCCAGTGACAGCGGTGTGGCTGGGAGCGCAGGAGACCTGGTTCGTCGTCGATCGCACCATGTCCTATCTGGCGGGTGTCGTGATCGGGAAGGAGAAAGCCGACCAGTTGGGCGGTCCGATCCGGATCGCCCAGGTGTCCGGACAGGTGGCGTCGATCGGACTCGTGGCCCTGATTCATCTTGCGGCGGTGCTGTCGGTATCGATAGGGCTGCTCAACCTGTTTCCGGTGCCACTGCTCGATGGCGGCCACCTTATGTTCTATGCGATCGAAGCCGTTCGCGGCCGTCCGCTGTCGGACCGCGCGCAGGAATTCGGGTTTCGAATCGGTCTCGCTCTGGTAGCGATGCTGATGATCTTCGCGACCTATAACGACATTCGCAATTTGGCCCCATCTTGATGGTAGGCGCGCAATGGGGGCGCGTTTCAACAACGTTCTGACAACAAACGCCAAAGTGGGGCGGCGGGCTGTTTGCAGGGCGCGTGAAACACGTTACAACTGGCGGCAAATCATGCCGCCGGCTGGGACGGGCGACCGCAGGGGATTTTGAGGGCGTAGCGCGGATGGGAATGAAAGTGTGGGGTTCACGAGGCCTGGGCGTCGCCGGCTTGGTCCTCGCGGGGGTACTTTTGGGTCCGCTTGCCGCTCCTGGCGGGACGCGTAGCATTGCCTATGCGCAAGACGCGTCCGCGATCTCGGTCGAGGGCAACCGGCGCGTCGAAGCGGAAACCATTCGCTCCTACTTCCGCTTGGCGCCGGGTGAGCGGCTCGACGCCGCCAAGATCGACTCCGCGCTGAAGGCGCTCTATGCGACCGGTCTGTTCCAGGACGTCCAGATTCGACAGGCGGGCGGGGGCCGCGTCATCGTCTCGGTGATCGAGAACCCGGTGATCAACCGCGTCGCCTTCGAAGGAAATTTCAAGGTCAAGGACGAGCAGCTTCAGGGTGAACTTCAATCGAAGCCGCGCGGCACGTTCTCGCGTGCGACGGTCCAGTCGGACGTGCAGCGCATCGTCGACATCTACCAGCGTAGCGGTCGCTACGACGTGCGCGTCGATCCCAAGATCATCGAGCTGCCGAACAATCGAGTCGACCTCGTGTTCGAGATCACCGAGGGCGCCAAAACCTCCGTTCAAAAGATCGTTTTCGTCGGCAACAAGGCCTTCGGCGATTACCGCCTGAAGAACGTGATCAAGACCGGCCAGACCGACTGGCTGAGCTGGATCAAGAGCAACGACTTTTACGATCCGGATCGCGTCGAGGCCGACCGCGAGCTGCTCCGCAAGTTCTATCTCAAGAGTGGCTACGCCGACGTGCGCGTGACCTCGGCGGTGGCCGAGTTCGATCCTCGGGACAAGGGGTTCACGGTCACCTTCACCATCGAGGAGGGCGACCTCTATCGGTTCGGCAAAGTCGAGATCCGCTCGAACGTGAGCACCGTCGATGCCGCCGCGCTGCGTCCCAAGCTGCGGATGGCGACGGGGGGCATCTATAACGCCGAGGCGGTCGACAAGACCGTCGAGGACATGACGATCGACATCGCGCGCCGTGGTTATCCGTTCGCGGCGGTCCGCGCCCGCGGCGAGCGCGACTTCCAGGCCCATCGTGTCGACGTCGTATTCACCGTCGAGGAAGGTCCCCATTCCTACATCGAACGCATCAACGTCCGCGGCAATTTCCGCACGCGCGACTATGTGATCCGGCGTGAGTTCGATATCGGCGAGGGCGACGCCTACAACCGCGCGTTGATCGACCGTGCCGAACGGCGCCTGAAGAACCTCAACTACTTCAAGAGCGTCAAGATCACCAACGAGCCGGGCTCGGCGCCCGACCGTATCATCGTCAACGTCGATGTCGAAGAGCAGTCGACCGGTGAGTTCTCGTTCTCCGGCGGTTATTCGACGGCTGACGGCGTGCTTGGCGAAGTGGCGGTGGGCGAACGCAACTTCCTTGGCCGGGGCCAAACCGTTCGTGCTGCCGTGCAGTATGGCCAGCGCTCGCGCGGCTTCGACTTGTCGTTCGTCGAACCGTATCTGATGGGCTATCGCCTGGCGCTCGGACTCGATGTGTTCGGCAAGGAGATCACCAACTCGAGCTTCTTGTCATACACCTCCAAGACGGTTGGCGGGAACATCCGCTTTGGCATCCCGCTCACCGACTACCTGAGCAGTCAGATCCGATATTCGGGCTACACGCAGAGCATCGGGCTGCCGGCCAACCTGAACAACTGTAATAACGTCAGCCCGAACAGCGCCAACGGAACATTTCCGACCGCTTCCAACCAGGGGATGATCGACCCTGCCACGGGGGCGCCCTTCACGTCGAACTGTTACCAGGACGGGGAAGCGTCCATGGCGGTGCGCCGCGAGCTCGCGCAGGGCCAAGTCTTCGTCTCCGGCGTCGGCTACAGCCTGAACTACAACACCCTCGACAACAACCGCTTCCCGACCGCCGGTATCTTCGTCGACTGGAAGCAGGACGTCGCGGGCGTCGGCGGCGACGTCAGGTTCGTGAAGTCGATGGTCGACGTGAAGCACTACACCGAGATCATGCCCGACTGGGTCGGGATGGCACGCGTGCAGGGAGGGTACGCCACTGGTTGGGGCGGCCAGGAGCTTCGCATGCTCGACCACTTCCAGGGCGGTCCCAACATGGTGCGCGGCTTCGCGCCGGCCGGCTTCGGTCCGCGTGATCTAACACCGGGCACCAATCTCGACCCGTTGGGCGGCTCGGTGTACTGGGCAGCTACGCTGGAAGTGCAGACGCCGCTGTTCTTTGCCCCGAAAGACTTCGGCATGCGCCTCGCGCTGTTCGCGGACGCCGGCCAATTGTACGACTATCGCGGACCGACGTTCTGGGCGGTCACAGGCGAGTCGTTGCTGCTGCCGACGGACAACCCGATCCGGTCGTCGATCGGTGCCGGCCTCCTGTGGGAGTCGCCGCTAGGCCCGCTGCGCTTCGACTTCGCCTACGCGACGACGAAAGCATCCTACGACAAAACGCAGATCTTCCGCTTCGGTGGCGGCACCAAATTCTGATCCGCACCGCGCGTTGCTGGAGTCATGACCGAGCCGCTGTTCGTATCGAAGCCCGCGCCTCTGACGGTTGCCGAGATCGCGGCACTCACGGGTGCCGAACCGCTTTCCGGGACGGCGCTGGACCGAGCGATCAGCAACGCGGCGCCGCTTGATCGTGCCGGACCAGCGGATCTGACGTTTCTCGATCACGCCAAATACGTCGACCTGCTCGCATCCTCGCGCGCGGGCTGCTGTCTGATCTCAGAGCGCTTCGTCGACAGAGCGCCGTCCCACATCGCCCTGTTGCGCGCGAGAGAGCCATACAAGTCGTTCGTGATGGTGGCCCGCAAGCTGTTTCCTGAAGCATTGCGTCCGTCGTCGTTGTTCGGAGCGAGCGGCACGACGCCTGGAGCCGTCGTCCACGCGTCGGCGCGCCTCGAAAGCGGTGTCACCATCGACCCCGGCGCCGTGGTGGGACCGCGCGCCGAGATCGGGGGCGGCACCGTGATCGCATCGGGCGCCGTTGTCGGGCCGGACGTGCGCATCGGTCGGGACTGTTCGGTGGGGGCGGGAGCCTCGATCACTCATGCCATCATTGGGGATCGCGTAATCGTGCATCCGGGCTGCCGCATCGGCCAGGACGGATTCGGGTTTGTGATGGGACCCGGCGGGCATCTCAAGGTGCCGCAGATCGGACGCGTCATCGTCCAGGACGACGTGGAGATCGGCGCAGGCACCACGATCGACCGCGGTGCGTTCCGCGACACAGTGATCGGGGAAGGCACCAAGATCGACAACATGGTGCAGATCGGCCACAATGTCGTGATCGGCCGTCACTGCGTGATCGTGGCGCAGTCAGGCATCGCGGGCAGCGCCACGCTCGAGGACTTTGTGGTGCTGGGCGCGCGTGTCGGCGTCATCGACCACGCGACGGTCGGCGAGGGCGCACAGCTTGCGACGACGTCGAATGTGCACAACGACGTCCCGCCGGGCGCCCGTTGGGGCGGTACGCCCGCCAAGCCGGTCAAGACCTGGTTTCGTGAGATGAAGTTGCTGGAGCGCATGGCCGAACGCGGGGATACGCACGCCGACACGGCAGGCGGCCAAAGCGATCGGAGTAAAAACCAATGAACACGCCAGCAACGATCGAGGCCGTGACGATCGCGCAGATCATGCAGGCCTTGCCTCATCGTTATCCATTCCTGATGGTCGACCGCATCACACAGGTGCGCGGCGACGACTTCGCCGTCGGGATCAAGAACGTGACGGTCAACGAGCCTCAGTTCCAGGGACACTTCCCAGGCAACCCCGTATTTCCCGGCGTGCTCATCCTCGAAGGCATGGCGCAGACCGCCGGCGTCATCTGCGTGCACCACATCGGAGCGAGCGAACGGCCGCAACTCGTCTATTTTCTGACCATCGACAAGGCAAAGTTCCGCAAGCCCGTGACCCCCGGTGACACGCTCGAATATCACGTGACCAAAATCAATCGTCGCCGCAGCATGTGGTGGTACCGGGGCGAGGCAAAGGTCGCCGGCCAGGTCGTTGCGGAAGCCGAACTCGGCGCGATGATCGCGGACGCCTGACCTCTATGACGCGAATCGATCCGACGGCGCGCGTTGCACGCGGAGCACAGATCGCTGCCGACGCGGTGATCGGGCCCTATTGCGTCGTCGATGGCGATGTCGTCATCGGTGAGCAATGCCATCTCAAGGCGCATGTTCACGTAACCGGCCACACCAGCATCGGTGCACGGACCAAGATCGCGCCGTTCGTCTCGCTCGGCGGTGCGCCGCAGTCGGTCAAGTATCGCGGCGGTCCGACCCGTCTCGTGATCGGCGCGGATTGCGACATCCGAGAAAACGTCACGATGAACATCGGCACCGAGGAAGACGGAGGGCTGACCCAGGTCGGCGAACGCTGTTTCTTCATGGCGGGGAGCCACGTCGCGCACGATTGCCGGGTCGGCAACGACGTAACCTTCGCCAACAATGTGCTGCTCGGGGGGCACGTGAGCATCGGGGACCGGGTCGTATTCGGAGGCCAGGCGGCGGTGCGTCAGTTCGTGCGGATCGGCGAGGGTGCGATGATCGTAGGGTTGAGCGGCGTGCGCGCCGACGTCATCCCGTTCGCACTCGCGCACGGCCCGCTCGCGAACCTCGTCGGGCTGAACGTGGTCGGCCTGCGCCGCAGCGGCGTCAGCCGCACCGCCATGCACCGCCTGCGCGACGCCTACCAGGCGATCTTCTTCGGTCCCGGCACCTTTGCGGAACGCGCCCAGCAGGCTGCCGAGACCTATCGCGACGATCCACTGGTCTCGAAGGTCATCACCTTCATCCAGACCGCGAAGCGGCCGCTGACCATGGCGGTCCGACGCGCCGAGCTCGACGAGTCATGAGCGAGGCCGCCGCGTCCGCCGAGGGCCCGCTCGGGATCATCTGCGGCGGCGGCAGCATCCCTTCGGCGGTGGCCGACGCCGTCAGCCACCGCGGACGGCGCGTGGTTTTGTTTCCCCTGGTCGGCTGGGCCGACGCCGCCGCCGCCGCACGCTATCCGCACCATTGGATCCACGTCGGGCAGTTCGGTCGCTTCTGCAGGCTGGCGCGCGCCGAAGGCGCGCGCGACATCGTCTTCATAGGCACACTCTTGCGGCCGGCACTCAGCCAAGTGCGCCTCGATTGGCACACGATCCGCGTGTTCCCACGCATCATCCGAGCTTTCCGGGGCGGCGATGATCATCTGCTGTCCGGGATCGGCAAGATTTTCGAGGACAACGGCTTCAGGCTGGTCGGCGCTCATGAGGTCGCTCCGGAAATTCTGATGGCGGAGGGCCTCGTCGGCCGGCACACGCCAAACGCGCGCGACCGCGAAGACATCCGGCGCGGGCTCGCCGTGATTTCGGCGATCGGCCGTTTCGATGTGGGGCAGGCCGTGGTGGTCGCCGACGGCCACGTGCTGGCGGTCGAGGGCGCCGAGGGCACGGATCGCATGCTTGCGCGCATCGCGGATTTGCGCCGGGATGGCCGGATCCGACTTCCGACAGGCGTCGGCGTCCTGGTAAAGGCGCCGAAGCCGACCCAGGACCAGCGTTTCGACTTGCCGACCATCGGCCCGGATACGGTCGAGGCCGCCGCACGCGCAGCCCTCGCCGGAATCGCAATTTTGGCTGGCGAGGCCATTGCAGTCGAGCCCCAGCGCATGGCGGCCTTGGCGGATGCCGCCAACCTGTTCGTGATCGGCGTCGCGCGTGGGGCGGATGCATGAGCACGGACGTGCCAGGGCGAGGACTTACAGTGTTCCTCGTCGCGTGTGAGGAATCAGGCGACAGCCTGGGCGCGGCCCTGATGCGTGCGCTCGCGGCGCGCGGCCCGGTGCGGTTCGCCGGGGTCGGAGGTCACGCCATGGCGGCGCAAGGCCTGCAATCCTTGTTTCCGATCGGCGAATTGGCCATCGTCGGCATCGACGCCGTGCTCAAGAAGCTGCCGCTGATCCTGCGCCGCATCCGCGAGACGGCATCCGCCGCGCTGGCCGCACGCCCCGAAGTGCTGGTGATCATCGACAGTCCCGACTTCACCCATCGGGTGGCGCGCAAAGTGCGCGCGGCGGCGCCCGAGATTCCGATCGTCGACTATGTCTCCCCGTCGGTCTGGGCCTGGCGGCCCGGCCGGGCGCGGGCCATGCGCCGCTATGTCGACCACGTGCTCGCGTTGCTGCCATTTGAGCCGGCGGCGCACGAACGGCTGGGCGGGCCGCCCTGCACCTACGTCGGCCACCCGCTCACGGAGTTGATTGGGACGTTGCGTCCGGACGACCGGGAGGCTGCGCGCCGCGCCGCCACGCCGCCGCAAGTGCTGGTGCTTCCGGGCAGCCGCAGCAGCGAGGTGATGCGGCTGCTGGAGCCGTTCGGCGGCGCACTGCGACTGACCGAACGGCGATGCGGCCCGCTCGAGATCGTGTTGCCGACCGTGCCGCGCCTCGTCCAGCGGGTGAAGGACGCCACGGCAACCTGGCCGCATCGGCCTCGCATCGTGGTCGACGCCCGGGAGAAATGGGCGGCGTTCCGCACCGCGCGCGCGGCGCTCGCCGCGTCGGGAACCGTGACGCTTGAGCTCGCAATGGCGGGCATTCCGACTGTCGTTGCCTACAAGGTGTCGCTGCTGGAAGAGCTCGTGGCGCGCCTCGCCATCAAGACGCCGTCTATCGTGCTGGCGAACCTGGTGTTGGGCGAGAACGTCATGCCGGAGCTTCTGCAGCGCGCGGCAACGCCCGAGGCCTTGGCGGCCGAGCTCATCTCCTTGATCGAGCCCGGCCCAGCGCGTGAACGCCAGCTTGCCGCGTTCCGCCGGATCGATGACGTGATGCAGGTGGGCCGCGCCGCGCCAAGCGCGCGGGCTGCGGATATCGTGCTTGCGGCCGTCGGCTCCAGGCCCGAAAGAGGAGCGGGGTCTTGACCATGCGCTGCCCGGACCCTGCTCCTGCCTTTCCGGCCGCGCAACTCGAAGCACTAGGCCCAGGGTCGCTGGCCAGCGTACCATAACCCATGGCAACTCGAACCCGCCCAATGAAAACAAGACCGAAACAGCGACCCGCGGCCATTCGCGCGGCCATTACCGCCGTGCACGGGCACCTGCCGCAGTACGTGCTCACCAACCACGAGCTCGCCAAAATCGTCGACACGACCGATGCCTGGATCGTCGAGCGCACCGGAATTCGCGAGCGTCGCATCCTCAAGGGCGAGGGGCTGGGAACCTCGCACATGGCGGCGGAGGCGGTGCGCGGACTGCTGGAGAAGACCCAGACCGCGCCCGGCGACGTCGATCTCCTGATCTGCGCGACCACGACGCCAGATTTCGTATTCCCGTCGACCGCCAATCTGGTGTGCGACATGGTCGGCATCCGCAATGTCGGCAGCTTCGACGTTCAGGCCGCCTGCTCCGGGTTCGTTTACGCCCTGACCATCGCCAGCCAGTTCGTCGGCACTGGCAAATACGAGAAGGTGGTCGTGGTCGGCGCCGACAAGATGTCGTCCATCATCGACTACACCGACCGCGCCACCTGCGTGCTCTTCGGCGACGCGGCCGGAGCCGTCATGGTGGAACCATCGCGCAATCGGCGCGGCATCATCGACACGCTGATCGCATCGGACGGCTCCGGCATGCAGTATCTCCACCAGAAGGCCGGGGGCAGCCGCATGCCGCCGACGGTCGAGACCGTGGCGCGCCGCCTGCACTACGTGCATCAAGAAGGGGCGCAGGTCTACAAGTTCGCCGTGGCGCGAATGGCCCAGGTCGCGACCGATCTGCTCGAGCGCAACAATCTCGAGGGCAGCGATATCGACTGGCTCGTGCCGCACCAGGCCAACAAGCGCATCATCGAAGCGACCGCCGCCCGCATGGGGCTGCCGATGGACCACGTCATGATGACGATCCAGAAGTTCGGCAACACCACCGCGGCGACGATCCCGCTGTGTCTATGGGACTACGAAAGCCGCTTGAAACTCGGCGACAAGCTCATCCTGGCCGCCTTCGGCGGGGGGTTCACCTGGGCCGGAGCCTACTTGACCTGGGCCTACGACGGAGCGAAGGCGGCCGCGACTGATATTTCGTCACGGCCGGAGCGCCCGCGGCTATTTCCGACGTGATGTCGGGATGTAATCGCGCTGCGTCGCGCCGGTGTAGAGCTGGCGCGGACGGCCGATCTTCTGGCTCGGATCCTCGATCATCTCCTTCCACTGGGCTATCCAGCCGACGGTGCGGGCGACCGCGAACAGCACGGTGAACATGCTCACGGGGAAACCCATCGCCTTGAGCGTGATACCCGAATAGAAATCGATATTCGGATAAAGCTTCTTCTCGATGAAGTACTCGTCGTGCAGCGCGATGCGCTCGAGCTCCACCGCCACATCGAGCAGCGGATCATCCTTGATGCCGAGCTCGTTGAGCACCTCGTGGCAAGTCTTCTGCATGATCTTCGCGCGCGGGTCGTAGTTCTTGTAGACCCGGTGGCCAAAGCCCATGAGCCGGAAGGAGTCGTTCTTGTCCTTCGCGCGCTTGATGTACTCTGGAATTCGGTCGACGCTGCCGATCTCCGCCAGCATCTTGAGCGCTGCCTCGTTCGCGCCGCCGTGCGCCGGTCCCCAGAGACAGGCAATGCCGGCGGCAATACAGGCGAACGGATTGGCGCCCGATGAGCCCGCCAGACGAACGGTCGAGGTCGACGCGTTCTGCTCGTGGTCGGCGTGCAGGATGAATATCCGGTCCATGGCACGCGCCAGAACGGGGTTCGGCACGTATTCCTCCGTCGGGACCGCGTAACACATGCGCAGGAAGTTCGACGCGTAATCGAGATCGTTCTTGGGGTAAACGAACGGCTGACCCACGTTGTACTTGAACGCCATCGCGGCCAGGGTCGGCATCTTGGCGATCATACGGATCGAGGCGACCATGCGCTGCATCGGATCCGAGATGTCGGTTGAGTCGTGATAGAACGCGGCCAGCGCGCCGACGCTGCCGCACATCACGGCCATCGGGTGCGCGTCGCGGCGGAAGCCCTGGAAGAACCGGTTCATCTGCTCGTGAACCATCGTGTGACGGGTCACGCGGTAGTCGAAGTCGGCCTTCTGCGAGGCGGTCGGCAACTCCCCGTAGAGCAGCAGGTAGCAGGTCTCCAGGAAATCCCCGTGCTCGGCGAGCTGCTCGATCGGATAACCGCGGTAGAGCAGGATGCCTTCATCGCCGTCGATGTAGGTGATCTTGGACTCGCAGCTTCCCGTCGAGGTGTAACCGGGATCGTAGGTGAACGCCCCCGTCTGGGCATAGAGCTTCGAAATGTCGATGACGTCGGGTCCAATGGTCCCTTCATAAACCGGGAAACTTGCAGTCTTGTCGCCGACCGTCAGCTTGGCGGTCTTGGTGCTGCTTTTCTTGTCTGTGGTTGCGTCCATTGGTCTGTCCTTTTGGACTGGGTCCGGGCACACGTCCGTCGCCCGTCGGCCCGCCGGGTGAGGGAGCCCGGCCTTTGTACCCATTCCTGTGTGCGCTGCAAGATACGCCCCTTCCGGGGCTGACGAAAGGATACCTTACGATTTTCGGGTTAACGGGCCCCGCCGCCTGCGGCCTAGCGGGAGGGTTGGCCGGCCTGGTCCTGCAGTCGCGCCAGGCTTTCGGGTTTGCCCAGCACCGCCAGCACGTCGAAAATGCCCGGTGAGGTCGTCTTGCCGGTCAACGCCGCCCGCAGAGGTTGCGCCACGGCGCCGAGCTTGATGCCGCGCTGCTCGGAAAACGCCCGCACAGCTTCTTCGGTGGCCTCGGCGGACCAGTTTTCGATCGCGGAGAGGGACGGCATCAGCGTGCCGATCAGGGCGCGCGAGTCGGCATTGAGGATGCCGGCCGCTTTCTCGTCGAGCGGAATAGGCCGGTCGGCATAGAGGAAACGTGCGCTCTCGATCAACTCGATGAGCGTCTTGGCGCGCTCCTTGAGACCAGGCATAGCGGCAATGAGCTTGGCGCGCAGCTCCGGCGTCAGCTTGGCGGCGAGTTCCGCGCCCTGCGCGATGTGAGGAAGCAGGCGCTCGATCTGCGCCACCAGATCCTCGTCGCGGCTGGCGCGGATGTAATGACCGCTGAGACTCTCCAGCTTGGCGAAGTCGAACCGCGCCGGGGAGCGGCCGATCTGCGGAAGGTCGAAGGCCGCGATCATCTCCTCGGTCGAGAATATCTCCTGGTCCCCGTGCGCCCATCCCAGCCGCACAAGGTAATTGCGAAGCGCGACCGGCAAGAATCCCATGGCGCGATAGGCGTCGACGCCGAGAGCTCCGTGCCGCTTGGAGAGCTTCGAGCCGTCGGGCCCGTGGATCAATGGGATGTGCGCCATCGTGGGAACGTCCCAGCCAAGGGCATCGTAGATCTGCTTCTGGCGCGCCGCGTTGGTGAGGTGGTCGTCGCCGCGAATGACGTGGGTGACGTTCATGTCGTGGTCGTCGACCACGACGGCGAGCATGTAGGTCGGCGTGCCGTCCGCGCGCAGCAACACGAGGTCGTCGAGGTTCTCGTTCTGCCAGACGACCCGCCCTTGCACCTGATCCTCGATCACCGTCTCGCCGGTGACCGGAGCCTTCAGGCGGATCGCCGGCTTCACACCGGGAGGAGCGTCGGACGGATCGCGGTCACGCCAGCGGCCGTCGTAGAGCCTGGCGCGGCCTTCGGCCCGCGCCTTCTCGCGCATGTGAGCCAGTTCCTCTTGGGAGGCGTAGCACCGGTAAGCCCGGCCGCTGGCCAGCAACTGCTCGGCCACCTCGCGGTGGCGATCGGCGCGGGAGAACTGGTAGACCGTTTCGCCATCCCACTCGATACCCAGCCACGTGAGCCCGTCGAGGATTGCGTCGATCGCCGCCTGGGTCGAACGCTCCCGGTCGGTATCTTCGATCCGCAGCAGCATCTTGCCGCCGCGGCCGCGTGCGTACAGCCAGTTGAACAGAGCGGTGCGCGCCCCCCCGATATGCAGGAAGCCGGTCGGCGAGGGCGCAAAGCGCGTGACGATCGTGTCGGTCATGTCCGAGCGGGGATATCCGGTCGCGAACTGATCATTTTGGCGGGCCCCTCTAGCACAGCCACTGGATCGTGTCAGGCACCCTCGCGGCCCGTGGTTACGCGATTCCATGCTTTCCGAACGTCCCGCGCGCCGGACTTGGCGTGCAGACCGGGATTTGGCACATACATAGTCCGCGCGGCTCCCGCAGCGCGACTTCGACCGCGGGCGCTCTGACATGGGAAGCTTTCATAATGACGGCAAGCGAGGCGACGGTCGCCGAAGCAGGGCGTGACTTCATCCGCGACATCGTGCATGCGGATCTCGCGGCGAAGCGCCACACCACCGTGGTCACGCGGTTCCCTCCGGAGCCCAACGGCTATCTGCATATCGGCCACGCCAAATCCATCTGTCTCAACTTTGGACTGGCGGAAGAGTTCAGTGGGCGCTGCCATCTGCGCTTCGACGACACCAACCCGGTCAAGGAAGAGCAGGAGTACATCGACGCCATCAAGCGCGACGTGCACTGGCTCGGCTTCGACTGGGGTGAGCACCTTTATCACGCCTCCGACTATTTCGAGCAGCTCTATACCTGGGCCGAGCACCTGATCCAGGCGGGCAAGGCCTATGTCGACGACCAGTCGCCGACGGAGATGCGGGCTGCGCGCGGAACTTTGACCGAGCCCGGACGCAACAGCCCGTTTCGCGACCGTTCGGTGGAGGAGAACCTCGACCTGTTCCGTCGTATGCGCGCGGGCGAGTTCCCGAACGGCGCACGAGTGCTGCGCGCCAAGATCGACATGAGCGCCGGCAACATCAACCTGCGCGATCCGGTGCTCTACCGGATCCTGCACGCGGTCCATCCGCGCACCGGGAACGCGTGGTGCATCTATCCGAGCTACGATTTTGCGCACGGCCAGTCGGATGCGATCGAGCACATCACCCATTCGATTTGCACGCTCGAGTTCGAGGATCACCGGCCGCTCTATGACTGGTTCCTCGACAATCTTCCCGTGCCATCGAGGCCGCACCAGTACGAGTTCGCGCGCCTCAACATCACCTACACGTTGCTGTCCAAGCGCGTCTTGACGGAGTTGGTGCGCCACGGACACGTCAAGGGCTGGGACGACCCGCGGATGCCGACCCTTGCCGGATTGCGCCGCCGCGGCGTGCCGCCGGAGGCCCTGCGCGAGTTCGTCAAGCGGGTGGGCGTCGCCAAGGCCAACAGCACGGTCGACATCGCGATGTTCGACCATGCCGTGCGCGAGGTGCTCAACCGCACGGCGCAGCGGCGCATGGCGGTGCTGCGGCCGCTCAAGGTCGTCATCGAGAATTATCCGGAAGGCGGCAGGGAGGAGCTCGACGCCGTCAATCATCCCGATGACCCGTCCGCCGGCACGCGCAAGATCCGATTCGGACGCGAGCTCTACGTCGAGCGCGACGACTTCATGGAGAATCCGCCGAAGAAGTTCTTCCGGCTCTCGCCCGGACGCGAGGTGCGCCTGCGCTACGCCTACTTCATCACCTGCCGCGAAGTCGTGAAGGATGCCTCCGGTGAAGTGGTGGAGCTTCGGTGCACCTACGATCCGGCCACCCGTGGCGGCAATGCACCCGATGGGCGCAAGGTCCAGGCTACGCTGCATTGGGTCGCCGCCGCGGACGCCGTCACAGCCGAGGTGCGGCTCTATAATCAGCTGTTCACGACGGCGGAGCCTGACGCCGCCAACTTCGCCAACGAGATCAATCCTGCCTCGATCGAGGTGCTGACCGGCTGCAAGCTCGAGCCGGCGCTGACCGCCGGCAATGCGCAGGACGCCGTGCAGTTCGAGCGGCAGGGTTATTTCTGCCGCGATCCCGACTCCGCGCCCGGACGGCCACTCTTCAACCGCACCGTCGGCCTGCGTGACACCTGGGCCAAGGTCGCGGCCGGCGGCTAATCCTCCCGGCGAACCGCTTCCACCTCGAGTGGCGCGCGGCTGCCCTGGGGCCGCAGGTCGTGTAGCATGGCCGCGGGTTCTCTCGCGTTCAGGGCGGCGCGATGTTGGGGTGGAGCAGGGCGAAGGGCCGGGTGCAAACCTGGCCGCAGCAGCGCGCGATCGACTGGCGCGGCCTCAGGTGGTCGTGGCCCGGCGACGTGCTCTGGCCGATGGTGGCGCGCCTGAGGAGCGCGGCCGCGGCCGAACTCGGGCCCGGCCGGCTCATGCCCTGGGTGCCGGTGGCGTTCGGTCTGGGCATAGCAATCTACTTTTCCGCCGAGCGCGAGCCCTCCTGGATCGCTGCGACCGTGGCGCTGGGTGGGGCCGCCGTGGCGACGGCGCTGGCCCGCCGCCGGCCCATCGCCTTTCCAATCTGCCTGTTGGTCACAGCGGCCGCCGCCGGCTTTGCCGTGGTGACGGGGCGGGCGGCCTGGATCGCTCATCCCGTGCTGGAGCGGCCGGTCTTCGGCGCCGCGATTACGGGCTTTGTCGAGCGGCGCGAGGAGCGGGAGCGCACCGACCGGATCGTGGTTCGCGTGCGCACATTCGAGGGCGGCCGCTCCCCGGTGCAGCCGGAACGCGTGCGGCTGTCGGTCAAACGCGGCGCGGCCCCGATGGTGGGCGAGTTCGTCTCGCTCAAGGCGAGACTCAACCCGCCGCCGCAGGCGACGCGGCCGGGCGGCTACGATTTCGCGCGTGATCTCTACTTTCAGGGGATCGGCGCGGTCGGATTCGTGACTGGTGCGATCAGGGTCGCGGCACCGCCGGAAGCGGCCGGTTTCCACCTCGGCTACACCGCTGTCATCGACCGTCTACGCGACGGGATCGACGATGCCATCCGCGCTGCTGTGCCCGACGACGCCGGTGCGATCGCGTCGGCGCTCATCACCGGCAAGCGCGACGCCATCTCGGCAGCGGTCAACGACGCCATGTACATCTCGAGCCTCGCGCACGTGCTGTCGATCTCCGGCTACCATATGGCGGTGGTCGCCGGAGTCGTGTTCTTCGTCATCCGCGCGATCCTCGCGATGGTGCCCGGGCTGTCCAGCCGATGGCCGATCAAGAAATGGAGCGCGGCAGCGGCGCTGCTGGCCGCCACCGCCTATCTCGCGGTTTCCGGGGCCGAGGTGGCGACACAGCGCGCCTTCGTCATGACTGCCATCGTTCTCGTCGGCGTCATGATTGACCGCGCGGCCCTCACGCTGCGCACGCTCGCCGTGGCCGCCCTTGCCGTGCTCCTGACCTCCCCCCAGGCGGTCGTGCATCCAGGCTTCCAAATGTCGTTCGCGGCGACGCTGGCGCTTGTGGCCGCCTACGAGCGGGGCATTCCATGGGTAACCCGCAGCGGCGACACCCCCGTGGGCGCGCGGATCGCGCTGTGGGGCGGGCGGCAGATCGCGATGCTGATCTTCGCGTCGCTCATCGCCGGACTTGCCACCACGCCGTTTGCCGCATTCCACTTTCATCGCGCGGCGCCATACGGCGTGCTGGCCAATCTTCTGGCAATGCCGATCGTTTCGACCTGGGTGATGCCCGCGGGCCTGCTGGCTCTCGTCGCCATGCCATTCGGTTTCGACGGCCCCTTGTGGCGGGTGATGGCGGCGGGCATCGACTGGATGACCGCCGTGGCGCTGTGGGTCTCGAGCCTGCCGGGCGCAGTTGGGCGGGTGCCGGCCTTCGGAATCGGCGCTCTCCTGTCGGCAACCGCAGGAATGACCATTCTGTGCCTGTTGCGCAGCCGCTTGCGCTGGGCAGGCCTCCTGCCGATTGCAGCCGGCTGCGTTCTCGCCATGACGGCGCCGCGGCCGGATGTGCTGATCTCCGCCAGCGGCGATATCGTCGCGGTACGCGGAGCCGACGGGCGGCTGTCGGTCGCCCGCTTCGAGAGCAACGCGTTCACCGTCCGGGAGTGGCTGGCGGCCGATGCCGACCCGCGCCCCGCCAACGATGCCACGCTCAAAGAGGGATTCGCTTGCGACGATGCCGGTTGCGTTTCCGGCCTTGCGAATGGCGCGCGCGTTGCTGTAGCGCGCACGGCCGAGGCGTGGGCCGATGACTGCAAGCGCGCCGCGCTCGTCATCAGCACGCGCGTGCCGCCGCCGCTCTGCGCCACGACCGCCGTCATCGATCGCACGATGCTGCAGGGAAGCGGCGCACTCAGGCTGGAGCGGGACGGAGAGGGATGGCGGATCGAGGCAAGCCGTCCGCGCGGCACCGATCGTCCGTGGTCGCGAACCGCCAACGGCCGCGAAGCAGCGTCTGCCATCACCCCAACGCGCCGACCGACGCGGGACGCCACTCCACGCCCCGAAGACTTGCCGGCGGAGGACTGAGCCGCCGAGGCTGCCCGCTCAGATCAATACTTGCGGAACAGCCCGACCAGCTTGCCCTGGATGCGCACGCGGTTGGGCGGCAGGATTCGTACCTCGTAGGAGGGGTTGGCCGGTTCCAACGCAATCGATGCCCCCCGACGGCGGAAACGCTTGAGCGTGGCCTCTTCGTCATCGATCAAAGCAACGACGATGTCACCGGTATCGGCGGCCTCGGTCCGCTTGATCAAGGCGGTGTCGCCGTCAAGGATCCCGGCCTCGATCATGGAGTCGCCGCGAACCTCCAATGCGAAGTGCTCGCCAGCGGAGAGCAGATCGGGCGGCATGTTGATGACGTGGCTCTTGCTCTGGATCGCCTCGATCGGCGTGCCGGCAGCGATGCGCCCCATCACCGGGATGGCAATCGGGCGGCCGCTGTCCTCGTCCGACGCAGCCCGGCCGCGGCCCAGCGCACCCTCGATCACGCTCGGCGTGAAGCCGCGCGCGCGGCCAGCCACGCCGTGGTTGACGGAGTCGGGCAACTTGATGACCTCGATGGCGCGCGCGCGATTCGGCAGGCGCCGGATGAAGCCGCGCTCTTCCAGAGCCGTGATCAGGCGGTGGATGCCAGATTTGGAGCGCAGATCAAGCGCGTCCTTCATCTCGTCGAAGGATGGCGGCACGCCAGTCTCCTTCAGTCTTTCGTGCACGAAGCGCAAAAGCTCGAACTGCTTGCGCGTGAGCATCAGGCGTTCCCCCAGGTTACGGCCACAGCCATCCAAAACAAATCATGAACAGAACACTATATGTTCCATATGTGTTCCGCAACTGTTTAATTTCACGTGAAGAATGCGGGCCGTCGCTACAACGGCAGCTTTACGATCAGGCACGGGGTACCGGCAGCGGCTGGCGGCGCGTGCGCGGGACGTAGCAGGAGACAGTCGGCCTGCGCGAGCCGGCCCATGGTGGAACTGTCCTGCACCGGGAAGGGCGTCGCGATCATTGCGCCGTCGGCGCGCCGGCTGAGCGTCGCTCGAAGGTAATCCGCGCGCTCGTCGTTGCCCGGCAAGTCGGATCCCAACAGCGCCTGTTCTGGTTCCGATGCGAGGTCGGCGCGGCCCGACAGCTTGCGCACCAGGGGGGCGAGGAAGAGCAGGGCGCAGACGTAGGACGACACGGGATTGCCCGGCAGCCCCAGCACATGCATGCCGCCGAGTCGGCCATGCATCAGCGGCCGTCCGGGCCGCATGGCGATGCGCCAAAACGACAACGCCATTCCTTCGGCCCGCAGAGCGCCTTGCACGAGATCGTACTCGCCGACGGACGCACCGCCGGTGGTCACCAGCACGTCGGCATTGGCGGCGCTGGCGCGCCGAACGGCCGCGATCGTATCGTCGCGCAGATCGCGCACGATCCCGAGGTCGATGACGTCGGCGCCTTCCGCGCGCAACAGCGCCATCAGGGCGAAGCCGTTGGAATAGACGATCTGTCCCGGACCCGGGACCGTGCCGGGCGGCACCAGTTCGTCGCCCGTCGCGAACAGCGCAACTCGCGGCTTGCGGTGCACTGGCACTGTCGGATGGTTCATGGCCGCGATCAGCGCGAGATCGCGCGCGGTGAGCCGGTGGCCGCGCCGGAACAGCACATCGCCTTGCTTGAAATCAAGTCCCTCCGGCCGGACGTTCTTTCCGGGCGCGGTCGCCTTCCTGACGATCACCACATCGCCGTCGCGCTCGGTCAGTTCCTGGATCACGACCGTGTCTGCGCCCGGCGGCATCACGCCCCCGGTGAAGATGCGCGCGGCCTCTCCCGGGCCGATCGCGCCGTCGAACGGCTGACCCGCCGGCACCTCTCCGATGACATTCAGCCGTGCGGGCGCGCTCGCCACGTCGCCGCCGCGCACGGCATAGCCGTCCATGGCCGACACCGCCGCCGGCGGTTGAGTGCGCCTTGCGGAGAGATCGGCCGCGAGGACGCGCCCATGGGCTTCAGGGAGGGGAGCTTCGACCGGCGGCAGCGGTTGTGCATCGCCCAGGACATGGGCAAGAGCGTCCCCCACGCTCATCAGCGCGGCCATGTCACTCCTCCGCCCGGAACGTGCCGGACTTACCGCCGCGCTTCTCAATGAGACGCACGCCTTCGATGCGCATGTCGCGCTCAACCGCCTTGACCATGTCGTAGATCGTCAGGCAGGCGACGGATACAGCCGTCAGCGCCTCCATTTCCACACCGGTCTTGCCGCTGACCTTCACGGTCGCGCGCACCACGAGACCGGGCAGTTTGTCGTCGGGCGCGATGTCGACTTCGACCTGGGAGAGCGCCAGCGGATGGCAGAGCGGAATGAGTTCGTGGGTGCGCTTGGCCGCCATGATGCCGGCGATGCGTGCCGCGCCCAGCACGTCGCCTTTCTTGGCATTGCCCTCGAGCACCAGCTTGAGAGTCGGCCGGCGCATGACCACGCGCCCTTGCGCAATCGCAATGCGTTCCGTTGGAGCTTTCGCGGAGACATCCACCATGCGGGCTTCGCCGCGACGGCCGAGATGCGTGAGCCGGCGGGAAGGGCGCATCGTCATTCGGCAGCCGCCTGTCCGCCGCGCGCGAGCAGGGCGCGCGTTGCCGCCGTCACGTCGGGCTGGCGCATCAGGCTTTCGCCGACGAGGAAAGTCGAGATGCCCACACGTGCGAGCCGCGCGAGATCGGCCGGCGTGAAGATGCCGCTCTCCCCGACGATCACTCTGTCCCTGGGGATTTGGGGCGCGAGTCGCTCGCTGGTGTCCAGCGTGGTCTCGAACGTGCGCAAGTTTCGATTGTTGATGCCGATGAGCCGCGACTTTAGCTTCATGGCGCGCGCCAGTTCATCTTCGTCGTGAACTTCAACGAGAACGTCCATGCCATATGAAAACGCAGCACTTTCAAGCTCGGAAGCAGTCTCATCGGAGACCGAGGCGATGATGACGAGGATGCAGTCGGCGCCCCAGGCACGCGCCTCCACGACCTGATAGGCCTCGTACATGAAATCCTTGCGCAGCGCGGGCAGAGCCGTGGCCGTGCGCGCGGCCATCAGGTATTCGGGCGCGCCCTGGAACGAGGGCTGGTCGGTGAGGACCGACAGGCAGGCCGCCCCTCCGGCCTCGTAAGCGCGGGCGAGCGCGGGGGGATCAAAATCGGCGCGGATCATGCCGCGCGAGGGGCTCGCCTTCTTGATTTCCGCAATGAGCGCGTAGTCACCGCGGGCCAGCCGGGCCTCGATCGCGGCCAGGAAGCCGCGAGCAGGTGGGGCGGCCCGCGCGGCCGCTTCCAGCACCGAGAGCGGGCGCGCGCGCTTGGCGGCGGCGATCTCCTCGCGTTTGTAGGCTTCGATCCTGGCGAGAATGTCGGTCATCTCGATCCCATCTCGTCCACCAACGGGGGCCGCGCCTCCCGGCCGGCGCGCTCGACTCACATGCTGTTGGATACCGCGACCAACCGGTCCAGGCGACCCTCGGCCTCGCCAGAGTCGATCGACCGCTGTGCGAGCGTGACGCCCGCTTTGAGATCGTCAGCGAGCCCGGCGACGACAAGGGCCGCGGCGGCATTGAACACGGCAATGTCATGGAAGGCGCTCTTCTTGCCCTCGAGAACGGCCTTTAGCGCCTCCGCGTTGGCCTCCGCGTCGCCGCCGCGCAGCGCCTCGGATTTGACGCGCTTGAATCCCACATCCTCCGGGGCGATCTCGAAGGTACGCACGGTGCCGCTTTCGAGGGAGGCAACGGTCGTCGGTCCCGACGTCGTGATCTCGTCAAGGCCGTCGGATCCATGCACGACGATGGCACGTTCGGAACCGAGGTTCTTGAGCACGTGCGCGAGCGGCTCGACCCATTGCTTGGAGAAGACCCCGACCATCTGTCGCTTGACGCCGGCCGGGTTGGAGAGCGGACCGAGCAGGTTGAAGATCGTGCGGGTTCCGAGTTCCACCCGCGTCGGACCAACGTGCTTCATGGCAGGGTGATGCGCGGGCGCGAACATGAATCCGATGCCAGCCTCATCGATGCAGCGGGCGATGTCGTCGGGACCAAGGTCGATCTTCACCCCCAATGCGGCAAGCACATCGGCGGCGCCCGAGCGCGAGGACAGCGCGCGGTTGCCGTGCTTGGCGACCGGCACGCCGGCGCCCGCCACGATAAAGGCCGCGCAGGTCGAGATGTTGTACGAGCCGGAAGCGTCCCCGCCGGTGCCGACCACATCGATCGCGTTCGGCGGCGCTTTGACCGGCAGCATCTTGGCGCGCATCGCCGTCACGGCGCCGGTGATTTCATCGACCGTTTCGCCGCGCACGCGCAGCCCCATCAGCAACGCTCCCATCTGCGACGGGGTCGCCTCGCCCGACATCATCACGTCGAAGGCGTCAGCAGCTTGCTCGCGCGAAAGCTGCGCGCCTGTCGCGACCTGCGCGATCAGCGCCTTGAGATCGACCATTCAAACCCCCAGCTGTGCCGCTCGCCCGGAAGCCGCCGCCTTGGCCGGCGGCTGCGCACGCCGGCCGGTCGAGGCATTCCATTGCGCGGCAATGTCGAGAAAGTTCCGCAACATCAGGTGGCCGTGCTCGGACGCGATGCTCTCCGGATGGAACTGCACCCCATGCACCGGCAGATCCGCGTGCGACATCCCCATGATGAGTTGATCGTCCGTGTCCGCGGTCACGACGAGAGCGTCCGGCAGGCTGCCGCGCTCCACCACGAGCGAATGGTAGCGCGTCGCCTTGAACGGGCCATTGATGCCGCGGAACACGCCCTGGCCGCGATGGCGGATCTCCGACAGCTTGCCGTGCACCGGCATCGGCGCGCGCACGACCTTGCCCCCGAACGCCTGGCCGATCGCCTGATGGCCGAGGCAGACGCCCAGCATCGGGATGGTCGACGACGCGCGGGCGATGAGATCAAGGCAGATGCCGGCCTCGTTCGGCGTGCAGGGGCCGGGCGAAATCACAATTGCATCCGGGTCGGCGGCAATCGCATTCGACACGCTGATCTTGTCGTTGCGATGCACGGTGACGTCGGCACCAAGCCCGCCCAAGTAGTGGACGAGGTTGAATGTGAAACTGTCGTAATTGTCGATCAGCAGGATCATGGCGTCATCTTCGCACGGCGACCGCTCGCAGGGGGAGGGGTTTCATGCCTATTGGCCCCGCTCTGCCGATGACGCGAACCGGCGCGCCTCCTCGGCGGCGCGGAACAGCGCCTTGGCTTTGTTGACGCATTCCTGCTGCTCGGCGGCCGGATCGGAGTCCGCGACAATGCCGGCGCCGGCCTGCACGTACATCTTGCCGTCCTTCACCAGGGCCGTGCGCAACACGATACAACTGTCGAGGTCGCCCGCAGCCGAGAAGTAGCCCACGCAACCCGCGTAGATGCCGCGCTTCTCCTTCTCGAGCTCGTCAATAATCTCCATGGCGCGCACCTTCGGAGCACCGGAGACGGTGCCGGCCGGAAAGCCTGCGGCCAACGCATCGAGCGCGTCATGGCGCTTGTCGAGTTTGCCCTCGACGTTGGACACGATGTGCATCACTTGGCTGAAGCGTTCGATGAAGAACTGGTCCGTGACGGTGACCGTGCCGATCTGCGCGACCCGCCCGACATCGTTGCGACCCAGGTCGAGCAGCATCAGGTGCTCCGCACGCTCCTTCGGATCGGCCAGCAGCTCCTCCTCCAGCGCCTTGTCTTCGTGCGGCGTGGCTCCCCGCGCGCGCGTGCCGGCGAGCGGGCGGATGGTGACGACGTCGCCGCGCGCCCGCACGAGGATCTCCGGGCTTGAGCCGGCCACCGCGAAGGTGCCGTAATCCAGAAAGAACAGAAACGGCGCCGGGTTGACGCGGCGCAATGCGCGATAGAGCGCGAACGGCGGCAACGTAAACGGCGCTTCGAAACGTTGCGCCAGCACCACCTGGAACACATCGCCCGCTGCGATGTAGTCCTTGCCCTTGAGAACCATCCGGCGGAACTCGTCCGGCGATGTGTTCGACACCGGCGCCTGCACGAGCGGTCCTTCCAGGGCAGCTCCTGCCTCCTTGGTGAGCGGGCGCTCGAGCGCGTCAACGATTGCCGTGAGCCGCTCGACGGCGCGCGCAAGCGCGATATCGGCGCTCATGTTGGGCGATGGGCGCACCGGCGTCACCACCGTGATCGTGTCGAGCACGCTGTCGAATACGATCACGATAGTCGGGCGCACCATGATGGCATCCGGGATGCCAATGGGATCCGGATTGGGGGATGGCAGTTCCTCCATCTGCCGCACCATGTCGTAACCGAGATATCCGAAGACGCCGGCAGCCATCGGCGGCAGTTCCTCGGGAAGCTCGATGCGGCTGTCGACGACAAGCTGGCGCAGCGCTTGCAGCGGGGGCTGATCGCAGGCGGTGACGCGCTTTCCGTTGGCGGCCCCGCTGTTGATCTCGGATGCATCGCCGCGGGCGCTCCAGACGAGGTCCGGTTCCAAGCCGATGATCGAATAGCGCCCGCGCACGGCGCCACCTTCGACCGATTCAAGGAGGAAGCTCATGGGCTTTCCGCCCGCGACCTTCAAGAAGGCAGAGACGGGAGTCTCGAGGTCGGCGACGAGGGTCGTCCAAACCACCTGCGCGTCGCCGCGCGCATAGGCCTTCGCGAAGACGGCGGCGTCGGGCTTGATCTGCATGAGCTACTGCCCGGAGCCGCCCACGATCGCCTGATTCAGGGCGGCGCGATTGATGGAGGTGCCGAGGTCCGCCTCGACCCGCGCGATGTACTGCGTCAGCAACTCGTCGGCCATCGCGGCGCGCAGTTGATCGCTGATCCGCTTGCTGTCGCTCGCGTTGGCGTCGAATGGAGGCGTGGTGATGTCGGTCACGACGAAGACGACCTGCTCGCCGCCCTGCTTGCCCTCGGCTGCGCCGGGGGCACCTTTGGCGGTCCTGAACATTGCGGAGACCACGGCCGATCCAAGTGCATCATTGCCACGCCGCTTCACGTCCTTGGCGGTCTCGACCTTGAGCGAATTGGCCGTGGCAAGGTCGGACAGGGCAGTCCCTGACTTGATCTTCTCGACCATCTCCGCTGCTTTGGCTTTGAGGCGGGAGGCGACCTCGTCGTCGCGCCAACGGGACTCGACGCGGTCCTTGACCTCGTCGAGGGTCCGGTCGCGGGCCGGCGTGATGCCGGCGACCTCGTACCAGACAAAGCCGCCACCGACCTGCACTGGATCGTTCTCAACGCCGACCTGCGTCGCAAAGGCGCCCGAGAGAATGTCTGCGCCAGTGGGAAGGGCTGTTACGGGCTTGCCGTCCGGACCACGCCCGGAGCGATCCACGGCATCGACGACGCGGACCGGAACGCCAACCTTCTGTGCGGCCTCGTCGAGCCGCGATCCGGCCGCGAGTTCGTCCTCGACCTTGTCGCGCAGCTCGCTGACCCGAGCTCGTGCACGCTCGGCCGCAAGCTCCTTCTTGATCTCGCCTTCGACGTCCGCAAACGACGGCGTGCGCGCAGGTTCGATCTTGTTCACGCGCACGAGCGCGACGCCGAAACGCCCGGCGATGGGGGCACTGACCTCGCCCTGCTTGAGCGAGAAGGCCGCGTCGGCAATAGCTTTGTCGACGATCGCCGATTTTTGAACCAGCCCGAGATTGATGTCGCTCGGCTTCAGGCCGCGGTCGCTAGCGACCACTTCGAACCAGGCGCCGCCGGCGATCTGCTCGGCAGCTTTCTTGGCCTCTTCCTCATTGGGGAAGATCATCTGCTGGACTTCGCGCTTTTCAGGCGTCGCGTACTGGGCCTGGCGCTGCTCATAGACCCGCCGGGCGTCTTCGTCGGACACTTCAATCGTCTTGGCGATCTCCTCGGGGTCGAGCGCAAGCAGCACGATCTTGCGGTACTCGGGCGCGCGGAACGTCACCTTGCGTTCGTCGAAATACTTCTGGAGCACTTCGGGCGAGGGGGCCTCCACGGTCCCGGCCGCGGCCGGCGTGAGCACGACATAATCGATGCTGCGCGCCTCGTTCTCGTAACGATTGAATGCCTCGATTGCTGCTTGCGGCACCGGCAGGTTGCCAGTCATGGCGTCTGCGAGCTGGCGTCGCAACATGGCTTTACGCTGCTCGGCAACGAAACGCTGCTCAGTGAAGCCGGCTTGGCGGATCAACTGCTCGAACCGCGAGCGATCGAAGGCGCCAGTCATGCCGTGGAACGCGGGGTCCTGCTGGATCCGCTGCGCAACTTCCGCGTCCGAAACACCCAGCTTGAGGGCGCGGACGCGTTGATCGAGCGCTGCTTCCGAGAGGAGTTGCGCCAGCAATTGCTGGTCCAGCCCAAGGGCACGGGCCTGCGTCGGCGTGATTGGACGGCCGACCTGCCGGCTCAGTTGCTGCAAGCGGTCATTGAAAAGCTGACGGAATTGCTCGCCGGTGATCTCAGTGTCCCCGATCGATGCGACCGCCGTGCGGGTGCTTCCGCGGAAAATGTCGCCGATGCCCCAGATCGCGAAGCTGATCACCAGGAAGGCCACGACGGCCGCCATGATGGACTTGCCGACCCAGTTCGACGAGGCCTTGCGAATGCCGCGCAGCATGATAGTTAACCTATTGACGAAACGTCCGAAACGGCTTCGCGCCGGTCCGTGAAGCGGCGCATCATAGGGATGCGGTGCCGTGCCTGCAACTCGCGCAGGCGGACATGGCGATTGGTCGCGGCGGCTTTGGCCTTCCCGCCTGCGCGTCCCTTTGATATCCGCAGCGCCACAACGGGACAGGGATCGATGGCGACAGCACGGCGCCCGCTGGTGGCGGGAAATTGGAAGATGAACGGGCTCGCCGCTGCGGTGGCCGAACTCGACAAGATGATCGCGGGGGCGCGCGATCTTTCTGCTGTAACCGATTTGATGGTGTGCCCGCCGGCCACGCTGGTGGCGGCATTCGCAGCGCGCGCGAGAGGCACGCCCATCGCAATCGGCGGGCAGGACTGCCATGCAGAGCCCGCCGGAGCATTTACCGGGGACATTTCAGCCGAGATGCTCCGCGATGCGGGGGCGGTCGCCGTGATCGTCGGCCATTCGGAGCGTCGCACCTATCACCGTGAAACCGACGCCGACGTGCGGGCGAAGTGCAGCGCCGCCTGGCGAGCCGGCCTCACGGCCATCCTGTGCGTGGGCGAAACCAAGAACGAGCGTCTCGCGGGACGCACGCTGGAGGTGGTCGGAACCCAGCTCACCGGCTCGGTGCCGCCGGGGGCTGGTGCGGCCAACCTCGTGATTGCCTACGAGCCGGTCTGGGCGATCGGTAGCGGGCTGACGCCGACGGTGGCGGATGTCGCCGAAGTTCATGGCTTCATCCGCGAGCGTTTGGCGAACCTCGCCAGTGCCGACGTGCGCGCGCTCTACGGCGGATCTGTTAAGCCAAGCAATGCCAAAGAGTTGATGGGAGTTCCGAATGTGGATGGTGCGCTCGTTGGTGGGGCCAGCCTGACCGCCGCGGATTTCCTCGGCATCGCGGGAGCCTACCGCAGATAGGTTTTTGCCAACGGCGAAAATACCTCGCGTGTCGCTGACCGGCCGCCCTAATGGCGCTTGCCGGCAAGCGCGCGCAAAGTCAGTGTGTTGCCGCAGTATTCATCGTAATTCTGCAGCGCCGTTCCCTCATCCAAATCCTCGCGGCACTGCCGTTTGCTGGCGCAATGCGCGCAGATGCGTTCCATGTCGTGCATCAGCAACGGCTCGGTCCGTGCGACGGCGGCAGCGTCGAGATTGAGCGCAGCCATCATCCGCGGCAGTTCGTCGGCCGCGTGCGGGCCACGCCGGACAAGATCGTCAAGTTCGCCACGTGAGACGCCGAGCTCGTGCGCGATCCGGTCCAGTTCGCCCGGGTCGCAATTGCAGGTTTCCGCGACGTCCCGCCGGTGTTTGAGCCACTGTGCAAAACTGTCGATCAGCGCACCGACCACGGGATAGTCTTTGATTTCCGCCGTCATGGCGCCCTCCTGGGATTGGCGTAATAGAAGCAGGCCACGATCCGTTCCGGCCCGCATTGCGGTAGATCAAGGGGGGCGGCGACGGCCCGAAGCTGGCAGCAGCCCAGGGTCCGGGTAGCAAAATGACATCGGATCGTGTACAGACGCCCACAAATCCCTATATCAACGGCTGTCGCGCGCCGTCCGCGGCGCGCCCGATGGAGCGTTCATGCAAACTGTGGTCATTGTCGTGCATCTCCTGATCGTCCTGACGATGATCGGCTTCGTGCTGCTGCAGCGCTCGGAAGGGGGCGGACTTGGCACCGGGTCGACGGGCGGCAATTTCCTGTCCAGCCGTGGCACAGCCAACGTGCTCACCCGCACGACCGCGTTTCTCGCGATCGCGTTTTTCGCAACCAGCCTGCTGCTCTCAGCCCTCGCAGGCATGGACCGCGCTCCGCGCTCGATCTTCCAGGGCGGCACCAGCCAGCCGTCGGCGCCCGAGGCGCCCTTAAGCCCGCAAGGCGGCGGACTGCTGGACCAGTTGCGCGGTCAGGGCCAGCAGCCATCGGGACCCCAAGTCCCGCAATCGCGTTGATCGGCAGAGCCCGCCGGCGGGCGGGTTAGCTGCGTGCCATGCGCCGGCCGAATGGCCGAGCGGTGGCGTTGCGTGAGATTATTCGTTCAACCCGTTGGTAGAAAAGAAAGAAGGCCGTTCATGTCGATAGCGCGTAAGTCGGGGATCGGCGTCAGCGCGGCCTCGTCGAATCAGATCGCGTGAGCTATCAGTTGGGCCCCATGGCGCGGTACGTATTCATCACCGGCGGCGTGGTCTCCTCGTTGGGCAAGGGTCTCGCATCAGCCGCTCTCGGGGCACTGCTGCAGGCGCGCGGCTACAAGGTCCGTCTGCGCAAGCTGGATCCGTACCTCAACGTCGATCCGGGCACGATGTCGCCCTATCAGCACGGCGAGGTCTTTGTCACCGATGACGGCGCCGAGACCGACCTGGACCTCGGCCACTACGAGCGCTTCACCGGACGCCCGGCGACCCGGCAGGACAACATCACGACCGGCCGCATCTATCAGGAGATCCTCGCGAAGGAGCGGCGAGGTGATTACCTCGGCGCCACGATCCAGGTGATCCCCCACGTCACCAACGCCATCAAGGAGTTCATTCTCGACGGCAATGAAGGCTTCGACTTCGTGCTCTGCGAGATCGGTGGCACGGTCGGCGATATCGAAGGACTGCCCTTTTTCGAAGCCATCCGACAACTCGGCAATGAGCTGCCGCGCAACCACGCGATCTACATTCACCTGACGTTGCTGCCGTTCATTCCGTCCGCCGGCGAATTGAAGACGAAGCCGACGCAGCATTCCGTCAAGGAGTTGCGCTCGATTGGCATCCAGCCGGACATCCTGCTGTGCCGCACCGACCGGCCGATCCCGGCAGAGGAGCGTCGCAAGCTCGGACTGTTCTGCAACGTGCGGGAAAGCGCCGTCATCGAGGCGCGCGACGTCGACAACATCTACGCCGTGCCGGAAGCCTATCACGCCGCCGGGCTCGACGGCGAAGTGCTGGCGGCCTTCGGTGTCGACAACGCGCCTCCGCCCGATCTTGCGCGCTGGCGCCTCATCAACGAACGCATTCGCAATCCGGAAGGCGGCGTGACGATTGCCATTGTCGGCAAATACACCGGCCTGAAGGACGCTTACAAATCGCTGATCGAGGCGCTCTCGCATGGCGGGATCGCCAACAAGGTGCGCGTCAATCTCGACTGGATCGAAAGCGAGGTGTTCGAGCGAGAGGATCCCGCTCCACTGCTCGAACATGTGAACGGCATCCTCGTTCCGGGCGGCTTTGGCCAGCGCGGCGCCGAGGGCAAGATCCGCGCGGCTCAATTCGCGCGTGAGCGCAATGTGCCTTATTTCGGCATCTGTTTCGGCATGCAGATGGCGGTGATCGAAGCCGCTCGGAACCTGTGCGGCATCGAGGAGGCCAACTCGACGGAGTTCGGCCCGACGTCCGAGCCGATCGTCGGCCTCATGACCGAATGGATGAGGGGCAACGAGTTGCAGCGGCGCGGCGCCGCCAGCGACCTCGGGGGCACGATGCGGCTCGGGGCCTATCCGGCGCATCTGGCACGCGGCAGCCGGGTCGAGGGCATCTACGGGGCCTCCGATATCTCGGAGCGACACCGCCACCGCTATGAGGTGAATACGCGCTACAAGGGTGCGCTCGAGCAGCGCGGAATGCGGTTCTCGGGCATGTCGCCTGACGGCCTGCTACCCGAAATCGTCGAGTACGATGACCATCCCTGGTTCATCGGCGTGCAGTTCCATCCCGAGCTCAAGTCGCGCCCGTTCGACCCGCATCCGCTGTTCTCTTCGTTCATCGGCGCGGCGGTCGAGCAGAGCCGCCTGGTCTGACCGGATAACCGCCGACTAGCGAGCATGTGATTGGCCGGCGAGGTCGTGCAGCCAGTCGAGCATCGCTGCGCGGCCCGCCGCCGGCGTGCCCATGTGCGTGGCATCGACCGACACGAAGCGGTTCATGGGATGCCCGGGAACTCTGTCGTAAATCACCCGCGCGCCCCGCTGCGTCGGGTCCATGGTGCCGGATACCAGCAGCAAAGGCGTACGCAGCCGTGCGGCGTTGCCCGGCATTACGGCAGGCGAGTCGGGCGCGAAGAAGCTCAGGTAGATTCGCGCAGTCGTCGTGACGCTAAATCCGTAGAAGGACGTGCCTTCGCCCGTGTTCGTGTCCGCGAAAGTCTCGCGTGCGTCCGGACGGCCTGCAGCGACCATGGCGCGAGCCTTATCGAGACTTTCCACGACCTCGGCCCGTCGGCTGATGAACTCGGGAGCATGTGCGGGCGCCAGCGCGATGACCCCATCGATGTCGTCGTGCCGCGCGCCATAGGCGAGCACGGCATTGCCTCCGAGGCTCATGCCCACCAGCACGACCTGACTGGCACCGCGGGCGCGCAACTGCGCGACGGCGGCCCCGATCTCCGCAAGGCAATCGAGATAAGCGCGGTCGTAGATCCGACGGCGCGACCAGCACATCTCCGGCCGTTCCGTCAGCCAGCCGGCCTCGTTGAACACGGCAGCGAGCGTGTCGAACTGCGCAGGCCGGCCCTGCTTGCCATGGATCAGCACCAAGCCCAGGGTGGCAGCCTGTGCCCCAGGTACGTGCAGAAGCAGCGCCGCGGCCACGCAGACCGCCGCCAGCAGGCGTACCCCCTGAATCGCGCTGTTCATATGCGCATGGTACCAATCCCGGGCTCGGTTGGCCCGGCAGATTGACCCCATGCCGTCCGCTCGCCATGGTGGCGCCGCCGCCTGGCCCTGAAGGAGAGCGCGTGACCATTCGAGTAGACCCCGTGCCAAATGCGGTTGTCGCCATCCGCGGCGTGCGGCTAGGCAACGCGCTGCCGTTCGCATTGATCGCCGGACCGTGCGCCCTGGAGAGCCGGGCTCATGCGCTCGAGATGGCGTCCGCACTCAAAGAAATCGCGGGCAAGCTGGGCATCGGTCTTATCTACAAGACCTCCTTCGACAAGGCCAACCGAACCAGCTCTCGGAGTGCACGGGGCATCGGGCTCGACACCGCACTACCGATCTTCGCGGAAATTCGCGACAGTCTCGCTTTACCGGTCCTGACCGACGTGCACGAGGCCGGACAGTGCGCTCGAGTCGCCGAAGCGGTCGACGTGCTGCAGATTCCTGCGTTCCTGTGCCGCCAGACTGACCTGCTTGTGGCTGCGGCCGAGACCGGCCGCGTCGTCAACGTGAAGAAAGGTCAATTCCTGGCACCCTGGGACATGGTGAACGTCGTCGCCAAGATCACCAGCGCGGGCAACAGCAACGTGCTCATCACGGAGCGCGGCGCGTCGTTCGGCTATAATACGCTCGTGTCAGACATGCGCGCGCTGCCGATCCTGAAGGATACCGGCGCGCCCGTCATTTTCGATGCGACCCATTCGGTCCAGCAGCCGGGCGGACAGGGGACCGCTTCGGGCGGCGAGCGCCAGTACGTGCCGGTCCTCAGTCGCGCTGCGATCGCGGTCGGGGTGGCCGGACTTTTCATCGAAACTCACCAGGATCCGGACAAGGCCCCTTCGGACGGCCCCAACATGCTTCCGCTCAAGGACATGGAACCGCTGCTGCGCCGGCTGATCGCCTTCGACCAACTCGCAAAACAATAAAGGCGTCCGCCGCCATGAGCGTGCAGCAGCCGCCTAGCCTCACCCCAAGGCGGATTCTCGTTACGGTTTGGCTGGCAGTGTTCGCCACCAGCCTTTTCTTCCGGGCCGTCGACCCGATCATCCCCCAGATCGCGAGCGACCTGGGCGAACCGATCCCAACCGTCGCTCTGCTCGCCACCGCCTTCGCACTGCCTTACGCCCTCATGCAACCGGTGCTCGGCGCCCTGGCCGACATGCTCGGCAAGACGCGCATGATGTTCGCCTGCCTCGTGATCGTGACTCTCTCCACGTTCGCAGGCGCCGTTGCGCCCGATTTGACGGTGTTGATGGCCTCGCGCGTGGTCTCCGGCATCGTCGCCGGCGGAACGTTTCCCATCGCCCTTGCGCTGATCGCCCAGGTCGTGCCGGTGGAGCAGCGGCAAGTTGCGGTCAGCCGCGTGCTGGCCGGCGCCATGCTCGGCAACTTGCTCGGGTCTGCCGCGGCGGGCGTCGTCGCCGACAGCATCGGCTGGCGCGGCGTCTTCATGGTGAACGGCGGATTCGCGCTGGCCGCCCTCGCAGCGGCGTTCGTCGGATTCGGGGGCCCCGGCCGGAAGCCGCCGCAGAGGCTGAACTTGAAGGCCGTGCCTGCGAGCTATCGTGCGATCCTGGGGCACCCGCTGGCAAAATTCTGCTTCGGCGCCGTGCTGCTGGAAGGCACCTTCCTGTTCGGATTCTTCCCGTACGTCGCACCGCTGCTGCATGCGCAGGGCGAAGACCGCGCAACCATCTCGGGCCTCGTGATCGGCGGCTTCGGGGTCGGTGGCATGATCTATTCGCTGATCATCGCCATGCTGCTCCCACGGCTGGGCCAACAGCGGCTCATGTTCCTGGGCGGCCTGCTGATGGGTCTCGGCCTGATGGTGATGACCTCGGCCCCCCCGTGGCAGGCCCAGGTCGCGATTTTCATGCTGTTCGGCATGTCGTTCTATTTCCTGCACGGCGTGATCCAGATCGTGGTGACCGAGCTGGTGCCGTCGGCGCGCAGCTCGGCGACCGCGATGCATGGGACGTTCTTCTTCCTGGGGCAGTCGATCGGACCGATCTACTATCGGCTGGCGTTCACTGACATCGGTCCGACAGCGCCATTGATCATAAGTGGGTGCGTGCTGATCGCCACCGGCGCTATCTGCGCGATCTGGCTGCGTCAGCGTCCCCGATAGGGCGCAACCCCTTGGTCGGGGGCCCACACCCCGGAGGGGAGCCGCCCGGCCTGCCAGAACACGTCGATCGGCATGCCTCCACGCGGAAAGAAATATCCGCCGATACGCAGCCAGCGCGGCGCCAGCAGCTTCACCAGGCGCTTCCCGATGGTGACCGTGCAGTCCTCGTGGAAGGTGCCGGAATTGCGAAAGCTGTTGAGGTAGAGCTTGAGAGACTTGGACTCCACCAGCCACCGGCGAGGCACGTAATCGATGACGATGATCGCAAAATCGGGCTGTCCGGTCACCGGGCAGATGGTGGTGAACTCGGGCATGGTGAAGCGCGCGACATAGGCTTCGTCCGGGTGCGGATTGGGGACGCGATCGAGCACCGCCTGGTCGGGCGACGCCGGTACACGCGCAGGTTTTCCGAGTTGCAGGGTTCGTTTGGCCATAGGGCTATTCGATGCCTCGCCGGGCGGGGCATGACAAGGGCCTTCCGCATCCTGTAGAAGCCCGCCATCGCTGCACGCCCAACCCAGCCGGAGATACCATGACCGCCATCGTCGACATCATCGGTCGCGAGATCCTCGACAGCCGCGGCAACCCCACCGTAGAGGTCGACGTCATCCTTGAGGACGGCACCCGCGGCCGCGCGGCGGTGCCCTCGGGCGCCTCGACCGGCGCCCATGAGGCCATCGAGCTGCGCGACGGCGACAAGTCGCGCTATGGCGGAAAGGGGGTCACCAAGGCGGTCGACGCCGTGAATGGCGAGATCTTCGATGCCATCGGCGGCATGGATGCCGAAGCGCAGGCCAAGATCGATGAGACGATGATCGCGCTCGACGGCACGCCCAATAAGGCGCGGCTTGGCGCCAACGCGCTGCTCGGCGTGTCGCTGGCCGTCGCCAAGGCGGCCGCCGAATCCAACGGCCTGCCGCTCTACCGTTACGTCGGCGGAACTGCCGCGCGGCTTCTGCCGGTGCCAATGATGAACATCATCAACGGCGGCGCGCATGCGGACAATCCAATCGACTTTCAGGAATTCATGATCATGCCGATCGGCGCACCGAATTTTGCCGAGGCACTGCGGATGGGGGTGGAGGTGTTTCAGACCCTCAAGCGCGCGCTTAAGGAGGCAGGACACAACACCAACGTCGGGGATGAGGGCGGTTTCGCCCCAAACCTGCCGTCGGCAGACGCCGCTTTGGCGTTTGTTATGAAGGCTATAGAGCAGGCCGGCTACAAACCAGGTGAACAGATTGCGCTGGCGCTGGACGCGGCCTCCACCGAGTTCTTCAAGAATGGTGTTTATGACTATGCGGGCGAAGGTAAAAAGCGCCCGTGCGACGAGCAGGTGCGCTATCTGGCCGATCTCGTCGCCCGCTATCCTATCGTATCCATCGAGGACGGGATGGCCGAGGACGACTTCGACGGCTGGAAGGCGCTGACCGACGCGATCGGCAGCAAATGCCAGCTCGTCGGCGACGACCTGTTCGTCACCAACGTGACGCGCCTCGCTGAAGGCATCAAGCGCGGCCTCGGCAACTCGATCCTGGTCAAGGTCAATCAGATCGGCACGCTCACGGAAACACTGGCGGCGGTCGAAATGGCGCACAAAGCCTCTTACACGGCGGTCATGTCGCACCGTTCCGGCGAGACCGAGGATGCCACCATTGCGGACCTCGCCGTCGCTACCAACTGCGGGCAGATCAAGACGGGATCGCTGGCGCGCTCGGATCGGACCGCCAAGTACAACCAGCTGCTCCGGATCGAGGAGGAGCTGGGCCCGCAGGCGCGCTACGCCGGTGCGGCCGCCTTGCATGCCCGCCGTTGAGCACAGGCCCTCCCATCCCGGTCACGAGGCAGTGGGTGAGAGCAGGGCGGCGGTCCGACAACCTGTCGCATCCCCGCCGACGCGCCCGACGGAACGAACCGGGTCCGGACGTGGTTATGTGCGCAAACGGGCGGGCCCTGCGACGGGACCCACACATGGTTGACCAGTGGACTGGCTGGAAGAAGTTTCCGCAGCCGCAACGCGGCGAACATCTGGATGCGCCGTTCGGACCCGGCGTCTATGAACTCCGCCGGGCCACTAGCGGCGAACTCGTAGGATTCGGACACTCTTCCCACGTTGCGGCGACGCTGGCGCGGCAGATGAGACCGACGCTGTGGAAGCGCTGGACCGGCGCGATCCGCGATGCCGGCGATATCGAGTATCGTACGATGGCGGCGTCCTCGCCACGCACGGCTCGCGACCATGCCACGAAGATCGAGCGGCGCCGGGCAACCTATTGGGGCCGCCTTGCCCTGCGAACGTAAGCCTGAAAGCAGGGAACGTTAACGCCGCCTTTACGGCGTGACCGCAAGGTGCGGGCATGGTCAAGCGCCCGCGCATCCGATCGATTCTCACATCGCTCGCGCTCTACACCATGGCGGCCGTGTTGATTGCCTATTTCGGCGTCAACGCGTTCACCGGGAATCATGGACTGAAGGCCCGCCATGAACTCGACGCCCAGATCGCGGACCTGATTGCCGAACGCGACCGCCTGCGCGCGGAACGGGAGCGCTGGCAGCACCGCGTGGCCCTGCTGAAATCCGATCGGCTTGACCCCGACATGCTGGATGAACGTGCACGCACGTTGTTGGAATATGTCGATCCGCGCGACCTGGTCCTGATCCTGCCGCGCCCCTGAGGCACGAGGCGCACGGTCGCGGCGACACTGCACCGCACGCGGCGCGCCTCCCGGTATCGCGTGCGGCCGAAACCTAAAATCCTGATCTCGTTGATATTTGTGCATGGCCCCCGCGAGCCGGCGGCCTTGCTTCCGCGCAATGCCGGTTTAGGTTATGGACAAACCGTTGCCGGACTTGCAAACAGTGCGCGTGATCCGGCGAGGTGGCCTCCGGTTCCCCGTGGATCATGCGCCGACCATAGGGCGCGTGATCTTTCGCAACGCCGGCTGCCGCTCTTGCCGATCGCTCGCTTCGCCCTGAGGATCCCATGGCCGTGGCCAAAAAGAAGCAGGCGGCGTCCGCCGCACGCGGCACCGCACCGCACAACGCTCGTCCCTCTAAGAGCCAGGCTGCGGCCGCGGCCAAACCGTCCAAGACCTCCGCGATGTCGGGCAATGGCAAGCCGCCCGAGGCGCCTGCCTTGCCGAAGGACATCGAGATCGACGCGTACCGCCAGATGCTGCTGATCCGCCGCTTCGAAGAGAAGGCGGGTCAGATGTACGGCATGGGGCTGATCGGTGGGTTCTGCCACCTTTATATCGGGCAGGAAGCTGTCGTCGTCGGGATGCAGCTTGCGATCAGAGAAGGCGATCAGGTCATCACGGGCTATCGCGATCACGGCCACATGCTGGCCTGCGGCATGGACGCGAAGGGCGTGATGGCCGAACTCACCGACCGCCGCCATGGCTACTCGAAGGGCAAGGGCGGCTCGATGCACATGTTCAGCGTCGAGAAGAATTTCTACGGCGGCCACGGCATCGTGGGAGCGCAAGTGCCGCTCGGAACCGGCCTCGCCTTCGCCAACCGCTACCGGAAGAACGACAACGTCTGTCTGACTTATTTCGGCGATGGCGCGGCCAACCAGGGGCAGGTCTACGAGAGCTTCAACATGGCCCAGCTATGGAAGCTCCCGGTCGTCTACATCATCGAGAACAATCGCTACGCCATGGGGACGGCGGTCACGCGCGCTTCGGCGCAGACAGATTTCTCCAAGCGTGGCGCTTCCTTCAGCATCCCCGGCGAGCAGGTCGATGGCATGGACGTGCGGGCGGTGAAGGCCGCCGGCGATAAGGCCGTGCGCTGGTGCCGCGAGGGGAACGGGCCGTATATCCTGGAGATGATGACCTATCGCTATCGCGGGCATTCCATGTCGGACCCCGCGAAATATCGTACGCGCGAGGAGGTCGAGAAGGTGCGCACCGAGCACGATCCGATCGAGCAGGTGCGCATGCGCCTGATCGAGTCGAAACGGGCCAGCGAAGACGATCTCAAGAAGATCGACGCGCAGGTGCGGGCGATCGTAAATGAAGCAGCGGAATTCGCCACGCATGATCCGGAACCGGACCCGTCCGAGCTTTGGACCGATGTCCTCCGGCAAGTCGCAATCTGAGCGTCGAGAAGGTTCATGGCTGTTCAAGTACTCATGCCCGCGCTCTCGCCCACGATGGAAAAGGGCAATCTCGCCAAATGGGTGAAGGGCGAGGGCGATAAGGTGAAATCCGGCGATATCATTGCCGAGATAGAAACCGACAAGGCCACCATGGAAGTGGAGGCCACGGACGAAGGCACCATCGGCAAGATTCTGGTGCCCGAGGGAACGAGCGACGTTGCGGTCAACACACCGATCGCGGTGATCTTGTCCGAAGGCGAGGATGCATCCGCCATCGACAGTGTGCCGGCGGCGGCGCCTGCCCAACAGCAGAAGGCCGCCGAGTCCGCGCCCCCCGCAGCGCAGGAGACGCGGGCGCCGACCGAACCGGCGACCGGCACCCAAAAATACCAGCCGGCAGCCGCGCCCGAGCCGGACGTTCCTGCAGGAACGGAGATGGTGACCATGACGGTCCGCGAGGCGCTGCGCGACGCCATGGCCGAGGAGATGCGCCGCGACAACGCGGTCTTCGTGATGGGCGAAGAGGTCGCCGAATATCAGGGCGCCTACAAAGTCACCCAGGGCCTGCTGCAGGAATTTGGCGCGGACCGCGTTATCGACACGCCGATCACGGAGCACGGCTTCGCGGGCCTGGGTGTGGGGGCCGCGTTCGCCGGCCTCAAGCCGATCGTGGAATTCATGACCTTCAATTTCGCCATGCAGGCGATGGATCAGCTCATCAACTCGGCGGCAAAAACCCTTTACATGTCCGGCGGACAGATGGGCAGCCAGATCGTGTTCCGCGGGCCAAACGGGCCGGCTGCGCGCGTCGCCGCACAGCACAGTCAGGATTTCTCAGCCTGGTATTCGCACATCCCGGGCCTGATCGTGATCGCGCCTTACAGCGCAGCTGACGCGAAGGGATTGCTCAAGTCGGCGATCCGCAATCCCAATCCGGTCGTATTCCTCGAGAACGAGATCCTTTACGGCCACTCGTTCCCCGTCCCTAAGCTCGACGACTACGTCGTGCCGATCGGCAAGGCGAAGGTGGTGAGGGAGGGCAGCCAAGTGACGCTGGTCGCGTGGTCGATGGGCATGAGTTATGCGCTCAAGGCCGCGGAGGAACTCGCCAAGGAGGATATCTCGGCGGAGGTCATCGACCTGCGCACGTTGCGTCCGATGGACACCGAGACGATCGTCCGTTCGGTGATGAAGACCGGACGGTGCGTCGTGGTCGAAGAATGCTGGCAACAATCCGGCGTCGCCGCCGAGGTTTCAGCCCGGCTCATGGAACAGGCTTTCGACTACCTCGATGCGCCAGTCGCGCGCGTATCGCAAAAGGACGTGCCAATGCCATATGCCGCCAACCTGGAAAAGCTGGCCCTTCCGTCGGTTGCAGAGGTCGTCGCCGCTGCCAAAGCCGTCTGCTATCGGTGAGCGTCCATGTCGACATTCGAGGACAAGCGAATTTACGATGCGCTCGCGCTGCCGAACGAGGCGATTTCGCAAGGCGGGGTCGAGATCCTGCGCGCCGGATTGATCGACGATGAGCTGTTCGTTTCGGCGCGGCGGGTCTTCAAAGATCCGGCGCAATGGGGCGAGGTTCTCGGCGACATCGCGCGCCGGATCGCGCTGCTGTACTCGGCCGAAGACACCGATCTGACCGAAGAGGAGATCCTCGCCGAGATCGAGCAGGCCTTCGCAGCCGATCTGGGTGCGCCGGTCGTCCGCGATCGGGCGGCGAAGCGGGGCAAGGCCCGAAAGCGCGCGCGGCCGGCGCGGAAGACCAAATCGAAATCGCACCCGGCCGCGTCGCGTCCGACCAAGCGCCGGACCGCCAAGACGTCCGCTCGCAAGCCCGCCAAGCGCAAGAAGAGCTGAGCGCAATCATGCCCATCAACATCCTCATGCCCGCGCTCTCGCCGACGATGGAGAAGGGCAATCTGGCGAAGTGGCTCAAGAAGGAGGGTGACAAGGTCAAGCCTGGTGACGTCATCGCCGAGATCGAGACCGACAAGGCGACCATGGAGTACGAGGCAGTGGACGAAGGCACGCTCGCCAGGATCTTGGTGCCCGAAGGGTCGGCCGACATTCCCGTCAACCAGCTGATCGCGGTGCTGGCGACGGAAGGTGAGGACGTGAAGTCCGCGGCGTCGGCGGCCGGCAAGGTCGCCGCGCCTGCGGCACAAGCGCCGCAAAGCGCGCCGCCACCGGCCGCGCAGCCCGCTGCGCCGCCGCGCGCCGCCGCTCCTGCCAACGCACCGGGGCCCGCAGCGTCGCCCGCCACGGCGCCCGGCCCGGATGGCCGTACCCGCGTGTTCGCGTCACCGCTGGCTCGCCGATTGGCCCGGGATGCCGGCATGGACATCGCGCGGGTTACGGGCACCGGCCCGCACGGGCGCATCGTCGCGCGTGATGTCGAGCAGGCAAAGCAGGGCGGGGGGCTGCGTGCGCCCGCCGCCGGCGGCGAAGCGCTTCCGATTCAGGCGCCGTCGGATGACAAGATCCGTGCGCTGTTCGAGCCGGGCAGCTACGACGTCGTCCCGCACGACAACATTCGCAAGATCATCGCGCGACGCCTTGTCGAGGCCAAGCTCACCATCCCGCACTTCTATCTGACGCTCACCTGCAATATCGATCGGTTGCTGGCCGCACGTGAGGACATCAACCTCGTCGCCCCCAAGGACGCCGACGGTAAGCCGGCGTGGAAGGTTTCGGTCAACGACTTTTGCATCAAGGCACTGGCTCTGGCGCTCATGAAGGTACCGGACGCAAACGTCACCTGGACCGAAGGCGGCATGCTCCACCACAAGCATGCCGACGTGGGCGTCGCCGTAGCCATTCCCGGCGGGCTGATCACACCGGTAGTGCGTCACGCGGAGACAAAGAAAATCACCGACATCTCAATCGAGATGAAGGACCTCGCCGCCCGCGCGCGCGTGCGCCGTCTCAAGCCGGAGGAATATCAGGGCGGAAGCACGTCGATCTCGAATCTCGGCATGTATGGCATCCAGGAGTTCGCGGCGGTGATCAATCCGCCGCACGCCACCATCCTTGCGGTCGGCGTAGGAGAGCAGCGGCCGGTCGCGCGCAACGGCAAGGTCGAGATCGCCACGCAGATGACCGTAACGCTCTCCACAGACCACCGCGCGGTCGACGGGGCGCTCGGCGCCGAGTTCCTGGGGACTTTCAAGAACTTTATCGAGAACCCCATCGGGCTGGTGGTGTGACGCCACGGCTGAAAATGCCCGAACGTGCGGGAATCGAATCCCTGAAACGACGTGACGCGCTGGCAGAGCGACATTGATGAGCACCGATGACAACCGCAAGCCGGCCGCGCACGAGACGCTGAGCGAAATTGCCGATCGGCTCAATGCGCTGGGTGCGAAAGGCGGCACCGGCGAGCGCATCTTGCCGTATTCCTCGCGTCTGTCGTGGGCGCACACCACCGCGGCAACGCCCGAGCCCGCTGCGCCAAGCGAATTCCCCAAACCCCTGCAACAGACGGCCGACGCGCCGCCGCCGGACATGATGTCGACCGACGCACAGCAATCCCAGCCCACGGATCCCACTTCCGAACCGCCCGGCGCGCCGCACAACCCGGCGCCGACGTCCGCTTCGTCCTCCGGCCGGAACGAAGCGCCCGCACCGACACCACTCGTCCTCGGGCGGCCCGAGCCGCCGCGCCTGCGCACGGCCCTGCTGACCTACTTCCCGATGCTGATCGCGGTGATGTCGCTCGGCATGTCGATCTTCCAGGGCTTGCTGTTCGAGCGCAGCATCGAACTGTCTCAGCGCAGCATCGATCTGTTGGAGCGCAACGTTGCACGCGGCGAGTATATTCGCACGTGTCGCGAGGCGATCGAGACCTATTTTCAGGTGAAGCAGAAGGTCAGCGTGCTTATGCCCGCCGCGGACCGTAGCAATGTCGTCGGCGCGTCTCGCGTGACCGAGGCCAGCCGGCTCGACGCGCAGGCTGCGATCGCGAAATTCGGAGGTCTGGGAACCTACCTCGCCAACTTCCAGGATCCGGGCACGCGCGCTCGTTATACCGAGCTTACGCGCACCCTCACCGGCATCTTCGAGAATGCGCGCACCACACCGCTCGCCGAAATCGACAAGACCTTCGAGCCGGCCGACAAGCTGTTCACATCCATGAACGACGACTGCGTGCGCCTCGCGCGCACAATGCGCCTCTAGAGCTGGCTGCCAAAGGCGCGACAATCCGCCAGCAGATGGAGACCAACTTGGCAGACGCTTTTGACGTTCTCATCATCGGGTCCGGGCCCGGCGGATACGTCACCGCGATCCGTGCCGCCCAACTCGGCTTCAAGACCGCCATCGTCGAGAAGCAATACCTCGGTGGCATCTGCCTGAACTGGGGCTGCATTCCGACCAAGGCTCTGCTTCGCTCGGCCGAGATCTTCCACTACATGCAGCACGCGAAGGATTATGGCCTGTCGGCGCAGAACGTCTCGTTCGATCCCAAGGCTGTGGTGCAACGCTCGCGCGGCGTCGCCAAGCGGCTGTCGGACGGCGTCGCCTTCCTGATGAAGAAGAACAAGGTGCAAGTGATCTGGGGCGATGCGACGATCGACGCACCCGGCAAGGTGACGGTCAAGGCCGCCGCGCACGAGGGCCCGAAAGGAGCGCTCGGCGCAGCTTCCTATCAAGCCAAGCATATCATCGTGGCGACGGGGGCGCGCCCGCGCGCACTGCCTGGGCTAGAGCCCGATGGCAAGCTTGTGTGGACATACTTCGAGGCAATGAATCCGGACCGCATGCCCAAGTCCTTGCTGGTGATCGGCTCCGGCGCGATCGGCATCGAGTTCGCTTCGTTCTACCGGACGCTGGGTGCTGAGGTAACCGTGATTGAGGTGCTGCCCCAGGTTCTCCCCGTCGAGGACGCCGAGATCGCCGCCTTCGCGCGCAAGCAGTTCGAAAAGCAGGGCATGAAGATCTTCACGGGCGCGAAGGTCACTAAGCTCGACAAGAAGAAGGACTCGGTCGTCGCGACTTTCGAGGACGGCAAGGGCGGAACGCAGACGATCGAGGTAGAACGCGTCATTTCTGCGGTCGGCGTCGTTGGTAATGTTGAAGGGCTCGGACTGGAGAAACTCGGGGTCAAGCTTGATCGCGGCACTATCGTGATCGACGGCCATTGCAGGACCAACGTGCCCGGCATCTACGCCATCGGCGACGTCGCCGGTCCGCCGATGCTCGCGCACAAGGCCGAACACGAGGGTGTCATCTGCGTCGAGGCCATCAAGGGCCTCAAGCCGCATCCGATGGACAAGCGTCTTATCCCGGGCTGCACCTATTGTGCGCCGCAGATCGCCTCGGTCGGCCTCACGGAAGCCAAGGCCAAGGAGATGAAATACGACGTGCGCGTCGGACGCTTTCCGTTCCTCGGCAACGGCAAGGCCATCGCGCTCGGCGAGGATCAGGGCATGGTCAAGGTCATCTTCGACAAGAAGACCGGCCAGTTGCTGGGCGCGCACATGGTCGGAGCCGAGGTTACCGAGCTCATCCAGGGATACGTGGTCGCGATGAACCTCGAGACCACGGAGGAAGAGCTGATGCACACCGTATTCCCGCATCCGACGTTGTCGGAGATGATGAAGGAAGCGGTGCTCGACGCCTACGGACGCGTGTTGAACGTTTGATCTTGTCGCGCGTTGTCAGGCGCGCGATCCTGGCACGGCCTGTGGCTGTCCGGTTGCGCCATTTTCCGCGCCCGGAGGAAGCCGATGCAAGACCATACCTACCGCGTCATCGAAATCGTCGGCTCGTCGGAGAAAAGCATCGACGACGCAATCAAGACCGCTCTTCAGCGCGCGGCGGCGACCATCCGCAACCTGCGCTGGTTCGAGGTGGTGCAGACGCGCGGCCACATCGAGCAGGGCAGGGTGCATCATTTCCAAGTGACGCTCAAAGTCGGCTTCACCATGGAAGATGCTGCCTAACGGGACGCCGCCCGTCGCCAGCCGGGGACTCGATCAGCGCGAGCACGCGAGGACGCGCGACGATCGGTTTGCCCGGGCTTTGACAATTCGCAAACGTCAGCAGACGTTGCGCCGGCCGGGCTGATTCGGCACGTCCTTATTCACGTCGATGAAGACTTGCTCGACGCAGTGCTGGCTCGTTCGATGCGCCGCAGCGCCGTGCCATGGACCTTCGCGCGAAGCGGCGTCCTGAATGCCCTCCAGGTAGAAGCAGCGCCAGGCGCCTCCGGCCGGCAGCCCGCGGGCACTCGTGCCGCCGAACTGATACACCAGCACAACTTCCTGACCCGCCGTATGGCCAAGGATGTACGGGCACACCTCGCGGGAATATCCGCCATACGTGCAGATGATCTGCTGCTCGGCGAGGATGGCCTGATGGAACACTTCGAAGGTGGCGCTGTGGTTCATTTCGGCGCCAGCCGAAGTATCCGCCCATCGCTTTCGTCCGTCAGCGCGTAGACCGCGCCGTCCGGTCCTTGTCGCACGTCGCGGATACGCGCACCGAGCCCGATCCGCTCCTCGCCTGTCACGCGCACCCCGTCCAGCGACAGCCGGACGATCCCTTGTGCACGCAGGCCGCCGATCAGCAGGCTGCCCTTCCAGGACGCAATCAGGTCCCCCGTGTAGAACGCCATACCCGAAGGCGCGATCACCGGCGTCCATTGCCGCAGCGACCCGGCGAGGTCGGGACGTGTCGGCGGGTCGGGGATGTCCCGACCGTCGTAGTGATTGCCCCAGCTCACCAGCGGCCAACCGTAATTCTTTCCGGCCTCGGCGACGTTGAGCTCATCGCCGCCGCGCGGGCCCATCTCGTGAATCCAGAGGGCGCCGGTCTGCGGGTGAACGGCCGCGCCCTGCGCGTTGCGATGTCCGTAGGACCAGATCTCCGGACGCGCATCCTGGCGGTTCACGAAGGGATTGTCCGGCGGCACCGAGCCGTCGGCATTGATGCGCAAGACCTTGCCGAGATGGCCCGAGAGATCCTGCGCCGGCTCGAACAGGAAGCGTTCGCCCGTGGTGACGAAGAGCTTGCCGTCGCGTGCGAAGGCAAGCCGCGATCCGAAATGGTTGCCGCCGGAGACTTTCGGGCGCTGGCTGAAGATCACGCGCACGTCCTCGAGCCGGCCATCGCCGAGGCGGGCCCGCGCGACCGCAGTCGAGGCGCCGCCGTCGCCGGGCTCGGCGAACGAGAAGTAGATCAAATTCGTCGCGGCGAAACCCGGATCGAGTGCAATGTCGAGGAGCCCGCCTTGCCCGTGCGCAAAGATGCGCGGCAGGCCGGGCAGCGGCGGTGAAAGATCGCCGGTACGGCTTACGTTGCGCAACCGCCCAGGCCGCTCACTCACAAGCATACGTCCATCGGAAAGGAAGGCGAGGGACCAGGGATGATCGAGCCCGCGCGCGAGCGTTTGCACCGTGATCTTGCCCGCTTCGCTTGTCACCTCGCGCGCGGGCGCCTGCGCCAGCGCGGGATGGACGCTCACGTAGGTAATGGCCAGCAGCAGGCCGGAAGCAGTCAGGCGGTGCATATATCGGCTCCTCGATCCAGCGGGGCCGAAGCAGGACCTCAGGTTCCGGCCACCGTCATTCAACCGGCACGAGCGCGCCCCGTTCCCGTCGCCATGTCGCGCTCGACCTGTACGGTCGCGTGCGAAATGCCGAAATCGCGTTTGAGGCGCTCCTGGATCAGGCGCAAGACGTCATCGTGGTCAGCGCTGGCCGCGATGCGTGCGTGCAGCGTGATCAACGGGCGCTCGGGCGTGAGCAGCCAGGCATGCACGTGGTGGACGTCCATCACGCCGGGGATTTGGCGCACGAGGTCCTGCTTGAGGGCCTCGACGTCGAGATCGCGAGGCGCGCCCTCCATCAGCACGTGCCAAGCCTCACGCACCAGCCGCCACGCGCTGCGCACGATGAGCAACACGACGAATACCGACAGGATCGGATCGATCGGTGTCCATCCGCTCACCAGGATCACCAGCGCCGCGACGATCGCGGCCAGAGATCCCAACATGTCGCCGGCGACGTGCAGGAAAGCGCCGCGCAGGTTCAGTGTCGCGTTGCGGCTTCCGCTCAGGATGAAGAACGCTGCGATATTGACGAGAAGTCCGAAGACGGCCACGACCAGCATGGTGCCGCTGCGGATCGGCTCGGGCGCCGCGAGCCGCTGCACTGCTTCGACCACGATCCAGGCGGCAATCGCGATCAGGGCGACGCCGTTGATGAAGGCCGCCAGGATCTCGATCCGAGAATGGCCGAACGAGCGTTGCGGCGTCGCCGGACGCTGGGCGGCTCGCACCGCATACCAGGACAGCGCGAGCGCTGCCGTGTCCGTGAGCATGTGCCCGGCATCGGCCAGCAGTGCGAGCGACCCCGCCCACCAGCCACCGATCGCCTCGACCACCATGAACCCGCCGGTGAGCAACAACGCCCAGGTCACCCGGCGTTCGGCCCCGTTCGCGGAATGCGAGTGTCCTCTGCCCATGCTTTGATCTACCTTGCCCTAGAGCAATACGTCATTCCTCGCGCCAGAATCGGGCCGCAGTGGACGCTGGTCAATGCGCCACATTCGCACCGACGAAGCCGGCCCAGCCCTCCAAATGGGGCCCGAATCCCTGCAACTTGCGGCACCGGGCGCCAATGCGTAATTAAGACACGACACAGGACACAGTTTCATGGTCGTCGTGCTCGACACCACCAACCGGCCGCGCCATCCGGAAAAGGCGCATCGGCCGGACACGCCCACGCTGAAAAAACCCGACTGGATCCGGGTCAAGGCCCCGATCTCGCCGGGCTATGCGGCGACGCGCACCATCGTGCGGGACAATGCCCTGCACACGGTGTGCGAGGAGGCCGGCTGCCCCAATATCGGCGAATGCTGGGAGAAGAAGCACGCCACGTTCCTCATCATGGGTGATACGTGCACGCGCGCCTGTTCGTTCTGCAACGTGAAAACCGGATTGCCGGCTGGGCTCGATAAGTCGGAACCCGGACACGTCGCCGAGGCCACCGCAAAACTGGGGCTTGCGCATGTGGTGGTGACCTCGGTCGACCGCGACGACCTCGCCGACGGCGGCGCCGACCATTTCGCACGGACGATCCGAGAGATCCGCGCGCACTGCCCCACGACGACGATCGAAGTGCTGACGCCCGACTTCCTGCGCAAGGAGGGTGCGCTCGAGCAGGTTGTCGCGGCAAGGCCCGATGTATTCAACCACAATCTCGAAACGGTGCCGTCGCTCTATCTGACGGTGCGCCCCGGCGCGCGCTACTTCCATTCCATCCGCCTCCTGCAGCGGGTGAAGGAAATCGACCCCACCATGTTCACCAAGTCCGGAATCATGGTGGGGCTGGGCGAGGAGCGTAACGAGGTGTTGCAGGTGATGGACGACCTGCGCTCAGCTGACGTCGACTTCCTCACCATCGGCCAGTACCTGCAGCCGACCCGCAAGCATCATGCGGTCGCCCGGTTTGTGCCCCCCGACGAGTTCAAGGCGTACGAGACGATCGCCTACGCCAAGGGATTCCTGATGGTGTCCTCCAGCCCGCTGACTCGCTCGTCCCATCACGCGGGTGAGGATTTCGCGCGGCTGCGGGACGCGCGCGCTGCGCGCGGCTAAAGGCAACGCGGGCGTATGCCGCAATTTTCCACCCGGCGCAGCGTGCGACATTCAGCCGACGACATGTTCGACCTTGTCGCCGACGTCGAGAAGTATCCGCAGTTCGTCCCGCTCTGCCAGTCGCTGCGCGTGCGCAAGCGCACGCCGGCCGAAGTCGGCATCGAGATCCTCGTCGCCGACATGACCGTCGCATACAAGCTCGTCCGCGAGACCTTCACCAGCAAAGTGACGCTTGATCGCCCGCGGCTTCAGATCCTTGTGCAATATCTTGATGGCCCGTTCCGGAAGATGGAGAACCGATGGAGCTTCGTTCCCGCGGGCGATACCCGCTGCGAGGTCGAGTTCTCCATCGACTACGAATTCAAGAGCCGCATGCTGGGCATGCTGATGGGCGCGATGTTCGACACGGCTTTCCGCCGCTTCTCTTCCGCATTCGAGGCGCGTGCCGATCAGGTCTATGGCCGGGCCTGATCACCGCCACCCGCATAGCGTCCAGGTACACGCTCGCGGGGAGTTGAGCATTGCCCTGACTGGCGATTCAACCGCAATCCGCCTAAATTCAAGCCGCGTGATCACAGACCAGGAGCCTGTCATGGCCCAGCTCGCGGATCAGGACAGCTTCCCCGCAACCATGGAAGCGACGGTCAATTATCTGCTCGATACGGGCGAGATGCCGTACACATATACGGGCGGGCCCGGATCGACGGAAGTGCGATCAGAAGGCAAGATCGATCCCCGCACCGTGACGATGCACAACGCCCGTCTCGAGCTCGATCGCTTCGTCCTCGACCGCGACGGGTTTTGCTACGTTCGGCACGATACGAGAGTGAAGGATTTCTTCGACCAGGAAGAGATCCATCGCGTTTACTACCCGGAAATGGAAGCTCTGATCAAAGCCCAGACTGGTGCCACTCGCGTCGTCGTGTTCGATCACACGCTGCGTACGGCCGACGATGCTTTCCGCGAGCAGCATAAGATCCGCGAAGTGGTCCGGCGCGTTCACAACGACTACACGGAGTGGTCGGGCCCGCAACGGCTGCGCGAGGTGCTGCCCGATGAGGCGGAAAGGCTGCTCGCCCGGCGGTTTGCCATCGTGCAGGTGTGGCGCCCGATCCGCCATCCGGTCGAAACGCATCCGCTCGCGATCTGCGACGCGCGCACCGTATCAGCCGACGACTTTGTGGTGTCGGAACGCCGTTATCCGAACCGCATCGGCCAGACCTATTCCGTCACTTACAATCCTGCACACCGCTGGTACTGGCTGCCGCGCATGCGGCGCGACGAGGCGCTGGTGTTCAAGGTTTACGACTCTTTGAAGGACGGTACTGCCCGCTGGACGGCTCATACGGCGTTCGACGACCCGAGCTCGCCGCCCCATGCGCGTCCGCGCGAAAGCATTGAAATCCGCACGATGGCGTTCTTCTGAGCGGCGACCACGCTAGTCGCTGGTGGCGATCCGACCCTTGGCCTCATCATAGGCCACGGCCAGATCGCGTGCGCCCTGCGCCTTCATTTCTGCATCCATACGCGCGTCGGTGGCCGCCAACAGCTTGGCTACGGTGTTGTTGCGGATCGCGACTGGGTTGCGTTCGTACCCGGGCCGCTGGAAGAAATTGGACGTCGGCACCTTGTCGCGCATTTCCAAAGGCATGCTGACCATGTCAAAACCATTGCCGTCGCCTGTGAGGTTCATCATCTCGAGCTCAGCTGCTGTGAGCGTCCGCGTGTAACCCTTGCGACGCGCGAATAAGACCGAGTCCATCAACTTCTGCGTCTGCAGCAATGGCCCGACCTCGACATCAAGGTTGAGTGCGTGCATGCCAATGCCGGCGGGCGTTCTGGCCAGCTTCTCATGCTCGCTCCAGGCGACAGGCACGCTCCGACTGACTTGGATCATGTGGTGAAGGTGCCCCACTTTCGTTTCGAGCTTGAGGTGCTGCTCCCCGCGCGAGTGGGCGGCCTTCGCGCGCAATGCCTTAAGAAGTCCATCGCCGCGCTCCGCCAACAGGCTCACCGTATTGGTGGTCAGCAGTTGGTTATAGCCGAGCGCGGTGGAAACCGCGCGTGCGTTTGGACGCGGACGTTCAAGCCCGGCCTGGACGTCGTAAGTCCCGTCGCCGCTCGCCTCGAATCCGTAGATGCGGACGATCTGGTCCTTTGTCAGACCGGCCGCTGCCGCCACCTTCGCATAGGCGCGTTTGAATTCCAGTTCGTTCGCGGGACGTTGCGGCGCAAACTTGAAGTGGTCCGCCGCGTTACGCACGAAATCCGCAACGACCGGAATCGGTCGGGGGGGCGGGGCGTCAGGGCGGGCCGGTCTCGGGCGTGGGGGACCCGTGTACACGGGCGGATGCGTCAGGACGTAGTCCTCAAGGACAATCTCCTGATGGTTGCGCCGCTTGGCGAGGCGGATACGCCGCTTTTCAGAGATCAGGTTCCAATAAGCCTGAGCGCGTTGTTCAAATTGATGGTAATCCGCGAACTTGGGGCGCGGATCGGCATCCTGTGCAGACGCGTGCGACATGGCCAGCAGGCCGATAACGCCACAGCACCCCGCAGCGGCTCTGAAGGTCATCGAAAGGAACATGGCGAATCCAGCGCCCCCCAAGCGCGACTCTACACAGTTCCGCGCCTATGAAGAGACCCCTGCGACCGAAGCCCCATGCAGGACCAAAGCAGCAAGAATGGCGATGTTATGACGTAGGGTGGTCGGTGCGCGGGTGCTTGTTGTGAAGGAACACCGCGAGATGCTCGCGCAGCGTCCCGTCGGCCTGCCCACGGGCCGCGAGAGCCTGTTCAAACAGGGCTTCCTGAATCTCGCGCGGCAGATCGGCCCAGCTGCGCACGACCGCGGCACCCAGGGCTCGCTCGAAGTAAGCCTCGTCCTCGGCGATGTGCATGACGCCTCCCATGTCGCCGGCACAGTTCGAACTGCCGGGCCACCGTCACCGCTCAACCCGCGATGATGGTGAGAGGTTCCGCATCGGCTGCATTAGCGTGTGGCGGTGTCCTCCAGCATCGCGAGAGCGACCAGGACCGCGCGGCGCCGCACCTCGCTGCGGCCAAGGTCGCCGAAACGCTCCTCGCGCAAGACCGTTGCGCCGCTGCGGCGCGCGGCCGCGAAATGTACCAATCCGACCGGCTTTTCGGGCGACCCGCCGCCAGGACCTGCAATGCCGGTGATGGCAATGGAAATGTCGGCGGGAGAGCGCGCGAGCGCGCCGGCTGCCATTGCCGTAGCCGTTTCGCGGCTGACAGCGCCGGCGCGCTCGATGGTTTGGGCGGGCACCCCCAGCATCGCTTGCTTGGCGTCGTTGGAATACGTGACGAAGCCGCATAGCACGACCGCAGAGGAGCCCGCGATCTCGGTCAGGGCGCCGGCGACGAGGCCGCCCGTGCAGGACTCTGCGGTTGCGATCGTGAGCGCGCGCGCCTTGCAGAGCTCGACGATCCGGCGGGCTGCGATGCGCATCTCGTCATCGATCATGACAGACCTCCGGCCGGCAGCGTCAACTCGCGCGGGTCAGCGGGCAGGCGAATGGTGGCGGTGGCCATCGCCGCGATGCCTTCCCTGCGTCCGGTGAACCCGAGCTTCTCACTGGTCGTGGCCTTGACGGCGACGCGGTCGATAGTGATGCCGGCGATCTCGGCCATGCGCGCGCGCATGGCGTCACGGTGCGGCCCGATGCGCGGCGCCTCGCAGACGACCGTCACATCGAGGTGGGCAATCATGCCGCCCCGCGCCCGCACGCGCTGCGCGGCGAAAGCCAGGAATCGATCCGAACTCGCGCCGCGCCATTGCGGGTCGCTTGGCGGAAAATGCGAGCCGATATCCCCATCCGCGAGCGCGCCGAGAATAGCGTCCACCGCGGCATGCAATACGACGTCCGCGTCGGAATGACCGCTCAACGCGCGGTCATGGGAGATGCGCACGCCGCCGATCATGACGTGATCACCATCGGCGAAGGCATGCACGTCGTAGCCTTGTCCGATCCGCACGTCAGGAAGATTCGACATGATCTTGGCCTCGGCGCGTGTGAAATCGTCGGCAGTCGTAAGTTTCATGTTGTCGGCGTCGCCTTGAAAGACATCGATGGGCAGGCCCGCCCATTCGACAAGTGCAGCATCGTCGGAAAAATCGTGCCGGCCGGCGGCAGCAGCTTTGCGGTGCGCAGCGATAAGCAATCCGAACTCGAATGCCTGCGGGGTCTGTACGGTCCGCAGCATGGTGCGGTCGACCGTTCCGCTCACGCGCCCTTGGCCATCCACGGATTTGACGGTGTCGGTCACAGGCAGCCCCGGGATCGCACCCCCGGGCCGCGCGGCGCGCCCGGCAGCGATGGCCCGATCGATGAGGGCAGGGGATGCGAAAGGACGCGCTGCATCATGGATGAGCACGAGGTCTGGCTCGTGCGGCTCCAGCGCCTGCAGACCGGCGAAGACGGAATCCTGGCGGGTCGCCCCTCCAAATACCGGCGGCAGCAAGGCGAGGCCGGCAGCAGCCGCCTTGAACGTCGCCAAGTCGTCAGGGTGCACGACAGGAACCACCAGCGGAGTGACCGGATGGCGCGCAAAGGCCTCCAAGGCGAACCGAATGGCAGGTGTCCCCGCCAACGGCCGGTATTGCTTCGGGATCCCGCCGCCGGCACGCTCCCCGCGCCCGCCTGCCACGATCACCGCCCCGATCTTGCCCGCCACTTGGTCCGCCTCGCTGCCTATCTGCTGCCGCCGCAGGCATTCCCGCTAGCACGCCTGGCGATGGTCCGGCACCCGGTTTACCGCGGCGCCTCGCGAATGTGAAAAATCAGGCTGTAAACGCCCTGCCGCGGGCGAGTGGCAGATATTCACCGAGATCACCCCAAATATTGCACTGCAGCACTTGCCAGCAATCCCGAAATGGCTAAACTCTGGGCAAATGTCATACCGCCCAATGAATAGGCAAATGGACGCAACGGCGCGTCCCTGCTCGGCCCCGATCGCCATCGGCGAGATCGCGGTCAAGGATCCGGTCCTGCTGGCCCCCATGTCCGGGATCACGGATGCACCATTCCGGCGTCAGGTCGCCGAACTGGGCGCAGGGCTGGTCGTCTCAGAAATGACGGCTTGCGCGGCACTCGCGCGTGGGAAGCCTGATGTCGTGCTGCGCATGGAGCGGCACGGGGTCGGCACCCACGTCGTCCAGATCGCCGGCTGCGAGGCCAGATGGATGGCGGAAGGTGCCCGGCTCGCGGTTCAGGCCGGGGCCGAAATCATCGACATCAACATGGGCTGTCCCGCCCGCCATGTGACCAATGGCGAGTCGGGATCGGCGCTCATGCGTGACCTCGATCACGCTCTCAGGCTGATCGAGGCGACCGTCGCCGCGGTAAACGTCCCGGTCACGTTGAAGATGCGCCTGGGCTGGGACGACCGGTCGCTCAATGCCCCGGAACTCGCCCGCCGCGCCGAAGCTGCCGGGGTGCGCATGGTGACGGTGCACGGGCGCACGCGTTGCCAGTTCTACACCGGCCGCGCCGACTGGGGCGCCGTGCGTGCTGTCAAGGCCGCCGTGTCAATCCCGGTCGTGGTCAACGGCGACATACGCGGCGCCGCCGACGTCGAGACTGCTCTGGCAGCTTCGAACGCCGACGCAGTCATGATCGGCCGCGGCGCACAGGGGAGGCCCTGGTTGCCGGGTCAGATCGCCGAGTACCTCGCGTTCGGGCGGCGGCCGGCCGATCCACCGCTCTCGCGCCAGCACGAACTCCTCATGGAGCTTTACGACGCGATGCTGTGCCACCATGGCGAACGCGTCGGCGCGCGGCACGCACGCAAGCACTTGGCGTGGGGCCTCGACGTGGCGGCCGAGACCGCCGGCGTATCGCCTGAATCGCTGCGGGAATGGCGCAGCCGTGTGCTCACGGCGTCGGAGCCGGCTCGGACGCTGAGCGAACTGAGAGACGCATTCGATTCATTTGCCTGGAAGGCCGCTGCATGAGCGTTGCCGAGACAATGTCGCGAACCGGTGGGAGCCCGGCCGAGTCGGTGCTCAATTCGCTGCCGCATCCCGTCCTGGTCATCGGGCCCGACGGCAAGATCGTAGAGGCCAACGTCGCGGCGGAGAGCTTCTTCGAGGTCTCGGCGGCGCTGCTGCGCCGCAACGCGCTACGCGATGTAGTCCCCTTCGGAAGCCCATTGCTCGCCTTGGTGGAGCAGGTGCGCGAACGCAGCGCGGCCGTGAACGAATACAAGGTCGATCTCTCGACCCCGCGCATGCCCGGCGACCGCCTCGTCGACCTTCACGTCGCCCCGCTCAACGAACGGCCTGGTCACGTCGTGGTCATGCTGCAGGAACGCACGATCGCCGATAAGATGGACCGCCAGCTTACCCATCGCGGCGCTGCCCGTTCGGTCATCGCGCTGGCATCCATGCTGGCGCACGAAATCAAGAATCCGCTGTCAGGCATTCGCGGCGCCGCGCAGTTGCTCGAGCAGTCGGCAACTCCTGACGATCGCACGCTCACGCGCCTCATCTGCGAGGAAGCGGACCGGATCGTGAAATTGGTCGATCGCATGGAGGTGTTCGCCGACGAACGTCCGGTCGAACGCGAGCCGGTGAACATCCATGCCGTTCTCGAGCACGTGAAACGCCTCGCCCAGTCCGGGTTCGCGCGGCACATCCGCTTCGTAGAGGACTACGACCCATCGCTGCCGATGGTCTACGCCAACCGCGACCACCTCATTCAGGTGTTCCTCAATCTCGTGAAGAATGCCGCCGAGGCAATCGGCGAGAACGCAACCGACGGCGAGATTCAGCTTACCACTGCGTTCCGCCCGGGGGTGCGCCTGTCGCTGCCCGGGTCGAAGGCGCGGGTATCGCTGCCGCTCGAATTCTGCGTCAAGGACAACGGGCCGGGGGTGCCCGACGACCTGTTGCCGCACATGTTCGACCCGTTCGTGACCACCAAGCCATCGGGAAGTGGCCTGGGTCTTGCTCTTGTCGCCAAGATCGTCGGGGATCACGGCGGCATCATCGAATGCGAGTCACAACCTCGACGTACGATTTTTCGCGTGCTCATGCCCAAGTTCACGGGTGACGACGCCGAGCCGGGCGGCGGTACCTAAGAGGAAGAGTCATGCCCTCGGGAAGCATACTGGTTGCCGACGACGACGCCGCCATACGCACCGTGCTCAATCAAGCGCTGTCGCGTGCCGGCTATGAGGTGAGGTCCACCGGCAACGCCGCAACCTTGTGGCGCTGGGTCAGCCAGGGCGACGGGGATCTCGTGATCACCGATGTGGTGATGCCCGACGAGAACGCCTTCGACCTCCTGCCGCGCATCAAGAAACATCGGCCCGACTTGCCGATCATCGTGATGAGTGCCCAGAACACGTTCATGACGGCGATCCGCGCCTCCGAGCGCGGTGCGTACGAGTATCTGCCCAAACCCTTCGATCTCAAGGAATTGATTGCGATCGTTGGACGCGCCCTGGCGGAGCCGAAGGAACGGGCCCGGGAGCCCGTGAAAACGGAAGAATTCGATTCCATCCCGCTGGTCGGCCGTTCGCCGGCGATGCAGGAAATCTACCGCGTACTGGCGCGCCTGATGCAAACCGACCTGACGGTGATGATCACCGGAGAGTCCGGAACGGGCAAGGAACTGGTCGCACGCGCCCTGCATGATTACGGCAAGCGCCGGACCGGCCCTTTCGTCGCCATCAACATGGCCGCTATCCCGCGCGACCTCATCGAGTCCGAGTTGTTCGGCCACGAGAAGGGGGCCTTCACCGGCGCCAATGCCCGTGCGTCGGGCCGCTTCGAGCAAGCCGAAGGCGGTACGCTTTTCCTCGACGAGATCGGCGATATGCCGATGGAGGCGCAGACCCGTCTGCTACGCGTGCTGCAGCAGGGCGAGTACACGACCGTCGGCGGCCGCACTCCCATCAAAACCGATGTGCGGATCATCGCCGCGACGAACAAGGACCTGCGCGTGTTGATCCAGCAGGGTTTGTTCCGCGAGGACCTGTTTTTCCGCCTCAACGTCGTGCCCCTGCGCCTGCCGCCCTTGCGCGAGCGCACGGAGGACGTACCGGATCTGTTGCGCCACTTCTTTGGACTTGGCGAGCGGGAGGGCCTGCCGGCCAAGCAGATCGACCAGAGCGCGATCGAGATGCTCAAGCGCTACCGCTGGCCCGGCAACGTGCGCGAACTCGAGAACCTCGCGCGCCGACTTGCGGCCCTGTACCCGCAGGAAGTGATCACCGCCGCCGTCATTGAGACGGAGCTAACACAGCCGGCCGCTTCGCAGATGGTGGGCGCCGAACCCGCATCCGACGAAGACCTCTCGGGGGCGGTGGAGCGCCACCTGACCCGCTACTTCGCCTCGTTCCAGAGCGATCTACCGCCGCCAGGCCTGTATCACCGGGTGCTACGCGAGATCGAATATCCGTTGCTGAGTGCCGCCCTGGCGGCCACCCGCGGCAATCAGATCCGGGCCGCGGATCTCCTGGGCGTCAACCGCAATACGCTGCGCAAGAAGATCCGTGACCTCGACATCCAGGTGATCCGCTCAAGCAGCTAGGCTCCGCGGCGCCCCTCGCGCGCTCGCCGCTGAATCGCCTTCGGGACCGTGGCAGACGGCCACGGTGCGTGATTCCTCTCCACTGGCGGCTTTCCAGATTCGGCGGCTTGGTCAAGGCACTGTAGTTGTTGGGGAATATCTCACGCACCAGCGTGTCTCAAATTTGCAACAATGTTGTATGACGGCATCATGTGCCGTGGGACAGGCGTCCGAGGTGCGGACGCCGCGGCGGGGTGGCACGGGGATCTTCATGACCGCGGTCGAAGACGCGAACGCTGCCGTTTCCGCAGCCGGCGGCGAAATGGCGGAAGTTGCCCCAGCGAGCAACTTCACGACCGGCATCATCGGCCTCATCGCCGTCGGCATCGCGTTGCTGTCGGCAACCGTCACGTTCTTCGTCCTCTCGGGCCTCACTCCCATCGCACCGACGCACGAGGTTGTGCTTACGGTGCTGGCGGTCAACGCGCTGACCATCCTCGTGCTGCTGGTGGTCGTCGGGCGCGACGTCTGGCAGATCGTACAGGCGCGCCGGCGGGGCAGGGCAGGCTCGCGCCTGCATGTCCAGATCGTCGGGCTCTTTTCGGTGATCGCCGCAGTCCCGGCGATCCTCGTGGCTGTGGTCGCCAGCATCACGCTGGATCGTGGCCTCGATCGATATTTTTCAGTGCGCAACCGCGCACTGGTGGAGAATTCGTTCAACGTGGCGCAGGTCTATCTGCGTGAGCATGCCCAGTCGCTGGCGGGGGACATCAAGGCCACGGACTTCGACCTTGCCTGGCTCAAGCCCAGCTTCGAACAGGATCGCGCCCTGTTCCGGCGCGAGGTCAGTGCACGCGCAGCCTTGCGCAAGCTGTCGGCGGTGATCTTTCTCGACGGCAACCGCAACATCGTTGAGCAGGCCGATCTGCGCGGAACCACCAAGTACGAACTGCCTCCCCAAATCAATCTCGCGGACGTATCCGAAAGCGAGCCCAAGTTCTGGCTCTCCCCGGACGCCGACTACGTGGGAGCGGTGATCAAGCTGCGCCTGTACGAGAACACGTACCTGATGGTCGCGCGCCAGCTCGATCCGCTCGTGACCTCGCATCTGAAGGAGACGCAGAACACCATTCGTGAATTCGCGACCGTCGAGTCGCGTCGTCTCGGCATACAGATCGCCTTCGCCTCGATGTATGCGGTGATTGCGCTCGCCGTGCTGTTGTCGGCGGTCTGGCTCGGATTCAATTTCGCAAACCGGCTGGTCGCGCCGATCCGACGGTTGATCGCCGCGGCCAATCTGGTCTCGACGGGCAACCTCTTCGTTCAGGTTCCGGTCGCCCAGTCGCAGGGCGACATCGCCCAGCTCGGCACCACCTTCAACAAGATGACCGAGGATCTGCGCACCCAGCGCGACGACCTGGTGCGTGCCCGCGATCTGATCGACAGCCGCCGACTGTTCACCGAGGCGGTGCTGGCCGGCGCCAGTGCGGGCGTCATCGGTGTCGACGCGAAAGGCCATATCAGCATCCTCAACCGATCGGCCGAGAAGCTGATCGGTGCGACCGAGGGCGAGGCGCTCGGCCGCCCGGTCGTAGGGCTCTTGCCCGAGTTGGCGCCCCTGGTGGCTTCGGCCAGCGTCAGCCCTCAACGGCTGACACAAGGCCATGTCTCGATCACCCGCGCAGGCCGCGAGCGCACCGTGTCGGTGCGCGTGACGACCGAGCAGTCGGCGGACGCGCAGCACGGCTATGTCATCACGCTCGACGACATCACCGAGTTGGTCGCGGCGCAGCGCACCTCCGCCTGGGCAGACGTCGCGCGCCGCATCGCTCACGAGATCAAGAACCCGTTGACCCCCATCCAACTTTCGGCCGAGCGCCTGCGCCGAAAATACGGTGCCGTCATCACTGAAGACAAAGCCGTGTTTGAGCAATGCACGAACACGATCGTGCGCCAGGTCGATGACATCCGGCGCATGGTGGACGAGTTCTCGCGTTTTGCGCGCATGCCCAAGCCCGTCATCGCGGCAGAGGACGTCGCCGATACGGTGCGGCAAGTCGTCTTCCTCATGCGCGTCGGCCACGCCGACATCGATTTCGAGGTCGAGCTCGCCGAGGATCCGATGCCGGCCGCCTTCGACCGCCGGCTGATCTCGCAGGGCCTCACCAACATCATCAAGAACGCCACAGAGGCAATTTCGGCCGTGCCGACGGAGCAGCTGGAACGCGGCCGGATTCACGTCGCGGCGTCGCGGGACGGCAGCATGATTAATATCGACGTGATCGACAACGGAATTGGTCTTCCGCGCGAGAACCGCAATCGGCTGCTCGAACCCTATGTAACGACACGCGAGAAGGGCACCGGCCTCGGACTCGCGATCGTTGGAAAAATCCTCGAAGAGCATGGCGGGCGGATCGAACTGCGCGACGCCTCTGAGAGGGAGTCGGGCGCACGGGGATCGTGGATCCGGCTGGTGTTCGCCGCGCACGACGCGGCGAAGGACAACAAGGCGGAGCCGGCATTGCGCGAGGTGGCCTCATGACATCAGACATTTTGATCGTCGATGACGAAGAGGATATTCGCGAGCTCGTGGCCGGCATCCTCCAGGACGAGGGCCACGGCGCACGTACAGCCGGCAACAGCGATCAGGCGCTGGAGTCGATACGGCAGCGTCGCCCGAGCCTCGTGTTCCTCGACATCTGGCTGCAGGGCAGCAGGCTGGACGGCCTGCAACTGCTCGACATTGTCAAGGAGGAACACCCGGATCTTCCGGTCGTGATGATCTCCGGACACGGCAACATCGAGACCGCGGTGGCCGCAATCAAACGCGGGGCCTACGATTTCATCGAAAAGCCGTTCAAGGCTGACCGGCTGGTGCTGGTAGCCGACCGCGCACTTGAAGCCTCGCGGCTCAAGCGCGAGGTGAAGGAGCTCAAGCAACTGGCTCCGATGGCGGCCCGTCTGGTCGGCCGCTCTCCGAGCCTCAACCAACTGCGCCAGACCATCGAGAAGATCGCTCCCACCAACAGCCGTGTGATGATCGTCGGACCTTCAGGAGCCGGCAAGGAATTGGCCGCCCGCACCGTACACAGCCTGTCGGCGCGTGCGCGGGGGCCGTTCGTACTCATCAATGCTGCAGCAATCACGCCTGAGTTGATGGAGATCGAGCTTTTCGGGACCGAGCCTTCGAATGGCACTCAGGGGCGACGGATCGGCGCCCTGGAGGAGGCGCACGGCGGCACGCTCCTGATCGACGAAGTTTCTGACATGCCGCGCGAAACCCAAAACAAGATCCTGCGCGTCCTGGTGGACCAGACGTTCCAGCGCGTCGGCGGCACGTCGAAGGTGTCGGTCGACGTGCGCATCATGACCTCGACCAGCCGCGACATGGAGGCCGAAGTGGCCGCCGGCCGGTTCCGTGAAGATCTGTACCACCGTCTGTCCGTCGTGCCGTTGCGCGTGCCGCCGCTCGCCGAGCGGCGCGACGACATCCCTGAATTGGTCCAGTATTTCATGGAGCAGATCTCGCAGACGACCGGCCTGCCAGTCCGCAGGATCGCGCCCGATGCCATGGCGGTTCTGCAGTCCCACGACTGGCCGGGCAACGTGCGGCAGCTCCGCAACAACGTTGAGCGTCTCATGATCCTGGCGGGCGGCGATCCGGAAACCGCGGTCGGCGCCAACATGCTGCCCCCGGACGTCGGCTCCATGGTGCCGAGCATGCCGGGCGGCAACGGTGGCGAACACCTGATGGGGATGCCGCTACGCGAGGCGCGTGAGGCCTTCGAACGGCAGTATCTGCGTGCGCAGATCAGCCGGTTCGGGGGCAACATATCGCGAACCGCGGAGTTCGTGGGCATGGAGCGTTCGGCACTGCACCGCAAACTCAAAGCGCTGGAAATGGACTAAGGTCGCTGCCGACCGCGCGATTCGCCCATGTCCAGAATTGCCTATGTGAACGGCCGTTACGTCCCGCACCGCGAAGCCGTGGTGCACGTGGAAGACCGCGGCTACCAGTTTTCCGACGGGGTCTATGAAGTCTGCGAGGTGAGGGACGGGCGCCTCGTCGATGAGCGCCGGCACATTGACCGCCTGATGCGCTCCCTCGGCGAACTGCGGATTGCCATGCCGATGACGCGGGAGGCGCTGTCGGTCGTCCTGCATGAAACGGTCGCGCGCAACCGCGTGCGCAACGGCATCGTCTACCTGCAGGTCACGCGCGGTGTGGCGCGCCGAGATCACGCCTTTCCCGCCCCCGGCACGCCTCCTTCGATCGTTGTCACTGCCCGCGCGATCGAACGCGCGCGAGGAGAAGCCGAGGCCGCCAAGGGCGTCTCCGTGATCACCGTCCCGGAGAGCCGTTGGAGCCGGGTCGACATCAAGTCGGTGTCGCTGCTGCCCAACGTCCTCGCCAAGCAGGCCGCAAAGGAGCAGGGCGCCCGCGAGGCATGGTTCATCGACCGAAACGGCTATGTCACGGAAGGATCGTCTTCCAACGCGTGGATCGTCACGGCCGATGGAATGGTCATGACCCGCCCGGCCGACCAGGGAATCCTGCGGGGCATCTCGCGGGGCGTGGTCCTGGAGGTGATGGAATCACTCGGCCTGACGCTCGACGAGCGGCCATTCACCCTGGCGCAGGCGCAGGCCGCACGTGAAGCCTTCGTCACGGCGGCCAGTCAGATCGTGCTACCGGTGGTTCGGATCGATCGAAAGCCCGTCGGGGACGGGAAACCCGGCCCGGTAGCCGCCGCGCTCCGCCGGGAGTTTCACCGGCACGCGGAGTTCTCTTGACCCCGCGTGCCTTCACGCCGGCAGGTGCCAGCGTGCCTTCCGACAACAGGTGCCTTCGAGAAGTGACGGCTCAGCCAACGGTCGCAACGTCATGATTCTTCGCCGCCTTTCGCGCGTCCGCGAGGCCCCGCGATGGCGGCATCACGTCCGCGCCATGCACCAAGCGCAGTTGCTGCTCGCACAACGTGCGAATCTGCCAACTTGGACTTGCGCGACTTGCCGCAGTGCCATCTAATACCGGAGCCTGTTGTCAATTTTGGCCTCGTTGACGACCCGCCGGGGTTGCAACTCAAAACCAGACACCGAGGCCGGGAAACTGGATAAAAAACGGAACAACGGCTATGCCTTCCGAACGTGCACAAAACCTACAAGACACCTTCCTCAACAATGTCCGCAAGAACAAGACGCCGCTCACCATTTTCCTGGTGAACGGAGTGAAGCTCCAGGGCGTTGTGACTTGGTTCGATAATTTCTGCGTTCTGCTGCGACGAGATGGACATTCCCAGCTCGTCTACAAGCACGCGATTTCGACCATCATGCCGGGGCATCCGATCCAACTGTTCGAAGGAACGGATGAAGGGGCGGCCGAAGACAAGGGCTAGGTCCGTCGTCATTGGAGCCGCGTCGGCGCGAACGTCATCAGGAGAGCCCGGAACAGCGGTCGGGCACCGGCCGGGCGTTGGTCATCGGTCCGTACCTGCGCGTGCGCGCGGGGGCGGCGACGGATGCTACGCGGTCGCAGCGGGCGCCCCAGGCCCGGCTGGACGAGGCGGTCGGGCTGGCGCAAGCGATCGACCTTGAGGTCGTCGAGGCCGGTGTCGTCCCGCTCAGTGGCATCCGCCCGGCCACATACATCGGCAAAGGCAAGACGGACGAGATCTCGGGTCTGGTGAAGAGCCACGAGGCCGGGCTGGTGGTGATGGATTGCGCGCTGTCTCCCGTGCAGCAGCGCAACCTGGAAAAGGCGTGGAATGCCAAGGTGCTCGACCGCACCGGGCTGATTCTCGAGATTTTTGGTCGGCGCGCGCGGACGCGCGAGGGTGCCCTACAGGTCGAACTCGCCCACCTCACGTATCAGCGCAGCCGGCTCGTGCGCTCATGGACCCACCTGGAGCGGCAACGGGGTGGTTTCGGCTTTCTCGGGGGTCCTGGCGAAACCCAGATCGAAACGGACCGGCGCATCATCGCGGAGCGCATCAGCCGCATCAAAAGCGAGCTGGAAGGGGTTAAGAAAACACGACATTTGCATCGCGAAAGCCGCAAGCGCGTTCCTTACCCCATCGTCGCGCTTGTGGGTTACACGAATGCCGGCAAATCGACGCTGTTCAACCGCCTGACCGAAGCAACTGTGCTGTCGGCCGACATGCTGTTCGCCACCTTGGACCCGACGCTGCGCGCGATTGATTTGCCGCACGGCGCCAGGGTGATCCTATCTGACACCGTCGGCTTCATTTCCGATCTGCCGACCACACTCGTGGCCGCCTTCCGCGCGACTCTCGAAGAGGTGATCGAAGCCGACCTGATCTTGCATGTGCGCGACGTCTCGCACGAGGACACCGAGGCCCAACTCGGCGATGTCGAGCAGGTGCTGGAGGAGCTTGGCATCGATCCGCACGCGGGCCGGCTGATCGAGGTCTGGAACAAGATGGACCGCGTCCCGCCTGGCGAGCGCGAGCACCTTGTCAATCTCGCGCGGCGCCAGCCAGTCCCGCCGGCCTTGGTATCCGCGTTGACGGGGGAGGGCATCGCCGATCTCAAGGCCCTGATCGAGGCACGCATCGGTGCCCAGCGCAAAACCTTCGAGGTTGAGCTGGAGTCGTCCGATGGCGCGGGCGCAAGCTGGCTGCACCGTAACGCCGAGGTGCTTGAGAAGACGGTCGCCGATGACGGCCGGTTGCGGATGCGGGTGAGGGTGGATGCCACAAACGCCGGCCTGCTGGGGGCGAAATTCGGGGAACGGGCACGGCCGGCCGATTGACGCCGAGCGCCGCCGATCCTGCTCGCCTATTCCGCTTCGCCGCGTTCCGCAGCCTTGGCTGCATCCCAAAGCGCATCCATCTCAGCGAGGGTCACGTCCTGCGGCCGCTTGCCTTGCCTTGCCAACGCAACCTCGATCGCGCCGAACCGCCGTTCGAACTTCTGATTGGCCGTTCGCAACGCCGTTTCGGCGTCGGCGTCCAGATGGCGGGCAAGATTGACCACCGCGAACAGGAGATCGCCCACCTCGGCTGCGGCAGCGGTGCGATCGCCCGCCGCAACCGCATCAGCCACCTCGACGGTTTCCTCGCGGATCTTGTCGAGCACCGCCATCGGATCGTTCCAGTCGAACCCGACCTTGCCGGCTTTGTCCTGCAGCTTTTGAGCGCGCTGGAGCGCGGGCAGGGTGAGGGGAACGCCCGATAATGCCCCTTCGAGCTCCGCGCCGCCACGACGGGCGCTCCTGGCCGCTTTCTCGTCAGCCTTGATACGGTCCCACAGCCCCTTGACCGCCTCCGGCGCCGTCGCATCCTCGGCCGCAAACACATGGGGATGGCGCCGGATCAGCTTCTCGGTGATGGCCTGGACGACGTCGCCGAAATTGAACGCACCTTGCTCCTGCGCCATGCGGGCGTGAAACACCACTTGCAGCAACAGATCGCCGAGTTCGTCGCGCAGATCCTCCATATCCGCACGCTCGATCGCGTCCGCAACCTCATATGCCTCTTCGATGGTGTAGGGGACGATCGTCTCGAACGTCTGCACCAGGTCCCACGGGCAACCCGTCTTGGGCGTGCGGAGGGCCGCCATGATTTCGATCAGCCGGGCGATATCGCGGGAGGGGATCATACGGGCACTCATATCGGGCGGGCTACGGTAGCCAAAGCAAACGGCCGCCGCGATCTACCGCGGCGGCCGTCCACAACAAGCACGAAATCAATGCCCGGTCGATTCCGCCTTGCGGCTGGCCTCGAAGAGGAACCAAGTCCGCTTTTCAGCCGCATCGATCATGTTCTCAAGCAGGCTCGCCGTCGCGACGTCGTCATGCTTGTCGGCGACCTGATGGGCTTCGCGCATCGCCTTCGTCACCGCCTTGTTGTCGTTCATCAGTTCCCGCAGCATTTCACGCGGCGGCACGAACTCCTCGTTGTTGTCCTTGATCCGCTGGAGCTTGGCGATCTGGCCGATCGAGCGCAGCGTAAGGCCGCCGATCTTGCGCACGCGCTCGGCCAGTTCGTCCGTGGTGCCGAAGATCTCCTCGGACTGCTCGTCCAGCAGCAGGTGGTAGTCACGGAAGTTCGGCCCGCTCACGTGCCAATGAAAATTCTTGGTTTTCAGGTAGAGGGCGAAAGAATCCGCCAGCACCTTGTTGAGTTCGGCCGAGATTTCATTCACGGCTTTCTCGGAAAGGTCGGTCGGGGTATCGAGCGGCTCTGCGGCCTGGCCGCTGGCAAGTCGACGGACGTTGGTCACTGTTGCACCTCGGTGGCTGGGAAAGGAACGGGCTCCCGCGGCGGCTGCCGCAGGTCGACCATCAACCGCCGAGCCCGAACATCCGTTCCGCGCGTCCGCAGCCTGCATCATTCGATTCGCATAAGACATATTATGGAATATCTAGACTCGGGCGAAATTGCCCAAAGTTGCGAGGAACTGGTCAGATCTTCATGATTTTGCGCAGTTTCGCGTGAACTGACTCAGAGCTGGATCTGCATTCCGTCATAGGCCGGTTCGACGTGTGGCGGCAGGCGCGCTGCCAATTCATCGTAGTCGAGATCGGCGTGCAGGTTGGTCAGGACCGCTCGCCTGGGCCGGATCCGCTCAATCCAGGCCAAGGCATCGTCCACGCTGAAATGCGTCGGGTGCGGCTTGTAGCGCAGCGCATCGACGATCCAGACGTCGAGATGCTGGAGCGCCGGAAGGCTTTCCTCCGGCAATCGCACGAGATCAGACGAGTACGCCACGCCACCGAAGCGGTAGCCCAGCGAGTTGATGTCGCCATGGTCCTGCAGGAACGCCAGCGCGGTCAGCGGGCCGCCGGCGCCGGTGACGGTCACCGAATGGCCAGGCTCGATCCGGTGCTCGTTGGCGATCGGCGGATATTGGCTGCCGGGCGGCGTCACGAAGCAATAATTGAAGCGGTGGAACATGACCCGGGACGTTGCTTCGTCCAGATAGATGTCGAGCCGCTTGCGGTGGCGGATGAACAGGCTGCGGAGGTCGTCGACGCCGTGCGTGTGGTCGGCATGCTCGTGCGTCATCATGACGGCATCGAGCCAGTCCACGTCGGCGTCCAGCAGTTGCTCCCGCAGGTCCGGACCGGTATCGACCAGGATGCGTGTCTTGCCAACCCCGTTGGATTGCTCGACCAGGATCGAGCACCGGCGCCGGCGGTTCTTGGGATTATTCGGATTGCAGGCGCCCCAGCCCAGCGCCGGCCTCGGGACGCCGCTCGAGGACCCGCAGCCGAGGATCGTGACGGTCAGGCTCATTGCAAGGCTCCACGCGGCACTTTGGAAAACAACCGAAAGAAGTTTTCGGTTGTCTGCCGCGCGACCTCGTCAGCCGTTACGCCTTGCACATCCGCCAGCATCTTGGCCGTCTCGACGACATAGGCTGGCTCGTTGCGCTTGCCGCGAAACTTGCCCGGCGCGAGATACGGCGCATCAGTCTCCACCAGAACGCGATCACGCGGCAAGCTGGCCGCGATGGCGCGCAGATCGTCGGATTTCTTGAAGGTCAGAATGCCCGTGAACGAGATGTACAGGCCAAGATCAATGGCCCGGCGCGCCAGCTCGGGGCCCCCGGTGTAACAGTGCAGCACCGCCGGGAAGGGCCCCTTCCCTGTTTCTTCCTCCAGGATGCGCGCGGCGTCCTCGTCGGCCTCGCGCGTGTGGATGACGAGCGGAAGCCCTGTCTCGCGTGCCGCGGCGATGTGGTTGCGGAAGCCGCGCTCCTGAGCCTCGCGCGGGCTGAAGTCGTAATGATAGTCGAGCCCGGCTTCGCCGAGCGCCACCACCTTCGGATGGCGCGTATGCGCCACGATGTCCGCAGTCCCGATGTCCAGTTCCTCGTGAGCATGATGCGGATGCGTGCCGACCGAGCAATAGACATCCGGAAAGCGCTCGGCGATCGCGACCAAACCCGCGTGCTGCTTGATGCGCGTCGAAATGGTCACGATGCGCCCAACACCCGCCGCACGCGCGCGACCGACGACCCCGTCGAGGTCGTCGGTGAAATCGGGGAAATCGAGGTGGCAATGGCTGTCGACCAGCATCACGCTGCACTTCCCGCCGCGGACTCCACGTAGCGCGGAAATACCGGTGCCGGCGGCGGCAGGCTCGAGCCCGGCACGATCCGCTTTCGCCCGCCGAGTTCGGCAAACTGGCGCGCCTCTGATGGAACGCCGAGAAGGTCGAGCAGCCTGTCTGCGCTTGCCGGCATGAACGGCTGGGTCAGGATCGCGATCTGCCGCAGCACCTCGGCGGTCACGTAGAGAACCGTGCCTTGGCGCTGGGGATCTGTCTTGGCCAGGGCCCACGGGGCCTCGCCGGCGAAATAACGGTTGGCATCCGCCACCACCGCCCAGACGGCATTGAGAACCTGGTGCAATGCTTGCGTCGTCATGGCCTCGCGCGCTTTGCCCACCAGCGCGTCGGCCTGCGCCAGGATCGCATCGTCCGCATTGCTGAAGGCTCCGGGCTCGGGCAGCTTTCCGCCGAACTGGCGCGCCACCATGGTCAGCGAGCGCTGCGCGAGATTGCCCAGATCGTTGGCGAGGTCGGCATTGATGCGTCCGACGATCGCTTCGTGACTGTAGTTCCCATCCTGGCCGAACGGGATCTCGCGCAGGAAGAAGTAGCGCAACTGGTCGACGCCGTATGTATCGGCCAGGGCGAACGGGTCCACCACGTTGCCCACCGACTTCGACATCTTCTCGCCGCGGTTGAAAAGGAACCCGTGCGAATAAATGCGACGCGGCACTTCCAGCCCGGCGGACATCAGGAACGCCGGCCAATAGACGGCGTGGAAGCGCACGATGTCCTTGCCGATCACGTGCAGATCGGCCGGCCAGTAGCGCTTGAACATCTCGCCGTCGGTGTCGGGAAAACCCGCCGCTGTGATGTAGTTGGTCAGAGCATCGACCCACACGTACATGACGTGCTTGGGATCGCCGGGCACGGGCACGCCCCAGTTGAATGTCGTGCGCGAGATCGACAGATCCTGCAGGCCGCCGCGCACAAAGCTCTCGACCTCGTTGAGGCGCTCCTTGGGCAGCACGAAGTCGGGCCGCTTGAACAGCTCCAGCAGCTTGTCCTGGTAGGCCGACAGCCGGAAGAAATAGCTCTCCTCCTCGACCCATTCGACCGGCGTGCCTTGCGGGCCGAGACGCTGCCCCTTCTCGTCGACGCGCGTTTCGTCCTCCGCGTAGAACGCCTCGTCACGGACCGAATACCACCCGGCATACTTGCTCAGGTAGATGTCGCCGTTCGCCTGCATCCGCTCCCAGATCGCAGTCGAGGACCGGTAATGCCGCGGCTCGGTGGTCCGGATGAAGTCGTCGTTCGAGCAGTTCATGCGCTCAACCATGGCGCGGAAGCGCGGCACGTTGCGGTCGAGCAATTGCGCCGGCGTCAGCCCTTCCCGGCGCGCGGTCTGCTGGATCTTCATGCCGTGCTCGTCCGTCCCGGTGAGGAAGAACACGTCGTAGCCGTCGAGCCGCATGAAGCGGGCTATCGCATCCGTCGCGATCGCCTCGTAGGCGTGACCGATATGGGGAGGACCGTTGGGGTAGGAGATCGCGGTGGTGACGTAGTAACGTGGCTTCTCGGACATTTCTCGGCCTTTGCGGCGTCCCGCTGACTGTGCAGACCTAAAGCGCTGGCGGGCCTGACGCTTGCCGAACCTTGCGCTCGGTTCGGCATCTTCAGGCCTGAAGCCACATTCGAATCAAAAGCTTGCCAGACCCTTGATTCCAAGACCGGACGCCGCGAGGCGCGACCCTTGGACCATGATGTTGGCAGCCGTTAGGTATCAACGCTGTGCCGCTTCGGCAAGCAAGGCAAACGTGTTGAAGACCAGCGGCTTGCGATCGAGATTGAAAGTTTCGACTTCGCCTGCGGCGCGGTTGAATGCCTCCCAGGCTTGCGCGATACGAGCCAGCCGCGCGGTGTCGCGCGCCCTATCGAGCTGCCCGCTCAACCATGCCCGCACGGTATCCACAAAGCCGGAAAAGGCCACCTCGTCCGCCCGCCCCAGCACGTCGCCGAGGGCGTGCAGTGCCTGCGGATCGGTCTTGGGAAGCATCTCCAACAGGCTTGCGACCTTGTCGCGTAGCGCAAGGGAGGCCCCGTCATAGAGCGCAATGGCGCGGGCAACGCTGCCCTGTGCCAGCACCGCCGCCTTCTGAAGCTGAGGGTCCGCCGGATCGATGCCAAGCGCGTCAGCCACCGCCCTTGCAACGTCTGGCGCGTCGAGCGGCCGGAGAGCCAACCGGCGACAGCGCGAACGGATCGTCGGCAGCAGGCGTGCCGGAGACTGGCTGACCACCAGCAGCAGGGAACGCGCGGGGGGCTCTTCCAGAATCTTGAGCAAGGCGTTGGCGCCAGCCCGGTTGAGCTCATCGGCGCTGTCGACGATGCAGACGCGCCACCCGCCCTCGCCGGCCGTCGAGCCAAAGAACGTCACCGTGCGGCGCACGTCGGCCACGGCGATCTCCGTCCTCAGCTTGCCGGTGTCGCCGACCGTGCGCTCAAGCGTCAGCAGATCGCTGTGTGCGCGCGCGGCGATGCGACGGCTGACAGGATGTTCCGGGGGGACAAACAGGCTGTCGGCCGCCTGCACGTCCGAGGAAGCCGGGTCCGGGTGCGCCAGGACGAAACGCGCGAGGCGGTAGGCAAGCGTTGCCTTGCCGACGCCGTGTTCGCCGCCGATCAGCCAAGCGTGCGGCATGCGCCCGCCGGCATAGGCGCCGAGAGCCTGCCGCTCGGCTTCGGCATGTCCATAGAGCGCCGTGGTCTCACGAGGGTGCGGGACCCCGGCCGCCCCCTCCTCGCGCTTGCTCACGTGCCGACGTCCTGCAAGACGGCCGGAGCGGTCGGAGGACCAAGACGGCGTGCGACGACCTTCCACACAGCCTCAGCCACCGCCTCGGGCGTACCCTTCGCTTCGATCAAAACGCAGCGGTTGGGATCGGCGACCGCGGCATCCATATAGGCTTCGCGCAGCCGCTCATGGAAATCCAAGGTCTCGTCCTCGAACCGATCGGCCCCAGCCGTCGTTCGCCGCGCCGCCGCGCGACGAAGCCCGACCTGCGGATCGATGTCGAGGATGATCGTCAGATCGGGGACGACGTCGCCGACCGTAAGCTTCTCAAGCCCACGGATGAAGCGCGGATCGACCTGACCCAGCACGCCCTGATAGACCCTCGTCGAGTCGATATAGCGGTCGCAGACAACCCAAAGCCCACGTTCCAGCGCCGGGCGGATCGTCTGGCTGATGTGGTCAGCCCGCGCTGCCGCGAACAGCACAGCCTCGGTCTCCGCCCCGAGGGGTTTGGCCGCGCCGGAGAGCAGCACATGACGGATGATCTCGGCACCGACCGAACCGCCCGGCTCGCGCGTCTGCACCACACCGATGCCGAGGCTGCGCAGGCGCTTCGCCAGCACGGCGGCCTGGGTCGACTTGCCAGTACCCTCCCCACCTTCCAACGTTATGAATCGGCCGCGCATCGGATGTCTCGCTAGAGCTTGTCCGTGCCGGACTTGATGAGGTTGATCACGAATTCGCTCGCCGCATCGAAGGCGCGTCCCGTCATACCCCCTGGCGCGACACTTTCGCCAGCCTGCAGCGGCAGTTCGAGTGCAACGATGTCGCCCCGGGTGACCCGCAACTTGCCGATCGGCTGGCCGCGTTCGATCGGCGCGCGCACCGGTCCGGTGTAGATGATGCGCGCCAAAATACGTTCATTCTGGTTGCGCTGGACCATCAGGTTGACCGGCCCCTGGGCCACAAGTGAAACCGAACCTTGCTCGCCGCCGAACACCTTGGCCTCTCCAATGGTTTGGCCTTCGGGGAACAACAAGCGCGATTCAAATGTGCGATAGCCCCATTCCAGCAGGCGCTTGCCTTCTTCGGCGCGCTCCTTCTCGCTCTTGAGGCCATTGATCGCGACGATGAGGCGCACCCCGTTCTGGACTGCCGTTCCGACCAGCCCATAGCCGCCGTCCGACGTATAGCCGGTTTTCATGCCGTCCGCTCCAATGTCGAGATTGAGCAGCGGGTTGCGGTTGAACTGGCGGATCTTGTTCCAGGTGAACTCCCGCTCGGAATAGATGCCGTAGAATTGCGGGTAGGTGTGGATGATGTGCCGCGCAAGCTTGGCGAGATCGCGCACGGTCACCGCCATGCCGCGATCAGGAAGTCCGGTGGCATTGGTGAAGTTGGAATTGCTCAGCCCGATTTCGTGCGCCCGCTTGTTCATCATGACGGCAAAAGCAGTCTCATTACCGGCAATGCCCTGCGCCAATGCGATGGATGCGTCGTTGGCCGACTGAATGATGACCGCGTAGATCAGGTCGCGCACTGCCACACGGCTGTTGAGCGGTGCGAACATGCTCGATGTATGCGACGGTGCTCCCCCCCGCCGCCACGCGTCCTCGCTGATGACGAACTCGTCCTCGAGCTTGAGGCGTCCCTGGGTGATCTCGTGGAAGACGACCTCGGCCGTCATCAGCTTGGCGAGACTTGACGGTGGCCGCGGGACATCGGCGCTCTTCTCGAACAGAACCGCGCCGCTCTCCGCTTCGATGAGAATGGCGTAAGGCGCAGCCGTCTGAAATTCATCCTTCTTCGCGCCGGTCACCGAATTGCTCGCACCGTGCCCAGGGACGGAGATCATCAGGGCCGCAGCGACGCACGCACCGGCAGCAAGGAGGCGGGCGAACCGCTCGACGATTTCGGACGATGGAGACATGGCCTCTTCCACAGGATGGAAATACCTAGCAACCCATAAGGGTTCGACCAAGCCGCGATCCTGTTGGCAAAATTATAGCAAAGCGACAACGCTTCCCGGATGCGGGGAAATATCACGTGACGGATTAGCGGGTTAGCAAAACTACGTGATCTACGGGATCAACGAGCGCCGAACGTCAGTACAGCCCTCTGCCGCTCATCGGCGCTTCGTACCGAACGGGCGCATAGGCGGCCGTCGTCGGCGACAGGCGCGAGTCATCGAGGGCGTGGGCCTGCTGATCGAGCGTGCGCGAAGCCTGCGCCAAGGCGCGTGATGGCTCCTGCGGAAAGCGCGCCGCAACCGTCGACTGATGCGCCGGATGCGACGCCGGTCCCTGGTCGGGCTCTCCAAGATCATAGGGCCGGCCTTGGGGGAGCGGGGCACGCCCGCTCGCCACGGGCGATATTGCCCTCGCCTGCGGCACGAAGGAGCGGGCCGATGCCACGCGAACCATCGAAGGCACGGGCGCGGGCTCCCCTTCACGCAGCGTGGCCATCAGCAGCCGATCGTCCGAGCCGTCGAGCGATGCCCGCCCGACATATTCGACCCGTACGCGCGCAACTCCATTGCCGCGGAAACCAAGCAGGTGCGCCGCACGTCGCGAGACGTCGATCACCCGGTTGCGGTGATATGGCCCGCGGTCGTTGACGCGCACGATCAACGAGCGATGGTTCCGCAAATTGGTGACGCGGACGTATGACGGCATTGGCAGCGTGGGATGGGCGGCTGACAGGCTGTCCATGTCGAACACCTCGCCATTCGCGGTACGTCGACCATGGAAGTCGTCGCCATACCAGGACGCCAAGCCCTCGGCCACGTAGTTTTTGTCGTCCTCAGGGACATAGGTCTGCCCGGCCACCACATACGGTTTGCCGATGCGATAGGTGCCGCCGCCCTTGGGAACCGGATCGCCGTATTCCACCACGCGCGGGCTGGCGGCCACGCCGTATTTGGGGTCAATCTTGCGCGCGAACTTGTCCGCGACCGTACAATTCGCAACGGCGAGGCAAACGGCGCCGGCCAAGCCCAGCCGGGCAATCCGCGCCCCAAACCCAGATCGCCTACAGGCCCCCATCTAACCCCGGTCCCCAGCACACCCCCGGCCCCCAAAGACCGGACAATGGATTATTCCTACCAATTGCGGCAAGTCCGTGCCGAACTGTCCATAAATGGCCGGAAAATGGATAACCCGCCCTTAAATCCCCGGAACGAGGCGCGCCCGACGAAGAATCCGGGCCGCCGCGGGTGTCACGCTGCGTCGCGGTGTGTCGCCTCCGGCGAGGCCCGCCGCCGACCCTTCCAGAGACCGGCCAGAAACCCTCCCCGGAGAAGTCGCGCAGCCGCACCGGTCGGCTGCCCAGGCTCGACGACCCTCTGCACGACGACGAAGAACACGGGCACAAGCATCAGCGCCAGCACCACCACCGAGATCATCCCGCCCATCACGCCGGTGCCGAGGGCCTGCTGGCTCTTGGCGCTGGCGCCGCTCGCGATGACCATCGGAGCAACGCCGAACACGAAGGCGAAGCCTGTCATCAGGATTGGACGGAATCGCAAATGCGCTGCCTCGATGGCGGCATCCACGAGCGGCTTGCCTTTGGCGCGCAGATCCTTGGCAAACTCGATGATCAAGATCGCGTCCTTGGCCGCCAAGCCGATGATCGTGATCAATCCGATCGTGAAGTAGACGTCGTTGGGCATGCCGCGCAGCATCACTGCCGCGACCGCGCCAAGCATTCCCAGCGGCACCACCAGCAGCACCGAGATCGGGATCGACCAGCTCTCGTACAGCGCGGCCAGGAGCAGGAACACCACGAGCGCCGACAAGGCCAGCAGGAACGGCGCCTGCGAGCCCGCCGACTTTTCTTGTAACGATTGCCCGGTCCACTCGTAGCCGAAGCCACGGGGGAGTTGCCCGGCGAGCCGCTCCATCTCAGCGATGGCATCACCGCTCGTGTATCCCGGGCGTGCCGAACCGCTGATACGAACGGTCGGATAATAGTTGAAGCCGACGAGCTGGGTCGGACCCACAGCCCACTTCACTGAGCCGAACGAGGAGAACGGCACCAAAGTGCCCTGCGCGTTGCGCACACTGAAATTCAGGATGTCGTTCGCTTGCATGCGCCCGAAATTATCCGCTTGCACGATCACGCGTTGCATGCGGCCGCGATTGGGGAAGTCGTTGATGTAAGAAGAGCCGAGATTGGTCGAGATCGTCTGGTTGACGTCTTGGAATGTCACCCCGAGTGCGGCCGCTTTCTCGCGGTCGATGACGAGCTCGACTTGTGGCGCCGGCGGGAGCCCTTCCACGAACACGTCCTGTAGCACCGGGCTGCGACGAGCCGCGGCGAGCAACTGGTCCTTGGCCGCCATGAGCGCCTCGTAGCCGCGTTGGCCACGGTCCTGGAGGCGGAAGCTGAAGCCGCTCGACGTGCCCAGGTTGTCGATCGGCGGCGGCTGAAGGGCGGAAATGTCGGCATCCTTGATGCTGGCAAGGCTGCGGTTGATGTCGTTGACGATCGCCTCGGCAGAATCGTTTTCGCCCCGTTGAGACCAATCCTTCAGCGTGATGAAGGCCTGCGCCGTATTCGTTCCCTGGCCAAGGAAACTGAACCCGGTCAGAAACGTCACGTCGGCGACGCCGCTGCGCCGCGCCAGGAACTCCTCCACCTGCTTGACCACGTCGAGCGTTCGGCCGAACGAGGCCTCGGGCGGCGTCTGCACGTCGGTCGTGATGAACCCTTGGTCGTCGATGGGCAAAAAGCCCGACGGCAGGCGGACGAAAGCCCAAGCGAGGCCCGCGACGAGAATGAGATAGATCAGCATGAGGCGTCCGGTGCGCAGCAGCGACCATCGCACATAGCCCACGTATCCGCTGCGCGTACGCTCCACGGCAAGGTTGAACCATCCGAGCGGGCCGCGCCGTGCGTGGTGGTGGCCGGCGGAGACCGGCTTGAGCAGCGTCGCACACAAGGCGGGCGTGAGCGACAACGCCATCAGGGCAGAGAGTGCGATCGCTGAGACCATCGTGACGGAGAATTGGCGATAGATGATGCCGACGGATCCCGGGAAGAACGCCATTGGGATGAACACCGCCGTCAGGACCAGCGTAATGCCGATGATGGCGCCGGTGATCTGGCCCATGGCCTTGCGGGTCGCCTCCTTGGGAGGCAGCCCCTCCTCCGACATGATGCGCTCGACGTTCTCCACCACGACGATCGCATCGTCGACAAGGATTCCGATCGCCAGCACCATGGCGAACAGCGTCAGCATGTTGATCGAGAAGCCCAGCAGAAGGAGGGTCACGCAGGTGCCGAGCAGCGCGACCGGCACCACCAGCGCCGGAATGATGGTGTAACGGATGTTCTGGAGAAAGAGGAACATCACGACGAAGACAAGCACCATCGCTTCGAGCAATGTCGTCAGGACCTTGTCGATCGAAGCTTCCACGACCGGAGTGATGTTGTAGGGGATATCGTACTTGATGTTGGCCGGGAAGAACTTCGATAGCTCGTCCATCTTGGCCTTCACGGCCTGTGCGGTGGCAAGCGCATTTCCTGTTGGCGACAGCAGCACCGACAGGCCTGCGCTCGGCTGCCCGTTCAAACGAGTCGTGAACTGATAGCCCATGCCTCCCACCTCGATGCGGGCGACATCGCGAAGGCGAACGGTCGATCCATTGGCATTGGCGCGCAGGACGATGGCGCCGAACTCCTGCGGCGAGTTGAGCTGCCCCTTGACCAGCACCATGGCCGAGACCGGCTGTCCCGGACGGCTTGGCTCTGCGCCGATCGCGCCCGACGCCACCTGGGCATTCTGGGCTTCGATCGCCTTGGTCACGTCCTCCGCGGTGAGGTTGTAACCGACGAGCTTGCTGGGATCGATCCACACCCGCAGCGAACGTTCCGTCGAGAATAGGGTCGCGCGCCCGACGCCGGGGATGCGCCGGATCTCCCCGAGCACATTGCGGATCATGAAATCGCCGAGGCCCACCTCGTCGAGGCTGCCGTCGGTCGAACGCAACGTGATGATCTGCAGCACGGCGCTCGAGGCTTCCTCGACCAGGATGCCCTGCTGAATCACCGCACGCGGCAGGCGCGCCTCGACACGCTTGATGCGGTTCTGCACTTCGACCGACGCCATGCTCGGATCGGTGCCGGGAACGAAGTTGGCGATGATCTCGACTTGCCCGAGGGAGTCGCTGGTGGACTCGAAGTTGAGGATTCCGCTTGCGCCGTTGAGTTCCTCCTCAATGAGCCTAGTGACGCTGTTGTAGAGATTCTCGGGCGAGGCTCCGGGATAGCTTGTGCTCACCGAGATCGACGGGGGTGCGATGATCGGATATTGCGCGACGGCCAGGAATGGAATGGCCAGAACGCCCCCGAGGCAGATGAACAGAGCGACAACCGCCGCAAAGATCGGGCGGTCGATGAAAAAGCTGGCCATGACGGGTGCGGATTCGGTCAGCGCGTGGCGGTCGTACTGCCGGTGATGTCGTCAGAAGCCGAAGCGGTCGCTGTTTGGTTCTTCCACGGCACGGTCTTGACGAGATCGCCCGCGACGAACTTCTGAAAGCCTTCGACGACGACGCGGTCACCGGCCTTGATACCGTCCTCGATGATCCACTGATCATCTACGAGATGGCCCGTGCGCACAGGACGTGCGACGGTCCTGTTATCCGGACGTACCACGAAGACTTGACTCCCGCCGGTGTCGTCCCTGCGGATCGCCTGCAGCGGCACCGCCAGCGCATCGACATCAATGCCCTGCTCGATCTGCACGCGAACGTACATGCCTGGCAGCAGCTCGCGCTTGGGATTGGGGAATTCTGCCCGCAGGGTGACCTGTCCTGTGCTGGGGTCGACCGTCGCATCCGAAAACAACAGCTTGCCTGCATGTTCGTAGATGGTGCCGTCGTCGAGCACGAGCTTGACCTTGGCGGCGTCGCGGTCGACCTGTTCGAGCGCCCCGCTTTCGAAATCGCGCCGAAGCTGCTGCAACTCGGTGACGGACTGGGTGAAGTCGGCGTAGATCGGGTCGAGCTGCTGCACCGTTGCGAGATGGGTGGCGTCCCCCTGCCCGACCAGCGCACCTTCGGTCACCAAGGCCCGCCCCACGCGCCCACTGATCGGCGAACGCACCTCCGCGTGCGCGAGATTGAGCTTGGCCCGGGCCACTTCCGCCTTGCGCGCGGCAACGTCGGCGGCGGCTTGCCGATAGTTCGCGGTCGCGGTCTCGTACTGGGCCTGCGAGATGGTCTGTTCCTTGATCAGCTTCTCCGCACGCGCCGCCTGTTGCTCGGCTTGCACCAGCACGGCTTCGGATTTCGCAAGCGCGGCATTGGCGGCGTCGAGCTCAACGCTGAACGGCGCGGGATCGATGCGATAGAGGACGTCGCCCGCCTTCACGTCGGCACCCTGCTGGAACGTGCGCTCGAGGATGATGCCCGGCACACGCGCGCGCACTTCGGAAATGCGCGTCGGCGCAATGCGCCCGGGAAGGTTTCGTACGTAGGGGCGCGGCGTTGGAGTCAGGGTCACGATGCTGACTTCGGGCGGCTGCACCTCAGCGACGTCGGCCTGCGCCACGCGTGGCTCATCGCAACCTGACAGCGCGATGCTCACGAGCATAACGGCCAGCAAGGGTAGCGGGGGGGCCTGAACTCGCATCCGGGTCCTCTCTCTTCCTACCTTCACGTTTGCTGCGATGCAACATTTGGACCAGCCGCGATCGGGAGGCTGGCGGGCTTCCGGTTCATCCCGCAGCCCAAGAGATAATTAACTGAAAGTTAACACTTTTCGGCCGCCGACAATGAGCCAAGACGGGACATTCCTTTCCGACTCGTGTGAACGCTTGTTCAGGAAGATAGCGGCGTTCGGTTGCGGCGCAACAAACAAATGCGTGACCGATTGGCGCAGGGAGCACCTGCATACGGCCGTGTGCGAGACGCCAGCGGTGCCACAGACGCGAAGCCGCCGCGCCAGCCGCCGCCACAGACCTTGAGCGGCAACGGCCTGACTCAATTCGCCACGAATTGGCCAAGGCGCCTTGACCGCGCAGCCGCGAACGAAAAGAAATGGGCGACTTGGAGAGGTGGCCGAGCGGTTTAAGGCACCGGTCTTGAAAACCGGCAACGGGGCAACTCGTTCGTGGGTTCGAATCCCACCCTCTCCGCCATATGTTGGCACAAGTAACTGTGTTTGTTGTACTTTCTCGTAAATAACGCGATTTGTGCCCGGCTCTGTACCCGGCAACACTGGCGGCCTCGATCCCCAAGGGGCAGCCGCCGACATGAATCCACCTGACGCACCCACACCGATCGCTCGCCACCCCAACGACTGGCGCCCCTGGTTCGCCTGGCGGCCGGTCAAGATCAAAGGCCGGTGGCATTGGCTGTGCTGGCTGGAAATCCGCCAGCGCTATGCCGACTACGTGCACGAAGTCCGCGTGCCGCCTCGCGCGGGCTGACGGTGCCCCCCCCTGGAAAAGATTCCGAGTCGTAACTTTTTCCGTCCGGCCTCCGGCGCCCAGCGTAGCGTCATAAGGGTTCGCCAAGTTGGACGAACCCATTTGCCTCCGACGCGCTGGCAGCGCGCGGACGGCTTTGCACGGCCATCCGGCGGCGTGTAGATCGTGGCGCGACAGTCGAGGGGATGGAGCGATGGCCAAGCACCGCAAGCCTACTGCCGGGCAGCGCATCCTGCAGGGTGCGCGCGAGGCGCTGGCTATCGCCCGCGGCGAGTTGAAGCCCGCGCGGGTGTACTACTTCACCGGCACGCCCACTGTCGGCCGCCGCAAGAGCTCGCGGAGCGGCAAGATCGCCCCCGCGCATCCTGGCGAGCTGCTCGCCGAGATCACGATCCCGGCCAGCGGCAAGAGCAAGGCGGAGATCGCGCGGCGGCTCGGGATCTCGCGGCACGCCCTTCAAGCCATCCTCGAGAGCCGGCGGCCGGTGACGCCCGCAATCGCTGCACGGCTCGGCAAGCTGTTCGGCGACGGCGCCGCGGTGTGGCTGCGCATGCAGGCGGCGCACGACGCATGGCAGAGCGAGCACCGCGAAAAGTGAGACGGCAAATGCTGCGCATGCGCAGCATTTGAGAGCCCGATCTCCTCGAAAAACCCTTCCCGCCCGGAAGGGTTTTCCCGTTCAAAAGCCCGCCGGCATCGCTGCCGGCGGGCGGGGTCTAACCTTTCGCCAATTGGCGAAAGTCGCAGCCATCAATTCATCGCCGCGCCCGGCGGCGCGTGGTCGTGCGCCACTTGCGGCTTGCCGATGATCCGGTTGACGATGGCCGCGACCTGATCGGCCGGCACGACGATCGACGCGACGGGTTCGACGTAGCTCACGCCGGTGCTGTCGAACTTCGTCACGAGGAACAGCAGGCGCGAGCAACTGCCCAAGCTCTGCACGCGAACGTCGGACGCGAAGAATTCAGGCGCCGCGCCCGTGTCGATGTAAGCGGGCGTGCTCATGCCGCACCTCTCGTCGCCAACTCAGCCCGCAGCTGCTCGTTGTAACCCCCTCTGCCAAGCCTGCAGCGCCGGCACGGCCGGCGCCTCGACGCCGGACAGCCGTGAGAGCGCCGCGGCGGCCACGAGATATACGTGGTCGCCCCAGCTCGCCCCGTCGGCTGGCGACGCTTCCCATTGCACTTCGCTGGGCACGCACGTGCCTTCGCCGCCCTGCTCATGGGCATAGGTCAACAGCGCCATAACGCCGGCGTACGTCGTCGGCTCGGCATTCAGCACATCGACTGCGGCGGCTTCCATCGTATCGGCCGCGGCTTCGACCTCCCGCTCAGCCTGTTGCCGTTCGGTGGTGCGCCGTTTGCCGTTGGCGATGTCGGCCGACTCGATCTCGTCCTGCTTTGTCACCGCCTCGCTGTAGCGCTGGATGGCGCGCCGATGCGCGTCGATCGCGGCGAAGACCGGATCGGGTGCGACGGCGGGCGATGACGTACCGGCGCATGCAATCGTCTCGGCGCTGCTCCTATCCACGTCCGGGAACAATGCGACGCCAGAGAAACGACTAATGCTTTCCGCCAGCTCGCGTAGCTCCGGAGCGTCGAAGTGATCCGGCCCGAGAAAGAACTCGTGGTTCGCGAGCGCAGCCGCGCGCGCTTGGATCGCGAGGTCCGCCAGGGTCGCCACCGGCGCAGACATGATGTGCTCGATCACGTCGTACATCTCGCCATGGATCTTGTCCCAAATTTCCGTGGCATCGTCGTCGCGGTCCATCAGCCTCGAGATCCTTTCGCGGGCGGCCCAATAGGGGTCCAGTTCATCGGTCTCCTCGTCGCGCTCGGGTTCCGGCGCATCGGCGAAGTGGATACCCGTTTCAGCAAATACGCGTGCCTCGAACCGCGCCTGGTCGATGCTGTCGACCGCCCTCTGAGCCGTCCACTTCGCATAGACCCGATCGAGCCGCGCGGCGAGCTCCGGGAAGGTGCAGCGATCAAGCTGCAAATTTGCGTCTTGATCGGCGGCCGCAGTGGCGGGCGCCAGGGCAGCGGGAAGGACGGCGATATTCATGAGGATACTCCGACGTGACACTGCCGACGCGGAATGCGCCGGCACGTCGGAGCCCAGCCGATTCGTGGAAACAGATGGTTGACGTCGCATGGTGGCCTCTCGGAGAACGGGGCTTCCTATAGCCCTGCGCCGGTCGGCGGGACCGGCAGCCGGGGGTTAGGAACCTGCCGAGAGACAGGTCGGCGGCTTTTAGCTTTCGCCTGGACATGACGCACCGCCCCCGGCCATAATCGCGGCCAGGACGGCGCACCCGCCAAGGTGCGCGCATTTCAAGTCGCCAAGTTGGCGACTTGATGTTTCGGCGGCCTTCCGGCGCCAACCGGCGGCCTGCCTATCTCGGTCCGGGTTCCTACACCCAGCGGACATTCCACACTGATTTGCGACGCAAGCGCAACCCCCGTCGGGGTGCTTTCGCGCGGCTGACGCGGTACCGTTCCCCCCAGGTGACGGGGAGGAATGCAATGTTCGGATTGCCGATTGAGGTTTGGATTGTCTGCGCGACCATCCTGGGACCCGTCATCGCCGTCCAGACACAGAAATTCATCGAGCGTGCGAGCGAAAAACGAAATCGACGGCTGTGGATCTTCAATGCGCTGATGGCGAACAGGGCGACGCGGCTCAACGACGATTATGTCAAGGCACTCAACCTGATCGATCTCGTCTTTTTGCCTCGTTGGTTCAGCAAGAGGAAGGATCGCAACGTCATCAATGCGTGGCGCGGGTTGTTCGGCGAGCTCAACCACGGCCTCGACGGCACCGACCGTAGCAATCAGGCGATCAGCGCGTGGCATCAGCGATGCGATGACCGACTTGTCGCGCTCTTGTCCGCGATGTCGATCGCTTTGGGGTACTACTTTTCCGACGAAGAGCTGCGGCGGGGCATCTACTATCCCGTGGGCCTCGGCGAGCGCGACGACGCGCAGCTTGCGGTGCTTAAAGGTTTCAGATCGGTCGTTGAAGGCAGACAGCCCATTTCGATGCGCATTGTCGAAGCCCCAGGAGCGCCGGAAACGGCAGCGCTGCAGGCGCAATTGACGGAAAAAATGGTCACCGCCTACGATCAAGACGGGGCGCTCAAGGTTCGAATCATACCAGCGAATGAGTAACCTTCGGCAATTTTTCCGAAGGTCGAAAACCGGCAAATTTGCCGGTTTCAAAAACCGCCAATTGGCGGAATTTCTTCAAAGGGCGGGGAAGAGCAAGTCCTCCGGGGAGGGCTATAGAATGCAGGCTGGGCAAATGGGCTCGTGGCCATTTTCGGAGATCTCGAATGTCGAAGAAGATCGACTTGTCGCAGCAGGCCTATATTCACATCAACGGCGAGAGCTACCCGCAAAATACCCTTTTCAATGCCCTGCTGGCCATCCGCGACGAGCCCAGCCGGAACTTCAACGCTCTCGTCGATGTCGATGGCCGCAGCTTCACGAATGAAGAGATCAGCGACTTGCTGCAGTCCGAGGAATTCATTGCGCACGAAGCGGAGCTACGGGCCCAAGGAAAGCGGCGTGACTGAATTCAATTGATCTGCGGGACCGAGGATATCGCCGGCGCTGATCACGTTGGCGAAGCTGACGCCGTCGATCGCGGCGCCTGCGCCTGACGGCGGCGCACTGCCTTAGGCGGGTTGCGGCAGCGGTCCACCGTTGCGATGGTGATGATGCTCCACCGCGCGGGTGACCGCCTCCGCCGGCGTGATCGGGTCGCGGCTCGGATCGACCAAGATCAACCGCAAAGCCCGAGCCGACACGACCCAGCGCAGCATGGTCGCGGCAAAGCCGTGCGCGACCACGTTGGCGATCTTCTTGCGCAGGTCGGGACGATGTGCCTCGAGCGCGTCGAGATCCTTGAAGGCGCCGGCGTGCTCGTGCCGGTCAATTTCAAACCAGCTTTTGCCACGGCGAAAGATATCACCTGCGAGCGCCATGGCGACCTGCCGATCCATGACGCCGCAGTCGAATCGGTCGAGCAATTCCTTGACCGACTCCGGGGTCGCCGGGTCCGCGATCACTTGCGCGTACAGCTGATCGTAAAGCCCGAGATGCTCGCACGACCGCATCAGGTCGTACGTGCGCGACTGCATGACCTTCACGCCAAGGGATATGATCGCTCCCGTCAGCACGGCGGCCACAGCGGCTGCCATGATCCACAATGTGGCGCTGACCAACGTCCAGCTCATTTGCCCGGACCTTTGCCGATGGGGTGAGAGGGGACAGATGCAGGCTTTTTCCGGCGCTTCTCAACGCTTTCCCGGCGACGCTGTTCCGTCAGTCGCATCTTCCACATGGCGCGACGGTGCTCCAACCACGACGTCAACATGGTGGGCGAATTGTACGCCAGCAACCCCAGGACGACGAGCGGAATCGACAACCAGGCGTTTTGGCCGACCGCTGCGATCGCGGCATCCCAGGCTCGCTCAAGGCCCTTATCCATCTTCGATTCGTCACAGATTATTGGCCTGAAGCGCCAAAGACATGGTTAATCAGCGGTCTACAACCTGAAGTCTAGCAAGCGGCTGGAGACCGGAACAACCCCTTTGGCTTGCCGATCCCAAGTCGACGCCGCGCCTGACGCCAATCGCGATCACGCCGAAATGACCAACTGAGGCCCGCATTCGGCGCGGCGGTGAGCGCACCTGCACGCGGAACGGGGGCTCGCCTGCCGCGAACGCGCCGCCTATCATTTCCGTCATGGGACCGAACCGCCGCGCCATGGAACGCGAGGCCGCCGCCGAGGAACGGCGCGCGGCGCAAGAGCTGGCCGCCGCCGGGCGAGCCGAGGCCGACAAGGCGGCGCGCATCGTCCGCTTGTGGAACGCCGGCAGGATGCGGCGCGCGCTGTTCTATCCGACGATCGGCGCCGCCATCGTCGGCGGCTTCCCTATCCTCGCGTTCCATTGCCCAGGCTGCCGGCAGGTCGGCAGCGTCGACCTTCGCACGCTCGATCGCCATCCCGGCGCGCCGGTGTCGAGTTTGATCCCGTCGCTGTCGTGCAGACGCTGTGCGCCGAATCCGCCGTTCGCCGTGCTGGATGAATTGCAGCCGTCACGGCCGGCAGCCGAGCGAGGGCTTTCTATTGGGGGGATAAAGGCAGGCCACACGTAGGGGGCACGTCGATGTTCGATCAACCGACACTCGAAGACTATGAGCAGTGGATCGACTGGCACCTCGCCCAGGCGAAATCCCGTGCCAGCGCTGAAGTAACGGCGGAGCGAAGACGGGCGGCGGCGAATGGTGCTCTGCAATCCAGCCGCGCTGTGATCCTGACAACGGCCGCCGTTCGGAAAGAATTTGAAGCGGGCGTCAATGCTGTGCTTGGCGAACTGAAACGCGCCGCCGGGAAGACACAAATCGATCCCGCCGAACTGTGGCAGGCTACTCAAGAGCGCCTGGCCGCGTTCATTGAAACGATGACTGACGTCGCAAAGACCCAAGAATCGCACATGCTTCAAAATCACTTGGATGCGGAGGTCGCGGCGTTCAAAAGTCACCTCAAATTCGCCCTCCGGCAGTTCCAGGTGGGCTTCCTCGATCCCAGCGAGCCAGACGTCCCGCCCATGGCCAGCAACACGATCACGATCGGCAATATGACCGGCAGCACGATCCAGCAGGGCAGCCCGAATAGCACGCAACAGCAAGTCGCGATCAACGTCGCATCGGCTGACAAAGCACTCGCTGATCTGGAGCAATCCCTGGCAGAGTCGGAAGTCGCAGCCGACACCTTGGCTGAAATGAAGGCAGATATTCAAACCATCCGCGCTCAAATGGCGAAGCCCTCGCCGTCAATGACGATCGTGCGCGAAGCAGGCAAGTCGCTACGCAATGTCGTTGAGGGGGGTGTCGGCGGCATGCTCACGCCAGCGGCCACCGCAGCGGCGAAAGCGCTTTGGTCGCTCCTTGGGATCTGACCATGCAAAACAACTCGCCCAGCAACTCCTTGCGACTGCAAACCGAGCGACCGGGGCGCCGAAGAAACCAAATTAGGCACGCTATCGTGCTGGGTCTTCACTCGCTCGGTGACGGTTGCCCCTCGATCGCGGCGGCCGCGTCGAGCTGCGCCTGGCGCGCCTCCTGCGCGGCCCGCTCGACCGCTTCTCGCTTCGCCCGCACTTGAGCCTCGAAAGCTTCCCGCTCCGCCTGCAGCGCGGCCTCGCGGGCGGCCTGCTCGGCGGCTTCCCGGTCCGCTTTCTTCTGCAGCAGGATGCTGATCGCAGCGATGGCACGGTCGCCGAAGTCCCACTTGCGCGGTCCGCCCGCGACCATGCCCTGGCGATTCTTGAGGGCGTGGCGCGCGCCGGGCTCATAGATGCGCTCGTCGCAATTTGGCGGCAGCGCGGGAGCGGCTTCGCCGAAGTCCTCGGCGAATTGTTCCGGAGTGCCTGAGTAGACACCCTGATCGGTCCGCAAGAAGATCAGTCCGTCAGGGTGATGGTGGAACTGCTGCACGAATAATCCTCCTACAGCTTGATCTCTGCGCTCATGAACAGTGTCGGCTGCATGTTGTTGTGCGCCTGGCCGCCGCCTTGCGATGGAATCGTCGCGCTCGCCCCATCCGTCGCACCCCCGGTGCCGACGGCAATCGCAACCGTGTCTGAGGGGCCCACTTGGAAAGACGCAATGTTGGGAGAAGTGAGGATCGTCGACAGTCCGTGCGCATGACTGCCCGTCACGCCCCCGTGGTTATGGCCAGCCGTCTCCGGGACCGTGAGCGTGTGATCTTCCTCGCCGAGCGACTGTCCGACGCGGCGCGTCGTCAATCCGGACCCCGCGCCGGCGATGCCGATGGCCCTTCCCAGCGCTTTGGGCAGCGTCAACCGGCACCCCGCCGCCCACGCGGTTGCCGCGCTGCCCTGCGCGGCGCGCGTCGTCGCAGCGCCAGCGCTGGTCAGCAGCGGCATGTCGGTGTCGTTGCAGATCACATAGAGAGCGAGGAACAGCGCCTCGGCATCGGCCGCCGCATAGTCGGCACCGGAGCCGACGTTCCCGAAGGTCCCGTCGTTGAACATCAGCCAGCCAGTCGCCGCACTCGTGAAGAACCCGAACCGCACGCGGCCTGTGTTCCAGCGCTGCGACGGGTCGAGCTTCGCGGCTGTCACTGCGTCATCCGCCAGCCCCGCCGTCGGCATCCCGCCGTCGAGCAGCCGGCTGGCGCGGGACGGCGAGGCGATCATGATCACGGTCTTGGTGCCGGCCGCGAAGCTAACGTGGTTCTGGTCGACCGTGCCGTTGGCGTGCAGCGAACAGGACACAGCGCCGCGCTCGAGCTCGCCGTCTTCGTTCATCGTGACGAGGCATTCCTCGAACGAATCCCCGTACTCGATCACGATGTCGGCGGTGTCGCCCGCGGCCATCGCGTGCGAGAAAGCGATCGAGCCGAACATCCGCCCCTCGAGGACGATGTTGCCCGTGCCTTCGGTATCGGATCGCTCGCGCACCCGCGGCTTGAAGATGTGAGCCACGATCTTTCCCTCTCAGTAGGCGGGCCAAAACGACGACGTCTGCAGCTCGAACTCTTCAAACGCCTCGCGGCAGCGATCCTCGCTGCCTTGCCCGTCCGCGGAGAACGGGCAACCGCCGGCGCGCGCCCGCCCGCACCATTCGCACTGGGCTTGCTGCGTCTCGGATCGCAAATGCGACCCATGGGTCGCATTTTCCCGCGAGCTCTCTGGCACCGGCGCCGCCGGATCGTCGGCCATCGTCATCGCCCCTTTGATAGCGGCCCGGCCGCGCGACACGCGGCCAGGTACCCGCTCGTGAACATGTGGCTCGGAAAGTCGAAAGCAACACCGGCTTGCGACGCCGCGGCGAGGCGCTGCGGCCACGACGGATCCACCGGCGGGCTGCCATCGAACTCGTGCACCAGGCCAAGCGCGCGCGCGTCGATCGGGCGGAGCTGCTTCCCTGTCCGCATGGCGCGCACCAGCAACGCGCGCGGCGTGCCGGTCCGCTCGATCAACAGATCGAGGATCCGATCGTCCGCCTCCGCGAGCAGTTCGGCGTAGGAACGAAACCTCGCCGCCGTCAGCCGGGCCTTACCGATGCCGACGTGCCGGCGATCGAGGTGCGCGCGGTGAACCATCAACTTGCCGGCACGGCCCAACCTGCGATGGTCGGCGGCCATCAGCGGCACGATCGCTGCCGACGCACAGTCACCCACGACGATCGCGCGGATCGTCGCGGGGTGCTCGCGCAACGCGCCATAGATCGCGAAGGCTTCATGAACGTTGCCCCCGATCGAGTCGATCACCATCAGCAGCCGGGCCGCGTGCGGCGCGCGGGCAAGTTGCTGCTTGACGCCGGCGAGCGACACCGCCTTGCCGGGGCCGATCTCTCCGACCAGTTCGACCCGCGCCGACAGGCTGCCGGCCGCGCCGGAACGGCGCGCCGCTTCGGCGACCAGCCGCTTCGCCTGGGCAATCCCAGGGCGATAGAGCGGCGCGTTGCTCCGATGCTGCGTCATCGCCGGGTCTCCGAAACGCGCGTTTCCGGGGTGTTCCACTCCAGCTGCGACCCGACGAGCCGGAATCCCAGCGGTCTACGTCCCTCTTCCTCCCGCATCTCATTCGCGCGTGCATACGCGACGCCGCGCGCCGACGCGGCATCATGGCCGCCGTCGAGGACAGCGAGCCGGTTCTCGATCGCATCAAACCGCGCGGATTGAAAACTCGCCAGGTCGCGCGCGCGCTCCAGCGCGACGGCCATGGAACGGGCGAGTCGGTTGAAAGCCGACGGCTTGTTCTGCGGCTGCGTCATCGTCCTGCCTCCACGAAGATTGTCATGAATTGGCCCTCCGCGACCTCGACCGATCGGCGCTGATAGACCACTGCCGGCCGCACGTGCTTCGAAGGAACGAGCGAGATCAGACAGCCCAGCAGCTCGAGGCTCCTCTCGCGATGCTGGCGACGAACCGCCTCCGGCACCATGTCGCTCGCCGCGATCGTCAGGACTTCTCCGCTGGCGAGCGTCACGCTCACGCCGCCATCGCCGCGCAACTCGAACGCGGTTACCTCGGTGGCCGGCAGGCGAGCCGCGCGTCGCGCGCCGGCCATGTCCGCGATCGCCTGAATGTGCGCGTCGCTCATTTCAGTGCTCCAACGGCTCGCGCGGCGGCGCCGGCAGCCACCAGCCGCCGACGCCGCTTTGCTGGAGAACCACAATGATGGAAGCGTGGACGCGTGGCCTGCGCGCACCTTGCTTGGCAGTGAACGGCACGACCGCGAGGTGCGCTCCCGACGCGGCCGACACCGGCGCCGTGGTCGAGGGACTGTCGTGCCGCTGGAACAGACATTGGGCCTACACCTTGGCCCCCCCGAGGCGCCGGGCAGGCGCGCGCAAGGTCTCGGGATGGGGCAAGTCGCGCCCGTAGTAGGGAAGACCGTCGGTGTGCAGACCGTGGTCGTCGCCGAAACGGTCGATCGCCATCAGCTCGGTACGCAAGTCGGCGAACTCGGCGGCGAGCGCGGCAAGGCGCTCGCCGATCTCGCGCCGGCGCACCGCAAGCTTGTCGTGCAGCGCGGCCGCGAATGCCGTTCGCTCGCGCTGGAGCTCGGCTCGCGCGGCAGAAACGCGTCGCTCGATCTCGACGACGTCCGCTTCAACCTTGCTGATTTCCCGCGGCAGCCCGTGGTTGAGCGAGGGGTTGTCGTGGTGCAGCCGGCAGAGTGCAACGCCCCTTTCCCGGGCCGCGGTCAGCTCGCGGCGAAGCTCGGTGACGTGATCGCGATGGCGCAAGAGCGCTTTCGGGATCTGGGCCTCGAGGAACCCGCGCATGGTCTCGGCGGGCGTGATCGGCTCGGACGTCACGGCGACCTCGCTTTCCGGTGTCGGCTTTCGCAGCAATGTGAGCATCGGGACCCTCGTTGAGTTTCGTGAGCTATGCCGCCGTTCGGTTTGCAATCGCAACGGGGGGTAAACTGCAAACGGAAGTGCCCGTAAAATGGGGCTCAACTGACATTCCCGGCCTCCAGGATGCCGTTCGTCTGGCGTGCGCCTGGCCAGGAATCGGCGAGGTGCGCCGGCCGAAACTGAAGCGTCTTGCGGATGCGCTCCGCCAGGTCCTCGCGCTCGTCGGCCGCCAGCGCGCGGAAGCTCGGACCGACCAGCGGGCGCGCCCCGACAATGCGCTTGCCGGCCGCGGCGACGATCTCGGCAAGCTCGTTGCGGGTGGCATGACCGAGCACGCCGCGCAGCCACCGCGCGACGTCGCAGATTGCCTCGTCGCGCATCGCGATCCACACGGCGGCCGGCATCTCGCTCGGGACCGCCTGCAGCAGCAGCTCGAGCGCGTGCTCGTCTCGATCTTCGCGCCAGCGCAAGAGCAAGTGCTTGCGTAGCGGACAAGGCGCGTTGCGAGGGGCGGCCAGGCTCATCGCGTCAATCGCCCCGCCGCATGCTTCGCACAGCGCGCCGCGATGCCTCGCCGCCGGCATTCCTCGCTGCAGTAGGCGGGCAGCCGGCCGCGCGTGGTGTGCATGGGCAACCGAGCGCCGCAGCTCCGGCACGTTGACGCCGACCGCCCGGTCTCTGCCTGGGCCTTCGCCCACTCGCGCCGTTGCGCCTTCGCGGCCTCCGAGCTGCATGCGCTCGAGCAGTAGCGCTCCGGGCGCGACTGCCGGCGCTGCAACCAGAACGATTCGCCGCAGCGTGCGCACTGGCGCAGTTCACTGCCGAACAAGTCGCCTTGGCCCGCCGCGATCACCATTTAAGCACCCAGCAAAGTATTCGGCTCGCGCGCCGGTGTGATGGGTGATGAAGCCTTGATATCTCTCCGCTTTTTGGTTGTCTGATCGCGGTGCATGTAGCTGGAATATTCGCAGCGAAGAAAAAATCCGGGAATTGCGCCCCTGCGGTACCAACCCCCAGGGCGCGTAGACTTTCGACTCCCCCCTCCCCCTCGGCGCCAAGCGCGTCGACCACGCGCGGCGCGCGGCCCGCGGGCCCGGCCACCTTGACCAGCACGTCGTCGCCTAGGGCTTCCCCCCGGGTTACGTCCCTCCGCACGGCGCGCTCGGATTGGCCGGTGGCTTCGGCGGCGGCTTCGTCGAAGCGGGGGGTATCGATCATTTGGCCAACTTGGCCATTTGATTTTCGGTCGCCGCCCGCCTTCGTCTCCGGGTGCAATTGCTGATAGATCGCCTTGCGCCTTGCCTGGGCGGCGGCGCGTTCGGCCGGCGTCAGATCGTTGCGGCAGAGGTTTTCGTCGATCAGCGCCAGCTCGGCATGGAGATCGTCGACGACGATCACACTCTCGTCGGTTTGCCTCGCACGGGCCGGCGCTGGGCTTTTTGTATTTAATTCGGCCGTCTTGCCAGCGAATGACCCACGCGGTAGCCGCCCCCGGACATGGCAGAGATCGAGACCCCCCCGGGCATGGGTGGCGGCGATCAGCATGTGACACCACCCGCGTCCGACGTTCGCGGCATCTCTCCTTCGGAAGCCCGCTGACTATCCTCTCGCGAGGAACCGCCATTGTGCGACAGGACGCAGATCACGTCGGCGACGGCGGGGGCGAACGGCCGCCAAGCCTCGAGCAAGGGATCGAAGAACCTCTTCACGATCTCGGCGCCCACGAACCGAGACGGCACTAGCAGCACGACGCTGTTGGCGGTGACCTCTGCCACCTGCACTTTGTCGAACCAGGCGACGACGGTCGCTCTGTCGAAGCGGCGCATCAGCGTCGTGAGCACCGCATGCCAGCGCTCGTCCCGCTCGGGGACGGTCACACACTCGGCCGACGGCGAAGCGGAAGGCTTACGTTCAATAGGATCAAGTTCAAGAGGCTTACCGGCAGCCTCTTGCCGGTCTAGACCGGCAGCCTCTTGCCGGTCTTGAACGGCAGATTGCCGATCGGACGCACCGAATATCGGTCGACCATTGATGCAGAAGATCCATGATGCCGTACGTCCAGGCCCGCCGCGCTTCGTCGACAGGAACGCCGCCGCGCGAAGCCTCGCCAGCGAACCCCGCGCCGTGCGCTCGGCAACACCGATTTTCGCGCCGAGCCGTTTTTGACCGGCATAGCAGCGCCCTTCGTTGGCGCTCGGGTAGTTGGTCAGTTCCTTCGCCATCCGGTAATCGACGTGCAACAGCTTCGGAGCCTTCCCCTCGGTGATGTGCTGGTCGATTGCGCCGAGCCACTGACGGTTCAAAGGCCGCGCGCGCCGCCGCGCTTCCGCCCGCGAGAGGCGATCCGCGCCGAGCGCAACGTCAAGTCCGCCGACAACCTTGAAAATCGGCTTCATCCGTCCCCGGGCTCGCGACGTTTGCGCGGGACGCTGGAACTAGACCGCTTGGAGGGGATGGCCGCGACTGCGGCCTTGATGGTGGAGAACGTGCCGAGCTTCCGGCCGCGCGCGTCGCGGGCGCTGTAGGTCGCTGCGCAGCCGTCGCCAGTGACGACGACTGCGCCCAGGCGCACCATGCCGTCGTAGACGGCCAGCGACCTCGCCCCGCTCATTCGACACCGCCTTCGGCGTCGACAATGCCCATAGCGCGGGCCTTCGCCAGCGCGGCGCCGAGCGCCGCGGCGAGCTGCGGCAGATGCTTTGCCGACATGCTGAGGCCGCTTCGGCCGGGCCGAATGTCGCCGGGCGCGGCCTCGAAAAAGACCCGCACCGAAATGCAGGGCGTGCCCTTGAATTCCTCGATCGCAACGCGCACCGACTCGCGCGAGTTCTTCCGCCACTCCGCAATCAACAGCGGCAAGCGCGGCGCTTGCGTTGTGGCGGTCGCTGGCGTATCTGAACGATCGAGCGCGCTGCGAAGCTGCTCGTTGTTCCGAAGGCCGCCATCCCCGTCAGGATACGCGGCCTTCGCGTTTTCATGGGCCATTGCGCGCCACCTCCGCAGCTTGACGTAGACGAGCCTTGGCGATCCGTTCGCGCGTCTTGACGGCCTGCTGCGCGCGCCGCTCTGCCGTCCAATGCTGGCGGCATCGCAAACTGAGGCGACGCTTCGTCGCATAACCATGGTGCGAGCCGCGCGTCATGTGTCGCGGCTCCGCGTTTCACGCGAAACACCGTTGCTATCCGACTGCGCAGAAAAGCAATTCGGCGGGAGCATGCGGGCGCCACTGCAGCCCGGCTCATCGGTGAGCGTCCAGCCGAGCAGCACGTAGAGCTCTACGTCGTGGCTGGGGATAATCAGGCCGCGGCGCGCCCCGCGGCTGTTTGATTGCGGGCGCATTGCGGGATCACGCTGGTGTTGCCGCTGCGGCGACCATCGGCCCTTTGTGGCCGCGACCTGGACCTGCCTTGCGGCCATCGCGCTCGTCACGCGCCTTGATGCGGTCGGCGATCCACTGGTCGACCTCGGCCTCGACCCACCCGACCGTGCGCTTGCCGATCGGAACCGATTTGGGAAAAGTGCCGGCCTTCATGCCGGCGTAAATATCGCTGGTGTTGGCACCGGTCTTTTCCAACACTGCACGGCGACGCAGGAGTTTGAGGGCCATCGTACGAACCTTGTCAGGTTGTTTTCGATGGCACCCTATTTCTAGGAGAAAAACCCGAATGACTATTTCAATTTCGGGGGCTGTGAGTTTGTAATAGTTCTCAGTCGTCCTGCGTCGACCGCCTCAGCGCTGCCAATGCCGCACGCGCCGCCGTCCGCTTGGGATACAGCACCGGGCTAAAATCGACAGTTTTGGGCACCTCGATTATCGTGCCGGGCGGAAGAATTGCGGCCTGTGGCGAATGGTGGCCACGTTGAGACTTTGCTTGGTTGCTCAGATCGATCGCCTCGATCAAGAACTGCCCCAGGTCCGTCCGAGCGCACGGGATGGGTGCGTGATCACTTTGCCGACCTCGGCGAATGTAGGTGGCCCAATAAGGCGCTACGCACTTGTACCCGGGCCAGATCTTTCCATCGATCAGGCTGACGGAAATGCCGAATCGATCTGCGATCGTCTGTTTGACGGGTTGCATTTTTCGCGGGCTGTCGCCCGCCTGCTTCGGCAGCGCATCGTTCAGTATTGCGCCGGCAATCAGGCCGCGACGAAACCCGGCCTTCACGTTGCTTTCAAAGTCGGTCACCTGAGGGACCGACAGGATCATGTCTCTCAGCTGTCGACGCTCTTCGATCATCTCGGGCTGAGGAAAATTCCCTTGCAGATAGATCTGCTCAAAAATCACGGCATGCAATGCACGGCGCCGAACTTCTTCATCCTCTGGCCGGGGCCACAACATCATTCCGCCGACAATCGCCACGTCATACGGCGTCGGCGACGCGATGCAGTCGTCTCGCAGATCGAGGTAGCGAATAGCGGTCATCGCGCCTTCGCCTTGCCTATCGACAGCACGTTATTGCCCTTTGCCGGGATGGCGCCGCAGAACTTTGCCCAATCGGCCATCAGGCGCCGGCGTTTCTCGATCGCCGTCGACCGGCGATAGGCTGCTTCTGTCTCATCTTCGACCGCGTGCGCCAGCGCCGTCTCGATCAGGTCCCGCGGGTAGTTCGTCCGATCTCCGGCCCAATCGCGGAACGTCGATCGAAACCCGTGTACCGTATAGCCCGGCCGCATGCCGCGCAGCAGCTCGAGCATCGCCATATTCGATAGCGGCCGACCCTCGCCCGCGCCTGGGAACACATAGTCGCAGCCATCCACGCGCGGCAGTGATTGCAGAATCTGGAGCGCGCGATCCGACAGGGGAACGACGTGCGCGCGCTCGCCTTTCATCCGACCGTCCGGGATGGTCCAAAGCTTGGCCTTCAGGTCGAACTCCGCCCACGTCGCGAGGATGATCTCAGTCGTACGCGCCGCTGTAAGGATCGTGAACTCCAGCGCGCGTGCGCTGATCTCAGGCTTGCTGCTCAGCTCGGCTGCAAACTCTGGCAACTGCGCATAGGGCAACGCGGGATGATGTCGAACGCGCCCCGCTTTCCGACGCCGCGGGAGTAGGTTGTCAAGATGCCCCTTCCAACGCGCCGGGTTTTCGCCCGTGCGGGCGTTGCGTGCCTTGGCCCAGTCAAGCACCTTTTCCATCCGCCCGCGCACGCGGCTGGCCGTCTCCGGGATCTCGGTCCAGATCGGCTCCAGGCATTTCACGACGAGCTGTGTATCGACGGCCCGCACAGAGAGACTGCCGATGATCGGATAGACGTAGGTCTCCAGCGTCCGCGGCCATTGTTCCGCATGCTTCTTGTTTTTCCAGCTGTGGGCATGGGCAGCGATGTAGGCGCGAGCGCACTGCTCGAAGGTCATGGCACTCGCGGCGTCGGCGAGCGCTTCCTGCCGATCCTTCCTGCGGACCTCGATCGGGTCAGTCCCGTCGAGCAGTAGCTTTCGGCAGTCGCGCGCTTTGGACCTCGCATCGGCGAGCGATAGGGTTCGGAGCGATCCCAAGCCCATCTGCCGCTCCCGGCCGTTGCGCTCGAATCGAAATACCCAATTCTTCGATTGTCCCGCGCCCTGCTTGGTCCGGTACGCGGCAACCCGCAGATACAGCCCGCCACCATCGGCGTAGCGCCCCGGAGCCGTCAGGCGCGACACGAGCGCGGCGTTCAATCGGTTCGATTCCGCCATTCCGCCCTCCAGGTCCCCGCGTCTTGTCCCCGGCTCTGTCCCCGGCTTCGGGGCCGGTGTCAACAAAACCTTATGGAAGCCCTCGGACGAAAAAAGCAAGATAAAATCGGCACAAGTCACACTTTACGAAACCGCTCGGAACGCCTCGCACTCCATTCAAACAGACACCCTCTCCGCCATGGACCTGGGCAGGAACTTACGTCAGCCTGACCCTGCCTCGTCAACGGCACCCGTGAAACAAGGACGCAGCGACCGTCGACCGGCAAACAACGGCTCCCGCGAGCAGGTACGAGGGGGGCTTAGAGTCGACATTCACCGATGAAACCCTGCCGGTTAGTTCGCACCGGTCTGATTCACACTGCGATCTCCGCAGAGTTTCCGCCAAGGCGTCCGGATAGACCTGAGTGGTAGGATGGCCTTCGCAAGTGCGGCTGTTTCCCCCGCGACGTCGCCGCCGATAATTCCCCCGCCTAGTTGTTCCACCCCACTAGTCCCTTGCCGCTGATGTTGTTTTTGGCCACGAGGCCGCCGGAATAGTTCGATGCCGGATCGTGCCAACCGGGAATGTCATCACGGACGATATTGTTGGCCACAAGATTGGAGCCCGCCAGGGCGCAGTTGTCGTTCCCCGGCGGCTCGCAACGGAGAAGTGTCAGACGCGAAGCGATCGTCCCGCCCACCAAATTCACCATCCTACTGTTGGCAATGCGCGCGAAGCCCCCGCTTTGCAGACCGCCGCTCTGGTCCCCGATCAACGAAACGCCGACAAACTCGTGGCCAAGTGCGCACCCGGAGACGTCGAGATTATAGTTATTGTGGTTGCTGGCGCCGTTTACGAAGGCGCCATGGCAGGGATTTGCGTTCGGCTGACCCACGACCTTTATGCCGACCGAGTTGAAGTCAATGATAAAGCTTGAAACCCGCACGTTACCCGCGGCGACCACCGCGCCAAATACATTGTTGCGCGCGACCAATCCCCGGACGAGGACGTATTCGCATGCGTCGCGCAGGTGGATAGCGCGATAGCTGTCTGTGACCCGTAGACCCTCGACCACGATAGCAGCCGGTTTGGGGAAATCGCTCGCGGGATACTCGCAATCAAATGCCGTGCCTGTAATGTTGGAAGCGCGCACGTTGCTGACAGTGACGTTAGGGCAGTTGCGAACGTAAACCGCGCTTTGCGCTCTATCCTCGATCCGCGGAGACGCGACCCCGCCATAGGAAGGCGCGGAGCCTACGATGGTGAGATCGCGCACGGCCACGTCGGCAGAAATGTTCAAACAATGCACGGCAGGCGCATAAGCCGTGATGCGCAGTGTGGCGCATTCGAGCGCCTCGCCCCGTAATTCGTGCACACCGTCAGGGACGAACTTCAGGCCGGTGACGTTCCAGGTGCCGCATGGGAGGACGAGTTTTCGGCCGGCCGTTTCAAGCGCCCCCTGAACAAGCGCTGTGGCATCTCCCGACGGCGGCACGCCCAGTCCATCTGCTGCTCTACCCGCGACAGGAAGGCAGGTCAGCGCGCCAACCATCAGGTATACGAATCGACGATGCAGCAGCCGGCCCTGTTGGCCCATCTCAAGCCCAGTCATTGGCCGGCGCCTGTCTGTGCGACTTGATAAAATATCATCCAATCATCCCCAGACCCGTGCGAGGCCGCCGACAGCAGCCGACCAACAGGAAACCGGCCGGGCCGCCGTTTGCCTTATCACTCAGTCTCAAACCCGCCTACGGGCGATCCGCGACCAACCGTAGCCTATCGGATTCGGGTGGCTTATAGCCTGTGATGAAGCTCTTGTTTCGCAGGAGCAGCGGCCTTTTTCCGCTTACGCACGCGAAGGCTAGTCGTACCAAGTTAACTGAGTTGATCGTCGACGACAGGTGCTCCTGACATCTCGCCGGGAACCGAGCAAGGCTTAGGACGCCGCTCCTTTCGGCAATCTCCGATGCTGTCCACTTCTCGAGCGCTTGTTCCCATTTGACCGTAAACGCAGGACCGTGGTCCCCAACCACGATCACGATTGCTTTGGGATCGTGCTGTTCCAGCAGGCGCGCAAGCTCCAAGATCCGCCGACTGGTGCACTTCAGATTGTCGACATAAAGCGGCTTTTTGTCCGCGTCCCAGCTATCCATCAGCATCGAGTCGATATAGCCGGCGCGAAGCGTGCAGTCGGGCATGAACTTGTATGGCGGATGAGGCGCGAGGTGATGCACGAACATGAAATAAGGATTGGGAGGCATTCTGCCGTCTTCGATCAAGGATAGGACTCGTCCAATTGCGTCGTTCCAATCTTGCTTCGCCGGAACAGTGGCGCGGTCGAGAGCAAAAGCAGTATTCAAAGGAGTCGCTTCGAAGAACGCTCTAATCGAATACGGAATGAAATAATCGTCGTTCTCGACACAACTCACGTGAGGCCCTTCGCAATCGGCCCAACTGTTCCCCACAATATAGAATTGATAGCCCAAGTCCCGGAACTGGCGCACCACTTGAGGCGGCTGAACGTGCTTCAACGTCACCGGGTAAAAGAGCTGATAGTTGCTCGGCTTGTCGTCCTCAGCGATATAGTCGCCATTCAAGACGGCTGAGATCGTCAAGTACGTCAGGTTATAGGGAGAGTAGGCGTTGTTGGCGACGTAGTAGCCTTGCTCGATCATGGACGAGAGGAAGTCGGAATTGTCGAACTCCGCTCCCCGGCGCAAGCTATCCTCCGAACCATATGCGTCAGCGATCACGAAGTAGACATTCCGCAACTCTGGAGCCGCAGCAACCTCGTCCAGCGCAAGCGGAGTAAACGCTGCGCGGTGAGGTGACGCCGACAGGATGCGAGCTGCTATTTCCGCGGCCGGCATCCCAGCGAGGACAAGCGCAAAAATGAATACCGCCGTGCGCGCGGGCTCGAACGCGGTCACAAAATAACAACACAGTCCGAACGCGACGAGGAGCGCGAGAAATGCGAACGTCGGCGACAGCCAAGGCCGGCCAATGAGATCGACTGGCACCGAACTCTTAAAAAGAAAGAATCCGAACCACATTAATCCCAGGGCAAGCCCGATGCGCGCGCCTTTCCCTTTTCCGCATCGCATCAGAAACGCAACCGGAAGGCCTAGCAAAAGTACGCACCCAAGCGAAAAGATGAAGAACGTCGCGCGGTCGAACCCGGCGTCGAAGAAATTCACCCGCGCGAACGAAAGAAACGGAGACATCACAAGTAGCAAAAAAGCGGCGTAGGCAGCGTAGGAGAACCGGGCCTTTTCTCCGATGGAAGCTGCAGTCTCGCTCGCGACCTTGGAATCGTCCACGCGCGTCCCCTCGTTGCGAGAACGCCTTGTCCGCCCTTCAAGCATCGGCGCCAGCCTCGATAACACCGTCACACCCCCTCGTACCAGAACACCTTCCGCCCGCTTTTCGATGTGGCCTCCTCCGCCTTGATGGCGGCCACTTCAGCCAGCGCGGCCCTGAAATTCGCTTCGGTGTAGTCCGGAAACTCAATGTCCCGTCGCGATAGCATCTGGCGGACCATGGGATCCTCAGGCGGCACGAACTCGATGAGGCCGGCCGGCGCCAAACGGGCGATCCACGCGACCGCCTCGCGCAGTGGAATGTTGTTGGAAATCACCAGATGATGCAGCACTGCAAGGGCGATCACCGCATCGGTCCGCAGCCGCGAGGCGATGGATGGTCGTTCACGTTCGGCCCAGCCTGCAGCGGAACTGGGATTCGTGAGATCCTGATAGAGCGGCAGGAAGGCCAGACGCTTGTCGTCCGCCCGCGAAACGGCAGCCTCCAGTGCGCCGAAGTCCTGATCGACGCCAATGGCCTGACCGGCCCCGGAAATCAGCGCGAGTTCCGCGAACTCGCCACTGTTGCATCCGAGGTCGAGCATCGTCCCGGGCCGATAGGAAGCGCTGAAGCGCGCAACGATGCTGCGCTTCGCTTGCCTGTCTTCTTCGTCATACGAGTTTCGTCGATCGTATTCGCGCCAATACGTGCCCTGCCCTCTTTCCACATGTAACGATGCGACGAGCTTGTGCAGACTGCGCAGCAGACCGCGAAGACCGCTTTCCGGAAGCTTACGAGCCGATGCCTTGGAGGCGGACGAATCGTGCGATTGGACGCGGGCCGCGAGTCTTGCCTGAAGCAGGATATGGAGTTGCACCGAGGGGGACAGACTGGCGGTCAGCGGCAGAACACGCGCCACGTGTCGTAAATCGATCCCATTCAAAGAGCCTCGATACCAGTCGTTATGAGGCACTCCGCGCTTGGCTGTGATGAGCAATGGCCCGAGAAACTGCTCGCAAAATTGCTTATAGCCGAACCAGTAGGAGCCAGGGACGTAGTCCTGAAACGACAGAAGGTCGATGAAGAGCGGCTCGCACCCCCTAAACTGAACGTTGTAGGCGCTGCCGTCGGCGAGATGAAAGCCGCCGTCCAGCGCGGCAAGATGCAGATCGAGATGTAAGAGGGCGGCCTTCTTCAATAAGGAGAACGGCCACTCGTACGGATATGTAATCGGGTGAATTCGTTCGTGTCTCAGCAACAGAGCGACAGGCGAACCACCAGGCCGAGCCGCCCGATCCCGCAAGTCTGGATCGTCGAGCACGTCCGTTGCGACGATCTGCGATCCCGCTCGTTCGCGATAGAATTGCGATTGGAGCAGCGCGGGGACGGTGCGTGCCCGCCGCTCCGAGACGGCCCGGAGAACGTCATCGCCATGGAAAAGGACATGACCAGCCGGGTCCCTGAACGACCCCGGGCTGAGTTCAACGGCGGCCGGAGAGCCCACGCGGCCCTAACCCTTGGATGATTTACCGGGCGCCTTGAATGTAAAAAGCGATCGCAGAAATTGCTTTGTCTTGCTCCAGTACATCGCGGCAACGCCGGCGGCACCGGCGATCGCAGCAACGATTCCTTGGACAACCAAGCTCGCAGAGCCGGGATCCAGATAGGCATAAGCTGGATTGGAAAATGAAAGGGCGATGCTCAGAATCCAACACCCCACGAGGACGCGCTTTACATTCATCTGATGTCCCCCCACGCATCGAGAAACGATTGGTATCGTAGTACAGCAACCATAGGTTGTCTTAAAACTGTAATTCAAATTGCTTCGGGTGCAAGCCCGGCGAGCACTGCGTCGCGGTACGACTTGGGGAAGAAGCGCACGCTGAAGACGATGATCACATGTGCAAGCTGGCCAGCGCAGCCGACCTCAGCTGGTCAGCCGGGCGGTCGTCATCCGACGCCCCGCCCGGCTCAACGTCGATCACCACCAGTAAGGCCGGCCCACGCCGAAGCTCACGCTGATGCCCGGTCCACCCCATCCATAGTACCCCGGATAACCGTAGTAACGCGGCGCATAACCATAATAGGCCCGGCGGTAGGCCCGCCGCACGTAACGTGGAGCATACCCGTAGTAGCGGGGCGCGTAGGCATACGCCGGCGCATACGCGTAGCGCGGCGCATAATAGCGCGGCGCATAATAGCGCGGCGGGTAGTAGGCATATGCCGGAGCATAGCCGTAATACCCCCACCCTGGCCCGTAGGCGTAGGAGCTGGTGGCTGCGCCGATCAGCGCACCCGCCGCGAGACCGCCGATCACGCCGGCCGCAATACCGCCGCCGCGCCAGCGCGCTTCGGCAGGGGTGGTGGTCAATGAGCTTACCCCGATGAGCAGGACGCCTCCAATTGTCGCGAGCTTGAGCTTGTTCACATCGATCTCCTTTCGATCGTGGCTGCGCAAGCAACGAGACACGCGGCTGAATGTTTCACGGATTCCAGCGAAAACTGGCTGCCCGCGCAGGCTCTCCTTCGAACGCGGCCAAGGTTCATGAACGCTCACGCACATGCCTGCTGACCAGGCTCGCCATGCCCGTGCGGAGCGGCTGCTGGGTTTTTTGGGCATGATCGAACCGGCAGTCCAACACCACTCTGGCGTGGCTTCGGGGGCCTTCGGGATGCGCCGGACCGACGCTCGGTCTCCAGGGTTTGACGGGTTGCTCCGACCGGAAAAACAGGCCAATTGACAGCATCGGGCAGATCGACCGGGACGTTTTTCATTCGGCCCCGCCGACCTGCCGGCAGACACGCATCGAGCCAAGACCATGAGTCGCCCCAATACCCCCAGCATCTGCTTCATTGGTTTCGGAGAGGCCGGCCAGGCGCTGGCCAGCGGTCTGCGGCAAGTGGGCGCCGTCCGGCTCAGCGCATGGGATATCCTGTTTCCGGAGCCCGCCGGCGAACGGATGCGTGCCGCGGCTGACGCTATCGGCGTGCGGCGGGGCAGGTCAGCGGCCGATGCGATCGCCGGGGCCGACATCGTGCTCGCCGCTGTCACAGCTGCATCCAGCCTCGAGGCGGCGCAGATTGCCAAGCCAGATCTCAAGCCTGATCAGTTCTACCTCGATATCAATTCGGTCTCGCCTGGACGCAAGCAGGAGACCGCACTGGCCGTCGAGAGCGCCGCGCGATACGTCGATGTCGCGGTGATGGCGCCTGTCCACCCTGCCCTGCACAAGACACCGATGCTCCTCGCTGGTCCGCATGCCGCCGCGCTGGCGCCGGTGCTGCACGGGCTCGACATGTCGGCGACCATTGCCGGCGAACGGGTCGGGGCCGCAGCGGCGATCAAGATGGTGCGAAGCGTGATGATCAAGGGACTGGAGGCTCTAACGCTTGAGTGCTTCCTGGCCGCCCGCATTGCCGGCGTGGAGGAGCAGATCCTGGCATCCCTATCGAAGAGTTTTCCAGGACTCGATTGGCCTCAGATGGTGGAATACAACCTCGAACGCATGGCCAACCACGGAATCCGCCGGGCCCACGAGATGGAAGAAGTGGCGGAAACATTGCGCGAGCTCGGGGTCGCCCCCCATATGACCGAGGGCACGATCAAGCGCCAATATCAGATGGGCGAACTCGGCAAGGCGTCTCCGCTCGAGGAGGCCGTGCCGCGCGGGCGCGATGCCATGCTGGACGCGATCGCCCACGCGACGCTCAAGCGATAGACGCACGCCCAGCAGCAGCTGATCTGACGCAAGGGAACCATGAGCACCATCGACGACGAGCCGCGCGCCGGCACCGCGCCGAAAGTGAGCTTCGTCTCGCTCGGCTGCCCAAAGGCGCTGGTCGATTCCGAACGCATCATCACGCGGCTGCGCGCCGAAGGCTACGACCTCGCACGCCAGCATGACGGCGCCGACCTCGTCATCGTCAACACCTGCGGGTTCCTCGATTCCGCCAAGGCGGAATCGCTCGACGCGATCGGCACCGCAATCGCCCAGAACGGCAAGGTCATCGTAACCGGCTGCATGGGTGCCGAACCCGAGCAGATCACGCAGCGCTACCCGAACGTGCTGGCGGTCACCGGACCACAACAATACGAGAGCGTGCTCGAAGCGGTCCACCGCGCCGCCGCAAGGCCGCACGAGCCGTTCCTTGATCTTGTCCCGCCGCAAGGGCTCAAGCTCACGCCCCGGCACTATGCCTACCTGAAGATCTCCGAGGGCTGCCACAACCGCTGCACCTTCTGCATCATTCCCAAGCTGCGTGGCGATCTCGTCTCGCGCCCGGCTGCCGATGTGCTGTGCGAGGCCGAGAGGCTCGTCGCCGCGGGCGTGAAGGAACTCCTGGTGATCTCACAGGATACCTCGGCCTACGGCACCGACCTGAGATATGCGTCAAGCCATTGGAAGGACCGCGAGGTGCGCGCCAGATTTCTCGATCTCGCAGAGGCGCTCGGCGAGCTTGGGATCTGGGTGCGGTTGCATTACGTCTATCCTTATCCCCATGTCGACGAGGTCATTCCGCTGATGGCGGACGGCAAAGTGTTGCCGTATCTCGACGTGCCGTTCCAGCACGCAAGCCCGAGTGTGCTCAGGCGCATGCGGCGTCCCGCCGCTCAGGAGAAAACGCTCGAGCGGGTGCGCCGCTGGCGCGAGATCTGCCCGCAGCTCACTATCCGCTCGAGCTTCATCGTCGGCTTTCCCGGCGAGACGGAGGAGGAGTTCGCCTTCTTGCTGGACTGGCTCACTGAAGCCGAGATCGACCGCGTCGGCTGCTTCCGTTACGAGCCTGTCGCAGGCGCAGCCAGCAACGACATCGCGGCGCCGGTCCCGCGCGAGGTGGTTGAGGACCGCTGGAACCGCCTCATGAAGCATCAGCGGGCAATCTCCGCGCGTCGCCTCAAGCGTCTTGTCGGCACGCGCCAGCAGGTGATCATCGACGAGGTTGGCGCCAGCGTCGCCAAGGGCCGCAGCAAGGCCGATGCCCCGGAGATCGACGGTGCCGTTTACGTCGCCAGCCGCCGGCCGCTGCGTGTGGGCGAAATCGCCACGGTCAAGATCGAGCGCGCGGACGACTACGACCTGCACGGCACCGCGGTCGGCTTCTGACACCGGCGGGACGCCGGGCGCTGCCACGCGAGCGCTTTTCTCCCTGCCAACGAAGCCTATTATGCCCTCGATGCGAAGGGATTCGACGTCGTTCCAAGCTGCAGTGGGCAGGGGCTAGTGTTCGGCAAACAAGGCAAACACGCGGCCGCGCCGCCACTCTCGCCTGATTTCCGTAAGGCGCTGACGCGCGAGACGCTGCAAACGGAAGTGCTGCGGGTCAAGGCGCTGATCGGCACCATGACCGGGCTCGTGGTGCTGCTGACCGGGCTTTATTTCGTTGCGCCCTGGGCGCTCGAGCGGATCTGGCAGGGCGAAGCCAAGATCCTCTACCTTTACGCGATCTACATTCCATTCCTGCTGTTCGAGATCTCGCTTCTCGTCCTGCTCAATCGGCAGATCGCGCGCGACCGCGACGTTCCCTTGGCCTGGCGCTATCTCGGAGCGTTCATCGAGACCAGCCTGCCGACCGCCGCTTTGGCGGTCCACATCGACAGCATGGGCCTGTTGCACGCCCTCGCCTTCGTCGCTCCCCTCTCCTATTTCATCTTCATCATCCTCTCGACGCTGCGTCTCGACTTCTGGCTCTCGACCTTCACCGGGCTGGTTGCCGCCATCGAACTCTTCGCCATCGCGAGCTTGTCATCGGCGGGCAATATCGACCTTTCGATCGGCTATCATTTCGGTCGCAGCATGATCCTGCTCGTCGGAGGACTGCTTGCCGGTGCTGTTGGCGCTCAGTTGCGCCGCCAGTTCGAAGCAAGCATCGCGGCCGCCACTCAGCGCGACCACATCACCAACCTTTTCGGGCAGCATGTATCGCCTCAGGTGGTCGAGCGTCTCCTGGCTTCCGGCGCGGGACCAGCCAGCGACACCCGCAAGGTCGCCGTGATGTTCGTGGACATTCGTGGGTTCACCGCCGCGGCGCGCTCGCGCTCGCCGCAGGAGGTGGTCGAACGCTTGAACGTCGCGTTCTCGCTGCTGGTCGACATCGTCGACCGCAACGGCGGCATCGTGAACAAGTTTCTGGGCGACGGATTCCTGGCATTGTTCGGTGCTCCGATCGAGGAGCCGGATCCCGCCCATCGCGCTGTGGCGGCGGCGCGCGAGATACTCGCCGCCATCGCGCTCGACAACGAGGGCCGCGCCTGGCCTCTCCGCATTGGCATCGGGCTTCACCTCGGAGATGTCGTCGCCGGCAACGTCGGGTCACCCCGCCGCAAGGAATACACGGTCATTGGCGACACGGTGAACCTCGCCTCGCGCATCGAAGCGCTCAACAAGGAGTTCGGGTCGCAACTGCTGGTCTCCGACACGATCCGGGCGGCGGCCGCAGACGCAGTGGCCGACGCCATGGCACTCGACGGCGTTCAAGTCCGTGGCTATGACCTGCCGATGAAGATCTGGCGGCTGGCCTGATCAGAGCATCTCGAAGCGCTCGATGAAGGCGATCAACGCCGCCACGGCGAGCCCCATATCGCGTGGGCTGGCGTATTCGAGCGGATTGTGACTGATGCCGCCGCGGCAGCGTACGAACAACATCCCTACCGGACAGAGCGCCGCCATTGCCTGTCCATCGTGGCCTGCCCCTGATGCAAGCCTGGGTGGCTCCGCACCGACGGCAGCCACGGCGGCGGCCAACTGATCCTGCAGACGCGGGTGGCATATCGTCGTGCGAACATCGCGGGTCTGCGTGATCGTCAATCCAAGTCGGCGGCGATCGGCAATGGCCTGAACGCCAGCGCGGAATCGACCCGCGATCTCATCGCGGACCTCATCCGACGCCGAGCGCAAGTCCAGCGTCAGCGCAACGCGCGACGGGATGACGTTCGGCGCGTTCGGAGCGACCGACAGCCGGCCTATCGTAGCCACCGTGTCCCGGCTCGAACGGCCGAGTTCTTCCGTCAATCCCACGATCTCAGCCGCCCCCGCCAGCGCATCGCGCCGCAGATCCATCGGGACCGTCCCGGCGTGACCGGCCTCCCCCACCAGTTCGACCTCGAGATAGGTCTGACCGACGATCGCCGTCACTACGCCGAGCGGCTGGCCGCACGTCTCCAGCACTGGCCCCTGCTCGATGTGCACCTCGACATAGGCGGCAACTTCGTCGCGGCGATATGCAGCGTCCGGGATCGCACGCGGCTCCTTGCCGTAGGCCACAAACGCATCGGCCAACGTGACGCCATCGTCGTCCACTTGCTGCAACCGCGCGACATCGAATTGACCGGCGACTGCTGAAGAGGAGGCCAGCGTCGTCGGAAAACGCGACCCCTCTTCGTCGCCGAAAGCGAGCACGTCTATTCCGACGGGAGGCGTGCGCCCGCTGACGGCAAAATGGCCGGCCGCCAGGATGCCTGCGACAACACCCAAAGGACCGTCGTACTTTCCAGCATTCGCCACGGTGTCGATGTGCGATCCGACCAGCAGACGGCGCGCACCTGCACCCGCGAGGCGCCCACGCACCGTCCCGAGCGCATCCTCGTCCACCGAAAGCCCGGCATCGCGCATCAACATCGCGACGAGCTCCGCGGCACAGCGGTGCTCGGGCGTCAGAAAGCGCCGGACCAAGCGTCCCGGCTCTGCCGAGATCACGCCCAGCGCCTCGATCATCTCCTCGGCGCGGGCACCCAATGCGTCGACATTGCTCAATGTACCCATGCTATTTCTGCGCCGCTATCCACTGACCGAGCTTGGCGCGCTCGGATTCGGTCATCCCCGTCTGATTGCCGAGCGGCATCGCCTTGTTGATCACGGCTTGCGTCATGACCAAGGGCGCAAACCGGCGCAGGTCGTCGACGCTTTCCAGCATCACGTTCTTGGGCGCCTCCTGGAAGCTTTCGTGGGTCGGTTTGCTCGCATGGCATTGCACGCAATGCGTCGTCACGATCTGCATCGCCTCGCGGTCCGACACCGCCGGCGATGCGGCCGGTGGCGCCGGGGCCGTGAGGTAGATCGCAATCAGAACCAGGAATGTCGCAGCGAACGCCGTCCAACCGTACGCGTTGAAATCGTCTCCCGCATCCGCGCGATTGAAGAAATGCCGCGTCAGCGCGCCGATCAGGATGATCAACGTCACGATCAGCCATGCGTGCGGATGGCTCGACAGGAACGGATAGTGTGGCGACACCATCATCAGCAGCACAGGCAGCGTGAGATAATTGTTGTGGGTCGAGCGCTGCTTGCCGATCTTGCCGTAGCGTGCCTCTGGCGCTTCGCCGCGCAGAAGCTGCGCTACCATCTTCTTCTGATTTGGGATGATGACCGCGAACACGTTCACTGCCATGATCGTACCGATGAAGGCGCCGACGTGCAGCAACGCCCCGCGCGCAGAAAACACACGCGTATAGAACATCGTCGCCGCGAGGATCAGCGCGAACACCGCAAGCGCCAACGGCGCCACGTGATTGCCGAGCGGCGAGCGGCACAGGAGATCGTAGGCAGTCCAGCCGGCCAACAGCGAGGCGACGGAGATCGCGACGGCTTGCCAAGGCTCAAGGGACAGTACCTGCGGATCGATCAGATAGGCCCGGGCATGCAGATAATACTGCACGATCAGCAGACCAAATCCCGTCACCCAGGTGAGATAGGCCTCCCAGGTGAACCAGTGCAGGTGCGCCGGCAGGCTGGCCGGAGCGACTGAGTATTTCTCGACGTGATAGAACCCGCCGCCGTGAACCTGCCAGGCGGCACCGTGCACACCGGGACTTTTGCGCTCGCGTGTATCGAGCGAGAAATCGAGCGCCATGAAATAGAACGAGGTCCCGATCCATCCGATGCCCACCACGAGGTGAGCCCAACGCAGCAACAGGTTCACCCATTCACCGAGGAAGACGTCCATGCGAAAGCGATCCCCCTCGCCCCGTCCGTCGCCCGACTGCGGCTATACCACCAGGATCGACGAACCTGTCGTTTCGCGGCCCTCGAGTTCGCGATGCGCCTTCTGGGCGTCCTTCAGCGCGTACTTCTGGTTGACCGGAATCTTGACTTTGCCGCTCGCGACCACGTCGAACAGGTCGCCGGCCGTCGCCAGGAGATCCTTGCGTGTGGCGGTGTAGTTGTTCAACGTCGGCCGGGTCGCGAAGAGCGAACCCTTGGTCTGCAGGATGTTGATGTTGAATGCGTCGATCTGGCCCGACGACGAGCCGTAGCTCACGAACATGCCGAGCGGGCGGATGCAGTCGAGCGAGGCGGGGAACGTCGACTTCCCGATGCCGTCATAAACGGCCTCGCACAGCTTGCCGCCCGTGATCTCCTTCACACGGGCGGCGAAATCCTCTTCACGATAAAGGATCGAGTGATCGCAGCCGTTCGCCTTGGCGAGCGCAGCCTTCTCCTTCGAGCCGACCGTGCCGATGACAGTGGCCCCGAGGTGCTTCGCCCACTGACACAAGATCAGCCCCACCCCGCCAGCCGCCGCATGCACCAGCACGGTCATGCCGGGCTCGACCCGGAAGGTGCGGCGCAGGAGATACTGCGCGGTCATCCCCTTGAGCATCATGCCGGCGGCCTGCTCGTAACTGATCGCCGGCGGCAGTCTGACCAGCCGGTCGGCCGGCATCAGCCGCTCTTCCGAATAGCCGCCCAAGGCGCTCACATAGGCAACGCGATCGCCTATCTTGAAGTCGGTCACTCCAGGTCCGACCGCCACCACGTCGCCGGCGCCTTCGTTGCCGGCGACGAACGGCAGGCCGCCGGGCGGCGGATACATGCCCATACGGAAATAGGTGTCGATGAAGTTGATGCCACAGGCGCGCTGCTTGATGCGGACCTGGCCTTGGCCCGGAGGTCGGACGTCGACCTGCTCGTAGGTCAGAACTTCGGGGCCGCCGTGCTGATGAACCCGAACCGCCGCAACCATGCCACTCTCCCTGATACGCCGTCTGATACGCCGTCCCGGCACGCACTTACATCATAAGCCCGCCGCGGCGTGCAAGGGCGGCAATGGATCAGCCCGCTCGGGCTTTGCGGTTTTTGCGTCGCCGGCGTGACGCGATGATATTGGCACCCTCGACGGCGGCCGCGAAAGCCATCGCGAAATATATGTAGCCGCGCGGGATGTGGAATTCGAAACCGTCGGCAACCAGGGCGGTCCCGATCAGGACGAGGAACGCCAGCGCCAGCATCTTGGTGGTACGGTGTTTCGAGACGAAGTCGCCGACCACCCCGGCAGAAAAATACATCATCACGATCGCGATCACGATCGCCGCTATCATGATGCGAACGTCGTCCACCATGCCAATCGCCGTAATGATCGAGTCGATCGAGAAGATCAGATCGACGAGGCCGACCTGGACGACGGCCAGGACGAATGTCTGCGCGCCGACCGCAACGGCCGACGCTTCCTCGTCCCCCTCACCCTCGATCTCGTCGTGGATCTCCCGAGTCGCCTTGGCGATCAGGAAGAGACCGCCGCCGATCAGGATGATGTCGTGCCAGGAGATCGCGCGCCCAAGCACTGCGAACAACGGATGGGTCAGTGTCATCAGCCACGTGAGCGTGAACAGCAGCGCGATCCGGAAGATCAGCGCGAGCATCAGCCCGATCTGGCGAACGCGCCTGCCCGTCTCTCCCCGCAACCGCGACACCAGAACCGAGATGAAAACGACATTATCGACCCCGAGCACGACCTCCAGTGCGGTCAGGGTGATGAGCGCCGCCCACGCGTGCGGATCCAGCAAAAGGTCGAGCATTCAGAGTCACTCTCGTATGCGCAGCAAGCCAGCGCCGAGGACGTAGGCGGCGATGACGCAAAGCCCGGCTTTCACGAAAGGTTCCGGCGACATGTCGCTTGCGAGAGCGACGAGCGCCAGGATCGCCCACACGGCCAGTACGGCGATATTGAACCCGCGCAGGCGTTTGACGCGCAGCGGATGAATGAACGGAACGGGCGCGAAGGTCATGATCAGCAACACAAGAACGGCCGACGTTGCCAGCCATGCCGGAGGCGTCAGCAGGATCAGGTAGAAGGCGACAGCGTTCCATAACGCGGGAAATCCGCGGAAGTAATTGTCCGAGGTCTTCATGTTGCGGTCGGCAAAATAGATCGCGCTGGTAGCCACGATCGCGATCCCGGCGGGCACCGCCAGGACATCTGGCAACAGGCCCGCGCTGGAGATCGCATAGGCCGGCACGAACACATAGGTGAGGAAATCGATCACCAGATCGAGCGTATCGCCCGACCAGCGCGGGAGAACCGTGGCGACCGAGAAACGGCGGGCCAGAGGTCCATCCAAGCCGTCGACGATCAGGGCCAGGCCCAGCCACAGGAACATGGCCGACCAGGCGTGATCAACCGCTGCGATCAGCGCGAGGAACGCGAATGCCGTCCCGGAGGCGGTAAGCAGATGTACGGAGAATGCCTTGCTCCAGGAAGCCGGTGCCATCGTCCTTCGTACTCGCCTCAAATCGATAGACGCGATAGGACCATAGAGGTCAGACCAGGAAAAGAGACCCGCCGTGCAAAGGATTTCTGCGGACGTCACGGTCATCGGAGCAGGCCCCGCCGGGCTCGCCGCCGCCGTCGCGCTGGCGGCCGCCGGGGTGTCCGTCGCACTGGTCGGGTCACCCACGAGCGACCACCGGACGACCGCGCTCCTGGGCGCTTCGGTGACCGCATTGGAAACGCTTGGCGTCTGGCAACGTTGCCGGGATGAGGCCGCTCCCCTCAAGGTAATGCGCATCATCGACGGCACCCGACGGCTCTGGCGTGCGCCGGAGGTGAGGTTCTCGTGTGACGAGATTGGGCTCGACGCTTTCGGCTGGAACATCGAAAACCGCGCTCTGGTGGCAGCGCTCGCAGCCGCGGTTCAGGAGTGCTCTGCGGCTCGGTGGCTGCGAGGCCACGCGCTGGCCATCGATCTCGGCGTGGATTCTGTCGACGTGCGCTTGGACGACGAGAGCGTCATCAGCACACGCCTGCTGGTCGGGGCTGACGGCCGGCGCTCGATCTGCCGCACCGCAGCCGGAATCGAGACCGAGGGCTGGAGCTACCCGCAGGTCGCCATGACCTACAACCTGACCCACTCACGCCCACATAGCGGCATATCGACCGAGTTTCACACCGAGCACGGCCCGTTCACCCTGGTGCCGCTGCCCGGCCATCGGTCCAGCCTCGTCTGGGTCGCGGCCCCGGATGAAGCGCGACGCGTAGGCGCCCTCGACGAGCAGGCGCTTGCCGAGGAGATCGAGCGACATAGCCACTCAATTTTGGGCAAAGTCACAGTCGAGCCCGGCCGAGGCGCTTTTCCGCTCGCGGCCGAAACCGCGCGCAACTTCGCGGCGCATCGCGTCGTCCTCGTCGGCGAGGCGGCGCACGCGATGCCACCGATTGGCGCCCAGGGCTTCAATCTGAGCCTGCGTGACGTGGCGACCGCCGCCGAGCTCGTGGCCCAGGCTCACCGCCATCGCGGCGACCCGGGCGGACGGGCCGTGACCGAGGCTTACGACGCGGCACGCCGGGGCGACGCCATGAGCCGCAAGATGGCGATCGATCTGCTCAACCGCAGCCTGCTCTCCGACCTTTTGGCGGTGCAGGGCCTGCGCGGCCTCGGCCTCTATCTTCTCGACCGCGTCGGTCCGCTGCGCCGGGCGCTGATGCGCGAAGGGGTGGCGCCGGCAGCATCTGCGCCGCGCCTGATGCGCGGCGAGATACTTTAGCGCCGCCAATCAGAATATCCGGTCGACCGGGTGCCCGAGCGCGAGCGCGCCGGCGTACTCGGCCTGAGGACCGGACTGCATCGGGTGATAGCGCGCACCCTGGATGTCACGGAACCGCCGCTCAAGCCCGGCTGCGCGATAGTACCCCGCCCCACCAGCCAGCTCCATCGCCAGTTCCACGGCCGCAATGCCATGTCTCGCGACCAGTTGGCGGCCGATCATTACTTGATTGACCGTGAGCGCGGACGGCGCGTTGAGCCGTACGGCGTCGAGCATGGACTCGTGCGCGAGACGAGCTGCGGTCAGTTCGGTGTCCATCCGGCCGGCGAGAGCGAGCAGATGCGGATTGACCGGCTTCTGTCTGGCGAGGCCGACGGCAATCTCGCGTGCGCGTTCGGCCACACCAAGATAGACCGCGTAGATCAGCGGGAACGCGATGGTCGCCGTGATGACGAACAGCGGATGCCATTCTCCCGCCTTGCGTCGCGCGGCGACGCCGGCATCGGGAACGACGTGACCATCGATCAACACATCATGCGATCCGGTGCCGCGCATGCCGAGCGCGTGCCATGTATCCAGCACCTTCACGTGCGGCGAACTCATGGAAATGCCGAAGTGCAGCACCTCGCCTTCGTTCTCCAACACGGCGCTCGTCATCAGGAGGTCGCCGCTGGGTGCTCCCGATGAGAAAATCTTGCGCGCGGTGATCCGATATCCGCCGTCGACCTTTTCGGCCCGGCCGGAGCCGGCAATCCAGTCGGAGCCGCCGCTCGAGACGAGTTGAATACGTTCCTTCGCCACGCGGCGCAGAAGCGGCTCCACCGGCTTGGCGTTCTGATACGTCCAGCGCCAGGCCGGAATCGCAACTTGGTGGGTGTGCATTGCCAGCGCCAGGGCGGTCGAGCCGCACCCCTGCGCCAGAATGCGAAGCATCGCGGCAAGATCATCGACGCTGGCACCGCCCCCGCCAAGGTCGACGGGAACACCCACCTCGAGCAAACCGGACGACTTCAACAGTTCGAAGTTCTTCCCAACGAAGCTGTCCGTATCGGCGGCTTCATCGGCACGCCGGGAGATCGTCGGCGCGATCGAGCGGGCGATATCCTGCGCCGAGGGGCGCGTGTCGACGTTGATTGATGCGAGTGCACTCATGGCCAGTCCTCTTGTTTGAAGGTGACCGCAAAGTGCGCCGCGATGCCGCTCGCCTCCAGTCCAGAGGTTGTACTGCCCGCCGGCAGCCCGCTCGCAAGCTTTTGATCGTATTGTTATTTTTGCGATCCGGCTGACGCTGGCGACGATTCGCGCTACATATTCTGTACTGCCGCCGCCGGGGCGGCCGGAGGCCAGACGCCGTGAGCACTGCCGTCAGTCAGACCACCTACGGTCAGTTCTGTCCCGTTGCCATGGCGGCGGAGGTGGTGTGCTCGCGATGGACGCCGCTCATCCTGCGCGAGCTCATGTGCGGCACCACCCGCTTCAACGATTTGCGGCGTGGCGTCCCGCGCATGTCGCCGACGATGTTGTCCAAGCGGCTGAAAGAGCTCGAAGAGGCCGGCGTCATCACCACCGAGCGCAACAACCAGAGCAGCGTCGAGTACAAGCTGACCACGGCCGGCGAGGAATTGCGCGGCATCGTCATGTCGCTTGGCGTTTGGGGGCAACGCTGGATCGAATCATCGCTGTCGCTGAAGCATCTCGATCCATCGCTGCTGATGTGGGACATGCGCCGCAATCTCAAACCGACCGGCTTTCCGCCTCGCCGCTGCACGATCAATTTCCTCTATCCCGATCTCGGCCCCGGACGAAATTCGTGGTGGCTGGTGGTCGACGGCGGAAAAGTGGACCTGTGCGGCGTCGACCCGGGTTTCGACGTCGACCTCTACGTCAGCGGCTCGCTGCGGAGCATGACATCGGTGTGGATGGGGCTGTCATCGCTCAAGGCCGAGATCGACGCAGGCAACCTTGAGATCACCGGCGATCGGACCCTCGTCAGCACCATACAGGATTGGCTTGGGCTAAGTGTGTTTGCCAAGCACACGCCGCCACGCGAAGAACGGCCGCCCGGCTCGCGCTGACCTCGTCAAGTCTGGCTGCGAAATTGCGGCGCGATTGGAATCGGCAAGGCCGGCTTGTCCCCCGCCTCTGTTTGCACCGTGCGAACAAACAGTCCACGTTCCCTGAACTGCGGGTCCTGCAGCGCCTCCTCCAAGGAACAAACGATCGTGGCACAGCAATCGGCTGCGGCGAAGACCGGTCGCCATTCGTCTGCCGTGCGAAGCGCGATCAGTGCCGCGACCGCCGCAGTGGTCGCATCCGGATCTGCGAAATCGTCTGTAAGCGCGTCCTGCAAGCCGATGGCGTCACAGAAGGCCTTCCAGAACTTCGGCTCGAGGGCGGCGCAGGCAACGAGCTTTCCGTCGCGCGTGCGATAGAGCTGATAGCGCGCAGACCCTCCCGCCAGCAGCCCCTCCCCGCCCGCGGGATAGCGGCCGGTCGCTGCGCCGGTGGCCAGCGCGTGCCAGGCGAAGGTAAACATCGCATCGCTCATCGCGATGTCGAGGTGGCAGCCGGCGCCTGTCTCGTCGCGCTGGCGCAGGGCCAGCAGGATGTTCATGACGGCGGGAAAGCTTCCGCCCGCGATGTCCGCGATCAACCCCGGCGGCACTACGGGCGGATCACTTTCCGCCTGCTGAGCCAGCAGGCCAGTGCTGCCAATGTAATTGAGGTCGTGCCCCGCCTCCTGCGCGCGCGGCCCGGTCTGGCCGTAGCCTGAAATCGAGCAGTAGACGACGCGCGGATTGCGCTGCTTCACGGCCTCATAGCCGAGCCCGAGCCGCGTCATCACGCCCGGACGGAACTGCTCGACCAGCACGTCCGCGCGCGCAATCAGCGGATCAAGACGCGCGCGATCCAGCGCCGACTTGAGATCCACCCGCATGCTGGCCTTGCCGCGATTGAGCATGGCGAAGATGAGGCTCTCGCCCCCCGCAAAGGGCGGATAACCTCGCATTGCCTCACCCTCGGGCGGCTCGATCTTGACGACTTCGGCGCCAACCTCGGCCAGCATCAGGGTGGCCAGCGGCCCCGGCAGCAAGGTCGTGAAGTCGAGAACGAAAATGCCTGCAAGCGGCAACGGCATGGCTGAGCGTTCGCCCCGATGACGCGCAAGCACACCACGCTATGCTCCAAAGAGCCAGCCTCTTCGCTGGCCCCGCCTACTGGAAAATACTGACCGGCAGCGCGTTCCGCTGCACGAGCCACATCACCGTGACGAGCGTGAGGACCGATGCAAGCGTGCCGAACAAGACACTCCCGGACGCCTGCTCCACCCAGGTGTCGTACTGGCGCGCCATCACGAACACGTTGAGCGCAGGCGGCAGCGCCGCCATCAGGACCGCAGTGTAGACCCAGGTGCGCGAGAACTCGGTTCCGGAGATCGCGGAAACGAGGGACAGCATCACCAACACAATGATCGGATGCACGACGAGCTTGATCGCGATGGCGGGCGGCACCTCCCAAGGCATCCGCTCAACCGGCCGCAACGCCACCGTGACGCCGAGAGCGAACAGCGCGCACGGCGCCGCGGCGTTCTGGAGATACTGCATCAGCCGATCAAGCGCGACCGGCGGCTGAATGTGGAGCGCGGCCGATGCGATTCCGAGAGCTGCGGCAATGAGGAACGGGTGCAGCGCGATCTGCCTCACGATATGCAGCGCCGTGGCGGCCGTGCCGCGCCGCTCGGCGCCGGCCACCGCCATGAGCAACGGCACGAGCGTGAACGCCAGAACCGAATCGAAGCAGAAGATCAGCGCCACCGGGGCGGCGGCGGACATTCCCAAAGTGGAGAGCGCGAGACCCGGCCCCATGTAGCCGACGTTGCCGTACGCTCCGGCGATCCCAACGATGGCCGATTCGGCGACACGACCGTGGCGGATGGCCATGCCGATCCCGAACGAGATCGCAAAAACCAGGAACGTGGACGCCAGGATGCCCACGACGAACGGGAGATTGTTGACCTCCTCGAACGGGGTTTGTGCCAGCACGCGATAGAACAGGCAGGGCAGCGCGATGTAGATGATGAAAAAGTTCATCCAGGCAAGTCCGATCTCCGGGAGATCGGCCAACTTCCCCGCGGCGTAGCCCAATGCGATCAGTCCAAAGAACGGCAGCGCAAGGTTGAGGACGTCGATCATACGCGTTGCCTGGCGGGGACGGGGCGAGTAAGAGACGGCGGATGCTGGAAGTACTGCAGCACTACCCTATATTTCGTCCATGAGCAGGCCCCGTAACGCCAAGTACCAGATCGGCCAAGTCGTCAAGCACCGGGTGTTTCCGTTCCGCGGCGTCGTGTTCGACATCGATCCAACCTTCGACAACACCGAGGAGTGGTACCAGTCGATCCCCGCGGAGGTCCGTCCCAGCAAGGACCAGCCGTTCTATCACTTGTTCGCCGAAAACGCCGAGACCGAGTACGTCGCCTACGTCTCCGAGCAGAACCTGCTTCCGGACACGTCCGGAGAGCCATTGCGGCATCCGCAGGTTTCCCAGGTTTTCAAGCGTGACGAGAGCGGCAACTATCGCCTGCGCAGCCGGGTATTGCATTAACCGGCGCCTGCGCCTGCGCCGCCGCCTCGATCACAAATGAAAAGCGCGCCCAAGGGGCGCGCCTTTTTGTTGCTTCGCGGCGGCTCAGCGCGAGGGCGCGGCCTGGCCTTGCGCTTCCATCTTCTTGCGCAATTCGTCGGCCTTCTTCTGGAGGTCTTCCTGGAGCTTCTTCTGCTGCTCCTCGAAGACCTTGGGATCGGTCGGCGGGCCTTCGTTGGCCTTCGCGAACTCGGCCAGCGGCACAGGGAAGCTCACCTGCTGTCCGCCCAGGTTGATCGCCTGGATCTGCAGGTTCTGACCCTTCTTGAGCTTGCCGATGAGGTCGGGCGTGCCCTCGTAGTCGGCCATGCAGCCGTTCGCGAAACAGGTGAAGAACGGGCTCTGCAACGGCTGGTTCTGGTCGATGAGGATGCGCGTGCCGTACTGAAGCTGCAGCGGGCTCGGCAGCGTGACGCGGAAGATCTTCTTGGGCTCGCCCTCGGGCTCGATGAGCGCTGCGGCGACCACCGGAACGCCCGACTCGGTGCGGGCGTCGCGTCCGGTGAAGCACACCTGCTTGGCGTTGGCGTCCTGTCCCTTGTTGCAGAACTTGGCCCACGGCGAATACACGAGCTGGACCTGCTGTCCTTGCGGCGGAGCGGCCTGCGGCTGGGCCTGGGCGGGCTGCTGCTGCGCCGGGCGCTGGGCCTGCGGGGCCGGCCGCTTTTGCTGCGGCTGCTGCTGCGCCAAGGCGCTCGTGCCCGCGAGCGCCAGGATCAGCGCCGACGCCGATGCAACGAGTGGCCTGCGCAGCGGGTTGCCCGCGGCGATTGCAATCGCGTGAAACATCTCAAAAGTCCTCTGTTTTGGGCACCCGCGCAAAGGTCCAGGAAAACCTTGGCTTTAGCGTATCGTCGGCTGTCTCGGCGCCAAATGCGGCAGGACCGTGACCCCCTGTGACGCGCCCGGAGAGGCGCCTGATAGCGGAAATTCCCCCGCCGATAAAGCCTTAACTGGCCCTCCGCAATCCGCCTTTAGCCATACCACAGCGATAGGACGCGCCTAAGATGGTCAGCCGCTATGGTAAAACCTCTGGGGCGACGCTGAAAGGAAACCCGGGCCCCCGGACTGGCCCGTGAGCACAGCATGAACACGAGCCCCACCCCCATCGGCCACGTCTGCGCCCTGCTGCCGCGCATGGCCGCGCGCTGCGCCATCTTCGCTGCGCTGCTGCTGACGGCATGGCCCGCACAGGCGGGCGACCCGCGGCACGCCATCGCGATGCACGGTGAGCCCGCCATGCCTGCGGGCTTTGCCGCCTTTCCTTACGTCAATCCGGCGGCGCCAAAGAGCGGGCGGCTGGTGCAAGGCGTGCTGGGTACGTTCGACAGTCTCAATCCGCTGATCGTGAAGGGCTTGGCACCGTCGGAGATGCGCGGCTACGTCGTCGAAGGCCTGATGGCGCGCGGCTACGACGAGCCGTTCACGCTCTATGGCCTGCTGGCGCAGACCGTCGAGACCGACGCAGCGCGCAGCTACGTGACCTTCAACCTCAATCCCGCGGCGAAGTTTTCCGACGGCAAGCCGGTCACGGCCGAGGATGTGATTTTCTCGTGGAAGCTTCTGCGCGATCACGGCCGCCCGAACCACCGCACGTACTACGCGAAGGTCACGAAAGCCGAGATCCTCCCGCCGCGGAGCGTGCGGTTCGACCTGACCGGCAGCAATGACCGGGAGTTGCCCCTGATCCTCGGGCTCATGCCGATCCTGCCGAAACATGCGACCGATCCCGCGACCTTCGAGGAAACGACCCTTGCACCGCCGATCGGAAGCGGACCCTACGTGGTCGAGAGCGTGGACGTCGGCAAGAGCATCACATTCAAGCGCAACCCCGATTACTGGGGACGCGACCTTCCCATGAACCGCGGCTACTGGAATTTCGAGACCATCCGCCTGGATTACTACCGCGACGGCAACTCGCACTTCGAGGCCTTCAAGAAAGGTCTCTACGACGTTCGCCCCGAGCTCGACCCGAGCCGTTGGGAGCAGGGCTACGACTTTCCCGCCGTGCGTGACGGGCGCGTCGTCAAGGAGGCGCTCACGAACGGCATGCCGAAAGGCATGCTGGGCTTCGTGTTCAACACGCGCCGGCCGATGTTCGCCGATATCAGGGTGCGCCAGGCGATCTCGCTGCTGCTCGACTTCGAGTGGCTGAACAAGAGCTTCTTCTTTGACCGCTACGTCCGCACCAAGAGCTATTTCGACGGCAGCGAACTATCCTCCGCAGGCGTCCCGGCCGGTGCGCGCGAGCGCGCGTTGCTCGCGCCGTTTCCCGGCGCGGTGCTCCCCGAAATTCTCGATGGCACATGGGCGCCGCCCGCGACCGATGGCTCAGGGCGCGACCGCGAGAGCTTGCGCGCCGCGCTCGCGCTGTTCGACGCGGCGGGCTACGAGCTCGCCGGCACGCAGTTGCGCACCCGCGATGGCAAGCAGCCCCTGGCCTTCGAGATCATGGTGACCACCCGCGACCAGGAACGGCTGGCACTGGCGTTCGCGCAAATGCTCAAGCGCGCCGGCATCACCGTCAGCGTGCGCATGGTCGATGCCGTGCAGTTCGACCGCCGGCGCATCACTTACGACTTCGACATGATCCAGAACCGCTGGGACCAGTCGCTCTCGCCCGGCAACGAACAGGCCTTCTACTGGGGGTCGGCAGCTGCCGACGAGGACGGCACCCGCAACTACATGGGCGTCAAGAGCCCCGCAGTGGATGCCATGATCGCCGCCCTGCTCCGGGCCAGGGCGCGTGAAGACTTCGTCGCGGCGGTACGCGCCCTCGATCGCGTGCTGTTGTCCGGCTTCTACGTCGTCCCGCTGTTTCACAGTCAGGAGCAGTGGATTGCCCGCTGGGCCGGCGTCGCCCACCCCGTTAAGACGCCGTTGTCTGGCTACCTGCCCGAGACGTGGTGGCGCGAGCCCGGGCGCTGACACCGCGAGTCTGCGTCAGCGTTGACCGGGAATTAACGCGGCACGCTTAGCTTGCAGACTGCCGTACCGGTTCAACTTCCCGCATCAGGCCGCCCATGTCCCTGCAGGGTCCCATCGTCATTGTGGCTGAGACCAGCAGCGTCGAGTTGGCGGAAGCGATCAAGCTGCGCGGCAATGCGCCGATCGTCGAGACCACCTGGGACCAGGCGGCCGAGGCGATCCGGACGGCTTGGCCGGCCGGGGTCATCATCAATGAGCGCCCTCCCCCGGAGAAGGGCGAGGCGGTCGCGGACATCAGCGCCGCCCTCGACATTCTGCAAGAAGCATATCTGCCTGTGCTCGCGCGCGTCGGCCCGGATGGCGGTCCGACCTTCGCCCATGCCCTGCCGATCTCGAGCAGGGCGACGCCGGCCCGTATTCTCGCCCAACTGGCCTCCGCGCAGCGCGTGCGGGCGCTCGACGTCACCGTCGCACAACGCACCGCCACGCTGCAGGCCGACGGCGGTGCCGTGCCGGAGCCCGTGCAGGGCGACCCGCTCGAGGACGCAGCCGTTCTGGTGACGGGCCGCGGGCGGAGCTATCCCGAGCTCTGCACGGCCGTCGGCGAGCGCCTGGCGATGATTGGCTCACTCAGCGTTGAGACCGCCGCGCGCCATCTCACCAGTCGTCCGCTTGACGGCATCTTCATCGGGCCGGGCTTTGGACCGGCGACGGTCAACGCATTCCTCACAGCCTTGAGCGAGGATGCGCGCTTTCGCAATCTCCCGATCGCGTTGATCGGGGGCGTACCGGTCACGGTCGATTGCAGCAACCTCCCGAACTTCGAGCGCTTCGATGCAGGGCCGGCAACCGTGCTGAAATGGATGCTGCCGCTGATCCGGCTGCACGCCTACGCCGCCCGCCAGCAGCGCCAGCTCGCAGCCATCGAGGCCAAAGGCCTGCTCGATCCAAGCACCGGGTTGTTCAATTCCGACGCCTTTGCGGCAGAGTTCCAACGCGCCCTCGACACGGCGCGCGAGGAGCGGAGACCGCTCTCGCTCGCACGCTTCTGGTTTCCTGCCGGAACCGACCCGCGCGTCGCGCTCGATGCTGCGCGCCTCGCCAGCCGGTTGATCCGCAGTGTCGACTTTGCCGCCCGCGCGCCGGACGGCTCGCTGCTCCTCGCCTTCCCGAACACCAGCCTGCGCGGCGCGCACGTGGTCGCCCGCAGGATGGCGACGACTTTGAAGAACACTGTCATCACTCCCGAGCCTGCAGGCCGCATCGAAACGTCGCTGGCGCTCGCAACCCTGACGCCGTCGGACACCACCGACACGTTGCTGGCCCGGGTCTTCGACACGGTGTGCATCCCGGAAGAAGCGGCCGAATAGCCCACAAAGATTTGTGGCGGGGGCCGGATGTCCCCTGAGCACGCCATGCGCTAGGCTGGCCGAGTCCCGGCACGACAGGAGCGCAGCCATGCCGCAGGCCCCTCTCACCATCGACGTGTTCTCGGACGTGGTCTGCCCGTGGTGCTTCATCGGCAAGCGCCGGCTCGAAAAGGCAATCGCCCTCAAGCCGGAGATACCCGTCGAGATCCGCTACCAGCCTTATTTCCTCAACGACTGGGTTCCGCGTGAAGGCATCAGCCGCGACGAGTACCTGACCACCAAGTTCGGCTCGCCCGAGCGCTATGAGCAGATCGCGCAGCGCGTCGCTGCCGCGGCACAGGCCGAGGGACTGACCTACAACGTGATGGCGCTCGCGCGTCAGCCGAACACCCTCGACTGTCATCGCCTGATCCTGTGGGCCGCGCAGGTCGGGAGGGCCCCGCAGATGAAACAGCGGCTGATGGAGCTCTACTTCACCGAAGGAGGCGATCTGTCCGACCGCGAGGTGCTGGTCAAGGCCGCCGCCGACTGCGGGCTCGACGCCGATCAGGTCCGCGAGATGCTCGTCAGCGATGCCGATGTGGCGCTGGTGTCGGAAGCAGCCGAAAAAGCCAAGGAAGCCGGCATCGAGGGTGTGCCGTTCTTCATCTTCGGCGGTGTCCTGGCCGTATCGGGCGCCCAGGCCCCCGAATATCTCGCGAGCGCCATCGAGCGCGCTGCACAGGAAGTAGCAACCCGTCAGGCAGCAGGTTAGCCGCGGCCGCTAACGCTTTGATATCCTCACAACTTGCACAACTTCCACAAGATGTTGCCTGTCCGATGGCTGGGCACCTTGTGGAGCCCGCCAGCATCTTGTGACAGGGCTAAGCCGCTTTCGCACGCTCCGCGATGGCGGCGAGTTGGCGGAGAATCTCGGCGGTCCCCTTGAGGCGCTCCTCGGGCTCCTCCCAGTCCTCGAAGAACACGACCTTCATGTCGGGACGCACGCGCGCGGCCGGCCCCTCCTTCTGGATGAATGCGATGAGGCCCTCCGGGTTGGCGAACCTGTCGTCGCGGAAAGCCAGCACCGCACCCTTCGGCCCCGCGTCGACCTTGGCCACGTTGGCGCGCCGGCACAACGCCTTGATGCCGACGACATCGAGCAGGTGCTTCACCTCGATCGGGAGCGGACCAAAGCGGTCGACCAGCTCTGCACCGAACGCGTCGATATCGCGCTCATCGTCGAGATCGGCAAGCCGACGATAGAGCGCCAGGCGCACCGACAAGTCGGCGACATAGTCCTCCGGAATGAGCACGGGCGTGCCGATCGTGATCTGCGGCGACCAGCGGTCGGACACGGGCTCGGAGATGCCCGCCTTGAGGCTTGCGACCGCCTCCTCCAGCATCTGCTGATAGAGCTCGAAGCCGACCTCCTTGATGTGACCCGACTGCTCGTCGCCCAGCAGGTTGCCCGCACCCCGGATATCAAGATCGTGCGAGGCGAGCTGAAAGCCGGCGCCAAGCGTATCGAGCGACTGCAGCACCTTGAGCCGCCGCTCGGCCTGCAGCGTGATCTTGTGCTGCGGAAGCGTGAACAGCGCATAGGCGCGCGTCTTGGAGCGGCCAACGCGGCCGCGCAACTGATAGAGCTGGGCTAGCCCGAACATGTCGGCCCGGTGCACGATCAAGGTATTGGCGGTCGGGATGTCGAGGCCCGACTCGACGATGGCCGTCGAGAGAAGCACGTCGTACTTGCCGTCGTAGAACGCGGACATCACGTCCTCCAGCGCGGTCGGCGGCATCTGGCCATGCGCAGTGACCACGCGCGCTTCCGGGACGGTCTTTTCCAACATCTCCTTGGCGCCCGCGAGGTCCTCGATGCGCGGGCACACGTAGAACGCCTGTCCGCCGCGGTAGCGTTCGCGCAGCAACGCCTCGCGCATGATCAGGGGGTCGAATGGGCCAATGAAGGTGCGCACCGCCAGCCGGTCGACCGGCGGGGACGCGATGATGGACAGTTCGCGCACGCCTGTGAGGGCGAGCTGCAGCGTGCGCGGGATCGGTGTCGCGGTGAGCGTGAGCACGTGCACCTCGGCCCGCAGCGCCTTGAGGCGCTCCTTGTGGGCGACGCCGAAGTGCTGCTCCTCGTCGATGATGACGAGGCCCAGGTCCTTGAACTTGATGGCCTTGCCGAGCAGCGCATGCGTGCCGACGACGATATCGACTTCGCCCTCGGCAAGGCCCTTGCGGACCTTGGTCAGCTCCTTGGCGCTGACCAGACGCGACGCCTGCGCGACCTTCACCGGGAACGGACGGAAGCGCTCCGAGAAGGTCTTGAAATGCTGGCGTGCGAGCAGCGTCGTCGGGACGACCACCGCCACCTGCTTGCCCGCCATGGCGGCGATGAACGCGGCGCGCAGCGCCACCTCGGTCTTGCCGAATCCGACGTCGCCGCACACCAGCCGATCCATTGGACGGCCGGATGCAAGATCATCAAGCACCGCGTCGATCGCAGCCTGCTGATCCTCGGTCTCCTCATAGGGAAACCCGGCGCAGAACTCGTCGTAGGGCCCGACCTCGGTGGTGAAGCGCGGCGCTTCGCGCAACAGTCGCTCGGCGGCGATCTTGATGAGTCCGCTGGCGATCTCGCGGATGCGGCTCTTGGTGCGCGCCTTGCGCGCCTGCCAGGCACCGCTGCCCAGCCTGTCGAGATCGACGGTGCTCTCCTCGCTGCCGTAGCGCGAGAGCAGCTCGATGTTCTCCACCGGCAGGAACAGCTTGTCGCCGCCGGCGTAGTGCACTTCCAGGCAATCGTGCGGTGCTCCCGCGGCCGTGACCGTCGTCAGACCGTGGAACCGTCCGATGCCGTGATCGACATGCACGACGAGGTCGCCCGCGGCGAGGCTCGACACCTCGGCGATGAAGTTGTCGGCGCGGCGCGGCCGGCGCTGGCGCACGAGCCGGTCGCCGAGGATGTCCTGCTCGCCGATGACGGCGACGTCCTCGGTCTCGAAGCCGGTCTCCAGGCCCAGCACGGCAAGGCCGATCTCCGGCCTGGGCCGCGCCAGCGCATCGGGCCAGCTCGCGACATTCGTGAGGTTGACGATGCGGTGGTCGGACAGCACGTGCCGCATACGGTCACGCGCGCCTTCGCTCCACAGCGCGAACAGGACGCGCTTGCCGCCGGTCTGCAGCTTTTCGACGTGCTCGCGCACGGCGTCGAACACGTTGGCGTCGGGCTGGGCGCGCTCGGGCGCGAAGTTGCGTCCCTGGCGGGTGGCCGCGTCGACCGCATTCTGGTCGGCCACCGCGAACGGCGTCAGCCGCACGACCGCACCCTGCTCGAGGTGGCCCCGCCACTGCTGCTCCGACAGGTACAGCCGATCGGGTGGCAGCGGCTTGTAGGGTGCCGCGCCAGCCGCATCCAACGGGTGGCGACGGGCTTCGTAGTAGTCCGCGATCTGAGCCAGACGTTCCGTTGCGGCGTCTTCCGCCAGCGGCTCGATCACCACGGGCGACCCGGGCACGTAGTCGAACAGCGTGTTGAGCTTCTCGTGGAACAGCGGCAGCCAGTGCTCGACACCGGGGTAGCGCCGTCCTTCGCTCACCGCCTCGTAGAGCGGATCGTTGGCGGATGTCCCGAAAGTTTCGACGTAGCTCAGCCGGAAGCGGCGGATGGTCTCGGTCGTGAGCTGGAATTCCGCGACGGGAACCAGATCGAGTCCGCGCAACTGGTCGGTGGTGCGCTGGCTGTCGGGATCGAAGCTGCGGATCGATTCGAGCGTGTCGCCGAAGAAATCGAGGCGCACCGGCTGGTCCATGCCGGGCGGATATAGATCGATGATACCGCCGCGCACGGCGTATTCGCCCGGCTCGCGCACAGTGGAGGCGCGCATGAAGCCGTTGAGCTCGAGCCAGCCGACGATGTCGTCCATGCGCAGCACGTTGCCGGGCGCGGCGGAGAGCGCCTGTGCGGCGAGACGCGCCTTCTCGGGGACACGTTGCAGAACGGCGTTCACCGTGGTGAGCAGGACCGAGGGGCGGTCGCGCCCCTTGAGGCGCGCCAGGCGCGACAGCGCCGTCATGCGTTGCGCCACCACGGCCGCGTGCGGCGAGGCGCGGTCGTAAGGCTGGCAGTCCCAGGCCGGGAATTCGTGCGTCGCGATGTCCGTGGCGAAGAACGCCAGGGCGCGCGCCAACTGCGCCATGCGCGGGCCGTCGCGGCAGACCACCAGCAGGCTGGTCGCGGGCGCGCCCGGCCTTGCCGCGACGGCGCGGGCGAGGTCGGCGATCACCAGCCCCTCGGCGCCGTCGGCGACGTTGGCGAGCGTCAGCGCGCGGCCGGGAGCCAGCAGGTCGGCAGGAGAACGGGCCATGCGTCAGCGCGCCTCGCCGCGGTGGAAGGCGCGCAACTTGCGGAACAGAGCGGTATCGACCTCGCGCGGGACCGGGATCTCGCCGCACACCCAGGCATAGAGGTCGGGGTCAGGCAGATCGCTGAGCGCCTCGAACTCGGCCAGTTCGTCGTCGGTGAGATCCGCAATCGTTGCGTCGGCAAAACGCCCCATCACGAGGTCCATCTCGCGCAAGCCGCGGTGCCAGGACCGGTACAACAGCCGGCGCCGCCGTTCGTCCAATCCCGCACTGGAGCGTGTTGTTCCGGTCATTTTCCTGCACTTCCCCAACGCCAAACGCCCGGACGGAGCCGGGCGATGGGTTATATAGAGGCGAGACCGTCGGAGCACAATTTCGGATTCGAATGCGGCCCATTCTGCTCAACCCGCTGTTTGCATCGGCGACGACGCTGCCCGGCGTCGGCCCGAAGACGGAGAAGAACTACCGGCGCCTCACCGGCCGCGACGACGGCGCCCGCGTGGTCGATCTGCTGTTCCATCTGCCCGTCGGTGCCATCGACCGCCGCGCCCGCCCCAAGCTGCGCGACGTCGTGCCCGGCAGCGTGGTGACGGTGGAAGTCACGGTCGGACAGCACCGGCCGCCGCCACCCAATCGGCCGCGGCTGCCCTACCGCGTCACGACCAGCGACGAGACCGGCACACTCACCCTCGTTTTCTTCAATGCACGCAAGGACTATCTGGAGCAGCAGTTGCCGATCGGCGCACGCCGCTACGTCTCGGGCACCGCTGAGTTCTACGACGGGATGTTACAGATGGTGCATCCCGACCGGGTCGTGGACGACGCTGGCCTCGCGAAGCTGCCGCTGGTGGAGCCGGTCTATCCGCTCACCGAAGGACTCTCCGGCAATCAGTTGCGACGCGCCATCGACGGGGCATTGCCGCGTATCCCTGCGCTCCCGGAGTGGCAGGATCCAGCCTGGCTTGCGCGCCAAACGTATCCCTCCTTTGCCGAGGCGCTTGTGCGGTTGCATGGCCCGCAGGAGCCGCACGACGTCGCCCCCGAAACGCCGGCGTGGTCGCGCCTCGCCTATGATGAACTCCTTGCCGGACAGCTCGCACTCGGCCTTGTGCGCGCGAATACCAAGCGGCGGCCAGGACGGCGCACCGCCGGCGACGGCCGCTTGCGCAAGACGATCGTTGCCGCCCTGCCCTACAGCCTCACCCCGTCGCAGCAGCGCGCGCTTGCCGAGATCGCCGCCGATCTCGAGAAGCCGGAGCGCATGGTGCGCCTGCTCCAGGGCGACGTCGGCTCGGGAAAGACAGTGGTGGCGCTGATAGCCTGCGCCGCGGCGATCGAAGCGGGCCATCAGGCCGCGCTGATGGCGCCGACCGAGATCCTCGCACGCCAGCACCACCACACGATCGCGCCGCTCGCCGCCGCCGCGGGCATCCGCGTGGCACTGCTGACCGGACGCGAGCGCGGACGCGAGCGTGCCCAGCTTCTGGCGGCGCTCGCCGGCGGCGAGATCGACCTCGTCATCGGCACCCATGCAATCTTTCAGGACGAGGTCGAGTTCGCGAACCTCGCGCTCGCCGTGGTCGACGAGCAGCATCGCTTCGGCGTGCATCAGCGCCTTGCGCTCACCCGGAAGGGCGAGGCCGTCGACATGCTGGTGATGACCGCGACGCCGATTCCGCGCACGCTGGTGCTGACCTATTTCGGCGACATGGACCTCTCGGAGCTGCGTGAGAAGCCGGCTGGGCGGCAGCCCGTCGATACGCGCACCATCCCGCTCGACCGGCTGGAGGAGGTCGCCGAGGCCGTCGGCCGCGCGATCGGGGAAGGCCGCCGGGCCTATTGGGTGTGCCCGCTGGTCGAAGAGTCGGAGACCAGCGACCTCGCCGCCGCCGAGGACCGCTTCGCCAGCCTGAAGTCGCGTTTCGGCCGCGCCGTCGATCTCGTCCACGGCCGCATGAAAGGCGCGGACAAGGACGCGGCCATGGCCCGCTTTGCCGCCGGCGAGAGCCGGCTCCTGGTGGCGACCACGGTGATCGAGGTCGGCGTCGACGTGCCACAGGCCACCGTGATGGTGATCGAGCACGCCGAGCGGTTCGGCCTCGCGCAGCTTCATCAGCTGCGCGGCCGCATCGGCCGCGGCAGCGGGCGCTCGACCTGCCTGCTGCTCTACAAGACGCCGCTCGGGGAAACCGCCAAGGCGCGGCTCGCGGTCATGCGCGAGACCGAGGACGGTTTCCGCATCGCCGAGGAGGACCTGCGTCTGCGCGGCGAAGGCGACGTGCTCGGCACGCGCCAGAGCGGCATGCCCGGCTTCCGGATCGCCCGCATCGAGGTGCACGGCAAGCTGCTGCAGGCGGCGCGCGACGACGCCGCGCTCATCCTGGCGCGCGATCCGCACCTCGCCTCGCCGCGCGGCCAGGCCTTGCGCGTGCTGCTGTACCTGTTCGAGCGCGACGAGGCGGTGCGGCTGATCCGCGCCGGATAGCTCCTCGCACTCTCACTCCTCGACGAAGGACTTGAGCCGCGCCAGCGCGTCATCCCATTGCGCCGAGACGCGGTCGAGATAGCGGCGCGCCTCCTCGAGCGGCTTGGGCGCGAGCTCGAACCGGCTCTCGCGCCCCACCCGCACGCTGCGCACGACGCCGGCCTCCTCGAGCACGCGCAGATGCTTGGTCACTGCCTGACGTGTGAGATCGGTCTGCGCGGTGAGGCGCGCAATCGACTGCGGCCTGCCGTTCGCGAGCTCGGTGATGACCGCGAGCCGGGTCTCGTCGCCGAGCGCCGCGAAGATCGAGGCGTGGACTTTGAGTGCGGCCGCGCCGCTAAGCCGCCTGTCGGACATATTGCGCGATGTTCTCCATCTGGGCAGTCCAGCCGCCGTCGTTCATGCGGAAGGCCTCGTCGCGCCGATGCGCCGGAACGTTGTCGAACCCGGATTCGACGACCCGCAGCCGGGTGCCCCCTGCGATCGACTCGAGCGTGAACTCGACCAATGTCGGCGTCTCGTGGCTGTAATCCACTTTTGGATCAATCGCATACGGGTGCCAGTTGAACGAAAAATAGCGCTCCGGCTCGATCGTCCGCACGATGACCTGGAAGCGCACATGTTCGTAGCCGGGATACGTGAGCTGGCCGACGGCCGGCTGGCCGGCCACGAACGGTCCGTCCATCTTCACCCGGAACCACGTGCCGAACTCGCGGTGATCCGTCAGTGCGCGCCACACCCGGGAAACGGGCGCCTTCAGTTCGATGGTCTTCTCGATACGGTCCGTCATCAGCAACCTCCTGGTTGCCTATTCGTCTAGCCGCACCGCGTCAGATATGCAACCATTTTGTTGCATCTCGGATGCTCTACTTACTCGACGGGTTCCTTGGCCAGCGACGTCCGCGCGAGCTGCGCGGCGCGCGCCGTCTCGGCCAGCGCCGCCATCCGCTTCTGAGGATTCGAGTTCGGCTGGATCATGCCGGCCGAGATCAGCAAGGTCATGGCATCCTCGACCTTGATGTCGAGATCGACGATGTCCTTGCGCGGCAGATAGAAGAAGAAACCGGTGGTCGGGTTCGGCGTGCAGGGCAGAAACACCGAGACATGCTCCTCGCTCGGGAGCCGCTCGGCCACCTCCTCGCTCGGCGGCTGCGACAGGAACACCAGCGACCACATGCCCGGCGCGGGAAACTCGACCAGCCCGACCTTGCGGAAGGTCGAGCCGGAGGTCGAGAACACAGTCTCGAATATCTGCTTCATCGTCCGGTAGATCGGACGGATGACCGGCATGCGATGGAGGATCTTCTCGCCGAATTCGAGGAGCGTGCGACCGACGAGGTTGGCCGTGAGGAATCCCAGCAGCGTCAGGGTGACGAAGGCGATGATCAGGCCCAGGCCGGGAACGTTGAACGGCAGGTAGCTTTCAGGCCGGAAGTTCGGGGGAATGAGCGGGCGCACCAGCCCATCGACCCATGTGATGAAGGCCCACGTCAGATAGGCGGTGACGAACAGCGGCCCGACCAGCACGAGGCCGGTGAGGAAATAGTTGCGGATGCGGGCGCCGATGCGCGCGTGCAGCACCGGCGCCGGCTCTGGTGCCGGCGGGGACTCGTTCGGCGGGGTTTCGATACTCATCGGGGCGCTACATGTACCTTCTGCTGTTACCGCCCGGCGCCCTGATCATAGCCTCTTGTCGTTGCGTTGGCTGCCCGTCGGCCACCCGTCTATTCCACCGTAACGGATTTGGCGAGGTTGCGCGGCTGGTCGACGTCGGTGCCCATGAGTACCGCGGTGTGGTAGGCGATCAGCTGAACGGGGACGGCATAGATCAGCGGCGTGATCGTGGACGCCATCTCGGGCAGCGTCAGCGTCGCCAGCGTGCGCACCTTCGCCTCCCGCGCGCCCTTGGCGTCGGTGACGAGGATGATGCGGCCGCCGCGCGCGGCTACCTCCTGCATGTTGGACACCGTCTTCTCGAACACGCGATCGTAGGGCGCGATCACGATGACTGGCATGGTCTCGTCGATCAACGCGATCGGACCGTGCTTGAGCTCGCCGGCGGCGTAGCCTTCTGCGTGAATATAGGAGATCTCTTTGAGCTTGAGCGCACCTTCGAGCGCGAGCGGATAGTTGGTGCCGCGGCCGAGGTAGAGCACGTCGCGGCACTTGATGAGGTCGCGGGCGAGCCGTTCGACCTCGCTTTCGAGGCTCAGCGCCTCCGACATCAGGCGCGGCACTTCGGTGAGCGCGCGCACCAGATTGTGCTCGTCCGCCTCGCTGACCACACCGCGGGCGCAGCCGGCGCCGATCGCGAGGCAGGCCAGCGCGGCAAGCTGGCAGGTGAAAGCCTTGGTCGAGGCGACGCCGATCTCGGGTCCCGCCAGCGTCGGCATTACGAGGTCGCTTTCGCGCGCGATCGAGGACGTCGGCACGTTGACGATCGAGAGGACGTGCTGCCCCTGCTCCTTGGCGTAACGCAATGTGGCGAGCGTATCGGCGGTTTCGCCCGATTGCGAGACGAAGATCGCAAGATTGCCGGGCTCCATCGGCGCGCCGCGGTAGCGCAGCTCCGAGGCGATGTCGATTTCGACGGGCAGGCGCGCAAAGCGCTCGAACCAGTACTTGCCGATCAGGCCGGCGTAATAGGCGGTGCCGCAAGCGGAGATCGTGACGCGCTGCAGCTTGCGCCAGTCGAGTACATCGCTATCGGGCAGCAGCACGCGACGCGCGGCCATGTCCAGATAGTGCGCCAGCGTGTGGCCGACGACTTCGGGCTGCTCGTGGATCTCCTTCGCCATGAAGTGGCGATGATTGCCCTTGTCGACGAGGAACGCGGAGGCATTCGACTTGATCACCGGGCGCGTCACGCGCGCCCCGCTGGCGTCGTGGACTTCGGCGCCGTCGCGGCGGATCACGACCCAATCGCCATCCTCGAGATAGCTCACCGCATCGGTGAATGGGGCCAGCGCGATCGCATCCGAGCCCAGATACATTTCTCCATCGCCATAGCCGACCGCCAGTGGCGAGCCGCGACGCGCGCCGACGAGCAGGTCCTCCTCGCCTTCGAACAGAAAGGCGAGCGCAAAGGCGCCCCTGAGCCGCGGCAGCGCCGCCGCCACGGCATCGGCGGGCGAACGGCCCTTCTTGAGCTCGACGCTGACGAGGTGCGCGACGACTTCGGTGTCCGTTTCCGTGACGAACGTCGCACCCTGCCCTTCGAGCTCGGCGCGCAATTCCGCGAAGTTCTCGATGATGCCGTTGTGAACGACCGCAACGCGTTCGGCCGCGTGCGGATGCGCGTTCACCTCGTTGGGCTGTCCGTGCGTCGCCCAGCGCGTGTGGCCGATCCCGATCGTGCCCGCGAGCGGATCGCTGGACAGGCGCTGCTCGAGGTTGCGCAGCTTGCCCTCGGCGCGTCGGCGCGCCAGATGGCCATGCTCAAGCGTCGCGATGCCAGCCGAGTCATATCCGCGATATTCGAGGCGCTTGAGCGCCTCGACCATCTGTCCGGCGACCGGCTCGCGCCCGACAATTCCCACAATGCCGCACATGGCGTGTCGTATTCTCCTCGCCTACTCGGCGTCGCCCTTGGTCTTGCCGCCGGATTTCATTTCGCGCAAGCGTTGCGCCCAGCCGTCCTTAACGGTTTGACGCACGCGTCCGATCGCCAGGGCGTCGGCGGGAACATCCCGGGTGATCACCGACCCCGACCCGACATAGGCGCGGTCGCCGACCTTGAGAGGCGCGACCAGCGAAGAGTTCGACCCGATGAAAGCGCCGGAGCCGATCTCGGTGCGGTGCTTCTCCGTGCCGTCGTAGTTGCAAGTGATGGTGCCGGCGCCGATGTTGACCCCTTCCCCGACGTGCGCGTCCCCGATGTAGGCGAGGTGATTGGCGGCGCTGCGCGCCTCGATGCGGCTTTCCTTGACCTCGACGAAATTGCCGACCCGCACCTTCTCGCCGAGACTCGCGCCCGGCCGCAGCCGTGCGAACGGGCCGACTGTCGCGCCGCGCCCGACATGCGCGCCTTCGATGTGCGAGAACGAGCGGATCAGCGCGCCGTCCTCGATCGTGACGCCCAGACCGAAGACGACGTAGGGCTCGATCGTCACGTCGCGGCCGATCTTGGTATCGGCCGCAAGATGGACCGTGTCCGGCGCGACCATGGTCACTCCGGCATCGAGCGCAGCCCGCCGCAGGCGGGACTGCAGGATGGCTTCGGCTTCTGCAAGCTGTCCCTGCGTGTTCACGCCGCGCACCTCGTCTTCATCGGTTTCAATGGCCACCGCTGGCAAGCCTTTCTTGCGCGCGATCGCGACGGCATCGGTGAGGTAGAATTCCTGCTTGGCGTTGCGATCGTCGATCTCATCCAGGATCGCCAGCGCCGATGCGCCGTCGAGCGCCATAACGCCGCCGTTGCACAAATCGATGACGCGTTCGGCCTCGCTGGCGTCCTTGTCCTCGCGGATCGCGAGCAGCACGCCATCCTTGACGATCAGCCGTCCGTAGCCGGTCGGGTCCGCGGCGCGAAAGCCCAACACGGCCACCGCCGCGCCGGCTGCGATCGCGGAAGTCAGCCGGCGCAGGGTCTGGGTGCGCAGCAGGGGCGTGTCGGCGAAGACGACCAGGATGTCGTCCGCTCCATGCGAAATCGCCGCGCGCGCCGCCAGCACCGCATGGGCCGTGCCGCGCCGCTCGTGCTGGATGAACACGTCCGCGCCGGGCACGTGCCGGGCGATCGGCTCGCCGCCGGGCCCGACGACCACCGCCACCCTGCCTTCCAACGGAGCCACGGCATCCGCCACGTGGCGGATCAGCACCCGGCCGCCGATGGCGTGCAGGACCTTCGGCCGGGAAGACCGCATCCGGGTTCCCTCTCCGGCTCCGAGTATGATGGTGAGACAGCGACGCCCCGACATCTGGTCCACTTTCGTCCGGCTTCCCGGCCGCCCGCCGGTCCGCTTCTGGATGCCGCGAACCTGCTAATCTTTTCAACCGATTCGCGCGCCGGGAGACGCACGCATGGCAGATCACAAGCGTGCCGCCAATATCGCAGATGCAGTCGAACAATACGATAGCCCAGCGTTCTTCCGGCTGGGCGTGTGGGGCCTGTGCGCCGTCCTGGCGCTGACGACGACGGTATTTGCCGCCCGGTCGGAACTGGGCGCCAAGCGCATTACCGCCGCCGTCGCAGCGATCACGGCCTCCCCGGACGACCCCCCGTCCGCAATGATCGACCAGATCCTGACGCGGATCGTCGACATGGAGCGGGAGACGCGGCGGCTGACGGACGTCCTGCGCTCGCTCACCGCCGAGCGCGAGCGGCTGACGAGCCGGCTCGGGATGGTCGAGCGCGAGATGGGCGATCTGACCGGCTCGATCAATCGCAGCCTGGTTCAGCAGCCCAGCATGTTCGCCTCGAAGCCCGAGCTGTCGGGCCCTGTTACCGCTGCGGCCGGCGCCCCGCACAAATCCCGACAATCCGCGCCGCCCACCGGTCCGGCAACCCAGCCCGTTGCCGGCGATATCCAGGCCAAGGAGGCGGCGATCGCGGAGCCTGCGGCACAGGCTTACGCGGCCGAGCCGGTGCCGTTGCCGCAGCCTCGCCCAAGCCAGCAGGCCACGGCGCCGGCTGTCACCGAGCCCATCCGCGTGGCCGTGGTGCGTACGGGCGGGCCCAGCACCCCCGTGGCCGACAGTTCATCCACAACCGCGCCGCCGACCGCATCCGAGCACAAGGGAGTCGAGGAACCCCAGCCGAAGGCCGAACTCGGCATCGATCTCGGCCCCGGGCTCACCATGGCCAAGCTACGGGCGCGTTGGAACGCGTTCAAGGCGGCGCACGCCGACATCGCCGAGGGCTTGCAGCCCGTGATCAGCATCCGCGAACTGGGCCAGAACAAGCCCGTCGAGATGCGGCTCGTTGTGGGCCCGGTTCCCAACGTCTACGCGGCCTCCCAGATCTGCGCGGCCCTCGTGGGCACCCAATTCGCTTGCCATCCGGCGGTTTTCGACGGTCAGCGCCTCGCGTTGCGCTGACTGCGGTGGCATAGTGGCGGCACTCCACGATCGGGACGATGCGCCATGTCTCCGCGTTTCCTGCCTACCGCGCGCCAGACGAACTGGCTCATCGCGATCGGCTTCCTGTCGGTCGGATACGCACTCTACCTGCGCTACATGATCATCGAGAACGTGCAGGCCGGCCTCGCCTGCGACGCAGGCATGCAGACGTGGCTCTGCCTGTCGCGCAAGGTCGGCCTGGCGCTCGACGAGCGCGGGGTGTTCGGCTGGGTTGCGCTCGCTGCCGCCGTACTGACGCTGATCCAGCCGAATGTCGTGCTGTTCGCGTTCGCTCTTGCCGCCGTCGGGCTCGGTCTCGTGTTGCACAATGCCGGGCTGGCGGGCTTGGCGGCCGCCCTGCTGGTGCTCAGCCTGGCGCGTCCCGCAAGCGAGCCAGAACCGCCGCCAGCGCGATGAGCGCGCCGCAAAACCACATCGCCTGCCAGTTCACAAACGACTCGTTGAAGGCGACGTAAACCGCTGACAGCACGAGAGTGACGGCCGCCGTCGTCTCGGCGGCGCCACGTCGGCCGCCACGGCCGAGATCTCGGATGGCGAGGAGAGCCAGCGGCACCACGGCCGCCGTCAGCGGCGCGGCCGGAAAATCGCGGTAGCGCGGGTCGAAGACGAGCCCGAGCGCCGCCTGGATCGCTAGCACCGTCAGCGCGATCAGCGCCGCGCCGACCGCCAGCGTGACCGGGTCCGCAGGCCTCTCGGTGGTGCGACCGAGGACGCGGGCAAAGGACGGCGTCCGCACGCCCCGCGCCAGCGCCGCCGCGCCGGCCAGCGGCACGGCCACCGACAGAGCCAACAGCGCGGCCGAGCGAACCTGGCCCATCCAGCCCAAGCTCTCGACCAGCGCCTGCTCCAGCGTCATCCCGAACAGCACGCCCGAGACGGCGGCGGTGGCGCTGATGGACGCCCAGATTCCGGACGAGCCGCTCTTGCCGGAAGCTTTCCGGCGAAACACAAAAGCCGTCGCGATCACGCCCGCGCCCAACAGCACACCGAGCGCCGCGTTGCGTGGCCAGGCCGGATGGTCGGACACCGGTTGGCCCCATGTGAACTTGGGCTCGCGCGTGACGCCGTCGAGCAGACCCCAGTGCCCGCCAACCGTTCCTTCAAACCGCCGCTTCCACGGCTGATCGAACGCCTCGATCAGGTTGAGCGCGAACCGCTCCTGGCGAGCGCGCGCGATGACTTCCTGGATCACTCGCGCCTGATTTGACGGCGATGGCAACGCCCCCTCGCGCATGCGGCCCGCGCTCGGCCAACCGAATTCGCCGATCATGATCTCCTTGCCGGGGAAGGATTCGGCGACCTGCCTGCGGATCGACATCACGTGGTCGGCCGCGCTCGCGGCGGCGATCGGGTAATCCTCCCAATAGGGCAGGATGTGGATGGTCACAAAGTCCACGGCGTTGATCAGGTCGCGGTTGCGCAGCCAGAACTCCCAGACATCGGCGTAGGTCACCGGCACCGGGACCCGCGACTTCACCTCGCGCACCGTTGCTGCCAGTGCCGGTCCGGACAATTCCCCGCGTAGCAGCACCTCGTTGCCCACCACGACGGCGCGCACGACGTCGGGGTAGCGGTTGGCTATGGCGACCGCGCCTTCGATCTGATTGCGGTTGAATTCCGGATCCCGTCCGAGCCAGAGGCCTTGCATCACCTTGAGGCCGACGCGCTGCGCGATCGGCGCCACCTGATCGAGCCCTTGGTGAATCGAATAGGTGCGCACGCAGGTCGTGATCGCGGCCAGACGGCGCAAGTCTTCCTCGATGCGTTCGGGAGGGATCCGGGTGGAAAGGTCGAGCGGCGTCTCGCTGTCCCGGTAGGGCGCATAGGAGACGCAATCCAGCTTGTCTCCCGGGCCGAGGGGCGCGACCGGCATGGGCTTGGGTTGGCCGAGCCCCCACCATGCGGCAGCGATAAGGGCAGCCGACGCCACGAACGCGGCCAGAGCGTGTTTCATTCAAGCCCCATGGATTGGATCGACGGCATTAACGTGGCGGGCGATCAGTGCCAAGCGTGGCAATCTGAAGAAGCGTTCATGTAACGGTTGCCGGCTCTTAAACACGTTGAGCGGCTGCGCTGGACAAACGACTCGGCATCATCCAAACCACGCTCGCCCTCCTGAATGCGGTCGCGGCTTGGACGCGCCCTAATCCGGACCCTTTCCGGTGGCTAGTGTCCCGCTTCCGAAGTTCGAGGCGACGTAGTTCAGGCTCATGACAACGACAAAGACCCTCCGCTGGCGCAGCTTGCCTGCGACGCTTGCATTGGTGCTCGTCACTTTCACCGCTCCGGTTCCTGGCCACGCTCAGAGCAGCGGCGACGCGAAGGCCGGGGAGCAGAAGCCTCCGGCCGACAAGCGGGAGGGGGTTCCCAAGCGAATCGACGAGATCGCCGAGATCGGACGTCTGCTGAGCGGCCCTGCCGCCAACCCCGAATGCGTATGGCTGGGCCGCCGCGTCATCAGCCGGCTTTGGGTCGACGACCTCGACACGGCATTCCGGCATCTCGATCTTTACGACCGGTTCGGATGCCCGGGCGGGCACATCCAGGCGACGTTCCGCTGCCTGGTGCGCCAGGGCGACACCGACCCGAAGGCGCCGGAGGCCTTGAACAGCCGTATCCACGCCTGCTGGATCAACCCGAACACCCAGCCGGCGCCGGCTGCAACCGCCCAATCTCCGGACGGTGGAACTGCCACCCGCTGAGCGCGTTGCATCCGTTGGTGAGCACGACCCCATCGTTTCATTTTTCACATCGTTGTCGTGGCTCTGCCCTTAATTTCGCCATGCCGCTCACCTACTTGAAGACTGGCCAGCCGCTAAGGTACGTTGCAACATCGCGAATGCCCTCGTTGCAAATGCCTTGGTCGAACCTAGGGGACAGGTTCGGGTCTCACCAGCATTTCCGCCCCTTACGGTAACGAGTAGATGCGCTCCGTCGCCGCAGTGGTCACGCTCGCAGCGTGCTTGCACGCTGCCGTGTGGGCATACTTTCAGCCGCGGGTTCAAGCACCCGACATCAGGGGGCCTTTGGCGAGCGTGTCATACGCTCCCTTCGAGGGCATCTCCCACCCCGACGACGTGGCCCACCGCGTCACGGCCGATCAGATCCGCAAGGACCTGAAGGCAATCGCTCCTTACACCAACGCCGTCCGAACCTACTCCTCGACGGGTGGGCTCGAACTCGTCCCGGACATCGCCGCGGAGTTCGGCCTGCGCGTGACGCTCGGCGTCTGGATCGACAAGAACGAGGCGCGCAACGAGCGCGAGATCAAGTCGGCGCTCGAGCTGGCGCGTCGGCACAGCAACGTCAACGCCATCGTGGTGGGCAACGAAACCACGCTCCGCCGCGAGAAGACCGTCGATGAACTCGTCGCCCTGATCAAGCGGGTCAAGCGGCAGAGCCCGGTGCCGGTGACCACCGGCGAGACCTGGGACGTCTGGCTCGAGCATCAGGCCGACCCGGCAAAGGATCCGGACTACAAGTACAAGGACGGCTACAAGCTCGCCGCCGCCGTGGACTTCATTGCCGCCCACGTCCTTCCCTACTGGGACGGCGTGACCGCGGAACAGGCTGCCGACCATACTGTCGAGATCTATCGCAAGCTGCGCCGCGCCCACGAAGGCAAGCACGTGATGATCGCCGAGTTCGGCCACCCGAGCGCGGGCTACAACCGGCGCACCGCTGAACCGGGCCGGGCCGAGCAGGCGCGCGTCATCCGCGAATTCGTCTCGCGCGCGAATGCGCTGGGGATCGATTACAACGTCATCGAAGCTTACGACCAGCCCTGGAAGACCTTCGAAGGCAGCGTCGGCGCCTATTGGGGCCTCTTCGACACGACGCGCACGCCGAAGTTCGACTGGGTCGGTCCGATCAGCAACCCGAACCACGGCAAGCTGGCCGCCATCGCGGTGGCCTCGGGGCTGCTCGTATCGCTGCCTATTCTCGGCATCGCCGGCGCGACTCTCGCTCAGGCCGCGCTGCTCGCCTTCGCGTCGCACGTCGTCGGCGCCTGGGCCGCGACGGTGTTCGACTTCTGGAACGTGCACTACTTCGTTCCCGGCGCAGCCTTTGCGTTCTTCTTCGGCACGCTGCTGCTGGTCCCGCTGGTGCTGATCGCACTCTATCGCATCCAGGAGATCGCGACGGTGCTGTTCGGTGCGAAGCCGCGCCGCCTGCTGCCCGCGGGCCTCGCCGCGGCGAGCAACCATGCACCGAAGGTCTCGATTCATGTTCCGGCCTATCGCGAACCGCCGGAGATGCTGAAGGCGACTCTCGATTCGATCGCGCGCCTCACCTACCCGAACTTCGAGTGCGTGGTGATCATCAACAACACGCCGGATCCGTCCTACTGGCGCCCGATCGAGGATCACTGCCGCACGCTCGGCGAGCGTTTCAAGTTCCTCAACGTCGACGGCCTGGAAGGCTTCAAGGCCGGGGCGCTGCGCCTTGCGCTCGCCCATACCGCGCCGGATGCGGAGATCATCGGCGTGCTTGACGCCGACTACGTGGTCAGTCCCGAATGGCTGAGCGATCTCGTGCCGGCCTTCGCCGATCCCAAAGTCGGGCTGGTACAGGCGCCGCAGGATCACCGCGACGGCGACCGCAGCCTGCTGCATCATGCCATGAACGGCGAGTACGCCGGCTTCTTCGACATCGGCATGATCCAGCGCAACGAGAGCAACGCCATCATCGTGCATGGCACCATGTGTCTCGTGCGGCGCGCCGCGCTCGATGACGCCGGCGGCTGGTCGAGCGACACCATCTGCGAGGATACCGACCTCGGCCTGTCGATCCTCGAGCACGGCTGGTCGGCCCACTACACCAACCGCCGTTACGGACATGGCCTGCTGCCCGACACGTTCGAGGCCTACAAGAAGCAGCGTCATCGCTGGGCGTACGGCGGCGTGCAGATCGCGCGCAAGCACTGGCCGCGTCTGCTGCCCGGCAGCAGCGGGCTGCTCCCGGATCAGCGGCGCGAATTCGCCATGGGCTGGCTCAACTGGCTGGGCGCGGAGAGCGTGGGTCTCGTCATGGCGATCCTGAACCTGATCTGGGTTCCGGTCGTCGCTTTCGTCGGCATCGCCATTCCTGACAAGATCCTGACGCTGCCGATCCTTGCCGCTTTCGTCGTCTCGGTCCTGCATTTCATCGCGCTGTATCGCGCCCGTGTTGCGCTGCCGGTCGGTCAGACTGCCGCCGCCATGTTCGCCGCGATGTCCATGCAATGGACGGTGGCGCGCGCCGTCGGCATCGGCCTCGTCAGGGACCACCTGCCGTTCGTGCGCACTGCCAAGGGTGGCGCCGCCCGCGCGCGCATGGCGTTCCCGGCGTTCCATGAAGCGATCATGGCCGGGCTACTCATTGCGGGAGCGGCCACCGTCTTCGCCACCAACTACGAGCAGGTGCGCGAGATCGATCTGTTCGGCTGGGTGCTCATCGTGCAGAGCGTGCCCTTCATCGCGGCCGTGGCCCTGGCCACTCTCGAAGAGTCGCGTTTCAACAGCTTCGTTTTCTGGCGCTCGCTCGAAGCCCGTCTCGCGCAGCCCCTGCGTCCTCGCGCTCCGGCAATCGGCGGCAGCCTCGGCGCGCCGCTCCCCACTGCGACGATGTCCGCTCCCGCCATCGCAGAGGCGGCGATTGCCGACGCGGTGCCCGCCGCCGACGCCCGGATCGAAGCCGTTCAGTAGACGCGCGGCAATCGCGGCGCTCAGCCCGCCATCGCCGTTTCGACCAGCCGCACCCAATACGAGGTGCCGACCGGGATCGCGTCGTCGTTGAAATTGTAGGACGGGTGATGCAGGCCGGCGCTGTCGCCGTTGCCCATGAAGATGAACGCGCCCGGACGCGCCTCCAGCATGTAGGAGAAGTCTTCCGCACCCATCATCGGCGGATGATCGGTGTCCACGTTGACTCCGCCGACGATCTCGCCCGCCACCTTGGCGGCGAACTCGGTCTGCCGCGCGTGGTTCTGCAGCACAGGATAGCCGCGGCGATACGTCAGCTTTGCTTTCGCTCCGTGCAGCCGCGCGGTGCCTTCGACGATCGCGTGCAGCCGCTGTTCGATCTGGTCGCGCACTTCGGGCGCCAGGCTGCGCGCCGTGCCGCGCAGCAGCGCGGTCTGCGGAATGACGTTGTCGGTCGAGCCGGCCTGGAACACGGTGATCGACACCACGGCCGACTTGAGCGGGTCGACGTTGCGCCCGACGATCGACTGGATCTGGTTGATGATCTGCGCGCCGACCAGAACCGGATCGATGGTCAGATGCGGACGCGCGGCGTGCCCGCCGACGCCTTCGATCTCGATCGTGATCGTGTCGGCTGCCGCCATCGTCGTGCCCGGACGAATGCCGAACCTGCCGATGGGCATGCCCGGGTAGTTGTGCATGCCGTACACCTCCTGGATCCCGAACCGCTCCATGAGGCCGTCCTTGACCATGGCGTCGCCGCCGCCGCCGCCCTCTTCCGCGGGCTGGAACACCACCACCGCCGTGCCCGCGAAGTTGCGCGTTTCCGCGAGATATTTCGCGGCACCCAGCAGCATCGCCGTGTGGCCGTCGTGGCCGCAGGCATGCATCTTGCCCGGCACGGTCGACTTGTATGGCAGATCGTTGGCCTCCTCGATCGGCAGCGCGTCCATGTCCGCGCGCAGCCCGATCACTTTGTTGCCGGCCTTGTTGCCGCGAATGACGCCGACGACGCCCGTGCGGCCGATCCCGGGCACGACTTCGTCGCAGCCGAACGCCTTGAGCTTCTCGGCCACCGACGCGGCCGTGCGATGCACGTCGAACAGCAGTTCGGGGTGCGCGTGCAAGTCGCGCCGCCATTCCGCGATTTCTCCCTGCATATCGGCGATGCGGTTGACGATGGGCATGGATGTCCTCGTATGGCTGCGCGCGGGCGCGGCGGATCAATCCCGGATGTGCCGACATTAGCCCGCTGCCGCCGAAATTGGCTACCGCTTTCGACCTGCCTATATATGTACGTATTGGCGCAGTCGGCCGCAGCTATTGACCCACGGGAGCCCCGCCCGTACACACCCGCGCACGAGCCCGTAGCTCAGCTGGTAGAGCACGTGACTTTTAATCATGGGGTCGCGGGTTCGAGTCCCGCCGGGCTCACCATCCCATCGCGTAATGCCGGCCGGTTCCGCTCGCGGGTACGCGAATTGCGATTCTGAGGCCAAGGCCGGCAGTCCGTCCGGCGGGCCGTCGTGCAACGAAAATCTCGCAACGCAGGAACGGCTCCCTGCCCCGGCCGTTAGCTTTCAGGCTGTGATAACGCAGGCGAGGTTTCCGTGTCGAAAATCAAGGAACACATGAAGATCATCGGCAAGGACGGCGCTCCTGTCGGCACCGTGGATCGCGTCGAGGGGACCCGCCTCAAGCTGACGAAGGACAGCAGTCCTCCGGGGCACCAGGGTGACCACCACTACATCGACATCCAGCTTGTCGGCGCCGTTGAGGGCGACATCGTGAAGCTCGCCGTCAACGCGGACCAAGTACCGGACATCGAGCAGGAAGAATCCGGCCGCAAGATCTGAGCCGTGGATGTCCCGCGGCGCGGGCGTCAACCGGCTCGCAACGCGTTCCGGGCCGAGACTCGCACGTGCGTGCAACCAATCCAGCCGCCTCGCATTGCCATGTTACCGCCACGCCGGGGACACGCATCCGTCCGACTGATCGGACGTGATGCGCGGCGGGCGACTTCATCTCAACCGGAACACACGCATGCACGGACTTCGACGGCTGCTCCTCGCGGGCACTTTTCTGACGACGGGTGCCTTGGGGGCGATCGCGGACACGACACCCCTGTCTGCGCCCCTGCAGCGGGGGTCGGCGGTGGAATTTCCTTTGCAGCGGCTGGCCCAAGCGCCAGCGCCGGCCCAGCAGTCGGAGCCGCCGGCTGAACCACCGGGCGGACGGAAGCCGCCCGCCGGCAAGCCACCCGCACCACCCCCGCCCGCGGCCAAGCCGCCCGCGCCACCCCCCGCCGCAGCCAAGCCACCTGCGCCGCCCCCGGCCGCTCCGCCTCCTGCCGCCGCGCGACCGCCAGCAGCACCTCCACCGCCGGCCGCAGCCCGCCCCGCCGCACCGCGTCCATCGGCGCCTCCGCCCCCCGCCGCAGCGCGACCGGCAAGTCCGCCGCCTCCCGCACCTCCGCCTGCCGCCGCGCGGCCGTCGGCGCCGCCTCCCCCGCCCGCAGCCGCGGCGCGTCCGTCAGGTGCGCCGCCGAGCGAACAGCGAGACGCTCAGCCGTCCGCCCGTCCCGCAGGACCTCCACCATCTGCACACGGCGCACCGCCACCGAACGGCCGACCGTCGGCTGATCGTCCTGCGGGCCGCCCGGCGCCGAGCGCGCAGGGCACGCCACCCATTCCGCCTGGCGTCCGTCTGCCCGACGGCCCCGGCCGGCCGGCGCAAGGCGAACGCCCCTCCCGCCGGCCCTCAGCTCCCACGCCGGCCGCTCAAGACCAGCCGGCCAAGCCCGACGCGCCGCCCCCGGCCGCGCAGGGCACGCAGGCTCCATCTCCCGCCACCGCACAGCCGCGGCCGGACGCCCCGGCACGCCGCCCGGACCGGCCGACCCCACCGCCACCTGCAGCGCAAGGCAAACCGCCGGCGCCACCTGCCGCCCAAACCACCCCGGCCACGCCTCCCGCCGGGCAACAGCCGCCGGCTCCCGCCGCTTCGACCGCGCCCGCCCCGGCCGGCGTCGCGCCCAACCAACAGGCGGCTCCGCTCACGCCCTCTGGCGTACCCACGCCGACACAGCAGCAGGCGCAACCGATCGCGCCCGCCGCGCCCGGGGCCGGCATCTCCCCGCAATCCGCAAGCGGCCAGCCGCTGCGCCGCATGGACCAGCTGCGCGGCGAGCGTCGCGAAGTCAGGCAGGGCGATCGCACGATCATCCGAGAGCCGGATCGCGTCATCATCCGAGAGGGCGACCGCACCATCATCCGCCACAACGAGTTCGACCGCTTCCGCTACGGCGCGCGCGACGTGCGCGTCGAGCGGCGCGGCGACGACAGCGTGACCTACGTGGTGCGCCCCGACGGCAGCCGGATCGTCAACGTCGTGGACGAGAACGGCTTCCTGCTGCGCCGCTCGCGCGTCATGCCCGACGGCCGCGAGATCATCATCATCGACAATCGGCGGCGTGGGCGCGACTTCGCGCGTGGCGGCTTTGCCGGCTTCTTCGTCAACCTGCCCCCTCCGGTCGTGCGCATCCCGCGCGAGCGCTACATCGTGGAGACGGAATGGGCCGAGCCGGACGTCATCTACGAGACGCTGATCGCCCCGCCGGTCGACCATCTCGACCGCGCCTATTCGCTCGACGAGATCCGCTACAGCGCGCCGGTGCGCGATCGCATGCCGCGCATCGACCTCAACACGGTGACGTTCGACACCGGCTCGTGGGAACTCGGGCCGCAGGAGATCGACCGGCTTGCGGCCATCGGTGATGGTCTCAACCGCGCCATCGCCGCGAACCCGCGCGAGGTGTTCCTCATCGAGGGCCACACCGATGCGGTCGGCGCCGACGTCGACAACCTGTCGCTGTCGGATCGCCGCGCTGAATCGGTGGCAGTCGCGCTGACGCAGCAGTTCGGGGTGCCGGCTGAGAACCTCGTCACGCAGGGTTACGGCGAGCAGTATCTCAAGGTGCCGACCGAGGGCCCCGAGCGCGCCAACCGGCGCGTGACCGTGCGCCGCATCACGCCGCTGCTGACGGGCGAGGCGCAACCGCGCTAGCGGGCCGCGGCCGCAGTACGGCGTACTGGGCGTAACCCAGGAACGGCCGCTCCAGGCGGAGATCGGCGCCCGCCGCGGCGGCGCCGATCTCGAGCCGTGCGGCGAGTTCGTCACGCGGATCAACGTGGAAGAGTGCCAGCCAGCGGCGCAACGCGGCGCGAAACAAGCGCGGCAGGCGTTCCTGCGCGCCGAAGTCGACGATGTGCAGTTCGCCTCCCGGCGGCAGAAGCGCGACGGCATGATCGACCACCGCCCGCCATTGCGGGATCATCGACAGGGTATAGGAGATGAATATGCGCTCGAACGGCCGCGCCCCGAACAGCGCGGCCGGATCGCAGCGCGCGGCGTCGCCCTGCGCGACGATGATGCGCTCGCCGAGGCCGGCGGCGATGATCGAGCGTCGCGCCTGCGCCAGCATCTCGTTTGAGACGTCGACGCCGAAGCAGCGCACGCCGGGATAGCGCCGCGCGACGGCGATCAGGTTGCGCCCGGTGCCGCAACCCAGCTCGAGCACGTTGCTGCCCTGCCCCGGGGTCAAGCCCGCGATCAGCCGGTCACGCCCCAGCAGGTAGAACTTGCGCGTCGCGTCGTAGATGTGGCGCTGCCGGCGGTACATCCGGTCCATGGCGTGCGCCGCCTGCGCGCTCGCGTCGACACTCATGACGCCAGCACGTAAAGATGGAAGCCGCCGTAGATCGCCGAGCGGTCGCCCGCGGTGAAATCGCGCGAGGCCGCCTCCTCGTAGCGCCAGTGCCGCATGACATCCGGCTCGACATTCTGCGGCAGCGGCGTCTCCTCGGCGGCGGTGCGGAAGATGACTCGCGCCCCCGGGCGCGCCGTGCGCGTAATCTCACGCCACAACCCGTCCATCTTGGCCGGGGTCATCCAGTCCTGCGCATCAAGGAGCACGAAACGGTCGAGCGAGTCGTCGGGCTGCGCCTGCATGAACTCCGTCAGGGAGCGGTTCAGCACCTCGACGCGCTCGGCGCGCGCCCGGATGCACTCGAAGTTCTCGCGCTTGAGGTAGGGCGGCAGAGGACCCGAGGGCTCGCCCGGATAGCCGCGGCCGAACGCCTGCCAGGCGAAGTAGTTGTCCTCGAAGCTGAAGCCGCAGGTCAGCCGTTCGAGCCGCTCGCGCACCACCTGCGCCATGCCGTCGCCCGCGCCTGCCAATGCCGAGAACTGCGCCGGCGGGATGCCAAGGCCATAAAGCGAGATCGGCCGCGCCAGCGCCCAGCGCACCAGCCGCTTGTCGAACAGCGGCGCGAACGCCGCCTCGAAGAACCTGCGCTGCTCGCTGATCGAGCGTGCATGCAGCGCCTCGCGCGGATCGACGCCATAGGCGCGCGCCAGCAGGTGCCCCATTCCGATGAACGAGCCGAGCAGGCCGTGGCGATAAAGGTTGCGCGCGAACATCGAGATGCGGCGGCGGCCCAGCCCCCCGGCGCCGCGGCCTTCCCAATAGCCCCGCGTCTCGCCGTCGAGATGCGGCGACAGGAAGCGCCAATAGGCGTCGACGTTCGCCGTCTCGTCGGCCTCCCCGAAGAACCGGTAGAACGCCTGCCACGACGGCAGATGCATCGCGGCGGCGAGCTTGAGCCGGTTCAGCGCCACATGCGCGCGGTTGAGGTCCACCGCGGTGATCCGCCGCGGATTTGCCGTCAGGTAGGAGAGGATGTTGCAGCCACCCGAAGCGATGGCGAGCACGTGGCAGTCCGGCGTGATCGCCAGCGCCTCCATGTCGACCTCGGGGTCCTCCCAGATCTGGGGATAGACCAGACCCTTGAAGGCCCAGGCGAACAGGTGCTCGAGCAGCATTTCGCGGGAAAAGCCGGCGGTCCGGCGAACGGCGTCCTTGAGTCGATCGTTGGACAGACGAGTGACATTCCGGCTCAAGTGTGCGCTCCTCCCGCGAATCTGGGGCGAAGCTAGGAGCGTCATATATTGGTTTGATGACAGCGCGGGCCGGCCATGCTGTGTGTCGCGACCCGTTGTCTCGGCGCGCAAATCCGTGTTCGATGGGGGTACAGAACGGCAACACGGAGGAAACGATGCACCCGACCCAACTGCCCCCGCACGTCATCGACCGCATCGTATTCCGGCGCGGCCGGCTGCACGGGTTCGAGGGCGTCGACGCCGCCAAGACCGCGCTCGTCGTCGTCGACATGCAGAATGTCTTCTGTGCCGAGGGCGCGGCGGTCGAGGTGCCGACGGCGCGCGAGATCGTTCCCAACATCAATCGGCTGGCGCGCGCCACCCGCGCGACGGGGGGGCTCGTGGCATGGGTGCAGATGACCGTCGCCCGGCGCGAGGAGTGGGCGCTGGTGCTCGACAACCTGCTCACGCCGGCCACCGCCGAACGCGTGCTGGAAGGGGTGAAGCCCGGCAGCGAGGGGCATGCGCTCTGGCCCGCCATGGAGCCGGATCCCTCCGACCTCTACATCGCGAAGAACCGCTACAGCGCATTCCTGCCGAGCTCGAGCGGCATCGCGCAGGAGCTGCGCGGGCGCGGTGTCGAGAACGTCATCATCACCGGCACGCTCACCAACGTGTGCTGCGAGTCGTCGGCGCGCGACGCCGCCATGCAGGACTTCCGCACCTTCATGATTTCGGATGCGAACGCCGCGCGCACCGATGAGGAGCACATGGCGACGCTGGTCAATTTCATCCAGACCTTCGGCGACGTGCGCTCGACCGACGAGATGATCGCCTTGCTCGAGAATGGCGCGCAACGGGTTGCCAAACGGGCGTAGAGCGACACGGCATTGGTACCGCGGCCGCCGGTCTCGCCGGCGCCCGCGCCCCGCCTAGAGCCCGTGCGCGAGCACGATCAGCCACACTGCGGCCGCCAGAACGATCGTGATGAAGACCGCGGCCGAGCCGAGGTCCTTCACCACCTTGATCTTGGCATTGAGCTCCGGCGCCAGGTGATCGCACAGCTTCTCGATCGCCGTGTTGAGGAACTCGACGACCAGCACCAGCATCACCGAACCGACCAGCGCGACCCGCGTCCAGGGCGAACTCGTGACGAGAAAGCTCAGTGGCACCGCGATGGCGAGCGCGGCCAACTCCTGCAGCACCGCCGTCTCATGGCGCGCAGCCCACTTGAGGCCGTCCAGCGTGTTGAGGAAGGCCTGCCACAGTCGCTTCATGTCCGGCTTACTGTTTCGGGATGTTGGCGCGTTCGATCACCTTGCCCCACTTCTCGATATCGCCCTTGAGCCGCGCGCCGATCTCTTGCGGCGTGCTGGCTTTGGTCTCGATGCCGAGATCGAGCGCACGCTTCTTGACGCTCTCGTCGGCGAGCACGGCACGCAGCGCGTCGTTGAGCTTGGTGACGGCTTCCGGCGGCGTGCCGGCCGGTGCGAAGAGCGCGTTCCACGACACGACGTCGTAGCCCTTCACCCCGCCCTCTTCCACGGTCGGCACGTTCGGCAACGCGACCGAGCGCGTCTTGCCCGTGGTGGCCACAGCCAGGATCTTCTTGTCGGCCAACGCCGACTTCATCGCGGCGTAGTTGTCGATCATCACCTGCACGTCGTCGCGCAACAGACCGACGAGCACCTCGGGGGTGGCGCGATAGGGAACAACGGTGAAGTTGATGTTGGCGACCGACTTGAGCAGCTCGGCGGAGAGGTTCTGGCTCGAGCCGACGTTGATCGTGCCGACGTTGAGCTTGCCGGGGTTCTCCCGTGCCGCCTTCAGGATATCGCCCATCGACTTGTACGAGGAGGTCGCATTGGTACCGACCACGAAATCAAAATAGCCAAGGCTGGAGATCGGCACGAAGTCTTTGAGCGGATTGAACGGGAGCGACTTGAACAGGGGCACGCTGATCGCGGTACCGTTGGTGAGCATCGCGAGCGTGTAACCGTCCGCCGGTGACGACAGCACGGCGCGGGCGGCAGCGATGCCGCCGGCGCCCGGCGTGTTCTCGACGACGAAACGTTGATTGAGACGCTGCCCCAAAGCATCGGCGACGATGCGCGCGGTGATGTCGGCGACGCCACCCGCGGCGAAAGGAAGCACGATGCGGACGGGCCGATCCGGATAGGTCTGCGCCTTGGCCGGAGCGAGGGCCAGGCTGGCGACGGTGACGGTGGCAAGCAGCATCAGCGGGCGGAATGGTCTCATGGCGTCTTCCTGCTAGGAGGCTTCGTGGCGAGGTCGCTTCCGGCCGGCGCGAGACCGCCGGAAGGGGCGCATATTGCGATGCCGACCCCCGCCCCGTCGAGGCTTTTTCAATGCGGCGGCAGGTCGCCGCGCGCCCAGCCTTCCTTGACCTCCTGCCGGAACGCATCGAACCGGCGCTCGGCGATGGCGGCGCGGATGCCGTGCATGAGGTCCTGGTAATAATAGAGATTGATCGTACTCAGAAGGATCTGCCCGAGCACTTCGTTGCTCCGCACAAGATGGCTGAGATAGGCCCGCGAATAGGTGCTCGCGGCCGGACAGCGGCTCTCGGCATCGAGCGGACGCGGATCGTCGGTGTGGCGCGCGTTCTTCAGGTTGATCGCGCCGAAGCGGGTGAATGCCGTCCCGTGCCGCCCGTTGCGGGTCGGAAGCACACAATCGAACATATCGATGCCGCGTGCCACCGCCTCAATGATGTCGTCCGGCGTCCCCACTCCCATGAGGTAATGCGGCCGGTCCGCCGGCAGATGCGGCATCGTCTCTTCGATCATCGCGAGCATCACGTCCTGCGGCTCGCCTACCGCCAGCCCGCCGATGGCGTAGCCGTGGAACCCGATCGCGGCCAAAGCGCGCGCGCTCTCAACGCGCAGCGGCTTGACGTCGCCGCCCTGCACGATGCCGAACAGCGCGCGGCCGGGAGGATCGCCAAAGGCGCGCTTGCTGCGTTCCGCCCAACGCAACGACAGTCGCATGGCGCGCTCGACGTCGCCCGGCGCCGCCGGCAGCCGGATGCACTCGTCGAGCTGCATGGCAATGTCGGCGCCCAGCAGCGTCTGGATCTCGATCGACCGTTCCGGCGACAGCTCCACGAGTGCCCCGTCGATGTGCGAGCGGAAGGTGACCGCCTTCTCGTCCAGCTTGCGCAATTGCGACAGCGACATCACCTGGAAGCCGCCGGAATCGGTCAGGATCGGATAGGGCCAGCTGATGAAATTGTGCAGGCCACCGAGCGCGGCGACGCGTTCGGCGGTGGGGCGCAGCATCAGGTGATAGGTGTTGCCCAGCACGATATCGGCGCCGGAGGCCTTCACGTCGTTCCAGCCGACGCCCTTGATGGCGCCCAAGGTGGCCACTGGCATGAATGCGGGCGTGCGGATCGTCCCGCGCGGGGTCGTGATCTCGCCCAGTCGGGCGCTTCCGTCCGTGGCGGCGAGCCGAAATGAGAATGCTGTGCTCATGGGCAGGTTCTATCCGAAGTCGCGGGAGTCACCTAAGCTTGCCATCGAGACTTGGCCGAGCGGCTTGGGATGCTCATGCGCCGGTTGATCCTCCTCTGCACGCTGCTGTCGTGGAGCGCGGCTGCCACGGCCGCCGGGATCCGTGCTCCCTCGTGTGATGCGCTCGCCGCGTTCGCCTTCGGGGCCCGCGCCGACCCGGTCGAGGTGAGTTTCGGCAAGCCGCCGGCGGCGATGACCGTCGACGAGTTCGACCAGGCGCTCGACATCGTCGCCGTGTGCCTCGATGCGCTCGCGGCGGCGCCCGCTGACGTGCCGGGGCTGCCACAGCGCGAGCGCAAGCGCACCCGGATCGGAGCCCTCACCCGCCTCGCCGAGGATCTCAAGCTCTACCGTGAACGCCAGCGCGAGAATGAGCGGCGCGCCGCGGAGCGAAAGTGAGACCGCCTCCGACACGGATCGCTCACCCGGCGCGGAACAGCAGGCAAGCGTCGCCGTACGAATAGAAGCGATAGCCGACCCCCACCGCATGCGCGTAGGCCCGCCGCATGGTCTCCAACCCGCAGAAGGCGGAGACCAGGACGAACAGCGTCGAGCGCGGCAGGTGGAAATTCGTCATCAGCACGTCGGCGGCGCGGAAACGATAACCGGGCGTGATGAACAGCGAGGTGTCCCCGGAGAACGCCCGGATCGTGCCGTCCTTGGCGGCGGCACTTTCGATGAGCCGCAGCGACGTTGTCCCGACGGTGACGATGCGCCCGCCCTCACGGCGCGCCGCGTTGAGCCGATCGGCCACCCCGGCATCCACGCTGCCCCATTCGGCGTGCATCTTGTGCTCCGACAGATCTTCCGTCTTCACCGGCAGGAACGTGCCGGGGCCGACATGCAGGGTCACGCGATTGAGGCCGACGCCGCGCGCCTCGAGCCGCTCGGCAAGCGCGGCGGTGAAGTGGAGACCCGCGGTCGGCGCGGCGACGGCCCCCTCTTCGCGCGCGAACATGGTCTGGTAATCGCCGCGGTCGCGCTCGTCGGGCTGGCGGCGCGCCGCGATGTAGGGCGGCAGCGGCACCTCGCCGCGTTCGGCGATGGCCTGATCGAGCACGGGGCCATGGAAGGCGAAAGCGAGCGTGATCTCACCCGCCTCGCCCTTGTCCTCGATGGTTGCGTCGAGCTGGCCGAGGAAGCAAACCCTGCCCTGATCGCCGAAGCGGATCGTGTCGCCGACAAGGAGCTTGCGCGCGCCCTTGGCAAGCGCGCGCCAGCGCGAGCCGTCCAGGCGGCGGGTCAGCGTCACCGCGATTTTCGACTCCTCGCCCCGCCCGATCCTCCGGCCGACGAGGTTGGCCGGGATCACCTTGGTGTCGTTGACCACGATCTGGTCGCCGGGCTGCAGCAGGTCGGGCAGATCGCGGACGATGCGGTCCTCGAGTTCGTGAGGTGCGCCGGGACGCACGACAAGCATCCGCGCCGCGTCGCGCGGCTCGGCCGGCCGCAGCGCGATGCGCTCGGGCGGAAGGTCGAAGTCGAATGCATCAAGACGCATGATCGAAGCCTTGCCGCGCGGTCCTGCGAGACGCGAGGCTGCGAAGCAATCCTGTGCAGGCTGCCGCACAGGATCACGTCATCCGGCGCCGCGGGGCGCCCTCGCTATCACCGCGAGACGGCTGCTACGCGTCCGCCGCCATGCGGGCCTTGATGATCTTGTCAGGATCTTCGACCGGCTCGCCGCGCTTGATCTGATCGACGTTCTCCATGCCCTCGGTGACCGCGCCCCAGACGGTGTACTGGCCGTTGAGCCAGGGCGCCTCGTCGAAGCAGATGAAGAACTGGCTGTCGCCGGAGTCGGGATTGGCCGCGCGCGCCATCGAGACGGTGCCGCGCACGTGCTTCTCATTCGAGAACTCCGCCTTCAGCTTCTGGCCCGAGCCGCCGGTGCCGGTGCCATGCGGGCAGCCGGTCTGCGCCATGAAGTCCTCGATGACGCGATGGAACACCACGCCGTCGTAGAAGCCCTGACGGACGAGTTCCTTGATGCGCGCGACGTGGTTGGGCGCGAGGTCCGGGCGCATTTCGATGGTCACGTTGCCCTTGCTGGTCTCGAGCACGAGGGTGTTTTCGGTTGCCGCAGTCATGTTTCGTTTTCCTTTCCCGGTCGCAGCGCGCTCAGCGCTCGATCGTTGCCTTCTTGATGTAGTCGAGTTGGGGGAAATCTCGGGTCAGGTAGGCGTTGCCTTCCTGCTGGATGCGGCCCTGGTCGGGACCACGGCCCCGCGGCGCGCCTTCACCATAGCCGGCATGGAGCTTGTCCACGACCTCCATCCCGGAGACCACCATGCCGAACGGCGCGAAGCCCTGGCGATCGAGCCCGGTGTTGTCGCGAAAATTGATGAACACCTGGCTGGTGCGTGTATTCGGACCCGCCGTCGCAAAGGTGATGGTGCCACGCTTGTTGCTCTGGGTCACCGGATCGTCCGGGATGTTCGCTGTGCGCCAGTTGGCCTGGATGCGGGGATCGCCGTTGATACCGAACTGCACCATGAAGTCGCTGATCACACGGAAGAACCGCACGTTGTCGTAGAACCCGTTCTTGACGAGGTTGTAGAAGCGGTCGGCGCCGTTCGGCGCCCACGCGCGGTTGACCTGGATCACCACCGGCCCCTTGCTGGTGTCGAGCTTGACCTTGTAGGTGGCCGGGGCCTTCTCGTTGAGCGAGGCCGGGTTGGCCAGTGTGGCCTGCGCCGACGCCTGCGTGCTGGCGCCGGCAAGCGCCAGGACCACGCCCAGCGAAATGGCGAAACGACGAATCTTCATGACGCTCCTTGCAGCGGTTCGAGTGAAAGCTTTCCTGATCGAGAGGCCGACGCCGACAGTCAGCGGCCAGCCTTGGCCGCGAACCTCTGCTTGAGCCGCGCGGCGACGCCGGCCGGCACGAAGGCCGAGACGTCGCCGCCCATGCCGGCTATCTGCCGCACCAACGTGGCGGTGATCGGGCGCGCCGCGGGCGACGCCGGCAAAAACACCGTCTGCACGTCCGCGGCCAGGGCGGCATTCATGCCCGCCATCTGCATCTCGTAGTCGAAATCGGTCGCGTCGCGCAGGCCGCGAATCAACAGCCCCGCGCCGGCCTCCTGTGCCGCGGTCACGACCAGCCCATCGAAGGTGATGCAGGCGAACGCGCAGCCCGCCGCCCGCACGAGCGGCCCCGCCGCCTCTTCGAGCATCGCCAGCCGCTCGTCGGCGGTGAACAGCGGCGTCTTTCCAGGGTGCACGCCGACGGCGCAGACGAGCTTGTCCGCCAGCCGCGCGGCCTGCCGCACCACATCGAGATGGCCGTTGGTCACGGGATCGAACGTCCCGGCGTAGAGCGCGGTTCGCGAGGAGGATTGCGGCATGAGGCGGTCCTAGCCCGCGCGGCTGCGGGCCGCAAGCCGAACCCTTACCGGCGTAGGGGATCGACAGGAATTTCTAATTTTAATCAACGTCTTAAAGAGTTTTGGAAAGTTGTGACCTAGATCACGGATCACAATACCAGAGCGTGAGACTATGCGCTCAACAAAAGGCCCAGGCGGGCCAGGACATTGAACAGGGTCGCAGACAGGGTGCAGTCATGAACAAGCTTTTTGCGGCAGGCGTCGCGGCTGTGTTGATTGGCGGCGCAGCAGTGCTGGTCTCCACCGTGAGCTCCAGCGAGGCCCGTTCCACGCCGATCATCGTCAAGGGCGATCGGCTCGACGCGAAGAATTATGGGCCGTCGTGCTCGCAGGCGAGCTGGCCGTATTACGAGGCGGGCTGCCTGCGCAATCGGGTCGGTCCCTCGCGCGAGGCCAAGAGCGTCCGCGTGGTCAGCACGGACAACCGCTGACCAGCGCGTCACCCAGCCCCGGACACGATCCGGGGGCTGCGCCTTACTCGCCGTCCCCGCCCTCTTCGCTGATACGCTCGACCGAGACGACGTGTTCGTCCTCCGCGGTGTCGAGCACGATCACGCCCTGCGTCGAACGTCCCGCAATGCGGATGCCGTCGACCGGGCAGCGGATGAGCTGTCCGGCGTTGGTCACCAGCATGATCTGGTCCGTCTCCTCGACCGGGAACGAGGCCACCACGCGACCGTTACGCGGGGTCACCGCAATAGCGACGATGCCTTTGCCGCCGCGTCCGGTCGCGCGGTATTCGTAGCTCGAGGTGCGCTTGCCGTAGCCGTTCTCGGAGATCGTCAGCACGAACTGCTCGGCCGCCGAGAGATCGACGTAGCGCTTCTCGCCGAGCTCGATCGCGCTGGCGCCCTCCTCGGTCTCCGGCTCGTCCTCGGCCCCGCCGCGACGCACGGCGCTCGCCCGCTTGAGATAGGCGGCGCGCTCGTCGGCGGTGACGTCGACGTGCCGGAGGATCGACATGGAGATCACCTTGTCGCCCTCCTCCAGGTTGATGCCGCGCACCCCAGCGGACGTGCGTCCCTGGAACACGCGCACCTCGTCGACCGGGAAGCGGATGCACTGGCCCGCCGCACTCGTGAGCAGCACGTCGTCCTTGTCGGTGCAGATCTCGACGTCGACGATGGTGTCGCCCTCGGCGAGCTTCATCGCGATGATGCCCGAGCGGCGCACGTCGGCGAAATCCGACAGCTTGTTGCGCCGCACGGTGCCGCGGGCGGTCGCGAACATCACGTCGAGCTTGTCCCAGCTCTTCTCGTCCTCCGGGAGCGGCATGATCGTGGTGATGCGCTCGCCCTGCTCGAGCGGCAGGATGTTGATGAGCGCCTTGCCGCGCGCCTGCGGACTGGCCTCGGGCAGCCGCCAGACCTTTTCCTTGTAGACCTGTCCGCGCGAGGAGAAGAACAGCACGGGCGTGAGATTCTTGGCGCGGAACAGCTTGGTGACGAAATCCTCCTCGCGCGTCTGCATGCCGGCGCGGCCCTTCCCGCCGCGGCGCTGCGCGCGATAGGTCGAAAGCGGCACGCGCTTGACATAGCCGAGGTGAGAGACCGTGACGACCATGTCGAGGTTGTCGATCAGGTCCTCGTCCTCGATCTCGCCTTCCTGGTCGACGATCTCGGTCCGGCGCGGCGTCGCGTACTCGTCGCGCACCTTGGTGAGTTCGTCCTTGACGATCGCCTGGATGCGCGCGCGTGACCGCAGCGTCTCGAGATAGTCGGTGATCTCGGCGGCGAGCTTGTCGAGCTCCTCCTTGATCTCGTCGCGCCCGAGGGCGGTGAGGCGCTGCAGCCGCAGGTCGAGGATGGCTCTCGCCTGCTCCGCCGACAGGCGGTAGTTGCCGGCCTCGGTGATGCGATGGCGCGGGTCGTCGATCAGCGCCAGCAGCGCCTCGACATCACGTGCCGGCCATTCGCGGCCCATCAGCGCCTCGCGCGCCTCGTTGGCATCCTTGGACGCGCGGATGAGGCGGATAACCTCGTCGATGTTCGCCACCGCGATGGCAAGGCCGACCAGCACGTGCGCGCGATCGCGCGCCTTGGCGAGCAGGAACTTCGCGCGCCGCTTCACCACCTCCTCGCGGAAGTGGATGAAGGCCGTGAGCAGGTCCTTGAGCGTCATGACCTGCGGGCGACCGCTGTCGAGCGCCACCACGTTGGCACCGAAGCTCGATTGCAGCGGCGTAAAGCGATAGAGCTGGTTGAGCACGACCTCACGCTCGGCGTCCCGGCGCAGCTCGATCACGACGCGGTAGCCTTCGCGATCGGACTCGTCGCGCAGGTCGGCGATGCCGTCGATCTTCTTCTCCTTCACCAGCTCGGCGATGCGCTCGACCATTGCCGCCTTGTTCACCTGATAGGGAATCTCGGTGATGACGATCGCCTCGCGCTCCTTGCGCAAGGTCTCGAACGCGACCTTGCCACGCATGACGATCGAGCCACGGCCGAGGTGATAGGCGGCGCGGATGCCCTGGCGACCGAGGATGATGCCGCCGGTCGGGAAGTCCGGGCCGGGGACGATCTGGATCAGGTCGTCGATGCCGAGCGCGGGATTGTCGATGAGCGCGATGCAGGCGTCGATGATCTCGCCGAGATTGTGCGGCGGGATGTTGGTCGCCATGCCGACCGCGATGCCGCCGGCGCCGTTGACGAGCAGGTTGGGGAAGCGCGCCGGCAGGACCACCGGCTCATTCTCGTTGCCGTCGTAGTTCGGCTGGAAGTCGACCGTGTCCTTGTCGATGTCCTCGAGCAGCGACATCGCGGGCCGCGCAAGGCGGCACTCGGTGTAGCGCATCGCCGCCGGCGGGTCGCCGTCGACCGAACCGAAATTGCCCTGGCCGTCGATCAAGGTCAGGCGCATGGAGAAGTCCTGCGCCATGCGCACGAGCGCGTCGTAGATCGCCTGGTCGCCGTGCGGGTGGTATTTACCCATCACGTCGCCGACGACGCGCGCCGACTTCACGTACTTCTTGTCGGGCGTGTGCCCGTTCTCGTGCATCGAATAGAGGATGCGGCGATGCACGGGCTTGAGCCCGTCGCGCGCGTCCGGGAGCGCGCGCGCCACGATCACGCTCATGGCGTAATCGAGGTAGGAGCGCTTCATCTCCTCGACGATCGAGACCGGACGGATGTCGGAGGGGCTGCCCTCGGCCGGGGGTTGGTTATTGTCGTCGTCAGCCAATGGATGGACCCGCGAATCTGTAGGTGATTTTGACTGTGGTGATACCTGATTTAGTTAGGCATTGCCACTCGAATTGGCCACTGGAGCGGCCTGTTTTTTCGCCTTTTTTCAAGCATTTATGGACCATTCGGCAAGGCCGGCGGGGGCCGCCGGCGAACCCCGCCTCGGCCTTGTTCGTTGACGCCGGGCGGGACGTGGGAATACCTCCAGTCATGCTGATCGAATACGTCATCTCGGCCTTCGTGACGCTGGCGATCATCGTCGATCCGGTCGGCCTCGCCCCCATCTTCGTCGGCGTCACCGCCGACCTGCCGCCGAAGGCGCGGCGGGCCGTGGGCGTGCGCGCCTGCTTCATCGCGGCCACGATCCTGATCGGGGCCGCCCTCGTGGGGGACGCTCTGCTGCGGCGGCTGGGCATCTCGCTGCCCGCGTTCGAGATTGCCGGCGGGCTGCTGCTGTTCTGGATCGGCGCCGAGATGGTCTATGGCGCGCGCAGCGAGCGCGACAGCAAGACCACGGAGCAGGCGGTCGAGGAGCACATCCCCCACCTTGCCGCATTCCCCCTCGCCATCCCCCTGATGGCCGGGCCGGGCGCGATCGCCGCGACCGTCCTGCTCGCGGGCCTGGCCCGCGATCCCGCCATGCTGGCGGCGCTGATCGGCGTCATTGTCGTGGTCTGCGGGCTGACCATGGTGGGCTTCCTGTTCGCGGCGCCGATCAAGCGCGTGCTGGGCGTCACCGGCCAGATCGTGCTGTCGCGGCTGCTCGGAATCATCCTCGCTGCGCTCGCCGTGCAGTACGTGGTCAACGGCGTACGGGCGATCTGGAGCTAGCCTTCGCAAACGAAAGGCGCGCGGCCCTGCGGCCGCGCGCCCCGAAAGATAGCGGCAAGTCCGGCGGCTTGAGCCGGCTTACTTGAGATTGTCGGCCTTCTTGAGGTGGTTCTGCAGATGCGGCAGCGTCTTGGCCGCCCAGCGCTTGAGCTGCGGATTGTCGCCGTTGGCGGCATAGGACTGGAACATCGCGACCGCGTCCTGATGCGCCTGCTTCTGCATCGTATCGTACATGCGGTCGAAGTCCGCGCCGCTCGCGCTCTTGAGCTGGTCGAGCTTCTGCTGGTGCTCGGCGTCGAGCGACGTGGGCAACTGGGCCTGCACGCTGCCCTTCTGCACCAGTGACTTGAGCTCGCTGGTGGTCTTGGAGTGATCCTTCACCATGTCGCCGGCGAAGCGCTTGCTCTGCGCATCGGCCTTCTGCTGCGCGAGCTTGCTCGACTGGATCTCGAACATGTCGCTGATGGCGGCCTTCCTCACGAAATCGGCGGTGGCGGGGGAGCTGGCGACGCCCGACGTCGCCGGTCCTCCCATCGGCTGCTGCGTCTGGGCGCGCGGCGCCGGCTTCTGGCCGGACGGCATCGATGACTGGGCGAAGGCCGGCGCGGCAATGAGCGCGCATGCCGCCGCGAGGGCGAGCGTCTTCATGGAAATCCTCCGGATGTGGTGCGCGGCCGTTGCCGCCTCGCGCGACTAATGTCCGAGGACGCGCGCGGTTCCGGCGTCCGGGCAGAACGGCGGCGTCAGCCGCCGAACACCACCGCGTGCATCACGCGGCCCGGCACCAGCGTGAACACGCCGGCCACGATGAGCGCACCCAGGAAGATGCCGGTCATCGCCTTGCGGTGCGCGGCGACCCGGTGGCGACGCGCATGCAGCACCGCCAGCGGCAGCATCACCAGCACGAAGATCGAGAGGAGATGGATCGGGCTGAACGGCCCGACCATGCGGATCCCGTGGATCCAGAACGAGGAGATCGCGATCACCGCCAGCAGCAGCACCCAGGTCCAGCCGATCGTCCGGTGCGGCAGCGTGCCTTTCGGCGCGGCGAACTGCACGAGTCCGAGCGCGAAGGCGGCGATGGCCGCGTAGGTGTGGACCTGCACGACGGGCGAAGCACTGAGCAGCGGCGCGAGAGTCATGGACGGCCTCCAGCCACGACGAGCAACAGTCGCGTGGGCGCCATCAGCCTGATCAAGGCGATCAAGATGATCAAGATGGCCGTGATGGCTCAGACGCCGTCTTCCCCATTCCCCGCCATGACAGCTTGGGAGAGAGATGAGTGCCCCTCCGGCCCGCGACCGGGATGCGGCGCCAGCTTTGAACGACAGCTTTGGAGAGAGATGAGAGTACGCCGGATCAGACACCCGCCCGGCAGACTGTTCTCAGACCCGCTCGATCAGAACGGGATCTCGTCGTCCATGTCACCGCCGCCGCGCTTGGGGCCGCCGCCGGCCATCGCGGGCTGGCGTCCGCGCCCGCCGCTCACGCCCGGCGAGCCGAAGTCGGAGCCGCCGTCGTCGGCATAATCGCCGCCGCCTCCCCCGCCGCCGCGGCCGTCAAGCATCGTGAGCGTCGAGTTGAAACCCTGCAGCACGACCTCGGTCGAGTAGCGGTCCTGGCCGTCCTTGTCCTGCCATTTGCGGGTCTGAAGCTGGCCTTCGAGGTAAACCTTCGAGCCCTTCTTGAGGTACTGTTCGGCGACCTTGGCGAGGCCCTCGCTGAAGATCACCACGCGGTGCCACTCGGTGCGCTCCTTGCGCTCGCCGGTGGCCTTGTCGCGCCAGGTGTCGGAGGTCGCCACCCGCAGGTTCACGATCGGACGGCCATCCTGCGTGCGCCGGACCTCCGGATCCGCACCCAGATTTCCGACCAGAATGACCTTGTTGACCGACCCTGCCATGACACTCTCCTGTTGCGCCTCAACCTAGTGCGCGGCCCCGCCCCGGCAAGCGCTCTCGCGGCTTTTCCCCCGGAACATCGGCGACGGGCCGCGCTGCGCCGGCACGACGCGCGCGTTCTCTTTTTGTTCCTAGCATGGCGCAAGGCGGCGATCAAGCCAGCGCCAAGTCCGCGCCAAGTCCCGGCCGTCACAGTCCGATCTGCGCCTTGAGCTTGCCGAGCGGCAGCGCCTGCCGCACGTCGCCGTAGCCCGGCCACGGCTCCTTCGACCGCGCGATCTTGGCGGCGGCATTCTCCACGTTCGCCGGGTGCGCGTCCTTGAGCCGTCCCAGCGCGTCCCACGACACGGGGAACGCGACGTAGGCGCCGCGGCGCGAGCGCGTCGAATAGGGCGCGATCGCCGTGGCGCCGCGCTGGTTGCGCAGGTAATCCACGAAGATCTTCCCGCGCCGCTTGGCCTTCGACATGTTGGCGACGAAACGCTCCGGCTCCTCCTCCGCCATGACGCGGGCCATCGCCTCGGCGAAAGCGCGGTGCGCGTCCCAGTCGTGCCGCCGCACGAACGGCACCACCACATGGATGCCCTTGCCGCCCGTCACCATGGGAAACGACTCCAGCCCGAGCGCGGCGAGCCGCTCGCGCATGTCGCGCGCGGCCTGCTTCACCTTGGCGAAGGGCAGGCCTTCGTCGGGATCGAAGTCGAACACCATACGGTCGGGCTGCTCGACGGCGTCGACGTGCGAGCCCCACAGGTGCAGCTCGAGCACGCCCATCTGCACGGCGGCCATCAGGCCGCGCTCGTCCTCGATGTAGAGATAGTCCTGGCTGCCCGACTTCTCCTTGATGCGCACCTTCTTGAAGGCGTCGGGCCAGCCCGGATTGGCGTGCTTCTGGAAGAAGCATTCCTTGCCGTGCCCCTGCGGGCAGCGCACCAGCGCCAGCGGACGGTTGGCAACGTGCGGCAGCATCACGTCGGCGACCGACAGATAGTACTCGCACAGCTCGCGCTTGGTGACGCCCTGCTCCTTGAACAGCACGCGGTCGGCGTGGGTGATGCGTACCCCCGCGAACTCGGCGGTCTCGTCGTTGCGCGTGCGCGCGGCGGACTTGCCCCCGCGCCTGGCGGGCTGATGTGACACTTGCTCTGTCGGCATTGGCGTCTCCCGGATCACCTCGCGCGCCGGCTTGTCGGTGCGCAATCCCTTGAAGCTTCCCTGTCGCACGATGCCGTCGTGGGTCCAGCCGCGGAAGCTCACCTCCGCCACCAGCACCGGCTCGACGAACCGGGCGTGCCGCGCGACGTCGCGCGGGATGTTCGGCACGGGCGCGCCGTCGCGCGCGTGCTGCTTGAAGAGCGCGGCGAGATCCTCCAGCCGCGCCTCGGTGTAGCCGGTGCCGACGCGCCCGCAGTAGCGCAGGCCCCCGCCTTCGCGCACCGCCAGCAGGATCGAGGAGAACGGCCGGCCCGCCTTGTCCGACGGCTTCCAGCCGATGATCACGAACTCCTGCTCCATGCCACACTTGACCTTGAGCCAGCTCGCGGTGCGGCCGGAGCGGTAGGGATCGTCGGCCCGCTTGGAGATGATGCCTTCGAGCCTGAGGTCGCAGGCGTGGCGGAACACCTTGGCGCCCTCGCCCTGCATGTGATCCGAGTAGATCACCGGCCCGCGCTTGGGCGCACGCGCCAGCAGCTTCGCCAACATCTCCTTGCGCTCGATCAGCGGCCGCTTGCGCAGGTCATCGCCGTCGAGATGCAGCAGGTCGAAGACGTAATAGCCGAAGCCGCCGGTGCCTTCCGACAGCGCCACCTGCAGCGCGCCGAAGCTGGTGCGCCCCTGCGCATCCGCCACCGTGATCTCGCCGTCGAGCAGCGCGGAGTTGCAGGGCAGCGCGGCGAGCGGCGCGACCAGCGGGCGGAACTTGTCGGTCCAGTCGAGGCCCTTGCGCGTGCGGATGACGACCTTGCCGCCGCCGATCGAGGCCAGCGCGCGATAGCCGTCGTACTTGATCTCGTGCAGCCAGCCGCTTTCGGTCGGCGCCGCGTCGACTAGCGTCGCGAGCTGCGGCGCGACGAAGGCCGGGAGCCGCGAGGCTTTTGAGTTGCGGCCTTTCTTGCCGGACGTTTGCGAGCTTTTCTTTTGCGCATGGCCTTGTCCGAAAACCGGGAGCCACTTTTCGGGGCCGTTTTTCTTGTGCGCATGGCCTTGTCCGAAAACCGCGAGCCACTTTTCGGGGCCATTTTTCTTGTGCGCATGGCCTTGTCCGAAAACCGCGAGCCACTTTTCGGGGCCATGCGCGTCTTCAGATTTTTTTTTCGCCGCGCCCCGGGTGCGGGCGGCGGATTTTTTCGCCTTCGCCGTCTTCGCCTTGCCGGCGGTTTTCTTCGGCGGGTCTTCGCCGTTGCCGCGGTTGGAGTTCCACACCGAATTGCCGCGCGCGATCTCGTCCATGCTGCGGCCAGTCTTGATGCTGGTCACCGCCGTGTCGGTCAGCGGCTTGCCGCGCGTGCGCGCCTCCTCGTCGTGTTCCTTGATCAGCAGCCAGTTCTCGCGCCCGCGGTCGCCCGGCCGGCCGCGCAGGCGCACCAGTGCCCAGCCGCCCTGCAGCCGTTCGCCGTCGAGCGTGAAGCTGAGCTTCCCGGCGCGCAGGCCCTCGTCCACGTCGCCGTGCGGCTCCCAGGTGCCGCGGTCCCACAGCATCACCGTGCCGCCGCCGTACTGGCCCTTCGGGATGGTGCCCTCGAACGTATTGTACTCGAGGGGATGGTCCTCGACGTGCACGGCGAGGCGCTTGTCGGAGGGATCGAGGCTCGGCCCCTTCGGGCAGGCCCAGCTCAACATCACGCCGTTGTGCTCGAGCCGGAAGTCGTAGTGCAGCCGCCGCGCCGCGTGCTTCTGGATGATGAACTTGCGCTGGCCCGCCGCCCGCCGCGCCGCGCGCTTCCCGCCGGCCGGCTCGGCGGTCTTGGAGAAGTCGCGCTTCTCGCGATAGCGCTGCAGCGGGTCGCGGAGCATGGTCAGTTCTCCGCCAGAACGAGAGGGCAGCTCCCCCTCACCCGCCGGCTGCGCGCGGCGACGCCAACCCGATAACAAAAGCGCTTGCCGGACGGGAATGTTCGAAGCAGAGCACGGTCGTGCCACACCGCCACCTCTCCCCGCCGGGGAGAGGTCGACCGCCCAAGGCGGTCGGGTGAGGGGCAGCAGGCCTGTGTGCTCGACGACACCATTGCCCTACGCCGCCTTCTTGCGCGTGCCGCGCGACGAGCGCTTCGCCGCCCGCGCCTTCTTGCGCGGCCTCCGCGCGCGTCCGTGCGAGGGCGCGGTCCCGCCCTCGTCCTTCTTCACGCTGCGGCGAAGCGCGTCCATCAGGTTGATCACGGTCGCCCCCTTCTCCGGCTCCTCGATCTGGCGTACCTGGCGATGCTCCGCCTTGGCCTCGATCAATTCCCGTAGCGCCTCCTCGTAGGAATTCTTGAAGGCGCCGGGGTCGAATGTCTTGGTCTTGCGCCCGATGAGCTGCTCGGCCAGCTCCACGAGGTCGTTCTCCGGCTTGAGCTCCGGCACCTCCTTGAACGCCGTGCTCGCCCGCTTGACCTCCTCGCCGTAGCGCAGCGTCTCCATGGTCAGGCCGTCGTTGCAGGCCTTGATCGCGACGATCGAGCCTTTGCCGCGGATCACGATCTGCCCGAGCCCCACCGTCTTCGACTTGCGCAGCGCCTCACGCAGCACGACGTAGGCCTCCGCGTCCGCCTCGTCCTGCGGCAGCACGAAGAACGGCCGGTCGTAATAGAGCGGGTCGATCTCATGCAGGCCGACGAACTGGACGAGGTCGATGGTCTTTTTCGCTTCCAGCTTGATCTTGTCGAAGTCCTCGTCCGACAGGAGCACGTACTTGCCGTCCTCGACCTCGTAGCCCTTGACGATCTCGTCGGTCTCGACCGGCCCGATCCCGGGCGCCACCTTCTGATAGCGGATGCGGGTGCCGCTCGGCTTGTGGACCTGATGGAAGGAGATTTTCGCCGCCGACTTGGTCGCCGGCACGATGTCGACGGGGATCGACACCAGCGACAGGCGGATGTGGCCCGACCAGTAAGGGCGCGTGGCCATGAATTCCTCCAGGCATTCCGTGGGATGGCCTGGACCTAACGCCGCGCCCATGGGCTGGTTCCGGGTAACGTTGAACCGCCGCGGGGCGGCGCCTTGCCGTTGAGCGAGTTGCGCATAACAGCGATTTCGCACTGGCGAAGGCGGCCCGTTCTCACTACGTTCCACTGACTGGCGGCCCTGCTTCGCCTCATCCCTGACAGCCCGAGCCTGGAATGAACGATCTTTTCGACAAGAGCCGCCAGCGTCGTGCCGCCGCGGCCGCCGACCGGCGCGTGATCTCGATCCGCGGGGCGCGCGAGCACAACCTCAAGAACGTCGATCTCGACATCCCGCGCGACGAGCTGGTGGTGCTCACCGGCCTGTCGGGCTCGGGCAAGTCCTCGCTCGCCTTCGACACGATCTACGCCGAGGGCCAGCGCCGCTACGTCGAGTCGCTCTCGGCCTACGCGCGCCAGTTCCTGGAGATGATGCAGAAGCCGGACGTCGACCAGATCGACGGCCTCTCGCCCGCCATCTCGATCGAGCAGAAGACCACCTCGCGCAACCCGCGCTCGACGGTGGGCACCGTCACCGAGATCTACGACTACATGCGCCTGCTGTGGGCGCGCGTCGGCGTGCCCTACTCGCCCGCCACCGGCCTTCCGATCGAGAGCCAGACCGTGTCGCAGATGGTCGACCGCGTGCTGGCGCTGCCCGAGGGCACCCGGCTCTACCTGCTCGCGCCCGTGGTGCGCGGCCGCAAGGGCGAGTACCGCAAGGAGCTGGCCGACTTCCTCAAGAAGGGCTTCCAGCGCGTCAAGATCGACGGCAAGTTCCACGAGATCGCCGAGGCGCCCGCGCTCGACAAGAAGTTCAAGCACGACATCGACGTGGTGGTGGACCGCGTGGTGGTGCGCGCGGACATCGCGCAGCGGCTGGCGGAGAGCTTCGAGACCGCGCTCAAGCTCGCGGACGGCCTCGCCGTGGTCGAGTTCGCGGACAGCCCCACCTCTCCCCGCGCGCGGGGAGAGGTCGACGCGCGCAGCGCGTCGGGTGAGGGGGCGCCGCGAAAGGGCAAGGCCCCTCACCCCGGCCCTCTCCCCGCCGGCGGGGAGAGGGAGTCCGCTGCGGCGAGCGGCGACTCATCGGCCAAGAAAATCGCCAAGATCCACGACCAGCAGAGCGGCCCCGAGCGGATGGTGTTCTCGGAGAAGTTCGCCTGCCCGGTGTCCGGCTTCACCATCCCCGAGATCGAGCCGCGGCTGTTCTCGTTCAACAACCCGTTCGGCGCCTGCCCGACCTGCGGCGGCCTCGGGGTCGAGCAGAAGGTCGACGCCGACCTCGTGATCTCCGACAAGGACCTCACGCTGCGCAAGGGCGCGATCGCGCCGTGGTCGCGCTCGTCCTCGCCCTATTACATCCAGACGCTGGAAGCGCTGGGCAAGTTCTACAAGTTCACGCTCGACACCAAGTGGAAGGACCTGCCGAAGAAGGCGCAGCAGGCGATCCTCTATGGCTCGGGCGACGATGCCATCCGCTTCGTCTACGACGACGGCTCGCGCTCCTACGAGACCAGGAAGCCGTTCGAGGGCGTGATCACCAATCTCGAGCGCCGCTACAAGGAGACCGAGAGCGAGTGGGCGCGCGAGGAGATCGCGAAATATCTCACCGACATTCCCTGCGCCTCCTGCCACGGCTATCGCCTCAAGCCCGAGGCGCTGTGCGTGAAGATCGCGGGCAGGCACATCGGCGAGATCGCCGAGCTGTCGATCAGGCGCGCCGCCGAGTGGTTCACCGGCCTGCCGACGGAGCTCAACGCCAAGCAGAACGAGATCGCCGGCCGCGTGCTCAAGGAGATCCGCGAGCGACTCAAGTTCCTTGTGGACGTCGGGCTCGAATATCTCACCCTGGCGCGCGCCTCCGGCACGCTCTCGGGCGGCGAGAGCCAGCGCATCCGCCTCGCCTCGCAGATCGGCTCCGGCCTCACCGGCGTGCTCTACGTGCTGGACGAGCCCTCCATCGGGCTGCACCAGCGCGACAACACGCGCCTGCTCGAAACGCTGAAACGTCTGCGGGACCTCGGCAACACCGTGCTGGTGGTCGAGCACGACGAGGACGCCATCCGCACCGCCGACCACGTGATCGACGTCGGCCCCGGCGCGGGCATCCATGGCGGCCACATCATTGCGCAGGGCACCGTCGACGACATCATCGCCAGCCCGAAGTCGCTCACCGGAAAATATCTCTCGGGCGAGCTGACCGTGCCGATCAACGAGCGGCGGCCGCCGCAGCGCCGCAAGCTCACGCTCGTCAACGCGCGCGGCAACAACCTCAAGAACATCACGGCGGAGATCCCGCTCGGCCTGTTCACCTGCGTCACCGGCGTGTCGGGCGGCGGCAAGTCCACGTTCCTGATCGACACGCTCTACAAGGCGATCGCGCGCAAGCTCAACAACGCCAGCGACGCCCCTGCCCCGCACGATCGCATCGAGGGGCTCGAGCACCTCGACAAGGTCATCGACATCGACCAGTCGCCGATCGGGCGCACGCCGCGCTCGAACCCTGCGACCTACACCGGCGCGTTCACCCCGATCCGCGAGTGGTTCGCGGGCCTGCCCGAGGCCAAGGCGCGCGGCTATGAGCCTGGGCGCTTCTCGTTCAACGTGAAGGGCGGGCGCTGCGAGGCCTGCGAGGGCGACGGCGTCATCAAGATCGAGATGCACTTCCTGCCCGACGTCTACGTGACCTGCGACGTCTGTAAAGGCAAACGCTACAACCGCGAGACGCTCGACGTGCTGTTCAAGGGCAAGTCGATCGCCGACGTGCTCGACATGACGGTCGAGGAGGCGCTGGAGTTCTTCAAGGCGGTGCCGCGCGTGCGCGACGTGCTGGCGCTGCTGCACCGCGTCGGCCTCGACTACATCCACGTCGGCCAGCAGGCCACCACGCTGTCGGGCGGCGAGGCGCAGCGCGTGAAGCTCGCCAAGGAACTGTCGAAGCGCGCCACCGGGCGCACGCTCTACATCCTCGACGAGCCGACCACGGGCCTGCATTTCCACGACGTGGCGAAGCTCTTGGAAGTGCTTCACGAGCTCACCGACCAGGGCAACACCGTGGTGGTGATCGAGCACAATCTCGAGGTGATCAAGACCGCCGACTGGATCATCGACCTCGGTCCCGAGGGCGGCGACGGCGGCGGCGAGATCGTGGCGCAGGGCACGCCCGAGGACGTGGCCAAGGTCAAGCGCAGCTACACGGGGCAGTATCTCGCGCCGGTGCTGGCGAAGGGGAGCGGGAAGAAGAAACGCGTGCAGGCGGCGGAGTGATGGCGGTGGACCACGCTGAGGCCGGATGAGCGAGATCTTACGTCGAGTACAGACACTCGCTCTCGCAAATGACATCCGCATCTCGGAGCACGGCTACGATGAGCTCCGCAAGGACGACATCGCGCTTGACGAAGTGCTTGCCGGGATTGCGACGGCCGTTCTTGTCGAGGAATACCGGAATCGCGACCGGGGCCTGAGCGTTTTGACGCTGCAGACCGATCGCAAAGGCCAACCCATTCACGTCGTATGGGGGCTTCCTGCGGGCGAACGGCGGCCCGCGGTCCTCATCACAGTCTATCGCCCCGACCCCGAGATATGGGATAATAATTTTAGAGCACGGAGAATTCGATGACCCGGACCTCCACCAAATTGATCCATGAAGGCAAGTATGCCGCCGAGGTTACGATCGAGCTTGTGTACAGTGACGAAAGCTGGTCGCCGACCATGTCGCTGGACGACGCACGCAAACTCGAAGCTGTGCGTTTGGCCCTGCAGCGCGGCGACGTCGCCGAGGCTGCGAAGTACGGCCGCGTGTTCGAACTGACGCCGGTGGCGGCGCAGTGAGCCGCGCCCCCCGGCCCACACGCTGGTCGCCGGGTTTTTCCGCCAATAACAACTGAGCGGTATTCCAAAGCCGCCGCCCTCGTCCTATGTCCTCTCCATGAAAAAAATCGGCTTCCTCTCCTTCGGTCACTGGACCCCCTCGCCCCAATCGCAGACGCGCACCGCGTCCGACGCCCTGCTGCAGTCGATCGACCTTGCCGTCGCGGCGGAGGAGCTCGGCGCGGACGGGGCATATTTCCGCGTGCACCACTACGCGCGCCAGCTCGCCTCGCCCTTCCCGCTGCTGGCCGCCGTCGGCGCGCGCACCAAGACGATCGAGATCGGCACCGCCGTCATCGACATGCGCTACGAGAACCCGCTCTACATGGTGGAGGACGCGGGCGCGGCCGACGTCATCAGCGGCGGGCGCCTGCAGCTCGGCATCAGCCGCGGCTCGCCCGAGCAGGTGATCGATGGCTGGCGCTACTTCGGCTACAACCCGCCCGAGGGCATGAGCGACGCCGACATGGCGCGCCACCACACGCAGGTCTTCCTCGACCTCTTGCGCGGCGAAGGCTTCGCCAAGCCGAGCCCGCGCGCGATGTTCCCCAATCCCGGCGGCCTCCTGCGCCTCGAGCCGCACTCCGAAGGGTTGCGCGAGCGCATCTGGTGGGGCGCCGGCGCGGACGCGACCGCGGAATGGGCGGCCAAGCTCGGGATGAACCTGCAGAGCTCGACCCTCAAGTTCGACGAGAGCGGGCAGCCGCTGCACGTGCAGCAGGCGGTGCAGATCCGCAAGTTCCGCGAGGCCTGGAAGGCAGCCGGCCACACGCGCGAGCCGCGGGTGTCGGTGAGCCGCAGCATCTTCGCCCTGGTGGATGACCGCGACCGCATGTACTTCGGGCGCGGCGGCGAGGAGGACGACCAGATCGGCTACCTCGGCGACAACACGCGCGCCGTGTTCGGCCGCAGCTACGCCGCCGAGCCGGACAAGCTGATCGAGCAGCTCAAGTCGGACGAGGCCATCGCCGAGGCCGACACGCTGCTGCTCACCGTGCCGAACCAGCTCGGCGTCGAGTACAACGCGCACGTGATCGAGGCGATCTTGAAGCACGTCGCGCCCGCGCTCGGGTGGCGGTGAGGACATAGCCGATCAAAGATCGGTGGCGCTTCGCCTCTCCGCATCGTCATGGCCGGGCTCGACGCGGCCATCCACGTCTGGACTTGCGGCAGCCGCTCGAAGACGTGGATGCCCGCGACTCGCGCGGGCATGACGAGATGCATGTTCTCAAACGGCACTTCTGTTCTCATCGGCACTTCGGACGCGGAAACCCGGTGCACGGCGCCGGGAACTCAGATAGACCGCAGCCCATGCCCTACGCCCTCGCCATCTTCGACCTCGACGGCACACTCGCCGACAGCTTCCCGTGGTTCCTGCGCATCGTGAACACGGTGGCCGACAAGCACGGCTTCCGCCGCATCGCGGACCATGAGATCGCGCCGTTGCGCGACAAAGGCTCGCGCGAGATCGTGCGCTTCTTCGGCGTGCCGGCCTGGAAGCTGCCGATCATCGCGCGCGACATGCGGCGCATGAAGAGCGCGCACCTTGTCGACATCCCGCTGTTCCCCGGCGTCGACGACATGCTGGCGCGCCTTTCGGCCAAGGGCGTCGTCACCGCCATGGTCAGCTCGGACCACGAAGCCAACGTGCGCGCGGCGCTCGGGCCGCGCAACGCCGCGCTCGTCTCGCACTACGCCTGCGGCGCCTCGCTGTTCGGCAAGGCGCGCAACTTCAACCGCGTGCTCAAGGCGGCGGGCGTTCCCGCCGCGCAGGCGATCGCCATCGGCGACGAGGTGCGCGACCTCGAAGCCGCGCGCAAGGCCGGCATCGCCTTCGGCGCGGTCACCTGGGGCTACGCCTCGCCGCAGGCGCTGCGCGCCCGCGCGCCCGACGCGGTGTTCGAGAGCTTCGACGACATCGTGGCGGCGCTGGGCCCCCGGCGCTAGGATCGACGGCGGCGGCTCGTACGCGCCGCCCGCAGGGGGGGGGGAATCCCATGACACCGGCGACCGCGCCCGCTTCGAGCTGCCTTCCCGAGTTCGTCGCGCTCGACGTCGTTCAGCCGCTCGCGGCGGGCGACACGTTTTCCCACTATCTCAAATCGCACAAGACCGACGGCGTGTTTGAATCGGACTTCGCCGTCGAGGGGAGCTTTCAGGATGGAAGCATCGACCTGAGCTTCCGGTTCGCGCGGGGACCCGATCTCGGCCTGCCCTACAATCTCTATCTCGTGCTCGCCGCCACCGAGAAGGAGGTGGTGGCGTGGCACGATTTCACCGCCGGCTGCAGCGACGAGAAGGGACAGGTCCAGTCGGTGTTTCGCGGCCACACCTTCCGCCTGCCCGCGATCAAGAACGTCGGCGACGGCCCGCTCAATCTTCGCCTGCTCGTCTGGGGACGCTAGGCCTCCATGCTGCTCAAACTCTTCCGCCTCGTCTGCTACGCCGCCCTCGCCGTGATCGGCGCGGCCGTGCTCGTCGTCGCGCTCACCGAGGCGTTCAACCTCTGCCCAGGTTATTCAGCGAATACCGGGCTCTCGTGCGGCGGCGCGTGGTACGAAGGCCTCGCCAACCTCGCCATGGGCGTGGTGATGATGAGCCTGCTCACGCTGGTGCCGGCCGTGCTCGCCATCGCGGGGTTGATCTTCGCCGTGATCGCGCTGGTGCGGCGACGCCGCGCGGGCGCGGCTTCGGCTACGCCCGAGGGCTGACCCGCCCTCTCCGCCGCCGGTACGAGGAGACGCGCTGCAGCATTGGTTGACGCGTACAACCTTGCGCCGCCCCCGCCCCCGCGCTACGCATGGGCGAATATTCCAATACACAACGATCCAAGGAGGCCCCCCAAGTGACCGAACCCATCCTGGACCTCGCGCATCTCGGCCATGTCGAGATCCTGACGCCCAAGCCCGATGAATCGCTGAAGTTCTTCACCCAGATTTTCGGGATGACGGAGTCGGGCCGCAAGGGCGAAAGCGTCTACCTGCGCGGCTGGGACGACTACGAGCGCGCGACGCTCAAGCTCACCGCCTCCAACACCAACGGCGTCGTGCACACCGCCTTCCGCGCGCGCAGTCCCGAGGCGCTGGAGCGCCGCGTCGCCGCGCTCAAGGACACGCCCCACCACATCGGCTGGATCGACGGCGACCTCGGCCACGGCCCGGCCTACCGCTGCAAGGATCCCGACGGCCACGTGATCGAGCTCTACTACGAGACCGAGTGGTACCAGCCACCGCCGGAGCTCGAACCCGCGCTCAAGAACCAGGCGCAGAAATATCCCGCGCGCGGCATCTCGGTGCGACGGCTCGACCACCTCAATTTCTTCGCGGTGGACATCCCGGGCGCGCGCAAGTTCTACATGGAGAAGCTCGGCATGCGGCTGACCGAGCAGATCGTGTTCGAGAGCGGCGAGCAGGCGATCTGGCTCAACTGCACCAACAAGTCATACGAGCTGGCGATCTCGCTCGACCACACCGGCGTGCCCGGCCGCTTCCACCACGTGACCTACGCGGTGGACAGCCGCGAGGACGTGCTGCGCGCCGCCGACATCGCGCTGGAGAACGGCGTGCACATCGAGACCGGCCCGCACAAGCACGCGATCCAGCAGACGTTCTTCCTCTATCTCTACGAGCCGGGCGGCAACCGCGTGGAGATCGCCAACGCCGGCGCGCGCCTCATCCTTGCGCCCGACTGGAAGACGATCGTTTGGAACGAGGCCGAGCGCAAGAAGGGCCAGGCCTGGGGCCTCAAGACGATCGAGTCGTTCCACACCCACGGCACGCCGCCCGTCGCGCCCAAGCAGGCGGCGGAGTGACCTGCCGTTCCTACGACGCGCGATTGCTGACATGCACGGGCCCGGCAACGCCGGGCCCGTTTTCGTCTGCCTTCGGCAAGCGGCCTGCTCGCGCCACCTGCGCGGCTCTCTCAACCTGTCCGCCCGCGTACGCGCCCTCTCAGCCTGTCATGCCCGCGTACGCGGGCATCCAGTAACCACAGACGCTGCGGGTGACTGGATTCCCCGCCTGCGCGGGGAATGACGAGCGGGGAGGCTGCACCCACGCAACCAAGACAGAATCTGCGCCGACGAGACGGCTACGGCGGCGCCACGGATGCACGCGTCTCGGCTAGATCTTCTCGATCTTCGCCACCCGCACGTACTCCTGCCAGGCCTGCATCTCCTTCACCAGCGCGTCCTCCGCCGCTTTGTGATCGCCCGGGAACGGCTCGCAGCCGATCGAAGCGACCCACTTGGCATGTTCGCCGCTCGCGACGAAGTCGACGTAGATCTTCTCGAGCCGGTCGCGGATCGCCTGCGGCGTTCCTTTCGGCACGGCGATGCCCCACCAGCCCGCCAGATCGCAGTTGGCGATGCCGACCTCCGCGGCGCTCGGCACGTCCGGAAACTGGGCGGCGCGCTTCTTGGTGGATGAGGCGAGCAGGCGCAGCTTGCCGTTCTTGATGCTGCCGATCGTGGTGGTGGCGTCGAGGTGCACGAAGGCGAGGTTGCCCGCGTAGAGGTCGTTCAACATCGAGAACGGATCCTTGTACTTCACCTCGACCGTCTTGAGGTCGAATGCGACCTTATAGAGCTCGCTCGAGATCACGCCGCTGTTGGCGACCGAGCCGTAGGACGCCTTGTCGCCGCGCTGCTTGAGATACGCGGTCAGGTCGGCGACGGTCTTGTACGGGCTGTCGGCGGGCACGAGCATGAACCACGGCACGCGCATGAGCGTCGCCACCTGGTCGAAGTCCTTCACCGGATCGTAGGTGAGCGTCTTGAACAGCGACGGCGCGGCGGCGATCGCCGACGAGGCCATGATGCCGACGGTGTAGCCGTCGGGCTTGGAGCGTGCGATCGCCTCGGTCGCGATATTGCCGAAGGCGCCGGGTCGGTTCTCGACCACGACGGTGCGGTTGACGCGGTCCTGCAGCACCTTGGCGTAGTAGCGCACGACGATATCCGCGCCGGTGCCGGGCGGAAACGGACAGATCGTGTGGATGTCGCGCGCCGGCCAGGTCCCCTGCGCGCCCGCCCGTCCGCCCAGCGTGCCCGCGCAGAGCGCCGCGCCGCCCCATTCCAGAACCTTGCGACGTGAAATCATCCTTCTCCTCCCGCCAGTGTGTTTGTTGTGTCGGCATCCTGCGGCCAGCCACGGCCTCGGTGCGCGCAGTGAGCATTCCACACGCGCGGCGCCTGATCCCCCGACCGGCGGGAATGGCTGCCCGTGCGCCGGCAGCATGGCGGATATGACGGGCGCCGGCTCCCGCGCCGCGGCACGATGCCGAGTGTTGCAAAGGCGTCCGGGCCTGAGCCGGGTCAGTCCTTGAGCGCCTCGTCGGCGCTGCGCCCGGTGCGCGCGCGATAGACCGGCAACGACCAGCCGTAGGTGAGCGCCAACGCACGGATCGCGAAGCAGACCACGAAGGCCGCGACGGCGGCGGGCTCGTGCGCCGCCCCGACCGCCGCGAGCGCGACGTAGGCCGCAGCGCCGGCCAGCGCGGCGGTCGCGTAGATCTCCTTGCGCAGGATGAGCGGGCTTTCGCCGCCGAGAATGTCGCGGATCACGCCCCCGAAGGTCGCGGTTGCGACGCCCATGGCCACCGCGATGAAGCCGCCGGCGCCCGCCGCCAGCGCCTTTTCGGTGCCGACCGCGCAGAATACGGCCAGTCCGACCGCGTCGAGCCAGAGCAGCACGCGAAAGCGCGACTCCGGAATGTGCGCGAGGAAAAACGTCGCGCCCGCCACCACGATGCAGATCGCGAGATAGAGCGGCTGCTTGACCCAGAACACCGGCAGCACGCCCAGCATGGCGTCGCGCAGGCTGCCGCCGCCGATGCCGGTGGCGGCGCCGAGCAGCATGAAGCCGACGACGTCCATGCGCTTGCGCGAGGCGACCAGCGCGCCGGTCACCGCGAACACGGCGGTGCCGAACCAGTCGAGCAGCGTGATGAAGGTGCCGAGCATCTGGAGGCCGGATGCTATCGGCCGGGCGCGGGCGGGACCAGCGGGACGCGGCCCCCCGTGCATAGACATGCACAGGATGCGTGAGCCCATGCGGGCGCTCGCCCCGGCTCCGCCGTGGGCTCCGGGGATGTCCTGGCGCAGCCGCGCCCCGCGCCGGGCGATGTTGTCAGGCCGGCGGGCGGTTGCTATCGCGGTCGCGCCAGAGCCCAAGGAAAGACAACAGAGGACAACAACAATGACCGCAGCCGTCCGCACCACCCTCGCCGCCGACGACATGCTCGAGATCACGCTGGCCGCGCCCGAGCACGGCAACGCGCTCGACGGCGCCATGGCGGACGCGATCCTCCACGCCGTGCGCGAGCTGCCGGAGAACGCCAGGGCCGTCGTGCTGCGCGGCGAAGGCGCCGACTTCTGCGCCGGCCGGCGCGGCGGCATGCCCGCAGGCCAGGTCAAGCTCACCGCCATCGATGTGCGCAGACGAGTGATCGAGCCGATCCTCGACCTCTACCAGGCGCTGCGCAACACGCCGGTGCCCGTCATCGCCACGGTGCAGGGCCGCGCCGCCGGCGTCGGCGCCGCCCTCGCCGGCCTCGCCGACGTCGCGATCGCCGCCGAGGACGCACAGTTCACGATCCCCGAGATGAACCACGACATCCCGCCGACGCTGGTGATGACCGCGCTGGTGGAGCGCATGCCGCGCAACCACCTCGCCCGCCTCGTGCTCACGCGCGACCCCATCGACGGCCGCGAAGCGCAGGCGCTCGGCATCGTCAGCATGGTCGCGCCCGCGGCCAAGCTCGACGCGGAGCTGGCGCGCGTGCGCGCGACGCTCGCCAAGAACAGCCCGCACGTGCTGCGCGCGGTGAAGGCGTTCCTCACCGCCAGCTCGGAAACCTCGTTCGCCACGCGCCGCGACTACGCGGCCATGGTCAACGCCGCGGCCACGGCGGAACGGTTCAGGTGAGCAAGCTGCGCGAAGTCAGGCCTCTCCCGGACCCTCGTCGCGCAGGGCATCGGCCACGAATTCTTCCGGATCGCGCCAGAACTCGCGCAGCGTGCGGAAGTGGTCGGTATCGCGCAGCCGCACTGGTTCGAGTCCAGCCTGGGTGAGCCGCAGCAGGCGCACGCCCGGCAGCGCCATCAGCAGAGGCGCGTGCGTCGCCATGATCACCTGGCAGACGCGCGAGCGCTCCATCGCGCGCAGCAACTTGAGGAACTCGATCTGGCGCGACGGGGAGAGCGCCGACTCCGGCTCGTCGAAAATGAAAATGCCCTGGCGCTGGCAGCGCTCCTTGAAGAATCGCAGAAAACCTTCCCCGTGCGAGTGCGAGAGGAAATCCGGCGCCGGCCTGTTCGCATCGACAGCCGCTTCGTCGAGAAATCGCGCGACGGAAAAGAAGCTCTCTGCGCGGAAGAACCAGCCGTTGGTGATCTTTGGCAACCAGCTAGCCCGCAGCGACGTGGCGAGCGCCCCGCCCATGGCTTCCTGCGCACGCGAATGGTCGACGGGCCGATATCCCTTTCCGCCACCGGCCTCGTCGTAGCCCGCCAGCGCGGCGATCCCTTCCAGCAGAGTCGACTTGCCCGTCCCGTTCTCTCCAACGATGACGGTGATCGGGTGATCGAACGTGAGCTCAAAGCCCTCGCGCAGAAACGGCAGACAAAACGGGTAAAGCTGTCTGTCGATGATGCGGCTGTCGTCGAGCCAGACGCGCCGGAGATACGGCGCCGGGAGGTTGATGCTGCGCCGCCGTCCGGCCATGGATCAGGAAGTCCGACGAAAGGCCGCGATGATATCACGCTCCTGCGCGCGGCGCCGGCGCTCAGGCCCGCAACGAGCGCGGTCCGGACATGGCGAGCAGCGCGCTCTGCACGCCCGCCTAGTCGATGTCTTTCGATACGCTCTTCTGCGCGTCGTAGACCGACACGGTCACCACCGGGAAGCCCTTCTTGATGCCGGCCGCCATCTTGTCGGCGTCTTCCGCCTTGTCGAACGAGGACTTGAGCTGGCGGTCGACATAGACGCGGAAGCGCTTGAGTTCCGGCTTGACCTGCGAGACGCGCCGCGGCTCGTCCTCGTCGGCCTCCCGCTCCTTCGCCCTCTTGGGCATCGTGATGGTCGCGCGGGGGCTGTCGCCGGACGCTCCCGGCCGCTTGCGGACTTCATCTTCCATGACAGCACCTCGCCGTTCGAATTCCTGACCTGAACCTGATAGACGCCAACTATGGACGGATCTTGTCCTGCACGAAATGGACGATCTTGTCGTATTCCGGCCCGCGCTTCGACAGGTCGGGCGCGTGGCCGGTATGCGCCGATTCCATCTCGAAATATTCCAACGTGATCTCGCCGCCCGCCTTGCGGTAGAGGTCGACGAAACGCGGCGCCTCGGTGCCGGGGAACTTCGACTCGGGATCCTTGTAGTCGTGCAGCACGTCGCCGCGGCCCTGGATCCAGATTGCAGGCGGCGTCGCGACCTTCTCGCCGCGCTCGAGGATGAGCAGCGGGCTGCCTTCGGCCATGTTGGCTTCGCTGCGCCAATACGCGTCCTGGCGCGGCATGATTGTCTTCGGCCAGTCGGGCGGATTGGCGCCTTCCAGCTCGTGCCTGGCGAAACGGTAACGGCCGAGCGGATTGATCACCGGCCACGACATCACCACGCAGCGCACGCCGGCGTCGTGCTCCCCGCTGCCCGCGGGCAGCGGGATCGCGGCATAGCGCGGATCGTGCGGGCGCATCGCCACCAGCATCGCGAGGTGACCCCCGCTCGACTGGCCCGACAGGCCGATCAGCTCGGGCCGCGTCTTGAGCATGCGCGCGTTGGCCTTGGCCCAGCGCACGGCATAGTTCACGTCGGCGACCGAGGCGGGATAGGGATCCTCGTTGCCGGAGCGGAAGTCGAGCGCGATCGAGACGATCCCCTTGGCGGCCATGGCCTCGTGCCGCACCTTCTCGGTGAAGCGGTCACTCAGGCACCAGGCCCCGCCATGGACCTCGACAAGCGCCGGGAACGGCCCCTCGCCGCGCGGCCGGTAGACGCGCGCCAGCAGCGGCTTGTCGCCGTGCCGCAGATATTCCACGTCCTCCGCGTCGAATGCGTGGGTCTTGCCCTCCAGGGTCGCCGTCGACATGGCATTCCGCTCCATTTCCAAATCAAGGGGCGAGTGTCGCGTATCCGCCCCGCCGCTTCAAGGCGCGGACCCGCATGCGGCGCCACCCGTGAATGCCCCCGGCCGGCGAAAGTTGCGCCGCGTCAACCTTGTGTCCACCCGCCGTGCGGTACCTTGGAACCCAGGTGCCGGCCCCCGCTTGCCGCGCGGGTCGCGTCGAGATCGGAACACGTGTCATGAGCCCCAAGCGCCGGCCGCGCGGCTGGAAGGCCTTCCAGGAGAGGCTGCGCGATCTTTACGAGGGACGGTCGGCGCAGGCGCACCGGTTCCGCTACGCGCTGCTGATCTTCGATCTGGTCACGCTGCTGTTCATCGTCGCCACCTCGTTCATCAACCGCAACGCCCTGATCGAATGGCTCGACGTCGCCTTCGGCCTCGTCATCCTCGCCGACTTCGCGGCGCGCATGCTGATCAGCCGCGAGCGTTGGCGCAATCTGCGCCGGATCACCACGTGGACCGACATCGCCGCGATCGTCTCCTTCCTCGCGCCTCTCGTCGGCGAAGCCGCCGGCTTCCTGCGCATGCTGCGCACCCTGCGGCTGCTGCGTTCATACGAGCTGCTTTCGCGCCTGCGCGCCGACTTCCCCTATTTCCGCCGGCACGAGGACGTCATCCTCGCCGTCGCCAACCTCGCAGTGTTCATCTACGTGATGACGGGCATCGTCTACGAGACGCAGCACCTGCGGAATCCGTCGATCACGAATTACGCCGACGCGCTCTACTTCACCGTCACTGCGCTGACGACGACCGGCTTCGGCGATGTCGTGCTGTCGGGCACGCTCGGGCGGCTGATCTCGGTGGTGGTGATGATCTTCGGCGTGACGCTGTTCTTCCAGCTCGCGCGCGCGGTGCTGCAACCCACCAAGGTGCGCTTCCGCTGTCCGTCATGCGGCCTGTCGCGGCATGACCCGGACGCCGTGCACTGCAAGGCCTGCGGCGAACTGCTCAACATTCCCGACGAGGGGCAGGTGTAGGCGGCGGCAATGCCGCCGCCCGCCGCCTGCCTTACTCGCTTGACCTGCGCCTAGCGGCCGTAGCCCGCCATCTCGGACTCGCTGCGGTGCCAGTCCTGCCAGAGCTCGAGCAGCGCCAGCAGCACGAGCAGCCCGCCGAGCCCGAAGTGCCAGAACGCCAACGTAGAACCCGCATAACCGAACGCGAAGGGCGATGCGACGATCCACAGGCCGCACAGCAATTCGGCCCCCCCTCCCAGCGCGCCAGCTCGGTAAGTTCCAGCGCAGCCAGCGCGATCACGATCGCGCCGACGATGACGGCATTCCACATGACGGCCTCGCTGCTTTGTTCGCTCGCGAGCCAGGGCGACAAGCCGATCAGGGCGCCGATGACGATGGCGACCCAGTCTTCCCAAGTGCGGTGATTACGGAAAATAGCTGCCATGATGTCCTCCCGTGGGACAGAGCCGACGGCGGCCAGGGCAGCAAACGGCAGCCGGACCGCCGTTCCAGAGGGCACATTATACTAAAGTCGTAGATCAGCGCGAGCACAATCGGAGGTTGGGTCAGCGACGCTGACGCGGTTCGTGCCGCTGCGTCTCAGCTCGAGGGCCTATCCGGCCTTCGCCGCTGCCGACTGCTCCGCATAGGCCTTGTCCTTGGCCTCCGCGCGCTTGGCCGCAGGCCGCTCCGCGATGCGCGCGACGTAGGGGGCGAACTGCGGCCGCTCGGGCATCAGCTTGAACATGGTTGCCCAGCGGATGCTGGAGCCGATGACCACGTCGGCGGCGGTGAACTGCTCGCCAAGGAGGTAAGGTCCGCGTTCGACGGCCTGCGCGAGGATGTCGGCCACCGTATCGAGATCGCGCCAGCCGAGCGTGCCGGCGCGCGGCGTTTCCTTGCGGGGATAGGCGCGGTCGATCATCGCCGGCTCGATGCAGCTCGGGGAGAAGAACATCCATTTCAGATACGCGCCGCGGCGCGGATCGCCCACCGGGACATTGAGTTTCGCCTGGGGGAACTCGTCGGCGAGATAGGTGCAGATCGCCGCCACCTCGGTCACGACGGCATCACCGTGCCTGAGCGCGGGCACCTTCCCCATCGGATTGATCGCCAGATAGTCGGGCTTGAGCTGATCGCCGTTGTTGAGATTGAGCAGGTGCAGGTCGTAGGGCTGGCCCAGTTCCTCCAGCATCCACAGCGTGACCGATGACCGGGACGGCGAGGCGTGAAACAGCGTGAGCTGGGCCATGGAAGGTTCCTGTTTGCGACGGGCCTACGGTCTTGCCGCGCAAATGCGACCAAGAAAAGTCATCGGGCCGGGGTCGCGACCCGTGCTATGCGGCTGCCGATGCTCGGCGCGGTGCGGTCGCCGACCGCCGCAGCCGAATCGACAGAAGGGGAATGACAATGACCAAGCTCTCGATTCTCGCGATCGCCGCCGGCGCAGTCGCCTTGACCGCGGCGGCCGGCACGCCGGCCGAGGCCGTCGTCTACTGCAAGACCGTTGGCGTGCCGAAAGGCTGCGTGATGCGCCCGGCGGCGCCGGCGGCGCGCGTCGTCTATTGCACGGGCCCGGGCGTGCCCGTGGGCTGCGTGGCCCGGCCCGCCGGCCGCGCGGCCGTGAGTGTCGGTGTCAATCGCGGTGGTCCGGTCAACCGCGCCGGCGTGCGCTGACGCGGCAGCGCTTAAAGCACGGGGGGGAGCCCGCCCTGGGAACGCTGCCCCGGGGCGGGCTTTGTCTTGCTTGGCCCTTGTCTTACTCCGCCGGTTGCTGCGGCCGCCCGGGCCTGCTGCACTGGAAGTCCGCCCAGGCCAGGGCGCCGGCGAACAGGATGAAGCCCGCCAGAATCGCGGCGAGCACGACGATCGTTTCTGTCGGCATTGGTGCGTCTCCTTCGAGGCGCACGCTAGGTCCGGCACCGCGGGCTACCTTTGATCTCGATCAAGCAAGCCTCGCGTGCCTTTGGCGGAGGCAGCACGTATAAGCGGCGGATGACGATTGAAGCGCCCGCCGACCTGTCCGCCGAATGTCCGCACTGCCGCAAGCCGCCGGCGCTGTGCGTGTGCGACGGTGTCGCGCCCGTCGACAACCATATCGAGGTGCTGATCCTGCAGCATCCGCAGGAACAGGACCGTGCGCTCGGCACCGCGCGGCTGACCGCGCTGCAGCTCAAGAGCGCGCAGCTCAAGGTCGGGTTGTCGTGGCCGAACCTCGGCAAGATCCTCGGCCGGCCGGTCGACCCGCAACGCTGGGCGGTGCTCTATCTCGGCTCGACCAGCGCGGCCGAGATCGCACCGGAGCGCGAGCTCGTGCTGGTCGACCGCAAGGGCGCGCCCGAGCGCAACCAGGACGCGGCGCTGCGCGAGATCGAGGGCATCGTCCTGCTCGACGGGACGTGGAGCCAGGCCAAGGCGCTGTGGTGGCGCAATCCGTGGATGCTCAAGTGCCGCCGCATCGTGCTCAATCCGCGCGAGCCCTCGCGCTACGGCAAGGTGCGGCGCGAGCCGCGGCGCGATGCACTCTCCACCATTGAATCCGCCGCACTCCTGCTGAGCCGGCTCGAGCATCGCCCGGAGATCGAGAGCGCGCTGACCGACACGTTCGAGCGCATGCTGGCGCGCGTGCGGGCCAGCGGCCAGACGTTCGCGCGGCCGGCCGGCCGCCGCGGCGGGTCACGCCGCCGTGACGGCAGGCACCGCCGGCGTGCCTAGCGCGTGAGTGGGATGCACTAGCGATTTCGTGACCGGACCTCGCGCGAGCGGCCGTAACCCCTGATCCGGCGACGCCGAAAGACAGGCATCCGCAACTGTCTCGTCGGCTCTCATGATCCCCACCCTGCTCCTCGCGTTTGCTGCCGGCGTGCTGACGATCGCAGCGCCCTGCACGTTGCCCGTCCTCCCCGTTCTGGTCGGCACCTCGCTCGGACAGACCAGTCGGCTGCGCCCGCTCTTCATCGCGCTCGGCTTCGTTGCATCCTTCGCGGCGGCGACGCTGCTGTTCAGCGCCATCACCGATGTCGTCGGGCTCGACCAGAATTCCGTGCGCACCTTTGCCGCCGCGCTGTTGCTGGGGTTTGGCGCAGCATTGCTGTGGCCGGCCCCGTTCGAGCGCGTGGCCGCACGCGCGGTGGCGCCACTCGCAGGACGTATCGCCGGCCGCTTCGGCGGCGGCGGCGCGGGTAAAGGATTCATGCTGGGAACGACACTCGGGCTCGTGTGGACGCCATGCGCCGGACCGGTGCTCGGCTCGATCCTCACCGTCATCGCCACGTCCCCCGACGCGGCACACGCACGCACCTTGCTGGTCGTCTATGCGGTGGGCGCCGCATTGCCGCTGCTGGCCTTGGCCTATGGCGGACAGGCAGTCAGCCGGCGTCTGCGCCGCGCCGGGCGCGTGGCGCGGCCGCTCCAGCAGGCGTTCGGGATCGCCGTGATCGTCTTCGCTGTGGCGACCTACTTCCAATACGACGTCGAACTCACGCTTTGGCTGGGGCGCTTTTATCCGAACGGCCAGATCGGCCTTTAAGCAGGAGGTTTCCATGCACAGACGTTCGATCATCCTGGCGGCCGCCGCGGCGCTCGCCGCCGGCGCATCGGCCGCTCTTGTTCCAGCCGATGCGGCCGGACCGCTGCAGGTCGCCGTTGCGGACGGCAAGGCTCCAGGCTTTGTCGGCATCACCCGGTGGCTCAACTCGGAGCCGCTGACGCTCGAAGACCTGCGCGGCAAGGTCGTGATGGTGACCTTCTGGACCTATGGCTGCTACAACTGCGTCAACACGCTGCCGCACGTCACGCAGCTCTACGAAAAATACAAGGACCAAGGATTCGTGGTCGTGGGCGTCCACACGCCGGAGTTTCCATTCGAGCGGTCAACCGCGAACGTCGCAACGGCGATCAAGCGGCACGGCATCACGTTCCCGGTGGCGCAGGACAACGACTATGCCACCTGGAAGACCTACGGCAACCGCTACTGGCCGGCGCAATACATCATCGACAAGAGCGGCAGGATCGTATTCACCCACGCCGGCGAAGGCGACTACGACACGATCGAGCGGACGGTGCAGCGCCTGCTCGGGGCGACGACCTGACCCGGCTTGTCGGCGCGGCCGGGCGCAGACCGGATCCTCGCGTCACACTCACACCCCGAGCTGCGTCGCGAGATCCTCGACGCTCGCGGCGCGCATGTCGACGGCCGATGTCGGCTGCTTGGCGCCCTTGCCCGGCCCCTGCTCGTCCGGCCGTCCGATGAAGGCGGTGCGCAGCCCGCATGCGGCCGCCGCCGCGAGGTCGTTGGGATGCGCGGCCACCATCATGCACGCGTCCGGCGGCAGGTCGAGCGCCTCGCAGGCCGACAGATAGACCCGCGGCTTCGGCTTGAAATCGCCGGCGATCTCCGAGCCGAGGATCGCGTCCCACGGCATGTCGTTGCGCCGTGCCAGCGCCACCATCAGCGAGATGTTGCCGTTGGAGACGGGGGCGATCGCGTATTTGCGCTTGAGCCGGTGCAGGCCCGGCGAGGTGTCCGGCCAGGCATCGAGACGATGCCAGGCGAGGTTGAGCCGCTGCGCGTCCGCCTCCGCCAGTCCCGTCACGCCGAAACGCGGAAGGATCTGCTCAAGGTTGTGCCGGTGCAGCACGTCGAGCTTGCAAAAGGGAATGCGCCCCGCCCGCACCTCCTCCATGGCCGGCTGATATTCGGCGCGCCAGGCGTCGGCGAAAGCCGGCCAATCGAGCGCGTAGCCGAGCGGCCCGAGGATGGCCTGTGCCTCGCGCGCAATGCTGGTGCGCCAGTCCACCAGTGTGCCGAACACGTCAAAGAACAGGGCCTTCACGGAATCTCGCATGGAATGTGTCCGGGATTTGGGTTGCGGGCGGCGGCAGGGTCGTCACGATAGCGCAGGTTACAGGCAGCGGAAATGATGGAGCCCTTGATGGCGCGAATGACGGCCAAGGAACTCACCGAAATGAGCATGAAGCACGGCATGCTGGCCAAGCAGCTCTATGTCGTGTTCACCACGCCAACGAACGGGCTCGACCCCGTGCTCGAAAACATCCAGGACCATCTCGCCTATCAGATCGATTTGGAACGCCGCGGGATCATGTTCGCTGCCGGACCGAACTGGACCGACGACGGCGAGAATTGGGAGGGCGACGGCATGGTGGTGATCCGTGCCGCCTCCCTCGCCGAGGCGCGCGAGATCGCGGCGCAGGACCCGATGCACGCGCGCGGCGCGCGCAGCTTCAGGGTGCGGCCGTGGATGATCAATGAGGGGACGGTGCGGGTGCGGCTCGACTATTCCACCGGTCGCTTCCACCTCGAGTGAGCGTCCGCAGGGCCCTCCTTGGCCATCCGCCGCAGCCGGCCTTTACGTTAATGGCCGGAACCCGGCACCACCGCCCTTGTGCGGGCACGCTGGGCGGGCAGAATGTTGTTTGCTATCGTCGTGGCGGGGTTGGGACAAGTCATCCACAGCGCCCGTGGCAGCCGCCGCGGGTCCGGTGCAGCAAACAAGACCAACCAATCCCAAAGCGTGCCGCGTGAACGGGGGGCGGCCTGGTATGCGTTGGGTTCTGTGTTGCGTTTGTGCGTGCGTGGGTCTTGCGATCAGTCCTGAGGGCGCGCGGTCGGAAACGCCGGCCGCCGCTGCAGTGACCGCCCATCCATCGTCCCCGTCGGAGCAGTCGCCGCCGCCGGAGCGCGTGCCGCTGCCGCGCCTGCGGCCCGCGTCCGCCCCGCCCGCCATCGTGCGCCTCTCCACGCGCGAGGTCTGCGAGACGCTCGCGGCGTCGGCCGCCAAGTATCGCCTGCCGATCGCGTTCTTCGGCAACCTCATCTACAAGGAAAGCAGCCTGCGCTCGAACGTGGTCAGCCGCGCCGGCGCGCGCGGCATCGCCCAGTTCATGCCGAGGACGCAGCGCCTCGTCGGCCTGAAGAACCCGTTCAACCCGCGCGAGGCGCTGCCGGCATCGGCCAAGTTCCTCAATATCCTGCTGCACCGCTTCGACAACAATTATGGGCTCGCGGCGGCTGCCTACAACGCCGGCCCGACGCGGGTGAGCCGCTGGCTCAAGCGCGGCAAATCGCTGCCGGGCGAAACCCGCAAGTATGTCGCGAAGATCACCGGCAAGCCGGCCGAAGAGTGGCGCGGCGCGCGCGGCAACGACTTCGACACCGACCTGAGCAGCAACGTCCCGTGCGCGGAGCTGCGCGCCTTCGCCGAGCTCGAGACCAACCCCGCTTCGGCGCACAGCACGCGTCCGCGCAGGTTCGTGCTGCCGATGCCGCTGCCGCATCCGCACCGCGTGGCGACAGAGACCGCAGGCGAAAGCACCGAGGCGCAGGCCCCGCTGCGGGTCAATATCGAGGTGACGGCGCCGCCGACGCGCGACTAGTGTCCCGATTCCGAAGTTCGCAAGGCTGCGCGGCAGATCTGATGCGAACTCCGGAATCAAAAGGCACATTCGGGCGTGGGCACATTGATGCGCAGCCACAGCCCGATTGACGCCAGTTGGACGAACGCCAAGCATATGGCGGCGGGCTTGTCGTAGCGCGTTGCCACTCGTCGCCAGCAACGACGCGATTGTACCAGGTCGTGTACGGACCGAAGTTCTCCGGCAGGTCACGTTGCGGTGCCCGGATCGCAGGACCCAGAAAGTGGCGTTGAGCCCGCGACGATCATTCATCCGTGGCATACCGCGCTGATCATCGGGTTCCTCTGCGCAGAGGTTCAGCAGCGCCCTTTCGGTGGCTATTTTTCTAGCTTAAGCTTGAACGACCAGATGACCGGTTCCGCGGAGTTGAAAAATGGCTTCGCCTAGTCGAATTGGTGCAATTCTGTGCGCTGCCACTTTGCTCACGACAACGCATGTGATGGCACAAGCGCTTCCTCCTAATTTGCCAACGAAAGAGCAATTGGCCAACGACAACAACCTTTTCATCACGTTGGCAAAGAAAGCACTGAAGTGGGAAGAGCCAACGGAGCCGGTCAGGATCGTTGGCCCGATCTATTTCGTGGGGACAAGGGGCCTCGGCGTATTTCTCTTCGCGACCGCCGAGGGGCACATCCTGATGAACACGGGCATGCCCTCGTCCGGACCGATGATCGTGGATTCAATCCGCAAGCTCGGTTTCAAGCCCGAAGACATCAAGATCATGATCAATGGCCACGCTCACGTCGATCATGCCGGCGCCTTTGCATTCATGAAGAAGCAGTTTGGACCTCAGTTGGCCGTTATGAGGGACGACGTCGCCGCGATGGAAAGCGGTGATCGCGACGACTTCAAGTACGGTAACGATTTGACCTATGAGGGGGTCAAGGTCGATCGCGTCCTGCGCGACGGCGACACTGTCAGGCTGGGCGACGTGCTGCTCACCGCCTATCACACGCCGGGACATACCCGCGGCGCCACAACTTGGATCGCGAACTTGGCCGTCGACGGCAAGGCTTACCTCGTGGCGTTCCCGGACGGCGCCGGGTTCAACCCGGGCTACCGCGTCGCGAAGAATCCTTCGTACCCCGGGATCACCGAGGACTACCGTAACACGCATCACGCGCTCGAGATGATCAAGCCGGACATCTGGCTGGCGCAGCACAACGAATATTACGACCTTGAAGGCAAGCGGAAGCGGGCGGAGACGGAGGGCGTTAAGGCCTGGATCGATCCGGACGGCTACCGCCGCTTCATCGCGGGCAAGAAGCGCGCGTTCGAGGATCAGGTCGACGAGGAGCTTGGCGTGCCCAAGGCAGCGGCGAAATGAGGCAGGCGACGACGACGTTTCTCGCCCGTATGGCGCTCGCTTTTGCTCCGGTGGTCTGCGCTCAGGCGGGGGCGCTCCCGCAGGCCAGCCAGCCACGCCAGTCTCGTTTTGGTTCGGACATCCGCTTGAGGAACTCGCGGCAATAACGCCGCGAATTTTCTGAGCCAAGACACCGGCGCCGCGTCAGCGGGCCGGGTCCGCCAGCACCTGCTGCAGCAATGCCATCAGCGCTTCGGGCGCGGTGACGTTGGGGCTGTGGCTGGCGTCGAGCTCGTAGAGGCGCCACCCGGCTTCGCTGCGCGCGCGCGCCGCGAACTGCCCGAACGGACCCTTGTCGGCGTAGCGCGTGCACTGGATGTAGGTGCGCGGCAGCGTCAGCTCCGCCTGCAGGCCGAGCGGCTGCTCGAAGCACTTGAGCGACTGCGGCACGCGGTGCGCGTTGATCCAGGCGAGGTCTTCCGGCGAGGTGTCCGGCGGCGACGGATTCGGCGACACCCGCCAGCCGTCGCCGGCCTTGACGCTGTCGCGCATGCGCTGGCGCTGCTCGGCCGGGACGAGGTCGGCCAGGGCCTGGCCGTCCTTCGGCACGAACGCGTCGAGATAGATCAGCCGCGCGATGCGCTCGCGCGCGCGGTCCGCGACGCCCGTGGCGACCATGCCGCCGTAGCTGTGGCCGATCAGCACGACGTCGCGCAGGTCCTCGCAGGTGAGCACGCCGAGCACGTCCTGGATGTGCGTCTCGAGATCGTTGGACGGGCTCGCCAAATGCGCGCGCTCGCCCAATCCCGTGTAGCTCGGCGTGAAGAACTGGTGGCCGGCCGCCGCCATCAGCGGACGCACTTTCTTCCAGGCCCACGCCGAGGACCATGCCCCGTGGGCCAGCACGATTGTCGCCAAGCTCTCCTCCCTGATCTGCGCTCCGGCGGCACGCTATCATATTGCGGCGCGTGCGGAGAACCGCATCGCTTGCATGCCCGCGCACTCACACCCTCGTGTCTTGGCAGAATCACGCGCGCCATGACAGCGTCCCCGCCGGCGCGTCCGCGCCTTCCCGCCCGACGATCGAGAAGGAATGGCCATGGGGAGCTTGGAAAGATTCACGCCGTACGTGCTCAGCATCCTGCGGATCGTGACCGCACTGATCTTCATCGCGCACGGCACGCAGAAACTGTTCGGATTTCCGGCGCTCCCGCCGAGCGGCAGCACGGTGGCGATCTTCTCGCTCTATGGCGCCGCCGCCCTGATGGAAGTGATCCTCGGCCCGCTGGTGCTTGTCGGCCTGTTCACGCGCCCGGCGGCGTTCCTGCTCTCCGGCGAGATGGCGGTGGCCTACTGGTATTCACACGCGCCGCGCAGCGTCTATCCGCTGCTCAACGGCGGCGACGCGGCGATCCTCTACTGCTTCGTGTTCCTGTTCATTGCCTTCGCGGGACCCGGCCCGCTGAGCCTCGACCGGCTGCTGCGCAAGGTGCGCTGAGCATTCCAGGCGAGGCGCGCCCCGCCTACTCCGCCGCGATCGCCGGCTCGGCGGTCGCGTCGTGCTCGAAGATCCAGTCGCGCGACAGCGGCGGCGGCGCCGGCACCTTGCGGTTGTTCTGGAACTGCTCGCGCGCCTGCAACTGCACGCGCCGGGCGCGCGGCACGCGCTCGCGTTCGTAGAACGCCAGCGCGGCTGATGGGTCGTCGCCGCGGCGCGCGAGGTTGCGCGCCAGCGCATAGGCGTCCTCGAGCGTGATCGATGCGCCCTGCGCCAGGGTCGGCATCATCGGATGCGCGGCATCGCCGAGCAGCGTCATGCGGCCCTTGGTCCACTGCGTGAGCGGATCTCGATCGTAGATGCCCCAGCGGTAGACCTCCTGGACCTTCTCGAACATGCCGAGCAGCGCCTCGTTCCAGCCGGCGAAGGACTCCAGCATCTTTTCCTTCGAGGACGGCACCGTCCAGGATTCCTCGGCCCAGTCCTGCGACACGCGTCCGATGAACAGGTTGTAGAGCTCGCCGCCGCGGATCGGATAGCAGATCACGTGTCCGGTCGGCCCGATCCAGCCGACGTACTCGCCGGGATCGACGTGCACCGACTTGCCGGGCCCGACCTGGGTCGGCACGCACGCGATCGGCACGATGCCGCGCCACGCCGTCTGCTCGGTGAAACGCGCGGGCGCCTCGCCGAACAGCGCGGCGCGCACCACCGAACGGATGCCGTCCGCCCCCACCACCACGTCGGCCTCGACCTCCTTGCCGTCGGCGAAGCGCGCGACCGCGCCGCGCGGGGTCGCGCCGACGCCGGTGCATTGGACGTCGAGCGTGATGGCGTGATCCGGCACGCCCTGCGCGAGCAGCCGGTGCAGGTCGGCGCGGTGCGCAGTGATATAGGGCGCGCCGTAGCGCTCCGTCGCGATCGCCTTGAGCGGCTCGCGGAAGCGCAGATGCGCATCGTCCCAGGCGAGCGAGACGATATTGGTCGGCTCGCATGCCAGCCCGCCGAGCGTATGCTCGAGCCCGAGCGCGCGCAGCACCTTCACACCGTTGGGCCCGATCTGCAGGCCGGCGCCGACCTCGCCGAGTTCGCTGCTGCGCTCGAACACGAGCACCTCACAGCCGAGCTTGCGCAGTGCGCCGGCGGCGGCGAGACCGCCGATGCCGGCCCCGATGATGGCGACGCGAAGGGATCGTGACACTGCGGCGGTTCCTCACGCTCGTATGATCTGCGTTGCCGCGCCGTGGTGCCCCTCATCGGGGAACGGCCGCCTCGCAGATGCGTTTTCATCCTGCATGGCGCCGGCCGCCTGGGCAGCCGTGTCCGGACCATGCGATTCACTCACGGCGTACGGCCCACATCGGAACACAGCACCTCCGCGAGGTGCGCCGCTGACCCGGCCGCACGCGTGCAATCTAATCCAGGAGTACGTCCCGATGAAACTTTCCGGCAAGAAGATCGCCATTCTCGCCACGCATGGATTTGAGCAGTCCGAGCTCGAGGTCCCGCTCCAGAAGCTGAAAGAGGCCGGCGCGACCGTGCATGTCGTGTCGCCTGAAAAGGGTGAGATCAGAGGCTGGGACAAGAAGGACTGGGGTCGGCCGGTGAAGGTCGATCGTTTGATCGAGGACGCCAAGGTCGATGACTACGACGCCGTGGTATTGCCCGGCGGCCAGATCAACCCCGACCTGCTGCGCGTCAATTCGGATGCGCTGGAGTTCATCCGCGGCTTCTTCGACCAGAAGAAGGTCGTCGCGGCGGTGTGCCACGCGCCCTGGCTGCTGGTCGAGACCGGCATCGCCAAGGGCCGCCGCATGACCTCGTACCACTCGATGAAGACCGACGTGATCAACGCCGGCGCGAAATGGGAGGACTCCGAGGTCGTGAACGACCAAGGCGTCATCACCTCGCGCAACCCGGGCGATCTCGCCGCATTCTCGGCCAAGATCATCGAGGAGGTCGCGGAGGGCCGCCACACCAAGCGCAGCGCCGCCGCCTAGCCGGCCGGGTCGGCGACCGCGCCCGAGGCTCCACCGGTCGCCGGGGACCTGACCAAATTTCAGGCCCGCTCGTGAATCAGGCACACGCACCGCCTCTGCATAGCTCGCGGCGGCGCGTGGGCCGACGATTCGCCTTGGCTGTGCAGACGACGCAGATCCGAGACCTCCGTGTCCGAAATTTTCGACCAATTTGACGCTTCCCCCCGGAACTTTGAGTCTGGCGGGCGGTTTTTCGCTGGAATTATCTTTCCAAGGCATGCGCCATTTGCATAACTGCGGCGCAGCAAAATCTATTTAATAAGACGTTTCAGTAGCTTATTTGATCTTCAACACAGCCGGTGCCGACGAAATTGTGCACTGCATCGTGCACAGGGATCCGCCTGGTCCCGACAGAGATGAGGATTGAACCATGTTGCTAGCCAATGTTGTGCGGATGCTCCGCTCCTGGCGTCGTTTCAACACCAGCCTGCGCGAGCTCAATCGTCTGGGCGACCGCGAACTGGCCGATATCGGCATCTCGCGGTCCGACATTCCCCGCATCGCCTGGGAAGACGCCCAGCGCTGAAATCCCCAGCGGTAGGTCGGCGTCCTCCCCGCCGACTGGTCGCAGAAGCGCCCGCCCTCGCGGCGGGCGCTTTCGTTTTACCGTGACACCACGCCAGGGCGACAAAGCCATCGCGACGCCTCGGGCGTTGACTTGCCGGGGGTTTTCGCGGACCACCGGCGCATGGCTGCTTCGCATCCCCTTTCTCCGATCCACATCGTCGGCGGCGGCCTCGCCGGCTCCGAGGCCGCCTGGCAGATCGCCGCCTCCGGCGTGCCTGTCGTGATCCATGAGATGCGGCCCGTGCGCGGCACGGACGCGCACAAGACCGACGGCCTTGCCGAGCTCGTGTGCTCGAACTCGTTCCGCTCCGACGACCGCGAGACCAACGCGGTCGGGCTGCTGCACGAGGAGATGCGCCGGCTCGGCTCGCTCATTCTGCGCACCGCCGACGCCAACCAGGTCCCCGCCGGCGGCGCCCTCGCCGTTGACCGCGACGGCTTCTCGGCCGCGATCACCGCCAGCCTCGCCGCCCATCCGCTGGTCGAGATCCGCCGCGAGGAGGTCGCCGCCTTGCCCCCGGCAGACTGGGACAGCGTGATCATTTCCACCGGACCGCTCACCTCCGCAGCCTTGGCGGCGGCCGTGCGCGAACTCACGGGCGAGAGCGAACTCGCCTTCTTCGACGCCATCGCGCCGATCATCCACCGCGACAGCATCGACATGAGCGCCGCCTGGTTCCAGTCGCGCTACGACAAGGAAGGGCCCGGCGGTACCGGCGCCGACTACATCAACTGCGCGCTCACCCGCGAGCAGTACGAGGCCTTCGTCGATGCCCTGCTTGCCGGCGACAAGACCGCATTCCACGAATGGGAAGCCTCGACGCCCTATTTCGACGGCTGCCTGCCGATCGAGGTGATGGCCGAGCGCGGACGCGAGACGCTGCGGCACGGGCCGATGAAGCCGTTCGGCCTCACCAATCCGCATGCGCCCGAGAACAAGCCCTATGCCGTCGTGCAGCTTCGCCAGGACAACAAGCTCGCCACGCTGTTCAACATGGTCGGCTTCCAGACCAAGCTCAAGCACGGCGAGCAGGTGCGCATCTTCCGCACCATCCCCGGCCTCGAGCGCGCCGAGTTCGCGCGCCTCGGCGGCATCCATCGCAATACGTTCCTCAACTCGCCCAAGCTGCTCGACGGTGCGCTGCGCCTCGCGCGCATGCCGCGCCTGCGCTTCGCGGGCCAGATCACGGGCTGCGAGGGCTATGTCGAATCCGCCGCCATCGGCCTGCTCGCCGGGCGCTTCGCGGCCGCCGAGCGGCTGGGGCATCGTCTCGCTCCGCCGCCGCCGACCACCGCGCTCGGCGCGCTGCTCGGCCACATCACCGGCGGCCACGTCGAGACGATCGACGCGGGACCGAAGTCGTTCCAGCCGATGAACATCAACTTCGGCCTGTTTCCGCCACTGGCGCGCGCGCCGACGCGCGGCCCGGAGGGCGAGCGCCTGCGTGGCACGGCCAAGACCCTCGCCAAGAAACGCGCGCTGACCGCGCGCGCCCTCAACGATCTCGACCGCTGGCTCGCCGGCGAGGTTGCCTCGGCCGCCGAATGAGCGCTCCCCTGCCGCCCGAGCTGGCGCAGCGCTGGCGCCCGTCCCTGGTGCTCAAGCGCGACGTGTTCTCCACGGTCGAACGCGGCCGTTTCGTCACGCCCGAGGGCGAGATCGATGCGGTGCTGCGCCGCACGGACGGCGTGCCCTGGTGGTCGCGGCTGCTGGCGCGACACCTGTTCAGGCGCGAGCGCCGCGCCCTCGCCGCCGCGGCGCCGCTCGCCATCGCGCCCCGGCTGCTCTACGCCGACGACACGTTCCTGGTGCGCAGCTTCATCGACGGCGTCGCGCTGCACATCGCGCGCCCCGCCGGCGACCTTGCCTATTTCCGCTCGGCGCGCGACGCGCTGCGCCGGCTGCATCGCCTCGGCGTCACGCACAACGATCTCGCCAAGGAGCAGAACTGGCTGCGCGGCGCCGACGGCAAGGCCTATGTCACCGATTTCCAGCTCGCCTTCGTGTTCCGCCGCCGCAGCAAGCTGTTCCGCCTCGCGGCCTACGAGGACCTGCGGCACGCCCTCAAGCACAAGCGCACCTACGCCCCCCAGGCGCTCACCGCCGCCGAGCGGCGCATCCTCGCGCGCAAGAGCCTGCCGACCCGCATCTGGATGGCGACGGGCAAGCGCGTCTATCGCGCGATCACGCGCGGCGTCTTCGGTTTCGTCGATCGCGAGGGCGGCGGGCCGCGCCTGGTGCACGACGCGCCGGTTATCGTCGCTGCGCTCAAGACCAGCGCGCAGGTCCGCGACGCCGCCGTGGTGGCCTATCCCGACCGCCGCTCCGGCACCGGCCTCTACGCCTTCGTCGAAACGCTCCAACCGGGGTGCGAGCGCGAATTGCTCGACGCCATCGCAAGCCGCAAGATCACCGCACCCGAGCGCCTGCAGATCGTGCCGGCGCTGCCGCGCAACGCAAGCGGCGGCGTGCGGCTGGAGATCCTGCAGCTCGTCGCCATGAACCAGGTCGATCTCATCGACCAGCTCGTCACCAGCGCGGCCGAGCGCGAGCTCGTCGCCGGCATCGTCGCCGGCCGCCAGAACCTGCGCGACCGCTTCAGCTTTTGAGCGGGCGTCACCCGCGCGGAAACCCCAGCCACGCCGCATGCAGCAGCGTGAGCTGACGCCGCCATTGCGGCGGCTGCGGATTGCCGAGCCGCAGCGGCACGAGCGCCGCCGGCAGGAATGCCGGCAAGGCGACGGCAGGCAACTCGTCCACCGTCGCGCGGAACTTCGCGTAATGCTGGCGCGCGGCGTCGCGGTGCGCCGGGTCGCGCGACCAGTCGTAGGCGAGGCCGGCGTCCTCGGCGGCGGCGTGCAGGACCTGCGCGTCGGCTCCGAGCAACCGCGCGGCGGCGAGGAAGATGTTGGGCTCGACCGAGGTGAGCGGCTCGCCGAACAGCTCCGCCCGCCGCAGCTCGATGGCGCCGACCAGCGGCTCGGGGTCGGTGCCCGTCTCGGCCAGGGCCGCGCCGAGCGCGGCGGCGACTGGGGTCGCCGCGGCTTCGTCCGGCCGTTCGCCCAGCAATGCCTCGCGCCACCACTGCAGCCGGATCGCCCCCGCCATCGGCTCGCGCACGGCGGCGCGCACGCGGCCGATCTCGATATTGAACGCATAGAGCGCGAACAGGCGGCGGCGGTCGGCAGCCGGCGCGAACATGCCCGCCAGGAAACGATCCTTGTCGTGCTCGCGCACCAGCGCCTCGCAATAGGCGAAGGCGGTCTCCAGGAAACGGTCCTGATCGCGCACCAGGGCCTCGCGATCGCTCTCGTCGTCGGCGGGCATCAGTCGACGGCGATCAGCAGCGCCGCCACCGGGCGGCGCTCGCCGACGAGGATGTTGTACGTGCGCACCGCCGCGCCGGTCGCCATGGTCTCGACCGCGATGCCGCTCTCCTGGAAGCGCCGCCGCAGCGGGTCCGGCAGGATGGCGCCGCGCGCACCCGCGCCGATCAGGCAGTGCGTGACCGCCCCCGCGCGCGCGAACACGGGCGTCAGCGTCGCTTCGTCGATGTCCTCGAAACGCGCGGCCGGGACCGCCCAGATGCCGTCCGGCAGGCAGAGCAGCGATCCGCGGTGCGACATCTCCGCGAACCGGAAGCCGCCGTTGCCGTAGGCGTCGATCGGGGCGGCGTAAGGAAGATGCGGGGCCGCGTCTGCCACGCCGCCGCTCAGCGACGGGTGGCGGCGGGGGCCGGCGTCGCGGCGGGCCGGCCCGGCTCGGGCTCCGTGGCCTCCGCGCGGTTGGTGCCGACGCCGAGGTAGATCAGGATCGGGGCCGCGATGAAGATCGACGTATAGGTGCCGACCAGCACCACGCCGAACATCATCGTGGCGGTGAAGCTGTGGATCGCGGGACCGCCGAACAGCAGCAGCGCGAGCAGCGAGAGCGTCACCGTGACGTGCGTGATGATCGAGCGTGAGAGCGTCGAATTGATCGAATAGTTCAAGAGCTCGGTCATCGGCAGCTTCTTGTAGCGCCGCAGCGTCTCGCGGATGCGGTCGTAGATGACCACGGTGTCGTTGAGCGAATAGCCGAGGATGGTCAGCAGCGCCGCGATGCTGGTGAGATCGAAGTCGATCTGCGCCAGCGACATGAATCCGATCGTGAGCACGAGGTCGTGGATGTTCGCGATCATGGCTCCGAGCGCGAACTGCCATTCGAACCGGAACCACAGGTAGATCAGGATGCCGCCGATGGCGAGGAACAGCCCGATCGTGCCCATCGACAGGAGCTCGCCCGAGACGCGCGGCCCGACCACCTCGACGCGGCGGTATTCGACCGCATCGCCCAGCGCCTGACGCACCTTCTGCACCGCCTGCTGCTGCGCCACCTCTCCGCCCGGCTGCTGGCCGATGCGGATGAGCACGTCGCTGGGCGCGCCGAACTGCTGGAGCTGCACGTCGCCGAGCTTGAGGCTCTCCAGCGTCGAACGCATGCCGGCGAGGTCGGCGGGGCCCGCCTTGCTCTGCACCTCCATCAGGGTCCCGCCCTTGAAGTCGATGCCGAAGTTCAGGCCGTGCGTGAAGTACAGCACGATCGCCGCGATCGAGAGCACCGCCGAGATCGGAAAGCTGATGCGGCGGAAGCGCGCGAAATCGAACTTGGTGTCGTCGGGTACGATGCGGAGCAGGCGCACGGTGCTATCCCCTCAGATCGGCACGACCTTGGGACGCTTCCAGCGCACCCAGGTGGCGACGATCAGGCGTGTCAGAGTGAAGGCGGTGAACAGGGTGGTCGCGATGCCGATGCCGAGCGTCACCGCGAACCCGCGCACCGGGCCGGTGCCGATGAAGAACAGCACGGCCGCCGCGATGAAGGTCGTGATGTTGGAGTCGAGGATGGTGGCGAGCGCGCGCGAGAAGCCCGCGTCGAGCGCCTGGATGGCCGAGCGGCCCGCCCGCACCTCCTCGCGAATGCGCTCGTAGATCAGCACGTTGGAATCGACCGCGATGCCGACCGTGAGCACGATGCCGGCGATGCCGGGCAAGGTGAGCGTGGCGTTGAGCAGCGACAGGATGCCGAAGATCATCGCGACGTTGACGGCGACCGCGATGTTCGCGAACAGCCCGAACAGGCCGTAGGTCACGAACATGAAGACGATCACCAGCGCCGAGCCGATGTAGGCGGCGAACTTGCCCTTCTGGATCGAGTCCTGGCCGAGGCCGGGGCCGACGGTGCGCTCCTCGATGATGGTCAGCGGCGCCGGCAGCGCGCCCGCGCGCAGCAGGATGGCGAGGTCGTTGGCGCTCTCGACGGTGAAGTTGCCGGAGATCTGGCCGGAGCCGCCGATGATCGGCTCGCGGATCACCGGCGCCGAGATCACCTCGTTGTCGAGCACGATCGCGAACGGGCGGCCGACGTTCTCCTGGGTGACCTGCGCGAACTTGCGCGCGCCCGCGGTATTGAAGCGGAAGGTGACGATCGGCTCGCCGCTGCGCTGGTCGAAACCGGGCTGCGCATCCGTGAGCTCCTCGCCCGAGACCAGAACCTGCTTCTGCACCAACACCGGAGTCTTGGGATCGGTCTTGCCCTCGTAGAGCACCTCGGAGTCGGGCGGCGGGCGCGTCGCCAGCGCGTCCTGGGCCGACATCGACATGTCGACCAGGCGGAAAGTCAGCTTGGCGGTCGTGCCGAGCAGTTGCTTGAGGCGCGAGGGATCCTGCAGGCCGGGCACCTGCACCAACACCCGGTCGACGCCTTGGCGCTGGATCAGCGGCTCGACCGTGCCGAGCTCGTTGACGCGCCGTTCGATGATCTGGATCGACTGGTCGACCGACTGGCGGATGCGCTCCAGCATCGCTGCTTCGGTCACCGTCAGCCGCACCGTGCGGTTGCCGGCGTCGGCGACGTCCACGGAGCGCTGGCCGGTGCCTCCCAGAAGCCCGCCGAGTGGCTGCGACAGCTCGCGCAGTTTTGTCAGCGCCTGATCGAAATCGGCGTCGTCACGGATGCGGACCTCGACGCTGCTGCCGCGGGCGGTCAGCCCGGTGTAGCCGATGCGCGCGTCGCGCAGCACGCGGCGCACGTCGTCGCGCAGCGCGTCGACCTTCTCCTTGCGCACGGCATTGGAGTCGACCTCCAGCAGGATGTGGGAGCCGCCCTGCAGGTCGAGCCCGAGCACCACGTGGCGCTGCGCCCACTTCGGCCAGCTCTCGACGGTCGTCTGGGAAATGAAGTTCGGCACCGCAAACAGGCAGACGAGCAGCGCCGCCGCCAGCGTCGCGATCGCCTTCCAACGCGAGAAATAGAGCATGGGCCTTGCGAGCTCCTATGGCGCGAACCGCGCCGCTGTGCGGTCAGCGACGGCGACAGCCGGGCGCCTGCCGCCCGGCCGACGAGCCGCCGCGACGTGCGGCGCTAGGACTTCGCCGCCGCGGCCTCGTCCTTCACCGGCTCGCCCTTGGCGCGCACGTCCGAGACCATGCTGCGCACCTGGCGCGTCCGGACACCCTCGGCGATCTCGATCTCGATCTGATCGTCGTCGATGACCTTGGTGACCTTGGCCACGATTCCGCCCGAGGTCACAACCGTGTCCCCGCGCCGGACGTTCTTGATCATCTCCTGGTGCTGCTTCGCGCGCTTCTGCTGCGGACGCAGGATCAGGAAATACATGATCACGAAAATACCGACGAACGGCAGCAGTGACATGATCATGTCGCTGCCTCCGGCACCGGCACCCTGGGCAAATGCGGGCGTAATGAACATCAACTTCCCCTGGCAGATGTAATCTTAGGAATCGTGGCAAACCAGCGACTTGGCACGCCTTTTTGCAGCCGCGCGGGACTATAGCCGCCGGGGGTGCGAATGCAACGCGCAAACCCGCACATGGTCGCACGATCCGGAGAGGCGCGGCCGGGTCCGGGCGACCGCGCCCCCCGTCTGGCTGCTCCAATGCTCCGCGGCTTCCACTGTACCGGATCATGCGCTAAGGGTGCGGCCCCGCTGAAATGACCGCCATGGCCAAAGCCCGAAAATCAACGTCCAAATCCGGATCAAGGTCCACATCGAGGTCCGTCCCCGCACCGGCACGGCGCGCGGCGACCAGGAGCCCCGCCGGTTCCGCGCCCGCCGACGCCGCCGTGCTCGCCCGCATCGCCGACGCGATCGAGCGCCTCGCGCCGAGCACCCCCGCGGCGCCGGACTTCACGGTCGCCGATGCCTTCGTCTGGCAGCCGGCCGGCCGCCGGCTCGTGCCGGTGCCCCGCGTCAACCGCATGGACATGTCGCTGCTCAAGGGCATCGACCGCATGCGCGACATCCTGATCGAGAACACGGAACGTTTCGCGCGCGGCCTGCCCGCCAACAACGCGCTGCTGTGGGGCGCGCGCGGGATGGGCAAGTCCTCGCTGGTGAAGGCCGCGCACGCCTCGATCAACGCCGCCCTCGGCAGGCAGGCCGGGCTGCTCAAGCTGGTCGAGATCCATCGCGAGGATATCGAGAGCCTTCCCGACCTGATGACGCTGGTGCGCGGGGTGCCCTACCGCTTCATCGTGTTCTGCGACGATCTTTCGTTCGACACCGAGGACACGTCCTACAAGTCGCTCAAGGCGGTGCTCGAAGGCGGCATCGAGGGGCGGCCCGAGAACGTCATCCTCTACGCCACCTCGAACCGCCGCCACCTCATGGCGCGCGACATGATCGACAACGAACGCTCGACCGCCATCAATCCCGGCGAGGCCGTCGAGGAGAAGGTCTCGCTGTCGGACCGCTTCGGGCTGTGGCTTGGCTTCCACCGCTGCAGCCAGGACGAGTTCCTCGCCATGGTCGAGGGCTATGTCAGCCATTTCCGCATCCCGGTCGATGCCGAGACGCTGCGCCGCGAGGCGCTCGAATGGGCGACCACGCGCGGATCGCGTTCGGGCCGCGTGGCGTGGCAATACATCCAGGATCTCGCCGGACGCCAGGGCGTCAGCCTCGCCGGCGGTTAGCGCGGCACGCGGTTAGCGCGGCGTCCGTTTCGCGCCAGGCGCGCCTAGGCGCCCGGCAGGAACTGCATCGGATCGACCGGCGTCGACCCCTTGCGGATCTCGAAGTGCAATTGCGGCGCCGACACGGTGCCGGTCGCACCCGAGCGCGCGATCACCTGGCCGCGGCGCACGGTATCGCCCTTCTTGACCATCAGTTCGCTCGCATGGGCATAGGCGGTGACGTAGCCGCTGCCGTGCCGCACCAGCACCAGGTTGCCGTAGCCTTTCAGCTCGTTGCCGGAATAGGCGACGACGCCATCCTCTGCCGCGCGGATCGCGGTGCCTTCCGGCACCGAAAGATTGATCCCGTCGTTCTGCTGGCCGTTGGTCATCGGCCCGAAGCCGGAAATCACGCGCCCGCGCACCGGCCACCGGAACTGGGGTGCCGCGGCATGCGTGCTGGCGGTCCGCTCGACATGGTCGGTCGCCGGCGTGAGCACGCGGGCGCTCGGCTGCGCGGGCGCCGCGCTCGCGACCTGCTGATGCGGCTGCGGGGCACGCTTCGCCGGGGTCGCGGCCACCGCGGCGGGCTTCGCCGGGGTCGATGCGGCGACGCCCGGAATGACGAGCCGGTCGCCGATCCGCAACGGCTGATCGTACTTGAGATGGTTGGCGGCCGCGATCTCGCGCGGGCTCTTCTTGTAGCGCCGCGACAGGCCGAGCAGCGTCTCGCCCGGCGCCACCACGTGCGTCATGGACGCCGCCGGCGCGGCTTTCGTGCGGGCGATCTTCGGCGCGGGCGAGGCCGGCTTGGTGGCCGGGGCGGCAATGCTTGGCACCGCGGTCACGCGGCGCGGAATGACGATCCGCTGCCCGGCCGTGAGGCGGGAATTGCGGCCGAGCCCGTTGGCCTGCATCAGCGCGGCCTCGGGCACGTTGTAGCGCAGCGACAGGGACTCGATGGTCTCGCCCTGAGCCACCGTCACGGGCGTCCCGCCGTTCCACGTGTATTGCGACTGCGTCGCGGGCTTGACCGTGCCCGTCACGTCGCCGTGGCGGATCGACGCCGGCGCCGCCTGCGCGGTGTGCAGGGGCCGCGATTCCACCTTCGAGACGGGCGCCGCCTGCGCACGGTTGATCGAGCCGGTCACCTCCGGCGACGAACCGCGGGAATTGAACGGATTTTCGGCGAACCGGGTCGTATCGGCACTGCAGGCTGCCAGTCCGGCCGCCAGCGCGACAAGGACGACGCCGCGCAGGCAAATCGCTTCGACCTTACGCATTGAACTGCTCACTCGCACGCACACCACAACACAGGGGTGTGAGTAAGCGGCGGTTCAGGTAAAAATTACTTTAAATGCGCAAGGTCCGCTTAAGCGTCGTAAAGAAAACCATAACGTTAAGGCTTGGCGAGCGGCTCGACCGTCGCCGCTCTGGACGTGCATCGCGCCGGATCTTGTCCGAAAGCCGTGCCCATCCTCGGACCAAGTCCGACGGCACCCTTGTCGGGATCATGCCTCCTTGAGCATGATCTTGTCCGAAAACCGGTATCCACTTTTCGGGGTCATGCCTCCTTGAGCATGATCTTGTCCGAAAACCGGTATCCACTTTTCGGGATCATGCCTCCTTGAGCATGATCTTGTCCGAAAACCGGTATCCACTTTTCGGGATCATGCTCTATAGCTCGCGCGCTTTCCCCGGCACGAGCGGGACGAAGCGCACCGGCAGCAATTCCTCGCGCGCGACCTCCTCCCCGCGGCGCGTCACCTTGACGATGTGCTGCGGGCCTCCGTCGGGCCCGAGCGGCAGCAGCATCACGCCCTCGTCGGCAAGTTGGTCGACCAGCGCCTGCGGAACTTCCGCCGCCGCTGCCGTGACCATGATGCGCTCGTAGGGCGCCTTATCCGGCGCGCCGAGCATGCCGTCGGCGACGAGCACCTCGATGTTGCCGTAGCCCAGGGTCTGGAAGCGCGTGCGCGCGGCCTGCGCCAGCGTGCGGTAGCGCTCGACCGTAACCACCTCGCGCGCGAGGCGCGAGAGCACCGCCGCCTGATAACCCGAGCCGGTGCCGATCTCGAGCACGCGGTGCTCCGGCTCGGGCGCGAGCTGCTCGGTCATGAACGCCACCACGTAGGGCTGGCTGATCGTCTGGCCGCAGGGGATCGGCAGCGCGTGGTCGGCGTAGGCCGCCGCCACGTGCTCTGGCGGCACGAAATACTCGCGCGGCACCTCGTCCATCGCGCGCAGCACGTCCGCGTCCATGATGCCGCTGCGTCGCAGGTTGAGCAGGAACTCCATCCGCTCGACGCTGTCGTCAGCGGGGCCCGCGCTCACGACAGCACTCCCGCGAGCTTGGTCATGAACGGCTCGTCCGTCATGTCGAGGCGCAGCGGCGTCACCGAGATGCGGTGGTCGGCGAGCGCCGCAAGGTCGGTGCCCCTGCCCGGCGGCGGCCGCTCGCGGCGGTCGTACGCGATCCAGAAGTAAGGATTGCCGCGCCCGTCGTGGCGCGCGTCGATGCGCAGCAGCTCGGGACCGCGATGGCCCTGCGCGGTGACGGCGACGCCCTTCACCTCGTCCGGCGCACAGTCGGGGAAATTCAGGTTGATGAGCACGTTCTGCGGGATTCCGGTGTCGAGCACCTTGCGGATGACGCCGGGCGCGTGCGTGATCGCCGTTTCCCAGAACGGCTTCTGGCGGCTCTGCGCCCCGAACGACAGCGACAGCGCGAACGAGGGAATGCCGAGGATCGTGCCCTCGATCGCGCCGGCGATGGTGCCGGAATAGGTCACGTCCTCCGCCACGTTGCGGCCGCGATTGACGCCGGACAGGATGAGGTCCGGCCCGTGCTCGAACAGGATGTGGCGCACGCCCATGACCACGCTGTCGGTCGGCGTGCCGCGCACCGCGAAGCGGCGTTCCTCAACCTGGCGCAGGCGCAGCGGGTCGTTGAGCGAGAGCGAGTGTGCGACGCCCGACTGGTCCGTCTCCGGCGCGACGATCCACACGTCGTCGGAGAGCTGGCGCGCGATCTCGGCGCAGACGTCGAGGCCTGGCGCGTGGATGCCGTCGTCGTTGGTGATCAGGATGCGCATGCTCGGTTACGCCCGCTCGATCACCTTCATGCCGCCCATGTAGCCCTGCAACACGTCGGGGACGGCGATCGCACCATTCTGCTGCTGATAGGTCTCCATCACCGCGATCATGGCGCGCCCGACCGCGACCCCCGAGCCGTTGAGCGTGTGCACGTGGCGCACGGCGCGGCCCTCCCTGGTGCGATAGCGCGCCTGCATGCGCCGCGCCTGGAACTCGCCGCACACGGAGCACGAGGAGATCTCGCGATAGGCGCCCTGCCCCGGCAGCCACACCTCGATGTCGTAGGTCTTCTGCGAGGCGAAGCCCATGTCGCCGGTGCACAGCGTCACCACGCGATAGTGCAGGTCGAGCCGGCGCAGGATCTCCTCGGCGCAGGCGAGCATGCGCTCGTGCTCGTCCTTGCTCTGCTCGGGCGTGGTGATCGAGACGAGCTCGACCTTGGTGAACTGGTGCTGGCGGATCATGCCGCGCGTGTCGCGGCCGGCCGCCCCCGCTTCCGCGCGAAAGCACGGGGTGCAGGCGGTCAGCCGCAGCGGCAGCTCGTCCTCGTCGAGGATCTGCTCGCGCACGAGGTTGGTGAGCGGCACCTCGGCGGTGGGGATGAGCCAGTGCCCGGTCGTCGTGCGGAACTGGTCCTCGGCGAACTTCGGAAGCTGCGCCGTGCCGAACATGACGTCGTCCTGCACCATCAGCGGCGGCGCGATCTCCGCATAGCCGTGCTCGCCGGTGTGTACGTCGAGCATGAACTGGGCGAGCGCGCGCTCGAGCCGCGCGAGACCACGCTTGAGCACGACGAACCGTGCGCCGGACAGCTTCGCCGCCGCCTCGAAGTCCATCATGCCGAGCGCCTCGCCGAGCTCGAAATGCTGCCTGGGCGCGAAGGCGTAGTCGCGCTTGGCGCCGAAGTGGTGATGCTCGACGTTGTCGTGCTCGTCCTCGCCGTCGGGCACCTCGTCGAGCGGCAGGTTGGGAATCTGCGCGAGCGCGTCGTCGAGTTCCTTCGAGACGGCCTTCTCTTCCGCCTCCATCGCGGGGATCTGGTCCTTGAGCGCACCGACCTCCGTCATCAGTGTCTGGGCGGTGGCCTCGTCCTTCTTCTTCTTGGCCTCGCCGATCTCCTTCGATGCTGCGTTGCGGCGCGCCTGCGCCGCCTCCAGCCGCTGGATGACGGCGCGCCGGCGCTCGTCGATGGCGATCAGCCGCGCCGACTCGCCCGCCAGACCGCGGCGCCCCAGGGCGCGGTCGAAGGCTTGCGGGTTGTCGCGGATCCAGCGGATATCGTGCATGGCAGGTTCTTTCGCTGATGCCCGGTCAGGGCAGCCAGTACGCCACAACGGTTTAGAGCATCATCCCGGAAAGTGGAAACCGGCTTTCGGGAAAGTTCATGCCCGAACAACAGGCTATGGCGGGATGACGATTCGGAAGAGATCGCCTCACGGGACACCCCACGTGCCTGATTCCAAGGCCGCTGGATACCCGAGGACGGCTCACTCGGCCGGCTTGGCCTCCGGCGGCGCCGCGGCCGCCTGGCTGGCGGCGGCCTTCTTCTCGACCATCCGCACGGCCCAGATCGAGCCCTCGTAGAGGATCAGCAGCGGGATCGCGAGCGAGAACTGGCTGATGATGTCGGGCGGCGTCAGGACCGCAGCGATGATGAAGCAGCCGACGATGAAGTAGCGGCGCTTATCCTTGAGCTGCTGCGACGTGATGATGCCGACGCGCCCGAGCAGCGTGAGGATCACCGGAAGCTGGAAGGCGACGCCGAAGGCGAAGATCAGGCTCATCAATAGCGAGAGATATTCGCCGACCTTCGGCAGGAGCTGGATCTCCGCCACCCCGTCGCCGCTCTGCTGCATGCCGAGCGAGAAGCGCACCAGCATGGGCATGACCAGGAAGTAGACCACCAGCGAGCCGAGCACGAAGAAGATCGGCGTGGCGACGAGATAGGGCAGGAACGCCTGCCGCTCGTTGCGGTAGAGGCCGGGCGCGACGAACATGTAGATCTGCGTCGCGATCACCGGAAAGGCCAGGAACGCCGCGCCGAACATGGCGAGCTTGAGCTGCGTGATGAAGTACTCGAGCAGCGCCGTGTAGATGAACTTCGAGTTCTCCGGGCCGGCAACCAGCACGAACGGCCACACCAGGATGTTGTAGATCTGCTTGGCGAAGAAGAAGCAGCCGATGAATGCGATCGCGAAGGCGATCAGCGCTTTGATCAGCCGCGAGCGCAGCTCGATCAGGTGATCCATGAGCGGCGCCTTGGTCGCGTCGATGTCTTGCTGGCTCATGCCGCACCTTTCGCGGGCGGCGCCGGCTCGGTTGCGGCCGCCGGCTCGGCAGAGGCCGCCTGTTCAGGCGGCGTGGGCTGCGGTGCAGCCGCAGGCTCCGGCGCGGCGGCGGACACCTCGTCCGTCGACGGTGCGGGCGCGGGGGACACGCCGCTGCCGCTGCCGTTGGCTCCGCCCGACCCGAGGCTCGCCTCGACGTCGCGCGCGATGTTGTAGGGATCGATGTCGGAGGTCAGCGAGCGGATGTTCTGGTTGAGATCGTCGGCGTGCTTCTTGAGGTCGGCCATCTCCGCCTCGCGCATCGCCTCCTGAAACTGGCTCTGGAACTCGGACGCCATGCGGCGGACCTTGCCCATCCAGTAGCCGACCGAGCGCAGCACGCCCGGCAGTTCCTTCGGGCCGATGACGATGAGCGCCACCACCCCGATGATGAGAAGCTCGCTCCACCCGATGTCGAACATTGCCGCTGCAACTCCGGAAGCAATCCGCCTGGCGCCGCCCCCTCGCCGGTGTCCTCGCGCCGCTGCGCGCCGGGTCGGTCAAAGACCTGCCGGCAGCGAGGGCATGCGTGTGACCTGCGCGGGCGTGCGATCCGGGCGGGCCGCCGCGGACCTAGACGTTGCTCCCCTCGACCTTCCGTTCGGTGGACTTCAGGCCGGCGTCGCTCGACTGGTGCTCGATCGTCTTGGGCTCGGTCTTGCCGGGCTCCGCCTTGGCGGTGTCCTCGTCCGACATGCCCTTCTTGAAGGCCTTGATGCCCTGGGCGACGTCCCCCATCAGCTCGGAGATCTTGCCGCGGCCGAACAGCAGGAGAACCACCGCGATGACGATGATCCAGTGCCAAATACTCAAGCCACCCATGGATTGTCCCTTTGTTTCAGCGCGCCCTTCGGCTCGAAGCTAACGCAAATTCCGTTCCAGCGCGACTGTTGTTCCGGCACGAGGTCGTTCCGGCGCGGTGATCCTGCGGCGCGATCGAGCGCACGACCAATTCCGGCGCACGTGCGCTTTTTAGCGGTTGTTAAGGAACCTAGGACCGGCCGGACGCAAAAACAAGGTTGTCCGGGCCTGTTCCCCGCCGCCGCGGCAAACCGGCACAAGCAGGGTTAATACCGCCCGCCCAGCCCCTTACCGCGTCCGCGCGCCCGCGCTGTCCCTCCCCGCGCGCCTTGGATGCAAGTTGTTAAGGCGCCTGCCCGAAAATTCCCCGCACGTTCCGGCGTGCAGGACGCGCGCCGGCCAGGGCATCGGGGGTTGGCATGGATCGATCGGCGGCGGCGTTGCGCAAATTGCTGGCCGAGATCGAGGACACGCTGCGGCCGGCCCCGACCCAGTTGCGAGCGCGGGTTTTCACCCGCATCACCGACCTCTTCATGCAGTACGCCGATGCGATCGACGGCGAGAAGTCCGCGCTGTTCGACGAGGTGTTCCTGCGCCAGACCGGCGGCGTCGACACCGACACGCTCGCCGCGACGAGCGCGCGCATCGCCCCGCTGCCGAGCGCCCCGCCCCGCCTCGTCGCCACGCTCGCCCGCCACGGCGTTCCCGAGGTGGCCGCGCCGGTGCTTGCGCAATCTCCCCTGCTGACCACCGCCGAGCTCGTGGCGATCGCCGGCATCTCGAGCCCGCGCCACCTGCTCGCCATCGCGCAGCGCGCGGTCGTCGAGGAGCCGCTGTCGCAGGTCCTGATCGAGCTCGGCGATCAGGCCGTCATCAACCAGCTCGCCACCAACCCGGGTGCGCGCTTCAACGTCGCCGATTTCGGCGCCCTGCTCGGCCGCGCCTCCGCCGACGATCGCGCGCGCGTCGTCACGCGCATGCCCGCGGCGGTGCTCCGCTTCGGCGGCCAGGTGGCCGGACGCTGCATCATGCTCGACATCTCGCCGGGCGGCGCCAAGCTTTCTTTCGATACGCCCGCCAGCGTGCCGGAACTGTTCACGCTCGAGTTCACCGCGGTCGAGCGCAAGCAGATCCAGTGCCGTGTGGTCTGGCGGCGCGGCAACATGCTCGGCCTGCGCTTCACCACCTCGGTGATCGCGCTGTGGGACCCGGAGGCGGCGCAGGCCGAAGCCGCGCCGGGCACGCGCGTCTCCGCCTGATCGCAACTCGGGACCAGGCGGCGAAGCTCACCTGCGGCGCTTGACGGGCCGCGCATTGCGGGCGCGCGCCGGCGGCCGCTGCATGCGCGCGAGCAGCGCCTGCAGGATTGGCAATTGCCCTTTGAGGATCTTGCGCTGCGCCTCGGCGGGCGCGAACCAGCCGGCGCGGTCGGCCTCGGGAAAGTCCTGCAGGCGGCCCGACTTCGGCGGCCATTCCAGGGCGAACGTGTTGCTCCTGAACGCGGCGAGGTCGAGATCGCCTTCGAGCGCGAAGGCCGTGACGATCTTGCCGCTCGGCTGGCGGAAGCTGCCGAGGTCGAGGCACTCGCCTTCGGGCTGCAGTCCGGTTTCTTCGAAGAACTCGCGCCGCGCCGCCGCCAGCGGATCTTCGCCGGCGGCATGGAGGCCCTTGGGGATCGACCAGGCCCCCTCGTCCTTGTTGCGCCAGAACGGGCCGCCGGGATGCACCAGCAACACCTCGATCGTGCCGCCGCGCCTGCGGTAGAGCAACACGCCCGCGCTTCGTTCCGGCATTCTCGTCGCACCCGTCTGGTGGACCGCGCCGGACATTCGGCGGCGCGGTTATTCCTCCTGCACCCTCGGGGCGAGCGCGAGATCGAGATCGCCCGGCTCGAGCGGGTCCTCGTCGTCGCGCAGCGCCGGATCGTCCGAGGGCGTCGGAATGTCGAACCCGGTCGGCAGGCTGCCTTCGATGAGCCCGGCGCCCTTGAGCTCGTCGAGCCCCGGCAGGTCGCCGAGATTCTCCAGCCCGAAGTGCGACAGGAACGCGTCGTTGGTGCCGTAGGTGAGCGGCCGGCCCGGCGCCTTGCGGCGGCCGCGCGGGCGGATCCAGCCCGTCTCGAGCAGAACGTCGATGGTGCCCTTGGCGGCGCTCACGCCGCGGATCTCCTCGATCTCGGCGCGCGTCACCGGCTGGTGATAGGCGATGATCGCCAGCGTCTCCATCGCGGCGCGCGACAGCTTCTTGGGCTGCACGGACTCATGCGTGAGCAGCCAGGCAAGATCGTTCGCCGTGCGGAACACCCACTTGTTGCCGACGTGCACGAGGTTCACGCCGCGCGAGGCGTATTCCGTCTGCAGATGGCGCAAGGCCGCGCGCACGTCGACGTCCGCGGGCAGGCGCTTGGCGAGCGCCTTCTCGTCCAGCGGCTCGCCGGCGGCGAACAGCAGGGCCTCCAGCAGGCGGAACTCTTCGGGGCGTGCATTCGCCTCTTGCTCGATTTGCTCGTCTTGTTCTTCCAACATCTCACGCTTCTCGGCCAAGCTTGCCATGGGCAGCTCTCCCGGCTTCCTGTTTTATTGTTGCGTCCCTTCGGGCACTTCGCCCGTCGGTGGCGCGGCGTCTTCGGCACGCTTGCGCAGGTAGATCGGCGCAAAGGGCTGGTGCTGATGCAGCTCGATCCCGCCTTCGCGCACGAGTTCGAGCGTCGCCGCAAGGCTCGACGCCAGCACGGTGGCGCGCATCGAGGGCTCGACGAGATACTCGATGAGGTACTCGTCGAGACGCGTCCAGTCCGCCGTCGCGCCCACCATGCGTTCCACCGCCGCCCTCGCCTCCGCCAGCGTCCAGACGTTGCGCTTGCGGAAACGTACGCGCGCGAGCGCGTGCTTCTGGCGCTCGCGGGCATAGGCGGTCAGCAGGTCGTAGAGCGTCGCCGACCATTCCGGCCGCTTGATCTCCTCGATCGGCTCCGGGAAGCCGCGATCGAACGTGTCGCGTCCGAGTTGCGGGCGCTCGAACAGCTTCTCGGCGGCGATGCGGATCGCCTCCAGCCGGCGCAGGCGCAGCGCCAGCGCTGCCGCCATGTCGGCCGCGCTCTGCCCTTCGGGTCCGGGCACCTCGGGCAGCAGCAGGCGCGACTTGAGATAGGCCAGCCACGCCGCCATCACGAGGTAGTCCGCCGCCAGCTCGAGGCGCATCCGGCGCGCCTCCTCGATGAAGGCGAGGTACTGGTTGGCGAGCGCGAGGATCGAGATCTTCGCGAGATCGACCTTCTGATCGCGCGCGAGCGAAAGCAGCAGGTCGAGCGGGCCCTCGAAGCCCTCCACGTCGACGATCAGCGCCGGCTCGTCGGCCGCGCGCTCGGTCGTCTCCTGCGCGAATGGAATGATTTCGGCAGTCATGCGCGCGCCACGCTTTCGCCCGCCGGCGTTGCGACGAGCCGCGCGAACTGCGCGCGCGCCGCCATCAGGTCGATGGGCTCGGGCTTGCGGCGCATGGCGAGTGCCGCCTGCGCACGCCGCGCCGCCTTGCCGGCGAGCACGGGCGCGTTGGCCGCGACCTGCTCCATCTCGTCGAGCTTGCCGTTGCAGTGGAGCACGACGTCGCAGCCGGCCGCGAGCGCCGCCGCGGTGCGGTCCGCGATCGTTCCCTCCAGCGCCTGCATCGATACGTCGTCGCTCATCAAAAGGCCGTCGAATCCGATGAATCCGCGAATCACGCCGTCGATCATAGAGCGCGAGGTGGTGGCAGGAAGGCGCGGATCACAGGCTGTGAACACAACATGCGCGGTCATCGCCAGAGGCAGGTGGGCGAGCGCACGAAAGGCGGCGAAATCGGTGGCTTCGAGCGTGGCGCGGTCGGTCGTTACCACCGGCAGCCGCAGATGACTGTCCGCGTTGGCGCGCCCATGGCCGGGAATGTGCTTCACCACCGGCAGCACGCCGCCGGCGAGCAGCCCCCGAGCCGCCGCGCCCGCGAGCGCCGCGACCTTGTCGGCGGTATGGCCGTAGGCGCGGTCGCCGATCACCGGGTCCGCTCCCTGCGCCGGCACGTCCGCCACCGGCAGGCAATCCACGTCGATCCCAAGCTCCTTAAGGTCGGACGCGATCAGCCGCGCCCCCAGGCGGGCGGCAGCGAGTCCGGCCTCGGGATCGGCGTCATAAATGGCTCCGAACAACGCTCCCGGCGGGTAGGCCGGCCAGTGCGGCGGACCCAGGCGCTGCACACGCCCGCCCTCCTGGTCGATCAGCACGGGGGCGTCGCGCCCGGCGACGTCGCGGCATTCCTGCACCAGCTCAGCGACTTGCGCCGGCGTCTGGACGTTGCGCTTGAACAGGATGAAGCCCCAGGGCTCCGCCGCGCGCACAAATGCCCGCTCCTGCTGCGTGAGCGCCGGACCGGCCAGTCCCGTGATGAAGGCGCGTGCTGCCATGCCCGCGCTTAGCTGGGCATCGCCTTGCGGGTCAAGCAGTTAGTTCTTCTGGACGAGGCAGGTCCCGCCCGCCGATTTGAGCTGCTCGCACAGGCTCGCGGCATCGTCGCGGCTCGCGAAGGGGCCGACCTGCGCACCGTAGAAGGTGCCCTTCCCGGCGATGTCCTTGCGCTTCACGATGAGCTGGCGATTGCCAAGCAGGCTGGGATACCGCGCCTGCGCGGTGCGGAACGCCGCCTCGGCGTCCTCCTCGCTCCGTTGGGCGGAGATCTGCACGACATACCCGCCGCCGGTGGCCGCATGCACGGCGGTTCGCGGAACGGCCGTGCGCGGGTCCGCCGACGCGCTGCGCACCGCGCCCTGGGGGGTCAGCGAGAGCGGACCGCCACCGGACGAACTGCGTGGCGCTGCGGCGGGAGGCTCGGCCGCGCTGCGCGAGGACGGCGGCGCGAGATCGGTCGCGGTGGCACGTGGCGCCGCGGCGGGCGGCGCCGACTGCACGGCCGGCGTCGCCGGTCCGCCCATGCCCTGGTCCGGCCGGATCGTGACGGTACGTACCTTACGCGGCTCGGTCTGCGGATTGGCGGACGCGCTCGCGGTGGTGCCCGGCGGACTGGGCCATGCCGTCGGCAACTGCCCTGCCGCGGCGGCGATCGAGGCCGGCGGCCCGCCGCTGGCGTTCGGCATCGGAACGTAGGCCGGGCGGGCGTTGGTCGGCTTCACGTCGACCGGCTGCTCTTCCCGCGGCACGATCTTCTCGGCCTGTCCGCCACCGCCGATGCGGTCGTAGATCTGCTTGGCGGCGCCGGCGTCGGCGCTCTGCTGCGGCACCACCTTGTTGGGCCCGCTGTCGGCCTTGATGAGCGGCGGCACCTCGGGGACCGTGTTGCCGAAGAAGGTGCGGTAGCCGTAGGCGCCGGCCGTGCTCAGCACCGCGAGGCCGACGACCGCGGCGACCGTGATCAGCCCGCTGCGGCGGCGCGGCGCCGGCTCCTCGTAGTCCTCGTACTGATACTGGGCCGCGGTGTAGGGGTCCTCAGGCAGGAGCTGTCCGTTGTCGCCGTAGTACGGCGCCGCCGGTTGCGCCTGGCCGTAGTCCGTCTGCGCATCGTAGGGCGGCTGCGCATACTCGGCGTACTGGTCGCCCGCCGGCTGCTGCTCGTAGCCATAGCGGTCGTCGTAGTGGTCGTGCGCGTCTTGCTGCTGCGCCTGCGGATCGTACTGCGCGTGCTGATCATACTGCGCGTGCTGGTCGTAGTGCGCGTCGCTGCGATAGTCCGCGCCGGCCGGCAACGGCTCCGAATAGCGCTCCGCTTCGACGCCATAGTGCGCCGCCTGCTCCGGCGGAGCCGACCAGCGGGCGTCGCGGCCATTGCCGCGCGAAGCGTGCGCGTCGTGCCCGTCGCCGAAGGGATCGGTCTGCCCGATGAGCCGGGCGAGCTCGGTGAGAGGATCGGTCTCGGGCGTCCGCCGGTCGGCGGGCTGATAATTGCGTGATGGATATCTGTGACGCAGGGTGCTGTTGTCAGCCATCCGGATGCCCACCAGTTACGCGGTCTGCCCCGGGGGATACCCCTCAACCGCTGTTCGCTTCTGTCCGGCTGTGCCCCATCTCGCCTGCGGTCACCGCATTTCATCCGGTGCGCTGACGCCAAGCAGTCCCAGCCCGACGGCGAGTACATCGACCACGCCCTGAACGATCGCCAAGCGGGCCGCGGTCATGATGGGATCATTCTGGATAATGAAGCGTAAATATGGCGCATTTGTCCCGCGCGTCCACTGGGCGTGGAATTCACTCGCCAGTTCATAGAGGTAGAAGGCGATCCGATGCGGCTCGTGCGCGAGCGCGGCGGCCTCGACCAGCCGCGGGAACTGCGCGATGCGGCGGATCAGCGCCAGTTCGCCCGCGTCCTCGAGCTTGTCGAGTTGCGCGGCCGCGAGCCACGCGCGGCGCGCCGCGGCGTCGGCCGGCAGGTCGGGCAGCACCTCGCGCGCATTGCGGAAGATCGACTGGCCGCGCGCGTGGCCGTACTGCACGTAGAACACCGGATTGTCGCGCGACTGCTCGATCACCTTGGCGAGATCGAAATCGAGCACCGCGTCGTTCTTGCGGTAGAGCATCATGAAACGCACGGCGTCGCGGCCGACCTCCGCGACGACGTCGCGCGAGAGCACGATCTCGCCCGCGCGCTTCGACATCTTCACCGGCTCGCCCGCGCGCAGCAGCTTCACGAGCTGGATCAGCTTGACGTCGAGCACGGCCTCGCCGTCGCTGACCGCCTTCACCGCCGCCTGCATGCGCTTGACGTAGCCGCCGTGGTCGGCGCCCCAGACGTCGATCATGTTGCGGAAGCCGCGGTCGAACTTGCTCTTGTGATAGGCGATGTCGGACGCGAAGTAGGTGTAGCTGCCGTCCGATTTCTTGAGCGGGCGGTCGATGTCGTCGCCGAAATCCGTGGAGCGGAACAGCGTCTGCTCGCGGTCCTCCCAGTCGTCCACCGGGGCGCCCTTGGGGGGCGGCAGGCGGCCTTCATAGATGTGGCCCTGCGCGCGCAGGTCCTCGATGGTCTGGGCCACGAGATCGACCGGCGCACCGCTCGCGACGGGACTCGCCTCCTCCACCATGGCCATGCCGGTGAACACCACCGGCTCGGGCGCGCCCTCGACGAGCGAACGCTCGGAGAAGAAGACGTCGTGCACGACGCGCAGCGCCGCGAGGTCGTTGCGGATCTCGGCCAGCATCATGTTGACCGCGCGCTCGCGCACGATCGGCAGCCATTCGGCCTCTGACATGTCCTTGAGCTGCGTGCCGTAGTCGCTGGCGAGCTCGGCACCGCACTCCTTCAGGTAGTCGCCGGGATAGAGGCCGTCCGGAATCGTGCCGATGTCCTCGCCGAGCGCCTCGCGGTAGCGCAGGTAGGCCGACCGCGCGAGCACGTCGACCTGCACGCCGGCGTCGTTGACGTAGTACTCGCGCGTGACGTCGTAGCCGGAGAATGCCAGCAGGTTGGCGAGCGCATCGCCGAACACGGCCCCGCGGCAATGACCGATGTGCATCGGGCCCGTGGGATTGGCCGACACGTACTCGACGTTGACCTTCTCGCCCGCCCCGATGTCGCTGCGGCCATAGTCGCGGGCCGCGGCGATCGCCGCGCGCAGCGCGCGCATCCAGGCCGCCGGCTCGAGCGACAGGTTGATGAAGCCCGGACCCGCGACGTCGACCTTCGCCACGAGCTCGTGGGCGCGCAACCGTTCGGCGATCACGTCGGCGAGTTCGCGCGGCTTGCGGCCTGCGTCCTTGGCCAGCACCATCGCGGCGTTGGTCGCCATGTCGCCATGCGCCGGATCGCGCGGCGGCTCCACGACGATACGGCCGAGATCGAGGCCCGCGGGCAGCGCTCCCGTGGCCGCAAGCTCGCCGATCACGGCGCGCACCTGCCCGAGCATCAGCGCAAATATATTGTCGTCGCCGGCGGCCATCTGGGGACCTTATCGATGTGAAAACGGACCGCGCGCGGCGATACCTTCAAGCGGCGCGACCTAACGTAATTCAGGAGTCGAGTCAAAAAGCCGCCCGTGCTCGATGAGGGCCAGCCGGTCGGTCATACCGGCGATGAAATCGCCGATCTGCCGGGCCCGCGCCGGCTGCTGGGAGGGGAGGTTCACACGCCATTCGAGCGGCAGCGCATCCGGATGCGCGAGATACTGGGCAAAGAGATCGCGCACGATGGATTCCGCGTCCGTCATAATGCGTGTGACCCGGGCGTGACGGTACATGCGGGGATTGAGGAAACCCTTAATGGCCCGGTCGGCCTCGGCCATGGCCGGCGAGAACCCGACCACGGGATGGCCGGCGGCGCGGATGGCGGCGACGTCGGGCGGCGCCAGCGCCTCGAGACGGCGCCGGCTTTCCGCGATCACGTCCTCGATCATGCGGGTGATCAGGCGCCGCATCAGCTCATGCCCGCGCCGCAGCGGGTCGAGGCCGGGATGCGCGCCGTCGATCTCGCGCAGGACGTCGCGGATGAACGCCACCTCCGCGAGGTCGTCGAGCACGAACAGGCCCGCCCGCAACCCGTCGTCGATGTCGTGCGCGTCATAAGCGATGTCGTCGGCGATCGCCGCCGCCTGCGCCTCGCCGCTGGCGTGGCTCCACAGCTCGAGGTCCTGCTTGCGGCAATAATCGACGATCTCGGCCGGCACGCTGGCCTTGCCGTGGCGCACGCGCGCGTTCCCTGCCCGGTCGGTCAGCGGCCCGTTGTGCTTGACCAGTCCCTCGAGCGTTTCCCACGTCAGGTTCAGCCCGTCGAAGGCGGCGTAGCGGCCTTCGAGCCGCGTGACCACCGCCAGCGTCTGGGCGTTGTGATCGAAGCCGCCATGCTCGGCGAGGCAACGGTCGAGCGCACGCTCGCCGGCGTGGCCGAAGGGCGGATGGCCGAGGTCGTGACCGAGCGCGGACGCCTCGGCAAGATCCTCGTCGAGCGCGAGCGCGCGCGCCAGCGAGCGTGCGATCTGCGTCACCTCGAGCGTGTGGGTGAGGCGCGTGCGGAAATGATCGCCCTCGTGATAGACGAACACCTGCGTCTTGTGCGCGAGCCGCCGGAACGCCGTCGAATGGATGATGCGGTCGCAGTCGCGGCGAAAATCGCTGCGCGTCGCGCTCGGCGGCTCGGCGACGAGCCGTCCGCGGCTGCGGGCGGGATCGGACGCGTAGGGCGCGCGTGCGCGCGCCGTCACTCGCATTTCTTGCCCAGGCAAATCTTCTCGAGCTCCGGGAACGGCTGGTAGGTGGCGAAGCTGCACTGCCCCGGCTCGGCTTTCAGCAACTGGTTGAGGTGGCCGCCGTAGTAGTAGCCGATGCGCTCGACGAGGCCGATGTAATCGTGATTGTAGTTGCGCGGATTGAAGCGCACGCAGCCGACGTAGCGCGGCACGCCCCCGACCGGCTGCAGCACGGGCTCGGAGATCGCGGCCTCGCGGATGTTGGTGGGATCGTCGAGCAGCTTCATCACCGTCTCGATGACCTCCTTCTTGTAGTCGGCGGGAAAGAGATTGGGATCGATCTCTTCTGCCTTCTGGTCGAGACAGCCGGCAAGGCTCAGGCCGGCGGCGATCAGCAAGGCGGTTGTGCGTGTACGCATGGCGACAGCCGTCATATCCAGGGGAGGCCGAACCGTAGGTGCAAGCGTTCGGAGCATCAAGAGCGGGGCGCGGCAAGGCCCGAGGCGTGTTGACGCCCCCGCGCGGCGGAATTGACCCGCCCCGGCCCAGTACCTAACTATAGGGCGGTTGTGAACTCCAATCGACGCAACGATGGCGACGGTGACGGCATGACGGAATCGGTGAGCATAGGCTCGGTGACCCTGAGCGAGCGCGCGGCCAAGCGGATCGGCGACATCCTCAAGAAGGAACCCGCCGGCTCGATGCTGCGCGTTTCGGTCGAGGGCGGCGGCTGCTCGGGCTTCCAGTACAAGTTCGATTTCGAGCGCACCAAGGGCGAGGACGACCTCGTGCTCGAGCGCAACGGCGCGGTGGTGCTGATCGACGCCATCTCGCAGCAGTACATGGCCGGCGCCGAGATCGACTATGTCGACGACCTGATCGGCGCCTCGTTCAAGATCAACAACCCGGTGGCCTCCGCGTCCTGCGGCTGCGGCACCAGCTTCTCGATCTGATCCGAACCTCCCGACGCGCAGGCGCGGCGGCGATGCGGCGCGGCTGCTTGCGCGCGCCCTACTCCGCCGCCACGGCCGGACGCGCCGGCGCCTCCGCGACCTCCTCGAGCTGCGGCTCGAGGCGGCGCTTGAGCTTGCGGTCGATGCGGTCGAGGTAGAGATAGACCACCGGCGTGATGTAGAGCGTGAGGAGCTGCGACACCATCAGGCCGCCGACCACCGCGACCCCGAGCGGCTGGCGCAGTTCGGCGCCCGCGCCCGTGCCGAGCGCGATCGGCAGCGCGCCGAAGATCGCCGCGAAGGTGGTCATCATGATCGGACGGAAGCGCAGCAGACAGGCCTCGCGGATCGCGGCCTCAGCGCCCAGCCCGACCCGGCGGCGCTCGATCGCGAAGTCGATGATCATGATCGCGTTCTTCTTGACGATGCCCACCAGCATCACGATGCCGATCATCGCGATCACCGACAGGTCCATCTTGAACGCCATCAGCACCAGCAGCGCGCCGATGCCGGCCGACGGCAGGCCCGAGATGATGGTGATCGGGTGGATGAAGCTCTCGTAGAGGATGCCGAGCACCACGTAGGCCGCGAACACCGCCGCCAGCACCAGGATGCCCTGCCCCTTGAGCGAGTCCTGGAACACCGCCGCCGAGCCCTGGAAGCTCGTCGCGATGGAAGCCGGCAGGTTGGCCTCGCGCTCGATCGCGTGGATCGCGTCCACCGCGCCGCCGAGCGAAAAGCCCGGCGCGAGGTTGAACGAGATCGTCACCGCCGGTTGCTGGCCCTGGTGGTTGACCTGCAGCGGTCCGACCGACGGCACCACGCGCGCGACCGCCGAGAGCGGGATCGTCGGCCCGCTCAGCACGCCGACGCCGGTGACGCCGCCGCCGCGCGTCGTCTGCTGGCCGGCGTTGGTCTTGAGGAAGATCTTGTCGAGCGCCTTGGGGTCCTGCTGGACCTCGGGCAGCGCCTCGAGGATGACCTGGTAGTCGTTGGCCGGCGTGTAGATCGTCGAGACCTGGCGATTGCCGAACGCGTTGAACAGCTCCTGGCGCACCTGCTCGATCGAGATGCCGTAGACCGCGGCCTTCTCGCGGTCGATGTCGATCGTCACCTGCGGATTCTTGACGTAGAGGTCGGTGGTCACGTCGCGCAGCCCGTCCACCTGCGCGATGCGCTCGCGCAGGATCGGCGCGAGGCGGTACAGGGCGTCGGTGTCGCTCGATTGCAGCGTGTACTGGAACTCGCTCTTGGAGATGCGGCCGGTGATGTTGATGTTCTGCACCGCCTGGAAGTAGCTGATCGTGCCGACCACCGAGTTGGCGTTGCGGCGCAGGCGCTGGATGACCTGGACCACCGTGTCCTTGCGCTCCTCGCCCTTCGGCTTGAGCGCGATGAACATGCGGCCGTAGTTGGCGGTCGGATTGGGACCGCCCACGCCCACGGTCGAATGCACGTACTCGACCGCCGGATCCTTGCGCACGATGTCCACGATCTGGCGCTGGCGCTCGAACATCGCCTTGAACGAGATGTCCGCCGGACCCTCGACGGTGGCGGCGATGAAGCCGGTGTCCTCCACCGGGAAGAAGCCCTTGGGGATGTAGACGTAGAGCGCGAAGGTGCCGATCAGGGTCCCGAATGTCGCGGCCAGCGCGACCGACTTGTACTTGAGCACCTTGTCGAGCGACCACTCGTAGGCGCGCAGCCAGGCGGCGAACATCGCCTCGAAGCCGTGCAGCACGATGTTCTGCCTGCGGTGCTCCTGATGGGCGCGCAGGACGCGCGCGCACAGCATCGGAGTGAGCGTCAGCGAGACGAAGCCCGACAGCACGATGGCGACCGCGATCGTCACCGCGAACTCGCGGAACACGCGCCCGACCATGCCGCCCATCAGCAGCACCGGGATGAACACGGCGATCAGCGAAAGCGTGATCGAGATGATCGTGAAGCCGATCTCGCGCGCCCCCTTGAGCGCCGCCTCGAACGGCCGCATGCCGCCCTCGATATGACGCACGATGTTCTCGAGCATCACGATCGCGTCGTCGACGACGAAGCCCACCGACAGGGTGAGCGCCAGCAGGGTCATGTTGTTGACCGAGAACCCGAAGGCGTACATCGCCGCGCAGGTGCCGATCACCGACACCGGCACCGCGAGCGCGGGAATGATCGTGGCCGAGACCGAGCGCAGGAACAGGAAGATGACGGCGATCACCAGCCCGAAGGCGATGATCAGCGTCTCCTGCACGTCGTAGACGGAGGCCCGGATCGACCTCGACCGGTCGTTGAGCACCTCCATGCGGATCGAGGCCGGCACCAGCTCGCGGTAGGTCGGCAGGCGCGCGCGCACGGCATCGACCACCGCCACGGTGTTGGCGTCGGGCTGGCGCTGGATGGCGAGCACGATCGCGCGCTCGTTGTTGAAGGTGCTGGCGATCTTGTCGTTCTCGACGCTGTCGATGACGCGCGCGATCTCGTCGAGCTTGACCGGCGTGCCGTTGCGGTAGGCGACGACGACCTTCTTGTAGTCCTCGGCGTTCTTCATCGCGCTGGTGGCGGTCAGCGTGATGTTCTGGCGCGCGCCGGCGAGCGTGCCGACCGGCGCGGAGGAGTTGGTCTTGGCGATGACGTTGCGCACGTCGTCGAGGGAGATGTTGCGCGCCGCCGCCGCGACCGGGTCGACCTGCACCCGCACCGCGAACTTCTGGCTGCCGTAGACCAGCACCTGGGCGACGCCGGGAAGCTGCGAGATCTGCTGCGCGAGCATGAGCTGCGCATACTCGTCAATGGTCGAGAGCGGCAGCGTCGGCGAGATCAGGCTGATGAACATGATCGGGAAGTCGCCCGGGTTCACCTTGCGGAAGAACGGCGGGGTGGTCATCTCGATCGGCAGGCGCCGCTGCGCCACGGTCAGCGCGGTCTGCACGTCGAGCGCGGCGCCGTCGATGTCGCGGCTCAGGTCGAACTGGATGGTGATGCGCGTCGTGCCGAGCGCCGAGCTCGATGTGAGCGAGGTGATGCCGGCGATGGTGGAGAGCTGACGCTCGATCGGCCCAGCGACCGAGGCGGCCATGGTCTCGGGGCTCGCGCCCGGGAGCGAAGCCTGGATCTCGATGGTCGGGAAGTCGACCGCCGGAAGCGCGGCGACCGACAGCAACCGGTAGCCGAAGATGCCGAGCACGATGAGCGCCGCCGTCACCAGCGTCGTCATCACCGGACGGCGGATGCAGGCCTCGGAGAGGTTCATCGTTACGACCCCGCCTGCGGGCCGCGCACGGCGACGCGGGCGCCGTCGGTCAGCAGCAGGAAACCGTCCGTCACGACGGTCTCGCCGACCTCGACGCCCGATTCCAACACCGACTCCTGGCCGACGACGCGCGCGACCTTCACCGGCCGCACGCTCGCCTTGCCGTCCTTGACCACGAACACGAACGTGCCGGTCTGGCTGACCTGCACGGCGGCGGACGGCACGGTCACCGCATCGTCCTCGCGCAGCGTCACCTGCACCGTCACCAGCGTGCCGGGCCACAGCAGCTCATCGCTGTTGGGCATGCTGGCGCGCACGGCCACCATGCCGGTGCCGGAATCGACGGTGTTCTCGATCATCGCGACGACGCCGCTCGCGGCCCGCTCCTCGCCCGGCACGATCGCCTGGATGGTCGCGGTCTCCGCGGCCAGCGCCTTGCGGATGTCGGGGAGCACGGCCTGCGGCACCGAGAAGGTCACGTAGATCGGCGCGGTCTGGATGATGGTCGCGATCGGCTGGAGGTCGGCGGACCGCACGAAGTTGCCGACCTTGACGGTGGCCGCGCTGATGCGGCCCGAGATCGGCGCACGGATCGTCGCGTAGCTGAGCTGGACCCGCAGGTTGCGCAGTTGCGCCTCGTTGGCCGCCTTCGCGGCCGTGTACATCGCGGCCTGGGTCTTGGCGTTCTCGAGGCTGGTGATCGGTGTCGCGTTCTTCGCCACGAGCTCGGTGTAGCGGCGCACGTCGCGCTCGGCGCCTTCGAGCTGGGCCTGGTCGCGCGCGACCATGCCCTGCGCGGCCTGGATCTGCGCTTCGAGTGCGCGGCTGTCGAGCGTGATGAGGACGTCGCCCTCGTTCACCCTCGCGCCGTCGGCGAAGTGGACCGAGACGATCTCGCTGTCGAGGCGCGACTTGATCGCGACGCTGGCCATCGGCGTGACCGTGCCGAGCGCCTCGACGACCACGGGCGTCTTCTTGCGCACGGCCGCCGTCACCGTCACCGGAACGGCGCGCGCGCCCTGCGCGGCGACCGGGACGCCATTCACGTGAGGCGCGGAGAACCACCGCACACCCGCGTAGGCGGCCGCGAGCACCACGCCCGCAGCGACCGCTATTCCAAGGTACCTCTTGATCATTCAGGCTTATCCGCCGGCTTTCCGCAGTCGGCGCGGCGCCCGCTCGTGTGTCTCCCCCAAAGCGCCGCAAACGGGGGCAGCGCCGGTCCGTGCCGGCCTGTCGTCGCCCCAAACAGCAGGTTTTTCTACCATATAGCGCCCTGTGATGCCACGGCCCCCGGCGGCGATTGCGGATGCATCGCGGTGAACTCTCGGTGACCGCGCGAGTCCCAGCCCTGCCACGAACCGGTTTCCACGCCGCCGGATCATGCGCTAGGGATGCCGGACAGCCCACGATCCGGGCCGGCCGGCATCAGGTCAAATTAATCTTGGTCCATCAATCCTCGTCCACACGGTAACGGGCATGCGAATCGCCACCTGGAACGTCAATTCCATCAACCAGCGCACCGAAAACCTGGTGGCCTGGCTGACCGCCCAGCAGCCGGACATCGTCTGCCTGCAGGAGACCAAGTGCCAGGACGAGTCCTTTCCGCGCCAGCGGTTCGAGGACCTCGGCTACAACGTCGCCGTCCACGGTCAGAAGACCTTCAACGGCGTCGCGATCTTCTCCAAGCTTCCGCTCGACGAGGTGACCCCGGGCCTGCCGGGAGACCCGGACGACGACCATGCCCGCTTCATCGAGGCGGTGGTCTCGACGCCCGCCGGGGCGCTGCGCGTCGCCTCGATCTACCTGCCCAACGGCAACCCCATCCACACCGAGAAATACAGCTACAAGGCCAAGTGGATGGAGCGGCTGTTTCACTACGCGAGTGAACGCCTCAAGCTGGAGGAGCCGCTGGTCCTTGCGGGCGACTACAACGTCATCCCCACGGCCGACGACGCGCGTAACCCGAAGGCCTGGGTCAACGACGCGCTGTTCCAGCCGGAGACGCGCGCCCGCTTCCGCACCCTCCTCAATCTCGGCTTCACCGACGCGGTGCGGGCCGTGAGCGAGGACGCCGGGCTCTACACCTTCTGGGATTACCAGGCCGGCGCCTGGCAGAAGAACAACGGTATCCGCATCGACCACCTGCTGCTCTCGCCGCAGGCCGCCGACCGGCTCAGCGCGGCGGGGATCGACAAGTACGTGCGCGCCTGGGAGCGGCCGTCGGACCACGTGCCGGTGTGGGTCGATCTCGACCTGGAGGCAGCGGCGCAGGCCGCCTGACGGCGCGCAGCGCCGCCCAATCAAGAGTTTAGCCTGCGATATTGATCGCGCACTCGAACGCGCAGCCGGCGCGCGCCTGTGCGCAGAACCGGGTTAGCGCCGTCCGTTGAGACGCTGCTCGATGTACATCAGCGCCATTTGGCGTTCGTCGTCGGTGGCCTGCTTGAACGCCTCGTCGTGCGACTGGCGGATCCAGGCCTCCTTGGCCGCGGCGGCATCGCTCGCGAGCGTCAGCCACATCAGCCCGCGCGCGGCTTCGCGCGGCACGAGGTCGCCCTTGAACAGCAGCGCGCCGAGCAGCGCCTGCGCCTGGTACTGGCCCTTGTTGGCGGCGAGCGCCAGCCAGCGCGCCGCCAACCTCGCCTCCTTGCGCGTGACCTTGCCGTCCAGCAGCATGCGCGCGAGATTGTATTGGGCGTCGGCGTCGCCGAAGTAGGACGCGGCGTACTGGAACATGTCGCGCGCCTTGTCGGCGCTGGCGGCGATCGGCGAATCCGGAATTCCGTCGAGATAGTAGAGCCCGAGCGCCACGAAGGCGTTGGCGACGAAGCGCGCCTGCTGCGTGCGCGGATTGTCGTCGGCATGGTCCTCGACGATGTCGCGGAAGAGTTGGAACGCGCGATAGTCGTTGCGCGGCACGTCCTGGCCCTCGGCGTACATGCGCGCGAGCTTCCAGCGCGCGATGGTGTGGCCGTTGGCGGCGGCATATTCGAGCGCCGCGAGCGCGCCCTTCACGTCGCCGGCGGCGAGCGCCTGCGCGCCGGCGCGGAAGGCGTCATTGGCGCCCGGCTTGCGCGCGATATCGAAGGTCTTGGAATCGAAGGTCCGGGACTCAAGCCCCTTGTTCGGGGGAACGGCGCGCGTCTGCGCAGGCCCGGGAACCAGCAGCGTCGGACCGGGCGAGGCCAGTGCCGGCGTCGCCATCGGCTGCGGCGGCGCCGTAACGGCGCCGCGCGTCACGACGTCCATGCTCACCGCCGGAGCGACGCTGCCGTTCGACGCCGACCCGTCGAACGCGGGCGCCGGGGCGATGAAGCCCAGCGTCACCACGAATATCGGGGCAACGAGATCAGATGTCCGCATAACACGACGTTTCCACTGACCCGCCAGGGTGCGTGACGGCGCCGTTGCGCGCGTCCCCGACCTGCTGTGCGTATTTCCAGAGGTAACCGGATTTGAATTCGTGCTCGCGCGGCTTCCACGCCTTCTTGCGCGCCTCGAACTCGGCGGCGGACACGTTGGTCTCCAGGATGCCGTTCACGGCGTCGATGGTGATGATGTCGCCGTCCTTGAGAAGACCGATCGGTCCGCCCACGGCCGCCTCCGGCCCGACATGGCCGATGCAGAAGCCGCGCGTGGCGCCGGAGAAGCGTCCATCGGTGATGAGCGCGACCTTGCCGCCCATCCCCTGCCCGTAGAGCGCCGCGGTGGTCGCGAGCATCTCGCGCATGCCCGGACCGCCTTTCGGGCCTTCGTAGCGGATGACGAGCACGTCGCCTTCCTTGTACTTGCGGTTCTTCACGGCGTCGAAGCAGGCTTCCTCGCCGTCGAAGCAGCGCGCCGGTCCGCTGAACTTGAGCACGTCCATGCCGGCGACCTTCACGATCGCGCCGTCGGGCGCGATGTTGCCCTTGAGGCCGACCACGCCGCCCGTCGCGAGCAGCGGCTTGTCCGCCGGACGCACCACGTCCTGCTGGTCGTTCCACTTCACCGACTTCAAGTTCTCCGCGATCGTGCGGCCGGTGACCGTCATGCAGTCGCCGTGCAGATAGCCGTGATCGAGAAGGGTTTTCATGAGAAGCGGTATGCCACCGACTTCGAACATATCTTTGGCGACATAGCGGCCGCCCGGTTTCAAATCTGCGATATATGGCGTCCGCTCGAACACCTTTGCGACATCAAAAAGGTCGAATTCGACGCCGCACTCGTGGGCGATCGCCGGCAGGTGCAGCGCCGCGTTGGTGGAGCCGCCCGACGCCGACACCACCGCGGCCGCGTTCTCCAGCGCCTTTCGCGTCACGATGTCGCGCGGGCGCAGGCCGAGCTTGATCAACTCCATGATCTGCTCGCCGGCGGTCATGCAGAAGCGGTCGCGGATCTCGTAGGGCGCCGGCGCGCCGGCCGAGTACGGCAGCGCGAGCCCGATCGCCTCCGACACCGTCGCCATGGTGTTGGCGGTGAACTGCGCGCCGCAGGCCCCGGCCGAGGGACAGGCGCTCTGCTCGAGCAGTTCGAGGTCCTCGTCCGACATCTCGCCGACGGAGTATTTTCCCACCGCCTCGAACACATCCTGCACGGTGACGGGCCGGCCCTTGAAGGTGCCCGGCAGGATCGAGCCGCCGTAGATGAAGATCGACGGCACGTTCAGGCGGCACATCGCCATCATCATGCCCGGCAGCGACTTGTCGCAACCCGCCAGTCCCACCAGCGCGTCGTAGGCATGGCCGCGCATGGTGAGTTCGACGGAATCCGCGATCACCTCGCGCGAGGGCAGCGAGGACTTCATGCCCTGGTGACCCATGGCGAGGCCGTCGGTCACGGTGATGGTGCAGAACTCGCGCGGCGTGCCGCCGGCGTGCGCGACGCCCTTCTTCACCGCCTGCGCCTGGCGCATGAGCGCGATGTTGCAGGGAGCCGCCTCGTTCCAGCACGAGGCCACGCCCACGAAGGGCTGGTGGATCTGCTCGCTGGTCAGACCCATCGCGTAATAGTACGAGCGGTGCGGAGCACGCTCCGGGCCCTCCGTCACGTGACGGCTGGGCAATTTGTTCTTGAGCGAAGTTTTCGCGTCCATGTCCGTTGTGGCCCCCCGGCCCCACAATCCGACGGCCGGAGTTGCAGTTCCCGGGCGGCAGACGAGGACATCGAAATCACGGAGTGTTATGGCGGAAAAGCGGCGTCTGACTTTCTAAGTCACGAAATCGTAAAAACCTGCGCACCTGTTGCTGCAATGACACAGCCGGTGTGGCAATCCTTAACCATGGCGGCCCGCGCGCACCCGCCCACACGCCCACAATGCCTCGCACTTTAAGAAAATCGTTCTTCGCGCGCAGCGTCCATGCGGTCGCGCCTGACCTGATCGGCGCCACGCTGCTCGTCGGCGGCGTCGGCGGCACCATCGTCGAGGTCGAGGCCTATCACCACACCGATCCGGCGGCGCACAGCTATCGCGGCCCGACGCCGCGCAATGCCGTGATGTTCGGCCCGCCCGGCTTCGCCTACGTCTATCGTTCCTACGGCATCCATTGGTGCCTGAATTTCGTCTGCGAGCCGGCCGGCAGCGCGAGCGCCGTGCTGCTCCGCGCGCTCGCGCCGACGGACGGGCTCGATCGCATGCGCCGCCGGCGCGGCCTGCGCGACGAGCGCGCCCTCTGCTCGGGCCCGGGCAAGCTCACCGAGGCGCTCGGCGTGACCGGAGCCCACAACGGCCTGCCGCTCGATCATCCCCCGTTCGTCCTGCTCGCGCGCAAAGGAACCGCGGACGTCGTCGCGGGGCCGCGCATCGGGATCACCAAGGCGGTCGACCTGCCCTGGCGCTACGGGTTGAAAGGCTCGCCGTTCCTGAGCAGGCCGATGACGGCCGCCTGACGAACCGAGGCGGTCACCGCGCGTTCACCGGCATCCCCCGAATGCGGAGAGCGCCATGGCGAGCAAGAACCCACACCATCATACCCAGAAGATGCGGCAGCGCCTGCGCGAACTGAAAGACCATCTGCGCGAGGACATCGCGGCCGTCGACGAACCGCAGCTCAAGGCAATGTTTGAGACCGCCGCCGAAGTCCTTGGCGGATTGGAAAAAGCCTTCGGCGACTACGAGCAGAAGAACGAACCGGCCTGGCGCCCGTCCGCCTGACCTCCTCAGCTCCCGGCGCGGAACGCCGGATCGAAGCCGAGCTCGCGCCGCGCCTTCGCGATCGAAACCTCGCCGTCGTCCTCGGCGATGTTGTAGATGCCCGCTCCGCCGCGCGTGAGGGCCAGCAGCGCGGCCTGCGCCGCCGCGTCCACGTGCAGGAAGCCGCGGCCGGTCGGCTTCTCGGCCCAGGTGCCCGGTCCGTACAGCCGTCCGTAGCGCAGCACGATCCCCTCGAGCCCGGGCGTTCCCGTCACCGCGCTCTCCAGCGCATGAACGCCGCGCGCGGAAATGGTGTCGGGCGGCACCAGCGGATCCTCCTCGACGTGCGGCTCGCGCCCCGGCGCGTAGATGAAGGAGATGCTCTGCGCGATCATGCGCCGCGCGCCCGCCGCCTTGGCCGCGGCGATGAGGTTTTCCGTACCCTCGATGCGGATGCGGGCATTGGCCGCGAGCGAGGCCGCGATGGCGTCTGCGTTCGAGCTGTCCGGCAGGTCGGTGAGTTGGTGGATCACCACCTCCGGGCGCGTGGCGACGACCGCCGCCTTGAGCGCCTCGCCGTCGAACACGTCGACCACCGCCGCCTTGGCGCCGGCCTGCACGAGCGCGTCGGCCTTGGCGGCCGAGCGCGTCGTGCCCGTCACCTCGTGGCCGGCGGCGGCCAGCAGGCGCACGAGCGGACGCCCGATCACGCCGGTCGCACCGGCCAGAAAGATGCGCATGCCTCTTTGTCCCGTTGTCCATGGATCGACTTGCTGCCGATCCTCTTCAATTTGCACCGTTGCGCGCAAGGAATTCTGAATATGCGATCGCCGTTTCGCACAACACGTCGCAGGCGGCGCGCGGCCGGCGCTGCGCTTCAACAGCAATTCACAACAAGCCGTCGCTTCGGCGTCGGCCTAGGAATGGCCACCCACGGCCATGTCCCAGGAGGCGACGATGAACCCGGTCGATGTCAGCACGCTGCAGATGCTCTCCATATCGAGCCCCGACGATGCGTCCATCAACTGGACGGCTGCGTTCGCATGCTACGGCGGCAAGGGCGCGGACAACACGGTCGTGGTCCCGTTCTCGATCGCGCCGGGCGGACATCTGGGCTGGCACACCGACAGCCTCGAGGAGACCCAGTACATCATCGCCGGCCACGGCGAGCTGCTGCGCGACGATGGCTCGTGGGCGGCGGGCCCGGGCAGCATCTTCGTCCTGCCCAAGGACGTGCGGCACGATCTGCGCAATGTCGGAACCGCGCCGTTGCTGGCGGTCGCGTTCTTTTCGGGCGAGGCGCTGACGCAGACGTTCGACAGCGTCATGCTTCCGCCCAAAGGCCACATCCTCAGCAGCCCGAACGCGGCGGCGTAGCCCGCGCCTGGCCCGTTTGGCGGGCCGCCGTTCAGTCGGCCGCCGCGGCGTGGACGCCGGCCGTGTCGTAGTACTCGAAATATTCCACGGCCTTGCCGTCGCGGAAGCGCCAGAAGTCGATCTTCGGCGTGGAGCAGACCTTCTGCGTGCGCCTGTTCTGCCAGGCGCAGTTTCCGCGCACGACCACGATGTCGCCCTGCGCAACGAACTCGTCCACCGTGTAGTGGATCATCGCCCAGTTCTTGGCGAGCCCGTCGAAATAGGAGCGCAGCGCGTCCTTGTTCGAATAGTTGTTCATGTAGGCGACGTGCGCCGCCCCGCCGGCGAGCGAGCCGAACTTGATGTTGTCGTCGAGGAACGTCATCCACTCGTCGACGCTGCTGCCTTTGGTCTCGGCCCAACGGGCATATCGCTGCTTCAGGAGTTCGACGTTTCGCGCGGCCGGTTCGGCCGCCGTCGCTGCCAAGGTCGTCATCGCGAGCCCCCTCGCTTTTGAAATGCACTATTAAAAAAATGCAGTGCGGCGGGCTACATCGCTGCCTTGAGGCGATCGAGCGCCTCGTCGATCTTCACGCGCCGCAGGCGAGCGTACTCGCGCTTTTCGCGCTCCCCGTCAACGACTTCTTCGGGCGCGCGGCGCATGAAGTCCTGGTTCGACAGCTTGGCGTCCACCCGCTGGATGTCGGCGTCCGCCTTGGCGCGCTCCTTCTCCAGGCGCGCGCGCTCGGCCGCGAGATCGACCACGCCCTTGAGCGGCAGCGCGGCGACGTCGCCGCGCACGAGCAGTTGCACGGCCCCTTCCGGCGGGCGGTCGGCGAAGGAAATCTCGCTCAGGCGCGCCAGCCGTCTGAGGAACTCCGCCCAACGCTCTGCCCGCGCGCGGGTTTCCGCCGGCACTCCGGCCAGCACGAGCGGAAGCTGCGCCGCCGGCGCGACGTTCATCTCCGAGCGGATCGAGCGCACGGCGGTGACGAGGTCGACCACCCAGCCGATCTCGGCCTCGGCCGCCGCGTCGTCGAGCCCGGCATGGGCGGGCCAGGGCGTGAGCGCCAGCACCTGTCCGCGTCCCGCGGCCGGCGCCGTCACCGCCCACAGTTCCTCGGTGATGAAGGGCATGAACGGGTGCAGCAGCTTGAGGATCTCGTCGCGTGCCCAGGCGACCATCGCCTGCGTCTCCGACTTGGCGGGGCCGTCCGCGCCGGTGAGCACCGGCTTGGCCAGCTCGAGGTACCAGTCGCAGAACACGTTCCACACGAACGCGCGCACCGTGAGCGCCGCCTCGTTGAAGCGATAGGCCTCCAGCGCCGCGGTCGCCTCGCGCGCGGTGCGCGCGCATTCGTGCGCGATCCAGCGGTTGAGCGTTTCCTTGGCGGAGGCGGGATCGAAGCCGGGCACCGTCGCGCAGCCGTTCATCTCGGCGAAGCGGGCCGCGTTCCACAGCTTGGTCGCGAAATTGCGCTCGCCCTCGACGCGCTGCGGCGAGAGCTTGATGTCCCTGCCCTGCGCCGCCATCGAGGCCAGCGTGAAGCGCAGCGCGTCGGCGCCGTACTCGTCGATCATGCCGAGCGGGTCGATGACGTTGCCCTTCGACTTCGACATCTTGGCGCCGCGCTCGTCGCGCACCAGCGCGTGGATGTAGACGGTGTGGAACGGCACCTCCTTCATGAAGTGCAGGCCCATCATCATCATCCGGGCGACCCAGAAGAAAATAATGTCGAAGCCGGTGACCAGCACGCTGGTCGGGTAGTAGCGCGCAAGCTCGGGGGTCTTCTCGGGCCAGCCCAGCGTCGAGAACGGCCACAGGCCCGAGGAGAACCACGTGTCGAGCACGTCCTCGTCGCGGCGCAGCGCCTCCTCGCGCCCGTAGTGCGCGCGGGCGGCAGCCTTCGCCTCGGTCTCGCTCAGCTCGACGAACACCGTGCCGTCGGGTCCGTACCACGCCGGGATCTGGTGGCCCCACCAGAGCTGGCGCGAGACGCACCACGGCTGGATGTTCTCCATCCACTCGAAGTAGGTCTTCTCCCAGTTCTTCGGCACGAAGGCGGTGCGCCCGTCGCGCACGGCAGCGATCGCCTCCTTCGCCAGGGTCTTGGCGTCGACGTACCACTGGTCGGTCAGGAACGGCTCGATCACCACGGAGGACCGGTCGCCATGCGGGACCATGTGCGTGTTCGGCTCGATCTTCTCGAGATAACCGCCGCTCTCCAGCCGCTCGACGATCTTCTTGCGCGCGGCGAAACGGTCGGTGCCGTGCAGCGCCAGCGTTTCCTCGAGCGCGGGCGAGGACGGCAGGCCCGCGAGGAATGCCTCGTTGCCCGCAAGGTCGAGCCTCGCCTCGACGTCGAGCACGTTGATCTGCGGGAGGTCGTGGCGCTTGCCGACCTCGAAGTCGTTGAAGTCGTGGGCCGGTGTGATCTTCACCGCGCCCGAGCCCTTCTCGGGGTCGGAGTAGCTGTCGGCGACGATCGGGATGCGGCGCCCGACCAGCGGCAGGATCACGTGGCGCCCGACCAGCTCCTTGTAGCGCTCGTCGTCCGGGTGCACGGCCACCGCGGTGTCGCCCAGCATGGTCTCGGGCCGGGTGGTGGCGACGACGATGAAGGTCGCAGGATCGGCCGGATCGAAGGCGCGGCCCTCGATCGGATAGCGCAGGTACCAGAGGTGCCCCTTGACCTCGACCTGCTGGACCTCGAGGTCCGAGATCGCGGTCAGGAGCTTGGGATCCCAGTTGACGAGCCTTTTGTCTCTGTAGATTAGGCCCGCCTTATAAAGCTCCACAAAAACTTTAAGAACGGCCTTGGACAAGCCCTCGTCCATGGTGAAGCGCTCGCGCGACCAGTCGCAGGACGCGCCCAGCCGCTTGAGCTGGTTGACGATGGTCCCGCCCGATTCCGCCTTCCAGGCCCACACCCGCTCCAGGAACGCCGCGCGTCCCATCTCCCGGCGGGAGGGCTCCTGGCGCTCCATGAGCTGGCGCTCGACCACCATCTGGGTGGCGATCCCGGCATGATCGGTGCCGGGCTGCCACAGCACGTCGCGCCCGCGCATGCGCTCGAACCGGCACAGGACGTCCTGCAGCGTGTTGTTGAGCGCGTGGCCCATGTGCAGCGAGCCCGTCACGTTCGGCGGCGGGATCACGATGCAATACGGCTCGGCCGTGCGGCGGTCGGGACGCCCGGCGCGGAACGCCTGCGCGTCGTCCCAGGCCGCGGCGATGCGGGCCTCGATATCGGCTGGCTGGTAGGTCTTTTCAATCATGGTGCTGGCAATGGTTTTGCGCGTAGAAACCTTGCGATGCCCTTACTGTCAACGCCGGTCGGGGCCAAACGAGCCATCCCGCAATCGGCAGTCCCCGGTCCCGTTCCTTGTCAGCGCCCCCGTCCGCCCCGCCGTCCCTTACCCGGGCCATCGTGTTCCTGGCCGTCGCCGGCTTCGCCAGCCAGGCGATGGTGCGCTCGGCGGACTCGCTGCTGCCGCAGATCGCCTCCGACCTGAGCGTCTCGGTCGGCGTCGCCTCGATCATCGTGTCGGGCTACACGCTGGTGCACGGCTCGCTGCAGCTTTTCATGGGTCCGGTCGGCGACCGCTTCGGCAAGTACCGCACCTGCGCGGTCAACTGCGCGGTGGCCGCGGTGTTCGTCGCGCTGTGCGGCCTCGCCCAGTCGCTGACCACGCTCACGCTGGCGCGGCTCGCCTCGGCCGCCTTCGCCTCCTGGATCATTCCGCTCGGCATGGCCTACATCGGCGACGTCGTGCCCTACGAGCGGCGCCAGCAGGTGCTGGCGCGCTATCTGAGCGGCCAGATCTCCGGCCAGCTCTTCGGTCAGGCCGCCGGCGGCGTGCTCGGCGACATCTTCGGCTGGCGCGGTGTGTTCTTCGTGCTCGCCGCCTTCCTCGCGCTCGCCGCCGCCGGGCTCGTGCGCGAGCTCGCGGTCAATCCCCTCACCCACGCCAGCGCCGGCAACGCGCCGCGCTCGCGCGGCCTCGTCGCCGACAACAAGATCGTGCTGTCGAACCCGTGGGCGCGCACCGTCATCTTCGCCGCGCTGATCGAATACGGCTTCATGTTCGGCGCCTTCGCCTATGTCGGCGCCTACCTGCACGTGGTGTTCGATTTGAGCTTCACCGCGATCGGGCTCGTCATCGGCATGTTCGCGATCGGCGGGCTGATCTACAGCTTCCTGTCGGCGCAGCTCGTCGGGCGGCTCGGCCAGCGCGGGCTCGCGGCGTGGGGCGGCGCCACCTGCGGCGTCGGCTATTTCATCCTCGCGGCCGCGCCGGTGTGGTGGATCACGCCGCTCGCGGTCGTGCTGCTCGGCCTCGGCTTCTACATGCTGCACAACACGCTGCAGACCAACGCGACGCAGATGTCGCCGCAGGCGCGCGGCACCGCCGTCGGCATCTTCTCGGCGGCGCTCTATCTCGGCATGACCGCCGGCGTCGCCATCATCGCGCCGGTGTTCGACCGCGCCGGCGCCGTGCCGGCGTTCGTCGTCGCGGGCTGCGTGCTGATCGCGACCGGCGCGTGGTTCGGCAGCCGCGTGGCGGCGAAGGCGCGGTGAGCGTCCGGCACGGCTCGGACCGGTTGACGGACGGAACGGCGCGCTAGCCGCGGCCGCGCGCGACGCGCTCGATCTCGGCGCGCACCAGCCGCTCGACCATGTTCGGCAGGTTGTCGTCGAGCCAGGCCTTGAGCATGGGCCGCAGCATCTCGCGCACGAGGTCGTCGAGCGTGCGCGAGTTCTGCACCAGCACCGTGTTCGCGAGCGTGTTGAACGCGGCGTCGACAGCGGCCGTCGTCGACGGCGAGAGCAGCGAACGGTCGTCGCCGGTCTCGTGATGGAACTGGCGGCGGGCCACTTCCACGGTCGCCTGCGGGGGCTCCGGGATCGGCTCCGGCTCGGGCATCGGCTCCGGCTCGGGCGGCGGCGGCTCGAAGGCGAGGTCCTGCGCCGGCTCGATCTTGCGGAACGCCGGCGGGGCCGGCGCGACCATCTCCTCGGTGAGGTCGAGCACATCCGCGACCGGCTCGGGTTCGGGCTCGGGCTCGGGCGGCAGTGGTGGAGGCGGCGGTGGCGGCTCGAACTCCGCGACCGGAGGCGGCACCGGCTGCTCGTTCACCACCGGCGGCGGCTCTTCCATGCGCGGAGCAGGAGGCGGAGGTGGCGGAGCGGCAGCGACGGCGGGCTGCGGCGGAGCCGGTGCTGGAGTCGGGGTGCGGGCGCGCGCGGCCTCGGGCTTCGACTTGCCTGCATCGTCGTCGGCGATGATCCGTCGGATGGAGGCGAGAATTTCCTCCATTGACGGCTCTTGCGCCTTGGCCGCCTGCGTCATTGTACTGTCCCGTCGCCCGCGAACGTTTCAGCCGGAACTCATTCAGCCAGAGCTAAATAGTACGGCGAATCAATCGCGTGCTTCTTATTACCCCACATTACGCGACTATGGCATGTTAGGCATGAACGCAAGCGCGCCACCAGTGCCGCCGCGCGCCATCCACGACTTCGTTTCGCGTCCGCTTTCGGTCCGAACCAGTGCGCCGTCACGCACGCTCGCGCAAACGCGTGCTGCACGGCATGACGCACGCCCGCATGTCGACGGGAGTGGCAACGGTCGCGGTCGGGAGAACGGGAGAGAACTAGCGGCCGTCCGGCGTGCGCACGCCGAACCACGAATCGCGCACCTGCTGGTAGTGCGTCATCGGATCGTAGACCTGGGTCTTGAGGCCCAGCGCCGTGATCGACAGCCGGCCGGTCGCGGCGAGCAGCGAGTAGGACGCGACCACGCGGTCGCGCTGCGCGGTCACCAGCGAGACGCGCGCGTTGACGAGTTCCTGCTGCGCGTTGAGGACGTCGAGCGTGGTGCGCTGGCCGACGCGCGCTTCCTCGCGCACGCCGTTGAGCGCGGTCTCGGCCGCGTTGACCTGCGCCTGCGTCGCGATGATCTGCGCCTTGGCGGCCTCGAGCTGGCCCCAGGACTGCACCACCGACTGCTGCGCGGCGTCGCGCTGGGTGTCGAGATCGATGCGGCGCTGGCCCAGCGTTTCCTTGGACTGGCGGATCGTCGCGTACTCGCCGCCGCCCTGATAGAGCGGCACCGACACCGTGCCGAGCACCGAGTAGGTGAGCTGCGAAGGGATCGCGGGCGATACGTCGAGCTGCTTCTGCACGCCGCCGGTGACGGTCACCGTCGGGTAGAGCGCGCCTTCGTTGATCCTGACCTCCAGCAGCGCGACGTCGACGCCGAGCGCGGCGGCGGTCACGTTGGGATTCTCGACGCGCCCGCGCTCGACGGCGCCCGGCAGCGTCTTGGGCGAGAAGCGGTCCACGGGCGTGCCGGGCGAGAGCTTGCCCGGATCGACGCCGATGACCTGGCGGTAGGTCGCGCGCGAGGTCGTCAGATTGGATTCGGCCTGCAGCATCTGCGAGCGGCCGGCGGCCACGCGGGATTCGGCCTGGGCGACGTCGGTCTTGGTGACCTCGCCGACGTTGAAGCGGTCGCGCGTCTGGCGCAGCTGCTCCTGCAGCACCTCGACGTTGCGGCGCTGCAGGTCGAGGATCGCCGTATCGCGCAGCACGTTCATGTAGGCGGTCGCGGCGTTGAGCAGGATCGTCTGCTCGGTCAGCCGCAGGGTCTCGCGCGCCGCGTTGACCTGGCTTTCGGCCTGGCGCGTGCGGTTGCCGGTCTGCATGCCGTTGTAGAGGGTCTGCGTCGCGGTGACGCCGTAGGTCTGCGGCTGCAGGCTGGAGAATTCGCCGTTGCGCACGCCGTTGGCGCCGCGCGAGCCGAGCTCGAGCCCGGTCGCGCCCTGGCTGATGGTGGCGCTGATGCGCGGCCGGTAACCCGACAGCGCGATGCCGACGCCTTCGTCGGTGGCGCGCAGGGCGGCGCGCTGGGCGTTGAGGCTCGGGTTGTTCTGGTACGCCTGTACAAGCGCGGTTTCGAGCGGCTGCGCATGCGCGATGTGAGACGACCCGAGGGTGCCAGCTATCGCAACTGCGCAGACCGCGATCGACCGGATCGTCCGTCCGCTTGCTATCGACATTCCCCGCACCCCGACGCCGTCTATTTCCAGCCCATCGCACGCGCGCGGCGTGCCACGGTTTCCTTCAGGCGCATCAGTACGCGCTTGGACGGTAGAATCCCCCAAGCGCCAAGCCCCATCGATTGAGGCGCGAGCATACGCAGTTTGCCGGTGCCGTGAAACCCCAAACGCCGCTAGCCCTAGAGAACTCCTTGAGAAAACTGGCACATGGGTCTTCGCGGCAACACTTGCGCGATCGCGCGCGAGCACCGATATGGCGCGAATCGGCGCGCATCCGCCCGCGGCGCTCTGCGGACCGAACCGAGCACGCCCGCGAGTGGTTGAGGCGCGATGCTCGCCTAAAAGGCGAAGGCCTTCGGCTTGGCGAAGCCGGGCAGCAGGGTCGCGGCCGCGTCGAAGAACGAGCGTCCGCTCGTGACGCCGTCGGTCTTGCGGAAGATCATCCCGTGGCAGGCCGGCTCCTCGCCCATGACGGCGACGAGGCGTCCGTCGTCCTTGAGCTGGTCGAACAGCGCGGGCGGCATCACCTCCGCGCAGCCCGACACCAGGATCGCATCGTAGGGCGCGTCCGCGCTCCAGCCCGCCGTCAGCGGGCCCTCGACCACATTCACGGCGCTCCCGGCCTGGGCGAGCGCGCGCCTCGCCTGCGCGGCGAGTGCGCCATCCTCCTCGAGCGCGGTCACCTGCGCGCCCATGTGCGCCAGCACTGCGGCGTCGTAACCGGTGGCGCAGCCGACGACGAGCACCTTGCTGCCCTCGCCCACCACGGCGGCCTGCAGCAGCTTGGCCAGCACCATCGGCTTGAGCAGCCGGCGTCCCTTGCCGACCGGCACGTCGGTGTCGATGTACGCGATGCCCGCCAGTTCCGGCGGCACGAATGTCTCGCGCGGCACTGCCAGCATGGCGGCGAGCACGCCCTGGTCGGTGATGTCGTAGGGGCGGACCTGGCCGTCCACCATCATGCGGCGCGCGGTAGCGAAGTCGGTCATCGGCGGCGATATCCGGGCAAGGCGTGGTCGGGCGCGTGATCCCGCGAAACGGACGGTCGCGGCACCTGCGCGTCGCCTGCCTTCTGCGCCAGGGTGGGCGAAAACGCAAGCTTGCGCGCGTGTTGCCGCTGCGGCGGGCTTCCTGTATAGCAGCGGGCCTGCTTAGCGAACATTTCAAGTGCGATTCAAGCAGTTGGCCACGTGGCGGAGTGGTTACGCAGCGGTCTGCAAAACCGTTTACGCCGGTTCAATTCCGGCCGTGGCCTCCACTCACTCCTATAACCCGGTAAGCTGACAAATAACGGCCGCCCTGGAGCTTGATCCCGAAAAGTGGGAACCGGTTTTCGGAAAGATCATGCTCCCAACCCAGCCTGAAGCGGAGTGACGAAGGTCATCCGCGTCAGGAGTGGCGGCGCTCCCACGGAAACGCCAAGGTCATCCCGCATGCGCGCCTACCAGCTCCCGAAAGCCACCGGCATCGATGCGCTCGTCAAGGTCGAGCTGCCGCAACCCAAGCCGGCCTATCGCCAGGTGCTGGTGAAGGTCAAAGCCTGCTCGCTCAATTTCCGCGACCTTGCGATCGTGCTCGGGCGCTACCGCGCGCCGGTGAAGGCGGATCTCATCCCGCTCTCCGACGGCGCCGGCGAGGTGGTCGAGGTCGGCCCCGGCGTCGCGCGCGTGAAGGTGGGCGACCGCGTCGCCGGCTGCTTCTTCCAGCGCTGGATGGGCGGGCCCGCGGGCCCCGAGGCTCACAGCAGCGCGCTCGGCGGCAGCATCGACGGCATGCTGGCGGAGTACGTCGTGCTCGAGGAGGACGGCGTCGTGAAGCTGCCCGCGCATCTCTCCTACGAGGACGGCGCCAGCCTGCCCTGCGCCGCCGTCACCGCCTGGAACGCGCTCGTCGAGCATGCCCGCGTCATCGCCGGCGACACCGTGCTGGTGCAGGGAACGGGGGGCGTATCGATCTTCGCGCTGCAGTTCGCGCGCATGATGGGCGCGAGCGTGATCGCGACCTCCTCCAGCGACGACAAGCTTGCGCACGCCAAAAAACTCGGCGCCGCGCACGGCATCAACTACAAGACCACGCCCGAGTGGGACAAGGCCGCGGTCGAGCTCACCGGCGGGCGCGGCGTGGACGCCGTGGTCGAGGTCGGCGGCGCCGGCACCATGGCGCGTTCGCTCGGCGCCATCCGCATGAACGGCAAGGTCTCGATGATCGGCGTGCTCACCGGCCAGGCCGAGCTCAACCCGATGCTGATCCTGGGCAAGCGCGCCAACGTGCAGGGCATCTCGGTCGGCTCGACCCAGATGTTCGAGGCGATGAACCGCGCCATGGCGGCCAACGGCCTCAAGCCCGTCATCGACAAGGTATTCCCGTTCGACGAGACGCCGGCCGCCTTCCGTTATCTGCAGTCGGCGCAGCACTTCGGTAAGATCGTGATTTCGGTGGGCTAGTGCCGCCGGCTTAAAGGTCCTGCGCCACGTCCCGCACACCCGTCCAGGACCTTCAAACCGGGAAGCGGCACTGGAATCATGGAGTTGCCAGTGCCCCTTTTTGGGTCTGAAGTTCGTGCAAGCGAGCGCCGCTGCGTATCGCGAACTTCGCAAACGGGGCACGAGAACGCACCCTCGCCGATCGCCCTCGCAATGCCTATCTAGATGAGTGACGGCCTTCCTGCGTCGCGGCGCAATCGGATCCTCCCGCCCTTGGATCCGGCCTGCAGCCACGACCAGGCGGGCCCATGGTGGCGCACGCGGCGGCCCCGCGGGAGCAGTCCTGCGGGGCCGTTCGCCACCGGGTTTTCGACGCGCGGCGCTGGGGCTCGCGCACAGCGGACTGCGCACACCCCGGGCCTCGCGTATGCCGAGGCTCGTGCGCCATTGCCGCGCTTTCCACCCGCGCCGCGGTACCCACCGGGAATTGCGCTTTGCAAACGCGGCTGGCCTTGTTATACGCCGCGCGTGTTCCCCGGTAGCTCAGTGGTAGAGCAACCGGCTGTTAACCGGTTGGTCGCTGGTTCGAATCCGGCCCGGGGAGCCATTTTAATCAAGTACATTGATTTGCGGTGTTATGGAGCAAACGCCACAAGCGATACGATCGTATCAACCCTAGCTTCGGTGCAGGAACCTGTATCGGAGTTACGCAATGCCCCGCGCTGAAATCCTCTCCAGCCAAGCCATTCACACCCTGAAACAGCTTCACGCCGAACTGGCGGGGAAGATCATTGACAACAAGTTCGACGGCGACCGCCTGCGGCTCCCAGATGCAGCAGGTGGAAGCCGTCATGAAGCTCCTAGACCCAGGTGTCGAAATTCGCCCCATCGCCATCCGGCGCAAGAAGGCCAACCCGTGGGTCAAGAAGGGCCAAGGCTACAGGGCCGGCATAGACGTGTTGCGGGCCGCCACGGAGCCCATGGCAGCTACCGAGATCGCCAAGGCCATGCTGGAAAAGAAGGGCATCACGGAACCCGACAAGGGGCCGTTCATCGACTTTGCCCAAGGGGTCTATACCAGCCTCAAAAACCACGACGGGCGGACCGTCGAAGGCGTGGGGCATCATCCGGTGCGATGGCGGCTGAAATAAAAAGCCCGGCTGAGAACCGGGCTCGTCTTAGAAGTATAGCACGCGCCGTCAGGCGGGCACACGCTTTCTGGGCCGCATCAACTCAACGCGACGCTTCTGAAGCTCTTGGAGCGTCTGGATATCATTGGGGGTAGCGCGACCAGCGGCAAGCTTTCGAATGAGCAATTCGATCTCGCGCACTAGTTCGGCTTCTGCGGACTCACCGAAATTGGACATCTGTTCGGCCATGCTCATATCTTGGCCCTTTCACCTGAACATTGCATTAATGTGCTCCTCCCCCAGTCGTTCCTTGATTTACCGCAACTTTACCAAGTCGGTGTGTTGCGATTGAGGCACGTTCAACCCCTTGGCGCAACGTCCGTTTGCCGTCGCCCCGCCGCTTCTGAAGCCTTCACGGCCAAGGCTGCCATTGCCGCTATGGCCCGAACAGGCTCCGTCGTGGCTACCCCATAGGACGGCTCGGGCGAGAAGTGGTTTGGCCTGTCGCAGGTTGCGATAGCGACGCCCCAGGGGCGTGGGCTCGTCCCGACGGTGATGGGTACGGCCACCATAGAAGCGTAACGTTCTTTGTCATAATCTCGGGCCATCGTCCCGAGATTGAACATGGCGACCGCATCGGGCGACGACATGTCCTTGATGATGATCTCGTGGTTCATTGAGTAGGCTATGCCAGCGACCCCAACGCCCTGCGGCCACTCTCGCGCCTCACTCAGCTCGCACGGGATTTTGCGAAGGTGAGCGACGCAGCGCAAAATCATTTTACCCGAGTCGGCTTCTGTTTGCGCCATAAAAACGCAGACAGTCCAGATGTCTTTGATGCCAAAGTCGAATGCACCTAGGAGTGAATTGCTTGCTGCGGACAGGCAGGTTTGAACAATGCTGGTGGCGGCGACATCTGGCAAATCAAGAGATTGTTCGATTGCTCCACGCATCACGTCCATTGAATTGTATAGATCGAGCCCGCGTGTAACGGCGCCATCAAACTCTTCATGGTCATTCAATTCGTCGATGGCTCTGGCCGCTATGCTCAGTGCACTCGCTGCATCGGTTTCTCTTATGGCGTCAAAAATGCTACCGACTGCGACCATGAACGCGCCAGCAAGCCCAGCAATGGTCCACCCCGAGATTTCGTCGTTAGCGTGTGCGATATCTATGGCAAGGGCGATGGTCGCAATAGCTGCCCCGCCAATCACGAGCGCAATTTTTGCGAATTTTGACGCGCGGTATAGGGCGCGCGAATAGCCTTCAAATGCGGCGATCAACGCCGCTTTGAGTCCCCCCGACGGCATTTTTGTTCCCCGATTGCCTACAGCCTAGAGTAGAGCACTTCGGCTGAAGGAAACAAGCCGTCTATCGTTCCGACACATGCCTTTGCCAATAGCCGGTGAAATCAACCGACGCCTTTGAGGACAGCGCCAGACCCGTTAGGCGGTCCCCCTGCGCGCCGTTGTCCATGCGGCGGTTGTCCTCGCGCCACGTCGCCTCCTGGGCGTAGCGCAGCAGGTACGGGCCAGCGATGTGATGATGATGGCTGATCTCGGCGCGGCGCATGCGGCTGAAGAATTCCTCGGCCCAATTCGTGCAAGCACCGTCGAGGCTGTACGCCTCGGCGGAGCGTGGCGTTTGCTCCATAACACCGTTGATTTGCACGTCCGAGCGGCTCGCGCACGCCCCTCACGCCTCCTGCAGCAACAGCTCCGCCAGTTCGTTCGGCTGGATCACCATCGCGTCATGGCCGGCGGTCATCTCGTGCGTCTTCCATGAGCCGTCGGCCTTGAGCTTGGCGAGCACCGCGTCGAACGCCGGGCTCTTGTAGCCGGTGGCGCGGATGTAGGTCTTCCGCGCGATCTTGTCGCGGCCGCCGGTGTAGACCGCGGGCTCGCTGTAGGTGGCGATCGGCTGCGGCGTGCACTTGCCGTCGGCCCACGCCCGGTCCGCCTTGGGCGTTCAAATTGAATCCGCTACGTCCACAGCTTGCGGCCGAATTAGCGCAACTAGGGACGCGTGTGTGAACAACACACGCTGCGCTGTGGTTTGGTGCAGGAGATGTTTGTCGATCCAAAGACCATCGAAAGCGCCGACGTAATGACATGGCCGCCGCGGCTGCGCGAGCATTGAGCGACTGTGAGGCGACTGCCGAAGCAACGGTGGCAGTTGAAGCGTTCAACGCCCTTCTCGCCGCAGACAAAACGGCATGGCAGAATGGAGCCGCCCGCGACAGCCTCAAGCCCGTCAGTCGGAGCGCATTAGAATGCTACATCAAGTCTTGGACCGCATTCGAGAACTCGCCGCGCATGGAAAGCCCGGTAGCTTGGAGCGGAGCCTCATGCACGCTTATGCCGGCTGCCTGTCCGAGGATCAGCTAGTGCTAGCAGCAATCGAACTGCTTCCGGCGGATCAGGAGATCAGGTCAGTTGTCGTCTCGCATCTTCGACGGCTGAAGCAGGAGACGAGCTACTGCGGATCGTTGGATGAACTCGGAAGCAGACTGCTGGAGCTTGGTCCAGCCGACCGTAAGCTCACGGTTAGAATCGACTCTATGTTGTCCCAGTTCTACACATCCTTTTCAGCGCAGACGCGGAAGCTGGTGTTAGAACGGTGGATAGCCCGTGGAACAGCCGGCGCAACCTCCCGATGGTTGAAAGCAATGGCAGGCGACGCCCATCTCTTGGATATCGATCTAATCGTCAAATGTTGGTTGGCAACCAATCACTCCATGGCAGCTGCCTTGGTCGCCAAAAGAGCTGACCCCGATGTTCTGCGGCCCCATCTCCCTGACTTCGTGGAACGATGTGGAGAGGGTTGGACCGTCGGCAGAGCGTATATCAGAGCGCATCCGTTTTCCGATGAATGTTGGGAGCGACTGAGAAGCAAGCTGCCTGCAACGTACCTGTACGTTTGCGCCAAGGTTCAGAGAACGATCAATGACGACGAGGCTGTCTCACTTGTGCGCGCTCAAGCTGACACAGATTGGCCGGGAACTGATCAAGTCGGTCTAGCGATCTGGTCGGTTGGGCAAATGAAAATGTATGCAGCCCTGGAGGAAATTCGTGTCTCGCTATCCGGCATAAGTGACGCGATCTCGAAATCCTTCGTGAAGTTCGGTTCATCGTGAGCATGGTCGATCAACAAAGTCCAGCATGATCGGCGGTGGCGAGGCAATTCTCCGACCATGAAGCAGGTTAGATTGCACCTGCTTCACGCGCGTCCTTGAAAGTTGCGTTTTGCCTGAATCTCCGCCTTCATTGCACGGTTCACCTCAGGACCGATTTGCGCGACGAGGTTGCCAATAATCTCACACATCTCATCCGACACCGGCAGTGTTAGAAAGCCGGTCTGGCGATACCTGAACCGGTGGTCGAGGTGATAAGGCGTGAGCATCTCAATCAGCTCCTCAACCCGCCCATCAATCGGCGAAAGTCCGAGTTCGGTCGCGCGGCTCCATGCCTTCGACAGGTCATGTCCGATTTTCCTCAACTCGTTATCCGCGCCGCCGTTGTTGAGAATAAAGGCCTTAAGGATCAGTTCGATGGCCTGGCAGGCTAGGTAGTATTTAGGTCCAGATGCGGCTACTTCATTGGATCGCTCAATTATCTTAGCCGCGTCTAGAAATGCCTCCGAGTCAGTCAAAAAGCTTCGGGCCATTTCGGTAGGCGTTCGCTTCGACGCTTTCGACGATTGCTTTGACAGTTTCAACATGGCTAAGTCATCAGACGGCTACCAGGAGCCAATTGCTCCAATCATTGCTGATCCGGTCGTGCGGCGAACCACGCGCCCCCCTCACACCTCCTGCAACAACAACTCCGCCAGTTCCTTCGGCTGGACCACCATCGCGTCGTGGCCGGCGGTCATCTCGTGCGTCTTCCATGAGCGGTCGACCTTGAGCTTGGCGAGCACCGCGTCGAACGCCGGGCTCTTGTAGCCGGTGGCGCGGATGTAGGTCTTCCTCGCGATCTTGTCGCGGCCGCCGGTGTAGACCGCGGGCTCGCTGTAGGTGGCGATCGGCTGGGGCGTGCACTTGCCGTCGACCCACGCCCGGTCCGCCTCGGCGACGCCGAACACCGCGGCGGGCGGCGGCTTGAGCGCCGCGTCGCCGCGCTTGATCGCCGCCGCGATGATGTCCTTGAACGCGGGCGAGGCGGTGCCGACGACGCTGTCGCCGTTCGCCGGCACGAAGGCGTCGAGGAACACGATCGAGGCGATCCTGCCGGCGAGCTGCTCGGCGACGCCGCTGATCACCATCCCGCCGTAGGAGTGACCGACCAGCACGATGCCGGAGAGGTCCTCCCACGTGATCAGGTTGGCGACGTCCTTGATGTGGGTGGAGACGTTGACGTCCTTGCTCAGGAGATGCGACGACGCGCCGAGCCCGGTCAGCGTCGGCGCGTAGACCTTCTGGCCCTTCTGCTCGAGCAGGTCGGAGACCCGCCGCCAGCACCAGCCGCCATGCCAGGCGCCGTGCACGAGCACGAAGGTCTTGCGTGCGCCCTGCGCCGCCGCCGGCAGGCCGGTCGCGGCGATCATCGCGCCCGCGGCCATCGTTCCGAGCGCGCCACGGCGCGTGGCCTTCACCATATCCGTCATCGTCGTCCCTCCCCGTCGCTGGTCTGTCGCGTTGTCCGGTGAGGCTCGCACCGGGCAAGCGCTCCTGTCGAACGGGGCCGGCGCAGATTTCGCTGCGCGAAACTCATCGCGTCGCGACCCTGCCTACGCGACATGCCAATCGCCCACTCCGCCGCAAACGCTCCGCCGCATGGCCGCCACGCTTGCGACCGATTGTCCGCGCAATCGTCGGAACATTATCGTCGGCGTATCCGTTGACCGGGACTTGGTCCCTGGAGAGGTGTGGAATGCTGAAATATCTGATGCCGGCCGCAGCGATGCTCGTAATGGCGTCATCGTCCGCATGGGCGGCGCCGGCCGCCGCCACGACCGCCGCCGCGATCAACAAGGCCGCGCAGGTCGAATCGAACGTGGTCACCGTTCGCGACAACCGTTCGTACAGGTCGAAGCGAACGTACAACCGCCATCGCTCGTCGCGGCATTATCGCTACGTCGCGCCGCGCCATCACTATTATCACGGCGGACGCAACTGGCGGTACCGCTACTACAGCCGCCCCTACAACTGGCACCGCCGCCACTGCGTGCAGGCCGGGCCGCTCTGGTTCTGCCCGTAACCGATCTCTCGTCTGCTCATGACGACCAAGGCCCCGGCGCGTCCGGGGCCTTTGATTTTGGCGGCCGCGCGAGGGCCTCCTCTTTGGCGCGCGGCTGCGACGTCGCTGCGCGCCGGCGCGGGTTGTCACGCCGCCGTTCCCGCTTTAAGCCAGCCGCCGGCCCGCGTCGCGCGGGCCGCTGATTTTTGAAATCCGAAAAGGGGGAAAACCTGATGAAGCTAGCCCGACGAAGCCTTGCCGGGATCGCGCTGCTCTGGGCCACGCAGGCCGTGGCGCAGCAGGCCTATCCGTCGCAGGACATCCACTTCATCACCGCCTATCCGGCCGGCAGCAGCTCCGACGCCATCGTCCGCTTCATCGCCGAGCGCATGCGTCCGCTCGCGGGCAAGACGATCATCGTCGAGAACAAGCCCGGCGCGAACGGCAACATCGCCACCGAGTACACCGCGCGGGCCAAGCCCGACGGCTACACCGTCTATATCCACGCCGGCAGCGCGCTCGCCGCCAACATGCATCTCTTCAAGAATCCGCCGGTCGATGCCGCCAGCGCCATCCAGATGGTCGGCACGATCAACCGGCAGGCGTTCATGCTCGCGGTCGACGCCAAGTCGCCCTACAAGACCGTCGCCGATCTCACCGCCGCGATGAAGGCGAAGGGCGACAAGGGCAGCTACGCCACCTACGCCGCCACGGCGAAGATCATGGGCGAGCTCTACAAGCAGCAGGCCGGGCTCACCACCGTCGAGGTGCCGTACAAGGTCGGCGCCGACACCCTCAACGACCTCGCCAGCGGCGCGCTCGACTTCGGCATGTACGATCCCGTCTTTGCCATGTCGCAGCAGCGCAACGGCAAGCTGCGCATCCTCGGCATCGGCGTGGGCGAGCGCCTGCAGGCCGCGCCCGACCTGCCGACCATGAGCGAGCAAGGCGTCAAGATGGACCTGCCGGTGTGGTTCGGCGCGATGGTTCCCGCGGCGACGCCGAAGCCGGTCGTCGCGCAGCTCAACGCCTGGCTCAACGAGATCGTGAAGCGCGAGGACATGAAGAAGTTCCTCAATAGCTTCGGCAGCGATCCCTGGGCGAGCACGCCCGAGGAGGCGCAGGCGCGCCTGCTCAAGGACATCAAGGACTGGGCGGACTACGTGCGCATCGCCAAGATCGAGAAGCAGTGACGACCGCGCCGTCGCCGCGCGCGACGGCGACGATGCAAAGACATGCGGCGCGGCTCTTCCCCGGAAGAGCCGCGCCGTCGTTTCGTGTGCCGTAATGGCAGCGCGACCGATAGCGTTCACCGAGGTTCGCGCCCCGCCATCGCGCGGCTCACCACCGCCATCGCAAGCGCCGCCACCATCAACCCCGCCGCCAGGGCGAACGTGATCCGCAGGCCGAAGGCTGCGGCCTGAGCATGTGTCGCCGCGCCGGCCGCCGCCGAGGCGAGCGCGAACACCGCGCCCATCACCGATGCGCCGGTGATGAGCCCGAGATTGCGCGCCAGGTTGAGCATCCCGGACACGACGCCGCGCCGGGCCGCGCCAACGTCGGTCATGACCGCGGTGTTGTTGGCCGCCTGGAACAGCGCATAGCCCGCCGTGATCACGACGACCGCGGCGACATAGCCCGTGATGCCGAAGCTCGCCGGCACGAGCGACAGGGCGGCCGAGCCGCCCGCCATCGCGGACAGCCCGGCGATGGTCATGCGCGATGCGCCGAGACGATCGACGACGCGGCCCGCCGGCACGCCGGCCAGCGCCGCGACCAGCGGACCCGCCGACATGACTGCGCCGATCAGCGCCGCCTCGAGCCCGAGCGCACGCGCGAGATAGAACGGCCCGACCACCAGCGTCGCCATCACCACGGTGGAGACGAGCGCGCTCATGGCGAGCCCGGCGGTGAGCACCGGATCGCCGAACATCGCCGGGCGGATCAAGGGCGAGGCCGCGCGCCTTTCGGCGATCACGAAAATTCCCGCGCCTGCGGCTGCGGCGAGCAACAGCATCGCGTTGAGCGCGCCGAACGTGCCGCGCCCCAGGGTCATCGCGAGCGCGTAGGCGCCGAGCGTCAGCGCCAGCAGCGCCGTACCGATGCCGTCGAAGGCGGCGCGCTCCGCCGCCGGCGGCGGGCGGTCGGCAGGCAGGACGCGCATGGCGAGCAACAGCGTCACGACGCCCAGCGCGGCGCTGACGGCGAAGATCGCCTGCCAGCCGAACCCGGCGATCAGCACGCCGCCGAGCGAGGGGCCGAGCGCGGTGCCGATCGCGGACGTCGTCCCGAGCAGGCCCATCGCGCTGCCGGTCCTCTCCTTGGGCACGGTGTCGCCGACGAACGCCATGGTCAGCGCCATCATGGCGGCGGCTCCGAGCCCCTGCGCCGCGCGGGCGGCGATCAGCATCCAGAGCGTGGACGCGACGGCGCAGACCAGCGAGGCCAGCGTGAACGCCAAGACCCCGGCGATCAGCAGCCGCCGGCGGCCGAGGATGTCGCCGAGCCGTCCGGCGCCGACGATCAGCGTGGTCGTGGCGAGCAGATAGGCAAGGACGATCCACTGCACCTCCTGCAACGAGGCGCCGAACGCCTCGGCCAGGGTCGGCAGGGCCACGTTGGCGATGCTGGTCCCGAGCGAGGGCAGCAGCATCGAGAGCGACAGGCTGGCGAGCACCCACCCGGCCCGGGATGCCCGTTCTCCACGGCCGGCGACGACCTGTTCCTCCACCATCAATCGCTTCAACATGGTCGTGCCTCTTCCTCGGGCTCCGCCGCCGAAGCGCGAGCCTCGATCGGCGCGAGGCGGACAGTCATTTTCGCTTTCATCACACGTCTCCTGTTGTCCGTGTCGCCGCCTCCAGATGACCCGATCCCGGGACTCGCCTTCGGCGGCCGTTTGCGGTAATCTGCCAGTTCAAGTGAACTTGAGGTCAAGGGGAAAGCGCGCCGGGACGTTTGCGCGTGATGCCGGCGGCCTTGCGCCCGGGCGGCGGACGGGCGTCGCGCGAGAAGAACCCGTGTGAAGACACGGCATGACACATGTGCCCGTGACAGACGGATGGCGACCGCCGCAAGAACACTCCGCATGAAGCCACGGCACGACCTGCATCCGCACGAAAGGCATCGCATGAAGGATCTCGACATCGCCGAGGTCGCGCGGCACGCGGGCGTGCCCGCCTCCACCATCCGCTTCTACGAGGAGAAGGGCCTGATCCGCTCGATCGGGCGGCGCGGCCTGCGCCGCCTGTTCGATGCGGGCGTGCTGCAGCAGCTCGCGCTGATCGCGCTCGGCCGCGCCGGCGGCTTCTCGCTTGAGGAGATCGCGCAGATGTTCGCGCCCGACGGCCAGCCGCGCATCCGGCGCGAGCGGCTGGCGGCGAAGGCGAACGAGCTCGACCGCACCATCCGCCGCCTCGCGGCGATGCGCGACGGCCTGCGCCACGCCGCCGCCTGCCCCGCCCGCAGCCACATGGAATGCCCGCAGTTCGTCCGCATGGTCCGCCTCGCCGGCGCGGGACGCCTGGCCGCGCGGCCCGCCCCGCAGCCGCGCGCGCGTGCGAAACGGGCCCGGACGTGAGCTCGCGGACCCGCGATACGGAGCATGCATAACAGTTGACTTTGACAACGTTTTGGGAAAGACCTGACTCCGCGCGAATACCGTCCCTCCGGGGCGGTGCGCCCGGGCCGATGGCGCAGGGAATTGTCCTGCTTCGTCCGTAACTTGGCCGGGCAGCATCGCACTGATCGGTCCTGTCGGCGCTCGCGGGCGCCGGCCCTCGACAAGGTCAGACCCGGGCGATAAGGGAACGGCCGACAAACGCCACTCTGGGAGAGGAACACATGGCTGCCAAGACCCTCGAAGACCTGCTGAAATCGGCGAAGAGCCCGGTCGAGATGCTGCGCAATCAGCAGACCGGTCCGAACGTCTATCCCGGCGTGCCGGCGGAATATTCCAACTGGCGCGACGAGCAGTGGGCCTGGCAGAACACCTGCGTCCTCTTCAACCAGTCCTACCACATGGCCGACCTCGCCGTGGAAGGCCCGGACGCACTCAAGCTGCTGTCCATGCTGGCCATGAACAGCTTCAAGGGCTTCGAGCCGAACAAGGCCAAGCAGTTCGTCCCGCTCAGCCCCGAGGGCTACGTGATCGGCGACGTCATCCTGTTCTACCTCGCGCCCAACAAGTTCAACCTCGTCGGCCGCGCGCCCGCGCTCAACTGGGTGATGTTCCACGCGCAGACCGGCAAGTACGACGTCAAGGTCGAGCTCGACCAGCGCTCGGCGCTGCGCACCGACGGGCGGCGCAAGTCCTACCGCTTCCAGGTGCAGGGCCCGAACGCGATGAAGACGATGGCGAAGGTCATCGGCAAGGCCCCGCCCGAGCTCAAGTTCTTCAACATGACGACGCTCACCATCGCCGGAAAGACCGTGCACGCGCTGCGCCACGGCATGGCCGGCCAGCCGGGCTTCGAGCTGTTTGGCCCGTGGGAAGACGGCGACGCCGTGCGCGAGGCCATCGTGAAGGCGGGCGAGGAGTTCGGCCTGCGTCTCGTCGGCGGCCGCGCCTATTCGTCGAACGCCCTGGAGTCGGGCTGGATCCCCTCGCCGCTTCCGGCCGTCTACAGCGGCGCGTCGATGAAGGCCTACCGCGAGTGGCTGCCGGCGAACGGCTACGAGGCCACCTGCTCGATGGGCGGCAGCTTCTACTCCGACGACATCGAGGACTATTACTTCACCCCGTGGGACATGGCCTACGACGGCTTCATGAAGTTCGACCACGACTTCATCGGCCGCGAGGCGCTCGAGAAGATGTCGAAGGAGAAGACGCACCGCAAGAAGGTGACGCTCGCGCTCGAGAACGAGGACGTCACGCGCGTGCTCGGCACCACCTTCCAGAAGCACAACCGCGCCAAGTTCATCGAGTGGCCGTCGGCGGTCTACACGATGCATCCGTTCGACCGCGTGATCGTGGACGGCAAGACCGTCGGCATCTCGACCTGGATCGGCTACTCCTCGAACGAGGGCAAGATGCTGACCCTCGCCGCGGTCGATGCCGAGTACGCCGAGCCCGGCACCGAGGTCGTCTTCGTGTGGGGCGAGCCGGACGGCGGCACGCGCAAGCCCACGGTCGAGCGCCACATGCAGACCACCATGCGCGCGATCGTCAGCCCCTCGCCCTATGCGGAAGTCGCCCGCAAGGCCTATGCGCCGGGCGGCTGGCGCGCCGCGCAGCCGGCGTAAGCCGGCGGACATACGGGCAAGGGAAACAAGGATCGGCATGCGCTCCGGCGCATGCCGATTTTTCGTTCAGCGCAGCCACGCGAGCGGGTCCGCCTCGCACAATGACTGCTCATGCACGATCGTGCCTCGCTCATCGAGGACGACGACGCGTTCGTCCGGCGTCGGCGTGCCCGACAATGCCAGACGCTTGGCCACCAGAAGCGCATGCTCCTCGGCCGCTGACCGATCGTTGAACGCGAGGCTCGGAAGGGGAGCGCGGGACGGTTCGAGAGCCAAGCGATACTTAGCCATGGCTGATCCTTTCATTCCGGGAGCCCGCAGCCGAAAAGCAGCTGCGCCGCCATCCGGTGAGTAGGACGCCATCGTTTCAGGATTATTTCCGGATCGTTTCATTGACTTCTCGGGTTGCCGTTGCCCCCGCCTCCCTGGTCCTCGCGCTTGCCGCCGCAGCGGGCCGCAGGCAACCAATGAAACAAAGGACGACATACTCGCGAAACCGAGGGCGGCTACTCCACGCGGCAACCAACGCCGCCGCGATTTCGGATGAGCCCCATGATCCACTTGAGCCCGCGCTTCTTCGTCCTGCCGCTCGTCGCGGTCGCCGTCATTGCCGGCCTGTCGCATGGCGCCGGTACGTCCGCCGGGCCGCGCTCCGCCGTCGTTGAGCCGACGAGCTGCGCGCCGTCCACGACCGCTGTGTGCGTCGCGGCGGCGCCGAGCCCCTCGATGGTCCGCTGACCGCCTTACCCGATGCCCCGCCATGCTCCGGCCGATACAAGGGAAATGACAATGGCTCTCGTCTACTGGCTCAATGCCGTGTTGGGCTTCTACTCGCACGTCGGCGCCTGCGCGCTGTTGGCCCCGTTCGCCGACTCGGACCACCGCGATGACGTCGCCGCCACCCTGTTGCGGCGCTTCGCCGAATTGATCGCCTCCCACCAGTCGAGGGCATGATGGATACCTTGAGCGAGCCCGCGGCGGCGGACTATCGCGGCCTGCAGGTCATCGGAATGATGCTCGCCGCACTGCTGGTGACGACGACCGTCATCGCCGCGATGCTCGTGCATCGCGGACCGGCCGGCGAAGCTTACGGATCGGGTTACAACACCAGCACGCAGCGCCTTCGGTGATCACGCCGGCCTCCCCCGCCGGCTGCCGGTCACCGCGTCGCACGCTCGAACTGCCGAAGCAGCTCATTGCCGCGCCGCGTCGCAGACTCGAGTGCGGCGGCTGCCGGTTTGCGCCCGGCAAAGGCGTGCTCCAGTTCCTCCTCGATCACGTCGCGGATCAGAACGAAAGAGCCGAGCCGCAACCCGCGCGAATTCGCGGTCGGCGGCTTCAAGGTGATCTGTTCGATGGAAATGGCCGTGCCGGGATTGCGGTCGTAGAAGCCCTGAGCGCGCGTGAGTTCGTAGGCCGCCTTGGTGATCGGCAGATAGCCCGTGTTCTGGTGCCAGGCGGCCTGCGTTTCGGGCCGCGACAGGAAGGCGAAGAACTTCGCGACGCCCTTGTACTCCGTTTGAGGCCGGTTGTTCAGCACCCAGAGCGTGGCGCCGCCGATGATGGAGTTTTGCGGCGCGCCTTTGACGTCCGGCCAATACGGAAGCATTCCGTAGCCGACGTCGAACTTGGAATTGGCGCGAATGTCGGCGCGCGTGGCGGACGAGCCGAGGAAGATGCCGCATTCGCCGCTTTGGAATTTCGGTTCGGCGCCGGTGGCGCGGCCGCCGTAGTCGAACATCTTCGTCTTCTGCCACTCGGCGAGCGTTTCGATGTGCCGGGTCAGCACGGGATTGTTGATGGTGAGTTCGGCATCCAGCCCGCCGAATCCGTTCGACTTGGTCGCGATGGGAATGTCGTGGAAAGCCGAGAAATTCTCGACGTTCAGCCACGATGGCCAATGCGTCGTGACACCGCACGCCGCACCGGACGCGCGCAGCTTGCGCACGACCGCCTCCACCTCCGGCCAGGTCTTCGGCGGAGTGTTTTCGTCAAGGCCCGCCGTCCTGAACATGGTCTTGTTGTAGTAGAGGATCGGCGTCGAGGCGTTGAACGGGAACGACAGCATGTTGCCGCCGAGATCGGTGTAATAGCCGGCGACAGCCGGCAGATACGCGGCGGGATCGAAGGCTTCGCCCTGGTCCTTCATCAGCTGATAGACCGGATAGACCGCGCCTTTCGCCGCCATCATGGTGGCCGTGGCGATCTCGTTCACCTGCACGATGGCCGGGTGCACGCGCGTGCGCACCGCGAAGATCGCGGCGGTCGTCGTCTCGTTGTAACCGCCCTTGTAGGTCGAAACGACGTGGTATTCGGACTGGCTGGCGTTGAAATCCTTCACCAGCGACTCGAGCTGCCGGCCGAGTTCTCCCGCCATCGCGTGCCACAGATGAATGTCCTCGGCATTGGCGGGCGCGCTTGCCGCGAGCCATGCCAGCACCGCGCCGCACAGCCGGGACAATCCGGTGGCAGCCGGCAAGCGCGCCCGCCCCGGCATGGCTCGTGAACGCGGTGCAATCGATTGAAGCATCGTCTTGCCGGAAAAGTCGGATGGTAGCGAAAATCGTGGATTTCCAGTACTATGTTGCGCATTCACGGGACGCAACCCAAAACGAAGATCCGGAGCTGCGGCAAGAGCGGCTCGCCCAGGCCGCGAATGGTTTTCGCGCTCTACCCATCGTGAGATGAGACTGCAATTGGCTGTGTCGGAGCAGGAGCCGCAACCCACACGTGTCGTCCCCGGAGTGTCGCGCTACAGCGTGGTTCGGATCGCGCGTGCGCTGCCGATCCGATTCCGAATCCTGACACTTGCCGCACTCAACATCGGCGTCGTGCTCATTCTCGCCGCGTTGATGTGGGACGGGGCCAAGGTCCTCAATTCTGCCTGGGACGAGGTCCGACAGGTGCGAGCGTCCGACCGCCTGCTCGCCCTGCTGGAGAGCGAGTCCGGCCGCCTGCAAAATCTGATTCACCGCTACATCAACCAGCCAAGCCCGGAGATTTTCGCGGAAATCCTGCTGCTGCGGGAAGCCGTGCTGGGCACCTTGCGCACCCAAGGGAGCACCGACCCGATGCTCTCCGGCTCCGTCGACAAGCTGGTCGACGTCACGGTGCGGTTTCTGGACGGCTTTGGCGATCTGCGCGCCGAGCAGTCGGTGATCACCGAGACCTACGAGACCAAGATCCTCCAGCCCGCGAAGGAAATCGGCTCGCTCTATTCCGCCCTTGACGGCGCCCTCACGCGGCGCGACGGCCCGCTGGCGGCCCGGCTCACGTCCTCGCGCGAGGCGTTCACGCAGGTGCTGACGGCGGCGAACGCCTACTATCTGTTGCCCGGCTCGAACGACGCCTCGATTGCGCGCAGCAACCTGGCGATCGTCGAGGCATCCATCCCGGCCATGATCGAGTTCGCCGAAAACGACGTTCAGCGCGCAACGCTGACCAGCCTCGGCGAACAGGTTGCGAATTTTCGTCGAGGCCTGACCACGCTCGCAGATCTCCTCGCAAACCGCGCCGTCATCCTGCGCACCGCGATCGACGGCAATCAGGCCGCCATGGCTGGAACGATCGACGAGTTGTCCAAGCAGATGCGCGATCGCGAGCAGCGGGCGCAAGAGCGGTTCGATCAGACGCTGTTCGACATCTACCGCAAGATCGCCATTGTCGCCGGCCTGTTCCTGTTCGCGATCGTCCTGGGCAGCACGATCATCGGGCGCAGCATCACGGCGCCGCTGCGGGATCTCATGACCGCCACACGCAGCATCGTCGCGGGCTCCTACGACAGCGCGGTCCGGGGTACGCAGGCCCGGGACGAGATCGGCGACATGGCCCGCAGCGTCGAAGTGTTCCGCGAGAACGCGATCGCCAAGCGCCAGGCGGAAGAGGAATTGCGGGCCGCGAAGGACCGGGCCGAAGCCACCCTCGCCGAGCTGCGCGAGACGCAGCAAAGCCTGATCGAAGCGGAAAAGCTCGCAGCCCTCGGCGGGCTCGTCGCCGGCGTGGCGCACGAAGTGAACAACCCGGTCGGCATCAGCCTGACCGTGGCATCGAGCCTGGCGCGCCGTTGCAGGATCTTCGCCGAGGAGATCAAGGACGGCACGATCCGCAAGTCGAAGCTCGATGAATTCATCGGGCTCAACCTCGATGCCGCGCAACAGCTCGTCGCCAATCTTCAGCGCGCCGGCGATCTCATCCAGTCATTCAAGCAGGTGGCCGTCGATCGCAGCCACGAGGACCGCCGCACATTCGATCTGCACGAGTCGACCGAGCAGATCCTCGCCAGCCTGCGGCCGGTGCTCAGGAAAACGCCTATCGCGCTGTCGGTGGATGGCGCGCCCGGCGTCGTGATGGACAGCTATCCCGGAGCCTACGGGCAGGTCCTCACCAACCTGTTCCTCAATGCCGTCATTCACGCCTTCCCCGAGCCCGGCGAGAACAGCAGAATCATCATATCGACGCGGGCCCTGACCGACAGGGACGTGGAAATCATCGTCGCGGACAACGGCAAGGGAATGACCGAGGAGGTGCAGAAGCGCGCCTTCGATCCGTTCTTCACGACCCGTCGCGACCAGGGCGGCACCGGACTTGGATTGCACATCATCTATTCCCTCGTACGGCAACGGCTCGGCGGCGCGTTGAGCCTGGACACCCACGCCGGACGCGGGACCGTGTTTCGCATAACTCTGCCGCGCGCGGCGCCGCGCGAGCCCGATCAAGATCGCGGAGTGACCGTATGACCGACACCGACATCGTCCGGATTATCGAAGACAGCGACGAACCCGCGGCCGAAAACCACCTCCGGCCATGGAAGATCGCCGTGATCGACGACGATCCCGCGGTTCACGAGGGAACGCGCTTCGCTCTGAGCGACTACAGCCTGAACGGCCGCGGCCTCGAAATCGTGTCCGCCCATTCCGCGGCCGAAGGCATCGAGTTGATGCGGCAGCACGACGACATTGCCGCGGTCCTGCTGGACGTGATCATGGAAAGCGATTCGGCGGGTCTCGATCTCGTCGACTACATCCGCAACGAGCTCAACAACGAAACGGTGCGGATCATCCTGCGGACCGGCCAGCCCGGCCAGGCGCCCGAGCGGCGCGTGATCGTCGATTACGACATCAACGACTACAAGGCGAAGACCGAGCTGACGGCTGACAAGCTGTTCACGTCCCTGACGGCCGCCCTGCGCAGCTATCAGCAGCTCCATCGCATGGAGGAGACGCGGCGCGGACTGGAGATCATCATCGACGCGGCGCCGACCCTGTTCGATTTCAGATCGATGCAGCGGCTGGCCGAGGGCGTGCTCACCCAGCTCGCCTCGGTGCTCAATGCCGATTGCGCGGGCATCCTCGTGCTGCGCGAACGCGGGAACGGCAAGGACGGCTTTTCCGTTCTTGCCGGCTCCGGCTGCTATCGCGACGTGACGGGCGCGTCTCCGCCCGTCCTGGACGGCGATCTGAAAGAGATGGTGGAAGGAGCGTTTCGCCGCCGGTGCCACGACTTCCTGGCGCAGCGCTCGATCCTGTATATCGAGACCGGAAGCGGCCGCGAGGTGGTCGTGCTCCTGGAAGCGGCGCGCCACTTGTCCGACACGGATCGCACGCTGGTGGAGCTTTTTGCCAGCAAGCTGTCGGTCGCCTTCGACAACGTGATCCTCTATCAGCAGCTGCAGGAGGCGAATGCGACCCTGGAGCGGCGGGTCATGCAGCGCACCGCCGACCTGACCGCCGCGAACGTCCGCCTTGCCGCGCAGTGGCAGCTCCTGCAACGCGCAAATGCATTCAAGCGGGAAATCCTCGGAACCGTCGCGCACGATCTCAAGAATCCGCTGGCCGTGGTCATGGGCCGCACCGAAATCCTCAAGGAGATGATCGGAAAGCCGGAGAGCTCGGTCGAACATCTCCTTGCGCAAGTCGACCATATCCGCAACGCCACGTCGCGCATGACCGGGATGGTCAACACCCTGATTTCGGACGCGATGGCCGACGCGCTCGATATCAGCATCCGCAAGGCGTCCGTCGATCTCACCGCCGTCGTGCAATCCGTCGCCGAGGCGAACCAGCCGATCGCCGCGAGCAAGGAGCAGACGCTGCGCGTGACGGCGCCGCCCCGGCTGGTCATTTCGTGCGACGCCGACCGGATGCGCGAAGCCATCGACAATCTCGTCAGCAATGCGATCAAATACAGCCCGAAGTCCGGCAGGATCGATATCGTTGCCGGCGAGGAAGCAGGCGCCGCCGTGATCAGCATCATCGACGAGGGACCGGGCCTGTCACCCGAAGACATGTCGCGGCTGTTCGGGCGATTCCAGCGGCTCTCGGCCAAGCCCACCGGCGGCGAAAGCTCAGCCGGGCTCGGTCTCTCCATCGTCAAGCGGATCGTCGATCTGCACGAAGGCTCCATCTCGGCGTCGAAAGCCCCGGACGGCCCCGGAACGGCATTTACCATTACATTGCCCACGTCATGAGCAGCCAGCCGCATATCATCGTCGTCGATGACGAAGCGCCCGCGCGCGAGATGGTCGGCGACTATCTGCGCATGCACGGTTTCGAGGTGACGCAATGCGACGGCGGCAGATCCCTGCGCGCCGCCATCGCCACGCATGCCCCCGACCTGATCGTCCTCGACCTCAACATGCCGGAAGAGGACGGCTTGTCGATCATCCGGGACCTCAAGCGCCAGTCGAGCGTCGCGATCATCATGCTCACCGCCACCGCGAGCCCGATCGACAGGGTCGTCGGCCTCGAGCTCGGCGCCGACGACTATCTGGCAAAACCCGTCGAGTTGCGCGAGCTGCTCGCCCGCATCCGGTCGGTGCTGCGACGGGTCACGCCGGCTGCGCCGGCAGCCCCGACCGCTGCGCCGGCAGCGCCGTCGATGACGCGCTTTGGAACGAAATGGCTGGACGAAGACGCCCGCGTTCTTCGCGACGACGATGGCAACGAGCACTCGCTCACCGCGTCGGAATTCAATCTGCTGCGTGTCTTCGCCGCCAATCCAAAGCGGGTGCTCTCGCGGGAACGATTGCTGGATTTGGCCGATGCGCGCGATGCCGAGGCTTTCGATCGCGCCATAGACCTGCGGATCATGCGCATCCGTCGCAAGATCGAGCGCAATCCCGCCCGCCCCGAGGTCATCAAGACTGTGCGCGGCGGCGGTTACGTTTTCACGCCGTCGGAAAAGTAGCGGGCTCGCTGATCTCACGTTCATGGCGCCGATCAGCCGTGGAACGTGCCGGTGGGCCGCAGGGCCCACAAGATTGCGCAAGGCGGCATGCGTCCGTCGCGCCCCCTCACCCGCTCGCTTCGCGCGCACCTCTCCCCGCCTGCGGGGAGAGGTGCGCAAGCGGGGAAGCTAGCTGTACACCCGAATTGGCGCACGAGATCGCGGCCGTGCGTGCGATCGGGCGCCGCGCGCACGCCACCGCGCGGCCCCACCTCTCCCCGCCTGCGGGGAGAGGTCGGCATGCGCAGCATGCCGGGTGAGGGGCAAACCCGAAGCGTCAGGTGTGATAGCGGCACCATCGTCGTCCTTTCCCGATCGTGCCTGTCAACCCTTGCACGCGGCGGCCCGCGCTGGCACAGCCGTGCGCTCCTCGACTGTTCGGGCGCATGACCCATGCAACGCTCCTCCCTCGCCGCCCCGCGCCTCACGCTCGCCCTCGTCGTCGCCAGCACCGTGCTCGCGATCATGGGCACCGACCTCGTGCTGCCGGCGGTGCCCTCGCTGCCGCAGGCGCTCGGCGGCGATGCGGCGCGCGCCCAGCTCGTGCTCGCGGCCTATGTCGGGGGCACCTGCGCCGGCCTGATCGCCTATGGCGCGCTCGGCGACCGCATCGCGACGCCGCGCCTGTTCGCCGGGTCGCTGCTTGCCACCGCCGTCGTCTCCTTCGCCTGCGCCGCCGCCGCGGACATCGCCACATTGATCGCGCTGCGGGCGTTGCAGGGCGCGGTCGCGGCCGGTCCCGCCGTGTTCGCGCCCGGCATCGTCAAGGCGCTGTTCGACGACGCGCGCGCGGTGCGCGCCATCGGGCTCCTCGGCAGCATCGAAGCGCTGGCGCCCGCGCTCGCGCCGATCGTCGGGGTATGGCTGCTCGCCGTCGGCGGCTGGCGGCTCTCGTTCGAGCTGATCGGCGTCGCGGCGCTCGCGCTCGCCGCCGCCGTCGTGCTCTCCGGCCTCGTGCCGCAGACGGCGCGCCGCCCGCGCGGCGGCTATGCCCGCCTGATCGGCGATCCCGTCTACCTGCGCTACGCGCTCAGCCAGGGCTTCGCGCTCGGTGGACTGCTCACGTTCGTGTTCGGCATGCCGGCGGTGTTCGTACACGCGCTCGGCGGCAGGCTGACCGACTTCATCGTCATGCAGGTCTGCGGCATCGCGACCTTCATGACCTGCGCCAACCTCGCCGGGCTCGCGGCGCAGCGCTTCGGCACCGAGCGCATGATCGCGCTGGGCACCGCGATCGCGGCGCTCGGGGCCGCCGCGATCCTCGCCTACGCGCTCGGCAGGAGCGCCGACGCCCTCATGGTCGCGCTGCTGTGGGTTCCGGTGAACGTCGGGTTCGGCCTGCGCGGGCCGCCCGGCTTCTTCCGCGCCGTCGTCGCCGCGCACGGGGACGATGCGCGCGGAGCCGCGCTCGTCATCCTGGCGATCCTCGCCATCGCGGGCGCAGGCACCGCCCTCGCCGCGCCCTTCATCGCGCAGGGGCTCGCGCCCCTCGCCGCCGTCGCGCTCGCGCTGCACGCGCTCGCGGTGCTCTGCCTCGCGGTCCTGCCGCCGCTGGCGGACGGCTGAGGGCGTTCGGCGTCAAGGCCGTTGCCCAGGAAGGGAGAGGCTGGCCCGCGCGTGTCGGCGCCGCGATCCGCTGCGGCCGCTCACATCGCCTGCGGCATGTAGCGGTAGTGCAGTTCGAACGCCGCCTGGCACGGGTTGATCTCCGAGCACGGGCACGGCACGAACAGCGCCACCTCGACCACGGCGTAGAACGCGGTGCGGCCATAGACCTGGGTTTCGTTCTGCGACTTCACCTTCGGGCGAAGCTGCGGATCGTGCGGCGCGGGCGCCGGTGCGCCGCTGGCGTCGGTCTCGACGACGCGCAGTTCGGGCCCGGCGTTGCTGTCGCGGTCGTAGTCCACGGTCATGCGCAGGTGGCGCGTGCGGGAGCCGGAGGCGCACGTGCACGTCACCGGCAGCCAGTAGGCGACATGGAGCGTCTCGAATTCGCCGCTCTTGCGAAAGCCCGCCGCCTGCCGCCATTCGGGATCGCCCGCCGGCCCCATGGCTTCCCCGACGAAATCGGACGGCTGCCATCCGGTGGCCTGCAGCCATTTCACCGGGTCCGTCTCGTCGGGCTGGCCCGAAAGCTTGGGAAACGTCTCCTCGCTGCGGTCGACCTTCACGTCGAACCGCTCCAGCCGGACGCCGTCGATGGCGGCGCGGCATGGGAACTCGTCGGACGCGCGCGGCGAGGCCTTGTTCACGAGTCGGAATTCGGAGACGTCAATCCTGATCGGCATCGATACCCTCCCCCTTGGCCGGCCGAATGTCGTTCCAGTCCTTCCTGTGTCAGTGCGCGAGTGTCCCGGGCGGGCGCGCAGGTCTTCTCGCGCGCGCAATTCAATCATGTCGGCGTTCGAGCGTCGATTGCGCAGGAGCCCCGCGCGGACGCCCGGGCCGGGCGGAGTGCGGCCGGCCGATGTTGTCCCGCACAATTCCCAGCGCCGGATGCGGCGGCTTCGCCGTGCGGGCGCCGCGCGCTATGACGGCAAGACCCTCACCAGCATCGGGATTTTGCTCGCGCGCACCCGCGCGGGCGGAGCGTGCGTCATCGGCCTTGCCGGCGCGCAACTGCGGCCGGACCGTTCGGCCTGGGTGTCGCAGGCCCGGAGCTTTCGAGAATGATCTTTCCGGCGGCAGGCGTTGCGCCCGGCCAGACTATGTCATGCTCTCTCCGGAACCTCTCATTCCGGCGGGCGCGGCAAGCTTCCGCGAGAACAATCCTCTCACCAGCCCGGCCCGTGATAGAGCATCCGCTGCGCCACGAGGTCGTCACCCTCGAAAAAGGCCTCCTCCAGAAGGAAGCGGTGCTCGCGCTCGCAGAGTTCGCACACGAACGAGAATACGGGCGGGCGTGTCGTTTCGACGAATTTGCGGGTGAGCGAGGTGAGGCGCCGCCTCTCCAGTCCGGACCACGGGCACGTGTACACGAGATGCATCGCACGCTCCTCGCTGCCTATGATAGTACCTCACCGGCACCACAACTATAGCGCGATTTCATGACGCGCTCAAAACAGAATGCCGACAGTCCGATATCGTTCGCGCCGACAGCGGCGGCGATCCCGATTGCAACGCTGGCGGGTATTGAACCGTTGCGCTATCCTCGTCGTTGTCCACTGCGGACGCCGCGTCCTCTCTCACAGTGCGGCCGACAGGGAGCGCAAGCTACATGACAACCCAGCTGACGACCCAACTGATCTGGACCACGCCGACCCTCGTGGAGATCTCGATCGGCCTGGAAATCAACGGTTACCTGCCCGCCGAGTTCTGACGCGGCGACGTCGCGGCCGAATGAGCCGATTGCGCGCAATCGTCCTCGGCTCGGCGGCCGGGGGCGGCTTCCCGCAATGGAACTGCCGCTGCCCCGTGTGCCGGCTGGCGTGGGACGGCGATGCGCGGGTTCAGGCGCGCACGCAAGCGAGCCTCGCCGTCTCGCGCGACGGCGAGCGCTGGCTGTTGCTCAACGCCTCGCCCGACCTGCGCGCGCAAATTCTGGCGACGCCGGCCCTTCGCCCCGGCGTATCGGACGGACACGAGCAGGTGCGGGGCAGCCCGATCGCGGCCGTGCTGCTGACCGGCGCGGAAATCGACCAGGCTGCGGGGCTGCTCCACCTGCGCGAACGCCAGCCGTTCGCGCTGTACGCCACGGCCACCACGCTCGCAACGCTGGCCGACAACCCGATGTTCGAGGTACTGGCAACGGATCTGGTGACGCGGCGCGCCATGAAAACCAACGAGACCGTCTCCGTGGCTGGGCTCGAGATCGCGCCCTTCGCGGTTCCCGGAAAGGTTCCACTCTATCTCGAGGGCGAAGGTCCCATCACGGCGCGGGAGAGCGAAGCCACCATTGGACTCGAGCTGAGCGCGGGCGGCGCGCGCATGCTGTTCGTGCCCGGCGCCGCGGCCGTGACGCCCGCGCTGCGAGCGCGGCTTGCGCGTGCGGACGTCGTGCTGTTCGACGGCACCCTGTTCACTGACGACGAGATGATCCGCAGCGGTTCGGGCAACAAAAGCGGCCGGCGCATGGGCCACGTGCCGATCGACGGTCCCGACGGTTCCCTGGCGGCCCTGCGGAACCTTCGGGCGCGCCGGATCTATGTCCACATCAACAACACCAACCCCATCCTCATCGCAGGCTCGCCTGAACGGCGCCGTGTGGAGGCGGGGGGTATCGAGGTCGCGACGGATGGCATGGAGATCGTGCTGTGAGGCTCATGACGCCGGACGAGCTCGAGACGGCGCTACGCGACATTGGCGCCCAGCGCTATCACCAACTGCATCCCTTCCACCGCATGCTGCATGACGGCGAATGCAGCAAAGGCCAGGTTCAGGCCTGGGCGCTCAACCGCTACTACTATCAGGCCATGATCCCGATCAAGGACGCGAGCCTCATCGCGCGCTGCGACGATTCCGCCATTCGACGCGAATGGCGCAGACGTCTCGTCGACCACGACGGCGAAGGTCCGAACGACGGCGGTATCGCCCGCTGGCTGCGCCTGACGGACAGCCTGGGGCTTGCGCGCGATGACGTCGTGTCCACGCGGCTGATCCTTCCGGGCACGCGCTTTGCCGTTGATGCCTACGTGCATTTCGTCCGCGAGCGCACCCTCCTGGAGGCGATCGCCTCGTCCCTCACGGAGCTGTTCTCGCCGGCGATCATCAGCGAGCGCGTCACCGGCATGCTGGCAAACTACCCGTTCGTCACGAAGGACACCCTCGCCTATTTCGACAAGCGCCCCCCGCAGGCGGATCGCGATTCCGCTTTTGCCCTCGATTACGTGCGGCACCACGCCGTGACGCCGGAGACGCAGCAGGCCGTCCTCGACGCGCTCATCTTCAAGTGCAACGTGCTATGGACGATGCTTGACGTGCTGCACCACGCCTATGTCGTGCCCGGAGAGGTGCCGCCGGGCGCATTCGTTCCGAAGGACGATGATGCATGACCGAAGGCTCGCGCACAGTCGCCGACGACAGCGTACCGCGCCTGCCGCGCGGAGTGCGCCTCATCGATAGCCCGGCCCACGGCGGAACGGTGCTACTCGCGCCGGAACGGGCGTTCAAACCCGATGCGATCGCGTTGGCCATCTTGCAGCGCTGCGACGGAACGACGACCATTGCCGCGATCGCAGACCACTTGTCGGCGACCTACGCCGCGCCGCGCGAGCGGGTGCTCGCCGACATCAAGGCGCTGCTCGGCTCGCTCGCCGACAAAAAGTTGCTGGAACTGTAGATGGCCAGCCGCGCAGGGGAGGCCTTGCATGTGCCGCTTGGGCTGCTCGCCGAGCTGACCCACCGCTGCCCGCTCGGTTGCCCCTATTGCTCCAATCCGATCGCACTCGATCCGCGTGCCGACGAACTCGACGTCGCGACCTGGACCCGCGTGTTTCAGGAAGCGGCGGCGCTCGGCGTGCTGCAGGTGCATCTTTCGGGGGGAGAGCCGGCGACGCGGCGCGATCTCGTGGAGATCGTGCGCGCCGCGCACGAGGCGCCGCTCTACACCAATCTCATCACCTCAGGCGTAGGCCTCGCGCCGGCGGCGCTCGCCGCCCTCGCCGACGCGGGCCTCGACCACGTACAGATCTCGATCCAGGACAGCGAGCCGAGCCCGGCCGACCGCATCGCCGGATATCCCGGCGCGTATGCCCGCAAGAAAGCGCTGGCGGCAGGGGTCGTTTGCCTCGGCTTGCCGCTCACAATCAATATGGTCGTCCACCGCGCCAACATCGCGCATATCGGAGCGATGGTCGATCTCGCGCTGGCGCTGCACGCGAGCCGTGTCGAGATCGCGCACGCGCAGTACTACGGCTGGGCACTCGCGAACCGCACCGCGCTGATGCCCACGCGCGATCAGGTCCAGCGGGCGGTGGCGGAGGTCGAAAAGCTCCGCACGCGTCACCACGGGCGTATCGTCATCGACGCCGTGGTGCCGGACTATCACGCCCGATTTCCGAAGCCGTGCATGGGCGGATGGGGCCGCCGCTCGCTCAACGTCACGCCGGCAGGACGCGTGCTGCCGTGCCACGCCGCCGAAGTCATTCCCGGCCTGGAGTTCTGGTCCGTGCGCGAGCATTCGCTGGCCGACATCTGGCGACATTCGCCCGCCTTCCGCGCGTTCCGCGGCACTGAATGGATGCAAGAGCCTTGCCGGACGTGCACTCGGCGCGACCAGGACTTCGGAGGTTGCCGCTGTCAGGCATTCCTGCTGACCGGCGACGCGCGGGCCACGGATCCCGTCTGTCACCTCGCCCCTCAGCACGCTCGCCTCGCAGAGCTCGCCGGCCACCACGAAAATCGGAGCTACGTCTATCGGCGCCAGCAGCAGGCGCCGCGTCCGCCCGCATCCGTCACTTCTCCTTCACGCTGATCTCGATCGAGGCGTAATACGCGGCAAGGTCAGCGACGTCACCGTCCTTGAGCGTCTCCACCACGATCGACATCTGCTCGTTCTTGCGAATGCCCTGGCGGAAGTCGTTGAGCGATTTGGCGAGATAAGGCTCCGGCTGGCCCGCCAGATTGGGAGCATCCGGTAGCTTCGACAGCCCGTCGAGGCCATGACAAGCCTGACAAGCAAGCGCCTTGCGCCGTCCCGCTAAGGGGTCCCCGGCGGAAGCGACGGACGCAGAGAGTACAGCCATGAGAACGAAAACCGCTTTGATACGGCGACGAACGGCCAGCGTCATCATAGGCTCTCCGGGTGTGATGCGGCCGCGCCCGGGCGACGGTGCCGCCCGGGCGCTCAAAGCCGGATCAGCGTCCGTCGTACCAGATGCGATACAGCGCGCCCGCGAGATCATCGGACACCAGGATTGATCCGTCGGGAAGCTGCGCAACATCGACCGGGCGGCCGAGATATTCGCCGCCGCCGGTGAGCCAGCCTTCGGCGAATGGCTCTGTCTTGTCGGCCGATCCGTCCTCCTTCAGGCCGGTGAACATGACGCGCGCGCCCACTGGCGTGGTGCGATTCCAGGAACCATGCTGGGCCGAGAAGATGCCGCCTCGATACTTCGCCGGAAACATCGTGCCCGAGTAGAATGTCATCCCGAGATCGGCTGCATGCGCCGCCATCTCGACTTGCGGGAACGTCACTCCTTGTGGCGGCGTGTCGTTCTTGTACTCATTGGTGCGCACACGCCCGCCGCCGTACCACGGGAAACCGAAATTCAGGCCCGGCTTATCGGCCCGATTGAGCTCACCCGGCGGGATGTCGTCACCCATGCCGTCGACCTGGTTATCCGTGAACCACAAGCTCCTGTCTTTCGGATTGAAGTCGAGCCCCACGGAATTGCGGATGCCCCAGGCAAACACCTCGCGGTTCTTGCCGTCCTGATCCATGCGCACCACACCGGCGATTCCATGCTTCTTGTACTCGTCGAGCGCTTTGGCCGGCGGCACGTTGAACGGTTGGCCGAGGGTGATGTAGAGCTTGTTGTCGGGGCCGACGCGGCAGACGCGAGCCGTGTGATTGTAGGATTCCGCGCTGGTCGGGATCAGTTCGCCCTGTTTCACCACTACAAAGGCCGCTACGTCCGGCCCCTCGTAAAAAAACTCCGCAGCCGGAAAGACGAGCACGCGGTTCTGCTCGACGCTGTACAGCATCCCGTCACGCGAGAAGCATACCCCGTTTGGAATCTTGAAGGCGATGGAAGGTGCGAACTCCTTCACGTCATCGGCCACGCGATCCTTGTCGCGGTCCGTCACGGAATAGATCTTCGTCTTGCGTGTGCCGACGAACGTGACGACGCCCTGCGGGCCGACGGCGATATGCCGGGCGTCGGGCACGAGCGCATAGAGATCGATGTGGAAACCCGACGGCAGCTTCACTGCCGAAAGGTTTTTCTTGATCGCCGCGGCTTTGCTGCCGCCCTGAGGAACCTGCGGTAGCTCGAGCGGGGTGCCGGTGGTTTTGAACTCGGACAGCTTTTCGAGGTTTCCCGGCGGCGATTGCGTGGCCGGCTGGGCGAAGGCATGCGATATCAGCAGCAACGCGAGCGCCGACACGGCGCCCTTCAAGGCTGTCTCCATGATCGTCTCCCCGTCTCTTTGATTACAACCAATGATAGCAATGCAGCTAATAGTAGCAAGTACGTTGCATTGGCCGGCGGAGTGGCAATGGTCGGGGCCGCCGCGAGGAGCCAGATGCGCACGGCGGCCTCAGTCGAGAATGGCCGACAGCACGACCCACCCCTGCCGGGGTTCGTACCCGGCCTCGCGCGCCAGCAGCACGCCGATCACCGGCTGAGCCAGCGCGGGCGTCGCGGTGAAGACCAAGTCTGCGAGCACCACGATGCGCACTAGTCCGGCGATCACCGCGGGATCACGACGCAGGTGTGCGACGAGCATGAGAAGCCCCGCCGAGGGCGGGGCTATACTGCCGTCGTTGGGACGCGGGAGCTCAGGGATGAAGCCCCGGCAGTATGCAGACACAATCCTCTCCACTGCGGCATGTTCCTCCGCTTCGAAGAAATTTTCGACCGATTGCAAGCGTCAGCAAGACCCCAGCAGGGGTGAGGCTCGTGCGCGTGCCGTCCGCCAATTCATCCCGACTGTGGTGCTTCGGAGTTGAGCGGAAATTCGCGGATCGTCGCGTTGTCATCGACGCTGCAAATTGCCATCCTCTTCCGACGCCGGGCGCGCCACGAGGACAAGCCGCGAGACGTCGCGCAAATGGTGTAACGCGCGACGCCCGACGCCGGGAGGACATGTCATGGACGTTCAGGCCAGCGCCGACGAACAGCGGCGCGCCAGCAATCCTCTGTTTAATCATCGCAAACTCAAGCTTGGCACCTTCTGCACAAACCTGAGCGGTGGCTGCACGATGTCGGCGGCCGAGGGCATGCTCGACTGCGATTGGGACAGTACAACCGAACTGGCGCAGCTTGCGGATTCTATGGAGTTTGAAGCACTCGTTCCGGTTGGACGGTGGAAGGGTTTCGGCGGGAACACCGACTTCAACGGGCGTGGATTTGAATGCTTCACATGGGCGGCAGGTATCAGCGCGCTCACCAGCTACTCCGCGGTGTTCGCCACATCCCATGTGCCGACGGTGCATCCGCTCATGGTGGCCAAGCAGGGCACGACAATCGACCACATCAGCCGCGGCCGCTTCACCCTCAACGTCGTGACCGGCTGGTACGCGCCGGAGATCGAGATGTTCGGGGCTCCACTGCTCGATCATGACAGTCGTTACGATATGGCCATCGAATGGCTCGATATCATCAAGCGGCTGTGGACTGAAGACGAGGAATTCGACTACGTGGGAAGGTTCTACGCGCTCAAGCGCGCCCTCGCCCGTCCCAAGCCGGTGCAGAGGCCCCATCCGGTGGTGATGAGCGCCGGCGCTTCGCCGCGTGGACGCGAGTTCGCCGCCAAATACGCGGATGTCGGATTCACAAACCTCGACGCTTACGACATCGACAGCCTAAAGGCCCGAGTCGACGCGTTCCGCAAGTTTGCATGGGACGAACATCATCGCCGGATTCAAGTCTGGACGAATTCCTACATTTTCCAAGGCGAAACAGAAAAAGAGGCGCGCGACTACTACAACTACTGCGTCTTTGAGAAGGGTGACTGGCCCGGCGCCGAGAACCTCATCAATCTGCTCGGCATCAACTCCCAATCTATACCCGCGCCCGCGCTGACAAAATTGAAGGAGCATTTCATGGCGGGCTGGGGCGGTTACCCGCTCGTTGGAACCAAGGAGCAGATTGTAGACGGACTGATAACCCTGGCCGAGGCCGGCTTCGATGGAACGCTGCTGTCGTGGCCGCGTTACGTCGCAGGCATGCGCGAGTTCAAGGATGTGACGTACCCCCTCGTGCAACAGGCCGGTTTGCGGGGTTGATTACGGTTCGGATTCCGCGCCGACCACACATCAGCGTGCACCGCAACGTTGCGGTTAATAAAATCGTGCGGGCGCTGTCCAAACCTCCTTAAGCATCCTCCTTAAGGCGGACCTAAGCCTTCCAGCAAGTCGCCTCTTGGCGTTTACGGGGGACGCAACCTGTCCGTGCGATCCTTCCTGCAACAACAAGGGGGGCTCCATGGACAAGCACGTCTCATCCATGTTGCTGCGTGTCGTCGGGGCATTCGCCGCGACGATTCTCACTCTGACAGTGTCGGTTGCGCACGCGCAGCCGATTGCCGCCGGCCACGCCGCATTGCGCATGGCCGGCGAAGTAATCCTCGGTGGTGCGTCGTTTTACGACACGCCCGGCGAGTCCACCGCGTCGGGCGAGCAATACGATCCCGACCTCTTCACCGCCGCTGCCCAACTCGAAATCCGACACAAGTTTGGCGGCATCAGGTTTGGTCGACTGTACCAGCCGGTTTATGCGGTTGCCGAATACGCAGGAAAGCGCGCGATCCTGAAATTCAACGACGTCGGCCCACTCAAGCCTGGACGCAAGTTCGACCTCAGTGTTGCCGCGATGAAACATTTCGGCGGACTGGGACGCGGCGTGCTTGCGGAATTCAAGGTTACGCTGCTGCCGCCTGGTGAGGACTATACGCCCGGTCCGTTGCCCGACATCGCCTGGACTCCGATCGAATCCAACGGCGAGCCCCTGGTTCCGGCGCGCGATCACCAGATCGCTCTCGCGGCAACGGCAGATGGCCCCGATACCACCGCCTCGATCCATCGCTGTTTGGCGCGCGCCAAGCTCGTCCCGCTGCGCATCGAGACCGCTGGGCTGGTGCCGGAACTCACGATCGGCGATGTGATGCTTGGCGGACCCGAGGCGCCCCCTCGGCCCGACACGCCGCTCCAGATCGCAACACTCGGTAATTGAGAAGTCAGTGCGAATCGCGTGATCGCGGCTCGCGTTCCTTCCTATCTCCTGACTGCCGTACCACCGCGGTTCCAGCCGCGACCGCCCTCGCCGTAGACCTCGTGACCTGTATCGGTCACCACGACGGTGTCTTCGAGCTTAATGAATCCGCGTTTGGGATGTTGCAGAGTCGTTTCGACGGAGACGACCATGCCCTGCTCCAGCGGTTTGTCGGCGTCGTAACCGTCGTAGCGCACCGGTCCGGTCGACGTAAGGCGCGGCGCCTCGTGCGTGACAAGACCCATCCCGTGCGCGAGAAAGTCGGTGTGGTCGCGGATCTTAGACTTCTTCAGCCGATCCTCCGCAGCGACGTAGATCTCCCCGCCGAGGGTCCCAGGCTTGATTACTTTCATGGCGGCGCGCTGCGTCTCCTCGATCTCGTTGAGCAGGTCCTCGAGTTCCGCATCCGGCTCGCCAAGGATGGCCATGCGCGCGAGATCGCCAATGTAGCCCTGATAATTGCCACCGGAGTCGAGCGAAAGCACATCGCCCTGTTCCCAGCGTTGCGATGAGGGCGCGCGGTTGTGGCTGGTGCCGCAGGCGACGAGGCAATACTCGAAGATGAGGCCGCGATTCACCTCTTCGCGCTTGAGGGCATCCGCAAGCTCCTGCTTCGTGGTACCTGGCCCGTGGCTGGCGATCACCGCTAGCATTGATTCGATCACCTTCTCAGAAGCCGCCTTGAGGACCCTGAGTTCATCGGGGGATTTGCGTGCGCGCAAGCGCTCGAGCGTGAAGACAGCGTTGACCAGGTCGCTCTCCGGCAATCCCGCGCGTAGCGCGTCGGCGGCATCCAGGGGTAGGAATGGCATCTCCACCCCCACGCGCCTGGCCTTCACGCCGATCTTCTTCACGTGCGCGACCGCCTTCTGCATCGCGTCGATGGAGGTCGCACCGCGCACAAGCTCGGGGGTCCACAGCGGTTTCACCTGCTGCTGATACCCCTCCATGCCATGCATGACGTAGGCGGATTTCTCCGGCTGGCCCTTGGCATAAATGAGCACAGGCAGATATCGACTGGTCCCGAACGCATCCATGTAGTCGAAGAAGAATGCGCGGTGGCCTCCGAGAAGGTACTGCACGTTGTGTTTGGAGGTCACCAGCAGCACGTCGATGCCGGCGTCGTCCATCAAGGTGTCCAGCCGCTTGGCATCGAATGGAACTGACAATCCTGCGGTGGCGGCGGACGTGGCCATCTCGAGCAACTCCTGTTGGCGCATTCTTATGGGGACCGATCCTATCCCATGACAGCCACGAGTGGAATCGGTCTGCGCACGAGGCGCACGCCAATCGCCGGCAGGATCAGCGTCGCTCGGGGGCCATCGCTGCCAAGGTTGAAAGGCACAGGGCGAAGAACGTCACGACCGCATTGACCGCGTGGGAATATTCCCATTGCAGGCGGAGGCTTTCCCACCCGGAGGGAATCTGTGTCCAGTTGGCAGTTGCCTGGTTGGCAGGAAACGTCCACGTGAAGAAGATCGCCAGCGTCGCCAGGATGGCCATCGTTGCGCCGGCGGCATAGCCCCATCGCTCCCGACGCCGGTACTGCATCAGGGCCAGAAGACCGTTGGCGGCAATAGCAGCAAACAGCACGACCCCGAACAAGGCCCAGCCGCGATAGATGCTCTGGACGATGAAATAGGGCTCATCGGCCAGGGTTATCTTATTGGGCAACGCAAACAGATGCGCGCCGCCGGGCACCAGAGCCAGCGCCGTCAGGACAATGGCCACGAATTTGGCAATATGCATGCGGCGCACCGAAGAGGAACGAGGAATATGCCCCAAGGCCGGTTCTTTCGCACAACGCCGCAGTCCGGGTGCTGTTCCTCCCGCTCCTGCTCGGTCCCTCGCCGAGGCTAAGCCGCCGAGCGCGTGTCTGCCGCAACGAGCGTACCGTCCTCGCCGCGCGCCATTGCCGCCGCGTTTAATCCGTCAGAGAGCTCGGTGCGGTTACGCCCCATCTTCTTTGCCCGATAAAGGGCCTCGTCGGCCTGCGCCAGAAGCGCGACCACGTCGAACACGCGCGAATCGCAGATCGCAACGCCGATGCTTGCAGTCGCATGGACGGGCTGGCCTTCCACGTCACACGCCGCCTGCGCGAAAGCAACTCGGATCCGTTCGGCAATGACGCCCGCGCGGTCGCGCCCGACGTTCCGGACCACCAGCCCGAACTCCTCGCCGCCGATCCGACCGAAGAGGTCGCTCGGCCTCACAATTGCGCTCACCGTCTGAGCGAAACGGCGAATCACTGCATCTCCAAGCGCATGCCCAAAGCGATCGTTGATCTGCTTAAAGTTATCGAGATCGATCAGGAGCACAGCAGTTTGCATACCGGCCACGCGGCTTTTGCGCATGCTTTCACATTCCGCGAAAAATCCGCGACGGTTGGCTATGCCAGTAAGCTCGTCGAGCAACGCTGCCGTCTTGTGTCGCTGCTCGGCACGCTCCTTCGCCATCGCGAGCACCATGAAGGCGATCGAGATCGTGAACAAAAGCGCTTCGGTCGAGAGCACCGTCAACCATATGCTCTGGAACATTGCGTTGCCCGTGCCCCACGGCAAGACCGCGCTCAACGGCGTTCGCAGCAGGAACAACGCACCGTGCGCGAACAGCATGAAGATCGTGGGCCAGCGGGAGATGAGCGCATCTTCTTTTCGCCCGCGCGACAGTTCCCAGGCGGTCATCCAGATGTACGCTGCGATGATGCCAGCGCTGATCAGGCCGCGAAGGTCCGGCCACTCGGCCACGACGGCAATCTGAGTCAGACAGAGCCAGACGAACGCACCGTAGACAGCGTAGAACGGCAGGACGCGACGGCCTTCGAAGACGCGCGCTCCGGTCCACATCGCGCCGAACGAGATCAACAGCAAAGCATTGGCGACCTGGATGGTGAGAAAATTCGGCAGGTCGCCGAACATCCCGAACAACGTCACCGATGCTGCACGCATGAGGTGCGCCGATCCCCACCAGGCCACCGCGCGGATTCCCGGATTCTGCACCCACACGAACAGGAGCAGCAGCCCCAGAATCGACTCGACGTAGATCGTGACGAAGAACAGCGTGCTGACGTCGATATTGATAGTCATTGCGTGGCCATTGGTCCGCAGGGCGTCGACGGCATGGGGGAACGAACGTCCGCCCATCTAAGGATGCGGCGCACAACAATCGGTAAAAGCGAACCAATAGCGGCTGTTACAGCCTCGTAAGGTTTAAGGGGCCGCGCCGGATTGAAGACAATTTTTCTGAAATTGATGGCGTCGCCAGTCAGATTAAAAATGCGCGGGAAGCGTGCAGACGCCGCTTCCCGCGTCTGTAGCTGCTATTTCATGCGCCCGTCGATGGAGATGCGCCCGGCGCCCGTCACAAAGAATGCGAGCGCACCGCCCATGATCGCAAGGTTCTTCAGGAAATTGTTGAACTGCGCTTGCTGCTGAGCGGCCGGATATTCCCAGTAGCGATGCGCGAGGAGCGTGGCGATCAGCACGAAGACGAAAAGCACCAGCGAAGCGTAACGCGTTGCAAGTCCGAGGATGAGGACCGCGCCTAGGGCGAACTCCACGATCGCGACAATCCAGGCGGACAATTCCGGTGCTGGCACGCCCAAGTTGGTCAGATAGCCGGCGGTGCCCGCGATGTTCATGAGCTTACCGTAGCCCGACACGAAGAACAGCCAACCCAACAGGATGCGACCAACCAACAATAGGACGCTGGTTGAACTTGCCGCGAACCGGTCCGTTGCCGAAAACATCGAAGGAGAAGAGTCGCTCATCGCCATGTCGTGGCCCCCGTTCGGACTGTGTGCAGGGCGATGTCCCGCCACTGGCAGTGGCCCCGGCCCGGCACCATGCATTTCCTCGCGCGACGTCTTCCAGCGTCCCGCTGGCTCGCATCGCGGGCACGACGATAACACTGCAACCCATTAGACGAAAGTAGCATGACAATCACAACGCACTGCAACATCACAGGAATTCGGGCGGCGAAACGTCCATCCTTGGAATCCGACGAAATCGACAGCTTTGTCCTCTCCGGGCCGCCGACGAAAGAAAGTTCGTCGCTCTTGTCGATGGCGAAACGCGGTGCCAGTCACCCAACCTTCCGCAGCGCTGCGGCTTCGTTTTGCTTCGCCGTCACTGGCGACTATCTACACTCATGGCCACGCGGCGAAGCCGATTCCACTTCGCCATCCATTAGGTTAGGTTGCCCACTCGCTCCCCAGATCAGGACTCCCATGCAGATTTCCGACGGCATCGTTGACGCGATCGGCAATACGCCGCTGGTGAAGCTCAGGCGCGCATCCGAAGCGACCGGCTGCACCATCCTTGGCAAGGCCGAGTTCATGAACCCGGGCCAGTCCGTCAAGGATCGCGCGGCGCTCTTCATCATCGAGGATGCGGTCCGCAAGGGAGAACTGCGGCCAGGCGGTGTCATCGTTGAAGGCACTGCGGGGAACACCGGGATCGGGCTGACGCTGGTCGGCAATGCGCTGGGCTATCGTTGCGTCATTGTGATCCCCGAGACGCAAAGTCAGGAGAAGAAGGACGCGCTTCGGCTGTTCGGCGCCGAACTCGTCGAAGTTCCCGCCGTCCCTTATTCGAACCCCAACAATTACGTGAAGCTTTCCGGTCGCCTTGCCGAATCGCTCGCGAAGACAGAGCCAAGCGGCGCCATCTGGGCCAATCAGTTCGACAACGTCGCCAACCGGGACGGTCATCTCAAGACCACCGGGCCGGAAATCTGGCAGCAGACTGATGGCAAGGTCGATGGATTTATTTGCTCGGTCGGCAGCGGCGGCACGCTCGCCGGGGTCGCCATGGCGCTCAAGGAGCGCAACAAGAATATCAAGATTGGTCTCGCGGATCCGCGCGGTGCCGCGCTCTATAGCTATTACACTGCGGGCGTGCTGAAAGCCGAAGGCTCCTCGATCACCGAGGGAATCGGGCAGGGGCGCATCACAAAGAATCTCGAAGGTGCCCCGATCGATATCGCCTATCAGGTGCCTGATGAGGAAGCAGTTCCGCTCATTTTCGATCTCCTCGAACACGAAGGACTCTGCCTGGGCGGGTCGTCCGGCATCAACGTCGCTGGCGCAATCCGGCTCGCCAAGGAACTCGGACCGGGACACACGATCGTCACCATCCTCGCCGACTACGGAACGCGTTATCAATCGAAGCTGTTCGATCCCAAGTTCCTGAGGTCGAAGGACCTCCCCGTTCCGTGGTGGCTCGAGCGCCGCACGGACATCAAGGTGCCTTACGAGAAGGTGTGATCATGCCGGGTGAAAGTCGTTGGCTCGTCAGCACGCAGTGGGTCGCGGACCGTTTGCAATCGCCTGATTTCGTCGTGGTCGACGGGTCGTTTTATCTGCCGGCCATGAAGCGTGATCCCGCAGCCGAGTTCCTGGCGGGTCACATTCCCGGCGCGGTTCGTTTCGATGTCGACGAGATCTCCGACAAATCGTCACCGCTGCCGCATATGCTCCCGAGCAAGGACGAGTTTGCGCGGGCGGTGGGGGGCCAGCTTGGAATTGCCGAACGGGACACCATCGTCGTCTACGACGGCGTCGGCCTGTTCTCGGCGCCGCGCGTATGGTGGACATTCCGGCTGTTCGGCGCATCCAGCGTGTTCATCCTGGACGGCGGCCTCGCACGATGGAAAGCGGAAGGCCGTCCGATCGAGAGCGGCCCGGCGACGCCCGCGCGCAAGATTTTTCGTGCATCAGAACCCGCCAAGATCGTCGCGGGAATCTCGCAGGTGCGCAAGGCGCTCGAAACGAAGTCCGCACAAGTCCTCGACGTGCGTCCGGCGGACCGGTTCCGTGGAGAAACGCCAGAACCGCGGCCCGGCCTGCGGCCCGGTCACATGCCAGGAGCGCGCAACGTGCCCTCCTCTACTGTTGTCGAGAACGGCAGTCTCGCCTCGCCCGACAGGATCCGCGCTGCACTCGCAGCCGGCGGCATCGATCTGGATCGTCCAATCATCACAAGCTGCGGCTCCGGAGTTTCCGCCGCCACCATGTGGCTGGCGCTAGACTCGATCGGCGTTACGCCCCAGGCGCTTTACGATGGTTCCTGGTCGGAATGGGGTGCGCATGCGGACCTTCCAGTGGCGACGGGAGAGGAGTGAGCCGCAGCGTTTCCCGGTTCTCATCTGATGATCTGGCTGAGGAAAAGCTTCGTTCGTTCGTGCTGCGGATTCGAGAAGAACGCGTCGGGCGTGTCGATCTCGATGATCTGCCCCCCATCCATGAAGACTACCCGGTCCGCCACCTGACGCGCGAAACCCATCTCGTGGGTTACGACAAGCATGGTCATGCCTTCCTCGGCCAGTTCGACCATGACGTCGAGCACCTCCTTGATCATCTCCGGATCGAGCGCCGAAGTCGGCTCGTCAAACATCATGATCCGGGGATTCATGCACAGGGCCCGCGCGATCGCGACACGCTGCTGCTGACCGCCCGAAAGCTGCGCCGGGTACTTATCGGCCTGCTCGGGAATCTTCACACGCGCCAGCAGCCGACGCGCGGTCGCCTCGGCTTCCGCTTTCGGCATCTTGCGCACATGCATGGGCGCCAGCGTGCAGTTCTCCAGCACCGTCAGATGCGGAAACAGGTTGAACTGCTGGAACACCATGCCGACTTCGCGGCGCACCTCGTCCACACGCTTGAGATTCTTCGTGAGGACCACGCCGTCAACCACAATCTCCCCGCGCTGATAGTCCTCAAGCGCGTTGACGCAACGGATGAGCGTTGATTTTCCGGACCCGGACGGGCCGCATATGACGACGCGCTCGCCATGCCGGACGTTCAGATTGATGTCCGCGAGGACGTGAAACGCGCCAAACCATTTGTGCAGGCTTTTCACCTCGACGGCGAAGGCGCCCTTCGTTGGCTCCGTCTCGACGCTCCGCTCCGTCATCATTGTCACCGCCGGTCCGCTCGCGCCAGGCGTCGTTCGACACTGTCCGCGTACCGGGCCATGAGATAGCAGCAGACGAAATAGACGATAGCCGCAAAGGCGTACCCGGTGGCGCTCGTCACGGGCGTGGCCCATTTCGGATCGGCCCGTGACACTTCGATGGTCCGCAGAAAATCGAATATTCCCGCGACGAACACCAGGGTGGTGTCCTTGAACAGCGCGATGAAACTATTGACGATGTTCGGAATGGTGATGCGCAGCGCCTGCGGAAGCACGATCAGCCGGTGCAAACGCCAATATCCTAGCCCGAGCGCACGGCCCGCCTCATATTGACCGCGGGGAATCGCCTCCAGTCCCGCGCGCACCACTTCCGCTTGGTACGCGGCGGCAAATAGCATGACGCCGATCAGCGCGCGGAGCAGCTTGTCGGGCGACCATGCAGGCGGGACGAACAGCGGCAGCATCACGCTCGCCATGAACAGAACCGTGATCAGGGGCACGCCGCGCACGAATTCGATGAACACCACCGACATCAGGCGCACGATCGGCATGTCGGATCTGCGGCCCAGCGCGAGCACGATGCCAATCGGCAGCGAGGTCACGATACCGACCGTCGTGACCACGACCGTCACCAGGACTCCGCCCCACAACGAGGTGTCGACGGTGGCGAGTCCGATCGTCGGCCAACCATAGAGGAGCACATAGGATGCGATCGGCACTGCCGCGAAGAAGAACACTGCGCCAAGACGCCGGTAAGGTGCGTCGAGCCACAGCATCCAACCTCCGCCGAGAGCGACGAGCGCAAAGAAAAGATTGACGCGCCAGCGCTCGCCAACGGGATAGGAGCCGTAGATAAAATACGACATCCGCTCCCGAACGAACGCCCAGCAGGCACCCGCATCACCACCTTCGGGCGCAAGGCACGCGGTGCGGTCGGTGCCGCTCCACACCGCATCGATCAGCAGAAAGCGCACCGTCGGTGGCACGATCCAGGCCAGAAGCGCGATCGTCGCTGCGGTCAGGAACACGTTGGGCCAGGACGAGAAGAGGTTGGCCTTCATCCAGCCGAGCACGCCCACGTTGGTGATCGGAGGTGCCAATGCGGGTGCAGGCGCCTCACGCACGTAGCGGGCGTCGTCTTCCGACATGGCGACGAGAGGAGTGCGCGACATTATCGGTTCACCCGCGTGATGCGGGACTGATACCAGTTCATCCCCGCCGAAGTGAACAGGCTGATCGTCAGATAGACCGCGAGCGTCATGGTAATGACCTCGACCGCCTGGCCCGTCACATTGAGCACGGTGCCCGCGAAGATCTGCACAAGGTCTGGATAACCGATCGCAACCGCCAGCGACGAGTTTTTCGTGAGGTTGAGGTACTGGTTCGTCAGCGGCGGAATGATCACCCGCTGCGCCTGCGGTATCACCACAAGCTGTAGGATCTGCCCGCGCCGCAACCCAAGGGCCGCCGCGGCCTCGCTTTGCCCGTAAGGCACTGACTGCAACCCGGCCCGCACGACCTCGGCAATGAAGCCGGCGGTGTAGATCGACAGTGCAACCAGCAATGCCACGAACTCCGGCAGGATCTCGCTGCCGCCGCGCACATTGAAGCGACCCAACTCGGGAAGATCCCACTGCATCTTGAAGCCAAAGACCGTAATTGCGAGCAGTGCCGGAGCAGCTATCAGGGCGAGCATTGGCAGCATCAGCGGCCGCTGCATCCCGGTCCGCTCGCGGTGCCGGCCGGCAGCGAAACGCCAGAGCCAAGCGGCGATCAGACCGGCAGCGAGGGCGATGACGAGCGGCTGCAGGCCCGACTCGAACACCGGCTTGGGCAGAAATAGGCCGCGGCTGTTGAGCAGGCCTCCGCCGGGCAATATGTAACTGTCGCGAAAGTCCGGCAGCGCTCGGAGCACAGCGTTGTACCAGAACAAGAGATGCAGCAGCAGCGGGATATTGCGGACGATCTCGACATACGCGCGCGCAAGGCGCGCAACGAGCCAGTTGGCCGAGAGCTGGGCCGCGCCGACGAGGAATCCGAGAACGGTTGCGCAGACGATGCCCAGACCGGCCACCAGCAACGTGTTGAGGAGGCCGATCCAGAACGTGCGCGCGTAGGTCGACGTGGAGATCGAGTACTCGATCAGCGTCTGGCTGATATCGAAACCCGCCGTCGCGTCAAGGAACCCGAAGCCGGACGTGATGTGATTGCGCTCAAGATTGTCGGCCACATTGCGTATGAATGCGACCGCGAGCGCTACGATGACGACAAGCAGGACGATCTGATAGACCGCCCCCCGCAGCTTAGGGTCATAGAATAGCGATACCTTGGGCCCGGCCGCAGAATCGCGCCTCATCTCCGGAACTCGCCCCCGTCGGGAGTCAACGTACGGGCGGCGCGTACTGGATTCCGCCCTTGGTCCAAAGTCCGTTGAGACCGCGCGAAATCTTGAGCGGCGAACCCTGACCAAGGTTGCGCTCGAATATCTCGCCGTAGTTGCCCACGTTCTTGATGATCCGGTAGACCCAGTCCTTGGTCAGCCCAAGTTGCTCGCCGAAATTGCCTTCCGTGCCCAGCAGGCGCTTGATCTCGGGATTGTCTGACTTCAACTGCTCGTCGACGTTCGCCTTGGTGATGTTGAACTCCTCGGCATTGAGCAGGGCAAAGTGGATCCATTTCACGATGTCGAACCATTGCTCGTCGCCATGACGGACGAACGGGCTCAGAGGCTCCTTCGAGATGATCTCCGGCAGCACCACATGGTCGTCAGGTTTGGCCAGCTTGAGCCGTACCGAATAGAGCGCAGATGCATCGGCGGTGAAGGCGTCGCACCGGCCACTGTCGTAGGCTTTGAGCGCCTCGTCGAGCTGGGCAAACGTCACCGACTTCAGCTTCATTTTATTGCTGCGGAAGTAATCGGCGAGGTTGAGCTCGGTGGTGGTGCCTTGCTGGACGCACACCGAGGCGTCGCTGAGCTCCAGCGCCGAGTTTACCTTCAGCGACTTGCGAACGACGAAACCTTGCCCGTCGTAGTAGTTCACGCCGATCGCGTGCAGCCCGAGTTGCGTATCACGAGAACTTGACCAAGTCGTATTGCGGGCCAGCACGTCGACGTCGCCCGACTGCAGGGCCGTGAAACGATCCTTGGCCGTGAGCGCCACAAATTTGACCTTAGCGGGATCGTTGAAGATCGCGGCCGCAATTGCCCGGCAATAGTCGACGTCGAAGCCTGTCCAGATGCCTTGGGCATCGGGAAGACCGAATCCCGGAAGCTGGCCGTTGGCGCCACAGTTGAGGACTCCCCGCGACTTGACGGTGTCCAGTGTCGCTGCCCCTGCCGGCAAGGCGGAGGCAAGAAGGACAGCCGCGGCTACAACGAACGACGTCACGGACCGTTTCATTCCGGGGCTCTCCAGCTTGATTTGACGATTGCAGTCGATCATCACAGAACGATTGGCTATGAAGGTCAAGAGGTTGAGCCTTGCCGATGATCCCATAGTGCGCCTTGCCGACGGAAGCAACTGAATGGCAAAACATCCGAGCGGCCCGTCACATGACGCGGTCAAGCCTGAGACCCGCTTCAGCATTGCCGGGCGCGACCCTTTCGCGCACCACGGCTATGTCAATGCGCCGGTCTATCACGCCTCCACCCTGCTCTACCCGACGGCCGAGGACTATCTCGCCCACCGCAGCCGCTATCAGTACGGCCGGCGGGGGACGCCCACCTCCGAAGCGCTCGAGACGGCGCTGCGGGACTTGGAAGGCCCGGCGTGCGCGGGCGTCGCGCTGTTGCCGTCCGGCCTCGCGGCAATCTCGGTGGCCCTGCTCTCTGTGCTGCGCAGCGGTGACAACGTGCTGGTCAGCGACAGCGTCTACGCACCGACGCGGGTGTTCTGCAACAACGTCCTGGTCAACTACGGCATCACCACGACTTACTACGACCCTTCGGTCGCCGAAGGCATCGGCGCGCTGATGCAGCCGAATACACGAGCCGTTTTCACCGAGGCGCCCGGCTCACTCTCGTTCGAAATGCAGGACATCCCGGCGATCGCGGCGGTCGCTCGCGACAGAGGCGCAACGGTGCTGATGGACAACACCTGGGCGAGCCCGTTGTACTTTCCGGCTCTCGCGAAGGGGGTCGACCTCGCGATTCAGTCGGGCACGAAATACATCGGCGGGCATTCCGACATCATGCTGGGCGTCGTTGCGGCGAAGGAAGAGCACTGGCCGAGACTCAAGGACACCGCGCAGACGATGGGCCTGTGCGTCGGTCCGGATGACATGTATCTCGGCTTACGCGGCCTGCGCACCATGGGCGTACGGCTGGAGCGCCACTACAGTTCCGGGCTCAAGCTCGCGCGATGGCTCGCGCAGCGGCCCGAACTCTTGCACGTTCTCCATCCCGCACTCGAAACGCATCCGGGACACGCAATCTGGAAGCGCGACTTCACGGGCGCCTGCGGTTTGTTCACCATCGTGTTCAAGCCGGCGCCGCAAACCGCGGTCAATGCGTTTCTCAATGCGCTCACCCTGTTCGGGATCGGCGCGTCCTGGGGAGGCTATGAAAGCCTCGCCATCCCGTTCGACTGCACCAGCATCCGGACTGCAACCACATGGGCTCCTGGGGGGCCCACCGTGCGTCTGCACATCGGCCTCGAAGACACCGACGATCTCGTGGCTGATCTCGAACGTGGATTCGCCTCCTTTGCGAAGGCTGCCGGATGACGCAACATCAGGCTGCGCGTCGTTCGCGCAGCACGAACTGCAGGTTCCGCAAATAGACAAAGACGCCGAATGCCTGCCCGGCGATGAAGACCGGATCACGTCGGTAGAGCGCATAGACCAGCAGCAGCAAGCCGCCGCCGATCGAAAATATCCAAAAGGCGAGCGGGATGACACTGCGCCCGGCACGCTCCGAGGCGAGCCACTGCACGAAGAAGCGCATGGTGAACATGATCTGGGCGACGAACCCGAGCACGACCCACCAGTCGAGGCGGACGACGAACACGTCGTACAGATAGCCGCCCACTGCGTGGGACAGGTCAACCAGCATTGCGCTTCACCTCAGATACCGAAGGAACGTGACGACGGCGCTTCATCAGCCACCACACGCCGGCGAGATCGAGCAGACCCACGACCAGACGGTCCATCATCCCGTAGTTCGACTTTCCGTGCCGGCGCTGCCGGTCCACCACGTCGACGTACGCCACGTCGTATCCTTCGCGGCGAAACAGCGCCGGCAGGAACCGGTGCAAACCGTCGAAAAACGGCAGCGTCAGGAACACGTCCCGTGGGAACGCCTTGAGGCCGCAGCCGCTGTCTCGCGCCCCGTCCCTGAGAACGATTCGCCGCACGTCATTGGCGACCAGCGACTGAAATTTCTTGAAGCCGGTGGCCTGCCGACCGACCCGTTGCCCGGCCACGAGACCGAGACGCTGGGTACCGGCGACCAGTGGCTCGAGCATCTCGGGAAGAAACCTGGGATCGTTTTGGCCGTCTCCATCCAGGGTTGCCACGAACGTTCCGCGCGCGGCTGCCACGCCGCTGCGCACCGCCGCCGACTGCCCACAAGAGACCACGTGCTTGAGATGGCGCAGCCAAGGATATTTCGCCATCAGTGCGTCGAGCTCGCCCTCGGTTCCGTCGCGCGAGCCGTCGTTGACGCAGATGACCTCGAACGGCCAGCGGCCGGTCAGCGCCGCACCGATCTCGGTCACGAGGGGGCCTATATTGGCTTGCTCGTTCTTGACCGGAACGACGATCGACACGAGCGGCGAAGCCGCTCCAGGCATCGCAGGAACATCGTTCATCGGCGGGTTCTCATGGATGGTCTCGTTCGCAGGGCGCTGAGGTCTTATGGGGCGGAACGTTTCCGGGCAACCCCGAATTCGCGTTTTCCGTCAGGCTCCTGCCCGGAAACGCTAATGCCGCTCCGCCCGATAGAGCGCCAGCGTCACCCGCCGCCCCCCGCTGATATTGAAACCCTCGATGCGCGGGCCGCGCCCGTAGCGCAGCCCGATTGTCTCCGCCCGAAGCGCAAAGGCGCGCTCCTGGCTTGATTCCACCACTGCGACGCGGCAGTCCCCGGCACGCAGGAAGTCGGCAGCTCCGACGCCGTCGGTGAGCTGGGTGGCGCTGCCGGCGAAAAACACGAGACTCGGCTCGTGATAGCCCGCCGAGGCGACTGCGGGCGTACATTCCAACCCACGCAGATAGCGTGCGACCTGTGCCGCCGGAAAAAGCGCCGGCAGACGCGGCACGGTCGCTCCGAAGACTGCAATCGACAGCAGGACCGCCGCAGCGCCCGCACGCAGCAGCGCGCGCTCTGCGCCGTCTTCGTCATAGAGCCACCAAGCGCGCAGCGCGAATATCACCCCGGCTGCGGCGAACGGCCAAGCCAGCAACCCCATCTCGTGCTCGACCACAACATGCGCGACGATGATTAGTACGGCGAGCATGCCGGCGATCAGCAGCCACCAGAGCGTGCCTTGCACGAGCCACCGCCGCTGCGACAGCGCGTGATAATCGACCACACCGGCGATCAGGATCGCGATGCTCGGATAGAGCGGCAGCACGTAATGCGGCAGCTTGGTGACTACGATCTCCATTACGATCCAGGCGGGGACCGTCCACGCGAGCAGAAATTTAGCTCCAGGTTCACGCCACGCCCTGAACACGGCGGGCGCTGCGAGCCCGGCCAAAATCGATCCGGGATAGAAGGTCACCCAGAACAGCAACAGATAATAGCCCGGCGGCATGCCGTGCGCCTCTTGCCCGCTGCCGACCTTCGACAAAAGGTCACCGCCGATCGATTCCGAGTAGAAGCTCCACCCGGTTCGCATTGCAATCGCCAGGAACCAGGGAGACACCAGAACGATCAACCATGCGATGCCCGCGACAGGCTTGAGTTGCCGAAGCCAGGCCGCCTTGCGGTCGATCGCAATCAACGCAGCGACCGTGAGGCCGACAAACATCAGAATGAGCGGACCTTTGAGCAGCACTCCCGCCGCAGTCGCAGTCCAGAACAAAGCGGGGAGCCGCCAAGCGCCCCATCCCGCGGCCGGCTGGAGGTCGTCGGCACGCTGCAGCAGATAGATCCGTCCGAGCGCACCCATCGCGGCCACGCAGGCGGCCAGCAGCACAGCATCGGTCTTGGCGAGCCGCGCCTCGACCCCGAGGAGGATCGAAGTGGCCATAATGAGGCCGGCCAGCACCGCCGCGCGCCGCGACACGAATGCAAGCGCGGCCCAGTAGGTGAGCAGCACCGCGCCGATGGCGCCGGCAAGCGAGGGGATGCGGTAGAGCGCTATCCGCGTCGTGGCGTGCGGGACTCCTAACGCTACGGCCGTCTTCACCACGGCAGCCTGCAGCCAATAGATGCCGATCGGTTTCTTGTAGCGGCTTTCACCCTGGAAACGGATATCGACGTAGTCCCCGCTGACGACCATCTGCTTTGTCGCCTGTGCGAAGCGCGCTTCATCACGATCAACAGGGGGAATCTGGAAGAACCCCGGCAGGAACGCCAGCAGCGATAGCGCGATCAGCAACACCGCGGCGCGGCTGTGCGAGCCGACGGCGATATCGACGAATGTCGCGAGGCTTGGCCTTGCCTGCGGCCGGCTCCCCACGCTCATCGTCATGTTCGCCCCTCACGCCAGTCGACGACCCGGGGACCACGGTAGGCGCGCCGCAACAGGCGGGCGCACCAGCGGCCCTGACCGGCATCACCTCGGGTCACGATCGCGGCTGATTTACTCACGCGCCGCCCAAACCAGCGGCGACAATAGATAATTCGCCCTACCCTGCAACTGTGATTGCAGGCCTTCACGCATGTGGCCGATCATTGTATCCGCACGACAACACTGTCGGCGGCCCCACGCGCGTCCATCACGGTCAGGCGTAAAAAACCCGGGCCATCGGGGGCAAAAAACATCGTCCGCCGGTCCGCGGCCGCAGCCACCGGCATGCCGTTGATCAGGACCGTCAGGGGCTGAACTCCCCCCGATACCTTCAACGCCAAGGGATCGAATTTGCCCTGGCCCGTGGTGAGCTCAAGCCGCGCTCCATCGGGCGGGAACATGATCCGCAGCGGGCGCGTGCCCGCCCCGGTCAGGCGGTCCGGCTGAAACCGCCGCAGCGGCGGGGGCAGCTTCGCCGTCGCGCCGAACAGCGTTCCCTTCGGCGCTTGCGGCAGGGGCGCAGGCAGCTTGCCCGATCGCGCGAAGGCCTCGAACAGCACCGGAGCGGCCGCGCTACGACCGATCATCCCAGGCACTGGCGCGCCATCGGCCCGTCCGACCCAGACCCCGACCGTGCGGCGGCCGTCAAATCCGACCGCCCAGGCATCGCGATAACCAAAGCTGGTGCCCGTCTTGAAGGCGATGCGGCCACCGACGGCATTCTCCGGCGGCGGCGTGCCGAGCAACACGTGAGCAACATACCAGGCCGCCACGGGCTCCATCAGCCGCCGCTCGCCGGCATCCGCCTCGTTGATCTGGTCATGCACCGTCACCGTTGTTCCCAGGCGCGCGAGCCCGGCATAGACCCGCACCAGGTCGGTGAGCTTGACCCCGACGCCGCCCAGGCCCATGGCGAGACCGGGAGCCTCGCCCTTTGGCAGTACGAGCGGCGCACCCGCTTGGGCCAACCGCGCGGCGAGGCGGCTGGCGCCGACCTTGTCGAGCACCGCGACCGCCGGGACATTGAGCGAAAGCTGCAGCGCCTTGCGCACGGTCACTGTGCCTTGGAACGTCGTGTCGAAGTTCTCCGGTGCGTAGTCGCCATAGCGCGCCCGGCGGTCCTCGATCAGCGTCTCGGGATGGATGAGCCCATCCTCGAACCCGACTCCGTAGATGAAAGGCTTCAGAGTGGAGCCGGGCGACCGCACAGCCTCCGTCATATCGACCTGACCGGCCCGCCGCGTGTCGAAATAGTCGGCCGAGGCAACCTTCGCCAGAACTTCGCCGCTTGCATGATCCACGGCCAAGATTGCAATTGAGACATCAGGGCCCATTGCTCGGGCCTGCTCGCGTGCCAGTTCTTCGAGTCGGCTCTGCCAGAAGGCGTCGATCGTGAGCCGGTGAACGCGCAACGCAGGCGCTCGGGTCACCGCGGCTTCCGCGGCGTGGGGCGCAATCATCGGCATCGGCAGGCGCGCGGAGGCGACCGGCTCGCTCTTGGCACGGGCAACGTCGGATGCGTCGAGAGCGCCCGCTGCAGCTATCCGGTCCAGCACACGATCACGTGCCGCCCGTGCGGCCTGCGGCGCGCGGTCCGGCCGCCGCGCCTCCGGCGACTGGGGCAGAGCTACAAGCAGCGCAGCCTCGCCCAAGGTGAGCCGCCGCGGTTCCTTGCCAAAATAGGCGAAGGACGCCGCGCGCACGCCTTCGAGGTTGCCACCATAGGGCGCGAGCGCAAAATAGAGCGCGAGGATATCGTCCTTGCTGAGCACGCGTTCGAGTTCAACAGCACGCACGATCTGGCGCAGCTTGGCGGCAATGCTGCGCTCGCTACGCGGCTCGAGCAGTCGCGCGACCTGCATGGTCAAGGTCGAGCCCCCGGAAACGATGCGCCGTTCGGCGACGAACTGTACGGCCGCTCGCAACAGAGCGAGCGGATCGATTCCGTGATGGCGGCGGAACCGGCGGTCTTCGTATGCGGTCAGGAGATCGACATAACGCGGGTCGACGTCCTCGATCTGAGACGGCAATCGCCATCGTCCATCCGAAGTCGCGAATGGCCGCAACAGTCGCCCCTCACGATCGAGCACCACGGCCGAGTACTCAAGCCTGTCACCGAGTGGCGCCGGCCCGAGCGAAGTAACCCACAGCACCGCCGCAAACAGGCCGGCAAACGCCAGCAGAGCGATGGCTCCCAACGGCCGCCGCCAGCGCCGGCGCCTTTGAGCGCCGGTCGCTCCGCTCGTGTTGACGGCGGGCTTGCTCATCGCGCTGGCGTGACCTCCACCGTGCCCGTGGCTGTGCGTCCGAAGCGGTCGGGTCGATACATGTCTTCGACGTAGGCCTGCGGCAGGACGTACTTGCCCGGCGACACCGCGCGCACGACGTAGGCGACGGTGAAGACCGCAGGGTCCTTCGCCGAGCGATCGAACGCGGCGCCGAAGTGATCATCGCGGAACTCCGTGTGCACGGGCTCAGCTCCATGTTCGATCCAGTCGAGCGCCGTCGTCTCGCCCGAGGACACCAGATTGGGATTATCGATTTCAAAGCCCGCCGGCAGATAGTCGGCGACCAGCAACCGTCCGAACTGCGGCTGCGGCTCGGTGATCCGCAGCACGACGGCGAGCCGCGTGTTCTGCTTCACTCGCGAGGGATTGACCTTTTCGCCGTCCAGCGTGTGGTAGGCACGCTCGATCTTGAAGCCTTTTTCGGCCGCCGGTTCGGGAACAATCGGCGCGCCTGATACCGACACGACCGCCTGCAGCGTCCCCTCGCCCAGATTCTCGACCTTGATGCCACCAGCCGGGATCTCTGCCGCACGGTACGTACGATAGAGCGCGCCCTGACGCGCTTCGCCGGCAACGCGGAGCGACACGCGTGCGTCCCTGGTCAGCGCACTGGCCGCGAGCACCATCCACGCATTCTCCTGCGTAGACGTGTAGGTCGTTCCGGCCCGCGCGGTCTCGACGCGAGCGACCGCATTCACGATGGTCATCTGGGGTGCGCCGCCTTCCGCCGCCAACGTGACGACCGCGGCCGCATCGCGCAGAGCGGAGCCGTAGTCGACCCGGCCATATTCCTGGCCTTGAGACGGCGCGATTGCGCCAAGCGCGGCAACGTAGACCTGTTCTGCGCGCACGCGATCACCGAGCATGCCGAGCGCCGCCGCGATCTGGGCTTTGGCGATGGGAGTCGCGACATCGGAAAGCTTGGTATCGGCAATGTAGCGCAGATCGCCGACCGGCGCCGCACCGTTACGCGCCAGGACGTAAAGGGCGTAGGCAAGCTCCTTGCCGCCGTCCTTGGAGACGTCAGGCGCATTGGCGACGAAGTTGCGCAGGTGCTCGATCGCCATTTTGAACGTGACATCGGGAACCACAAAGCCGCGCTCGCGCGCACGCGTAAGAAAGTCAGTCACATACGCGTCGAGCCAGGCGTCTTCGCCTCCGATCGACCACAGGCCGAAGGAACCATTCGAGCCTTGCCGTGCCGCCAGCCGCTCGATGGCGTCGCGGATGCGCGCGTCGATCGTGGTGTCGAGCGCGAGATGCGCTTCGCTGGAAAGCTCGTTGACGTAGAGCAACGGCATCGCCCGGCTGGTGATCTGCTCGCTGCATCCGAACGGATAGCGGTCGAGCGCCTTGAGCAGGGCAGCAGCGTCGAGCGCCGTCGATGGTCCGATGGACAGAGCGATGCTGCCCGTGCCTTTCACCAGTTCCGTCAGCAGATCGTCCGACACGGTGACGCTTTCGCCGCGCGCGATCGGCTTGACCGTGCGCCGCGTCAGCGTCTGGGTCGCCGGCCGCACATCGAGCGCATAGCGCCGGTCGAGCGCGAAGCCTGCCGGACCATCGACGCGCACCGTGACATCCGCACGTCCTGCGCCGTTCGCCGCGACTGGTATCGACACGGAACCGCGTTGCTTGGCGTCCAGCGGCAACGTGCGCCTCGGCGCATCGGCGGACAGCGGGCCTGACGTGCTCACGTTGACCTGGTACCCGCCTGTCGGCCCCTCCACGTTGTCCAGCTCGATCTGGAGCGACGTGCGATCCCCTGTGAGCAGAAAGCGGGGCAGCGTCGCCGTAAGGACAACCGGATCTCGGACGGTCACGTCTCCATTTGCGCGGCCAACCTTGTCCTTGGACCAAGCCACCGCCATGACGCGCGCGGTGCCGGCGAAATCGGGAACGTCGAATGATACGGTCGCAACGCCGTCGCGCCCGACGCTGACAATGCCCGAATAGAGTGCCAGCGGCGCCTGCGTCGGGCGACTGCCCTGCAGTTCGACCGCCGCAATATCACCGCCGGTGCGAACCTGCCCGCGAGTTCCCTGCATACCGTCGATGAGCTGGCCGTACAGATCGCGTATCTCCGCAGCCAGTGCGCGCTGTCCGAGATAGTAGTCATCGGGCGCGGGCGGCTTGTAGCCGGTGAGATTCAAAATGCCCACGTCGACGGCCGCAACGACGACGCGCGCCTCCTCGCCGGCAGCCAGTCCGCCGATCTTGACGGGAATCTGCAGCGTCGAATTCGGCCGGATCAGCTGCGGAAGGTTGAGATCGACGGCCAGCGTCTTTGCCTTGCGATCGATAGCGAACCACTGCACGCCGATGGCACGGCCAGGCATGCGCCGGGCGGCGACGTCCAGAGGCCGCCGCAGCGTCGCGATCACGTAAGCGCCGCTGCCCCAATCGTTGCCGACATTGATCTGAACGCGATTGTGTCCGGGTTGGACGTTCGTACGTACCGTGGCCAGCAAACGATCCCCCACCACGTTCACGGTGGCCACGCCGGCCGTGCGCGCCGTCAACGACAGCGCCATGGTCTCACCTGGCCGGTACTCGGCCTTGTCGAGCGCCGTTTCGAGGAGATCGGGCGTGTCGGCGGTCGCTTCGGCATAGAAGCCCGCGTCGAACGGAACCGATGTCGTCGGCGTGGCGCCATCGCCGCTCATCACGTCCAGGCGGTAGCGTCCGAACGTCACGGGGACCGAAATGCGCGCCGGCGCGCCCGCGGCCACATCCACGATTCCATCGGCCACGCGCCGGACTTGTTTGATCGGTTCGTAATTCCATGACCCCTCGCGCCGGTACCACTGATAGCGCGTCTCGATTTGCAGAAGCTCGTAGCGCAGGCCGCTGCGTGCCACGGTGCGGCTGTCTGGTGTCACGACCACCACCTCGAAGCGCGCTGCCTCCCCCTCGCCGAGCGCGCGTCCTGAGAACAGCGGCTTGACCCCGATCATGGTCGAGGCCGGGCTTACCGGCAGCGTAAGGTTGCGCTCGACAGCACGCCCCCCGGTTTCCGCCATACGCACGACAATCTGCGCTTCAACGGGACGGGTCGTATCGGGCAGCTTGTCGAGCGCAACCGGAAAATGCGCCTTGCCCTGCGCGTCGGTGGACGGCAGATCCTCCAGCGGCTGCTCGATGGTGGCGACCTCCTCATCTTCTTCAACGGCGCCAAACTGATATCCCGGAAAGCCACGCCGCCCTTCGGCCGGTTTGATCCTGACTTCGCCTTCGAGATCGAGGCCGGCGGCGGGCGCGCCGTAGAGAAAGCGCCCGTCGACCTTCACCAAAGCCGGCGCTGATTTGGCGATTGTCTTGGCTGTGCTGGTCAGGTCGAACTCGATGCGATCCGGCACATAATCCTCGACCAGAAACGAGGTCTGTCCGATCGGCTGCCCCTTCGGGTCGCTGTAGACTCGCACGCGCCAGGTTCCCGTCGATGCGCTTGACGCGATGGCGACGTCGAGATTGCGCCCGCCCAGGCCCTGATCGGCCACTGTGCTGCGCCGATACTCGACGCCATCCGGCCGTTCGATGACGAGCGTAAGCGGTGCGCCGAGCGCGGCGACACCCTTGCCGTCACGCGCCAGTGCGGTGATGTGCACCGTCTCGCCTGTACGATAGACCCCGCGTTCGGTGTAGACGAAGGCGTCCAATCCCACCGGCACCTTGCGTCCCGTCACGCCACGGTCCGTAAGGTCAAATGCCGGCCCTTTCAGGCTGAGAAATGCATAGTCGCCGCCCGCATCGCTCGCCACCAGCAAGGCCGGCGCGGCGCCACCCTCCCCGCGCGCCAAGCCTGGCTCGAAGGCTGCGTAGCCGTTCGCATCGGTCTTGCGCGTCCCCAGGAGCTCGTTGTTGCGCGCGAGCAGACGCACCTCGATATCGCGCTTGCCCTGCGCGTTTGCGAGCGAGTTCACGTAAACATGGATGCCATCGCTCGCGGAATGGGCGGTGAGGCCAATATCCGAAACGATGAACCACTGTGTCGCGAGCGCATCGTAATCGTCGGACGGCGTTCCAGCCGGCTCCGCCGACATCACGTATACGCCGGGCGCCAGATCGCGGACGGTTTCGTCGACGGGAAACGCGGTTGTCACGTCGACGTTGAGTTGCGGCTCGACGGCGAGTTCGCCTTTCCAGACCAGGGCTCCCCGCTCCTCGGCAAGGCGGTTGAGTTGGTAGCGATCCAAATTGCGCTGGAAGTCGTCGCCGACGACAACGTCGAGGAGATTGCGGTCACCAACGCGATAGATCTGGATCTTGACGGCCGTGGTGTTGACGCTGACGACCGGAATGCCGCGCTGGCCCGTACGCGGGAGCACATAAGCCTTAGCCGCAAACCGGGCGAACGGTTTCCGGTCGCGCACGTAGATGCTGAAGTCTCCGGGCCTCGACAGCGTCTCCTTCACCGAGGACGGCAGTCCGGGACGCAGCGTGACGGAGTAGCGCTCTCCGTGCTTGAGTCCTTCGACGCAGAGCTGGTTGCCTTCGACGGAGATCGCCGGCTTGTCCTGTCCTGCCACCGTGACGAACGGCGAGAAGTCGATGCGCCGACCGGGCAATGCCTCTGAGAACTGAAAACAGGCGCGCGGCGAGGCCGAATCCGAATCCACCGTGTAATCGCGCAAGCGGAAGCCGTGGTCCTCGCGCATACGCTCGTAGGTGGCACGCAGATCGGCCACCTCGCGCAGCTCCAGCGACATACGCAGCGCATCAAGCGCCGGCCGCCATTGCTTGCGATCGGCGAAGGAGCGACTGAGCAGCGCCAAGGCTTCCGCCTCCTCGGTGGCGCTGGACGTGCGCTGATAGGCGATGTAGGCGGCAACTCCGGCCCGTTCGAGCAGTGCAATACGTTCCTGTTCCTTGGGCGCCCAAATATGCAGGATCGTGCGTGCGAGGCGCAGCCAGTTGCCACTGTCGTTAGGGGCAATGGCCGCAATCTGCCCGAGAATTTGCATCCCAGCTCGCGCGTCGTTGCGCTGGAAGGCAGCGTCGGCCTCGCGCTTGAGAGTGGCAGGCGGCTTGGTCACCTGGCCCGCATCGACCTTGATCCGCGCCTCCAGTCGGATCGCGCTGTCGTCGAGATCGTCCCGCTGAAAGGCTTTGTCGGCCGCGGCGGCAGATATCGTTGCACCGACCAGCAGCAGCGCCACCGCAGTTGCGCGAAATGACAGAAGCATCGTCCCCCTCCTTGGCCTCAACAGGCTCATCGGGTCTCAGCGCAGCGTGAAAACGTGTCGACGTTACGGCGCGCCCGGCCGCTCGCCCGGCCTCCCGGTGCGGTAGCCGCGTGGCAGAACGGGCGGATAGCGATTATTTCTCAACGGCGAGACGATGAGACTTTAGTAAAGCATTAGCTGCCGCAGGTGTTTGGCGTAAGTGACGATAATCACAAAATAATCAGTCCGGAACGGCGACCGCCGCCCAAATTGGGCGGCGAAGGGCATATCCGGCGAATTCCGCGCTGCCCGTCGGCCTCGCTGCGGCGATTCGCTGATGAGCGTTAGCGGTCGGCGCTTGCACGAAATGCTTCGCCTGTGTTCAGTCGCGCTCACGACCCCGTAGCTCAGCTGGATAGAGCACGTGCCTTCTAAGCATGAGGTCGCAGGTTCAAATCCTGCCGGGGTCGCCAGCATCCACTCGATATGTCCGGCTCCCCTGCTGAAAAAGAACCCCGGCGCTGGGCCGGGGGACATGACGTCGCTGACGATCGGCCTCGTCATGGACAGGGATGACGGCGGCCGTCGTAGCCGAGATACGTTCCGGAGGCTGGATCGTAGGACCTGAAACGAGACTGGCAGTACGCGATCTCATCGTCCGCCGCGGCGCGATACGCGGGCGGATAATATCCCGGCGCGTAGCGCGGCTGCGAGGCAAGCGCTCCGCCGATCAGCGCGCCGGCAGCGAACCCGGCGATACCTGCGGCGGCGGAACCGCCGTGATAATGCCGGTGATGGTGGTGGCCCCAGCGTTGCGCCTGCGCGGGGGCGGCGGCAGTAAGCACAACGGCGCTGGTTGCGAGCATTGCGAGTACGGTTCTTGCGGGCATCCTCAACTCCTGAGCAGACAAACGGTACGGTGGGGTAAATCCGCGGGTGCTGAGGAGTTTCGTGAAACTTCCGTAACGTGCCGCTCAGATATCAACGGATGCCGGTGCGGCTCCGGAGGCCCGAGAACTCAATGCAAAGCGGACCTTATCGGCCAATTCGCTGTCGCCAAAAGGCTTTCGCACGATGGAGTTCTCGCCGATACCGTCAAGTGCGGCTCCATCGGCAAAGCCCGTGATGAACAGAACGGGCAGCCCGGGGCGCTTCGCGCGCGCGAGCCGCGCCAACTCGGCGCCGTTCATGCCCGGCATGGCGAAGTCGACGATGATCAGGTCGATTTTGGGTTCGCGGTCGAGCACGTCGAGGGCCGCGCCCCCGCTTCCGGCCTCGAAGACGAAATAGCCGAACTCGTGCAGCAACGCGCGTGTGACCTCACGCACGGAGTTGTCGTCATCCACCAGCAGGACATGGATCGCCGTGCGGCTGGTCGCGACTGGAGCACGCTCCGGCGCGGCGCTCTGGCGCGGGGGCCGAGCCTGGGTGCGCGGCAGATAGACGTGCACGGACGTGCCTTCACCGACACACGAATGTATACGCACGCCCCCGCCCGACTGCTTGGCAAATCCGAGTACCTGGCTCAGTCCCAGCCCGGATCCCTTGCCGATCTCCTTTGTGGTGAAGAATGGCTCGAAGACCTTCCGGCGCACATCCTCACTAATCCCGGCGCCATTGTCGGACACGCACACGACCACGTACTCTCCAGGAGGCGGCTCTTCCGGCATGGTCGCTTCGCCGAGCGTGACATTCCCGGTCGAGACCACGAGACGTCCACCCACCTGCATCGCGTCGCGCGCGTTGATCGCGAGATTGAGCACAGCGAGTTCGAGTTGAGTGGGATCGACCAATGCGTGCCACAGACCGCGATATAGCTGGGTCTCGATCTGAATGCTGCCGCCGAGCGTGCTTTGCAGCAGATCGCGCATTCCGACGACCGTCTCGTTGAGATCGAGCGGCTTGGGCTCCAATCGTTGTCGGCGCGAGAAAGCCAGAAGTTGATCGGTGAGCTTGGCACCGCGCTGCGCGGCAGAACGCATGTAGCCGAGCCGCTGCACCAGCTTGCCGTCAACCTGCGCGCCTGCGAGACCTTTCTCGAGGAACCGGATGTTCCCGAGCACGACTGTCAGCAGATTGTTGAAATCGTGCGCAACACCAGACGTGAGTTGTCCGATCGCTTCCATTCGCTGCATCTGGCGCAGCGTGGACTCGACACGCTCCCGCTCCTCGATCTGGTTGAGCAACTGCCGATTGGCCGCGGCAAGTTCCGCAGTGCGTTCCTCGACCCGCAGTTCGAGCTCTTCATTGAGGCGCCGGCATTCATATTGACGTCGGCGCCCTCGCAAGGCCGTCTGGACGACACTGATGAGGGTCGTCGGATGGAACGGCCGCTCCAGGAACGTCACGTTCCCAAGTGCCTGCATGAGCTGCGCGGCCGCCGGGTTGCGCTCCACGCCGCCGCCGTGCCGCGTCAGCACGATGAACGGAAAGTCGGACCAGGCCGGCTGGCGGGCGACCCAATTCGTGAGGTCTCTAGGATCTTCAGCGCGCAGCGCTTCCTCCGTGACGATTGCAGCGTCGGCTCCGCGTGCGATCTCGCGCAGGAGTTCCGCCAGGCTGCAGCAGATATCCGCCCCGACACGACCGTCTTCGAGAATCTGGCTCGCGACCAGGGCATCGCGCCCGCGTGGCGCCAAGATCAGCGTGCGCTCCGCTTCGGAACGCCCGGGCCCGCTCACGTACCCTCCATCAGGGTCCCGGCACCGCCGACATACGTCGGAATGCCCCGCAAAACGCCTTGGAACTCCTTGAGTGGCGCACCCACACTGATGCCCGACGTATTGATCTGGAATTCGCGGATCGTATCCTCATGCGCGCCCGTGCGCTTCTTGATGACGGAGATCGCTCGCCGAACGCGGCCCATCGCCTCGAAATATCGGAGCATGATGACGGTATCCGCCAGATAAGTGACGTCGACCGTCTGCCGCATCTCGCCAACCGTTCCATGTTGCGCGATCGTCAGGAACGTCGCCACGCCGCGCCGATTGAGGAACTGCAGCAACTCGTGAAGATGGAGCACGATGAACGGCTCTTCCGGCATTGCGGCCTGGTAACCGTTCAAACTGTCGATCGCGACAGTCGTCACCCTCTCTCGGTCGACGCAGGCCTGCACCCGATGCGAGAACTCGCCTGGCGACAGCTCGGCCGCGTCCATCTGCTCGACGACGACGTGGCCGTCGTCACGCATCTTCTCGAGGTCGATGCCCATGGCTCCGGCGCGCGCAAACAGAAGCCCAAGCTCCTCGTCGAACACGAACAGCGCTGCGCGCTCCCCCCGATCGATCGCCGACTTCACATAGTGTAGCAGCACCAGCGATTTGCCGGTCCCTGCCGGCCCGATAACCAGCGTGCTCGATCCGGCGGCGAGACCGCCGCCCAGGAGTTGATCGAGCTCGGGAATGCCACTACGCAGCAGTTTTCCGGAAAACTGCTGGCGGTGCTCCGCGGCGATCAGGCGGGGGAACAGCTGGATCCCGCCCTCGGTGATCGTGAAGTCATGATAGCCGGCCCGGAAGCTCTGGCCGCGGCACTTCGCGATGCGCAGCCGCCGCCGCTCGCCGCCGTACACCGGCGCCAACTGGTCGAGATGGATGACACTGTGGGCAATACTATGAACGGCACGATCGGTGCTCTCGCTCGTCAGATCGTCGAGCAGCACCACGGTCGAGTTGTTCTGCGCGAAATAGTGCTTGAGCGCGAGGATCTGCCGGCGATAGCGCAACGAACTCTGCGCGAGCAGCCGGATCTCGGACAGGCTGTCGATTACGACGCGCTTCGGCTTGAGACGCTCAATCGCGGCGAGGATTCTTTTGATCGCCTCACCCAATTCGAGATCCGACGAGTACAACAAGCTTTGCTGCTGGTCAGGGTCGAGGGCGCTTTCGGGAGGTACCAGTTCGAACACCTCGATGTTTGGCCCGATCGTCCAACCGTGGGAGCGTGCGCCGTCCCGCAGTTCCTCCTCTGTCTCGGCGAGGGTGATGTAGATGCCTATTTCGCCGACAGCAGCGCCCGCCAGCAGAAATTGCAGCGCGATCGTCGTTTTTCCCGTGCCGGGACTTCCCTCCAGGAGGTGGAGCCGATTGCGGGCGATGCCTCCGCCAAGCACATGATCGAGCCCGGCTACGCCAGTTGACGCCCGGGGCAGAAGGACTGTTGCAGCCATCAGGGGAGAGATACGGATTTTTGAAACGTTGGACTTTTGAACTTTGTTGAGCGTTCGCCGGCAGGACCTCGTGAAGTGAACCTACCGCCGCCGAAAAAGTTCCTGCGTAGCGGGAGGCACGAGGCCAACGATTCGGTAGCGGCCGGAGACCGATTCGGGCCAAAGCCTCCTCGCCGGAAGGAATTTAATCCTTCATTTGCTCAACCCTGGGTGCGGCTTTCCTGCAACAAGATGCAGAAAACCACTAGTTTGGGCCGCTAACGGGGCAGTTGGACGGGCTCCGCGGCGCCCTCGTTATTGTACCGTGCAGGCACCCTTGCTAGGTTGCAGTGCCAATTGGGGGGTTCTGGTGGCCGGTCCTCGTCCGCTCCGTTTCGGGCTGTTGATTTCAGCTGCAATTTTAGTCGCTGCCGGGCCCGCCGCGTGGGCTGCGGATGCCTTTACGGTCAACGACGCCATCAATCAGGCGGTTCATACCAATCCAAACGTCGGCGAAGCGCGTGCGAATCGGCGGGCGACCGAGGCCGAGCTGGGGCAGAGCCAGGGCGCCCTCCTCCCGCAGGTGCGGTTACAGGCGAGCGCCGGGCCGGAGAAGCTGAACCGCTATATCGTTCCCCCGCCGACCGGCAACGACACGTGGCGTCGAAGCAACGAAGGCTCCGTCGTCGTTCGCCAGCTGCTGTTCGACGGTTTCGCTTCGCTCAATCAGATCTGGCGTCAGGCGGCGCGTGTCGACGCTGCCGCATTCCGGGTGCACGAACGCTCGGAATTGATCGCGCTTGATGCTGTCGAGGCTTACCTCGATGTTGTGCGGTATTTCCGCCTGATTGCCTTGGCGGAAGAGAATCTCGCGGTGCATCGGCGCATCCGCTCCAACGTCGAGGCGCGCTTTTCAGGTGGGCGCGCTGGAGAAGGCGACCAGCAACAGGCATTTGAGCGGGTCTCCGCCGCCGAGGCGACGCTCGCCGAATTCCGGGCAAGCTACGATCAGGCGCGCGCCAAGTACCGGCGGGTGGTTGGCCTTGAGCCGTACAACCTGCGGTTCCCGGGCCGGCTCGCCGGAATGCCGGGATCGAAGGATATCGCCCTCGCCGCGGCGTTGCGTGGCAATCCGACGGTCAAAGCTGCGGAAGCCGACGTGGAAGCTGCGCGCTACAACTTCCGCTCCACGGCTGGCGCGTTCGTGCCGAACGTCTATTTCGAAGGACGTGCGCTGCGCGGCGAGAACTCCATCATCTATGATGGGGTGCGCGACGAATATAGCGCGAAGGTGACCGTCGCTTGGGACGTATTCCGGGGCGGACAGGACGCCTGGCGCCGGACCGAGACGGCCGAGCGCATGATCGAACAGACGGAACGGCACGCACGGCTGCAGCGCGACACTTTGGAGTCGATCGACAAGGCCTGGGCTGCGCGGACGATCACTGCAGAGCGTGTTGCCGCCCTCATTCGTGAGGTCGAGGCGGCCAAGCGCGTGGTGACGGCGTATTGGAAGGAGTACGAGCTCGGGCAGCGCACGCTGATCGATCTCCTCAACTCGCAGAACCAGCTTTTCAACGCGAACGTGTCGCTGGTCTCAAGCCGCAGCGTCACCGTATTCGCGGACTATCAACTTCTGGCGGCCATGGGCAACTTGTTGGTCTTCATCAAGACCGCGCCTCCGCCCGAGTCGGAGCCGCTGAACATTCCGTCCCCCGGCTTCGTTCCGATGAAGATCCCGCCGGTGATCATGCAGGATCCTCCCCAAAAGTCGGAACCGTTGGGAGTCACCGCACCAGTGCCGCCGCTCCCTTACGCGCCGGCGTTCGTCTCCAAGGGACCAGTCGACGCCTTCGCGGCGACACTCCGCCGCCAGGAAGGGCTCGACGATCCGGCCAACTGGTTTTCGCCGCGCTATAGCGAGTTTTCCGAACGCGACCGGCCGCGCGCGTTCCTGTTTTCCATGGGTTTCCTGAACCGGACCCAATAGGTATCTCAGCACCCCCCCCTGGCTGTTTTCCTTAACGCTAGGCGAGCGATCGCCCTAGGCCTATTAGTCAAATTGAGCGGTTTCTACTGCGCCCCCGCGGGCCGCGTGCTAGTGACAACCAGCGCGCGATTGCAGGAACCCGGAAGTGGCCGGTGTTCCACGATTAAGGGCGGCGGCCTGTCGCGCCAGAACATATTCGTCTCCACGGGTGACCTCGATCCAAGCACAGGCTTGGCGGGATTGTGCGTGAGTGAACGGGGGGCTCTTCGTGCAGCGTAACGCGACCTCGCGACCCGGTGGACAGATCCCCGCCGCGCCTCATGGCGCTGCCGACGCCAAACCTACGGGGCCCAGTACGGTGAGCTTTCAAGCCGCGACCGCAAAAGTTGCGCCCGAGCCGCTCCCCCCTCCCGCCCCGGCCAACGAGTCGACAGATTCGCTCGTCGACAGCCTGCTGTTCCTCGCCGCGCACCACGGCCGCGCTTTGAGCCGCGAGGCACTGCTCGCTGGCCTGCCGGTCGAGGGCGGCAAGCTCTCGATCCAGCTCTATGAGCGTGCCGCGCAGCGCGCGGGCCTCGAGGCCGTGCTCGAGAAGCGTGCGCTCGACGACATCCCGGCGCTGGTGTTGCCCGCGGTACTGGTCATGCGCGACGGCACGACGCGCATCCTGCTCGGTACCGACCATCGCGCCGGCCTTGTGACCCTGCAAAATCCGTCGATCTCCGCGACACCGCACGTCGAGAACATGAAAGCCGTCGAAACGCGCTATACGGGGGCGGCTTTTCTCGTCCGTCCGGCGCTCATCGCAGATGGCCGCGTCTCCGCCGCAGGCGGTCTGCCGAACCAGCACTGGTTCTGGTCCGTGGTCGGCAAATTCTGGCCGAACTACAGCCATGTCGCCATTGCAGCCTTCATCGTCAATATGCTGGCGCTCGCAACGCCGCTGTTCGTCATGAATGTCTACGACCGCGTGATCCCGAACGGCGCCATGGCGTCGCTGGTTGCGCTCGCCGTTGGCGTCTCGCTCGCCATCGCCTTCGACTTCATCCTGCGGCTGGTGCGAAGCTGGATCATCGACACGACCGGCAAGAAGATCGACGTCGTGCTTGCTGCAAAGATATTCGAACACATCATGGCGGTGAAGCTGAAGCAGCGTCCCGCCTCGGTGGGCATCCTCGCCAATCAGATGCGCGACTTCGATTCCGTACGTGAGTTCTTCACATCGGGAACGGTGGTATCGGCGACCGACCTGCTGTTCGCGGTCCTGTTCATTACGGTACTGTTCATGGTGGCAGGACCGCTCGCCTGGATCCCGCTCGCCATGCTGCCGATCATGATCGTGACGGGGCTGCTGCTGCAGCGGCCGCTCGAGCGGGCGATGAAACGGCTGCAGGCGGAATCGGCCGCCCGACACGGCATCCTGGTGGAATCGCTATCGGGCATCGAAACTCTGCGCGCATCCGGCGCCGAGGCCCGCATGCAGGCGGGCTGGGAGCGTTCGGTCGCCGCGACCGCCCGCTCGAGCGAGGACGTGCATTTCTGGTCGTCTCTCGCCCTCACCCTCGCCAGCGGCGCCCAGCAGATCACCAGTCTGCTTCTCATCATCGTCGGCGTCTTCCTCATCCTCGACGGCAAGCTCTCCGTCGGCGCGCTCGTCGCCTCCAACATGCTGGCCGGACGCGTGCTGGCGCCGATCGCAGGCATCGCCTCGGTGTTCACGCGCGCCACGCAAACGTTCAGCGCGATGCGCTCGATCGACAAGGTCATGGAGCTTGAGCGCGAGCGTCCGCCCGAGCGGGTGTACGTTTCGCGCAAGGTCAACCAGGGCCGCATCGATTTCGACAACGTCACCTTCAAGTACCCGCAGGGGTCGGAGCCGGCGCTGCAGAACGTGTCGTTCCACGTTCATCCCGGCGAGCGGGTCGGCATCGTCGGCCGCGTCGGGTCGGGCAAGACCACGATTGGCCGGCTGCTCGTGGGTTTCTACGAGCCGGACGAAGGCGGCATCCAGATCGATGGCGTGGACATCCGCCAGTACGATCCCGCGGATCTGCGATCTGGGATCGGGTTCGTACTGCAGGACACTGACCTGTTCTTCGGCAAACTGCGCGATAACATTGCGCTGGGCAATCCTGCCGCCACCGACGAGCAGGTGCTCGAGGCCGCGCGCCTCGCCGGCGTCGAAAGCTTCATCGCCGGCCACCCGCTCGGCTACGACATGCCGATCGCGGAAGGTGGCCGCAGCCTGTCCGGCGGCCAGAAACAGGCGATCGGTCTCGCCCGCATCCTGATCCGCAAGCCGCGCGTCCTGTTCCTGGACGAGCCTACCGCACATTTCGATGTGCGCAGCGAAGCGGAGTTCCTCGAGCGGCTCAAGGCGCTCTCCAACCGCGACATGACCATCATCGTCTCCACACACCGGCCGTCGCTGCTGGCGCTGGTGGACCGGCTGCTCTGGATCGAGCGCGGCCGCGTAATCGCCGACGGTCCGCGCGACCAGGTGCTGGCCAACATCCGCAACGCCGTGCGGCCGGGATCCGACGACGGCGCCAGGAAAACCCATGCGGCAGTCTGATTTCGCGTTTGCAAACGACGTGCGGGCGGCGCTGGAGCTGCGCACGCCGCGTACCTCGCGCATGCTGCTGATGGTCAGCCTGGCGCTGCTGTTTCTGGGCCTGCTGTGGGCTCATTTCGCCATCCTGGACGAGGTGAAGCGCGGAAATGGCCGCGTCATCCCTTCCCGGCAGATGCAGGTCGTACAGTCGTTGGAAGGCGGACTCGTGACCGAGATCCTGGTGGAGGAAGGCGCCATGGTGCAGCAGGGCGAGCCGCTCATGCGCATCGACGACACGAACTTCCTCTCGCAGTTCGGCGAAGTGCGCGAGCGCCGCGCGGCCATGGCGGCACGGGTGGCCCGCCTTGAGTCGGAAACACTGGGACGCGACCGGGTCGAGTTCGACCCGAACCTGATAGCGGATGCTCCCCGTGCGGTGGACGCCGAGAAGGCGGTGTTCGCGGCGCGCGCCACCAAGCTGGCGCAGGACCTCGACGTGCTCGTGCAGCAGGAACGCCAGCGCCAGCGCGAGCTGGAGGAGTTCCGCGCCAACGAGGAGAAAATCCAGCGCACGCTCGAGTTCCTCACGCGCGAGGTCGAGCTGACACGCAAGCTCTACCGCGAGAAAGTCGTCCCCGAGATCGAGATGCTGCGGGTCGATCGCCAGGCCGCCGAACTCAAGGGCCAGCTCGAGGTGATGAAGGCCTCCATAAACAAGGCACTGGCCGGAATCCAGGAGGCGCGCTCGCGCTATGCGACGACGCAGGCCACGTTCCGTGCGCAGGCCGAGGAGGACCTCGCCAAGTCGCGCGGCGATCTTGCCGTGCTCGACGAGACGATCAAGTCGGCCCAGGACCGGGTGCGTCGTACCGAACTGCGATCGCCCGTGCGCGGCATCGTCAACAAGCTGAACGTCACGACTGTAGGAGCTGTGGTGCCGCCGGGCGGCAACCTGATGGATATCGTGCCGCTGGACGACACCCTTCTGGTCGAGGGCCGTATCCGGCCTCAGGACATCGCCTTCATCCGTCCCAACCAGGAGGCCGTGGTCAAGGTCACAGCCTATGACTCCTCCGTCTACGGCTCGCTCAAGGGCAAGGTCGAGCGGATCAGCGCCGACACGATCACCGACGACAAATCGCCGGAACGCACCGAGCGCGCCGAAACCTTCTACCGGGTGATCGTGCGCACCGACAAAAACTATCTGGGATCGGCGGAAGAACGGCTGCCGATCATTCCCGGCATGGTGACGACGGTCGAGATCCTCACGGGCCGCAAGAGCGTGCTCGACTATCTGCTCAAGCCGGCCCGGCTGCTGCGCGACGAGGCACTGCGCGAGCACTGACCCCTGGCGGGCAGGATTCAGCGGGACCCGAGCGCGGTGTTCAAGGATCCGTGCCAAGTCATTGATATCCTCACAACTCGCACAACCTCCACAAGGTGTTGGTTTTTCGGAAGGCCAGCATCTTGTGGCAGCGCTGCGCCTTGCGACGCGCGCGGCGGCGCGAAATCATTGATTTGTCTGCAAGGCGCGCAAGGTGCTCACCCTCGCAGGGCTGAGCGCCTTGCAATGCGGCGCGACCGGGCTCGGTCAGCCGCCATCAGACGCGCGAGAAACGACGCAAATCGCACAATCATGGCGAGCAGGCCCGGGGGAGCTCAAAGCGACACAATCCTAAAATTTGAGACAATTTGTACCGCCGGTCTTGCCCTGCCGTTGACCGCGTCCATGACGATTTCCCCTTATCCTAACGGGGCTTAACCGGCCTGCAGGAGCCCCCGGCGTACCCCTGTCGTGACGACGGGACGAAGCCGCGCGAAAGACGCGGCCGAACGTCCCCGACGACAGGGGCGTAAGATGCGACTGATCCTCGGCCAGAAGGCCGGACTGCGGCTGATCGGGCTTGCACTGGTCACCATCATCGCAACGGCTATGCCATCGCCTGCAGGGGCCCAGCCGGCCCTGCAGAAGACGCTGCCGCCAGGCAGCACACTTTCCATCCAGGCGCTGCCGAACGCGCTGGACCACGGCACCCCGCATCGCTTCTTCACCATCAACCAGGTCCTGGCCAAACACGACGCCGAGACGCTGGCACCGCGCATCACCCCGGTCAGCGCCGTTGTGGGCGCCACGGCGATCGAGGCGCCGGGGGCCCCCAACCCGTTCGGCGTAGTGGCGTTCCGCGCGCCCGCGGGCCTTTTGTGGACCAAGTGGCTCGATCTCGAGAACGAGATCGCCCGCGAGGACGAGTTGCTGCGGCGCTGCCGCGTCGATGCCGAGACCTGCACCCGTGGAGCCTTCCGCTTCGCGGCGCTGGTTTCCAAGGCGCAGGCCAAGGCCGGCCGCGCCCGGCTCGAGGTGGTGACGCACAGCGTCAACGGCGCCATCCGTTACATCTCCGACCAGGCCCAGCACGGCTTGCCTGACCGCTGGACCTCCCCGCTCGCCACGCTCGCCAGTGGCATGGGCGACTGCGAGGACTATGCGATCCTGAAATATCGCGTGTTGCGCGAAGTGGGCGTCGCGCGCGAGAACCTGCGCATCGTGCTCTTGCGCGACACGCTCACCCGCGAGGCCCATGCGGTGCTCGCCGCCCAGGCCGACGGGCGTTGGTTCATTCTCGACAACCGCCGCCTCGGCTTTTACGAGGACAAGGCCCTGCCCCACTACATGCCGCTGTTCGCACTCGACCACGAGGGCGTGAAGCTGTTGGCGGCGCCCTACGCCATGCGCCCGCTGCATGAAAGCGAGCAGGACGAGGAGCCTGCAGCAGCGCCGGAGGCGCGTGTGGCCGGCTCCCTCGCAAGCACGACGCCTTAACCCGACTTTCGACGCCCCCTGCAACGCAACGGCCCGCCGGATCGCTCCGGCGGGCCGTCGCACCTGTGCAGTGCCTTACGCGACGAACTGGATCTGCTGCGCCGTAACGTTGGCGTGATTGTCCAGGGTCGCGAGGGTGACGAGCGTGCCGCCGCTGTCGTAGGTCAGCGCCCCGCTCGTCGTGTTGTAGTGGAACAGTTCACCTGACGCGTGAATGCCGTCGGTGGACGTCCCGAAGATGCCGGTGGCATCGGTCCCAGCGGTGCGGCCGAAGCCGGAAGCCAGCATCTCGAAGATGTCATTGCCGGTGCCAAAGTCTGCGATGTGGTCACCGCCCTCATCGGCCGAGTTGTAGCGGAACTTGTCGTTGCCATTCCCGCCAACGAGTGTGTCGGCGCCGAAACCTCCACGCAAAGTATCATTGCCATCCTGCCCGTACAGGGTGTCGTTGCCGGCGCTTCCGTTCAGCGTGTCATTCCCCTCGCGACCATAAAGAGCATCGTCGTCTGACGTTCCCACAATGTTGTTTGCTTGGCCCGATCCAGTTTTGATGGTGAACGTCTTATCGAACGTGCCGCCGGCCTGGTCTGTCACCCGGATATCCAGGGTGTACGTCGTGTTGTTTTGGAAGCCAAATCCGGTCTTCGTCACAACACCATCCGAACTGACGCCGAACGAGTGTGAGCTCGCCAGAAGCGAGTACGTAAACCCGCTCGTGTCGTCGGGGTCGACGGCCGACAGATTTGCAATCGCAGTCCCCATAGCCGGCAAGGCGTTGCCTGCCGCCGGCGCGACGCCATTCCAGACGATATCGGTCGGCGCGGCGTTGAGCTGCGAGATATCCGCCGTGTCGGTGTCGACCGAGATCGCGGTCACACCGCCGTTGATGGTGGCATCGACCTTGTCGCCGACCGTGCCCGCCGTCTGATCCCAAGCATGGAACGTGATCGCGTCCGTCACCGTACCCGTGAAGCCGGAATTCGGCTCAAAATACAGCCGCGTGAGCGCGTCGGCGGCCAGCAGCAACGCATGCTGTTCGTCGACCGAACCGACAAGCTGCCAATTGCTGCCGCCGTCGGTCGTGTACCACCATGCACCGTCCGTCGAGTTGACATCGCTGAGCGCGATACCGACGAGAGCGCCCGCGTCCGCATCGACGACGTTGTTGACGCCGCCGTTGCCCGGCAAGTCCACGATGTCGGCGACGAGCGTGCCGACGGCTCCCGCAGGATCTCCGGCATTCGGCGCGTACGGATCCAAGACAGGCGTATCGGGAAGGCCGCCGATGTTGTCGACGAACAGGACCGAATTGAACGTGTTGTCGAGGGCGTTCGAGACGCCAAACCCCAGCGTGTAGAGACCGGACGCCCCGGCCGTGAACGTTTCGTGATGCCAGACGTTTGCGTCAGTCGCGTTGAACGCGGTGCTGGTCAGGAGCTGGGCATTCGAGGCCACCGTGAAGAACGCAAAGTCTTCGTACGGCAGGCTGTCCTGCGGCTCGAAGTACCAGTCGAACGCGATCGTCTGGCCGGCCATCAGGAAGACCGCGGTAGACATCGCCGATCCGGACGTCGCGCTCTCCGAGATGAGCGATGACAGGGAACCCGGAGCGAGCCCGAGGTTCGACTCCAGCGTACCGATGTCGGATGTGCCGGCCTCCAGCCGGGCCGAATAGAACCCATCGGTTTGTTGCGCATTGCTCTGCGACACCGCGCCGAAGAGCTGCCAGCCGGTGAACCCATTCTCGAAGCTCACGTCGGTCGTCGTGCCCTCCGTAAGCAGCACCGGCGCCACGTTCGGCACGGGCGGGCTGATTGCAAAGACATCCGACGCAGAGGCGACGCCGTCAGAGGCCGTGACCTTGACTTCGATCAGCCCATCGCCCGCACCCGGGGTACCCGAGAACGTGCGGTTTCCGGCATCGAAGGTGAGCCACGCGGGCAGCGCCGAACCATCGGCGAGTGTCGCGCTGTAGGTCAGTGTATCGCCGGCGTCGATATCGCTGAACGCGTCCGCGGGGATCTGGAACAGGAACGGCGCGCCTTCCGTCACATCCTGATCGGCGATCGCATTGGCGACCGTCGGCGCATCATTGGCGCCGTGCACCACGATCGTCGCGGTCGCCACAGCAGTCCCACCGTGGCCGTCGCTGATCGTGTATTGGAACGTGTCCTCGAGCGTCTCGCCCGCGGCGAGCTTCTGCACGTGCGGCGCATTGGTCGGATCGTAGGAGATCGTCCCGTTGCCGTTCAGCGTAACCGTGGCGCCGTTCGAACTGAATGCCGAGACACCGACGACGGAGAGCGTGTCTCCATCGGCATCCGTGTCGTTGGCGGTGAGCAACGAAGCAGAGAACGTCTTGATGGCGTCCTCGGTGACGAGATTCGACAGGCCACCCCATTCGGCGATGTAACCGCCGTTGCCTCCGATCGTCAGACCTTCGGTGCCATCCAGCCAACGGGTCTGGTCGAATGTCGGGGGGCCGGCGAAGAAATTGAGCAGCAGTGCATCTTCGCCTCCACCCGAATCGTTCGGCTCCCCGATATCCCAATTTTCATAGTACCCGGAGATGAGCGTACCCGACTCCGGACCGGTGACCCACCTCCAGACGCCTTCCTGGTCTCCATCCGAGCCGCCAACCCAGACCAGCTGGCTGAAGCTGATGCTCCTGATGAAGCTTTCTTCCGCTGCACTGGTGACGGTCGCGAGGTAAGCGCCGTCGGCCTCCGCAGCGGCCGCGTCCGCAGAGTCGAACCAGTTATCCGTGGTGCTGACGAACTTGTAGTAGTGGTCATTGCCGCCGCTGGCGACTGTCCACTGCACCCAATCGCCACCGGTCGGAGGTGTTCCGGCCCCCCCCTCAAATGTCAGCAAGTCATCGTTCGCCACCGGTGCGTGGTCCGGATTGGTGAGCGTCACCGAGACTTCCTGGCTGACTGTCCCGCCGTGACCGTCGTCGACCGTGACAGTGTAGGTCTGGACCACCGATGCCTGCGCTGCAAGCGACGTCAGGTCGGCATCATCCACCGTGAACGTCCAGGTCACGGTGCCGGCGCCGTCGCCGGTCGCGGCGTCGGTCACCGCCGCACGGAAGGTTCCGACGTAACCCGTGTCGTTCGGCAACACGGACAGTGTGTGACTGTCGATGGTGTCGATATCCGTGAAAGTGATGGTGCCGAACGTGCTCTCGGCGTCCACTTTGTTGGTGACGACGACGTCGTCGAAATTGAATGCACTCTCGCCGTTGAAAGAGAACGAGAGTGTCGTGTTGCTGTCGAACGCGATCGCTTCGAATGTGTACTGGGTGAAATTCAGCCCGAACGGGCCCTGGCCGCCCGCAAAGTTGGCGACCGCGCCGACCTCCTGGCCATCCCAATTGACGATCACCGAATTGGGCTGGAGGCCGAACTGGTTCGCGAGCCAGAAGCTGACCTGATAGGTGGTGCCGGCCGTGGTCGCGAACGTCTGCTCGAGAGCCCGTCCATCCGCGCTGACGTAGGCGTAGCTGCCGCTGTGGTTGAAGACCCCCTCCGGTCCCGGTCCGCTGATCTGTCCGCCGTTCACGAACGCCCAGGAAGCGAACACCTGCTCGAATCCGGGGTTGAGGACCAAATTGCCGACGGAAGGATCGGATGCATCGTCACGGACGATCTGGCCGTTCGTCGCGCCCGTGACCGTCGGAGCGTGATCCGGATTGGTCAGCAGGACCGCGACTTCGCTGGTGGTCGTGCCGCCATGCCCGTCGTCGATGGTGACGGTGTAGGTCTGCGTCTTCGACTCGCCGGGCGCGAGGAACGCGAGGTCGGCGTCGGAGACATTGAACGTCCAGTTCACGGTCCCGGTCTGCCCGCCCGTGGAGTCCGCGGTCGGCGTCGCCGGTACGGAGAACGTGCCGACGTAGCCTGCCTCGTTCGGCACGAATGACACCGTGTGCGTGTCGAGCTGATCCACGTCGGTGAACTCGACGACGCCGGATACGCTCTCGGCGCCGGGAGTGACGGTGCCCACCGGCGTTATCGAGACGCCGTCGAGCGCAAAGCCCTGACTGTTGTCGCCGACGCCGTGGCTGTCGCTTGTGAAAGTCAGGTCAACCGCGCCGCCCGGGCCGACAAGGTCCAGCGTGTAGTGGACGTAAGAGGGATTGAGCCAATCACCGGATTCGCTCGAAATGACGTCGAACGTCTGGTTGCCCCAATCGACGGTGAACGAACCCGGGGTGACGTTGCCGTTCCACACCCAGAAATCGAGCGTGTAGTGCTGGCCGACTACGGTCCAGACCGTCTGCGTCGTCGACGCCGCCTGCCCCTGCACCGGAAGCACGAGGGACCGATCGCCTTCGTATTGACTGCCACCGCCCAGGAGGAACGAGTAGCCGCTGAACGTCCAGCCCGGGCCGGTGATCGGGAAGCTGTTGTGCGATTGCTCGAAGCCGCCGTTGACCACCGACTGGGCCGGAATCTGATACGACACGTCGCGCTGGACCGTGCCGTCGATCGCCGGATTATCGAGCGCGACCGGCGCACTGTTGGGGGTTCCGACGATCTGGTCGACCTGCACCGTGGCGGTGCTTTCCGCCCCGTGGCTGTCACGCACGGTGTAGTTGAACGAGCTCACGCCGGGCTGGATCGTGATCTGATCGCCCGACAGGCTGACGCCCGCGCCACTCACCGACACAAAGGTGAAGGTGTCTCCATTGTCGAGATCGAAGTCGTTGGCAAGCAGATCGGCCGTCGAGATCGTCTGAGGGCTGCCAGTCAGCCACTGGAAGTTGTCGATGCTGACCTGCAGGTCGTAGTTGCCCGTGCCGCCCCAGCGGGTGACCTGGATGTAGTAGGTCCCGTCTTCCGTCGCCGTGTGCGTGAGATATGAGTCGTAGGAATCCCCGGGCGATCCGCCGCCGCCCAAGCCCGGGTCGGAATCGTCGTTGCTGTCGATGAGACCCGAGGGGCCGTACAGCCGGATGATCGTATCCAGCGTGCCTGTGGTGTTGTCGATGTCGAGGTTCAGCGTCTCTCCGGCCTTCAGGGCGATCTTGAAATAGTCATTCGTATTGGAGTTCGAGATCAAACCCTTGACGGTGATCGATGGATCGCTGGCATCGCCGAGGTTGGCATTTGGAGCAATCCGAAGCGCGCTACGCAGGATCTCGTTGGCCTGCGGCGTAGTGTTGTTGTTCTCCGTCTCGGTGAAGATCGGCGTCGACGCGGCCGTTTCCGGCGGCGTGCCGGCATAGCCGGTCAGCACGATATGATCGGCGACCGCGGTCGGCGCGTCGTTCGTGCCGTGCAGATCGACGGTGACCGTCTGCGTCGCGATCCCACCGTGGCCGTCATCGATGGTGACGGTGTAGGTCTGGGTAAGCGTGTCGCCCTGGCCCAGGAAGTGAATCTCGCTATCGTCGACCGTGAAGGTCCAGTTGACCTTGCCGCCGGTTCCGGTCCCCGTCGTGTCCTGCGACACAACGGCATTGAACGAACCGACATAGCCGCCCGAGTCCGGGGTGAACGCGACCGTATGGTTGTCGCTGATTTCGGAATCGGTGAACGTGATCAGTCCAGCCGCCGTCTCGATGCCCGGCGTGACGTTGGCGGTCACGCTGACGGCGTCCATCAACCAGGTGTCGCTGGCAATTCCGAAGAAGCCCAGCGTGGAGTTCGCACTCGTCGCGACGACGTCGATCGCGTACTGCGTCCAGAAGCCATCCGTGCCAGCCACGGTGGGCGTGTATTCCACGCCGTCCCACATGACATCGAGGCCGCTGATCGCATCCGAGTAGCGGGTGTCGATGAAGAAGTGCAGCGTGTAGGTCACGCCGGCGACAGTGGCCAGGATCTGGCTGAGCTGTGTTGCCCCCTCGCCGCCGTAGAAATAGGCCGTCGTGGAACCGTCGTAGCCGCCACCTGCAAGGTGCACGCTCGGCGTTGCGGACCAGCCGTTCAGACCCTGCTCGAAGTTGCCGTTGGCGACCGCGTTTCCAAGCGGGATGCTGTAGGAGAAGTCCTCCGTCACGTCGACGTTCTGCGGTCCCGACGTGATGACCGGCTCGAGGATCTCGTTCGCCCCATTGACCGTGATCGTCGCGGTGGCCGTGGCGGTTCCGCCCTGGCCGTCGTTGATCTGGTAGGTAAACGTGTCGGTCGTGCTCTCGCCGTCGTTGAGCGCCTGCAGCGTCGCCGAACTGGTCGGATCGTAAGTGATCTGGCCGGTCTGCGGGTTGAAGATAATCGTCGCACCCTTGGCGCTCGTCGCCGACACGGACGTCACCGTCAGCGTGTCGCCGTCGACGTCGCTGTCGTTGCCGGTCAGCAGGCTGGCCGCAAAAGTGCTCGTCCCATCCTCAGAGACCGCGGCCAATGTGTCGTCGTTGGCGGTCGGTCCGTCGTTCACGCCGTTGATCGTGACGGAGACATCCTGCGAAACAGTTCCGCCATGACCATCATCGATGGTGACGGTATAAATCTGCGTCACCTGCTCGTTGGCGCCGAGTTCCTGGATGTCGGCGTCGTCGACCGTGAAGGTCCATTTGACCGTGCCGGTGCCGTCGCCAGTTGCGGGTTCGACGATCTGCGGCGTAAACGTGCCGTAGTAGTTCGCCCCTTGCGGCTGCGCGGAAACGGTGTGGCTGTCGGTCGTGTCGGCATCCGCGAACGAGATCAGGCCGGTCGTGATCTCCACGCCCGACGTCAGCGTCTCCTTGAAGACGACGTCGTCGATCCCCCACCACTGACCGGCGGTCAGATCGAAGGTCAGCGTCGAGACGCCGGCGGTTGCCTGCACCTGGAATGAGTAGTGCTGGTAGTTCGAGTAGTTGCCATTGTCGACATGGACGAGCGAACCGACTGGCTGGCCGTCCCAGTTCACGACGAGCGAATTGGTGTTGCCGCTGCCGATCGTGCTAACCGCCCAGAAGTCGATGGTGTAGGTGCCGTCCTGTGGAACCTGAATCGTCTGGCTGAGCAGCACATGCGCCGCAGTCATTGCAGTCGTGGCGTAGAACGCGATGACGCCCGAATGTTCTCCGCCGCTCGCGAAGTAGTCCGTTCCTGGAGGCGCCGTGACCGTCCAGTTCGAGAATGAATCGACACCGCCACTGCTCGAGTACGACTCGAATCCACTATTCGCCAGCAGGTTGGTGCCGACGAACGAATAGTCCTCCGTGACGCTGCCGCTGCTCGGCGCAGACGTGATCTGCGGGCCGTCATTGATGTCGGTCACCTGCACGGTGAAGCCTTCATCGCGGTAGCCCCCACGGCTGTCGGTGACGCGCACGTCCACCTGGTGCTGCGCGGCCGTCTCGTAATCGAGTAGCGAGCCGTTCTCGACGGTGACGACACCGGTGGCGGCATCGATGCGGAAACGCCCGTCGGCCGAAACCTGGGACAGCACGGCGGTGTCGCCGGCGCCGCTCACCACGAAGGCGAAGGTCAGCGGATCGACGCTGCCGTTCGGGTCGGTGGCGTCGAGATCTCCGACGACCGTACCGTTGGCCGCATTTTCAGCGACCGACAGACTGCCACTGATGTCGCTCGGCGCCTGCTGGATGAGCTGCGGCGCGGTGATCGTCACGCCGTCGAACGTGAAGGTCTCGGTCCCCGATGTCTCGAGCGTCAGGCCGTTGTGCGTGATGGTGTAGACGCCGTTGCTCTCACTGACGGCGATGTCTTGCCAATCCAAATCACCAAAGTCGACGTTGTCCGTCCCGCCGCCGCCGTTGAACACGATGTGGACGTTGCCGCCAAAGCCGGACAGGTCGAGCGTATCGTTGCCGCTTCCACCCATGAAGGTGATTGTATCGGGCAGGATGGCCGTGCCGGAGACGTCGTTGATGGCGAGGGTCATCGACCCGGAGCCTGCGATGACGTCGACGTGCTCGATCTCGTCGGCACGGATCGAGCCGCCGCCGCCCGTGTAGGTGACGAAGATGTCGTTCGCGTCGACGCCGTCCGTCGGCACGATGTTGCCCGGGTCCGACTGCAGCACGCCGTCGATCGTGACGGTGCGATTGATCGCGTCGCCAAAGATCTGGAGGACATCGTAATCCGGGTAGATGCTGCCCGTTTCCGAGCCGCCGTCCACGAGGTCGTCGCCGTCTCCGACGGCATGAGTGAAGACGTCGTTGCCGGCCGCGCCGATCAGAATGTCGTTGCCGAGGCCGCCGGCGATCACGTCATTGCCGCCGAGCCCATTGACGACGTCGTTGCCGGCACCGGTGACGATGACGTCGCCAGCCGTCGTTCCGGTCACGTCGATCTCGCCCGTGGTAGTCGGCGCGGCTACGAAGGCGACATCGCCCGGCCGCATGGTCCACTCGAGCGTATTGGTGGTCACGTTGTCCCCGTCGGCGACGATGGCATTGACCACGCCGACGTCGGTCACGACCAGCGCCAGACCCGTCGTGGGCTTGCCCGGCTCGCCGAGACGGATTCCGACCGAGGTTCCATCGATCGTGCCGTTCGTGATCACGAGGTCGCCGGTGTAGCTGCCCGCGATCGGCCCTCCATAGCTCGGCCCGTCGTTGCGCACCTTCACGGCGATGGCCGCACCGAAGCCATGCGGTGCGCCGCCATCATCACCATCGGAGGAGCCGACGTTGTTGAACGTGAATCCGTCGATGACGATGCCGCTGTAGCTGCCGTTCTTCAGGTTGATGTCGATGCCGTTGCCGAATCCAGTCCAGTTGGCCGGAACGCCCGGATTGAAGGCCGGGCCGCGCCCGAACTCTCCGACGTTGGTCATCGTGATGCCGGTGATCAGCGCGTCCGACAGCGCTTCGACGTAGATGCCCTTCTCGTCCAGGTTCTGGAAGAGCGTGCCGTTGATCTCGACGTCGTCGATCAGACCGACGCCGGCCTCGCCGACATCCGTCGTCTTGGCGAAGTAGATGCCGTGGTAGCCGTCAGTGATCGACCCGCCGATGATGTCGAGGCCGTGCACCTCGGCCTCGGTTCCCTTGCGGATACCGGTGATCGTGTCGGTGATCTGGACGTTCTCGATGCGGACCGTGTCGATGCCGTTGCCAAGCTCGACGCCGGTGTTGAACCCGTCGATCGCGATGTTCTTGATCGTCACATTGTCAGCAGCGATCGTGATGCCACGCCCGGTGTCGCCGCCGCTGCCAACGCTGTACGAGGTCGCCGTCTGCAGGAAGGTCGCGACCGAGTCGCCGTCGTCGAGGCCGTTAGCGCTCTTGAAGGTGCCCTGGATCTCGGCGCCCGGCATGCCCACGAGGGTCAGATTGTCGACGTCGAGAACCACGTTCTCCGAATAGACTCCGGGCGCGACCAGAACCGTGAAGCCGCCGATGAATCCGCCGCCGCGCATGGCTTCGGCCGCGTCGATCGCGGCCTGGATGGTCGCGAAGCCGCCGTTGCCGACCAACAGGATGCGGTCGCCGGAGGCATCGTCCACGATCGAAACGCCGGTGACGATATCGGTGCCTTCGCCGTTCGCGGTGTTGTTGATCTGCCAGCCCGAGTCGATGCCCCCGCGCGTACCGACGCCGATGCCAGCCGCCCCGAACTCGGCGGCAAGCGCGTCGGTGTAGTCGGTGCCGGACAGTGCCGTGAAATCGGCCTCCGTAAGCGTGCCCGCATACTCGACGGTGTCCGGATTGGTGTCATCGACGGTAGACGGATTCCGAGTCCGCCCCCCGACGATCAGGTCGTCGCCTGCACCGCCGGTGATGACATCGTTACCGTTCGAGCCGGCAGCCGCGCTGGCGCCACCATCCCCGAAGATGAAGTCCGTGCCAGACGTGCCGACGATGGTGTCGCTGCCCTGGGTGCCTTCGATCACGAACAGGCCGTCCGCCGCCGTATTTGCGGGCGCCTGGGACATGTCAACCGTCAGCCCACCGGTCAGGTTCTGCAGGTTGAGCTCGGTCCCGACGATCTGGTCGATCGGGAATTCGGCCGGCGCGCCGGTGCCGAACACGTTGTCGGTGATGCCCGTCAGGCCGCTCGGCGTCGCGCCACCGATCGAGATGCCACTTCCGGCAGACTGGAACACGTTGCCGGAAATGTTGGATGTGGCGTCGTCGTAAAAGTCGAGGTTCACGCCCGACCGCACGTTCTGGAACGTGTTGTCGGTGATCTGCAGCGAGCTCGAGTTGCCATCGGACCAAATGCCGCGCGCCCAGGCGGCATTGTTCGTCAGGTTCGAGATGCCGCCGACGCCCGCGTCGCCGCCGACCATGTTGCCATCGATCACGATGGCCCCCGTCGCGGCGGCGGTCAGGTAGATTGCCTTGTCTTCCTGGTTCGCGTTCCCGAACTCGCCGTTGTCACCCGTCGACCAGAACACGTTGTGGCTGATGGTCACAACGGCGCCGCTGTCGACGCGCACGCCGTTGAAGCCCACACCCTCGATTGTGTTGTTCTCGATATAGACCCCGTCGACCTTGATAGCGTTCAGGGTCGTGTTGACGGTTATGGTGCCCTGGATCACTGTCTCGTCTGCGCCACGGCTGACATCGTCGCCGTCGGTGCCGAACTTGGCACCGCGCAATTCCACGCCCTTGTTGAACACCAGGTTCTCGGCGTAGGTGCCGGGCCCCGCGACGATGTACTGGCCGACATTATCGCTGGCGGCGTTAATAGCCGCCTGGATCGTCGCGAACGTGCCGATCAGGTTGTTGGCCGAATCGAACAGCTTGACATCGGCAGTCAGGTCGAAATCGACCGAGCCATCGTTACCGAAGTCGATACCTTCAATGCCGTAGAGCGTGTCGGTGTTGTTGCCGCCCGCGTCGTGTTCCGGCGCACCAGGCTTGGCCGTCACCTGCCAGGCACCGAGGCCGGCGTTGTAGGCGACGTCGTACTGGGCGGCGGTGCCACCGTAGATCGCGCGATCGTCTTCGCCCGACGTCGGATCACGATCCGAGCCGGCCGAAAGCGGCTCGGCCGCGAAGCCGTTGCCGTAGATCGTATCGCTGCCGGCGCCGCCGATCAGGCGGTCGGCCGTGCTGTCGGCGCCAGCGCCGCCGACCAGCGTGTCGTTGCCTGTTCCGCCCCAGATCTCATCGTTGCCCGCGCCGCCGTCCAGCATGTCGGCGCCGCCAAGGCCGGAGAGCAGGTCATTGCCCTCGCCGCCACGCAGCGTATCCGCGCCGGCGCCACCGCCGAGGGCATCGTCGCCCCCGAAGCCTTCGATAAGAATGCCGTTGCCGCCATCACTGGTGTAGCTCGGCGAGACCATGATCACGTCGTTGCCCGACGTGCCGTCAATCTCCTCGACGCCGCTGATGTAGCTCGGTGCAGTGCGCGTATCGTGCACGAAGCCGGCCGCCGCACCCTTGTCGAGCAGAATCCGATCGTAGCCGCTGCCGCCGCTGACGGGATCCGAGGTGCCGGCCAGGCCGACGATGCTGACGGCGCGATCGGTGCCGTCACCAAGCAGCAGGTTGCGCGTGTTGACGGGACCTCCAACGATCACGTCCGGCCCGAGCACGAAGATGTCGTTGCCGCCGCCGCCCGAAAGCGTGTCGCCGCCGCCGAACCCGCGCAGGAAATCGCTGCTGGCGTCGGCGGTGAAATTCTCCGAACCGCCCGAGGCGCGGCCCTGCATGCCGATGTCGGTGCCGTCGGCCGGGTTCGTGTTGACCACCGTCAGCGGAACGCCGGACAGATTCAGAGTCCCGCCGACGTTGTCGACGCTCAGGCCGAACCAGCCGGCCAGGACGTTCACGTCGAGCCCTGCGCCCGTGATGGAGAGCCCATTCGCGTTGGCGTAGTTGTAAAGTGCGACGCCGGTCTTCTCGTAGTCGCCGGTGACTGTCACGCCGTCGAACACGACGGTGCCCATGGGCGCGAGCGCATCGACACCGCGGATCTGGATGCCATTCTCCGCGGCAGCGCCGGGGTTCAGCACCGTCACGTTCTGCAGCGTGACGTTGCCGTTGTATTGGTAAATCGTGACGGCGCCCTCGCCGGCCCCACCCGAGCTGGTGGTGGCATTGCCCGAGAAAACGGCGTCGACGAGGTTGATCGCCTCGACGCCGGTCGCATTCTCGAGGAACAGGCCGTGATAATCGCCCCCGGTCACGGTGCCGTTGGTGAAGCTCACCGAGTCGTAGTTCGCCGTCGAGGTCACATGCAGGACCGACGTGCCGCTCCCTTGCAGGTCGACGTTGTCGATCGAGACGCTATGGCCGGCACCGCCGCCCGCGAGCGTGATCGCCGGACCGCCAATACCTCCATCGATGACGACATTGCCGACGCCGACGAGATTGACGCCGGAGGAGATGACGACGTTCTCAGAATACGTACCGGGCGCGATCATCACCGTGAGGCCGCCGGTGTAGCCGCCGGCCTTCATCGCCGCGGCCGCGTCCACCGCCTGCTGAATGGTCGCGTATTCGCTGAGGCTACCGCCCACCAACAGGAAGCGTTCCTGGGCGCCGGTGACCTGCTCGACGACCTCCACGCGGTTCAGGTTATCGGTTCCGTCAAAGCCACCCGTCGTCAGCACCCAGATATTCGCGCCGGTATCGTAGGTGAACTGGCTCGGGTTCAGATCGGCATAATACTGCGCGGTGTCGATGCCCGCCCCGCCGACGATTCCGTCATCGCCGGTTCCGCCGAAGATGGTGTCGTTGCCGGCGTCGCCGAAGATGATGTCTTCACCGTCGCCGCCATTGAGCGAGTCATTGTCATTGCCGCCGAACAGGATGTCGTTGTTGGCGCCGCCAATCAGGACATCAGCGCCGTCGTCGCCATAGAGGATGTCGTCGCCGCCGGCGCCTTCGATCCAGTCGTGGCCGCCGCCGCCGACAAGCACGTTGGCGTCGTCCGAGCCCTGCAGCACGTCGCTTTGGCTGGTGCCGACCACGTTCTCGATCGAGATCAGCGTATCGAGCGACTGGGTCGAGCCGACGAAGGTGCCGTCCGCGCCCTCCATGGCGTGGGAATCCCAAGCCTGGCCGTCCGCAAGATCAGGCAGCCCGGACCAAGGCGAGGCTGGGTTGCCGTGGTCGGAGCCACGTACATAGGTGCCCGCGGTCCCGAGCCGCACGAACACGCCATTCGGACCCGCGTCGCGGCTGTAGTCGACCGTGTCGATGCCACTGCCGCCGTCGAGACTGTCGCTGCCGCCGCGGCCGACCAGCATGTCGTTGCCCGCGGTGCCGGTGAAGTCGTCGACCAATCCCAGACCCTGCAGGGTCGCGATCGGCCCACCGGACAAATTCGTGGCGCTGAGAATGCCGCTTGAGAGGTCGATGTGATCACCCACCTCATCGAAATTGAACAGAGCCCAGGGCGCCGACGCGTTGATGTCGACGCCGGACACGAGGAACTGATCGAATGCCGCGATGCGGTAGAACGCGATCAGATCCTGCGTGTAGTGGCCGGTGATGTTCAGGCCGTCGATCGTGACGGTGCCCGCCGGGTCGTAGGGGCCAGCATTGACAGCGTCGCCGCCGTCCTGGATGCCCCGGACCTGGATCGCCTTTTGCGCGCCGCCCGGACCGGCGGTGTCCTTGCCGCTGATCTCGACGTCCGTCAGCGTGAGGTCCTGGTTGTAGCCGAACAGCAGGATGTCGCCGGCCCCGCCCGTCGCGCCGAGGCCGTTGTCGTTGAAGTGCGAATCGATGATCGACACATGGCCGATCGTGTCGGCCTGGGTCGGCGTGGAACCGTTGCCTGCACGGATGTAAGCGAAGCCGTTCTGTGCCGCGTTCTCGACCGAGACTCCGTCCAGCGTGACCGAGCCCTGGAAGCCGTTCGAGTTCGCCGAGACGAAGACGCCATACTGGCGGCCGGTGGCGTCGATTGCGAGGTCTTCCAGCTTGAACTCGCCGTCGAGCGTGCCGGTCACGTTGAACTGGCCATCGATGTCGATCGGGTCGGCGGGCGTGCCGCCGACGCCGCGGATCGTCATGGCCTGCGTGACGGTGATCACGCCTGCGGTGTAGTCGTCGCCTCCGTTGTGCCCGGCCTCGATCATGAGGCCCACGCCGCTCGGGGTCAGCGAGTTGGCGAGCGTCACCGCATCGTTGATCGTGTCGAACGTTCCGACCAGGAAGCCGTTGTTGAACACGAACACGGATTTGGTGACGTCATAGACCACGCCGCCCGCAAACTCGACCTGCTCCACGCCCTTGAGCGTGTCGCTGCCGTCGGCGCCATTCGCGGCCCCGTTGGTGTCGGTCACCGTCATGTCGCCCGTGAGGGCATCGTAGGTCACATTGTAGTCGCCCGACGGACCGGAATAGACGGCCTTGTCGTTACCCGGACCGCCGCCGCCATCGAACACGTCATTGCCAGCGCCGCTGATGAACGTGTCGGCGCCGTCTCCCCCGGTGAACTCGACCTTGATCGGCTTGCCGGACGCGATCGCGTCGGCGTCGACGGTGTCGTTGCCCGTGCCGCCCGTCACCGTGATCGTCGAAACCGAGAGCGAGGTCGCGCCGAGCGGATCGCCGATGACGAGCGTGTCGCCAGCGTTGCCGAAGTGCAGCGCGATGTCCTCGATGTCGGTGGCGGTGATTTCCGCGCCCGCGACGCCATCGGTGTCGATCGTGATCGGGTCGTTGCCCCCGGTCGATGAAACCGTGAAAGTGACCGCGTTGCCGGTAGCGTTGGTGACGTCGAGCAGGTCGCCGTTCGCTCCTTCGGTTCCGCCGTCGATCGTGTCGACTCCATCGCCGACGTTGAGCACGAAGGTATCGTCGCCGCCGTTGCCGCGCAGGTCGTTGTTTGCGCTCGAGCCGATGACGAGATCGTTGAATGCGCCGCCGCGCCAGTTCTCCATCGAGATCAACGTGTCGACGCCGCCCGCGCTGTCCAGCGATGTATTCGCCGCAATCGTGCCGGTGAAACCGTAGAGGGTCGCATCCACGGCCGCGTTGGACAGATTCGTCCTCACAGTGCCGCCGGCCGTGGTGTGATCGACCGTGTCGCTGCCGGCACCGCCGTCCAGCGTGTCGTCGCCGGGCGCGCCGATCAGGAAGTCGTCGCCGTCCATGCCGCGGAGCACGTTGTTGCCGTTGTTGCCGCGCAGCGTGTCGTTGAAGTTAGATCCGGTGAGATTCTCGAAGCCGGACAAGGTGTCGATGCCTGCCCCGCCGGTGTTCTGCGCTCCCGTATTGCCAAGGTTAACGTTCACCCCAGAGGTCGCCGTCAGATAACTGACGGTGTCGCCGACCGCCGTATTGCTGCCGCCCTGCAGGATGTCGTTGCCGGCGCCGCCGTCGATGACGTCGTCGCCCCCCTCACCCAGGATCGTGTCGCTGCCGCCGAGACCGAAGATGATGTCGTTGCTGGCGTCGCCCGACATCAGGTCGCCGCCGGGGGTGCCGAACAGGATTTCGGCCGCACCGTCACCGTCAACAATGTTCCCGCTGTAAATGCCGGGGACGCCCTTGTTGTCGACGAAGAAGCCCTGCGTCTCGCTGGCGAAGACGTCGTGGTCGATCGTATTGTTGATGATGTCGGTGTCGGGACCCCGCGCGCGCAGGGCGTAGGCGGTGCCGTTGGTGAAGCCCGTGAACAGGTTACCGATGATCTCGGAATCGTTGGCATCGACGGTGACGAGCGTGTTGCCCTGCTCGCCGCCGCCGTTGACGCCGCCGGCGGTACCCGTGACCTCGTTGTTGGTGAAGGACACCCGCTCGGTCGGATAGTTGCCCGGAGGCGAGCCCGAGCCGCCGTTGCCGATCACGACGAGCTGGCGCGGCACGTTCGGATCGGTGAACTGGTTGGCGAAACCGGTGCCGCCTGGCACGCCGCCGGTGAAGGTCGCGCCGTCGAAGATGTTGCCGTCGATGCGCAGATCGGTGACTGCCGCGCTGAACTCCGACATCAGGCCGGCGTCACCGTTGGCGGTGACGCGGTTGCCCTGGATGTCGATCTCGTCGTGGTTGCCCTGCAGGTAGATGGCCGCCTTCTCGAGGCCTGGAGGCCCGTCGATGCCGACGACCGTGAAGCCGTGGCCCGTCGAGCCGATGCGGACGTTGTCGGTGCCCGGCGTGACCTGGATCGCACCCAGTTCGCCCCCGAGCTGATTGCCCTGGATGGTCGTGGCATCGCGTCCGTCGAACGACAGCAGCGCGAGATTGTCGCGGCTGATGACGACGTTCTCATTGTAGGTGCCGGGCGCGACCATGATCGTCACATGCCCGCTGATGGAATTCGCCGCGGCGAGCGCGTCGGCGATCGTCGCATAGGCCCCGGCGTAGTTAGTGGGCCCCCCCGGTCCATCGACGATCAGCACCGTCGTGTCGGCGAACTTGATCTGTTCGACCGCACTGACCGTGTCGGTGCCGTCGTCACCCTGCACGCCCGGCGCCGTGTCGGCGACAGTGATGGTCGAGCCGCTGATGCTGAGCGAATAGCCCGCGAAGTCCCCGCCGTAGATCGCGGTGTCCTGGCCGGAACCGCCCTGCAGGTCGTCATTGCCGCCGAGCCCGACGAGCGTGTCGTCGCCCTCATTGCCGATCAGCTGGTTGTTTTCCGACGAGCCGACGAGGTAATCGCCGTGCTGGCCGCCCTCCGCGTTCTCGAAGTTATAGAGATGGTCGTGGTAGACCGTGCCGCCGATCTGAAACTGCGCGGTGTTGGCGTCAATGTTGACGCTGCCGCCGTCACTGTAGGCGGCGCCGCCCAGGTTGATCTGGACGCCGGTGCCGACGTCGCTCGCGTTCGACACCGTCGTATAGACGGCTTTGTCGCCGCCTTCCCGCCCGTCGATCTCGTCGGTGACGAACGATGAGCCGGCGCGGAAGACGTCCTGGCTGTGGCCGAGGCCGAGCTGCGTGCCGTCTGCGGCCGTGCCGGCCGCGATGATCTGCGGCGCGTTGGCTCCGCCGGCGAAACTCTCGAACACGTTCGACTGGTTGTTGTCGATCGCGAGCTCGATGGTTTCGACGCTGGTCGCCGTGACAAGCGCCGGACCGGTGAGATCGACCGTGAAGTTCGACGTGTTGCCGACGATCTGGAGCGACGGATTGGCGTTGGCGGTGGTGGCGGTGATGCGCAGCGTGTCGCTGTCTGCGCCGCCCGCGAAGGTGTCGGTGCCGTCCGTCAGGTCCCAGATGGCGAGGTCGTTCCCGGCACCGCCGATCAACGTGTCATTGCCGCCGAGGCCCACCAGGCGGTCGTCACCACCGTTGCCTGTGAGGATATTGGCCTCATTGCCGCCGATGAGGATGTCGGCGCTATCGGTGCCGATCGCATCGACGATGCCGGTGACGTCGTCGATACCGACGACTTTGTCTGATACCGACGCGCGGTCGGTCGCCTTGTCGGCACCGACGCTCTCGCCGCCGACGGTCTGGACCGCGTCAGACAGGTTGACGAACACGCCGCCAGGCAGGGTCGCGTAGTTGATCGAACTGATCGATCCGGCCGCGTCGACGCGCACGGTGAAGGTCGCGGGGACGCTGGTGTCGCCGTCGCTGTCGGTCGCGGCGTATTTGAACCGGAGGTCGAGGAAATGCTGCGTGCCGACCGGAGCCGGATGATCAAGCGGCTGGCGCAGCTCGAAGTGATACTCGCCGTTGCCTTGATCGGACAGCGCGACGGTGAAGACGATGCTGCCGTCGTTGAGCAGCGTCGGCGCCGCCGGCCCCGTGTAGCCAACCAGCGTCGAGCCGATGAAGGTGTACGAGACGGCCTGACCGAACGACGTGAGGGTCAGCGGGTCGCCGTTCTGATCGACCGCTCCCACGTTGGGGCTGGCGAACTGTACCGAGCGGTTGGGGCTCGTGGCGTTGGAATCGTCCGCGCCCCAATCGATGGCCAGTGCTCCGTCGAGCGCCGGGGTTCCCGGCCCTTCCTCGATGAGGCCCTGCGCCGCGCCCGCGATCGGCAGATCGTCGCTGATCGAGACGGTGAAGCTCGAATTCGCGGTGTCGCCGTCGGCGTCGGTGGCGACGAAGCCAAACGTAAGGTCGATCGCGCCGTCGTTGGCCGCCGGCTGGTGATCGATGTTATCGAGCAGTGTGAACGTCCAGGTGCCCTGGTCGGTGGGCGAGGCCCCGCTGTCCAACGTCAGACGGAACACGACGCGGCCGGACGCATCGACAACCCCGTTGTTGTCGTCGTCGGCGACGCCGAGCAACTCGGTAGCGGAAACGCGCACCAAGCGAACGATGGCATCGTTCGATGTCAATGCACCGTCGGCTGTCTGGATCCCGGTGTTGTCGGCGAGGCTCGCCGCGAATGCGACGGTGCGCAAGCTCGACTCGTTGTCCGCACCCCAGTCGATGGCGAGCGAGCCGGCGTCAGTGGCCGGAAGCATCGTCGACAGTTCGACGTTGTCGATCAGGATCTGACCGCCCGCGTTGGTGACGGCGATCTCGACGCGCAGGTGCTGACCGGCGAGCGACGCGGGCAGCGGACCGGAACTGAGCTCCATGGTCGCCCATTGCCCGTTGCCCGGATCGGAAAGGTTGAGCGTAGAGATGACCGTATTGCTCTCGAGAGCGACGAGGCGCACGGTGCCGCCCGGCCAGGTCTGGTCGGTACGGTCGCCGACATTGAGTCGCACCGAATAGGTTGCGCCCTCGACCAGTGCCTCGCCCGTGTTCTGCGAGAGCACGTTACCACTGCGGATCCAGGCGACCGCATCGCCGCTGTGTCCGGTCGGCGAAATGATCCCCGGAATCGGGGCGTAGATGCCGCCGTTGCTCGTGTTTGCGAGGGTCCAACCGGCAGGATTACCCTGGGTGTAGTTGCCCAGAACGTTCGTGATGACGCCCGGCGCGCCCGTGGCAAGGGATTGCACCTCGAAGCTGGCATTGGCGAGCGGAACCGCAACGCTGTCCTCGACCAGCGCGCCGGAGTCGGGGGTGCCGACCAGCGGTCCGTCGTCGTCGAAGCGGATCGTCACCGCCGACGGAGGCGTCGTCACCACGTCGCCGTCGTAATCCTCGACCGTCGCGGTCACGAACAGGATGGCGTCACCGGTGCCAGCCTGGCCGAGCGTCACCGCGTCGTCACGGTCGTCGCCCGAGGCGGGATTGTCCCGCAGCGACCGGTACTGCACGAGCGCAAGGTCGCCGCTGTCGTCGACGCCGATGGCGAAAGCAATGTCGCCTGCCGGATCTGCGCTGCCGGTCGTGTTGCTGGTCCCGAGACGGCCGATCACGATACCGGAGACCGGATCGGTGTAGAGGAATATCCGATGGCCGCTGGCGCTGTCGAACAGATTGGTGGCCGTGGCGCTGAACGTGCCGCCGCTGGCGTTGGTGAGCTGCAGGGAGAAGGTGCCTGGACCGTCCGCGCCGAAGTTGGCGTTCAACGTGATGGCGCCAGCGCGTTCGGCATAGCCCAGCGCTGCTCCCGCGGATGCGAGCTCGGTCACGCCGGCGAAGATCGCGGGCAGCGATCCGACATCGCTCTCGGGCTTCACGTCGCCCGGAGCATCCGCATCGGGTCCGCCCGACTGGATGCCCGCGGTCTCGTCGTGGATGAGCGTCGCGCCGCCAGCTCCCACCGGGTTCACCACCACCACCGGTGCCGGTGCGTCATCGGTCAACTTGAACGTGAGCGTCGTGTCGACGGGATCGCCGTCGGCGTCCGTCGCGCGGATCTGGATGGCGAGCGAGAGCGTGTCCTGGCTGCCGTCGGTACTGTCGATAGGGTGATCGAGCACCTTGAGCAGGTTGATCGTGTACTGGCCGCCCGCCGACGCATCCGGATCGAGCGTGATCGTGAAGACGTGGCTGGAGGAATCGAACGGATTGCCTCCGACGTAAGCGATGAGCTGTCCGCCGTCGCCGAGGGGCTGGACAATGAAATTGACGATCTGTCCATGCGAGGTCAGGCCCGCCAGGGAATTGCCATTGCCATCGGTGATCGCGACGACCGGCTGAAGGATTCCGGTGGTCACGAAGTCGAGGCGCCGCTGAAGCAGCGGGGATGTATCGTCGTCCGCGCCCCACTGAATGCCGACATCGCCCGAGAAGCTGGTCTCGTTGCCCACAGTGGCGTCAGTCGGCCCGTCGGCGGCGACGGGCAGGTTCTCTTCGACAAAGGTGTGCTCGGGCGGCATGACCGGGGCGACCGGCACGTCGTCGACCACCTTGACCTCGAACGTGCCGACGTCGGTACGATCGTTGTCCGCGTCCCAGGCACGGAAGCCGATGCGGATCGTGATTTCGTTCTCGCCGTCGCCGAACACGCGGTGATCGAGGTTGCCGAGCAGCGTGAAGTGGTAGGCGCCGTTCGGAGCGGTATCGTCGAGCTCGATCGAGAACACCGGGCCGCTCGATGTGCTTGCGGTCAGCAGTGGGTTACCCGACACGCTGGTGCCGAGCGTGTAGCTGATCAGGTTGCCGTCCCCGCTGGGCAGGACGATCGGATTCCCGTCGCTGCCGATGAACGTGATGTTCGCGATGGTGCCGATGATCGGGACCGTGACAGCGTCGAAGGCGAGGCGGCGGTTGGAGCCGTCGTCGGCGCCCCACTCGACACCGAGGCTGCCGGTGACGGTCAGCGGATCGCCGGCGGTCGGGACGCCGGTGCCGTTGGCGAGATCGTCCTCGTCAACGGTCTTGATCTCCGCCGCCGTCAACCGCGGTGCATCGTCGTCAACGCGAACGCGGAAACCCCACGTCGCCGTATCGCCATCGTAATCGCGAACGGTGAAGTCGAAGTCGATATTCTTGTTGTCTTCGGTATTGGCAGTCGGGTGATCGATCGAGCCCTTAAGCTCGAAGCGATAGCTGCCGCCACCATCGTCCGACAGCGAGACCTCGAAGATCGTCGGACCGCTCGCCCCCGCGGTGGCGACAAGCTTGGTGCCGCTCTCCGCCAGCGTATAGACGAGCGCAACGCCGTTGGACGTCAGATTCTGGGCAGTGAGAGCAGCAGTCGAGTCCGCGGTGAAATAGACTGCGCGCCCCATGTCGGCATTCGGTGCCGTCGCCCCCGGGATCGTGCCGTCCTGCACGCCCCCGACGTCGGCCCCGCTGACGCCCGCGTTGGCGCCATCCGTGCTGTCAGCACCCCATGCGATGTTGAGACTGGCGGTTGCGACAACGTCGAAGCCTGCCCGATCGCCGTCGTATGTGTGCTCGGCGTCCGTGTTGCCGTCGATCGTGCCGTTGAAAATGCCATCCTCGTCAACCCACTGCGCAGCAACGGCAGCGGTGCGCTCCGGCGAGTCGTCATCGACGACGATCTGGAACGATCCGTTCGTCACGTCGCCATCGCCGTCGCGCGCGGCGACGTCGAAGGTCAGCGTGCGATCGTCCTCGGTGTTCGCCGTGGCATGATCGAGCGGCTGGAGCAGAGTGAAGGTGTAAGAGCCGGCCCCCTGGTCGGACAACGTGAGGAAGAACACCGCGTTCGACGGCGGCGAACCGGGATCGAACGCCAGCGGCGCCGAACCGGTATAGGCGAGCAGGATGGCGCCGTTGTTGAAGAGCGCATAGCTGACGGTCAGGCCGCCCGAGGTCAGACCCGTGGCGCCGGCAGGCGTCGTGAAGACGACCGAACGGTCCCCCATGACCTGCGTGCCGGTGAAGCCGCCGTCGACATTAGTATTGGAGTCGTCCGTACCCCATGAGATGCCGAGCGAGACCGGCGAGGCGGTGCCGGTGCTCTCGCCGCCGAGATCAGAGCCAGCATAGCCGTTCGATGACGGGCGCTGGCCGCCGGGCGGCAGTCCCGGGTTGCCGCCGGAGAGCCCCTCCTCGTCCACCGAGGTCGACGCGATGGCGCCGGTGAAGGTGGCCGAATCGTCGTCGACGGTGACCTGGAATGTGCCCGCAGGCGCGAGATCGCCATCGGCGTCGGCGGCGCGGAAACGGAACTGCAGGGCGATGTCGTCTTCACCGCTGCCCGGGTGGTCGAGGTTGCCCAGGAGGTCGAACGTATAGGTGCCGCTGGCGCTGGTCGGGTCGAGCGTGACCTTGAACACCTGGTCGGCCGCGTTGCTCGCATCGCCACCGGACTTGTAGGCCGTCAGCACATAGCCGCCGTTCCAGGTGCCCGGCGGCGACTCGAGATAGTCGATGCGGTAGGCAAGCGCCACGCCGTCGGACGTGAGCGACGGCAACCCGAGCTGCGCAGCCGTCGGGGTTGCATTGTCGGCGAAGGGCGTGCCGAACCCCGAGGCGGTGACGAAGGAGACCGTGCGACCGATCGCGTCATCGACGGCGCCGATGGCGCCACCCACGCCCGTCAGCGTCTCTTGCTTCTTGTCGTCGTCCGCGCCCCAGGAGATCGCCAGCGATCCCTGCCGCGTCGCCGTGCCGTCGTCACCGACGACGAGATCGTCGGCGGGATTGCTCGGCAGATGCTCGGACTCGATGTTGCCGGCGGCAGAGATGCGCTCCTCATCGAGCACGCTGTTGTCGGCGATGCCCTGTGCAGGCGAGTCGTCGTCGACGCGCGCGCGGAAGTCGGCGATCGTGCCCAGATCGCCATCGCTGTCGGCGGCCTGGAATCGGAACAGCAGATCGAGATTGTTCTCGCTGCCGGGTAAAAACTCGAACGGATGGTCGAGATTGCCGAGCAGCTCGAAATCGTATGAGCCCTCGGACGACGTCGGGTCGATGGTGACACGGAAGACCTGATCCGCGGCGTTCGTCGGGTCGCCGCCCTGCTTGTAGGCGAGCAGCACAAACCCGCCGTTCCAGAAGCCGCCTGTCGGCTGCAGATAGGTGAGCTGATAGCTCAGCAGCGATCCGTCCGAGGTCAGCGTCGAGGCCACTTCGGTAGTGCCGATGCGGATCGAGGGCGTCACCAGCGCGGCGGCATCGAGACGGTTGCCGGCCGTGTCCACGAAGTGGACGGTGCGCCCGATCGGATCGCTGTTCGTGGCGTCGGTGTCGCTCAGGTCCTCGTTCTTCAGATTGTCGTCAGCACCCCAGGAGATGTCGAGCGAGCCGCCCTCGTGCGTGTCGGTGCCAGGCACGTCTCCACCCAGCGTCGCGCCTGCGATGCCCCCAGGAGTCCCCTCCTCGTCGACGGTCACGTCGTCCGGGTTGTTCTGCACCGGCGTGTCGTCGAGTACGTTGACCGCGAAGGTCTTGCTCACACTGTCGCCGTCGGCGTCGGTCGCGGTGAAATCGAACGTGAAGGTCAGCCCGGTCTCGCCGCTGCCCGCCGGATGGTCGATGTTGTCGTGGAGCGTAAAGGTGTAGCTGCCAGAGCCGTCGTCGTTGAGCGTGACGTCGAAGACGATGCGCTCGGGCGACCCGGCGAAAGCCACCAGCTTGGTGCCATTGTCCTCGAGGCGATATTCGATGAGATCACCATCGGCGGTGAGGCCGGTGAGAATGTTGGAACCGGCGTCACGGACCACGACGTTGTCCGCGGCCAGCGCATCGGCGAAAGCCACCGAGCGACCAACCCCATCGTTGCGCCCCGACGCATCGAGATCGTCTGCGCCCCAATCGATATCGAGCGAGCGCGTCTCCTGATTCCGAGTCGAATTGACAAATCCGAAGAAAAAGAAGTCGCCGTCGGATGGACCCTGGGTGTCTTCGTTGCCGTTGCCTGCGACCGCGGCGTCCTCCTCCTCCACAGCGGCTCCGCCCGGCGTGCCAATTTCTGGCGCGTCGTCATTGACGGTGATGGTCACGGTGGTCGACACCGTGTCGCCGTCATAATCGCGCGCGGCAACGTTGAAGGTGAGTTGCAGATCGTCTTCGGCGTTGTCGGTCCGATGATCGAGTTCGTCGAGCAGCGTGAAGCGGTAGTAACCGTTGCCGTCATCGGAGAGCACGGCGGTGAACACCAGGCGCCCGCCGGCGGTGCCGACGATGCGCGTGCCGCTCTCGACGAGCGTGATCTCGACTTCCTCGCCGCGCGAGGTGAGGAGGTTGGCGCCAGAATTGGGCGAGCCGTTCACCAGGATGTCGGTGCCGGTGAAGTAGACCGCCCGCCCCATGTTATCGTTCGGCGTCGTGTCGCCGAGCACCACGCCGTCCTGGCGGTTGATCGCACCGATGAACGGCAGCGTCACCACCGTGTCGCCGGTGTCGCGGTCATCGGCGCCCCACGCAATGTTGAGCGACACGTTGGCGGTCTGGATTGCCGAGCCGGGCGCGTCGGTGCCGTCGTAAGTGTCGGGCGTCGGGCGCTGATCGACCGGCGGCAGGCCCGGGTTGCCACCCCACAGGCCATCCTCGTCGACGGTCGCACCGGCCGGAGCGGCGCTGAACACCGGACCATCGTCATCGACGGTGACGGTGAAGGACGAGGTCTGCGTGTCGCCGTCGGAATCCGTCGCAATGAAGTCGAAGACGAGGTCGATGTTGTCTTCGAACGACAACTCGGTCGTACCCGTAGAAGTATCGTCCTGCTGCGGATGGTCGAGGTTGCCGACCAGGGTGAACGTGAAGGAGCCGGAGCCGACGTCCGACAACGAGACGGTGAACACCACGTCGCCGCCGCCTGCCTTCGCGCCCGTCAGCATCGTGCCGTCCGGCGAGATGGTATATTCCAGCGCGACCCCATCCGACCGCAGATTCATCGCGTTGAGCAATGCGATGTTCGAGGCCGCGAAGGTCACTGCACGATCGCCCGCAACCGGCGAGCCATTGACGCCGCCGTCGATCACCGCATTGTTGTTGTCGGCGCCCCACGAGATCGCGAGGGAGCCCTGCGCGATCAAACCGCTCGACGAAACGTCGTCGCCATACTGAGCATCGTTGTTGCCATTCGACAGATCGTCTTCGTCCACGATGCGCGTATCGGGGGTGCCGATCACGGGGCCGTCGTCATTGACGGTCAACGCGAGCGTGCCGACGTTGCCGGTGTCGCCGTCCGCATCGGTGGCGGCAAAGCTCAGGGTGAGCTCGATGTCGTCCTCGGTATTGGTGCTACCCTCGCCGGTATGGTCGAGGTTCCCAAACAGATCGAAGGTGTAGGTGCCATTGGCCGACGTCGGATCGAGCGTGACGGTGAACACGCGGCCGTCGAGATTGCTGGCGTCGAAGCCCGTCTTGTAGGCGGTGAGGACATAGCCGCCGTTCCAATTGCCGCCGCTGTCGAGCAGATAATCGATCCGGTAGAGCAACGCAGCCCCGTCGGACGTGAGGTTGGCCAGGCCGAGCTGCGCCGCCGTCACGTCGCCGACCGCGAGGAAAGCCCCTGCCCCCGTCGTGAACGTTACGGTGCGGCCGATGGGATCGTCGTCGGTCGCATTGCCGTCGCTGACGTCCTCGCTCTTGAGATTGCGGTCGGCGCCCCAGCTGATCGCGAGGCTGCCGCTGATCTGACGCGACGAGCTGTTGTCGGAGCCCGGATCCGGGGCGAGATCGCCAGTGGCATAGCTGTCGCCGACATTGCCGCCGATGCCGGGCACGGTCTCCTCGTCCAGCGCAGCGGCATCCGCCTCCCCCTGCACGGGCGAATCGTCGTTGACGTTCACCTGGAACGTGCCGCTGACCGAGTCGCCATTGCCGTCAGTCGCGACGAAATTGACGAACAGCGAGAGCGTGTCTTCGGTCCCGGCGATCGGGTGATCGAACGGCTGCAGCAGCGTGAACGTGTACTGTCCGTTGATGGGACCAGCGTCCAGCGTGATCGTGAACACGTGGCTCGCCGCATCGGCGGGGTTGCCACCGACATAGCCGATGATTGCCGGAAGTCCGTTGAGCACCGTGAAGGCGAGATTGACCGGCTGGCCGCCAGAGGTGAATCCGGCCAGCCCCGGCTGCGACGTCGAGAACGAGAGGGAGCGACCCGTGACGTCATTGCCGAAATCGACGTTCAGCGAAACGGTGATGCTGGTGGCCTCTCCCGGCTCGTCACCCGGACCGCCGAGATTGCCTTCCGACAGACCCTCATCATCGGCATTGCCGACGGCGATCGCGCCAATGCTCGGAACGGTGTTGATCGCCTCGTTATCGCCGATGCCGCCACCGCCGAACTCCTCGTTGCCGAGCAGCGCCAGCGGGTTGCTGCCGCCAAGGGCGTCGATCGGACCATGTTCGGAGAAGTTGGCGCCGGACGTTGCACCGTTGCCGGCCGCGGGAAGAATCGACTGGTCCGTGGTGATCGGGAAAAGTCCCGCGAAATCGGTGCCCGTGACGATGCGGTCGGGGCCGAGCTGGAACGTGACGTCATGGAAATGGCCTGACTCATCGAAGATCGGCTCGACGGTGATCGTCGACTTGTTGTCGAAGAGGATGACCAGCTTGTCGCCGACGCGGACGAGCGTGATGTTCTCGTTGGCGATGTTCGCCAGATTGAGAACGGTCGGTCCTTCCAGCCGGACGCTGACCGCTTGATCGCCTTGCGGTTTTGCAAGGGTGATAACTCGGGGGGGATTGGCTTGTGCCTGACCGGAAGTAGACGCCTGTGCGACTTCAAACGGCTTGTACATAAAAGCCCCAAAATTTGAGGAAAATTGTAATGAGCAGGTCGCAGCGCCCCTCGAAAAATTGCGGGCGCGCACAAACCCCCCGTTTTTTACCGTTTTAAGATACCCTTAAGGTTTGCAAACCGTCAATTTGAGGTTGCGCTAAGTCATTGGTATTTCAACGCTGTGGTTAAGTGGCCACAGGCGACAAATTTACCTTTCACGCGGCACCATCGGCCTTGTGGGGACGGAGCGCCCCGCTATGCTTAACGATGTCGGGCGGAATCGCTCACGACGCGGTAATTCGGGCCTGTAACGGTCCTCAAGTACCGGAAATTGCTGGTTTTTGAGCGAGGCCTAAGATGCGGTCACTGCGCGCGCTGTTGATCTGGCTCGGTGGCGCGGTCGCGGCCATCTCCATGCCGGCTGGCCACGCGAGCGCCGCGGGGCTCGAGGTCCACGACCTCAGGTTGTCTTGCGAGAACGGTCGCACGTATCTGATCCGACCGCGCGGGGTCACAGTCCTCGGCGAGCTGGTGACAGGATACCTCGTCATGTCCGGCCCGCGGCGGGGAACCTACATCCGGCTGATTCCCATGGGTGACGGGTATCGTTACGCCGGCCCCGGCATCTGGCTCGATGGAAAGCGCCAGGTCGCTGAGCTTCAGCTGAGCAAGTATCGCTCGGTCCCCTGCACCGTCAGCACCGTCTGAGAAGGCTAGCCCGGCTTTCGAGCCGGCACCGGGAGACGGCTTTCGCCGTTCTTCCGCACGAACGAGAAGAATCGGCAAGCCGCCGAGCGCGGCAGAAGTTGATGCAATGCGAATCGGAATGATGCGCCCGGCGGACATCGCCCGGCGTGCCCGTGAACTGGCTGACAAACGCGAGAAATCCGCCGCGAGCTGTGCGCCCCATGTGCGGGAGCAACTGTTGGCGACGGCGCGGAACTATCGTGCCCTCGCGGCCGAGCTGGAGCGCAAGATTCCCCCGGTGGACGCACTGCCGACGACAGCGCCAACGGCCGAGCCGCTCGACGCCCCGGCACCAGCTCGTGCCATCAACGCGGCGCCAGTAGCCAGAACAACGCGATGAGCGGCACGCCGAGCACCACCACGATGATCGAGAGCGGCAGCCCCAGCCGCCAATAGTCTCCGAATCGATAGCCACCCGGTCCCATCACAAGCGTGTTGCACTGGTGGCCGATGGGCGTGAGGAAATCGCATGCGGCTCCGATCGCCACCGCCATCAGGAAGGGGTCGGGGTTGAGCCCGAGATTCTTCGCGAACGCCGCGGCGATCGGAGCAACGACCAACACGGTGGCCGCATTGTTCAGGAACGGCGTCACGGCCATCGCGGCGACCATCATAAGCACGAGCGTTCCCATCGGCGGCAGATATGTCGCCACGTCCGAGAGCCAGCGAGCGATGTGATCCGTGCCGCCGGTCGCGCGCAGCGCATCGCTCACCGGGATCAGCGCACCCAGCATGACGAGGATGGGCCATTCGACGGCCTCGTAGGCCTCGCGCAGCGTCAGCGACCCGGTGAGCAGCAGGATCACGGCCGCACCGAAGAATGCGGTCGCCACTGGAACGACCTCCACCGACACGAGAGCCATCGCCGCGAACAGCACAAGGATGGGCAGATAGCTCTTGCGACCGCGTCCGATCGGCAGGTCGCGCTGCGCAAGCGGGAGCAGCCGCAGTTCGCCCAGCGTTTCGGGCATTGTGGTGAGGTTGCCTTGCAGCACGATGACGTCGCCCGCTTTAAGTCTCACCGCGCGCAGGCGGCTCGATATGCGCCGCCCGGCGCGACTGACCGCAAGCAGGTTGATGCCGTGCCGGCTGAACAGCCGCATCTCGGCCGGCGAGCGCTCTGCCACGATGGAGTCCGCTGTTACCACTGCTTCCATCACGCCGACCTGGTCGCTGGGCGCGTCGATCTCCTGCGATTTCTCATCCCGCACCAGTTTGAGCTTCTCGGCCGCGACGAGTTGCTCCAGCGCGGCCGGTTCTCCCTGCAGGATGACAATGTCGTTCGCGCGCAATTTGGTCGTCCCCGGAGGCTCGTATCGTCGGCTGCGGCCGCGCAGCAGCGCGATGACGTCAACCTCACCTTCACTGCCCTCCTCGAGTTCGCGGACCGACTTGCCTTCAGCCGGCGTCCCCTCAGGAATGGCGGCCTCGGTGGTATAGCCGGCGAGATTGAAAGCCGCGTCGATCGGCGCGTTGCCCTTGCGGCCGCGCGGCAGCAGGCGCCAGCCGAAAGCGAGGAACACCAGTCCGACCACGGCAATTCCGAGCCCCACGGGCGTGAAATCGAACATGCGAAAGGGTTCGCCGAGGATTTCGGCACGCACACGCGACACGATGATGTTGGGCGACGTCCCGATCAGGGTCACGATGCCGCCAAGCAAGGCCCCGAACGCCATCGGCATCAGCAGCGCCGAGACGGGCTTTTCGGTACGGCGCGCCACCTGAAAAGCGACCGGCATCAGCATGGCCAGGGCGCCGATGTTCTTCACGAACCCCGACAGGACCATCACGGCGCCGGTCAGCACGACGACCTGCGTCGAGGTGCGGTTGAGATATGGGCCGAGAAGACGAACGGCACGGTCGATCACGCCTGAACGCGCGACCGCCGCGCTCACGACAAGAGCCGAGCCAACGATGATCACGATGTCATCGGAGAAACCCGAAAATGCCCGATCATGAGGGACAATTCCGACGACAAGCCCGACGAACAGAGTCACCAGCGCGACGAGGTCGTAGCGCAGCCGGCCCCATACGAACAGCACCATCATGCCAATGATGACGCCGAAAGCGAGCATTTGCTGGGTGGTCATCGCCAATCGCCGGTGCGAGCCGCTTCATATCCGGATGATATGCAGAGGTTGCCGTTGCGCCACAAGTCACGCCCGCGCCTGGGGCTGCCCGGACCGTTGTCCATGATGATCCTATTCCGCCGCGTGACCGAGCCACAGTCCGACGAGCGTGACCCCAGCCACCAGCGCAAGGAAGCCGTTCATCGCGATCATCGCAGCGGGCGATACGCGCGCCACATCGGGGGCTGGCGGCGGTGCGCCTGGATTGAGATGCCGCCAGACGCCGGCGACGAAGCAGAACGCGGCAAACAGGACAAGAACGGTGCCGCTGACCGTGCCGAACCATTCCGGTATGGGCTCGGTGAACAGCGCTTTGGCGCCGATGCCGCTGGCCAGCGCGAGTAGCCCGGTGCGCACCCACGCCGCATAGGTGCGCTCGGCTGCGAACACCGTGCGGTTGGCGGCGAGTTCCGTGCGGCGGTCCGCCGAGTCCTCGACGCGTGCGGTCGAACGCTCGAGCTTTTTTGCACTGTCTGCGAGCCGGTCATCGCTGCGCTCGATGGATGGACACATGCCCCTCCAATTCGAATCGCAAGGTTCCGGTTCCTTCGCCCGTTACCGCGCGCACAACCGCGCGGTCGATCCTGTTGGCGAAGGCTACGTCCGGGTCTACGTCCAGGTGGCGAAGCTCATCCCCGTGCCGGTACCCGCTGGCGTGCGATAGCCGGGCACGTACTCGAACCAGCCCATGTCGAGGTGCTCCACCGCGCCGGCCACGCCGACCCAGTTGAGGATCTCGGAGGAGCCGGACATGAGCTTGTTGCGGGGCAGACGCTTGAGGAACTCCGCATCCTTGTTGCCGAGCGCCTTGAGGATGGCGCGATCGAAATCCTCGTCCACCAGGAAGTGGCTGAGCCCGCCGGACGCCGCGATACCGACGCGTTCCCTGCCCGGGAATTTCTCGACCGCGTGACGGATCGCCTGACCCAAGGCGTAACAGCGGTGCGGGCGCGGCTGGTTCGGCGGGAAGTAGGTGTTGAGGAAGATCGGCACGATCGGGATCGGCTTGTGCGAATCCATCACGTGCCGATGATAGTAGGCCATGGCGTGGCCCTCGCCCTCCCCTGGCGGGAGGCACTTCGAGGCAGTGATGTCGAAGTCTGCGTCCATCAGCTCGTCGATCAGGAACTCGGCGAGCTTGGCGTGCACCGGATAATCGCGCGGCTTGTCCGGTTCGAAGAACGCCGCACGGTTCTTGATGTACCACTCCGGCAGGTGCGAGTAGGTGTCGTGCTGCTTGGTGTCGTTGAGGATCGTCTCGCCGTAGTAGATGGCGAAGGTCGGGTGGCAATCGTCCTTGTAGCTCTCGTTCTGGTCGTCCCCGAGCACGATCAGCGCATCGAGCTTGGCATTGGCGACGGCCTCACGCAGTTTCTTGACCGCCGCCCGCGCCACGTTCTGGCGCGCCACGAGGTGCTCGGGGGCCACCATGTGCGCGAGCTTGGGATCGGCCTTCTCCAACAGCTCGCCGTACGTCACTTGTCGGCCTTCCTTGTCGCGATGGCGGTTCTTGCTGTCGGTTTCCTCGAACCGCCGAAGGGTTTCGTCGGCGGCAAGGAGGTAGGGCGTATGAGACGTCCCTGCTCCGAATACGATCTGCGCCATGGCTCGCTCTCCTTACGTTCGCCCGCGTTTCGACTCTTATAGCCGCCTCCCCTTCCCGATAAATCTATGATCGGCGCATGCCGTGAATGCGCGACACGCCGTCGCATTGATCCTGATCAATGCGCGATGGGACCGGCCGTTCAGCGCTTCGTCGGGTGCGTCCGGCGGGCGAGCTTGTGCATCGTGGTCTTGCCCAGCTTCGGCCGCGCCCTAGCGAGGAACTCCTGGACGTGGGCGCTCTTCCCGTGCGCCTCGAAAGCGGCGGCGTCCTGGTAAACCTCGAACAGCACGAAACGATCGGGGTTGTCTGGCGACTGCATCACGTCGAACTGCAGGCAACCCGGCTCCTTCTCGACGGAGTTGCGGGCATTCTCAGACACCAGCGCCAGCACCTCTTCGGCGGCGCCTTCCTTGGCTTCGAAATCCACGATCACAACGAAGTTGCCCATGACTGCTCCTTGTCCTCTCGCGCCGTCGCGATCCCGAACGATCGCCTGCCGCTGCTTCCGTGCGGCACATGACCGTCGATACGCGAGCTATCAATCGGCTTTCACTACTTGCCTTTGAAGGCTGGCTTGCGCTTCTCCAAGAACGCACTCATGCCTTCCTTGTTGTCGGTCGTCTTGATCAGGACGGACTGTCCGAGCCGTTCCAGCATACGTCCGGTCTCGGTGTCGACGTTCTGGCACATGTTGATGATCTGTTTGCCCATGCCCATTGCTTGCGGCGCCAGCTTGAGCAGGTGTCGGGCGAACTCCAGCGCACCCTCGAGCACCTTCTCGGGAGGATGCACGCGGTTGACGAGACCGATGCGCAAGGCCTCATCCGCCTTCACCGGGAGCGCCGCCATCACCATCTCCTTGAGACGGCCGATGCCGATCATCTGGATCATGCGCGAGCAGGCGCCCGATGCCGGGATGACGCCGAGTTGATTCTCCGGCAGCAGGAACTCGGCAGTGCTCGCGGCGATGCGGAAATCGCAGGCCACCGCCATCTCCACCCCTCCTCCGGCGCAGATGCCGTTGACGGCCGCAATGATGGGCTTCTCGAGGTTCTCGAAGTCGTCGAACATCTCGTGATTGGCCCGCACATAGGCGCGGTAGCCTGGCGTCTCCAGATTGTTCTCGTAGTCGAGCCCCTTGATGTCTCGCCCGGCGCAGAACGCACGCCCGGCGCCGGTGATGACCACCACGCGGATGCCGTCGTCGAAGTTGGCCTTCCAGACCACGCTGCGGATCTCGCGGATCATGTGCTCGTCGAAGGCGTTGAGCTTCTCCGGCCGGTTGAGCGTGATGAGCAGGATGCCGGCCTCGGGCGACGACACCTTGATGGTCTGAAAATCCTTCACGTGCTGCAGGAAACCATCCGGCAGGCCCTTCTCGTCCAGGATCACCGGCGCATTGTTCTTCGTCACTTCGTCTCTCCCTTCGCGCCGTTCAACACGTAACGGCCGTCATCGAGCCGGCCCAGCCGGCCCTCCGCATAAAGCTTGTCGATCCCCGGCAGGAGCTCGCGCCCGTCGCGCGTCCCGGCGGCCGCCATCAGGTCTAGCCATGTGGCCGGACCGGCCGCCAGCGTCGCCTCTATGCTCGCCTTGCGACGCTCGGGGAGCGTCGGCGGCACCGGGATCTTGAACTCGAAGCTGTTCGCCTTGCCGAACGGTTTGGTGCAATCGAAGCCCGCCTTGGCGCCTGCACGGTTGCCCTGCAACGATGGATCCAGCGGCACCGCACGAAAGCCGGACGCCACCACGATGTCGCGGTCGGCCTGGAAACGCGTCGACAGCGCCCAGTCGATCTGCTCGTCCGAGAACACGTCGATGTCCTCATCGACTACGAATACGTGCTTGACGTCCCCCAGTGAGCCGAACACTGCCGCGATGGCATTGCGTGCCTCGCCCGGCACGCGCTGGCGCAGCGACACGCGCACGTTGTACATGCCGCCGGAAGAGGCCGTGCAGCAGACCGCGACCGGCTCACGCACCGCCGTCTGCAGCGCGTTCCACACTGCGGCCTCCGTCTTGGCGGAGCCGAGCTGAGAAGTATCGGTGCGGTTGATGCTCTTACCGCCGATGGTGACCGTCTGGAACAGCGCATCCTTGCGCCGCGTGATCGCGGTGAGGTGAAACACCGGGTTCTTTTTCAGAATGCCGTAGTAGCCGATGTACTCGCCGTACGGACCCTCGGGCTCTACAAGTCCGCGTGCATCCAGATAGCCCTCGAGCACGATCTCGGCGTCGGCCGGCACAAAGACGTCGATGGTCTTGCACTTGACGATCGGCATCGCGTGGCCGCGCACCGCTCCTGCAATATGCAGCTCGTCCATCGGCGGCGCCGCCGCCATCGCCGCGAGGAAATCTGCGGGATGGGTGCCGACCGTGAAGGCCACGGGCAGCTTCTCGCCGCGCCCGACCGCGGCGAGATAGATGGCGCGCAGATCGCTCGGTGCGTTCAGGTCGATGCCGGCGGTGCGCGGGCCGCGCAGCATCAGGCGGCGGCAGCCGATGTTGGTCCAGCCGTTGGCCGGATCGCGGGCGTAGTCGATCCCCGCGGAGATATAGAGTCCGCCGTCGAGCTCGTGCTGCAGGTTGACGGGCAGCGAGGCAAAATCGGCCTCTTCGCCGAGTTGCACGACCTCGTGGACCGGTGCCTGCGCGGATGGGACTTCGATCGGCGGCTGCGGCACGGCCACGCGTTCTCGTAGCACCTTGCCGAACGCCCCTTCGTCCGCCTCGAGCGCCATGGCGAGGCGCTTGCGCGAACCCATGACATTGCCGACGAGCTGCGCACGCTCGGGGCCGACGTTCTTGAACCACACAGCCTTCGGGTTGCCTTCCAGCACGGCGCCGACGTCGATCAGGTCGATCGGCGCGTCGTACACGACGCACTCGCCCTGCTGCACCAGCCGCTCGACGAAGTGGCGCAAGCGGAACTTTTCCGTATCGGCCTTTCCGTTCATGGTCATATCGACCCCTTCTCCAGATAGGATGCGCGCACGAGAGTCTTGGCGATCTTGCCGGGACCGCTCTTGGGCAGCGGCTCGGCCGCAATCTCGATGGCCTTCGGCACCTTGTAGCCACCGATCAGCTTGCGACAGTGGGCAATCAGCTCATCACCGCTTGCCGCCGCGCCAGCATCGATGAACACGACGGCGCACACTTCCTCGCCCCAACGAGCGCTCGGAATTCCGAAAACGGCGGCTTCGGCCACCGCCGGGTGTTCGAGCAGGGCGTTCTCGACCTCCATCGGATAGACGTTCTCGCCTCCGGTGATGATCATGTCCTTCTTGCGCCCCACGACAGCGTAATGCCCCTCGTCGTCACAGCGCCCGAGGTCGCCGGTGCGGTACCAGCCGTCGGGGATGGCAGCCTGGGTCGCAGTTTCGTTGCGCCAGTATCCAGCCATGACGCGCGGGCCGCTCACCACGATCTCCCCGATCTCACCCGCGGGGAGCGGATTTCCGCCATCGTCGATAAGGCGCACGCTGATATGCGGCAGCGGCTGGCCGACCGAATTTGTAAAACGGCCATCGTTGCGCATCAGGTCGCGCGGCAGTTGCTGGCAGACGCCGCCGGACACCTCGGTTGCGCCATAGGATTGCGTCAGCGGGCAACCAAAGGCGGACGACAGCTTGCGGAACAGCGGCTCGGGCATGGGCGCGCCGCCGAAGCTCAGACGGTTGAGCGAGTGATAGTCGTCGCGATCGATGCCGCGGCGCAACACCATGTCGAGCAGGGTCGGCGGAAGGGCGGTCTGCGTCACCCGATGCGCACGCACCGTCGCGCCGAAGGTCACCGGATCGAAATGGCCAGTGACGTGCTTGCCTCCCACCAGCGTCACGCCCCAGATCGCCGTCGCATCGACCAGGTGGAACATCGGCGGCGCATGGAGCCAGACGTCCTCGCCGGTCAGTTCCAGCGAGACGACCGTATCGAACGCGGTTGCGGTCAGGTTGCGGTGCGTGAGGCACGCTCCCTTGGGCTCGCCCGTGGTACCGCTGGTAAAGAAGATCTGGACGATGTCGTCGAGCTTGGCCGGATGCGGCCGGGCCAACCCCGCGACGCCGGCGATCATGGCCTCGTAGGCGTTCGGCGCGCCCGGCGGATCGTCGTCGGCCCAGACGATCGACGCGATCCCCCGCGGATCGTAAGGCAGCGCCTGGAACAGCAGCCGCGTTTCGGTGCGCGCCAATATCCCGTCGGTTTCCCTCGCCGCCAGGCGATGGTTCAGCGGGATGAGGATGATGCCGGCATAGGCACAGGCGAGGTTGACCTCGAAATAGCGGAAGTTATTGCGTGACAGGATGGCGACGCGGTCGCCCGGCTTAATCCCGCGCGCCAGCATGGCGCCCGCGAGCCGCGCCGCGCGCTGCGTCACCTCCCCATAGGACAGTTGGATCGCGCCCTGTTCCACTGCCGTGCGGCGTGCGTGGTAGGCGGCTGCGCGATCCACGATATGCGTGAGCGCGAACATTCGCGCGGACCCTAATTCGAAGCGCCCGGCCTGTCATCCGCGCGCTGCGCATGCTGCCCTGCGAGAGACGCTGCATGCTGCTGTGCAAGAGAACTCCATGGCTGCAACGCAGGCGAGATGGTGGGCCGACGCCCATACTCGAGCATCGTATGTCGCTCGCAAGCTGGGAGCCGACGCTGCACAACGGCAGCGGCGAAGCGTTACACGACCGGCGAATGTCCGCCGTCGACGTTGATGGCTGTTCCGGTGATGTAGGACGCGGCGTCCGACGCGAGGAAACACGCGAGATTGGCAAACTCCTCCGGCTTGCCCGCGCGGCGCAGCGGGATGTCCTTGGCGCGCGCCGCCATGTACTCGTCGATCGGCACCCCCATCCGCGCCGCTGTCTGGACGTGCTGATCGGCCTCGATGAACCCCACCAGCAGCGCGTTGACGAGGATATTGTAAGGCGCGCCTTCACCGGCCAAGACCTTGGTCAGGGCCATGCCGGCGGCGCGCGAGATCGTGGTCGGCGCCGAACCGGCGCGCGGCGCCTTCGCGCCGATGTTGAGCACGTTGATGACGCGACCCCACTTGCGTTCCTTCATTTGCGGCCAGACCAGCCGCGTCATGCGCACGGCCGCGAACAGCTTCTGCTCGAGATCGCCCTGCAGCACCTCGTCGGTCAGGTTCTCGAACGTGCCCGCGCGCGCGGTGCCCGCGTTGTTGACCACGATGTCCACCTTGCCGAACGCGCGCATGACCTCGTCGTAAGCGCGCGTGACGTCGGCCGCGGTCCCGACATCCGCCTGCACGCCGAGAATGCGGGTCTTGGCGCTTGCGCTGATCGTCTTGACGGCGGCGTCGAGTGCCTCCCGCCCACGCGCCACGATCGCGACGTCCGCGCCCGATTGCGCAAATTGCATCGCGACGCCCAAGCCGATGCCCTTGCTGCCACCGGTGACGATCGCGGAACGGTTCGTGAGTTCGATGTTCATGGACAATCCTGGATTTGACCTGAAGATGAAGAGATGCCCTTAACCCAACGAATAGACGAGGAAAATTGGTATCCCTCCAATCAGCCCCGAGAGCCCAGAGCGCCCTCGTACTCCTCCGGCTTGAACCCCACCAGCAGCTGCCCGCCGACGTCGAGCACCGGCCGCTTGATCATTGAAGGCTGCGCCTGCATCAGCGCGATCGCCTTCTTCTCGGTCAGTTCCTCGCGGTCCTTGTCCGGAAGCTTGCGAAAGGTCGTGCCCGCCCGATTCAGCAGCCTCTCCCATCCGACGACGCGCGCCCAGCCCTCGAGGGTACCGCGCTCGATTCCGCTGCTCTTGTAATCGTGGAAGTCGTAGGCAACGCCGTGCTTGTCGAGCCAAGCGCGCGCCTTCTTCATCGTGTCGCAATTCTTGATGCCGTAAATCGTAACCTGTTTCCTGGCCATCGTGCCCTGCCCTCCGCACCCACCGACAGGCGCCTACTTCCGTCAGTTTTGAACCACATCGGATGAAAGGTCCGCCAGCGGCATTTGTTACCTCCGCATGAGCCAGATCAAGGCCAACGCTGGGGTCCTCGGCTTCATGGAGCGGCCGTACGCAATTCAGAACGGCTGAGGTCACCGTACCCGGAAGCATGATGGAAACGTCTCGACGATGGCTCATCCGGGGGGTGGTGCTGCTCGCGCTCGCTGGCGGCGGCTATTTCGCCTGGCAGTGGCTCAGCCCCCCCTCGCTGCCGGCCGGCTTCGCCAGTTCCAACGGTCGCATCGAAGCGACGGAGATCGACATCGCGGCCAAGACGGCGGGCCGGATCAAGGAAATCCTGGTCTTCGAGGGCGACTTCGTCACCGCCGGCCAAGTGCTGGTCAGGATGGACACGTCGGTCCTGGAAGCGCAACGTCGTGAAGCCGAAGCGCAGTTGAAGCGGGCGACCATCGCCATCGACACGGCGCGCGCACAGGTGATCCAGCGCAAGGCGGAGAAGGAGGCGGCCGCCGCCGTAATTGCCCAGCGCGAGGCCGAACTGGACGCCGCCAGCAAGCGCTTCAAGCGCTCCGAGGATCTGGCGAGCCGAGGCACTGCGGCGCTCGAGACGCTCGACAATGATCGCGCGCGGTTCGAGGGCGCGAAGGCAGCGGTTGCCGCCGCAAACGCCCAGGCGGCCGCCGCCGATTCCGCAATCAGCGCGGCCGAGTCACAGGTAGTCAACGCCATGGCGGCCGTGGACGCCGCGAAAGCCACCATCGAACGCATTCAGGCCGACATCGACGACAGCATCCTGCTCGCGCCGCGCGACGGACGCGTGCAATACCGCGTCGCCCAGCCCGGCGAGGTGGTGGGCGCCGGCGGCAAGGTGCTCAATCTCGTGGACCTGAGCGATGTCTACATGACGTTCTTCTTGCCGACCGAGGCGGCCGGCAAGGTCGCGATCGGCAGCGAGGTGCGGCTGGTCCTGGACGCGGCGCCTCAATACGTCATTCCCGCGCGCGCGACTTTCGTGGCCGACGTTGCGCAGTTCACCCCCAAAACCGTGGAGACGGAGGAAGAGCGGCAGAAGCTGATGTTCCGCATCAAGGCGAAGATCTCGCCGGACCTGCTGCGCAAGTACATTCAGCACGTGAAGACCGGGCTCCCCGGAATGGCCTACGTTCAATTGGACCCGAAAGCGCCATGGCCGGCCAAGCTGCAGGGCAATCTCCTGCAATGAGCGGAAAGGCCGACACCGCGATGGTCGCACGCCTGCGCGATGTCGGCCTGCGATACGGCAAGGTTTGCGCGCTCGACACAGTCACGCTCGACCTGCCGGCCGGCCGCGTGATCGGCCTGATCGGCCCGGACGGTGTCGGAAAATCGAGCCTGCTGGCGCTCGTTGCCGGCGCGCGCCGACTGCAAGGCGGCAGCGTCGAAGTGCTGGGCGGAAATATGGGAAGCGCCGCGCATCGAAGCACCGTCTGCCCACGCATCGCCTATATGCCGCAAGGGCTGGGCAGAAACCTCTACCCAACGCTGTCCGTGTTCGAGAACATCGACTTCTTTGCCAGCCTGTTCGGTCAGCCGCGTGGCGAGCGCCGCCACCGCATCGCTGATCTCGTCGCGAGCACCGGGCTCGCGCCATTCGTCGACCGCCCCGCCGGCAAGTTGTCCGGCGGCATGAAGCAGAAGCTCGGTCTGTGCTGCGCGCTGGTGCACGATCCGGACCTGCTGATCCTCGACGAGCCGACCACCGGCATCGATCCGCTCTCGCGCCGTCAGTTCTGGGAGCTCATCGACCGCATCCGCGCAGGTCGGCCTCACATGAGTGTGATCGTGGCGACCGCCTACATGGAGGAAGCCGCCCGCTTCGATTGGCTGATCGCGATGGACGGCGGCCGGGTGCTCGCTACCGGGACCGCCGACGAGCTGCAGGCGCGTACGCACACCACGACGTTGGAAGCGGCCTTCATCGCGCTCCTGCCGGAAGAGCGCCGCCGTGGCCATCGCGCTGTCGAGACCGTGCCGCAGGACGGGCCCGGGGCTGAGATAGCGATCGAGGCCAAGGACCTGACAATGCGCTTCGGCGACTTCGTCGCCGTTGACCATGTCAGCTTCCGCATTCGCCAAGGCGAGATCTTCGGCTTTCTCGGCTCCAACGGCTGCGGCAAGACGACCACTATGAAGATGCTGACGGGCCTGCTGCCGCCGAGCGAGGGCGAGGCCTGGCTGTTCGGCCAGCCGGTTGACCCACACGACATCGATACCCGCCGGCGTGTCGGCTACATGTCGCAAGGCTTCTCGCTCTACGGGGAGCTCACCGTGCGGCAGAACCTCGAGCTGCACGGCCGTCTGTTCGGACTTTCACACGATACCCTGGTGCGGCGCGTGCGTGACGTCGCCGAGCGTTTCGGCCTCACCGGAATCATGGACTCGCTGCCCGGTGCCCTGCCGCTCGGCCAACGCCAACGGCTGTCACTGGCCGTGGCCATGATCCACGAGCCGGCGATGCTCATTCTCGACGAGCCGACATCGGGCGTCGATCCGATTGCGCGCGACGATTTCTGGCGTGAGTTGATCGACCTGTCACGCCGCGAGAAGGTCACCATCTTCATCTCCACCCACTTCATGAATGAGGCGGAACGCTGCGACCGGGTTTCGTTCATGCATGCTGGGCGCGTTCTCGTGAGCGATACGCCGGCGGCTCTGGTAGAGAAGCGCGGGGCGAGCGACCTCGAGGGGGCCTTCATCGCCTACCTCGAAGATGCGGTCGGCGATCCGGATCGGGGAGCGGATGAGCTCCCCGCCCCTGAGGTGGAATCCCAGACCGCTGCCCCGCGCGCCGGCACCCGCCGCCTGCTGACGCGGTTCAATGCACGCCGCATGTGGAGCTACGCCCACCGCGAGTCTCTCGAACTGCGCCGTGATCCCGTGCGCGGCACCATGGCCCTGCTCGGCAGCATCATCCTGCTTCTCATCATGGCCTACGGCATGAGCATGGACGTGGAAGACCTGTCGTTCGCCGTGCTCGATCGCGACCAGACCACCACCAGCCAGAATTACATCATCAACATCGCCGGCTCGCGCTACTTCAAGGAGCAGGCGCCAATCACGGACTACGATGACCTCGACCGGCGCATGCGGGCGGGCGAGCTCAACCTTGCGATCGAGATTCCGCCGGGCTTCGGCCGCGACGTGGCGCGCGGGCGGCCAGTGACGATCGGCGCCTGGTTCGACGGCGCCATGCCGATGCGCGCAGAGACCGTGCGCGGGTACGTTCAGGCCCTGCACACGCAATGGCTGATGGGCAAGAGCAGCCTGGCAAGTCCGGTCAACATCGTGGTGCGATACCGCTACAATCCCGATGTGCGCAGCCTGCCCGCCATGGTGCCAGCCGTCATTCCAATGCTGCTTCTACTCCTGCCGGCCATGCTGACCGCGCTCAGCATCGTGCGCGAGAAGGAGCTCGGGTCGATCGTCAATTTTTACGTCACCCCCACCAGCCCGCTCGAATTCCTTGCCGGCAAGCAGCTTCCCTATATCGGCCTGGCGATGGTCAACTTCCTGACGTTGACGCTGCTGGCGCTGCTCCTGGACGTTCCGGTGAAGGGCAGCTTCCTGGCGCTGAGCACGGGCGCCTTGCTCTACGCCGTATGCGCCACGGCTATGGGGCTGCTGATGTCCTCCTTCATGCGCAGCCAGGTCGCGGCAATCTTTGGCACGGCGATTGCGACGCTGCTGCCGGCCTCACAGTTCTCCGGCATCATCTACCCGGTCTCGTCACTCGAGGGCTTTGGAGCATTCATCGGACACATTTATCCGGCCACCCATTTCGTCACGATCTCGCGCGGTACTTTCTCCAAGGGCCTGTCTTTTGGCGATCTGCAGGCTTCATTCATTCCATTGCTGATCACGATTCCGGTACTGATGGGCCTGTGCGTGGCGCTGCTCAAGAAGCAGGAGGCGTGAACCATGCGCATCGCCAACGTCTTCTACCTCGGCGTCAAGGAACTGCGCAGCCTGATGCGCGACCCAATCATGCTGTTCCTCATCGGCTATTCGTTCAGCGTGGCTGTCTATGCGGAAGCGACAGCGTTGCCGGAGTCGCTCAACAAGGCCCCGATCACCATCATCGACGAGGACCGTTCGGCGCTGTCGGCCCGCATCGGTGGAGCGTTCTACCCGCCCTACTTCACGCCGCCGGTCTATGCCACGACCGCCGAAATGGACGCACGAATGGACGCCGGTCTCACGACGTTCTCCCTCGACATTCCACCCAATTTCCAGCGAGACGTGCTGGCGGGGCGTCGACCCGACATCCAGCTCAACATTGACGCGACGCGCATGAGTCAGGCATTCACAGGCGGCGGATATGTGCAGACCATCGTGACAACCGAGGTCGCGGCGTTCCTGCAACGCTACCGCGCCGCGACGGTCCTGCCGGTAGAGCTCGCACTGCGCGCGCGCTTCAACCCCGAGCTGAGCAAGACTTGGTTCGGCTCCATCATCGAGGTCATCAACCAGATCACGATGCTGTCGATTATCCTGACCGGCGCTGCTCTGATCCGTGAGCGCGAGCATGGGACGATCGAACACCTGCTCGTGATGCCTGTCTCCCCGTTGGAAATCATGACCAGCAAAATCGTTGCCATGGCGATAGTGGTGCTGGCGGCGGCCGCATTGTCGCTGACCTTCGTGGTGGAGGGTCTGCTGGCCGTCCCGATCCAGGGATCAGTGCCGCTATTCCTGGCCGGCGCCGCCGTTCATCTGTTTGCGACGACGTCGATGGGCATTTTCCTCGCGACCATGACCCGCTCGATGCCGCAGTTCGCCCTGTTGGTCATCCTCGTGATCCTGCCACTGCAGATGTTGTCGGGCGGCGTCACGCCACGCGAGAGCATGCCCATGTTTGTGCGGGAGGTGATGCTCGCCGCACCCACCACACATTACATCATGCTGGCGCAGTCGGTACTGTTCCGCGGCGCCGGCCTCGACGTCGTGTGGCCTCAGCTCGTCGCGCTCGGCCTGATCGGCACGGTGCTGTTCAGTCTCGCCCTGCTGCGGTTTCGGAAGGCCATCGGCGAGACCGGTTAGGATTACCGGCCTGCACGTTTGTGGGATTGCACTTGATCTCCATCAAGCGAGATCCCGCGGACCGCGAACAAAATGACGCGTGGCGGGTTCCCCGCACAGCGGTCCGCGCGCGAATGGAGTCGGCATGGCCCAGGATTTCGTCATCGCGCTGGAGGAACTTGGACGCAACGACGTTGCCCGCGTCGGTGGCAAGAATGCGTCGCTCGGCGAAATGCTGCGCAACCTAACCGGCCAGGGCGTGCGCGTTCCGCCTGGATTTGCCACAACCGCCCATGCGTACCGGCGGTACGTTACCCACAACAACCTGCATGACGTTACTGCCCGCGCGCTCGCCGAATTCGATGCCGGCAAGGCCTCGCTCGAAGAGACGGGCCAGGCGATCCGCCGCGCGATTGGGCGCGGCGAGTGGCCGCAAGATATCGCCGACGCAGTCACCTCAGCCTATGCCGACCTCGGCCGCCGCATTGGCCGGCCCGACGTGGATGTCGCCGTCCGATCGAGCGCAACCGCCGAGGACCTGCCGGACGCGAGCTTCGCGGGGCAGCAGGAAACATTCCTGAATATCCGCGGAGCGGCCGCACTGCTCGACGCGTGCCGCCGCTGTTTTGCCTCGCTGTTCACCGACCGTGCGATCAGCTACCGGCGCGCCAAAGGGTTCGATCACCTGAAGGTCGCTCTCTCCGTGGGCGTGCAGATGATGGTCCGATCCGACAGCGCCAGCGCGGGCGTGATGTTCTCGATCGACACCGAGACCGGTTTCGACAAGGTCGTTCTCATCAATGCGGCCTGGGGTCTTGGCGAGAACGTCGTACAGGGCGCCGTCGACCCGGACGAATATCAGGTGTTCAAACCGCTGCTTGATCAGCCCGGGCTCGTGCCGATCATCGAGAAGAGACTCGGCGAGAAGGCGAGGAAGATGATCTACGGCCGGCCCGGGCAGGCGCCGACGCTCAACGTTCCGACTTCCAAGGCAGAGCGGGCAGCCTTCGCGCTCCAGGACGGGGAAATACTGCTGTTGGCCCGATGGGCCAACGTCATCGAGCGACACTACGGACGCCCGATGGACATGGAATGGGCCAAGGACGGCCAGACGGGCGAGCTTTTCATCGTCCAGGCCAGGCCCGAAACCGTGCAGGCCCGCAAGGAGGCCAGCGCCTTCAAGTCCTATCGCGTCAAGTCGAAGGGTCGCGTGCTGGTGACCGGCCTGAGCATCGGCGATGCCGTGGTCAGCGGCCGGGTCTGCGTCATCGACAGTCCGCGCGAAATAGCGCGCTTCCCCGACGGAGCAATCCTGGTCACCCAAACGACGGATCCGGATTGGGTCCCTATCATGAAGCGCGCGGCCGCGATCATAACCAATCATGGCGGGCGCACCTCGCATGCCGCCATCGTCAGCCGAGAGCTTGGCCTGCCGGCGATCGTCGGCACCGGCAATGCTACGCACGTCCTGCACGACGAGCAGGAGGTCACGGTCTCCTGCGCCGAAGGCGAGCAAGGCTTCGTCTACGAAGGAGACGCCGATTACGAGGTAACCGAGCTGGACCTCACCAGCATTCCCAAGACTCGCACCCAGGTCATGCTCAACCTCGCCAATCCCGCGGCGGCGTTCCGCTGGTGGCGCATCCCTGCAGACGGCGTCGGCCTCGCCCGCATGGAGTTCGTGGTCGGCCACCACATCAAGGTGCATCCGATGGCGTTGGTGCATTACGATGATCTCAAGGATGACGCGGCCAAATCGGCCATTGCCGATTTGACTCGCGGCTACGAGCACAAGCCGGACTATTTCGTCGACCGCCTGGCGCGCGGCCTCGCGCGCCTTGCGGCCGCCTATCATCCCAAACCCGTCATTGTGCGGATGAGCGACTTCAAGACCAATGAATATGCGGGCCTGCTCGGCGGCAAGGCCTTCGAGCCCGCCGAGGAGAACCCGATGCTCGGGTTCCGCGGCGCGTCCCGCTACTACTCGCCACGCTATCGCGCGGGCTTTGCGCTGGAGTGCCGCGCAATCCGGCGCCTGCGCGAGGAGATGGGGTTTCGCAACGTGATCGTCATGATCCCCTTCTGCCGTTCGACCGGGGAGGCCGACCGTGTGCTCGCGGTGATGGCCGAGAACGGCCTCAAGCGCGGCGAGAACGGATTGCAGGTGTACGTGATGTGCGAAATCCCGTCGAATGTCATCCTCGCCAAGGCATTCGCGGAGCGTTTCGACGGATTCTCCATCGGCAGCAACGATCTCACCCAACTCACGCTCGGCGTCGACCGCGATTCCGAAGACCTCGCTGAACTGTTCGACGAGCAAGATGCGGCCGTGAAATGGATGATCGAGAGCGTCATCCGCGAGGCTCACAAGGCCGGCGCCAAGGTCGGCCTGTGCGGCCAAGCTCCCAGCGACCATCCCGAGTTCGCACAGTTCCTGGTGGCTTGCGGCATCGATTCGATCTCCGTCACACCAGATAGCTTCGTGGCGGTGAAGCAGAACGTGGCGCAGGCGGAGGCAACGCACCTGGACCGAAAGACGGGCTGATCACGTCCATCCCAGCCTGCCGCCCGGAAAACGGAGAGCACAATATGAAAGCGCTGGTTTATGGCGGCCCCGGCAAGAAGACGATTGAGGAACGGCCCAAGCCGGAGCTCAAATCCCCCGGCGACGCCATCGTCAAGATCACCCACACGACGATCTGCGGCACCGATCTGCACATCCTCAAGGGGGACGTGCCCACCTGCAGGCCGGGCCGCATCCTCGGGCACGAAGGCGTCGGCGTGATCGAGGAGGTCGGCGCCGCGGTGACCTCGTTCCGGCGCGGCGACCGCGTTCTGATCTCCTGCATCTCGGCCTGCGCAAAGTGCGAGTACTGCCGCCGCGGCATGTATTCCCACTGCACCACCGGCGGCTGGATCCTCGGCAACGCGATCGACGGTACCCAGGCCGAATACGTCCGCACGCCGCACGCCGACACCAGCCTCTATCACATTCTCGAGGGCACCGATGAGGAAGCGCTCGTGATGCTGAGCGACATCCTGCCGACCGGGTTCGAATGCGGCGTCCTGAACGGCAAGATCGCGCCGGGCTCGAGCGTCGCGATCGTCGGAGCCGGGCCGATCGGTCTCGCCGCGCTCCTGACGGCCCGCTTCTATTCTCCCGCCGAGATCATCATGATCGATCTCGATAACAATCGGCTCGATGCCGCACGCCGGCTTGGCGCGACCCACACCGTCAACAGTGGCGACGGCGCTGCAGCCGCCAAGGTCAAGGCGATCGTCGACGGCCCAGGCGTCGACACCGCGATCGAAGCCGTCGGCGTGCCGGCCACATTCGTGCTGTGCCAGGAGCTCGTCGCCCCCGGGGGCGTCATCGCCAATGTCGGCGTGCACGGCAGCAAGGTCGACCTTCATCTCGAGAGCCTATGGTCCCGGAACATCACCATTACGACGCGGCTGGTCGACACCGTCACGACGCCGATGCTGCTCAAGACCGTCCGCGCGAAGACGATCGATCCGAAGCTGCTGATTACCCACCGGTTCGAATTCACAAAGATCCTCGACGCCTATGAGACGTTCGGGAAGGCCGCGAGCACCGGGTCACTCAAGGTGATCATCACAGCCTGACGGATGCTGGCACATCGGGCGTGGGAGCATTCGTCGTCGACGTGCAGTATCCGCTCCGCCCCTCTCGCTGACGAATTTAGAAAAATAGGATTCGTCCTTATCTTCGTTTCTTATCCGTCCCTGCATTTGCCGCCTCGGTTGGCCATCCTGACCACCGCCTCCCGGCGGGCACAGCCTTCGTCGCCGGCACAATCGTTGATACGTATCAACGGTCGCAGTCGCGAGCGGCTCAACGATGCGGTGCGTGCACTGCGTCGCAACCATTCAAATTGTCCAAAACATGTGAGCGTGCGTCGGACGCCATGGAGATCGATCGAATAGCGCGTAGGAATGACGGTTCCGAAGCCGGAACACGAGCGGCAGTACGCGCGGCGCAGATCGACGTCCTCTACCGTGCGCCCGCGTTCATGTTGCTCAACTTCCCCCTAGCCCTCGTGATCGCACTGTTCCTCTGGCCCTACTATTCAAGTTGGGCGATCGCGGCCTGGATTGCATTCATCTTCACCATTGCCGCGCTTCGTTTCCGTGACCGTCAGCGCTACTTGCGCACGCCGGATACCCGGCCATGGCAGAGCGGCAAGAGGCTGGTGCTCGGCACGATCGCGACAGGTGGAGCGTGGGGATTGGGCGCCGCCGCGTTGTTGGTGGCGGGCCATACGCAGATTCATGAACTCGTATTCTTCCTCGTGGCTGGCCTCATCGCGACGGCTGTCGTGGCGGACACGGGCTACATGCCGGCGTTCATCGGATTCCTTGTTCCGGCCGTGCTGCCGATCTACGCGGCGATCCTGGTACGGCCAAGCGCGGCGTTCGCAATCATGGGGCTCCTGCTGACCGCCCTCGCGACCGTTCTCGCCGGTGTGGGCCACAGCATCAACCGTCGGATCGTCGACAACTTGCGGCTTCAGATCGTTCGCTCCGCGCTTGCCGCCGACCTGGAGGCAGCCTCCAGGGAATTGAGCCGTCGCGACGCTATCCTGCGGGCGATGGTGACCAGCGCCACCGAACTACTGCGCCGATTCGATCTCCATCATTCCATGCCCGAAGTGCTGCGGCTTGCCGGCGAGTCGACGAATGTGAGCAGGGTCTATCTCCAGCAGATCACACAAGTGCGCACCGGCGACTTGCAGTGCTACGTGTGGACCAGCCCAAGCTGCCCGGCCAAGGACGACCTCGTATTCCTCCCTCTTGGATTCGATGCTGCGGGCCTCGGCGACTGGGCACGGGGACTGGCGCAGGGCAAGTCGCAATCCGCATTGGTCCACGAGTTGGCAAGCCCCGCGCGAGAGGCCCTCGGTCACCGCGGCGCCAAGTCGATACTCGTGGTGCCGGTATTCGCGCAGGGAGAATGGTGGGGCCTGCTCGGCTTCGACGACTGCGACAACGAACGCTCGTGGTCGACGGTCGAGATCGACACATTGAAGACGATTGCCGAACTGGTCGGCGCGGCGATCGGGCATGCGCGCAGCCTGGACGAACTGACGGGCGCCGCCCGCATCATCGAGCACAGCTCCACCATCCTGTTCCGCCTGCAACCGGCCCCACCCCACGCGCCGACCTACATATCGATCAATGTCCAGCGCTACGGCTATTCGTTCGAGCAATTCCTGCAGCAACCCGACCTCTACATGAAGATCGTTCATCCGGACGATCGTCCCAAGGTCGTCGAAGACCTGGCCCGTATCGTCGCGAATCCGGCCGCCGAGATCGTCAACGAGTATCGCCTGCGCCGGTCTGACGGCGCCTACGTCTGGTTCGAATGCCACACGCGCGCCTTGTACGACGAGGCGCGCCGCCTCACCGCGATCGACGGCATCCTGACAGATATCAGCGAACGCAAGGCGGCACAGGCGGCGATCCTCGCGATCGAACGGACCGACCAGCTCACGGGGCTCATCAGCCGCAAGAGCTTTATGGAGCAACTCACGCACGCGTTTATCGCGGCCAAGCGCGGCGCCCCGGCATTCGCCGTGCTCTATCTCGACCTCGACTATTTCAAGGACATCAATGACGTTTACGGGCATTCGAAAGGCGACGAGTTGCTCAAGGCGGTTGCCATGCGCCTTCGCGAAGTGCACCGGGCGCACGATGTCATCGCGCGGTTCGGCGGCGACGAATTCGCGGTGCTGCAGACTGACGTTACCGACCCCTCCGTGGCCGGCACCCTCGCCACCCGGATTCTGCACGCGCTCTCATCGCCCTACCCCCTCGGGACCGACATCCACGTGACCGCCAGCATCGGCATCGCCGTCTATGACAGCGACGTATCGGGGCCGGAGGAGATCATGCAGCGCGCAGACCTCGCATTGTATCGTGCCAAGGACGCCGGGCGAAATCAGTACCATTTTCACTCCGACGCACTCGATCTTGTCGTGCGCGAGCGCGTCACTCTCGGGGAGGATCTGCGTCTCGCTTTGGAGCGTCACGAGATCGAGATCTACTACCAGCCGCAGGTGAAGGCGTCGTCCGGCAGCATCCTGGGCCTCGAGGCGCTGGCGCGTTGGAATCACCCTCGGCTCGGGCTTCTCCTGCCCGGCCGCTTCATTCCGATCGCGGAAAAGACGGGCGTCATCGGCTCGCTCGGGCTCGGGATCATCGACGCAGTCTGCCATCACGTGGCCCGTTGGCGCGTCGAATTCCCCTGGTTGCCGCCCGTTTCGATCAACCTGTCAGCCGCCCAACTGCGCCCCGGCCTCGATTTCGATCGCGAATTCATCGCAATCCTGCGCGGGCATGGACTTGACCCCGGCGCCATCGAGCTCGAGCTCACAGAATCGGTATTGATGCAGGCGACGCGCGAAAACAGTCAGATGATCGAGCGTCTGCGCAGGCTCGGGACATCAATCGCAATCGACGATTTTGGAACCGGCTATTCGTCCTTGGAATATCTGCGGGCCTACCGGGTCAGCCGCATCAAGATCGCTCAGGAGTTCATTCACCATTTGGACACCGACCCGAACGACGCCGCCATCGTTCGCGCCACCATCAGCCTGGCCCGCGAGTTGGGCATTCAGGTGATCGCCGAGGGCGTCGAGACGAAGGCGCAACTGGATGTGCTCGTGACGGCGGGATGCGAGGTCATCCAAGGACACTACTTCAGCCGCGCCATTCCGGCGGCCGAGACCGCGATTGTGTTGCGTCGCGGCCGGCTTGACCCGGCCGACGCCGCCACGGTCGCGACGGGCGCCCAGCCGGCGGACAATGCGGCCTCAGGCGATGAGCCTGCCCGCAAGCGGCGAGGTGGGACATGACAGGAACCGCACCAGCGCGACCTGTTCGCGCGTCCCCAACGCGAACCGCGGCGTTCTATTGCGCTGCGACGCCTTGGCTCGTGCCAACCGTGGCAATCACGATTGAAATGACGGATTAGCGATGGAGCGCTCGGTATCTCGGGAGGGAGCCGCGTCCTGGCTCAACACGGCAGCGGCGAGCCTTGTGACAGTTGTGCTCCTGCTTCTACCTCCCGCGAGCTACAGCGTTGTCTCCTACCTCAACCTCGCTTCCGAAATGGACCGCGAGGCCATCCTGCGCGGCCAGGCGGTCAAGCAGGCGATTGCCGCATCGCCACAGTCCTGGGCCCGGGACCGCGACCTCCTTCAAACCTTGCTGTCGTTGCCCCCTGACTACATCGGCCACGGCCGGTTGGCCATATTCGACAGCGACGGCGTCGAGGTGGCATCTGTTGGAACTATCCCTTCCCACCCGGCGATCGTGCGTGTCGTGCCGCTGCAGGATGCCAGCACGACAGCAGGACGTTTGGAGATCGCCTATTCCCTGCGGACTTTGCTGCGCAACGCCATTTGGCTACTCATCGCCGGCGTCGCGCTCGCCGCTGGAGCTTTCGTTACGCTGCATGTCGTCCCCCTGAACGCCCTTCGCAGGGCAAACACAATCTTGCAGCAACGTGACAGCGAGCTCGCGTTTGCCAACACCGTGCTTACGACGGCCATGGACGGAGCTCCCGATGGCATCCTGATCGTCGACGAGAACAAGAAGATCATAGCGGCCAACAGTCGCTTCGCCGAAATGTGGGACGTGCCACGTGCCTTGGTCGACGCGCGCGACGATATCCCGGTTCTCGGTGTGGTGAGGTCGCGGACCAAGGATCCCGACGCGTTCGAAGCCAGGGTCGACTATCTGTATCGGCACCCAAATGAAACATCCCACGATCGCATCGACCTGAAGGACGGCCGCATCTTCGATCGGCATTCGCGCGCGCTTTACGATGCGCAGAGGCACTATCTTGGACGAATCTGGTTCTTCCGCGACATCACCGAACGCGAGGCCTTGGTCGACGATGTGCGCAGGAGCGAACAGAAGTTCCGGAATCTCGTCGAGGCCACTCCCGACTTCATTTGGGAGATCGATGCCGATAATCGCTTCACCTACGTGAGCCCGAACAGCCGGAGCCTGCTCGGATTCGAGCCGGAAGAATTGCTCGGAAAGACCCCGTTCGATTTCATGTCGCCGGAAGAGGCGCGTCGCGTGTCCTTCACCACGGCCCCGATTCTCGCCGCTCGGCAGCCTCTGTCGATTCTCGACAACGCTATCCTACGCAAGGACGGAAGTGAGGTCCCCGTGGAGACGAGCGCGGTGCCATTCTTTGACGCGGCGGGCAACTTCTGCGGCTACCGCGGCATCGACCGCGATATGACGCAGCGCAAGATCGCCATGCGGGCGCTGCAGCAGCGCGATGCGCTGCTGCACGCCGTCGCGCTGGGAGCAACCGAACTTGCAACCGCGGCCAGCGTGGAGGACGCGATCGGCCGCACACTACACCTCGTCAACGACGTGCTGAAAGTCGACCGCATCACGATTGTCGAGGATTCCAAGACGCCGGGCGAACCGCCAACCTTCCAGCACGGCTGGACCGGCCCGACTGCTCCCGCGGAGCTCAATGCAGCATTCTTCGACAGCGAGCCTCATCAGATGCCGGGCGTGATGGCGTGGCTGGCGCCGCTGCGTAACGGCCAATTCGTCCTGACCGATACGCGCACGACAGCAGGCGCGATCCGTTCCATCCTCGACCGTCTCGGCGTGAAGACGGCGCTGCTCGTTCCGATCACAGTCGACGGCCGGTACTGGGGCTTCGTCGGATTCGACACGTGTGAAGCAGAAAGGCAGTGGGAGCCGTTCGAGATCGAGATCCTGCGCACGCTCACGGACTTGGTCGGCAACGCCATCCAGCGCGAGCGCTATGTCAGGGAACTGCGCGACGCCATGCGGATCGTGCAAGACACGCCCACCATCCTCTACCGCCTGACGAGCGGGCCCGCGATGGCGATGAGCTACATCTCGCAGAACATCAAGCTGTTCGGCTACGATCCAGAGGCGCTGGTCTCGTCGCCGCGGCTGTTCCTGACCATCATCCACCCGGATGACCTGCCGAAGGTGCGCGATGCGCTCACAGTCGCACTTGAGAACGGCAGCAAGTCAGGCATGGTGGAACACCGCATCCTGACCACCCACGGCGACCACCGGTGGGTCGAGAACCGATATACCCCGGTTCGCGACCAACGCGGGCGGCTGCTCGAGATCGAGGGCATCCTCGTCGACATCACCGAACGGCGGCTGGCGGAAGAAAAGATCGCGCAACTCGCTCGGACCGATTCGCTCACCGGCCTCGCCAACCGCGCGACTTTCATCGAGCGATTACGCCTCGCATTCGCCGCATCGCGACGTGGCGCACCTCCGTTCGCGGTCCTTTACCTCGACCTCGACCGCTTCAAGGACATCAACGACACGCTCGGCCATCCGCTCGGCGATCTGCTGCTCAAGGCGGTGGCGGGCCGCCTTGCCGAGAACGCTCGCGAAACCGATCTTGTCGCCCGGCCGGGCGGGGACGAGTTCGCCATTCTGCAGTCTGACGTGAGCGAGACAGCGGATGCCGGGGCCCTGGCCGCCAAGCTTCGCGCCGCGATCGCGGCGCCCATCGAGATCGAGGGCAACCAGCTCCACATCACTGCCAGCGTCGGAATCGCGATCTATACCGCCGAGATCCTCGCCGCCGAGGATCTGCTTGCGCGCGCGGACCTCGCGCTCTATCGCGCCAAAGAAGAGGGACGCGACCAATACCGCTTTCATTCCGAGCAGCTCGACCAGCAGGTGCGCATGCAGGTCGCCATGGCAGACGAGCTGAGGAACGCGCTCGAGCGCAACGAATTCGAGCTCTACTACCAGCCGCAGGTCGCACTGGCCACCGGCCGCATCGTCGGCATGGAAGCGCTGCTTCGCTGGAACCACCCGACCCGCGGGCAACTGCATCCCCTCGCCTTCATTCCGACCGCCGAGAAGGCAGGCAGCATGGCCGCGATCGGCAAATGGGTGCTGGACCATGCCTGCGAGCAGATGGCGGCTTGGCGGAGCGCTGGAATCGCTCCCGCGACCATCGCTGCCAATGTCTCCCTGGCGCAGCTCAAAACCGGCGGTGAATTCTACCAGTTCGTCATCAGCACGCTGCAGAAATGGCGTCTGGCCCCGTCCGACCTGGAACTCGACGTCACCGAATCCATGTTGGCCCACGCCACGCTGTCGCAGAACGACGTGCTCGAACGGCTTCAACAGCTCGGCGTCAAGATCGCGATCGACGATTTCGGTACGAAATATTCCTCGCTGGACTACCTCAGGACCTACCGCGTCAGCCGCCTCAAGATCTCCAAGTCAATGGTGGATGCCGCCGCGCGCAACTCGGGCAACGCGGCAATGGTTCGGGCAATCACCAGCATCGCGCGCGAACTCAACGTGGAAGTCGTGGCGCAAGGGGTGGAGACCGAGGCAGAGTGGTCGTTCCTCACGGCGGCCTCGCCTTCGTCCAGCGTACAGGGCTATTTCTACAGCATGCCGGTGCCTGCAATTCGCGCCGGACAACTGCTGCTGCGCGGCGTCATCCGGCCCGCCGATGAGGAAAAGCCCGCCTCGGCGTGACACGCGCTGGCGAGCGCGGCGAGCGGCCGTTATCCTGCATCCTCGCAGGGACGAGGCGCTCGCGCCCCTTTTGAGATTGCACTGCCAACTTCGTGACGAGCCAATATCCTTAGCGGAACAGCGCGTACAATGCTCGCACTCGTCGGTCAGGATGCGCCGGTCGCCATAAAAGGCAGAACACCGGCATATGGCTGATGCTGCCCAACCAGTCCTCTCCTCGTGGACGACCTGAACACGAGATTCCCTTGAATGGATGCCCCGTGCCCCAAAAACGGCCTGCTGCGCTGTGATGATGTCCCCGGATTGGAATGGGCTTTGGACATGATGACGAGACGCGAGTTCGTTGCAACGGCCTCGGGCGCGGCACTCGGCTCCGCCCTTGCGCCGCGGAGCGCCGGCGCCGCCTCCCTTGCGAGCACGCTCGCGGCGATCGAGCGGAGCAGCGGCGGCCGGCTCGGCGTAGCCGTAATCGACACCCGGTCCGGCACGCGCCACGGTCACCGCGCCGACGAGCACTTTCCGCTCTGCAGCACGTTCAAGCTGCTGGCGGTCTCGGCTGTCTTGTCCCGCGTCGATGCGGGTAAAGATCGGCTTGACCGCCGCATCCGCTTCGAAGCGCGCGACCTCGTTACGTATTCGCCAGTCACCAAGGATCATACCGGGGCGCCTGGCGTGACGCTCGAGGATCTCTGCGAAGCGGCAATCACCGTGAGCGACAATACAGCCGCGAACCTGCTGCTCACCGTCCTCGGTGGACCGGCCGGGCTGACCGCCTACGCCCGATCACTCGGGGATTCCGTGACGCGACTCGACCGCATGGAGCCCGAACTCAACGAAGCCGCGCCGGGTGACCCGCGCGATACGACCTCCCCCGCAGCCATGGCGTCTACCCTGAACACGCTCGTGCTTGGTGACGCACTGAGCAGCAGTTCGCGTGCGCGCCTCACGCACTGGCTCCTCGCCAGCAAGACCGGCGACGCGCGCCTGCGCGCGGGCGTTCCCGCCGGATGGCGCGTCGGAGACAAGACCGGGTCGGGCGCGCGCGGCACCGCCAATGACGTCGGCGTCCTCTGGCCGCCGCGCGGGGCTCCGATCCTCGTCGCCGTCTATCTCACCGAGGCGAAAGTCGATGGTGCAGGTCGCAACGCTGCCATCGCCGCGGTCGCCCGGGCTGTTACGTCCCACGTGGCGCCGTGAGCACGGGGATACATCCAGCGGGCGCAGCATGATCGTGCGAAGCCGTCGCCGCGCGCCCACACGCAATCGATTCGCGTCGAATTCGATGTAGTCAGCGCACTTCGTCGTCTTCGCAGCAGCGCGACCTCCCGCACAGCGCGGCCGATTGCCTCCAATGCGATTTTCTTGCGCCAAAGGCGGCAGGCGCCGGCGAAACGGATGCGCCGCACACGATCGTGAACACAGCGAGGGCTGAACCGCCGCTATCGATTGCCAAGTCGAAGGTGACCGCGCATTCGCATCGCGACAGGATTGATATGGCCTGCACGAGTTTCGAGCCGACGCGCCAACACCCTGCATTCATCCGCGCGGCGCCACACGCCGCCAGAGCTGCGCGCCGCCCCCGCGCAACGTCGCCACAGTTTTTGCGGCTGCTGAATTCACGAATGAAGGGCCGGACGGGCCTTGAACGCCTCCTCGACCCGCTACGCGCGCACTGAGCCATACGTTCGTCCGATCTCGTAATCCCGCAAGCAAAGGAGTCTGCAATGTCCATTCTCACGACCAAGGACGGTACCGACATTTTTTACCGCGATTGGGGTACGGGGCAGCCCATCGTGTTCAGTCACGGGTGGCCACTTTCAGGCGACGCCTTCGAGGATCAGATGTTTTTCCTCGCCAACCAGGGATATCGCGTCATCGCCCACGACCGGCGCGGGCACGGGCGGTCGAGCCAGCCTTGGCAGGGTAACGATCTCGACACCTACGCCGACGACCTCGCCGAACTCACGAAGAAACTTGACCTCAAGGATGCCATCCACGTCGGCCATTCCACCGGGGGTGGCGAGGTCGTCCGCTACATCGGACGCCATGGCACCAGGCGCGTGGGCAAAGTCGTGCTGATCGGCGCCATCCCTCCGCTGATGCTCAAGACCCCGACAAATCCAAACGGGACACCAAAGGAGGTGTTCGACGGCATCCGCGCGGCCGTGCAGGCAGACCGCTCGCAGTTCTTCAAGGACCTGAGCATGCAGTTCTACGGTTATAACCGACCAGGCGCGAAGGTCTCCGAGGGCGTGCGCAGCTCCTTCTGGCTCCAGAGCATGATGGCGGGCATGCCGGCCTGCTATCTTTGCGTCAAGGCCTTTTCCGAAACCGACCTGACGGATGACCTCAAGAAGATCGACGTGCCGACGCTGTTCCTGCACGGTGATGATGACCAGATCGTACCGATCGCGGCCGCCGCGCGGCTGGCCGTGAAGCTCGTGAAGAATGCCAAGCTGATCGAGTACGCCGGTGCTCCGCACGGGATGTGCACGACCGAGAAGGATCGCGTGAACGCCGACCTCCTCGCCTTCGTCCAGGGCGAAGCCGCGCTGCGCCGCACGGCTTGAATCGGGACGTCAATGCCTCTGTCCGGGCGGCCCCCTTCGCCCGGACAGGTCTCTCCGGGTGAGGAACCCTTCCCCCGCGCGCGTCGTTTGTCGGGAGGCCGATGCGCCGAAGCAAGGGCGTACAAGACGAGGCGGTTGGGACGTGACAAGCCCAAAGCATCCTTCGCCAAGCGGAGATCATCAATGGACCAAGCCACCACCGCAAGGAAGCCCGACCAGGACCTGCCCTATCCGGCCACGGTGTCCATCGTTCTGAACGTCAACGGCGTTGCCCGCCGGCTCGAAGTCGCGCCGTGGACCACGCTGCTGGACGCGTTGCGTGAACGGCTCGATCTCACCGGCACCAAGAAAGGGTGCGATCATGGTCAATGTGGGGCCTGCACCGTCCTCGTCGATGGCAGACGGGTGAACTCCTGCCTCACGCTTGCCGTCATGAAGGACGGCGCCGCCATCACGACGATCGAAGGCCTTGCCACCGATGGAGCGCTGCATCCGCTGCAGCAGGCGTTCATCGATCACGACGCCTTCCAGTGCGGCTACTGCACGCCAGGCCAGATTTGCTCGGCCGCAGGGCTGATTTCCGAGGGGAAAGCCCATTCTAACGACGAAATCCGCGAATTGATGAGCGGCAACATCTGCCGCTGCGCCGCTTATCCGAACATCCTCGCAGCCATCCGACAGGCCATGGACGCCATGGGAGACAAGTCGTGATCAACTTCGAATACGCTCGCGCAAGCGACGTCGCCGATGCCGTCCGCCGGGTGGCCGCCGACCCGTCGGCCAAATTCATCGCCGGCGGTACCAACCTCATCGACCTCATGAAGGAGGACGTGGAGCACCCAACGCGCCTCGTCGACATCTCGCACCTGCCGCTCAAGAACGTGGAGACGACGTCCACCGGCGGAATTCGCATTGGCGCGCTCGTGCCCAACAGCGACCTCGCCTATCACCCGCTGGTCGAGCGGCGCTATCCGGTGCTGGCCGGCGCGATCCTGGCCGGCGCCTCGGCTCAGCTTCGCAACATGGCCTCCACAGGCGGCAATCTCTTGCAACGCACGCGCTGCTACTACTTCTATGACACGGCCACGCCATGCAACAAGCGCGATCCTGGCAGCGGCTGCTCGGCCATTGATGGCCTCAATCGCATGCACGCGATCCTCGGTACCAGTCCGGCGTGCATCGCCACGCACCCATCCGATATGTGCGTCGCGCTTCGCCTGCTGGATGCGGTCGTGCACGTGGTCGGGCCCGGCGGCGCGCGGACCATCGCCTTCGCCGATTTTCATCGTCTCCCGGGCGACACGCCTGCCCAGGACACGAATCTCGGAGCGAACGAGATCGTCACTGCGATCGAACTGCCGGCCAAAGGCTTCGCCTCGAACTACACGTACCTGAAAATCCGCGACCGCCTCTCCTACGCCTTCGCGCTGGTGTCGGTCGCCGCCGGCATCGAATTCGACGGCGAGCAGATCGCGGAGGCGCGCCTGGCGCTCGGCGGTGTCGCCCACAAACCATGGCGCGACGTGGAGGCCGAGGCCGTGCTGCGGGGCCGGCCGGCGACGGCGGCCACGTTCGCACACGCAGCGGACGTGCTTCTGCGCGACGCCCGTGGCTACGCCCACAACACCTTCAAGATCGACTTGGCGCGCCGCGCCGTTGTGCGCGCCCTCACCCAGGCGGCGAACGGTACGCCGCAGTCGCAATCCGACAAGAAGATCCGGTGATCGGCATGACCACATACATCGGCACTCCCACATCGCGCGTCGACGGGCGCGCAAAGGTCACCGGCGCCGCCAGATACGCGGCAGAGTTCAATGTTCCGGACCTCGTCCATGCCAGTGTGGTTACGTCGACCATCGCCAAGGGGCGCATCACCCGAATCGATGCCAGCGGCGCCCTGCGCTGCCGCGGGGTGATCGACGTGCTGACCCACGAGAACCGACCGGACATGGCCGACAGGGACGATGCCTACTGGGACGACGTCGCGCCCGATGACGGCTCCCCGTTTCGCCCGCTCTATGATGACCGCGTGATGTTCAATCATCAGCCGATCGCCCTGGTGCTCGCCGAGGATTCCGAAACCGCGCGCTTCGCGGCGTCGCTCGTGCGCGTCGAATACCAGCAGGAGAAGCAGATCACGGATCTCGCAAGCCAACGCGAGCGAGCCAAGACCGTCAAGAAGCCGGCCAAGCCGCGCGGCGATGCCGAAGCTGTGCTGGCGAAAGCGCCGGTGCGCCACGAGGCCGACTACGTCCTCCCCGCCGAACACCACAATCCAATGGAACTGTTCGCCACGACCGCGACCTGGGATGGCGACGGCAAGCTCACGGTCTATGACAAGACCCAGGGCGTGCAGAACGTCCAACAATATCTCTGCAGCATATTCGGCATGTCGCGCGATCAGATTCGCGTGGTCTCGCCGTTTGTCGGAGGCGCATTCGGCGCGGGGTTGCGCCCGCAGTACAACGCGCCGCTGGCGGTGCTTGCGGCGCTCGCCGTGCGCAGACCGGTGCGGCTCGTGCTATCCCGTCAGCAGATGTACGGTCTGAGCTATCGACCCGCCACCATCGAACACGTGGCGCTCGGCGCCGGCCGCGACGGCGCCCTGACCGCGATTACCCACGAGGCGATCGCACAGACGTCGCGCTATGAGGACTTCTCGCGCAACGACACGGCATGGGCGGACCAGCTCTACACCTGCGGCAACGTCGTCTACAGGCACAAGCTCGTGCCGCTCGATCTGCCCACGCCCAGCGACATGCGCGCGCCGGGAGCGGCGAGCGGGGTTTATGCGCTGGAATGCGCCATGGACGAGCTCGCGGTCGCGGCCGGCGTCGATCCGCTGGAATTGCGCCTGCGCAACTACTCAGAGATCGAGCAGGGCGACGATCTCCCCTACACCAGCAAGCAGTTGCGCGAATGCTACCGGCGGGGCTCCGAGGCCTTCGGCTGGAGCCGTCGCAACGCGGCGCCCCGCTCCATGCGTGACGGACGTGAGCTCGTCGGCTGGGGCATGGCCACCGGCGTCTGGGAGGCGCTGCAGATGCCGCTGGCCGTGCGCATCGTACTGACGGCCAACGGCCACGCGGAAGTGTCCTGCGCCTGCTCCGACATCGGCACCGGCACCTACACGATTATGGCGCAGGTCGCCGCCGACGCCCTCGGCCTCCCGATCGAGAATGTCAGCATCCGGCTCGGCGATTCGAGCCTGCCGCAGGCCCCCGTCGAAGGCGGCTCCTGGATGGCGGCCTCGGTGGCACACGGGATCGTCGCGACCGCCGGCGAGCTCCGCGGGGAACTGCTGCGCCTCGCCAAGTCGATGCCTCGTTCGCCCCTAGCCGATGCCGAAACGGACGACATCGCCCTGACAGACGGCATGATCGCCGACAAGCGGGAGGTCGGCCGTGCGGTGCCCATCGCCGACGCGATGCGCCACGGCGGCGTCGACCGCATCGCGCGCGAGAAGACGCACGAATTCAAGAAGCACGACAAATATGCCGCCAACACGCACTCGGCGATCTTCGCCGAGGTGAAGGTCGACGAGCAGCTCGGCATCATCCGGGTCACCCGCGTGGTGAGCGCGGTCGCCGCAGGGCGCATCCTCAACACCAAGACCGCCGCCAACCAGATCGCCGGCGGGATGGTCTGGGGTATCGGCATGGCGCTGCACGAGGAGACGCTGATCGACCATCGGTTCGGCCGGGTCATGAACGCCAACATTGCCGAGTACCACGTCCCGGTGAACGCCGATGTACATGACATCAAGGTGATCTTCGTGGACGAGCCGGACGACATCATCAACCCCCTTGGCATCAAGGGCGTCGGAGAGATCGGCATCGTCGGGGTGGCGGCCGCGGTCGCCAACGCCGTCCACCATGCGACCGGCAAACGGGTGCGCGACCTCCCGATTACCCTCGACAAGCTCCTCGACTGAGCAGCGACGGGTGCGAACGACGCAATCGGACGTTAGCGCGCGCAGATTTGGCGTGCGGGAGTCCCACCGCAGCCTGGCGCCGGCTTCAGGTCCGTGGTCGAGGTATGGTCCCCGGCGCGGCGATCGCGCTTTCGATCACCGCTTCCGCCGGAGCCAGCCGCTCGGCCATGCCTGCTGGCAGCCCGTGCTTGCCCTCCAACGAACTGGCTCGATTGAATGTCACCCAGGTCGCTCCATCCGGATCTTCCCGAACCAGCACGCGCAGGGGAAGCTCGAGACCGAAATCCGGCGCTGCGAGCATGAGTGGCGTTCCTCCGCGCGGGTTGCCGTAGATGAGGACGGTAGTGGGAGGCATGTCGAGCCCCGCCGACCTCGCCCCGGCCTGATGATCGATGACGGCGAAGATCGTAAAGCCCTTTCTTTCGAGTGCCGCCCGCAGGCGCGCTAGCGATTCTGAGAACGAAAACGCGCTTCTGAGCCGAACGGAAGCGGACCCCGCGGAATTGGTCGATAGCGTACCGTTCATCCGAACACTCGGCAGTTGCGGTGACTCGCGCTGGAACTGTGGCAAACTGCGCGCACTCCGATCACTCTGGTCCCCTATATATAGACACCATTGACGCCGGATCCGGAGGGGCTGCCGCCGGCAGGCACGGGATCACCCGACGAGGCACACGGTCGCGCCACTGATATGGTGCCGCTTCGGGTTGCGCGCATGGCGGGCCTTTGGATCGGCGACACGAACATAGGAGTGGCTTGCCTATGATCCAGAGCGTCGATCTCACCAGTCAGGACTATTTTCGCAATCCGGCCGCCGCTGTCGAACGATTGCGGGCTGCCGGTCCGGTTCTTGAAATCCGGTTTCCGATCGTCGGCAAGGTCTGGATCACGACCACGCAGGATCTTGCCGCGCGCGTTCTGAAGGGCAGCCGCACCTTCACATTGCGCAAGGACGGCGGCGCAATCGCCGGAATGCGGTGGTGGATGCCTGGCGTGATCCGCGCGATCGCCGACAACATGCTCACCATGGACGAGCCGGATCACACGCGGCTGCGCAGCATCGTCGACGAGGCGTTCCGCCGGCGGGCCATTCTGGCAATGGAGCCACGGATCCTTGCGCTTGCCGGCGCGCTGGCGGATGACCTTTTCACCGAGGGGATGCCGGCCGATCTGGTCGATCGGTTTGCGCGCAGGCTGCCGCTGGCGGTCATCTGCGAATTGCTCGGGCTTCCCGATGCCGACCGCCCGAAGTTCATCGCCTGGACCAACCGCTTCACGCGCCTGACCAATGCGGCCGGCTTCCTGGGCTTGATCCCCGCCATGATGTCCATGCGGCGCTATCTCGAACACCGCCTCGATGTCACGCGCCAGGAGGGAGGCGACGGCCTGATCGCGGAACTCGTACGGGTCGAGAAGGACGGGGGTCGCATCAGCCGGCGCGAAATGGTCGCGATGGTGTTCCTGCTGCTCGGCGCCGGTACGGAAACCACCACGCATCTGATCAGCGGTTCTGTCTACGAGCTTCTCAGGGTTCCCGACCTGCGGGATTGGCTGGCGCAGGACTGGAGTCGCGCCAATCTCGCCGTCGAGGAATTCCTCCGTTTCGTCTCGCCGGTGCAGTTTTCGAAGCCCCGCTACGTCCGGACCGACGTGGAACTCGATGGCGTGCGGGTGCCGAAGGGCGACAGGATCATGGCGATGCTGGCTGCCGCCAACATGGACCCGCACGCGAATTCGCACCCGGAGAAGCTCGACCTGACGCGGCAGCCGAACCGCCACCTGGCTTTTGGCACGGGGATCCACTTCTGCCTCGGCCACCAGCTCGCGCGCATCGAAGGCAAATGCGCGTTGGAAGCGCTGCTGACCCGCTGGCCAAAACTGGAGCTCGCAGCGTCCGACCAGCAGATCAGATGGCGGGAACGCCCCGGCATCCGGGCGCTTGCCAGTCTGCCAGTGAGGCCGGGGGACCCGTCGGCGGCGCCAGCGGGACGATGAGCGCGCATGCTGGCGCCCCGCAACCGCTTCGTTATAGTCGAGCGGTCGACGACGCCGGGCTGATTCTTTGGCGACCGTGGCACCTCGGCGCTCGACGCGTCCTCGAAGTTGCTGGCGCGGGTCTTGAGACAATGGAATTCATAGCACTCTTTGTGGCCCTCACCATCGCGATGCTGGTTGCGTGGCTCGGCACGCGCCCGTTCGCGCTCCTGCTGTTCGCCGCAGTGCTCGCCGCCTCGATCGGAACCTACCTGCATCACGCGACCGACGTTCTCAAGCTATCGTTCTGAGGCACTCGTGACCCGCCCGCTCGCCGTCACCCTGAACGCGCTCGGCCTTTACGCGATCGCATTTGTTCTCGCGGCCGCCTTCGCGGCGCAACTGGCGCTGCATGAACTCCCCTGCCCGCTGTGCATGCTCCAGCGCATCCAGTTCGCTATGCTCGCGATCGGGCCGATGCTCAACATCCGCTACGGTCCGCGATCCAGCCACTATGCGCTTTCGCTCCTCGCCGCCGTTGTCGGCGCCGCCTTCTCCATGCGCCAGGTTCTGCTGCACATCACGCCGGGCGATCCCGGCTATGGCAGCGCAATCTTGGGATATCACTACTACACGTGGGCGTTTCTCGGATTCTCGTCGGCAATCGTTCTGCTGGCGCTCATGCTGCTGTTCGACCGCCAGTTCGAGACGCATGATGTGCGGGAGCAGAACCGTCCCGGCGCGTTTGCACGTGTTGCGGCGTGGCTGGTGATCGGTTTGGCCGCCCTGAATATCGTCTCGACCGCACTCGAATGCGGATTCGGCGCATGCGCCGACAACCCCGTCGAATACGAACTGCTCAAGCTGCAGCGGTGAGAACGGGCATCTGTTCGCCGCTCAAGCCGATCTCGAGAGCACGATGTGCGTGGCGTTCTCCGACTGCACGTGCCCGGTCAGCGCGTATCCGAGCGCCGGCAGGTCGATCCCCCCAAACAGCGCCTCGCCACTGCCCAGCAGGATGGGCGAAATCGCCACGTGCATGTGATCGATCAGGCGGGCGTTGAGGTACTGCCGGACGGTCGCGACCCCGCCACCAACACGGACGTCGCGGCTGCCGGCCGCATCGGTCGCGCACGCGAGCGCCTCCTGGATACCACCGGTCACGAAATGGAAGGTCGTACCTCCGTTCATTTCAATCGGCGCACGCGCGTGGTGGCTCAGGACGAATACCGGCACATGATAGGGCGGCTCGTCGCCCCACCAGCCGCGCCACGACTCGTCCGGCCATGGACCCCGCACGGGGCCGAACATGTTGCGACCGAGGATCCAGGCACCGATGTTCTCGAACCCCCGCGCCGCGAAGTCATCGTCGATCCCGCTCGTTCCGCCGTCCCGCCCCAGCATGCGCTGAAAGGTGCGGGTCGGAATAAACCACTCATGCAATGCCTCCCCGCCCTTGCCCAGCGGGTTGTCGCGGCTCTGGCCGGGGCCGCCCCATACCCGTCGAGCGAGAGGGTGAAGGCGTGGACGCGCAGTCTCGGCATGACAAATGTCACTCCCCATTCGGCAGCAATGCCGGGTTCCACACCACTTCCCAGAGGTGCCCATCCGGATCCCGGAAATATCCGGCATAGCCGCCATAGAATGTATCCTGTGGCGGTTTGACAATCGCGGCACCGGCGCGGCGCGCCTGCGCGATCACTTCGTCGACCTCCTCGCGGCGGACCACATTGTGCCCGATGGTGAATGACGTCGGGCTTGCTTGCGTTTTCGGAAGACCGGTATCGTGCGCGATGTCATCCTGCGCCCAGATCGCGAGTCTCAAGCCGCCCGCAAGCTCGAAGAAGGCCACTGCGCCGTGCTCGAATTCGCGCCCGATGATTCCTTCGGTCGGCAATCCCAGGCCATCGCGATAAAATGCCAGGGAGCGTTCGAGGTCAGACACCCCGATCGTCAGAACGGATATACGCGGCTGCATGCTCAAGTCTCTCGCGCGTGGCGGGATGATGTCGGGCTTGGCGTTTCAGGCTGCCCGCTCGGACGGATCCTCGCGGAAAACGGCGACATTTTTGCGAGCGCCGCGCGGCCATGGAAGCAGGACGAATGCGAGGGTCGCAGCCACGAGCAGCGCGGCAATCGTCAAGAACGCCAGCATCAGAGAATCCGCCCCCTCCGCGGCGCTCGCCGATACGACGAGGCCGGTGAGCCATTGCATGACGGCCACCCCCAAGAACACGGCCGTGTTGAACACCGCGAACGCGCGGCCCGCCACCTCCCCGGAATAGGCGGCACGGACGTCGGCATATTGCAGGACGAAGTACCCGGTGAGAAATCCCAGCAGGACGACGAGGCCTACGTCGACGAGCGCGTGCGAGGACACCGCCAGCATCACGAAAGCCGCCGCGTAAGCCAGCGTGCATCCGACGATCAAAAATCGGCGCGGGCGCGGCCCAACATCGATCAGGCCGAACGCCGGTGGCCCGAGCAGGGTCGCGACGGAGGCCGCGAGCACGACGTGACCGCTTTGGACCAGGGTGTAACCATGCCGTTCGACAAGCATCGGGACAGCCCAGAGGCCGCGCAACGTGATGAAGGAGGCGTACGTCACCAGACCAAGCACCAGGATGCCGAGCGTATGCCGCTGCGCAAGGATCGGTCCGATTTTGACAAGAGCGCCGACGAGGGTTTCCCTCGGCTGCCCGTGACGGCCCTCGTCGTCTGAAACCAGCAGGACGACCGCCAGCAGCACGAAGCCGGCGCAAGCGGCCAGCACAAGAAAACCCGCCCGCCACGACCAGGTCGCGACGACCCACGCCAGCGGCGTTCCGGTCGCCAGCATGCCGATGCCGCTGGCGCTGAGCACGAGGCCCGACAAACGCGAGAACTGCTCGGGCGGATATCGGTTGGCCACGAACACGAGCGCGCCGAGAAATGCAGGTGCGCAACCGATGCCCACCAGCAATTGCCCCGCGATGAGCACGGGCAGACTCGGCGCGAATGCCGACACGAGGACGCCCGCAATGGCAAGCACGAAGGCGCCGGCAACCGTGCGCCGCACCCCATAGACGTCGAGCGTCACCCCGATGGCAACCTGCGTTGCCGCAAACGCAAGGTGGAAAGCGCCGGCGAACAGGCCGAGTTCCTGTGCGGTCGCGCCGAACTCCGCCTGCAGATCGCCCGCGACGACCGTAGCCACGGTCCGGAACGCCTGACTCATAGCGGCGACCGCCGAGAGCGTCGCCAGCATCACCCAGACGGGCACGGCCGACGGTTCCTTCGTCCCGATCTCCGATCGCTGACCACGCATCTGCCTGACCTCGCCCTCCGGTTACCGGTCACGGGGCGCCGAACCGCGATTCGTCGCGAGTCACGAAGAGGACGTCAGGCTGGACCAGCCCGCAAGCGAGAGTTTCCGCGTCCTCGTGCCAGTTCCAATGCCAACAATCCCAACCAAAGCCAGCCAAGCATGGCTGCGGCGTAGAAGGCGATGCCTGTCAGGACAATGCCAGCCATGCCGAGCCCGATCAGGATCGGGAGCGCGAATCCAACGACGAGACTTAATCCGGCGAGCCAGTTGTGATGCCAAAGCTGTCTTGCGAACACAAAGCAGGAAAGGATCAGCGCAGAGAAAGCCACCATGAACCCGACGCTGTGCATGACAGCGCTCGCCGTCATCACCGGAGTCTGATCCTCGGGCGTGCCCGGTGGAAATCCCAAGCCCGCCGGCGCGGGAAATATGCCGGCGATGACGAGTCCGATCCCGTAAAGACCGATCAGAGCGGGGCCCGCCGTTCCGACGGCCGCCGAGCGCATGCGGGCGGCGCAGGCCAGCACGAGCAGTCCCGAGATGATGAATGTCGCCACCATCACCCAGCCCCTCTCTCCAAGGCTGAGCATGCTGATCGCATGGCGATAGATATCGAATCCGGGCCTTGCGAACATCTCGACCGTCGATACCGTGAAGAACAGAATGCCCGCCGCGACGGCGGAGAAGAACAACGGCTCATCGCGGCGTGCAGCCAGATCCATCATGTGCAGCCTCCTTCGCACCAGAGCTAGCTCATCTGCGCCTTGATATACGCGGCCATCTGGTCGACGACCGTGCCCCAGCCGTCGTAGAAGCCCATCTGTTCATGGTTCTTGCGGGTCTCTTCGTTGCCGTGGATGGCAATCGCCGTATATCGCGTCCCGGAACCACGTCGTTCGAGTTGCAGCACGGCCGTGAAGAACGGCTTCGGCGAGGGCCGATACCCCGGAAGCAGCGTGTCGGTGAAGATGAGTCGCTCGTGCGGCGTGACTTCGAGATAGCAGCCCTCGTTCGTGAATTCCTGTCCATCGGGCGAGCGCATGACGCTACGGAACACGCCGCCCGGACGCAGGTCGAGCTCGCAGGCGGTGATCGTCCATGGCTTGGGCACGAACCAGTGACGGAGATGTTCCGGGGTCGTCCACGCCTTCCAGACGAGCTCGACCGGAACGTCGACATCGCGCTCGAGGACGAGATCCAGCGTCGGGTCGATCTTGATGACGGATGAGGTCATTTGGACTCCTGTTCCTTCATTGTCATGAGATAGCTGTCGAGTTGGTCGAGGCGGCGCTCCCAAAGGCTTCGTTGGCGTCCGAGCCAATCCTCCGCGAGCCTCAGCCGCCCGGGCGCGATCTGGTAGGTGCGCACGCGGCCGACTTTGCGCGAGCGCACCAGTCCGCTTTTTTCGAGCACCTTGAGATGCTCGAGAAATGACGGCAGCGCCATTTGATACGGTGCCGCGAGTTCGCTCACCGACGCCGGTTTCGCACTGAGGCGCTCGAGGACATGGCGCCGCGTCGGATCGGACAGCGCTCGAAAGACACCATCGACCACCGTCGCCGCAGGGAATTGACGGCCGCGCTGGCGCTGGCCGCCTGTCCGCGGTGTCATCGCATTTGCCTCCGGGTTCGCTCCGCCGCGCCCTTGGGGCAGGGTTCATATCTCGGAGAAATACTTAGGTCAATTCCTAAATATAATCACTGGGCGAAGCCTTGGTCTAGGTGTCCAGATCGACGCGCTCGAACAGATGCTGGTAGTGCCGAACGAGGCCCTCCTCGTCGACCAGAAGATCTGCCTCGAAGCCGGCGAACAGCCCCTGGTCGATGTAACGCAGACGGCCGGGTGCCTTGTAATCGTAGCGTTGCCGCGACCGTGCGACCGTCAGATCATCGCCATTCACATAAGCCGTGTCGACCGTGAGGCTTGCGCCCTCCCGCGCCGGAATCTTGCGGACGATGAGCGTGTTGCAGAACGGCGTCACCGAGAGGTCCGGCTCCTCGGCACCATCGAGATCCGCCCGACGCACACCATCCACGCGCCAGCCGCCGCCGGCGCGCTCCAACAGCAGTGTCCGGCGTCCATCGGCATCGCGCCGTTCGATCCGCAGCGACAGGGCACGCCAATCGGGTGTCAGCTGCCAGGCATGATCCACCCGGAATCCGCCGTTCCAGCCGCAGATGACGGAGGATTCCGCATGGAATCCGTCTGCGACCCTCGCCAGCGCCAGCAATTCCAGTCCGGCGGCATCGATGCGCCGCCAGCACATCTGCGTGAAGGCTGCCGACGAACGAACCAGGGGCATCGTCAATCACTTTCGCTGAACAGACGACATGTGCGGCAGACACCGCGCGTGACCCGCACTATGCCACGAGCGGTACGACGCTGGCGTTCAACATGGCTGCGGCATCGCGCGGGCTCAAACGCACCTGCAAGCCACGCTGACCGCCGTTGATAAAGACGGCCTCGTGCCCCATCGAATTCTCGTCTATCGCCGTCCGGACAGATCGAACCTGCCCGAACGGACTGATGCCGCCCACCTTGTAGCCCGATATCCGTTCAGCGTCGGCCGGTTTCATCATCTGCGCCGACTTGCCGCCGAACGCAGCCGCAAGCTTCTTCATCGAGATTTCACGGTCGGAGGGCACGATCACGCAGACGGGCTTTCCGTCAACGAGCGCCATGAGCGTCTTGAGCACGCGTTCGGGCGGCTCACCCAGGGCTTCCGCGGCCTGCAGTCCGATCCGGTCGGCGTCGGGATCATAGTCATAGACGTGTACCGTGAAGGCGATGCCCGCCTTCGCCAGCGCTGCCGTCGCACGCGTAGCTTTGGACATCTCGTTACTTTCCTTCAATGGCGCACCGCGCCGGCTCCAGCAATGCCAGTGCGACGCCGGAGCGCGGCCGGCGTGAATATATCTGCGGAGCGGCATGCGCGCGCGTTGGACCTGCCGCGCGCCAGAATTAGTGTACATGCGTGGCACGGCCGGACTGGCAGGCCATCAGCACGAATGCCATTGAGGATGACAATGTCGGAAGCGAAAGCCCCACCCGCCGAATTGGCGGGCAGCATCGGGGACGGACCCAGGGGGCGATGGGCCGAGGTGTTCGCCGTGTTTCTGCGTCTCGGCCTGACGTCGTTCGGCGGCCCGGTGGCGCACCTGGGCTATTTCCGCGACGAGTTCGTCGTCCGTCGGGGCTGGCTCAACGACCGGGCCTATGCCGATCTTGTCGCACTCTGCCAGTTCCTGCCCGGCCCGGCCTCGAGCCAGGTCGGACTCGCCATCGGGCTCTCGCGCGCCGGATATCCTGGCGCATTGGCGGCCTGGACCGGATTCACGCTGCCGTCCGCCATCGTGCTCGTTCTGTTTGCTTACGGCGTCGGGGCGCTGGGCGACGTCTCGGGCGCAGGCTGGCTGCACGGATTGAAGGTGGCGGCGGTCGCAGTCGTGGCCCAAGCGGTGCTCGGCATGATGCGATCACTCACGCCCGATCGCGAGCGTGCGACGATCGCAGTGGCCACCGCCGCGCTCGTGCTCGCCATACCCAACGCATGGGGTCAGATCGGCGCGATCGTGCTTGGGGGAATTGCCGGTGTCACGTTGCTCCGGGCACCGGTGCCGACGGATCACGCCGTGCTGCCGCTCAACGTCGGTCGCCGCACCGGCATCGCGATGCTCACCGTCTTCTCTGCCCTGCTCATTGGGCTCCCATTACTGGCATCCGCAATGCCCTCGCAAGGCATCAAGCTGTTCGATGCTTTCTATCGCACGGGATCGCTCGTCTTCGGCGGTGGCCACGTCGTACTGCCCCTGCTGCAGGCATCGGTCGTTCCGCCGGGGTGGGTGACGAACGACGCCTTCCTCGCCGGCTACGGTGCTGCGCAGGCGGTGCCGGGGCCGCTATTCACTTTCGCCGCCTATCTCGGCGCCGTCATGGGTCCCCAGCCGAACGGGTGGACCGGAGCAGCGATCTGCCTCGTTGCGGTGTTCCTGCCGTCGTTCCTGCTCGTCATCGGCGCGCTTCCATTCTGGGAGATGTTGCGCCACCGCCCCGCCGCGCAATCGGCCCTCAGGGGCGTGAACGCGGCCGTCGTCGGCCTTCTGCTCGCCGCACTCTATAATCCGGTGTGGACCGCCGGAATCTCCAGCACCGGGGATTTCGCGCTCGGCGCGGCGGCGTTCCTGCTGCTGTTCATGTGGCAGGCGCCGCCCTGGCTCGTTGTGGTCCTGTGCGCGGCCGGCGGCGCGGTGCTCGGCCTCGCATGATCGCCGCAAACCTTCCGCAGCCGAGCGACTTCACTTCCCGAACGGGATCGTCAGATCCCGTTCGTTCGTATCCACGACGAACACCGCGAGGAGCTTGGCCGGCTTGGTCTTGCTGGCATTGGCGCTGACGCCATGGCGATCGCCGGGCAGCTCCGAGAAGCTCTGTCCGGCCAAGTAGGTCGTCACCGGTCCGTCGTTGACCTGACTGCGAATCACTCCCTCAAGAACGGTCGCATAGATGAAGGCGGACTTCGCATGCGTGTGGCCGGCCGAGTAACCGCCCGGGCCATATTCGACGAGCACACCCTTGATGCTTTTGCCGGGGACGTTCGGCAGCTGGTGCTGGTAGACGAGCGTCACCTTGGCGTTCTTCTCCTTCGGGGCGTCCGCAAAGGCGCTGCCCAGCGGCAGGGCGACAAGAAGCAGCGAACAGACGATGCGTTGCATGGAGCTCTCCGTGGCCCGCGGGCACTGATCACGCCGCTGCCTGCGACCGGCGCAACCACTCGTCGAAGCAGATGCGGCCGAGGCGCGCCTCGCCCAACGGCACCAGCGAGCGCTCTTCCACCCGAGCGCCGAAGTACGGGGCTTCGGGGTCGTTCACGACCTCGCGCTGATCGCCGACCGCCTTCAGGTAGCGCGCAATATACTCGCTGAATGGCGCTCGTTCTGGGCCCGCAATTTCGAGCGTGCCGTTTCGCGGCGGCGCGACCGCAACGTCGGCGACGACGGCGGCGACATCGTCCGCCGCGATGGGCTGGAACAGGCCGGGCGAAATCCGAACCTTGTTTCCGTCGGCGCTCGTTGCAGCGATGCCGCGCAGAAACTCCAGGAATTGGGTCGAACGGATGATGGTGTAAGGAATACCGGACGCCTTGATCAGGTTCTCCTGGACAACCTTGGCATGGAAGTATCCGTTGCCGGGCATCCGATCGGAGCCGACGATGGAGAGCGCGACATGGTGGTGGACTCCGGCGGCGGCCTCCGCCGCGAGAAGATTGCGGCCGGAGGTTTCGAAGAATTGCAGCACCGCCTTGTCTTCAAATGAAGGCGAATTGGACAGATCGATCACCACTTGCGCGCCGGCCAGGGCGTCTTCGAGCCCTTCGCCGGTGATGGTGTTGATCCCGTTCTCGGGCGACGCGGCAAGGACCTCATGACCGCCCTGACGCAGGATGGCGACGGCCTTCGAGCCGATCAGCCCTGTGCCGCCGATGACGACGACCTTCATGATTTATTCTCCCTTGTCGGTGACCGAAGAGATTTCGGCGAGTTCGCCTGCATGACCGGCGGCCCGACACGCGAGTGCGGTAAACGGCGCCAGCCGAGTGCCGGGAAGCGCGTCCTGGATGTCCTATGCGTCACGCCCGTCACATAGTTGAGCATATCGAACACGACACAACGCCGATGTCGCGCGATTGTGCCGCCGTGCCTGGATCATACATCCGCAGATCCGAAGCCGTGATGACGCGTTCGACCGTGAGCGCTTCAATTCAAATTTTGCGAGTCGACGCGGGGCTATACGCCGACCACTTTTGGCCGATCGGACAACCGGACGCTGTCGCCGACCTCAATGGGCCCGGATCGCGCGCCTGCTCGATGGCGGCAAGCCAACGACAAACACGGCAGCCTTGCCCTTGCTGACCACAGCGACGTCTATTCATGCTGGATGATCTGCGCCCGCAGCCGAAAAGAGGATCGTACTTCGGCCGGAAGACGTCCTGAAGCGCAGCGGCCAATTGCGCGCGAATGACCTGCGGCGGCTCCGGTGCGCGCAGTTTGTCCTTAACAGGAGGCAACAATGGCCATGACGGCTCTCGCCAGCGCGCTCGTGATCCCGGATTCCTCTCTTGCAAAAGAAGCTACCGGCATCCTGCGTGAGCATTCCACCGATCTGCTCTTCAATCACTCGATTCGCGTCTACCTTTTCGCGGCTGAGCAGGGCCGTCAAAGACGCCTGCGCTTTGACCCTGAACTCCTCTACGTGGCCGCCGTATTTCACGACCTCGGCCTGATCAGGACATTCTCGAGTCCGGACGAACGATTTGAGGTCGATGGCGCGAATGCAGCCCGACAGTTCCTCAGCGCCCACAACATCGCTGAGGAGCAGGTGCAGGCCGTGTGGGAGGCGATCGCGCTCCACACCACCCCCGGCATCCCGAAATATATGCGGCCCGAGGTGGCGCTCCTCAACTCCGGCGTTCTTCTCGATGTACTGGGGGTTGGTTTGGAGCAATTTCCAAAGGACATTCGCGAGGAAATTGTCGCCAGGTACCCGCGCACGAATTTCAAAAAGGGCTTCATCGAGGAATACTTCGCTGGCTTTGCCCACAAGCCGGCAACCACGTATGGGACCGTCAACGCCGATTTCTGCGAACGTTTCATCCCGGGGTACAAGCGTCCCAATGCCTGCGATTTGATCGCAGCGTCGCCCTTCCCAGATGAGGCGGACCCAAGCGCCGCATCTTGAGCGCCACGATCACGACAGCTCGGCTTCGCTCCTAGTATGTCCCGCGAGGGGGGCCGTCGCGCCCGGCTCACCGTACCATTCCTTGGAGCGGTTCACGATCCAGACCACCGAGAGCATCACCGGCACCTCGATCAGCACGCCGACCACGGTTGCGAGCGCTGCGCCCGACTGGAAGCCGAACAGACTGATCGCCGCGGCGACCGCGAGCTCGAAGAAGTTCGAGGCCCCGATCAGGGCCGACGGCCCTGCCACGCAGTGCTGTTCGCCGGTCATGCGGTTGAGCAGGTAGGCAAGACCGGCGTTGAAATAGACCTGGATCAGGATCGGCACGGCCAGAAGCGCGATCACGAGCGGCTGTGCCAGGATCTGCTCACCCTGAAAACCGAACAGCAGCACGAGAGTCGCAAGAAGAGCGACGAGCGAAAGCGGTTGAACCCGCCCGAGGAAGCGCTGCAAAGCCGGTTCGCCGCCCCCCGACAGAAGCCGCCGGCGCAGAAGCTGCGCCGCGATCACCGGCACAACGATGTAGAGCGCGACGGACAGGACGAGCGTGTCCCAGGGCACGCTGATCGCCGAGAGCCCGAGCAGCAGTCCGATGATCGGCGCAAAGGCGAACACCATGATGGTGTCGTTGAGCGCGACCTGGCTCAGCGTGAAATGCGGCTCGCCTTTAGTGAGATTCGACCATACGAACACCATGGCCGTACAGGGCGCGGCCGCGAGGATGATGAGGCCCGCGATGTAGCTGTCGATCTGGCCTTCCGGCAGATACGGCCGAAAGAGATAACCGATGAACAGCCAACCGAGCGCCGCCATCGAGAACGGCTTCACCGCCCAGTTGACGAAGAGCGTCACGCCGATGCCGCGCCAATGCTCCCGCACCTTTGCGAGCGCGGCGAAATCGATCTTGACCAGCATGGGCACGATCATCAGCCAGATCAGTGCCGCGACCGGCAGATTGACCTTGGCGAGTTCCGCCGTGCCGATGGCGTGAAAGATGCCCGGCATCAGATGGCCGAGCGCCACTCCCGCGACGATGCACAAGCCGACCCACACGGACAGATAACGTTCGAAGGTGGACATGCTTGATCTTCAGGCTGCGCTTGGGCGCGGTTTGGTGGCGCCGTCGAGTTGACCGATCTCGACGAGCCTCGAACCGAGCGTCATTCGGTCGAGACTCGCAATCGGCAGCGCGGCGAACACGGAAATCCGATTCTTGAGATATTTGAACGCAGCAACGAAGGCTGCTTCCTTCTGTACGTCCGAGCCTTCGACAGCGGCAGGATCCTCGATGCCCCAGTGTGCCGTCATCGGCTGCCCCGGCCATACCGGGCACGCCTCCCCGGCCGCGCTGTCGCAGACTGTAAAGACGAAATCCATCACCGGCGCGTCGGGCTTGGCGAATTCCTGCCAGCTCTTCGAGCGGAATCCCTCTGACGGATAATTGAAGGCCCGCAACACCTTCAACGCCATGGGATGGACCTCTCCCTTCGGCTGGCTTCCGGCGGAGAAGGACCGAAATCGTCCGGCGCCCTCCTTGCTCAGGATGCTCTCGGCAAGGATCGAGCGAGCCGAATTGCCGGTGCACAGGAACAGCACGTTGTAAATTCCGTCAGCCACGAACGGGCTCCTTTCTCGTGGTGTTCTGCGGCGCGCAGCATGGCGAGAGATCGGCGATCAGCGGCGCGCAGATCTCCGGCTTTCCGCCGCAGCAATCCTTGACAAGGAATCCGGCCAGCGCGCGCACCGCCTCGAGCCGAGCCCGGTAGATGATCGTCCGGCTCCGTCGCTCAGCCTCGATCAGCCCCGCCCGCGCCAGGATCGCGAGATGCGTGGACATCGTGTTGTGCGGCACGGCGAGATGACGCGCGATCTCTCCCGCCGCGAGGCCGTCGGGTTCGTGCGCCATCAGCAGCCGGAACACTTGGAGCCGGGTTGGCTGCGCGAGAGACGCGAACGCGAGAATGGCTGCCTCTGATTCCATATGTCGAGACTAATCGACATTTTGTGCGAAAGCAAGCCAAGATGACGTGCCCCGCGGGTCCGCCGCCCGACTCGGCGCAGCCGCTCGAGGGGCAGCGACTATCAGCATCGATTGGTCGATTTCCTGCGTCGTCGGTCGCGACAGCTTTGCCGGCTCGGCTGCAAAAAGACCGTCAGCTTCGACCACAATAGCGGTGACCACGTCGCTATGCAGCAGGCGTGAGCGCTGTCTTTAGGATGCTCGTCAGAGTCGTCGCTGATCCAAGCCGGGTGTGGACCCTGGTACGAAGCCTCGGACCATGACGCCCATGATCCGAGAATTCGCAGCATCAAGTCTATCTCATGTCGTCGGGACCGTTCCGCGGTCGATGACGTATCCGATACCCGTGATGGACGCAGCTAGTCCTGAGACCCAGTCATAAACGGCATGATATCAACGCCATCGCCAGGGAAGATCGTGAAGTGTGGGTGCCCCTCAAAGAGACGCGCAGCGGCGTAGATGTTATCGGCTTCGACGACGATGTAGCCGCAGAATGCATTCTGCGCGTCGCTGATGCCGTCTTTGGTCACCCGCTTCGTCTTGCCAACCATGCCGCCCGTGTCAGGAAACGACGCGGCGTTCGCCTTTTCCCAGTCCGCCCATTGTTTCAGGCCGACCGCGTCGACCGCCTTCTGCTCGGCTTCGGGTAGCGCGCGGAAGCGGGCAAGGTCTTCCGGCTTCATGGTGTAGACGGCGAGGAAGCGAGGCATGGCATGCGCTCCGGTGCGGAAAGTTGCGAGAGCCTGGGCGCCGCCCCTACTCCCACTCGATCGTGCCGGGCGGCTTCGACGTTACGTCGTAGACCACGCGATTGACGCCCTTCACCTCGTTGATGATGCGCGTCGCGACCGTGCCCAGGAACTTTCCGTCGAACGGATAGAAGTCCGCCGTCATGCCGTCGGTCGAGGTCACCGCGCGCAGGCCCACGACATAGTCGTAGGTGCGGAAATCGCCCATGACCCCCACCGTCTTCACCGGCAGGATCACGGCGAAGGCCTGCCAGATCTCGTCGTAGAGCCCGGCGCGGCGGATCTCCTCGATGAAGATTTCGTCGGCGTAGCGCAGGATGTCCAGCTTCTCGCGGGTGATCTCGCCCGGACAGCGGATCGCGAGCCCGGGACCCGGAAACGGATGGCGCCCGACGAACACTTCGGGCAGGCCGAGCTCGCGCCCGAGCGCGCGCACTTCGTCCTTGAACAGTTCGCGCAGCGGCTCGACGAGCTTCATGTTCATGCGCTCGGGCAGGCCGCCGACGTTATGGTGCGACTTGATCGTCACCGAAGGACCACCGGTGAACGAGACGCTCTCGATCACGTCCGGGTAGAGCGTGCCCTGCGCCAGGAACTCCGCGCCGCCGATTTTCTTGGCCTCGCGCTCGAACACGTCGATGAACAGCTTGCCGATGATCTTGCGCTTGTCCTCGGGGTCGCTCACGCCGGCGAGCGCGCCGAGGAACTCGTCCTGCGCCTGAACATGCACGAGCGGAATGTTGTAGGCGCCGCGGAACAGCGCCACCACCTTCTCGCCCTCGGCGAGCCGCAGCAGGCCGTGGTCGACGAACACGCAGGTAAGCTGATCGCCGATCGCCTCGTGAATCAGCACGGCAGCCACGGCCGAGTCGACGCCTCCCGACAGACCGCAGATCACCCGCCCCTTGCCGACTTGCACGCGGATCTTCTCGATCGCCTCATCCTTGAAGGCGCGCATCGTCCAGTCGCCGCGGCAGCCGGCGATCTTGCGCACGAAGTTGCGGATCAGCGCCGCGCCGTGCGGCGTGTGCACCACCTCGAGGTGGAACTGCGTAGCGTAGAATTTGCGCTTCTCGTCAGCGATCACCGCGATCGGCGCATTCGGCGCGCGCGCCACGCCAGCGAAGCCCGCGGGCAGCTCGGTGACGCGGTCGCCGTGGCTCATCCAGACGGGGTATTTCTCGCCGACCTGCCAAACGCCGTCGAACAGCGCGCAGGGAGCGGTCACCTCGACCTCGCTGCGGCCGAACTCGCGGTGGTGGCCGCCCTCGACCTTGCCGCCGAGCTGGTGGGCCATGGCCTGCTCGCCGTAGCAGATCCCGAGCACGGGGATGCCGGCCTCGTAGATGGCCTTGGGCGCGGCCGGGGCCCCCTTCTCATGCACCGAGGCCGGGCCGCCGGAGAGGATGACGGCCTTGGGCTTCATCGCCGCCAGCGCGTCCTCGGCCCGGCTGAACGGGACGATCTCGGAATAAACCCCCTCCTCCCGCACCCGCCGCGCGATGAGCTGGGTAACCTGAGAGCCGAAGTCGACGATCAGAATCTTGTCGTGCATTGAGGGGGATGCATCCCACCGCGCGGCCGGAACCGGAATCGATCACGCAAAGAGCCGGGCGGACAGCTTATTTGCTGCGGGGCCAGACGGCGGTCAAGACCGCACTAGACCTGCGCCGACGACAAGGTCGCCCCTAGTATCCCGGATGAGCCTGACTACCGACAACGGCACTACCTTAGCGCCCAGAAACGGCTGGTGCCGTCGGTGCTCGCCTCAATGAGCACCGACGTGTGAGGCCCGATGGTGTAGGGCGTGGGTGATGGACCGGCCGCACCAAGATTGAAATTTTGCCCCGACTGGCAGTACAGGAGCAGATCGCTGCCCGACGGATTGACCATCAAAAGCCGTAACCCAACGAGGTCGGCCGTGATACTGCCTAACGAAACGGTTCCAGGTGTGTTGCCGGCGTAAACGAACGTGCCGGGCTGCTTTATCCCCGCTCCGAATGATATCGCCGCGCCGCTGGCAAACGTCTGCTGTGGCAGAACGAAATTCGAGCTGAATGCCGGCCCAAACGTCAGCGGGTTGACGTAGAGGTCCGGCGTGCCGAAGCTGGATAGATAAAGGCCGCCCGTGTTGAAGGGGGCCACAATCCCCGATTGCTTGTTGACACGAAACCCGAGAGCCGAGACACCCGATGAATTGGCAGCATTCCATTCGGCGCAAGCCCCGGTCAAAATCGAAGAATTGCTACTATTGTCCGCATCGAACGTGAATGTCTTTGGGCAATCGACCTCGCAATCCACGGCGATGCGCAGCGTGAAGGTGCGATAGTTGCCGTCGCCGGGCGCGTCAACCCAGTTGCAGTGGACACGTGTTGTATCCACCCCATTGAACAACACTGCGGTCGTACCGCTCCCCTCGAGATCAAGACCACTAAAGATCGACGATCCAAAGGCGGTAAGGCCGCCGATCTCGCCCAAAAGCTCAACATGTGGGAATCCAAACGTCTGGATGTCGAACGTTGTGCTGCTGCTCGCGGTGCTCACCGGCCCACCGACGTACTGCGATACTTGGACAGCGCCAGTAGGCGCATCCAATGCCGACACGAAGTAGAGTTGCGTTGCGGCAAACCCAGCGGCCGAACTCGAGAACGTAAGCGGCATTCCGACCCGCAGTTTTGAAATATTTCCTGTACCAATCATTAGATTGGGACTGCCCGACGTCGCCGTTACGCCTATGATTGTCGGAACCTGAGCGCCCGCATTGTCCCGCAACACCTGAATGTCGTGGCAGTTCAGAATGTTGAGACGGCCGTAAATTTCCCCACGCGCCTCGAACACAATGCCACGCGTCACCTGGCTGTGGACGTTGGACAAAATGTGCTCGAACCAGCTATTCCCGCAATTCATTTGGGACGTGCCGGTGGTTACACCGTTGTTCCAATTCATTCCGCCCGACGCCCGAAAGCAAATCGTACCAACTGCGGGGGTCCCTGTCCCAAGTTCAACTGGTTGCACCACGTTGAACCAGCGAAAGACGCTTTCGGACATATTCTCGCAATAGAAAGACCATTGATTGCAGTGCGCAAAATTCAGGCGCTCAAACAAACACTCCTGGCAACCCGATTTGTAAATGTCGCCGATTTTGACTCCGTACGAGAAATTCAACAAAGTTAGGTTGCTAATGCCAGCACCCCGGAGCATGCCGGGATAAGTTTTGCCGTCGACAGAGCTATGGCCGCCGTTATTGAATAGATCAAAATTATTGTCAGGATTCTCTCCAGTGATTGGGATGGGAGTTTCGCCGTTCCATGTGTGATTATAAACGAAGCCTTCGAAGGTCCCGTCCCCAATCAGGATCGTTCCGCTGTACGGTCCTTGGGGTGTAAAATTCGGTGACCATCCTGTGCCTTCGTAATACACGCCGTGCGAGAGCGGGAGAGGCGACGTAAGTTGAATTGTTGTCGCCGGAAGCACTACAACGCCGCCACCGGTTGCAACCGCTGCGTCATACGCGGATCGGACCCCCGCCTCCGTCGCGTCTGCAAAGAAACGCGGATTAGCAACGACTGCGTTCACCATAGCGGCTCCAGACGGCAAGCGTGCCTCCGCATGGAGGCACAAGCAGCCTCATTTTCCAAGCGCATCGGCAACTCTGATTGGTGTCAAATGGAAGTTACAATTCACTGCTCTACCCGTTCTGGATGACGGTCATGCGACTTCTCCGTTACTCGTGACGCCAGCGGAATTCGCATCGATCCACGCCGAGCGTTCTTGTCACGGCTGAAGGTTGCTAGCGGTGCCCGAATTCAAATCAGGTCCAACTCAGAAGCTCGGCCGGACGGTCAGGGAGATGGTCCGGCATATTGCGCATCGGCTCGCCCTGCAGGGTCTCATTGATCGCGTTCGGGTCATGAAGGGGCTTCAAACCGCCCATTACAACGCAAGCGCGCCAGCCGCCGCGCGCTTCGCCCACATCTACGACAATGATGTCTGGGGCAGCGACGGCACGGAAACGCCGCCTTCAGGACCCGGCTCGGCGCTCGCGAGGACGGCGAACGTACGAGCACAACTGCCTTCCGTTCTGCGGGACCTCGGCAGCTCGACGCTCGTCGACCTCGGCTGCGGCGACCTTACGTGGATGAGCACGATCGAGTTGCCCGTCCGCTATGTCGGCGTCGATGTCGTTGCAGACGTGATCGCCGAGAACGAACGCCGGCACTCCTCGCCGTCTCGCCAGTTTATGTGCGCCGACGCATTGCACGGCGACTTACCCGACGGCGACACCGTACTGTGCCGCGAGATCCTGTTCCACCTGAGCTTCGCCGATGTCGGCACGTTGATGCGCAACCTCGCGCGCAAGCCACGCCGCTGGTTCATCGCCACCACCGACACCGCGACATGGTTCAACGCGGATATCCGCAGCGGCGACTTCCGCATCCTCAACCTGCGTCGCAGTCCGTTCCGCTGGCCGCAACCCGACCGGACGATCGACGACTCCGGATTGGTCGAGGGACGCACCCTCGCGATCTGGCGGTTTGATCGTCTGCCTCTCGGCCGCCTCTAGCCAACCTGCGCCGACCGCCGCTCAGGACTTACGCCGCAGCACGCAGACGAAAAACCCGTCCGTCGCCGTGCGCCGGGGCGTCATCAAGAGGCCGGGGCCGGCGCGGGTGCCCTCCTCGAACGCCGACGCCTGGGCGCCGAGTATCGACAGGTCGGGCTGCGTCTCGCCGAACCCGGCATGGCGCGCCATGAAGGATGTCACCTGGTCGGCATTCTCCTCGGCGAGGATCGAGCAGGTGACGTAGGCGATGCGTCCGCCCGGCCGTACGAGCCTGGCGGCGCGGTCGAGGATCTCGCCCTGCTGCCTCGTTCGCTGTTCGAGCGCGCCGGGCCGCATGCGCCACTTGGCGTCCGGATTGCGCCGCCAGGTGCCCGTGCCGGTGCAGGGCGCGTCGATCAATACAAGGTCGGCGCGGCCGGCAAGATCGGCGACCGTCTGGGTATCGTCGAAGCTTCGCGGGGTGCGCACCTCGACGTTGGCCGCGCCCGCACGCGCCAGCCGCTCGTGGATCGGCGCGAGCCGCCGCTTGTCGAGGTCGGTGGCGTAGAGTTCCCCGCTCCCGGCCATCGCGGCGGCCAGCGCCAGCGTCTTGCCGCCGGCGCCGGCGCACAGGTCGATCACCGTCTCTCCGGCACGGGCGCCGCTGAGCAGCGCAGCGATCTGCGACCCCTCGTCCTGCACCTCGATGCGACCCTTGATGTAGGCGGGCTCGGCGTGGATCGCCGGATTGCGGGCCGTGAAAGACAGGTCGATACGCAGCCCCACCGGCGAGAATCGCATCGGAACGGCATTGAGATGCGCGAGCTCGCCAAGGACCGCATCGCGCGTCGCCTTGAGCGCGTTGACGCGCAGGTCGAGCGGGGCGCGTCGTGCGAGCGCAGCCGCCTCCTCCGCGCGATCCTCGCCGAACACGCGGGCGAGATGCGGGTCGAGCCATTCGGGATAGTCGCCGGCGACATGGGACGGCGCCTCCGCAAGCGATCCATGCGCGAGCCGGTCGCGCTCGGCCTCGCTGAGGGGCGCGGGCGCGAAGCGTTCGCCCGAGAACAGCGCCGCGATGGCGTCTGCGTCGTAGGCGCGCTCGAGCCTGAGCATACCGAGGACGATCGCGCGCGGCGTCTCCTCGCCCATCAGCCAGGCGGCGGAGCTGCGCCGGCGCATGGCGTCGTAGACGAGACCGGCGATGGCGGCGCGGTCGCCGGAGCCCGCGAAACGGTGTGCGAGGCCCCAATCCTTGAGCGCGTCCACCGCCGGGCGGCGATGCGCCTCGATGTCAGCCATCACTTCGACGGCGGCGGCAATGCGTGCGGATGGGGTCATCAGATGTTGAGCAATAACTGCAGTGCAAAAACAACCCACATCGCAAGCAGCACAAGCGCGCCTGCAGTGTAGGTCGCGAACCGCTGCGCGATGTCGTTTGAGCCGATGTGGATCGCCGCATGGACGATCCGCAGCAGCACGAACACCCAAGACATAGCGACGAATAGAAAATCGGCCTTGCGCAAGATCAACGCCAGAATGACCAGCACATAGAACAGCACGGGAAGCTGGAACTGATTGTCGAAGGCGTTGCCCGCCTCGGTCACCCGCGGCGGCCAGTTGTCCTGGCGCAGTGCGATGTCCCTCACCTGCGTCTCGCGCCGGCGCACGGAACCAACCCGCAAGCCGCCCATCCAGAACAGCAGAACGAACGTCAGGGCGACCTGGACGAACAGCGGAGCAAGAATCGCAGCAGCCGACATCAGATCTCTCGGGCCTTTCCCGCTTCGATTCCGCGAGCTCACACCATGACGGCCAAGTCATTGCCGTGCAAGGCGCCATCCAGCGCCGTCAACCGCCAGCGCAGCTTCAGCGTCCAACTGAGCGCCGGTGCCCGGTCAGCCCGCAGCCGCTGCGACGCGGACCAGCGTCTTGCCGAAGTTCTCCCCGCGCAGCAACCCGGTCAGGCCGCGCGGCGCGTTCTCCAGTCCGTCGATGACGTGCTCGCGGTACTTCACGCGTGCGTCCCGCACCCACGGCGCCATCTCCGCGATGAACTCGGCATGGCGTCGGTAGAAATCGCCGACGAGGAAGCCGCGCAGCGTCATGCGCTTGGAGAGCACGCTGCGCATCAGCGTCGGCACCCAATTGACACCCTCACCGGGTCCCGACGCGTTGTAGTGCGCGATCACGCCGCAGATCGGAACGCGGGCGTGCACGTTGAGCAGCGGAAACACCGCTTCGAACACCTTGCCCCCGACGTTCTCGAAATAGACGTCGATGCCGTTCGGACACGCAGCCTTGAGCCGCTCGCCGAGGTCCGGCGCGCGGTGATCGAGGCAGTCGTCGAAGCCAAGCTCGTCCCTCACGTATCGGCATTTCTCTGCGCCGCCCGCAATGCCGACGGCGCGCGCACCTTTGATCTTCGCGATTTGTCCGACCACCGATCCGACGGCGCCGGAGGCGGCGGCGACGACCAGGGTCTCGCCCGGCTGCGGCTTGCCGATCTCCGACAGGCCGAAGTAGGCGGTCATTCCCGGCATCCCGAGGACGCCGAGGGCGTAGGAGACCGGCGCCGCCTTGGGGTCGAGCTTGCGCAGCCCCTTGCCGCCGGAGAGCGCGTGGGTCTGCCAGCCGGTGTGGCCGAGGACGATGTCGCCGACACTGAATGCATCGTTGTTCGAGGCGATCACCTCGCTGACCGTACCGCCCTCCATGACGCCGCCGACCGGCACCGGAGCGGCGTAGCTCGGCGCGTCGCTCATGCGGCCGCGCATGTAGGGGTCGAGCGACAGCCACAGCGTGCGCAGCAGCACCTCGCCGGCGCCAGGCAGCGGCACGGGCATCTCCTCGATGCGGAAGTTCTCCGGCGCGGGCTCGGCGGCAGGGCGCGAAGCCAGGACGATGCGGCGGCCGAAATCGGTCATCAGCGCCTCTCCGCCCGCGCGGCTCAGGTCTCCTGCTCCGCGATGGCGACGTCGCGGTTCGAGACGTGCTGGGCGGTCGTGCCGATCGGAGCGGGCCGCTGACCGGCCGCGCGCTCGGCCGATGCCAGCGTATTGGCGAGCAGCATGGTCACCGTCATCGGCCCGACGCCGCCCGGCACGGGCGTGATGTAGGAGGCTTTCTCGAGCAGCCCTTCGAAATCGGTGTCGCCGACGAGCTTGCCGGACGGCAGGCGGTTGATGCCAACGTCGATCACGACCGCGCCCGTCTTGACCATCTGCGGCAGGATGAGGTTCGGCTTGCCGGCCGCCACCACCAGGATGTCGGCGAGGATGGTGAACTGCGCGAGGTCGCGCGTCTTGGCATGGCAGATACAGACGGTCGCGTCGCGCTGCATGAGCATCAGCGCCATCGGCTTGCCGACGATGTTGCTGGCGCCGACCACGACGACGTTCTTGCCCTCGAGCGGGATGTTCTCGTGCTCGAGCAGCTTCATCACGCCATAGGGCGTGCACGGCGGAAACACCGTGTCGCCGACCACGAGCCCTCCCACGTTGTAGAGATGGAAGCCGTCCACGTCCTTGTCGGCGGAGATGGTCTGCAGGATCTGTGAGATCGAGAAATGCGGCGGCAGCGGGAGCTGGACGAGGATGCCGTGCGTATCCTTGCGCGCATTGAGCTCTCTGATGAGGTCCAGCACCTTGGCGGGCGCCACGTCCTCTGGAAAGTCGTAGCGGAACGAACGGATGCCCACCTCTTCGCAGGCGCGCATCTTGTTGCGCACATAGACGGCGGAGGCCGGATTGGCGCCGACCATGATGACCGCGAGACCAGGCACCACGCCTTTCTTGGCCAGGGCCTGGACACGCTCGGTGATTTCGGCGCGGATCGCGGACGAAACGGCGACGCCGTCGATAAGCTTTGCAGTCATGGAACGCGCAACTTCCTTCAATTCTCCGCGGCCGGGAAGCCGCGGTACCGATAATAACGAACCTGCCTGAAAGTCATAGGCTACACGCGATAGTTGGGACTCTCACGCGTGATGACGACGTCGTGCACGTGGCTCTCGCGCAGGCCCGCGCTGGAGATACGCACGAACTGCGCCTTCTTGTGCAAGTCGGGGATCGTCCGCGCACCCACGTAGCCCATGGCGGCGCGCAGGCCGCCCACCAGCTGGTGCAGCACGGTGGCCGCCGCCCCCTTGTATGGGACCTGCCCCTCGATCCCCTCGGGCACCAGCTTGAGGGTATCCTTGATGTCCTGCTGGAAGTAGCGGTCGGCCGAGCCGCGCGCCATCGCCGTGACCGAGCCCATCCCGCGATACGTCTTGTAGGAGCGGCCCTGATACAGAAAAACCTCGCCCGGCGTCTCGTCGGTGCCGGCCAACAGCGAGCCGATCATGCCGCAGGACGCGCCGGCGGCGAGCGCCTTGGCGAGATCTCCGGAATATTTCACGCCGCCGTCGGCGATCACCGGCGTGTCCGACTTATGCGCGATCTCGACGGCGTCGAGGATAGCCGTGAGCTGCGGCACGCCGACGCCGGCCACGATCCGTGTCGTGCAGATCGACCCCGGGCCGATGCCCACCTTGATCGAGTCGGCGCCGCAATCGATCAGCGCCTTCGCACCCTCCGTGGTCGCCACGTTGCCGGCCACGACCTGCACCGCGTTGGACAGCCGCTTGATGCGCGCCACGGCGTCGAGCACGTGCTTGGAATGTCCATGCGCCGTATCGACCACGACGAGGTCCACACCGGCCTCGATCAGCCGCTCGGTACGCTCGAATCCGCGGTCGCCGACCGTGGTTGCGGCGGCGACGCGCAGACGTCCCTGCTCGTCCTTGCAGGCGTTCGGGTTGGCCACCGCCTTTTCGATGTCCTTCACGGTGATCAGCCCGACGCAGCGGTAGCGGTCGTCGACCACCAGCAGCTTCTCGATGCGATGCTGATGCAGCAGCCGCTTGGCCTCGCTCTGGCTCACGCCCTCGCGCACCGTGATGAGATTTTCTTTCGTCATCAGCTCGGCGACGCGCTGCTCGGGGTCGGTGGCGAACCGCACGTCGCGGTTGGTCAGGATGCCGACCAGCTTGCCGGGCGTGCCCTGGATCGCGCGCTCGACCACCGGGATGCCCGAAATGCGGTGCACCTTCATCAGTTCGAGCGCATCGGCGAGCGAGGCGTCGGGCGTGATCGTGAGCGGGTTCACCACCATGCCGGACTCGAATTTCTTCACCTGGCGGACCTGGGCCGCCTGCTCGTCGGGGGTCATGTTGCGATGGATCACGCCCAGGCCGCCGGACTGGGCCATGGCGATGGCCATGGCGGCTTCCGTGACAGTATCCATGGCCGACGCCAGGATCGGGATATTGAGTGAGATCTCGCGGGTAACCTTGGTGCGGACGTCCACCTCGGACGGCAACACTTCGGACAGGCCCGGCTTGAGCAGCACGTCGTCGAAGGTCAGCGCCTCGGGAAACGGGCCATTAGCAGATGCGGCCATGCCAAACTCCTAAGCACGCATTTTCGGGCGGTTTAGCCGTCAAAAATGCGACAGAACAGGTCCCGCTCGGGTATGCAAAGCCGGCCCCGGCGCAATGGCCGGTAAGCGACTCGGGCCCCGTGTGCGGAGTTGGCGAGGGTCGTTAGCATGCCGTCGCCCGGAATCCTAGCGGAAAAGGCAGTTTTCCGGGCCTTCCGGATTGCTGGGCACGCCCGCGGCGCGGCGTCTTGTCCGCCGCCCGGTCCGCACTAGAGTGCCGCCATGCATCACGACCTTCGGAAGCGGGGCTCCACCGGGGCCACCCAGGCGAATCTCCCCGCATGCTGATGCATCGCATCGTGCCGCTGATCGTCGCGGTCGCCCTGTTCATGGAGAACATGGACTCGACCGTCATCGCCACGGCCCTGCCGGCGATCGCGGCCGACCTTCAAACCAATCCCTTGGCGCTCAAGCTCGCCATCACCTCCTATCTCCTGGCGCTGGCGATCTTCATCCCGGCGAGCGGATGGACCGCCGACCGCTTCGGCGCGCGCAACGTGTTCCGCCTCGCCATCGCCGTCTTCATGACCGGCTCGCTTGGCTGTGCAATCGCCCATTCGCTCGACGACTTCGTCGTCGCGCGCTTCGTGCAAGGCATCGGCGGGGCGATGATGTCTCCGATCGGACGGCTCGTGCTGCTGAGGTCCTTCGACAAACGCGAGCTCGTCAAAGTAATGGTCTGGGTGACGACGCCCGCGCTGATCGGACCGATGCTCGGGCCGCCGGTCGGCGGCTTCATCACCACCTATTTCTCCTGGCACTGGATCTTCGTCATCAACATCCCGATGGGGCTGATCGGGATCGTGCTGGCGACGCGGTACATTCCCGACATCCGCGGCGAGGAACGGGTGCCGTTCGATTTCGTCGGCTTCGTGCTGGCAGGTCTCGGCATCGGCGGCCTCGCCTTCGGCGCGACCAGCATCGGCATCGGTTATCTCCCCGTGGAATTCGTGCTCGCCATGCTCGCGATCGGCATGCTGGCGGGCGTCGGCTACCTCATACACTCGCGACGGACCGCGACGCCGCTGCTCGATCTGACGCTGTTCTCGCTGCCGACGTTCAGCGCCAGCGTGCTCGGCGGATTCATGTTCCGCGTGGGCGTCGGCGCCCTGCCCTTCCTGCTGCCGCTGCTGCTGCAGCTCGGTTTCAGGATGACGCCGTTCCAGTCGGGTCTGATCACCTTCTCGACGGCCATCGGGGCCATGAGCATGAAGGCAGTGGTGCCGAGCATCCTCAGCCGCTTCGGCTTCCGGAACACGCTGGTCGTCAACGCCGTCATCAGCGCCGCCTTTCTCGCGGCTTGCGCCGCCTTCACGCCCGCAACCCCGGTGGCGGTCATCATCGTCGTGCTCGTGGTCGGCGGCTTCTTCCGTTCGCTCGAGTTCACCTGCATCAATACGATTGCCTATGCCGACGTCGACCGGCGTCGCATGAGCCGCGCGACTTCGCTCGTGAGCGTGGCGCAGCAACTCTCCATCGCGACCGGCGTGGCAGTGGGCGCACTGGCGGTGGAAGTCACGACGCGGCATTCGGAGGGCACCGGTATCGGCGCCGCCGACTTTCCGCCCGCCTTCCTGCTGGTCGGCGCGATTTCCGCGGCCTCCGCGCTCGTGTTCATGCGGCTCGCGCCCGACGCAGGCCACGAGCTGGCAGGACGAACGCCGGGCCCGACCGAGCCGACCGATCAGCGCATGGGGTGAGGCGCGCGACGCGGCTAGCGCGCGAGCGTCGCGATGTAGGCCGCGATGTCGTCGGCGTCGCGCCCGCTGACCGCGAAATTCATCTTGGGATGAGGGCCGCGTACGGCCAGCGCCAGCGCAGGCTCGTCGAAGCCGTGCTTGCGGCCGATCACCTCGAACGGAGGCGAGTCCGCGATCACCGCGTTGTCGCGCTCATGTGCGATGGCGTGGCAGGCCGCACAGTGCTGCTGGGCGATCTGGCGGCCGCGCCCGGGGTCCGACGCAATGGCCGGAACCGCCCAGAGGACGAGTACAGCCGAGGCCGTCAGCAACGTCTTCATCCGCGCGCCCATCGTTTACGCCGATAGGTCTAGTGCACGATCAGGACGGGACAAGATACCGCCTCCACCACGCGCTTCGCCACGCTGCCGATCAGGAGATTGGCGAGCCTGCTGTGGCCGACGTGTCCCAGCACGATAAGATCGACGGCCGAACGCCGGGCATAGGACGTGATCTGCTCGGCGGGCTGGCCGACAAGGACGTCGGTCAATATCCGAAATTTGTGATCGGCGGCCAGACGATCGCGCAGAAGCTCGAGCTCGACCTGCGCGCCATTGGCGACGATGACGCCGAGCGGTTCGCTGACGTGCTCGATCCGACGATAATCCTCGAGCTCGGGCTCGGGGATGTTCAGCTGTTGCGCCACGGTGACGAGGACGAGTTCGGCTTCGAACTTGGCTGCGATGTCCGCAGCGAGCCGCGCCCCCCGCAGCGAGGGTGCCGAGTGATCGATGGCCGCGAGGATCCGTTTCATGCGTGCTCAATGCGGGCGCTGCCAGAGCGCGCCTGATGGTGGTTTCGCCGAACCCGGCTGCGGTACCCACGACTTGTCGAGCACCTGCTTGGCAAGCACCGGATCGAGATGCGGAGCAATCGATTTCTGAAACGCGAAATTCATCTCGTAGAATTCCATCTTGCAGTTGTCGGCGCGCGTCTTGGGCAGATACCCGTTCTCGACCAACCCTCCGAACATGTCCGGCGCCGCGCCGTACCCGATGCACAGCAGGTTGTAGTAGCGTTGCATCGGGGCGCTGTGAGGGTCGGCGAAGGCCGTGGTCTTAACGTAGACGTTCTGGAGCTTCATGTACTCCTGGTAGGAATAGGCGGCGCCCAGGATCAGGCGCTTGGCGTCGTTTTTTCCGAGTTCGAGCAGCATGTAGGCGGCGAAAGCATCCGCCGCGTCCTCGGCCCGCCCGAAGATCGGCACGTCGAGCAGATCGAATATCGCGTGTCCCATCTCGTGGGCGACGACATAGAAGAACTGGCCGAACACCGCGTCGGTCGGCGTGATGCCTGCGAACACGCCGGAAGCGGGCATGGCTTCCGTCGGCATGTTCTTGCGAATGTCGGCGAGGTATTCGTAGCAGATCGTGACCACAGGCCGCTCGTACCATGCGTTCGAGACGCCGCCGCAGTCCTTCATCCTCAAGGTGATCTCGATCGGCAGGCGAAACGGGCTGAAGATTTCGCGGAACTTTTCGAGCGCGCCGCGCTCCTTCATCATGTCGGACAATTCCGTCAGCGCGGGGGTGCTCGTCGGACCGTAGTCGATGCGCACACGATTCGTGTGCCCCTCATCCCCGACGACCGGCATCGCATCTGCGCCCGTCCCTTCGGCGCCCGCCACGGCCCCGCCCGCCACCAGCAGCAGCGCGGCAAGGCAACAGCGCAAGCCTGACCCAACGCGCCACGGCCACTTCTCGCGCATTGCGAACGTCGTTGTGCCGCTCATGACGCTCGTACTCCCCACGCAGGAGGCAGACCAGCGACGCTGGTCTGCCTCGACGCCGCGTTCACCCAAGCTGCCTGTCGACAGCCGGCAATTGCGTCACTTCTTTTCGGTCGTCTGCCACTTGGTCTGGAAGTCCTTGACGGCCTTCATGTAGTTCACGTTCCACTGATCCTGGAACTCCTTGAGGGCCTTCATGTAGCCGACGTTCCACTCGTCCTGGAAGTCACTCAGGGCCTTCATGTAGGACACCTTCCAGGCATCCTGCGGGTCCTTCTGGTAGGAGACCGCCCACTTGTCCTGGAAGTCCTTCAGGCCCTTCATATAGGAGACGCTCCAGTTGTCCTGGAAGTCCTTCGCCGCCTTCATGTAGGAGACGCTCCAGCCGTCCTGGAAGTCCTTCGCCGCCTTCATGTAGGAGACGTTCCAATTGTCCTGGAAATTCTTCACGTAGGAGACGTTCCAGTTGTCCTGAAAGTCCTTCATCGCCTTCAGGTAGGAGATGCTCCAGTTGTCCTGGAAGTCCTTCATCTGCTTGAGGTACGAGACGCTCCAGTTGTCCTGGAAATCCTTGAGATACGAGACGTTCCAGTTGTCCTGGAAGTCCTTGAGATAGGAGACGCTCCAGTCGTCCTGGAAGTCCTTCATCGCTTTCAGGTAGGAGATGCTCCAGTTGTCCTGGAAATCCTTCATGGTCTTCATGTAGGAGATGTTCCAGTTGTCCTGGAAATTCTTCATCGCCGCCGGCGCGTGCGCCACGGCCTTGCCTTGTGTGCCTTGGGCGAAGCCTGCTCCGGAAGCCAGCCCTATCGAGGCCAGCACCACTGCAAAGGTTGCGCTCTTGGAGAGAATTGACATTGTCTTCCCCATTGTTGATCGAGGCGCCCTTCGCGCCATGGGGAATTGATAGGCCCGCTCACGCCCCACAACCTTGAGGTATGTCAACGGGCGGTAACTCGCTCCGGCTCCGTTACAACAAGCATAACACTCGGCCCGGATAACACGTAAAATGCAGTGCTTTTTGCTTGCGAGTTCGGCGCCTTCAACGGCGACGATCACCGCGGCATGTGCCCGACGGAAAGTATTTTACCAATACTTCGACATGATCTCGCGCGCCCAGCTCGGCTCGCGGATGCCGCCACGCGGCTCGTTGCCTGTCCACACCGGCTTGATGTCGAGGACGGGCGTGCCGTCGACCGCGTCGAGGCCTTGCACTTCGATTGCCGTGCCGTCGACCTTGACGACGCGCGTCGTCGAGAGGCCGATGCGATTTGGCCGCATGCGCCCGCGCTGCGCGAAGATCCCGACTTTCGGCCATTCCTGCCGGTCGCGCGGATGGCGCGCGCCCGTCTCCACCGGCTCGTCGGTGTGAAGGTGGAAATAGAAGATCACCTCGATGTGCGAGAGTTCCTCGACCCCGGCCAATGCGTCAGGACCAAAGCGCGCGCGGTCGAGCTCGATACGTGAACGGTTGTTGCCCCACCCGTCCTTGATGGCTTCCCTGCGCCCGCCGCGCACGAGGCCGATCGGACGAAAGGTGATGTCGAGCGACATGGTCATTCTTCTCCGAGGTCGATGTCGGAACCCGCGGCCGGACGCTGCGCGCGGAACCCCGTCGCCAGCACATAAAGCTCCGCCGAGTCCGCGCGGCTGGCCGCCGGTTTCACGTGACGCACTGTCGCGAAATCGCGCTTGAGCAGCGTCAGCAGTTCGCCGACGGTGCCGCCCTGCAACACCTTGGCGAGGAACGCCCCGCCCGGCGCGAGAACCTCGCGGGCGAATTCAGCCGCGGCCTCGACCAGCGCGATGATGCGCAGATGATCTGTCTGGCGATGACCGGTCGTGTTCGCCGCCATGTCGGAGAGCACCACGTCCGCCGCCCCGCCGAGCATGTCCTTGAGCACGTCGGGCGCCGCCGGGTCCATGAAGTCGAGCTGACGAAAGTCGACATTCGGCACCGGGTCCATCTCCAAAAGGTCGATGGCGACCACGCGCCCGCCCGCTCCCGCCTTGACGCGGTCCGCGGCCACCTGGCTCCAGCCGCCGGGTGCAGCGCCAAGATCGATCACCTTGGCGCCCGGCTTGAGGAAGCGATACTTGTCGTCCATCTCGATCAGCTTGTAGGCGGCACGTGAACGCCAGCCCTCGCGCTTGGCTCGCGCCACGTAGGGATCGTTGAGCTGCCGCTCGAGCCAGCGCCGCTGCGCGAGCGTGCGGCTCTTGCCGCCGCGCACGCGCACCTTGAGATCACGTCCGGTCGGCCGCTTCACGGCTGCGCCGCCTCCCGCCACGCGTCGTCGGCGCGCATCAGCTCGACCAGGATGCCTTCGCGCAGGCCGCGATCCGCAACGCGCAGGCGCGGACAAGGGAAAGCCCGGCGGATCGCTTCGAGGATGGCGCAGCCCGCCAGCACGAGGTCGGCTCGTTCCGCGCCGATGCATGGATTGGCCACGCGATCGCGGTAGTCCATCTCCATCAGACGGCCGGTCACGTCGCTGATCTGGCCTTCGCTCAACCAGCAGCCGTCGACGCGGCGACGGTCGTAGCGCGGCAGGTCGAGGTGCACGCCCGCAATGGTGGTCACGGTCCCCGACGTGCCGAGCAGATGCATGCCGTCGAGGCCGTGTCCGTGCGCCTGGGCGAACGGCGCCACGTGCTCGGCCACTTCCTGCACCATGGCCTCGAACAGGTCGGGAGTGACGTCCACGCCGCCATGGCGCTCCGCGAGCGTCACCACGCCGACCGGCAGCGACACCCAGGCCTCGATGCGCGGCTTGGGCGGGCCGAGACCGGCATGCACCGACGGCCCGAGCCGCACGAGCTCGGACGAACCGCCGCCGATATCGAACAGAATCACCCCGGGCGACTGAGGGTCGATCAGCGGCGTGCAGCCGGTCGCCGCCAGAGCCGCCTCGGTCTCGCGATCGACGATCTCGAGGTCGAGCCCGACCAGGTCGCGAACTTGTGACTGGAAATCGCCGCCGTTCGTGGCCGCGCGGCAGGCCTCCGTGGCGATCAGGCGTGCTCGCGTCACGCCGCGGTTTCGCATCTTGTCCCGACAGATCGACAGCGCGTCGATTGCACGGGCCACCGCCGGCCCGCTCAGGCGGCCGGAGGTCGACACGCCCTCGCCCAAGCGGATGATGCGCGAGAAGGCGTCGATGACACGAAAGCTGTTGCCCGTGGGCCGCGCGATCAGGAGCCGACAGTTATTGGTGCCGAGATCAAGCGCGGCATAGGTGGCCCCGCCGCGGTCGTCGCCGTTCGGGCGCGCATCCGGACGCGTGTTCTCGGGTGCGTAGGGTGACCGCCGACCCCCGCGCCCGCGCTCGTCGCGCTGGCGCTCGCGCACCGGGTCGAGGCCGCCGGTCTCCCGGGCCCCATCTTCCATCCAAAACCTTTCCTGCGGCGCCGGGCTCGCTTCCAAGCTCGCGGCCTGCAGCCAATCTGTACCGTCGAAGCGAGTGTATCAGCGCAGGGCACCCGTGCAACTCGCAGTGGGCAGCGCGTGGGACGCCGCACGGGACCCGGACATGCGGCCAGCATCCTTGTGGCAACCCGCGGCGTCGTCTATGTCAGAAGCCTCCGATCAACCTCCAGAAATTGCGGCAAAGCCATGAACGTGCACGACAATCCCGCGGCTTGGGCGAAAGACATCGTGGCTGCGGAAAAGTTCGCCATCGGGCAGCCGGTTCCGCGCTCCGAAGATCCGACGCTGGTGCAGGGCAAGGGCTGCTACACGGACGACGTGACCCTACCTGACCTCGCGCATGCCGTGATGGTGCGCAGCACCTATGCGCACGGCATCATCCGCAGGATCGATACCGCCGCCGCGAGGAGCATGCCCGGCGTGCTCGCGGTCTATACCGGTGCGGAGATCAACGCGGCTGGCTATGGCCCGCTCAAGACGGTCATGCCGATCAAGAACCGCGACGGCTCCATGATGAAGGTGCCGACGCGCTTCGCATTGGCCACCGACAGGGTTCGCTTCGTCGGCGACCCGATCGCCTGCGTCATGGCGGAGACCGTCAATCAGGCCAAGGATGCGGCCGAGGCCGTCGAGGTCGAGATCGATCCCCTGCCCGCGGTGACGGAACCGCGCGAGGCGGTCAAGCCCGGCGCACCGCAGCTTTACGACGACGTTCCGGGCAATGTCGCCGCAGACTGGCACTACGGCGACAGTGAGAAGGTCGAGGCCGCATTCAAGAGCGCGGCGCACGTGGTGAAGATGCCGCTGCGCAATACCCGCGTCGTGGTGGCCTCGATGGAGCCGCGCGGCTTCGTGGCCAGCTACGACAAGGATACCGAGCGCTTCACCGTCTACACCGGCGGCCAGAGCACCTTCGGCCAGAAGATGGCGACGGCGGAAGTGCTCAAGGTCCCGCCCGAGAAGATCCGCGCCGTGCTGCGCAACGTCGGCGGCTCCTTCGGAATGAAAGCGCCGGTGTTCCCCGAATATATCTGTGTCGCCCATGCGGCGCGCGAACTCGGCCGTCCCGTGAAATGGATCGACGAGCGGTCGACGGCATTCCTGTCGGACACCCACGGCCGCGACCACGACCAGGTGATCGAACTCGCACTCGACAAGGACGGCCACTTCCTGGCGATCCGCACCACCGGCTACGGCAATTCCGGCGCCTACGTGTCGATGATGGGCACGATGCAGCCGACCATCACCACGATGAAGAATACGATCGGCGTCTACAAGACGCCGCTGATCGAGCAGAACACCAAGCTCGTCTTCACCAACACGACGCCGATCGCGCCCTATCGCGGCGCCGGCCGGCCCGAAGGCAACTACTATATGGAGCGGCTGATCGATCAGGCCGCCCGCGAGATGGGCATCGACCGCATCGAGATCCGCAAGCGCAACCACATCAAGCCGAAGGACCTGCCCTACAAGGCGCCGAGTGACAACGTTTACGACAGCGGCGACTTCCCGGCGCTGTTCAAGCGCGCGCTCGAGCTCGGCGACGTGAAGGGCTTCTCCAAGCGCAAGCGCGAAAGCAAAAAGAACGGCAAGCTGCGCGGCCTCGGCTTCGGCAGCTTCCTCGAACAGACGGCCCCGGCCGCCAAGGAGCTCGGCGGCATCCGCTTCGAGAACGACGGCACCGTCACGATCCTCACCGGCTCCAAGGACTTCGGACAGGGCCACGCATCGCCGTTCGCGCAGGTGCTCGCGACCAAGCTCGGCATCCCGTTCGACAAGATCCGCCTGTCGCAGGAGGACAGCGACAAGCTTCCGCTCGGCGGCGGCACCGGCGGTTCGAAGTCGGCCATGATGAGCGGCAACGCGATCGCCGAGGGCGCGCAGAAGGTCATCGAGCAGGGCCAGCAGATCGCCGCCTTCGTGCTGGAAGCGGCCGCGGGCGATATCGAGTTCCAAGGGGGCCGATTCTTGATCGCGGGCACCGACCGGGGCGTCGGCATCATGGAACTGGCGGAGAAGATCCGCGGCGGGCTCAAGCTGCCGCCGGACGTACCGCAATCGCTCAATGTCATGCACGTCAGCGACGGCGTGCCCGCGACCTACCCCAACGGAGCACATGTCGCCGAAGTCGAGATCGATCCGCAGACCGGCGTGGTCGAGGTCGTGAAATACGTCGCGGTCAACGACTTCGGCACCGAGCTCAACCCGCTCATGGTCCTGGGCCAGGTGCACGGCGGGCTCGCCCAGGGCATCGGCCAGGTGCTGATGGAGCACACGGTCTATGACGAGCAGGGCCAGTTGCTGACCGGCTCGTTCATGGACTACGCGATGCCGCGCGCCTCGGACATGCCGAGCTTCCAGACCGAAAGTCAGCCGTTCCCGGCCAAGACCAACCCGCTGGGCGTCAAGGGCTGCGGCGAGGCCGGCTGCGCCGGATCGCTGGTCGCCGTGAACAACGCGATCGCGGATGCGCTCTATGAACTTGGCGTCGCCAACCTGGAAATGCCGGCGACGCCGGAACGGGTGTGGCAGGCGATCCACGGCGCGAACGGCCAGGCGGCCAAGTAAGCCCGCCGGCAGATGCAGTTTTACCGCCGCCGTACCGATCGGGTACGGCGGCGCAGTCTTTGGGGCATGCGAGCCATGAGTCGCGGCCTGTCCCTTGCCGGATGACACACGGTTAACCTGCGCGTGACAGTGTCGTGGTCGGACATTCGCTTTGGTCTGGCACGATGAGTTCAGCGAATTTCCGAGCCGGACGGCCCTGGGATCATGTTTTGCGAACTTCGGAATCAGGACACTGGGTTGCCTGCCGGATTGGTGACGGATGACCGCTGAAACTCCGAGCCTGCCGCTTCGCTCCACGCACGCTGCCGAGGCGCGTGTCCTGACGAGCGTCAGCGCCGCGCATTTCGCCAGCCACTTTTATTTCCTGCTGCTGCCGCCGCTGTTCATCTGGGTGCGCGCCGACTACGGCGTGAGCTACACCGAGCTTGGCTTTGCCATCGCTGTGTTCAACATCGTGTCGGCGCTGTTCCAGACCCCGGCCGGGTTCCTGGCCGACCGCGTCGGGCCGTACCTCGTTCTGGTGGCGGGTCTTGCCCTCGAAGCCGTCGCCTTCGGCCTCGTCGGCGTCGTGCACTCCTTCTGGTTCCTGGTCGCGATGTTCGGGGTCGCGGGCCTCGCCAACACCGTGTTCCATCCCGCCGACTACGCCCTGCTCTCGCACCACATCGGCAAGCAGCGTGTCGGGCGCGCGTTCTCGATCCACACATTCGCGGGCATGCTCGGCGGCGCCGTGGCGCCCGCCACGCTGTTGTTCCTGCAATCGGTCGTCGGCTGGCGCGGCGCCTTCGTTGCGGCAGCCGCCGGAGGCTTGGCTGTGGCGCTCGCCCTCGTAGTGCTGCGCGGCGATTTCGCCCACGGACCCCATATCGCCGCGCGCGCCAAGGCGCAGGACGGCGAGACCCCCGACAACTGGAAGCTGCTCACGTCCGGACCGATCCTGCGCAGCTTCGCCTTCTTCACGATGCTGGCCGCCGGGTCGGTCGGTATCCAGAACTACTCGGTGGTCGCCCTGCACGACCTGTTCGGCACCACGCCCGAAATCGCCAACACCGCGCTGACCGCCACGCTGTCGATGACGGCGCTCGGCGTCCTCGTGGGCGGCTTTCTGGTCACGCGCATCGGCAATCACGGGCTGTTCGCCGCCATCGGAATCGGCCTTTGGGGGCTTGCGATCCTGGGAGTCGGAATCGCGGACTTCGGCACCGCCGTGCTGATGCTCATGATGGGCATCGGCGGTTTCGCCTCCGGCGTGATCATGCCCTCGCGCGACATGATCGTACGCGAGGTCACGCCACCCGGTTCGTTCGGCACCGTGTTCGGTTTCGTCACCACCGGGTTCAACGTCGCCGGCGTGCTCTTCCCCGTGGTGTTCGGCGCGCTGATGGACCACGGCTCGCCGCGCGCGGTCTTCTTCGTGGCGGCCGCCTGCAGCCTGCTCGCCATCGCCACCGTCGTCACGGTGCGCAAGCGTTCGCGGATTGCCGGCTGACCGCCGCACGTTAGAATAGCGCCAACACCCTGCTGCGAGGGCGGTCATGACTCTGCAATCGCTCGGCTACATCGGTCTGCGCGCCAAGAACATCGAGGACTGGCAGTCCTACGGTACCCGCCTGCTCGGCATGCAGGTGGCGGAGCGCAGCGCGAGCACGCTCGCGCTGCGCATGGACGACCGCAAGCAGCGTCTCATCGTGCAGGCCGACGGCGGCGAAGGCGCCGCCTTCCTCGGCTTCGAGGTCGCGGACGCGGCCGCGCTCGAAGGCATCGCCGCCCGCCTGGAGGCTCATGGCACGGGCGTCGCGCGCGGCGCGCGCGCCCTCGCCGACGAGCGGCTCGTTGCCGACCTGATCGTGTTCAACGACCCAGTCGGCAACCGCATCGAGGTGTTCCACGGCCCGCAGATCGCCTCCGACGCGTTCAAGCCGGGCCGCTCGATCTCGGGCTTCCGCACCGGCCCGCTCGGCATGGGCCACGTCGTCATCACCGCCGCACGCTCGGACGAGCTCATCCCGTTCTATCGCGATGTGCTCGGCTTCCGGCTGAGCGATTATTTCCTGCGGCCGGTGAAGATCCACTTCTTCCACCTCAACCCGCGCCACCACACGCTCGGCATCCTCGAGACCGGCAGCAACGGCATCCACCACATGATGGTCGAGGTGAACTTCCTGGACGACGTCGGCCAGGGATACGACATCGCGCAGATGACGCCGGATCTCGTTCGCGTGACCATGGGACGCCACATCAACGATCACATGACGTCGTTCTACTGCGCCAATCCCTCCAACTTCATGGTCGAGTACGGCTGGGGCGGCCGCTCGATCGAACCCGACACCTGGACGCCCACCCAGGTCGTCGAAGGACCGAGCCTGTGGGGCCACGAGCGGTTGTGGCTTCCGCCGGACGCGCGCGCCGAAGCCCGCGCCATGCGCCTCAAGCTGGCGGACGAAGGCCTGCGGATTCCGGTGGACGTGATGGACGGCAACTACAAGCTCGCGCCGGGCACCTGCGTGCTCTGGGACACGATCGGCGAGGCGCGCAAGCGCGGCTACGCCTGACGGCCCATTTGCAACCGGCCGACCTCAGGCGGTGCGCAGCTTCGGGCGTCCTTCGTAGAGGTTGCGGCCCTCCACGAGCGCCCGGATTTTTCCGTCGGCAATGCTGCGCTTGAGCATCCAGAATCCGCAGTCCGGATGGATATAGGTGATGCGCCCGGCGCCGATGACGTTCTCAGCGCGTTCGATCAGCCGCGCGATCGTGTCGGCGCTCTCGATTACCGTGGACTTGATGTCGACGACGCCGAGGCCGATGCCGATCTCCGGCCGCAACTCGCGGAACACCGCCAGCTCCTCTGCCGGCCGATGCGCGGTCTCCATGACGATGTGGTCGCACTTGAGCGCATTGAGATAAGAGACCAGCTTGCGCCAGGTGCCCTTCTGGATCGATTGCCCGCCGTAATTGCCGAAGCAGAGGTGCACCGACGGCACGGTCTTCACCGCCGCGAGCACGCGGTTGATCGAAGCCGCCGCCCATTCCCACTCGTCCGGGCTGCCGGGCAGATTGGCTTCGTCCAGCTGCACGACATCGGCGTCGAGGTGGCTGACCTGTTCGGCCAGCGCGTCGGCGAGCGCCATCGCGAGATCGGGCAGGTTTCCGTAGTGCTTGTCCACCAGCGTCTTCGCCAGCATATGCGGGCCGGTCAGCGTGAACTTGAACGGTTGCGTCGCCAGCCGTTTGGCGCGCGCGCAGGCCTGCGGCAGGTCGAGCGTGCCGGCACTGATCGGCCCTTCCACCACCGCCGGAGGGCGCGAACGGAAGCCCATGCCGCGCTGGGCGCGATAGGCCACCAGCTCGTCGAACCGGATCGCCGTGCGGATTCCGCTCATCGGCCGCACGAAGTACTCGATCATCCCGTTTGTCTCGGGATGGTTGAGGTCGAACCGCGACAGCTCGCCGTCGCACACGACGTCGATGCCGGCCTTCTCCTGCGTGTGGATGACGACGCGGGTGGCGTCGATCAGCGCCTGTTCCGACGGCAGCGCCGCCAGCCATTCCGGAAACGGATAGGAGCCGACGACGGTGGTCTTGATGCGGGGCTCGGAAGTCATGGGTTCACTCGCGAAGTTGACGGACGCGCGGTCGGCGAAGCGGCGGCTCGCTGGATCAGGCGATGGCTCGCCGCGTCGGCTGCGGTGGCGGGCGATCCGGCTGCGCCGGCCATCGCCTGCTTGCCGGGCGGCGCCGCCTGTCGTAAGTATCCAACTGGTTACTTATAGCGCGATTGCCGTCACGCTGCCAATCGAAAGCGACAGACCGTGCCCGCATCATCTCAAGGCCTTCCCGACCGCTTCCGCGACGTCGATCATCTCGAGGAGGTGATGACCGCGCCCTCGCCCGCCCTGATCGCCGACCTCGAGAAGGCGCCCGGCGACATCATCATCCTCGGCGTCGGCGGCAAGATGGGACCGACGCTCGCCCGGCTCGCCAAGCGTGCAGCGCCCGCCCGCCGCGTCATCGGCGTCGCGCGCTTCAGCGAGAAGGGTCTGCGCGAGGAGCTCACGCGCCACGGCATCGAGTGCATCGCGGCTGACCTCCTCGACCGCAAGCAGGTCGAGGCGCTGCCGAAATCGCCGAACGTCGTCTTCATGGCGGGACGCAAGTTCGGCTCGACCGGCCACGAGGATCTCACCTGGGCGATGAATGCCTACGTGCCAACGCTGGTCGCGGAGGCATTCGAGACGTCGCGCATCGTCGCCTTCTCCACCGGCAACGTCTATCCCTGGGTCAATGTCCTTCACGGCGGCGCGGGCGAAGCGACCCCCGCCGTGCCGCCACCCGGCACCTACGCCAACTCCTGCGTCGCGCGCGAGAACCTGTTCCAGTATTTTTCGCGCACGCGCGGCACGCCCGGCCGCATCATCCGGCTCAACTACGCGATCGACATGCGCTACGGCGTGCTGCACGACATTGCCACGCGCGTGAAGACCGGCGAGCCGATCAACCTCGAGGCCGGCCACGTCAACGTCATCTGGCAAGGCGATGCCAATGCGGTCACGCTGCGCTGCCTCGCGCACTGCACGACGCCGTCGAGCCCGCTCAACGTGAGCGGCCCGGAACACATCAGCGTGCGCTGGCTGGCAACGCAGCTCGGCGAGCGGCTCGGCAAGACTCCGGTGTTCACCGGCACCGAATCCCAGCAGGGCTGGCTGACCAACACCACCCAGGCCATCGGTCTGTTCGGCTATCCATCCGTGACGCTCGCCACCATGATCGACTGGGTCGCGGACTGGGTCGGGCGCGACATGGCGAGCCTCGGCAAGGAAACCCATTACGACTCGCGCGATGGCACCTTCTGATCAGGAGACGCTCGCCCCCTCGCCCCTGCGCGAGGCCGACCTCGCCGATGCCGAGGCCCTGGTGCGTGAATCCGGCTGGAACCAGGTCGCCGCCGACTGGCGGGCCTTTCTGGACCTGGGCTCGGTCTATGCCATCCGCACGCCGTCCGGACGCGTGATCGCGACCGCCGCGACCCTGCCCTATGGCGGCCGCTTCGCCTGGATCAGCATGGTGCTGGTTGCAGGCGCATATCGCCGCCGCGGCCTTGCCACGCTGCTGCTGCGCCGCTGCGTCGACGATCTCACCGCCAGAGGACTGGTGCCGGTGCTGGACGCGACGCCCGCCGGGCGCGCGGTCTACGTCGGGCTGGGCTTCGAGGATTCCTGGAGCTTCCAGCGCTATGCGCGCGGCGATGCGTCCGGCCCGGCTAGGGAACGCGTGATGCCCTCGGGAGTGACCCTCGCGCCGATCTCGGACGACACCTGGCCGCGGCTATGCGCTTACGACGCCGCCGTGTTCGGCGCCGACCGCAGTGGGCTGTTGGCGCGCCTGCGCGGCCGCGCGCCAGCCTTCGAGTGCGTGGCTGAGCGCGACGGCGAGATCGTGGGCGCAATGCTCGGCCGCGACGGCCGCGTTGCCACCCAGATCGGACCGATCGTGGCGGAGGACGACGCCTGTGCCGGCGCCCTGCTCGCGCGGGCGCTCTCGGCGGTACCCGGTCCTGTGTTCATCGACGTGCCCGATTCCAAAGGGGCGCTGATCGGCCAGCTCACCGCGGCGGGCTTTGCCGCGCAGCGGCCGCTCACCCGCATGCTGCACCGGCGCAACGCGGCATTCGACGACGGCCGCCGCACGTATGCTGTCGTGGGTCCCGAGTTCGGCTGACAGACCGCGCCGCGACGCGTCCCGCCAAAAAAGAAGCCGGCCGCAGGAGACCCGCGGCCGGCCGTCGGTGACCCTCCCCCCAAGGAGGCTCGACAAACCTCGTCAGTACAGCTTCGGCGGATTGATCGGCGGCATCTTCACGTTCTTGTCGAGGAATTCGTTCGTGTAGGCCGATTTCACGTCGTAAGGCTTTTCCATCTTCAGGTACTCGGCGACGAGCGCGTAGTCGTCCGCCATGCGCTTGTCGTCATGCCATCCGAGCGCCACCTTGCGCGAGGTCTCGTCGCTCATCAGGATGGTGACGAGGTGCCAGTTGTCGAGCTCGTTCTGGAACTTGAGCGCGCCATTGGCTTCCACCAGCGCATTGATGCAGGGCTCCGGCTTCTTGGCGCATTCGGCGAAGGCCTTCTGCGTGACCTTGACGAACTTGGCGGCCTTGTCCTTGTTGGCCTTGAGCCAGGCGCCGTTGGCGATGATCGAGTTGCCGTAGGGGTTTACGCCGGCGTCCTTCCACGCCAGGAAACCCATGTCGCTGCCGAGCTCGCGCGCGAACACGTGGTGGAGATTGAAGAACGACGTCGTGACGTCGATCGCCTTGGACTTGAGCGCGCTCAGCTTGGAGTTGGCGTCGATATTCACCCAGGTGACCGAGTTCGGATCGATGCCCGCTTTCTTTGCCAACGCAGGCCACATGGTGCGCGCGCCGTCGCCGGCCGGGTTGCCGATCTTCTTGCCGGCGAAATCCTTGACCCCGGTGATGCCCGAGCTCTTGAGCCAGTACATGCCCTGCGGCGAGTTGGCGTAGACGTTCATCAGGCCGACGAGGTCGAGACCCTTGCCGCGGAACAGCAGCACGCCCGCCATGTCGGAGAGGCCGAGCTGGGAGGCGCCGGCGCCCACCTTCTGGGCGGACGCCGCCGAGCCGCGCCCGGTCTCGATGTCGAGATCGAGCCCGGCGTCCTTGTACCAGCCCATTTTCTGCGCATAGAAATACGGCGCGTGGTCGCCGCCAGCGACCCAGTTCAGGGTGAAGGTGATCTTTTGAGCGGATGCCGGTCCTGCCGCGAGCGCGAAAGCGCCCACGGCCAGCATGAACTTGTAGGCCGATTTCATACGAACCTCCCATCAGGACGATCGGCATCGTTGCCGAATTTGCGGGCAGCGCACGCGCTTTCTCGACGCACCACTTTGCTCCGTGGTAACTGCCTGGTTACCTCGACGATAGGAGCGCGTCCCAACGCTGTCAATCAGCGCCCTGTCGCATGGGCGCATGGTAGCTTAGGGCCGGCGCCCGGAATCCGGAAGACCGGCGCGGGCGCTTCGGGCACTGGATTTCATCAATGAGCAAGACTCCGACGCGGCGCGCGCGGCGCGATCCCGATCGCACCCGCGAGGCCATCCTGGTGGCGGCGCAGGACGAGTTCTCGGCCAAGGGGCTCGCGGGCGGACGCGTCAACGTCATCGCGCGCAAGGCCGGCGCCAACAAGCGCATGATCTATCACTACTTCGGCAGCAAGGAGGGGCTCTACCTCGCCGCCCTCGAGCGCGTCTATGAAGGCTTGCGCGGCGAGGAACGCACGATGCATCTCGATCATCTCGCGCCCGAGGTCGCGATCCGCCGCCTCGTCGAGTTCAACTTCGACTATTCGCGGGCCCATCCCGAACTGATCAGCATGATCAACAACGAGAACCTTCACCGCGCGCGGCTGCTCCGCAAATCACGCAAGGTGCGCGACCTGCACAGTCCGCTCGTCAAGCTGATCGACGACATCCTCAGGCGCGGCGTCGCCGAGGGCGTGTTCCGGCCGGGCCTCGATCCGGTCGACGTGTACATCACCATCGCCGCCGTCGGATTCTTCTATCTCTCCAACAACTGGACGCTCTCCGCGATCTTCGGTCGCAGGCTCGACAGCGACGCCGCCCTGCGGCGGCGCAAGCGGCACAACGTGGACATGATCCTGCACGCCCTGCGAGCCTGACCTCACCGACCGCTGTCGCAGGCGCCCTCGCCCGCGTTGACCTGCCGCCCGATTTCGGCAAAATGTAACCGCCTGGTTACTTGAGGTCGCCGCTTCATGGCTCTCCGCTGGCAGGATCTGCCTTCGCCCGTGCTGGACACGCTGCGCCGTGGAGCGGTGATTCCGGCGCATCCGCTCGCGCTCGACGCCGGCCGAAAGCTCGACACGCGCCGCCAGCGCGCCCTCACGCGCTATTACCTCGACGCCGGATCCGGCGGTCTCGCCGTCGGCGTACATACGACGCAGTTTGCCATCCGCGACGTCGGCCTCTATCGCCCGGTCCTGGAGCTCGCACTGACCACGGCCCGCGAATGGACGGACGGGCAGCCCGTGATGATCGCCGGGCTTGCCGGGCCCACGGCCCAGGCGGTGCAGGAGGCGCAGACCGCGCGCGGCATCGGCTACCACGCGGGCCTGCTCTCCCTCGCCGCCATGAAGGGCGCGAGCGAGGACGACCTGATCGCGCACTGCGAAACCGTCGCGCGCGAGATTCCCCTGGTCGGCTTCTATCTGCAGCCCGCCGTGGGCGGGCTCGTGCTGCCGGCCTCGTTCTGGCGCCGCTTTGCCGCCATCGAGAACGTCATCGCGATCAAGATCGCGCCGTTCAACCGCTACCGCACCATCGACGTGGTGCGCGGCGTCGCCGAGGCCGGCGCCGCCGAGCGCGTCGTGCTCTACACCGGCAACGATGATCACATCGTCACCGATCTCGTCACGCCATTCACGGTGATGGCGAAGGGCGCGCCCGTGACCATCCGCATCAGGGGCGGCCTGCTGGGGCACTGGAGCGTGTGGGTCAAGCGGGCCGTCGAACTGCTCGGCCGCGTGCACGCCGCGGTCGAGGCTGGCCCCATTCCCGCCGACCTGCTGGCGCTCGATTCGCAGGTCACCGATTGCAATGCCGCGATCTTCGATGTCGCCAACGATTTCCACGGCGTGATCGCCGGCTGCCACGAGATTCTGCGCCGGCAAGGCCTGCTCGAAGGCATCTGGTGCCTCGACCCGCATGAGACGCTCGGCCCCGGGCAGAAGGAAGAGATCGACCGCGTCTATGCGTCCTATCCGCATCTCAACGACGACGCCTTCGTGCGCGAGCACCGCGAGACGTGGCTGGCATGATGTCGCGGGATCGGCAGCATCCGTCGGTTCCACCGGCCGGCGCCCCGTGCGATAGTTTGCGCGCACACGCACGGGGGAGCGCTGAGTGAGCAGGGACGCGCTGCAACGCTATTCATGGGCGGTCGCCAGCCATCTGTTGCTAGTGGCGGCGTGGCATTTCTTCGTCGTACTCGGCAACGTCCCGAAGTTCGTGATGCCGTCGCCCTACGACACGCTCAATGCGTTGCTCGAGCCGAACTACCGCTGGGGCGAGAACATCGCCGTCACCACCATCGAGATCTTCGGCGGCTACATCCTGGCCGTCGTGATCGGCGTCGCGCTGGCGCTGGTGTTCTCCTGGTCGCGCGCGCTGGAGATGGCGGTCATGCCGCTGCTCGTGAGCCTCAACATGATCCCAAAGGTGGCGCTCGGGCCCCTGATCATCGTCTGGTTCAAGTACGGCATCGGCCCCAATATCATGATGGCCTTCGCCATCTGCTTCTTCCCGATCATCCTGACCACCGCGCGGGGCCTGCGCGAGGTGGAGCCCGACCTGCTCGATCTCGTGCGCACGCTCAAGGGCTCACGCTGGCAGATCTTCACCAAGATCCAGCTTCCCGGCGCCCTGCCCTACATCTTCTCCGGCATGAAGGTCGCGGCGATCCTCGCCGTCGCCGGCGCCATCGTCGGCGAGTTCCTCGGCTCCGACCGCGGTCTGGGCTACCTGATGCTGCAGGTCCAGGTCACGCTCGACACCGCCGCCATGTTCATGGCCGTGATCCTGATCACCCTGATCGGCGGCCTGCTCTATCTCCTGGTGCTCGGCCTCGAACGGCTGCTCGTCGTTCGCGACGCGCGTCTGCAGTGACGGCGCGCCATGTCCGAACCGTTCATCCACGTCGCTGGCGTCAAGAAGATCTACCGCACCCGCGGCGCCGAGTTCCTGGCCGTGTCGGAAGCGACCTTCGACGTCGAGGCGGGCGAACTCGTCTCGCTGGTCGGCCCCTCCGGCTGCGGCAAGACCACGCTGCTGAAGATCCTCGCCGGCCTGCACTCCTACGAAGCGGGCGAAGTCCGCATCGGGACCGCCAGCCAGCCGTTCGACCCCTCGCGCGACATCGGCATGGTGTTCCAGGCGCCGCTGCTGCTCAAGTGGCGTCGCATCATCGACAACGTCCTGCTGCCCGCGGAAATCCTCGGCCTGCCCGTTGCCGAAAGCCGCGAGCGCGCGCGTGACCTGCTGGCGCTGGTCGGCCTGTCCGGCAGCGAGGACAAGTACCCCTATGAGCTCTCCGGCGGCATGCAGCAGCGCGCCGCCATCGCCCGCGCCCTCGTGCACGATCCAAAGCTCATCCTGATGGACGAGCCGTTCGGCGCGCTCGATGCCCTCACGCGCGAGAAGATGAACCTCGAGCTGCTGCGCATCTGGCAGGAGTCGAAGAAGACCATCGTCTTCGTCACCCATGGCATCACCGAGGCGGTGTTCCTCGGCACCCGGGTGATCGTGCTCACTGCCGGCCCCGCGCGCATGGCCGACAACTTCAAGGTCGAGCTGCCGCATCCGCGCACGCTCGACATCAAGACCCACGAGCGCTTCGGCGACTACACTCGGCGGATCTACCGCCTTCTCGGAATGGAATAACGCGCGCCGCCAGGCGCACGCAATGCAAGAGGACCACCATGGCGCAGCAGCGGCTCGGCATCATCATGAACGGCGTGACCGGACGGATGGGCATGAACCAGCACCTGATCCGCTCGATCGTCGCCATCCGCGCCCAGGGCGGCGTCGCGCTCAAGAACGGGGACCGCGTGATGCCCGACCCGATCCTGGTCGGCCGCAACGCCGACAAGGTCGCGGCGCTCGCCAAGGCGCACGGCATCACGCGCTGGACCACCGATCTCGACAAGGCGCTCAAGAACAAGGAGGACACGCTGTTCTTCGACGCCGCCACCACGCAGATGCGCGCCAAGCTGATCCGCAAGGCGATCGCGGCGGGCAAGGACATCTATTGCGAGAAGCCGACGGCCGACAAGCTGTCCGACGCGGTCGAGCTGGTGCGGCTCGCGAAGAAGGCCGGCATCAAGCACGGCGTCGTGCAGGACAAGCTGTTCCTGCCCGGCCTCATCAAGCTCAAGAGCCTGATCGACTCCGGCTTCTTCGGACGCATCCTCTCGGTGCGCGGCGAGTTCGGCTACTGGGTGTTCGAAGGCGACTGGGCGCCGGCGCAGCGCCCGTCGTGGAACTACCGCAAGAAGGACGGCGGCGGCATCATCCTCGACATGCTCTGCCACTGGCGCTACGTGCTCGACAACCTCTTCGGCGAGGTCGAGAGCGTGTCGTGCCTCGGCGCGACCCACATTCCCAAGCGCTGGGACGAGAACGGGAAGCCCTACACCGTCGACGTCGACGACGCGGCCTACGCCACGTTCGAGCTCGCCGGCGGCGTCATCGCGCAGATCAACTCGTCGTGGACGACGCGCGTGCGGCGCGACGACCTCGTCACCTTCCATGTCGACGGCACGCTCGGCTCGGCGGTGGCCGGCCTGCAGAAGTGCTGGAGCCAGCAGCGCGTGAACACGCCGCGCCCGGTTTGGAATCCGGATGTGCCGCAGCCGATCAACTTCTTCGAGACCTGGTCGGAGGTGCCCGGGCTCGGCACCTACGACAACGGCTTCAAGGCCGAGTGGGAAATGTTCATCCGCCACCTGTTCGAGGACGCGCCGTTCAAGTGGACGCTGCTCGAAGGCGCGAAGGGCGTGCAGCTCGCCGAGGCCGGCCTGCGCTCGTGGAAGGAGCGCCGCTGGATCGACATCCCGGCGATCAAGGTGTGAGCATGGCGATTGTCAACCTTCCCACTCCCACGGGCCGGATCGAGGCCTACACGACCCGGCCGGCGAAATCTTTCCCCGCGGCGCAGCCGCCGTTCAACCGCATCGCCTATGCCGCCGCCCACGTCGTCGCCGACCCGCTCGCCGACAACGATCCCTGGGTCGCGCCTGCGATCGACTGGGACCGCACCATCGCGTTCCGCAAGTATCTGTGGTCCCTCGGCCTCGGCGTCGCCGAGGCGATGGACACCGCGCAGCGCGGCATGGGCCTCGACTGGACGAATTCGCTCGAGCTGATCCGCCGCAGCCTGGAGGCCGCGCGCGAGGTGCCCGGGGCGGTGATTGCCTCGGGCGCCGGCACCGACCATCTCGAAGCAGGTCCGTCCGTCAGCATCGACGACGTGATCCGCGCCTACGAGGAGCAATGCGAGGCCGTCGAGAAGCTCGGCGGCCGCATCATCCTGATGGCGAGCCGCGCGCTCGCCAAGGCGGCGCGCTCGCCCGACGACTACGCCAAGGTGTATGGCCGCATCCTCGGCCAGGTGAAGGAGCCGGTGATCATCCATTGGCTCGGCGACATGTTCGATCCCGCCCTCTCCGGCTACTGGGGCCATGCCGATGCCGCCAAGGCCATGGACGTGGCGGTCGACGTGATCACCGACAACGCCGCCAAGGTCGACGGCGTGAAGATCTCGCTCCTCGACAAGGACAAGGAGATCGCCATGCGCCGCCGCCTGCCGCAGGGCGTGCGCATGTATACCGGCGACGACTTCAACTACGCGGAGCTGATCGCCGGCGATGCGCGGGGCTATTCCGATGCGCTGCTCGGCATCTTCGACGCCATCGCCCCCGCCGCCGCCGCCGCGCTCGGAGCGCTCACCCGCGGCGACGAGAAGACCTTCCACGAGATCCTGGCGCCGACGGTTCCGCTGTCGCGCCACATCTTCAAGGCGCCCACGCGCTTCTACAAGACCGGCGTCGTGTTCATGGCCTATCTCAACGGCCTGCAAGACCATTTCGTCATGGTCGGCGGCCAGGAGAGCGCGCGCTCCGCGCTGCACCTGGCCGAGTTGTTCCGCCTCGCCGATGCCGCCGGCCTGCTGCGCGATCCCGACGAGGCCGCCGCGCGCATGCGCACCATCATGGCCGCCCGCGGCATCCACTGATGCGCGAGGAGCGACCATACGTTCCGTGTAGTGGCGCACCGCATCGTCCGGCCGCCCGTTCGGGCGTGCGAGGAGCGACGAGCAACGCCGCTTGCGCACCTCTCCCCGCCGGGGAGAGGTCGGATCGCGCGCGTTCGCGCAATCCGGGTGAGGGGGTGCAGAAGTTTGCGAATGAACACGCGGACACGCCTCTTCTCCTGCGTCGTCTCATCAATCCGATCGCCTCATCGACGTCGGCTCCCCCTCACCCGCCGCGCAGTCGCGCGGCGATCTCTCCCCATCGGGGAGAGGTGGCGCCGTGCCGCGCCCACGAGCCCTGCCCCGCTCATTCGAAGTTCCACTGATGCGCGACTTCTCCAACGATACGCGTTTCCTCGCGATCAACAGCGCCACGGTGAAGGCGTGGTCGCTCAAGGAACTTGTCGACGGCTGCGCGCGCGCCGGCATCGCCGCCATCGCGCCCTGGCGCGACATCGTGCAGGCCGCCGGCCCCGCGCAGGCGGGCAGGATCATCCGCGACGCGGGCCTCACCACCACGGGCCTCTGCCGCGGCGGGCTCTTTCCCGCCGCCGACGAGGCCGGCCGCCGCGCCGCCATCGAGGACAACAAGCGCGCGGTCGACGAGGCCGCCGCCATCGGCGCGCAATGCCTGGTGCTGATTGCCGGCGGGCTGCCGAAAGGCTCGCGCGATCTTGCCGGCGCGCATGCGCAGGTGCGCGACGGCCTCGCCGCCCTCCTGCCCTACGCGCAGCAGGCGGGTGTCGCGCTCGCGCTCGAGCCGCTGCATCCGATGTACGCCGCCGACCGCGCCTGCGTGAATACGCTCGCGCATGCCAACGATCTCTGCGACGAGCTCGACGGCCTCGGCATCGCGCTCGACGCCTACCACGTGTGGTGGGACCCCGACCTGCCGCGCCAGATCGCGCGCGCCGGACGGCGCGTCATCAGCTACCACGTCTGCGACTGGCTGGTGCCGACCACGGATTTCCTGCTCGACCGCGGCATGATGGGCGACGGCGTCATCGACCTGAAGGGCCTGCGCAAGCTGGTCGAGGCGCAGGGCTACGCCGGCCACGTCGACGTCGAGATTTTCTCGGCGAGCAACTGGTGGACACGCGATCCCGACGAGGTGCTGCGCGTCTGCCTCGAGCGCTTTCGAACGGTGGTGTGACACAATGAGCTACGACGGGATCATCATCGGCGCCGGCCACAATGCTCTCGTCCTCGCCGCTTATCTCGGCAAGGCCGGGCTCAAGATCCTCGTGGTCGACCGCAAGGCGATCGCCGGCGGCGGGCTCTCCACCCAGGAAGACCCCCGCCACCCCGGCTTCCTGCACAACACCCACGCCTTCTTCCAGCGCGCGATCACGGCGATGCCGTGGTACCGCGACCTGGAGCTTGAGACGCACGGCCTCTCCTATATCGAGCCCGAGCTCAACGTCGCGCTGCTGACGAAGGACGGCCGCGCGCTCGAATGGTGGACGGACATCTCGCGCACCATCGCCTCGTTCGAGGAGTTCAGCCCGCGCGATGCCGCGACGCTCAAGCGCTGGCACGACGACTTCGTCCCCATCGTCGAGCAGATCCTGCTACCCGAGAGCCGCACGCCGCCGCTGCCGCCGGACGAGCGGCAGGCGCTGCTGCAGAAGAGCGCCGCCGGCCGCCGCCTCCTGGAGGTGAGCGCGCTTTCGCCGCTCGAATTCGTGCACCAGGAGTTCGAGCATCCGACCGTCAAAGCCGGGCTCCTGTTCTTCAACGGCCTGCGCGAGGTCGATCTGCGCGTGCGCGGCTTCGGGCACCATATCGCAGCGCTGCTGGCGAGCCCGGCCAAGGCGCAGATGTCGCGTGGCGGCTCGGCGGCACTGGCGCGCGCGCTCGAAGCCGCGGTGCGCGCGAGCGGCGGCGAGATCCGCCTGCTCACCGAGCCGCGCCGCATCATCGTCGAAAATGGCAAGGCGGTCGGCATCGAGACGCGCGAGGGCGAGCAGATCCGCGCGCGCGGCTTCGTGGTCTCCGCGCTCAACCCGCACCAGACTTTCCTCGATCTCCTCGACGCGCCGCTCGTCCCGCGCGAATGGCGCGAGCGCGCCGAGGCGTTCCAGTACAACCTGCTGGCGCCGCTGTTCGCGCTCAATCTCGCCCTGCGCGAGCCGCCGCGCTACGCCGCGGCCAAGGCGCGTCCGCATCTCGACCGCGCCTTCATGGTCATCATGGGGCTAGACCACGTCGATCAGTTCAACGAGATCGTGGCGCATCACGAGGCCGGCACCATCCCGCCGACGGTAATGTGGGGTGCCTGTCCGACCCTGTTCGATCCGAGCCAGGCGCCGGATGGCTTCCACACCGGCTTCATGTGGGAGAAGCTGCCCTATCGCCTGCACGGCGACCCGAAGAACTGGGATGGCGCGCGCGAGAAGCACGGCCGCACGATGCTGGAGCTGTGGACGCGTCACGCGCCCAACCTCGCCGATGCGGTCATCGACGCCTTCACGCGCTCGCCGCTCGACACCGAGCGCAGCCTGCCGAACATGCGCGAGGGAGACCTCCTGGTCGGCGCCTTCACCAACGGCCAGGTCGGGTTCAACCGCCCGTTCCCCGGCGCGGGCCATTACCGCGCGCACATCCCCGGACTCTATCTGTGCGGGTCGAGCAGCCACCCGGGCGGCAACGTCACCGGCCTGCCCGGCTACAACGCCGCGCAGGTGCTGCTGGCGGACCTCGGGATCGAGGCCGACTGGACGCCGCCGCCGATCGCGGACCGGCTGGGCGCGCTGGCCTGAGGCCGGCTCTTCCCGATCGGCAGGCCCTGCTCATTCAGGCTTGGCAGAGGGAAAATCATGCCCTAAATCAGGGGCGCTTCCCGCCGAAGCACCCTGGCCGGCCCGGTGTCCCGATTTCTCCGGAACACGCGCTAAGGCCTTGGAATTTCGGCGTTTTGGGGAATAGTTCAACGGTAGAACAGCGGACTCTGACTCCGTTAATCTAGGTTCGAATCCTAGTTCCCCAGCCATCCTCCCGCGCCTCACTCCGAATTCGTGATCTCGCACGACTCGCCGCCTCCGGCGCGCGCGGGTGACCGGCGCACATTCCTTCTCGGCCGTCCGCCCGCCGCGCCATGGCGCGCAACTGACAGCCGCCGTCACCACAAGCGCATAACGGACCCGCCTCCCTTGTCTTGGCGAGGCGGCCACCTGGCTGCGCCAAGCGCCGCACGGCGCCGCTGAAAGGACACGCAGCGCTGCATCGAACCGTCTGCAGTGATGCCTTTCGGTTGACGCAACATCTGACCCACGGCCGCGCGGCGCACGCACGATCGAGCCGCACGATCGATGCGAGGCACGATCGATAAAATGAAATTCAAGACCCATACACTTGGCCCGGACGGTCAACTCCCGCCGCGCCTTCGGTCCATCGTCTCGTCAAGGCACTTTCTCGCAGTCCCCACGTTGGGAGTATCGGCATTCCTTTCGCCCAGGAGGACGCAAATGAAACGGATCATCCTTGCCGGCCTCATCTTCTCCGTCGCCGCCGGTTCGGCCGTGGCCCAGACGTGCGCGAGCAAAGCCATCGGCTCGGATGGCAAGCCGCTCGCCGGCGCCGCCAAATCCAGTTTCATGAAAAAGTGCTGCGAAAGCAGCGCTGTCAGCAAGGACGGAAAGCCGTTGTCCGGCGCCGCCAAGAGCAGCTTCGTGGCGCACTGCGTGCAGGGCGGCTGAGCGCCTCGGGCGCACGTCGTGACGTGAGGCCGCCGCGGAGCGCCGCGTTCGCGGATCAACCTTGCGGTGGTTTCCGATCAGGATCGACTGGCGCCAGGCGGCGCCAGCGCCTCCAGCAGCCCGCGCGCCGCGCGCAGGTCCGCCGTCTCGTACCCTTCCGTGAACCTGTTGTAGACCGGCGCGAGCACGCGGTACGCCTCTTCCGCGCGGCCCTCCTCCGCCTTCAAGCGCGACAGGCTCATCGCGCCGCGCAGCTCGAAGAACATCGCCCCCTGCGCGCGCGCAACCTCGAGCGCCCGGCGGAAGCAATCTTCCGCGTCGCCTGACGGCTCCTGCGCTTTGCGCAGCAGCTCGCCTTTGATGCGCAAGAGCTCGGCGTTGTACCACTCCTCTCCGCCGGCGTTCGCATGCAGCAGAGCGGCTTCGATGGATTCGATCGCTTCGGACGGCCTGCCGAGACCGGCCAGCCCCTCGGCCATCGCGCCGAGATACTCGGGAACGCAGATGGTCCAGCCAGTCCGGTCGCTCTCCTCGAGCGCAAGGCGCAGCCGCGCCACGCCGGTCTCCAGTTCGCCCCGTGCGATCAGCAGCTTGCCCTGCAGGCAGTGTCCGACCAGGCGCCAGAACGTCACGTTGTGCGTCGTCGCCACGTCGATCAGCATGTTCACCGCGCGGTCGGCGGCGGCAAGATCGCCCGTCATGATCGCAACCGGAGCCAACGCCAGCCGCAGGACTTCGCAGATCGAGAACCTGTTGCCGGCCGCCTCCGCGTCGGCGAGACATGCCTGCGCCTGCCGCATGGCCTGATCCGCGAAGCCCTGCAGCCAGCTCACGCGCGCGATGAACAGCCGGACGCCCAGCCGCAAGTCCTGCGCCAAAGGCAGGAAGCGCAATCGTTCGCTCGGCGCCGCCACATAGCGCTCGAGCACGCCCTCGAACCTGCTACGCGCGTCCGACAAGTTGCCGCGGAAGGTCATGGCGTTGCCGACGAGGCGCTGGGCCAGCAGCCCGTCGTTCGGATCGCCGGTACGCCGCGCGACGCTTGCGAACTTCTCGGCCGTCGCCAGCGCTGAGCGGCATTCGCCGGCATTGAGATGCAGCCCCCAGAGCACCCACAGCGTCTGCAGTTGGCCGGCGAGGTCGTCGGCCCGCTCGGCGAGCTCGAGGCCGTCGGCCAGGACATTCCGCGTGCGCTCGGTCGGACCGACCGTGAAGAAAAGCGTAGCGCCAAGCGCCAGCAGCAGACGCAAGCGAAGCGAGGGAGCCGAATTCGCGCCCCGGCCCAGCCGCGCGAGCGCGCGTTCGAGGCGTTCGGTCTCTTCCACCAGCAGCCCCAGGTACGTCCAGACCGGCGCATAGGCCGCCGTCAGTGCGGCGCCCATCTCCGCGTCGCCGCTGGTCGAGAACGCCCAGTCGAGCGCCGCGCGCACGTTGTCGAGCTCGCGGGCATAGCGCGCCAGGTTGCCGAAGTGAAAGTGAGCGTTGGGGGCGCCGACCCCGACGAGATTCAAGAAGTACGTCGCGTGCCGGCGCGCGACGTCGTCGCGGTCGCCCCGGTCCGCCAGTTTGGCAGCCGCGTAGGTCCGCGTCGTGTCGAGCAGCCGGTAGAAGACCGACCCGCCGAGATCCGCCGTTTGAACGAGAGACTTGGCCACCAGGTTCCCGATCGCCTCGACCACGCTCGCCCTGTCCTCGCCGTCGTCGGCGGCGACCTCCTGCGCGGCTTCGAGCGGGAACGACCCGGCGAACAGCGACAGCCTGCACAGGACCCTCTGCTCATGGTCCGACAGCAGGTTGAAGCTCCAGTCGAGCGTCGCCTGCAGCGTCTGGTGCCGCGGCAGGGCAAAGCGGCGCCCCTGCCACAGCAGCCTGAAACGGTGGTCGAGCAGATTGGCGATGCCCTGCAGGCCATAGGCGCTCACCTGGCTCGCGGCGAGCTCGATGGCCAGCGCGATGCCGTCGAGCCGGCGACAGATTCCGGCGACGACGCGCAGCTCGTCCTCGCTCAGTTCGGAGCGATGCCCGTTTGCGGCGGCGCGCTCCACGAACAGCCGGACGGCGGACGCCCGGATGGCCTCGGCCCCGGTCAGGCTCGCCTCCTCTCCCGGAACGTCCAGCGGCAGGAGCAGGTGCACGTTCTCGCCCTCGACGCGCAGCGATTCGCGCGAGGTCGTCAGCAGATGGACCTGCGGCGCCTCCCTGAAGAGCTGCTCGGCCAGCAAAGCGACGGTCGAAATGACATGCTCGCAGCTGTCGAGGATCAGCAGCATCCGCGTCTGCGCAAGAAAGGTCACCAGATTCGGCAGCGGATCCTGGGACCGCACCTGGCAGCCGACCGCCGCCGCCACGGTGCTCACGACGAACGCGGGGTCATTGACCGCGCCGAGATCGATGAAGCAGACGGCTCCGCCGATGTCGCGGGCGAGCGCGTGCGCGACGGCGATGGCGACGGTCGTCTTGCCCATCCCGCCGGGCCCCACGATGCTCACGAAGCGCTTGCTCAGAAGCTGGGCGCTCAGGTCCTCGACGGTGGCGTCGCGGCCCACCATCCGCTGCAGGCGCGGCGGCAGCATCTGCATCTTGGCGGCAGGCTCCGCGCTCGGTGCCGGGGCCCGGCCCGGCGGCTCGCCACGTTGAACGGGCGCGATGAAGCAGTAGCCGCGGCCGGGAACGTTGGCGATGTAACGTGCGCCGCCCCGACCATCTCCGAGCGCCTTGCGCAGGCTGGTCACGTGCACCCGCAGATTGGACTCCTCGACCGTGACGTCGGGCCACACGCGTTTCATCAGCTCGGCATGGCTGACGACCTCGCCCGGCCGCTCCACGAGCACGATCAGGATATCGAGGGCGCGAGCCCCCAGCTTGACCGGCACGCCGTCTTTCGTGAGCAGCCTTTCTTCCGCGGCCAGGCGGTACGGGCCGAAAGATGCCGCCCTTGCGCCGTCCGAGCTGCCTGCCACGGCCATGTAAGAGGCCTTCCCTATCTGTGATCAAAAAATAACGTCGAAACCAACTCGATGAAAACAACGGCGGCATTCAATGGAATTCCAGACTACCTGATCGGCATCCGCCGTCAGCCGCCTTTCGCACCCTCCAACTGTCCTTTATACTTCAATTGTCCTCTTAAAATTATCGTCTTCCCAAGGCGACGCGGCCCGGAGCCGCGCAGGGCGCGCGCCCCGTTCCAGGCCGCGCCGGTCAACCCCTCCGGCCCCCGACGCAGGGACTTGCCGAGGCCGCGTATCGAACCGTCCGGCCAGCGACGTCGCAGCGCTGCGCACAATCACGCTTGGGTCTCGCACGCGTCGTTTTCGGCCGGCGAGGACGGCACTGCTGCCCGCGCGCATCTGCTCCGCACGCGCCGTCGCCGCGCGGGCTTGGTTTTGATCTTGAACAACACAGATATCTCCCACCCGCCTTAGACAGCATGGGTAATCCATTCCCACAGGAGGACCTGGATATGGCTGAAGCAGGAGGCAAAGTCCCAGTGAAGGGTGGCGAGAAGGCAATGGCGCACGAAGGCGCGGTGCACGCATGGCGTCCCTTCGAAGGCTTGCGCCGCGAGATCGATCGGGTTTTCGAGGATTTCGATCGCGATCTGTGGCCGGCGGCGTTTCGCCGTTCGCCGTTTGCGAGCGAACCGTTCTGGCGGCGCGGCCTCGGGCTCGCCGCGGCGCCCGCCGTCGATATCGTCGAGAAGGAGAAGGCCTACGAGATCACCGCGGAGTTGCCGGGCCTCGATGAGAAGAACATCGAGGTGAAGCTCGTGAACGGCGGCCTGACGATCAAGGGCGAGAAGCGCGAGGAGAAGGAGGAGAAGAAGAAGGACTATTACGTCCACGAGCGCAGCTTCGGCTCCTTCGAGCGCAGCTTCGCGCTGCCGGAAGGCGTCGATGCCGACAAGATCGAAGCCAGCTTCAAGAAAGGCGTGCTCACCTTGACGCTGCCCAAGAAGCCCGAGGCCATCAAGCCCGAGAAGAAGATCGAGGTGAAGGCTGCGAGCTGACCGCCGCGGCCGCAAGTCGTCGCGCAGGTTGAGGCCATCCGGGCTGCGGATGCTGCCCGGATGCGCGAGCGAGCTGCTGCTTTGCCGCAGCCGGGTTGGGGACGCCAAAACGTCGCGTTTCATCACCGCCCGCGCACGCGGGCTCCAGCACAGGAGAGCAAGCGATGGCAAGTCGAACGCTGCCCAAGCAGGATTGGCATCCCTACTTCGACCGCATCTCGAAGGAACTGGCCGGCCAGCGCGCGCAGGTCGAGGTGGCCGGGCTCGCGCTCGGCGACCAGATCGAAGCGAAATGGCTGCCGTTGTTCGGCATCACCTACGACGCGAAGGACGACCTTCTGGAAATCGCGATGGAAGGGCTCGATCACCTTGTCCGCAAGCCGCAGGAGGTCGCAATCCAGGACGGCCCGGGCGGACTCACGAGCATGGAGATCGTCGATTCCGACCGGCGGCGGCAGATCGTCAGGCTGATGGAGCCTCTGCTGCTCCCCTCGCCCGCCGCCTCTACGGCCGCAAGGCGCTGAGGCGACAACCGCCGCAGTCCGACCTGCGCGCGCGTCTTTGACGAGTTACGCGCATCCGGTGCAAAGTCGGTTCGTACGCTGTCCTTCCCGGAGCGCTTTCGATGGACACCAAGAGCGGCCACCCGCACCAGCATCCGACCGCCGTGGACGTGCGCGACAGCGCCCCGGCGGTCGCGGCTCCCTCGCCGGCTCTGATCGACGACCTCGTGGTTGCCAACCACATCCTGTTCGACCAGGGCGTCGTCGACGCATTCGGCCACATCAGCGTGCGCAGCGACGCCAATCCCGAACGCTTCCTGCTCGCGCGCAACATGGCGCCCGGACAGGTCACCGTCGACGACATCATCGAGTTCACCTTCGACGGCGAGGCGGTCAACGCGCGCGGCCGCAAGGTCTATCTCGAGCGCTTCATCCACGGCGAGGTGTACCGGCGGCGGCCGGACGTGATGGCCGTCGTGCACAGCCATTCGCATTCGATCGTGCCGTTGAGCGTCAGCAAGAGCGCGCGCCTGCGCGCCCTCTTCCACATGGCGGGATTCATCGGCACCGACACGCCCGTATTCGAGATCCGCGAAGCCGGCGGCCCGGCCACCGATCTCCTGATCAGCAACAGCGCGCTCGGCAAGGCGCTCGCCGATCATTTCGACGGGCACGATATCGTCCTCATGCGCGGGCACGGATCGACCGTCGTCGGCCGCTCGATCCCCCACGTCGTCTTCCGCGCGGTCTACGCCGAGACCAATGCGCGGTATCAGCTTCAGGCCGGGGCGTTGGGCGACATCACTTACCTGACCGAGAACGAGTGCCGGGCCTGCGTCGAGCGCATCGAGGCGCAGATGCAGCGCCCGTGGGATCTCTGGAAGGCGCAGGCGATCGAGCGACGGCGCTGACGTCGCGGTTCAGAATCACGCTTCATTCTGTCCGCCCCGCCGCTCAGGCGAAACGCTTGGCGCCCGCGACGCAAAGAACGACGAGGCCCGTCACCGCGACCATCGTCCAGGCGACCGGCTCGCCGAGCAGCAGCGCCGCGAGCGCCAGCCCGAAGAACGGCTGGAGCAACTGGAGCTGGCCGACGGTGGCGATGCCGCCGCGCGCGAGTCCCCGATACCAGAAGACGAACCCGACGAGCATGCTGAAGACCGAGACGTAACCGAGCCCGAGCCAGGCGGGAGCGCCGATCCCGATCCAGACATCAGGCCGCGTCACGATGGCGAGGATCGCCATGACCGGGAGCGCGAGCACGAGGGCCCAGGAGATCACTTGCCAGCCGCCCAGCCGGCGCGAAAGGCGGGCGCCCTCGGCATAGCCGAGGCCGCAGGCGAGAACGGCTGCGATCATCAGCAGATCGCCGGCAGGCGGGGCGCTGCCGCCGCCCTCGAGGGCGAAGCCCGCGACCAACGCGGCGCCGATGACCGAGAAGAGCCAGAACGCGGGCTTTGGCCGCTCGCCGCCCCGGATCACGCCGAAGATCGCGGTGGCGAGCGGCAGCAGGCCGATGAACACGATCGAACGGGCGGCGGTGATGTGCTCGAGCGCCAGGGCCGTCAGCAGCGGAAATCCGACCACCACCCCGAGCGCCACCACCGCAAGCGGCACGAGGTCGCCCGTCCCGGGGCGTTTCTGACGCAGGGCGAGGAGTAGAGCCGCGCCGAGCAGCGCCGCGATGACCGCGCGCGCGGACGTCAGGAACACCGGGGTGAAGCCCCCGACCGCGACCCGCGTCGCGGGAAGCGAGCCGCTGAAGATGATGACGCCGAGAAGGCCGCTCCCCCAACCCTCCATCTCGCGCGCCATGCCGGTCTCCCTCGGTCTCGCGGCGATAACGCGGGAGGGATTGCGGCGACAGCCACAGACCAATACGGTTTGACCGAACAGTATGGGTGACAGGAGCCATACAGTTGGCGAACGGTGAGAGCGATAGCGGCATCGCAGGGACGCGCACGGAGGCGGTGATGACCGCCATCCGCCGGCGCGTGGCGAGCCGCGCCCTGACGGCCGGCGAGAAGCTGCCGTCCATCCGCAAGTTCGCGCGCGACATGCAGGTCTCGCCCTCGACCATCGTCGAGGCCTACGACCGTCTCGCGGCGGAAGGGCTGATCCGGTCTCGTGCCGGTTCCGGTTTCTACGTCGCCGGTCCGGTCCCGCCGCTCGCGTTGACGGAGGTCGAGCCGACGCTCGACCGCGCCATCGATCCGTTCTGGGTGTCGCGGCAATCGCTCGATGCCGGCCCCGAGATGTTGCGGCCCGGATGCGGCTGGCTGCCGTCCGCCTGGATGCCCAATGCCGCCATTCGACGGGCGATCCGCGCGCTGGCCAAGGCCGACGATGCGGTGCTCGCGGACTATGGTGCGACGCGCGGCCTGCTCGGCCTGCGCCGGCTGCTCGTGCGCCAGTTCGCTGCCGAAGGCATCGAGGCGCGCGCTGACCAGATCCTGCTGACCACGTCGGGTACGCGCGCCATCGACCTGATCTGCCGTTTCCTGCTCAATCCCGGCGATACGGTGCTGGTCGACGATCCCTGCTACTTCAATTTCCAGGCCATGCTGCGCGCCCATCGCGCCAGGATCGTCAGCGTTCCCTATACGCCGGCCGGGCCGGACATCGCGCTTTTTGGCGAGGCGCTCGCGGCCCATCGCCCGCGCCTCTACATCACCAACGCGGCCATCCACAATCCGACCGGCGCGACGCTCTCGCCCCAGACCGCACACCGCATCCTGACTGTGGCGGCGGCGCACGACCTCACCATCGTCGAGGACGAGATCTTCGCCGACTTCGAGCCGGAGCCTTCGCCCCGGCTCGCCTCGCTCGATGGGCTGTCGCGCGTGATCCGGATCGGCAGCTTCTCCAAGACGCTCTCGGCCTCGATACGCTGCGGCTACATCGCCGCTAGGCCGGACTGGATCGAAGGACTCGTCGATCTCCAGGTGGCGACGAATTTCGGTGGTCCGAGTCCCCTCGCGGCCGAGCTCGTTTTCAGGACCCTCAGCGACGGCAGCTATCGCAAGCACCTGGAGGGCCTGCGCGGCCGCCTCGCGAAGCGGCGGCGGGAGGTGACCGGCCAGCTCGAAGGCCTCGGCGTGCGCCCCTGGACACTGCCGCGCGGCGGCTTCTACCTTTGGTGCCGCCTGCCCGATGGACGGGACGCGGCTGAGGTCGCCAAAGCCGCGCTGCGCGAACGCGTCGTGCTCGCTCCGGGCAACGTATTCAGCGTTACGCAATCGGCACCCGATCTCATGCGCTTCAACGTGGCGCAGATGAACGCGCAGGCGCTCCGCGTGCTCGGGCAAGCGCTGCGGTGAGATAGGTCGGCGACGCGCGGGTGCGCCATCCACGATGCGTCACACGCGCACGAAGATCTTGCGCTGATAGAGCCAGCGCGCCAGCGCCACGGCAACGGTCAGCGCGACGGCGACCCGCACAAAGCTGCCGGCTCCGTAGCCCAGATGCGCGTCAAGGAAGCGCTGGATGTCGCCTCCGACCAGCTTCCTGGCGATAGCCTGGTACTCGATCAGGTTGTTGAGCATGTAGAGCAGGATCGCATTGGCGCCGATCCATACGAACATCGTGCTCCACGCCTTTCGTCCCCGCACGTCGATCACCGCATAGAACAGTCCGAGCAACAGCAGACTGTAGCCACCGGTCACGAGAACGAACGACGATGTCCAGATGTTCTTGATGATGGGGAACTGCAGCCCCCACAGGTGGCCGAGGACGACGAGCGCGACGCCTGCGCCGAGCAGCCATTGCGCCTTCTGTACCGGATCGAGGCGCGGCGTCTTGAGCAGCAGTCCCGCGAGAACACCGAGCAGGCAGCTGGCGACCGCCGGCAGCGTGCTGAGCAGCCCCTCCGGATCCCAGTCGCCGTAGAGCCGCAGGCCCGGCAGGAACTGCGCGTCGACCCAATGCGCGAGGTTGGCTCCCTTCGCGTAGGAGCCGGCGCCGACCCCGGGGACCGGAACGAAGGTCATCAGCCCCCAGTAGCCGACGAGCAATGCAAGGCAAGCGATCACGAGACCGCGCGGCCGCAGGTGGAGAAACAGGAGCGAAGCAAACAGATAGCACAGCGCGAGGCGCTGCAGCACGCCCAGCAGGCGCACGTCCGGCCAATGGTTTCCGGCGCCGCCGTAGTAGATCACGCCGAGCGCGAACAACAGCGCGGAGCGCATCAGCACGCGCCTGTGCGCGATCCATGGTCCTTCGCGTTCCACGAGGCGGGTGAGCGAGAACACGATCGAGACGCCGATCACGAACACGAACAGGGGAAGCAGGAAATCGTAAAAGCGCAGCCCTTCCCAGTCGACGTGCATGAACTGCTCACTGACGAACTGCACGGCGCCCGCCAGCGGCCCCTCCTTGCCGTGAGCCATGTCGTGCAATGCCCAGGCGAAATGATCGCCCGCGAGGATCCAGAACATCGCAAAGCCGCGCAGCGCGTCGAGCGACGTTATGCGACCGACTGCAGTCTCCGACGCGGCAGCGGTCGAGACATCCGTGCGCCGATGCGCCGCCGCTGCGCGCCCGTCGGTGGCCGCCACGCGCGCATGGGTCGCCGCAGACCGCCCGGCGCCGTGCCAGAAGCCTCTCTCGTCGGTGTGGCGCGCGAGGTCGGCCATGTCCACTCCAACCGGCTCCGCGCCAACCGGCGGGTGCTCTGGAGCCGGAAATTCGCAGCGTGGCCGGCAACTGCCGGCGCGCAGGAAACGTGTCGATGAGACCGAAGTTCCTGGACAATGTGCGGCGCATCGCGCGCCGCGCATTGAGGTGGGTCAAGCGGCGATCATCGTCGGCCCGACGGCAGGCGTGCCGACTGGATGGAGAGCTTTCGCGACACCTGCACGGGCGGAGCCGTGCACGCGCCTCTCGCCTCCTGCACCCGGAAATAATTCCGCCCGACGTACGTCCGGTGATACGGGTGCCAGATGCTGGCATGATCGAGCGCCAGCAGGCCCGCAGCGGTCGCCGCCACGACCGAGCTTTCCATGTCGCGATCCTGGCCCGCGATGTTCTCCGGCATCCGGCTGCTGGCGTAATCGACGTAGAACACCCGTCGTGCGCAAGACAGGTCCTGGGCGGCGTCGAGTACGAGCCGCGCCGTCATCAGGTGATCGGAGTGATCGCCCGGATTGATGGTCGCGTCCGGCTCCGGAAGGTTGAGCTGCACGTCGGCGGCCGCGCCGCGTTCGCGCGCGATGATCGCCCTCACCGTGGCAGCAAGATCGCTCCAGCCGCGATAGGTCGCGCTGCCGTCGATCGCGGTCATCGTGCTGATCTCGCTCCTGGCGAGGCGCGCAAGCGACTGGTAGTGCGTTCCCGCAAATCCGCTGCCGGTCGGATGGCCGTCCGGCAGGCGCAGGAAGTAGGTGACCGTGTTGCGGTAGGTCGTTCGGCTGATCACGTGGCCGTTGAAGCCGGAGCGCGAGCTGACTTTCTCCGCCGGCTGCTCGCCGGCATCCGCCATGAATCGGATCGCGACCTCCGCGCCGTTCTCCCGGGCCCGATAATACGGATGCTTGCGGCCGCGCCGGCCCATGCCGTTGCCTGCATCGCCCGCCGTGACATGGACGAACACCGTCCTGGTCTTCGCGTCGGCGACATCCATGAACGCCGACGGATTCATGAAGAGCTGCCAGTCGTCCTCGTGCGCGGCGAAATAGAACGACACGCGCGCGGGTTCCGCGCCCGCCGGTGCGTTCTCGGCTCTCGCCGTCCTGATCCCGCCCCCAAGCACGAGCGCAGCAGCCACGATCGGCCACGCGCCGGCGGTCATCCATGATGATCGGGTCACGTATTCCCCCCTGGACGCGGCGAGTACACGGTGTCCGCGCGTACGATTCAACCGCATCGGGCTACGGAATCCTCCCCATGATACCTCTTTCGCGCGCAATTAGACCCGGAGATCACGATCCCGTCAGCATGGCGCGCCGGGGCAGCTTTCCGACAGACCTGTGATTTTCGTCAAAGCGCGGGGCCCACGCCCGGTCTAGACACGACCATCATGAGCACCGTTGCGCACCCAACCCCGTCCCTCGCAAGCACGTCGCGGCCTGCTTCGGGCGTTCGCAGCGACGCATCGGGAACGGGCGGCCTGGTCGTGATCGGCTTCGCGCTGGCGCTGGCGACGCTCGTGAGCACGGCCGCGGCGGGTGCGCTTGTCGTCGCGGAGGCGAGCGGCTCGCACTCCTTTATAATGGTCGCGCAGGACGCAGCGGCCCGCTCACTCCCGCGCCCCTGACAGGATGGCCTGGCACGCGTGGCCGGCCATGTCGGCCACCGCGGTGTCGCGCGTGATCAGCGCCGCGACGATCGCCCCGTCGATGACGAGCCCGAGCGTGTGCGCGACCTGCATCGGCTCGCGGCAGCCGGCCTCCGTGCAGAGTGCGGCGATGCGATCGAGCACGATCTTCTTGTGCGCGACCGCCAGCGACCGCAGCCGCTCGTCGGCCTTGTCGCTCTCGCCGACCGCGTTGATGAACGGGCAGCCGTAGAAATCCTCGCGGCTGAACCATTGGCGCAGCGTCGGCCCGACGCGCGCGAGCCGCTCGAGCGCCGAGCCGCCGGGCCCGTCGATCTCGGCCATGAACCAGGCACGCCACGCCGCGCCTTCCCGCTCCAGCACCGCCTCGACCAGCGCGTCCTTCGAGCCGAACACCTTATAGAGCGTGGTCTTGGCCGTGTCGGCCGCCGCGACGATGGCATCGACCCCGACCGAGTTCACGCCGTAGCGGCAGAACAGCCGGCTGGCCGCCTCGATCAGGCGGTCACGCGGCGACGGCCGCAGCGCACCGGCGAGGCCGGCCGTCGACTCCATCGGCTCGGGCGAAGCAACGTCCATGTCGCTCCCAATACCGGGCGCCCGCCGACATCGCAATCACAGAATGAACTGACCGGTCTGTGCATCGCGCAGGGGCATTCTGCCTGCGGCGATGACTGCTTCTTGTGCGCCCGTTCGTCTCCACACCGGCCACGCGCAGCCGACTTTTCTGAATCCCCTGGCCTTTTTGCATCGCGAAAGGCTTGGCACGGCACGTGCATCAAACAGAACGGTCTGTATTCACACGGATCAGACTCATCGCGAACCGGAGAGAGACGCCCATGAGCCAAGCCGTAGCAAAAACCGCCCTGACGGGCTGCCTCGCGCCCATCGACAAGGGCGGACTCGATCAGCTCATCGCCAAGGGCAAGGCCGACCCGACGGTGATCAAGACGCTCAAGTGCAAGACGGTTGCCGAGGGCCGCTTCCGCCATCTCAATTTCATCCGCAGCCTGCCGGCCTATGTGGTCGACGAGCCGCCCGGGCTGCTCGGCGACGACACCGCGCCGAACCCGTCGGAGGCCTCGCTCGCGGCGCTCGGCTCGTGTCTCGCCGTCGGGATCCACGCCAATGCGGTGGCGCACGGCATCACGGTCTACAAGCTCGAGATCGAGCTCGAGGGCGACCTCAACATCACCGCCGTGTGGGGCACCGGCGACCTGTCCGAAAAGCCCGTCGGCTTCACGGACGTGCGCGCCAACGTGACGTTCGAGGCCGACCGTCCCCGTGCCGAGCTCGAGGCGCTGATCGCCCACGCGAAGGCGTGGTCGCCGGTCGCCAACACCTTCACGCGGCCGGTCAACCTCGAGGTCAAGCTCGCCTGATCCAACCCGGATGGCCGCAAAGGCCATCCGCTCCTTTCCTCGACGCAGGACATTCCCGGACCCACGCGATGCTCGACAACCTGGCTCTCGCTCAAGATTCGGCCACCCCCGCCCGCGGCCCCGACGTGGTGACGACCGTGCGCGAGATCGCCGCGCGCGAGCTCGCGCCGCTCGTGCACAAGATCGACGCCGAGGGCCTCTACCCCGACGGCGTCATGCGCGCGTTCGGACGGGCCGGCGCATTCGCCGCGCACCTGCCGGGCCATAACGGCGAGCCCGACCTCGTCACCGCGATCCGCGCCATGACCGTCGCCGGCGAATACTGCCTGTCCACCGCGTTCTGCATGTGGTGCCAGGACGCGCTGGGCTGGTACATCTTCGCGTCGGGGAACGACGGCCTCACGCGCTCGCTCGGGCAGCGCGTCGCGGGCGGCGCCGCGCTCGGCGGCACGGCGCTCTCCAATCCGATGAAGACCTTCTTCGGGATCGAGCCGATCCGCCTCAAGGCCAAACGCGCGGACGGCGGCTACGCGGTCAAGGGCGTCCTGCCCTATGTCTCCAACCTCGGCGCCGACCACTACTTCGGCTGCGTGTTCGAGGTCGAGGGCGAGCCCAGGCGCTTCGTCATGGCGGTCGTGGCCTGCGCATCCGAGGGCGTGAGCATCGTCGATAACACGAAATTCGTCGCGCTCGACGGCACCCGCACCTTCACCGTGCAGTTCCGCGACGCCTTCATCCCGGACGCGTTCGTGCTCGCCGATCCGAGCGACGCCTTCGTCAAGCGCATCCGCGCCGGCTTCATCCTGCTGCAGGCGGGCATGGCCTTCGGCATGATCCGCGGCTGCATCGAGCTGATGAACCGGACCAAGGGCCCGCTCGGCCACGTCAACAAGTATCTCGACGCGCAGCCCGAGCAGTTCGGCGAGCAGCTCGCCGAGATGGAGGCGCAGGTCGAGCGTCTCGCGGCGACGCCGTTCGAGATCGACCCCGGCTACTGGCGCGCCGTGATCGAGGCGCGGCTCGCCGCCGGCGAAGCCTCCGTGGCGGCGGCGCATGCGGCGATGCTCCATTCCGGCGCGCGCGGCTATGTCGCCGGCGCCGCCGCGCAGCGGCGCCTGCGCGAAGCCTACTTCGTGGCGATCGTCACGCCGGCCACCAAGCAGCTGCGCAAGATGCTCGCCGACATGAAGCACTGACCACGCCGACGCGTTCCGCCGCGGACCACGGCCCGCGGCCAACAAGCCTCACGACACTCACCGCCGGGACCGCGTTCACCCTCGAGCACAGGAGCCACGCCATGGCCGACAAAGTTCTCTTGTCCCCCGCCGAGCTGTCCGAATTCATCAAGACCGAACCCGCCGTCATCATCGATACCCGCGACCCGGCGACCTACGCCGCCGGCCACTTGCCGAACGCCGTCAACGTCCACGACATCTTCACCTATCTCGCGACCTCGACGCCCGAGGGCGTCGCCGCCATGCGCGAGAAGTTTGCCGAGATCTTCGGCGCCGCCGGCCTGTCGGGCAAGGAGACGGCGATCGTGTACGAGCAGTCGATGAACACCGGCTTCGGCCAATCCTGCCGCGGCTACGTGCTGCTCGGCTATCTCGGCTATCCCAAGGTGAAGATCCTGCACGGCGGCTACGCCGCCTGGACTGCGGCCGGCCTGCCGACGACCACGGCGGTGCCGGCGCCAACACCGCAAACCTTCCCGCTCGACCCGGGCGCGGCCGGCATCCTCGTCGATCTGCAGGGCATGAAGGCCGCGGTCTCCGATCCCAACGTCGTCAAGCTCGACACGCGCGATGTCGACGAGTGGATCGCGGATTCCTCTTCGCCCTACGGCAAGGACTTCTGCCCGCGCAAGGGCCGCATCCCCGGCGCGCGCTGGATCGAATGGTACCGCATGATGAAGCCGAGCCCGTCCGGCCCGATGTTCAAGTCGCGCGAAGAGATCCTCGCCGAATGCGCGACCGTCGGCATCACCGCCAAGACGCCGGTCGTGCTCTACTGCTTCAAGGGCGCGCGCGCCTCCAACACCCTCGTCGCGCTCAAGGAAGCCGGCATCGAGAACGTCACGCTCTACTTCGGCTCGTGGAACGAGTGGTCGCGCGACCCCTCGCTGCCGATCGAGACCGGCCTGCCCTACGGTGCGCCCGCCGCCGCGAGCGCCGCGGCGTAACCACTGCCCGGTCTGCGTGAGCGCCGGATCGCCGGCGCTCGCCGAGCCCGATCGCTGGGTTGACCTGCCGCCGTCCGGCCATCGCGGACCATCGCGAATGCGGACGGCGCGCGGACGCGCCGCCCAAGTGTCGGATTACGCCGTCAGATCACGCCGAGCGCGCCCATCGCCTCCGCCACGCGCACGAACCCGGTGATGTTCGCACCGAGCACGTAGTCGCCGGCCGCGCCGTACTCCTCCGCGGTGGCCGCGCAGTCGTCGTGGATCTGCCGCATGATTTGGGCGAGCCGCTCTTCCGTCTGCTCGAAGGTCCAGCTGTCGCGCGAGGCGTTCTGCTGCATTTCCAGCGCCGAGGTGGCGACGCCGCCGGCGTTGGCCGCCTTGCCGGGCCCGAACAGCACCTTGGCCTCCTGGAAGATGCGGACCGCGTCGGGCGTGCAGGGCATGTTCGCGCCCTCGCCCACGGCGATCAGGCCGTTCCTGACCAGCATTTGCGCATCCTTGCCCGTCAGTTCGTTCTGGGTCGCCGACGGCATCGCCACGTCACACGGCACATCCCAGATCGAGCCGCCCTCGATGTAATGCACGCCCGCGCCTTTCGCGCGCGCATACTCCTCGATGCGCTCCCGGCGCGCCTCCTTGATGTCCTTGACAAGGTCGATGTCGATGCCCGCGTCGTCCACCACATAGCCGCTGGAATCCGAGCAGGCGACCACCTTGCCGCCGCACTCGCGGATCTTCTCCATGGTGTAGATCGCGACATTGCCCGCGCCCGACACGACCGCGCGCTTGCCCTCGAATCCGGTCTTCCTGGTCGCCAGCATCCGCTCCACGAAATAGACGGCGCCGTAGCCGGTCGCCTCCTTGCGCGCGCGCGATCCGCCCCAGCGCAGGCCCTTGCCCGTGAGCACGCCCGCCTCGTAGCGGTTGGTGATGCGCTTGTACTGGCCGAACATGTAGCCGATCTCGCGCTGGCCCACTCCGATGTCGCCGGCGGGAACGTCCGTGTACTCGCCGACATGGCGATAGAGCTCGGTCATGAACGACTGGCAGAAGCGCATGATCTCGCCGTCGGAGCGGCCGCGCGGATTGAAGTCGGAGCCGCCCTTGCCGCCGCCGATCGGCATTCCGGTGAGCGCGTTCTTGAACGTCTGCTCGAAGCCGAGGAACTTGATGATGCCGAGATTGACCGACGGATGGAATCGAATGCCGCCCTTGTAGGGCCCCAGCGCCGAATTGAACTGAACGCGGAAACCGCGGTTGATCTGCACCTGGCCCTGATCGTCCACCCAGGGAACACGGAAGATGATCTGGCGCTCGGGCTCGCAGATCCGCTCGATCAGGGCGTTGTCTGCATAGTTCGGATGCTTGGCGATCACGCGCCCAAGGCTCTCGAGCACCTCACGCACGGCTTGATGGAATTCCGGTTCGCCGGCGTTGCGGCGCAGCACCTCGGCAAGGACGGGCTCGAGCTTTTCGTCGATCAAGGTCAAGATGGTCTCACTTCTCTTTCGTTTCTTGCGACTGGGACATCGGGGCTTCGGCCCGACGCACGGCTCTTCTATCTGCCGCTTTCTGGAGATGGCTACGCGCAGGGCGACATTCATGCATTGCGCGGCCCGTCGCCCTATCACCGCACCAGTCGCCGCGCCTGGCACGCGCGATGTGTGGCGCATCTGCGTGCGCCGTGACAAACTGACGCGGCCGGCGCCAAGGCGGACGCCGTGTTCGACCAATGCGCGCTTGCGACCGAGACCGCCGTCATGCACCGATCTCTCCTCCTCGTCCTGGCTGCCGCCCCGATGCTGTCGGCCCAGGTGCCGCTCGCGTCGGCGCGGGCGTCCTACTTTCCCTGGTGTGCGCACTATGGCGGCGACGACTTCGGCGGAGCGATCAGCTGCGGCTTCGCCACCCATGCGCAGTGCATGGCGAGCCTCAGCGGCGTCGGCGGCACATGCGAGCGCAACGTGCTGCCTCCGCCCGCGACGTCTCCGCGTGCAGCCGCGAACCGCAACCGCCGCTGAGCCGGCCGGCGCCCCCCTGCAAGGCGCGATGGCCGCCGTTGCAACCGAAACTGGCACGTGTAACGATTTTAGCTTCAGACTTGCGCGCCTGTCCCGACGCGCGGGCTTTTTTCGCACGCGCGCAACAGAGTGGTTGTCGTCATCAACGGATTGACCTCACCGGCCCGCTGCTGCATCGTAAGATCGACGCCATCGGCTTTTGAGCTTTCAATCGGCGTGTTCATCGCGGCTTCGCGTCCGAAGCCGGAAAATCTACAAACGCGTCCCACATACGCTAACAGCAGCGGGACATTCGGGGAGGAAGCTTGATGCGCAGTGCCTTTTCCAGATTTCGTGTTCGCATGGCCGCACTGGCGGCCGTCGGATTCGCGCTTGCTGCGGCTCCGCAACAGGCCCACGCACAATACAAGTGGCCGTCTTACTTCAACGTGATCACGCCGACGGTCGGCACCGCCAACCACTCGCTCGCCGTCGCCTGGACGTCCGAGTTCAGCGCCACCACCGGGTCGCGCGCACGCGTGCTCCCCGCTCCGACCGGCTACGCCCGCGCCGAATGGCTCTTCACCAACGAGGGCCGTCTCTCGCTCTATCAGCCCTCGGACTATTTCGATCAGATGGACGCGGTCGAGGGCTATGCCACCAAGACCGGCGGCCCCTACGACACGCGCCTGATCAACGTCAATCTCGTGACGGCGTGGGGCTACATGGTGCGCGGCGACTCCGCGATCAAGACGATCGCGGACATCAAGCCGGGCATCAAGGTCGCGTTCTATTCCGGCTCCTCGTTCATCATCGCCGGCATCGACGCGCTGCTTGCTTATGCCGGCCTGACCCGCAAGGACGTGCAGCTCGTCGAGATCGGCAGCTACGGCGCCAACACCAACGTGGTCGTCGAGGGCCGCGCCGACATCACCTTCACTTCGCCGATCTCGGGCCCGAGCTACCAGGCCGAAGCGAACCCGAACGGCATCCGCTGGCTGGCGATTCCCAGCCGCGACAAGAACCCCGCCGCCTACGATCGCTATCGCAAGCTCCAGCCGGGCTACATCCTGCAGAAGACCGAGGCCGGCGTGAAATCGTCGATCGGCGTGCAGATGGATCACGCCTACCAGGCCAACCACGTGAAGGCGGACGAGGACCCCGAGTTCGTCTATCAGCTCGCGAAGTGGATGGACGTCAATCACGACAAGTACAAGGCCAAGTTCACCCACGCCGGGATGATGTCGGTGGCCAATCTCGTCGCCTATCTCGAGAACGGCATCCTCGTGCCGGTGCACGAGGGCACCATTCGCTACCTCAAGGAAAAGAACCTGTGGAAGCCGCAGTATCAGGCACGCCAGGACAAGCTCGTCGCCTTGGCCAAGAAGCGCGCCGACGCCTACAAGGCAGCGATGGCGGCGGCAACGGCGAAGGGCATCACGATCGCGGCCGACAACAAGGACTGGGCCGCGTTCTGGGCGAGCTATCGCAAGCAGAACGGCATGGAGAAGCCGTTCGGCGAGGACGTCCTCGCAATGCAGTAAGGGCGTTTGATCGACGCACGCGAACAAGCGCCGGAGGCCTGGGCCTCCGGCGCTTCACCACATGCGGCGGGGAAAGGCTCCGCCGCGAAAGAGACGAGCAAGTCACATCCCGTCTGGCGCAAACCACGCCGCGGGCGGTTGGCGAGAAGGTCATAGGTCATGACGAGCACCGACATGCAGGTGGCGGGCAGCGCCCCGGGAGCACCCGAGTCGTTTCCTGATCCCACGCTCCAGCGCTATCGCAGCCTGCCGCTGCCGGTCCGGATCTACATTCTCGCGACCTCGGCCGCCGGCATCGCGACTGCGGTCATCTACATCTTCAGCCTGTTTCCGCTGCTCGACCTCACCTACTACTTCATCCTGATGGTGATGTTCCTGCCGGTGGCCTTCCTGCTGCTGCCGGCCTACAAGTCGGAAACCCGCGTGACATGGGCCAGCTACGGGCCCGCCATCGTCGCCCTCGGGGTCACCTGCTTTCTCGCCTACAAAGGGCGCGACCTCGCGTTCCAATCCTGGATTCCCGCCAACGAATGGCAGCTCACGGTGGCCGTCATCGTATTTGCGCTGCTGATGGAAGCGGCACGCCGCGGCGGCGGGATGATCTTCGCACTCATCGTGCTGTTCTTCGGCCTCTATCCGGTCTTCGCCGAATACATGCCGGGCATTCTTTGGGGTCCGCCCTCCTCGCTCGCGCGCACCCTCGCCTTCAACGTCTATTCCAACGACGCCCTGCTCGGCGTCGCGACGCGCGTCGTCGGCGAGACGCTGATCGGGTTCCTGATCCTCGCGGCGCTCCTCGTCGCGACCGGCGCGGCCGACTTCTTCCTCAACCTGGCGATGGCGCTGATGGGAACGGCGCGCGGAGGGCCGGCCAAGGTCGCCGTGCTCTCCAGCGGCTTCTTCGGCAGCCTGAGCGGCAGCATCTTCGCCAACGTCGTGAGCACCGGCGCGATCACCATTCCGAGCATGCGCCGCGCGGGCTTTCCGGGCTACTACGCCGGCGCGCTCGAGGCCTGCGCCTCGACGGGCGGCATGCTGATGCCGCCGGTGATGGGCGCCGTCGCATTCATCATGGCCGACTTCACCAACACCGAATACGGCGTGATCGTCGTTGCCGCCATCATCCCGAGCGTCCTCTATTATTTCGGGCTCTATTGGCACGTCGACAGTTACGCGGTGAAGGCCGGCCTCGGCGGCCTCAAGCGCGAGGACCTGCCGACGCTCAAGGACACCCTGCGCGACGGGTGGCCGTTCCTCGCCGTGCTCATCTTCCTGGTGTGGGGCCTCGTGGTCATGCAGTGGGAGCGGCTGACGCCGTTCTACGCCTCCGCGCTGCTGATCGCGCTGACCTTCCTGAAGAAGAGCCTGCGTCTCAAGGCCGATAAGGTTCCAGAAATCCTGTTCGAGACCAGCAAGCTGCTCAGCCAGACCATGGCGCTGCTGCTGCCGACGAGCTTCATCCTCGGGGGCCTGATGGCGACCGGCGTCGCGCCGATCATCGCATCCGAGCTGGTGCGCATCGGCGGCGACAACATCGCCCTCGTGCTCGCGATCGGCGTCGCCGTCTGCCTGTTCCTCGGCATGCTCGGACTGATCGTCGCGGCCTACCTGATGCTGGCGCTCACGCTCGCGCCTGCCCTCGAGCAGCTTGGACTCAACACGCTCGCGATCCACCTGTTCATCGCCTACTACTCGATGCTCGCGGCGATCACGCCGCCGGTGGCCCTCGCCGCCTTCATCGCCTCGCGCATCAGCCAGTCCGATCCGATGGTGACGAGCTGGCACGCCGCCCGGCTCGGCATCGTCCTCTACTTCATTCCGATCTTCTTCCTGTTCGAGCCCGGGCTCATTCTGCAGGGCTCGTGGTGGTCGACCGCGATCTGGCTGCCGATCAACATGGTCGCCATCATCCTGATCGCCGGCGCGTCGGAAGGGCGGCTGCTGGGCTTCGGTCTGTTGCGGCCCTGGGCGCGTGCGGTGATCTTCCCCGCGGCGCTGCTGATCGGCTTCCCGGAATGGATATCCTCGGTCGTCGGCGCCGTCATCGTGGCCGGCGTCCTGCTGCTGCGCAATCTGTCGGAAGCGCCCGCGCCGCTGACGCGGGCGGCCGCGCGCGGCTAGTCCGGCGCGTCTTGCACGGAACCAGCGCGCCGGTATCGCCGGCGCGCTGACCGGCCGGCTTGCTGCTCATCGGATAAATCCGGGCCGCCTCCTCCCTCTGCCCGCAGAGGCGCGGCGCCGTTTACCACCCCGAAAAAAGCCCGCCACCGCCCTGCGGAGGGCTGGCCCCCTGATACAACCTTGGGTATGTTTTTACCCATAGTTGTTATGCGTCAGGGGGGTGACCATGAGTAGCGTACGCGTATCCGGCGCGGTCGTCGCGCTGTGTGGAGTAATTGTCGGGTGCACGGCCATTGATCTCGATCGGCTGGTCGTCACCACCGTCTCGAGTGAAACGCCGGTCGGCGCGAAGAACTGTGTCGAACTGTTCGGACAGGCCGCCCGCTTCCAGGCCGCCGCTGCCGCCAGCTTCGAGCAGACCGGAGCCGCGGTCGATCGCACCCGGCGCGCGCTGCCGCCACCGCTGCGATCCGACCGCGTCGTCGACTCCGTCTTCGCCAGCATCACCGATACGTCCGCGCAATCGCTGCAGGCCGCGAGCAGCATTGCATCCTTCACCGCCGCCGCACCCGCACAGCCGCCGGCGCCGGTGGGCCGGCGGCCATTGCCGACGCTGACCGAGCACGACTTCCGCGGCTTTGCGGCGCGCGTGACGGAACATGTTCTGCGCCAGACCAGCGCGCCCGCAACCGGCGATCCCGCGACAGACGGATTCTGGGACCGGCTGCGCGGCTACTACACCGCCTACTACGACGGCGAGTTCGTGAACTATTTCGGCCAGAAGCTGGAGAAGCCGAAGCGCTCGCTGACGGTCTCGAACGAGGATATCGCCAACGCAACCGTGGTGTTCATCGAGTTGCTGTTCGACGAGTCGCTCAAGACGCCGGTGTGGGTCAACGGCAAGAAGTACTATCCGGGCGGCACCGACGCGATGCCGACCGTCGCCAAGCTCAAGTACCGCAAGCCGGCCGAGATCGCGGGCGGCACGCGCGGCTGCGGCATCAACGTGCCCAAGGCCAACACCATCAAATACCTGGCGCACACGTTCTCGACGGCCGCGACCACCGAGAGCGCCCTCGCCGTCAACTCCTTCGGCGGCATCGAGCTCGGCTTCGGCATGCTGGGGAAGATCAACATCGGCGACAACCAGACGCTGACCACGTTGATCCAGGCTTCGGTGTCCGAGATCGTCGGTCGCCTGACCGTCGAGCTGGCTCATCCGATCCTGGCCAATCTGGATTTCGGCGATCTGCCGATCGGCGGGTCCTCGCCCTCGGACATGGCGCCCGCGCTGGTCGCGCGCTCGCCCGCGCTCAGCCGCGCGTCCAGCGTCGGCCGCATGAGCGCGCCGTTCATCAGCGCCAACGCGCGCTGATCCTGGAGGGCGCATTCTTGTGTGAATGCGCCTCGCTCTCAGATGTCATTGCCGTACCCGGATCGAGCCTCGGGCTCGACCCGGGTACAGGCTCCAATGGGCGATCCAATAACCCGACCGATTATAGCTACTGGATGCTCCGCGTTCCCGGGACAGCAGACCGTAATTTGCTGCAGATCAAGCTGCCCGGGCGCGGGTGAGCGCATAAACGCATCGCAGCAACAATCCAACAGGAGATTCCCCGATGCGCTCTTTCCTGCAAGCGGTTTCTGCCGCGTTCGCGTTGTCGCTCACGTTCATGGCTCCCGCCGGTGCGGCTGATCAACCAACCGTGAGGGTTTCTCTGATTGATATGACCGCGATGTTTGGTCCTGGTTCTGGTCCTGGAAGCGGCATGATGGGGCCGGGATATGGCCAGGGCTACGGCATGATGGGTCCCGGCATGATGGGTCAAGGCTATGGTCAGGGCTACGGCATGATGGGCCGTGGCATGATGGGGGGCATGGCGCTCCGCGCGAATGTCACGTCGGTCAAAGCCGGTCAGATCACCTTCGATGTGATCAACCTTTCACGCAGTGTCGTGCACGAGATGATCGTTATCGCGGTCGACAATCCCAATGCACCGCTGCCATACGACTACAGCACCGGCCAGATACCCGAAAAGCAGATCAAGATGCTGGGTGAGACGCATGAGATGGAGCCGAACGCTGAGAAAACAATTACGCTCGATCTTAAGCCGGGCGCCTACCTGCTGATCTGCAACGTGCCTGGTCATTATGCGGCCGGCATGTGGACGCCGCTCACGGTGACCCAATAAGTTGAAACGCTTCTGCATCGTCCAGACAAAAGCCCTGTCGTCGACTGGCTTCGGCGACGCCGGGTTGCTTGGCGGTCCGCGAGACTAGGGGTCTCACGCAGGTGCGCCTCCTCAGATCACGCGGGCCATCAGACACGACAATATTTTGTGATTTGGCGCGGTTCGAATGTCGCCCCGGTTGCTTTTCGTCTGACCTGGATCAAGACTACCGAACGGGCATAACGTTTGTCGCTCGACGGATATGCTGATGAACGGCTCCACGTTCGACCGCGCTTTCACTCTATTCATGCGTTTCGCCATGGCGTGGACGTTTCTCTACGCGGCGTCGCACCAGGTATTCGTTCCGGGTTGGAGCGTCGCCGGGTTCCTCAGTCACACCAAGACGTTTCACGACCTGTTCGCCATCTTTACGACGCCCTCGGTCGCGCCGATCGTATCGTTCCTGGTGGCGTACGGTCATCTGTTGATCGGGCTGTCACTGCTCGTCGGCCTGATGGTCCGCATCAGCGCGAGCTTCGGCGTCGCACTCATGCTGATGTATTGGGCGGCGCACATGGATTGGCCGTATATCGAGAACCAGAATAATTTCATCCTCGACTATCACATCGTCTACGCAGGGGTGCTTGTGTATCTGGTCGCCAAGCACGCCGGTCACGTCTGGGGTTTGGACGGGTGGGTGGGACGGCTGCCGTGGTTCGAGCGCCATCCGGGTCTAAAGCCGCTTGTCGCATAGGGGGTATTGCGTCCTCCCATTCCGACGTTGCTGCACGCATTTTTTCGCTCTCGGTGAAAAGCGGTGATCAGCCGAACTGTGCTGACAGAACCGCATTTTGAGCGCCCGCACTAGGGTGCCCGTGCGCCCAGCCGTTCAGCGAGCATGTGGAATGCCTTCACCTGCTCGGGCTTGAGCTCGCGGTTCTCGTCGCGGCCGACGAAAACCTTGAACATGATTCCGCCCTCGTGGTTGAAGAACGCCACGAAAGCCGAGGAGCGCCCCATGAACGGGCGCTCGACGAAGCCGATTGCGGCGCAGCGCTCGTGCCGCAGATGACCATGGAAGCCGGTGCGCGCGATCACGTTATAGTAGCTGCCCGCGACCTTTCCTTCGGCGATCGGCCCGGTGAACTCCATGATGCCGTCGTCGGTGTTCACGATCAGCGTCACGTCGCCCCAGCGGGTGAAGTCCGCCATCGCGTCCGCAAAGGCCGAACCCGGCGCGTAGCGCCGCATGTCGGACGGCAACGCATCGACCACCTGCCGGCAGGTGACGCCATGACGCCGCGCCACGTCTTCGATCACCGCGCCGGGATCCGCCGCCATCACGGCGGCGAGATCCACGCCCTGCGCGGCGGCTGCCTGAGCCGTACTCATGGAGGTGCCTCTCCTGTTCCGGATTGTCAGGCGGCCGCGTCCTTGCGTCCGACGGTCTGTCGCACCTCGAAGCCCTCGAACTTCGGATGCTCGAGGTAGAGCTGGCCGGTCTGAGTGTTGTTGCCGGCGCGCGCGTGCGAGGCGCGGAACTCGTCCGACTTGGTCCAGGCTTCGAACGCCGCCTTGCTCTGCCACACCGTGTGCGAGGAATAGAGCACGTGATCTTCGGCTTCGGGCCCCTTCAGCAGATGGAACTCGACGAAGCCCGGCATGCGGTCGAGATAGCTCTCGCGCGTCATCCAGACGTTCTCGAATGCCGCTTCGCTTCCCTTTTTGACCTTGAACCGATTCATGGCGATGAACATGCGGTGCTCCTTGCTTGTGCGGTTTTGCTTGACGATATCACGTTTCTACCAACGAACGATTGCGTTGAGGGCGAATGTGCGGCCCGGCGCGCGATAGAGCTCGATCGGTACGGCGCCAATCGCGCCTGCGCCGGTGGGAAATGCGGTGACGCCGGCGACCGCCTGCGGGTCGTAATACGCGAGATCGAACACGTTGAAGATGCCCCCGCTGATCGTGAACTGCGGGAACACCTCGTATGACAGCAGCGCGTCCACCACGGTGTGCTCCGGCACGGTAAAGATGGCCGGCGTGCTGACCCGGTTCTTGCTGGCGTAGTAGCGCACGCGCCCCTCGCCGATCCATCCTCCGTTGCGATAGCGCAGGCCGCCCACCGCGGTGAATGGGTCGACCGAATCGATGGGGCGGTCGAGATCGTTGTTGATGCCGTAAGCGTAGGCGAAGGCCCCGAACAGCGACCAGGTCGGATGGAAGCGCCATTCGCCCTTGCCCTCGATGCCGCGGATCGTGACGCTCGAGACGTTCTGGTACTGGAACTGCTGGAACGCGGGCGGCGCCGGCGGCGGGTCGGTCAGCAGCACGGTCTCGATGAAGTTGTGATAGTTGTTCCAGAACGCCGTGACCTCGAAATGCGAGCCGTTGGCGAAGCGCGCGCGCAAGCCGCCCTCATAGCCGTCACTGGTCTCGGGCTCCAGATTGCCGTTCGGCAGGATCTCGTAGAACGAGGTCAGGTTGCGGAACCCGAAATTCGCGTTGTCGTAAGGCGGCGCGCGGAAGCCGCGCGTGTACTGGCCGACGAGGCGATAGTTCTCGGTGAGGTCGTAGGTGACGCCGAACTTGGGGGAGATCGCGTGCTCGGTCTGCGAGCTGATCTGGAATCCCGCCAGGTTCGAGCGCATGAAGTCGGCGTCGGGATGCGGCGTGAGCTGGAAGAAATCGTAGCGGATCGCCGGGATGAGCCGCAGCGGCCCATATTGCATGATGTCCTGGACGTAGGCGCCCGCGTTGGTCGTGTTGGTGTCGGGGAAGTTCTTGTTGGGGAACGGCTCGCCCGCGACGGTCTTCGTGATGGCCCCCGTCGCGAACGTGAGCTGATAGCGGTCGCGCGGGCGGGTGGTCGCGGTGGTGTCCGCCACCGCCCCGTACGTGATGTGGTGGTGCCAACCCATGTACTGCCGCTTGGCGTCGAGCCGCCATTCGGCGCCGAAGATGTTCTGGTCGAAATCGAAATCGGAATGGCGCAGGATCGTGGCCGCCGGCGCGGTCGCGCTGGTGGACCGCGTCTGGTCCTGCTGCTCCTGGCGCAGCACCTTGGTCCAGTAGAGCTTGAGCAGCGACACGTCCGCCCACCAGGCGTTGACGGGCGCGTTCCAGTCGAGGCTCACGCGCGGACGGTCGTTGGTGTCGATCGCGGTCGAATCGAAGATGCGAGCGCCGAACGGCGGCACGATCGAGGACGGCAGCACCACCTTGTCGGTGTTGATGTTGGTTTCGATCCGCCGCTGGAAGATCTCGCCGGTGAGCCGGAAGTCGCCGAGCGTCTCGTGATGATGCACCACCTTCGCGAGGACATTGTCGGTGCGGAATTCCTGCGGGTTGGGCTCGAGGACCGTGTTCGGCTTCACCTCGCGTCCATGGCGATAGGTGTAGAGAACCATCGATTCCCAGTTGCCCATCCGCGCGGCGCCCGTGGACGTCGCATAGAAGCTGCTGTCGGCGGTGTCGAAGCCGGCCTTCTGCGAGAGGAACCAGTCCTTGTTGACCATGGCGAGGTAGTCGCCCGGGTCTTTCGTCACGAACGAGACCACGCCGCCGATCGCGTCGCTGCCGTAGAGCGCCGAAGCCGGGCCGCGGATGATCTCCACGCGCTTGAGCGAATCATAGTCGACGAAGTCGCGCGTATATCCGGTCGGCGAGCCGATGTTGGTGCCCGGGAAGTCCGGGATCTTGACGCCGTCGATCTCGAGGCGGACGCGGTTCTCGCCGACGCCGCGGATCACGTAGTTCGTCATGCCGCCGCGCGCCGGCTGGTTGCCGACCGACACGCCAGGCTCGTCGCGCACGAGATCGCGCGCCGAAGTGATGTTCTGCCGATCGATCTCGGCGTCGGTCTTGACGGAAACGGTCGAGGGCGAATCCCAGGTCGTCCCTTCCACTTTGTCCGCCGTCACCTTGATCTCCGGCAGCGCTTCCTGTGCGTTTGCCCGCATGGTGCCTGCGATCGTGATTGAAACCAGCGACACGCCCCCAAGCAGCGCAGCCCGCGCGCTGCGCGAATAGAACGACATAGCCAACCCCCAATTCCTGTTTCTTTGGATGGCTGGCGGGCTGGCTGCGCGAAACGCGCACGCTGGCGGGCTGGCTGACGAGTGCCGCGCGCGAACGTGGCGACACTGTGTTGCAATTGTTATCGGCCGTCATTACTAAGTTCAAGCAAGAATACTTGAAATTAAAAACAGTCTAAACTGCAAGCTCTTCAGTTTGTAACGCGTCTAAACTGAAGCATTGGCGAAGTATTCTGCTGTAATTGTTGGCCAGGGCCGAAGTTGAACGGCAGATTCGAACGAGATATCGCCATGAGCAATGCAAGTGACGACGACAAGGCAGACACGCGCACGATCACGATCATCGGCGACCGCGTGAGCAGCCGGGAGTTGTTCGCCTCCTCGCGCCAGATCACCATCGAGCACGGCGGTGATCTCTACTCGCTGCGCCTCACCGCGCAGAACAAGCTCATCCTCACCAAGTAGGCAGCGATGTTCACGTGTCTTCGCACGATGGCGTCTGCCCTGCGCGGCGCGGCCTGCATCTTCGCGGTCGGGCTCGGGGCCTGCGCCGCCGCGGCAGCCCCCGTCACGGTCACCGACGCGGCCGGCCGCAGCGTCACCATCGCCGACGCCAGCCGCATCGTCTCGATCGGCGGCGCCATCACCGAGATCCTCTATGCGCTCGGCCGGAGCGAGCGCATCGTCGCGGTCGACACCACGAGCATCTACCCGCCGCAGGCGCTCGCGACGCATCCCAACGTCGGCTATCAGCGCCAGGTGTCGGCCGAAGGCGTGCTCGGCATGCGCCCATCCCTGGTGCTGGCGATCGAGGGTACGGGACCGAAGGAGACCGTGGCCGTGCTCGAAAGCGCGGCGGTCCCGCTGGTGCTGGTGCCCGACCATTTCACCGGCCAGGGCGTCGTCGAGAAGATCCGCCTCATCGCGCAGGCGACCGGCGCGCGCAAGCAGGGCGAATGCCTCGCCGCGGCGGTGACCTCGCAGCTCGATCAGCTTGCGCGCCTGCGCGATCAGGTCGCGGCCCCGGCCCGCGTGCTGTTCGTCCTCTCGATGGCGGGCGACCGCCTGCTGGTCGCGGGCAACGGCACCGCTGCCGACGGGATCATCAGGCTCGCCGGCGGCGTCAACGCGATCACCGGCTACGACGGCTACAAGGCGGTCAACGACGAAGCCATCATCGCGGCGAAGCCGGACGCGATTCTCGTCATGTCGCGCGGACGGCAGGTGCTGACAGCGGACACGGTGTTCGCCCATCCGGCCTTCAAGATGACGCCGGCGGCGGCGCAGCGCAGGCTGATCGCCTTCGACGGCCTCTACCTGCTCGGCTTCGGCCCGCGCACGCCCGCGGCGGCCGGCGATCTCGCCAGGGCGCTCTACCCGACGCTCCCGCAGGCCGGCGCCGGCCCATCCGCCACGTCGGGTGTGTCCGAGTGCGGGACATGACCGTAAGCGCCGTCGCCCCCGGCGCGCCCGGCCTGGCCGCACGCCCGCAGGCCCAGCGCCGCCGGCTGATGTTCGCCGCCGCGCTCGGCGTCGCTCTCCTCGCGATGATCGCGGCAGCCGCGGTCATCGGCGCCGCCGGCATTCCGCTCGAACGGCTGCCGGCCGCCTTCGGCCTCATTCCCGGAGACGCCTCGCTCGTCGCGCGCGACCGCCTGATCCTGTGGTCGATCCGGCTGCCGCGCATCGCCGCGGCGTTGATCGTCGGCGCCCTGCTCGCCACCTCCGGCGCGATGATGCAGGGGCTGTTCCGCAATCCCCTCGCCGACCCCGGGCTGCTGGGCGTCTCCGGCGGCGCGGCCTTCGCCGCCGCGCTCGCGATCGTCATCGGCGACCGCCTCCTGCCGGCGGCCTCCTTCCCGCTGCCGCTTGCGCTTCCGCTCGCGGCCTTCATCGGCGCGCTCGCCACCACCGCGATCCTCTACCGGTTCGCGACGCGCGAGGGCCACACCTCGATCGCCGTGCTGCTGCTTGCCGGCCTCGCCATCGGCGCGCTCACCAGCGCCGCCATCGGCTTCCTGGTCTACACCGCCGACGACCGCCAGCTGCGCGACATCACCTTCTGGATGCTCGGCTCGCTCGCCGGGGCGACCTGGTTCAAGGTGCTGGCGCTCGCGCCGTTCCTCGCGCTCGTCGCCGCCGCCAGCCAGGTCATCGCGCGCGGCCTCGACCTGTTCGTGCTCGGCGAGGCCGAGGCGTTCCACAGCGGCGTTGCGGTCGAGCACATGAAGCGCCTGGGCATCGTGCTGGTCGCCGCGGCGGCGGGCGCGGCCGTGTCCGTCTCCGGTATCGTCGGCTTCGTGGGCATCATCGTCCCGCACCTGCTGCGGCTGGTGATCGGCCCGGGCCATCGCTGGCTGCTGCCGTGCAGCGCCCTGCTCGGCGCCGCGCTCCTGCTCGGCGCGGACACGATCTCGCGCGCCATCGTTGCGCCGGCCGAACTGCCGATCGGCATCCTCACCGCGCTCATCGGCGCGCCGTTCTTCCTGGTGCTGCTGGTGCGCCAGCGCGGGCAGCTCGGGCCATGAGTGTCCTGCTCGAAGCCAACGACGTCGTGGTGCGCGCCGGGCCCAAGACCATCCTCGAGGGCGTCTCGCTCGACATCCGCGCCGGGGAGCGTATCGCGATCGTCGGCCCCAACGGCGCGGGCAAGACCACGATCCTGCGCGTGCTGGCGGGGCATCTGCGTCCGCACGACGGCATGGTGCGGCTCAAGGGCCGCGCCCTCGCCGACTATCCCGCCGGCGAGCTTGCACTGCACCGCGCCGTGCTCTCGCAGCACGTCGGCATCGCCTTTCCGTTCACCGTGCGCGAGGTCGTCGCCATGGGCGCGGGCAATGCGCGCGGGCGCGCCGTCGATGCGCTGGTCGCGCAGGCGCTCACCGAGGTCGACCTCGAGGGCTTGGGCGAGCGCATCATCACCACGCTCTCGGGCGGCGAGCAGCAGCGCGCCCACCTCGCGCGCGTGCTCGTGCAGATCGCCTGCGGCGAGGCCAGCCACGGGCCGGGCCTGCTGCTGCTCGACGAACCCACCGCCAGCCTCGACCTGCGCCACCAGCTCGGCCTGCTCCGGGTCGCCTCGCGCCGGGCCGAGCGCGGCGTGGCGGTGCTCGCCATCCTGCACGACCTCAACCTCGCCGCCGTGTTCGCCGACCGCGTGCTGGTCATGAGCCGCGGGAGCATCTGCGCGGCCGGCGCGCCGGCGCAGACCATCACCGAGCCCGTGATCGATGCGGTGTTCGGTGTCGCGGGCGGCGTCTGCGCGCTGCCGACGCAGGGCGCGCCCTTCGTGCTGCCGCACGGCATGAGCCTGCGCTGATTGCAGCTATGCCGTCATTGCGAGGAGGGCAACAGCCCGACGGTGCAAGACATTCGATTAATGCGAGATCATCCACGGCCGGCTGGTCGGAAAGCTCTTCGATCCGGTCTTGCCGCGCGCCACGAAGCGAGAGCTCCGCCCCGAGCAGCACGAGCAGCCGGACGGATGCGCGGCCTTGTGCTCGGCCAGCGACTTCGGCGCGTGCGCGCTGCGCTCGTTGGTGGCGTGCGCGCGGCGGCGCTCGGGCGACAGCGTCGTGCAATGCGGCGCGGTGAGCAGCACGCGCGGCGCTTCGCTGCGGCAGTCGGGGCATGTGTGCGGCTCGTCACATTCGGCCATCGGCCGCATGGCGGTGAACGGTCCGCAGTCGTCGCACAGATATTCGTAGACGGGCATGGTGTGCTCCTTCATCGGAAAGGACTGCGGGGCGCGGAACGCCCCGCAGCAGCCGCCTGCCGGCGCGGTCGGTAGCCGGGGTCCGGCCGCGCGCGAGGACCTATTTGTCAGGCGACATGGGAATATCGACGCCGCCCTTGATGTGCTTCACCGGGCCGGCGGCGCTGGGCATCACGTCGAAGTCGAAGATCTCGGTCGGCAGCCAGAGCGTCGCGCAGGCGTTGGGGATGTCCACGACGCCCGAGATGTGCCCCTGCACCGGCGCGGTGCCGAGGATGGCGTAGGCCTGCGCCTTCGAGTAGCCGAACTTGGTGAGATATTCGATCGCGTTGAGGCAGGCCTGGCGATAGGCCACGTGCACGTCGAGATAGTGCTGCTTGCCCCACTCGTCGACCGAGATGCCCTCGAAGATCAGATAGTCGTTGTAGCTGGGCTTGATCGGGGACGGCTTGAAGATCGGATTCTTGATCCCGTACTTGGCCATGCCGTCCTTGATGACGTCGACCTTGAGGTGCAGCCAGCCCGCCATCTCGATGGCGCCGCAGAAGGTGATCTCGCCGTCGCCCTGGCTGAAATGCAGGTCGCCCATCGAGAGCCCGCCGCCCTTCACATAGACCGGGAAATAGATCTTCGAACCGCGCGAGAGGTCCTTGATGTCGCAGTTGCCGCCGTGCTCGCGCGGCGGGACGGTGCGCGCGCCCTCGGCGGCCACCTTGTTCTTGACGTCGCCCCTGGCGCGGCCGGCGTGCGCCGTCGCCGCGAACGGCGGGTTGGCGAGCGGGGGCACCCGCGTCGGGTTGGTCGCGATGAAATCCACCTCGCGCTTGTTCCAGGTATCGAGCAGCTTCTGGTCGGGCAGGCAGCCGATCAGGCCGGGATGGATCAGGCCGGCGAAGCTCACGCCCGGCACGTGACGCGAGCTCGTGTAAAGGCCGGAGATGTCCCAGATCGACTTCTGCGCCAGCGGGAAATGATCGGTCAGGAAGCCGCCACCGTTCTTCTTGGAGAAGAAGCCGTTGAAGCCCCAAACGCTCTCGGGCAGCGCGCCCACGTCGAGCAGATCGACCACCAGCAGATCGCCCGGCTCGGCGCCCTCGACCCCGATCGGCCCCGACAGAAAGTGCACGATCGACAGGTCGATGTCGCGCACGTCGTCGGCCGAGTCGTTGTTCTGGATGAAGCCACCGGTCCAGTCGTAGGTCTGCACCACGAAGTCGTCGCCGGGCTTGACCCAGGCCACCATCGGGATGTCCGGGTGCCAGCGGTTGTGGATCATGTCGTTCTTGTACGGGCTCTCCGTCAGGTCGATCTCGATCAGCGCCTTGGGCGCCTTTCCGCTGCGCGGCGCCGCCGCTCCTTTGACCATCGGCTGATTCATGTCTCTCTCCATCAGGCGTCAGGGTTGTGGGTTGTGGGTAGGCGGTGGCCGCGGCTACACGGCCAGGAACTTCGCGATCGCCGCCTCGTCGACGTCGGCGCGCGCGCTCGCATGCACGATGCGCCCGTTCTCCATGACGAGGATGCGGTCGGCGACGTCGAGCACGAAGCTGAGCACCTGCTCGCACACGACGATGCACAGGTTGCGCAGCTCCCTGATCTCCTTGAGGAGCCGCGCGATGTCCTTGATGATCGACGGCTGGATGCCCTCGGTCGGCTCGTCGAGCAGCAGGATCTTGGGATCGCTCGCGAGCGCGCGCGCGATGGCGAGCTGCTGCTGCTGGCCGCCCGAGAGGTTGCCGCCGCGCCGCTTGTTGAACTCCCACAGGATGGGGAACAGGCTGTAGATCTCGTCGGGGACCTCACGCTTGCCGGTGACGACGAGGCCGGTCTCGATGTTCTCGCGCACCGTCATGGTGCCGAAGATCTGCCGGCCCTGCGGCACGTAGGCGAGGCCGCGCGCCACGCGCTTGTGGCTCGGCAGTCCGCTCACGTCGATGTTGTCCACCAGCACGTTGCCCGAGCGCGCCGGCATCACGCCGATCAGCGATTTCATCAGCGTGGACTTTCCCATGCCGTTGCGGCCGACGACCGCCACGATCTCGCCGGGCGCGACCGAGAGGTCGACGCCGTGCAGCACCTCGCTCTGCCCGTAGGCGACGTTGAGATTGCGCACTTCGAGCATGTCCGCCCCCTTCTCAGTGGCCGAGATAGACTTCCTTGACCTTCGGATCGTTCTGGATGTGCGCCATGTCGCCCTCCGCCAGCACCTTGCCCTGGTGCAGAACGGTGATGCGGTGCGCGATGCTCTCGACGAACTTCATGTCGTGCTCGATCACGATCACGGCGCGGCCCTTGGCGATCTGCGCCAGCAGCTCGGCCGTGCGCACGCGCTCCGAGACGCTCATGCCGGCGACCGGCTCGTCGAGCATCAGCAGCTCGGGGTCCTGGATCAGCAGCATGCCGATCTCGAGCCATTGCTTTTGGCCGTGACTCAGGGTCTCGGCCAGGCGGTCCAGCTGATCCTCGAGATAGATGGCGCGCGCGATCTCGCGCACCCGCTCGATCACCTCCTCCGAGCGCTGCCACAGCAGCGCGCCGGTGACGCTGCGCCCGCGCGGCAGCGAAATCTCCAGGTTCTCGAAGACCGTGAGGTCCTCGTAGATCGAGGGCGTCTGGAACTTGCGCCCGATCCCCTTGCGCACGATCTCGTGCTCCTTGAGGCCGGTGATCTCCTGGTCCTTGAATTTGATCGAGCCGTCGCTGACCTGCGTGCGCCCGCAGATGAGGTCGAGCACCGTGGTCTTGCCCGCCCCGTTCGGGCCGATGATAACGCGCAGCTCGCCCTTCTCGATGTAGAGATTGAGTCCGTTGACCGCCTTGAAACCGTCGAAGGAGACCGTCACGTTCTCGAGCGCGAGCAGGAAGTCGGTGTTGCTGGCCATGACGCCCCCCTATTCCGCCGGCACGCGGACCGGCATTGGCTGCGGCGCGGATGGCGGCGGCCCCATGCCGCGCAGCCGGCCGACCAGCGGGACGACATGGTCGGTCACGAGCCCGGCGAGGCCGCGCGGGAACGCCAGCACCACCGCGATGAACAGACCGCCCATGGCGAACAGCCAGAGCTCGGGGAAGGATTCCGAGAACATCGTCTTGGCCCAGTTGATGACGAGCGCGCCCACCACGGCGCCGACCAGCGAATGGCGCCCGCCCACCGCGCAGAAGATCACCATCTCGATCGACGGCACGATGCCGACGAACGAGGGCGACATGAACCCGACCTGCAGGGTGAACAGCGCCCCGCCGATGCCGGAGATCGCCGCCGCCGCGCAGAACACGAAGATCTTGAAGTCGGCGACGGAGTAGCCGGAGAACCGCACGCGGTCCTCCTTGTCGCGCACCGCGACGAGGATGCGCCCGAACTTGCTGGCGAGCATCGCGCGCGCCAGGAGGATGGTTCCGAGCAGCAAGCCGCAGCACAGGAAATAGAAGACGTATTTCGCGAAATCCGTGCGGATGTCCCAGCCGAGCAGCGTGCGCAGGTCGGTGATGCCGTTGACCCCGCCGGTGTAGCCCTGCTGGCCGATGATCAGGATCGTGAGCACCGCAGAGAGCGCCTGCGTGATGATCGCGAAGTAAACGCCGCCCACCCGCCGCTTGAACATGGCGAAGGAGAGGATGAAGGCGAGCGCAGCCGGCACCAGCATGATCGCCAGCAGCGTGAACGGCAGCGAATGGAACGGCTGCCAGAAGAACGGCAGCTCCGTGAGCTGATTCCAGTCCATGAAGTCCGGGATGCCGGGCGTCGACTGGATCTTGGTGTTCTCCACGGTCGACGCCTCCAGCTTGAGGAACATCGCCATGCAGTAGCCGCCAAGCCCGAAGAACACGCCCTGCCCCAGGCTCAGGATGCCGGTGTAGCCCCAGCACAGCACGAGCCCGATGGCCACGAACGAATATGTCAGGTACTTGCCGACCAGGTTGAGGCGGAAGATGTCCATCGCCAGCGGCAGCACCACGAGGATCAGGGCGGCGAGCAGCGCGAAACCGATGAGATCGTAGGAACGCTTGCCGAGCAGCGAATTCGACATGGCCATTCTCACTTTCTGACCTTGAGAACGAACAGGCCCTGCGGACGCAACATCAGGAGGCCGATCACGATGAGCAGCGTCATCACCTTGGCGTTGGAGCCGCTGGTGAAGAATTCGAGCGTCGATTGCGACTGCGAGATCGTCAGCGCCGACGCGATCGTTCCGAGCAGGCTCTGCGCGCCACCGAACACGACGACCAGAAACGTATCGACGATGTAGAGCTGGCCCGCCGTCGGCCCGGTCGAGCCGATCATCGTGAAGGCCGAGCCCGCGATGCCCGCGATGCCGCAGCCGAGCCCGAAGGTGAGCCGGTCGATGCGGCGGGTATCGATGCCGCAGGCCCCGCTCATGGTGCGGTTCGTCACCACGGCACGCACCTGCAGGCCCCAGCGCGAGCGGAACATCAGCAGCGCCACCACCGCCGTGATGATCACGGTCAGCCCCATCACGAACAGGCCGTTGATCTGCACCTCGATGATGTCCGTGACCGGCAGCGACCCGAGCATCCAGGACGGCAGCTCGACGCCGACCTCGCGCGCCCCGAAGAAGGAGCGGAACGCCTGCTGCAGGATGAGGCTCAGGCCCCAGGTCGCGAGCAGCGTGTCGAGCGGCCGCTTGTAGAGGTGCTGGATCATCGCCCATTCGACCAGCAGGCCCAGCGCCCCGGACGCGATGAACGCGACCGCCATCGCAACGAAGAAGTACGCTCCGAAAAAGCCGGGTAGATAGGTCTGGAACAGGTGCGACGCGAAGAACGTCATGTACGCGCCGAGGATCATGAACTCCCCGTGCGCCATGTTGATCACGCCCATCTGGCCGAAGATGATGGCAAGGCCGAGCGCCATCAGCACGAACACCGAGAACAGGATCAGGCCGGCGAAGCCCTGCATCACCAGGATCGAGCCCAGTTCGCTCAGCGAATAGCCCATCGGAAGCCCCCGAAGTCCCAGCAGTTTCACGACGAATGGAGAAGAAGGCCCCGGCGGCGCGCGCCGGGGCCGTGTGCGTGCTTACTGGTAGCCCTTGGGAAAGGGATCGGGCTCGAGCAGGTTCGCGGTCTCGTAGATCATGTCGTACTGGCCGTCGCGGCGCGCGCGGCCGATGCGCATCTTGCTCCAGAGGTGATGGTTCTTGTGGATGCGCACGTAGCCTTCCGGCGCGCCCTTGAACTCGACGTCGGGGGACGCCGCCGCCACCTTGTCGATGTCGAAAGACCCCGCCTTCTCGACCGTGAGCTTCCACAGCCAGGGTCCGAGGTAGGCCGCCTGCGTGACGTCGCCGATCACGGTCTTGTCGCCCCACATCTTGTGGAACGCCTTCACGAACTCCTTGTTGTTCGGGTTGTCGAGCGACTGGAAGTATTTCATGCAGGCATAGGCGCCGACGATGTTCTCGCCGCCGATGCCGTCGATCTCGTCCTCGGTCACGGAGATCGTCATCAGGGTCTGTTTGGTCAGGTCGATGCCCGCCGCCTTGAGCTGCTTGTAGAAGGCGACGTTCGAGCCGCCGACGATGATCGCGTAGATCACGTCGGGCTTGGCCAGCTTCATCTTGTTGATGACCGAATTGAACTGCGTGCTGCCGAGCGGGAAGTATTCCTCGCCGAGCACCTTGAGCTTGAGATGATTCTCGATGTGCTTGCGCGCGATCTTGTTGGAGGTGCGCGGCCAGATGTAGTCGGAGCCGAGCAGGTAGAACGTCTTGGCGCCCTTCTCCTTCGCCACCCAGTCGAGGCCGGCGATGATCTGCTGGGTCGCCTCCTGGCCGGTGTAGATGACGTTCTTCGAGGCCTCGAGGCCTTCGTAGAAGGTCGGGTAATAGAGCATGCCGTTGTACTGCTCGAACACCGGCAGCACCGCCTTGCGCGAGGCCGACGTCCAGCAGCCCATCACCGAGGCGACCTTGTCGTTGACCAGGAGTTTCTTGGCCTTCTCCGCGAAGGTCGGCCAGTCGCTGGCGCCGTCCTCCTGGATGAACTTGATCTTGCGCCCGAGCACCCCGCCCTGCGCGTTGATCTGCTCGATGGCGAGCTTCTCGGCTTGCACCGAGCCCGTTTCCGAGATCGCCATCGTGCCGGTGACGGAATGGAGGATGCCGACTGTGACCTCGGTATCCGTCACCGCCAGGCCCGTAGTGTTGACCTTGGCGGTGGGAAACTGCTGCGCCAGTGCGGCCGGCGGCAGCAGGGCTGCGGCCGACGCGGCTGCCGTCCCCAGCAGCAGTCCGCGACGCGAAAGAGATGGCAACCCGTTGTCGGAAAACATGAGACGCCCCTGTCCAAGTGGTTCGATCGGGTGGCGGCGAGGACTCGCCGTCGATGCATCCATGCTGTCCGTGATTGTTGCGGCGCAGCATACGTCAAATGACGTATGGGCCTACGCCAAACCGCGCAGCACCATGCACCTGCAAAGGGGGACCTCGCGTGCACCACCACAGCGGCCAGGGCCGATGCCCGCTGCATGTTTTTCCGGCGCTCGCTGCCCGTTATTTGGCCGCGCGGCAACCTGTGGTGGGGCCTAGAGTGCGTGCACGCACAGGCCGGAACGCGCCGGCGACGGGGGCACTCAGCGCGACAATCCAGGGAGACAGCGCCCCGGTTCACGAGGCCGCGCCGACGGATTGATCGCCATGACCGCGCATCAAAGAGTCGTCCGTGTGCGACGCAACTACAACCGCTGGGTCGCGAACGAGACGCTCGAGGACTATGCGCTCCGCTTCACCGCGAAGAAATCGCGCAAGTGGTCGAGCTTGCGCGTCGCCAACACCGCGATCGGCGCGATCTCGTTCCTGGCGCTCGAAGCGATCGGCGGCTCGATCACGATCAACTACGGCTTTTCCAACGCCACGCTCGCGATCCTGTGCGTGAGCGCCCTCATCTTCCTCACCGGCCTGCCCATCGCCTATTACGCCTCGACCTACGGGGTCGACATCGACCTGCTCACGCGCGGCGCCGGCTTCGGCTACATCGGCTCGACCATCACCTCGCTGATCTACGCCTCCTTCACCTTCCTGTTCTTCGCCATCGAGGCCGCCATCATGTCACTGGCGCTGGAGATGTGCTTCGGCCTCCCCTTGGCGATGGGCTATGTCGTGAGCTCGGTCGTGGTGATCCCGCTGGTGACCCATGGCATCACGTTCATCAGCCGGTTCCAGCTCTGGACCCAGCCGATCTGGGTGATCCTGCACCTGCTGCCCTTCGTGTTCATCGCGGCAGCCGACATCGAGACCTTCAGCGACTGGCAGCACTATCCGGGCATCGATCCCGCCCATGGCGGCACGTTCAACCTCATCCTGTTCGGCGCCGCCTCCACCGTGGTGTTCTCGCTGATCGCGCAGATCGGCGAGCAGGTCGACTTCCTGCGCTTCCTTCCGCCGCGCGACGAGCGGCGCGTGAGCTGGTGGGTGGCCTGCCTGTCGGCCGGCCCGGGCTGGATCCTGCCGGGCACGCTCAAGCTGCTCGCCGGATCGTTCCTCGCGTTCCTCGCCGTGCAGCACGTGGTGCCGACGGAGAAGGCGGCCGAGCCCACGCAGATGTATCTCGTCGCCTTCGAGTACATGTTCTCCTCGCCAGGGGTGGCGCTCGCCTTCACCGGCGCATTCGTCATCGTCTCGCAGCTCAAGATCAACGTCACCAACGCCTATGCCGGCTCCATCGCCTGGTCGAACTTCTTCGCCCGCCTGACACACAGCCACCCCGGCCGCGTCGTGTGGCTTGTCTTCAACGTCGCCATTGCCCTGATGCTGATGGAGCTCGGCATCTTCAAAATGCTCGAGCACGCGCTCGGCCTCTATTCGATCGTCGCGGTTGCCTGGGTCGGAGCCCTCGTTGCCGACCTCGTGCTCAACAAGCCGCTCGGCCTGAGCCCGCCGATGATCGAGTTCAAGCGCGCCCACCTCTACGACATCAATCCCGTCGGGGTCGGGTCGATGCTGCTGGCAGTGATCGTGGGCACCGCCGCCTTCTCGGGCGCGTTCGGGGCCACGCTGCAGGCGCTGGCGTCCTTCCTCACCCTGGCGGTGGCTTTCCTCGCCGCCCCGGCGATCGCGCTCGCCACCAGGGGCCGCTACTATATCGCGCGCAAGCCACACCAGGACTGGCAGGGCCACAGTTTCGTGCGCTGCGCGATCTGCGAGCTCGAGTTCGAGACCGAGGACATGGCGCATTGCCCGGTCTACTCGGGGCCGATCTGCTCGCTGTGCTGCTCGCTCGAAACCCGCTGCCGCGACGGCTGCAAGCCGCACGCCCGCGTCTCGCACCAGGTCGCCACGACCCTGCGCAAGACTTTACCGGCCCGCGTGATGGCTGCGCTCGACACCGACGTCGGGCACTACGTCGGCGTCCTGCTGCTGTTCGGCGGCGTGATCGGCGGCGTGCTCTCGCTCGTCTATTTCCAGGTGACGTTCGACACCGACGTGGACAAGTCCGTGGTCAAGGGCGCGCTCTGGACCGTGTTCTTCGTGCTCTCGATCATCGCCGGCGTGGTCGCCTGGCTGTTCGTGCTGGCGCAGCAGAGCCGCCACGTCGCCGAGGAGGAGTCGCGCTATCAAACCGATCTCCTCATGAAGGAGATCGACGCCCACCGGCGCACCGATGCCGCCCTCCAGAAGGCGAAGGAGAAGGCCGAGGCCGCGAGCGAGGCCAAGAGCCGCTACGTCGTGGGCCTGAGCCACGAATTGCGCACCCCGCTCAACGCGATCCTGGGCTACGCCCAGATCCTCGAGCACGATCCGTCGGTCCCCGCGGGGCGCAAGGATGCGGTCAAGGTGGTGCGCCGCAACGCCGAGCACCTCTCCGGGCTCATCGACGGGCTGCTCGACATCTCCAAGATCGAGATCGGACGATTCCAGCTCGACCGCAAGGAAGTGCACATCCGCGAGTTCCTGCACCAGCTCGTGGACACCTTCCGCCTGCAGGCCGACAACAAGGGGATCGAATTCCGCTATTCGCCCCCGCCCTACCTGCCGGCCGCGGTGTTCACTGACGAGAATCGTCTGCGGCAGATCCTCATCAACCTGCTCTCCAATGCGATCAAGTTCACCAAGACCGGCCATGTCGCGCTCAGCGTGAGCTATCGCAACCAGGTCGCCGAGTTCGTCGTCGAGGACACCGGCATCGGCATCCATTCCGACGACTTCGACCGCATCTTCCGTCCGTTCGAGCGCGCCCTCATCGGGCCCGCCCGCGCGATGACCGGCACCGGCCTCGGCCTGACGATCACGCGCCTCTTGGTCGAGACCATGGGCGGCGAGATCACGGTCAAGAGCGCGCTCGGCGCCGGCGCCACCTTCCGCGTGCGGCTGATGCTGGCCGAGGTGCCGCGTCCGCGCACCACGCCCGCCCCCGAGCTGCAGTTGCGCGGCTACGCCGGCCCGCGCCAGACCGTGCTGATCGTCGATGACGATGCCGGCCAGCGCGACATGGTCCGCGACCTGCTCGTCCCGCTCGGCTTCACCGTGCTCGCAGCCGCCGGCGGCAAGGAGTGCCTCGCGATCTGCGCCGAGCACAAGCCGCAGCTCATCCTGCTCGACGTCTCGATGCCGGAGATGGACGGCTGGGAGGTGGCGGAGCGGGTGCGCAAGACCCTGCGCGAGCGCCCCGCCATCGTCATGGTCTCCGCCCTCGCCCCGGACAAGCGCCGCAACGTGGCGCAGGACCGCCTCTACGACGACTATCTCATCAAGCCGGTGCACCTGCGCGAGCTGCTGGCCAAGCTGCATGCGCTGCTCTCGATCGAGTGGATCTACGATGCCCCCGCCGACTCCCGCGCCGACGAGCACGCGACGCGCGGCGCGATCCCGCCGCAGTCGGACCTCGACGACCTGATCCGGCTGGGCCAGATCGGCTACGTGCGCGGCATCCAGGACAAGCTGGCGGAGATCGAGCGCGGCTCGTCCGCGCACAGGGATTTCGTCGCGCGGATGCGCAGCGCGGTCGATCGCTTCGACCTCAAACGCTACATGGCAATGCTCGAACATGCACATGACGGCCACGGTTAGTGGACGCGCCCGCGACCTCGTGCTGGTGGTCGACGACGCGCCCGATACGCTCAAGCTGCTCACCGAGTCCTTCGAGGCCGCCGGCATGACCGTGCTGGTCGCCATGGAAGGCGAGCAGGCCCTGAGCATGGTCGAGAAGATCACCCCGGACGTGATCCTCATGGACGCCGTCATGCCCGGCATCGACGGGTTCGAGACCTGCCGCCGGCTCAAGAGCAACAACGCGCTCAGCCACGTGCCGGTGATCTTCATGACCGGGCTGAGCGACACCGACCACATCGTCAAGGGGCTGGAGGCCGGCGGGGTCGACTACGTGACCAAGCCGATCGCGCCCGACGAGCTGCTGGCGCGCGTGCGGGTGCACCTCAACAACGCCCGGCGCGCCCACGGCGCCTATGCCGCGCTCGATACGCTCGGACGGCATCTCCTCGCCGCCGACCGCGGCGGGCGCGTCCTGTGGTGCACGCCGCAGGCGGCGCGGCTGCTGGCAGTGGCGTTCAAGGACTTCGACAGCGGCGCCTTCACGCTGCCCGCCGCCGTGCGCGACTGGCTGGCGCGCGGGGCGAGGTCAGCGCCCGCCGAGGCGGTCGCGCTCGAGCCGACCGCCTCGCACCTCAAGCTGAGCCTCTCCTACATCGGCCAGATCGGCCCGGATGAAATCCTGCTGCGGCTGGTCGAGGGCGCGGCATCCGACGACCAGGCGCTGCTCAAGCAGAAGCTGACGCTGACCCTGCGCGAGGCCGAGGTGCTGCTGTGGATCGCGCGCGGCAAGTCGAACCGCGACATCGCCGAGATACTCAAGCTCAGCCCGCGCACCGTGAACAAGCACCTCGAGCAGATCTACGCCAAGCTCGGGGTCGAGAACCGCACCGCCGCCGCGGCCCTCGCGATGCAGGCGATCGGCGGCCGGGCATGACCGGTGCCGCCGCCGTGAAATTCCTACGCCCCAGGCGGCGAACTCGTCAGCCGGCCTGCCGCACGAACGTCCCGTTCTTGTAGGTGGCGCCGAAGTACACGTTGATTTCCCGGATCTTGTCGCCGGCAAACGCGAACAGTTCCGTATTGCGGAACTCGTGGCCATCCTTCGTCACGCAGCGGTAGAGCACGAAGGCCTCGTCGCCCTGCGTCACGATCCTCTCCACGTCGTTGCTGGGCCAGCAGCGGGCGAAGTAGGTCGCCTTGTTGATGCGATCGTCGTATGGACTGGTGAAGGTAAAGTCGTCGGTGAACAGCCCTTCGAGGATGCCGCGCTGGTTCGTGCGGTAGGCCTCGAAGCATTGCCGCACGATGTCGGCTCGGGATGCAGCAGCGTCCATGGCCGTAACTCCTCGATCTGACCCGCCCGGACAGCTTAGCCCGGAAACAGATCGAAATAAGGCTTGGCCTCGCGCAGCGCCCGTGCGTAGGACGGCCGGTCCCTGAGCCGCGCGAGATAGGCCGCGGCGCGCGGGTGAGTCGTACCGAACGGCATCACATGACCGGCGTAGAACAGCGTCGGCGCGGCGGCACAGTCGGCCATGGTGAAGGTCTCGCCCGCCGCCCACGTCCGGTCCGCCATCTCGCGCTCGAGGATGCCGAGCGCGGTCGCCAGCAGCGCCCTCGCCTCCTCGACGCCATGCGCATCGTTCCGGCCCGGTGGCCGCAGCTTGTCGGTCACGATCTTCTGCATGGGCACGTTCACGTAGAGGTCGAAGAAGCGGTCGCGCAGCCGCACCTCGCGCGCGGCCTCGGGTTCGGCGGGCACGAGGGTGCAGCCGGGCGTGCGCTGCGCGATGTACTCGATGATGATGCTGGATTCCGGGATCGTGCGCGCGGCAGCCTCGTCGCGCAGCACGGGAAAGCGTCCGATCGGCCAGACCTGCTTGAACGCGGCGCTCGCGGCCGGGTCCATCAGGTCGACGACGTGCGGCTCGAACGGGGTGCCGGTCTCGTACAGCGCGATCAGAACCTTCTGGCAGAACGACGACAACGGATGGAAATAGAGCCTGAGCGACATGGCGCCGTCCTCCTCGACCCGTCAGTTGATTGCACTCTGCAACCGGTTGCTTTCCTACCCGACTGATCCCAGAATGCAACCGGTTTTATGCGAGGCACTGTGCGAGACTGTGGATGAGCGACGCGCACCGGTCGGGCTGCCCGATCAATCTCACGCTGGAGGTGGTCGGCGACAGATGGAGCCTGATCGTGATCCGCGACATGATCTTCGGCAATCGCCGCCACTTCCGCGAGCTGCTCACGCGCTCCGAGGAGGGCATCGCCTCCAATATCCTCGCCGACCGCCTGCGCATGCTCGTCGACCAGGGCATCGTCAGCCGGGCCGACGACCCCACCCACAGGCAGAAGGCGATCTACAGCCTTACCGAGAAAGGCATCGAGCTCCTGCCCGTGCTCGCGCAGATGGCCGCCTGGGGCCGCAGGCACCAGCCGGTGACGCGGGAGCTCGCGATCCGCGCGCAGCTCCTGGAAGAAGGCGGGCCGAAGCTCTGGCGGGAGTTCATGCAGGAGCTGCGCGAGACGCATCTCGGCGCGCCGCCGCAACGCCGCGCGCGCAACCGGCCCTCGGTCGGCGCGCGCCTGCAGGCCGCCTACGAAGCCGTCGCCGGCGGACGCAAGCCGGGTCGCGGGCGCCCGAGCGCACGCCGCTCGCCCGCCCGGACGCGCCGCGCGGTCTGAGGACTTCGGCTCCGGCTAATCGCCCATGATGCGCGAGCCGGCGACCGAGCGCCGCAGCAGCGAGAGCAGGCTGCCACCCGTCGCCATCCCGAGCAGATAGACCACCGCCACCGCAAGCGCCAACGGCGCCCGGATCGAGAAACCCAGGAAATCCAGGCTCACGGTCTCGAAGTTCTGGAACGCGAAGACCACGATGACGAAGGCGAACAGCAGCACGATCGCGAGATGGACCCAGCGCATGATTGGCTCCACGGGTGGACGGGCGTCGCGCGCCCGTCCACGATCCTAGCGCCGGACCGGTAAACGATTCCGACCAATCGCGGCCGGCGTCTCGCTAAACGTTGACGAAAATCTTGAAGCCGCCATAGATCATCCGCTTGCCGTCGAACGGCATGTCCTTGGCGCTCATCATGTCGGCGAGACGTTTGTCGCTCATCACCTTCTTGAGCACGCGGTCGCGTTGGGCGCGCGACTTGTAGACGATGTAGGAGAACACCACCGTCTCGTTGCTCTTGAGCTTCACGCTCTGCGGGAACGAGGTCCACTTACCGGGCTTGACGTCGTCGGCGACGGCCTCCCTCACCTCGAGCGCGCCGTGCTCGCGCCACACCTTGGCGGCCTTCTGAGCCATCTTGCGGTAGGCCTTCAGGTTCTTCTTGGGCACCGGCACGATAAATCCATCAACGTAAGGCATCGTTCTCTCCAGGGTTGGTCATCTTGTGCGCGGGCTCGCGTGCGCCCGTGCTCAGCTCGTCTGCTTCAGCAGGGCCTCGAGCTTGTCGATGCTCTGCGTCCAGCCCATCGCCATACCCTCGACCATCGGCTCGCCGGCCGCGATCAGCGGCACGGTGCGCGCGTGCACGGTCAAGATCGTGCGGCCGTCACGCTCGACGAAGGTGACGGTCGTGACGCATTCGAGTTGCTTCGTCCCGTCGAGGTCTTGCGCGAACGCCGTGAACACGATCCGCTCCGGCGCGACGACGTCGTGAAAGGTGCCCGACATCGGGAAATCGGCGTCGTAAGGCGTGCCCTTGGGTCCGTGCATGATGATGTACATGCGGCCCCCCGGCCGCGCGTCGATCTCGCACACCGGGTTGGTGAACTCCATCGGGCCCCACCATCTGGCGAGGTGCGCCGGATCGGTCCACATCCTGAATACCTGCGCGCGCGGCGCGTCGAAGGTGCGCGTGATGGTCACCTCGCGGGCCTTGTCTGCCTTGGCCTGAGCGGTTGCCGCCATTGTCGTCTCCATTGGTTTACCGGGATGGCGGCGTCCGGACGGACGCCGCCCGAGATCACTGCAGCTGCGCCTGGCGCGTGCCTTCGGCGATCGCCTTCAGGTTGGCGAGGCCCTGCTCGAACTGCTTGCCGACCATCTTCTCGCAATCGATGAACAGGTTGATGACCTTGCCGAGGAACGGCTGCGGCCCGCGCATCGCCCAGGTCACGATCGTGGTGTTGCCGCCGTTGGGCACCAGCGTGAACTCGACCTCGTTGCGCGCCGCGAACGGCCGCGTCATCTCGAGATCGAGCATGATGCGCGAGGGTGTCGAATCCTTGATCGAAATGCGGCCGGCGCCGACCTCGCGGTTGCCGTCCCATTCGTACACCGCGCCCTTGCCCTGCAGCGCGCCGCTGTGCATGCGCTTCATGTTGGGATCCTTCTCGAACGGCGACCAGCTCGCCTGCGCGTGCAGGTCGTTGATCAGCGGGAAGATCTTCTCCGGCGGCGCGTTGACGCTGGCCGCGCGCCGGATCTCGAAGCGGTCCGGCTTGCTGGCGGCGAAGCCGAGCACGCCGGCGACCGCAAGGGCGAGCACGATGGCGATGGTGACGATGGTCGTGGTCATGGGTCTCTCCGAAAATAGGATGGTCGAAATCGTGGCGCGGTCCGCGTCAGCCCTGCCGGGCCGACATGTCGGCCGCATGGGCCGCGAGCTGGTCGAAGGTGCCGCCCCAGCCGCCGCGCATGGACTCGTGCATGCCCGCAAAGCTCGCCTCCTCCTCGCGGCTCGCATCGAGCGGACGGCCGTGCAGGAGCAGCTCCGTCCTGGCGCCGCGGTCCACGAACGTCACGGTCGAGAGCGTGTGCAGCGGCCACACCAGCCCGGGGAACGGCGCGCGGGTCGTTCCGCCCTGCGCGTCCGAGAACGAGCTGACGAACACCAGGCGCTCGGGCGCCACGATCTCGCGGAAGACGAACTTGCCCCACATCTCGTTGCCGTCGGGCGCGCGCAGGCCGTAGTGGAACAGCCCGCCCGGGCGCAGGTCGAGCGTCGCGGCCGAAACCTTGAACCCCTTGGGGCCCCACCACTGCTTGAGGTGGTCGAGCTCGGTCCACAGCGTCCAGACGAGATCGCGCGGCGCGTCGATGATGCGCGAGGTGACGAATTCCAGCTCCGCGGCGGGCGCGGCTTTGGCCGAGGCGTGCATGATCGTTCTCCTGGTTACCGGGGGACACCTGTTGGAATCGCTGTCGAGTGCGGCGGCGGCGCGCGTCACGAGCCGATATCGTTCCGTTTATCGTTCCGCTTTTTGCGCGGCGTGGTCTTGCGCCCGCGGGGGCGCCTGCCCGGGGCGGCCTTCTCCCTGGCCTGCACCTCTTCGAGGTAGTCGGCGAGGCGGTCGAGGCTGTGCTCCCAGAAGCGCCGGTAGTGCCCGAGCCAGTCGTCCACCGGCTTGAGCGCCTCGGGCTCGATGCGGCAGGGCCGCCACTGCGCCTCGCGGCCGCGCGTGATCAGGCCGGCATGTTCGAGCACCTTGAGATGTTTCGAGATCGCCGGCGCGCTCATGTCGAACGGCTTGGCGAGCTCATTGACCGTGGTCTCGCCGAGCGCGAGCCGCGCCAGGATGGCGCGGCGCGTCGGATCGGCGAGCGCTGCGAAGGTGAGGCTCAAGGCATCGCGGGACATGGCGGCGAACCTTTGGTTGATTAACCGTTCGGTTAATTTCCGTATCGGTTAAATACGGGAGAGCCTCCGCCGCGTCAAGCGAGCATCGCGATCGATGTGGATCACTGTGCCGTGAGCCGTGCGCGCGGGGCGGCAGTCGCGTACCCTTGCTGCAGGGACAAACAATAAGAAAACGTACGATTTGTTTTCTGATGGTTTGGCTGCATGGTCACCGCCCCGCGCCCCTTGCGTCCCGACCGGCCCGACGCCCCCGCGCCGGAGGCATCGACGCCGATGCAGCTGCGCGTGCCCGGCCATCTCGCGCGCCGCTTTCATCGCATCCATGTGGCGGTGATGAACGAGGCGCTGGCCGCCGAGGACCTGACCGCGGCAAGCTACGGCGCGCTGGTGACCATCGGCCGCGCGCCCGGCATCACCCAGCGCGCCCTCGCCGACGACGGCGGGCTCGACGTCGTCACCACCGGGCAGATGATCGACGCGCTGGAGGCACGCGGCCTCGTGCAACGCCATCCCGATCCGAGCGACCGCCGCGCCTGGCGGCTCGAGCTCACCGAGGACGGTCGGCTGGCGCGCGAACGCGCCGTGCCGCTCGCCCTCGCCGCACAGCAGCGCATGCTGTCCGCGCTCTCGCGCGCCGAGGTGGCCAAGCTGCAGGAACTGCTGGCGATCGTGATCCGGGCCAACGCGCCCTACGACAAGCCCGGCGCGGGGCGAAAGCGTCCGGTGCGCAAGGCGCCGAACGGCGCCGGGTGAGAACGCGCGGGAAGCAGCGCGCGCAATTCCCGGGGCATCAATGTAATCGTTCCCTCCCCCCTTGCGGGGGAGGGACAGGGAGGGGGCGGGTCACGAGCCGCGCTCTCTCGATTGCGCTGCCGTTGCCGCAATCACAGTTAAAACGCCTTCGAGCTCGCGCAGCACCTGACCATTCGTGAAACGCAGCACGACATAGCCGCGTGAGGCGAGCCAGACATCGCGAACAGCGTCGCGGCGCCGTTCGGTCGCGAAATCATGTGTGTCTCCATCGACCTCGACCACCACCCGCGCGGCGTGCGACACGAAGTCGACAATGTAGGGCCCCATCGGCGTCTGCCGGCGAAATCCCAATCCATTCAAATGGCCAGCTTTGAGATAACGCCACAGCAATGTCTCCGCGCGAGTCATTCCGCGGCGGAGAGCCTTGGCGCGCTGGCGCTGTCGCAACGTGCGGCATCTGCGCCCCCCCTTCCTGTCCCTCCCCCGCAAGGGGGGAGGGAACGGTCACACGAATGTTCCAGCTCGTAGCAAGCCTCGTGCTTTTCTCTCGCGAGTAAGCTCGCCCCCTCGCCGCTACTTCGCGCCGCGCAGCACGTGGTAGCTCAGCTCGCCCGGATCGGTGAGGTCCGGCACCTTCCAGCCGTCGAGGTCGTACTCGGCCATGCACTCCTCCGCGAAGCCCTTGAACTTGTCGGCGTTGCCGGAGGCCTGCGCGCCGAACAGGCAGTAGCGGCGGATTTCCTCGGTCGAGCCGCCGTAGTTGATCTCGTAGAGCTCGTGGCGGCCGCCGAACTCGCTGCCGAGCGAGTCCCACAGCAGCTTGAGCAGCTTCACGCGCTCTTCCGCCTTGTAGCCGTTCGAGCCGCGCAGGTACTGGTCGAGATAGGGCCGGATCTCCGGGTTCTTGAAATCGCGCGCGTGGCTGTTGAGATAGATGAGGCCCGACGCCACCGTCTGCTCGATGAGATACTTCACGCGCGTGTAGGCCATCGTCGCGATGATCTGGTAGGCGTTGCCCGGGTCCATGTTCGGCAGCACGTAGTCGCCGATCCACGGCTTGGGATCGCGCACCATCGCGTCGCTCAGCGCCCAGAACAGGTTGCGCCAGGCGATCACCTCGCCGACGTTGGCCTGCACGCCGCGATAGTCCTTGGTGCCGGCGGCCTCCGTCGCCTTGAGCAGCAGGCCCGCGATGAAGTCGAGCTTCACGGCGAGGCGCGTGCAGCCGTGCACCACGAAGCGCGGCAGGAAGCCGGTGCGCGGGAAGAAGTTGTTGGCCTTGTCCATGTCCTCGTAGACGAACACGTTCTCCCAGGGCACCAGCACCTTGTCCATGATGAACACGGCGTCGTTCTCGTCGAGCCGGCTCGACAGCGGGTAGTCGAACGCGCTGCCCATGGCGGTCGACGTCATCTCGTAGGACGTGCGGCAGATGAACTTCACGCCCGGCGTGTTGGTCGGCACCATGAACACGACGGCGAACTTCTTGTCCTGCACCGGGATCAGCCCGTGGTGCGCGATGAAGGTGTAGTTGGTGAGCACCGAGCCCGTCGCCACCACCTTCGCGCCCGACACCACCATGCCGGCGTCGGTCTCCTTCTCGACGTGCACGCACACGTCGCCGACCTCGTTCGGCGGCCGGTCGCGGTCGATCGGCGGATGGATGATGGCGTGGTTGACGAACGGCACGCGCTCCTGGCTGAACTTGTACCAGCGCTTCGCATTCTCCTGGTGCGGGGCGTAGAAGTCGGCGTTGGCGCCGAGCGTCGCCAGGAATGCCGCCTTGTAGTCGGGCGCCCGCCCCATCCAGCCGTAGGTGAGCTTGGCCCATTCGGCGATGGCGTTGCGGCTCGCGATCAGGTCCTCGAGCGACTTCGGCGCCTTGAAGAACGGATGCGTCATGCCGCCGTTGCCGGTGTCGGTCGGCACGGTGAGCTTGCCCTTGCGCTTGGGGTCGTGCAGCGCGTCGTAGAGCCGCGCCACCATGCGCGAGGTGTTGCGGAACGCGGGGTGCTCGGTGACGTCCTTCACGCGCTCGCCGTAGATGAAGACCTCGCGCCCGTCGCGCAGCGACTCGAGATATTCCGCGCCGTTCTGCGGCCGGCTCACGCTCACCTTGCCGATCGTGTCGGCCTTGGCGGCGAACGATTGCTTCTCCTTGTCGGATGCCTTTGCGGCTGCGACTGCCATGACGTGCCTCCCCGCTGCGTTTTGTTCGATATTCGAACGCTTGTGCGCTTTGCGAACTACGATAGGTGCTGCGCTCCGCCGCGGTCAAGCGGGAGCATTGGTCTCGGGACACGCGGTATGCCGTGAGTGAACGCCGGTGCATGACGTCATCGCGAGGAGCGAAGCGACGAAGCGATGACGGCCGTCGCGACTCTGCGCGGCACTCTTTTTGCCGTTACGCATGCCCCCCGGCTCCCGCTGTCACGCCCGCGAAAGCGGGCGTCCAGTCATCACGAGCACTGCGGGTTACCGGATGCCCGCGTGCGCGGGCATGACGATCTCAACAATCGAGCGACGTCTGGCCTCTGATGAATCGGAGCTCACCCATTTCCAGTGACGGAAGGAACTACTATGACCGATGAGATTGCGCTCGTGCCTCCCTGACTGGAAATACTCTCGACGACATTGGTTGCACCCCCGTGCTCGGGCGCAACTATACTCCCGTAGCCATCGTCGACCTGCATTTCTCGTAATCCTTGCTCCCAAACAGCTCTGCACTCGGGTGTCAATTCACGTTCCCAGCGAGCCAGCTCTTTTTGAATTACCTGAAAAGTCTGCTCACGTTCATGGTCGCTAAGCTTATATTTCTCATCGTCGGTGCGTTCGCGCGTCAAATGCGCAATCTGCTGATTAATTTTCGCTTCGAGCTTTCGAGGGATGAAATCGCCATTCACCAGAAACGCGGAAGTCGTGTATCGGCGCGGATCAACTACGCAAAGCCTGTCGTCCTTAAGGAACTCCATGATCACTCTGGCATGCAGGTGAAACGATTCAATGAAGGCGTTTCTCACGAGCCGCGACGGAGACGGCTGCGAAACATAACTGTAAAGAGCGCGAAACATGTTCACTTCATAGGGCAAATGGTGCCCCAGGAGCTTCATCGCTACTGCGTCACCTTCAGGATCCGTCTTTCGTATCCGTGATCTTCTTTTCATTGCCATTCCGTCTCCTCCTCTTCGTCGATTTTCGCCGAGGGTCAACAATCACCTCCAAGCCGATTAGGCTCGCAAAATTCCTCACTCCCTCACGCCACGCTTTGCGAGATCTGCTCCGCCACCGCCCGCAGTTCGGGCAGGAACTGCTCGCGCATCTCGTTGCGGGTCGTGCGGGTCGAATGGGTGGAGAGGTTGATCGCGCCCAGCGCCTGCCCGTCGCGCGTGACGACCGGCACCGCGATCGAGCGCAGGCCGCGCTCCAATTCCTCGTCGACGATGGAGAAGCCCTGCTCGCGGTCCAGGCGCACGCGGTCGATCAGCGCCTGCAGGTCGGTGATGGTCGACGGCGTATAGGCCTCGATCCGCTGCGAGCGCAGCCGCCGCCACACCTCCGCGTCGTCGAGGAAGCCGAGCAGCACGCGCCCCATCGACGTGTGGAACGCCGGCAGGCGGCTGCCGACCGCCAGCACCGTCGACATGATGCGGCGCGCCGGGATGCGCGCCACGTAGACGATCTCCGTGCCTTGCAGGATCGAAGCCGAGCTCGTCTCGTGCAGGCGCGCGCTGACCTGCTCGAGCAGCGGCCGCGCGCGGTCGATCCAGTTCTGCGCCGAGAGATAGGCGAAGCCGAGGTCGAGGATGCGCGGCGCCAGCGTGAACTGCCGGCCGTTCTGCTCGACATAGCCGAGCTCGGCGAGCGTGCGCAGCACGCGCCGCGCGGTCGCGCGAGACAGATCCACCGCCTGCGCCGCCTCAGACAGCGTCATGCTCGGGCGTTCGCGCCCGAACGAGCCGAGCACGGCGAGGCCCTTGGCCAGCGTCGTCATGAACTCCTTGTCCGACGTATCGGGTGTCGCGCGGCGCGCGCGCATGGCGGCGGCGACGGAGGCAAGATCGGGACGCGTCGTGCTCGCGCCCGTTCGCGAGAGGCGCTGCTCCTCACTCATGTCGTTCCCTCGCCTGTGCCCACATGCGCGCGGTGCGGCGTTGACACCGGAGCACCGCTTTCCGAGAATGCGCACGCGCTCGATATTCGAACTGTTGTTCGATTATCGAACCAGTGGGGTCACATCGTCAAGCACGGCGCGTGCGACGCTGAACGCACCACAAGACGGACGCCGGCGACGGCCGATCCGTCCAATGACAATTCAAGGTCCGCCCGAGGAATCACTTCGGCGACCAGCACAGGGAGGAGTTGGATGACGCAATCCGGCAAACGCGGCGTCGATCGCCGCACGCTCTTGAAATATTCCGCCGCGACCGGCGCGACGCTCGCCACCGGCGGCGTGGCCGCGCCGGCCATCGCCCAGGCCAAGACCATCAAGCTCGGCTACGTCAGTCCGCAGACCGGTCCCCTCGCCGCCTTCGCGGAAGCGGACAACTTCATCATCAGCAACTTCAAGGCCACGGTGAAGGACGGCGTCACCATCGGCGGCAAGAAGTATCCCGTCGATGTCGTCGTGAAGGACAGCCAGTCCAATCCCAACCGCGCCGCCGAGGTCGCCAAGGAACTCATCGTCCGCGACAAGATCGACCTGATGCTGGTCGCCTCGACGCCGGAGACGACCAATCCCGTCTCGACGCAATGCGAGGTCGAGGAGATGCCCTGCATCTCCACGGTCGCGCCGTGGCAGCCGTGGTTCATCGGCCGTCAGGCCAACCCCGGCGGCGGCCCGCCCGCCTGGAAGCCGTTCGGCAGCACCTATCACTTCTTCTGGGGCCTCGAGGACGTCATCGCCGTCTTCACCAACATGTGGGGCCAGGTGCCCACCAACAAATCCGTCGGCGGGCTCTTCCCCAACGACGGCGACGGCAATGCCTGGGGCGACAAGCAGGTCGGCTTCCCGCCCGTGCTCGACAAGCAGGGCTACAAGCTCACCGATCCGGGCCGCTACCAGAACCTCACCGACAACTTCTCGGCGCAGATCACCGCGTTCAAGAACGCAAAGTGCGAGATCATCACCGGCGTGGTGCTGCCGCCCGACTTCACCACGTTCTGGAAGCAGGCGCTGCAGCAGGGCTTCAAGCCCAAGGTGGCCTCGATCGGCAAGGCGATCCTGTTCCCGGTGGCGGTCGAGGCGCTCGGGCGCGACGGCAGCAACCTCTCCTCGGAGGTGTGGTGGTCGCCGAACCACCCGTTCAAGTCGTCGCTCACGGGCATGAGCGCCAAGCAACTCGCCGCCGCCTACGAGGCCGCGACCAAGAAGCAGTGGACGCAGCCGATCGGCTTCGTGCACGCGCTGTTCGAGGTCGCCGTCGACGTGCTCAAGCGCACGCCGCAGGTCGGCGACACGCAGGCGACGATCAAGTCGATCGCGGCCACCAACCTCGACACCGTCGTCGGCAAGGTGGCGTGGAACGGCGCCAACCTGCCGCCCTTCGCGGCCAAGAACGTCGCCAAGACCCCGCTCGTCGGCGGCCAGTGGCGCATCAAGGACGGCAACAAGTACGACATCGTCATCACCGACAACCGCACCGCCCCGGCGATCCCGGTCGGCGGCAAGATGGAGGCGATCGGCTAAATCAGCGACTCCGCGCCGGCGCCCCGCATTCTGCGTCGCGGGTCTATATTCGCGCCACGCTTCGATCGAGCGTTCTGCGCCCCCTCACCCGATTGCGCGTACGCGCAATCCGACCTCTCCCCGCGCGCGGGGAGAGGTGGAGCAAGTGGCGACGCTGGACACGCGACTGATGGATGGCATGGCGCGTAAGGTCGGGCATGGAGCAGCTCATAAGGCACGGCTCCCACGTATCCCCAGCGGGGAGAGAGCCTGCCCTCGGGCTGGACCCGAGGGTCGACGCGCGCAGCACGTCGGGTGAGCGGGTTCAATGCGCAGGTGATGAATTCCCAATCGTTGGCCTGCGCCGTGCCGTGTTGCACGGCAATGGCAAGCATGCACGACTGACCTGATGCTCCTTGACGTCACAGACCTGCGAAAATCCTTCGGCTCGCTGCGCGCGGCGGACGGCATCGAGCTTGCCGTCGCGGAGCGCGAGGCGGTCGGCATCATCGGCCCGAACGGCGCCGGCAAGTCGACGCTGTTCAACCTGATCACCGGCGACATCCGCCCCGACGCGGGCGAGATCCGCCTCGACGGTGGCGCGATCACGGCCCTGCGGCCCTATGAGCGCAGCCGCCGCGGCATCGCGCGCTCCTACCAGATCCCGCGTCCGTTCGAGAACCTCACCGTGTTCGAGAACCTGCTCGCGGCTGCCGTCTGGAGCCGTGGACGGCGAGAGCGCGAGGCGATCGACGCCTGCGCCGGCGTGCTCGAACGCACGCGGCTGCTCGGCCGTGCCAACGCCCTCGCCGGCTCGCTCACGCTGCTGGAGCGCAAGCGGCTCGAGATGGCGCGCGCGCTCGCGAGCGAGCCGCGTCTCCTGCTGCTCGACGAGATCGCCGGCGGCCTTACCGAGGCCGAATGCCAGGACCTGATCGAGACGATCCGCGCCATCCATGCAAGCGGCGTCACCATCGTCTGGATCGAGCACGTCGTCCACGCGCTGCTCGCCGTGGTGGGCCGTCTCGTCGTGCTCAATTTCGGCCGCAAGATCGCGGAGGGCGATCCGCACGCGGTTATGGGCTCGCAGGAGGTGCGCGAGATCTACATGGGCATCGAGGCCTGACGCGATGCCGCTGCTGGTCACCAAAGCCCTCACCGCGTTCTACGGCGATTTCCAGGCGCTGTTCGGCATCGACACCGAGCTTGGCGAGGGTGAGACCATCGCCATCATCGGCGCCAACGGCGCGGGCAAGTCCACCTATCTGAAATCCGTCGCCGGCCTGCTCCGCGCCGATCCGGGCAGCGTGCTGCTCGACGACCGGCCGATCGGCGGGCTCGCGCCCGCGCAGATCGTCAAGCTCGGGATCGCGCTCGTGCCGGAGGGACGGCGGCTGTTCCCCTCGCTCACCGTCACCGAGAACTTGCTGATCGGGGCTTATGGCCGCAAGACGTCCGGCCCATGGTCGCTCGATGCCGTGTTCGAGCTCTTCCCCATGCTGCGCGAGCACCGCAACCGTCCCGGCACCATGCTCTCCGGCGGCCAGCAGCAGATGGTCGCCATCGGGCGCGCGCTGATGTCCAACCCGCGCGTGCTTTTGTGCGACGAAATCAGCCTCGGCCTCGCGCCGATCGTGATCCGCGACCTCTACCAGAGCCTGCCGCGCATCAAGGCGAGCGGCACCAGCATCGTCCTCGTCGAGCAGGACATCGTGCAGGCCATGAAGGCCGCCGACCGCGTCTATTGTTTTCAGGAAGGCCGCCTCTCGCTCGCGGGCAAACCGTCCGAGCTGACGCGCGACCAGATCCATGTGGCGTATTTCGGGGGATGATGTGACGCGCAAGGCACCGCAAACGTCCGCGCCCCCTCACCCGCCGCGCTCCGCGCGGCGACCTCTCCCCGGCGGGGAGAGGTCGGGGCCGTGCCATCTTGCCCCTCCGCGCTCAACCGAAAACGCCGCGATCCCACCCTTCGAGGGAGCGTACAGCTTCGCCACTTGCGCACCTCTCCCCGCCGGGGAGAGGTCGGGGCCGTGCCATCTTGCCCCTCCGCGCTCAACCGAAAACGCCGCGATCCCACCCTTCGATGGAGCGTACAGCTTCGCCACTTGCGCACCTCTCCCCGCCGGGGAGAGGTCGGGGCCGCGCCATCTTGCCCCTCCGCGCTCAACCGAAAACGCCGCGATCCCACCCTTCGATGGAGCGTACAGCTTCCCCACTTGCGCACCTCTCCCCGCCGGGGAGAGGTCGAGGCCGCGTCATCTTGCCCCTCCGCGCTCAACCGAAAACGCCGCGATCCCACCCTTCGATGGAGCGTACAGCTTCGCCACTTGCGCACCTCTCCCCGCCGGGGAGAGGTGGGGGCCGCGCCATCTTGCCCCTCCGCGCTCAAGCGAAAACGCCGCGATCCCACCCTTCGATGGAGCGTACAGCTTCGCCACTTGCGCACCTCTCCCCGCCGGGGAGAGGTCGCGAGCGAAGCGAGCGGGTGAGGGGGAACCGACGATACGGCTCCTTACCCCAAGGCCCGTCCCATGATCGGCTGGATCGACACCATCCTGCAGGGCGTGCTGCTCGGCGGCCTCTATGCGCTGTTCGCGCTCGGGCTCTCCCTGATCTTCGGCATCATGCGCCTCGTCAACCTCGCGCACGGCGACCTCATCGTGCTCGGCGCCTTCGTCATCTTCGCGCTGGCGCAGGCGCTCGGCGTCGGCGTGTTCCTCGCCTTCCTGCTCGCCGCGCCGATCATGTTCGCGATCGGCTACGCGCTGCAGGCCGGCATGCTCAACCGCACGCTCGGACGCGACATCCTGCCGCCGCTGCTCGTCACTTTCGGGCTCTCGATCATCACACAGAACGGGCTGCTGGAGCTGTTCTCGGCCGACAGCCGCCGGCTCGGCGTCGGCGCGCTCGAAACCGCCTCCGTCGCCCTCGGCGGCGGGCTCGCGGTCGGCGTCGTCCCGCTCCTCACCCTCGGCAGCGCCGTGTTCGTCATTGCGGCGCTCAACCTCGTCTTCTATCGCACCCAGCTCGGCCGCGCCTTCCGCGCCACCTCCGACGATCCCGAGATCGCGCAGCTCATGGGCATCGACAACAAGCGCATCTTCGCGCTCGCCATGGGCGTCGCCATGCTGGTCGCGGTCGTCGCCGCCCTCTTCCTCGGCATGCGCTCGAACTTCGATCCGACCATCGGCCCCGCCCGCCTGCTCTATGCGTTCGAGGCGGTGATCATCGGCGGGCTCGGCAGCCTGTGGGGCACCCTCGCCGGCGGCGTCATCATCGGCGTCGCGCAGACCGTCGGCGCCCACATCAATCCGGAGTGGCAGATCCTGGCCGGCCACGTCGCGTTCCTTCTCGTGCTGATGCTGCGGCCGCGCGGGCTGTTCCCGCGCGCGGTGGACTAGGCGCATGATCCCGAAAAGTGGCAACCGGTTTTCGGAACAGATCATGCGCCTGAATAAAAGCGGCGCGGAGGCGGAGCCGGGCGCAGGCGGGCGCCGCTACCGCATCGAGGTCGCGAGCCCCGCCGCGCGCGGGATCGCGCTCGCCATGGCGCTCGTCGTCGCCGCCCTCGCCGCGCTGCCGCTGCTGGCGGGCCGCGCGCTGGTGCAGGACTTCACCTTCGTCCTCTACATGCTGGCGCTGGCGCAGCTCTGGAACCTGCTCGCCGGCAACGCCGGCCTCGTCTCGGTCGGACAGCAGGCGTTCGTCGGCCTCGGCGGCTATCTCCTGTTCGCGCTCACCATCATGGCCGGGCTCGACGCGCTCACCGCGATCGTGCTCGCCGGCGTGATCGCCGCCGTATTCGCGCTGCCGACCGCGCTTGTCGTGTTCCGCCTGCGCGGAGCGTATTTCGCCATCGGCACGTGGGTGGTGGCCGAGGTCTATCGCCTGGTGTTCGCGCAGTTCAAAGGGCTCGGCGGCGGCACGGGCACGTCCCTGCCCGTCTCCGTCACCAACGAGTTCGCCGCGCTCGAACTCGCCAAGTCCGTGTTCGGACTGCGCACCCCCGCCGCGCGCGACGCGGTGACCTACTGGGTCGCGCTCGCGCTCGCCGCCGGCACCATCCTCGCGGTCTATCTCATCCTGCGCTCGCGCCGCGGGCTCGCGCTCGCCGCCATCCGCGATTCCGAGGTCGCCGCCCAGAGCGTCGGCGTCAACGGCTTCCGCACCAAGCTCGCGGTCTACGTCATCACCGCCGGCATCACCGGCATGGTGGGCGCGCTGATCTATCTGCAGAAGGCGCGCATCTCGCCCGACGCGGCCTTCGCCGTGCTCGACTGGACCGCCTATGTGATCTTCATCGTCGTGATCGGCGGGATCGGCACCATCGAGGGGCCGATCGTCGGCGTGATCATCTTCTATCTGATGCAGACGTATCTCGCCGACTTCGGCACGTGGTATCTCATCCTGCTCGGCGCGCTCGCCATTCTCGTCATGCTGTTCGCGCCGCGCGGGATCTGGGGCTACGTCGCCGCGCGCTACGGTCTCGTGCTGTTCCCGGTCCGCCGCCGACTCGAGCGTGATCCCGAAAAGCTTGCCCCCGGACTTGATCCGGGGGTGGTCCCGGTTTCCGGACAAGATCACGCTCAAACAGAAGGCGAGCGTGATCCCGAAAAGTATCCCTCCCAGGAATCCTTCCCGTCCCGAAAGGAGAAGCCATGACCGCGTCCTCGCTCCAGAACCTCGTGCCGCCCGAGCTTGAGCAGCTTTCGTGGCGTCCGCTGTTCGCCTTCCAGATCGCCGTGGCCAAGCCGTTCGTGATCGGCCGCACGCCCGGCTGCGACCGCCGCATCGGCGAGATCACCGGCGGCACCTTCGAGGGCGAACGCCTGCGCGGCAAGATCCTCACCGGCGGCAGCGACTGGCAGACCGTGCGCACCGACGGCGCCTGGACGCTGGACGTGCGGCTGGTGATGGAAACCGACGACGGCCACCTGATCGGCATGACCTACAAGGGCGTGCGCCACGGCCCGCCCGAGGTGATGGAGCGCATCGCGCGCGGCGACACCAGCGTGAAGGCCTCCGACTATTACCTGCGCGCAGCCCCGTTCTTCGAGACCGCGTCGGAGAAATACGGCTGGCTCAACAGCATCGTCGCCATCGCCTCCGGCCACCGCCTCCCGAGCGGCCCGATCTACCAGGTGTTCGAGATCGCGTGAGGGCGGCGTTGTCCACGAAGTTCACATGGGCGGAGCGTGATCCTTCGGCGTCGCCGCGCGCTCGTGCACGATGACGGGTTCGGCCGGGGAGCGAAGGCGCTCACCCGCAGGGCGGAGCTTTGCCATGATCATCGAGGCGGACCTTGGACACGCTGCTCGCGGACATCGACGCCGCGACGAGCGGACGCGCGGACGCGGGCGCCGGAGGAGCCCGCGTTCCCGCCGCACCTATGTCATGCTCCCTCCGAAACCTCTCATTGCGCCTGCCGGAGGTTGCATTGCGGCGGCGGCACCACTCACCGCATGAACTCGAACTCGCGGTTCATCGTCATCCGCGCGATCTTCCAGTCCTCTCCGATCTTGACGAGCGCACCCGGCACGACCAGCACGAGATACGGCGAGCGGATCTTCGGCGGCTCGAGCGGCCGGCTTCCGGTGTCGTGGATATAAGCCGTGATGTAGAGCAGGAACTCGGCGGACGCCGCGTCCTTCACGTCCACCTGCACGTTGCTGACGACGTGACGCACCGTCTGCGTGCGCGAGCGCGCGTTGAGCGCGGACATGATCGCGGCGCGGCCCTGCAGCGCCTTGCCGAGCCTGTGCCACACACCGTCGGGCGCGAACAGCTCGGCCATGTCCTCGTAGCGCCACTGGTCGAACAGATTGAAGAAGCGAGTGAGAATCTGAGCGCAGTCCCACTCGATCGCACGCGCGGCGTCGCGGGGAAGGCTCACGGCTGCGGCAGCGCGTTGAGGCGTTTCACGAGATCGTCGGCGCCGCGCACGAGCAGGCCGACTTCCGAGCCGACCGCGACCACCTGAGTGCCGGCCTTCATGTAGCGGTCCACCTGCGGCTCGCCGCACAGGATGCCGGACACCTTGCCGAGTTCGCGGACGCGCCGCATCCCCGCCTCCATCTTCGCCACCACGTCGGGATGGCCGGGCTGGCCGAGCAGCCCCGAATTGGCCGCGAAGTCGTTGGGACCGAAGAATATGACGTCCACGCCCTCGACCGCTGCAATGGCGTCGAGATTGGCGAGCCCCTTCGGGGTCTCGATCTGCGCCATCAGGCAGACATTGGCGTTGGCGTTGGCGTAGTAGTTGGCCGCGTTGCGGAAATAGTCGGTCGAACGCATGCTCCCGCCGACGCCGCGGGTGCCCTGCGGCGGATAGCGCATCATGCGCACCACCTCGCGCGCCTGCTCGGCGGTTTCGATGTTCGGCACCATCAGCGCGTCGGCGCCGACGTCGAGATAGTATTTGATCTGCACCGGGTCCTGCGCCGCGATGCGCACGACCGCGGCGGTCTTGCAGGCGGTGAGCGCAGCGAGCTGCATGTGGATCATCGGCACGCTGGTGGGCGCATGCTCGGCGTCGAAGACGAGGAAGTCGAAGCCCGAAGACGCCATCACCTCGATGGTGTGGAACGACGGAAGGCAGCAGAAGGTGCCGAACAGCGCGCGGCCCTCGCGCAGCGCGCGCTTCATGACGACTGACTTCGGCTCCATCATTGTTGCTCCGCGCCCACCCGCCCGACCGGATCGCCGAATCGGGCCTTCATGACGTCGGCGAGCGGTTGTGAGGAATGCGCGACAGTCCCGCCAGCGCGCACACGGAAGCTCTCGGGCTTCTTGGCCGCGGACGGCTCGTGCCCTTTCGCCAGCGCCTTGGCCGCGTCCAAGATAAGCCGGCGAAAACGCACGATGCCGATATCCGTCGGGCCGAGATGCTCGCGCGTACGGTCCGCGATGTAGCCCTGGCTATCCTGGATACAGGCATCCTGTTCCGATACGCCCTTGATGCCCGTATAGGTGCGATATTTCTGCTCCTCGCGGTCGATCAAGTAGTCGTTGTCGCGATTGCGGATGGGCACCCAGTTCTCGTCCACGTTGGCGTGAACCGTGTGGCCTTTGCTGAAACGATCGCGCTCGGAATTGGTCAGCGGCCGCTCCGGGTTCCACGTGTAGCAATAGATCCAGCACAGTTCGTCGGTGATCGGGACGAAGCATTGCCCATGATAGTTCTCACCCGGGAACGTACTCGGGGCGAGCGCGTGGTTGGGCAGCAGGAACTGACTGATGCGCCAATAAAGATCCTCGCCATCGGCGGTGCGAGCCGCTCCCATCACCAGGCCAGAGTCGTGCTCGGTCACGGTGAAGCGCGGCATGCCGTCGTTCTTGAGCCAACGCACGCGGTTCTTGTCGCCGCTCGCCGCCGCCTCCGACTGATTGAGCGTTTTCATGATGTGGTCGTCGTCTTCGTCCTCGCCGACCGTCATATGGAGGAACGAGAAGTGCGCCGTATCGAGCGCGCCCTCGCAGGCCTGCGCCCAGTTGCATTGCTGCAGCTTCTTGGAGACGAAGATGTGCGAGGGCGGGAGGTCAAGATATTCGAGCTTCGGCATGTCCGGCATGAGCTCGGGCGGCCCCATGTACGCCCATATGATGCCGCCCGCCTCGCGCGTCGGGTAGGCCTTGATCGCCGCCTCCTTGCACAGCGTCTCGTAGGCCTCGTTCTGCGGCATGGTCGCCATCTCGAGGCACTTGCCGTTCACGTCGAACTTCCAGCCGTGGAAGGCGCAGCGAATTCCGCCCTCCTCGTTGCGGCCCCAGAACAGGTTGGCGCCGCGATGGGCGCAGTGCGGCTCGATCAGGCCAACCCGATTGTGGCTGTCGCGAAACGCAAGCAGCCTCTCGCCCATGATCTCGATCCGCAGCGGCGGGCCGTCCGGCTCGGGCAGCTGCTGGGACAGCAGGGCGGGGACCCAGAAGCGCCGGAACAGCGCACCCATTGCCGTTCCGGGCCCGGTTCGCGTCAGCAATTCGTTGTCGGCGGCACGCAACATGGCTCTGTCCGTATCAGTGAGTAATCATGTCTTGCTCGCCCATGGCGGCGGCGATCTGGTGGTGCAGTTCGCGTACGCGCGCAGGATCGGCACGGTCGGCCGCCGTCGGCCGCACTTCCAGCAGGACTCTCGCGGGTATCGCCAGCACGAGGATGCGGTCGGCCATCTCGATCGCGTCATCGATGCGGTGCGTGATCAACAGGCAGGTCTTGCCGAGGGTGCGCACGAGATCGGCGACGTCCTCACGCAAAGTTTTCGACGTGACGTGGTCGAGCTGGCTGAACGACTCGTCCAGCAGCAGGATCTGGGGGTCGACGGCAAGCGCGCGCGCCAGGGAAACACGTTGGCGCATGCCGCCAGACAATTCGTGGGCATATTTTTCGTCGGCCCCCGACATCTTGACGCGCGCCAACCATTCGCCGGCGCGGCGGCGGGACTCCGCCTTCTCGACGCCGAGGATCTGCAGGCCGAGTTCGATGTTCTGCGCAGCAGTCCGCCACGGGAGGAGACGATCGGTCTGAAAACTCACGGCGAGCTTACCACGCAGACGCTCGAATTCGCCGTAGGGATCGCAACCGGCGACGCGAACACGACCGCTCGTCGGCTTGATCGTGCCCATGATCAGGTTCATGGCGGTGCTTTTGCCGGCACCCGTTCGCCCCAGCAATGCAACGATCTCGCCGTGGCCAACACTGAAGGAGAGATCCTGGACCGCCACGTGATCCCCGAAACGGCGGGTCACGTTCGACAGCTCGATCTCAGCGGGTCCAATCGCCGCCATGCTTCCTCCCCGGCCGCCCGCCTATGTTGTGCATTGTGCGCGGACTGCACGATCTTCCGCCCGCGAGACTGCGCGAGGGCAAGGCAGGCGGCAAGCGCAGTTTCATTATTCTGAATTCATTTTTGAAATGTCGAACGTGCCTAAACCGCGGCCAGGCTGCGAACCATCGCCGCGAGACGCGGCCCAATGTCGGAGCGGATCTGGCCGGGCTTCACCAGGAATGACTGCAGCGCGCAGTTGAAGACCACGATCTCGCCGGTCGACATGAGCCGCAGCGGCACGCCGACCGCATGCACATCGCGCCGCAGATCGCCCCAAGACATGCAGAAACCGAAACGTTCGAAGTCAGCGAGGCTCTGCATGATCTTCTTTTGATGGCGCTCCCACACGGCCGGCGTCTTGATGCGGATTTCGTTGAGCACCGCCTCGCGGTCGGCTGGCGCGCAGGCCGCGAGGTAGGCCCGCCCGATCGCGGTGGCGGCAATCGGCTGCGACAGGCCGATATCGGAGAGTTGACGCGAGAACATCGAACTGGAGCGGCTGGTCTCAACATAGACGACGTTCAGCCGGTCTCGAATGCCCATGGATACGGAGCCCCCGGCGTAGTCGGCGAGTTCTTTCATGGCCGGCCGCGCCAACTGCCGCAGCATGATCGTGGCGAGAAGCGGATAGCCGATCGCCAGTACCGCCGGGCCAAGTTGGTACTTGGAAGAAATGTGATCGGCCTTGAGGTATCCTAGGCGCGACAGTGTGTAGGTGAAACGCGAGATCGTGGGCTTGGGCAAACCAGTCCGCGCCGCCAAATCCTTATTACCCAGCACCGGCCCCTCGGGAGTGAAGCACCGCAGGATCTCCAGTCCGCGCGCCAAGGTTGTCGCGAACTGCTTGTCGCCCTCAAATTCAGCGAAACTGTCGAGCACACGACTGCGACTCGCGCCTTTTTGTCTGGCCTTCCGCATGATCCCTCGCCGCCACTGCTCACGAATAACAAAATGTTATTCGGAATATCGAAATTGCGATTGGTATTTCACTCGAGATGGCGCAGGCTGGCAAGAACGATAAATGCTGCAGGGCAGGATCCGCCGCGACCTTTCGGGACGCCAAAGCTCCGCTGCGCCTTGCTGCGTGACCGCCGAGGGCCCGGGAGACATGTCCGCCGAGATCGATCAGCCTCGTAAACTCGGGCTGTCCTTCCCGTTCTTGGGGCTGGGCCGGCGCAATTCCGCGGACGAACCGCGCCAAGTCAGCGATCACGTCGCCACGGTGGTCGTGGTGGCCGCGATCGTGCTGCTGATGCAGATCGGCTCAGCCTTCATTCCGGCCTACATCCTTCCCTCGCCACTCTCGGTGATGAGATCACTCGCGGAAAGCCTCGCGACCGATTACGGGCAAATCCTGATCACGCTTCTACGCCTCGTCATCAGCCTGCTGATCTCGATAGCGGTCGGGACTGCAATCGGCATCATCACAGGCACAATCGCCTCCGTCCGCCCCTTCCTGCGCGCACTCGTGATTATCGACACCGGCATCCCGGCTCTCTCGTGGATGCTGATGGCGGTGTTCTGGTTCAAAGACCCAGAGCTGCGCATGTTCTTCATCATGTTCGTCATCGTAGTGCCGATTTATGCGCTCAACGTACACGACGGCATCCGCGCGATGTCGAAAGAATGGCTGGAAATGTGCGAGAGCTTCCGGCCCACGCGCCTGCAAGTGCTGCGCTACCTGATCATCCCTCACGTCGTGCCGTATGTCCTGATGACGACCAAGTCGACGGTCGGTTACGCCACCCGCATGCTGATCTTCGCCGAGTTGATTGGCTCTTCGGTCGGAATTGGGGCGCGGATGGGTCTCGCACAGGCGACCTTCCACATGGAGTCCGTGATCGCCTGGACCGTCCTGCTCGTCGTGATGAACATGATGGCGCAGGGCACCGTTGGCCTGCTGGAACGCTATCTGCTGCGGTGGCGCGACGAGGCTGCGGTCCGCTGACCACTTTCACCATAAACAAAGATCCCAGGGGGAACTCATGATCAACTCAATCTCGCGCCGCAAACTTTTGAAGGCTGGCGGGGTCCTCGCCGGCGGCACACTGGTCGCCAAACCTGCGGTCCTGCTGGGACAGGCCGCAATGCCGCGCGTCACCTACGTCACGCTCGCGACCGGCTTCAATGTCATCCTCAACGAGTACATGGCGGCGAAGCGCTTCGACCTCAAGCACGGCGTCAACATCGACGTGATCAATTCATATGTGTCCGTCACGAACTACTACAACGACTTTACTGCGGGCACATTCGAGCTCGGCATTGGCGCCTGGGATACCTGGGCCGCGCGGTTCTCCGCCGGAGTACCGCTCAAGCTCATCAGCACCGTCACCGAATATGACATGCTCTACATCGTTGCGATGCAGGGTGGCCCAAAGACGGTGGATGACCTGCGTGGCAAGATCATGTCAGCTACTCTCTCATCTGGCGCTTACCGGGTGACCAAGCATGCGCTGTCGGCATTCCATAAGATGGACGCCGACAAAGACTTCAAGGTGCAGAACACGGAGAGCCCTGCAGGCGCAGTGGCGATGGTGCTCGGTGGCAGCGCGCAAGGCGGGCTCACCTGGGAGCCGAACGTCAGCGTGGGCCTGGAACGCGAGCCCAAGCTCACGACCATCTACAATGTCGGACAGGATCTGCAGAAGAACACCGGAATCGCATTTCCCTATTTCAGCATGGCTCTGCGCGATGAGGCGGAGAAGCGCCACCCCGGCGTGTCGGCCAAGCTCGCCGCGGCAATGACCGACTGCATCAAAGGCGTCATCGCCAACCCGGACGAGGCAGCTCGGCTGTCGGCCGCCAAGATGAAAGTATCCGAGAAGGCACTGATGAATGCCTTCACGTCCAAGCGGCTGCTGTTCAAGCCGACCACGATGGCCGACCCCAAGGCACGCGAGGCCCTGCTCAAGGCAGCAGCCTATCTGGTCAAGAACGGCGTGCTCCAGAAGCCGGTCGGCGCCGATTTCCTGGCGTCGACCTGAGGCCGGTTGCCCGCCGGCCGTCGGGGATATTGGCCGCGACCAGGTCGCCGCCTGCGGCAAGCAGCGGCGACTGCTTCCCCTTGCGCGGGAATGGCGCCAGTACGATTAGAACTCTTGCCAGTCTGCCTCCACGGCGAGGGCAAGATTGCCTTGGACGCGGGGCGCGGAACTGACGGGTTTGGCCGTCGCTGCAGCAGTTCGACCCGCCTTTGAACGGGCCGGCTGCAGTTCGCCCTGCGGCGATGCCGGCTGCCCTTCGTCACCGATCCGGAACCGCTTAACCTGCCTCGTCAGCTCCGCCGCCTGACTCTCGAGCACCTTCGCAGTGGCTGCGTTTTCCTCGACCAGCGCCGAATTCTGCTGGGTTGCCTGGTCCATCTGTCCCAACGCCTTTCCGACTTGATCGAGGCCAGCGGCCTGCTCGGAGCTTGCGCTGGCGATATCGCCCACGAAGTTTGACACCGTGTTGATGGATTCAGCCATCTCCTGCAAAGACTGGCCCGTGCGCTTGACGAGATCGACACCGTCCTTGACCTGCGTCGTGCTGCCGCCGATCAAGCCCTTGATGTCCTTGGCGGCCTGCGCGGAACGCTGCGCGAGGCTGCGCACTTCCGAAGCCACGACGGCAAAACCGCGTCCGGCGTCCCCTGCCCGCGCCGCCTCGACCGCCGCATTGAGCGCGAGCAAATTGGTCTGGCGGGCGATCTCATCAATGACCCCGATGATGTCGCCGATCTTGCGAGAGGAGTCCTCGATGCGAGCCATCGCCTCGACCGCGCTCGTAACGATCGAGCGGCCGCGGTCGGCAACGTCCCGCGCCGAAGCGGTGAAGCGATGCGCTTCCTGGGCGTTGTCGGCGTTCTTGCGTACGGTGGTCGACATCTCCTCCATGGAAGCGGAGGTTTCTTCGAGGCTCGCCGCCTGCTCCTCGGTGCGCTGCGAAAGATCGGTCGTGCTGGCGGCAATTTCGGTCGCCGCGGCGGCGACTTCTTCCGCCGCTGATTTGACGGCCGCCATCGTGTCGGCAAGGCGGACTGCTGTGGCATTCGCCGCATCCTTGAGGCTGGCGAACGTGCCCTGGTAGTCCGCCTCAATGCGTCGGGTCAGGTCGCCTTCCGCGAGCGAACCAAGCATGAGCACCAGATCGCCCAGGACGTCCTCGATGGCCGTGCACATCGAATTGAGCGAGGATCCGAGGTTGAAGATGAACCCGCTCTTGCCCTCCAACGGCACCCGCTGCGAGAAATCGCCCGTCGCCGCTGCGGCAACGATACCGCCGACCGCCGCCTCGAACTCGCTCGTCAACCGAGCCATCGCGGCGTCCCGTTCCGCGACGTTGCGACGCTCCTGCTCGGCACGAGCGTCGGCGGCCGCGCGATCCTGCTGGGCTTTGGCCTCCGCGTCCCGGCGCTCCTTCTCTGTGGTTTCGCGCTGGAGGCGCGTATTCTCCACGGCGGCGTCGCGGAATACGACCAGCGCCCGCGCCATCGCGCCAATTTCATCCTTATCCTGGACAGCCGGGACAGTGAGGTCGGTTTCCCCCTGCGAGAGCCGGCGCATGGCATCCCCGATGGCGCTAAGGCGCGAAACCAGCCGGCGCTGTACGTAAAAGACTCCAATACAGCCGGCGACGATCAAGCTGGCCGACGCGACCAGCAACAGCAACGCGCGGTTGCGGCTGAGTTCGTCCATCAGCCGGCTTGCGCCCTGATTCATGCTGGCTTCGGCATCGTTGACCAACGTTCCGACCGCACGGTCGAGCGTCTGCTGGATGTCGGAATTCTCCTTGATGGTCCGGTCAGCGGCACTATCGGCCTCCAGTTCGGCCCGGCGAAGTGCGAATGCGCCCTCGGGGCCGAGACCCGCTTTGATCAGTTCGGTCAGGGAGTTGCGAATCTGCTCATCGTGCATCGTGCGGGCGATCATCGCTGCGGACGCAGCCGACGCGCGGAAGCGGTCCTCGATCGCGCCCAGCGAAGTTGCATCCTTGGCCCCCGCTCCTTCACTGATGAGACTCGTAATCAGATGGGCTTGCGCGGCAATCTCCAGCGCGTTGCGCAGTCCGGAGATCTGGGTATTAACCAGCGCCTGGACCATCTCTCCCGACTTTTTTACAGTCGCTTCACTGTTGATGACCAAATCGAACGTGAGATCGTCGACGAGCTTGATCAGAAGTCCTGTCAAGGACTCGTGCGCCCGGAAAACACGTTTGAGGCGATCGGCTTCGGGCTCATTTGCGTGGCGCTCGGCGGCCTTGAAATCGGCCAGTTGCAGAAGGCCGGCGATCTGCGTCTTGAGGGGCGCAAATTCGGCTTCGTCGGGCAGAGCTTTGAGCAGCTTCTGGGCGCGGTGCCCGGAAGCGACGAAGCGATCCTCGAGCATCACCAGAATCGGCTGCGACGATGTGAGCGCACTGGCCGTCAGAAGACCGGTGATCAAATTTGTTTCGCCGCCGATTTCCACGATCGCTTGCAGTCTCTGGAGGCCGTCGTTGATCAGCGACTTGATCGCCCCGGCGCTGCTCTGGCCCACTGTTTCAGCCGTCGAAACGACCTCGAAATATGTATCGTTCACAATTGGCGTCAGCTTGTCCGCAATGCTTCCGTGCATCTTGTGGACCGCGTCCAGCTTCGCCTCCAGCTTGTCTCGTAGCTCGATGCGCTGGGAAATCGCCGTCTTCAACGCATCGAGATTCGCATGCAGACGTTTGGCGTCCGCCTCGACGCTGGCAAATGCCGAGTTTGTGCCGCGGCTCTTGCGCAGCCTTTCCATGATCGTGTTCAACTCGGCGCTGCGCGTTCCGATGAGCGATGCTATTGCACGTTGCTCATCGATCGTTCTTGCGCTGACGAACCGCGCGGCTGCCGCCGCGATCTCTCCAGAGGAAACCGACAGCCGCAGCGCATCCGTCATGACCGGCACCTCGTGTCCGGCCACCTGCTGAAAGCCCCGTTCGGTCGACGAGAATGAAAAGATTGCGACCGTGGCCGCAATCACCGTCATGACTGCAACCGCGCCGAACGCGATCTGCAGCTTGGTTTTGACCCCGAAGCGGACGATAGCGTCCGCGAGTTCAGCCTGCCTTGCCGTCGACGCTTCGCGCGTCCTCGATTTACGCTTGAACATTCTGTTCTCCCAGATGGACCATTCCGCGGTCCTCTGTGGCAAGCGGATCGCGGCGACCTTGCACCGAGACGCCTCCTGCCAGTGTCTTCAATTACTTGAGAGTCGCACCAGCTTTTGAACTGCCTTGAACGAGCCGTCGGCGTCGATCATCGTCAGGAACACCTGATCGAGACCCTCGTTGTCGGCAGCGCCGAACGTCATGAGGAGGCCACCGATTTCGAACCGGCCCGAGTCCCTCACGGCGCTCAGCAGTGCTTGGCGAGTCGGTTCCGGACCGATCTTTTCCAACGCGGACACGACCAGACGAGCCACCAGATAGCCCTCGAGCGACACGAATTCGGGTTCGGCACGCGAATCCAGCGCCTTGATGGCCGCGTGATAGTCGGCAACGACCTTGAGCGACGTATCCCACGGAAATGGAACGACTTGCGACACGATCACGCCCTTGCCCTCGGTCCCGAGTTCCTTGGCCAGCGCGCTCGCACCAACGAATGAAATATTGACGAACACCGGGTTGAAATCGATTTTGCGCGCCACCTTGATGAATTCCGCACACGGCTTGTAGGCGCCGACCATAACGACGGCTTCCGGCTGCGCGCGCTTGATGGCAAGCAGAGCCCGCTTCACCGCCGTGGTGTTCCGCTCGTAAGTGCCCTCGGCGACGATGGTCATATTGCGCTTGTCCATCGCCTTCTTGAATCCGGACAATCCGGCGCGACCGAAGGCATCATCCTGGTAGAAGATGGCGATCTTCTTGACGTTCAGATCCTCGATGAGGTGCTTGACCCACGCTTCCGTTTCCGCGTCGTAGCTCGCGCGAACGTTGATCACATTGTCGAGTTGCGGGTTGCGCAGGAAACCTGCCCCGGTGAAAGCGCCGATGAATGGAACCTTAGCCGCCGTCGCGATCGGCTGGGTCGCCGCGGACGTCGGCGTGCCCACCGGACCGACAAGTGCGAACACCTTGTCTTCTTCGATGAGCTTCCTGGTCGCTGCGATGGCCTTTGCGGGCTCGTAGCCGTCGTCGATGCCAACGAGCTTGAGCTGGCGGCCGTGGACGCCCCCCTTCTTGTTCGCTTCTTCGAAACCCGCCGTGATTCCGGTCTTCATGCCGAGGCCGAGGGCGGCAGCGGGGCCGTCAAAGACGGCCGCTTGACCAAAGACGATAGCGTCAGGCTGCACACCGTCTTCGGCAAATGCTGCCTGGCTCCATAGCACGACTGCGCCAACGGCTACGCACAGAGCCGAACTGATCGACCGCATCCTGGAATCCCCCCGCACCCGTAGCAGGTGCGGCTCCAGTGTGTTCTGTGCGCTCAAATAAACAGTTAAGCCCGCGCAGGCAGTGCAGCGCACAACGCCGGGACGGACTTAACGGGCGTTAACAAACAGCGCCGGGACGGACGCACCGACACGTAGCCGAACCACGCCCGGTGCGGTCTGGGCCGCTCTCATCGTGAATGTGGGCCCGTCATTGCGGTTCGATCTTGGCGGCCTTGACGATCGGCCCCCACAAATTGATGTCGGCCTGCAAACGCGCGGCGGCAGTCTTGCCGTCTTCGACCAAAGGAAACGAGCCGACGCGCGCAAGGAACGCAGCCGCATCCTCGGTCGCGCTGATCTGGTTCATCCACTTTCCCACCTTCGTGACGATGTCGTCTGGCGTTCGGGTCGGGAAGTAGACGCCCCACCAGGGGGCGAGCTCGAAGTTTGTCAGGCCCGCCTCGTGCATGGTCGGCACATCGGGCAGGCTCGGATGACGCCGCGACGTCGTCACCGCGAGCGCCCGAAGTTTTCCTTGCTTGATGGCACCGGCGGCAAACGTGCCGTCCATGATCATGAAGTCCAGAGTTCCGTTCTCGACGTCAGGAAGCGCCTCAGGAGCGGTCCGATAAGGAACCTGAGTTGCTTCGAACCCAACGCGCTGACGATAATATTCTGTCGTGATGATCGCCATCTGGTTGGTCACGCCGTAGACATTCTGCTTGCGCGACTTGAGGTAGGCGTTCAACTCCTGGAACGTCTTGATCGGCGACTTCGCTCCGACCACTGCGACGAACGCGATCTGCGCGAACGAGCAGGCGGGGACGAAATCCTTGACCGTATCGAATGGCAGATCCTTGAATAGGAACCGGCTGCCGGCCATGTTGGAATTGGCGATGAAGAGCATCGTATAGCCGTCGGGCTTGGCCTTTGCCACGATGCCTGCGGCGATGTTGCTGTTCGCGCCCGGCTTGTTTTCGACGATGACGGACTGCCCGCTCAGTTCGCCAAGCTTCGTGGTGAAATAGCGCCCCAGAATGTCCGCGCCGCTTCCAGCCGGGAATCCAATGAGCGCCCGCGTCGGCCGGCTTGGATAATTCTGCTGAGCAAACAAGTTGCCCGGCGCGGCACCGAGACCGGCCGCAGCCGCCCCGGCTCCGAGCAAAAGATCACGCCGACGGATCATCAATTCCCCCCATGAAACAACTATCCGCCGGCCTTGCCGGCCGACGACCTTGCATTATTCCTAGCGGGTCCGGCGGCATCCGCAACGAGCAAGTTTGTACGCCGACAGCCGACGTCGCCCGATCTGCGGAATGGCAGTCAAAGGCACAACCGCCGAGCGAAGACGTGTCTTACGCCGCCTTGCGGATCTGCGGCATGATTTCCTTTGCCAGCAGTTCGACCGAACATAGCGAGGCTTCGTAAGGGAGGCTTCCGAAGGCCAGCCTGCACATCAGGTAGTTGATGCCGCAGGCCTCGACCTGCTCCTCGATCATCTCCTGGACCATCTTCGGGGTCCCCACGATGACGAACCCCCGCTTCACCGCGAGATCGTAATCGTCCGTATATCCCACCGAGGGGAGCGGAACGCCCTTCTTCCTCCACAGTAGCGTGAGGTGATCGTACCACGCGGCATAGGCCGGCTTCGCAAGCTTCAGCGCTTCCGCCTCCGTTTCGGCAATGACGATGTGGCGGTTCATGCCAAGGATCGGCAGATCTTTTGCAGCGCCGCCGGCCTTAGCCCATTCCTCACGGTAACGGTCAGTCAGCGCACGAACCTGGGTCGAAGGCCCGTTGCACACCATGTTGATCTTGTTTGCGACCGCATGAGGAATGCTGTCAGGCGAGCCGATTCCGAGCCAAAGCGGCGGGTGCGGGCGCTGCAACGGCTTGATTTCGACCGGCGTCCCATCGAAACGAAAATGCTTGCCGTGAAACGTCAGCGTGTCTTGCGTGAAAGCCTGCATCAGTACCGCCAGCGCCTCCTGATAGCGCGGCCGAGATTCGTCGGGGTCGATCCCGTAGTAACCGATCTCGATCGGCGATACCCCGCGCCCGAGCCCAAGCTCGAGCCTGCCGCCGCTCATCTGGTCGAGCATGCAGATGTCTTCATAAGCGCGCAGCGGGTTCTGCAGCGAGAGGATATACACGAGCGGCCCGAGCCGCATGCGCTTGCTGCGCTGCGCGACGGCCGACAAGAATACGGCCGGCGACGGCGCCATTCCCAGGGGCGTCGCGTGATGCTCGGCAAGGTGATAGCAAAAGAAACCCGCCCGATCATAAGCCTCGATCAGCTTGAGACGGTTCTCGTACTGTTGCGAGAGAGCTTCGCCTCCCCGGTCCATGTGGTCGAATACACCGAACTTCATGCTCTCGCCCTTCACTCTTGTCTGTAACGGATGCATATCGAAGTGGGGGTGGGCACGCTATTGCAATTTGGCGCCGCATCGCAGGGTTGCGTCAACGCTCGGACGGTCGGGAACTCCGAACGGCCGCTGCCTCGCGCCATCAGGCCGCGGGACCGCCAGTCTTGCTATGGAAGCGGACCACCAGCTGCGCCGTTTGCGGCTTGAGCCGTTCGTAAGCGGCGAGACACTGCTCCACTTCGTCTGCCGTCATCGGGCGGCTCTTCGAACGCAATTGCAGCACGGATTTGACGGTCGGCCAAGTCAGTCCGGCGGACTTGAGGAGGCTCAGCAGAAGTTCCGTGCGCTCCTGCAGGAGCGCACGTTCCGCCACCGCGATCGTCACGCCCGCAAGGTGCGAGAGCGTGACCACGGTTTCTTCGAACTTGCCGGCACCCGCCAGGGTGTTGACGTGATGCTCCTGCAAGGCGCCTTCGGCCATCAGGTTTTCGACGTTTTGCAGTGCTTTCGAATACTCGAATGACTCTTCGATCGAATTGGCCTGCGTCCGGACCGTCACCTCGCGCACGACCCGCCGGATGTCGCTTGCCGCCTGGGGGTTGGCCTGTTCGAGCTTTATCCGAACCTGCTCGGACGCCACGGTAAGGAGCTTGAGGAAATGGTGACGGGGAATTTCGACCCGGCTGCCGACACCCATCGCAATGTTGTCGTCCTCGCCGGCATGTTGCACCAACAGCGAAAATCCGCGGTCGGAGAACTTCGCACCGGCATTGCGGACCGTGCTCAAGACGACGATCTTATCGCCGCGCTCGACCAAAACATCTGTCACGGCCTCGCCGATTGCTTCGCGGTGCGAGATCGCCAGAAGATGAGACTGGCTCTTCGTGCGAGCATTCTCCACGAGCGCCGCCTCGTCCAGCCGCACCGACTGCATCAGCACCGGCGCGGCGACTTCGATCGCGTCGTCGAAAGCGAGGAAGTGAATGACGTTGCGCGGCGCATTGGAGATTGGCGCAAGCACGCGCGCGAGTTGAACTCGCGCCGACAGTTCGATCTCGGCGGCAAGGCGTGAGATGACATCGTCGAACAAGGCAATCTGTTCTTCGGTGTAGCTGTCCGCCCGGCCCACGAACAGATCGGTCACGTCTTGAAGCGAGGCGGCGCGACTCGTCATCGACCGGCGCGAGATCGCTCTTTCCAGCTCCGAAATCAGCTCTTGGCGAGCCTTCATGGCATTTTTCCGGACATTCTGTCCGTCCTTGCTACTCAATACACGGTCACAGGATCATAGATTCAAGCTGCTTGCTCACCGATCGTTGGGTGGAAGTTGAGGTTTGCCGCGCGGGTCGGCCTGCTCAGGAGATAGCCCTGCACCTGATCCACGCCAGCCGCGCGCAGCAGATCGAATTGCTCCTCGGTCTCCACGCCTTCTGCAGTGGTGAGGATGTCGAGGCCGCGCCCAAGCCCGGTCACCGCGCAAACGATCGCGGCGCAATCCGCACGATTCGAGATCTCACCGACGAAGGACCGATCGATCTTGATCTTGTCGAACGGGAACATCCGAAGATAGCTCAACGACGAATAGCCGGTGCCGAAATCGTCGAGCACAATGGATATTCCGAGACTCTTGAGCTGGTGCAGCACTGAAAGATTGGCTGCATTCTTCTGGAGCAGAACGGATTCGGTGATTTCGAGTTCAAGACGTTCCGCGGGCAGACCCGACTCGAGCAGGGCTCCGGTGATCATGTCCACCAGATTGCAGTTGCGGAACTGCGCCGGCGACAGGTTTACGGCAAGCTTGATGTCCGCCGGCCAACTCACGGCTTCGCTACAGGCCTTGCGCAGCACCCATTCGCCGAGCGGGCCGATCATGCCGATCTCCTCCGCGACAGGTATGAAATGCGCGGGACCGACGAGACCGCGCTGCGGATGCCGCCAGCGCACCAGCGCCTCAGCGCAGCAGGGCTGCCGGGTGCGCGCATCATGAACGGTTTGATACAACAGCTCGAACTGTTCGTGAGCTATGGCGCTTCGCAAATCGGTCTGAAGTGCGTGATGTGCGCGCGCTTCAGCGTCCATCTCGGACGCAAACAGGCAGAACCCATTGCGGCCCTCGGACTTTGCGCGATAGAGCGCCAGATCCGCATTCTTGAGGAGCTGGTCGGGATCCGTGCCGTCGGCTGGAGCGAGCACGATGCCGATGCTGGTTCCAATTACGATCTGATGGCCTTCGACCTCATAGGGGGCGCTGATCGCCTCGAGCAGTCGGTTGGCAAGAATGATGGCGCTCTCGCGCTGGCTCCCTTCCACTATCTGCAGCAGGGCGAACTCGTCGCCCCCCAGCCGCGCCACGGTGTCCACCTCTCGCGAACAGGCGCGCAGTCTCTGCGCGACTGCCTTGAGCAGCGCATCCCCGATAGGATGACCGAGCGAGTCGTTCACGGCCTTGAACAGATCCAGGTCGAAGACGAATACCGTGAAAACCTCGCCCTTGCGGCGCAATCTGGCCAACGCCTCCTGCATTTTCTCCAGAAGCAGCATGCGATTGGAGAGACCTGTCAGGGCGTCGTGACGCGCCATGTGGGACATGTGTTCCTCGGCACGCCGTCGCTCGGTGATGTCATCGTGAGTCACCACCCATCCACCATTCGCCATCGGCTGCTGAACCGCATAGATTGTCCGGCCGTCCGTGGTTTCGATCAGCTGACTGGAGGTCCTGCCCTGACGGACCGTGTGGATGATGTCCTGACAATATTGTTCGGGGTCGCCCCTGAACAATCCGACCTCCTTTCGGTGCTCGATCAGAGAGCTCAGTGAACAGCCTGGCTTCACGATCGCCGGCGACAGGCCATACATGTCGACATAGCGCTGATTGACGACCGCGATCCGTGCGTTCTCGTCGAACATGCACAGACCCTGAGTGATGTTGTTGAGAGCGGCGTCGATTTGCATATTGGCCGCCGCAAGCTGTGTCGCCTGGCCGGCGAGTTGCGCCTCCCGCTCCGCGAGAGACGCCTCGGAAGCGGTCAGCTTGCCGAAGTGCCGCGACAAGGCGTTCAGCAGAAAAACGCTGCAGAGGACGATTACGATCGTTCCCGCTCCCATGAACATCGCGCGCCGCTGCCAGATGGCAAAGGCTGCAGCTTCAGGCAGGGTGACGTTGACCACCAGCGGATAGCCCTGCACGCGTTGTGCAGCGAGGAAGCGGGAGCCGCCATCGGGCATCTCGTTCGCTCGATACTGCCCTCCCCCCCGGGCCACCAGAGCGTACCACGGTGACAAAATCGGCAGCCTCCGGCCGATCAATTCATCCATCTGCGGGTAGTGTACCAAGATCGTGCCGTCGTCGCGCAGCAGCGTGATAGCCTGCTGGTCGAGCACCTGCAGTCCGCGATACACTTTTTCAAAGTAGCCGATTTCGATGCTCGCAAAGACAACACCAAGAAACCTGCCGTCGACGCCTTCGACGCGGCGGCTGAACTGCATGCTCTGGACGCCGCTGAACTGATCGCGAGCGGGCGCGCTCACGTACAGACCGTAGTCCCGCGACCGCTTGTGCTCGGCGAAATAGTCGCGGTCGGAGAAATCCGCGCTGGGCCGCGGCCAGCCTTGTGTGCCGGCCAGGAGTTGCCCCTCATTGTCGATCAGGCCGATGGCGGAGACCTGTGGCAACTGCGCCAGCCGGTCAACCAGCAGGCCGTAAACGGCCTTGTGCCCGGCTTGGCGCCGAAAGTCATCGGCATCGGCAGGACCGAGGGCGAGAAGCCGCTCGCGCAGGTCGGTCAACACGATATCGACGGACTGCACCGTACGTGCCGTCTGTTCCGCCAGCACCGTCGCCATATTGCCGGTGTCGCGCATAGCGTTATCAGCCGCATCGACGCGCAACGCCCAGATCGTAAAAGCAATGGCGACGACCGATAGCGCCAGCACGCTAGCCGCCACGCAGATGAGACTGCGGAACGTCAGATTGCGCTCACGGTTTGTCATGATCCTGCGGCCGGGCGGAACGATGCAGGAACCGTACAAAGCGCAGGTTTATAAAGATCAAATGGTAACGAGGCCCTGGAATTACCAATGGTTGTAACCGGCCCGGGCCAACCTCGCGGCGGGTATTGGGGCCCTCCCCACTGCCACAGGGCGCCGCGATGTTACCGGTTTGTTTACGCTTCCGAAGGGTTCGTGACCCCATCGGGTCCGCTGTCGGCCGGGAACTGGCCGCGTCGCGAGATGCCCGAATTCCTTCGAACGTCCGGCATCGTCACGCCGTGTCAGCGGTAAAAAATCTGCCGAGCACCGGCTTTCAGTGCGTCCAGGGGCTGCGCCGGTTGAACGCAAAGTTGTCTGAATAGGCCATCGCCTGCCGGACCGCATGTTTCTCCGGGAGGACCCGATAGGGGATACCGTGCCGTTCGCAATAGGCCACCGCCTCCTCTTTGGTCGAGAAGCGAAGGCGGATTTGCTGACGCATGTCGGCTGAAGAGGTCCAGCCCATCAGCGACTCGATCTGGCGCGGCTCCTGCGCGTCGTACTCAAGCTGCCAGTCCTTGGTCTTCGCCTTACCAGACTGCATGGCGTTCTTGGCGGGCTTGTAGATGCGTGCGGTCATGTCCTCAGGTCCGACTTCGCCGTCGCGCCTGCGCCCTGGTCGGAGCAGCAGGATTCGAACCTGCGACCCTCTGCTCCCAAAGCAGATGCGCTACCGGGCTGCGCTATGCTCCGGCAAGAGCGCAGGCGCGACCTGTCGTACACGCTTGCGCCGAGGGCAGCAAGCGGCCTCGCGCACGCGATTCAGCGGCTTATTTGGGGGAGAAGATCGGGTGCGCCACCCGGTCGCCCGGGCGTATGCCGAGCTTCTTGGCGGTACCTCCGATGACCTCAAGGACGCCCCTGACAGGCCCGTTGGACGGAATCAGGCGCTCGGACAAAGGTTCAGTGTTCTCGGCGATCGACGCGATACGTCCATCACCTCGGATAAAGATCATGTCGAGTGGGATGTAGGTGTTTTTCATCCAGAACGAAACGGGCGCCTCGACCTTGAAGTCGAACAGCATGCCCGTGCCCTCTGGCAACTGCTTGCGGAACATCAAGCCCTTCTGACGCTCTTCCTCGGTGGCGACCACCTCAACCGAAAAGCTATGCACGCCCGACCGGGTGGCAATTTCGAGGGAATCCATCGTGGCGCCGGTCAACGGCACCGATTGAAGCAATAACCCGGCGAGGCCGAGCAGCAATGCGACGAATGTCAGTCGACGGCCACGCGCCATCCCGCGCTCCTTCGAACGAGGCGAACAACAGCGCGATTATCTCTGGTCGATAGACGGGTGTGAAGCCCGCCCCAAAATCAAGACCAAGGGATCAGTGGGAGGACGGCCCGTGCGGCCCACCGTCCGGCTGGACCTCGGCTGCCATCAGGCCCTTGGGCCCAGGCCCGTGGCGAACCAGAACCGTCTGCCCGGGCCGCAGTTCCGTGATGCCATAGCGGCGCAGGGTTTCCATGTGCACGAAGATGTCCGGAGTCCCGTCGCCCCGCGTCAGAAATCCGAAACCGCGCAGGCGATTGAACCACTTGACCTGAGCCCGCTCCAGGCCGCTCGTCGGCGTGACATTGACGTGGGTGCGTGCCGGCAGCTGAGCCGGGTGGACCGCAGTCGACTCATCCATCGACAGGATTCGGAAGGCCTGCATCCCACGTTGCCGCGGAACCGCCTCGCAGACAATGCGGGCACCCTCATAGGCCGTCTGGTAACCGTCGCGCCGTAGGCACGTGACGTGCAACAGAACGTCACCCTGGCCGTTGTCCGGAACGATGAAGCCGTAGCCCTTAGAGACATCGAACCATTTGATGACGCCGCTGATCTCGACAACGCCTGCGGCGTCGTTCGGGAGCGCCTCATGCGGCCCACTCGTTATTCCTGGACCTTTTGGTCCGACGTCATCGGCCGCCATGACCCCGCGTGTCCGCATCTTTCGGCGCCTCTTTTGGGCGCTTAAACGAATCTGTAAATCAACGATAACATCGGCATCGCAATGGAAAAGACTATTTTTCGTTTCGACCGCGCCGAAACCAAACTGTGCACAGCTTGCGAATTGATTTTGTGAATTTCCCATCGGGTGATTCGCTGCCGACCCGATCAGGCGAAAATCCATCCCGCTCCTTGCAGGATTTCCGCAGCAATGCAGACCGCGAGTGCGCAGCTAGTTGGCAACGAACCGTGCCAGCACGTCTCCGATGTCGTGCTGCACGACGAGATCGGCCACATCGTCGAAATCGGTGGGCTCGCGATTGAGGATGACGAGTTTGGCGCCGTTTCGTTTGGCCATCAGCGGGAAGCCCGCGGCCGGCCAGACAACGAGCGAGGAGCCGATCGCCAAGACGAGATCCGCTGACAGCGCGAGCTCCTCCGCATGCTGCATTGCGGCGGGCGGCATGGACTGTCCGAACGCCACCGTCGCCGTCTTGATGTACCCGTCGCACTCGACACATTCGGGAGCCCGTCCCGACTGCTCGAAGCTGTCCTTCACCCATTTGAGCTCGTACCGCTTTCCGCAGTCCAGACACGTCGCATAGCTGGTGTTGCCATGCAGTTCGCAGACGTCAACCGGCCGGATTCCGGAAGCCTGGTGCAGGTTGTCGATGTTCTGGGTGATCACGCCCGGAACTTTGCCGGCGCGATAGAGGCTCGCGATGGCACGATGCCCCCGCCCGGGGCGCGCCTTGGACAGGGTCTCGTCCATGGCGAAACGCCGCCGCCATGACTCGTCACGGGCGTCCCGGCTGGCCAGGAACTGATCGAACGGGATGGGTGCATGCTTGGTCCAGAGCCCGCCGGGGGAACGAAAGTCGGGAATGCCGCACTCCGTCGAGATTCCCGCGCCCGTGAACGGAACCACCACATCGGCCCGCTCGATGAGTTCGGCAAGCCGTTCGACGCCCGTCTGAAAGTCCGGAGCGATCATGGACGCCATTCCGCGGTCAAATGGATTTCGTATATAAAGTCCGCCTTGCCGGCCTTCGACACCGGCGCTTGCGCGAGGTCTCCATGCGATATCTGCATACAATGCTGCGCGTCCGCAATCTCGACGCCGCCCTTGATTTCTATTGCAACAAGCTCGGGCTCAAGGAGGCAAGGCGCGTCGAAAGCGAAAAGGGACGCTTCACGCTGGTGTTTCTCGCTGCGCCCGAAGACGAGGGCTTGGTCGACGGGTCCAAGGAGAAGGGTCGCCCCGCGCCGCTGGTCGAACTCACCTATAACTGGGACACCGAAGATTACGGCGAGGCGCGCTATTTCGGCCACCTCGCCTACGAAGTCGACGATATCTATGCGACCTGCGAGCGGCTGCAGAAGGCCGGGGTCACCATCAACCGGCCGCCCCGGGACGGCCAGATGGCGTTCGTGCGCTCACCGGACCGGCACTCCATCGAGTTGCTGCAGAAGGGTAACGCGCTGCCCCCGAAGGAGCCCTGGACCTCGATGCCCAACGTCGGCCACTGGTAGTGGCCTTGCTTGCCCCCGCAAGCAAAGCTCTCTATATCTGCCCCCGCTTCAAGCGGCCTTCTCCAAAGGTAGGCTCGCGGCGCGGTCCCCATCGTCTAGAGGCCTAGGACATCACCCTTTCACGGTGAAGACCGGGGTTCGAATCCCCGTGGGGACGCCAGCCCGCCAGGCGACACGTGGCGGGTCGGCGAGCCGGGGCCATCCGTCTTCGGATATTCGGGGCAGACGACGGTCCAGTGGGCCGGGCGGCGACGCCCCTGTTTCAGAGGTCAATCGTGGACAACGCACTCAAGTGCCCTCAATGCAACTGCGAGCACGTCTATCAGGACGGCAACCTGTGGGTCTGCCCGGAGTGTGCGCATGAGTGGAACCCGGCCACGACGGCCGCCGAAACCCAGGCTGACAGTCCGGTCGTGCGGGATGCGCACGGAACCGTGCTCAGCGACGGCGATACCGTCGCGGTGATCAAGGATCTGAAAGTCAAAGGCTCGTCGTCGATCGTGAAAGTGGGCACGAAGGTCAAGGGCATCCGGCTGGTGGATGCCGCCGACGGACACAACATTTCCTGCCGGATCGAGGGCATCGGCGCGATGAACCTGAAGTCGGAGTTCGTGAAGAAGGCCTAGCGGGGCGCGACGAGAGAGACCGGAGGGATATTGATATAGTCGGCGCGGCGCCGCCGCCCTGGCCCTCCCGGCAATATTCCCCGCACGTCCACGCGGCCACCCCCCGCACGCCGCGCGGGCCCGGCATCGGCACACCACGCGCGCCATCAAGCCCCCATCCGTCACCCCGCCGCCCTGCCGCAGGCAAAGCTCCGCCAGCCCGGGCGCGCGATCTCTGCGCGACCGGCCGCGTCGATCGGGCGGATGTGCCCAGCCGCAGTCTGCCCCCGCGCCCGGGAAAGTCACGGCGCGCCGCTCACCCTGTGAACTTCGCGGAAACGCGCCGCCTTCATCGCCGGACCACAGGCGCGGATGCGGGCCAGCCCCCGGCCCTACTGGCGCTCGATGCCCGCCTCCGCGACGTTGCGCTCCCAGGTCTTGATGTCCTTGAGGAAGAACGCCTGCCCTTCCGCCGGCTTGCTGATCCACACGTCGCTGCCGAAGTTGATCAGGAACTGCCGCGATTCCGGGGTGGCCAGCACCTGGTTGAACCAGCCGTTGATCTTCTGCACCACGTCGTCGGGCACCGCCGAGGGCACGGTCGCGGCGAACCAGCCGACCAGATCGAACTGCGGGTAGCCCAGCTCCGCCATCGTCGGCAGTTCGGGCGCCATCTCGAGGCGGGTGCCGGAGCAGACCGCCAGCAGGCGCAGCCGCCCCTGCTTGGCCTGCACCGAGGCCGTCTGCGGATCCTGGAACGAATAGTCGATGACGCCGCTCTGCATCTCGCGCAGCACGTCCTGCCCGCTCTTGTACTGCACCTCGACCGCCTGCAGGCCCGCCGCCTTCTTGTAGATGGCGCCGGCGATGCGGCTCTGCGTGTTGTTGGTGGCGTAGCTCGCCTTGTCGCCCTTTGCCTTCATCGCGGCGGTGAGCTCGGCGAGGGTCTTGTAGGGCGAGTTCGCGGGCACGGCGAGCATGAAGGCCTGGCGGTTGATCGTCGCCGCGATGCGCAACTGTTTGGCGGCGTCGAACGAGGGGTTCTTGAGCAGCGCCTGGCTGGCGCCGATGCCGCTGCCGGCATGCACGAGGATCGTGTAGCCGTCGGGCTTGGAGCGCGCCGTGTATTCGATGGCGATGGCGCCGGTCGCGCCCGGCTTGTTCTCCACGATGATGGCCTGTCCGGCCAGCGGGCGGATCTTGTCGGCGAAATAGCGCACCATCACGTCCGCGCCGCCGCCGGCCGAAAAGCCGGAGATGAAGTGGATGTCCTGGCTGGGATAGGCCTGGGCCTGCGCGCGCCCAGGTGCGAGGCCCGCCGCGAGCGCAACCAGCACGAGAGACATTGCGGACGTGTGCGTGATGGACATGACTGACGTTTTCCTCCGGAGTGCGATCCGCAGCCCCCGACAGCTCGTGGCGCCGGGCGTTGCGTGTCGCAAACCCGGCGTCAGAGCCCGAGATAGGCCTCGCGGACCTTATCGTTGTGCAACAGGTCTTCGCCTCGCCCCGACATGGCGATGCGGCCATTCTCCAGCACATAGGCCTGCGTTGCAATCTTCAGCGACACAGCGACGTTCTGCTCCACGAGAATGCATGTCAGACCCTCGCGGTTGAGCGCGACGATGGTCGACAGCACCTCCTGCACGATGGCCGGAGCAAGACCCAGCGACGGCTCGTCGAACATGACGAGCTCGGGAGCTCCCATCAGGCAGCGCGCGATCGCGAGCATCTGCTGCTCGCCGCCCGACAGCGTTCCGGCGGGCTGGCGCGCGCGCTCGGCAAGAATGGGAAACAGCGCCAGCACGCGCTCGCGGTTCCTTAGACGTTGGGCGCGCGCGCGCGGCAGCAGGGCTCCCATGTCGAGATTCTCGGACACGCTCAGCGTCGGGAACACCTGCCGCCCTTCGGCGACCTGCCCAATGCCGAGGTTACACACGCGGTGGCTGGGCCACCCCGCGATGTCCTGCCCGCGATAGAGAATGCTGCCGCGGCGCGGCCGCAACATGCCCGCGATGGTGCGGATGAGCGACGTCTTTCCCGCACCGTTGGCGCCCACGATGGCGACGGTGTCGCCCTCGTCGATCTGCAGCGACACGCCGTCGAGCGCCTGCGCGTCGCCGTAGAACACATCGAGGTTCTCGACCTTGAGCATCAGCCGACCGCTTCCGTGCCGAGATAGGATTTGACCACCGCCGGATCGCGCACCACCACCGCGGGGACGTCCTCGGCGATGACGGCGCCGTGGTGCAGCACGAGCACGCGCTGCGCGAGCGCCATCACCGCGCGCATGACGTGCTCGATCAGCACGATCGTCAGGCCGGTCGAGCGATTGAGCTCGGTGAGGATGCTCACCATCCGGTCGGTTTCAGTGGGCCGCAGTCCGGCCATGACCTCGTCGAGCAGCATGAGCTTGGGATCGGTGGCGAGCGCGCGCGCCACCTCGAGGCGCTTGCGGTCGGGCAGCGTGAGCGCCGAGGCGACGACGTCGCGCTTGTCGTAGAGATCGAGCCTGCGCAGGATCTCGTCGCTGTGGGCCAGCGCGGCCGCACGGTGCGGCCGCCGCAGCAGCGCGCCGACCATGACGTTGTCGTGCACGCTGAGCGCCGGGAACGGCCGCACGATCTGGAACGTGCGTCCGATCCCGCGCCGGCAGATCTCGTCGGGCGGAAGGCCCTCGATGCGTCCGCCCTGAAACGTGATCGTGCCCTCGTCCGGCCGCAGCGCGCCCGCGATCATGCTGAACAGCGTCGTCTTGCCGGCCCCGTTGGGTCCGATCACCGCGAAGATCTCGCCCTCGCGCACGGAGAAGCTCACCTCCTGCACCGCACGCAGGCCCTTGAAGCGTTTCGAGACGTCGTTGACCTCGAGCAGCACGGTCATGGCGCGCCGCCCTTCCGGCGTGTGAGGCCCAGCTTGCGGGCGAGCGGCGGCCAGATCCCGTGCGGCATCAGGATGACCACGGCCATGAGGCAGATGCCGTAGAACACCTGCTTGGCGCCGGGCGCGTTGACATCGGCCAGGGCGAGCAGTTCCAGAAGCCCTTCCGAGAGCCCGGTGAGCACGAAAGCACCGATGATCGGGCCGATCAGCGTGCCGATGCCGCCGATGATCGGGCCGAGGATGAGCTCGATCGAGCGCGAGATGTGGAAGACCTGCTCGGGGAACAGGTTGTTGTAATAGAAGGCATAGACGACGCCGGCGATCGAGGTCATCGCCGACGAGATCACCACCGCGTACATCTTGCAGCGGAAGGTCGCGATCCCCAGCGCCCTCGCCGCCTGTTCGTCCTCGCGGATCGCCAGCCAGTAGAAGCCCAGGCGGCTGCGCATGAGCATGCGGCAGACCACGAGCGCGAGCACCGTCAGCGCCAGCATGACGTAATAGAACATGGTCGGATTGCCGCGCAGGTACAAAAGGTCGTTGCGGCTGAATTGCGCGACCGGCAGGAAGATCCCGCTCGAGCCGCCCACCCACCTGAAATGATCGAAGCCGATGCGCGCGAATTCGGCGAAGGCGATGGTCAGGATGGCGAAATACACCCCGCCGACCCCGAAGCGGAACGCGAGGAAGCCGATCACCGCGCCGCAGGCGGCGCTGATGAGGAAGCCGGCCAGCATTCCGACCCAGGGTCCGATGCCGAAATGCACGTAGAGCGCCGCCGCCGTGTAGGCGCCAAGGCCGACATAGAGTGCATGGCCGAGGGAGAGCTGCCCGGCAAACCCCATCATGATGTTCCACGCCTGGCCGGCATAGGCGAAGTAGAAGATCAGCACGAGAACGGTGATGACGTAATCGTTGGCAATGAGCGGCAGCAGCAGGAGCACCGCAGCCGTCAGCGCCAGCAACACCCAGCCACGCGCAGGAACGCCCTCGAACAGAAGCTCCCTCATCGCGTGGCGGTCCCGAGCAGGCCCTGCGGCCGGAACAGAAGCACCAGCACGAGCAGCGCGAACGAGAACATGCTCTTGGCGGAGGGCGAGAACAGCAAGCCGGCCATCGCCTCGGTCACCCCGATCAGCACGCCGCCGACCAGCGCGCCCGGCATCGAGCCGAGCCCGCCGGTGATCACGATGATGAAGGCGACGAGCGTATAGGCGGGCCCGAGCGGCGGGGTGACGTCGATGAACAGCACGGTCATCGCACCCGCCGCGCCGACGCAGGCCGAGCCGAGCCCGAAGGTGAGCGCATAGAGCCGCTGCACGTTGAGCCCGACCACGAGCGCGCCGGTGTAGTTGTCGGCGCAGGCCCGGATCGCCTGGCCCACGAGCGTGAAGCGGAAGAAGGCGAACAGCGCCGCCGAGACGAGGACCGCGGCTGCCGCCGCATAGGCCTTCGTCGCGTCGATGATGAGCGGACCGATCTGGTAACTGTCGAACGAATAGGACGTCTGCACGCTCTGGGCGTCCGGTCCGAAGATCAGCAGCAGGACGTTGACGATGATGATCGCGACACCGACCAGCAGGATGAACTGGCTGTGCTCGGGCCGGTTGATGAACGGATTGATCAGGCGGGCCTGCAGCACGTAACCGAAGCAGAAGAGAACCGCCGCGATCGGCACCATCATCACGAGCGGGTCGAGGCCGAGCGTCGAGAACAGCACCACGGCGATGTACATGGCAATCGCCATCATCTCGCCGTGCGCGAAGTTGACGACGCGGATGACGCCGAAGATGACCGAGAGGCCGAGCGCCATCAGACCGTAGACGAGCCCGGTCAGAACGCCGCTGGCGGCGACATTGAAATAGATCTCGGCTGGCAACGATGGCCCCGTCTCAAGAAGCTCCGCCGCCGGCTTGGGACAACCCCGGTCGGACGGCCTCTCGGGCATCATGGCCCGCGAAGGGGCATGACACCCGAGACTCCATTCGACCGCGTCCCTGCTCAGGCGGCCGGAACGATTAGTATCAGACCGGCGGCCTCACCGCTTGTCGTAGGGCTTCATGGGATACTCGGCCTTGGCGTTGGCCGCAGCCTTGGGGGCGACCGCCACCAGCTTGCCATCGCGGTTCTGAATGGCCGAGTTCTTGAGCTTGTCGTTCTGCCCCTTCTCGTTGAACTGGATGCCGGGGCCGGTGCTCACGTTGTCCTTGATGTTGGTCTTGCGGATGGCGTCGGCCAGGGCCTTCGGATCGGCGGATCCCGCCCGCTTGTAGGCATCGGCCGCGACCATCAGCGCCTCGAACGTGTAGATGTGGTTGGTGTTGAGGTTGATGCCCGGGTAGGCCTTGGCGAGCGCGGCCTCGAGCTGCTTGCTCACCTTCTTGTTGGGATCGTACCAGGGCACGAAGCTGAGCGGACCGTTGGCCAGCTTGCCGAGAGTCTTGAGGTACTGGTCCTCGTACCAGCCCGGACCCATGCTGAGCACCGCCTTCGGCGTCCAGCGCTGCTTGACCAGTTCGCGCGTGATCAGGATGGCGTCGTTGAGGCGGCTGACCATCATCAGGGCTTCGGCGCCCGTGGCCTTGGCCTTGGCGACCTCGACCGACAGGTCGCGCGCGGTCGGATCGTAGGAGATCGTCTCGGCGATCTGGTACGGCATGTTGAACTTCGGCATCACCGCGCCGACGCCCTTCTGCATCGCCGTCCCGAACGTGTCGTTGACGTGCATGAAGACGACCGACTTGGGCGCCGAACCGGCGGCCTCGAAGATCTCCTTCTGGTTCGCGAAGGCATCGGTCAGGATCATCGGCGCGGTCGGGAAGTTCCTGAACACGAACTTGTAGCCCTGCTCCGTGATCGGGGGCGCGGCCGCGATGTTGATGACGAAGGGAATGCCCTTCTGCTCGGCGACCTGGGCGATGGCCGAGCTCTGGCCGGAATCGAAGGCGCCCACCAGCAGCTGGGCACCCTGGTTGATCAGCTTCTCGGCCTGCGAGCGCGCCGTATCGACGTTCGTCTCGGTGTCGCCGCTCATGATGGTCAGCGCGGGCAGACCAAGGCCCTTGAGGATGGGCCCCGCGATCTCGACGCCGCGGTAGCAGTCCTGACCGATGCCGGCCTGCGCGCCCGAGCGCGGCAACAGGACGCCGACCTTGAGCGGGGCGGCCTGGGCCAGCGCCCGGCTGACGGGGCCGACGGTGACGAGGGCCGCGGACGCGCCCGAGAGCAGCGCGCGGCGATTGATTCTGTAACGGGTGATGGACACGGAAACCTCCCTGGATGGCGGTGTTTGGGTGATTGTCGGATGGCGGGCGAAGAGGGTCAATCGCCGCGCCGGGAATTGGCTGGAGATTCCAGGAATTATGCCGCCCGTCGGCGCGTACGCGGCGCCGGACATCGCCGGCTTCGGCCGCTCATTGCAGGGTCGGCCCCTTCAGCAGACGGTTGCGATCGATCGAGGGCACCCGCACGTCGAAGACGTGGCCCTCGCGGCTGACCGTCATCGGCACTTCCACGCCGGCGCTGCCGGTCGCCCAGATGCGGCGAAACAACTCGCTCAGGCCCGACACCTCGGTGCCCCCGACGGCGAGCACGATGTCGCCCGTGCGCAGGTTCGCGCGCTGCGCCGGCCCCCGCTGCGCCATGCCGACGATCACCACGTGCTCCTCGGCTTCGCTGGCATAGAGACCGAGCCATGGCCGCGGCGGATGGTTGGGCCGGCCCATCGTCAGGAGGTCGTCCAGGATCGGCTTGAGCAGATCGATCGGAACGATCATGTTGAGATGCTCTTCCGCGCCCTTGCGCTCGGTCGCCTGCTGCAACTGCAGCGATCCGATGCCGAGCAGCTCGCCGCCCGCGCCGATCATCGCGGTGCCGCCCCAGTTGGGATGCGCGGGCGCCGTGAACAGCGCGTCCTCGATCAGGTACTCCCAGTACCCGGCGTATTCCTGGCGCGCGACCACGCGCGCCGACAGCGAATGCCTGCGACCGCCCGCGCCTCCGATGACCACCGATTCGCCGACACGCACGCCACTCGAGTTGCCGAGCGGTAGCGGTTCAACCTCGACGCGTCCAAGCACCTGCACCAGTCCGAACCCGGTCTCCTGGTCGTAGGCGAGCACGGTGCCCTGCACCGAACGTCCGCTGTTCAATGTCAGCCAGACGGTTTCGGCTTCGGTGATCAGGTATCCGATCGTGAGCACCACGCCGTCGCGGATGAACACCCCGTTGCCGGCGCGCTCGGTGCCCAGGATTTCGGCCGTGAAGGCATCCGCGGGAACGATGGCGTGGAGGCCGACGACCGCGTTGAGTGCCCGTTCGAGATCGTAGGTGTAGGTCTCGGGCTTGGGTTGCACGGATCGGGGAAATTCCCAATCGCCGACGGAAGACATCGGGATTCTCTCGACTGAAGGTCGCCCTGGCGAAACACTACCGCATGATATGGCGAAAGTGGAACTGCACACACCGAGTGATCCTGTTAACTCCTGCTAAATCAACGCGGCGGCGGCGACCAGCGGTGCAGAACCCCACGGGGTGGGACGCGTTGCCACGGTTGGCTCGTAGAACGCGCGCCCGGGTAGTAAGATACATCGCATGCGCATGGGCGGACGAAACTGGACCAGCCTGGCACCGGCGGCCGTCGTGCATCCCAACGGCGGCCGGAGGCGCTCCGGCGTGAGGCGTGCCGCATGGATCGCGTGCATGCTGCTCGCCGGTGCGCCGGCCGGCATCGAGCGAGCCGGCGCGCAGAGCGAGAGCGCGACCCCTGAGATGACGCCGCCGCGGATCATCGCCGCGACCGTCGATTGGGACGCCGCCCGCGCGGACATCGCCGCGCTGCCATCGGACGCCGCCGGCGATGCGGCCGACGCATCCCTCGACCGCCTCAACGCCGCCGCCGGCCGGACGTTCGCCGGGATCGAACGAAGCTCCGTGCCCGTGCTGCTTCCGCTCGCCTCCGACGCGCTGTTGCAGGGCGACGGTGCGATCGACGGTGCGGGTTTTCGCCCGCATTTCTTTCAAGCCGGGCCGACGGGCTACGACGCCGCGTTCACGCTGTCCTCCGCGGCGGCCGCCGACATCTCGAATTTCGAAAGCAAGGAGGAGCCGCTCATCCTGATCACGGCCTCCGCGATCCACTACGACATCGGGCCGCCGGCGGCGGAAGCGCCGAGGAGTTCCAATGAACTGCAGGATCTCGTGCCCGGCATCCGCCGGCGCTGGCTCGAAAGCTACCTGCGCTATTCGTTCGAACGTTACGGCGTGACCTATACGGCGTCGATGCTCTGCTATGAGGGACGGCCGCGGCGACACTGGGTCTCCTGCGCGGACGCGGCGAACGTCATCGTGCGCCTCATCAAATCGCTGCGCCTCGTCGGCGGCACGCCACAGCCCGTCGTCGCCGAGGCCGACCCGATCGAGCGCCCAGCGGCACAGGATGCGGAATTCACCTTCGCCCCGCCGGGCAAGCTGCTGCCGAACACGGGCTTGCGCGGCCACGACGGCAAGCGCGACACGACCGTGTACGGCCACATCAGGTTCCCGCTGGCGCAGGCGCCCGCCTACGCCAACTCACAGTCGTTCATGCACTGGGGCAACTGCGACTTCACCGGGCGCACCCGCAGCGGCCTGAGCAAGGGCGCGTCGTACCGCTGCCGCGTCAATTCCAAGCCGCTGGTCTTCGACGAGAGCGCGGCGGAGAACAGGTCGTATCCGTGGCGCGACAACTTTTGCGAACACCGCGGCTATTTCGTCGGGCAGTGCGGCGCCGGCCGCGGCCATCAGGGCCAGGACATCCGGCCGGCGACCTGCGACCTGCGCAACCACGCGTCCGACCGCTGCAGCCCCTTCCGCGACGAGATCGTCGCCGTGCGCGACGGCACGCTGCTGCGCATCCCCCGGCGCGAGTCCGTTTATCTGTTCGTCAACGCGCCGGGCGAGCGCCTGCGCGTCCGCTATCTGCACATGCACCCGAAGATGCTGGACGGCGACGGCGTCGTCAGCGGCCGCGTGGTGCGTGAAGGAGAGGTTCTCGGCAAGGTCGGCAACTACGACCGCATCCCCAACGGCACCACCTATCATCTGCATTTCGAGCTGCAGGTGCCCACGCGCGACGGATGGGTGTTCGTCAACCCCTACATGACGCTGGTTGCATCCTACGAGCGCCTGATCGGCGGGCGCGGACGCATGGTGGACGACGAGGAGACGATCGCGGCGGCGCCGGCCGTCGAGGCTCCTTCGGCCGGCGTGGTCGCGGAAGCCGCGCCGGGCGACGTCGCGCTCACTACTCCGTTGCCGCCGGTGCGACCAGTGGTCTCCGAGGACCGCGCGGCGACGCGTGCTATAGCGGAATCGGACCGCCGCAAGGCGAAGCGGCTCGCATCCACCAAAGCCACAGCGTCCAAGGGAAAGACAGGTGACCGATCACGCAAAGGCAAATCGAAATCCGCGGGTTCCACTGGTGATTGCAAGGCGAAGCTTTCTCATGGGGGCAGCCAGCGCGGCTGCGCAGCTCGCCTGTCCAAGCCTCGCGCTGGCGCAAAGTCCGGCGTTCGAAAGGTGGGTCGATCGGCTCCGTCCAAAAGCTCTCGCGCGCGGCGTGTCGGAGCCAACGTACATACGAGTGATGCGCGGCCTGAAGCCGGATACCTCGGTGTACGGGCTCCTCAATAACCAGGACGAGTTCAAGGAAGCGCTCTGGCAATATCTCAACCGCCGCGTCTCCGAGGTGCGGATCGCGACCGGCCAGGCACGCGCCAAGGAGTACGCGCCCCTGCTCGACCGGATCGAGCGCGACTACGGCGTCGACCGCCACATCATGCTGTCGCTGTGGGGCAACGAATCGAGCTACGGCGACGTCGTCGACAACCCGAAATACATGCGGCCGGTGATTCCCGCGCTCGCGGCGCTCGCCTACGGCGCGCCGCGCCGGCGCAAGTATTGGGAGCAGGAGCTGATCAATGCGCTGCGCATCGTCGAGCGCGGCTACGCCGAACCCAGGCAGATGATCGGATCGTGGGCCGGCGCCATGGGGCACACGCAGTGGATGCCCGAGGTGTGGCTCAACATGGGGGTCGACTACGACAAGGACGGACGCATCTTCCCGTTCGGAAAGCCCGACGACGCCTTCGCCGGCACCGCGCGCTATCTCGTCCAGCGCGGACGCTACCGCCGCGGCGAAGCCTGGGGCTACGAGGTGCGGCTGCCCGCCGGCAAGCGCCGCCACCCGAGCGGCACGCGCAGCTACGCCAAGTGGCACGACCTCGGCGTCCGCCGCGCCGACGGCCAACCGTTCCCGCGTCCCGGCGACCACGCGCGGCTGCGCGTTCCCGAACGCGGCGGACCCGCGTTCCTGGTCGGACAGAATTTCTCGGCCGTGCTGAGCTACAATCCGGCGTTCAGCTACGCGCTCGCCGTCTGTCACCTGGCCGACCGCATCCGCGGCGACGGCCCGTTCGTCCAGCAGTTCCCCGGCGGCGAGCGGGCGCCGACCCTCGCAGAGGTGCAGGAGATCCAGCGGCGGCTGACCGAGATGGGCTTCGACACCAACGGGACCGACGGCCGCGTGGGCCGCGACACCATGCGGGCCGTGCGCGCGTTCCAGCGCAAGGTGGGCATGGAGCCGGCGGACGGCTATCCAGGGCTCGGCGTGCTGTCCCGGTTGCGCAAGGGGACGTGATCGGCTTGGATCGCGGCCCGATGTCACGCAGAGAGCCGGATCGCATGTCAGCCAGCAGCCGCAACGCGGGCGCCGCCCGCAAGGCGTCCTCCACCTTGCCCGCCACCGCAGCCCTCGAGCGCCCGACGCCGGCCGGCGTGAACGCGCCCGCCTACGGCAGCGACGTCGCCGCCGAAGCGCTGCGCGATCTTAACGTGCCCTACATCGCGCTCAATCCGGGTGCGAGCTTCCGCGGCCTGCACGATTCGATCGTGAACTATCTCGGCAACACGACGCCGCAGATGCTGCTGTGCCTGCACGAGGAGGCGGCGGTCGCGATCGCGCACGGCTACGCCAAGGTGACCGACCGCGCCATGGCGGCGGCGGTGCACTCCAACGTCGGGCTGATGCACGCCTCGATGGCGATGTTCAACGCCTGGTGCGACCGCCTGCCCGTGATCGTGCTCGGCGCCACCGGCCCTGTCGACGCCGCCAAGCGCAGGCCGTGGATCGACTGGATCCACACCTCGCGCGACCAGGGCGCGCTCGTGCGCCACTACACGAAATGGGACGACCAGCCGGCCTCGCCCGCGGCCGCGCGCGAAGCCATCCTGCGCGCCGGCTGGATCGCCAACACGGTTCCGATGGGCCCGGTGTACGTCAATCTCGACGCCGAGGTGCAGGAAGCCAAGATCGCCGAGCCGCTGCCGCCCGCCGATCCCAAGCGGCTGATGCCGCAGGTCGCAACCGGCGCGCCGCCCGATCTGCTCAAGACCACCGCCGAGCTGCTCGCCGACGCCAAGCAGATCGTGATGCTGATCGGGCGCGTGTCGCGCGACATGGAGGCGTGGAACCGGCGCGTCGCGCTGGCGGAAGCGATCGGCGCGCGCGTGGCGACGGGGCTGCATTGCGGGGCGGGCTTTCCCACCGACCATCCGCTGCACCTCGAGCCGCCCTCGACCTTCCACGGCCCGACGCTGACCAAGGCGCTGCGCGAGGCCGACGTGATCCTGAGCCTCGACTGGGTCGATCTCGGCGGAACGCTCAAGGCGCTCGGCGGGCCGCCGACCGCCAAGGTGATCCAGGTGTCGATGGACCATCACGTGCACAACGGCTGGAGCATGGACTACATGGCCCTGCCCTACGCCGACATCCACATCGCGGCGGACACGGACGTCGTGGTGCGCGGCCTCATCGAGGCGCTGCCGGCACGCGGCGCGCGCGCGAGCCTGCCGGCGCATCCCGCGCCGCCGAAGTTCAACGCGCAGGACGAGGGCCGCATCACCCTGCGCCATCTCGTGCTCGCGCTGCGCGAGGCCGTCGGCGAGCGCGCGACCGCGCTCACGCACCTGCCGATCTCCTGGGGCGGCGACTGGTGGCCGTTCCGCCATCCGCTCGACTACCTCGGCAACGACGGCGGCGGCGGGCTCGGCGGCGGACCGGGCACCTCGGTCGGCTCCGCGCTGGCGCTCAAGGGCAGCGGCCGGCTGCCGGTCGCGATCTGCGGCGACGGCGACTACCTCATGGGCGTGACCGCGATCTGGACGGCGGCGCACTACCGCATCCCGCTGCTCATGGTGGTCGCCAACAACAGCTCGTTCTACAACGACGAGGTGCACCAGGAACGGGTCGCGCGCATGCGCAACCGGCCGGTCGAGAACAAGTGGATCGGCCAGCGCATCAGCGATCCCGACCCCGACATCGCCGGCATGGCGCGGGCGCAGGGCGCGCGCGGCTTCGGCCCGGTGACGACAATCGCCGATCTGCCCAAGGTCTATGCGGACGCGATCGCGGCGGTCGAGGCCGGCGAGGTCGCCGTGATCGACGTTCACATCGAACCGGGCTATGCACCGCACATGGCGGCTGCCATGATTGCCGCCAAGTCGGACCGCGCCGGCTGAAAAGCCGTCGCGCATGATCCGAAAACGGACATGCGCGACGACGCGACGAAGATCGAGCGCCGCACGCGCGCGATGAAAGGGAGGACATGCGAGCCGCCAGCCGAGCGATTGCCCGGGAGGTCCCCGCGAGCGACGACATCCTCGTCGTGGACGAGATCACCAAGCGCTTCGACACGCCGGAAGGCCAGCTCACCGCCGTCGACGGCGTCTCGCTCGGCGTCCGCCAGGGCGAGTTCATGGCGGTGATCGGGCCGTCCGGCTGCGGCAAGTCGACCCTGTTCAACATCATCGGCGGCCTCGTCGACCATTACGAGGGGCGCGTGAGCGTGGCCGGCGACACCGTGCGCGGACCGCATCCCGCGATCGGCATGGTGTTCCAGGAGGAATCGACCTTCCCCTGGCGCACGGTGATCGACAACGTCGCCTTCCCGCTCGAGATCGCGGGCATCGCGAAGGCCGAGCGCAACGCGCGCGCACGGCATTTCATCTCGCTGGTGGGGCTCGACGGCTTCGAGCGGCGCTATCCGGCCGAACTTTCCGGCGGCATGCGCCAGCGCGTGGCGATCGCGCGCACCCTCGCCTCGCAGCCCAAGATCCTGCTGATGGACGAGCCGTTCGCCTCGCTCGACGAGCAGACGCGGCTGCTGCTCGGCGACAAGGTGCTGCAGATCCAGCAGGAGCTCAGGCAGACGACGCTGCTCATCACGCACAACATCACCGAGGCGGTGCAGCTCGCCGACCGCGTGCTGGTGATGACCTACCGGCCGGGCAAGGTGAAGCGGATCGTGCCGATCGACCTGCCGCGTCCGCGCTCGTCCGAGATCGTCTCGAGCGAGGCGTTCGGGCGCTACGTCGCGCAGATCTGGGCGGACCTGCGCGAGGAGGCGAGCCGCGGCATGCGCGACGACGAGCGGCTGCGCGCCGGGAGCAAGGCATGACGGACGCCGCCGTCGTCGGGACCGGCGGCGCGGCGGGCGCGGCGCGGCGGAACCTCGCGCGCCGCTTCGCGCCGCTCGCGCTCGGACTGGGCAGCTTCCTCGCGTTCCTCCTCGTCATGGAAGGGCTGATCCGCATCGGCGCGATCAACCGCTACATCGTGCCGATGCCCTCGCAGATCGCCGCCGCCTTCGAACGCATCATCCTGGAGGAGGACATCCTCGGGCGCTTCCAGCTCACGTTCTCGGAGGCGCTGCGCGCCGGGCTGATGATCGCCGTGGTCGGCATCCTCACCGGCATCGCGCTCCACCGCTTCGCGCTGCTGCGGCGCGCGACCGAGACCTGGATCGCCGCCATGGCCTCGGCGCCGACCGTGCTGATGTATCCGCTGTTCCTGGTGATCTTCGGACGCAGCGCCTGGACCATCATCATGATGGGGTTCGTCGCCGGCCTGCCGCCGGTCATCCTCAAGACGGTCGAGGGGCTCGCGGGCACGCGGCGCGTGCTCGTCAACGTCGGGCGCAGCTTCAACCTCACGCCGACGCAGCAGTTCACCAAGATCCTGCTGCCCTCCGCGCTGCCGACCATCTTCGTCGGCCTGCGGCTCGGGCTCATCTTCATGCTGATCAACGTCGTGGGCATCGAGTTCCTGATCAATTTCGGCGGGCTCGGCCAGCTCATCAACGACCTCGCCGAGCGCTACGACCTGCCGGGCACCTACGCCACCATCTGCTTCGTGATCCTGGTGAGCGTGTGCTTCTTCGTGCTGACCGAATGGGTGGAACGATGGCTCAGGCCGGTCGACTGACGGCGGCGCCCGCGCCGCCGCGCTTCTGGGCCGACCCGGTGCTGCGCGTGCGCGTCGCGATCGTGCTCGCCGTGCTCCTCGCCTGGGAGGCGACGGCGGCCTCGGGCCTGCTCTATCGCGACGTCGTGCCCTCGCTCGGCGCCATCGCCAAGGCGCTTGCCGCGCTGCTGGCCAGCCCGGACTATTACTGGCACCTCGGCGTCACCGCCGGCGAGGTCGGCATCGGCCTCGTCATCGGCGGCCTCTCGGGGCTCGTCGCCGGCATCGCGCTCGGCGCCAACCGCCTGCTGGCGCGCGCCTACGAGCCGTTCCTCTACTATCTCGGGCCGACCCCGAAGATCATCTTCTTCCCGATCATGATCATGTGGTTCGGTGTCGGACCGGGCTCCAAGATCGCCATGGGCGCGATCTCGTGCTTCTTCCCGATCGCGCTCTCCGCCGCCGCCGGCATGCGCCAGATCGACAAGGTGCTGATCCGCGTCGGCAGGAGCTTCCGCGCCAACACCTGGCAGATGGCGACGAAGATCTACCTGCCGGCGATGCGCCTGCCCGTCGTCAACGGCGTGCGGCTCGGCCTCGGCGTCGCCATCATCGGCACGCTGCTCGCCGAGACCAAGCTCTCCAACCGCGGCATCGGCTTCCTGATCATCCAGGCTTACAGCCTGTTCGACATGCCGCGCATGTACGCGATGCTGATCGTGCTGTTCGTCATCGCCATCGGCGCCAACGCGCTGGTGGGGCGCCTCGGGCGCTTCGAGGCCATCCGGCAGCGCTGACCGAAAACCGCTCCACTTTTCGGGATCGCGCTCTACGGCCCGCTCATGGTGGAGGGCAGCCACAGCGCAATCGGCGGAAACGCGATCAGCAGCGCGATCAGGATGAGCTGCGCGATGATGAAGGGCGTCACCCCGCGGAAGATCGCCTCGAGCGGCACGTCCTTGGCCATGCCCTTGATGACGAAGACGTTCATGCCGATCGGCGGCGTGATCAGCCCGAGCTCGACCACCATCACGACGATGATGCCGAACCAGACCGGGTCGTAGCCGAGCGCCTTCACGATCGGAAACACGATCGGGATCGTGAGCAGGATCATCGCAAGCGAGTCGAGCAGGCAGCCGAGCACGAAGTACATCGCGATGATGACGAGCAGGATCGCGGTCTTGCCGAGCGGCAGGCCGGAGATCCAGTCGCTCACGAGGTTGGGCACGGACGCCAGGATCAGGAAATTGTTGAACAGGATGGCGCCGATCAGCACCGTGAAGATCATCGCCGTCGTCTTCACGGTATCGATGAGCGAGCCGGCCAGCAGCTGGCGCGGCGTCTTGCCGTTGACCAGCCCGAGCACGAAGGCGCCGCAGGCGCCGACGCTCGCCGCCTCGGTCGGCGAGAACCAGCCCACGTAGAGCCCGCCGATCACCAAGAGGAACAGCACCGCCGTGCCCCACACGCTGCCGAGCGCCTTGAAGCGCTCGGCCATCGGCGTGCGCGCCGCCGGCGGTCCGAGATTGGGGTTTCTGCGCGTCATGATCGCGATGGCGGCCATGAAGCCGAGCACGGTCAGCACGCCGGGCACGAAGCCGGCGAGGAACAGCGCGGAAATGCTGGTCTCGGTGAGCAGACCGTAGATCACCATCACGACGCTGGGCGGAATCAGGATGCCGATGGTGCCGCCCGCCGCGACCGCGCCGGTGGCGAGGCGATCGTCGTATTTGTACTTGCGCATCTCCGGCAGCGCGATCTGCGCCATCGTCGCCGCCGTCGCCAGGCTCGATCCGCAGATCGCGGCGAAGGCGCCGCAGGCGCCGATGGTGGCGAGCGCGAGGCCCCCTCGCCGGTGGCCGAGCCAGGCGTTGCATGCGCGGTAGAGCGATTCGTTGAGCCCGGCCTCGCCCGCGATGTAGCCCATCAGCACGAACATCGGGATGACCGAGAGGCTGTAGGTCAGGCCGGTCTCGTAGGCGGTCTGTCCGAGCAGCGCGAGCGCGGCGCCGCCGTCGATGAGCAGCAGCGTGCCGAGGAACGCCGTCAGTCCCATGGCGAAGCCGATGGGCATGCCCCCCGCGAGCAGCACGAACAGGAGGAACAGGGTCAGGATCGCGATCAACGAGGGAGTCATCACTTTGGTCCGCCCGGCTTGTCGCTGGTCATTCGCGGAAGGGCTGTGCGGGCCCGTCCGATTGGACCGCCCGATCGGGATGCCGTGCACGGCCGAGCGCATCGAGCATGTGCAGGGCAAGGCCGGTCAGCAGGAACAGGCTGCCGATCGCGACCGTGAAGGCGATCGGCCAGAGCGGCACCGCCCAGATCGGAGTCGTGTCGCCTTTCGCGTAGATGAACATGGCCTGCAGCCACAGACGCCAGACCATGATGGCGACGAACACGAAGGACAGCACGGTCGTGGCAAGCCCGAGCCACACGCGCAGACGGTCGGACAGCCGCAGCGTCACGACGTCCACCATGATGTGCCCGCGCTGGTGGGTGACGAGACCGACCCCCAGAAAGACGATGAGGGCCATCGCCATCTCGGTGAATTCGACCGTGAACGTGAAGCCGCTGTTGAACACCTTGCGCGCGATCACGTCGCAGAAGGTGACCACCGCGATCAGCACGAGCACGACCGTGGCGACACGGGCGAGCCATTGCGTGACTCGCCCGTTGAGCCGGCCGACCGGCCCCGTCAGCACATCCCTCATGGCCGCCTCAGCTCGAGGCGGCCTTCACCATCGCCTTGAAGTCGTCGAGCAGCTTCTGCCCGTCCTCGCCCTTCGCCTTGGCCTTCTTGAGCCATTCGTCGGTGGCGCCTTGCAGCAGCGGACGCCACTTGTCGAGCTCGGCCGGCGCGATGGTCTCGATCGTATGGCCGCGCGCCTTGGCGTCGGCGCGGCCCTTCTCGTTGGCCGCGTCCCAATACTTGCCGAACATGGCGGAGCCGGCCTCGCCGCTCGCCTTCATCAGCGCCGCCTTGTTGCCGGGCGAAAGCGCGTCGATGGCCTTGGTGTTGCCGACGATCATGAAGGCCGAGGTCAGCAGGCCTCCGGGAACCTCGAGGTGGAACTTCGTGAGATCGTTGAGGCGGAAGCTGTTGACCGCTTCGTAGGGAAACACCGTTCCGTCGACCACGCCGCGCTGCATGGATTCATAGGCGTCGGTGGCGGGCAGCACCGCGACCGGCAGGCTGAGCGCCTTCGCGATCGGCACGCTGGCGCCGGCCACGCGCAGCTTCATGCCGCGCAGCTCCTCGAGCGTGTGCGCCGGCTTCGTCAGATGGATGTGGAAGGGACCGCCGACGAATGCGTTGACGAGCGTCGCGTCGGTGAATTCCTTCTTGGCCAGCCCGTGCTTGGCATACCATTTCCAGAGCACCGAGCTGCACACCGACGAGCTCGGGCAGAGGAAGGGCAGTTCGGTCATCTGGAACAGATCGAAACGGCCGCCGGTGTAGCCGGCCACGTGCCAGACGAGATCGCGTACGCCGTTCTTGACGAGATCGTACTGGCCGTCGGGCTTGGCGAGCGGCGCCTTGTCGATCTCGATGACGAGGTTGCCGCCGGACGCCTCGAGCACCGCCTTGGCCCAGGCCTCCTGGGTCTGCACCATGTGGTGGCTCGGCCCGGCCCAGTAGGCCATCCGCAGCGTCTGCTTTTGCGCCGAAGCCGCCGTCACGCCGAACGCAAGCATAGCGCCCGCGGCCAACGACACGATTGCCGTATTCCGAAGCATCGCCATTCCTCCCTCTGATCATGAAACCGCGGGTTCTTTGCCCGTCGTGTCCTGCCCCAACGATATAGATATATCCGCCGACCTCAAGCTCCCTTGCGCGTGCCGCTGCATCAAAAAGCCGGCCGCTCCCGGCCCCTCCCCGGGAAAAACCAGCCCGGATTGCGCGCTGGTGTCGTGGTTCAGAAGTTCGCTGAGCGACCGCGACGGAAATGAAGCGAATTTCGAACCACGCCGCTAGATCTTGAACGTCTCGTGGGTCGAAGGATGGAACAGCTCCTCCACGGTCACCAGCCGCGGTGACAAGCCCTGCACGTGGTGATGGCGAAGGAATGTTTCCAGCGTCCTGCGGTTGGCCTCCATGCCGTAGGCCCAGTAGTCCTCACCCATCAGCTCGCGCGCGGCCTTGAGGCTCTCCTCGACGAACGGCAGCGTGACCTTGGTCGCCGACGTATCGGCGAGCGCCTCGACCGCGAGACGCTTCGACTGTTCGAACGCCTTCATCACCGCCGCCGGCAGCCAGGGATGCTGCTCGACCAGGCTGCGCCGCACGCCGACGAGGTGCATGATCGGGAACACGCCGGTGCGCTTGTAGTAGTCCTTGGCCGCCGCGGTCGGGTCGCGGAACAGCCAGCCGACGTTGGGGTTGGGCTTGGCGAGGTACGGGGGGCGCGGCGCGATGAAGCCGTCGATCTCGCCCGTGTCGATCAGGTCGGAGATGGTGCGGCCCTCCGGCGCGTTCTCGAGCTTCACGCCCTCCGGCAGCCTGATCGAGATCTTCTCGATGCGTCCGGCATGCTCGATCGCTCCGCGCACCCAATGGATATCGGACGGCTTCACCCCGAAATCGTCCTCGAGGATCGCGCGCGCCCACACATTGGCCGTCAGCTGATATTCCGGCACGCCGACCCGCTTGCCCTTGAGGTCCTCGGGTTTGGCGATGCGGTCGGTGCGCACGTAGATCGAGGTGTGGCGGAACGCGCGCGACAGGAAGCAGGGAATGCCGACATAAGGATTGTCGCCCGCCGCCGTCTTCACCGTGAAGCTCGACAGCGACAGCTCGCAGATGTCGAAGTCGTGCGTGCGCAGCGCGCGGAAGAATATCTCCTCGGGCGAGAGGGTCATGAACACCGGATCGACCCCGTCCACCTGCACGGCGCCGGCGATGAGCGGCCGGTTGCGATCGTAGTCGCCGATGGCCACGGACAGCTTGAGCTTCGACATTCCCTGCGTTTCCCCACCTGCGCCCGGCTGGAGCCAGACGTTCCTGCGGCCATGCTCCACGGATCGGGCGGGTTGGCAAGGCGGCTGACGCGCCGGGGAAACGGCGAACGAGGACGGGCGCGACGTCGGCCGGCGGGATCTGTCGGCGGGATTTGTCGGCGGGATCTGTCGGCGGGTGCCGCGGCCGCCGTGTCATCTGAGCGCGCGGAAGCGGCGGCGCGCTTCGCAAGCACGGCGATGGGACGACGAGGCCATCGCGGCGACTGCCCACGCGCGCGATGTCGAACACGTGATCAGCGGCAATCTGCCATGTTACGTTACCATCATCATGTTATTATTATCATAACATTCGAAAGCGCGGAGACGCACGCCGCGCACACGCGATCGAGCGGCTGGGCGGCGCGCATCCCTGCGCAGGCGGATGTCGCCGGCTCGCCCCGGCGGCGTGACGCTGCCATGACACGTGCGACAGGTAGTCTGCGATGCCCCGTTTCCCCGCCAGACTGACGGATTGGGCGTCCCCGCCCGCCGGACCGCCGGCCGCCGATCCGGCGCGGCCTGGCGCGGCCGCTTGAGAGGCGACGATCCCCCGTGACCGATCACGATGCGCTTCGCCTGCACACACGGGTTCCGGCACGATCGGCCGCGTGCCGGCGCGGCGGCGACCGGATCGTGCCGCCAGCGAGCGCCGTGGCGCGCGACATCGAACGGGCCACCGCCCACTCTCTAACAGGCCGATCAAGACCGGCCGATGACGGCGGCGGCAAAGCCGGCGCGCAGACGCGCTTCAAGAGGGCGGTGTGGACATCGGGCGACCGGCTCGGCGCGTTCGGCATCGGCCAGATGCTGCGCCACCTGCGTCACCGCGGCCGTTACATCCGCGCCGTCATCTATCACGCGACGCCCGCGTCGCTGGCCGACAACCTGCGCCGGCACCTCGACTTCTATCGCCGGCACTTCGACAACGCCACGCCCGAAGACCTGTCGCGCTGCCTCGCAGGGCAGCGCGATCCCGCGTCGCGCCCGGGGCTGATCATCACGTTCGACGACGGCTATGCCGACAATTACGAGGTCGCCGCGCCGCTGCTGGAAGAGTACGGCTTCACCGGCTGGTTCTTCGTCTCGTCCGGCCGCGTCGGCGACCGGGACGTGTCGCGCCCCGACGGAAAGGCGGCGCCGGACGACGGACCGTTCATGACGTTCGACGAGATGAAGGACCTGCGCGCGCGGGGCCATGTCGTCGGCTGCCACACCCATTCGCATTCGCGCCTCGCGGACGCGCTCGGACCCGCGCGGCTCGTGGAAGAGATCGCCCACTCGCACCGGCGGCTGGAGCAGGCGCTCGATTTTCCAGTGGACGTGTTCTGCTGGGTCGGCGGCGAGGAATGGAGCTACAGCATCGAGGCCGCGCGGCTCGTCGCGGCGCGCTATCGCTACGCGTTCACGACGCTGAACCACGTTCTGACGGCCCGCACGCCGCCACTCATGCTGTCGCGCACCAATGTCGACGCGAGCTGGCCGCTGGCGCGGGTCCGCTTCTACCTGAGCGGCGCGACGGACCTCGTGCACATGCCGAAGCGGCGCCGGGTGTTCGAAAAACTCGCCTACGGCTCGGCGCTGGGCCAAACGCCGCAAGGCTCGACGCCTCGTGTATGATTGAACGCGAAGCGTTGGAAGCGACCAGGCCCCGACAAGCGAATGAGACCCGTGATGAGGCTGCGTACCCGGTATGGACCAATTACCGTCGGCGCCACTTGGCGGTCCTTCGCCAACTCCCCAGACATCCAGAAACTATTCCGCATGGTTTCGCAGCCGGCAAAGCAAAAGCTTACGCCATTTGCCGGAACAGGTTCCGGGCGAAAGCCTTGTCACCGTCCAGGCACAAGCTGCCTGTGGGGATCGCTGTACCTGTTGCTGCTGATCGCAGGCGGCGTCGGCGGATTATTGCCAGCAAACGCTCGCAGCATAGCCCCGGAATTCGTACAATTCCAAACCCTCTGCACGGTGATCAAAATCGAGAGAAGCGAGCTTGGGACCGTCGACCCAAAAGTGGTTGATCAGCTTGCTTACGAGAAGTTCGCACGGCTCTTAGTAGAGAATGGTCTCAATTTCCCGACCGAGCACGGACAGCAGTGTTTTCCCGGAAAGGTGGGAGACCCAAGCGCCGCGCGTCAACTCAGCCTGCGCTTCGATGTCGTCATCGCGCGAGCTCCGACGAGCAACTTTCCTGTTGCTGTCGTAGTCGTCGCCCACAGCTTCTACCCGAACGTGTCGGGCTCACCGATCGGGTGGCCGACGCAAGTCACGTTCTGCCGAACTGCTAACAACCTCCCAGAATGCGCCGCCCGACAGGCTGCCGACTACTATGCGAAAGAGGCAATCCGCGTGCTGTTGAGCACTAAAGAGGCGCGGGATGAAATCGCGCGCCAGGAGCAGGCGCGCAAGGCGCGGCAGCGGCGGTGAAGCAAGCCGCCTACGCGCCGACGACCTTCACGCTGCGGTTGGGCGCGATGCGCACCGACTTGAGCCGCGCGATGTGGCGCTCGACCACCTCCCACACCGGCGGGCCGTCGGTGCCCTGGTTGACGCTCGCCCAGCCCGCGACGACGTACTCGCGCGCAGGATCGACCGGCCGGCCCGACTTCAGGTGCACCATCTCGGAGATGCGCGAGCCGGCGGGATTGTTCACGTCGACGCGGTAACCGAGACCGCCGCAACGCACCATGTCGCCGCCCTGCTGATAGTACGGGTCGGGATTGAAGGCGTTGTCGGCGATGTCCTCGAGGATCTCCTTGACGCGCGCGCCGGTCATGGCCATGCGATAGACCTGCGGATAGGTGATCGCGGTGGCGTTGTGGATGTCCTCCACCGTGATGTCGCTTCCCGGCAGCACCGAGGTCGCCCAGCGGAAGCCGGGCGAGAGCGCGATCTCGGCGTCGCGCTCGCTGAGCAGCGCATCGCAGATCAGGTCGTCGAACGTGCCGGTGATCGTGTCGCGGCGATAGAGCAGCGAGTCGGTGCGTCCGACGACGCGCGCCAGCTCGGGCGCAAAGGGCTCGCGCGCCTTCGCGATCGCCGCCGCCACCTCCGGGTCGGACGCGATCGCGTCGGCAAAAAGCGGAATGAGCTTGTAGCGGAAGCCGACGACCTCCATGCCGCGCACGTCGAGATCGAGGCGCGAGAGGAATTTGCCGTGGCTGCCCGAGGCGACGAGCAACGTCCTGCCGACCCGGACCGCCTCGGGGAGCGCGTCGTGCGTGTGCGCGGTGAGGATCACATCGATGCCGTCGACGCGCGCCGCCAGCTTGCGGTCGCAATCGAAGCCGTTGTGCGAGAGCAGCACGACGAGCTGCGCTCCCTCCTTGCGCGCCTTGGCGACGTTGGCGCGGATGTCGTCCTCGCGGATGCCGAATGTCCAGGTCGGGATCATCCAGCGCGGATTGGCCACGGGCGTATAGGCGAAAGCCTCGCCCAGCACGCCGACCTTCACGCCGCCCTTGTCGAAGATCTTGTAGGGCTCGAACACCGGCTCCTGCCACTCGGTGTCGCGCACGTTGAGGGCCAGGAACGGAAAGCCGAGATCGTCGATGATCTCCTTCACGCGCTTTTCGCCGTAGGTGAACTCCCAGTGGCCCGTCATGGCGTCGGGCTTGAGCAGCTTCATGCAATCGACCAGGGCCTGGCCCTTGGTGCGGTTGGCGACGAGGGAGCCCTGCCAGGTGTCGCCGCCGTCGAGGAACAGCACGCGGTCGGTGCCGCGCTCGGCGCGCACGGCCTTGACCACGGTCGCCATGCGGTCGAGGCCGCCGATCCGCCCATACGTTTTGGCAAGCGCGGCGAAGTCCTGCGACGACAGCGCATAGGCCTGCGCGGAGCGCGCGGGAATCTTGTAGCGGCGCAGGAACTCCGCACCGGTGATGTGCGGCGGCTGCCCCCTGCCCTCGCCGACGCCGATGTTGCGCGAGGGCTCGCGCGCGAACACGGGCGTGAGCTGGCCGTGCAGATCGGCGGTGTGCAGGAGCGTGACGTTACCGAAGGCGGGAAACCGCAGCAGATCGGCTTGCGTGAGCCGCTGCTGCGCCATGGCGCGCGTGAAACCGCCGATGCCGAGGGCGGCGGTGGCGGCGGCAACCTGCAGGGCCTCGCGGCGGGTGATCATGCCGGCTCTTGTTCAGCTTTCATTGGCCAAAGCGGACACGTTCAACCTGAACGATCGCCGGGCGCTTGTCATGCCCTCCTGCCTCTCCGCTGTCATGCCCCGCAAAGCGGGGCATCCGGTAGCCGCCGACTTTGCGCCAAGAGCACCGAGGCTGCGGAGTACAGGATCACCCGCCTTCGCGGGTGATGGGCGAAGCGCGCGGCGGCGCGGAACGCGAGCCACAGTATTCAGTGGCGAATTCCCGGCACGCTGAGCTTGAGCCCCTCGTTCACGGACGCAAGGTAGAGCTCGAGGTCGCCATATTCCTTGGCGTCGGGCGGCAGCTCGTTGGCGCGGATGTTCACCTGGCACCACTGGAAGCGCTTGCGGATATCCCAGATCGCCTGGAGGCTGGTGCGCCATGTGGGGAAATGATCGTACTGGCCGCGCTGCTCGCCGAGCCACTGGCCGCGGATCCATTTCTGCCCGCCGCGCGAGGCGTCGTGGCAGTCGAGGCAGCTGAAGTTGAGCTGGCCGAGCTTGCGCATGGTGAGCGCCTTGCCGCGCGCGAACGCTTCCTTCGCACCCGGGCTGGTGACATCGACCTTGATCGGCTGCCCGTTGGCGATGAAGCGCAGGTAGACCGACAGCGCCGTGTTCTCCTCACTCTGCATCAGCCAGCTGGCGCCAGTGGTGGCCTTGGCGTGACGGAACACGAACTCTTCCACCCCGAGCACCTTGTCGAGGCGCGGCTCCCACTTGGGCATGCCGGCCGCCCAGGTCTTGAACGCCTGCGCATCCGCGTGGCACGAGGCGCAGGACGCCCCGTTCGGCCCGCTGGTCTTCCACAGCACCTGGGCGCGCTCGGTCGACCACATGCCGGGGTTCACGAGGTCATCGAGGTTGTCGCGGTCCTCCACCGGCGGCGGACGCTTGGCCGGATCATCGACGACGGCGCGGAACTTGGCCGGCGTCTTCAGCGTCTTGAGGAACGCGACGATGTCGTTGATCTCGGCATCATTGAACAAGCCGTGCGAGCCCCACGGCGGCATCACCGTCTCGGGATTGTAGACGCGCGCGTCATAGACGTAGTTGAACAGCCACTCGTCCTCACGGCCGGCGTTGCCGATCTCCGAAAGATCCGGCCCGACGTTGCCCGGCAGGTCCGCCTTGCCGGCCGGCCCCATCACGTGACAGGCGAGGCAGGACCCGCCACGGCTGCGGTCGGCGACGAGCTTCTCGCCCGCGGCGGCGTCGCCGGTGATCGGCCCGGCGATCTTGCGCGGCTCCTTCGGCGCGGGCGGCGACGCCAGATTGGCGAGCGTGTTGAACTTGGACATGTCGCGCTTGGGCCAGCCGGAATAGCGCGTCCACGGCGATTGCGCCGCGGGCCCTTCGAGTGCGAGCGGCGCCTCTTTCTTCTTCGCCTGCGCGGGCGCACGGGCCGGCTGCAAGGCGATCGCCGCGACGGCAAGCGCCGCACCGAGCGACGCAACAGTGACCAGACGTTTCATCATTCCCCCGCTTCGTTCCTGCAGCCGCGCTCCGCCAGGGGAGCGATCAGGCGACCTTGATCTGCTGGTCCACCGAGGTCACCGTGCCGTCGTCGTCGGTCCAGGTGAACTTGAACGTGCCGCTCTCCTCCACCTTGGCCGTGAACTGGATGTAGGGATTGGCCGCGACCGCCGGCTCGATGTCGGCGGAGAACACCGGCTTGCCGTTGAACTCGCAGGTGAACTTGTTGATGATCTTGCGCGGGATGAGCTTGCCGCTCGCATCCTTGCGCAGGCCCGTCTCCATGGGATGGGCGAGCAGGGTCTTGATCTCGATGATCTCGCCCTTCTTGGCTTCCTTCGGGACCTTGAGGCGCGGCTTCTCGGCCATGACTGTCTCCTGAAATGTCTGTTTGCGCGCGCAGGCGGATCAGCCGCCGCAGCCGCCGATCGTGACCTTGACCTGCTTGCGGTCGGTGAAGAGCTGGCCGCTGTTGGTCTTGGCCACCACGATGATGTTCTGCGTGGTCTGCAGGCGGATGCGGGTCGCCGCCGTCGCCTTGCCCGAAGCCGGCGTGAGATGGAACGCGGCGACGCCGGGCCGCGGGTTGCCGTCGGCCACCACGAGGATGTCGCTGATGTAGCTCTGCTCGGTCATCGGATGGTCGACGACGATCGAGAGCGGAACCGTGTTGCCGTTCTCGGCGATCTCCGGCAGGTCGATCGCGATCTTGCCCTGCACCGGCGTCTTGCCGCCGGTGAACTTGGCGATCTCGGCATCGGTCTCCGCCGGCGTCGCCAGCGCGCCGGTCACATCCGCGACGGTGAGAACGAGAACCGCGCTCGCTCCCAGCCCCAGCGCCCTGCGGCGCGTGATCGTTTGCATGGTCGTTCCTTCTCGCGAACGCCAGTCGCGGCGCCCGGCTGCATTGTCCGTGTCGGCCTGCGATTGCGGCCCCACAGGGGACCATCCGCCAGCCGGTGTCCACATATTGCAAGGGTTGCGAGAGGTGACAATTCCCCGCCGCAAAATGAGAACGAGGCTTTCGCCTCGCACCTCAAACGGAGCAAATTGTTTTAGCCGCGCTCGGATTTGAGGAATTCGCGCAGGGTCTTGGTTCCGTAGGATTTCTGCTGGACGAAGCGGAACACGTCGAGGAAGTCGTCCGGCCGCAGATAGCCGGGCATGCGCATGACCTCGCGCTTCTGCGGCGCCAGCTCCTTGAGCCCCTGCAGGCTGTCGGGAAAGAACTGGATCGTGGGCGTGAACTTGACCCCGTACTTGGCCGCGAACTGCTTCTCCGACAGCACCTCCCCGTCGAAATCCGTGACCTTGCGCGCGCCCAGGATGTTGAGCTGCAGGATGTCGAAGTGCGTACGCACGAAATCGCGGATGTCCTCGCGCGCGAAATTGACGAGGTGCATCTCGCGGCAATAGGGGCAGCCGCGCAGCTCCCACAGGACGGCGAAACGCTTGCCGCGCTGGGCGGCGGCCTCAAGATCGTCCGCAAGCTCGAGGAAGCTGTCGATGAACCAGTCCTCGCGGTAGTAGCCGTCCTCGGTCATGGTGGCGCCGGCCGCCGCACGCGGCAGCCCGGCCAGCGCCAGCGCGCCGGTCCCCGCCAGAAACGCGCCGGTCCCGGCCAGAAACGATCGTCGCGTGGCGTCCATGAGATCCTCGCGCCCGGCGTCTCGTTGCCGGGCTTGCCCGCCGATATACTGGTTCAGCGGAGGAGATAGGTTCAATTGCCGGTGATGCCAACGAAGGTACGATCGCCCATGCAGGTCTGGCGGGGCTTGCGCGCATGCGCCCTGGGGCTGGGGTTGACGCTGCTCGGGGCCATGGCGCTGGCGCTGCCACCGCGGCCCGCCCTCGCCGACGACCTCGCCGCCTTCAATGCCGCCGTCGAGCGGGCCGCCGCGCACAACCGCGTGGCGCTCGGCTATCTGCGCACCGACAGCATCGACCTCGCCGTGATCGAGCTCGAACGCATGCAGGCGGCCTGGGGCGAGCTCGTCACCCGCTTCGGCAAGACGCCGCCCGACGCGCTGCGCGACAATCCGCTGTTCGTCGAGACGATGGTCGACGTGCCGACCAAGATCGTCGGCACGATGCTGGTCATGGAGATGGGTCGCACGGACCTCGCGCGCGCGGCGCTGCAGGAGATCCGAGAGACGCTCAGCCGGATGCGGCGCGCGAGCGGCATCGTCGTGCTCGCCGACTGCGTGCTCGACGCCAACGCGGCGATGGCCGCCTTCTTCAAGTTCGACGAAGCGCCGCCGGACTGGGACAAGCCGCAGGCCGTGGCCGGCTTCGAGGCCACCGCCACGACGCTGGCCGAGGTGATGCGGCGCTGCGACAGCCTCGCCGACGCGCAGGTGCGGCAGCAGCCGGAGTTCCGCCGTCTCATCGACGGCACGCTCGCCTCGCTCGCGTTCGTGCCGCAGGCGGTCGCGCGGCGCGACGCCGACCTCATCCACCGGCTCGTGGGAGAACTGCGCGCGTTCGATAACCTGCTCGTGTTCCGGTACGGCTAAGGGCTGCTGCCCGAGCGGGGCGGTGCGCGGGTCAGCGATCCTCGCCGTTGAACAGCGCCCGCATCGTCTTGATCTCCCCCGCCATGAAGTCGAAGAACGCGCCGATCGCCGGCGCATGGCGCAGGTCCGGGTGCACCAGCATGGAGAATGGCTCGGTCACGGGCGGATCGGGCCGCAGCACCCGCACGAGCTCCGGCACCGCCCGCGCGATATGCGGCGGCAGCAGGCCGAGGCCCGCGCCCGAGCGCACGGCGGTGAGCGCGCCCATCACGCTGTTGCTGTAGGCGCCGCGCGGCGACCTGGCGGCGACCTCCTGCAGCCAGCGGCCGGGACTGAGTGCCGCGAGCGGCCCCGCGAACACGACGACCGGATGCGCCGCGACGTCATCGGCTGACGCCGGCGCGCCGTGGCGGGCGACATAGGAGCGGCTGGCGTAGAGGTGCCATTCGCAGTCGGCGATCTTGCGGCAGATGAGCCCCTGATCGCTGGGCGCGCCGCCGCGCAGCGCGACATCGGCCTCGCCTTTCGCAAGGTCGACCGAATGGTCGGTGATGATGAATTCGATGCGGATGCCGGGATATTTCGCCTTGAAGCGATCGAGCACCGGCACGAGCAGCGTGTCGATGTCGGCTTCCGGACAGGTGATGCGGATGGTGCCCGCCGGAGTCTTCTTCTGCGCGCTCACCTGACGGGTGAACGCGAGCACCTCGCGTTCGACGCGCTCCGCATAAGGCAGAAGATCGCTGCCGATCTGGGTGAGGCGGTAGCCGGTCGGCCGCCGCTCGAACAAGGCCTCGCCGAGTTTCTCCTCGAGCGCCGCGAGCCGGCGCTGCACGGTCGGCTGGCTGACGGCCAGGACCTTCGCGGCCGCCACGGTGCTTCCCTCGCGGGCGATCGCGACGAAGAACTTGAGATCGTCCCACTCGAACATGGGCGGCTATTCAACCTTGTCGCCCGGCCGGACAAAACTGTGGCTGCCGGACGGCGCCCTCCTTCGATAGCCCTATCCCCCGACAGGCGCAACGGATGGAGGACCGCATGAACACGCACGCCAGTATCCGCATGACCCCGCAGGCGATGGATCAGCTCATCGACGCCCACATCCGGGCGGAGATGGCCGGCGACAGCGCGGCCGCGGTGTCGGTGTACACCGACGACGTCGAGCACGACGTGGTCGGTGCGCCGCACGGCCCGCTGCACGGGCGCGCCGCCGCGCAAGGGTTCTACGACCATCTCATCAGCGACATCACCACCGAGACCATGGTCCCGACGCGCCGCTACTACGGCGAGGACTTCTGCGTGCAGGAGCATCAGTGGAGCGGGACGGTTCCCGGCAGCTTCCTCGGCGTTCCGGGCCGCGGCAGGCACATCTCGTTCCGTCTGCTGCACATCTGGGAGTTTCGCGACGGCAGGATCAGCCGCGAGAACGTCTGGCTGGACGGCGGCAGCATCGTCGCCCAGCTCACCGCCGCCGCATAGATCGAACCAGGAGGACACGCCATGACGGCATCGACGACGAGCTTCAAGTGGGCCATCGCGCTCGGGCTCACCGGCATCCTGATCGGCATTGCGATGGCGGCGTCGCATGATCATGCGGTCATGCCGGCGCACGCCCATCTCAACCTGCTCGGCTGGGTATCGCTGTTCCTCATGGGCATCTTCTACCGGCTGCATCCCGCGCTCGACGCAACGCGCGCCGCACTCATACAGGTGGGCGCCTGGATCGTCGGAACGGTGGTGCTCGCGATCGGCGTTGCCGCGATCCATCTCGGCTATCCGGCGGCGGAGCCCGTCGCGGTGATCGGGTCGCTGATCGTGCTCGGCGCGATGATCGGGTTCGCGGTCATCGTGTTCCGCGGCCTCGCACGCCCGCGGGCAGCGGCCCGGCTCGAGCCGGCGGAATAGGTCTTCTGAGCAACGGCGCGGTCGGCCGCGCGAGCGACCGGCGGCGCCGTCACGCCCCGCCGGGATCGGCGACGTCGATGATGCGAAGCTGCACGCGCTCGGTGCCCTGCCAGCGATCGAGCACGAGCGCGCCGGCGACGTGCAGCGCGCGCCCGCGCGCGCCGAGCAGCGCCGCGCCGAGTTTCTGGCCCGCCGCGCGGAAGGCGACCGCGGGAAGCATCGCGCCCTCGCCGCCCTTGAGGCGCACGCGCACGTGCGCCTGTCCGACCTCCTCGGCATAGGCGATCGTGTGCGCCGGGAACGCGAGCACCGGCTCGGCGTTGCCGGCGCCGAACGGCCCCGCCTTGGCGATGACGTCGTAGGTCTCGAGCGAGGCGGCAGCCGCGGAGATCGCGCCGTCGATGCGCAGCGCGTCGTCGCGGCGCGCGGCCTCGACCGCATCCTGCAGGCGCTCTTCGAGGAAGGCGCGGAACGCCGCGAGCGCGGACTTCCTGAGCGTGACGCCCGCGGCCATGGCGTGGCCGCCGCCCTTGACCAGCAGGCCCTCGGCCACCGCCGCGCGCACCGCGCGGCCGAGATCGACGCCGGGAATGGAGCGGCCCGAGCCGGTGCCGTGCTCGCCCGGCTCGAGCGCGATGGCGAAGGCGGGCCGGCCGAAGCGTTCCTTGAGACGCGCGGCAACGAGGCCGACGATGCCCGGGTGCCAGCCTTCGGCGGCGGTGACGACGACGGCGCCCTTTTCCTGCAGGCCGAGCGCGGCCAGCGCCTCGGCCTCGCCCTGCGCGACCATCGCCTGCTCGATCGTCTGGCGCTCGCGGTTGAGGCGGTCGAGCTCCTCGGCGATGCGCGCGGCCTCGACCGCGTCGTCCTCCATGAGGAGGCGCGCGCCAAGGTCGGCGCGGCCGATGCGTCCGCCCGCGTTGATGCGCGGGCCGAGCATGAAGCCGAGGTGCCACGGCTCGGGCGGGCCCGAGAGACGCGCCACGTCCATCAGCGCGGTGAGGCCGGCGTGGTCGCGCCGGCGCAGGGCGAGCAGGCCCTTGGCGACGAAGGCGCGGTTGAGTCCTCGAAGCGCGACGACGTCCGCCACCGTGCCGAGTGCGACGATGTGCAGGAGGCCGAGCAGATCGGGCTCGGGGCGGCCCTCGCCCCAGAAGCCGCGGGTGCGCAGTTCGCGGTTGACCGCGACGACGGTCATGAACACGAGGCCGACGGCGGCGAGATGGCCGAGCCTGGAGAGGTCGTCGAGCCGGTTGGGATTGACCAGCGCGGTCACGTCCGGGAGACGCTCGTCGGCCTGGTGGTGGTCGATGACGATGACGTCGAGCCCGAGCCGCCTCGCCTCGGCGAGCGGCTCGAGGCTGGTGGTGCCGCAGTCGACGGTGACGAGCAGCCGCGCGCCGCCCTCCGCGAGCTGGCGGATGGCGTCGACGTTGGGTCCGTAGCCCTCGAAGATGCGGTCGGGAATGTAGATGACGGCGTCGAGCCCGCAGGCGCGCAGGAAGCGCGCGAGCAGCGCGCTCGAGGAGGCGCCGTCGACGTCATAGTCGCCGAAGATCGCGATGCGTTCGCCGCGCACGACCGCGTCGGCGAGGCGCAGCGCGGCGGCCTCCATGCCGACGAGGGAATATGGATCGGGCATCAGCCGCTTGATGCTGGGGTCGAGGAAGGCCTCGACCTCGTCGAGGGCGATGCCGCGGCCGGCGATGATGCGGGCGAGCAGATCCGGCAGGGCGTGGCGCTGGGTGATGGCGGCGGCCATGGCGCGGCCGCGGTCGTCCAGACGGTCGCGCCACGGCCGGCCGCAGACCGAGGCCCCGACCCCAAGGAAGAAATCCCGCGCCTGTGGCGCGAGTGCCAAAGCAGCCGTCATCAGCGCCGCGAATCAGTTGTCAGAAGATCTTGCGATATTGGATGAACCCCGAGCGCTCCGCCACCTGATCATATAGTGCGCGGGCGGAGGAATTGCCCTCCTTGGTCAGCCAGTGCACCCGGCTGGCCCCCGCCGCGCGGGCGGCGGCCTCGACCGCCGCGATCAGGGCACGCCCGATGCCCGTGCCTCGCCGGTCGGGCGCGACGAACAGGTCCTGCAGGTAGCAGTAGTCGCCGATCGTCCAGAACGAGCGGTGGAACAGATAATGTGCGATGCCGACGAGCCGCCCGTCCGCCTCCGCGCCGAGGCCATGCATGGGCTCGGCGGGATCGTGCAGACGCCGCCAGGCGGCGTCGGTGACGGCAGGCGCCACCGAGGCATCATAGAACGCGAGATAGCCGTTCCACAGCGGCTCCCACGCCGCGCGCTCGTTTGCGCGCAGCGGGCGGATCGCAGGCGCGCGGTCAGAGCTCAGTGCAGCACTTCCTTGAAGAAGTCCTGCATCGCCACCCACGAGCGCTGGTCGGCCTTCTTGTTGTAGGAGACCGGGCCCGGCGTGCCCTCGGGGATGGTGAAGTTGGTGAAGCTGTGCACCGCGTTGCCGTAGGCGACGAGCTGCCAGTCGACCTTGGCGTCGCGCATCTCCTGCTCGAAGGCGGCGACCTCCGGCGGCGGCACCAGCGGATCGTCCGCCCCGTGCAGCGCCAGCACCTTGGCCTTGATGTTCTTGGCGTCGGCGGGATTGGGCGTGTTGAGAGCGCCATGGAAACTCACGACGCCCTGGATGTCGGCGCCGTCGCGCGCGAGCTCCAGCACGGTCATGCCGCCGAAGCAATAGCCGATGGCGGCGATCTTGCCGGCGTCGGTTCCCGGCAGCTTGCGCAGCGTGTCGAGCGCGGCGCGCACCCGCGCGCGCAGCAGCGGGCGGTTGTCGCGGTACTTGCCCGCTTCTGCGGCGCAAGCCTCCATCGTGCTCGGCCGTACGCCCTTGCCGTAGATGTCGGCGACGAAGGCCGAATAGCCGAGGTCGGCGAGCATCTGCGCGCGCTTCTTCGAGTAGTCCGACACGCCGTTCCATTCCGGAACGATCAGCACGCCGGGCTTCTTCGCCGCCTCGTCATAGGCGGCGAAGCCTTCGCAAACCGTTGAGCCTTCCTTGTATTCGACGTTCTCGCTTTTCATCGCTTCCTCCGCAGAATTCGTCAGGCCCTGGCAGCAGATATTATTTGCGCATTATTCTTTCGGGCGAACCTGTGAGCATGATCTTGTCCGAAAACCGGTTCCCACTTTTCGGGATCATGGCTGTCTTAGCATGATCTTGTCCGAAAACCGGTTCCCACTTTTCGGGATCATGCTCTAAAGTTGAAACTTGTCGAGTTCCCGGTGCTCGGCGCGGATCCAGCGCACCGTGCCGGTGACGGAGCGCATGACCACGGTCTCGGTCTCGACCACCTTGTCGCGCAGACGCACGCCCTTGAGCATCGAGCCGGAGGTGACGCCGGTGGCCGCGAACAGGCAATCGCCGCGCACCATCTCCTCCATCTCGTATTTCTTGCGCGGGTCCTTGATGCCCATCTTGCGCGCGCGCTCGCGCTTCTCCTCGGTGTCGAGGATGAGCCGGCCCTGGATCTGGCCGCCGATGCAGCGCAGCGCGGCCGCGGCGAGCACGCCCTCCGGCGCGCCGCCGACGCCCAGGTAGATGTCGATGCCCGTCGTCTCCGGGTCGGCGGTGTGGATGACGCCGGCGACGTCACCGTCGGTGATGAGCTGGACCGAGGCACCGGCCTTGCGCACGGCGGCGATGAGGTCGGCGTGACGCGGACGGTCGAGCACCAGCGCGGTAATCTCCGCCGGCTTCACGCCCTTGGCCTTGGCGAGCGCGTGGATGTTTTCTTCCGGCGGCGCATCGAGATCGACGACGCCGCGGCTGTAACCGGGGCCGATCGCGATCTTCTCCATGTAGACGTCGGGCGCGTTGAGCAGCGTGCCGCCCTCCGCCATGGCCATGGTGGCGATGGCGCCCGGCATGTTCTTGGCGCACAGCGTGGTGCCTTCGAGCGGATCGACGGCGATGTCGACCTTGGGCCCGTTCCGGGTGCCGACGTTCTCGCCGATGAACAGCATCGGCGCCTCGTCGCGCTCGCCCTCGCCGATGACGACCGTGCCGTCGATCGGCAGCTTGTTGAGCTCGCGCCGCATCGCGTCGACTGCGGCCTGGTCGGCCGCCTTCTCGTTGCCGCGCCCGCGCAGCCGCGCCGCCGACACCGCCGCGCGCTCGGTGACGCGCACGATCTCGAGCGTGAGGATGCGCTCGATCGCCTGGCTCGGTTGGATGGTGATGGTGGCTGTACGTTCCATACTGATTCCTCGTTGCCGGCGGTCTCGTTAATTCTTTTCGATGCGGATGACCTGCGGATGACCCGCAATAACACCCTGTTTCTTGATGGCCTTCAATGCGCGCCGCACCGCATCCTCGGTGGTCGCGTAGGTAATCAGGATCACAGGCGCCGGGCCGGCCGCGCTCTTGGGGTCGTCGCCGCCGTGCGGCTGCGTACCCTTGTGCCGCTGCACGATCGATTCCAGCGAGATCTTCTGGTTGGCGAGCTGGCGCGCGATGGCGGCGAAGGTGCCGGGACGGTCGTGCGCGAGCAGGCGGATGTAATAGCCGCCCTCGTGGCGCTGCATCGGCAGCTTCTGGCTGGTCAAAAGTTTCGCCACCGGCCGGCCGAAAGGCGCCGCCCGCGCCCCGCGCGCCACGTCGCCGATGTCGGCGACGACGGCCGAGGCGGTGGCTGCGCCGCCTGCGCCCGGTCCGACCAGCGTGATCGGCGCGATGCCCTCGGCATCGACCGAGAGCGCGTTGGTCACGCCCATCACCTGTGCGATTGCGGAGTCCTTCGGCACCATGGTGGGGTGCACGCGCTGTTCGATGCCCTTGTCCGTGCGCATGGCGACGCCGAGCAGCTTGACGCGATAGCCAAGCTCGTCGGCCGCATCGAGGTCCTCGGGCGTGAGCGAGGAGATGCCCTCGACATAGATCGCGGCCGGATTGACGCGCACGCCGAAGGCAAGGCTCGCAACGATGGCGAGCTTCTGCGCGGTGTCATGGCCCTCGATGTCGAAGGTCGGATCGGCCTCGGCGTAACCGAGGCGCTGCGCGTCCTTGAGGCATTCGGCGAACGACAGCTTCTCGCGTTCCATGCGCGTGAGGATGTAATTGCAGGTGCCGTTGAGGATGCCGTAGACGCGGGCGAAGGAAGTGCCCGCCATGCCCTCGCGCAGCGTCTTCACGATCGGGATGGCGCCGCCCACCGCCGCCTCGAAATTGAGCGCGACGCCGTTCTTTTCGGCGAGCGTTGCGAGCGCCACGCCGTGGCGCGCGAGCAGCGCCTTGTTGGCGGTGACGACCGACTTGCCGGCGCGCAGCGCGGTCTCGACCGCGGTCCTGGCGGGATCGCCCTCCCCGCCCATCAGCTCGACGAAGACGTCGATCTCCGGATCGGCGGCGAGTGCCTTGGGGCTGTCGGCCCAGCGGACCTTACGCAGGTCGAGGTCGCGCTTCTTGGCCTTGGAGCGGGCGCAGACCGCGACGATGTCGATCGGGCGGCCGCAACGCGCCGCGAGCACCGCGCGTTCCTGGGCGATCTGGCGCACCACCGCGGCACCAACGGTGCCCAATCCGGCAATGCCCACTTTGAGTGAGGCGACCATGCGCGTCGGCACCTAGCGAGAAGAGCGCCCGAAATAGAGCGCCACGTCAGCGACGTTTGGCGAGGGGGACGACGTTGTGCAATTTTTCCGGGGCGGATTCAAGGAAACGGCGCAGGTTGCGCGCGGCCTGGCGGATGCGTTGCTCGTTTTCCACGAGCGCGATCCGCACGAACCCTTCCCCGTGCTCGCCGAAGGCGATGCCCGGCGACACCGCAATCTCCGCCTTCTCCACCAGCAGGGTCGAGAACTCGACGCTGCCGACCCCCCGGAAGCCCTCCGGGAGCGGCGCCCAGGCGAACATCGAGGCTTGCGGAGCCGGCACGTCCCAACCGGCGCGTCCGAAGCTCTCGACCAGCACGTCGCGGCGGCGCTTGTAGATCTCGCGCATCTCGCGGATGCAGTCGTCCGGACCGTTGAGGGCGGCGGTGGCGGCCACCTGCACCGGCGTGAAGGCGCCGTAGTCGAGGTAGGATTTCACGCGCGCCAGCGCCGCGATGATGCGCTCGTTGCCGACGGCAAAGCCCATGCGCCAGCCCGGCATCGAATAGGTCTTCGACATCGAGGTGAACTCGACGGCGACGTCGTTCGCGCCCGGCACCTGCAGGATCGAGGGCGGCGGGTTGTCGTCAAAATAGAGCTCGGCGTAGGCGAGATCCGAGAGCACGATCAGGCTGTGCTTCTTCGCGAAGGCGACGAGGTCGCGATAGAAGTCGAGATCGGCGATGCAGGCGGTCGGGTTCGACGGATAGCAGACGACCACCGCGATCGGCTTCGGGATCGAATGGATCACTGCGCGCTCGAGCGCATGGAAGAATTCCGGCCCCGGCTCCGCGGGGACCGAACGGATCACACCGCCCGCCATCAGGAAGCCGAACTGGTGGATCGGGTAGCTCGGGTTGGGCGACAGGATGACGTCGCCCGGCGCGGTGATCGCCTGGGCGACGTTGGCGAAGCCTTCCTTTGAGCCAAGGGTGGCGACGATCTGGGTGTCAGGATTGAGCTTCACCCCGAACCGGCGGGCGTAGTAGGCGGCCTGCGCGCGACGCAGCCCAAGGATGCCCTTGGAGGCCGAATAGCGGTCGGTCCGCGGCTTGCCGAGCGTCTCCTTGAGCTTCTCCAGCACATGGGCCGGCGCCGGCAGGTCCGGGTTGCCCATGCCCAGGTCGATGATGTCTGCCCCGGCATTGCGCGCGGCTGCCTTGGCCCGGTTGACCGTCTCGAAGACGTAGGGCGGCAGGCGGCGAATGCGATAAAACTCTTCCATCTGAGTGGTCCTGGGGCGATTCATCAATCGACTGAGGCGGCCGTTGTAGCACGGGCCGCGAAGCACCTTAAGCACTGAAGTCGGTTGCCGGCTGGTGACGCGGGCGAGCGGCTAACGGGACGTTGCCTCCTTGGCCTCGGAGGACTGCTTGGCCTGCCGGTCGCGGGCCAGGATCAGTTCGACCTCGGCCTGCTTGACCTGCTGCGGGGTCATCGGGGTGCTGGCGCGCGGCGGGGGCATGTCGTGCACCGCGGGATAGGCCAGCGGGTCCGCCTCGCGCCGGGCCGGGGTGTCGGCCGGCAGGCCGCCGAGCTCGGTCGGCAGGCTGGCGAGGGTGGACGAGCACGCCGCCAGGGTTGCCCCGAGCGCCATCACCGCGAGCGCCTGGCGGCACAACGGCAACAGGTTGGATTTTTGCGCCGTCGGACCCTGGTTCGCCATTGTGTGGTCCCGGGAATCCCCCATGTATCGCAAGCGCTTCGCTTAGGATATCGCGCGGCGAAGTAGCTCGTTAATATGTCCAAACCAAGGTCGGCGTCAGAACCGGCACTACGGTCGAAACACGATGCCCGAGAAAACGCCGGCCGACCCGTCCCGCCCCGCGCCTCGCCCGGCCGCCCGGCGCAAACGCACGAGCCGTGCCAAGGCGCCCGTGTCGCTGGTCGTGCCCGCCTCTCAGCCTCCCGCCGCGCCGCCGGCGCTCACCCAGCCGCCGAAGATCGACGTCGAGCTGCTCGCCAAGAACATCGCGCGGATGGTCGAGGAAAGCGGCAAGGCGCTCGCCGCATATCTCAAGCCGCGCGAGGAAGGCAAGATCCGCGACGAGCGCGCCGAGGCGATCGCCGACGTGGTGAAGACGCTCGCGCGCGTGCTGGAGTACTGGCTCGCCGACCCGCAGCGCGCGGTCGAGCTCCAGTCGAAGCTGGGCAGCTCCTATCTCGAGCTGTGGCTGGCGGCAGCGAAACGCCTCACCGGCGAAGACGCCCCGCCGGTGGTCACGCCCGACCCGAAGGACAAACGCTTCAACGACCCGGAGTGGTCGTCCAACCAGTTCTTCGATTTCCTCAAGCAGGCCTATCTGCTCACCACCGAGTGGGCCAACAAGATGGTCGCCGAGGCGGAAGGGCTCGATCCGCACGTGCGTCACAAGGCCGAGTTCTACGTGAAGCAGATCGCCAACGCGGTCGCGCCCTCGAACTTCGTGCTGACCAACCCGGAGCTCCTTCGCGAGACGTTCGCCTCGCATGCCGCAAACCTCGTGCGCGGGATGCAGAACCTCGCCGAGGACATCCAGGCGGGCGGCGGCGAACTGAAGATCCGCCAGTCGGACGCCTCCAAGTTCGAGGTCGGGCGCAACCTCGCGCTCTCGCCCGGCAAGGTGATCTACCAGAACGACCTGATGCAGCTCATCCAATACGCGCCGTCGACGGAGACGGTGCTCAAGGCGCCGCTGCTGATCGTGCCGCCCTGGATCAACAAGTTCTACGTGCTCGACCTGACGCCGGACAAATCCTTCATCAAGTGGTGCGTCGACCAGGGCATCACGGTGTTCTGCATCTCCTGGGTCAATCCCGACGCGCGCCACGCCGGCAAGGGCTTCGACGACTACATGACCGAAGGGCCGCTCGCCGCGCTCGACATCATCGAGCAGGTCACCGGCGAGCGCGACATCCACGCGCTCGGCTACTGCGTGGGCGGGACGCTGCTCGCGGTGACGCTCGCCTACATGGCGCAGACCGGCGACACGCGCATCAAATCGGCGACGCTGCTGACCACGCAGGTCGACTTCACCTATGCCGGCGACCTCAAGGTTTTCGCCGCAGACGAGGAGCAGATCGCCGCGGTCGAGCGCGAGATGGGCCAGCGCGGCTATCTCGACGGCAGCAAGATGGCGGCCGCGTTCAACCTGCTGCGCTCCAACGACCTGATCTGGCCCTATGTGATCGGCAACTACCTCAAGGGCCAGCAGCCGTTTCCCTTCGACATGCTGTACTGGAACGCCGATTCCACGCGCATGCCCTGCGCCAACCATTCGTTCTACCTGCGGGCCTGCTACCTGGAGAACCGGCTGGCCAAGGGCACGATGACGATCCGCAACCAGAAGCTCGACCTCAAGCGCGTCGCCGTCCCGATCTACAATCTGGCGGCGCGCGAGGACCACATCGCGCCGGCGCGCTCGGTCTATCTCGGCTCCTCGTTCTTCGGCGGGCCGGTGCGCTTCGTGCTCGCCGGCTCGGGCCACATGGCGGGCGTCGTCAACCATCCCGGCAAGAACAAGTACCAGCACTGGATCGGCGAGGCTCCGCGCGGGGACAACCTCGAGCGCTGGATCGCGGGCGCGATCGAGCATCCCGGCTCGTGGTGGCCGGACTGGATGGCGTGGCTCAAGGCGCACGATGCGAGCGAGGTGCCGGCGCGCGAGGTCGGCGGCGGCAAGTTCCCTGCGATCGAAGACGCGCCGGGCAGCTACGTGAAGGTCAAATCCTGAGCATCACGGCGGACTGGAGGATCGAATGTCGCGCGAGCTGTTCTGGCTGACGGCCACCGTCGCTCTCACCGGCCTGCTGTGGATCCCCTACATCATCGATCGCGTGAAAGTGCGCGGCCTGATGGCGACGCTCGACAATCCGAAGCCGCACGACACGCCGCAGTCGCCGTGGGCGATGCGGCTCTACTTCGCGCACACCAACGCGGTCGACAATCTCATCATCTTCGCGCCGCTGGTGCTGATCCTCGACTCGCTCAACATCTCGACGCCGGTCACCGTCATCGCCTGCGCGGTCTATTTCTGGGCGCGCCTCGCCCACGCGATCGTCTACACGATGGGACTTCCGGTCCTGCGCACCCTCGCCTTCGTCGTCGGTTTCGGCGCGCAGGTCGTGCTCACGCTGGCGATCTTCCAGGTGGTGTGACGACGACCACAGCTTGGGGAGAGTTCTGCACCCCCTCACCCGGCATGCTGCGCATGCCGACCTCTCCCCGCCGGGGAGAGGTAAGCAAGTGGCGACGCCGTGCGTGCCACTGAGGGATGAGAGCGGCGTCGCCTGCGGTCGAATATGCAGCGTGCAACATGGCACGGCCCCACCTCTCCCCGCCGGGGAGAGGTGAGCAAATGGCGACGCCGTGCGTGCCACTGAGGGATGAGAACGGCGTCGCCTGCGGCCGAACCTGCAGCGCGCAATATGGCACGGCCCCCACCTCTCCCCGCCGGGGAGAGGTGAGCAAGTGGCGACGTCGTCGCGTGCCACTGAGGGATGAGAACGGCGTCGCCTGCGGCCGAACCTGCAGCGCGCAATATGGCACGGCTCCCACCTCTCCCCGCCGGGGAGAGGTAAGCAAGTGGCGACGCCGTGCGTGCCACTGAGGGATGAGAACGGCGTCGCCTGCGGTCGAATATGCAGCGTGCAACATGGCACGGCCCCACCTCTCCCCGCCGGGGAGAGGTCGGATTGCGCGCTTCCGCGCAATCCGGGTGAGGGGTGCAGACGATTGCGGAAGCCCGAGCCGCGTTACGGGAACAGCGCGACCTGATCGATCCCCATGCTCTCGGGATAGCCGAGCATCAGGTTCATGTTCTGCACGGCCTGCCCGGCGGCGCCCTTGACGAGATTGTCGAGCGCCGAGCCCAGGATCATGCGCCCCGCGATGCGGTCCTTCGTGACGCCGAGGAACGTCATGTTGGAGCCGCGCACGTGCCGCGTATGCGGCAGCTCGCCGAAGGGCAGCACGTGCACGAACGGCTCGCCCGCATAGGTCTTCGAGAGGATCGCATGCAGGTCCTCGGCCGACTTGCCGGCGCTGCGCACATAGATCGTCGAGAGAATGCCGCGGTTCATCGGCACGAGGTGCGGCGTGAAGGTGGCGATCACCTGCTTGCCGGCGGCCTTGGAGAACTCCTGGTCGAGCTCGCCCATGTGGCGGTGGTGGCCGACGCCATAGGCGTTGAAGCCCTCCGACACTTCCGAGAACAGCATCGCCTCTTTGGCCGAGCGCCCTGCCCCGGTCATCCCCGACTTGGCGTCGATCACGATCTCGGCGGGGTCGATCGCCTGCGCCTTGAGCAGCGGCAGCAGCGCAAGCTGCGCGCTGGTGGTGTAGCAGCCCGGGTTGGCGACGAGGCGCGCTTTCCTAATGTTCTCGCGATAGACCTCGACGAGGCCATATACCGCCTCGCGCTGCAGGTCGGTCGCCGCGTGCTCGTGGCCGTACCACTTGGCGTAAAGCTCGGGGGTGAGACGGAAGTCCGCCGACAGGTCGACGACCTTGGTCTTCGGCGCCTTGGCGAGCAGGTCCTTCACCACCTTCTGCGTCGTCGCGTGCGGCAGCGCGCAGAACACGAGGTCGAAGGCCTCGCGCGCGACGTCGAGGTCCTCGATCGCGACGAGCTTGGGCAGGTCGAAGGGCGAGAACTGCGGAAAGACGTCGCGCATGTTCTGCCCGGCGCGGCGGTCGGCGGTGAGCGCGGCGATTGTCACACGCGGATGGCGCAGCAGGAGCCGCACGCATTCCGAGCCGGTGTAGCCGGAGGCGCCGAAGATGGCGATCTTGGCAGTGTCAGGCATCACAGACGTCCTTTTCCCTTTCATACGACAGATGCGGCCGCAGCGCGACCATGCGATCGGAGATCTGCCGCGCCATGGGCTCCGCGTTCTCGCGCAGGCGCAGGGCGACGGCCGCAAAGTCCGCGTCGGACTTGGTCTGGTTGAGCTTGGCGCTGCCCTCGACCTCCTCGACCGCGACCTCGACCGCGACGATGGCCTGCGCCATGGCGGCGAGCCGTCCCGGCGTGACGCGGTCCGCACGCCACGGCTGCACGCCCGCGGCCTTGGGCTCGAAGGCTTCCGTCATGCGATCGAGATGCGCGCGCACGTCGGGCACGACGCGCGCGGGGCCGGAGAGATGCACCGCCTCGTAAAGCCATGTCGGCACCTGGTCGGGGCTGACGTACCAGTCGGGCGAGACATAGGCATCGGCGCCGGCGACCGCGATGAGCCAATCGCCGCCGGACGTGCCGCCGGATGCGGCGAGCGCGGCGAGCGGGTTGGCGCGCGCGACATGGAACTGCGCGCGCGGCGTGCCGTCGCTCGCATAGTCGAGATGGAACGGCAGCGGCGAGGCCACCGGGCGCACGCCGTCATGCGCCACCACGAGGCCGAAGCCGCGGCGCGCGGCGAAGGCGAGGCTCGTGGCGCGATCGAGTCGAAAGGCAGGCGGCACATGCATGGCGGACCTCCGGGGTGGAGCCGCCGGAACCTGCATCGCGGGATCTGTCGGAAAAACGTCCGTGCCGCGGAGCAGGTCCGGCGGCACGTGGAACGATCAGGCGGAAAAGCAACGATCGAACGCCGTGCGCGCCGGGTGACTACGGCGGCGGCGTGCTGCGGCGTTGGTGCGGATCGTCGTCATGGGCGTGCCGTATAGTCGCGGGAGCCCTGCCCGTCAATGAGGTCTGCACGGCGGGCAGCAGCGCGGCCGCCCGCCGTGAACTGCGTGTCGGTTCAAATCGACGTCTGCCAGAGCGCGGGCACCCAGCGGTAGCCGTCGCCGGCCTTCTCCACGTGGACAAGGCCGGGGAACGAGGCGTGGAACGCCTGCACGGGCATCTTCTCGGCGATCGCCATGTCGTAGAGCTTGCGGCGGGTCTGCACCGCGAGCGGCTTGTCCATGTCGAACAGGAGCTGCCAGTCGGGATGGCGCACGAACAGGAACGCCGCGCCGGCGGTGATGTCGACCTGCACCAGCACGCGGCTGTTGCCCGACGCCAGGATGAACGAGGAATGGCCGGGCGTGTGGCCGGGGCTGCCCAGGCTCGTGATGCCGGGCACGAGCTCCTTGCCCGCCTCGTACTGCGTGACCTTGCTGCCGAAGGGGCCGAACACACGGCGCGTGTTCTTGAAGTTGCCTTCGAGCGGCGTGCCGGCCGCCTTGCTCATCTGGCCTTCGTCCATCCAGAACGTCCACTCGACGGCGGGAACCATGAGCTCGGCGTTGGGGAACGCCGGCTTGTTGTCGGCCGTGAGCAGGCCGTTGATGTGGTCGCCGTGGAAGTGGGAGATGATCACCGTATCCACCGCGTTGCGGTCGATGCCGGCGGCGGCGAGGTTGGTGTGGAACTGGCCGGCCGCTCCCTTGCTCTGCGCGAACACGCCGGGCCCGAGGCCGGTGTCGATCACCACCAGCTTGGAGCCGGTGTTGACCACGATCGGCGCGTAGCTGTGGGTCGCCTTGTCGGGCGCCATGTAGTTCGCTGCGAACTCGGCGCTGACCGCCTCCTTCGAGGCATTGGCCACGTAATTGTCGGGGCGCGGCGTGACGGTGACGCCGTCGGCGACGACGGTCACCTCCTGGCTGCCGACCTTGTAGCGGTAGTAGCTGGGCGCCTGCTTGCCGATCTGCGGCGCGGCCGCGCGCGAGGGGCCGGTTCCCGCGAGAGGAACGGCGGCGACGGCGGCCGCGCCTGCGAGCGCTGCGCGGCGGGTGAGTACGGTCATGGTGATCTCCCGGTGGCGGATGCGATGTCAAAAGGACACGAGGTCGGCAAAGACGCCTGAGGCAACAACCCCCGATCGGGACGCTTATTCCCGCGCGTCAGCCGACATCGTTCCGGCCCAGATTTTCGCTTGGGTGATTTGCGCTCGGGTGATGTTGCGGCGGGACCAAGCGGACATCTGAACGCGACCGCACGCCTAGCAGGCGCGGACGGTGATCGCATGGGCTGCGCGATCACGGTTGCGCGAGACCGCCCGCGACCGTTGGTAGCGCGGGCGCCTCCCCCCTGGCCTGCGACGATGCGGGACCTAGAACAGCATCTTGAGCCCGAGCCATCCGGGCGCGAGCAGCACTGTCGCCCACAGGAAGGCGGAGGTGAAGTTGGCGACCTGGAACGGCCAGAACGGCATCTCGAGGATGCCCGCGACCAGCGGGACCACCGCCCGGAAGGGCCCAAAGAAGCGTCCGATGAACACGGCGTAGATGCCGTACTTCTCCACGAATGCATGCCCGCTCGGCACAAGGTCGGGATAGCGCGACAGCGGCCAGACCTTCGCGACCGGCTCCTCGAACTTGAGGCCGACCCAGTACGACACCCAGTCGCCGAGGGCCGCTCCGATGCCGGCGGCGAGCCAGATCGGAAAGAACGAAATACCACTCGCGCCTACCAGCGCGCCGATCCCGACCAGGGCGACCGTGGCCGGGATCAGCAGGGAGATGAAGGCCAGCGATTCCCCGAAGGCCAAGAGGCCGACGATGAGAGGGGCCCATCCCTGGTTGGCGCGCACGAATTCGACGACGGCCAGGGCGTGCTGTTCGAACGTTTGGAAGTTCATGAAAGGGTCTCGGCGGCGGGCCGCCTGTTGCGCGGGGCGTCTGTTTAGCGCATCGCCGGCCCGCGCGGCAGGGGAATTTGCCGCAGCAGTCACCGTCCGGCCACGGCCGTGGCATAGTCAGATCGCTGATTCGCGGCCCTTTTCCCGGGCCGGGGGCATCCTTACATCACCGCAAGCGAGCTCATGGGCAAGACAGCCAAAGCCAAGCAATCCGACCTTTTCACCGAGTCCTCCGGGCGCGGCGCCCGCCGGGCGGGCCAGCGCGGCGGCGCGGCGCGCGCCGCGGGCGGCTCGGCCGAGGCCGGCTATACCGCGCGCCACATCGAGGTGCTGGAGGGGCTCGAGCCCGTCCGCCGCCGTCCCGGCATGTACATCGGCGGCACCGACGAGAAGGCGCTGCATCACCTCTTCGCGGAAGTCATCGACAACGCCATGGACGAGGCGCTGGCCGGCCACGCGACCTTCATCGAGGTGGAGATGTCGGCCGACGGATCGCTGATGGTCAGCGACAACGGGCGCGGCATGCCGGTCGATCCGCATCCAAAGTTTCCCAAGAAGTCCGCGCTCGAGATCATCATGTGCACGCTGCACGCGGGCGGCAAATTCGACTCGGAGGTCTACGAGACCTCCGGCGGCCTGCACGGCGTCGGCGTGTCGGTGGTCAATGCACTCTCCGAGCGGACGGAAGTCGAGGTCGCGCGCCAGGGCCAGCTCTATCGCCAGGTGTTCGCGCGCGGCAAGCCGAAGGGCGGGCTCGAGAAGCTCGGCAAGGTCGCGAACCGGCGCGGCACGCGCGTGCGCTTCAAGCCCGACCTGGAGATCTTCGGCGCCAAGGCGAGGTTCAATCCGCAGCGCGTGTTCAAGATGGCGCGCGCCAAGGCCTACCTCTTCGGCGGCGTCGAGATCCGCTGGCACTGCGACAAGGAACTGCTCGCCGGCGTCGAGGGCGTGCCCGAGGACGAGACCTTCCACTTCGCCGAAGGGCTCAAGGACTTCGTCGCGGCGGCGGTGGACGGCCAGACGCTGGTCCACCCCGACATCTTCACCGGCCGCTCCGGCAAGCCCGGCTCGAAGGGCTCGGTCGAATGGGCGGTGGCGTGGAGCGCGGACGGCGAAGGCTTCATCTCCTCCTACTGCAACACGATCCCGACGCCCGACGGCGGCACGCACGAAGCGGGCCTGCGCGGCGCGCTGCTGCGCGGCCTCAAGGATCACGCCGAGCGCGTGGGCCAGTCCAAGGCGGCGGCCCAGGTCACCAGCGACGACGTGATGTCCGGCACGTCCGCGATGGTGTCGGTGTTCATCCGCGAGCCCGAGTTCCAGGGCCAGACCAAGGACCGCCTCGCCACCGCCGAGGCGCAGCGCATCGTCGAGAGTGCGGTGAAGGACCAGTTCGACCACTGGCTCGCCGGCAACCCGCAGCAGGCCAGCAAGCTGCTCGAGTACGTGGTCGAGCGCGCGGACGAGCGCATCCGCCGCCGGCAGGAAAAGGAGATCTCGCGCAAGACCGCGGTGCGCAAGCTGCGCCTGCCGGGCAAGCTCGCCGACTGCACCAACACCGCGGCGCAGGGCTCCGAGATCTTCATCGTGGAAGGCGACAGCGCCGGCGGCAGCGCCAAGCAGGCGCGCGACCGCGCCTCACAGGCGGTGCTGCCGCTGCGCGGCAAGATCCTCAACGTGGCCTCGGCCGGCAAGGACAAGCTCGCGCAGAATGCCCAGCTCGCCGACCTCATCCAGGCGCTCGGCTGCGGCACCGGCGCGCATTTCCGCGAGCAGGACCTGCGCTACGAGAAGGTCATCATCATGTGCGACGCCGACGTCGACGGCGCGCACATCGCCTCGCTGCTGATCACGTTCTTCTTCCGCCAGATGCCCAGGCTGATCGACGCGGGCCATCTCTATCTCGCCGCGCCGCCGCTCTACCGGCTTTCGCACGGCGGCAAGATCTTCTATGCGCGCGACGACAAGCACAAGGACGAGCTCCTCAAGAAGGAGTTCCATCCCAATGCGCACGTGGAGGTGAGCCGCTTCAAGGGCCTCGGCGAGATGATGCCGGCGCAGCTCAAGGAAACCACCATGGACCCGCGCAAGCGCACGCTGCTGCGGGTCGTGCTGGTGAACGAGGAGCGCGAGCGGACATCGAAAGCCGTCGAGCGCCTGATGGGCACGAAGGCGGAAGCGCGCTTCGAGTTCATCCAGGAGCGCGCGGAGTTCGCCGGCGAGGAACTGCTCGACGTTTAGGTTCGGAGCATGATCTTGCCCGAAAACCGGTGTCCACTTTTCGGGATCATGCTCTAGGAAAGGCCCTCCCCGTCCCCTCCTCCACAAACCGGTCGATCGGCCACGCGCCGCAGAGCGGCGGCGTCAGCGCTTCACCGTCGCGGACGCCCTGCCGGCGGTCTTGCTGGCCGCCTTACGGGCCGCGGTGGCGGTCGTGATGTTGCCGGCGGTGACGGTGCCGACGAGTTGCGAGCGCAGCCGCGCCACGCCGTTGCGCGCCTCCGCGAGATCAGGCATGCCCGCCGCGGCGCGCTGGTAGTCGCGCAGCGCGAGGTCGCGCGCGCCCTGCCGCTCGTAGGCGTAGGCGCGCATCAGCAGCACGTTGGACGCATCGGACGAGATGTCGAGCGCGCGGTCGAAGGAGCGCACCGCCGAGCCGAAGTCCGCCATCATCATGCTGGCGTAGCCGCGTCCGACGTAGCTGAAGTAGCGCTGCTCGCGATCGGTGAGGCCGGCTTCGAAGGCGCGGTCGTAGTCGGTCACGGCGTCGGGGAAGCGCTGCAGGCGCAGCAGCGCCTCCGCGCGTCCGAGATAGATCTTGGCATCGCCCGGAGCGATCTGCGCCGCCTCGGTGTAGAACTTCACGGCGTTGGTGTCGTCCTGCGCGGCGACCAGCACGCGCGCGGCGCCGTAGAGGAACATCGCGTTCTTGGGATCGGCGCGCGACCCCGCGATGAAATCGTCGAGGGCTTCCTTGTGTCGGCCATGGCGCAGGTAGAAATAGCCGCGGTCGGCGTAGGCCTTGGGGTCGAACGGCTCCGTCGAAAGAGCGGCGGTGAGATCCGCTTCGGCCTTCTCGAGCATGCCGATCTGCTCGTAGAGCGTCGCACGCTTCTTGAGCACGAGGCGTCGCGCCTGCGGCGTATCCGTGCTGATCTGCAGGGCCTGCGCGTAGCTGTTGAGCGCGACCTCGAACAGGCGCTCGGCCTCGGCCCGCTGCGCCTCGACAATGCGCTGGTTGAGCATGTCCGACAGCGTCTCGGCCGCCGCGGGCTTGCCGCCGGCCGTCATCACGCCGAGCACCGCGAGAACGGCGATGCCGCGAACAGCTGGAAACGAGACCGCCATGGCGCTCAACTTCCCTCAAGTCTCGCGCACAGTTGACCAGAATCTTCCTTGTAATCTCCTCCGCTCTGCAGCCGCATTCGACTCACAGTCGAACGATGTCTTTTACCGGCCGCTAACCTTGCACGCGCGGCGCGTCCCGGCGGGCGATGATCTCGACCTGCTGCGGGCCGCGCAGCTCGTAGGTGATGCCCGACCAGGTCGTGCGGCGCATGAGCAGCGCAGACCAGCCGCAGGCCGCGCTCAGCGCCGTCGCCAGAGGTGAGACCAGCCAGTCGACCTTCAGATACGGCACATTCTCGGCGACGCCCGCCCTGCCCCACAGCCGCCGCACCAGCAGCAGACGGCCGAAGGTGCGCAAGACCGAGAGCGTGAAGGCGGCGATGAGCACGACCAGCGCATCGGCCCGGCCGAGCGCCGCTCCCGCCAGCGCCGCGATCCAGCCGGCGGTGACGAAGGTGAGCGCGGCGACGGTCATGGCATAGGCGGCGGGCAGATGGACGCGCACGAGCATGTACCACCGCCGTGCGCCGTCGATCACCTCCTTGAGGCCGCCGGTGCGGATGGCCGTGCGCAGCAGCAGCTCGCGGGGCACCGCGATGCGGTCGCCGGCCTTCTGCGCGACGTTGGTCATCTGCAGATCGTCGCTGAGCGTGCCGCGCCAATGGCGCGTCATCCCGAGCTCGTGGAAATGCCGCTGGCGTATCGCCGCCGAGCCGCCCCAGACGCCGTTGAGGAAGGGCAGCCGGGGGATGGTGGCGACGGATGCCGCCATCGACGTCATGAGATGGCTCGTGAACTTGTCGTCCTCGACGAGCATCCAGGAAAAGCCGGTCACGATCTCCGCCTTGTCCGCGACGAGCGGCTCGACCAAGCGATTGAGCCAGTCGGGCTCGGGCCAGATGTCCGCGTCGGCGAACACGAGCACCTCGTCCCGCGGAGTGAGATGCGCGACGGCGGCCAGGAGGTTCGCGGTCTTCTGTCCCTCCCGCTCGGCAAGGCCGGCGACCACGAGCGTGACGCGGTCAGGATGCGCCTGCCAGTATGGCTCGATCGCCCCGACTGCCGGGTCGGTCGCGGACTCGACCGAGAAGACGACGCGGTACGTCGGGTAGTCCTGGGCAAACAGCCGCTTCAGGCAGCCGTCGAACTCGGGGTCGCGGCCCTTCACAGCCACGATCACGGCGACCGGCGGGGTTGCGCGCGGAGCCGCCGGCCGGCCCAGCCCGATGCTGTAGGCGAACACCAGCGCGACGGCGATGGCCTGGGTCAGGAGCCACAGGATGAGGAAGGTCGTCATGGGTGGCGCCGTCTTAGCGTGCAATCAGCGAGAGTGGCTACGGGTTTTGCATCGGATGGCGGGGGCGCTGGCGGCGCCGGGGTTTCGCCGGCCAACGCCGGGCCGCGGAACTTCCGCCGAGGGTGAAATTCCCTGACGCTCCCGTTGCTTGGGACACGTCAAAGGCGGGCCGAAGACCTCCCGCAAAGCTCCCATGCCGAGGCCAAAAACGCTGCGTTCTGATTAACTTATCGCAGGGCGAAGCATTGACTTTGCGAGGTCTGACACTATGTTGCGCCCAACGGTTCGACGAAAAAGATTCGACCGCCCTATTTCCGCGCACCATTTGCTTTCGTCACCGGCGCGGCCAAAGGCCGGTCTGCCTGAACCCAACGTGGTTCGTATCGAGGCCTAATGTCCTTTTCCAATCTCGGCCTGTCCGAAAAAGTCCTCTCGGCGGTATCTGCCGCCGGCTACACCAATCCCACCCCGATCCAAGAACAGGCAATCCCGCACGTGCTGTCGCGCCGCGACGTGCTCGGGATCGCGCAGACCGGAACCGGCAAGACCGCCGCGTTCGTGCTGCCGATGCTGACGATGCTGGAGCAGGGTCGCGCCCGTGCGCGCATGCCGCGCACGCTCATCCTCGAACCGACGCGCGAGCTCGCCGCGCAGGTGGAGGAAAGCTTCGTCAAGTATGGCGCCAAGCACAAGCTCAACGTGGCGCTGCTCATCGGCGGCGTCTCGTTCGGCGACCAGGATCTCAAGCTCACGCGCGGCGTGGACGTGCTGATCGCCACTCCGGGCCGCCTGCTCGATCACCACGAGCGCGGGCGCCTGCTGCTCACGGGCGTGGAACTGCTCGTGATCGACGAAGCCGACCGCATGCTCGACATGGGCTTCATCCCCGACATCGAGCGCATCTGCAAGCTGGTGCCGTTCACGCGCCAGACGCTGTTCTTCACGGCGACCATGCCGCCCGAGATTCGCCGCGTCACCGAGCAGTTCCTGCACAACCCGGTGAAGGTGGAAGTGTCACGGCCGGCGACGACGGCCAGCGCGATCACCCAGCAGCTCGTCAAGAGCGGCCGTGACGCCGCCGACAAGCGCGAGACGCTGCGCCGCCTGATCCGCTCCGCCGAGGGCCTCAAGAACGCGATCGTGTTCTGCAACCGCAAGAGCGAGGTGGCCGTCGTCCACCGCTCGCTCAAGCGTCACGGCTTCTCGGTCCTCGCCCTGCACGGCGACATGAGCCAGCCGGACCGCATGGCCGCGCTCGACGCCTTCCGCAAGGGTGAAGCCACGCTCCTCGTCGCGTCCGACGTCGCCGCTCGCGGCCTCGACATTCCCGACGTGAGCCACGTCTATAACTTCGACGTCCCCCACCACGCCGACGATTACGTCCACCGCATCGGCCGCACCGGCCGTGCCGGGCGCAGCGGCGCCGCCTACACCATCGTCACTCCCGCCGACATCAAGTCCGTCTCCGCGATCGAAAGCCTGATCGGCCAGTCGATCCCGTGGGCGGAAGCGGGCGGAGCGGGCGATCATATCGTGGCCGAGGGCGAGGCCGAGGACGCCTCGGAGAAGCCCCGTCGCGAGCGTTCCCGTGGCGGCCGCCAGCGCCGTCCTCATGGCGCGCGGCAGCAGGCCGAACGCAGCGAGCGCCCGCGGCACGGTTCACCCAGCGCGCGTGCGCCGGTTGCCGCCGACACGCCGGCACGGGCCGACAAGCCGGCACGGGCCGAGAAAGCGGTGCGTGCGGACAAGCCGGTTCGCGCGGGCGACCCCGTGCGCAAGCCGCAGCGCCGCGCCGAAACCGACGTCGAGCCCGATACGTCGCACCTGCCGGCGTTTCTGCTGCGCCCGGTTTTCGTGAAAGCCTGAAAACGACCCGGGCGGGCGATGAGCCCGCCTCGCCTCAGCCCGCCTTGCGCGCGGGCTCGAGCAGCGGCCACAGCTCGTTGAGCGGCAGAGGCCGGCTGAACAGATAGCCCTGCATCTCCGTGCATCCCGCCGCGCGCGCCAGGTCGCGCTGGCGCTCCGTCTCCACGCCTTCCGCCGTCGTCTTCATGTCGAGATTGCGGGCGAGATCCGTGATCGCCTGCACGATCACCACGGCTTCGTCCTTCTCCGACAGATCCGCAATGAAGGACTGGTCGATCTTGATCTTGTTGAATGGGAAGCTGCGCAGATAGCTCAGCGACGAGTAGCCCGTTCCGAAATCGTCCATCGCGATACGCACGCCGAGATCTCGCAACTGGTGCAGGGTAGCCAGCGTGGCCTCGTTGTTCTGCATCAGCACCGACTCGGTCACCTCGAGCTCGAGCCGCTGCGGGGAAAGCCCCGACGACGCCAGCGCATCCGTGACGGTCAGCGCGAGGTTCGGCTTGCGGAACTGCACGGGCGACAGGTTCACCGCCACCGAGATCCCGTCGGGCCAGCTCGCGGCGTCGGCGCAGGCCTGACGCAACGCCCACGTGCCGAGCGCATCGATAAGGCCGGTTTCCTCCGCAATCGGGATGAAGTTCGCAGGCGGAATCATGCCGCGCTGCGGGTGGCGCCATCGCACCAGCGCCTCGCATCCGATGATGCGGTTGCGGCGCGCATCCACCAGAGGCTGGTAGTGCAGCTCCAGCTCGTTGTTGGCGATCGCCTTGCGCATGTCGAGCTCGAGAACCCGCCGCGCCTTCATGCTGGCGTCCATCTCGGCCTCGAAGAAGCGGTAGGCGTCGCGGCCATCGGACTTGGCGCGGTGAAGCGCGAGACCGGCATCCTTGAGGAGCTGGTCCGGATCGGCGCCGTCGTCCGCCGCAACCGCGATACCGAAGCTCGCGGTGAGCACGATGTGCTGATCGTCAAGGTCGTAGGGCGAGCGCACCCATTCACCGACGCGCTTGACGAACTGCGTCACCTCGGCCGGTCCTGCGAGCCCCGCCAGGATGATGGCAAACTCGTCACCGCCGAGGTGCGCCAGCCCGTCCGTTTCCGTAACGCAGCCGCGCAGCCGTCCGGCCACGGCCTTGAGCACCTTGTCGCCGACCGGATGGCCAAGCGTGTCATTCACCGTCTTGAAGTGGTCGAGGCCCAGGCAGATCACGGCGACGTACTCGTCGCGGCGCCGCCATTTCAAGGCATGCTCCAGGCGTTCGCGAAACAGGACACGGTTGGGCAGATCGGTCAGTCCGCTGTGGCGCGCCATGTAGGCGATGCGCTCGTCCGCCCGCCTGCGCTCGGTGACGTCCTCGATAACCCCGAGCACATACTGCTGCGTCTCGTCGGGCCCCTGCACCAGATGCAGCCGCGAGGTCACGACCCGGGTGTTGCCGGCGAAGGTCGTTATCTCGTGCTCGTCGTAGAACAGGCCACTGGTCGACACCAGAAGCTCGTCATCGCGATCGGCGATGGTCCTTGCGTATTGCTGCGGGAAGATTTCGGCCGCGGTCCGGCCGAGGATCTCCTCGCGCGGGATTTCCCAGATCGATTCGGCGGCGCGGTTGACGAGCGCGTAGCGCTTCTCCTGCGCATCGCGCAGGAAGATCGCGGTCGGCACGTTCTCGACCACCAGGTCGAGCAGCCTGCGGTCGCGGTCCCTCTCCTGCTCCGCGCGCCGCCGCTCGGTCACATCCTCATGCGTCGACACCCAGCCGCCGTTGCGCATCGGCTGGTTGATCACCTGAATCAGGCGTCCGTCCGCCGTTTCGACCAGGTAAGTCGCGATCCTGCCCTGCTTGATGTCGCCGGGCAGCTCCTGTGCATAAGCTTCGGGATCGCCGAGGAACGTGCCCGCGGCCTGCCGCTGGTAGAGCACCTCCAGCAGCGTACAGCCGGGCACCAGCCGCTCGGATGACAGCCGATACATCTCGAGATAGCGCCGGTTGCGCACGACGAGGCGCGCCGAGGCGTCGAACATGCACAGGCCCTGGAACATGTGATCCAGAGCCGTGTCGAGCTGCAGCTTTTGCAGTTCGAGCGTGTGCTGAACCTGACGCGCGTTCTGCCGAAGCTTGCGCACGATCAGCAGGGCGAACGCCATCACGAGCAGCACGGACAGTCCGCCGGCGCCGCCCAGGAAGACGGCCTCGCGCCGCCAGCCTGCGAGCACGGTTGCGACGCTGGCCGACGCGCCGACCACCACCGGATAGTTCGCCACCGCGCGGGCGGCGATGAGACGGTCCTGGCCATCCAGGCCGATGCGCCGGTCCGCCACGCCGCCGGCGGCAAACACGGGCGCGAGCTCCGCCGCGCTCACCAGAAGCCGCCCCATGAAACTCGCAGCGTGCGGATGGCGCGCCAGCAATTCGCCGTCGCGGTGAACGAGGAAGATCGTGCTGTCCGGGCCGAGCGCGATCGTGGAGAAGAACTGCTCGAGCGCGCCGAGTTCGATTGCAGCGCTCAGGACGCCGAGGAACTCGTGGTTCGGGCCGGTCACCTTGTGCGCGATGTGAATGACCCACGTTCCGGTGGCGCGGTTCTGGATCGGCTTGCCGATGAACGTCTTCAGGGCCGCGTCGGAGCGCAGCGCCTGGAAGAAATCACGATCGGCGACGTTGATGTCGGGGATCGGCCAGAATCGGGAAAAATTGAACATCTGGCCGCGGGCGTTGAACAGCGTGAACGTGCCGATCTGCGGCAGCCCGACGATCTTGTCGCGCAGCATGAGATGGACGTCGTACCCGGAGAGCGTGTGCTCGAAGTCCTCGGCGGTGAGCGCGAGGGCGCCGCGCGCGTGGAACCGTTCGAGCAGGCTGTGCTGCAAGCGCTCCGCGGTATCGAAGATGCGATCGACCTGCGGCGCGAGCATCAGCGCCACGTTGCCGAGTTCACGCTCGCTGTTGCCGAGCGCGCGGTCGCGCGCCTTCAAGATCATCGTTGCGGTGGCAAGAGTAATCGCCACGACCAGGGTCGCCGCGCATGCCGTCAACAGGGCGGTCGCACGGGAATTGGTCCCGGGCGGCCCTGACAGCTTCAGGCCGGATGCGGAAAATCCGCGTGGTCGTGTCATTGATGCCCCTGCGCGCCCACGGCGTCACGGCCATCCAACCACGTCCTCCCTTAAAAAACGGATGCGCACCGGGGTGGCGAGCCGCCGGACCAGGGATACTGCGCGATATGGTATAGATTGAATTGCTACACACGCGGTGGGCGAGCCCGCGGCCCCTACAGATTGTTGGGATTCCGCCACCGTATCACTGCCGGATGATGGCCTTTTGCTCGGCCTGTCGCAGGTCCCATTTACCTCGCATTTATGGGTGGAGCCATAATGTCCGCGAATGAGCGCGCGGCACCGGCTCTGATTTTCGGAATTGCCCAGTCCAGTAAGGGCTTGAGGATGTCATGAAGTCCGAAAACGAAGACCCCGAGGCCACATTCGCCTTCGCATCGGTCGCGCTCGACCAGATCCGGGCGCTCAACCAGCCCGCCAATCCGCGCAATTACGAGGTCTGGTACCACTACGCGTCGGGTCACCATCCGACGGTGAACCAGCTCATCAACGAGATCATCGAGACGAGCGGCAAGCTTTCGCAGACCGACGTCGACGGCATTTACGACAAGTATTTCTCGCCGGTTCGCCAGGCGGACAAGGTCGACAACGCCACCGCGAAGTTCATGGAACAGATCGAAAAGGTCATGTCCATGATCGATTCCGCGTCCGGCACGGCGACGCAGCACAGCCAGAACCTGGCGGACATGAGCGACCGCATCGGCGCGGCGACGGACAGCACCTCCTTGCGCGTGATCGTCGAGAGCCTGGCTCAGACGGCCAGGAGCATGGAAGAAAGCAACAAGATCCTCGAGGGCAAGCTCAAGAACTCGAAGCAGGAGATCACGCAACTCCACGCGCACCTCGAGGCTGTGCGCATGGAGAGCCTGACCGATCCGCTGACGACGCTCGCCAACCGCAAGTGCTTCGATGGAGCGCTCGCGAACGCGATCACCGATGCGAACGGCGCGGGCGAGCACCTGTCGCTGCTCTTGTGCGACATCGATCACTTCAAGACGTTCAACGACACCTTCGGCCACCTGATCGGCGACCAGGTGCTGCGCCTGGTGGCCCTGTCGCTCAAGGACAACGTCAAGGGACGCGACCTTGCGGCGCGCTACGGCGGCGAGGAATTCGCGGTGCTGTTGCCGGACACCTCCTTGCGGCAGGCGACGACCGTCGCCGAACAGATCCGCCGTGCCGTGATGGGGCGCGAGCTGATGAAGCGCTCGACGGGCGAGAACCTCGGGCGCATCACGATGTCGATCGGCGTGGCTTCGCTGCACCGCGGGGAGAGTCCCCCCTCCCTGCTCGAGCGCACCGACAACTGTCTTTACGCGGCCAAGCGCAACGGCCGCAATCGGGTGATCTGCGAGATCGATCCGGAAGTCGCCCCGCTGACCAACGCCAACGTCGCATAGCCCACCAAAGCGCCTTGCGCGTCGCCGCTGCGCAAAATTGCCCGCACGTTCGCTGCGCACAATCCGCGCACATCCGCGTTGTCCCGTGACATACTCGTCCGTGGCATCCGTCCGTGGCGGATGCGTGGATCAACGGCGGCCGGCTAGACGATGGCGGCAAGCGCACAGCCTCGGGCGATCGTGATCGGCGGCTCGCTGTCGGGACTGCTGAGCGCGCTCATGCTGCGGAGCAGCGGCTGGACCGTCGAGATCTACGAGCGCGTACGCGGCGATCTCGCCGGACGCGGCGCCGGCATCGTCACCCACGCGCCGCTGTGGAACGCGCTTGACCGCCTCGGCATCGCGTGGCGGGACAGCCTCGGGGTCCAGGTTGGCGTGCGGCGGCTGTTCGCGGTCGACGGCCGTTTGCTGGCGGAAGTCGAATGTCCGCAGACCCTGACCGCGTGGGACCGGCTCTACGATCTCCTGCGTGCTGCGTTTCCGGCTGAACGTCACCATCGCGGCAAGGAGCTGGTATCACTGGAAGGCTACGCCGGTGGGGTGACGGCGGGATTCCGGGACGGGACGCACGCGAGCGCCGATCTGCTGGTGGCCTGCGACGGGCTGCGCTCCACGGTGCGCGCCCTTCTGCTGCCCGGCGTGCGTCCGCTTTATGCGGGATACGTGGCGTGGCGCGGCCTCGTTCCGGAGGAGGCGCTGGCGCAGGAGGTGCACCAGGCACTGTTCATGCATCTCGCCTTCTGTCTGCCGCAGCACGAGCAGGTGCTCGGATATCCCGTTGCGGGCCCGCACAACGACCTGAGATCGGGACGCCGGCGCTACAACCTCGTCTGGTACCGCCCCGCCGACGAGGCCTCCCTCACCGGTTTGCTGACGGAGGAGAGCGGTGTGACGCACGAGATTTCGATTCCTCCGCCCGCGGTTTCGCGCGCGGCGATCGCCGACATGCGCGCCGCCGCCGAGCGCGTGCTGGCGCCGCAGTTCGCGGCGTGCTGGCACGCGGCGAGCCGGCCGTTCGTGCAGCCGATCTACGACATGCTGGCGCCGCAACTGGCGTTCGGGCGGGTCGTGCTCGTCGGCGACGCCGCCTTCGTCGCGCGGCCACATTGCGGAATCGGAGTGACCAAGGCCGCCGACGACGCCGCCAGGCTGGTCGATGCGCTCGCCGGCGCACGCGACGTGGAAAGCGCCCTCCTGCGCTACGAGCGCGAGCGCCTGCCGTTTGCAACGCGCGTCATGGCACAGGCGCGACGTCTTGGCGCAGACTTGCAGGCCGGATCGGGCGCGTCAGACGCCCAGCCGGTCCTGCCGCCGGATGTCGTCCTGCGCGAAACCGCGACGATTGATTTCCTGACACGCGCGGCAAACGCGTCTGGTAATTTCGTCCGGATTCATTAAGCCTTGTGTAAACCATGCGGAAAAGCTTATCGGAACCATAGCCCGAGCCGGGCATTTGCCATCTGCGCTGCGAGTGAAGTACGGGGCTGACGTGATCGATTCGCCGAGGGCGCAGCGGCCTGACTGTTGCGTGCAAAAACCGACCGTGCTGGTGGTGGAAGACGAAGTGCTCGTCCGCCTCATGCTCGGCGACGCCCTGCGCGATGCAGGGTACGCCGTCATCGAGGCCGCCCACGCCGACGAGGCCGTCGCCGTGCTGCGCAGCGCAACGCAAGTCGATCTCGTCCTCACCGACATTCGGATGCCGGGAACGCTCGATGGCCTCGCGCTCGCACGCATCGCCCGCGACGAATTCCCTCATCTCAAGGTCGTACTGGCGTCCGCCTACTCGCTGCAGCCGTGGGAAGCGGATGCGCATGCCGTCATCCGAAAGCCATACAACGTGGCGGAAGTGACGGCGCGCGTGCGCGAACTGATCGGCGAGTAGGTCGGCCTGTGCGACATGCCCGTCGTTACCGGCCAGGCGGAACCCAAGTTCGCCGCTCGTCGTTCTGTCGGCGTGAGCACGACCAACACAACCCTGACCCACGACGCGGATACGCGTGAAGTCGTACTCGTCGTCGTGAGCGAAGTTCTCATTCGCATGGTGATCGCGGATTACCTGCGGCAATGCGGATACAAAGTCCTCGAAGCCGCGAGTGCGGACGAAGCGATCACCATCCTTGAGAACACCGAATCCGGGGTGGACACCCTGTTCAGCGGGCTGGAGCTGGACGACGCGCGCGAGGGCTTCACACTCACGCAATGGGCGCGTGCGCATCGCCCGCAGATGGAGATCATCCGCGCAGGCTCGCTGACGCGCGCAGCCGATTCCGCAGGCGATCTCTGCGAACAGGGGCCGCACAAGAAAAAGCCCTACGACAGCATCTCCATCGTCGCGCAGGTCAGCCAGTTGTTCGCGGCGGCCAGACGAGGCCGGCAACGGCCGCCCGAGTGACCCTCAACCCGAGCGATCTTCAAACTGTCAGGAACGCGCGCGCGAGCGCCGCGGAGCGGCGTCGCGCTGTTTGCGTGGCGCGCGGCGCGGCGACTTTCGAGCAAGCGCCTGCTTGCCGCGGCGCGCGATCTCGTACGCGCGCTCCGCCCAGCGCGCCAGTTCCTCCGGATCGTCGTAGAGCCGCTCGGGCAGGCGCCAATAGGACATCGTGACCGGCTTGCCGGCGCGCGGCCCCTTGCTGCGGGTGTAGCTGAACGGCCGCGAGCCTTCCTGCTCGAAATCGGGAATGCTCGCCGCGTCGACCTTGAGGTAGATCGCCCCGCGGAAGACGAGCCCGAACGTGATGCCCTCTGCGCCGACGGCGGCGCCGCTGAACATCCGGCGCAGCGTCACCGGCCGGAAGCGCGCAAACAGGTCGCGGATGAACTCGGGATCCAAGATGCGGCTGCCCAAAATAAAATCGAGCCGCCACTGCAGCATGCAGGGCGGCCCGCTTCAATCCACCTGAGGCCGGCGGCGGTCAGCCCGCCGCATAATCCCGGGCCGGCTCGATCGCGACCGATTCGCCACAGCCGCAGGCGGAGGTCTGGTTGGGATTGTTGAAGACGAAGCCCGACGAGAGCTTGTCGACCCGGTAATCCATCTCGGTGCCGAGCAGGAACAGCACCGCCTTCGGGTCGATCAGCAGCCGCACGCCCTTGTCCTCCACGACCTCGTCGTTCGGATTGGCGGCCTCGGCATATTCCATGGTGTAGGACATCCCGGCGCAGCCGCCGTTCTTGACGCCGACGCGCACGCCGGCGATCGGCCGCTCCGCGCGGGCCAGAATGTCCTTGATGTGGCTGGCCGCGGTTTCCGTCAGGCGCATCACCTGCGGGCGCGGGCGGGGACTAGCTGTTGCCATCGGTCCGATCTCCAACCGGGTTCAAAGGCCCGGCGACGATTCTCTCTTAAGATAGCTACGAATTCCTTGGCGGGAAGCCCCCGCAGCCTGGAAGACCTTTAACTCACCACATGTTCAGGACGACCCGGGCCTCGTCGCTCATGCGGCTCGGATCCCAGGGCGGCGTCCAGACCACGTTCACCTTGACCGGCCCCACGCCCGCGACGCTCGACACCGCGTTCTCGACCATCTGCGGCAGTTCCTGCGCGGAGGGACAGTTGGGCGTCGTGAGGGTCATGTCGATCGTGACCAGCCGGTCGTCGCCGATATCGACCTTGTAGATGAGGCCGAGCTCGTAGATGTCCGCCGGGATCTCGGGGTCGTAGACCGTCTTGAGCGCCGCAACGATGTCGTCGGTCAGCTTGGCGAGGTCTTCCGACGTGCCCGTGGGAGCTGTGACCTCGAGGTCCGAGCGGACGGGAACGTCGGCCGTGGCGGTCTTGGTTTCGTCGTTCATGCGAACACACTCTGGGCTTTGATCAGGGCGCTCGCGAGGGCATCGACTTCCTCGCGGGTGTTGTAGAGGCCGAAGGAGGCGCGGCAGGTCGCGTTGACGCCGTAGCGGGCCAGCAGCGGCATCACGCAATGCGTGCCGGCCCGCACCGCCACGCCGGCGCGGTCAATCACGGTCGCCACGTCGTGCGGGTGCGCGCCCTTCATCTCGAAGGACACGATGGCGCCCTTGTCCCTGGCCTTGCCGATGATGCGCAGCGAGTTGATCTCGCCAAGGCGGTCGTGGGCGTAACGGACGAGCTCCGCCTCGTGCGCGCGGATGCGCGCCTTGCCGATGCCGGTGATGTAGTCGAGCGCGGCGCCGAGCCCGATCGCCTGCACGATCGGCGGGGTGCCCGCCTCGAAGCGGTGCGGCGGATCGCCGTAGGTGACGCGGTCCTCGAAGACCTCGCGGATCATCTCGCCGCCGCCGTTGAACGGCCGCATCGCGGCAAGGTGCGCGTGCTTGCCGTAGAGCGCGCCGATGCCGGTCGGCCCATAGAGCTTGTGACCGGTGCAGACATAGAAGTCGCAGTCGATGTCCTGCACGTCGACGTCGAGGTGCACCGCCCCTTGCGCGCCGTCAATGAGGACGGGAATGCCGCGGGCATGGGCGAGGCGCACGGCCTCCTTGACCGGCACCACCGTGCCGAGCGCATTCGACATGTGGGTGAGCGCCACCATCTTCGTGCGCGGCGTCAGCAGCTTCTCGAACTCGTCGAGCAGGAAGTTGCCGTCGTCGTCGATCGGCGCCCACTTGATCACCGCACCGTGGCGCTCGCGCAGGAAATTCCACGGCACGATGTTGGAGTGATGCTCCATGATCGAGAGCACGATCTCGTCGCCGGGCTGCTTGATCCGGTCGCGCCCGAACGTATAGGCGACGAGGTTCACCGCCTCGGTGGCGTTGCGCGTGAAGATGATCTCCTCGGAGCGCGCGGCACCCAGGAACGCGCGCACCGTCTCGCGCGCGTTCTCGTAAGCCTCCGTGGCGGCGTTGGCGAGATAGTGCAGCCCGCGGTGCACGTTGGCGTATTCCTCGGTGTAGGCTCGCTGGATGCGGTCGAGCACCACCTTCGGTTTCTGCGCCGAGGCCGCGTTGTCGAGATAGACGAGCGGCTTGCCGTAGACCTTCATCGCCAGCGCGGGAAAATCCGCGCGGATGCGGGTGACGTCGTAGCTGCCGGTCACGCTCTGGTCCATCATCCCAATCCTTATGTCCGCGACCCGAGCCAGCGTCCGCTCGCGAACATCAGCGCATCGCGCAAGCCCTGGTGCCGGACCGTCTCCACCGCCTCGCCGATGAAGGCCTGGATCAGCAGCGCCTCGGCTTCCGGCTCCGGAATGCCGCGCGCCATCAGATAGAACTTCAGGTTCTTGTCGAGCTCGCCGGCGGTCGAGCCGTGGCCGCACTGGACATCGTCCGCGAAGATCTCGAGCTCCGGCTTGTGGTCGGCCTCGGCCTCCTGCGAGAGCAGGAGCGCGCGCATCAGCATGCGCGCATCGGTCTTCTGCGCATCCTGACGCACGACGATGCGGCCCTGCAGGACACCGCGGCTCTCGTCGTCGAGCACCGACTTGAGGATCTCGCGGCTGGTGCAGCCGCCGACCGCATGATCGAGCACCAGCGTGAGGTCGGCGTGTTCCTTGCGGCGCAGGAGGTTGACGCCCGCGATGGTCACGTCGGCGCCCTTGCCGCCGCAGCGCACGAACAACTGGTTGCGGCTCACCGCGCCGCCCAGGGTGTAGGTGAAAGCGTTGAGGCTGGCGCGCGCCCCAAGCGCGGCGATCAGGGTCGCCACGTGCAGCGCGCCGTTGCCCTCGCAGGCGAGCTTGACGTGCTCGAGGTGGGCGTCGTCCGCGACATCGAGCTCGAGCGCGGCGTTGACCTGATAATCGAGCGCGTCGGGTCCCTCGTGGCTCTCGATGAGCGTGAGCTGGGCGCCCTCCTCCACGACGACCTGCGAGCGCGTGAAGGTGGCGGTCGCGGCCGTTCCGCTGTGAACGAACACGAGGTGAATGGGCTTTGCGGCCTGCGTGTTGCGCGCGACGCGGATCAGCGCGCCGTCGGTCATGAAGGCGGTGTTGAGCGCGAACACCGGGTCGTCGGCCGCGCCGCTGCCTTCCACGGCGCGCCCGTCAATGCCTTGGCCTGCCGCCAGCGCGGCGGAGAGCGACGTGACGGTGACGCCCGGCTCCAGCGCGGTGTCGGACAGCTTCTGCACGTAGCTGCCGTCGACGAAGACCATGCGGTGGGCCGCAACGCCCGAGACAATGGCGCCCGCGCTCTTGGCCCGCTCCTTCGCCCTGGCGTCGGGAGGGGGCGCCAGCGGCTTGGCGTCGCGCATGAGCGCGCGCAGATCCGTGTATTTCCACTCCTCGATCCGCCGGTGCGGCAGCCCGGTCCGCTCGAACATCTCGAACGCGGACTTGCGCTCACGCGCCACCGCGGCGCCGCCGGGCAGCGCCGCCGCCGCAAAGGCCGAGGCGAGCGCCGCCTCGGCTGCAGTCCTTATCGGGGTCACCTCTACACTCATGCCTCAACTCTCACGCGGCTTCGCTCTGGTAGGCCGCATAACCGTTCGCCTCGAGCTCGAGCGCGAGCTGCGGCCCGCCCGACTTGACGATGCGGCCCTTCCACAGCACGTGCACGACATCGGGCACGATGTAATTGAGCAGCCGCTGATAGTGCGTGATCATGACGAACGAGCGCTCGGGCGAGCGCAGGCGGTTGACGCCGTCGGCCACCACCTTGAGCGCGTCGATGTCGAGGCCCGAGTCGGTTTCGTCGAGCACGCACAGGCGCGGCTCCAGCAGCGCCATCTGCAGCACCTCGTTGCGCTTCTTCTCCCCGCCCGAGAAGCCGACGTTGACGCCGCGACGCAGCATGTCCTGCTCGATGCCGAGCTTGCCGGCGGCGTCGCGCACGCGCTTCATGAACTCGGGCGTCGTGAGCTCGGGCTCGCCCCGCTTCTTGCGCTGCGCGTTGAGCGCGGTGCGCAGGAACGTCATGGTGGCGACGCCCGGCACCTCGAGCGGATACTGGAACGCGAGGAAGACGCCGTGCGCGGCGCGCTCGTCGGGCCCAAGCGCGAGCAGGTCCTGGCCGTCGAGCCGCACCTCGCCGCCGACGACCTCGTATCCCGACTTGCCCGCGAGCACATGCGCCAGCGTCGACTTGCCGGCGCCGTTCGGGCCCATGATGGCGTGGACCTCGCCTTTCCCCACGGTCAGGTCGAGACCGTTGAGGATCTGCCGACCGTCCACGACCACCGTCAGGTTCTTGATTTCAAGCATCGCCACGTTCAAACCTCACAGACTGAAATGCAGGATGATCTCTTCGATCAATTCCTTCTTCCTGGCTTGCTCGTCCTTGGCCTGAAACCGGCCAAGCGACTTGCCGCCCGCATCGATCTCGCCGTGCTCCCCGACGACGATCATCAGACCGTCGGAGAAGTGCCCTGCGGCGGGACGCTGGAACACGAGGCGGCCGTCCTCGAACGCCGCCTCGATCCCGTATTCCTTGAGCTTTTGCGAGCGCTTCACGTCCTTCTCGTAAAAGCCCTTCAAAAACGCGCAGGCCGCATCGCGCCGCTTGCGGCGCGCCGCCTCCTCGCGCGCGCGCCGGGCCTCGATTGCCGTCAGCGCCTTGTCGATCTCCGACACCGTCATGCCCCTCGCCCCGCCGCCCGCCGTCCCGCGCGCGGCGCTCCAAACGTCAGCCCACCGAGCCTTCGAGCGAAATCGAGATCAGCTTCTGCGCCTCGACCGCGAACTCCATCGGCAGTTGCTGGAGCACGTCCTTGACGAAGCCGTTGGCCACGAGCGCGGTCGCCTCCTCGGCGGAGAGCCCGCGCTGCATGCAGTAGAACAGCATCTCCTCGGAGATCTTCGAGGTCGTCGCCTCGTGCTCGAACACGGCCGAGGCGTTCTTCGCTTCGATGTAGGGCACGGTGTGCGCGCCGCACTTGCCGCCGATCAGCAGCGAGTCGCAGTTGGTGAAGTTGCGCGCGCCGGCGGCGCGGCGGTGCGCCGAGACGAGGCCGCGATAGGTGTTGTTCGAGCGCCCGGCCGCGATGCCCTTGGAGATGATCCGGCTCGTCGTGTTCTTGCCGAGGTGGATCATCTTGGTGCCGCTGTCGACCTGCTGATAGCCGTTCGAGATCGCGATCGAGTAGAACTCACCGCGCGAATTGTCGCCGCGCAGAATGCAGCTCGGATATTTCCAGGTGATCGCCGAGCCGGTCTCGACCTGGGTCCAGGAGATCTTCGAGTTGCGGCCACGGCAGTCGCCGCGCTTGGTCACGAAGTTGAAGATGCCGCCGCGGCCTTCGGCGTCGCCCGGGTACCAGTTCTGCACGGTCGAGTACTTGATCTCGGCGTCGTCGAGCGCGACGAGCTCCACCACGGCCGCATGAAGCTGGTTCTCGTCGCGCATCGGCGCGGTGCAGCCTTCGAGATAGCTGACGTAGGAGCCCTTGTCGGCGATGATCAGCGTGCGCTCGAACTGGCCGGTGTTGCGCTCGTTGATGCGGAAATAGGTCGACAGCTCCATCGGGCAGCGCACGCCCGGCGGGATGTAGACGAACGAACCGTCGGAGAACACCGCCGAATTGAGCGTGGCGAAGAAGTTGTCGGTCACCGGCACGACCGAGCCGAGATACTTCTGTACGAGCTCGGGATGCTCGCGCACCGCCTCGGAGATCGGCATGAAGATCACGCCGGCCTTCTTGAGCTCCTCGCGGAAGGTGGTGGCCACAGACACCGAGTCGAACACGGCGTCGACCGCGACGCGGCCGCGCGCGGCGCCCTCGCCGTCAGCGCCGTCGGCATCCTCGCCCGGCTCGCGCACGACACCCGCCAGTATCTCGCGTTCGCGCAGCGGGATGCCGAGCTTTTCGTAGGTCTTGAGAATCTCGGGATCGACCTCGTCGAGCGACTTCGGCGCGGCGTTCCGCTTGGGCGCCGCGTAATAATAGATGTCCTGGTAATCGATCTTCGGGTAGCTCACGCGCGCCCAGGTCGGCTCGCGCATGGTCAGCCAGCGGCGATAAGCGCCCAGGCGCCATTCCAGCATCCACGCCGGCTCGTTCTTCTTCGCCGAAATGAAGCGGATAGTGTCTTCGTTAAGGCCCTTGGGGGCCTTCTCGGATTCGATCAGCGTCTCGAACCCGTACTTGTACTGATCGACGTCGATGCGGCGAACCTGCTCGACGGTCTCCTGCACGGCCGGCATTTCATTCCCTCCGCTGCGGTTTCAAGGACCGCGGGTTGGACAGTGGTGGTCGTGGTACCTTGTTCCGGGCACCTCGTAAATTCAGGCGGCGAGGCCGCGTTTCTCCTTACTAGATAGTCCCGAAAGGCGCTTCTCCCAAGCTTTCAGGAAGAAATCGAGGTCCTCCGGTGTGGTCGTCGGCCCGATGCTGACCCGGAGCGCTCCCGCCGCCAGATCCGCCGGCACCTCCATTGCCTTGAGCACTTGCGAGGCCGCCACCTTGCCCGATGAACACGCCGATCCCGACGAGACCGCGACCCCCTCCAGATCGAGCGCGATCAGGGCGGTTTCGGCCTTGACCCCCGGCACCGCGAACAAGGTGGTGTTGGGCAGCCGCGGCTGCGGGCTGCCATCCATCGCAACTGCTCCGAAAATCCGGGTCTGCGGATGCAGCGCGAGCAGGCCCTGCTCGAGCCGGTCGCGCAGGCTGGCCAGGCGTGTCGCGGGAAGGTCCTGGGCTGCCGCCGCCGCCGCGCCGAAGCCGGCGATGCCGATCACATTCTCCGTCCCCGCCCGCGCGCCGCGCTCCTGGCCGCCGCCACTGACCAGCGGCGCGATCTGCAGCGCCTCGCGGGCCTTGACCAGGGCGCCGACGCCCTTGGGACCGCCGATCTTGTGTGCCGAGACGCTCATCAGGTCCGCGCCGAGATCGCCGATGCGGCAGGAAATCTTGCCGGCGCTCTGCACCGCATCGACGTGCAGGAGCCCGCCGGCGGCATGGACCAGTTCCGCCACTTCGGCGATCGGCTGGATCACGCCCGTCTCATTGTTGGCGTGCATGACCGAGACGAGAAAGCCGGCGTTGCGCGCCTTCAGGCCGGCCAGCCGTTCGGCGAGGACGGAAAGATCGACCCGACCGCCGCCATCGACGGGAATGTCTTCGATCTGGTCCGGCCGAAACCGGCCGCCGGACCGGACGGAGGCGTGCTCGATGGTCGACATCAGCAGCAGGTCGCACGTGCGGCGGTCGGCGCCATCGACGATCTGCGGGGTCAGGGCCAACGCATTGGCCTCGGTGCCGCCGGCCGTGAAGATCACGTTGCGCGACTCAGCCCCGACCAGGGCAGCGACTGCCTCGCGGGCGCTCTCGACCAGATGCCGGGCCTCGCGCCCCTCGGCATGGACCGAGGACGGATTGCCGATGACGTCCAGTGCGGCCGTCATCGCCGCCCTGGCCTCCGGCCGCAGCGGGGCCGTGGCGTTCCAGTCGAGATACCGCCTGTCGGTCATCACAATCCGCGATCTGGCCGGACCCGCGGTCCAAGCCCATGAAACACTTGCTTTTTGCCCCGCCTGCTATGCTAGAAAACGCCGCTTACGGCAGCGGTCCAGCCGCATGCGGCCCGGCCAACTCCATCTTTAGAACGGTTCTAAAGGGTTGGAATTGTTCTAAAAAGACCTACGATTCCCGACCCACCGCGTCAAGCGCGCACGACGTCGTGGGCACGCGCGCCCAGAGGCCCGCGCCAAGAGGTTCGAACACATGCCTGAAGTCATTTTCACCGGTTCAGCCGGCCGGATTGAGGGCCGTTTCCATCCCGCCAAGACGCGGAATGCGCCGATCGCGATCATCCTGCATCCGCACCCGCAGTTCGGCGGCACGATGAACCATCAGATCATCTACCAGCTGTACTACTGCTTTGCCGCGCGCAACTTTGCGGTACTGCGCTTCAATTTCCGCGGCGTCGGGCGCAGCCAGGGCAATTTCGATCACGGAACCGGGGAGCTTTCGGACGCCGCGTCGGCGCTCGACTGGGCCCAGAGCATCAATCCGGAGGCGCGCAGCTGCTGGATCGCCGGCTTCTCCTTCGGCGCCTGGATCGGCATGCAGCTGCTGATGCGGCGCCCCGAGATCGAAGGCTTCATCTCCATCGCGCCGCCCGCGAACCTGTACGACTTCTCGTTTCTTGCGCCATGCCCGTCCTCGGGCCTGATCATCCATGGCGACAAGGACGCGGTGGTGCCGCAGAAGGACGTCAACGCCCTCGTCGACAAGCTCAAGACCCAGAAGGGCATCGTGATCGATCATCGCGTGCTGCCCGGCGCCAACCACTTCTTCGACGGCAAGGTCGAACCGCTGATCACCGAGGTCGGCGCCTATCTCGACAAGCGTCTTGCCGCCGGCGCACCGGCAAAGCCCGAGCCGCGCGGCCGCCGCACCGGCGCCGGCTGATGCGCGCGCCGGTCGCCGGCCGGCGCGACCGCGGGGCGCGGCAGGCCGCCGCGCACCGGCCACCGACCGGCCGATGACGCCCCTCCTGACCTCCGAGATGGCCGCGCGGCTGGCGGAGGTCGCCCTCTCCGGCGTCACACGCGAATTCCCCAACAAGCTCGATCATGTGCTGACAGGCCCGCACGACCTGCGCCGTCCGCGCGATCTGCATCCGATCTTCTACGGCTCGTTCGACTGGCACTCCTGCGTGCACGGTTACTGGACGCTGGTCCGCTTGCACCGGCGCTTCCCCGACCTGCCGCAACGCGCGGGCATCGCCGCGCTGGTCGATGAGCACATCACGCCGGGAAACGTCGAAGCCGAGCTCGCCTATCTGGACCAACCGATGCGCCGCACATTCGAGCGGCCCTACGGCATGGCCTGGCTGCTGATGCTCGGGAGCGAGCTGATGCGCGGCGACGATGAGCAAACGACGCGCTGGCGGCGCGTGTTGACGCCGCTGCTCGAGGCCTTCGCCGACCGCCTGCGCGATTACCTTGCCGCAGCACGCTATCCCGTGCGTGCGGGCGTGCATTCAAACAGCGCCTTCGCGCTGATCCTTGCCCTCGAGTACGCGCGCGCGAGCCGCGACGGCACGCTCGCCGACGCGATCTGCGCCAAGGCGCGCACCTGGTACGCGGACGATGCCGACTGCCCCGCCTGGGAGCCGGACGGCGAGGACTTCCTGTCGCCGGCCTTGACCGAAGCGCTGTGCATGGCGCGCGTGCTGCCCAATAATGAATTCGCGCAATGGCGCGAGCGGTTCCTGCCGCGGCTCAGGGAGCAGCAGCCGGCCGCGCTGTTCGCGCCGGCCGAGGTCAGCGACCGCACCGACCTGCGCATCAGCCATCTCGACGGGCTCAACCTGAGCCGCGCGTGGTGCTGGCGCCATCTTGCGCAGACCTTTGCCGACGACGATGCGCGCCGCGCGCATGCCGCCGCCGCCGCGCGAGCCCACGTCGCCGCGAGCCTGCCGCATATCGCCGACGACTACGCCGGCAGCCACTGGCTGGCGAGCTTTGCGCTGCTGGCGCTCGATGTGTGAAGGACGCGCGGGGCTTCGCAGCGTTACGTCGCGTAGCTCACGAGCCCGCCGGTCATGGGCCGGAGCACGCCCGTGGTCGTCGGGAACGTGATCGGCAGCCCTCTGAGCGTGCGCACCGCGAGGTACGCGAACGCCTGCGCCTCCAGCGCATCGCCCGACCAGCCGACGGCATCGGCCGTGTCGACCCGCGCGGGCGCGAGATGTTCGCCGAGCAGCCTCATGAGTGTCCGGTTGCGCGCACCGCCGCCGGCGACGATCCAGCGCGCCGGGCGGCGCGGCAGATGAAGCCCCGCGCGGGCCACCGCCATGGCGGTCAGCGCCGCGAGCGTCGCCGCCCCGTCCTCGAGCGAGAACGAGGCGACCTCGCCCGCGACCTCGGCGAAGTCATTGCGGTCGAGCGACTTCGGCGGCGGCAGGTTGAAGAACGGTTTTTCGAGGACGCGCTTCACCAGCGCCATGTCCGCCTTGCCCGCGGCCGCCAGCGCACCGTCGTCGTCGAAGGCCGGACCGCCGCGCGCGCGCAGGAAGTCGTCGATCAGCGCGTTGCCCGGCCCGGTGTCGCAGGCGATCGGCGGCGCGTCGCCGTCGCAATAGGTCAGGTTGGCGACACCGCCGACGTTGAGCACGGCGACGGGCCCCGGACCGGAGAGCATCTTCACCAGGGCGCGGTGATAGACCGGCACGAATGGAGCGCCCTGCCCGCCGGCAGCGACGTCCGCCGCGCGGAAATCGAACGCCACCGGGCGACCGATGCGTCGCGCCAAGCCGGGCCCGTCGCCGATCTGAATGGTGAGGCGCCGCTCGGGGCGATGCAGCACCGTCTGGCCGTGAAACCCGACGATCGCGATCTGCGCGGGCTCGATGCGGTGATCCGCGAGGAAGCGCTCGAGCGCCTGGGCATGCGCCTGCGTGACCAGAGCCTCCGCCTGCCCGACCGTGCCCGGCCGCTCACGGCGGTCGGTGAGCGCAGCAGCTTCCGCCAGCGCCTGCCGCAGCAGCGCGCGCTCGTCCTCGGCGTAGGCCCGATATCCTGTCGGCCCGAACCCGGCGATGCGCTCGCCGTCGGTCTCGATCAGCGCCACGTCGACCCCGTCGAGCGAGGTACCGCTCATCATGCCCACTGCCCGGACCGATTCCATCGGGGTATCCGTTGTTGAAACCTGCGGCGGACCTGTTACACCAACCGGCCAGGGCAAGCCATGAGTACCTATAAATCCGATTTTCTGCGCGTTCTCGCCGAACGCGGCTTCATCCACCAGGTGTCCGAGCCGGAAGCGCTCGATGCCCTCGCCGCGCGCGGGCCGATCACCGGCTATATCGGCTTCGACTGCACCGCGCCGTCGCTGCACGTCGGCTCGCTGCTCCCGATCATGATGCTGCACTGGATGCAGCAGACCGGCCACCGTCCGATCGCGCTGATGGGCGGCGGCACGACGCGCGTCGGCGACCCGTCCGGCAAGGACGAGAGCCGCAAGATCCTCACCGAGGAGATCATCTCCGAGAACCTGAAGGGCATCCGCGCCATCTTCGACCGCTTCCTGACGTTCGGCGACCCTGGCGGCGCAATCATGTCGAACAACGCCGAGTGGCTGAACACGCTCAACTACATCGACTTCCTGCGCGACGTGGGCCGGCATTTCTCGGTCAACCGCATGCTGAGCTTCGACTCCGTGAAGCTGCGGCTCGATCGCCAGCAGGAACTGTCGTTCCTCGAATTCAACTACATGATCCTGCAGGCCTACGACTTCGTGGAGCTGCACAAGCGCACCGGCTGCGTGCTGCAGATGGGCGGCTCGGACCAGTGGGGCAACATCGTCAACGGCATCGATCTCGGCCGCCGCATGGAAGGCGTGCAGCTCTTCGCGCTCACGGCGCCGCTCATCACCACGTCCTCGGGCGCGAAGATGGGCAAGACCGCGGCCGGCGCAGTGTGGCTCAACGCCGACATGGTGTCGCCCTACGACTACTGGCAGTACTGGCGCAACACGGAAGACGGCGACGTGGAGCGTTTCCTCAAGCTCTTCACGACCCTACCGCTCTCCGAGATCGCGCGCCTCGCGGCGCTGCGCGGCCAGGAGATCAACGACGCCAAGAAAGTGCTGGCGACGGAGGCGACCGCGCTGGTGCACGGCCGCGCCGCCGCCGAGCAGGCGGAAGAGACCGCGCGCAAGACCTTCGAGGAAGGCGCGCTGGCACAGACACTGCCGACGATCGAAATCCCGCGCGGCGAGTTTGGCGCCGGGCTCGGCGTTCTCGCCGCCGGCGTGCGCGCCGGCCTCGTGTCGTCCACGAGCGAGGCCCGTCGTCAGGTGAAGGCGGGCGGGCTGCGCGTGAACGACGCCGCCGTGACGGACGAAAAGCTGGTGCTGAGCGAGCGCGACCTGACGCCCGAAGGCGTGATCAAGCTGTCGCTCGGGCGCAAGCGCCACGTGCTGCTCAAGCCGGTGTGACGCACGCTAACGTTCAGCGGCTCGGATCCGGCGGCCGATACGTGCTCGGCAGCCGCTCGCTCATCGCATTGGGGAACTCGAACAGCTTGCGCAACAGGCCGGGCGCGACCGCCGAGATCGGATTGACGCGCAGGATCGAGCGTCCGGGCGGGCCGACGACTTCATAGGTCAGGCCGAGCAGCCCTTCCTTCTCGCCCCCGAGAAACAACCCCACGATCGGGATCTGACCGAAGGCATTGTTGAGCCCATAGAGCGGAACGAAGGTGCCGCGCATGCGCACGTCATTGGCGGCATAGTCGATGGTTCCCTCGATGGTGGCACCCACGACCGGACCGCGCACCACGCCTTCGCGCACCGTCAGCCGCCCGGGCTGGCGCGTAAACTCGACGCGCATGCGCGTGAACTCGACCCCGTTGGGCGCACCGCCGGCCGCGCCGGCCACCACGCGATCCAGCGCCGCCTCGCCGCGGATCGAGAAGTCCCGCAGGTTGAGTACGCCATCCTGCGGCGTCGGCATGCCCGTGGGCGGATCCATCGCGACCCACATCTGCCCGCCGACCATGCGCGGATAGGTGTCGGTGAACCTGAACAGCGCGCCCGCGTCATTCGTCTCGAAATACATCACCGGCTTGCTGCCGGTGCCGGTGCGGCCGCGCAGGTCGCCGAGCAGCGGCGCATCCACGCCGAGCTTGCCGTTGAGCCCGAAGGTGCGCACAACGCCCGCGCGCCGCACGAACTTGAGATCGACCGACCTGAGCGCCTCGCCGTTGAATCCGGCGACCGCTCCGAGCTTGAGGTCGATGTCGAGGTCGAGCATCGGCTTGCTGCGGTGGCTGGCGGTGCCCCCCGCCAGCGAGGACTTCACGAACCCGCGCCCGTCGAGGACCTCGCCGCGCATGACGACCTTGAGCATGCCGTCGGAGCCGCGGTCGACCTTGAGCGAGGCCTTGTCGCCGTCCGACAGCGCGAACACCGGCAGATGCGCCGCCGTGATATCGCCCTCGCCGTCGAGTTCCAGGGTTCCCTTGAGCTGAGTGCCGGACCCCTCGACGAGGATGTCCTCGAGCCGCGTCGCCTTCTGCTTGCCGACATAGACGAAGCTCGCGCGCATCGGCTTGCCCGGCGCCTTGGACCAGCCTGGCAGCAGGTTCTCGATCCTGGCCGGCGCGAGGTCGGCATCGACCGCAAAGCGCGTCTCCTGCTCCGGCGAGGCGCTCAGCTTACCGGCGACGCGTACGGGGATCGGGCCGGCGACCGCGCCGTACAGGTCGAACCCCAGGCGGTTGCGCGCGGCATCGTCGAGCGTCGCCTGCAGCTTGAACGAGGCGTCCGGATCGTCGCGCAGCTTGCGGTACTCGACCGAGGCCGGCGTGCCGCCGATGCGCACGTCGCCCTTGACCTGGTAGCCGTCGTTGTTGGCGGTGATACGCAATGTCTGCGCCTCGAGCTTCTGCGACATCACGAAGCGGTCGATGGCGAAGTTGGTCACGTCGGTGACGACGTTGTAGTTGGTGGATCCCTTGGGCGCGTCGGGATCGATGGAGAATGCGAGGCCGACCTGTGCGGTGACGGTGCCGCGGCTGGTGGCGGGATCGACGGGCGAGCCCGAGAAATCCTTGAGGCGATCCGATGCGAGCAGTTCGGCGGCCGCAGGAACCTGGCCGTCGATGCGCAGCCGCGCCCGCGCGGGCGGCTTGTCCTGATGGGTATCGGGCACCTCGAACAATCCATCGCTCACCGTGAGCTTGCGGCCCGACGGCAGGTCGACGGTTCCCCGCCCCAGCGCAATGGTCGCGCTGCGGCCGGAAATGCGCGTGACGATGTCGGCATCACGAATGGCGGGCAGCCCGTCGATCGGCGTCATCACCGCGCCGTTGGCCACGATCTCGATCGCCAGGCCGTCCTCCGGAACCGGCGGCCCGCCCGACTGCAAGGTCGGCAGCGGCGCGTTCGTGGCGATCTCGACCCGCTCGATCGTCCCGCCGTCGAAATGCGCGAGCACCCACTTCCTGACCTTCGGATTGATCATCGGAGGCCAGACCTGCTTGAAGGCCGCCACCGACATCTGCTGGCCGGCGAGCCCGACCGCAAGCTTGGGCTCGGGCCCCGAATAGTCGAGGTTGCCCGAGAACGCGAAACCGACGCCCTTGCCGCTGACGTCCGCCTGATCGAGGTCGATGCGCTGCGCCTGCGCGTTGAAACGTCCGCGCATCGAGATGCGGTTGAACAGAAGGGTTTCGCCATCCGGGTTGTGCGGCGGGACAACGATGGTCCCCCCCGCGACCGAGACGTTCCACGTGCCGCCGGTCTCGATCGGCGGCGCCTCGGCGCGCAGCGACGACGTGAACCGATTGCCGCCGGCCACGACCTGGAACGGCACCGCCAGAAGACGCCGCGCGCCGTCCCATTCGAAGGTGATCTCCGCACGCTCGATCGGGATGCGGCTGTCCTCGTCGCCCGAGCCGCCGATCACGCCGGGTCCCACCACCATGCGGCCGCCGGCGACGGTGGGGTGTCCGTCCTGCGCGATCTCCGCGCGAATCGCGGCGGAGAACGGAACATCGGCTTCGAAATGACCGTCGCCGAACCGCAGCGCAAGCAGGACGTCGCGCAGCGCGATCTTGCGCGCTTCGATGCTCACGGCGCGCCGCCCCTCGCCCAGCGGCTTGACGCCGGCCAGCAGCACCCAGGGCCGCTCGTGGTGCTCGGACCCGATGCTGAAGACGACCTCGCCTGGACGCGGACGCGTGATGCTCAGGCTGATGTGCTCGAACACCGAGCGCTGGCCGTTGCGCTGGTCGTCGACGACCACGCGCCCGTTCTTGAGGCCGATCTCGTTGAGATCGTAGCCGTCGAGCCCGAGCGCGCTCAGGCTGTCGATCCAGGCCAGGAAGCCGGAGAAATTCCGCGGCGAGTCGCGCAGGAAGGTCTTCGACGGCTGCGCGATGATCTCGGTGACCGCGGTGGGCGTGGACGGCACGACCTTGGCCCCGGACGGCGTGGCGTCGTTGGCGAGCAGCGTGAACTGACCATCGGCGCTGATGCGCACTGAAATCTCCGCCCCGACGAGGTTGAGGCTCTCGGCGCGCGGAGAGCCGGTCAGGAGGCTGGAATGCGACAGCCCGACCTCGGCGCGCGGCGCGCTGGCGACCACCTTGCCGTCCGGCTCGCGCACCACGATGTCGCGGATGCGCACCGCAGTGCGTCCCTGCTCGTCACGCTCGATGACCGTGCCGCCGACCTCCACCTTGTGGCGCATGCCGAAGTTCTGCTCGATCGCGGCTGTGATCCAGGGGGTGGCGATGTCGAGCGAGATGGGACCCGAGGAGAGCCGCCACCAGAGTACGCCGAGGCCGAGCGCCACGACGATCACGGTCGCTCCAAGCACCATGCCCGCGCGCCGCAGGTGCGGCCATATCATCGCGAGACGATAGCGGGTGCCGGCTCCCCCGAGGCGGTCGAGGTGACGGAACCGATTGAACGGGCGCAGCAGGTGAACGAGCGGACCGAAGGAGTAGCGCCGTGACGACGCGCCCGCGCGCGCGGGCCGCTGCGCACGGGGCGCATCGTGTGCGCGGATGTCCGGGTGCGCATCGAAATCGGCGTCGAACCGATGTGCGGGTGCGGGCTTGCGGCGCCGGGGCGCGAAGTGGAGATGGCGCAGACGATTGAGCGGCCGCAGCAGATGAAGCAGCGGACCGAAGACGTAGCTCCGGTGTGCGGACGTCTGCCCGCAGCGCGCACGCTCGCGGCGATGCTCGTCCAGACTCGCCTCGAGTCCCCGCAGCGCGTCGAGCTTATGCCTGTTGTCGGCCATTCCCCGGCGGATGTCCCCTCTGCGCCGATCCGTCGGCAATCAGCGCATCTGTCGGCGCCAGCCCCGGCCGGCACCAGACCTTAACCCCACGATTCGCACCCCGCAGGCTCGACTTGAGCACGCGACCCCAGGCCCCCACAATGGCCGTGCGAAAGCGACGAAAGGAAGGCATATGGCCGCAAAACTGGTCCCCGGCAGCCCCGCCCCCGACTTCGAGCTGCCCACGGACGAGGGCGAGACCGTCCGCCTGCGGGACTTCAAGGGCAAGAAGCTGGTCATCTTCTTCTACCCGCGCGCCGACACGCCCGGGTGCACCCGCGAATCGATCGCCTTTTCGGAGCTCAAGAACGCATTCGCGAAGGCCGGCACGGCGGTCCTCGGCGTCTCGGCAGACGAAGTGGAGGCGCAGGAGGCGTTCAAGAAGAAGCACCGCCTCAAGGTGCCGCTCGGCTCCGACACAACCCGCAAGATGCTCAAGGACTACGGCGCCTGGGGCGAACGCTCGCTCTACGGCCGCAAGTTCATGGGCATCATCCGCTCGACCGTCCTGATCGATGCGAAGGGCCGCGTCGCGCAGGTGTGGCCCAAGGTGCGGGTCGACGGGCACGCCGAAGCCGTGCTCGAGGCCGCGCGCGCTCTGACAGTTTGAGGAAAATTAACCACGAGCGGCTCTAATCGCGTGAGCGCTGGTCGGGCGAAGTGGCAACCGGTTCGCCTTCTGCCTGCGTCACGTCAATGCTTGCGCGCGTCCGCACGCAAAACCGGTGACCACTTTTGCGAGATGGCGCGCCGCTGGCGGCGGTTGCGGGCGATTCACCCGCCTCGACCGCGGCCGGCGCGGGAACATCGATGTCGTACAGGTCCTCCACCGTCCGCCGGCCGGGCGAGCATGTCGCGCGCGCCGCCGATTTTCCCGCGCAGGCGCCGGAGCATCGTGATCACGGACATCGTCCCGCGCACGCGCGCCATGCGCACGCGCGGCCGGCGGCCTCCGACTACACGTTCACGCATGGCAAGCGCCGGGTCCGCATCGGTCCCGTGGCGTTCTGGATCTGCGTCGGCACGCTGGTCGTGATGGCGGGCTGGACCATGGTCACGGCCACCTATTTCGCGTTCAAGGACGACGTGCTCAAGCGGCTGCTCGCCCGCCAGAGCGAGATGCAGCACGCCTACGAGGACCGCATCGCGGAGATGCGCACGCAGATCGACCGCGTCACCAGCCGGCAGTTGCTCGATCAGGAACAGTTCGAGCAGAAGCTCGACCAGATCGCGCGGCGGCAGGCGACGCTCGAGTCCCGCACGACCACCCTGAGCACGCTCGCCGACCCTACGATCACCGGCTCGATCAAGGGCTCGGTGCCCCCGGCTTCGCACAAGCCCATCCCGCTGTCGGATCGCGGCGCCAAGGTCGAACGCGGGCTGGCGGCAATCGTCGCGCGATTCACCGGGCGCAACAATTCCGGCGGGCTCACCGGAACGCTGGCGCGTTTGCAGGAATCGCTCGACCGCGTCGAGACGCGGCAGGCCTCGGCGCTCGCCAACATCGAGGAAGGCTTCAACGGCAAGGCGCGGCGCATCCGCGGCGTGCTCGTCGAGCTCGGCGTGGAAGCGGGCAAGCCGCTGCCGCCGGCGACGGGGGGACCGTTCGTGCCGCTCAAGACGTCGTCCGAGCGCAACGCATTCGACCGCTATATCGAGCGCGTCAACGTCGCCCGCTCGCACGTCGACCGCCTCACCCACAAGCTGATGAGCGTACCCCTGCGGCGGCCGCTGGCGGGCGAGCTCGATCAGAGCTCCGGCTTCGGCGTGCGCGTGGATCCGTTCCTGGGGCGGCCCGCCATGCATACGGGCGTCGACTTCCGCGGCGACACCGGCGATCCGGTGCGCGCGACCGCGACCGGCACCGTCACGCAGGCCGGCTGGAGCGGCGGCTACGGCAAGATGGTCGAAATCCGGCACGGCAACGGGCTGTCGACGCGCTACGGACACCTGTCGGAGATTCTCGTGCGCGAGGGCCAGAGCGTGAGGATCGGGCAGATCGTCGGACGCGTCGGCTCGACCGGGCGTTCGACCGGGCCGCATCTGCACTATGAAACCCGCCGCGACGGCGACGCCGTCGACCCGACGAGGTTCCTGCGCGCCGGCGCGAAGCTGGGGCTGGCCTTCTAGAGGCGCTCTAATTGACGCGCGCGCCCGACGCCTTCACCACCTTGGCCCACTTCTCGGTTTCGTCGGCGTTGATCTTCGCGAAGTCCTCCGGCGAGCCGACGATCGGCATGCCGCCGAGCTCGACCATCTTGGCCTGGATCTTCGGGTCCGCCATCGCGAGGTTCACTTCCTTGTTCAGCTTGTCGACGATCGCGCGCGGCGTGCCGCTGGGAACGCCGAGCCCGAACCAGGCGCTCGCCTCATAGCCCGGCACGCTCTCCGCCACCGTCGGCACGTCCGGCAATGCGTCCGAGCGTCTGGCGGTGGTGACGGCCAGCGGCCGCAGCTTGCCCGCCCGGATGTGCTCGATCGAGGACGGCATGTTGTCGAACATCACGTGCGTCTGCCCGCCGAGAAGGTCGGTCAGCGCGGGCGCGGACCCGCGGTACGGCACGTGCACGAGCTTGACCCCGGTCATCAGCATGAAAAGCTCGCCCGAGAGATGAATCGACGTTCCGTTGCCGGACGAGGCCATGTTGACCTTGCCGGGATTGGACGTCGCGTACTTCACGAACTCCGACACGGTCTTCACCGGCACGGACGGGTTGACCTCCATGACGTTGGGAACGCGGATGAAACCGGCGACCGACGCGATGTCGTGCAGGAAGTTGAACTTCAGATTCTGGTAGAGCGTGGCATTGATCGCGTTGGCCGGATTGACGAGCAGCAGCGTGTAGCCGTCCGGCGGCGCATGCGCGACGGCCTCGGTCGCGATGTTGTTGCCCGCGCCGGGGCGGTTTTCGACGATGAACTGCTGGCCGAGCCGGTCCGAGAGCCGTTGCGCGAAGATGCGCGCGAGAATGTCGGTCGAGCCGCCGGCCGGGTAGCCGACCAGCCATTTCACCGGACGATTGGGATAATCGCTCTGCGCGTTGGCCGCGCACGAGAACAGGAACAGTAGTCCCAGGGCAGGCATCATCGATCGCAGAGCGCGCATACGTCCTCCCTTTGTGCTGGGGCGTGCGCGAGTCGAGCCCGGCCGCCCGCTGTTGTGCGAGCCAAGCATGACCGAGCCTGCGCGTCACGCCAAGCCCGGCCGTGACGGATCGAACAATCTGGATGTAGCTGATCTCAATCCGGATGCGAGCCGAGGCGGAGCCACACCTGCTCCACGTCCTCTGTTCGCCGTCCTCCGTTGGCCGTCCTCTGCCCGCGGTCCCTACTCGACGTCCTCGATTTCCTTCGGCCCCTCGCCGAAGGCGCGCTGCGCCAGCGTCGCCTCCATGAACTGGTCGAGGTCGCCATCGAGCACGGCGGCGGTGTTGGAGGTCTGCACGCCCGTGCGCAGATCTTTCACCATCTGATAGGGCTGCAGCACGTAGGAGCGGATCTGATGGCCCCAGCCGATGTCGGTCTTGGCGGCCTGATCGGCGACCGCCTGCTCCTCGCGGCGCTTGAGCTCGCGCTCATAGAGCCGCGCCCGCAGCATGTCCCAGGCCTGCGCGCGGTTGCGGTGCTGCGAGCGGTCGTTCTGACACACCACCGCGATGCCGGTCGGGATGTGCGTCAGGCGCACCGCGGACTCGGTCTTGTTGACGTGCTGGCCGCCCGCCCCGCCCGCCCGCATCGTGTCGACGCGCACGTCCGCTTCCTTGATGTCGATGACGATGCGGTCGTCGACCACGGGATACACCGTCACGCCTGCGAAGGACGTGTGGCGGCGCGCGTTGGAATCAAACGGCGAGATGCGCACGAGCCGGTGCACGCCGTTCTCGGTCTTGAGCCAGCCGTAGGCATTGCGGCCCTTGACCTGGATCGTCGCCGACTTGATGCCGGCCTCCTCGCCCGCGGTCTCTTCCAGATACTCGATCTTGAAGCCGTGCTTCTCGGCCCAGCGCGTGTACATGCGCAGCAGCATGTTCGCCCAGTCCTGGCTCTCGGTGCCGCCCGATCCGGCGTGAACCTCGAGGTAAGTGTCGTTCGTGTCGGCTTCGCCCGACAGCAGCGCCTCGAGCTCGCGGCGGCCGACTTCCGCGCGCAGCTCGCGCAGCGCCTCCTCGGCCTCCGCCACCACCGATTGATCCTTCTCGGCCTCGCCAAGCTCGATCATGCCGATATGGTCGTCGAGCTCGCGCTCGACCTTCTGGATCACGTCGAGCTGGCCCTCCAGCGCCGTGCGCTCCTGCATCAGGCGCTGCGCGCGCTGGGTGTCGTTCCAGAGACTGGGGTCCTCGGCGAGCTTGTTCAGCTCGTCCAGGCGTTCGCGGGCCTTGGGGACGTCAAAGATGCCTCCTCAGCAGCCCGACCGACCGCTTGATGTCTTCGACGAGGTTTTCGGTTTCCGCGCGCATCTGTCTTTCGATTCCGGAAGGAAAGTGGGGATGTAGCGATTGCGCGGCGCGGGCGCAACAGGCGCGCCGGGCACGCGGCCCTTTGCGATCCGCCGCTAGTACAGGCCGCTGCCGGTGCGCACCGCGCGGTCGACGTCAGGGGTCACAGCGACAGGCGAGCCGTCGGATTGCACCACCCCGATGATCGAGTTGCTGTCCGGCGGCGCCGTGCCCGGCTTGAAAGCCTCCAGGATGGCGTTCTGGCCCGGTCCCGCCCGGAGGCCGCTCTTGGGATCGATGCGGATCAGCTTGATGCCCGGGGGCACGCGGAACGGCACCGCCGGGCGATCGGCGAGCGCCACCTGCAGGAAGTCGCGCACGATCGGCGCGGCAAGATGGCCGCCGGTCGCGCCACGCCGGATGTGACGAGGCTTGTCGTAGCCGAGATAGACGCCGACGGCGAGTTCGGGCGTGAAGCCGATGAACCACACGTCCTTCTCGTCGTTGGTGGTGCCGGTCTTGCCGGCCACCGGCTTGCCGACCGCGCGCACCACCGTGCCGGTGCCGCGCTGGACGACGCCCTCCATCATCGAGGTGATCTGATAGGCGGTCATCGGATCGAGCACCTGCTCGCGCCGATCGATCAGCGCCGGTTCGGGCTGATTCTTCCAACCTTCGGCCTCGCAGCCGCGGCATTCGCGCTGGTCATGCTTGAAGATCGTATGGCCGTAACGGTCCTGGATGCGGTCGATGAATGTCGGAATGACCCGGCGGCCGCCATTGGCGAACATCGAGTAGGCCGTGGTCATGCGCATGACCGTGGTCTCGCCGGCGCCGAGCGCGAACGACAAGTAGTTCGGCAGGTTGTCGTAGACGCCGAAGCGGCGCGCGTACTCGCCGATCATCGGCATGCCGATGTCCTGCGCGAGGCGCACCGTCATGACGTTGCGCGAGTGCTCGATGCCGAAGCGCAGCGTCTGAGGGCCGTAGTATTTGCCGGTCGCATAGTTCTCCGGGCGCCAGGGCGGCAGCCCCGGCCCCTGGTCGATCTCCACCGGCGCGTCGATCACCACGGTCGACGGCGTGTATCCGTTGTCCAGCGCCGCGGCGTAGACGAACGGCTTGAACGAGGAGCCGGGCTGACGCATGGCCTGCGTCGCCCGGTCGAACTGGCTCTGATCGAATGAGAAACCGCCGACGATCGCCAGCACGCGACCGGTGTTCGGGTCCATCACCACCATGGCGCCGGAGATCTCCGGCACCTGGCGCAGACGGTACTGCGAGTGATCATTGGCAAGCGGCTCGACGTAAATCACGTCGCCGGGACTGAGCACCTGACCGACCTTGGTGATTCCGCCCTTTGGCGTCGGACCGCTCGCCGGCTTCGCCCATTTCACGCCTTCGAGCGGAATGTTGCCGACCTCCCGCTCGCGCACGACCGCACCGCCCGGCTCGCGCGAGGGCTGAAACCCGATGCGCGCGGCCTGATCGCTGACGTCGAGCACGACGGCCATCCGCCACGGCGAGACGTCCGACAGAGCCCTCACGTCGGCGAGCTTGACGCCCCAGTCGCCGGAGACGTCGATGCGCGCGACCGCCCCGCGGTAGCCCTGCGTCTCGTCGAACTTCACCACGCCGTCGACGAAAGCCTTGCGCGCCACGGCCTGAATCTTCGGATCGAGCGTGGTACGCACGGAGAGGCCGCCCTCGTAGAGCTTCTTCTCACCGTACTTCTCGAGCACGACGCGCCGCACTTCCTCGGCGAAATATTCAGCGGCATGGATATGCGCGCCGCGCGTGCGGTTGGCGACGTTGAGCGGAGCCTTCTTGGCCTTTTCCGCGTCGGCGGCACTGATGTAGCCGTCGTCGCGCATGCGGTCGATGACGTAGTTGCGCCGTTCGATCGCGCGCTCGCGGTTGCGGAACGGATGCAGCTCGCTCGGGGCCTTGGGCAGCGCCGCGAGATAGGCCGCCTCGGGAATGGTCAGCTCGTGCACCGACTTGTCGAAATACAGTAGCGAGGCGGCGGCCACGCCGTAGGCAGAGAAGCCGAGATAGATCTCGTTGAGATAGAGCTCGAGGATCTTGTCCTTGGGATAGGTGCGCTCGATCTTGAGCGCGAGCAGCGCCTCCTTGATCTTGCGCTCGAAGGAGACCTCGTTGGTGAGCAGGAAGTTCTTGGCGACCTGCTGGGTGATGGTCGAGGCGCCCTGCGGCCGCCGGTTGGTGCCGAGATTCTGCAGATAGAGAACGCCGGCGCGCATGATGCCCTGGAAGTCGAGCCCGCCGTGCTCGTAGAAATTCTTGTCCTCCGCCGCGATGAACGCATTGGTGACGAGCTTGGGCACCGCCTGGATCGGCAGGTAAAGCCGCCGCTCGGTGGCGTATTCGGCGAGCAGCGAGCCGTCCGACGCATGCACGCGCGTCATCACAGGCGGCTCGTAGTCCTTGAGCTGGGAATAGTCCGGCAGGTCCTTGGAGAAATGCCAAAGCAGGCCGGCGACGGCCCCGACCCCGACGATGAACAGCGTCGTCCCGGCTGCGAACAGGAAGCCGAGGAAGCGAAGGACGAGCTTCATGCGTTGTTCCTGCCCACCGACCTCAATCCGGACGGCCGAGAAGCCGTCCACCCCCAACACACGATCTGCGCGCGGGTAGCGCGACGCACAGAATATAACGGATACGGCAACTTACTCGCCCCGGTTTATGTTGAAACTTGGGCCGGCGGGCCCTGCTCACTCTTGTTGTGCGCGGGTCAGGCCGGCCGCTCCGGCCCCGGCGACCCGCGTGCTGAAATAATTGCCGACCGCATCCACGATCGCGTCGCCTGTGCGGCGGCGCCACGTGTCGGACGTGAGCTGCTTGAGGTCGCTGGCGTTCGACACGTAGCCGAGTTCCAGCAGGACCGATGGCACGTCCGGAGCCTTGAGCACGCGGAAACCCGCCGACTTGAGTGGATTCTTATGCAGGCGGGCGGCCGACTTCAGCTCTCCGACCAGCACCCGCGAGAACTGCGCCGAGAATGCCTTGGTTTCGCGTTGCGCCAGATCGATCAGGATATCCGCGATGTCATTGGGCTCCGACGTCAGGTCGACGCCCGCGATGACGTCGGCGCGATTCTCGGCGTCCGCCAGCCGGGCTGCCTCCGAGTCCGAGGCACGCTCCGACAGAGTATAGACCGTCGCCCCTCGGGCATCGCCGTCGCCGCGCGCCAGCGCGTCGCAATGGATGGAGATGAAAAGCTGCGCGTTGCGGTTGCGCGCCAGCTTCACCCGGTCGGCCAGGGTTATGAAGCTGTCGTCGGTGCGCGTCATCACCACGCGGTACTTGCCTGTGCGCTCGAGCTTGTCGCGCAACATCAGGGCGAATTCGAGCACCAGGTTCTTCTCGTGCACGCCGTTCGAGGCCCGGGTCCCGGTATCGATCCCGCCATGGCCGGGGTCGAGAACGATGATCGGCCGCGGATCGCCGGTGCTCACGGGATCTCGCTCCACCCGGCGCGCGGTTTCCGTTGCGCGCGGCAGGCGATTGTCGATCGCGCTGGCGCGCAGGAAGGTGGCCCGGTCCACCGCTGCAAGATCGAGCACCAGGCGAGCGGGCTGCCCCTCCGACCTGTCCAGCACGAAGGCCTTCTCCACCCGCACCGGTCCGGCCAGGTCGAGCACGATCCGCGAGCCGCCCGGCATGACCAGTCCATAGCGGAAAGCCTTGATCAACCCGCGGCCGGACTCCCCGGCCCGCGGCGGCAGTTGGAACGTCACCTGCGGCAGGTCGACGACCACACGATAGGGATCTGCCAGGGTGAATGCGCGCAGATCGATCTTACGGGTCAGATCGACCACGAAACGGGTCCGCTTGGCATCGCCTCCCAGACGGTAATCGGTGGCGACCGGGAATGGAGCGGACGCATTGGCGGGCTCCGTCGCCCCGGCGCGCCCGCCCGCCAGCGCGGACGTGAGCACCGCCAGGACAAGCGCGACGGCAAGCCGGCCAGGACTGCGCCGCCGCCCGGACCTCGGGTCGCCGTTCCGCTGGGCCGCGCTCGATTGCATCCCCGCCAGAGCCCCCACCTTTTTGCTGGAACGCGCTCCGCCTCTTACTGCATTAGGCGCCCATGGTTAATCCTCATTTAAGGATTCACCCGCGGTAATCCCCGTCCGGTTGCGAACAGCCCCGGTCCAGCGTGCATTTCGCCACAAATCACGGGTTTTCCCGGCTCGAATCAAGCGCTTGCCAACCCCCTGCGCTCCGCCCTATGTAAGAGTCCTGACGGTTCCCGATTCCGGTCTTGCCACGCTCGGGCATCCGGCACGCCGGCAGCCTAGCGCTCAGATCGAGGCCGAGGAGCCGATTGAGCCGCAAGCTGGCGCCCCGCTGCCCCATTCGAAGGACGACCGGTCTGCGCGCGGTGCTCCCGTTCGCTCGGGACAGTCAGAACGAACCCATAGGCAGCGCCCGCGCTGCCGCCCTGTCGAGGGCTGAAAGTCATGCCGCCACTTTACGCAATGGTCGCCGTTGCTGCCGCCTCAGGCAGCGGACGCGTGGCCGCGTGCGCAGGCGCGTACAGTGACTGGACGCCCGTATTTCTGCGTTCAACCTCACATTCGGCGGACCCTACCTCGCGCGACATCCGGCGGCGATTGCCCCGGGCCCTCGTCGACGCGCGGCGTCACGCCGCGAAGAGAATATTCAATGGCCAACAAAATGCTCATCGACGCGGCCCACCCGGAGGAAACTCGGGTCGTGGTGCTGCGTGGAAATCGCGTCGAGGAATTCGACTTCGAATCCGCCAACCGGCGTCAGCTGCGCGGTAACATCTATCTCGCCAAAGTCACCCGCGTCGAACCGTCCCTGCAAGCCGCCTTCGTTGATTACGGCGGCAATCGCCACGGCTTCCTGGCATTCAGCGAAATCCATCCCGACTACTACCAGATCCCGGTCGCGGATCGGCAGGCTCTGATCGCGGAGGAAGAACGCGCGCATCGCGCCGCCGAGGCCGAGCACGAAAGCCGCGCCGAACGTTCACGTGGCCGCGGTCGCGGACGGGGCGCACGCCGCGCCCAGGACGTGGTGCGCAGCGCGCCGGTCGAAGCTCACGTAGAGGCCCAGGCCGGAGAGGACATCTCCGACGCCCGGCTCGTCGAAGCGCAGGCCGAAGAGGTCGCAACCGAAGTCCTCATCAGCCCCTCCGCAGCAGACCTGGCCCTCGGCGAAAATCCCGCGAGCGAATCCGCGCCGGCCGACTCCGGTCTGTCCTCGATCGAGGACGACCATTCCGACCATGAGGCCGCCGGCGACGACGAGCACGAGCCTGGCGACGACGAGCACGAGCCTGGCGACGAGCGGCACGAGCCTGGCGACGAACAGCACGACGAGCGGCACGAGGCGTCCGCCGAGGATGCCGCCGCCAATGAGACGGACGAGGCGGACGAGGCGCACGACGACGGCGAAGCCGCCGACGAGGCATCGGACGGCGAAGGCGAGCCCGCCGCCGAAGAGGAAGACGTCGTCGAATCCGTCGGCGGCGCCGACGCCATGGAAGAGGTGGCCGAGCGCGCCCCGCGCCTGCGCCGCCAGTACAAGATCCAGGAAGTCATCAAGCGCCGGCAGATCATGCTGGTGCAGGTGGTGAAGGAGGAGCGCGGCACCAAGGGCGCGGCGCTCACGACCTACCTCTCGCTCGCCGGCCGCTATTCGGTGCTGATGCCGAACACCGCGCGTGGGGGCGGCATCTCGCGCAAGATCACCAGCGCGCAGGACCGATCGCGACTCAAGGAAGTCGCTTCCGCGCTCGAGGTCCCGGAGGGCATGGGCGTCATCCTGCGCACCGCCGGCGCCGCGCGCACGCCGACCGAGATCAAGCGCGACTTCGAATACCTGCTGCGGGTGTGGGAGAACGTCCGCGACCTGACGCTCAAATCGACGGCCCCGACGCTCGTCTACGAGGAAGGCTCGCTGGTCAAGCGCGCCATCCGTGACCTCTACAACAAGGACATCGACGAGGTGCTCGTGGCGGGCGAAGCCGCCTATCGCGAGGCCAAGGACTTCATGCGCATGCTGATGCCCACGCATGCCAAGAACGTGAAGCTCTACCACGAGACCACGCCGATGTTCTCGCGCTTCGGCATCGAGAGCCAGCTCGACGCGATGTTCTCCCCCGTCGTGACCCTGCGGTCCGGCGGCTATATCGTGCTCAACCAGACCGAGGCGCTGGTCTCCATCGACGTGAACTCGGGCCGCGCCACGCGCGAGCACCACATCGAGGACACCGCGCTCAAGACCAATATCGAGGCAGCCGAGGAGATCGCCCGCCAGTTGCGCCTGCGCGACCTCGCGGGCCTCGTCGTGATCGACTTCATCGACATGGACGAGAACCGCAACAACCGCGCCGTGGAACGGCGGCTCAAGGACGCGCTCAAGAACGACCGCGCCCGGATCCAGGTCGGCCGCATCTCGCACTTCGGCCTGCTCGAAATGTCACGCCAGCGCATCCGCACCAGCGTGCTGGAAAGCTCGACCGACAAATGCCCGCATTGCGGCGGCAGCGGGCACGTGCGCTCGGTGGCTTCGCTCTCGCTGCAGCTCCTGCGCGTCATCGAGGAGACGCTGCTGCGCGGCGCGACGCACGACCTCATCGTGCGCACCAACAACGAAGTCGCGCTCTACATCCTCAACCACAAACGCGGCCATCTGCGCGATCTCGAGAGCCGCTTCCGCATCACCATCACCGTGACCGCGGATGCGACAATGGGCGGGCAGCAGCCGTTCCTGGTCGAGAAGGGCGAGCAGGTCCACTCCCCCGAGCAGGCGCGCGCCATCGCGGCCGAGCCGTTCGGCGTGGCACCGGCCATCGCGGAAGAAGAGGAACCCGAGGGCGAAGCTCTCGAGGAGCCGTTGGAAGGCGAAGAGCCCGTCGAAGGCGAAGCGGCCCTGGAGGCCGACGAGGAAACCGCAGAAGAGCCGCGCGAGGGCGGCCGGCGGCGGCGCCGGCGGCGCCGGCGCGGTGGCCCCCGCCAGGGCGAACAGGCAGCGCCTGCGGAGCATGATGCCGCCGAAGAGGCCGCGGGCGAAGCCGAGGAGACCGGCGCCGAAACCGAAGGCGAGGAACACCCGGAACAGTCCGGCGGCCCTGAAGGCGCGGAGGCGCCCCGGCGCCGCCGCCGGCGCGGCCGCCGCGGCGGACGGCGCAACCGGCGGGGCGAAGAGCAGGCCACCACCTCCGATGAGGAGTCGGAGGGCTCCGAGGCAAACGGCTACGCCGACGAATCGGGCGCCGCCGCTGAACCGGCCCGCGCGGACGAGATCGAGGAAGCTCATGACCATGAAGCGCGCGTCGAGCCGGAAGTCGCCACGGCCGTCGCCGACTTTGGCGGACCCCCGCGCGAACTGACGGAAAGTCCTGCCCAGGACACCCCCACGCCGAGCGCGGCCTCGCGGCGACGCTCGACGGTGCGCGAGCGCGTCTCGATCGAGAACCTCACCAGCGCGCCGAGCCCCGCCCCCTCGCCCATTTCGTCGGCCGAAAGACCTGTTGCCGCCGCACCGGACGGCGAATCCGAGGCTGCCGGCGAACAGACGGACAGGCCCCGCCGCACGGGCTGGTGGGCGAAGCGGCTGCTGGGCGATCGTGGCTAGCGCCTGCCGTTCGAGGCCTGCATCGGCGATGCAGGCCTCGGAATTCAGCGGGACGGCCGCAGCATGTCATCCGCGTGTGGCTTTCGGCCTCGAAGGTCCTGCCTGAACGGGCCGACCGCAGACCCGCAAGCCGCCACACCAGCCAGCCGAGAGCGCGATGCAAAGCCGTTTCCACGAGCACGACGCCAAGGCCGCCGTGGAGACCTACGCCGCGGCCGGCATCAATGAGGATATCGCCCTGCGCGTCTATACGACGCGTCTGCTGGGCCAGGATCCCAAGCTCGTCCTGCACGGCGGCGGCAACACGTCGGTGAAGACGCGCGTGCGCGACCTGATGGGCGACGACACCGACGTGCTGTGCGTCAAGGGCTCGGGCTGGGACATGGCGGTGATCGAGCCGGCCGGTCTGCCCGCCGTTCGGCTCGCGCCGCTGCGCCGCCTGCGCGAGCGCGATGCGCTCGGCGATGAAGAGATGGTGGCGGCCCAGCGCGCCAACCTGATCGACCCCGGCGCGCCGACACCGTCCGTCGAGACCTTGCTGCACGCCTTCGTGCCGCACAAGTTCGTGGACCACACGCACGCGACGGCGGTGCTCAGCCTCGTCGACCAGCCTGACGGCGAAGCGATCTGCGCCGACGTCTACGAGGGCCGCATGGGCATCGTTCCCTACATCATGCCCGGCTTCGCGCTCGCCAAGCGCGCGGCGGAAGTCTACGAGGCCAGCCCGCAGGCGATCGGGCTGATCCTGCACAAGCATGGCATCTTCACCTTCGGCGCAACCGCGCGCGAAGCGTACGAGCGCATGATCGAGATGGTGTCGCTCGCCGAAGCGAGGCTCACGCGCGCACGCAAGGCCGTGTTCGCGACGGCGCAACTGCCCCAGCGCAGCGCGCCGCTCGCCGAGGTCGCCCCGGTGGTGCGCGGCGCCTGCGCGCTCACGGATCCCACCAACGAAGGCGCCTGGCGCCGCTTCGTCCTCGAGTTCCGCACCAGCCCCGCCGTCCTCAACTACGTCAACGGCGCCGAGGTTGAGCGTTACAGCCAGGCCGGCGTCATCACCCCCGACCACACGATCCGCACCAAGAACTGGCCCCTGGTGGCGCCGGCGCCCGATCACGCCAAGCCCGAAGCGTTCCGCGACGCGATGCGTGATGCCGTCGCCGCCTTCGTCGAGCGCTACCGCGCCTATTTCGAGCGGCACAATGCCCGCTTTGGCGGCGCGCGGCGGATGCTCGATCCCGCTCCGCGCGTGGTGCTGGTGCCCGGGCTCGGCCTGTTCGGGCTCGGCCGCAGCCGCAAGGACGCGCGCATCGCCGCCGACCTCGCGGAAGCCGCAGTCGAGGGCATCACCGACGCCGAGGCGATCGGCCGGTTCGAGTCGATCTCGGAAGCCGACATGTTCGATGTCGAGTACTGGTCGCTCGAACAGGCCAAGCTCGGCAAGCAGCCGGAGGCTCCCCTCGCCGGCCAGGTCGCCGTCATCACCGGCGCCGCCGGCGCCATCGGCTCTGCGACGGCGAAGGCGTTCGCAGCGGCCGGCGCGCAGGTGGCGCTGCTCGACCTCGACGAAGCCGCGGCCCAGGCGACGGCCAAATCCCTCGGCGCGATCGCGATCCGCTGCGACGTGACGGACCCCGCCTCCGTGCGCGCGGCGTTCGACGCCGTGGTCGCGGCCTACGGCGGGGTCGACATCCTCGTCTCGAACGCGGGGGCGGCCTGGCAGGGCCGCATCGGCGAGGTCGACGAGGCCGTGCTGCGCCAGAGTTTCGAGCTCAATTTCTACGGCCACCAGCGCGTCGCACAGGCGGCCGTGGGGATCATGCGCGCGCAGGGCACCGGCGGCTGCCTCTTGTTCAACGTCTCCAAGCAAGCGGTCAATCCGGGACCGAACTTCGGCCCCTACGGCCTGCCCAAGGCGGCGACCTTGTTCCTGATGCGGCAGTATGCGCTCGACTACGGCAGCGAGGGCATCCGCGCCAACGCGGTGAACGCCGACCGCGTGCGCTCCGGACTGCTCACCGGCGAGATGATATCCGCGCGCGCCAAGGCTCGCGGCGTTTCCGAGAAGGACTATATGAGCGGCAACCTGCTCGGCCGCGAGGTCACGGCCGAGGACGTGGCGCAGGCCTTCCTCGCGCAGGCGCTGGCGCTCAAGACGACGGGCAGCGTGACGACGGTGGACGGCGGCAACATCGCGGCGGCGCTGCGCTGAAGCGGCGCCACATGCAGGCGTGCGGGGCGGACGGAGCGTGTCAGCGCAGGTGCGTCGGGCGCGGGAGCATCTCGCGCACTTCGACGCCGATGCGGTTGCCGTTGATCACCACGGCGCCCTTGGCTATCGGGAAGTTGTTCGCGAGGATCTGGACTTCGTCGTTGTCGCCGCCTTCGAGCTCGATGATGGCACCACGGCCGAGGCGCAGCACCTGGTGTATGGGCATGGTGGCAGAGCCGAGAACGACAGCGAGATCGAGCGAGACTTTTTCAATGCGTGCCACGGGATGCCTTCCAGCAGAGTGTGAAGCGACACTGGCCCCGTCATGGTTACCAAGAGGTTAACACGCAGGTCATGAGCGTTCAGGCCGGCATCGATCGCGATGTCCTGCTGCCCGAGAGCGGCGATGGACCTGCCGTGGAGTGGCGGCAGAGCGAGGGGCTCGTGCCCTATGCCGACGCGCTCGCGCAGATGGATGCGCGCGTTGCCGCGATCGCGGCGGGCACCGCGCCGGAACTGATCTGGCTGCTCGAGCATCCGCCGCTCTACACGGCCGGCACCAGCGCACGCGCGCAGGACCTCGTGGAGGCGCGGTTTCCGGTCCACCACGTCGGGCGCGGCGGCCAGTTCACCTATCACGGGCCGGGCCAGCGCGTGGTCTACGTGATGCTCGATCTCAAGCGGCGGCAGCCGGATGTGCGGCGGTTCGTGGCGAGCCTCGAAGAGTGGATCATACGGACGCTGGCCAGCTTCAACGTGCGGGGCGAGCGCCGCGCCGACCGCGTCGGCGTGTGGGTGCGCCGGCCCGACAAAGGTCCCGATCACGAGGACAAGATCGCGGCCATCGGCGTGCGCGTGCGGCGCTGGGTGACGCTGCACGGGCTCGCGCTCAACGTGGAGCCGGACCTGTCGCATTTCTCCGGAATCGTGCCCTGCGGCGTGACGAGCCCGCGCTACGGGGTCACCAGCCTCGTCGATCTCGGCCACCCCGTGACCATGGCCGACGTGGACGTGACATTGCGGCGCACGTTCGTGCCGCTGTTCGGCGCGATCGCGCCGATGGCCTCACAGAGTGGGCAAGGTCGCGAAGGCGAGGCCGGCGGGGCGTAGGGCAAGCGCGTCCGCATCGGCTTCGGCGACGTCGACCGCATCGACCCGCGCGAGGCGCGGCCCCGCCCGGCAAGCCGCGATGGCATCATCGAGCGCCGCCGCGTCGCCTGCCAACACGGCCTCGACCGACCCGTCGCTGCGGTTGCGCACCCAGCCCTCGACGCCGAGCCGCATCGCCTGACGCTCGACGAAGTCGCGGAAGCCGACGCCCTGCACCCGTCCGCGAAACACGACCCGGCGCACAAGCTGCGGCATCACGCAACCTCCCGACGTTGGCCCGCGCCGCGGCTCCAGCGCCGCAGGCTGTCGATGTAGCGCACGGGCAGCCGCCAAGCCTGCGCGGCGTCCGTCACGAGCTCGAGATAGCCGGGCCTGGGGCGTCCGGGAGCGCGCGCCCCGGCAATGTAGATCAGCGCCGGCATCTGCCCCGCACCGGCGTGCACGCGGAGCATTGCGCGATCGTAGAGACCCGTCCTCACGCTCTCGTAGCGGTCGAGCGCATCGACATCGCGCGACGTGAGCCGCCATAGCACGCCATGCACCAGCCCTCCGGCGCAGGGCTGGACGGAGGCATAGCCGCAGCGCGCGATGACGAAGCGATGGCCGGCGAGCGTCGCGAGCCCGAGCGGGCGCGCCGACGGGCAATGCGCGCGCATGAGCGCGCGGTCCATGTTCGAGCCATAGGCGAAGTGCAACAGCATGCCGCGAGCGTTCCAGACTGCGCGGCGGGCTTATAGCGCCCAAGCGCCGCCCGCGTCGAGCGGCGGCCGGAGGGTCAGGAGTCGACCATCGCGCCGCCGTTGGGATGCAGCACCTGCCCGCTCATGTAGGAGGCGTCCTCGCTCGCCAGGAACACGAAGCAGGAAGCGACCTCGTTGGGTTGCCCTGCCCGCTTCATCGGCACCGAGCCGCCGTGCTTGGCCACGTGCTCGGGATCGAACGAGGCCGGGATCAGCGGCGTCCAGATCGGACCGGGAGCGACGGCGTTGACGCGGATGCCCTTGTCGATCACCGCCTGCGAGAGCGCGCGGGTGAAGGCCACGATCGCCCCTTTGGTCGCGGCATAGTCGAGCAGCGTCTTGTGGCCCTGGTAGGCCGTCACCGACGTGGTGTTGATGATCGCCGCCCCTTGCTTCATGTGGGCCAGCGCCGCCTTGGTCAGGTAGAACATGCTGAAGATGTTGGTGCGGAAGGTGCGCTCGACCTGCTGCGGATCGATGTCGAGCGGGTCCTTGGTCTCGTGCTGCTCGGCCGCATTGTTGACGAGGATGTCGAGCCGCCCGAGTTCCTTCACCGTGCGCTCCACCGCCCGGGCGCAGAACTGCGGATCGCCCACGTCGCCGGCGATCCCGATTGCACGGCCGCCCTCCCCTTCCACGAGGTCGACCGTCTGCGCCGCGTCCTCGCCCTCGTTGAGGTAGGCGATCGCCACGTTGGCGCCCTCGCGCGCGAAGGCGACGGCGGTGGCGCGGCCGATGCCGCTGTCGCCGCCGGTGATCAGAGCCACCTTGCCCTTGAGCCTGCCGACGCCTGGAAAGCGCGGACGGTAGTCCGGCTGCGGCCGCATCTCGCTCTCGTGACCGGGCTGGCGCTGCTGCTGCTGCGGGGGCTGCAGGTGTTCGTTCATCCGCCTCTCCAAAAGCTGATCCCATCAGCTCCCGGAGCGCAACGTGCGAGCAAACGGCGGGTTCCGCCGTCTTCGTGCACGCAAGTCCCTCAGGCGAACTCCAGAATGACGGCATCGACCGGCAAGGTGTCGCCCGGCCTCACCATGATCTTCTTGACGACTCCGTCGCGCTCCGCGCGCAGCACGTTCTCCATCTTCATGGCCTCGACCACCGCCAGCGTCTCGCCGGCCTTGACCTCCTGGCCTTCGGCGACGGCGACCGATCGCACCAACCCGGGCATCGGACAGTGAACGAACCTGGTGGTGTCGGACGGCGGTTTCGCCGGCATGACGCGCAGCGCATGCGCCTCGCGCTCGGTATAGACGAACGTGCGCGCCTCGATGCCCTGGAACGCGAGCAGGAAACCGTTGAGCAAGGGGCGCACCTGCACCGCCACGTCGTCGCCGTCCACGTCGCCGATCCAGACGGGATCGCCGGGCTGCCACGATGACCGCAGCAGCGACGGCGGCCTCTCCGTCCCGCCGGCGAGAGGACGCACCTCGATGGCATTGCCGTCGCGCCCGACCGCGAGCCCGACCTGGATCTCGCCGAGCCACACCGACCGCCGCCGCTCGCGCGTCACCGGGCGCCCGCCCGCCTGGCCCGAGATGCACCGCTTGCGCTCGCCCATGACGAAGTCCATGGCCGCAGCCACCGAGGCCAGAACGCGCGCCTGCTCGTCGGTCGGAGCCGCGAGGCCGAAGCCGCCGGGAAACTCCTCGGCGATGAAGCCGGTCGAGAGCTTGCCCTCGCGCCAGCGCGGATGCTGCATGATCGCGGAGAGGAACGAAATGTTGTGGCGAATGCCTTCGATGGTGAACGCGTCGAGCGCACGCGCCTGCGCCTCCACCGCGCCGGCGCGCGTGGGCGCGTGCGTCACCAGCTTGGCGATCATCGGATCGTAGTAGATCGAGATCTCGCCGCCTTCGTAGACGCCGGTGTCGTTGCGCACGGTGACACCGTCGGCAGTACCCTCCGGCGGCGGGCGATAGCGTGTGAGACGGCCGACCGACGGCAGGAAGTTGCGGTAGGGGTCCTCGGCGTAGACACGGCTCTCGACCGCCCACCCCGTCATCGTCACATCGGCCTGCCTGATGGCGAGGCGCTCGCCCGCCGCCACGCGGATCATCTGCTCGACGAGGTCGATGCCGGTGACCAATTCGGTGACCGGGTGCTCGACCTGCAGGCGCGTGTTCATCTCGAGGAAGTAGAAGCTGCGATCCTGACCGGCGACGAACTCGACGGTGCCGGCGCTGTCGTAGCCGACCGCCTTTGCGAGCGCGACCGCCTGCTCGCCCATCTTGCGCCGCGTCGCCTCGTCGAGCAGCGGCGACGGCGCCTCCTCCAGGACCTTCTGGTTGCGGCGCTGGATCGAGCATTCGCGCTCGCCGAGGTGGATGATGTTGCCGTGTTTGTCGCCGAGCACCTGGATCTCGACGTGGCGCGGGTTCTCGATGAACTTCTCGATGAAGACGCGTTCGTCGCCGAACGAGGCGCGCGCCTCAGAGCGTGCGCGCTCAAATCCCTCGGCGACCTCGGCCGCGGAATTGGCGATGCGCATGCCCTTGCCGCCGCCGCCCGCGGAGGCCTTGATCATGACCGGAAAGCCGATCGACGTGGCGATCTCGACCGCCTGCCTGTCGTCGTCGATCACGCCGAGATGGCCGGGCACGGTCGAGACCCCGGCGCGGGCCGCCGCTTTCTTGCTCTCGATCTTGTCACCCATGGCTGCGATCGCCGCCGGGTTCGGGCCGATGAAGGCGATGCCCGCCGACGCGAGCGCCTGCGCGAACTCCGCGCGCTCGGACAGGAACCCGTAGCCGGGATGCACCGCCTCCGCCCCCGTGCTGCGGCAGGCGGCGACGATCCGCTCGATGACCAGGTAGCTCTCGCCGGCGGGCGCAGGACCGATCGGCACGGCCAGATCCGCCATGCTCACGTGCAGGGCGTCGCGGTCGGCATCGGAATAGACGGCAACGGTCGCGATGCCCATGCGCCGCGCGGTCTTGATGATGCGGCACGCGATCTCGCCGCGGTTGGCGATCAGAATGCGCTTGAACATGCCGCGACACCGGCCCCGCTGGACGCTGACGGTCTTCGATTGCGGCTTCGGCGGCCGGTTGTCAATTCGTGCTCGCGGCCGCCTGGCAAAATAATTCCGCGTCCGCCCGCTCGTGCGACGCGGTTGTTCCAATTGCGACGAAAGTCGCAGACGAATAATCTCGCCGGTGGCGTGGCTGGCGCCGGTCCTCCGGACTCTCTATATCCTGTGCGAACATCAACGGGCTGCTGCGGCCGGATTTTTTGATTTGGAGGTAGACATGGCACTCGCACTTGGCGATACGGCACCGGACTTCGAGGCCGAGACGACGCAGGGCAAGATCAAGTTCCACGATTGGATCGGCGACTCCTGGGCCGTGCTGTTCTCGCATCCCAAGGATTTCACCCCGATCTGCACGACCGAGCTCGGCTACATGGCGCGCATCAAGCCCGAGTTCGACAAGCGCGGCGTCAAGATCATCGGCCTCTCGGTCGATCCGGTCGACAACCACGCGAAGTGGGCCGAGGACATCAAGGACACCCAGGGCTTTGCGCCGAACTATCCGATGATCGGCGACACCGACCTCAAGGTCGCGAAGCTGTACGGCATGCTGCCGGCGGCCGAGACCGGCACTTCCGAGGGGCGCACCGCCGCCAACAACCAGACCGTCCGTACGGTGTTCGTGATCGGCCCCGACAAGAAGATCAAGCTCCACCTTGCCTACCCGATGACGACCGGCCGGAACTTCGACGAGATCCTGCGCGTCATCGACTCGCTGCAACTCACCGCCAAGCACAAGGTGGCGACCCCGGCGAACTGGAAACACGGCGACGACGTCGTCATCTCCACCTCGGTCACCGACGAGGAAGCCAAGAAGACCTATCCGCAAGGCTGGAAGGCGCTGCGCCCCTACCTGCGCATCGTGCCGCAGCCGCGCTCCTGATCAACAACACTTGCGATCTGCGAAGGGCGTGGCGCGTGCCGCGCCCTTTTTCTTTTCGGCCGCACTGGTCCTCAGTCCGTCGACTGCTTCGCGTCTGCCAAGGCGGACCGTCCCGTGGCTTCATCGACCGGGACGAACCTGATGGGGCCTTCGCTCGACGCCACGGATCCGGCGATCACACCGCCGGCGACACCTCCGACCGCCATCCCGACCACCAGCGCCTTTGCGCGATCGCTCATCACAGTGGAAAAATAATAGGTCTTTCCGGGCTGAGTCCGGAAATCGTGCGTGGTGACGCCATAGCCAAACGACTTCTCGGACGCGAGTTGGTGCACGCCGGCCGGCACGTCGCGATAGACGAAGCCTCCCCTGCGCAAGGTGCCCATGGGCCGGCCGTCGAGGTTGACCGTGAAATCGGTCGTCCAGTGGTTGGGATAGACGACGACGCGTGACGTCCCGTTGCCGGGCCTGTGCATCGATGAGAACGCCGGACCGCTCGGGAGGCTTGCGCACCCGCCGATCAAGAGCGCGATCATCAGGGACAGAACAGCACCCAGGCGCGCCCGAGGCGCGCGTTCACACCAGACTTGCATTGAAGAAACCCCCCGCCCTTCGCGCTGGGATTGTAGGACCCGGTAGTTCGCCACGCAACCGAACGCGCGGTTTGCCTTCAGGCGAATCCGGTAGCCGGCCGATGCAGGCGCGCTAATATGCCGGGCAAGGGCGCCCGCCTGCGCCGGACAACATCGGAGGAAAGGCTCATGCGTGTCACGCGCCGCGGCGCTGCCGCTCTTCTTGTCATCGGGGCAAGCGCGGTCGCGATGTCGACGCCGGCCTTCGCCCAGGGCGACAAGCCTCCCGTACGCATCGTCGTCGGCCTCGCCGCCGGCGGCACCAACGACCTGATCGCGCGCGAACTCGCCGAGCGGCTGCGCGCCATCACCGGCGAACCGCACGTCGTCGAAAACAAGCCGGGGGCCACGCAGCGCATCGCGCTTGGCGAGGTGAAGAAATCCGAACCCGACGGGCGCACGCTCCTGCTGGCGACCAATACTCCCTTCTCGATCCTGCCGGCGGTCTATGGCTCGAAGGTCGGCTACGACGCGGTCAAGGACTTCACCCCGATCGCACGCGTGGTGAAGTTCGACATCGGCATCGCCACCGGGCCGAAGGTGAACGCCAAAAGCTTCGCCGACTACGTCGCGTGGTGCAAAGCCAACCCGTCCCAGGCCGCGTTCGGAACGCCCGGCGCGGGAACCTCGTCGCACTTCATCGGAGTCATGATCGGCAAGGCGATCGGCGTGCCACTCGCGCACGTACCGTACCGCGGCGGCACCCCCGCGCAGACGGACCTCATCGGCGGGCACCTGCCGATGCTGATCAACGGCCTCGCCGACATGATGCCGAACCACAAGGCGGGCAAGCTCACCGTGGTCGCGGTGACGGGCGCCAAGCGCTCGCCCCTGCTGCCCGAGGCCCCGACCCTGAAGGAGCTGGGGATCGAGGTCGACGCCGACATCGCGGTCGACGTCTACGGCCCGGCCAGCATGGCGCCGGACCTCGTCAAGAGGATCAATGCCAATATCGTCCAGGCGCTGAACGTCCCGGAGACGCGCAGCAAGCTCTCCACCTATGGCGTCGTGATCGCGCCTTCGACGCCGCAAGAGCTCGCGCAGGCGCAGCTCGCCGAGATGAAGATGTGGCTCGAACCGGTGCGGGCGAGCGGCTACACCGGCGAATAGAGAATGCTCACCGCCCGGTCTTGATCCGCGTCCACAGGCGATTGATCGTGCGCTGTGCGCGCGGGTCGCGTGCCGAGATGGTGTAGAGCTTCGCCATCGTGGCGGCGTCGGGATAGACCGTCGGATCGTTGCGCACGGATGGGTCGATCGGCTGGATGTCCGGCGTCACGCCATTGGCGTAGCCGAGATAATTCGTGCTCTTGGCGGCGACATCCGGGCGCATCAGGTAGTTGATCAGCGCGTGCGCCTCCTCGACGTTCCTGGCGTCCTTGGGAATGGCGAGATTGTCGAAGAACATCTGCGCCCCTTCCTTGGGGATCGCATAGCCGACCTCGACCCCGGCCTTGGCCTCCGCGGCGCGCTTCTGCGCCTGCTTGATGTCGCCGGACCACCCCACGACGAGGCAGATCTCGCCGCCGGCCAGCGCGTTGAGATACTCCGACGAATGGAACTTGCGCACGGAGGGCCGGATGCTCTCAAGAAGGTCGGCCGCCTTCTGCAGGTTGGCGGCGTCGAGCGAATTGGGGTCGAAACCGAGGTAGTGCAGCGCGGCCGGCATGATGTCGTCGGCCGAGTCGAGCATATGGACGCCGCAATCCTTGAACTTGGCAATGTTCTCCGGCTTGAACACGATCGCCCAGCTGTCGATCGCCGCTCCGCCCAGCGCGTCACGCGCCTTCGCGACGTTGTAGCCGATGCCGGTCGTGCCCCACATGTAATTCACGGCATGCTGGTTGCCCGGGTCGTAACTCGCGAGCCGCTTGGCGATCTCCGGCCACTGATTTGCGATGTTGGGAAGCTTGGATTTGTCGAGCTTGAGGAAAACGCCGGCCTTGATCTGGCGCTCGAGGAAATAGCCTGTCGGCACCACCACGTCGTAACCGGATTTGCCCGCCAGCAGCTTCGTCTCGAGCGTGTCGTTGGAATCGAAGGTGTCGTAGCGGACCTTGATGCCGGTTTCCTTGGTGAATCCGTCGAGGACCGTCGGGCCGATGTAGTCCGACCAGTTGTAGAAGTTGACGACGCGCTCCTGCGCGCCGGCCGGCGATGTCGCAGCGCCCATGAACGCGAGCGCGACGAGTGCCCTCACCGCTCCCCGCATGATCAGCGATAAACGCGCTTGCCGCGCCTTTGCGCGCGCTCGACGTAGTAGGGATTGAGCCGGCAGGTCCCGCCGACGCCGCGCTGCGCGACGTTGCATTGCTCGAACGTCGCATAGCCGCATTCGAAGAGTTCCGTCATCGCGCTCAGGCACCATTTCTGGCCGTAATAGTTCCAGAACCAGTTGTTCGACTGGACGCGGTAGCCGGCCTGCGCCGTGCCGCCTGCCAGCAGCAGACCTGCCACCAACGCAATTCCGACGATCGATCCTCGCTGCACGGCGTCACCTCATCGCTCGACCGGAAGGCCCGCGGCCTTCCACGCCTTCAATCCACCCGCCAGATGGGCATCGTACGGCAGTCCGGCGGCCTGCGCGAGTTGCGAGGCGGCGACCGAGCGAATGCCCGAAGCGCAGGAAAACACCACCAGGCGGCCTTGCGGGTCGGGAAGCCCGCCCGGATCGAACACCGACATCGGCATAACGTGCGCGCCCGCGATCCGCTCCATCTCGATCTCGCGAGGCTCGCGCACGTCGACGATCAGCATCGTGCCCTCGGCGAGGCCGCGCTCGACCTCCTGCGGCGCGAGATCGCGTACGGTTGTCATCTGCCTCCTCCGCATGCCCGGGCGGCCCGGCTGCCCTCAACTGCGACTGCCGGCGGCCGCGGCTCGCAAATCGCGGCACGCATTCCGTCAGATCGTCACTTGCGTGCCCACTTCGACCACCCGGCCGGTCGGGATGTGGAAGAAGTCGCTGGCGTCGTTCGCGCTCTTGGCCAATGCGATGAACAGGCGGTCCTGCCAGCGCGGCATGCCGGAATGGACGGCCGGCTTGAGCGCGCGGCGCGACAGGAAGAACGATGTCGACATGATGTCGAAGGGCCAGCCGCCTTGCTTGCGGGCGATGGCCAGCGCGTTCGGCACGTTCGGCGTTTCCATGAAGCCGAACTTGAGCTCGAGCCGCGAGAACCGCGGCGACAGCTCGATCGTGCGGATACGGTCCTCGTGCGACACGCGCGGCGTGTCGGCGGTCACGATCGTCATGATGACGTTGTGCTCGTGCAGAACCTTGTTGTGCTTGAGATTGTGCAGCAGCGCGGTCGGCGCGGAGTCTGGATCGCTGGTCAGAAAGATCGCCGCCCCTGGAACGATATGAGGCGGCTTCTTCTCGAGGCTTTTGACGAGCGACTCGAGCGGCACTTCGGTGCGGCGGGTCTTGCTGGCGAGCAGCAGAGTGCCGCGCCGCCACGTAACGATCATGACCACGATCGCCGCCGCGAATACCAGCGGCACCCAGGCCCCCTGCAGCAGCTTGAGCAGATTCGCGAACAGGAACGTGAAGTCGAGCGCGACCAGCGGCACCATGAGCAGGGCCGCGTTCCAGGGACGCCAGCCCCACAGCTTCCAGATCACGATGAACCCGAGCACGCCGTCCACCACCATCGTGGTGGTCACGGCGATGCCATAGGCCGACGCGAGGTTGCTGGACGTGCGGAACATCGCCACCAGCAGCAGCACGCCGGTCAACAGCGCCCAATTGACGCGCGGGATGTAGATCTGGCCCAGCCGTGTTTCAGACGTGTGGCGGATCGCGAGGCGTGGAATGAGTCCGAGCTGGATCGCCTGCTGGGTGAGTGAATAGGCGCCCGTAATCACGGCCTGGCTGGCGATGATGGTGGCGAGCGTCGCGAGGATGACGACGCCCGGGAGAATTGACTCCGGAAACAGCAGGAAGAACGGATTCTTGAGCGCCCCCGGGTGCGCGAGCACCAGCGCGCCCTGCGCGAAATAATTGATCACCAGCGACGGCAGAACCAGCAGCAGCCAGGCGGTCTGGATCGGGCGGCGTCCGAAATGACCGAGGTCGGCGTAGAGCGCCTCGCCGCCGGTCACCGTGAGGAACACAAGCCCGAGGGTCACGAGCGCGATCACGCCATGGTCGAGCATGAAGCGGACCGCGTGCAGCGGGTTGACCGCGGCGAACACCCGCGGGTCGTCGAACAGATGGGTAAAGCCGGCGACCGCCATGGAGACGAACCAGATCACCATGATGGGACCGAACAGCGCCGCCACCCGCGCCGTGCCGTGCGATTGCACCGCGAACAGCGCGACCAGGATGACCACCGTCATGGGCACCACGAAATGCTCCATCGCCGGTGCGACGACGTTCAAGCCCTCCACGGCGGAGAGCACCGAAATGGCGGGCGTGATCACGGAATCGCCGTAGAACATCGCCGCGCCGAGCGTCCCGAGCATGAAGATCATTGCGGTGCGTCGCCCGACCGCGCGCGAAGCCAGCGCGGTCAGCGAGAGGGTGCCGCCCTCCCCGTTGTTGTCGGCGCGCAGCAGGATCAGCACGTACTTGATCGTGACCGTAATGATCAGCGACCAGAACATGAGGGAAAGGACGCCCAGAACCGGCGCGAGCGAGATCGGCTGCTCTCCGGTCGCGGCGGTGAGCGCCTCGCGGAAGGCGTACAGCGGGCTGGTGCCAATGTCGCCGTAGACGACGCCGACGCTGCCGATGATCAAGCCGAACTGCCGGGTCGGCTTGGCGTGCGCGGCCGATGGGTCTCCGGGCGAGCCCGCCGCGCGAATAGCATGTGCCATGTACTACAGCGCTGTTGCCGCCGCCGTGGAAACGGGCGCCCTTATAGCACCCGCTGTCGCGAAGAAAAATGCAATTTAGTCCTATCGGGTTGCGTGTTTACCCCCGTGGGCCGCAACCATTTTTTTCGGCGCCCGGCGGGTATGGCGCTACGGCTTGAAATCGATCGGAATCGGCGGCTCTTCGCGCATCAATGTGATCGTCACGCGGCGGTTTGCCGCAATATACGGATCGTCCGGGAACAGCGGCTGCGTGTCCGCGCGCCCGCTGACCATGTAGAAATTGGACGCGGGCACGCCCTCCGCCTCGAGAATCTGGCGAACCACGGTGGCCCTGTCTGTGGACAATTCCCAGGGTCCATAGCCGGAACGCGGGGGCACCCGCGAAGCGGCGGAATGTCCGGTGATCGTGATGCGGTAGGGCACCGCCTTGAGCGCGCTTGCGATCTTCACGAGGGCCCGACGCGTGCGCTCGTAGGGCTGGCGGCCGTTCTCGGGGAACATCGCCCGCCCGTCCTGGTCGACGATCTCGATGTTCAGGCCGTCCTTGGTCTCCTCGATCACGATGTTCTTCGACACTTCGGAGATCTCGGGAAGATCCTGCAGCGCCTGGCGCAGCGACGCAGCGGCCAGGGCGAAGGCGCGATCCTTCTTGAGCCGCATGGCGTTGCTGCGGTCGCGGTCGTGCGGCTCGGGCGCCGGATTGCCGGTCGCCTCCTCGGGCGGGATGTGCTCGACGTTCTTGAGCTTCGGGCGCGTGGGCAGCCCCGGAATCTCGATGATCCCGGAATATCGCACGTTGTTCTGCACGCCGAAGGCGTCGCGCATCGAACCTGCGACGATCTGAAGCTTGTGCTGGTCCTGATTGGAGAACGCGACAAGCATCACGAAGAAGCTCATGAGCAGGCCCATGAGATCGGCGAACGTCACGAACCAGCCGTGACCTCCGTGTGCACCCCCGCGCTTCTTCGCCATGACGCTCGCAACTCTGCTCTGTTCTAGAGCGCAATCCGCTCAAGCCGTTCGGCCGTTGCCGATCGCCCGTCCGTTGTCCATCCCGATGCGCCGAACCCGTTCTGGTTCGCCGATCAGGCGGTCGCCTCCACCGTCTCCTCGTCCCGATGCTTCTCGGGCAAATAGGCCAGCAGCATCTCGCGCACGAGCGCGGGACTCTTGGAATCGCGGATCATCAGGATTCCGTCGATGATCAGCGTCCGGTTGATCTCTTCCTCGACCAGCTTCACGTGCAGCTTGTCGGCGATCGGGAGACAAAACAGGTTGGCGACCACGGCGCCGTAGAGCGTGGCGAGCAGCGCGACCGCCATGAAGGGGCCGAGCTTGGACGGGTCGGTCATGTTGGCGAACATCTGCACCATGCCGATCAGCGTGCCGATCATGCCGAAAGCCGGCGCGCAGTCCCCGACCGCGCGATAGATCTTCTGGCCTTCGTCGAGGTGCGTGAGGAAGTTGTCGCGGTCGCGCTCGAGATTGTCCCGGATGAAGTCCGCGTCATAGCCGTCGGCGACGAACCGCACGCCCTTGGCCAGGAACACGTCGTCGATCTGGACGGCTTCGAGGCCGATCGGCCCCTGCTTGCGCACGATCTCGGCCAGTCCGGCGATCTCGTCGACCAGTTCGCGCGGCCCGATCGAGCGCAGCGTGAAGGCAAACTTGATCCCCAGCGGCAGACCATGGATCATCGCCGCGAGCGGAAAGCGGATCAGGGTTGCCGAGATCGAGCCGCCGAAAATGATGATGACGGCATGGATGTCGTAGAACATCCGGAAGTCGCCGCCCATCAGGATGAGCGTAACGACGACCATTGCGCCGGCGGCGAGACCTATGCCGGTTGCGATGTCCATGCAATTCCCCAACGCCCACTGTCGCTCGAGCGCGACGTGGATGGTGATCCGCGCCGCAGCCCCCGGAATCCTGGAGGAGCTTGAGGGTCCGCCGCACTCCATGTGCGCCAATCAGCGCACGCCGCACTCTAGGCGGTGGCCGATTAAGGACCGCTTAAAGGCCCGACCCTTGATTTTCCCGAGCAAATCCGGCGACTTGTGTCTCGTTCTGACCGGTCCGCGCCGCGATGGCGCGGCTTGACCCGCCCCCGTCCCCGCCAACACAATCCGGGCGCGCCCATTAGCGGCAGCCGCCTGCACGACCAAGGAGGAACAAGACGATGCGCACCATCGGCCACTTCATCGGCGGCAAGGAGATCGCGGGCGCGTCCGGGCGCATGGGCGACGTCTTCAATCCCAACACCGGCGAGGTACAGGCCAAGGTGGCGCTCGCCTCACGCGCCGAGGTCGCGCAGGCCGTGGCTAATGCGCGCGCCGCGCAGCCGGCGTGGGCGGCGACCAACCCGCAGCGTCGCGCGCGCGTCATGTTCAAGTTCGTCGACCTGCTCCAGCGCGACTTCGACAGCCTGGCGGCGCTGCTGTCGTCCGAGCACGGCAAGACCATTCCCGACGCCAAAGGCGACATCCAGCGAGGGCTCGAGGTGGCCGAGTTCGCCTGCGGAATCCCTCACCTGCTCAAGGGAGAGTTCAGCGAAGGCGCCGGTCCCGGCATCGACCTGTATTCGTTCCGTCAGCCGCTCGGCGTCGTCGCCGGCATCACGCCGTTCAACTTCCCAGCGATGATCCCGATGTGGAAGTTCGCGCCGGCGATCGCCTGCGGCAACGCGTTCATCCTCAAGCCGTCAGAGCGTGATCCGTCGGTGCCGATGCGCCTTGCCGAGCTCATGATCGAGGCGGGACTGCCGCCCGGGGTCCTCAACGTGGTCAACGGCGACAAGGAGGCGGTCGACGCCCTGCTCACCGATCCGCACATCCAGGCGATCGGGTTCGTCGGCTCGTCGGCGATCGCCGAGTACATCTACGCAACCGGCTGCGCGCACGGCAAACGCGTGCAGTGCTTCGGCGGCGCCAAGAACCACATGATCGTCATGCCTGACGCCGACATGGACCAGGCCGTCGATGCGCTGATCGGAGCCGGCTACGGTTCGGCCGGCGAGCGCTGCATGGCGGTCTCGGTCGCCGTGCCGGTCGGACAGAAGACCGCCGACCTTCTGGTCGAGAAGCTCATCCCGCGCGTCGAAAGCCTGAAGGTCGGCCTCTCCACCGACCCGCAGGCCGATTACGGGCCGCTGGTCACGCGCGCCCACCTCGACAAGGTGAAGGACTATGTCGACCTCGGAATCAAGGAAGGCGCCAAGCTGCGCGTCGACGGCCGCGGCTTCAAGCTGCAGGGCTACGAGAACGGCAACTTCATGGGCGGCTGCCTGTTCGACGAGGTGACGCCGCAGATGCGCATCTACAAGGAGGAGATCTTCGGGCCGGTGCTGTCGGTGGTGCGGGCGAAGGACTACGAGGAAGCGGTGCGGCTGCCGTCCGAGCACGAGTACGGCAACGGCGTCGCCATCTTCACGCGCGACGGCGACACCGCGCGCGATTTCACCTCGCGCGTCAACGTCGGCATGGTCGGCGTGAACTTTGCGATCCCGGTGCCGCTGTCCTACTACACGTTCGGCGGCTGGAAGCGCTCGGGCTTCGGCGACCTCAACCAGCACGGGCCGGACTCGATCCGTTTCTATACGAAGACCAAGACCGTCACGGCGCGCTGGCCCTCGGGCACCAAGGAAGGCGCCGAGTTCGTCATCCCCACGATGCGCTAGCGCGACGCCTTCACCAACGCGAGCCGTGGAATGAACAGGACCGCGACCACGGTCCCGGCGAACTCGACGAACGCGCCGACGATCAACGCAAGCCTCATCCCCTCCACGAGGGCTTGCGGGCTCTCGGGCATCGGCCCGGCATATGCCGCAAACAGGCTGCCGAGCAGCGCGACCCCGAGCGTCGCGCCCGTCATCCGTGACGTGTTGACGACACCGGCCGCCGTGCCGGCGAGAGTCTTCGGGAGCGTTTCGACGGCGACCGACAACGTCGGCCCCGTGTTGAGCCCGAGCCCCACCCCGATCACGACGAGCGCCAGCATGACGACGACGATGCTGGTTTGAAGCGACACCATGGCCAGCATCGCCAGCCCCGAGCCCATGCAGGCCGTTCCCGCCGCCATCATCGCCCGCGCGCCGAAGCGCACGGCGAGCTTGCCGGATTTCTGCGACAGAAGCGCGAAGATCAGCGCCATCGGCAACAACGCGAGTCCGGCAACGACCGCCGTCGCGCCGCGCGCGCTTTGCAGATAGAGCGGGACCAGAAACAGCATCCCGTACATGCCGAAGGTCATCGTTGCCGCCACGGCCGTCGCCGCGGAAAACGGTGCGGCACGGAATATCGCGAGCGGCAGGAGCGGCGCGCGGCTGCGAAGCTCCACGACCACGAAACCCGCGAAGGCCATGGCCGCCAGGAGGAGGCTGCTCAACGTCCACGGGCTCCCCCAGCCCCAATGGGGTCCTTCGATGCCGGCGAGCGCAAACGCTCCGAGCGCAACGATGGCCAACGCCTGACCGGGCAGATCAAGCTCGCGGCTGCCAGTGGCATGGGACTGCGGAATGCATCGGCGCGCCAGGAAAAAGCCGGCGATGCCAACCGGCACCACCAGAATGAACAGGCTCCGCCAACCGGCATAACCCACTGCAAAACCACCTGCGGCCGGGCCCACCAGCCAGGCGAGAGCGTTGCAGCTCGCCCAAATGCCGATGGCGCGAGTCCGTTCGGCGGCACCGGTGAAGGTTTCCGACAGGATCGCCAACGAGACGGGGACGGCGAAGGCTGCCCCCAGCCCCGTCAGGCCCCGCGCGGCGATGAGGGTTGTCTCGTCCGGCGCAAGGCCGCAGATCAGCGAGCCGCCCGTGAATAGCCCAAGTCCTGTCAGGAAGATCGTCCGCCGGCCATAGGCGTCGCCGAGCGTTCCGCCGGTGAGCAGGAAGCTGGCATAAGCAAGATTGTAGGCATCGAGCACCCATTGGAGGCCGTTGAGCCCGACGTTCAAATCTCCACCGACCTGCTTGAGCGCCAGGTTCACGACCGAGGTGTCGAGCTGCGCCACGAAAACCGCGACGCACGTCGCCAACAGCACAAGCGATTGGCGGGACAGCCGTTGCCGCTCCAGCGGTGGAGCGGGACGGACGGCAGGTGGTGCGCAGGCACATTTGTCCGGGCTCATACGCGCGAACATCGGGGCGCTCGCGGCTGACACCCAGGCAAATCGTTTCGATCGCGGTCGAAGCAACAGGGGTGGCGATTGCGCCCCGCCAGCCGCATATTGCGCACATGCAACCAGTTCCTCATTTGGCGGAAGTCGCAGCGCTGGTGGGCGATCCTGCGCGCGCGAACATTCTGTGCGCACTGCTCGACGGACGGTCCCTCACGGCGGGCGAGCTCGCCTATCGCGCGGGGGTATCGGCCTCCACTGCGAGCAGTCATCTCGCGAAGCTCACCGACGCCCGCCTGATCGCGCTCGTCCGACAAGGCCGCCACCGCTACTATCGTCTGGCAGGCGCTCAGGTTGGGCAGATGCTCGAGAGCATCATGACCGTGGCGATTGCAGGCCCTCCACGTCACCAGCCCCGATCGCGCATCGACGATCAGCTGCGGCAGGCGCGCACCTGCTACGATCATCTGGCCGGCCGGCTCGGCGTCGGCATCGCCGACCATCTCGTTGCGCGCGACTACGTCGTGCTGACGACCGACGGCGGGGAAGTGACCGACAGCGGCGGACGGTTTCTCGCTCGACTCGGGGTCGACCTGTCCGCCGCGCGCGCGAGACGGCGCATCTTCTGCCGTCCCTGCGTGGATTGGACCGAACGCCGCCCGCACATCGGAGGCGCCGTCGGCGCGGCTCTTGCGCAGCGTTGCTTCGACCTGAAGTGGGTCGAGCGCATACACGACCAGCGCGCACTGGTCATCACACCCGCCGGACGACGTGGACTGTTGGAAACGCTCGGCATTTCTCTCTAGAGTGGCGGCCGTTCCGTGGCGCCGAGGGAGATTCCATGGCCGAGTACCAACTCTACTGCTTCGCCCAGTCCGGCAACTCGTACCGGGCGGCGCTGATGCTCAATCTCGTCGGCGCGGACTGGGAGCCGGTGTGGGTCGACTTCTTCAAGTCCGGCGTCCAGCGCACGCCCGAGTTCCGATCGAAGGTGAACGAGATGGGCGAAGCCCCTGTCCTGGCTCACGGCGACAGGAAGCTGAGCCAGTCGGGCGTGATCCTCACCTACCTCGCGAAGCGCTTCAACAAATACGCGCCGCAGGGCGAGGACGAGGAGCTGGAGGCGCTGCGCTGGATCATCTTCGACAACCAGAAGGTCAACGGCTATCTCGGCCCCTACCGCTTTCTCAAGAACTTCGCGAAACCCGCGCCCGAGGCTAACGTTTTCGCCTTCCTGAAGGGCCGCATCGACGGCGCGCTGGCGATCGTCAACAAGCGGCTGGAAAGATCGCCGTTCCTCCTCGGCGAGCGGCCGACCACGGCCGACATCTCGATGGTCGGCTATCTCTATTATCCGGTCGAGGAGTTCGGCTTCGACATCCGCAAGGACCATCCGGCGATCGGTCCCTGGCTCGATCGCATCAAGGCGCTGCCGAACTGGAAGCATCCCTACGAGCTGATGCCCGGTTACCCATTGGCCTAGTGCGGGGCGCGATCGTCCTCAACGCGGCGCTGCAGCCGGCTCGCCCGGCGCGCTAGCCGCGGCGGCGCCCGTGCGCGCCCGCATGGGCGTGCGCGTGACCGTGGCCGGGACCGTCATGGTGGTGATGGGCACCGTGGTCGTGGTCGTGTGCATGGTCGTGAGGGTGCTCATGCCCATGGTCGTGAGCGTGCGGGTGCGCCCTGTCATAGGCGCCGCCCTCCGGATCGAACGGCGCATCGATGAACGACGGCCGGACTCCCAGTGACACGATCAAAGGCAGCAAGGTCTCCTCGCGACGCAGCCTGATCCGGTTGGCGAGGATCTGCACGGGCACATGGCGGTCGCCCAGCGCCCAGGCGAGCCGCGCCAGCATCGCGGGGCCACCCCGCAGCTCGATGAGCGGCTCGGCGGCAGCCACCACTTCGACGACCTCGCCGGTGTCGAGCAGCAGCCGATCGTCGGTTCGCAGCACCATCGGCTCGGGAAAATCGAACTCGATCGCCATGCCGTTGCTGCCCTGCATGGCGCCGCGCTGGCTGCGACGCTGGTCGCAGGTCAGGATGAGCGTGTCGACGGGCGCGGGATGTCCGCTGCCCGGCGCAATGCGCTTGACGGCGCGCGGCACGGGTCAGTTCAGGCGGGTCGGCCGTTCCTCGGGCCGATCCTGGAGCGAAGACTCCCGCGGCGCGGGCGGCTCATTCTCCGCATGCGGCCCGCCGTGACCCGCCGACGCGGCGGCCTCGGCATCCTTCCTCAGGTGCTCCTGGTAGGAGAACCAGCCGAGCGGCAGGCTGCCGAGGAACAGCACCGTCCCGATGGTGAGCACCTCCCACGGATAGCTGATCAGCAGCGCGAAGAACGCGACCACCGCCACCATCAGCCACAGCACCTTGTCCGGGGGCACGCGCGTGCCAACCTTCTTGCCGGAATAGACGGGCAGGCGCGACACCATCAGCCCGGCGATGAGCAGCGTATAGAGGAACACGAGCACCGAGGGGATCGCGAGCCACGACAACCCGAGGAACTGCACGTAGATCGGCAGCATCACCGTGATGGCGCCGGCGGGCGCCGGCATGCCGGTGAAGAAGTTGCTCGCCCAGGCCGGACGCTTCTCCTCGAGCATCACGTTGAAGCGCGCCAGACGCAGGCCCGCGCAGATGGCGAACACCAGCGCCGCGATCCAGCCGGCGGATTTGAGGACGTGCAGGTCCCACATGTAGAGGATGAGCGCGGGCGTCACGCCGAAGCTGACGAAATCGGCGAGGCTGTCGAGTTCCGCCCCGAACTTGGATGTGCCCTTCAGGAGCCGCGCCAGGCGCCCGTCGATGCCGTCGAGCGCCGCCGCCGCCACCACGAAGCCGACCGCCCATTCGAAGCGCCCTTCGGCGGCGAGGCGAATGGCCGTCAGGCCGGCGCAGAGCGCCAGCAGGGTGATCAGGTTCGGCAGCAGGGTGCGGATGGGGATTCCCCGGAAGCGCCGGCGCCGCTGGCCCGTACCGTCGTATTCGAAGGAGAAATTGAACTTGTCGCGCATCGTTCGAATATAGCGGCTGCGGCGCGCCGCCGCCATGGTGGCCGCAGCAGCTGCGGGTGAAGTCGTTAACCGGTGCGGTGGTTCCAGGCCCCGTCCCGCCCCTGCAGGTCGGCGAGGATGGTTTCCCCCGCGATCGCGGTCTGGCCCACCCCCACCAGGGGCCGCACGCCCTCCGGCAGGTACACGTCGAGGCGCGAGCCGAAGCGGATCATGCCGATGCGCTCGCCGGCCGCGACCGTCTGGCCTTCCGACGCGAACTTGACGATGCGGCGCGCGATCAGCCCCGCGATCTGCACCACGCCGATGCGCACGCCTCCCGCCGTCGCGATGACGAAGCCGTTGCGTTCGTTGTCCTCGCTCGCCTTGTCGAGATCGGCGTTGAGGAAGACGCCCGGCGTGTAGTGGATGCGTTCGATCCTGCCCGACACCGGGCTGCGGTTGATGTGGCAGTCGAACACGCTCATGAAGACCGACACCCGTGTCATCGGCCGGCTGCCGAGCTGCAATTCGGGAGGCGGCAGCACCACCGTGACCTGGCTGACGCGGCCGTCGGCGGGCGAGATGACCAGCCCCTCGCGCACCGGCGTCACGCGCGGAGGGTCGCGGAAAAAGTAGACGCACCACACCGTGAGCACGCAGCCGATCCAGCCGAGCGGCGGCCACAGCCAGAACAGGATCAGGCTGGCCAGCGCGAAGGCGCCGATGAACGGATAGCCTTCGGGATGGATCGGGACCATTTGGGAACGGATCGAGGCTGCAATCGACATCGTCTTACTCGGCGGCATCGACGGGCGCGCGCGGGGTGCGCGCATCCGTGGGGGTCTCGTCGGCGGCTTCGCCCTCGCCTTCGGCGTCGGCGGCGGGCGGAGGATTGCGGTTGGGCGCCTGCGGCTCGTCTTCGACAAGCGCGAGCTTCTCGCGCGCCTCGTCGGCCTCGCGCTGGCGGTTCCACATGCCGGCATAGAGTCCGCCCCGGGCGAGCAGCGCCTGGTGCGTGCCGCGCTCGGCGATGCGGCCCTTGTCGAGCACGATGATCTCGTGCGCGCGCACGATGGTGGAGAGGCGATGCGCGATCACGAGCGTCGTGCGATTGGCCGACACCAGCTCGAGCGCATCCTGGATCTCCTTCTCGGTGTGGCTGTCGAGCGCCGAGGTCGCCTCGTCGAGCAGCAGGATGGGCGGCGCCTTGAGGATCGTCCGTGCGATCGCGATGCGCTGCTTCTCTCCGCCGGACAGCTTGAGGCCGCGCTCGCCGACCTCGGTGTCGTAGCCCTTCGGCGTGGCGCGGATGAACGTATCAATGCGCGCGAGGTCGGCCGCCTTCTCGACTTCGGCGTCGCTGGCGTCCCAGCGGCCGTAACGGATGTTGTAGCGCACCGTATCGTTGAACAGGACGGTGTCCTGCGGGACCATGCCGATGGCGGCGCGTAGCGACTGCTGCGTCACATCGCGAACGTCCTGCCCGTCGATGGTGATGCGACCGCCGGAGACATCATAGAAGCGGTACAGCAGCCGCGAGATGGTCGACTTGCCCGCACCCGAAGGCCCAACGATCGCCACGGTCGCGCCGGCGGGCACCTCGAACGAGACGTCGTGCAGGATCGGGCGGGCCGGATCATAGGCGAAGGACACGTTCTCGAATTTCACGATGCCGCGCGTCACCACCAGCGGCTTCGCGCCCGGACGATCGGCGATCTCCACGTCCCGCGTGAGGATGCGGAACATCGCCTCGATGTCGATCACGGCCTGCTTGATCTCGCGATACAACATGCCCATCAGGTTGAGCGGCTGATAGAGCTGGATCATCATGGCGTTGATCATCACGAAATCGCCGACCGTCTGCGTGCCGTTCCGGATGCCGAGCACGCTCATGATCATCGTGGCGGTCAGGCCGACCGTGAAGATCACCGCCTGCCCGGCGTTGAGCACGGCAAGCGACGTGTAGGACTTGACGCTCGCGTCCTCGTAGCGATCCATCGAGCGGTCGTAGCGGGCGCTCTCGCGCGATTCCGCATTGAAATACTTCACCGTCTCGTAATTGAGCAGCGAGTCGATCGCCTTGGTGTTGGCGTCGGTGTCGCTGTCGTTCATGCGCCGGCGGATGCCGATGCGCCATTCGGTGGCATAATAGGTGTAGGTGGTATAGACCGCGATCGTCGCCACGATGACCGCGACGTAACGCCAGTCGAAGACGTAAAGCAGCACCCCGACGACCAGCGCGAACTCGACGATGGTCGGCAGCAGCTGCAGGATCACCATGCGCGAGAGCGTCTCGATGCCGAGCCGTCCGCGATCGAGGATGCGGGCGAGCCCGCCGGTCTTGCGCTCGAGGTGGAAGCGCAGCGACAGCTTGTGCATGTGCTCGAAGGTGAGCACCGCCAGGCGCCGCACGGCATGCATGGCGACCTTGGCGAACATGCCGTCACGCGCCTGGGTGATCAGCGCCATCAACACACGCGTCGCCCCATAGGTGAGCGACAGCGTGATCGGGGCGGCGAGGCCGAGCACGACCCAGGTGCCCGTGGACGAGAAGCCATCGCCCGAGGCCAATGCGTCAGTCGCCCACTTGAAGGTGAAGGGCACGGCCATCGTGGCCACCTTCGCCAGGAACAAAAGCGCCGTGGCAAGGATTACCCGGAGCTTCAGATCCGGACGTTCGGAGGGCCAGATGAAGGGCCAAAGATGGACCAGCGTGCCGACGAGCGAGCCGCCGTCAGTGGGGACGTGCGGCTTTGGCGTGGCCGTGGGCGGCGATTGGTGGACGTTCATTCCTCATCCCGGCTGCCGCGGAGGTACCGCAGCGTGCCGCCTTGTCAGTGGTGACACTGGCAGGCGGCCGTAAGAGCCCTGATATAAGGCGTGTGCGCCCAAGATTCATCGGAAAAAAGTCCCTTCTCCGTGCATTTCCCCGGTAGTCCCGCCCGCGCGGAAGGCTTGCGCGGCCCTATCACCAGTGTCAGACGTGCCCCATGACAATGATTCGATCTGTTTGCGTCTATTGCGGTTCCAGTCCCGGAACCGATCCCGGCTTCCTCGGCGGCGCCCGAGCCTTCGGAAAGATCCTGGCGGAGCGCGGCGTGGCGCTCGTCTACGGCGGCGGGTCCAACGGGCTGATGGGCGAACTGGCCAAATCGGTCCATGACAACGGCGGCAAGGTGATCGGGGTCATCCCCGAGTTCCTGCGGGCGCGCGAGATCGCATTCACGGGGGCGCAGGAGCTGATCGTCACCGACACGATGCACACCCGCAAGCAGATCATGTTCGACCGGGCGGACGCATTCGTCGCCCTGCCCGGCGGCATCGGCACGCTCGAGGAACTGGTCGAGCAGCTCACCTGGTCGCAGCTCGGGCATCACCGCAAGCCGATCGCGCTCGCCAACATCAACGGCTTCTGGGAGCCGCTGTGCGAGCTGATCGATCACATGAAGAAGCTCGGCTTCATCCGTCCCGATCTGAGCTTCGATCTGAGCGTCGCGGACCGCGTCGAGGACATCCTGCCGCTGCTGCAGGCGGCGGCGACGCCGAAGGAAAAGGAAGAGCTCGAAGGCTTCCCGAAAGTCATCGAGAAGATGTGAGGAAGGTCACCGCCTCGATGCGGTTGCCGTCGGCGTCCCGCACGAAAGCCGCATAGTAGGTCGGGCTGTAGTCGGGCCGCAGGCCCGGCGCCCCGTCCGACACGGCGCCGCCCGCGAGCGCCGCCGCGTGAAACGCCTGGACCGCCTTCTCGTCGGGCGCGCGCAGACAGACATGCGTCCCGTCGTCGGGCCGCGGCGCAAGGGCGCCGCGCCGGTTGAGCCAGAACTCCGGATAGCGCTTGCCGAAGCCGACCGTATCGGCGCGCGTCACGAGCTTCTCCAGTCCGATCGTTCCCAGCACCGCCTCGTAGAAGGCCGTCGCCCGCGCAAGGTCGCGCACGCCGATCGAGACGTGGTCGATCATGCCGGCGCGCCCGAACGCACCAGCTTGAATACGATCGAGTCCATCAATGCCTGGAACGAGGCGTCGATGATGTTGGGCGAGACGCCGACGGTGGTCCAGCGCTCGCCGGTCTCGTCCCGGCTCTCGATGAGGACGCGCGTGACCGCCCCGGTACCGCCGTCGAGGATGCGCACGCGATAATCGGTCAGCTCCAGCCCGGAGATGAACGGCTGGTACTTGCCGAGATCCTTGCGCAGCGCGAGGTCGAGCGCGTTCACCGGACCGTTGCCTTCCGCGGCGGAGATCATGTGCTCGTCCCCCACCGTGACCTTGACCACCGCCATGGTGACGGTGACGCGCTCGCCCTTGGCGTTCACGCGCTGCTCGACGTTCACGTCGAACTTCTCGACGTCGAAGTAGCTCGGCACGGTGCCGAGCGTGCGGCGCGCCAGAAGCTCGAACGAGGCATCGGCCGCCTCGTAGGCGTATCCTGCGGCCTCGCGCGACTTCACCTCGTCGAGCAGACGCGTGATGCGCGGGTCGTCGCGCGCGACCTTCAGTCCGATGCGGTCGAGCTCGGCCAATACGTTGGAACGCCCCGCCTGGTCGGACACCAGCAGCTTGCGCTTGTTGCCGACCGCCTCGGGCGCGACATGCTCGTAGGTCGCCGGCTCCTTGACGATCGCGGATGCGTGGATGCCCGCCTTGGTCGCGAAGGCGTTCTCGCCGACATAGGGCGCATAGCGGTTGGGCGCACGGTTGAGCATCTCGTCGAGCGCGTGCGAGGCGTGCGCCAGCGCCTTGAGCTGCGTGTCGCTGACGCCGACGTCGAAGCGCTCGGCGAACTCGGACTTGAGCTTGAGCGTGGGGATGATCGAGACGAGGTTCGCGTTGCCGCAGCGTTCGCCAAGACCGTTGAGCGTGCCCTGGATCTGGCGGGCGCCGGCACGCACCGCCGCCAGCGAATTGGCGACCGCCTGCTCGGTGTCGTTGTGGGCATGGATGCCGACGTGGTCGCCCGGCACCACCTTCACGACCTCGCCGACGATCTTCTCGACCTCGTGCGGCAGCGTGCCGCCGTTGGTGTCGCACAGCACGACCCAGCGCGCGCCCTCGTCGTAGGCCGCCTTCGCGCAGGCGAGCGCGAACTGCGGGTTGGCCTTGTAGCCGTCGAAGAAATGCTCGCAGTCGAGCAGCACCTCGCGTCCCCTCTCCTTCGCGGCGCGAACGCTCTCACGGATCGACGCGAGATTCTCCTCGAGCGTCGTCTCGAGCGCGACCCGCACGTGATAGTCCCAGGATTTCGCGACGAAGCAGATGGCGTCGGCCTTGGCGTCGAGCAGCGAGACGAGGCCCGGATCGTTTGACGTGGAACGGCCCGGGCGGCGCGTCATGCCGAACGCGGTGAAGGTCGTGTCGAGGCCGCGGTCCTGCGCGAACAGGTCCGTGTCGGTCGGGTTGGCGCCCGGATAGCCGCCCTCGACGTAATCGATGCCGAGGTTGGCGAGCATGTTCGCGATCGCCAGCTTGTCGGCGAGCGTGAAATCGACGCCGTTGGTCTGGGCGCCGTCGCGCAGCGTGGTGTCGAACAGGTAAAGACGTTCGCGGGCCATGGGATCACCAATAGTCGAAGTATTTGAGCGCCAGCACGACCGCGGCGGCGATGATGACGATCTTGAGCACGATGTAATAGAGCCAGTGGCGCGGGAACGGCGTGTCGGGACGTTTCATGATGCGCGCTCCTTGGCGGGCAGCTTCTTTTCCATGGTGGTGTTGGCGAGCCACACCCCCTCGCGCAGCACGGTGTTGCGCCGCTGCGCAACGAAGCCGCGGTGCGAGAAAAAGCCCTGTGCGGTGTCGCTCGCCTCGACGACGAGGCGCGTGGCGCCGCGACCGGCCGCGAGCTTCTCGACGGCGTCGCACAGCAAGGCTCCGACGCCTTGGCGCGCGACCGCGGGATGGACATAGAGCATGTCGATGTGATCGGCGCCTTCGAGCGCGATGAACCCGACCGCCGAGCCCCCCAGGGTCGCGATCAGGGTGAGCTCCCCGGCGAGCCGTTCGCCGAAGGCGGCCTCGTCGTCGGCGCCCGCGCTCCACGCCTCCTGCTGCTCGTCGTCGTAGTCCTCGCCCGTCAACTCGGCGATGCTGGCGCGGAAGATCTCGGCCAGCAGCGGCGTGTCCGAAGGCAGGAACGGCCGCAGCGCCAGTTTCGGATTGGCCACGGCGCTCATCGCGCTAGCTCCCAGGTGGTGACGGGCTCGCCGGTCTTGGGATCCTTGCCATCCTTGAGCACCACGCCCATGGCGGCGAGCTCGTCGCGGATGCGGTCGGACTCGGCGAAGTTCTTGGCCTTGCGGGCGCTGGCGCGCGCCGCGATGAGGCCCCCGATCTTGGTCTCATCGACGGTGATCGTCTTGGGCCGCCACGCGTTCCAATCAGCCGCCGTTGCCTGCAGAAGACCCAGCAGTTGCGCGCTAGCTTTCAGACTCGCGGCCGCTGCCTTGTCGCCTTTTGCCGCCTCGGCGCGGATTTCGTGCAGTTCGACCAAAGCTTTCGGCGTGTTGAGATCGTCGGTCAGGGCGTCGAGCGCATCGGGCGACAGCATACCCGCCTGCGCATCGGCAGTGAGCTCATACCAATGGTCGAGCGTGCGCCGGGCTTCGCGCAGGCCACTCTCGGTCCAGTCGATCGGCTGGCGGTAATGGGTCCGAAGCATGTTCAGGCGCAGCACCTCGCCCGGCCAGTCCGCCAACAGCTCCCGGATCGTGACGAAGTTGCCGGCCGACTTGGCCATCTTCTCGCCTTCGACCTGCAGGAAACCGTTGTGCATCCAGAAATTCGCCATCACGTCGGTATGGAAGGCGCAGCGCGACTGCGCGATCTCGTTCTCGTGATGTGGGAAGACGAGGTCGATGCCGCCACCATGGATGTCGAAGGTCTCGCCGAGGAGCGCGCCCGACATCGCCGAGCACTCGATGTGCCAGCCGGGGCGCCCCCTGCCCCACGGACTGACCCAGCCGGGCTCGTTCGGCTTCGAAGGCTTCCACAGCACGAAGTCCTGCGGATCACGCTTGTAGGGCGCGACCTCGACGCGCGCGCCCGCGATCATCTCGTCGAGCGGGCGCTTCGACAGCCGCCCGTAGTCCGGCATCGACGGCACGTGGAACAGCACGTGGCCCTCGGCCGCGTAGGCGTTGCCGTTGCGGATCAGCCGCTCGATCAGCGAGACCATGTCGAGCTTGCCGTCGTCGCGACAGATGTATTCCGTCGCGCGCGGTTCGAAGGTCGGCGGCAGGCAGCCGAGCGCCGCGACGTCCTCCTTGAAGTTCTTGTAGGTTTCCTCGGTGAGGTCGCGGATCGCGATGCCGCGCTCGGCGGCGCGCGCGTTGATCTTGTCGTCGACGTCGGTGATGTTGCGCACGTAGACAACGTGATCCGGACCGTAGAGGTGACGCAGCAGGCGGAACAGCACGTCGAAGACGATCACCGGCCGCGCGTTGCCGATGTGCGCGAAGTCGTAGACCGTGGGCCCGCAGACGTACATGCGCACGCGATCGCGATCGATCGGCACGAAATCGCGCTTGGCGCGCGTGAGCGTATCGTAGAGCTTCAGCGACATGCATGCTCCAGCCTGGGCTGGCCGGGCGTGCTATGGTCTCGAAATTGAGAATAGACGGCCGCAGCCAGCGTGGTGCGCTAGCCAATAATCTCCCGGCAAATGCCGCAGATAGTCTGACGGAAAGCCTTGGGGCCGTTCATGGGCCGGGACAATGGTGAAAACCCGCCCCTCCGTCAAGGGTTTAGGCGACGGCACGCCGGAATTCGCGCTCTCGGGCGGGGAGGACGATGCGCTTGGCCGGCGGCGGAAACCATGCTTTGAGAAAGCCCTTCCCGGGCCCCCGAGGTTAAGAACCTCTTAACGTTTTGATCCCCATTTTAGGCGACCGCTACCGGTGGGACTGCGTCCCGCCGCCTGCGTCGATCTGTGAGTATCCATGCGCGCCCTTTTCGCATTAGCGACCGGTACGTTCCTCCTGTCCGCCCTCGTGCCGGCGCAGGCGGAGAAGCGCATCTTCATCATCGCCAGCGATTCGGGCGGCTACGGCGTCGACCGCTGCCTCGCCAACAGCTCGAAGTGCGGCCGCGCGATCGCCAACTCCTATTGCAAGGCGCGCGAATTCACCACCGTGGTGTCCTATCGCAAGGTCGACCGCGACGACATCACGGGCGCCATTCCGAGCGACAAGGGCAATTGCCTGCGCGGCGTCTGCGAGGATCTCGTCGCCATCGAGTGCAGCCGCTAGGCCGGTCGCAAGACCCGGCGCTCTCCACGCCGCTCCACCGTTTTCCACCCGCGCTGGCGCCCTGGAAGGGGCGGCGCTATGGTCCCGCCTCTTCCCCCGCATCCACCGCGGGCATCGAGCCGGAGGCACCGTGGAACTCTACACTTATTTCCGCTCGTCGGCGGCGTATCGTGCGCGCATCGCTTGCAACCTCAAAGGGATCTCGCCCGAACTCACGTCGATCCACCTGACCAAGGACGGCGGGCGGCAGTACGCGCCCGAATTCCGCGCCATCAACCCGCAGATGCGCGTGCCGGCCCTCAAGCTGGACAGCGGCGAGATCCTGCTGCAGTCGCTGGCAATCATCGAATATCTCGACGAGACGAAGCCGGAGCCGCCGCTGCTGCCGAAGGATCCGGTGGCGCGCGCCAAGGTGCGGGCGGTCGCGCAGATCATCGCCTGCGACATCCATCCGCTCAACAACACCTCGGTGCTCAACTATCTGCGCCGCGAGCTCCAGCAGCCCGACGCCGCGGTCAATGCCTGGTATGCCCATTGGGTCACCGCCGGGTTTGACGCCATCGAACCGTTGCTGGCCCCGGGGCCCTACGCCTTCGGCTCCGCCGTGACGCTCGCCGACGTCTGCCTCGTGCCGCAGGTTTACAACGCGCGCCGCTTCAAGGTGCCGCTCGAGCGCTATCCGAAGATCGCCGCGGTCGACGCGGCGTGCCAGAAGCTGGCGGCGTTCGACAAAGCCAAGCCTGAAAACCAGCCGGACGCGGAATAGCGTTCGCACAGCCACAACCGGCAGGCCTTCGTGACTTCATCGCAGCTGCTGCGCGTCGTCCTGTGGATGACAGGGACGCTGCTGTCGTTCTCGGCGATGGCGGTGTCGATCCGCGCGCTGGCCGGAGCGTTCAGCATCTTCGAGATCCTGACCATCCGCTCCGGCCTCGGGCTCGCCATCGTCGTCGCCGTCGCGCTGGCGAGGCCCGGGTTGTGGCGCGGCTTCGCCTTGCGCAAGCTGCATCTGCACTTCTTGCGCAACAGCACGCATTTCGTCGCGCAATATCTGTGGGCCATGAGCCTGACCCTGCTTCCGCTCGCGACCGTCTTTGCGCTCGAGTTCACCATGCCGGCCTGGACCACGGTGCTCGCGGTCCTCTTCCTCGGCGAGCGCCTGACCGGCAGCCGGATCGGCGCGGTCGTGCTCGGCTTCATCGGCGTGCTGATCATCCTGCGGCCCGGGCTCGATGCCTTCCAGCCGGCGGCGCTGCTCGTGCTGGCGGCGGCGTTCGGCTATTCGCTGTCCAACATCGCCACCAAGAAGCTGACCTCCACCGAGGCGACGTTCGCGATCGTGCTGTGGATGAACATCATGCAGCTCCCGTTCGGGTATGTCGGGAGCGATCCTCTGTTCTTCATGCGAATCGACTGGGGCTATCTGCCCGGCGTGCTGGGAATTGGCATTTCCGGCCTGACCGCGCATTTCTGCCTCACGAAAGCGCTATCGGCAGGCGACGCGACGGTCGTGATTCCGCTCGATTTCATGCGTCTACCTTTGATTGCCCTCGTCGGCTGGACGTTCTATGGCGAGGGTCTGGACTTGCTAGTATTTGTCGGCGGGGCGGTCATCATCGCGGGGGTACTGTGGAACCTGAAGACCGAAACGCGGCGCGGCCGCATGCCGGCGCCAAAGACGCTCGTCGCCGCCCCCTTACCCAAGGGTGGCGCGCATGACCTCTAGCTCCCGCACGCGCCGTCTCGCCCTCGCCGCACTGCTGCCGCTTGCCCTCTCGGGCACGGTACTGGCGCAGGGCTACAATCCCTACACGCCGCCGGCTCCGCTCCCGCCGGGCGCCAGCGTACCGCCGCCCGGCGCCGCACCGCAGGCGCAAGGCCAGAACCCGGTGTGCGCGCGTCTGGAAAACCAGCTCGGCCTCATCGACCGGGGCTACGTCGACCCCGGCCGCGCCGCGCAGATCCGCAGCTACGAGGATTCCGTCAACAAGCAACAGGCCCATCTCGACCGCCTGGTTGCGCAGCAGCGCCGGCTCGGCTGCCAGTCTTCCGGCTTCTTCTCGATCTTCTCCAACCAGCCGCCGCAATGCACCGGGCTGAACGCGCAGATCGACCAGGCGCGCACCGCCATGGACCGCGCCATGGTCGAGCTTCAGCGGTTGCAGTCGACCGGCGGCAGCGAGCAGGAATCGCAGCGCCAGAGCGTGCTGGCGGCCTTGGCGCAGAACAATTGCGGGCCGCAGTATCGCGCGGCCGCGGCACCGCAGCGCGGTTTCTTCGAGGGCCTGTTCGGCGGCGGCAGCGCCATGTTCGGCGGCAACCCGATGTTCGGCGGGGTCGACGTCTCGCAGGGCGGCACCTTCCGCACGATCTGCGTTCGCACCTGCGACGGCTACTACTATCCGATCTCGTTCGCGACGACGCCCGCGCGGTTCGGCGAGGACGAAAACACCTGCCGCGCCACCTGCCCCAACGCCGAGGTGCAGCTCTATTCCCACCGCACCAACGAAGACGTGCGGCAGGCCGTGTCGCTGTCAGGCCACCCGTACACGGAACTGCCGAACGCGTTCCGCTACCGTCAGCAGTACGACGCCGCCTGCAGCTGCCGCAAAGCCGGGCAAAGCTGGGCGGATGCGCTCGGCGCGACGCGTGACCTCACCGTCGAGCGGGGCGACATCATCGTGACGGATGAGAAGGCCAAGGCCTTATCGCAGCCGAAGATCGATCCGCGCGCCGCGCGAACGCCGCAGCCGGCGCCGGCCGCATCGACCACGGCCGCTCCCCCGAGCGCGGCTTCGAACATCGAGCATCGTTCGATCCGCACGATCGGGCCGGCGCCCTATCCCGTGCGGCAGTAGGCGGCCTCAATATAAGCGGTCTCAGTAGTCGAACGACTCGCCGGCGGGGACCGCGCCGCGCACCAGCGCGTCATCGGGCTGCGGCAACGGCGTGCCCGGGTCCTGGAAGCGGTTGATGATGGGGTAGCGGCGGTCGCGGCCGAAGTTGCGCAGCGTCACCTTCACGCCGGGCGCGGCCTGCCGGCGCTTGTATTCGGCCAGATTGAGCATGCGCTGGACGCGCATCACCACATCGCGGTCGAAGCCGGCGGCGATGATGGCCGCCACCGGCTCCTCGCGTTCGACGAGGCGCTCGAGGATGGCATCGAGCACCGCGTAAGGCGGCAGCGAATCCTGATCGGTCTGGTCCTCGCGCAGCTCGGCCGACGGCGCGCGCACCAGCACGTGCTCGGGGATCACCCTGCCCGTCGGGCCGAGGGCCCAGTCCGGCTTCCATTCGTTGCGCAGGCGCGAGAGGCGATACACCTCCATCTTGTAGAGGTCCTTGATCGGGTTGAAGCCGCCGTTCATGTCGCCGTAGAGCGTGGCGTAGCCGACCGACATCTCCGACTTGTTGCCGGTCGTCACCACCATCGGCCCGAACTTGTTCGAGATCGCCATCAGGATCATGCCGCGCGCGCGCGCCTGCAGGTTCTCCTCGGTGACGTCGCGCGGCAGCCCTTTGAACAGCGGCGCCAACGCAGCCTCGATGCCTTCGACCGCGGGCGCGATCGGAACCACGTCGAATTGAATGCCGAGCGCCTTGGCGATCGACGCCGCGTCGTCGCGCGAGCCCTGCGAGGTGAAGCGATACGGCAGCATGATGGACCGCACCCGCTCGGGCCCGAGCGCATCGACCGCCATCACCGCGCACAGCGCCGAATCGACGCCGCCCGAAAGGCCGAACGCAACGCCCGGGAAGCGGTTCTTCTCGACATAGTCGCGCAGTCCGAGCACGCAGGCGGCGTAATCGGCCTTGTCGCCCTCATCGACCGGAACGATCGGCCCTTCGCAGCGCCAGCCCTCCCCCGTGCGCATCCACCGCGTGGTGACGACATCCTCGCGGAAGGCGGCGAGCTGCGCGGCGAGCGAACCGTCCGCCTGCAGCGCGAAGGAGGCGCCGTCGAACACGAGTTCATCCTGGCCGCCGACCTGGTTGACGTAGAGCAGCGGCAGCCGGTTCTCGGTGACGCGCGCCACCGCAACGTTGAAGCGCTCGTCGATCACGCCACGACGATAGGGCGAGCCGTTGGACACGAGCAGCAGCTCGCCGCCGGTCTCCGCGATGCATTCGCAAGGCTCCGGGCCCCAGATGTCCTCGCAGACCGGCAGGCCGATGCGCACCCCGCGAAAGTTCACGGGTCCCGGCATCGGCCCCGGGGCGAACACGCGCTTTTCGTCGAACACGCCGTAGTTCGGCAGATCGACCTTGAAGCGCAGCGCGGTGATGCGCCCGCCGTCGAGCAGCGCGACGGCATTGTAGAGCTTTCCGCCTTCGACCCAGGGCGTGCCGATCACGGCCGCGGGCCCCTCGGCCGTTTCACGGGCGAGATCCTCGACGGCGGCGCGGCAGGCCGCCTGGAACGCGGGCTTGAGCACGAGGTCCTCGGGCGGATAGCCCGAGATCAGCAGCTCGGAGAACACCACGAGGTCGGCGCCCTGCGCCGCGGCCTGCGCGCGGGCGCGGCGCGCTTTCTCGAGGTTGCCGGCCACGTCGCCGACGATCGGATTGAGCTGCGCGATGGCGATCGCCAGGCGATCTGCAGGGGTGTTCATGCCGTCACCTTTACCGCCGGCCCGGAGCGGCGGCAATCGTGCGCGCCGCAGACCGGGCCACCGGATTCGTGAGCCTAGCTGAAGACATAGGCATCCATCGACAGCACGCCGTTGGCATGGCTGGAGTGGATGAGCTCGCCGCGGGCGCCCTCGCCGGCGGCCCCGATCGCGACATGCAACGGCAGGAAGTGTTCCTCGCTGGGATGGTTGTCGCGCGCGAACGGCGCACGATCGCGATAGGCGACGAGCGCGTCGACGTCGCCCGCCTGCACCCGCTCGCGCACCCAGCCGTCGAACTGCTGCACCCACTCGGGCGGCGCGCCGTCGTCGCCGCGGCTGAGCCAGAATGCCTGCAGGTTGTGCGAGGCCGAGCCGGACCCGATCACCAGGATGTCCTCGGTCTTGAGCGAGGCGATGGCGCGGCCGAGCGCCACGTGATGCGCCGGGCCGAGACGCGGCTGCAGCGCGAGCTGCACCACCGGCACGTCGGCGTCGGGGAACATGAGGGACAGCGGCACCCACGCCCCATGATCGAAGCCGCGCTGGGCGACGACCGCAGGCGCAAACCCGGCGGCTTCCAGCAGTCCCGCGACCTTCATCGCCACCACCGGGTCGCCCGGTGCGGGATAGACGATCTCGCGCAGGGCGTCGGGAAAGCCGCCGAAGTCGTAGATCATGCCAGGCTTGGCGTCGCCGACCACCGCGGGCCGGCTGGTGCCGAAATGCGCCGACGCGATCACGATCGCGCGCGGCCTCGCCAGCTGCCGGCCATAATCGATCAGGAACTCGCGGGCGGGCGACGGCTCGATCGCGAGCATCGGCGAGCCGTGGGATATGAACAGGGTCGGCGTGCGCATAAGACCTCGTCGAGTCAGCGGCAAGGCCCGGCTCGCTGCGGGGAGCCGGATCGCTCCACCCACATAGTCATTGCGCTGGCGGGAACAACGGACGCAGCGTTTTGGAGGCCGCTCAGAGGCCCGAGACCGCCATGAGCGGCGCCTTCACCGGCTGCGCCGAACGCTCCTGCTTGAGAAGATCGGCAATGAGGAAGGCGAGGTCGAGCGACTGCTCCGCGTTGAGGCGCGGATCGCAGGCCGTGTGATAACGGTCGTTGAGGTCCTCGTCGCTGATCGCGCGCGCACCGCCGGTGCACTCCGTCACGTCCTTGCCGGTCATCTCGAGATGCACGCCGCCGGCATAGGTGCCTTCGGCGGCATGGGCCGCGAAGAACGCCTTCACCTCCTGCACGATGCGGTCGAACGGCCGCGTCTTGTAGCCGCTCGCCGACGTGATTGTATTGCCGTGCATCGGATCGCATGACCACACGACGGTCCGCCCTTCCCGCTCGATCGCGCGGATCAGGCCGGGCAAATGCTCGCCGACCTTGTCGGCGCCGAAGCGGCAGATCAGCGTGAGCCGGCCGGCCTCGTTGTCGGGATTGAGCAGGTCGACGAGGCGCAGCAGGTCGTCCGGCTTGAGCGAGGGGCCGCACTTGAGGCCGATCGGATTCTTGATGCCGCGGCAATATTCCACGTGGGCATGGTCGTGCTGGCGCGTGCGGTCGCCGATCCAGACCATATGGCCCGACGTGTCGTACCACGTGCCGGGCTGGGTGGAGTCCTCGCGCGTGAGGGCCTGCTCGTAACCGAGCAGCAGCGCCTCGTGGCTGGTGTAGAAGTCGGTGGCGCGCAGCTCGGGATGGCTCTCGAGATCGAGGCCGCACGCCTCCATGAAGCTGAGCGCCTGCGAGATGCGGTCGGCGAGCTCGCCATAGCGCCGCGACTGCGGCGAATCCTTCACGAAGCCGAGCATCCAGCTGTGCACGCTCTTAAGATTGGCGTAGCCGCCGTGAGCGAAGGCGCGCAGCAGGTTGAGCGTCGCCGCCGACTGCCGATAGGCCTCGAGCTGGCGGCGCGGATCGGGCAGGCGCGCTTCCTTCGTGAACGCGATGTCGTTGATGATGTCGCCGCGGTAGCTCGGCAGTTCGACGTCACCGCGCTTCTCGACGGGCGAGGAACGCGGCTTGGCGAACTGGCCGGCGATGCGGCCGACCTTCACCACGGGTGACGCCGCGGCGAAGGTGAGCACCACCGCCATCTGCAGGAACACGCGGAAGAAGTCGCGGATGTTGTTGGCGCCGTGCTCGGCGAAGCTCTCCGAGCAGTCGCCGCCCTGGAGCAGGAAAGCCTCGCCGGCGGCAACCCGGCCGAGCGCGCGCTTGAGCGCCCGCGCCTCGCCTGCAAAAACGAGCGGCGGGAATGTCGCAAGCTGCTTCTCGACGTCGGCCAGCGCAGCCGGATCGGGATATTCGGGCACCTGCACGATCGGCTTCCGGCGCCAACTCTCGGGCGTCCAACGCTCAGCCATCACGCGAAACTCCAGTCGGCGGGGCCGACGCCCCAAAATTCTGTCGGTTGTAACGGGGCTTATACACGAGGGAAGGCCCGTGAGGCCAGTTTCTTGGCGTCCGCGCCCAGACACCCGCCCCCTTGAGGACCAGACCTTGAGGACGCCCTATTCGGCCGCCTCGCGGCGATGGCGGGCGCTCGGCGTGCGCAGGGTCACCAGTTCCTCCGCCGCGGTTGGATGCAGCGCCATGGTGGCGTCGAAGTCGGCCTTGGTGGCCCCCATTTTCACGGCGATCCCGAGCACCTGAATCATCTCCGCGGCCGCCTCGCCGACGATGTGGCAGCCCAGCACACGGTCGGTCACGGCGTCGACGACGAGCTTCATCAGCACGCGGGTGTCGCGGCCCGACAGGGTCGCCTTCATCGGGCGGAACGTCGTCTTGTAGATGTCCACCTGCGGATAGGACCGGCGCGCGTCCGCCTCGGTCAATCCCACGACCCCGACCTCCGGCTCGGCGAAGACCGCCGTCGGCACGTTGCTGTGATCGACCCTGGTCGGCTTGCCTCCGAACAGCGTGTCCGCGAAGGCATGTCCCTCGCGGATCGCGACCGGCGTGAGGTTGATGCGATTGGTGACGTCGCCGATGGCATAGATGTGCGGCACCGACGTGCGCGAGAACTCGTCGACCGCGATGCCGCCGGTGGCCGCGAGCTTGACGCCGACGGCTTCGAGACCGAGGCCCTCCACGTTCGGCTTGCGGCCGGTCGCGAACATGACCTTGTCCACGTCGATCCACTGCCCGTCGGACAGCTTGACGGGATGCGCCGCTCCCGACTCGGTGACCTCGGTCACGGTGCGCCCGCAAATCACCCGGATTCCCCGACGCTCCATCTCGTGGCGCAGGTGCATGCGCACGTCATCGTCGAAGCCGCGCAGAATGTTCTCGCCGCGATAGACCAGCGTCACCTGCGCGCCGAGCCCCGCGAAGATGCAGGCGAACTCCACCGCGATGTAGCCGCCGCCCTGCACCAGGATGCGCTGAGGCAGATGCGGCAGGTGGAACGCCTCGTTCGACGAGATGACGTGCTCGAGGCCGGGAATCGTCGGGCCCGGATACGGCGTGCCGCCGGTCGCGATCAGGATGTGCTTCGCATGCACGCGCTCGCCGTTCGCGAGGGCGATCGTGTTGGCGTCCTCGATCACCGCGCGCGAACGCACGATCTGGGCGCCCGCCTTCTCGACGTTGGCGACGTAGGCCGCCTCCAGCCGGGCGATCTCCTTGTCCTTGTTCGCGATCAGCGTGGGCCAGTCGAAAGCCGGCTCAGGCATGCTCCACCCGAAGCCGGCCGCGTCCTCGAACTCGTGCCGGAAACGCGATGCATAGACGAGCAGCTTCTTGGGCACGCAGCCGCGGATGACGCACGTACCGCCGACGCGATACTCTTCAGCCACCATGACGCGCGCGCCGTAGCCGGCCGCGATACGCGCCGCGCGCACGCCGCCGGATCCGGCGCCGATGACGAAGAGATCGACGTCGCGGCGCTGGGACATCAGAGGTCGTATCCCTTCTTTTTCATCTCCGCGCGGTAACGCCCCATCACCTGCTCGGCGAAGGACTGCGACCATTCCTGGGCGCGCTTGAAGCCTTCCTCGACCGCCACCGGCTCCGCCTTGAGCACCTTCTGGCCGAGGCTGGACTTGTAGAACGCAAGCAGGTCCTTGAGCTCGGCCTCGGTGAAATAGCGTGCATAGGAGCGTGCGACCTCGTTGAAGACCTCCGCCTTCTTCGGCTCGAACTCCTTACGCAGCTGCGCGGCCACCTGGTTGAGCGGCGCGCTCAGGTTCGGGTTGGTGGGAAGGAACGTGTCCCGCGTGCGGTCGATGACGCCCTCCACCATGCCGTCGAAGAGCTGCGGGCCACCCTTGAGGATGAGCAGGTCCTTGGCGAGGGCGACCGACGCGGCCGACGGATTGGGATTGACCAAGGATTGCGCGTGAGCGCCCGGCGCGCTGCCGATCACGAGCGCGACCGCGCCGGCCAGCAACAGACGGGGCAACCAGGTTGCAACAGTCATAACGATCTCCTTTGACGTCATATCGTATTGGATTTTTCGATGACCCGCACTCCGGCGGAACCTGCGATGATCGCGGTGCGCACCAGCCCGATGAACAGCCCGTGCTCGACCACGCCAGGAATCTGCGACAGCCGCAGCGCGAGCGGCTGCGGATTGGGGATGCGCTCGAGCGCCGCGTCCAGGATCCAATGGCCGCCGTCCGTGACGAAAGGATGGCCATCCTTGGTCCGCCGCAACAGCGCGGGCCCGGGACAGCCTTCGGCGGCTGCGGCCTGCTCGACCGCGCGGCGCGTGGCCGCAAATCCAAAAGGTACCACCTCGATCGGCAGCGAGAAGCGACCCAGGACCTGCACCCACTTCGACTCGTCGGCGATCACGATCATCCGCGCGGACGCCGCGGCCACGATCTTTTCCCGCAACAGTGCTCCGCCGCCCCCCTTGATGGCGGTCAGGTCCGGCGCGATCTCGTCGGCGCCATCGACCGTCAGGTCCAGTTCGGGCGTTTCCTCCAGCGTGGTGAGCGGCACGCCGAGCCGCTCCGCGTCGAGCCGCGTGGTCTCGGAGGTGGGCACGCCGACGACGCTCAGGCCGCCGCGGACCCGCTCGGCCAGCAGTTCGACGAAATGCCTGGCGGTCGAGCCGGTGCCGAGTCCCACCCGCATTCCGGACGACACTTCTTCGACGGCGCGCGCCGCGGCGGCGCGTTTGAGCTTGTCCATGTCCATGGTTCGAGCCTGACCCTCCCCCGAGGCGCAGGTTCTATCCCTGTTCTCCGTGGCTTCCTAGCGGCAAGACCGGAGGGGCCTGCAGCCCCGCCACTAACGATTTATTTTAACGACCAGTGCTAACGCTGCCGCTGTGGGGCCCGGTTCGCATTAAGGTTCAGCCCTTGCGTGCGTGCACCTGCCCGGATAGCTAACGGGAACTTCGCACCGGCGAGCCCTCTCCTGCTCGCGACCTCGATTCCACGGGTAGCCATGCGCACGGTCATTTTCGATCTGGACGGCACCCTGATCGATACCGCTCCCGACCTGATCGACACGTTGAACGTCATCCTGACGCGGGAGGGCTACCGCGCCATTCCCTTCGACCGTGCGCGTGCCGCCATCGGCGCCGGCGCCCGGCGCTTGCTGGAACGCGGCCTCGCGGATCAGGGAATGGCGGTCGAGCCCGCCGAGCTCGACGCGCTCTATGCGGACTTCCTTCTCCACTATTCCGAGCATATCGCCGACCGCTCGAAACCCTTCCCGGGCCTCGATCGCGCGCTCGACACCCTGGATGCGAGGGGATACCGGTTCGCGGTCTGCACCAACAAGCTGGAATGGCTTTCGGTGCGCCTGCTCGACCTGCTGGACCTGCGCCGCCGTTTCGTCGCGGTGTGCGGACAGGACACCTTCAAGATCGCAAAACCGAACCCGGAAGTGCTGCAGCGCACGATCGCCGCCGCCGGCGGCGATCCGGCCCGGGCGATCATGGTCGGCGACTCGATCACCGACATCGCCACCGCCCGCGCGGCCAACGTGCCGGTGGTGGCGGTCGATTTCGGCTACACCGATACGCCCGTCAGCGCGCTCGCTCCCGACCGAGTGATCAGCGACTTCGCCGAGCTGCCGGACGCCGTCGACATGCTGATGCATTCGGCCGCCTGAGCCGTCCGGCTCGAATTGTTCCCAACATGGTTAACAGCGGCCCCGCCCGGCGGCGTGATGAACCGGCGGACGGCCGGCACACGGCAAATCGGGACGCCAGCCAGTTCCATCCCTCCTGCATCCTCCCTCGCGTGTCCGCTCGGGCTGCGCGATATCCACTTCAACCCCGCACACGGCGCCGGCCTCGCGTCACGCAGGTTGCGCCATTTTGATCCCATCCATTAAGGTGCCCATGGGACGGCCGGCAACCTCAACCCAGCCGGGCGGGTGTTTACGATGAAACGTGTGATCGCACTGTTGGCGGGTAGCGCCGCGCTGTCGGCGTGCTCGTCATTGAACTGGTCGACGCCCAGCTTCGACCTGGGATCGTTCGGTGGCGGGCGACAGACCGTGAATGTCAGGGTCGAATCCGAGCCGCAGGGCGCGGAGGCCAAAGGCCCGACGGGCAACGGCTGCCGCACACCCTGCACCCTCGCGGTTCCGGCCAACAGCACCACCACCGTGAGTTTTACGCTGCAGGGATTTCAGCCGCAGGCGGTGCCCGTCACAGTGAACGTGATGCGCGAGACCTGGGACAATGCCGAGTCCGGCGCAGCGGGCGAGCAGGTTGCGATCGACCCCAATCCGGTGGTCGCCATTCTCGAACCCGTGCCCCCGCCTCCGCCGCCGCGCCGGCGTGCTCCGCCCAAGCGCACGGCCGCGCCGAAACCCAAGCCCCAGCCGGCCCCCGCACAGCCCCCGCAGTGGGGACCTGCCCCGCCGCCGCCCGGGTTCCGCTGACGCTTTCGATGTCGTCGGTCGGGAACGCGCATGGCCCTCGCTTGGGTCGGCGCGTCGACCTTTGCATGTCCTAGGCCTTACGCGGCCCCGCGCACCGGCCGTGCGCCGTGCGCGGCGTTGTCCTGAGCACCGTTGATGCCGGTGATCAACCGCGTGCCGCGCTGGAAGGTGAGATAGTTCCAGATCCAGTTCATGGCGACGATGGCGCGGTTGCGGAAGCCGATCAGAAAGTAGATGTGCGCCACGCACCAGATCAGCCAGGCAAAGAATCCCGTCATGCGAAAGCGCCCCATCTGCACGACGGCGCTCTTACGCCCGATCGTCGCCAGCGAGCCGAGGTCACGATAGCGGAATGGCGGGCGCTTGGCCGACGGCACACCGGACGCGATCAGCCGCGCGACGTACTGGCCCTGCTGCTTGGCCACCGGCGCGATGCCGGGCAGCGGCGTTCCGTCCTCGCGCAGCGCCAGCGCGGTATCGCCGATGACAAAGATGTTGGGATGGCCCGGCACGCTGAGATCGGAATTGACCTTCACGCGTCCGGCGCGGTCGGTTTCGGCGCCGAGCCAGCGGCCGGCCGGCGAGGCCGTCACGCCGGCGGCCCACATGATGGTGCGCGCGGGAATGCGTTCGCCGCCAACGGAGACGCCGCCGTCGTCGCACGCCGTCACCGGCGCGCCGAGACGGACCTCGACGCCCAGGCCTTCGAGCGAGCGGCGCGCCGCGTCCGACAGCGTCGGGTCGAATGCCGGCAGCAGCCGGGGCCCGGCCTCGATGAGGATGATGCGCGCACTGCGCGGGTCGATGGCGCGAAAATCCGACGCGAGCGCGCGCTTGGCCAGTTCGGCGATCGCGCCCGCCATTTCGACGCCGGTCGCCCCGCCGCCGACGATCACGAAGTTCAACAGCGCGCGGCGCTCGGCCGCATCCGTTTCGGTCTCGGCCTTCTCGAACGCGAGCAGAATGCGCCGGCGCAGATCGGTTGCGTCGTCGATGGTTTTCAGTCCCGGAGCGACAGCCGCCCATTCGTCATGGCCGAAATATGAGTCCTGCGCACCGGTTGCGATGACGAGGTCGTCGTAGGGAAAGCGGCGCGCCTCGACCAGGACCTCCCCGCGAGCCACGTCGATGCCAGACACCTCGCCGAGGACGACATGGACATTGTCCTGGCCGCTGACGATGTGACGGACCGGGGATGCGATATCGCTCGGCGACAGCCCCGCCGTTGCGACCTGGTACAACAGCGGCTGGAACAGATGATAATTGTGGCGGTCGATCAGGGTCACCTCGGCCGGCGCACGGGCCAGCGCCCGGGCTGCCGTCAGCCCGCCGAATCCCGCGCCAAGGATCACGACGCGCCGGCGCGTGTCGGATGGAGCCATCGCACGTCTCCTTGCTCCTGCCCCAAGCACTCCCCCGCACGTTTGACCTAAGGATGGAACCCGCCCTCCGCCAGCGGCGCCAGACAACATTGCACCAGCCGGGGCAACGTTCGTGCATGAGGCGCCGCGGGCGAATTGCCCGAGCGGGACGTCTCGCAGCGTTGTGATCCGCAGTGATGCGGGCGTGACCCGCGCGCGTGATACCCAGGGACACCGGCATCGGACACGGCGGAGTTCGTACATGGGGCGCTTCGACGCGATCATCATCGGCAGCGGCCAGGCTGGCCCCTCGTTGGCCGCACGTCTCACGGACGCCGGCATGACGGTGGCCTTCATCGAGCGCACGCATTTCGGCGGCACCTGCGTGAACGATGGCTGCATCCCGACCAAGGCGCTGGTGGCCAGCGCCCGGACCGCGCACGTCGCGCGCCGTGCGGCGGACTATGGCGTGACGATCTCGGGACCGGTCGGCGTGGACATGACGGCCGTCAAGGCGCGCAAGGACGCGATCGTCGCAAAGTCGCGCAGCGGCGTCGAGAACTGGGTGCGCGGCATGAAAGGGTGCACGGTCGTGTTGGGAAACGCGCGCTTCGTTGCGCCGAAGGAGGTGCGCGTCGGCGACGACATCCTGGCCGCCGACCGCATCTTCATCAATGTCGGCGGACGTCCGACGGTGCCCCCGATCCCCGGCCTCGCCGAGGTGCCGTTCCTGACCAACACGTCGATGATGGACCTCGACGACCTTCCCGAGCACCTGGTCGTGCTGGGAGGAAGCTACATCGGACTCGAATTCGCGCAGATGTACCGCCGCTTCGGCAGCCGCGTGACGGTGATCGAGGCGCTGCCGCGGCTGGTCGCGCGCGAGGACGAGGACATCTCGGCGGCGATTGCGGAGATCCTCGCCGGCGAAGGCATCGACGTGCGCACCGGCGCCAAGGTGACGGCGGTCACCGGGCGCGAGGGCAGCGTCGCGGTCACGATCGACACCGCGCAAGGAGGCGCGACCGTCAAAGGATCGCACCTGCTGCTCGCGATCGGCCGACGGCCCAACACCGACGATCTCGGGCTCGATACGGCCGGCATCGCCGTCGATCAGCGCGGCTACATCGTGGTGGACGATCAGCTCCGCACCAACGTCCCCGGCATCTACGCGCTCGGCGATTGCAACGGCCGCGGAGCATTCACCCATACCTCCTACAACGACTACGAGATCGTCGCCGCCAACCTCCTCGATAACGATCCGCGCAGGCTCGGCGATCGCATCACCGCCTACGCGCTCTACATCGATCCGCCGCTGGGCCGCTGCGGGCTGACCGAGGCGGAGGTGCGCAGTTCGGGACGCCCTGCCCTCGCGGCCACATGGCCGATGACGCGCGTCGGCCGCGCCACCGAACGCAGCGAGACACAAGGGTTCATGAGGATCATCGTCGATCGCGACACGAAGCAGATCCTCGGCGCATCTCTGCTCGGCATCAATGCCGATGAGGTCGTGCATGCCATTGCCGATCTCATGTATGCCAAGGCCCCGTACACGGTGTTGCAGCGCGCGATGCACATTCATCCGACCGTGTCGGAATATCTTCCGACGATGTTGGAAAACCTCGCGCCGTTGACCTGACATCCGGCGGCGCAACGCCGACGTTTGCGTCTGCTCCCCCATAAACGCATGCGGCCTGCTCGCGGAACGGATTGACGAGCGCACGCATGGCGGTCACTCTTGCCACAACGCGGCGGCCGCCGCGCATTCCGCGGGATGCGCGGCGAGCGGCCGGATAAACGCGAAGCCCAACGCGGCCTCGCTCATATGTCAGGGAGGAAGCAATGCGCGCGAAAGCGATTTCTCGCGTCGCTGTGGCCACGTGTGCCGCTGCGGCTCTCGCCATCCTCGGCACCGCGCCCGCGGTCGCCCAGGGCAAGCTTTCGGGAACGTTCTCGATCGTCACGCTGCCCCCCGGCACGACCTACAACATCACGGCCGCAGGCATCGCCAAGCTGTTCAATGAGCATTCCGGCGCGCGCATGCGGCTGCGCGAAGCTCCGACCCAGCTCGAACAACTGGTCGCCACCGGCGAAGCCGAGTTCGGGCTCGGAGCCGGTCCGACCTCGTACGACTGCTACGCCGGGCTCGCGCTCTATGCCGGCAAGCCGTGCAAGAACCTGCGCATGATCATGGTCGGCCCCACGCTGTTCGGCGGCTTCATGGCGCCGATCTCGTCGGGCATGACCAAGGTCTCCGATCTCAAGGGCAAGCGCGTGCCGGGCAAGTTCCCCGGATCGGCGGCCTTCCTCGACGACACCACCGTCGCGCTCGCCGCCGACGGACTGACCTGGAACGACGTCACCGTGCTGCCCGTCGCCGGCATCCGCGAGAATTATCAGGCCTTCCTCGACGGCCAGGTGGACGCCGCCAACGCTTCGGTCGGCAGCGGCATCGTCGGACAGGCCGACGCAAAATACCGCGGCGTGCGCTTCCTCACGCTTCCGCCGGCGGGGCCGGCGGTGAACGCTGCCATGGCGAAGCTCAAGACCGGCTATTACGGCGTCACCCTCAAGAAGGGCTCGTTCACCGGCATTCTCGACGACACGACGGTGTGGGCCAAGGACATCACCATCAACACCAACCCGTCGGCGTCGCCCGATGCGGTCTACGCGCTCACGAAAATCCTCTGGGAGCACGTGCGCGAGATGGACGCCATGCACCAGGCCAACAAGACCTGGACCCACGAGACGATGACGTCGGACCGCATCATCGCCCCGCTGCACGAGGGCGCCATCCGCTTCTTCAAGGAAATCGGCCAGTGGAATCCGGCTCTGGAGGCGAAGCACAAGAAGCTGGTCGCCATGTACGGCAGCTGATCGCCTCACGCCGGCGGCGGGAGAACGTGACGCGATGACCTCCTGAGGGGAGACGCCGATGGCCGTCGACACCGAGTTCCTGCGCAAGCGCACGCTGCAACCGGGACTGCAGTCGGCGGTCGACCTCCTCGCGTTCATCCTGATCGTGTCGGCCGCGCTGTTCGCGCTCAACGTGCACATCACGCTGGGCCTGAGCATTCTCTCGCAGCAATTCTACGGGCTGGTCCTGGCCATCTCGCTGTTCGTCACGCTGCTGCTGTTCCCGGCCAACAGGCGCTGCCGCATGACCGGGGCGCCCTGGTACGACATCGTGCTCGCGCTCGCCGGGCTGTCGTGCGGCCTCTACATCATCGTGTTCTTTCCCTCGCTGATCCTGCACATCGCCGACCTCACTCCCTCGAAAGTCTTCTTCGCGACGCTCACGGTGCTGCTGGTGGTCGAGAGCTGCCGCCGGCTGTTCGGCTGGATCCTGCCGATAATCGCCGTCCTGTTCATGATCTACGCGTTGTTCGCCGATCACGCGCCCGGCATCCTGCAGACACGGGCGATCCCCTGGCAGCGCATGACGGTCGAGCTCCTGTTCTCGGATCAGGGCATGCTCGGCGTGATCCTGGCGATCGTCGCGACGGTGGTCCTGGTCTTCATCCTGTTCGGTCACATGCTGTTCTCGATGGGCGGCGGAACGCTGTTCACCGATCTCGCGACCGCCGCTCTCGGCCGCTTCCGCGGCGGCCCGGCCAAGGTCGCGGTGGTCGGCTCGGCCCTGTTCGGCTCGATCTCCAACTCCGCGGTGGCGAACGTGGTGATCACGGGCTCCGTCACCATCCCGCTGATGAAGCGGATCGGGTATCGCCCCGAAGTGGCTGGCGCGGTCGAAGCGACCGCCTCCACCGGCGGGCTCGTGATGCCGCCCGTGATGAGCGCAGTCTCGTTCGTGATGGCGGAATATCTGCAGCTCCCCTACGGCCAGGTCGTCCTCGCCGCCGCCCTACCGGCCATCCTCTACTACGCCGCCCTGCTCGTGCAGGTCGACCTCGAGGCCGGCCGCACCGGCATGAAGGGCCTGCCGCGCGAGGAGATTCCCCGCGCGCTGCCGGTGCTCAAGCGCGGCTGGGCCTATCTGCTGCCGCTGCCCGTGCTGATCTACACCCTCGTGTGGGAGCTTTGGCAGCCTGAGAAAGCCGGCATGTTCGCCACGCTGGTGCTGATCGTGTGCGGCTATTGGTACGTGCGCGCCAAACGGGTCGGTTGGTGGTACCAGATCATCGCGCAGGCCGGCGTGCAGGCGACCGAGATCATCATCGTCGCGCTGCTGGTCGGGATCGTCCTCGGCACGTCGTCGATGACCGGCCTGAGCTTCACCCTCACCGAGCCGCTGCTCGCACTCGGACATGGCGGCTCGTTCGTGCTGCTGCTGGCAACCGCCATCATCAGCCTGATCCTCGGCATGGGACTGCCCGGCATCGCCATCTACTTCATGCAGGTCACGCTCGTCGTGCCGGCCCTCGTCGCCTACGGCATCGTGCCGATTGCGGCGCATTTCTTCATTTTCTATTTCGGCGTGTTCTCGCTCATCACGCCGCCGGTGTGCGTGGCGGCGATCGCCGCGGCCGGCATCGCCAAGGCCTCGCCCATGGTCACGGGCTGGGAGGCCACCAAGCTCGGCGCGGTCGCCTTCATCGTGCCGTTCGTGTTCGTCTATTCGCCCACGCTGCTGGCGCAAGGTCCGTTGTGGCTGGTGGTTGTGAACTTCACCTCGGCGCTGGTCGGCGTGATGGCACTGGCGATCGCGTTGCGCGGCTATTTCATGGCCGACGTGCATCCCATCGCCCGCGCGCTGCTGTTCGCCTGCGCCATCGGTCTGTTCCTGCCCGTGGACGCCCACGATTCGTTCTGGCTGATGAACGGCGTCTCGCTGGTGCTGGCGGCGCTGCTGATGATCCTGAACGCGCGCGGTGCACGCGGACGGGCAAGGGCGGCGCATCCGGTCAGCGCCCAGGCCTGACATCTCCACGCGTCCCTGCGGTCGTTTCCGGCGCCGCGCGGTGGTATAGGACCGCATGGCCACGCCGCAACCCGCGAGCACGATCGAACTGCGCGTCGACGAGATCGAGCAGCTCTTTCACACCCTCGACCCCTTCCCGTTCCGGGAACGCGACCTCGACGCCGAAGCCGAGGAGTTCATCGTCGGGTGGGCCCGGGAATTGCCGCGGGACCGGCCGATTACGATCGTCGTGCACGTTCCCGACACCCCCGCGCAGATCGCGGCGGCGCGGGATCTCGAGCCGGCGCTGCATCAGTATTTCTCCTATCGGGCCGTGATCCTCCAGCGTGACCTCAACGAACTGTTCCGGGTCGGGCAGCGCTCGCTCGGGATCGGGGTGACGATCCTGATCGTCTGCCTCATTCTTGCGCACCTTGCCGGCGGCTATCTCGTGAACACGCCCCTTCACGGCCTCATCGAGGAAAGTTTCCTGATCCTGGGCTGGGTGGCCAATTGGCGGCCGCTCGAGATCTTCCTATACGAGTGGTGGCCGATCGCGCGCCGCCGCGACCTCTACAAGCGGCTCTCCGTTGCCCGCATCGAGGTCAAACCCTATCCCGTCGTCGAACAGGCGGGACAGGCCTGAACAATCATCGAACGCTGAGAGACGCATGCCCCACGACCTCGAGCTTGGACTGGATACCTTTGGCGATGTCACCCGCGGCGCCGACGGCAAGCCCCTCGCCCATGCCCAGGTCATCCGCGACGTCATCGACCAAGCGATCCTCGCCGACGAGGTCGGCGTCGATTTCATCGGGCTGGGAGAGCATCACCGTCCGGACTTCGCCATCTCCGCGCCGGACGTCGTGCTGGCGGCGATCGCCGGCCGCACCAGCCGCATTCACCTCGGCTCCGCCGTCACTGTGCTGAGCTCGGACGATCCCGTGCGCGTGTTCCAGCGCTTCTCGACGCTCGACGCGGCCTCGAACGGGCGCGCCGAGGTCATCCTCGGCCGCGGCTCCTTCATCGAATCCTTCCCGCTGTTCGGCTATGCGCTCGACCAATACGAGGCGCTGTTCACGGAGAAGCTCGACCTGTTCGCCGCGCTGCTCAAGCAGGCGCCCGTGACCTGGAGCGGCAAGACACGTGCCGCGCTCGAGAACCAGCGCGTCTATCCGCCGACGGAGTCCGGCAGGCTCAAGACCTGGATCGGCGTCGGAGGAAGCCCGGACTCGGTCGTCCGCGCGGCGCAATACGAGATGCCGCTGATGCTCGCCATCATCGGCGGGGAACCGCATCGATTCCGGCCGTTCGTCGATCTCTACTATCGCGCGCTCGACCAGCTCGGCCACCCGCGCCTGCCGGTCGGCATGCATTCCCCCGGCTACGTCGCCGATACGGACGAACAGGCACGCGAGGAGTTCTGGCCCGACTACAAGCAGATGCGCGACCGCATCGGCGCCGAGCGCGGCTGGCCGCCCATGCACCGCGCCGAATTCGATCGCGAGGTCAGCCAGGGATCGCTCTATCTCGGATCACCCGAAACGGTGGCGCGCAAGATCGCCGCCACAGTGAAGGCGCTCGGCGTCGCCCGCTTCGACCTCAAGTACAGCGCGGGCCCGTTGCCGCATGCAAAGCTCATGCACTGCATCGAGCTCTACGGCCGTAAGGTCATTCCGCTGGTACGGGACATGCTGTCGTAAGCGGCTGACCGCCGCGCGTCCTCACCTGCCCTGCAGGCGCTCGGAGAAGTAGACGATGGTCTTGCGGTAGACCACCGCGCGGTTCCATTCGCGCATCGCCTCGAAATTCGCGGTGCCCTCGCCATAGGGCGCGCCCGCGCGCCAACCCGCGGTCTTGAGGAGATTGGCGGTCGACGCGAGCACGTCCGGTACGCTGTGCCTCAGGTCGACGTGGCCGTTGCCGTCATAGTCGACGCCGTACTTGATGTACGACGACGGCAGGAATTGCGTCTGACCGAGCTCCCCGGCGTAAGCCCCGATGAGATCGCGCAGCGGGAGATCGCCCCGTTGCAGAATGCGAAGGGCCGCGAGCAGCTCGTTCTGGAACAGCTCGGTGCGGCGGCAGTCGTGCGCCAGCGTCGCCACCACCCGCACCACCGGCAGCTTGCCGATGTCGCCGCTGCCGAAATCGCTTTCGAGACCCCAGATGGCCACGATCAGCGGCGCCGGGACGCCGAACTGGCGCTCGACGCGCGAGAGCAGCGCCGCGTGCTTCTGCAGCATCTGGCGGCCGCGCTTGATGCGGCTGGCGGTCACCCGCGTCGCGGCATAGTCCTCGAACGATTTGCGAAAGGTGCCGCGCTGGCGCCGGTCGAAGGCGAGCACGGCGGGATCCGGCGTGAGCCCCGCAAAGGCGCTGTCGATCACCGCCCGCGATACGCCGGCCGCCTGCGCCTCGCGCCCCATCTCGCCGAGGAACCGCTTGAAATCACCCCCGCACGTCGCGGCCTGAGCCGGAGCAACAAGAAGGAACGCGGCGCCAAGAGCCGCCACCGAACGCCGGATCATGCAAAATCCCGTACCTGTTTGCCGCCCGCCAAGATGGCACGGGCTCCGTCCGCGTTCAATGAACGCCATGCGCCGGCACGTCCGTCCGGACGTGCCGTTGGGTCGCACCGAAGACGCATGACCATACCGGCACAGGTTCCACGGAGGACCCGGCGAACTCCTCAAGGGCCCGATCGCCGCGGGAGGTGCGCGTCACGGCGCGCGCGACGCCAGCATCGGCATGACCTCCCTCGTCATCCGCTCGATGGTGGCGAGGCACTGGGCATTGGAGAGATTGCCGAAGCGGCAGAGGATCATCGCCTCATCGAAGCCGTGCGCGACGTATTTTGCGAGTCGTTCCGCCGCCTGCGCGGGCGTGCAGATGAGCGTGCGCTGGCGGAACACCTCGCGATGGTCCCCCGACGCACACAGATCGAGCAGGGCCTGGATGCTGCCCTGGTAATCGCGGTCCCACTGGTTGGCTTTCTGGACGTTGCGCAGCGCGGTGACATGCTCCTGCAGCGCCAGCAGCGCCTCCTCGATCGCCTGCTCCTCGCTGTCGGCGAGATGCGTCATGAAGGCAACCGAGCTGCGGCGGCGCTCGGGATCGTGCCCGGCCTGTGCGTAGGCTTGCTTGAACACGTCGTGGCGCTCGCACAGCACGTCGAAGCTCATCGGATACTGGTTCATCAGGAGGCGATAGCCGCCCTTCCCCGCCCGTTCGAAGCTCGCCGGGTCGTTCGAGGCCGCGATCCAGATCGGAATGGCGGCTTGGCACGGCTGCGGCCACGGCTCGATGCGGTCGAAGCGGGTGAACTTGCCGGCGAACGCAAACGGCTTGCCGGCCCAGAATTGCTCGATGACCGCCAGCGCCTCGATCACGCGATCCGCGGACTCTTTCGGATCGACCCCGAACGCGGCGAACTCGTGCGGCACGAAGCCGCGCGACACCCCCATGTCGCAGCGCCCATCCGACAGCTGATCGAGCATCGCGTAATCCTCCGCGACCTGCAGCGGATGCCGCAGCGCGACCAGCGACACCCCGGCTGCGAGGCGGATGCGCGTCGTCTCGCGTGCCCAGGCGGTGAGGAGGATGGCCGGGTTCGTGCTGGCGCCGCCGTAATAGTGGAAATGATGTTCGGAGACGAGCACCCGCGCCCAGCCGAGACGATCCGCCAGCTTCACGGCTTCCGTCAACTCGCCATAGAAGGCGTTCAGGCTCGTGGCGAATCCCTCGCGGTAAGTCGGCAACTGGAAGAGTGACAGGTCCATGCATGCACCCGCGATCGTGGCGTCAGCTTCCCGTGCGACGGCTGCACGGGCGACGCGGGCTGGACATTGCGAGAAGAGCCGGCGCGCGTCTGTCCCTGGCCTGAAGGGACAGGCGGTGTCTCAGCCGGCCAGCTGGCGTTCGTAGAGGCGGCGCAGATCGACGAGCGTCGCAATGCCGAGCTTAGCGAACGCCCGCTTGCGATAGGTCAGGAACGTGCTCGTCTGCATCCCGAGGACACGCACCGCCTGTTTCACCGAATGCTCGCTCAGGAGGGCCGAGCACACCTCGACCTCGCGGTTGCTGAGCCGCTGCGCCCAACGGCCGAGCTCGGCCGCGATCGCCTCGCGATCCGGACGCAGCGTCGCCAGCGTGCGCGAGAGCTGGAAATGGCGCACGGTCGCCGCGGCCAGGATATCGGCCTGGTTCTCGACGAGCGTGATCTCGTCGGCGGAAAAATTGCCGCTCGCTTTCGTGCGATAGAGGCTCACCAGCACGCAGCCGTCGGGCGAGGATCGCATCAGCGACACGCGCTCGAGCATGCTGGGCGCTTCATAGGCGAAGCTGCGATACTCGCCGTACGGAATCTCGTCCCAGCGCTGGCGCGCGACGAACGAGCGATCCATGTCGCAGGCGCGGCCGAGCAGGCGGTTGGCGGCGGGATCGTCCCGCCAGAAGCGGCCGGCGTAGTGCTGCGAGGCAAGCTGGGGAAAGTCGGCGATGGTCGGGATTCCGCCGCTTGTGAACAGCACGCGCATGGCCGAACGCCGGTCGATGAAGTAGGCGCCCAGGATGTCGTGGGGCACGTCGCCCTGCAGCATGGCGGCGAGCCGCCGCGGAAAGGATTCGTGTCCCGCCGTCATGACGAGATCGGCGAGCGGGTGCCATGAGGCAACGATCCCGCGCTCTTTGGCGCGGGCGGCCGGCTTGCGGCTGTTATCCTTCGCGATCATTCCGGGTCGCGGCGCATTGGGCGTTTCCAGGTGACATACTAGCCGGAACCGGCAGTCCTGTCCCGCATCTAGAGGGACAGACAGCCGGGCCTCCTTTGCGAGAATCCCAGGCTCGGCGCCAATCCAGCCCCCGGCGAGCACATCCATGAAACGCAGCGACGGCCGCATCATCACGACCCACGTCGGAAGCCTCCCGCGTCCGAACGACCTGATCGAGCTCTACCGAACCGACGCTCCGGACAACGTGCTGCTGCCGCGCCTCAAGTCGGCCGTCGCCGAGGTGGTCGACCGCCAGCTCCAATGCGGCATCGACGTCGTCAACGACGGCGAATACGGCAAGGCGATGCGCGCGAGCGCCGACATCGGCGCGTGGTGGTCGTACGTCTACAGCCGGATCGGCGGGTTCGAGATTCTGCAACGTCAGCTCGACAAGGGCCGCAGCGGCTGGACGTTCGGGAGCAAGGAGCGCAAGGAGTTCGCGGAATTCTACCGCGACACCGGCGGTGTCGGCGGCGGCGGCGCCGGAACCGGCAGCAGCGCCAACAATCTCTTCGGCCTCGTCTGCACAGGCCCGGTGACATACACCGGCCACGACCTCATCCGGCGTGACATCGAGAACCTCAAGGCGGCCGCAAGCGGCAAACGGGTGGCCGACGTCTTCATGCCGGCGGTGTCGCCGGCGACGCTGCAGATCCTGCCGAACGAGCACTACGGATCGCCGGAGGACTACACGTGGGCGCTGGCGGAAGCGATCCGCGAGGAGTACCGCGCCATCGTCGACGCGGGGTTCATCCTGCAGATCGACGATCCCGCCATCGTCGACCTCTGGGACTGGTGGTTCTCGCTCAAGAACGACATGGCCGGCTATCTCAAATGGGCCGAGTTCCAGGTGACCGCGCTCAACCACGCGTTGGAGGGCATCCCGGAGGATCGCGTACGCTTTCACATGTGCTGGGGGAGCTGGCACGGACCGCACATCACCGATGTTCCGCTCAAGGACGTCGTTCACCTGCTGCTGAAGATCAAGGCGCAGGCCTATTCCGTCGAAGCCGGCAACGTGCGGCACGAGCACGAGTGGAAAGTCTGGAAGACCACCAAGCTGCCGGAGGGCAAGCTGCTGATCCCGGGCGTCGTCAGCCATGCCACCCACGTGGTGGAGCATCCGGAGGTGATCGCTGATCGGCTCGTCAATTATGCGAATGCGGTCGGGCGCGAGAACGTGATCGCCGGCACCGATTGCGGCCTCGGCGGCCGGCTGCACCACCAGCTTGCCTGGGCCAAGCTCGCGGCGCTCAAGCAAGGGGCCGACCTCGCATCGTCGCAACTGTGGACGTAGACGTCGCCGCGGCGCACCCCGCACTGCGCCCTCGTCGCGCTCGTTAGCAGGGCACGCGCGCGCACGCCGCGCAGAATTCGGTTAATCTTCTTCTTGAGATCGCCCTTGCATATTGCGACGAACAGCCCTACATCCCTGTCATCGAGTTTCGGCCGAACGACTTGGCCTCGCCGCGAACAGCGCGCCTGACTGACGACCTTGTCCCAAAATCTCGAAATCGAACGGCGGCGTTAGCGCGCAGCCGAATTCTATTGCAACGAAAGAACAGACACATGACCAAGGGAACCGTTAAGTGGTTCAACGATCAGAAGGGCTTCGGCTTCATTCAGCCGGAGGATGGCAGCAAGGACGTTTTCGTGCACATCAGCGCGGTTGAGCGCGCGGGCATGGGCAGTCTGAGCGAAGGCCAGAAGGTCTCGTACGAGCTCGTGGCTGACCGCAAGTCGGGCAAATCGGCGGCCGAGAACCTTCAGGCGGCCTGATCGACAAACGCTTTGACCACGGATGTACTGGCAAAGCTGCTGAAGCCTCGCTCTGGTCGCCCAGAAGCGGGGCTTTTTCATATCTGGACGAGCGCACCGCCGTTCAGACGAACCATTCAGGCGGCCATCTCCAGGCGCCCAATCATCTTCAGACGACCGACCGTCTCGGCGAACGACATGCGGCTCACGCCGTCGTCTTGTCCTTCATGCGCCAGAGCTGGAATCCATGCTGCTGGATCGCCGACTCGATGTTCTCGCGCGAGAAATTGTGAGGCGGCCTGCTGTCCGCCGCAATCGCGCCCGTGACCAGCCATGGCCTGAACTGCTCGGGCAGCTTGCTTCCGACCTGATCATCGGTGAAGGCCCGCAAGTCGCCCTGCGCACCTGATTTGAAAACGAATATCCGCATAGATGCCCTCATGACGCTCTGACGAATCTCGGACCGCGTGCGCTCAGAGCGTTTGCTTCGCGCGGCTTCCTCTTCGGGGCAGGAATTTCTCCGTCATAGATCGCCTGCTTGCGCGCGAGCTTGCGTGCGCGGCGCATCGCCGTCGACTTCTCGCGAGCGGACTTCTCCGACGGCTTCTCGTAGAAGCGCCGCCGCTTGAGCTCGCGCAGGACGCCTTCACGCTGCATCTTGCGCTTGAGAACGCGAAGAGCCTGATCGACGTTGTTATCGCGCACGAAAACGATCAAATCGTCCATCCTCCATGATGGTTCGCAAGACATGCGTCCCTGCCGCGAGCTTTCGGGCCCGACGGATCCCGGCAGCGCCGCAGGTCAGCTCGATACGTGCAGGACGGTGACCCAGTCGTGGCCGCAATCACCGCAGTGCCAGTGGTTATGAATGAGGCCCCGGCCGCGATATTCGCTCCCGGACAGGGCGACATCGACCGACGCATGGCACACCGGACATTGAATGTTGCCCGATTGATTGTCGTTCATCGCCGGCGGGTGAAGCGGCGCATGAAACGGGACTTTCGCAATAGCGTCGGTTGAGGCTGCCGCAAGGCGCATGACCGTCTCCGTGTCTCGAGGGGGAGCACAAGCGGTCTCTCAGCCACCGGCACCCTGATGATCTTGCCGGTGATGACAGCAAGATGGGCTCTCTGACCGCAAATAGCCAGTGATCTTTGCCGGCGCTGGCCAATTTTCGGCTCGGAAGCGGTATAAATGGCCTCGATGTAGCCTGCGCGTGATCACGAGGAACGCGCCGATGCAACTCGCGCAGTCGACATGCGGCGGGCGCGACGAGCTGTCAGGCCCGCAACACCATTGCGTCCATATGCGTCCGTGAGCTTTTCCCTCGATTCTGCCATGGATTCCGCCAAAGCTTTCGCCAATGATTGGCCGTCAGCGGGTCGGCACAGGCAGACGGGGGTCCGAGTGTTTCCAGCGCGCCAGATCACATGGTCGTCGGTTGCGGGCGCATTCGCCCTTCTCGTGGTCTCGGTCGCCGCGTCGCACGCCCAGACCGCGTGCCCCAACGCGGCCGACATCGCCGTCCTGCCGTCTCCCATCGCTCCCTGGAAGGGCGCGCCGCTGCGCGTCCTCGTTGCCGCGGAGAAGGCGGTCGACGCCGAGCTGCGGCTGATCTCCCCGGATGGGAACGTCGCAGCCAGGTCGGCCGAGCGGCGGGGCGGACCGCCCTACTTCTGGCTGGCTGAAGTCGCCACCCCCGTGGCGGGAACCTGGCGCGCGCAGCTCGCGCGCGCGGGCGGCTCGGCCCAATGCCCACCCGTCACGCGCGAGATCGCCGTGCGCGACAGCGAGCCGCCGCGCCCGCAGGCGGTCAACGGCAGCGTCTGGCCGCTGCGCAACACCTGGAACCGCGCGACGGAGAACCTCTACTCGGCCTGGATCGAAAAGCTGTTCGAGGCGCCCCTCGACGCCACGCTGTCGTGGCCCGCGCTGCACCAGGGTCTGCGCGACCGGTCGCGCAATCTCCTGTTCAACCATCTCGGGCTGCGCGAAGACGAACTGGGGTTGATCATCCGTCCCGACTGCGCCGACCTGCCCTACTTCCTGCGCGCCTATTTCGCTTTCAAGATGGGCCTGCCGTTCGGCTATTCGCTCTGCACGCGCGGCGGGGGCGGAGCGCCGCCCCGCTGCCCGTCGTGGCTGAACATGGCGCGCGCCGGCAACGGCGAGTCCTCGAACGACCAGACCACGGGATCGACGAGCGCCAACGGCTCCGCGCCATCCAAGAAAAGCGGATTGGCCGGCGCATTCGGCGGCTACCTGCGCACGGTCGCCGGCGGTGTGCATTCGGGCTCGGGCCGCACCGCGGCTGCGGACAACAACACCGATTACTATCCCGTCCCGCTGAGCCAGGACACGCTGCGCCCAGGCGTCGTCTATGCCGACCCGTACGGCCACATCCTGGTGCTCGTGCGCCGCGTGCCGCAAACGGACGGCGGCGCCGGCGTTTTCCTCGCGGTCGATGGGCAGCCGGACGGGACCGTGGCGCGCAAGCGCTTCTGGCGCGGCAATTTCCTGTTCGCGCAGGATCGTGCGCTCGGCAGCCCGGGCTTCAAGCGTTTCCGCCCGGTGGTGCGCGACAGGAACGGGAGCCTGCGCCGGCTCTCCAACGAGGAGATCGCGAAGAACCCGCAATACGGCGACTTCTCGCTCGAGCAGGCCAAGCTCGGAGTCGAAGAGTTCTACGACCGCATGGACGAGGTCATGTCCCCTGCTCCGCTCGATCCGCTGCGCGCGATGACGGAGGCGATCACCGCGCTCGAGGAGCAGGTCAACGCGCGCGTCACCTCCGTCGAGAACGGGCGCAAGTTCCAGAACAGCGGGCGCGGCGAGGCGGCGATGCCCGACGGTGCGGCGATCTTCGAGACCACGGGCGCCTGGGAAGACTTCGCGACGCCGTCGCGCGACCTGCGCCTGCTGATCGCGATCGACGTGGTGCGCGGCTTCCCCGATCGCGTCGCGCGCCAGCCAGACCGCTACGCGATGCCCGCGGGCAAGAGTGTTGCCGAGGTGAAGTCCGAGCTCGAGCGCGTGCTGGCGTCGGAGCTCGCCGCGCGCAAGTTCTCCTACACGCGCAGCGACGGCTCGGCCTGGACGCTCGCGGTCAAGGACGTGATCGAGCGCGCCGGCGCACTCGAGATGGGATACAACGTCAACGACTGCGTCGAGCGGCGCTGGGGCGCGGCGGAGAGGAGCGAGGAGGCATCCACCTGCAAGCGCTCTGCGCCGCAGGCGCAGCGAGCCAAGATGACCAAGTACCGCGCGTGGTTCCACGAGCGGCGCCGCCCGCCGCGCGCCTAGCGTGAAAGCGGCACGCTCCGACACGATCAATCGTACATGACGCAGTCGTCCGGCAGAGGTGGAGGCGTGCCGACGCGGGGGGTCCGGGCGCTGCTCGGCGTGGCGCTCTGCGTGCTCGCGTCGTCGGCGTTCGCGCAGGAGATCGACAACCAGCGCTTCGTCGCGCTCGCGAAGCGCTGCCAGGCGACGGCAGCCGCGCCACCCTCCCCCGCCGCGCTCGCGATCCGCGACGTGGCGCTGTCCGAGTACAAGACCTTCCAGGGCAGCCGCGTCGACCACGCCGGGCGCATCGTCCTGTTCGGGCATGCGGAGGCCGAGAGCGATCAGGAGAGCAGCGCCCCGGTGACGCCGCGGCAGATTCCCTGGCGCGAGGTGCTGCGCTTCTGGGAAGACCTGCAGGGCGACGCGGTTGAAAGCTCACCCAATCCGGCGCTCGAGGTCTGGTTCTATCCGGGGCTGACTGACCGCAATCCGCCGCCTCACGTGCCGCGCCGGAGGGCAAAGCTCGAAACCCTGCTCCGCGCCATCGACCGCATGGACTTCTCCTCGTTCGGCGAGGACGCCGCGGGCGTGAAGGCGGCGCTGCAGCAGAGCGCCATCCGCGCCAGCATCAGCGACGTGGCATGGTCGGCGGCGTTCATTTCATCGGTGATGCGTCAGGCCGGGCTCTCGTCGTCCGCTTTCGCCTACAGCTCGAGCCATATCCGCTACATCGTCGCCTCGATCCGGCAGTCGTTGGCCGATCTCGATGCGCAGGAGGCGACGCACTTCTATCGCGCATGCGATCCGGACCTGACCCGCCCGCGCGCGGGCGACCTCTATTGCTCTCACCGGCACGTCGAAGGCACGAAAGACCCCTATCTGCCGAAGCCCGGCATGTCGCTGTTCCGTTCGCTCTTTCGCGACCTCATGCAGCAGCCCTCCGTCATCAGTCGCACCCACTGCGATGTCGTCGTGCGGGTGGACGATGCGGCCAAGAAGGTGGTGGTGATCGGCGGGAACGTGCAGAACTCGGTGACGGAGCGCACGCTCAACCTCAACCGCAAGGGCGTGCTGTCCAGGGCGCAGGGCAATCTCGTTGCGCACGGCAGATCCTGTGCGCGCGGCCAGTCCGGCACCTCGAACGAAGAGTCCGGCTGCCGGCTCAACGGACAGAAGTGGTTCGTCCTGCTCCAGGCGCGGACGTGACGCACAGGCGCACAGGCGCCGGTCGCCCGCCGAGGCGTTCGCAGCTGACCGCGTCGCTCAGATCGCCGCTGCGGCGTGGACCCGCGCGCCGGCCGGGATCGTCGGCGGCGCCTTGTTGAGGGTCTCGATGGCGAATCCCGCGGCTGCCTTGTAGCCGGCCATGAACGCGGCACGGTCCTGCGGCGAGATGACGTCGTCGATGTCGTCGAACGTGCCGCCGCACCGCTCGTCGACGATGTTCAGGAGCCCGAACGGTCCGGCGCCGCGGTTGCGCAGGATGAGCTGCGAGATCGGGGCGCAGAGCTTGTCGTCGAACGCGGCCAGCGCGCGCGCCGTGACCCCATGCTCGACCATCGCGGCGCCCAGGACACGGGCGTCGATGATGGCCTGGCTGCCGCCGTTGGACCCGGTCGGATACATGGCGTGGGCGGCGTCGCCGATGAGCACCACCGGACCGTCCTGCCACGTCGGCACCGGATCGCGGTCGATCATCGGATTTTCAAAGGCGCCGTCGGCCTGGCGGATCAAGGCAGGGACATCGAGCCAGTCCCAGATCCAGTCCTCGAAATGATGGATGAAGTCCTCGATGCCGACCTCGCGGAACCAGCCGCTCTGCTTCCAGCCCTCGGCGCTGTCGGTGGTGACCTCGGCGATCCAGTTGATCATCGCGAGCCCGGTGGTCGGGTCGGGATGCGAGATGGGATAGAACACGATCCGGTGGCGGTGCGTGCCGAGGCCGACGAAGGATGAGCCGCTCCGGATCGGCTTGGCCCAGGTGGTGCCGCGCCACATGATCGCGCCGCCCCAGTGGATCGGCGGCTGCGAGGGATGCATTTGCGCCCTCACCGCGGAGTGGATGCCGTCGGCGCCGACGAGCAGCGCGCCGCTCGCCTCCGAACTCGACCCATCGGCGTGCTCGATGAGCGCACTGACGCTCCCGTCGACGTTCTTCCTGTAACCGCTGACCCGGCTTCCCAACTTGACCGCCTGGGGCCCGATGCGCCTGACCACCTCACGGTACAGCAGCATGTGGAACTGGCCACGATGAACCGCGTACTGCGGCCAGTTGTAGCCGGCCTCCAAACCCCGCGGCTCGGAATAGATATCGTTGCCGTTGAGCCCGACCAGCGCCCACTCCCGGGCTGGCACGCCGACCTTGTCCAGGTCATCCCGCGAGATGCCGAGGTCGTAGAGCTCCCGCACGGCGTTCGGCTGCAGGTTGATGCCGACCCCGAGCGGCTGCAGGTCGCGAACGGCCTCGAAGACGATACAAGGCACGCCGATCTGGTGGAGGGTCAGGGCCGTCGCCAGCCCGCCGATGCCACCCCCGGCAATGATCACGCGATCGTTGGTCAACTCACTCACCCCACCCCTACCCGGCTTACCCGGGTTTCAATATCCCTTCGACGCCGCCCGGAGCAAGCCGCATGATGCTGCTCACGTACACAGCGACGGTCCTGCGCGTGAGCGATCCGGGGCCGGATTGGGAGATCGGCGGCCTGCTAGTGCACGACGATGCGCGTGTTCCCCATGCCGTGCTGCGAGACGAGGCGGAACAGCATGCGCGCGTTGTCGGGCCGCAGCCGCACGCATCCGTGCGACACCGGCCGGCCTAGCTTGCGCACCTCGGAGGTGCCGTGGATCGCGTAGCCGCCGGTGAAGAATATCGAATAGGGCATGGGTGTGTAGTCGTATCGCCGCGAGTAGTGCATGCGCTGCAACGAATAGGGCGAATAGACGCCGGGCGGCGTGATGTAGCCGCGCCGCGCCGTCGAAATCGGCCATGAGGCGTAGTGCACGCCGTCGACATCGACACTCATCCGCTGGCGCGCGCGCTCGATGCGAACCGTGACGTCCGCCCATGCGACGCTCGGCACGCTGCACACCAGCAGCAGCAAGACGACGGTGCGAGCCTGCCGCAACAGGGTTCCGGTCTCATTGCGCCTGCACTGCACGACGGAGTTCATCTTGCTCACGGGGTGTCGCCTTCTGCGGAGGCCAGCCTACGCCCGGCACACTACGTCCGTGCGCATTACGGGACTTCTAATGGTCGTGCCGTGCGCTGAATCAAATCTTAGTCGATAGCGCTGCGGCTCCCGATACGAGAAACCGGATGCGGCGAGCGCAATCGTCCGGGTTGGACCTCGGGCCAATCGACTCTCGTGCGTCTCGCTTGAAAAATGGCGACGGGAGCTTCTGCCCGGAAGCAGCACGATGGGCGCAGTTCGCCGACAACCGGCAGATGGATGGAGAGGATCATGAAGCGCGCGGCACTTGCATGCGTCGGTCCTGTCCTCGCGGCAGGGCTTGCCACCTTCTCCGCCGCAGGTCCCGCGCGCGCGCAGACGGACGACATGCAGTCGATCGCCCGGGAAGCGTACATCTATCTCTATCCGCTGATCTTGATGGACATCACGCGCAAACAGATCACCAACCTGGCACCCGACGCCGGTCAGATCGGCGGCCCGCCGAACACGTTCATCAACGTGCGCGCATTCCCGACGGCCGAGATGCGCACGGTCGTCCGTCCGAACTTCGACACGCTTTATTCGGCGGCCTGGCTCGACCTGGGCAAAGGTCCGGTCATCGTCTCGACCAGGGGCACGGACGGCCGTTACTTCCTGCTGCCGATGTTGGACATGTGGACCGACGTGTTCGCCGTTCCGGGCTCGCGCACCACCGGCACCGGCGCCGGGCACTTCGCCGTGGTGCCGCCGGGATGGACCGGCCGATTGCCGCCCGACGTGCAACGCATCGACGCGCCGACGCCCGACGTCTGGGTGATCGGGCGCACCCAGACCAACGGCGTGAGGGACTACCCCGCCGTTCACAAGATCCAGGACGGCTACAGCATCTCGCCGCTGGCCGAGTGGGGCAAGTCGCCGCGAAAGGTGGAGCAGCGGATCGACCCTTCGGTGGACACGAAGACTCCGCCGCTGCTGCAGGTCAACGGAATGACGGCGAAGGACTATTTCTCCTACGGCGCGGAGCTCATGAAGCGGCAGCCGCCCCACCTCACCGACTGGTCGATCATCGCCCGCATGAAGCGGATCGGACTTGAACCGGGCAAGAGCTTCGATGGCAGCAAGATCGACGCCGACACGCTGGCCCGCGCCGCGGCGGCCGGTCTCGCGCTGATGAAGGCCAAAGCGCCGACCATCGGCCGCATCGTCAACGGCTGGCAGATGAACACGGAGACCATGGGCGTTTACGGCGACGACTATCTCAAGCGCGCGATCGTCGCGCAGGTCGGCCTCGGGGCCAACCAACCCGAGGATGCCGTCTATCCCCTCGCCGTCGCCGATGCCGACGGCAAGCCGGTCTCGGGCGGTCGGAAATACGTTCTGCATTTCGAGAAGGGCGAGCTCCCGCCGGTGCAGGCATTCTGGTCACTCACCCTGTACGATGCGGAAGGATTTCAGGTCGCCAACCCGCTCAATCGCTTCGCGCTCGGGGATCGCGATCCTCTCAAGTTCAACGGCGACGGCTCGCTCGACCTCTACATCCAGCATGAGAACCCCGGCCGCGACAAGGAAGCGAACTGGCTGCCGGCACCCGGAAGCGGCGACCTGGGACTCACGCTGCGGCTCTATGCCCCCAGGCCGCAGGTGGCGGACGGCCGCTGGAACCCGCCCCCGATCCGGCGGGTGGATTAGGCAGCCACGCAGCGACTGTCCCGCTCCCCTCCGTTCACCGCCCGCTGCCGCCGGGAACCCGGCCCTGCTGCGGGCGCGACCTGCCGTGGGTCCTCGCCGGGCGGTCCTTCTCCTGGCCGGCGGCAAGGCAGCCGGTGAGAAAGTCGATGAAGCTCCTGGCGCGCACGGAGAGGTCCACGTGTGAATAGACCGCACTGATGGGCAGCGATGCAGGGTGATAGTCGGGCAGCAGGACGCTGGCCCGTCCTTGCGCCACCTCGGTCCTGACGCACCACAGCGGCAGCAGCCCGATGCCAAGGCCGCCGAGAACCGCATCGCGCGCTGCGTCGACGTCATCGACCCATAACGGGCCCTCGACATCGACGACATGACGGCCCTGGTCGGAATCGAACGCCCAGCGGTTCGACGATTTCTGCGACGACAGGATCACGCAGCGGTGTTCGGCCAGATCTTCCGGCGATCGCGGGGAACGGCGGCCTTTCAGATAGCTGTTGTGAGCAACGAGCCTGTGCTCGGTCAGCGCGATGCGCCGCGCGATGAGCGAGCTCGACGGCATCGGGCCGACGCGGAACGCGATCTCGATCCCCTCGCCGATGAGTTCGACGACCTCGCTTGCCAGATGCAGCTCCACGGTCACGGCCGGGTGCTGCTCGAGGTACGTATCGAGATGCGGAAGGATGCAGGCGCGTCCGAACCAGGCCGGCGCAGCCACGCGGAGCTTTCCACCCGCGACCGGAGATGCGAGCGCGACGGAGGCTTTCGTGCGCTCGACCGCCGCCATCGCCTGGCGCGCGTCCTCGTAGATCCGCAGCCCCTCGGCCGTCGGATGAAGCCGCCGCGTGGTGCGCACGAACAGCTGCACGCCCAGCCTGCGCTCGAGCTCGATGAGCCGCTTGCTCACCGTCGGCTGCGACACACCAAGCGCTCTCGCCGCGGCCGAGAAGCTGCGCGTCTCCAGGGTGCGCACGAAGGCGACGAGGCACTCGAAGTAATCCATGCTCGTTCCGAATAAATTTTATGCCATCTATTCCATTTTAGCACCACGCGCGCCGGCGCTACCATTCCTGAAAGGCCGGGAACGGCCAGAAAACGGGGAGGTCGACGGATGTCCAAGAGAATTGGGATTCTCGGTGCCGGGGTTGCCGGGCTGCACCTTGGCCTGCTTCTGCGCAAGCACGGCATCGATGCGACGATCATCACGGACCGGCCCGCCGAAACGCTCGCCAAGATGCCGCTCCTCAACACGGTCGCGCACCACCACGTGACGCTGGAACGCGAGGCCGCGCTCGGCATCCGGCGCTGGCGGGACCGCGACTGCCACTACTTCTGCCATCATCACCATTTCGGCTTTCCCGAGCCGATCGTGTTCCAGGGCGACTTCGCCAGCCCCAGCCGCGCCGTCGACTATCGCCTCTACCTGCCCGCGCTGATGCAGGACTTCGCGTCGCAGGACGGCGACATCGAGATCCGCGAGGTCGGCATCAAGGACCTCGCCAGCCTCGCCGCGCGCTTCGACCTGCTGGTGGTGTCGACCGGAAAGGGCGCGCTCGGGCAGATCTTCCCGCACCTGCCCGAACGGTCGCCCTACGACAAGCCGCAGCGCCGCCTGTGCGTCGGGCTGTACACGGGCGTCGCCGACATGCCGCTGCGCGGCGTCACGCTCTCGGTCTCGCCGGGGCACGGCGAGCTGATCGAGATTCCGACCCTCACCTTCGGCGGAATGGCCACCGCTCTGCTCATGGAGAACGTCCCCGGCGGTGACCTCGAGGAGCTGAGCAAGCTCGATTACAAGGCGAACCCCAAGGCCTTCCTGCAGACGCTTCTGCAGAAGCTCGAGCGGCATCACCCGGCGGTCCATGCCCGCATCGACACGTCGGCCTTCGACCTGTGCCAGCCGATCGACCTCCTGCAGGGCGGCATCGTGCCGACCGTCCGCCAGGGCTTCGTCCCGATCGATGATGGAAAGTTCGCGATCGCCGTCGGCGACGTGCACTCGGTCGTCGACCCGATGATGGGACAAGGCGCCAACGTGGCGTCGTATTCCGCCTGCGTCGTGGGAGAGAACATCGTCGCGGACGACGTGTTCGACGAGCGGTTCTGCGAAAAGGTCGATCGCGCCCGCGAGGACCGCGTGCTCGCCGCCTCGCGCTGGACCAACATGATGCTGGGGCCGCCCTCCGAACACCTGGGCGCGCTGATCTATTCCATGAGCCAGAACAGGCGGCTCGCGAACGAGTTCACCGAGAACTTCAACTTTCCGGAACGGCAGTGGGACCGGATCGCGTCACCAGCGCGGATCAAGACCTGGCTCGCGCAAGCCTCCCAGGCGTAGGAGACCCCGATGCACACGTTGATCGTGCTCTATCCGACGCCGGACGATCCCGCGGCGTTCAAGCGCTACTACGAAGGCGAGCATATTCCGCTGGCGGCGCAGCTTCCCGGCATCCGTTCGATCAGGTTCGGCTACGGCGAGGCGCTGGGGCCCGAGGCCCCGCCGCAGTTCTGCGTGTTCGAGGCGGAGTTCGACAGCCGCGAGGCGATGCAAGAGGCGATGACATCCGCGCTCGGACAGCAGGTCGCCGCCGACGTGCCGAACTACTCGCCCAAGGGCGCGGTCGTGTTCCACTACGCGTCGCGGAGTGTTGGTCGGGAGTAGATGGCGCCCGGCCTATGGGCTTTGAGGATAGGGCAAGACACGCGGAGATGCGCAAGCGGCGCGCGACAGATCATCGATGTCCGAGGAAGTCGGAATGGTGGGCGCTGTAGGGATTGAACCTACGACCTCTCCCGTGTGAAGGGAACGCTCTCCCGCTGAGCTAAGCGCCCGAAGGTCGGGGGCTATTCATAGAGTCCGCCCCCGCCCTGTCAAGCAAGCAGCGCCCAGAACCATGCTCGCGACCGTGCCAGCGACCATGCCCGCCCGCGCGCCGTTGGTGACGGCGCGGACCGCCCGGATTCGGGTGCCGGCGGCCTACCCCCGCCCCTCCATCGTCTGCACCGGGTTGCCCGGCTCGGGCAGCGGTATGAACTCCTCGGTGTCCCCGGGCACGGGGTCGAAGCGGCCGGTCCGCCACTGTTCCTTGGCCTGCTCGATCCGCTCGCGCCGCGACGACACGAAGTTCCACCAGATGTGGCGCGGGCCGTCCATCGGCTCGCCGCCGAGCAGGACGACATGGGCCTCGCCGACGGCCGTGACCGTGATCGCGTCGCCCGGCCGCAACACCAGCAGCTGCTGCGGCTTGAAGCGGTCGCCCATCACCTCGATCTCCCCGCTCACGACGTAGATCGCGCGCTCCTCGTGGCCGGCATCGACCGGCAGGCTCGCGCCGGGGGCGAGCGTCGCGTCCGCGAAGATCGTCTCCGACGTCGCCTTGAGCGGCGAGCGAACGCCATAGAGGCCGCCCGCCACCACGCGCACGGTCTTGCCCGCGTCCGAGACGACCGGGAATTCCGACACCGCATGGTGCACGAAGCCGGGGTCCATCTCCTCCCTGACGGCCGGCAGCGCCACCCACATCTGCAGGCCATGGATCGGCTCGCCGCCCCCGCGCCGCTCGGGCGCGGTGCGCTCGGAATGGGCGATGCCCTTGCCCGCCGTCATCCAGTTCACCTCGCCCGGCCGGATCGCCGCGAGCGTGCCGAGGCTGTCGCGGTGCATGATCTCGCCGTCGAACAGGTAGGTGACGGTGGCAAGGCCGATGTGCGGATGCGGGCGCACGTCGACGCCGGCGCCGGCGCGAAACTCCGCCGGACCGAAATGATCGAAGAAGATGAACGGGCCGACCATGCGCGACTGCGCCGACGGCAAGGCGCGGCGCACGGTGAAGTCGCCGAGGTCCACCGTGCGCGGCACGATCACGCGCGCGATCGCGTCGCACTGCCAGGAATTGCCCGCCTCCGGATCCTTGCCGCGAAAGAAGCTCATGACTGCCTCCTCATGTGTGCGGCCGGAGGCGGCGGTCAGATCGCCTGGAACTGCTGACCCTTCACCGCCTCGGCCAGGCCGTAGAATGCCTCGTTGACCTTGTTCCAGCTCGGCCGCTTCTTCATGTTGTCGAGCCAGCGCTGGACGTTCGGGTACTTCGAAAAGTCGCAGCGGATGATCTCGCCCAAGGTCACCAGGCCGGCGCCGAAGTAGTCGGCGATGGTGATCTCGTTGCCGCATAGATATTGCTTGTCCGGCCCAATCCAATAGTCGTTGAGAAGCTGCAGCCAGACCTTGGCGTTGTTCTGGCTCCACTCGATCGTGGCCGCGTGGGCCTCGTCGCTGCGCCGCTTGTGGTTGGGGAAGATCTGCGGATAGCAGAGCCCGTAGCCGAACTCGCGATAGAAGTTGGTGTTGAGCCAGTCCATCACCTCGTTGACGCGGGCGCGCTGCTTGAGGTCCTTCGGATAGGCCGGCGAGTTGATCTTGTCGGCGAGATATTTGAGGATCGCCGAGCTCTCCGTGAGCTTGAACCCGTCGTCGTCGAGCACGGGCACCAGACGGTTCGGATTGACCTTGGTGAAGGCGTCCCCGTAGTGCTCGCCGGTCATCAGATCGACGACCTGCTCCTCCACCGGGATGTTGTTGTCCTGCAGGAACAGCCGCACGGGCCGGCTCGTCATCGACACGGGATGCATATAGAGCTTCATGGTCTCACCTGTTGCCGCGATCATTGCCGCGGATGATTGAGGATGCGTGACCGACCGGCCGCGGATTCCGAAACTCACCGCGCAGGGCGGTGTGCCTCGGAATCGCGACGCTCAGATGTCTACTTCTTGCCCTCGCCCGGCACCACCTTCATCACGAATTCGGTCGGCTTGTCGTTGGGCCCGAAGGGTCCCGGAACTTTGTTTTTCACCGGCGCGAGGCTCTTGATGTAGACCGCGATGGCGGTGGCGTCGTCGTCGGTCATGATGGCGAAGGCGCGCCAGGGCATGATCGGGGCGAGCTCGCGCCCGTCGGGCCGCTTGCCGGTCTTGATCGCCGTCACGATCTGCCCGACCGACCATTTGCCCAGGCCCGTCTCGGGATCGGGCGTAAGGTTGGGGCCATGGAAGACGCCCACGCCCGGGATCTCGAAGCCGACTTCGGAGCCGCCCAGATAGCGCGCCATGTCCGGCTTGCCGAAGAAATAGCCCGGTGTGTGGCAGTCGGTGCAGCTCGCGAGACCGACGAGATACTTTCCGCGCCCGTTCTGCGACGGCTGGGCAGCGGCGGCGCCGGCGATCGATATGGAAAGTGCAGTGCCGGCGGCAAGAGCAAACGCAATGCGGAACGCGCTTCGCGACATCATTCCCTCCCTGTCATGGGCCTCGCCTGTTTGCCGGCGACAGCCTCAAGTTGCGCATCCTATAGACGCAAGGAGGATTATGGCAGCACAAAATACCGCCGCGCGCGGTGATACCGGTCACACACCATAAGTCTGTTGATCGCGATAATATCTGCGTGAGCGGTCTTCGCAGGCTGTGATCCGCGCGCTATCCAGCAGGTGCGTGCCGTTTAGTCCTCACCCCGCAATCTCCCCCTTCTCTTCCCAGAAACTCTCTTCCCAGAAACGAGTCAGTGGCCAGGCAATGATTTCCTATGTGATGAAGCGTGCCGTCGCCGCGTGCGGCGTGCTGTTGGTCCTCACCGGCGTGAGCTTCGCCGATATCCATGATTTCTCCGGCGGCGGACCGTTGCAGTTCCTGTTCGGGGCCAAGCGCTCGTCCATCCCGCGCGAGACGGTGCGCTTCGACGGCAATGAAGCCCCCGGCACGATCGTGGTGAACACCACCGAGCGGCGGCTCTACTACGTGCTGCCGGGCGGCAGAGCGATCAAATACGGCATCGGCGTCGGACGTGTCGGCTTCACATGGACCGGCCGCCACAAGGTGACCGCCAAGCGCGAGTGGCCGGACTGGACCCCGCCTGCACAGATGCTCAAGCGCCGGCCGGACCTCCCCCGTCACATGAAGGGAGGCGTCGAGAACCCGCTCGGGGCCCGCGCGATCTACCTCGGCTCGACGCTCTACCGCATCCATGGCTCGAACGAGCCGGAGACCATTGGCCAGGCCGTGTCGTCGGGCTGCTTCCGCATGACCAACGAGGACGTGATCGACCTCTACGAGCGGGTGTCGGTCGGCGCGCCGGTCATCGTCGAGCGCTGAGGGCCCTCACCGACGCGGGAACGTAGCGGCGGCCCGATGGTTGCGACGGTCCGCCGCTACGGCTCGCGCGTGAGCCCCTTGGCGGCGAGCTCGTCGAGATACTCGCGCCAATAGCGCGCGTGATTGCGCCCCAGCTCGGCGAGATAGGCCCAGCTGTAGATGCCGGTGGAGTGCATGTCGTCGAAGACGAGGCGGACGGCATAATTCCCGACGGGCCGCACCTCGAGCAGCATGACGTTCTTCTTGCCCGGAACCGTCTTGCGCTCCTCCGGCGAATGGCCCTGCACCTCGGCGCTCGGGCTTTTCACCCGCAGGTACTCGGCCGAAAGATCGAAGCTCTCGCCGCTGTCGAAGGTGACCAGGAGGTGGGTGCGGTCCTTGCGCAGCCGCAGCTCGGTCGGCCAGAGATCGTCGGTGGCGGCCATGAACACGCTCCGAGTGGGGGCGGGATACGATTTCAGCGTTCCTGCCGCAAGTGAGGCAGGCTTGTCCTAGGGGGGCGCGAACTCCCTGTCGAGCCCTCCCCTTCCACTGCTCTTTCAACTATATAGAAAGGGAACATGTCCGGCCGTATGAGCCGGCGGAAGGTGCCAATGGCCGCAGCGCACAGTTCGTCCCTGCCCACGCTTGTCGATCCGTTCGAGCGCGCGATCACCTATCTGCGCGTCTCGGTCACCGACCGGTGCGATTTCCGCTGCGTCTACTGCATGTCCGAGAACATGACCTTCCTGCCGAAGGCGGACGTGCTCAGCCTCGAGGAACTCGACCGGCTCTGCTCGGCCTTTGTCGACCGGGGCGTGCGCAAGCTCCGGCTGACGGGCGGCGAGCCGCTGGTGCGGCGCGGGATCATGACCCTGGTGGGCTCGCTGGCGCGCCATCTCGGTTCCGGGGCGCTCGAAGAGCTGACCATCACCACCAACGGCTCGCAGCTCCACAAATACGCGAGGGACCTCGCAAGCCTCGGCGTGCGGCGCATCAACGTGTCCCTCGACACGCTCGACCCGGCGAAATTCCGCGCGGTCACGCGCTGGGGCGACCTGAACAAGGTCCTGGCCGGCGTGGACGCCGCGCTGGAAGCCGGAATTTCCGTCAAGATCAACGCGGTAGCGCTCAAGGGCGTGAACGAGGATGAGCTGCCCTCATTGATCCGCTGGGCGCATGGCAAGGGCATGGACCTCACCCTGATCGAGGTGATGCCGCTCGGCGACGTCGGCGAAGGCCGGCTCGACCAGTACCTGCCGCTGTCGATGGTGCGGGCGCGGCTGGCCGAGCAGTTCACCTTCGAGGACCTCGATTACCGCACCGGCGGCCCGGCGCGCTATGTGCGCGTCGCCGAGACCGGCGGACGGCTCGGGCTGATCACGCCGCTCACCCACAATTTCTGCGAGTCCTGCAACCGCGTGCGGCTCACCTGTACCGGCACGCTCTACATGTGCCTCGGACAGGAAGACGCCGCCGATCTGCGCAAGGCGCTGCGCGCATCCGAAAGCGACGACCTGCTGCATGCCGCGATCGACGCCGCCATCGCACGCAAGCCGAAGGGGCACGACTTCATCATCGACCGGCGCCATCAGCGCCCGGCGGTGGCCCGCCACATGAGCGTCACCGGCGGCTGACCCGGCACATCCTGCGCGCCTGTTTCGCCTGCCGCGGCGGTATCTTCGCCACGCGGATTCGACCAAAGTCTTAAAGTCGCAGCGGTCTTCCCCTCGCCCGGACAATTCGATTGACGGGCCGTACCGACTTCAGAATAACTCGGTCAACATCCGGCCCACGCCGGCAATAGCAAAGGGCCGCCCACCACGGCCCACGCGACACCATCCGGGGCGGCGACCAGGGGGAACGGTTGAACGCACTTCTCAGGCTCAGCCGCGGCATCGATGCGGTCACGTCCCGCCTTGGCCGTGCCCTGAGCTGGCTCATCCTCATTGTCGTGCTGATCGCGGCGACCAACGCAACCATCCGCAAGGTCTTCGACACGTCGTCCAACGCTTGGCTCGAGCTGCAGTGGGTGCTGTTCAGCATCGTGTTCCTCCTGTGCTCGCCCTGGACGCTGCTCTCCAACGAGCACATCCGCATCGACATCGTGAACGCCGCCTTTCCGAAGAGATGGCGTGACGCGATCGACGTGTTCGGCCACATCTTCTTCCTGCTGCCCTTCACGCTCGTGATGATCGTGACGTCGCTGCCATTCTTCCTGCGCTCGTTCGAGATTCGCGAAAGCTCGATGAACGCCGGCGGCCTGCCGCAGTGGCCGGCGAAATCGCTCATCTTCATCGGTTTCGTGCTGCTGCTGCTCCAGTGCATCTCCGAGCTGATCAAGCGCATCGCGGTGATGCGCGGCGACATCCCCGATCCGCACGGCGGCAACGGCGCGCCGCATACGAGCGCCGAAGCCGAGGCCGCTCGCCTGCTCTCCGCGGTCCACACAAAAACGCCTTAAGGCCGCGAGCCCCACATGACCGCTTTGCTGATCCACTACATGGCGCCGATCATGTTCGCGTCGTTGGTGGTGTTCCTGCTGCTCGGATATCCGGTCGCGTTCTCGCTCGCGGCCAACGGCCTGATCTTCGGGCTCCTGGGCATCGAGCTCGGGCTCTTCCGTCCCGATTTCCTGCAGGCGCTTCCCGAGCGCGTGTACGGCGTGATGACCAACGACACGCTGCTGGCGATCCCGTTCTTCACCTTCATGGGCCTGATCCTCGAACGCTCGGGCATGGCGGAGGACCTGCTCGACACCATCGGACAGATGTTCGGCACGATCCGCGGCGGCCTCGCCTATGCCGTCATCTTCGTCGGCGCGCTGCTGGCCGCGACGACGGGCGTCGTCGCCGCCTCGGTGATCTCGATGGGGCTGATCTCGCTTCCGATCATGCTGCGCTACGGCTACGACCGGCAGGTGGCAACCGGCGTGATCGCCGCCTCCGGCACGCTCGCGCAGATCATCCCGCCCTCGCTGGTACTGATCGTGATGGCCGACCAGCTCGGCCGCTCCGTCGGCGACATGTACGAAGGCGCTTTCATTCCGGGCATGGTCCTGAGCGCGCTCTACGCCAGCTACGTGTTCCTGGTCACGCTGGTCTGGCCAAAAGCCGCGCCCGGCCTGCCGCCGGATGCCGTCGGCTTCCGCGAGGCCAACGGGCGGCGTGGACTGGGTTCGCTCGGCATCCTCGCGCTCGTGAGCGCCGCCGTCGGCTGGGCGGCGATGCGCGGCTCCGATGCACACGGCGCCGACTTCGTCGTGCTCGCGATGTTCTTCGGGATCACGTTCGCCTTTGCGGTCGCGATCGTGAACTGGCTCACCGGCCGGTACATCGGCTTCCGCTTCCTCTCGGCGCTGGCGCAGCAGGTCACGTTCGTGATGGTGCCGCCGCTGTTCCTGATCTTCCTCGTGCTCGGCACGATCTTCATCGGCCTCGCGACCCCCACCGAAGGCGGCGCCATGGGAGCGACCGGCGCGCTGATTCTCGCGATGGCGAAAGGCCGGCTGCGCTGGGACCTCGTGCGGCAGGCTGCGCAATCCACCGCCAAGCTGTCCTCGTTCGTGGTGTTCATCCTGATCGGCGCGCGCGTGTTCTCGCTCACGTTCTACGGCGTCGATGGCCACCGCTGGGTCGAGGAGTTGCTGGTGGCGCTGCCGGGAGGCCAGGTCGGATTCCTGATCTTCGTGAATCTGTTCGTGTTCCTGCTCGCGTTCTTCCTGGATTTCTTCGAGCTCGCATTCATCGTCGTGCCCCTGCTCGCCCCCGCCGCCGAGCGCCTCAACATCGATCTGATCTGGTTCGGCGTGATCCTCGCGGTGAACATGCAGACGTCGTTCATGCATCCGCCGTTCGGGTTTGCGTTGTTCTATCTGCGATCCGTGGCGCCGCGGGAGTCATACATCGACCGCGTCACCGGCAAGCTGATGGAGCCGATCACCACCGGGCAGATCTACTGGGGCGCCGTGCCCTTCGTCATCGTCCAGTGCATCATGGTTGCGCTCGTCATCCTGTTCCCGGCCATGGTGATGCACTACAAGGGAACCGGGCCGCAGGTCGATCCCTCGACGATCAAGATCGAGATCCCGCAGATCGAGCCGCCGCCGGCGTTCGATTTCAATCAGCCGCCGAAGATCCAGTAGAGCGTGATCCCGAAAAGCTTGCCCTCGGACCTGATCCGGGGGTGAGACCGGTTTTCGGAAAAGATCATGCTCAACAAAAGGCTGGACCATGATCGCGATTCGATCTGATTGGATCATGGTCTGGCCGCAACAAAAAAGCCCCGGAGACGCTCCGGGGCTTTCCTGTCGATTGCGGGCGATCAGCCGCGCGCGCGGGCGCGGATCTGGTAGCTGTCGAAGGTGTACTCGGCGACCTGCCACCAGAGATATTCGTCGCCGCGGAAGGCCACCATCGAGTCGTAGACCTTCTTGAACTCGGGGTTCTTCGCCGACGTTTCGGCATAGACCTCGTTCGCGGCCTTGTAGCAGGCGTCGAGCACCGCCGGCGTGAAGGGGCGCAGCACCGCGCCGCCGGCGACCAGCCGCTTGAGCGCGCCGGGATTGCCGGCGTCGTATTTCGCGGTCATCCATTCGTTGGCGAGGCCGCTCGCCGTGCGCAGAAGCGACTTGTAGGAGGCCGGCAGCTCGTTCCACTTCTGGATGTTGACCATGTTGTGGAGCATCGCGCCGCCTTCCCACCAGCCCGGATAGTGATAGAAGCGCGCGACCTTCTGGAACCCGAGCTTCTCGTCGTCATACGGACCGACCCACTCGGCCGCGTCGAGGGTGCCCTTCTCCAGCGCGGGGTAGATGTCGCCGCCGGCGATCTGCTGCGGGACGACGCCGAGCTTCTGCAGCACGGTGCCGGCGAAGCCGCCGATGCGCATCTTGAGACCGCTGAGGTCGGAGACGTCCTTGATCTCCTTGCGGAACCAGCCGCCCATCTGGCAGCCGGTGTTGCCCGCCGGCATGCCGTAGACGTTGAACTTCTTGTAGAAGTCGTTCATCAGGTCCATGCCGCCGCCGAAATACTGCCAGGCGTTCTGCATGCGCGCGTTGAGGCCGAAGGGCACCGCGGTGGCGATGGCGAAGGTCGGGTCCTTGCCGAAATAGTAGTAGGACGCGGTGTGGCACATCTCGACGGTGCCGTTCTGAACGGCGTCGAGCGCCTGCAGGCCGGGAACGATTTCGCCGGCCGCGAACACCTGGATCTGGAATTTGTTGTCGGTCGCTTCGGCCACCGCCTTGGAGAAGATCTCGGCCGCGCCGTAGATGGTATCGAGCGACTTGGGAAAGCTCGAGGTCAGGCGCCATTTCAGCTCCGGCATCGCCTGGGCGATGGCCGGACTTGCAACCGCCGTTGCGGCGGCGCCGACGCCGGCGGCCTTGAGGAATTCACGACGCTTCATACAGTCCCTCCCTGGCTGGATTGAGCGCGACGAAGGATGGGTCGCAACTGGCTGCCCGGATAGCACGAAACGCCCGTGCCGGGGAGTTAAAACCCGGCAACGGGCGCGGCCCTTAGCCGAAAGTCGCAGCACACGGCCGACCTAGGCCTCGATCACGATCTTGGGCGCTGCCCGGCCGGACGCGGCGAGGCCGGCGCGGACCCGCGTCGCGATATCCCGGTAGATGCGCGCGTGCGGGCCGTCCGGATCGGTGGCGACCACCGGCAGGCCGGCGTCCGATTTCTCCCGGATGTCCATGTGCAACGGCACCTCGCCGAGGAACGGCACTCCGAGACGCTCGGCCTCGTGGCGCGCGCCGCCGTGACCGAAGATGTCGCTGCGCGTGCCGCAGTGCGGGCACTGGAAGAAGCTCATGTTCTCGATGATGCCGAGCACCGGCACGTTGACGCGCTTGAACATGGCGATGCCGCGCCGGGCATCGATGAGGGCGAGATCCTGCGGGGTCGAGACGATCACCGCGCCCTTGAGCGGGACCTGCTGCGCCATGGTGAGTTGCGCGTCGCCGGTGCCGGGCGGCATGTCCACGACGATGATGTCGAGCGTTCCCCACTCGACTTCGCGCAGCATCTGGGTGAGGGCCGAGATCACCATCGGGCCGCGCCAGATCATCGGCGTTTCCTCCTCGATGAGGAATCCGATCGACATGACCTTGAGGCCGTAGCCTTCCATCGGCTTGAGCCGCGTTCCGCCCAGCGTCTCCGGACGGCCCTTGATCGCGAGCAGCTTGGGGACCGACGGTCCGTAGATGTCGGCGTCCAGCACGCCGACCTTGAGGCCGAGATCGCGCAGCCCGAGCGCGAGGTTGACGGCGGTCGTGGATTTGCCGACGCCGCCTTTGCCCGAGGCCACCGCGATGATCGCGCCGATGCCGGGAATCCCGGGGGCGCGGGTGTCCTGCGGCTGCGGGCGCGGCCGCGCCCCGCCGGGGGACGGCGGCGGCGCCGCGCGCTGACCGCCGGATGCGCGCTCGCCGGTCAGCACGACCAGCGCCGAGGCCACTCCCGACACGGACTTCACCGCGGCCTCCGCCGCCTTGCGCACCGGCTCCCAGGCCGGCACCGCTGCGGCGTCCACCGTGATCGAGAAGAACACCTTGCCGTCCGTGACGATCACGTCCGACAGCTTGCCCGTCTTGGGCAGCGGCGTTCCCTCGGGGCTCGGCACACGTTCGAGCGCGGCCAACACGTCTGTCTTGCTTACGGCCATGGTCACCTCTCCGACTGCGATGATCTAGTGCACCGCCGCCGGGTTGACGAGGCCCCCTCGCCGTCGCAATCACATAACCCGGCGGACAAGGTGTCCCGCAGGACACGATCATTTCCAACGCGGAGGGACGCATGGCCAAGGTGGCGTTTCTGGGATTGGGCGTCATGGGCTATCCCATGGCCGGGCATCTTGCGACCAAGGGCGGCCACGAGGTCACCGTCTACAACCGCACGGCCGCCAAGGCCGAGACATGGGTGGCTCAGTTCGGCGGCCGCAGCGCCAGGACGCCGCGCGCGGCAGCCGAGGGCCAGGATTTCGTGATGGCCTGCGTCGGCAACGACAACGACCTGCGTGAGGTCATGCTCGGCAAGGACGGCGCCTTCCACGGCATCGCCAAGGGCGCAATCCTCGTCGATCACACGACGGCGTCGGCCGAGATCGCCCGCGAGCTGCACGCGGAGGCCAAGACCCGCGGCTTCGACTTCATCGACGCGCCGGTGTCCGGCGGCCAGGCCGGCGCCGAGAACGGCGTGCTCACCGTGATGTGCGGCGGCGAGGACGCGCCGTTCGCGCGCGCCGACAAGGTCATCGCGGCCTATGCGCGCGCCTGCACCTTGATGGGCGCGCCGGGCGCGGGCCAGCTCGCCAAGATGGTCAACCAGATCTGCATCGCCGGACTCGTGCAGGGCCTCGCCGAGGGTCTCAACTTCGCCAAGAAGGCCGGGCTCGACATCGAGAAGCTGATCGCGACGATCTCCAAGGGCGCCGCGCAGTCGTGGCAGATGGAGAACCGCTACAAGACGATGGTGGCGGGCAAGTTCGATTTCGGGTTCGCCGTCGACTGGATGCGCAAGGACCTCGCGATCTGTCTCGCGGAGGCCAACCGCAACGGGGCACTGCTGCCGACGACCGCGCTCATCGACCAGTTCTACGCGGAAGTGCAGACGATGGGCGGGCGGCGCTGGGACACGTCGAGCCTGATCGCACGCCTCGACCGGTGACGGGCGCGACGTCGTCCCTCGCCGCACGCCGGCGGTTCACGCCTTGGCGCTCGGCCTCGCGCCAACGTCGGCATGCCAGCGCCGCACGTTGGGGAACTCGTCGCCGATGTCGAGCTTGGCCGGCTTCATCAGGTCGACTGCCACCAGGCCGGTGATGTCCGCGACCGTGAAGCGGTCGCCGGCCGCGAACGCATGCCGTGCGAGCTGCTCGTCCAGAATGCGCAGGAACGCCGCGACGCGTGGCTTGTTGGCCTCGCCCCAGGCGGCGACCTGCGGGACCTCGAAGTCCTTCATCCCCGGGTGCAGATGGCGGAAGACCTGCTGCACGGCGCCATAGAGATGCAGTTCGAGCCGCCGGCTCCACATGTCCACGAGCGCGATCTCGAGCGCGGTCCGCCCGAACAGGTTGGGCTCCGGCTGCAGCGCTTCGAAGTAGCGGCAGATGGCGATCGATTCCGTGATCACGGTTCCGTCATCGAGGACGAGCGCCGGCACGCGCTGGAGCGGATTGATCGCCCTGTAGGCCGGCGAGGTATGCTCGAACTTGCCGAGATCGACCTGCTCGGTGGGGATGGCGATGCCTTTCTCCGCCAGAAAGATCCGCACCCGCCGCGGGTTGGGCGCCCGGCCGCCGTCATAAAGCTTCATGCATGTCCCCTCGCCTGCGCCTTGCCCGCCATACTGCGGAACGGCGGCAAGGCTTCATTAACCATAATCAATTCGTAACTCCTAAGCCTGTTCTTAAGAAATACGCGCCATTTTGAGGCTGTAGTTTGTGAGTAAAGCGTTGGAATGATGACGCCCACCGAAGCCGCGCGCGAGCCCGCCGCGCCTGCCGACAAATCCGCCGCCTCGCGCCGGCGCGCCACGTCGCAGAGCGTGCGCGAGGCGCGCGACCGCCTCACCTCGACGACCGGCACGCGCCCCGCGTTCGATTACGAGCTGCTGCGCCAGTTCGCCCAGAACCGGCTCTCCGGCTCGCTCGTGGTCATCGTCCTCGTCGGGTCGATCGGCGTCCTCTCGGGATTGTGGACCGGCGCGCTCACTGCCGGCATTTGGACCGCGGCGGTGCTGTGCATCCAGCTCGTGATCCTGATGGTCTGCCGGCGCTTCCTCGACACGCCGCAGGACGCAGTCGACATCAGGACCTGGCGCTTCCGCTTCGTCCTGCTCGATCTGTTCTTCGGCCTCGCCTGGATGTTCAACCTGATCCAGCCGATCGGCGTCGAGGAAAGCTCGGGCACGTTCAACCTGTTCGTCATGCTGCTGGTGGTCGCGGTCTCGAGCATGCTGGCCTCCAGCCTGCCTGCGGCGGTCGTCGCAGCGTCGGGACCGGTGGCGATCGCAGTGGCGCTCAACTTCCTGCTGATGGGCACGTTCTACGGCTTCATCCTGGCCGCCATGGCGATCACCGCCCTCATTTACTTCTCGATGCTCTCGTTCCGTCTCTACACATCCTCGCTGGCGACGATCGAGGCGCGCGCCGAAAAGGACGCCTTGATCGGCGAGCTCGAGCAGGCGAAGGCGAAGTCGGACGAGGCGCGGCGCCGCGCGGAGACGGCGAACGTCGCCAAGTCGCGCTTCCTCGCCCAGATGAGCCACGAGCTGCGCACGCCGCTCAACGCCATTCTCGGCTTCTCCGAGGTGATGAAGAACGAGTTGTTCGGTAAGCTGCCGCCGGCCTACAAGGACTATTCCGCCGACATTCATCATTCCGGCGTGCACCTGCTCGGCCTCATCAACGAGATCCTCGACCTGTCGCGCGTCGAAGCCGGACGCTACGAGCTCAACGAGGAGGCCGTGGACCTCGTCGGCGTCGCCGAGGACTGCCACCGCCTGCTCAAGCTGCGCGCGCAGAACCGCAACATCAAGATCCACGAAGTGTTCGAACAGGACATGCCGCGGGTCTGGGCGGACGAGCGCGCGGTGCGGCAGATCTGTCTCAACCTGCTCTCCAACGCGATCAAGTTCACGCCGCAGTCGGGCGAGGTCTGGCTCAAGGCGGGCTGGACCGCCGCCGGCGGACAGTACATCAGCGTCAAGGACAACGGGCCCGGCATCCCCGAGGACGAGATTCCCGTGGTGCTCGACACGTTCGGCCAGGGCTCGAACGCCATCAAGTCGGCGGAACAGGGCGCAGGGCTCGGCCTGCCGATCGCCAAGAGCCTGATCGATCTGCACGGCGGCACGTTCTCGCTCAAGTCCAAGCTGCGCGAAGGCACCGAGGTCATCGTGACGTTCCCGCCCGAGCGCGTGATGACGGCGCTGGCGCGCATCGACGAAGCGCCGCCGACGCAGCCGTTGTCCGCGATCGTGGCCGAGGACCCGCGCCCGGCCGAGCGCACCAAGTTCCGGCGGCCGTCTTGGCTCAAGATCGGCGCCTGAGTTGACTGGCCCTCGCCGGTCCCGCATGACGTCTTATCTTTGCCGCAAGTGACGTTCGCCGTGGAGCCGATGCTGCCGATCGATTCGCCGTGCACCAAGGTTTGCACGCTTCACCCCGGGACGGGACTTTGCATGGGCTGCGGCCGCACCCTCGGCGAGATCGAGCGCTGGCCGGCGCTCTCGCCGCCGGCGCGGCGCGACCTGATGGTGGTGGTCGCCGAGCGGCTGGCGCGGATGCGCGCCTGCAACTGGCTGCCCTCGCCCACATCCGACGGGATCGGCTGATGCGGCGCACGTTCATCTGGCTTCTGCTGCTCATCCTCGCGTTCACGCTGGTCGTCGCCGCCGCGCGCAATCACCAGACCCTGGCCGACAGTCTGAGCCGTGCGGACCTCGCGTCCCTCACCGTCAAGATCGGCGCGCTCGTGCTGATCGGCGGCGCCGTCATGACGGTATTTCGCGACCGCTTCTCGCAGGCGATCGAGTTCGCGCTGATCTGGGCCGTGGTCGGCCTGATCCTCGTGCTCGGCTACACGTACCGCCACGACCTGCGGGATGTCTCCGAACGCGTGCTCGTCGAGCTGGCTCCCGGCCGCGCCATGTCGCGAGGACGCACGGTCGAGCTCGTGCGCGGCAACACCGGCGAGTTCCGGATTTCCACGGACGTCAACGGCAAGGCCATTCCCATGGTGCTCGACACCGGCGCCAGCACCGTCGTGCTGACCAATGAAGCCGCCAAGGCCGCCGGCCTTCCGCTCGAGATGATCAAGTACACGATCAGCGTCGACACCGCGAACGGCCGCGCGCGTGCGGCCGCGGTGACCCTCGATCGCGTGGCGGTCGGAGGCATTCTCGAGCGTTCGGTCCCCGCCCTTGTCGCGCAGCCGGGGCAGCTCAAGAGCAACCTGCTCGGAATGAGCTTCCTCAACCGCCTGCAGAGCTGGGAAGTGCGCGGCGACACGCTGGTGATGCGCGGCTACCCCTGAGAGCGCGCTGCCGCTGCATCGCCATCCGTTGTGCGCCGTCTCCGCGCAGGACCGATGCCGGCGCGGTAGCATCGTAAAGACTCGTGATCTTTATCAAACGGGAGAATTGACGCCTTCGCCGATGCAGATCGGAAACGCTTGTCGCACTACTTTGGCGCGATATCCGGCATGGACTCGCCCGTCCATTGCCCAATCGAGCGCGGAGGGATGGCGCGATGCGACATCGCAAAATTTATCAGATCGCCAGCATTCTCGGACTCTTTGCTGCCGCGACGATCATCGGCGTTTCGGTCGGCACCAGCCAGCCGGCCAAGCCGCGCGCGCCGGCCCAATCCGTACTGCGCGTCGTGCCGCACTCCAATCTCACATGGCTCGATCCGATCTGGACGCCGATCTACATCACGCGCAATCACGGCTACCTGATCTACGACACGCTGTTCGGCGTCGGCGCCGACGGCAAGGTCCATCCCCAGATGGTCGACACGTGGACCGTCTCGCCCGACGGACTGATCTGGACATTCAAGCTGCGCGACGGCCTGAAATGGCACGACGGTCAGAACGTCACTGCCGACGATTGCGTGACGTCGCTGCGGCGCTGGTCCAAGCGCGACGGTGCCGGCCAGCAGCTGTTCGACGTCATCGAGGAGATTTCGGCGACCGATCCAAAGACGATCACGATGAAGCTGCGGGCTCCCTACAACCGCGTGCTCGAATCCCTCGGCCAGCTCTCCTCCTACGTCCCGTTCATGATGCCCAAGCGCGTCGCCGAGACCGATCCCTACACGCAGATCACCGACTACACCGGATCGGGTCCATTCATATTCAAGAAGGACGAGTTCGTCGCAGGCGTCAAATCCGCCTACGTCAAGAACCCGAACTACGTCCCCCGTGCGGAGCCCTCGTCGTGGGCCGCCGGGGGCAAGGTCGCGAAAGTCGATCGCATCGAATGGGTCAGCTTCCCCACCTCCGCCCAGGCGGTCGCCGCGCTCACCAGCGGCAGGGTCGACTACCTCGAGCAGCTTGATCCGAGATTCATTCCGCAGCTCGAGCAGCGCAAGGACATCGTGGCGGGGCTGACCGGCCCAGATCCCTTCATCGGGCTCGCGCGCTTCAACCATCTTGTTCCGCCGTTCAACAAACGCGAGATCCGCCGCGCGGTGATGATGGCGATGAATCAGACCGACTACATGAATGCCGCGGTCGGATCGCGCAAATACTGGAAGACCTGCTACTCGGTCTATCCGTGCAACTCGCCGCTTGCGACCGACGCCGGCAGCGAGTTCTTCAGGAACGCCACCATGGAGGATGCGCGCAAGGCGCTGCAGGCGGCCGGCTATGACGGCACGCCCGTGGTGCTCCTCAACGCGGTCGACATGCCCGTCGTCGCGACCTTCACGAAGGTCACCGCGGACAAGCTGCGTCAGCTCGGCATGAAGGTCGAAGTCAGGGACACCGGCTGGGCCTCGATGACCTCGCAGCGGACCACCCGCGGAGGCTCTTCCCCGGAGACGTGGAACCTGTTCCACACGTTCTGGGCCGCGGTCGACCTGCGGGATCCGACGCGGATCGTCTTCTCGGGCGATCCGGTCACCGGCTGGTTCGGCTGGCCGGAAGACCAGGAGCTCGAACGCTATCGCGCGGAGTATGCGCAGGCGACCGACCCGCAGGAGCAGAAGCGGCTCGCAGCCAAGGTGCAGGAACGGCTGTACGATATCGGCGCGTTCGCGCCTCTGGGCGAGTTCTTCCTGCCGGTCGCCTATCGCAGCTCCGTCCAGGACGTCCAGCTCTCTCCGGTTCAGTTCTATTGGAACATGTGGGTCAAGAAGTGAGCGACCGGATCGCCGGCATCATCTGAACCCGAACGGCACGCCCGGCCTATTTGCCGGGCGCGCTCACCGCAACGAGCGGCTTCATCTCCGGCGGAACGCCCTGAACACGCACCACCAGATCGACGGCATCACGACCTTGCTGCTCTTCGAAGAAGGCCAGGATTCGCGCCCGGCTGTCCTCGGCCGCGAACTTGTCGAAACCGACGAGCTTGCCGAGATATCGCTGCACCTTGATGTTGACGTCGAAGGAATGCACCGCGTTCGGATAACGCACGACGGTGAGCTTGGCGCCGACGGAGCGTGCCTTGAAGCAGTCGTCGATCGGCGTCCAGTCGTCGTTGGCTCCGCCAACCACGATCAAAGGCGCCATGAGAGCGACCTGCGGCGCTCCGAAGGCGCCGCACCAGGGGTAATAGGCGGCGATCGCCCGGAAGCTTCGCGTCAGGGCGAGCTTTGCCGCGATGACCGCGACGCTCCCGCCGTTGCTCTGGCCGATCAGGAAGACGCGCGCCGGATCCACGAACGTTCTCGACTGGAGATAACGCAGCGCATCGACCGCGTCGTTCGTGCGGTAGTTGAGCGCATCGACGAGACGATCGTAGCTTTCGCAGACGACCCCGCCGCTTGTTCCACGCGGTCCGAAGCTGTCGAGGTTGAGCACGACATAGCCGCGCCCGACGAACTGGGCCGCGTGGGTGTGCAGGGCCTGGAGAACCGCCGGCTGCCAGCCTCCGCAGCCGTGCATCAGTATGACGGCGGGGAACGGCCCCCTGCCCGCGGGCCGATAGAGCTCGGCCGCCAGGGTCGCGGTCTTGGCGCCGAAGGGCCGCGTGGCCTTGATGACCACGGTCTCCTGGGCGTCCGCGCGCCCTGCGAGCAGGCCCCCTGCGATCGGCATGACGCAACCGAACGCCAGGGCGAGTCGCATGAACCCAACAACGCCGCAAAGCGTCCGCCTCGGGATCGCCAGCGGTGCCGTCCTCTTCCGGTTGTTGGTCGACAGAACGTCCACGATGCCGCCCGCTTGGTCGGAAAGAAAACCCTGCACCAACGAAACGCAGTCAACGTTGCATTTGTTCGGACGTATCAGCTTCCGTCGAAATCGACTGAAAACCTCAACGCGTTGGCCGTGTCCGAACTGTACTCTCACGCCGATGCGGAGCAAATCGCATGACCGCCATCATGCACAGGACTGCGCCCCGGCGTGAGGCCGTCGCCAAGCGGACGGGCCGCCTCTCGAAGCTGCGGTTCTACGGCGATCAGTTCGTGCTCGATACGGTGTCCGGACGATTTTACCGGCTCACGCCGGTGGCCGGATTCGTCCTGAAGGCGCTCATCGCAGGAACCGAACAGGACAGGCTCGCCGACGTCGTCGCGCAGACCTTCGGCGCCGATCGCGCGACGGCGGAGCGGGACGTCGAGCTGTTTCTCGGCGAATTGTCGTCACTTGAGCTGATCGAGCAACCGGCGCGCTGAATATGCATCGAAAGATCGAGATGCCTTTGACAGTGGCCGTCACCGGCCTTCATCGGGGGGACAATCCGCAGCCCGGCGCTGCCGTCATCCGGAGCCTGCGTCGTGCTCTGCCCGATATCCGCGTGATCGGACTCTCGTACGATCCGCTCGAGAGCGGCCTCTACAGCCACGACATCGACCGGGTGGACGCGGCCTATCTGCTGCCCTTCCCCATGAAGGGGCCGGACGTCCTGCGCGACCGCATCCTGCACATCCACGAGAACGAAAGCATTCAGGTCCTCGTTCCCTGCCTGGATTCCGAGCTGTCGAACTTCATGACGATCTATCCCGAGCTGCGGGAGCTCGGCATCGCGGCAATGCTGCCGACGCAGGAGGCTCTCGACAAACGCGCCAAGGAAAACCTGCCGGCATTCTGCGAGGACAACAATGTCCCGAGCCCCAGGACCTTCGCCGCGAACGACGCCGACCGGCTCAAGCGTTATGCCGATGACATCGGCTATCCGCTCTTTGTCAAAGGCAAATACTACGAGGCCTATCTCGTGCACTCGCCGGCCGGTCTCGTCAGCCGGTACGACAAGATCGCCCGCGTCTGGGGACTGCCGGTGCTCGTGCAGGAGGCGCTCATCGGCGACGAGTACGACGTGCTCGGCTTGAGCGAGGACGGCGAGATCGTCGGCCATTGCGCGATCCGCAAGATGCTGCGGACGGCGAACGGCAAAGGGTTTTCCGGCATCGTGGTCGACGATCCGGACATGATGCGGACGGCCCGGCAGATCATCAAGACATTGCGCTGGACCGGTCCGTTCGAGGTCGAGTTTCTCAAGGCGCACGGCAAGCCGCATTCGCTGTTCGAGATCAATCCTCGCTTTCCCGCATGGAGCGACTTCCCCTCGCAGATCGGCTGCAACCTTCCCCTGCGCCTGGTCGAGATGCTGCAAGGGACCGTGCCTGCGGCCAAACTCGCGAGCTGCGAAGCCGGCCAGATGTTCATCCGCCACAGCATCGACCTCGTGGGCGACATCTTCGAGCTGGCCAAGCTGTCGATCGAAGGCAAATACCTCGCCGGCCCGCTCGCACCCGAACGACGAGCCGTGCCATGACGCCCCAATACGAGGCACCGACGATCTCCGGTGACCTGGGCAGGTCGACCGAAGCGGCCATCGACCGCAACTATTATTCGCGCGGCGCATTCGTTCCGCCGCTCCGCGACATCGACGGGGTGGAAGTATCGCGGCTGGTCCGCGATTTCGGCTCACCGCTGTTCGTCTTCTCCGAGCACGAGATGCGGTTGAAGGCGCGCTTGGCCAAGGAAGCGTTCCGGACCCGATACAAGAAGGTCAGCTTCGCGTGGTCCTACAAGACCAATTACCTCAACGCGGTCTGCCAGATCTTCCATAGCGAGGGCTGGCAGGCCGAAGTCGTGTCCGAATTCGAATACGAGAAAGCGCGCGCGCTCGGCATTCCCGGGGCGGACATCGTCTTCAATGGACCGCATAAGCCGCGCGCGATCCTCGAGCGCGCCATGAAAGAAGGCGCGCTCGTCCAGATCGACAACTGGGACGAGTTGCGCCTCGTCGAGCAGATCGCGGACGGCCTCTCGAAGCCTGTTGAGGTCGGCATCCGCATCTGGCTGGACGCGGGCATCCGGCCGATCTGGTCGAAGTTCGGATTTGCCCTCGCGAATGGCGAGGCCGTGCGCGCGGCGCGCCGCGTGATCCACAATCCCAACCTGCGCCTGCACACGCTTCATACGCACATCGGCACATATATATTGTCGCCCGAAGCATACCGCGTCGCCACGCAGAGGCTTGTCGCCCTGCGCGAGCATCTCCATTCCGACGAGGGCCATCTGGTGAGCTGCCTCAATCTGGGCGGCGGCTTTCCATCCAACAGCCTCCTGCACGGAATGGCCAGGCCGGCCGAACACATCGTCAAACCGGTCGACGAGTACGCCGAGGCGATCACCGAAGTGCTGAACAAGCTGCCGGAAAAGAGGCGGCCTCTGCTCCGCCTGGAGCTCGGACGGTTCCTGGTCGATGAAGCGGGCTATCTCCTGACCTCGGTGGTCTCGGTCAAGGGCCACGATCGTCCTGCGCCCGCAAGCGACGATCTTTCGGCGCGCGCCGTGAAGGAATGGCAGATCCTTCAGGAGGAGGCCAAGCGCGGCCTCGTGGTCGACGCCGGCATCAACCTCCTCTACACGGCGGCCTGGTTCGAGATCGGCGTGTGGCCGTCGAAGCTCGTCAACTCGCAGGTCACGCCGACGCGGCTCTACGGCTGCCTGTGCATGGCGATCGACGTCATTCGCGAGAGCGTCGACCTGCCCGCGCTCGACGTCGGCGACGTCCTGACGCTGCATCCGGTCGGAGCCTACAACCTCGCACAGTCGATGCAGTTCATCGCCTACCGGCCGGCCGCCGTGCTGATCAACGAGGACGGAAAGCCCGAGCTGATCCGGCGCAGGGAGACGCTCGCGGACGTGAACGGGCCGGAGATCCTTCCGGCGCACCTGCGCCGCAACTGACGGAGGAAGCCGGTGGCGGCAGCCCCCTATGACCGGTACGCGCGGTTCGGGAGGGTGATCAGCAGCCCCCCGGCCCTCGCCCGCTCGCTCGCGGTCGCCTTGGGCGGGACTTTCCTGATCACGTCGCCCTGGAACGCGGGCATCCTCTGGCTCGCGCTCCTGCGCGACATCCGCTTTCCGCTGCTTGCCTTCGCCGGTCTGCTCGTCGCCGACATCATCACCTGGCTGCTGCGCATCGACGACACCGTCGGGCGCTCGGGCGCCGTGCGGTCCAACGCCGTGTTCGCCGCTCTCGCGATCGCCTGGCTCACGACGGCTGCGCCGCAGGCGCTCGAACTCAAGATCGGAGTGACGATCGCGGCATCCGTCGGCGCCTCGCTCATCGCGGCGGCGCTCGCGTGGTTCCTGAGAAACACCGCGCTGCCGCCCCTGCAATGGGGCTACTGCATCGCGGCGGCGATCGCCTTCACGTTGTTCCCGCTGTGGGCGCAGGGCGCGCTGCAGGCGACCCTCGACTGGCCCTATCCCGTCGACGCGATCGGCTGGCTGCAATCCCTGCTCCGGTCGCTCGGCATGCTGCTGTTCATGCCCAGGCCCGAGATCGGGGCCCTGGTTCTGCTGGCGATCCTGCTGTGGTCGCCGACCATGCTGGTGACCGGCATCCTGGGCTGGATCGCGGGCGTGAGCGTCGGCCTGTTTCTGCAGGGACTGGGCCTTCGCTATCTCTGGCTGCTGGCCGCGCACAACTATTTCCTCGCCGCGATGATCCTCGCGTCGTCGATCTTCATGCCGGGATGGGCAAGGCCCGTCGTGTGCATCTGTGCCGGCGCCTCCGCTGCAATCGTGTCGGCCTATTTTCAGTACCTGCTCCCGGGGTCGGCCTACGCGTTCCTGCCGGTGCCCGCCGCACTGACGGTCTGGATCGGCATCGGCGCCGTCTCGCTGGGCGAGAACCTCACGTCCTTTCCGCTCAACACCACGCCGGACGTTTCGCCCGAGATCTCATGGTGGAACTGGACGAACTGGCAGCAACGGTTCGGCCATGGGGAGCCGCTGCTCATCGTGCCGGTCGCCGGCACCGTCCAGATCAGGCAGGGCTTCGACGGACAGCTCAGCCATTCGGGGCAATGGCGCCACGCGCTGGACTTCCAGCGGCCGGCGGCCGGAGCGGCGGACTATGGCAACGCCATATGGGGCGCACCTGTCTACGCGCCGGCGAGCGGCTATGTGGAATCGGTGAGGAACCACATCGCGGACAATCCGGTCGGCGTGTCGAACTTCGCGGAGAACTGGGGCAACTACGTCATCATCCGGCTCGACCAGGGCAGTTGGGCGATGCTGGCCCATCTGCGGCAGGGCACCATCACCGTCGGCGCGGGAGCGCGGGTCGACATCGGCACATACGTCGGCCAGGTGGGGAATTCCGGGCGGTCTCCGACCCCGCACCTGCACCTGCAGGCGCAGGTCGGCCCGGAACCGGGCGCGCGCACGAAACCCTTCCGCCTTGCGAACTACCTGTCCGCCGCCGACACGGCATCGCAATTGCTGCGCTGGACTCCCGCCGGCGTCCCCGTGACGGGAACCATCGTCGCGGCGGCCCCCGTCAATCCGAAAGCCCACGCGACGCTCACGGCCTTTGCGCCAGGGGCCGCGCTCTGGCAGGCCGAGACGACCGGCAGCATTCCCCTCAAGTTCCGCGGGACTCGGTCGGGCGCCGCGGTGCCGGTGAGGATCGCGCTCGATGAGGCCGGCCGCCACATGTTCAGCACTCCGGGCGGCGGAACGTTGATCACGCTGATCGATGCCGACGCCTGGAGGCTGCTCGAGGTGCGCAACCTCAACTCCTCCCTGCTCAGGTTGCTGGCGCTGGCGGCGCCGTCGGTCCCCTACGCAGCCGACAAGGGAATCTATTGGCAGGAGCCGATCCCGATTCCGCCGTGGGGGCTGCAGGCGTGGTGGCTGCTGCCAATGCTGCCATTCATCAAACGGTCCTCACTCCCGCAGCTGCGGTGTCATTGCACCGGGACCCCCGAGCCCGGTCATGACGTGCTGACGGTCGAGAGCGAGTTGATGGAGCCGATGCGCGGCATGCCCGCGCGGATCGTGTGCGAGATCGACCGCGTGCGCGGACCGGTCAAGGTCCAGGCGACGTTCGACAAGGGCACCCTCACCTATTCCATGTTCTCGTTCGAACCAGGATTTCCTTTTGAAAGACGGCGCAGCGAATCCGGATTTCCATTTGAACGTGCGCGAAGTTGAGTTAGAATCAAATGTAAGTAATGGTTGCAAAGCGCCGGGGCTGTGCGTGAGGCACCGCAGACGCCCCGTTCTGGCCTGGTTCGGCACCGGATTTCGGCAAAAGGGGCGGCACATGCATCGTGACCATCAGGCGACCGGCATGAGGAAACCCGGAGGCGGCTCGCGATTCGCGATGCTGGCGACGCGGGCCTCGACGGCGGCGGCACTGTCATTCGCGTTGATTGGCGGCATCGGCGGCACAACGGCGGCGCACGCGGCGGACACGCTCCCGTCGAAGGCCCCACCGGCGAAAGCCGCTCCGGCCAAGATCTACAGCACCATCCTGTTTTCGGGGTTCGACGCGCGCGACCGCAGCTACTACGGCTTCGGCGGCGTGATCCACGCGCTCAACGGCAACCTCGCGACCGACGGCTTCATGGTGAGGCTGTTCGGATATTACAATCCGTATGATTACGACAGCACGGCCGTCGTCGGCGGAAAGGTCGACGGTCGGCTCGACGCGTACGATGCGGTGATCGGTTATCAGAAGTACTTCTCGAATTTCGTCGGCCGGGTCTATGTCGGTTACGATTACGAGCACCACGGACTCTCGCCTGACAATCCGTTCGACTCCAACCGCGGCGCGCAGTCGGGCGTGAAGTTCCGCGGCGAGATCGATTCGTTCTACGACTCGCCGTACTACTTCAGCGTGCTCTCCAGCTACGGTTCGGCCAAGCACCGATATTACGTGCGCGGCCGCGCCGGCTATAACTTCTCGGGCATCATCCTCGGGCCTGAAGCCGTCGGGACCGGCAACCCGGAGACGGACGAAGGCCGCGTCGGCGCGTTCGCGACGTTCCGCACGCCATTGCTGGCGCCGGTCGAAATCTCGATATCGGGCGGCTATTCCAACGTGCACGCCAACCGCGGCGGCCCCGGCGGGTATGGCACGGTCGAAGTCTCGCTCGCGTTCTGACCACCACGGCCGCCGCATCCGGCCGCACGCCGGTCGCGCTGACGGGTGCCCTACGCGGCGGCGTCGGGCAGGATGGCTGCGGCTTCGGAGTCGGCAACGAGAGCAAGCGCGTCCCGGAACGTATGAGCGCCTGCGCCGGGCTTGACCGCTTCGGTCGCCAGGAACCGCCGGAACGCGCGCGCTCCGGGCACGGCATGAAACAGCCCATGCACGTGGCGCAGCATCGCGTGCAGCCGCGTGCCTTGCGCCAGTTCGCGCTCGATATAGGGAATGAACGCATAGGCCGCCGCCTTGACGGATTCGAACGGCGGGGCCTCGCCGAAGATTTCGCGGTCGACGCCGAGCAGACGCCACGGCTCCTGGTAAGCCGCCCGCCCCATCATGACGCCGTCCACATGCGCCAGCTCGGCGTGCGCCGCTTCGAGGCTGCCGAGGCCGCCGTTGAGACTGACGTGCAGAGCGGGAAACGCGCGCTTGAGCCGGTGGACGCGGTCATAGTCGAGCGGCGGGATCTCGCGGTTCTCCTTGGGCGACAGGCCGGCCAGCCACGCCTTGCGCGCATGAACGATCAATGCGTCGACGCCTGCCGCGACGACCGCGTGCGTGATCGTGTCGAGCGCGGCCTCCGGATCCTGATCGTCGATGCCGATGCGGCACTTCACGGTGATCGGCACCGCCACCGCCGCCTTCATTGCCGCGACGCAGTCGCCGACGAGCGCCGGCTCCGCCATCAGGCAGGCGCCGAAGCGGCCGCCCTGCACGCGGTCGGAGGGGCAACCGACGTTGAGGTTGATCTCATCGTAGCCGAGGTCGGCCGCGATGCGCGCGCACTCGGCGAGCGCGCGCGGCTCGCAGCCGCCGAGCTGCAGCGCCACCGGATGCTCGACCGGATCGTAGCGCAGCAGCCGGTCGCGGTTGCCGTGCAGGATCGCGCCGGTGGTGATCATCTCGGTATAGAGGAGCGCGCGCCGCGTCAGCAGGCGATGGAACGCCCGGCAGTGCCGGTCGGTCCAGTCCATCATAGGCGCCACGGCAAATCTATGTGATTGATTTAGCTGCATTTTTTCAGTACATTCAGATCGTTAGGTCCCGTCGTGTGCACTCATTTTTGCGACGTCATACGACGATTTTTCCGGCTTTTCGACACCTCAGTGCACACGGAGCGCACACGCGTGGCTACCTTTAGCAGATTAAAGTCAGGTTCGTGGCGTGCTCAGGTCCGACGTAAAGGAAAGTACGTCAATGAGACATTCGTCCGCCGTAAGGACGCCGAGGAATGGGCACTGGACATCGAGCGAAGAATTGATCGTCAGGAGCCTGCAACTTCGCGAGCCCGAGAGGCCAAACTTTTTGGCGATCTCATCGCTCTTCACCGCCAAGACCTTGAAGAGGTCAGCAAGAAAATCGGGCGGTCGAAGGACGCGAGTCTAAAATTCCTTGACGAGAGGCTCGGACATCTCCGTTTGGGAGAACTCGATCGCGAGCGTCTCATCAAGTTCGGAAAAGAGCGCGCGCAAGAGGGCGCGGGTTCCGTGACGGTTGGCATCGATTTGGGATACATCAAGACGATTCTCTCACATGCCGCAGCGGTACATGGCGTGACCGTTTCGATCGAACCAATCAATCTCGCGCGTATTGCTCTCGGACGCCTTGGTCTTGTCGGCAAGGGCAACGAGCGCGACCGTCGCCCAACACAAAAGGAGCTCGATCTCATCATCGCGAGTCTCGCAGCCAATGACCGGCAACAAATCCCCGTTGACCGGATCATTAGATTTGCCGTCGCAACGGCAATGCGGCAGGACGAAATTGCGCGCGTCGAGTGGCGTGACTTTGATCCCGAAAGCAAGATGCTTCTCATTCGAGATCGCAAGGACCCTCGGAAGAAGAAAGGCAACGATCAACGCATCCCGCTGCTGGACGTGTCGGGATATGACGCGTGCGAGATCATTGAAGAACAAGGACGCTTTTCAAATATTCGCGAAGGTAGAATTTTTCCGTACAACGGACGTTCGGTCGGCACGGCGTTTCGCCGTCAATGCAAAGACCTCAAGATCGAAGATCTTCATTTCCATGATCTTCGTCATGAAGGTACGAGCCGCCTCTTTGAAGCCGGTTTCTCAATCGAACAGGTCGCACTTGTTACCGGCCACAAGGACTGGAAGATGCTCCGGCGCTATACGCACCTGAAGCCAGAGACATTGCATTTGAAGAAAGCATCACAGGCTGCTTAGTTCGAACGTTGCCCTCCGAAGGTGGAGGTCACACGTTCGAATCGTGTCGGGCGCGCCACTTCTGGTCACACTCGTCGTATCAATTTCTGAGTGATCGGAGTCGCCGGGTAAGTACGCCCGAGCCGGCATCTCGAAACGAACCGTCTGGGACAGTCGAGGTGCTAAATCGTTAGTTGGCCACAATACTTCGCTTGGACTTTCGTGCGCTGGCAAACGCGCGATCTGTCGCCATGAATCGTTCGATCATCGGCGCCACGATCTTGCTGGGATCCGGCGCCGGCTGCCCGCTCTCGCGCCCGATGGCTTCCGCGTAGGCGACCAGGTTGCGATGCACGGCGGCGGGCAACTCGATCGTGAGCTTTACCGGCTTGTCATCCTCGATCGTGCCGAGCTTGAGCTTGCTCATCTGCTTGCCTCCTGCTGGCCGTAGGGCGCCATCACGAGATCGCGGTTGACGATCACGCGCACGGGGAAGCCCTGACGAATGGTGAGCGTCGGCTGGATGTTGAGTTGACGGCGCACGAGCTGCTGGCCAGTGCTGTTGATCGAATCCTGGGAACCACGGCGTAAGGCGCGGACGAGGTCGCTCTCGTCGCGGTCGGACCCGACTTCCGCGCCGACGCTCAGCAAGGTCGACAGCGCAGCGGCCTTGATCAGATCCCACCAGTGATAGTCCACCTCGTCCTCGAGGCCGGAGAAGCCACGTGCATCGGCACCCTGCTGGCGCTCGAGCACGATGGACTTTCCGTCAGGCAGCATGATGCGATTCCAGACGAGCAAAACGCGCTTCTGACCAAAAGAAATCTGGCTGTCGTATTGGCCGATCAGCCGAGATCCCTGCGGGATAAGCAGGAGTTTTCCAGACGGAGTATCATAAACGTGTTCGGTTACCTGCGCTGTGACCTGCCCGGGAAGATCGGACTGAATGCCGGTGAGAAGCGCTGCCGGAATCACGGTGCCGGCTTGCACCACATAGGGCGACGCCGGATTCGCCAAGCGATCCTGGCTGACGGTGCGGCGATCGATCGGGCCGTTGACGAATGCGAGCTTGCGATCCTGCATGTTCTGCATGGCGTTGGGGTCGAGCGGCGGGGCTTCCGCCGGCACCGCGAGCGTCGTGCCTGGCGCTGGAGTCGCGCTTGCAGGCGTTACAGGCGAAGCGATGCGGATTGCCGTCGCTGCGAAGAGCTTGCTCAAACGGGCAGCTTCGATCTCCTGCAGGCGGCGCTGCTCCTCGGGCGTGACGCCCGGCTGTGGCAGCGGGCCACCCGGCGGGATCGGTTGTCCCTGGTTCTGCGCGCTGAGGATCGGCCGGCCGAGATCGCCCGGCAACGGCGGTCCGAGTTTGGGGATGCCGGTATAGTCGCGCGGAAGGCCCGTCAGGCCATCCGCCGTCGGACGGTTCTCAGTCGAGTAGAGTTCTCTGTTGTCCTGGCCGGCGCGTCGCGTCTGAAGGGCGTAGATCAGCGCCGCCGCAATCGCGAGTCCAGAGACGGCGCCGAGGCCGATCAGTACCTTGCGCGACAAACGCGTGACCTGTGGCCGCTCAGGTCGCAGACGCAAGTCGGGCGCGACGTCCGATGCATTCTGCGTTCCATCGGTCATGACCGGCGCCTTCCGTCGGTGCGGACGATACGGACGCGGCGTTCGCTGTTGCTGTCGCCGAGGCGCAATTCGGCCGCGCCGAACAGGCGGTCGACGATGTAGTAGTTCTGGCGGGCGCGGTAGTTGACGAGTTCAGTGTCGCCGCCAGCCCCTATAATAAAGAGTGGCGGCATCTCGCCCTGCCGGATACCCGATGGGAACTCGATATAGACCTTGATGCCGTCGTCGAAGGCCCGCAGCGGTCGCCACGCCGGCGTGTCGCCTTCGATCTCGTACCGGAAGTTGAGCGACGAGATGTCGACGCCGGTCGCGACCGGCTGGGCGGCATGCGCGGCTGCATTCTGACGCCGCAACGCGATGAGTTGGTCCTGCGGATACTGCCAGGACACCGAGGCCATGTAGGTCTTTTCGGTCGAGTTCAACTCGAGGAGATAGGTGCGGCGATCGGTATTGATAACGAGATTGGTCTGCAGGTCCGGCCGCGTGGGCTTCACCAGGATATGGACCTGCTTGGTCTCGGCCGTGCCGCTCTCAGTGTCGCCGATGATCCAGCGCACGGTGTCGCCGGCGGCAACGGGGCCGGAGCCGACAAGCTGCTCGCCGGGCTGCAAGGCGACGTCCGTCACCTGTCCCGGCGCGGCATAGACCTGATAGAGCGCGCCGGACGAGAATGGATAGACCTGCACGGCATTGATGAAACCGTTGCGCACCGGCTGGACGCGCGCTGCCTTGTTTGCCTGCGTGATGCGGTCCTTCGGATCCTTTGGCTCCGGCGGCGCCTTGGCGCCCGGCACCGGCTTCAACTGACCGGGCAGCGGCAGCGGCTTTGGAAGCTCGACCACTTGCACCGGCGATGGCGGTTCGGCGGCCTGAACGGCCGGTACGAAGTCATCGTAAGTGATGTCGGGCGGAAATAGCTTTTGCGCGCACCCTCCGAGTCCCGCGGTGCCGATCAGAAGAAGGGTCTTGAGCAGCTTTTGCTTATGGATCGGCGGCTTCATTGGGAGAGCTCCTTCGACCAGTTGATGGCGTTGACATAGATGCCGAGCGGGTTCTGCTTCAGGCGGTCGGCATCGCGTGGCTGTTGCAGGGCGATGGTGAGGATCGCGGTCCAGCGTTCGATGCCGGCGAGTTGACCGTTCTCATAAGCGCGCTCGAACCAGGCGACGCGGAACGAGTCCGGCGAGGCGCGGATGACGCTCGAGACCTCGACGGCGATCTGGCGCTTGCCTACCTTTGCGAAAGGATCGTTGACGCGCGCGTAGTCGTTGAGCGCCGATGCGCCGCGGTCGGTCGTGAACTCGTAGGCGCGCAGCCAGTTCCGGCGCACGATCACGGCATCAGCCGGTATCGCGCGGACCTGCTCGATGAAGCGCGCGAGATGCCAGGCGATCTGCGGATCGGTCGGCTTGTAGTCGGCGATCGCGGGACCAACCGCCTGCGCCTCGCCGATCTTGTCGATCTGCACCACCCAGGGGACGATCGAGCCGCGCGCCGACTGCCAGACCAGGCCCGCCGCGAGGCCCGCCGAAAGGAACAGCGAGCCGAATGCCATCAGCCGCCAGTTCTTCGCCTGCACCCGCGCAGAGCCTATGCGCTCGTCCCAGGCTTGAGCTGCGCGCTGATAGGGCGTCTCGGGTTCAGGGGTTGCGCCGTAGCGCACAGAAGGGCGACGGAAGACATTCATCAGCGTTCATCCTGTCGGAGGGAAATGGAGGCGCCGCCGCCATGACTGTCGCCAGAGCGGACAGCATGCGCGGCGGCAGTGGCGCCGTGACTCATCGTCTGATGGCGCTTCATGCGTTGCGCCCAGGCGGGCGGCGAAGATGGACTCGCAGCAGCATCACCGGCGTTCGACCCGCCGATCGTGCCCATCGTCGAGGAGCCGCCGGTCGCAGCGGCGGCGCTCCGTGCGCCACCGCGATAGCTCTCGGCCATCGCGCCGGAAGCCCGGCTCGCCGCGCGGCTGACCGGGCGCGTCGCGGCCGCGGCACCTGCGCGGGCAACGCCGGATAGACCGGACGCGACACCGGAAGCGCCGCTCTGTCCGGCTGAGGCGAGGCCGTAGGATGTTGACGCGCCGCCGGCGAGCGCGGCACCGCCGCGCGCGGCCGCGGCGGTCGCGCCCATCGCCGCCCCTGCTCCCCTCACGGCCATTCCGGCTGCCGCGCCGCCCGCCATGACGGCACCGCCTGCGGCCACGGCCGTTCCCACCGCGGAGCCCGCACCGAGTTGCGGGCCGCCCGAGATCAGACCATTGGCGATGCCGGGTCCAAAAATGCCGAGGCCGAGCAGCGAGAGTGCGGCAAGGACGATTGCCATTGCGTCTTCGACGGTCGGCTGATTGCCGCCGAAACCCGCCGTAAATTCGGAGAACAAGGTCGAGCCGATGCCGACGACGACGGCGAGCACCAGCACCTTGACGCCGGAGGAGACGACATTGCCGAGAACGCGCTCGGCAAGGAAGGCGGTCTGACCGAACAGACCGAACGGGATCAGCACGAAGCCCGCCAAGGTGGCCAGCTTGAACTCGATCAGCGTGACGAAGAGCTGGATCGCGAGGATGAAGAAGGCGAGCAGCACCATCCCCCAGGCGAACAGCAGCACGACGATCTGGATGAAGTTCTCGAAGAAGGCGATGTAGCCCATCAGGCCGGAGATCGATTCCAGGATCGGGCGGCCGGCATCGAGCCCAACCTGAGCAATGCGACCGGGACGCAGAAGGTCGGCGGCGGAGAATCCCGTGCCGGACGCCTTCAGGCCGAGGCCGGCGAAGCTCTCGAACACGATCTTCGCGAGCGCGTTCCAGTTGCCGATGATGTAGGCGAAGACGCCGACGAACAGCGTCTTCTTGACCAACCGCGCGATGATGTCTTCGTCGGCGCCCCAGCTCCAGAACAGCGCGGCGAGCGTAATGTCGATGACGATCAAGGTCGTGGCCAGAAACGCGACTTCGCCGCTCAACAGACCGAACCCGGAATCGATGTAGCGGGTGAAGACTTCGAGGAAATGATCGATGACGCCAGTGCCGCCCATCAGCGCGCCTCAGCCGGTTTGTTGTTGGGTGCAAAGAAGCGCCGGCGGTTCTCGGCCCAGACGCGGCGGCAAGTGTCGTCGGCCGCAAGTTGCTCGGCCGTGACGTCGCGGCAGCGCGCGAGATCGGCTGCCATCGGATCGCTTTTCGTTGTTAGAGGCACAACATCGTGGCTTGCGTCATCGGTGCGGCTGGCCTCACCGATGGCGATGACGATGGCCGCCACGACAACAGCGATCGCGGTGAAGCGCAGAAAGGAGCGGACGGCCGCATCACGCCCGTTTCCACCTTTGCCGTTGTCGCGCAGCCAGACTTTGATCACTGGAACATCCGCACTGTGGTGGGACGGTAGCCCGCGCCGGGGGTCAGGAAGCGCCGGAGTTGCTCACGGCCCTGCTCCTGCGCAGCGGCGCGTTGCGCGGCTTCGAGGTTCTGTGCGCGGCCTTGCGCCGCGACGGCCGCGGTGAGATCGGCAACTTGCTGTGTCTGCAAGGCGATGAGCTGGTTACCGGCCTGGGTCGCCTGCAACGCGCCGGTCGCGGACTGGCTCGCGGTCACGAGCGACGACATCTCGGTGCGGTTGGTCTCGAGATTGGCGACGACTCCGGCGTGAACCTTCATGGCGTCCTGAAGGCCTGCGACGGAATTGCGCCACCGCTCGCGCGCGCCATCGATCAGCGCCTGGTCGCTGGCGGTCGTTGAGGCTGCGCCGTAAGTCGTGGAAAAGGCGTGGTCGATCTGCCCGACATCATAGGTAATGCGTTGGGCCTGACCGAGAAGCTGCTGGGTGCGCTGGATCGATCCGACGATCTGGTTCAACGATGATTGCGGCAGGCTCGCAAGGTTGCGCGCCTGGTTGATCAGCATCTGCGCCTGGTTCTGCAGTGATGTAACCTGATGGCTGATCTGCTCCAGCGCGCGTGCCGCCTGCAACACGTTCTGCGCATAGTTGTTGGGATCGAACACGATCTGTGCCGATGCCGGCGCGATCGACAAGATGACGGCGACAGTTGCCGCAAGAATTGCCGCACGGCGGCCGGACTGCTTGATGCTCATGATGACTCCAGGTTGGTCAGGTTGGGAATGAGATCGGCGGCCCAGAGAAGGTCATGTGCGGCGAGCCAGCCGTGAACGAAGCCCTCGTGGCCAAACTCAGCGATCACGCGCTCGATGTCCGCGTGATCGGTCTTGGACGAGGCGGCGCAGAAAGCGAGCGCAACCGGACCCAATCCGAGTTCGAACAGGCGGTTGCCACGGCGGGATTGGCAGTAGTAATCGCGCTTGGGTGTCGCGCGCGCGATGATCTCGATCTGCCGATCGTTCAGGCCGAACCGCCGGTAGATCGCGGTGATCTGTGGTTCGATCGCGCGCTCGTTGGGAAGGAAGATGCGCGTCGGGCAACTCTCGACGATGGCGGGCGCGATCGGGCTGCCGTCGATGTCGGATAGCGACTGCGTGGCGAAGACGACGGACGCGTTCTTCTTGCGCAACGTCTTCAGCCATTCGCGCAATTGCGCGGCGAAACCCCCGTCGTCGAGCGCGAGCCAACCTTCGTCGATGATCAGGAGCGTCGGGCGACCATCGAGCCGGCCCTCGATGCGGTGGAAGAGATAGGCGAGCACCGCGCCGGCGGCGCCGGTGCCGATCAGACCTTCGGTCTCGAATGCCTGTACGGACGCCTCGCCGAGTCTCTCCTGCTCGGCGTCGAGTAACCGCCCGTAGGCGCCGCCGATGCAGAACGGCCGCAGCGCCTGTTTGAGCTTGGCGGACTGTAGCAGGACGGCAAGGCCGGTCAGCGTCCGCTCGCCGAGTGGAGCGCTGGCGAGCGAAGCGAGCGCGGCCCAAAGATGCTCCTTCAACTCGGGCGTCAGCGCGACCTGCTCGCGCGCGAGCATGTCGACGACCCAGTCGGCGGCCCAGGCGCGTTCCGGCATGTGGTGGATGCCGGCGAGCGGCTGGAGCGAGACGGATGTCTCCGCGCCGTCGGACAGCCCGCCGCCGAGATCGTGCCAGTCGCCCTGCATGGCAAGTGCGGCGGCGCGGATCGATCCACCGAAGTCGAAGGCAAACACCTGCGAGCCCGGATAACGCCGGAACTGCAACGCCATCAACGCCAACAGGACCGACTTGCCGGCGCCGGTCGGACCGACCACCAACGTGTGTCCGACGTCGCCGACATGCAGCGAGAAGCGGAACGGCGTCGAGCCTTCGATCCGGCCGAAGAACAATGGCGGCGCCGCGAAGTGTTCGTCCCGCACCTCGCCGGCCCAGATCGCGGAGACCGGGATCATGTGGGCGAGGTTCAGCGTCGAGACCGGCGGCTGTCGGACATTGGCGTAGACGTGGCCTGGCAAAGAGCCGAGCCACGCCTCTATCGCGTTGACGCCCTCGGCGATGCAGGTGAAGTCGCGACCCTGGATGATCTTCTCGACCAGCCGCAGCTTCTCGGCCGCAATGCTGGGGTCTTCATCCCATACCGTCACCGTCGCTGTGACGTAGGCCTGGCCGACGTCATCGGCCCCCAGTTCCTGCAACGCCATGTCGGCATCGGCCGCCTTGTTCGCGGCATCACTGTCGACCAGGACCGACGCCTCGTTGGTTATCACTTCCTTGAGGATCGCGGCGATGCCCTTTCGCTTCGCGAACCATTGCCGCCGAATCTTCGTGAGCAGCTTTACGGCCTGCGTCTTGTCGAGCAGGAGCGCGCGCGTCGACCAGCGGTACGGGAAGGTAAGCCGGTTCAATTCGTCGAGGATTCCGGGATGGGTCGCGGTCGGGAATCCGATGACCGTGAGCGTGCGCAGATGGGAGTTTCCCAGGCGCGGCTCCAGTCCACCGACCAGCGGCTGATCAATCAGCAGCGCGTCGAGGTGCATCGGCGTTTCGGGGACGCGAACGCGCTGGCGCTTGGTCGAGACGGTCGAATGAAGATAGGTCAGCGTCTCTGGATCATCGAGCCAATCGACCTCCGGTACGAAACCTTCGAAGAGTTGCAGCACGCGATCGGTGCGGTCGACGAAGCCGCGGAGCAACTCTCGGGCATCAACGCCGGTCTGATCCCGCCCCTCGTAGAGCCAGCTCTCGGCGCGCGACGCATCCTCGGCGGGCGGCATCCAGAGGAATGTGAGGTAGTACCGGCTCTCGAAGTGAACGCCAGCGGCTTCGAACTGCTCACGGCGTTCGAGATCGACCAGGGCGGACGCGGCCTCAGGAAAGATGCTGTCTGGATACGCGGTCGCCGGACTGCGCTGCGCCTCGACGAAAATGGCCCAACCGGAGCCCAAGCGGCGGAGCGCGCTGTTGAGGCGCGCCGTGGTGCCGATGAGTTCAGCCGGCGTCGCGCTGTCGAGATCCGGGCCGCGGAAGCGCGCCGTGCGCTGGAACGAACCGTCCTTGTTGAGGACGACGCCCGGTGCGACCAGGGCGGCCCAGGGCAAATAGTCGGCAAGGCTTGCGGTGCGATTGCGATACTCGGCGAGGTTCATCATGGACCGAACCTCACGACCGGAAATACGCGGGATAACGCAGATGCCGGCGCACCACGTCGACGAACTGCGTATCGCGCTTCGTTGCCCATACGGCTGCGAAGTGACCGACGGCCCAGAGCACGAGGCCAATGAGCCACAGCCGCAGGCCGAGGCTGACAGCGGCCGCGAGCGTTCCGTTGGCGATCGCGACCGCGCGCGGCGCGCCGCCGAGCAGGATCGGATCGGTCAGCGCGCGATGGACCGGCGCATGGAAGCCGGCAATGGGCTCGCTCGTCTGCATCAGAGCAACGCTCCGCCGCCGAACGAGAAGAACGACAGGAAGAAGCTCGATGCGGCGAACGCGATCGACAGGCCGAACACAATCTGGATCAGACGCCGGAAGCCACCGCTCGTGTCGCCAAAGGCCAGCGTCAGCCCGGTGACGATGATGATGATCACGGCGATGATCTTGGCGACCGGTCCTTCGACGGAGTCGAGAATCTTCTGAAGCGGCGCTTCCCAAGGCATCGAGGAGCCCGCGGCATTTGCCGTGGACGCCGACATCGCAGCAATTGCGATCGTGGCGGTGAGCAGAGCGACCTGCGAGCGCAGGCCGCGCGACAGTGCGGTCATGGGTGGTCTCCGTGGGATGTTGATGTTCCGCCCGCTTCAGACGGGAGGATGAGGTAGTCGCCGCTTGCGGGATCGAGGCCGGCGACGAAAGCGAGTTCGGCGAGGCGGCGCTGCGCACCACGCCCGGCGAGGACCGCGACGATGTTGATCGTCTCCGCGATCAGAGCGCGCGGCACCGTGATGACGGCTTCCTGGATGAGTTGCTCGAGGCGCCGGAGGGCACCGAGCGCGGTGCCGGCATGGATGGTGCCGATGCCGCCGGGATGGCCGGTGCCCCATGCCTTCAAGAGGTCGAGCGCCTCGGCGCCGCGCACCTCGCCGATCGGTATGCGATCGGGACGCAACCGCAGCGAGGAGCGCACGAGATCCGACAGTGTGGCCACGCCGTCCTTGGTGCGCAGTGCGACAAGATTCTGCGCCGCGCATTGCAGTTCGCGGGTATCCTCGATCAGCACCACGCGATCGGATGACTTGGCGACTTCTGCGAGCAGCGCGTTGGTGAGCGTGGTCTTGCCCGTCGAGGTGCCGCCGGCGACCAGGATATTGCGGCGCTCCGTGACGGCCTTGCGCAGGACTCCTGCCTGGGCGACTGTCATGATCCCGGCGGCCGCATAGTCATCGAGCGTGAAGACCGCAACGGCCGGCTTGCGGATCGAGAACGCCGCCGCGGACACGACCGGCGGCAGCAGTCCCTCGAACCTCTCTCCCGTTCCGGGCAACTCGGCGGAGACGCGCGGGGCGCCGGCATGGACTTCGGCGCCGACGTGATGCGCGACGAGGCGAATGATGCGCTCACCATCGGCGGAAAGAAGCGTCGCGCCGGTATCGAACAATCCTTCGGAGAGACGATCGATCCAGAGGCGGCCGTCCGGGTTGAGCATCACCTCGACGACGGCGGGGTCTTCCAGAAAGGTGGCGATGTCCGGCCCGAGCGCCGTGCGCAGCATGCGGGCACCGCGCGTGACCGCTTCTGCCTTGGGAGTTGCGTTTCCCATCTTGCCCCCGGCGCTGCGTCGGCCTGTCGAGTCGGGCCGGACATCGGGGACGAATAGAAGAGGCAGGAAACGTAGCAGCGCAACAAGAGTCAGGTGGTCATCGTAGCGGAGCGAAAAAATACAGGAGAGATGCGGTGCCGCTTATGACATGGATGCACTGCTAACGAGGTGCGGAACGGCGGGATGGGCCCGGAGCAGAGCCAAGAACTGCTTCAGGGTCGGATTGTCATTATTGCGCCGCCAATAAGCGACGAATCCAAGCCGAGTTGGTCCGTTGCCGTCGCGCAATTCTCGAAACACAACCCCTGGCAACGGGGCAAACGAGGATTCACAGGCCAGTGTAATGCCGCGCTCGCCGCGAACGGCACCGATCGTCACGCTATGGTGGGCGTTGATGTGCTTGATTAGGGGACGATCGCCAGGAGCCGCTAGCTTGTTGAGTAAGACATCATTGATCTCCGGCCCTGGATCACGGTGGCTTATGACGAAGCGCTCGTTCCTCAGGTCAGTCCAATACACAACATCACGTTCGGCAAGCCGATGTGTTTCGGGGAGCACGACCATGATCCGCTCGGACCACAGACTCATATGCGCGTAGTCTCGATAGCCGGGCTCGCCCAAAACCACAGCGATATCAATCGCGCCGCGATCAAGAAGCGGAATTAGTGCCGCACGAGTTTCCTCAATAATATTGAGCTCAGCTTCGGCATGCTGATTGGCGAATGCGACCAAGGTGTCGCGCAAAGCTCCTGCCGATAGAGAAGTATAAAAGCCGACATCGATTCGGCCTAAATCTCCGCGCTTCGCAGCCTGCGCGGATTGTTTCATAAACTCCAACTCGGCGAGGATGCGATCGGCCGACTGCACAAACTTCTCACCTGGGGGCGTCAATCGCGCTCCGCCGGCACGGCGCTCAAAGAGTAGAACGTCGAATTGATCCTCAAGTTCACGAATTCGTTTACTCAGCGTTGGTTGCGTGATGTTTAGATCAATGGCTGCACGACGGAAACTGCGGTGCCTAGCCGCGATAGAGAAATAGAAGAAGTGGGCTACCTTCATACTCGCGATACAGCCGTCGATCCTCACAACTGAACCCGATACAGCAGACAATCCAGATTTCATTGTCTTGAACTGACCACATTGATGTTGCATAATAGTTTCAGTTTCACGCGCCTGACCGACTGACCAGCTTCACTCCATCTTTTCGTTGTGCGAATTCATTATGTATTTTGTACGAACTCTTCGTGCAGTGCAGGTCTTGCTGCCGCGATGTGAACCACTGCTGCAATCGAACCAGATAGAGATAGACGACCGGTGTCGTGTACAATGTTAGCAGCTGGCTGACCAACAACCCGCCGACCATTGCGTAACCGAGCGGCTGCCGCAGCTCCGAGCCGGTACCGGTCCCGACTGCCAACGGCACACCGGCGAGAAGCGCTGCGGCAGTCGTCATCAGAATTGGGCGAAATCGCAAGAGGCAGGCTTCGCGAATAGCGACGACTGGCGGCAAATGTCGGTCGCGTTCGGCCACGATGGCAAAGTCAACAAGCATGATGCCGTTCTTCTTGACGATACCAATCAACAGAATGAGGGCGACGATTCCGATCACCGACAGATCCATATGGCCGAATTGCAGTGCGAGCAGTGCGCCGATGCCTGCGGATGGCAGCGTGGAGAGGATCGTCAGCGGATGGACGAAGCTCTCATAGAGAACCCCGAGCACGATGTAGACCACCACGAGCGCGGCGATGATCAGTATTGGCATGCTCGACAGGGAGGCCTGAAAGGCCTGTGCGTTGCCCTGGAACGTGCCGGTGACCGCACCGGGCATGCCGATATCAAGTGCCGCCTGTCTGATGGCCTCGACAGCTTGGCCGAGAGCGCCCCCCGGCGCGAGGTTGAACGACAAAGTCACGGACGGAAACTGCCCCTGATGGGTCACGGACAGCGGCCCGACCCTGGTGGTATCGAAAGTCACCAGCGCGGAAAGTGGCACAGCGGCTCCGGTCAGCGGCGACTTCAGGTAGATGCGCTGAAGCGAGGAGAAATCCGTCTGCAACTCTGGGAGCAGTTCCAGAATGATCGGGTAGGTGTTGAGCTGCGTAAAGTACTGCGTGACCTGTCTTTGACCGAAGGCATCGTTGAGGGTGTCATTGATTAGTTGCGGCGAAATCCCGAAACGCGCCGCCTGATCGCGATTGATCTGCACCTGGATTTGCGGCGCATTGGCGAGAAGATCCGTTGCGACATCCGCAATCTGCGGCAGCGTGCGCATCTTTTCCAGCATGCGCTGCGACCACGTCGTCAATTCACCGACGTCGACGCTTTGCAGTGTATATTGAAAGCTTCCGCGCGAACTTCGACCGCCTACCGTGATGTCTTGGATCGGCTGCATGGACAGGTTTGCACCCTGGACCTTGGCCAATTGCGGCCGCAGCCGGTTGATGATCTGCGAGGCCGTCTGAGTGCGTTCCTCGCGCGGCTTCAGGACAATGGTGAAGCGGGCGGTGTTGGCGGTCTGCGCATTTCCGTTGCCGCCCGTGCTGGCGGTCGTTGCACTGACACCCGCAACGTCGGGATCGCGCAGGACGACCTCGGCCAACACTTTCATCAGGCGCTGCATTTCCTCGGACGAGGCCCCCTGCGCGGTTTCCGCCACGCCCCCGATCAGTCCGGTGTCCTGTATCGGAAAGAACCCCTTCGGAATCTGAACGGCCAGATACACGGTGAGCGCCATGGTTGCGAAGAACACGGCCAGAGTCGTTGCCTGGTGTCGAAGCACGATGTCGAGCGTGCGGCGATATCCTGAGAGGATTCCGTCAAACGCGCTTTCGATCGCACGATAGAGGCGCCCATGCTGGTCGGTATTCGGCCGCATGAAGCGCGAGCAGAGCATCGGCACGAGCGTAAGCGAGACGATGGCCGACACCAGAATCGAGGCCGTGACCGTGAGGGCGAACTCGCGGAACATCCGCCCCACAATGCCGCCCATGAGCAAAAGCGGGATGAAGACCGCAACCAGCGACACGCTGATCGACACAATGGTGAAGGCGATTTCGCGGGACCCGGCCAGCGCCGCATCGAGCGGCGATTGTCCCTCTTCCATGTGCCGATAGATGTTCTCGACAACCACAATCGCGTCATCAACGACAAAACCAATCGCGATGATGAGCGCCATCAGTGAAACGTTATTGAGACTGAATCCGAGAAGATACATCGCGGCGAACGACCCGATCAGCGCGAGCGCCACTGTGATGCTCGGGATCAGGGTCGCCCACAGATTGCGCAGGAACAGCAGAACCACCAGCACCACCAGCGCGACCGTGAGAACAAGCGTGAATTCGACCTCGTGAACGGACGCCCGAATGGTGATGGTACGATCGAGCACGGTCTCGACCGTAATCGCGGGCGGCAGGTTCGCAGTCAGCTTGGGCAGTTGAGCCTTGATCTGGTCGACCGTTGCGATGACGTTCGCACCGGGCTGCTTATTGACCGAAAGCAAGATGCCCGGAACGTTGTTGTAATGAGCTGCTGTATTCCTGTCCGATGGCGCCGAAACCGCGCGCCCCACGTCCCGTACCCGAACAGGAGCGCCGTCGCGATACGCAATAATCGCGTCTTCGAACTCATCTGCCTCGGTGATCTGATCGTTTGCGACAAATGCGAAGCTCGCCTTCGGTGTGGTCAGGCTGCCCTTTGGGGCGTTGGTGGTGATATTGACGATGGCGTCTCGCACCTCTTCAAGTGTCAATCCGCGCGCCGAGAGTTTTCCCGGGTCCAGTTGAACCCGAATGGAGGGCTTCTGCTCGCCGCCAATCGCAACCTGGGCGACACCCTGCACCTGTGAAATCTGCTGCGCGAGGAAACTGTCCGCATATTCGCTGACGGCCGTCAGCGGCAACGTCTCCGAACTCACCGAGAGGATCAGGATTGGCGCCTCTGCCGGATTGAGTTTGCGGTAGGTCGGCGGCGATGTCATCGAGTCTGGCAAGTTCCTGGAGGCGGCAGCGATCGCCGCCTGCACGTCCTGCGCGGCCGCGTCGATATTGCGGTCCAGATCAAACTGGATGGTGATCGACGTCGCGCCGAGCGCGCTGAAGGACGTCATCTGCGTGACGCCGGCGATCTGCCCGATCTGGCGCTCGAGCGGCGTTGCAACCGACGAAGCCATGGTTTCGGGGCTGGCGCCCGCCAGCGTAGCCGTGACCTGAATCGTCGGGAAATCAACCTGTGGGAGCGGTGCGACAGGTAGCAGGAAGAATGACGTCGTTCCGACAAATGCCAACGCCACCATCAGCAGCGTGGTCGCAACCGGTCTCCTGATCGATGGCTCGGAGAGGTTCACGATCCACTCCGTGCATCGGCGGTTTGCTGCTTTGTGATGCTCACCGTGCCGCCGCGTTGCAGCCGGTATTGCCCGTCCGTTACCACCCGCTCCTCTCCCGACAGGCCCGACGCAACCACCGTCAGGTCGCCCGACGTCGGGCCGACCTGCAGCGAACGCGGCTCCGCCGTGTTCTTGTCGGTCACAATCCAGGTGAACAGCCCCCGCGGCCCGCGCTGCACTGCGCTAGAGGGGATCGTCAGCACATTGCGCTTGATCGTGACCAGCACGCGCGCATTGACATACTGACCTGGCCAGAGCTGGTCGTCGGCATTGGCGAACATAGCCTTCAGCCGAATCATGTCGGTAGCCTGATTGATGATGTTGTCGATGAGCAGGATCGTTCCGGTGCCGAGTACGCGACTGTTGTCCTGGTCGAAAGCCGTCACCTCGACCGGCCCATGCGCCATGGCTTCACGGATGTCCGGCAGCGCCCGCGCCGGCAGCGTGAATTGGACTGCCGCCGGTTGGGGCAGGACGAGAGTGGCGATCGGTCCGGAATCCGACACGCGTATCAGGTTGCCGGGGTCGACCAGACGAACCCCCATGCGGCCGTCGCTTGGCGCCGTGATCGTGGTATAGTCGAGCTGTGTTTGCGCAATGGCGATCGCCGCCATATCGGCCTCGATGGAGGCTTTCAGCTGATCGACCTTGCTCTGCTGCTGATCGACATTCTGCTGGGTTCCGATATCCTTCTGCGCCAAGGCCTTGGAACGTGCCAGATCCTTCTCTGCGCCGGTCAGCAAAGCAACATTCTGGCGCTTTCTGGCGGCGGCCTGATCGAGCGCTGCCTGGAACAGCCGCGCATCGATCTTCGCCAAGACGTCTCCCTTCCGGACGTGCTGCCCTTCAGTGAACAGCACCTCCTGCAGCTTGCCATCGACCTCGGAACGGATAGCGACGGTAAACGACGCCTGCACCGTTCCCAGTCCCGTGAGGTAGATCGGCACATCCTGTCGCTTCACCGTGGCAACGCTCACAGGCGCCGGTGCGCGCGTCTGCGATCCGCCGCTGCGCTGCGGCGGCGGACTCGGCGCAAATTGCCAGTAGAGCAATCCGGTGACAGCAATCGCTCCGCCCGCAAGAACAAGAACTTTGCGATACAGGTTTCGGGCAGACATATCCGCGATCCCGTTTGATCCGCCGGTAGATGGAAACCCGCTCATTCGAACGGACCGGCGTGAGGCGCGATCAATCCTTCAACGGTTTGGGAATGGACCGGCCCTTGTCCTTTTCAGCAACGATGAATTCGAGAAAGCGGAGACTTTCCGTTGAACTCGGATTCCAGTGCGCATGAATGGTGCCGGCGGGAACGAACAGACTGTCGCCGGCACGTAGGGTGACTGCCGGCTTGCCTTCCTCCTGAAAGACGGCGGTGCCGGAAAGGATGTGGAAGGTGATCGCTGCCGGATGAAGGTGTCGTGGATTGATGCCACCCGGCTCGTATTCGACGTGATAGACGGCGACTTCCTGGTTCGCCGTATTGGGCACGGCCGTCTTCAGCAGCGGCGCATGCGGGATCACGCCTCGCTTTTCCTGGGCGGAAACTGGCTGGGCGTAGAGCATGCATAGAACTCCTGCTGTTAAAATGCCGATGCTGAAGAGTGAACCTTTGGTCACGTTTTGCCTCCGGACCCTGCGAGGGTGTCTGACGAACGGTCACTCTGACCGAGTCAGATCCATCTGGAATCAGCCCATTGAAAACAGAGCCTTAAGTCAATAGAGCGTCTTGCTCTGATGTTCATTGATGGAAGACATATTGGGCGAAAATGATTGTCCCGCAAACGCCTTTAACTTAATGTTCGCCCAACAAAAGGTTGGGGTCCAACATGACGCGGCGCTTGCCTTCGTTGAACGGATTGCGGGCGTTCGAAGCGGCCGGCCGGCATGGCAGTTTCACCGCTGCCGCGCGAGAACTGAACGTCACACAAACCGCGGTGAGCCGCTTGGTTCGCCTGCTGGAGGACCGTCTCGGCTTTGCACTGTTCCGACGCCACGCGAGTGCGCTCGAACTAACCGCTCAAGGGCAAGCGCTGCTGGCCGGTCTGACCGATGCTTTCGATTCAATCGCCCGCCTCACCGAAAGCGTCGAGGCGATGCGCGGCGGCCCCGTGCTCACGGTGGGAGTAGGACCAACCCTGGCGGTCAGCTGGCTGATCCCGCGGCTGGCCACTTTCTATCGCAGCCACCCCGCCATCGAGGTGCGCGTGGCGACCGGCGGCGCGACCCGTCCGGTGCGTGACGACTGGACCTGCACCATCCGGCGCGATACCGACGCGCTGCCGGGCTATACTGCTGAGCGCCTGTTCCCCAGCATCGTCGTACCGGTGTGTACGCCGGAGCTCGCATCGACGCTGCGTTCGCCCGACGACTTGCGCAACGCGACTCTGATTGTCGTGTCCAATATGCCCAACGAATGGCCGCATTGGTTCGAGGCGGCGCGCCTGCGCTCTCCGCCCCATCCCGCCGGGGAGGCGTCATTCGAGAGCAACGCCATGGCGATGCAGGCGGCGCTCGATGGCATCGGAGTCGCCATAGCTCAATTCCCTTACGTCAGCGACGCCCTGGCAACGGGCCGCTTAGTCGCGCCATTTCCGATCATCGCACACACACGAGACAGCTGGTTTCTAGAATATCGGCCTGTTCGTCGGGAGGATCCAGCACTTCTAGCCTTTCGAGAATGGCTGCATCAGGAAGCTGATCGCGAACGTCAAGTTGAAACCGAATTGGTGAACCGAGGGTCAATGGGAGCAATAAGAGCGCGTACTAAGGTGCGTAAGCGCTAGCAGCAAAATCGATGTAGCGAATTCTCAAATATGTCTGAACTAATTCGGCTGTCGGGTTAACCTCGACGTGTGAGGTTGCATGCCTCTTCTGAAATATCATCGCAGATTTCTTGTCTAAGTCTTGGCCCCTTGGCGAGGCGGCGTCCTAGGGCATCGAGGAAACTGTCATACCGCTCCCCGGCCTTGGCCCGCGTTGCCGCCTGGGCGGCGTCGGGTAGTTGCGGCGTCGAGGCAAGCCAGAAGCGGATGAACACCGCCAGCATCTCGACCGAAATGCCGATGTCGCGCTCAAGTCGTTGCAGCCGCCGGTCGATACCGTCGAGCCGCTTGGCGGTGGCAGCCTCGCGGCGCTCGTCGGCATCGGGAGACAGGAAGGACGCGACGGCAGCCTCGGCAATGAGCGAGCGAGACTGGTCGCGCCGCGCGGCGTAGTCGGCCAGCGAGCGCATCAGGTCCGGGTCGAGATAGACGGAGAGACGGGATTTCTTTTCCATGTCAGAGCTCGATGCCGTCGCGAGGATCCATTGCCGCTTGCCGCGCGACCTGCCGCACGGTGCGGCCGACCAAACGGAGACGCATAGCATCGCTGTCGTCGTCTTCGCGATCCGGCTCAAATTCGTTCACCGGGGACTTGACCGGCTCCGGCGCGATATCCTTGTGCCGTTCGAGCCCCGGCTCGCGCCGGAGTCCTGCGTTGGCCGGATCGCTGTCGGTCGTGCCGGCCGACTTGCGGTTGACGAATGAAGTGGACTCCTTCTCAGCCGCTCCGTCTGCCTTTGCGGGTGCGACCGATCGAAGCGGAGCGCGTGCCGACCAGTCGTCGAGCTTCGGCGGCAGCTTTGAGCCACCCGGCTTCGGCGGCGGCTGGATGCGCTCGGCCAGGCGCGGATCCTCAAAGTATCGAGCCTTCTTCGCGCGGATCGGCGGAACGCCGGCGACCATGACGATCTCATTGTCGGGTGGGAGCTGCATCACTTCGCCCGGGGTCATGAGCGGACGGGCTGTCTCCTGCCGCGACACCATCAGATGACCGAGCCACGGGCTGAGCCGGTGGCCGGCATAGTTCTTCATCGCCCTCATCTCGGTCGCGATGCCGAGCGCGTCCGACACGCGTTTGGCGGTGCGCTCGTCATTGGTCGCGAAGCTGACGCGGACGTGACAGTTGTCGAGGATCGAGTTATTGGCGCCGTAAGCCTTCTCGATCTGGTTCAGCGACTGCGCGATCAGGAACGACTTGAGTTTGTAGCCAGCCATGAAGGCGAGCGCGGACTCGAAGAAATCGAGCCGGCCGAGCGCCGGGAATTCATCCAGCATGAGCAGCACGCGATGCCGCCGGTCGGTTGCCTTCAGGTCCTCTGTCAGCCGGCGGCCGATCTGGTTGAGGATCAGGCGAATGAGCGGCTTGGTGCGGCTGATGTCGGACGGCGGCACCACGAGGTAGAGCGTGGACGGCTTCACGTCTCCGGCGATGTCGGCGATGCGCCAGTCGCAGCGCCGTGTGACCTGGGCTACGACGGGATCGCGGTAGAGACCGAGGAACGACATGGCGGTGGAAAGGACGCCGGATCGTTCATTGTCGGATTTGTTCAGCAACTCCCGCGCGGCCGAGGCGACGACGGGGTGCGGCCCGTCTCTGCCGAGATGCGGCGTCGTCATCATCGCGACCAGCGTGGTCTCGATCGGACGCCGAGGATCGGAGAGGAATGAAGCAACGCCGGCGAGCGTCTTGTCGTCCTCGGCATAGAGGACGTGAAGGATCGCACCGACCAGGAGCGAGTGGCTGGTCTTTTCCCAGTGGTTTCTCCGTTCCAACGAGCCTTCCGGGTCGACCAGGACGTCGGCGACGTTCTGCACGTCGCGGACTTCCCACTCGCCTGGCCGGACCTCAAGCAGCGGGTTGTAAGCTGCGCTCTCGGCGTTGGTCGGATCGAAGAGAAGCACGCGGCCGAAGCGCGAACGCAGTCCGGCGGTGAGCTGCCAGTTCTCGCCCTTGATATCGTGGACGACGGCCGAGCCCGGCCAGGTCAGGAGCGACGGCACGACCAAGCCCACGCCCTTGCCCGATCGTGTCGGCGCGAAGCACAACACATGCTCGGGTCCGTCATGACGCAGGTATTCGCTCTCGAACCGGCCGAGCACCACACCGTCCGGGCCGAGCAGTCCTGCGGTCCTCACCTCGTCGGCATTCGCCCATCGCGCCGAGCCGTAGGTCTCGGCGATCTTTGCCTCGCGCGCCCGCCAGACCGACATGCCGATGGCGACGGCGATCGCCGTGAAGCCGCCGGACGCTGCTATGGCGGCGCCTTCAAGGAAGATGCCGGGCGCGTAAGCATCGAAGAAGTACCACCACCAGAAGAAGGCCGGCGGCGGATAGACCGGTAGCCCGGCGAGGTCGAACCACGATGAACCGAGCTGCGGCTGGAAGCCGAGCCGCCACGCCGTCCACTGCGTCGCGCCCCAGATCGTCGAAAGCGCGATCGAGAAGACGGTGAGGATCTGGCCCCAGAGGATTTTCGTCGCGGTCATGGTCCTGTCCGATGCCATCGGCGGCGACCGCGAACAAAGCGTAGCCCGTGAGGGGCTTCAACAACGATCAATCCCGTATCGCAAACAGGCGTAGGAATGCGAAAAAATACTGAAGGTGTGATTCGCCGGTGATGCCGACAGTGGAGTTAGCCGAATGTCCGTCCCCGAAGCCAATTGTCCCAGTCCGCTTGAACAACAGAAATCGGAGCATCGCGCGCTTGCCGTCCTGCGGATGCTCGGGCGTGAGCCGTCCTATGCGAGCAACGAAGAGATCGTAGGCTGCTACTTTACCCGGCTGGGCCTCGCGTGCCCGCGCGCGCAGGTCAGAGAATGCCTCGCGATGCTCGAACGGCCCGGCCTGATCGAGGTCTCAACGGTTGAGATGCTGTCTGTCATCCGCCTGACGGCGAAAGGCGATGAGGTCGGCAAAGGCCTTGTCGTGGTCGAGGGAGTCCTGCGGCCAGGCGTCGATTGCCCGTACTGACCGCGCCGCCGCAGGATCAAAGTCCCAATCCGCGTTGTCGCCCGAAACTCCAGTCTATTCCGCCATCGGCGCGGGCGATGCCTGAGACATGCCTACCGAGATTGCGTTCCAGCGACGGCGACCAAGGCACGAGCTGGAAGCCGAGACCGTCGTCGATCATGGCGAAGCGGCCGGACGCGAGCATCAATCGCTGACGATAGAGGCCGGCGACATACTCACCACTCGCCGTCTTCCGGAACGGCATTCCCATCTCAGTCGCGAGCTTCTCGCCCATGGAATCGAGTTCACGCTGCCGCAACGTGTTGATGAGGTTGCGACTGTAGATGACCTGCTGCCCCTGCCGGCGAGCGAGACCTTGCTCGATCAGATGCTCGGCCCGGCTTTCCATCGCGGCGCGCACCTCGGCGCCGAACCCGCCGTTTCCGAGGGGTGTTGCATCGCGCGCGATGAGCTGCCGATCGATCCAGGTCGCGCCTGACGCCTTCACCTGCGCATCGAGATCGAGGTCGGACCGCACCGCAAGGGCAGCGCGCTCGCGGCCGTGGGAATCCTCGAACCGGCGCAGTTCGACGATTGATCCTGTCGGGCCATCGCCCGTGGCATCGAGGGTGGCAAGCTTGATGTGATGGGTCCGCCCATCGGTACCATCGACGACGGCGTAGGCAGAGGCCTTCAACTCGTCATCGAGGCCGCGGTCAATCAGACGCCCGACGATGGGATCGGCGAGGCTCTCGCCAGCCAGCACATAGCTCGACGCGCCGCGTTCGAGGCCGCGCTCGGTGAGCGCCCTGTTCATGCGCTTGATGATGTCTCCGCGCTCGGCCAGTTCGCGCAAGGTGGACTCAGCCTCGTCGGCAATCATCCACTGTCCCGGTGCAATCTGGTTTGCAAGCCCGAGCGACTCCAGTTTGCACAGACGGCCGACCTTCTGCGGGAGGTACTCGTCGGGTTGTTTGCCCGCAATCGGCGCAACGTCGATGATGCCATGCCGGTTTGCATCCCGGACAAGCTGGCGATCGAGCCGTGTCCAGCGCTCGGACTCCACCTGGCTCTCGAGGCTGCGCCGGATGTCGAGGTCGGAGCGCGGCCCTAGTTCCTGCGTGACGAGATCCTGCGCCCTCGCCCGCATTCCCTCGCTGATGTATTCCCGCGCAATGACGAGGTCTTTGCCGTCGCTGGCGCGGCCACGGATGATGATGTGGACATGGGGGTTGTCGGTGTTCCAGTGATCGACGCCGACCCAGTCGAGTTTCGTGCCGAGGTCCTTCTCCGCCTGTCGCATCAGGTCGCGCGCGAACGCTTTCAGGTCCGACATGTTCGCCGCGTCCTCCGGCGACACGATGATTCTGAAGTGGTGCCGGTCTTCTTCGCATCGCTCGCTGAACGCCTTCATGTCGGCGTCGTCGGTCTCAGCACCGAACATACGTGCCCGCTCGCCGTCTCGCGTCACGCCCTCGCGGCGCAGGTAATTGAGATGTGCCCGAAGCGTCGCGCGGGGGCGGGTGTTGCGGACGATGCGGGTCTTAACCGTGGCAAGGCGCGAACGGGACGTCACCAGTCGGTTCGCCCGCACGCTGGCGGCGCGGCCACGGCCGAAGCGGGAACGTCGCGGCGCGGTGATCCGTCTCGACCTGGTAACATGGCCCCCGGCACGTTCGGCGGCAGCGAGCGCCTGGGCGATGAAAGGCTTGGCTTGCATGTTCGGACGCGAGCGGATTTTGCCGGGGCGGATGCGGAAGTCATCCTCGTTGCTCATCGCGAATGCTCCGCGATGTGCGATATACGTTGAAGAGATTGCGGAATCTTCGCGTGCGCGATGTCGCGCCATGCTCGCGCACGTCGCAGTGTGCGGGGTGAAACGTGTGCAGAAACAATGCCCCGACCGTCCCCCAACCGGGCCGCACCTCGCGGCCTTTTATCTTGCCCTCCAACGGTCGTGTTGCCGCTCTCCTCCCCGCTTACACACATTCGTGCGCCGGTCTTCGCTGTCTGACGATGGCCTGCGATACGCTTCATCATGGACGCCCGGTCCCGATGCGACGCACGAACAAGTCGCGATCTTGCGGATTGCTCTTGAATGGAGACGTGGCAGATGAACCGGACGATGGCGGTTCAGGTGCCGATGGCGCCGCCGTTGGGATGTGCTCCGATCCCTCCGTCGGAGGCTTGGATTTCGTCGGGAAGAGTGCGCTCGACCAGCTACGCGCCTGGTCGGCGAATGTCGTCGTGATGTCGACGATGGGCGTCCCGGTGTCGGACGGCGCGTCATCAGCCGTATCGAAGATCTCAGTGCTCGTGCCGCGCGGCATGTCGAAGTTCGGTGCATCGCCCTTCGCCGCCGTCGCCGCGACGTCGGTCGCGAACTTGACGTCCGGCCGATCCCACGAGCCACGATAGGCTGCAACGGCGCAGAGATTCGGATCGGTCTTGAAGCGCGGATGAGCTTTGCAACGAGTGGCGAGCTTGGTGAGTTGGGATGCCGCCATCGCGACGTTGCGGCACGGCAAAAGGACCGACGCGGAGACTCGCGATGGAGATACGGACACGCCGGCGAGACCGACGCGCACGATACTGTCGACAGACAATTCCCGCGTTTCACGGATCGCGTCACGCATGTTTCGATACACACGCGGGTTTGCCTCGCCCGGCATTGAGATCGCCCAGGGCTCGCCGCCCGAATGGTGCCAGACCAGCGCATGCATTAACTTCGGATCGACAGTGAGCGCGCACGCGGTCACGAGCGTAAGAAGGTCCATAACGTATGCTCCATGAACAAAGCTCCTCCGCCCGCTAAGCAACCGGCCGATGCCAGCGTGCTCGCGGCCGTCAAGGGCAAGGCGCGAGCGCCGGCCTGCGGCCGCCCTTGACCGCCGCTGTGCGCGACGGCCGCGTGAGCCTTGAGCGGGACGGAGGAATGAGTCGCGCTTTTCGCGAACAGAGGAATGACGGCAGTTTCACGCGTGGTGCGCGGATGTCCGACATCCCGGTCACGCATCGGCGACACGGATCAGCTCCGCGTCTCGCGTTTGCTCGGACGCGTCCAGAGCAGATGGAAGGCGGAGCGATCGCTGCCGGACTGGAACAGGTTGGCGCGAACCGGCTGCGGGAAACCAGGATCGTCGATCTGCACGGCGACGTACTCACCGGCCTTCTCGCCGGTGCGCGTCCAGCCCGCGCCGACTTCGGGTCCCTCCTCGTCGCCGGCGTGAATGCGGTAATTCGGGGCGTTCTCGGTGTCTGAATGATCGGCCGGCACGATGGTCAGTTCGATGTCTAGCGAGAGCGTGCGCAGACGTCCGGAGAAGCCGTTTCGGGTGCGGATGAAGTTGCCGATTTGCGCCATGTCATGGTCCCTTCTGTTGGTGAGGTTGAGTCTTTCGGCACGGCGTCAACGTCTGGCGGCGCGCCATTGGAAACGGCCGTCACCGGCCTCGTCGGTCCAGACGGGCAGTACGCGGCCGATGACCGAACCGCGCGGGAACGGACCGAAGTAGCGGCCGTCCACGCTGTCCGGGACATCGAAGTTCATGAGAAACAGTTCGTCATCGCCGATGCGGCGGCAGCCTTGCCAGACCGGCATCTTGCGGCCGGCATTATCGCGTTCGCGGGCGTGGCCGATGGTCGAGCCATAGGCGACGATGTCGAGGCCGTGGCGGCAGACAGTCTGGCCTGGAAGCGCCAGGACGCGCTTCATCATGGGCACACCCATCGGCAGATAACCGCGATCGGCCATGAACTCGGCGATGAGTGGCGGCGCCGCCACCGCAACAAGATCGGTGACGTCGAGATCGTCGGCCGGCTGCACGGTGTAGAGGCCGATCGGCGCGCTGGCGCTGGCGTTCCAGATCAGGTCTATCGGCGGATCGACGAATGCCGACGCGCCGACCGTGACCGTAGACAGCGCTGTTGCGAGCAGCGTGGCGATGCGGGTCATGAGCCGACCTCGCGCCGTTTGAGCCAGGCTTGATGACGTGTGCGCGTGTAATTGCGCGGCGTCTCGTTGACGGACAGTCGGTTGTGGACGTGCTGCCAGTAGTCCGGCGCAACATCGGCCGGATCGATGCCGAGCGCCTCGACGGCGTCAACGGCATGCAGCACACGCTCGACCTTGGGCCAACCGTCCATGCGCAGGAGGATGTCGCCGCCGGGGCGCACAAACGGCAATGTCTGGTAACGCGCGCCGGGAGCGATCGCGCGCACAATGTCGGCACGCGAGAGGATGGTGCCGTAATCGTTGGCTGCCCACCGCACGAAGCAGAAGATGCTTCCAGCAGTGAAACTGAGGACGCGGCGATGGCGGTCCAGGATCTGCTGTCCTGCCGGATGCCCGAAGCGGACGCGGTTCTCAATGCGCTGTTTAAGCCAGGTCAACTCGACCAAGGTGAGACTGCCGTCTGTGTCATGCGCGCGCGAGACATCCGTGATCGTGACGCCCTTCATCGCCGGCCTCCCCTGGCGCGAGGAAAGGTCTTCAGCAGGAGGAGACGCAGCATGTAGGCGACGGTGACGCCGCGCTCGAATGCCGTGATCTTGATGCGGGCGCGCAGGTCAGGCGTGATGTCGATGGTCAGTCTTGCCGAGAAGGCATTGCGCTTGCGCCGAGCCTGGCGCGGAGGCTTTCGTCGTTTGGTCCGGCGCTTGACGTCGACTGGCCAGAACTTGAGTTTGGTTTTGCGCGGTCGCCGGGTCATGGCGTCACCGCGAACTCTGCATTGCTCAGCGAGGCAACGTCGTTGCGAGTGGCTGCACCTAGCAATCCGCAACGGATGCCCGCCGTTAGCAAGAATCCGAAGGATTCTCTGTTAGAGAAGTTAGGCGGGTGATTTCGCAAGCGTGCTTCGCGGGTTAAGCACGATTTGGGTTCCTGATAGGACGGGTTTGCGGTTCCCGATAGGACGGGTGTTCGGGTTCCTGATAGGACGGTTCTTTTCACAGCTTATCCCCATCGTGTTGCGGCCGCGGCGTGCGCAGGCGTGGTGCGGACGGAAATGGATTGGTGACGGGCTGGAAGCTCAGGCACGGCGCGTTTTCGGCGCCGGCGATGCAGGCGAGTTGGTAGCCGGGCAGCGGCTGGCGGCGCACGATGTCGCGCAGCTCGAATGCGAAGCGCTTGTAAGGCGAGAGGCTGCCGGACTTTAGATGAAGGTGCCGGAAGTCGAAGATCCAGCCATGACGCTGGCGTCCGCCATGCTTGCGCACAAGACGGTACAGCCAGCGCTCAAGTCCGCCGGTGAGTGCAAAATATTCGCGGTCGATGGTGAGGACGAGCGCCTCCATCATGACGCCGGCGTAGAACCAGTCCGGCAGGATCAGTTCGATGCCGCGCGGCCGGCCGGCGCTGTCGGCACGCTCCTTCCATTCGTTGATCCAGCTAAAACGATGCCGCCGGCGTTCTGTCGGTTGACGGATCGAGGTGGCGACGGTTGTCGACTGCAGACGATCGAGGCCGGCCTTGAGCCGCTCGTAGTTCTGTGCGGAGTCGCCGCGTCCGATGAAGCTCAGAATCTCATATGGCGTCGCAGCCATCAGCCGTGATGTGCGCAATCCGCGGTCGCGCGCATCGACGATTTGGGACGCGGCCCAGATCAGCACGTCGGCGTCCCAGATTGTCGCCATGCCGTGTTCGTGCGTCGCTTCGACGACAATCGTGACGTCCCCCATGTGGAAGTCGATGGGCCGGACGCGCGGCGTCTTGGCGAGTGAGAAGAACGGCCATGACATGAGGTCTTGCGCGTCGCGCGGCGGCATATCGCCGGGCCTGGCGCGAAAGAGTTCGAGTTGATGATCGTCGTCGATGGAACGTCGCATGCGAACACCCGTCAGCTGCTACGCGACGGCGTGGCTCGCGCCGAGCGAGAGGACGGCTGCGGGCCGGGATCGGACGTGGAGTTGCGGGCGCGCTCGGCGGCCCAGGTCTCGAGGTCATCGATGGCGTAGACGACGCGGCCGCCAAGCTTTCGGAAGATCGGGCCTGTGCCGGTGCAACGATGTTTCTCAAGCGTGCGTCCGGAGAGACCGAGAAACGCCGCGGCATCGTGCGTGCGCAAGAAACGGGGCGTAACGCGAGGAGGAGAAGTGTCCAAGATGAGCCTCCGGGTCATTGGCGGCCGCTGCCGGACAAGGCAACGGATCGGAGGCAAGCGTGACGGAAGATCGGCGTCGTGGGGGAGACCCGCCCCAGGAGGCCTCCTGAAGTGTCCCCTTCGTTTGGCGCCCGAGAGCTCGGCGGGGCGGTCGCGGCTAGCGCCGGCGGAAGCGCCTCGCACGTTTGGCGTCGCCGCGCAGTAGCGCGAGATAGCCGCCGTTTGTCATAAGCGTGGCGCGCGCGATGATGCGGTTGATGCGCTTGCGCAGTGCTGCGTTAGTCCATTCGATGGCGGGGATATCGCGCGCTTGCGGATCGAGAAGGACCGCTGCGATCTCACGACGCGACGCGCCATCCCGAACACCATCGAGCGCGCGGAGTTGGAGCGTGAACCTGCTGCGCTGATGCACCGAGAGCTGCAAGCTGCGCATCAGGGGACCGGACCGCTCGCCGGCCAGGCGTCGCTCGAAACGCTGAATGGCATGCATGCGCGCGGCGCGGTCGTCATCGCGGGGGATGATGAAACTGCTGCCGCGCGCATGATGACCGCCGACGAACCAGACCTGATGATAGCCGTCGGCGTCAGCGAGGAGAAGATGACGGCCATCGCCGGTCGTCACGCTCGCCAGGATCGGCGAGAGATCTTCGAGACGGATGGTTCGCGCCGCGATGAAGGTCTCAGGCGCGGGAGCAATAATAACAGCGGATGGCGAACGTTCTGGTCGCCATATGGAAGGCGAGTTCCAGGCAGCGATGTCCGGGGCATGCGCGAAAACTCAAACCCCAACGTCGTGCGAGCCTGTCCATTCCGGCGGCATGCTCGACGACGCCTGACGCGATCTGATCCTGTGTGACGCGGTAATCTTCGCTGTAGTCGTGATTGCGGCGGAGGAACTCGGCGGCGAATTGCGGGCGATCGAGGCTCATGAGTTTTTCGGCGGTGCTCGCAGATCGCCAGTCGGACGCAGGTGGCATGATTACTACCCTCCCATCGACTGATCCTTGGTACGGATCGCAATCGTTGAGTATTGAGAGGATTGCAACGTCAGCTAGATATTAAGATTGAATGACGCGATAGCGTCGGGTTTGACCTCGGCGTGCGCTGCACGCGAGGGCTATTGCATGCGCGGTTCGAGGAGATTCCGATAGCCTTTATCTCTCATCCAGTGTGCGCGTGCGAGATGACTATCGTGCACGAGCTTGGCGCGCTCCGGATGCTTGTTGGGATCGAGGCCGAAAATGATCGAGACGGCCTCGCGCCAATCCGCGCCTTCGGCCTCGGCATCCAGCAGCCGGATGTAGCTCGCCAGATGTTTCTCGTCATAGGAACTGACGCGATCAAGCTGCGGAGGACAGTCTTCGAAGGGGGTAATGGTCACAGGTTTACTCGTGCGCTCATCCTTATTTACCAGAAATTAGCCAACCGGAATTGATTTCGCGCTGGCATCACGTAGGCGGCATTACGCTATCGCCGAATGATATCGAGCCATGCTCGCCCAGCAGACCGCGTATTTTATAATGCGGACCTGGGTCGCACCCGACCTCACGCTCCGCGCCGGAAGAACTCCACGGGATCCGTTTCAAGGACGTCGGCGAGTTTTTCCAGCATGTCGATCGTTGCCGCATGCTGTTCGCGTTCGAGCATTCCGACATAGTTGCGATTGATGTCTGCACGATCGGCAAGCTCCTCCTGCGACAGACCTTTAGCCTGCCGCAGCCGGCGCAAATTTCTGGCCACGGTCTCGCGCAATCGCATGCGGGAGACGTCGCCGGATCACTAATATACTGCCACCCAGTATACTAGGGATTCGTCGGGCTGGCGAGTTTAATGCACGTGGAATCCGAGCGTCTGGTTGAGCGTCGACGCCCACCCCCCGGGCCGATGTCGGGGCCCGGCGGCCTGAGCGAGGCGTCGCGACGCCATGCCAGAACCCCGCCCGGCGGTCCGGGCGGGGTGTCGGAAGGCTGGCTCAGTCGGCGTTGGCCTTGCGGCCGCGCGACCAGATGAGCGTGTAGCTCTCGCCGTCTTCGTCGTCGAAGAGGTTCGCGTAGATCGGCGCGTTGAAGCTCGGGTCGTCGAGCTTGACCGACAGGTAGTTGCGGCCCTCGGTGGACCGCTTGGCCCAGGCGGCGCCGATCTCGGCGCGGCCGACATAGACGCGGTGGCTCGGGGCGTTCTCGTTGGTGCCGTTGCTCTCCGGGACCATGCGGACGTTCTTTGCCTGGAAGCTGAGCGTGACGATTTCGCCGACGAAGCCCTGCTCGGTCTTGGTGAAGGTGCCGATGTTCGCCATGATAGTTCTCCTTGCTTTCTGTTGCCGAGCCGCGACCATCGCGGTCTCGATGGCGACCGACAGGCCGGAGACGATCGACGCCGCATCCGAAAGGACCGAAGCGCAGCGGAGGATGCCAGGCAGGCAACTTTCTTGTCTCGCGAGGAATGGGCGAAGCCCAGGGGAAGAAAGTTGAATGCCGGCATTGCGGCTAGTCGAGCGAGGCGCAGCCGTTGTCCGGCCAGGTCTGGCCATCGTAGAGACCCGAATGGACGCGCTGCTCGAAACAGGAATAGTGCAAGGAGAAGCCAGCGAACGTCACCACCACGAGACCACGCGCGCGCCGATGCTGAAATCGCTCTGCCCTGCTGCAGGCGACGTCTCGCATTCCCCAAGACACGCGGCGGCAAAGAACGCCCGGCCATCGCAACATCAGTCCGCCGGAGCCCGGCGCGCCGCGGCGACAAGCGATCCGCCGGCCGCACACTCACTGTCACGTCAGGCCTGAAAGCACCCTGCTTCGGCTTTGCTCCGATCAGTACCCTCACTGAGCGACACGGCGCAGCACTCGACTCATCAGGTAGCGGCGTCGCCGGACTACGACAGTGCCGGTCTTCCATGCCCGCTGGAGCCGTCTGGGGGAGATGCCGCAAGCCGCGTCCAGGCCGTCACGCCGATCACGATCGCGCCGATTACGGCGAAGACTTGCCGCCAGAGATCGGACGTCATGGTGAGGCCGGAGAGCCCAAACGTTGCATAATAGCCGGCAAGCGCAGCCGGCACCGCGAACATCAGTGCGACCGCGATCCGCAGAAAGGGCGTGCGGACGATCGAAAAGATCGTCTGGCCGATGACAAGTGTGAAGGCAGCCGCGACTAGGCCAAGAACGATTGCGCCAAACGGGCCTGCGCCTACGCCGTGTGCGTAAGGGCCAGCCGTCATGCCGACGAAGAACGGCAGCGCGTAGATCGCGAGCGTGAACAGCACCCAGCAGAAGAAGCCGAGGCCGATGATGTTGAGGACGATGCCGAGTGCGAGCATGGTGGATCCTCCCGTGACAACAATGACATGGGTTGCGCCTTCCACCACCTCCACGGCGCGGTCGGCAGAATAGCAGAATTCGCGCGAAACGACAGCAATGGATCGGCTCCATCGCCATGTTTCGTCGCGACATGCGTTTCGCGAGCGCGAGAGTCCCTGCGATTGAAGCGGCGGCGCTCACGCGCCGCTCTTTCCGAGTTTCCAGACCGGAATGCCGAACCGGCGCGCCTTGTCGGCTAGGTTTTCCTGGATGCCCGAGCCCGGTGCGACCAGGACGCCGATCGGCAACGCTTCGAGCATCGCGTCGTTGCGCTTGAACGGCGCAGCCTTGGCGTGCTTCGTCCAGTCGGGCTTGAATGCGATCTGCGGCACCTTGCGGTGATCTGCCCAGCGGGCGGCGATGCGTTCGGCGCCCTTCGGCGATCCGCCGTGCAGCAGCACCATGTCGGGGTGCTTGGCGCGGACCTGATCGAGACGATCCCAGATCAGGCGGTGATCGTTGAAGTCGAGCCCGCCCGTGAAGGCGATCTTCGGACCGGCCGGTAGCATCACTTCGGTTTCGGCCCGGCGCTTGGCTGCGATGAAGTCGCGGCTATCGATCATCGCCGCGGTCAAGGTGCGATGGTTGACCATCGATCCGTTGCGCGGATGCCAATGCGATCCGGTGTGGCGCGCGAAGTGCTCCGCGGCCTGATCGCGGAAGAACTCCATCACGTTGCGCCGTTCGACCAGCGTCATGCCCTCGGCCGTGAGGCGCTCCAGTTCGACGGAGCGGATCTCGGAGCCGTCCTGTTCACGCTGGCAGCGCCGCTGCGCCTGCTCGTTGTCGTCGAGCTGGCGCTCGATCCGGCCATTGGCGCGATGGAAGAGGTTGACGGTCGACCACAGAAAGTCTTCGAGGTCCGGTTCGAGGCGAGTGTCGGTCAGGGTTGCCACGAGCGCATCGAAGATGTCGGCGACGGCACCGGCGACATTACGCGCTTCGGGGAGCGGTCTGGGATCGGGCTCGTCCTGGAAGGGGCGATAGCCATGCAGTTGCAGTTCGGTGAGGATGGTGTCGGTGGCGGATGCGGCGTGCGACTCGTAGCCGGTGTCGTCATAGTCGGTCGTCATGAGGTGCTTCCTTCTGTCGGATCGGCCGCGCCCATCGCGGCCTTCATGGCGACACAGGGCGGCGGGCGGACCGGACCTGCACCGCAGCGCGAGGCGCAGCGGCCGGAGCGAAGCGGAGGATGGCGGAGGACGGCTATTTTGCTTCGCGATGCAAAGGCGCGTAGCGCCGGCGGAAAATAGCCGGCCGCAGCCATTGCCGGCCCGGGCCGCTTGCCGCACGGTCGCCCTCGCAAGAAGGCCGTGGCCCGGCCCTCTCCGACGGAAGCGCCTTCACACACCGACACAGCGGCAACGCGCCGGTCACCCGTTCCGGCCACATCTCACAGACGCATGAAGCGTGCGACGTCCTCCGGCACGAGTTGAACCCGCACGGCCATCCGTAGCGCATCGGTGCCGAAGCGGCGCAGATCGGCGTTGAAGTCGTCACCGTGGGGCGACAAGACCACCGCGTCGATTCGTGCCGCGTGGGCACGGTCGAAGAGACTGGCCATCGCGCCGTCGCCTGCCGGATCGTTGTCGCGCACGATATAGAGCCGGCGCAGCGTCGCCGGAAATACAATGGCGGCGAGATGAGCGGCCGAGAGCCCGGCCATCATCGGCATGTCGGGCAGGACGCAGCGAAGCGACAGCATGGTTTCGATGCCTTCGCCCGCGGCCGCAACGTCGCGCACCACACCGAAGCGCACCGCGTTGCCGAGCAGATGGCCCATCGCGCGCCGCGGCGAGTCGATCGGCGCCTTGCCGAGCGTGGTGGGGTCGAAGCCGTTCGGATCGAGCCAGGTCCGGTGCGCGCCGGTGATACGGCCGTCGAGATCGGTAACGGCGGCGATCATCGCCGGCCAGGTCTCGGTCGGCATGTCGCGATCGGGACGATAATAGCAGCGTGGGTGGAAACGGAGATTTCCGGTTTCGGGCAAAGCCGTGATGCCACGATTGCGCAAGTACGTTTCCACGAGTGTGCGCGGAATCGGGTGCGACATGGCAAACAGGCGCCGGGCGGATTCCGGCGATCCGACCGGAGCTGGTGTCAGACGCCGCTTCAACGCGAGTTCATGTTGCGGTCGCGGAAAGCTCAGGAAGCGCCTTGCTTCCGTCTCGATGTCGCGGAAGTCGTCGAGCGCGCAAGTCGCGCCGATGATATCGAGCAGGTCGCCATGCTCGCCGGTCGCGGCGTCGGTCCACTTGCCGGCAGCGCCCTTGCCGGATTCAGGGCCGCTGAGGCGCACGAACATCGAGCGCCCGGGCGTGTTGTTGACGTCGCCGACCATCCAGTAGCGGCCTTCGCGGCGACCACTGGAGAGATAGTGCCGGCACACCGCCTCGGCCTCGCGCGCGAGACGGCGTGCCAGTTCGGCCGCATGTCCCGGCATGATCAGGCCACGCGCTCGGCAACGCGCGCAACCGGATATCGGTCGAGCACTTTGCGCAGGACATCCACGCCGGCGGCATCGGTCGGCACGAACATGCGCAGCTTCCACGAGATGATCTCGTGGAACAGGCCGTAGGCCGTGAGCCGCTCGCGCATGGCACCGGCGAACCCGGTCAGTTCGATGCGGTTCGCGCCCATGACGCGGACACGGCGAAGCTGAAGGCCTTCAGCGAGATCGAGGATGGTCTTGCCGTCGAGCAGAGCCGAATGCGCTGCATCGGGCGTCAGCGTCGAGGCGCCGATCGCGGTCGCACTGGCAACCCAGGCCGGTGACACCTTGCGGCCGATGATGCGTTCTCCATCATCGGTCTGGAGCCGATAGACGCGTGTCGATTCATTCGGCAGCCGCTTCCAGATCGGCAGCAGGAGACCGGCGACAATGTGAATCTCGCTGTCGGTGAACGCCGGCACGTCGGCCAGTTCGGCCGACCAGACGCGCGCGAAGCTCTCACGATCCGCCTCACGCCAATGGGTCTGTGGCATGGTCGCAAGCGCGATGACCGGGTGCTCCATGGGCCGGATCAGGCGCACGCGACGTTCGACCTGGCCGTCATCGAGCATGACGCTGCGCGCCGGCGCCTGCACGGCGGCGCGGCCGGATTGCGTGTTGACCAGCAGCAAGGCGCGCGGATCGGAGAGATGCTCCAACGCCTCGTCGAGCGTAACCGGCCGGTTGCGCTGGCGTTGCGTGATCGTCAGCAATCGCGTTTCGGCCGCGGTGTTGGGATGCGTATAGATGGTCTGCCGATCCGTGACGGTGAAGCTCTCGGCCGTCAGCGTCTCCAGGCCAACATCATAGGTGCCGGACGCGATCGCGCCCTCGACCCGTGCGGTCAGCAACTGCTCGAAGGCGACGAACAGGATGTTTTGCAGGTCGATGGTCAGCGCCAGCAGACGGTTGAGGAACGTCGTGATCGGCGGGAGTTCGTCCTTGATGCCGTTCGCGTCGGTCAGCTTCAGTCCCGTGGCATCCTCAAAGGTCTGAAGCGAGCAGCTTTCGACCTTGCCCATGACCAGAAGGAGATAGAGCTGACGCAAGGCGTCGCGCGCATAGTGACTCTCGAGGTTGTCCTCGGGGCGGAACAGGCCCTGCCCGCCGGTCTGGCGCTGCCCCTTGGTGATGGCCCCGAGCGTGTCGAGGCGCCGCGCGATGGTCGAGAGGAAGCGCTTTTCCGCCTTCACGTTGGTGGCGATCGGCCGGAACAGCGGCGGCTGCGCCTGATTGGTGCGATTGGTACGGCCCAGCCCCTGAATCGCCGCGTCGGCCTTCCACCCGGCCTCCAAAAGATAATGTATGCGCAGCCGCCGGTTCCGGACCGACAGTTCGGCGTGATAGCTGCGTCCCGTGCCGCCAGCTTCCGAGAACGCCAGAATACGCTTGACGTCATCCATGAACGCCTGCGTCTCGGCGAGGTTCGCGGAGCCGGCACGGTTCTCGACGACGAGGCGGTCGATCCGGTCCGATCCAGTCTTGCGGATAATGCGGCGCGAGCGGCCCGTGACCTCCGCCACCATGTCCGTGCCGAAGCGCTGCACGATCTGGTCGAGCGCGCCATGCACGGGGGACAATGACGCGAGCTTCTCGATCAAGCGATCCCGGCGTGCGACTGCGTCCCGGCTCTGCACCGGCTGGCCGTCGCGATAGACTGGCCGTGACGACAAGTTTCCTTCGCTGTCCGTGAACGGCTCGTAGAGCTGGGTCGGGAAACTGTGCGCCAGATAATCGAGCACGTATTCCCGCGGGGTGATGTCGACCTGCACGTCGCCCCATTCCTCGGTCGGGATTTCGGCAAGCCGGCGTTCCATCAGCGCCTCGCCGGTCGAGACGATCTGGATCACCGCGGCATGACCCGCCTTCAGGTCACGCTCGACGGACGCGATCAGCGTCGGCGTCTTCATCGCCGTGATGAGATGGTTGAAGAAGCGCTGCTTGGCGCTCTCGAAAGCGGAGCGCGCGGCGGACTTGGCCTGCGCGTTCAGCGTGCCGGTCTCGCCGGTGACGTTCGCCGCGCGCATCGCGGCATCGAGGTTGTTATGAATGATCGAGAAGGCACCCGCATATTCATCGTAGATGCGGATCTGCTCATCGCTCAGACGGTGCTCGACCAGTTCGTACTCGACGCCCTCGTAGGAAAGCGACCGCGCCGCATAGAGGCCGAGCGCCTTGAGATCGCGGGCCAGCACTTCCATCGCGGCGACGCCGCCCGCCTCGATCGCCTCGACGAACTCCGCGCGCGTCGCGAACGGGAAGTCTTCTCCGCCCCAGAGGCCGAGGCGCTGCGCATAGGCGAGATTATGGACCGTGGTCGCGCCCGTCGCCGAGACGTAGAGAACGCGCGCGTTCGGCAAGGCATGTTGCAGGCGCAGTCCGGCCCGGCCCTGCTGCGAGGCTGCGACATCGCCGCGCTCGCCCCTACCGCCGGCGGCGTTCTGCATCGCGTGTGATTCATCAAACACAATCAGGCCGTCGAAGTCCGCGCCGAGCCAGTCGACGATCTGGCGGACGCGCGAAGCCTTTTCGTCGCGCGCATCGGACCGCAGCGTCGCATAGGTCGTGAACAGGATGCCTTCGGCGAGCCGGATCGATGTGCCCTGCCGGAAGCGCGACAGCGGTGTTACCAGCAGCCGCTCCATGCCGAGCGCCGACCAGTCGCGCTGGGCATCCTCAATCAGCTTGTCAGACTTGCTGATCCAAACCGCGCGGCGTCGGCCCTTCAGCCAGTTGTCGATGAGAACGCCCGCGACCTGGCGGCCCTTGCCGGCGCCGGTGCCGTCGCCCAGGAACCAGCCGCGCCGGAAGCGCACCGCATCTTCGGCATCATCCGATGCGGCCGTGACGAGATCGAAGGTCTCGTCGACGCTCCAGGACCCGGCGAGGAAGTCGGAATGGGCCTCGCCGGCATAGACGACGGATTCGAGCTGGGCATCCGAGAGCAACCCGCCTCGGACGAGGTTCGCCGGCAGATGCGGCCGATAGGTCGGAATCGGCGGCGCGACCGACGCCATCGCGGCCGACTGCACGAGCTTCGTCGGATGCGCCGTCGATCCGGGAATACGGATCGACTGCAATCCGTATTCTTCGTAAATCGCATCCGTGAGTTTACGGCTTTCCGTGGGTGCCCACGCGACCTGCTCATAAGCGAGTTCGACGGCCTCCGGATCGGCCGTCGATGTCGTGGACGCGGACGGCCGTGAGACATACGCGCGAACGGTCCGCGGAATGGCCGCGCGCTGAACCGTCGGAGCGATGACGTTGCCCGCGATCGGTAGTCGCGGCGGGACGCGCTCCGTGACCCAGCCGAGCAGCGTCGTCACGTCGGGCGCGACATCGCGATACGGCGGAAACACCGTCGTATCGTCAGCCGGCAGACGGTCGATCACGGTCAGGCGCGTGTCGATTGTGGTGCCGTGCTTCGCATAGACGGCACCGTCGATGGCGGCGGAGAACACGACGCGGCCGCGCTCCTGCAGGTGCACGAAGGCGTCGGTCCACGCGGGGTTGTCGGACGCGAAGCTCGCGCCGGTGATCGCGACCAGGCGTCCGCCTTCGGGCAGTCGCGCAAGCGCGGATGCGATGTGCCGCAAGGCCGCATCGGCCATGCGCCGATCGACATGCGCGACCGCCGAGAACGGCGGATTCATCAGCACGACGCTCGGCACGATCCCGGCATCGAGGTGATCGTCGATCTGCGCAGCGTCGAAGCGCGTCGTGGAGACGCCGGCGAACAACCGCTCGAGAATGCCAGCGCGGGTATCTGCGAGCTCGTTGAGAACGAGCGCTGCGCCCGACAGCTCGGCCAAGATGGCAAGCAGGCCGGTGCCGGCCGACGGCTCCAGCACAATGTCGGCTGGCGTGATCGCGGCAGCGACGCTGGCGGCGAAGCCCAAGGCGATCGGTGTCGAGAACTGCTGAAATGCCTCGCTCTCTTCGGAGCGGCGCGTGTGGGTAGGAAGAAGTCTTGCGAGCTTGGCAAGCATCGGCAGCATAGCCGCGTCCGAGCCGGACCTCGCCCGCATCGCGGGCCCGAACCTGCGCACGAACAGGACGCTCGCCGCCTCGCAGGCGTCGTAAGCCGTCTTCCAATCCCATGCGCCATCGGCGTCGGAAGCGCCGAATGCGGTTTCCAGCGCGGTCCTCAACATCGGCGCGTCGATGCGGCGGCCGTGTTCGAGGTGGGGAAGGAGAAGGCGCGCGGCGACGAAGACTGCGGACGCCGGATCGGCGGCAGGGACAGGGCTGGCCGCGGGGACGGCCGTGGACACTGAACGGCGGGACATGGAGGGAGCCTCGCGAGAGCGGGGACGGATCAGCCGCCCGGACGCTCTCTCGATCCACGGCGGCTCAAATCCGTCCCGGCCCGCCTCTCCCTCTCCTGCGCCAACGCATGAACGGGCCAACTCCAAGAAACAGCGAGTTGATCGTGGGCATCGGTTCGCGCAGGCCGGTCTGACGAACAAATGTCGCTGTTGAAAGGAAGCGGGACGGCCGGAGCCGCCCCGCTCGTGGAGTCATTCAGCCGCAACGGCGTGGGGCTGTTCGTCCTCGCCGGTTTCACCCGCCTCGTCCTCGTCATCGGCGAGGAATTCGGGAAGCGGTTCGCCTGTGGTGTTGGGTTCGCCTGATGCCGCAGCCACCTCGGCAAGGCGCAACGGCTCGGGAAGCCAGCCCATGCCATCGAGCAGCCGCTCTGCCTCCTTCGCCATCTCGTTCTTCTTGAGATGGTCGATGAGTTGCACCGACGCCTCACCCTTTGCCTCGCGCACGGCTTCGAGGATGCGGCTCTTGGTGACGCGACCAAGATAGTTGTCGACTGTCGGGCGCCAGCCTGCTTCCGCCATGTCGAGATTGACGGCACGTGCCAGGCGATCGGCCTGATCGATCCGATGGCGCAGGCCGTGCGCCGACACGCCGGTGCCGCCGTATCGATCAATCTTCTCGAACAAGGCATTCACGCCGAACGACACGCAATGCGCCAGCAGCGCCGAACGGCTGGCGTCGTCGAGCGCGGCGAGCCAATCCCACAGTGCAACTTCGTCGTTCGGCATCTCCGCCGCCCAGGCCTTATTCCTTTCGTCGATGGCTTTCGCCGGCGGGGAGTCCTTCAGGTCGGATGCCTGCGCAGAGAAGTGGACCTGCCGAACTGTTACCTGCAGACAGCCGTTCGGCATCTCACGCTGGAAGGTATCGAGGCAGAGCTTGTGTAGCAGCGCCGTCATCGCGACCTGGGGATTGGTCGCTACGGCGTCACGCAGCGCGAGCGAGCGATGGGCCGTCAACTCCATCACGAGGCGCTCAGGCAACGGCTTGATGCCGTCGTCTTCTTCGTCCTTGGCCTCAGGCTGGCCGCTAACCGTGATGACGGTCCGCCGTACGGATGACGCGTCGGGATCGACAGCGTCCGTGTCAGAAGGGTCGGCATTTGCGTCTGCGCCCTCAACCGGCGCTTCGTCGTCCGGACGCACGAAACCGCGATCGATCAGCAGGCTGCCATCGCTGTCGATGCTAACGAAAACCCCGGCGCGGGTGATGTCGGCCGCATCGAAGATATGCGGCCGATTGTCGAAGGCGGACAGCGCCTTCTCGATCTCGCCGAGGCGGGCGTCGACCTCGTCGGGAATCTCGTCGGCGTCCTGATACTCGGCCTCGAGCTTCGCGTGCTCGGCTTGCAGCGCTTCCACCATCGCCTGCTCCTCGGCCGTGATGTCTGCAGGCGTTCCCTCGAGCTGACGGAAACCGTTGTCATGGCCATAGGGAAAGCTGATTGCGACCTCGATCCATTTCCAACCCTCGGCGGCAATGGTCTCCGCATCCGCCTTCAGCTTTTCGGTGACGAGACGCTCGAGCAGCGGCACGTCCTGCCACCAGCCGCCATCGTCGCGCTCGAACAGGTCGCGCAAAACACCTCCGCCGGCGGCTTCATATGCCGCGACGCCGACGAACTGCGCCCGCTTGTCCGACGCACGCACCGTATCCTCGGTGAGCATGCGCCGGATCTGGTACGGCTCGTCATAGCCAGATTTGCTGACGTTTTCCCAGACCAGCTCCTGTCGCGCGTGATCGCCGGTCACGGAAAAGGCCATGAGTTGTTCGAGCGTCATGCCGTCCTCTGCATAGACCTCGTGCAGTTTCGGCGACACGGATGCCAGGCGCAGGCGCTGCTTGACGATCGCCGCGGTCACGAAATGCCGCGCGGCGATGTCTTCCTCGCTCATGCCGAGAGTGCGCAGGGTCTGGAAGGCGCGAAACTGGTCGAGCGGATGCAGGCCGACGCGCTCATCGTTCTCGGCGATCGAGTCGTCCTCGGCGATACCCCCTTCGCGGACGACGCAGGGAACGAGCTGCGTCTTCGCCAAACGCTTCTGCTTCACCAGCAGTTCGAGGGCGCGGTAGCGGCGACCGCCGGCCGGCACCTCGAACATGCCGGTCTCGTTGCCCTCACCATCAAGGACGGCGCGGACGTTGAGGCTCTGCAGCAAAGTGCGCTGCGCGATACTCTCGGCCAGTTGCTCGACCGACACGCCGGCCTTGACGCGGCGTACGTTCGACTGGCTGAGCACCAGCTTGTTGAATGGGATGTCACGCGAGCGCGACAGAGTGATCTTCTGCACGGCCTTTGCCATGTGAGTTCTCCACGACGGGCGGCCGAAAGCCTCTCTCTCGACCTCCAACCCGTCGCGGGAAAACCCGCTCCCCTCTCCCTCTCTGGCGACCCAACCCACGCCTGTCACGCGGCCTCCTGATCTCCGACGGCGATCTCAGCGAAGGCGCTGGCAAGCGGCTCTGAACGGAAGCCGAGCAGCCAATCAGCCGCTTTGCTTGCCTGCGACGCGGCGCGGACGATCGCGCGATTGTCCTCGCGCAACACGTCGAGCCACGAGCCGATATAGTCGGCATGGCGCACGGTCGGCACGATGCCGAGCGACGCGCAGGAGAACGCCGCGCACAGCTCAGCGATCAGTTCTTCGAAGGCGTATTTCTTCGAGCCGTGCGCGCCGGACAGGTCGCGGTTGAGGCGTGAGCGATGGCCGCTGGCGTGGCCCAATTCATGCAGGGCTGTGCGGTGCCAGTTGATGGGTTCGAAATACGCGGCAGGCGGCGGCACCTGCACGTAGTCCTCCGATGGAATGTAGAAGGCGCGGTTGCCTCCGATACGAAAGTCGATGCCGGTCGACTTGATGAGCGCTTCTACCTCCGGCTCGATCACACCGGGAGGTGGCGGCGGCGCGATGGTTACGATCTCGTCCGGCAGCGCATCACACTGGTCGGTGTTAAACACCGTAAAGCGCTTTAGGAACGGAATCGCCTGCGGTTCTTCCCCGGATTCTGCCGCGCGCTTCTTCTCATCATTGGGAATGAAGCGGTCGGCATAGACGACAGTCGTGCCGCGCTCACCCTTGCGGACATGGCCGCCGAGCGAGAGTGCCTGGCGGAACGTGAGCCAGCTCTGGCCGGTGAAGCCGTGCTCGATCATAGACCCCCAGAGGATCAGGACGTTCACGCCGCTGTATTGCCGCCGAGTGGAAGCGTTTTGCGGCATTGCGAGGGGCGCCTTTGCGGCAGCCGTACCCCAAGGCTGGACCCAGGGTACGCGACCGGCCTCCAATTCGGCGATGATCTTGTCGGTGATTTCGTCATAGAGGCTCGCCCGGTCCTCGCCGGCGCGCGCACGATAAGCATTTCTCGACATCGCGGGTCTCCGCGACGGGCGCCGCGAGCCTCTCCCGCGGCTTCCAACCCGTCACGGCCCACCCGGCCGGCACTCTCACTCTCCTCCTGCGCACCAGCAGCGCACGCGGGCGTCGGTTTCACCGAACGAATCCGCAAGCGCCGCGTCAGGGACGGAAGCCCGGAGGGTGAAGACCCGGCATAGCCGGGGCTTCAGCGACAGCCGACGGCGCGGTCCCGCAGGGAGACGCCCGATCCATCTCGGATAGCGCCTTTGACTGCCACTTTCCGCCGAATGCCCCCAAAAGCATCTATTGTCGGTTCGACCAGGACAGTGACCACGGGCGGGAAACATGGCGGCGGCGTCTGGCGACGATAATGAGTCAATTGAAGAGCATAAGCAGGCGCTGATTCATCCGGCGGCGATGCTTTACGGTGTTCAGAAGATGTTTGGCGATCAGGCCAGAGTGAAGGCCAAGCAGGCTTATGGACGCCTCATCGACGCCCACCTTCTCGTCGCCGGCGTGCTGGGCGCCGGATTGCTGCGCACCAATGGCGTGGTGACACCGATCACTGCCACGTCGGAAGAGCGCAACGCACTCTTCGCTGGATTTGTCATTGGGCTGAACGCCTGCGAGAGCGCCATTGAAGAAGCGCGCTATCTGCAAGCGCACGCGCTGCTGCGACAGGAGATGGAAATCCTGGCGCAGCTAAAGGCGGTCCGCGAAGGTCGGCGCAAACCGAATGGCTCCCCCAATGTGACGGCGCTCGAGAAATCCCTGCGCCGGCTCTATGGCGATCTCACCGCTGCGGCGCATGTGTCGAAGCACGACGTCGTTGAAAGCGTGACTGCCTGGGATGGTCCTATGGAAGATCTTCCTGGGCCCACGGCCATGACCCGTTACTTTCCCGAGACCGATACAGGCCTGGCCCGTCGATCCTTTGCGCTGCACATCACCCTGATGATCCATTTGATCGAGGAATTGAGCCTCGACTACGACGAGCGCCATCCCAATCATGCCTTCACCGACCGCGAGCGCGCAGCGCTCAATCACGCCGTGAAGCTCATGATCGCGGAGGGCCTCGTGGAATCTGACGATCCCGAGCCGCTGAACAACCAAGGCTGACCACCGATGCTGAGATTCAACAACCAATGGCGGTTTGACAGTCCCGGTCCGATCGAGCCCGGCGTCGTCAGCGATTTTCTCAATCTGATCAACCGCATCAGCGGTCAAGGGTCGCGAAAGGCTATCCTCGAACACTTCAAATCGGCTTTCGCCGCCGCAGCCGGCATCCCCTATCATTCGAGCAGCGACGCGAGTTGGGCCGCCAGCGATCTCGATCGGGCGATGGACGAGGCCGCTGCTAACGCACCCTTGTTTATCGACGCCTTTTACTCCGGATGTGAGCAGTTGCAGCAGCGCAATCCCGAAATGGCGCTGCCCGACGCAACGCGCATCAACCGCATCCTGACCGAGCATGGGGCCGGCTATCAGATCGATCTTCCGAATCTCATCGCAACGCGGACTCACATTCCGATCACGGTTCCTGAGCAGGCCCCTTCCCTCGATGCTCAAGCTCGCGCCCTGATCGACACGGCCCTTCAAGCGACGGAGAGAGCTCTCGCCGAAGGCAACGGCCGGCAGGCGGTGCAAGAAGTTCTATGGCTTCTCGAGACGGTCTCGACCGCTTTCCGAAGCGACGAGATTTTCGACGGCTCCATCCAGGGCCGGTATTTCAACAAGATCATAGGCGAACTGAAATCACGTGGTCGTGGCGGCCATCAGGATCAGATCCTGCAATGGATGATGACGCTGCATGGCTATCTGTCCTCGCCGACCGGTGGCGGCGTTCGCCACGGCGTCGATCTGCGCGATGGGCTCGCGCTTCACATCAACGAAGCCCGCCTCTACTGCAACCTGATCCGCAGCTACATCACCTTTCTTATCGGAGAACACGAACGCCTGAGCGGGCGCTCCTCATGACAATGTACATGACCAAGACCTGGGGTTTCAGCGTGCCCTGCGGTCCGTTGCAATTCAGTCTGAGCGGATTTCGGGACCGCGCTCGTGGCTTGCTCCAACCTGGCGATCTTGTGGCCATTGTCGGCACATTCGGCGCCAATACGCCCGAACAGGAACGCGGCATGATCCTCGGCCTGATGGAGCCGTCGACGGTGGTCGTCAGTTCGCTCGATTATTTCGACCTCGACGCGGTGCGCGAGGTCGATCGCGACGAACACGGCAACTATCGTTGGCCCTTCGGCCTTGAACTCCGCGCCGCCTGGCGTTTCACCGAACCCCGAACCGCGCTAGGCGACATCTCGGCACGGCAATTTCATATGGATTCCGCGCAAGGCATTGTCCCGCTGCTGCCGAACGAAGCGGACGCGATCCTTAATTTACCGCGCGAGTCTGTGCCGCTGCTCAGCCCGCTGCGCGCGAGAGTCCGCGTGGAAGGGCTTGACGCCGCCCGGCGGAGAGCCGCGCCTCGCCCATCAACGACACGCACCGGCATCATGCACCTCCGGCGCGCACCGGCCTTTACTTATGCCATGAGGCTAGAAGGTGCGACGACGTCCGCATTCAAGATCGGCTGGGCCTTTGACTGGAAGCAGCGCGAGCGGCAATTCAATCAGGCGGCCATGCCTGCGGCTGGCGGGTTGCGATACCGCACGGTCTATCACGAGATATGGGAGACGGCGTTCGATGCCTTTCGCATGGAGCAGGCCCTGCTGCGCCACTTCGACTCGGCGCGCCATCCGCAAAACCGGGAGGTCGTCTCCGCGGTTGGGGAGGATAAGCTCTTGGCGGCGTGGATTCGCTGTCTGCAGGCGACGAAACAGACCCGGCAGCTCCAGACCGAGGTTCCGGCTCGGCCTGTACAGGGTTCGAGTCCCGGATCCGGCGACGAAGTTCGGTCGATTTAATACCGCCTTCCAGGCAAACCATTGAATCTAATTGATAATTCTGAACGTTCGTGCAGCCTTAAGAACTTGTGAACCATTGCCTTGCGGCGCCGGAGTCAGAACACTACATGAACAAACTAGGGCAATTGCGCCCAAGCGGGGGAGTTCATGTTCGAAATTGATTTCCTGCCGGTCGGCAACAGCAACGGCGACGCCATTTGCGTCCAGTACAGCGTGCCGGGCGGCGTCCTCGTTCATGTGGTGGACGGCGCCTACAAGGACGTTGGCGACAAGATCGTCGCGCACATTCAGACACATTACGGCAGCTCCTACTTCATCAACCACATGGTGCTTTCGCACGCCGACGATGATCACGCGACCGGTCTGGTCGAGGTGATGAAGAAGATGAAGGTTCAGAATCTCTGGATGAACCGGCCGTGGCTGTACGCCGCGGAGACGCTTCAGCACTTCCACGGGCGCTATACGCTTCAGGGTCTGATCAACAAGATGCGCGAGCTGCATCCCTATCTTGTGGAGCTCGAAGATCTTGCGGCCAAACAAGGCACCATCGTGCACGAAGTGTTCCAGGGCGCCACGATTGGCAACTTCACGGTGCTTGCGCCGTCGCGCGCCCGCTATGTGCGGTTGGTCCCGGATCTTGAGAAGACGCCGCAGCGCATGACCACCGCGGATTCGGCCGGCAACTTCCTCCTCGAAGCGCTGCGCAAGGCACGGAACAAGTTGCTGGAGACATGGGACATCGAAACGCTTTCAAACTCCCCCGACCCGACATCGGCGTCGAACGAGACCAGCGTCGTGCAACTGGGCGAACTCGACGGGCAGCGCATCTTGCTGACAGCCGACGTCGGACCGGAAGGCCTCAACGAAGCCGCCGACTACGCAGCGCTGCTGGGCAAGCTGAAGATCCCCAACATGGTTCAGGTGCCTCATCATGGCAGCCGGCGAAACGTCACGCCGAATGTGCTCGACCGCTGGCTGGGAGGAAAGGTCGCCAGTGGCGTCACCTGCGGAAGCGCGATCTGCTCGGTCGGCGATGGCCAGCCCGAATATCCGCGCGGCCAGATCAGCAACGCCTTCTTGCGCCGCGGCTATCCCGTGTATGTGACGCGGGGCAGCACGATCATGCACCATTCCGGCAGCAGCCGTGGTTGGCCGTCGAGCACGCCCGTTCCGTTCCAGGCCGAGGTCGAAGACAAGGCGGCGCCGGGTGTTGCGGCATGATCGAGCAAATGGGGTCTTCGATGCTTCGTTTCTTCGATGCCTACACCGTGAGGGCTCGGTTCATCCCCGCCATCCTCGCGGTCGCACCGGCTCTGGCCGCCCTGTTCTTGCTCGTGCCGTGGAAGGAGCTGGACCTCTACGTGGCGGTGACCACGGTGGCGATGCTGGCGCTGCTGTATGCGTTGTCCGACTGGGCACGGAAACAGGGACAGGCGCTCGAGCCGGGCCTGTACAGCGAGATCGGCGGCAAGCCGTCGGTCACGATGATGCATCGCTCTGACAACACGATCGACCAGGCCTCAAAGGATCGATACCGCGCCTTTCTTGCGGCCAAGATCGAGAAGCCGGAGCCGAGCGCGAACGACGAGCAACAGAACCCCGCCGCAGCGAATGCATTTTATGAACTTGCCGGGACGTGGCTTCGCACGCACACCCGGGATGCCAAGAAATTCCCGATCTTGTTCAACGAGAACTGCGCGTATGGCTTCCGCCGGAATTTGCTGGGCGCGAAGTGGACGGCGCTCGCATTGAACGGAATCGTCGTTGCTATTTGTGCGGCTGTGCTCGTCTATCACGGGACGCTCGACATCGGGAGCGCTGACGCGAAACGCGTTCTTGTCGTCCTGATCGTGGCTGCCGCCCATGCCCTGTATTTTCTTCTGGCCGTGAACCGGAAGAGCGTGATTGCCGCAGCGCGGACTTATGCGCGAGAGCTGATCTTGTCTTGCGAAACGCTCATCACGCCGAAAAAAGCCGCAACAAAGCCAGCAAAGAAGGCGGCAGCATCTCGCTCGAAGGCACCGCAACAGCCGTCACCCTGAACACATCAAGAGATCAGCGGCGGTCTATGTGTATGTCGCTGCCTTGCGCTCTCTTGCAAAGCGCGGTCGCACGCTCGACGCTGTGTCGGGCGCTTACTGCGCAAGTTCCTCGGCGCTCGGAATATCGATGATCTCGTGCCAATGCTTGATCAGCTTCTGATAGACGCCGGCCACTTTCGCTTGCGCGCTCTCAAGCTCTGACTTGGTCAGCACCTCACTTTCCAACGTCAGCACCCCTTTGCCCCTGACGCTGATGTGCTTGAGGTAGACTTCGAACTCTCGGGTCTCCTTGTTCACATCCATGTCGAGCGGGCCATGGGCGAACTTGTTTCGCGTCTTCACCACCTCGGCCGCTTCGCCGGCGATCCCGCGGATGATCTTGAGGATCGGCTCCGGCCGGCCGGCCTCGACCATCAGCGCTTCGAGCGCGCGGAATTTCGCATGAATCGATCCGAGCTGCGTCGTGATACAGGCGCCGCGCCGGTCCTCGACGTCGGCCAAGTACCAGATTGCAACATCGACCCAGTGCTCGAACTTCGCCCAGGTGGTGGTGATCCGGCCGATCTCGACGAGCGTCGATTCATAAAGATCGCGTTGCGGATGGCGCGCCATCTTGGTTCTCCGTCAGGCAGTCGGAATTGAAGGGTCAGGCCGGTGGTGCGGCTGGCGACATCGGGAGGCGAAAGCCAGGATAAACAAACGATCGGCTGATCGTGTTGCAGTCCGCTTCCGAGAGTCCCTCTCGCCGCGCGACCTCGTACCACTTGTTTCGAACCTGCTCTTCCATCTCCAACACGATTTTTTCGGCTTCGTCTTTTTCAAGCAGGAAGCGCATGCTTTGCGAGACGATATTTTCGGCGTTGGCATAGCGGCCAGCGTCGCCGCAGACCATGGCGAGGTCGCGTCGCTCCTCGCTGATCAACGGCGTGGGCGTGAGATCGTAGGCAGGCGAGAGCTTCCAATCCGGCGTCATCGCCATAACCGCATGATTGCGCGGGTGATCATCGGTGTTGGAGATCAATGCGTTGAAGCACATCCTGCGGAACAATTCGGCAGCATCGGCACGCGGGTTGGCCGAAATTCGCCGCAGCTCTTCAACCAGCAGAACGTAGGACCACCGGTCGCGTGTGTCGTGCCCCTCTTCGGCGCGCAGGAGTGTCAGGCCGCTGAGCATGCGGGCGCGGAGATAGCCGCCTTCTGCCCGCTCGCGATCAAATCGCTTGACCATGAGGACGTCACGGCCGCCGACGACGATCACCTTGCTCTCCGCCGTTGTGACACCGCACGCCCGTGCGAGCACGAGCATCGCATGCTCAGCGCGCGCGCTGTTCCATTTGTCGTCCTTCCTGTTGAACTTGGCGATCCATAGGCCGTCGGTGTCCTCGACGACGGCCTTCGGCCGCGCGCCGCCCATCGACGTGCCGACCAGCAGCAACTCCTCGACCTGAGCGGCTTCGGCATCGTCTGGGCGATCTTCTTCATCGATGATGGCATCGGCGATCTTCTGCAGCCGAGCGAGGCTCAGCGTCTTGTTGAAATCGCGCTTGGGCGCTGGAGGCTGCTGATTCAGTCCGAAGCCGAGCGCGCCTGCGCGGTCGTCGGGTGAGTGCAGCAGGTAGTCCATCTCGTTGAGCTGGGCTGCACCGACATGTCGCTCGATCACGCGGCGCCCCCAATAGTCCGGTCCCGCGTCGCGCAGCGCGCCGAACAGGCCTTTCATGCCGACAGTTTCGTAGGTCTGGCCGGCAAGCCTGAGTTCGATCGGATCGATCGGCACCGCGTCGGCGCGGGCGAGATAGCTACGGCCGTAGACCAGTCTGCCGATCGCAATGTCGCGCCTGTCCTTGGTGAGTTCAAACCGCGCCGCGGTGACCGGCGCGGTCTGACCGGGCAAGGTGATGTAGACGAAGCATTCCGTCGGCGTGACCTTAGAAGTCATTGTCCAATCCCTTCGGGCTACGGGCGTGGACACGATCCTGAATCAAGGCGAGACGCTGACCCTCCTCATCGAAGCGCGGATCGGCTGCATCACCAAGGCGATCGATCAGGCCGTAGGCCCACAGCAAGCCCGCATACACACCGATCTGCGTCGAGACCTTGCCTTTCTCGGCGTCCAGGATGGCACGACGGCCGGTCCCGATCTTGGCGGCGGTGGCGTCGACGGTCAGGTTGCGGCGCAGGCGGGCGGTCCGCAGATCGGCCCCTAGCTTCTTCAAGGTTCGATCGACCTCGAAGGGGGGCGCCTGGACGAGATTGTTCTTGGCAGTCATGGGCTCTTAAGGGCTCCAAATCCCGGTTTTCGTGCTCTTAAGAGCATATAGGAGGCAACTCCTTAACGGCAAGTATCTTATGCCCTTAAGAGCACCAAAAAGGTCATTCAGTGCTCTTAAGAGCACTCACCTCGAATAGGCGAGCAGCGACCAAGCCTACCGAATCGCGGAATTGTGCGGACTCCAAACACTCCCAGAGTCAATATCTTGTGGAAAAAGAATCACATTGAACCAAATATTGCGGAACTCCGATGAGTTCCTATCTCAGGTTCCAAAGCGCCGGCGACCCATCATTTTTGGGACGCACCACGTTTATAGAACAAATCCAGTACGGGAACGACCATGACCGCCTCTCTCACCTTTTTCCCTGTTTCCAACGGAGACATGGTTCTGATGTGCCTCGACAACGGTCAGCGCATCCTCATCGACATCAATATCCGCGGCAAGGCGGACGACGACGATGACGACACGCCGGACGTCGCCGAAGATCTGCGAAGTAGGCTTGAGCGGGACAACCAGGGCCGCCTCTACGTCGACGCCTTCCTGGTCAGCCATCCCCATAGCGACCACGTCGCGGGCCTGCGCAATCATTTTCATCTTGGGCCACCAGACTCCTGGGACGAAGACGACGACAAGATCCTGATCCGCGAGATGTGGTCGTCACCTGTCGTGTTCCGCCGCGCCGGCGCCAACGGCGAGTCGCTCTGCGAGGATGCCAAAGCCTGGCAAAAGGAAGCACGGCGACGCGTCGCGCTCTTCCGCGAGAACGGGTTTTCGACGGGGGAAGGCGATCGCATTCTGATCATGGGCGAGGACATCGACGGGAAGACCGACGATATTCTCGACATCGTCATCAAGCGCGATGAGACGATCGACGCCTGCAACCGGGTGGAGGACGGCTCGTTCCAGGGGCGGTTGCTGGCCCCCCTTCCTCCCATTGACGACGACGACGAGGAGACGCTGCGGCACAATCAATCGTCGGTCATCATCCGCTTCTCGCTGCGCGGTGGCGGCATCAGCGATCGTTGCCGCTTCCTGACCGGCGGCGACGCCGAAGTCGCGATCTGGAATCGGCTGTGGAATTTGCACAAGGCAGAGCGCGCGGACTGGTTCACCTACGACATCATGGAGACACCGCATCATTGTTCCTGGCGCAGTCTGAGCTTTGATCGCTGGAGCGAGATGGGCGAAGCGGTCAAGGTCGATCCTGACGCGCGAAGCGCGCTCTCGCAGACGCGCAAAGGCGCGATCGTCGTGGCGAGCTGCAAGCCCATCAAGGCGGACGACGACAATCCGCCGCACGAGCGGGCGAAGCGCGAGTACGTCGACATTCTCGACGACGATGCCGACCGGTTCTTCTGCACCGACGAATACTGGAACGACAAGAAGGTCGCCTTGGAGTTCGAGGTGAAGTTGAACGGCATCGTGCGGAAAATCGGCAAGGCATCGGCTCTCGCCGCACCGGCTCTCGGCATCAGCGCGACCGCCTCGCAGGCCCGCCCGCATGGAACCGGGCATGGCGGGAAATGACTTTCGCGGCCACGCCGAACGTTTTCTTGCGGCAGCGCTTCGTCATCCGGAGTGCCGGGGCGGCCGCCTAGTATCTGTCGATGCTGGCGGCTCGCGTATTGAGCTCGATTTGAACGTCGAGATGCCGCTCCAGTTCAAGGTCGACGGCGCGAGCCCGAACGGCGTTCGCGTTGTCGAGACGGTCAACGTGAGGCTCTGGCCCAGCTACCCATGGTCATCGCCCTCGTTCTCCTTGCGGATGGACTTCCCGAGGGATCTTCCCCACGTTCAGCCAGGTCCGGTGACCGAGCCGCCGCGCCCCTGCCTGATCGATGGCAACCAGCGAGAGTATTTCTTCCAGTTTGGCCTGGTTGAGCTCGGCATCTTCAACCTCGTGCATCAGCTTATTCTCTGGCTCCAGCGCGCAGCCGAAGGCACGCTGATCCATCACGGACGAGGATGGGAGCCGACCTTACGTCGTGACCTTAACGACGTGATCGCGCTCAATGCGGAAGCTTGCCGCGCGGTCGTTGATCGCAACGGTGGATATCGGGTTTTCAAGTCCACCTTCTTCCGTAGCGGCGGGGACGGTTCGCTCGTCGACAAGCAAGGCACCACGTGGCTGGACGTCAGCCAGACTCAAGCTGCACTCAAGCGGGATGACAAGAAGCTATTCGGGCGAAATACGCGGGATGGATACTGGTTCGGCGACACGGTGAGTTGCCTCGTCTGGCCCGATAAGAAGCCGAGTGGAGACGAGTTCGTCGCTGCGGCCTACATGCCTGAGACCGTCGACACCCTGGCCCGTCTGAAAGAGCGCGCCAACGAACTTGGATGCGGTCGAGGGTTGGACGTCTTTCTCGAAAATCTCGACCGCTGTTGGCAGGGCTATGTGCTCGAGGCGCCTGTTCCAATCGGAATCATCCTCTGCGCGCGGAGGCCCGAGCATCTGGTGGGATCGGTATCCAATATCGAGTTGCTGCCTTATCTGGTGGACATCAAGGCCATGAAGGGACGCGCCGCACTCTTCGCGGCAGGTGATGCGGAGCCCGTTGTGCCGGCCATGCAGATCGATGCGACGAATCCCACGCTGTTGCGCGACGTCTCCGGCGCTCCCGAACTTGCTCCCGTGTCGATGCTGGGCTGCGGCAGCGTCGGTTCAAAGATGGCGATGCATCTCGCGCGGTCGGGCGTAACTATTAGCGCGGTCAGCGACAATGGAATGCTTCGACCGCACAACATGGCGCGACACGCGCTGGCCCGTGCATCGTTCGCCGGTTCAAAGGCAAAAGAGCTCGCCAGTGAGCTCGGGCTGCTCGGACAATCGCCCGCGGTGCACGACGGCGATCTGGTCGCCGACCTTCCCAAGAACGAGCAGCGCAAAATGTTTCTGCCGAAGGACGCGCGCTATGCTGTCAATACCACGGCATCGCTCGCCGTCCGTGAAGCTCTCTCAACGATCGGATCGAAGCAGGCCAAAGCCCGGTTTGCTGAAGCGGCACTCTTCGGGCGCGGCGATGGCGGTTTCCTGCTGTTTGAGGGTGCTGCCCGCAATCCAACGCTTTGCGACCTGACCGACGAGCTCAACGCCACGGTGACGGACGACCGGGTCCGCAAGCTGTTGTTTGACCCTGAATTCGGCCTGACGGAAATTCAAATCGGTCAAGGATGCGGATCGCTCACCATGCCGATGACCGACATGCGTCTGTCCGCGATGACGGCGGCACTCACTGAAGAGCTTGTCGGCCTGATGCAGGCCGATGAGGATCCGGGATGCATCGTTGTCGGAACAAGAGCTGAAGGATCGTCCAACACTACCTGGACGCACGAACGCGTCGCTCCCTTCGAGGTCGTGACCATTGAGGGTCCGCAGGGATGGACCGTTCGGGCCTCCTCACGTGTCATGACCAAGATCGCAGAAGAGGTGGCGCGCTATCCTACCGTGGAGACCGGGGGAGTCCTGATCGGCACATGCAGCGCACGCCTGAGAACGATCATCGTGGTCGACTTGATCGAGGCCCCGCCGGACAGCGAGCGCTCAGCGACCCGCTTCGTGCTGGGGACCGCCGGCTTGAAAGCTGCCATCAAAGTGCGGCATCGAGCCAGCGGCGGGACGCTTTTCGACGTCGGTACATGGCACTCGCATCTGGCGGATCAAGGCCCTTCCGCGCTCGACCGCGCCACGGCTCGGCAGCTCGCGGCGGAACGACCACCTCCCTCTGTGTTGCTGATCCAGGCTCCCACACGCCTCTACGCTCTTATGCATGATGGAGCGATAAAATGAGCGGAGACGGCTGCGTAGCCTAAACCGGTACGCTTTCCTGCCGTTGATCTGATTGTTATCGGTCTGATCAGGCGGCTGATTGTGGCGGTATCCGTCTCAAGTCATGTGCAGGTCAAGCAAGCAGACGCGTTCAACGTGGATGAAATGGACTCTCGCCAGCGGTGAGCACACGCGTACCTAGAGATTCTTGCGGGATTCGATGTCCGTCGGCGAATAGAGATTCGACCGCGCCCCGCAGATCTTCCGGAAGCCAGGCGAGATCGGCTAGCGTAGCCCTTTCATTCGGGCGAAGGGCCGTTCGCGCACCTCGGTTTAGAAGCCACGCATAGAGAGACGCAGCAGGCTCAAGCGGCAACCCACCGCGCTGAGCACGGCGCTCCGCTGCTCGGCTCGCAATGCGCAGCCCCGCGGGGTCGAGATCGCCAAAGTAGAAAAGCCCTTCGGCCCGGAAACGATTAATCAACTCATCGATAAACATCTCATCGTAGGCCAGACTCTTGCCGTGACCGCCGCCGGCATAGGCGACGGCGGCGTAGCGTCCCGCACCGCGGTTCCAGGCGGAGAACGAGGCCCATGTGTCGTTGTTCTCAACAATGAGGATCGGCTGGCCGCGCGCAGTTGCGGGTCCCGCTTCGAACGGCAAAGGAATGGGGCATAGACGACAACCAAGTGAAGTGAGACTGACTTGCCCGAAGAGATTGGTTGTGCCGCCGCGTAGGTGATCGAGCCGCTTCTCGTCGCCGAAAATTTCTAGTGAGCGTTCTTTGATCGGCACGATGAGGCTCAAATCGGGATCACTTTTGAGCCACTCGTTGATGCGCTTCGCCGATTCCAACCGCAACCGGTTGCGCTCCCCTGCTGCAAAACTAAGCAATGGATGCCAAGCATAGCCGGCGATAACGACGGGTGGGCGTGGTTGTCGTTGCCCGGCGAGCATAACAAATCCCGGCAGGGCCGCGCCGCCGGCGCGGTCCCAGCTTCGTCTTTGCTTGGGAAGAAGTATCTCTCCCGTATCCGCGGCATTGAGGAGCACCTCAGCCAAGCGGGTGCGCCGATCCGGCTGCTCGGCAAGCTCGGGGCATGCCGAGGCGAATTCCCGGCGGAGCATGTCTAACGGGATACGCCTTCGCCCCGTTTTCTTGAGAGCGCGTACAAAGCGACGCGCGGCCTCAGGCGGCACGCTCGTCCCCCTTCAGGAGATAGTCGCCGGAGCGCACCCGGATGTATTTCGGCTGGCCATCCAACAGCACGCGCTCGCCCTGCACCAAACGCGTAATTGCGGGGAACATGTTGAGAACGTGCTTGTCCTCGCTACACGTCGTCACGAACAGCTGAATGTCCAGTAGGTCCGCCATCGTTTTCTGCAACACAATGTGCTCCATCATGTTGGACATGCCGTACGTATTGTCGAGCATCAAGAAGCCGCCCGACGCTGCGTTCTTTCCGTCTGTACGCTCGTCCATCGCCAGCTTCTGGATCACCGTATAGAGCATCATCGCAACGGTTACGCCCTCACCGCCTGACAGACCCATACGGTCCACGCGCATATACGGCTGGATTGCATCTCGCTTGGGCTTGAGAATTTCGATCTCAAGCGCACGACCGGCGTGTACACGATTCAGCAATTCGGCAGCCAGGACGGCACCATCTGAGGGAACACGTCCGGTCTGTACCTGCTCGTCCAACCAGATCGAGAGTTGGTTGCGTACCATTTCGACTGGCACGTCACGCAGGCGCCGCTTGATCTTCAAAATGCGCTCGCCGCCGTAGAAGGCAATGTGGTCCGGAATCTTCGAACAGCGAGCAGCGCGCAGCAGGAGATCATCGGCGTGTATGACATGGAGCCGAAGCTGTTCCAGACACGCATTTTGGTCCCGCATCTGATTTTCGATCTCGCTGCGGACAATTCCGATGCGCTCGGTGATACGTGCTTGAAGCGTCTCGCGCTCCGCTCCCGCCGAGCGGTGCGAGTAACGGCGCAGGTGATCGGCGACTTGAGGTTCAAGACGGCGGAAGCTTTCGCTTTCAATCAGTTGGCGAATTTGCTCGAAACATGCTTCGGCCTCGTCGTCTAGCCGGCTGATTGTGGCACGCGTTTCTCCGATCCGGCTGATAACCTGATCGAGCGCAGGCTCGAGCTCATCATGATTCAGGCTTAGGTCTGGCAATTCGTCCCGGCTCGCTTCGGGGAGGTGCCCTTCAGCCCGCTTGGCAAGCGCTTGGACGCCGGTCAGCTTGCCTTTGATGTCAGCATGGCGCGTGCGCAAACCCGAATGCTCGCGTTCCATGTTGCGAATTTCAATTTCAAGCGCCTCTCCCTGTTGCTCACGCAGCGCAGCTTCATTGGCGCACAGTTCGGCTGGCGCTTGCGCGAATTCCGGAACCGGAATGGGTTTTAGACCGCTTTTCTTTTCAGCCCGCTCGATCTTCCCACTGACGGGACCAAGCGCCGATTGAGCCGACGTTAGCGTCGCGTCTGCCTGGACGACGGCCGCGCGGCATTCCAAGTCATTCTGATCCGCTTCCTTGATTGCACGCGCAAGATCGGCGACAGCGCTAAACGGCCCAAAATCGGCCGGCCCTAATCCGTCGCTGGCCTGCGCGTATTCCTGTTCAAATTTAAAAATGCTCTCTTTCACTGCCGAGAGCTGGAGCGAAACTGTCGCCTGTTGCGCGTCCCGCTTGCTGGCGAGGGCATGTTCAGCCGTTTTGTATTGGCTGCGCAGATCGTCAAACGTGCCCGTTCGATCGGCGGCCGCACCGTCCGTCTCCGGATAGTGCGCCTTGTCGGATCGGCGTGCGTTTGCATCGGCGCGAAGCGCCACCGCACGGCCCCCGGAATCGGTCGCCGCCGCGCGCGCTTTCACGGCAGCGCCGCGAGATTTCAGCGCGGCATCCTGCTGTTGCTGCTGTTCAGCAGTTGCCACCGGAATGCGCGCGGACATTTCGGAGATATCAACATACCGACGTAAGAACTGATCGACAGCCTGAGTCGCCATTTTCAGCCGGCTGATTCCATCGGTAAGCTCATGCAGACGGTCGCGGAATTGCGCGCGCTCTTGCGCAATCGCCTTTTGCCGGGCAATGGCATCCTTGACCTGCTGATCCGCGCGCTCCTTATCGGACTTAAACTGCTCGCAACGGCGCAATATGTCGTCAGGGCGGTCATCGCGATAGTTCTTGTGAAGCTCGCGGAGTTGATCGACGAGCGTGCCAATCGCCTCGATCTGTGCCACACAGGACGCAAGCTCCGCTTCCTTGGCTGACAAAGCATCCGCAAGCCGGGACTTTTCTTCCGCAGCCGCCTGTTTGTTAACGCGCGCCGCGCTGAAGGGGCCAAAGACGATTCCCGTATCCGTGGCAGACGTGGCCGTGGTCTGCAGCGTCGCTTCAGAGACGACCACCGGGCCCTTGAGTTTCAGACGGCCATCACTTGCGAGCGTCGACAGGCGCTTGCGGTCAAGGCGCGCAACGAACACGCCGCCAAAGCGTGCCGGATCATCGCGCAACAGCGCCAATGCTTCGTCGGCATCCGGCTTGAACTGCGCCAGATAGTGTTCTGCCGGCTGCGCATCGACAATACCGGCCTCCTTAAGGGCTTGGGCGACCACAGCGACATCGGCCGGCACGGACGATACGCCTTCAGCGTCGAGAAAACTAAGCTCGCCTGCGATCGCCTCGCGCTCGGTCGCAAGCTTGCGGTGCACTTCTTCGGATAACGTCCGCGCGGCGCGCGCGCGCTCCGGCAAATCCGGTCGATATGGGTCTTTGGATTCGCCAGCCAGTATTGCGGCAAGTACCTCGCTGGCAAGAATGGCCTGCTCCAAAGTCCGGCCAGCCTCGCCGAGCTTTGCGAGACGCGCAGCCTCCTCTGCGCAGCGGCGCGAATCCGCAAGTGCCGCAGTGCGGAGGCCTTCAAGATCGCGCGCTTCCTTTTCTCGCTGCTCGTCTTGCAATTCGGTATCGGCGACGGCATCGCCTTGAACCTTCAATTCGCTATCGATGCGCGCCAACGCCGCAGCAGGACTTTCTGCCGCGCGAAGGGCACCCTGACGCTCGAGCTCCTTGCGCTCGCGGTCATGCTCCGCCACCCGTGCGGCGAGACGTTCGACTTCGGCCTTCAACTCCTGTGCGCGAATGCTCGCCGCACGATCCTCCTCGGCGTGCGCTTCAGCCAGCTGATTTGCCTCTTGGGCCCGCTGTTCGTAGATATGGGCATCACGCTCGGCCTCGGCAGCCAGCTGATCCAATAAGGCATGAAGATTCGCTCCGGCGCGCGCAAGGAGTGCACGGTCAGGAGCAAGATCCCGATCGATGCGATCCAACTCCGCCTCGAAGGCTTCTCGCTGTCCTTGCGCCGACGATAGTTTGCGACCGATATCAGTGGCGCGCGCCGCTTGGAGTCTGCGACTTGCGGCTGCTGAGCTGTCTTTTGCCCGTTCTACTGCCGCCTTGGCATCGCTAAATCGCCGGTCGGCAGCAGCCTTCTCCAGAAAGAGAACCTCTCCTTGGAGCTTGCGCTCGCGGGCGCGAGCGTCTTCGACACCCTGCCCCTTGATAGCCAATTCTCCGCCGACGATCTCCCATTCCACTTCCAGCTTGGTCTGATCGATCTTGAAGCGGGAAAACAGACGGCCGAGCCGCTTGAAGTCGTCGGCACGCTCGGCTTCGGCGGCTTCCAGAGCTCCGGCGGCGGAAATGAACGGCGTGAAGCCATCTGCAAGCTGCGTAAGAACCTTAAGCTGGTCCTTTCGCTGCGGCAGGCCGCGGATTTTCGTAAGTCCCGTCTCCAACGCCTGCACGACACTGTCGGCGGCATCCGGCGGAATCATAAAAGCGAATATCTTTTCGAGAAATTGTTGCTCGGACTTGAAATCGAGAAATGCCGCACCGATGCCGCCCTCTGTGCCGCAGAACCGGCGTTGCACTTCGATGACTTTCAGCTCCACCCCGAGTTCGGAGGTCAAATGCTTGCGCCATGCAGTGAGCGAGTCGGTGGAAAAGAATGTCGGCTTGCTGCGCATATCGCGCGCCCAACGCGTGAAGTCATCGAGCGAGCGCAATGGCGTGTCACCCGACAGCCCGCGAAAGGGCAACGTATCCAATGAGGCGTCAGCGTCGGCCTGGAATGCAAAGAACCGCCGGTGTCCCGGTTCTCCATCATCTCCCTTCGAAGCAGGCGTGAGCCAAAATACCTGGCCGATGACATGACGCACCGGTTTATTGTTCACGCCGGGTTTGATCAGCTCAAGCGCGACCACGCCAAGGCGTCCCGGCATGAAATAATGCTCGATCCTGTGCTGGCGGTTGATTTCCGTGCGCAGAAACTTGCGACGATCCGGCTCGAAGATGCTGAACAGGAGCGCGAGGATCGTGGTTTTTCCAACGCCGTTGGGCGCGTGAATAACGTGATGCAGTGCCGAACCGGTCGCGTCTGTCGGCTTGATCAGAAGCTCCTCAAACACGCCATCGACATAACCGCAGGCGTCCAGATATGCGCGACTGATCTTAAGCATGAGCATTCTCCCTCGCCTCACTGGCGCCGCGGGCCAGATCGAGAAGCGGCACGGAGGCATGCTCTGCGAGCATCATCCGAAAACGCGGCGTGGCAACGTAAAGATGGTTTCCGTCTTGACGCTCATCGACCGCCACGAAACCCGTTTCAAAAAGATGATTGAGGACCAGCCCGACAAGGCCATGCAGGTGGCTACGTGCCGTCCGTCGCGCATCCTCGACGATCTCGGGTAATGCCCGGATATATTGCCAGCCCTTTCGCCAGCGTGCAGCTGCCGCATCGCCCGTACGATCCTGCGATTCCAACGCCTGACATAGCTTGGTCAGACGATCTCTGATCTCGGACAATGTCGCGCTAGGCGACATGATCTCATCGCTGTCGAGCGCATCTTGTACCGGATAAAAGGTCGCGCACGCAGCCACCAACACGAGCGCCACAACCGCAGCGTCGTCATTTGAAAAGTTCCGGCGGAAGCGCGAGATCGTATAGGCGAAGACGGACTCCATTTCCGTACCCAGCACAATGCCCGTGCGCGCGTTCACACCAACCACCCGCAGCTTCAGACCTTCGGCGACGGAAGCGACAATGGCCTTGAAACCTCCGTCATCCATCCAACGACGGACCAGATCGCGGTATTCTGGATGTGCTTCGGGCAGCGCACGCGGATGCAAGCCCCATTCGACAAGTCTCGAGGCGTCTTTCACGTCATTGGGAAGCATGAACTCCTCCGCCCGTGGCGCGCGAGAATCTCACATCGGTGCCCTCAACGAACCCCGCATCGAAACGCGTGCTCAAAATCGACGCGCCGCCGGCAACGTCTGTCGTGCGCGGATCGATCGCCTGTTCCAGGATAAGAAAAAGACAGCGTTGAAAGGCTGCGTCATCAGGTCGATCCGAGGCCGCCCGCGATAAAAGCTCACCGAGGGTGATGGCTCCCGTCGCGAGGATGGTCGCGCGTGCAAATTGTTCAGCCCGCGTGATGGTTGCCTCGTCGAAAGGCAATTCCAGCCCCACGGTAGGATCATCGAATTCAATGATCGGATCGAAGACGCCCGCCTCTTCAACATCCGGCTCGAATGCGGCAACCGCGGCTGCGATGTCGAGGACAAGCGGCGGCAGCGTTCCGGAAATCGCGCCAAAAACACCGGATGCATTCTCAATCAAGAAGTTCGCCGGAGCCCGCAACAAAGGATCGAGAATCTCATTTTCGAGATCGGGCAATCGCGCCAAGGGCCGCAGCTTGAGGGTGTCAGCCTGGAGGTGCAAATATTCATCTGCCGTCTTCTGCACCACGACGATGAGCTTGCGGTGACGCGTTTGCACATCGAGCAGCAGCGTGCGGATGCGCGAGAGATGGCGGCGGTCCGTCTCATCCGTTACATCAGCCGCCGTATCGCTCAATTGGGCCAGCATGGCGCCCTCGCGCATGATGGACGCATCCAGCAGACTGCGCGCCTCCTCCATCTTCGGGCCAAGCTCCTCATGCCACATGACCTTGAGGATGGCGCGGCGCGCTTCCGCCATAAGCAGCCGGATCGCTTCGGCAAGACGAATACTGTTGGTTCTCGTCCGTTCGGCCGCAGACGCCGCATGATCGTAGAGTCCCCGCTTGAGAAACTCTCCAACGATGATCTCGCTGACCTGCGTCGCTGTGAGTGGATCGTGCGCCAGCAAGCTGAGATGGATTTCAATCGCTTCCTGGGTCAGCCGGTAACCCACCGTCCCGTCCGGGAGCGGCTCCGCTCGCAGCAATGCGAATTCGAAAAAGACCCCCTCAGGCTGATCTGGATCGAACAGACGGACCTTGAAGCGCGCGCGGCGGTCGCGAGCGTTGGTCAAGCCGTCGAACACATGCTCTGCCAGCGCGGTCGCATCCGGGTCAGAGAGATTTCGCGACTGAAGCCGTGCCAAATCCGCAAGATATTCAATCAGCTCTGCGCGGCCCGCCGTTCCGCCGGCGCCCATTCGGTCGATCAGCAATTCGATGGCGGCAAGAGCCAGATAGCGCATGTCCACGCGCTCCGCCGTCTTGGCGGAGACGTGCAGCATTCCTTTGTTGTCTTCGGCCCGCTGCAGGGGCGCAATCAAGGACAGAGCTCGCAGATGGCTGGTCAGGCGCGGCGCAGCATCGGCGGAAATGAAACGCTGGTCGGACATGGACGCATTCGATTTGTCTGTGGATCGCCCCTGCAGGCATTACGGAGTGCAACTTTTGATGCGCTTTTCCCCTGGTGAGCACACACCAAGATTGAGGCGGGGTCTACCCGCACCAAATCAGGAGCTCTGGCTTGTCCCGGAACCCAAAGTATGGAACAATTAGAGAACAAATGCAAACCCAACGGCCGCCAGCCGTGGCGGCCGTTCCCCTCCGGACGACGCAATGCGCCCCTCCTCTGGACGGGTCTCAGCCCCTCAGGCGATCGGCAAAACGCTTGAGATCAACCCGATCCTCATCCATCAAAAAAAAGCCGCGAGCCGGATAATCATTGGTCCCGCCGGCGAGAACGCGCCGTCCGTCGATCTGCGAGACCATATAAGCAAAGGCCGGATTGAAGCGTCTAAGCGGCCATCCCGTCGCTGCATGCAATTCTTCGACGCCTACCGTGTTGCTCCTGGCAAGCGCCAAGTCCACGAGCGTAACCACATCCGACGCCGGGTCAGTCTTTATCGCATGCGGATCGAAAGTGATGAACAGCTCGGCGGCGACGCGTATCCGTAGAATGCGTTTGGAGATTACGGCGCTCGTCCGCAGATAACCGTCCTTCGCAAGCTCGGCCACGGCGAACGCCAACTCGTCCATGCTGGAATCCGGAAAGGCCTTCGTCAGTTCCTCTTCGGCGATGAAATCACCGAGGCCTTTTTCTGATCGTTCCGCAACCCATAGTGCAATGCGTACGGCCAGCTTGCCTAATTTTCCGACCCTCAATGTCGCCGGCTCCTTCGCTGGAGGCGCGATAATCGGCTTTACAGGCGGCACATCGCGGCTTGGAGGCAGCGCGCCGCTCGCAAGCCACGCATCGATGTGGTCGACGGTCATTTTGCAGATGTCCGCGAACTGAAGAATGTCCTCGCCAACCAAGGGCACCGTTTCGCCAAGGCGCGCATCAGCCGCGTGCTCGGTGAACATCGCATCGGCAATCCCGAGATTATGCCCAATGACATGACGCTTCTGGATATTCAGCGTGAGCACAGCAAGCGCATCAACACTCAGGCTTCCGAATGGATCGAAGCCGAATTCGGCGAAACGCTTCCGGCCCCGCTCGATGTTCTGGAAAGCATTTCCGACTGGCTTCACCTCGGGCGCGTCTGCGGGCCGCGTCGTGAGCTTGTAGAGATAGACGGTTTTGAGAGTTGCCTCGAATGCGGTCAGGACATCCTCATGCGCATTGCCGAGCAGCCGGTAAGCCAGTTCCCCCTGCTCTGCACCCAGCTTGCCGGCCATCTCCACTTGCTCCCGCACGAGCATCGCCTCGCGGGCGAAATGCAGATGGATGTTCGGCGCTCCGCAATCCGGGCAGAACAGCGAGATCGCAAAGACCCCGTAATCGCGGCCGCATTCGTCACATACCAACTCGCGCAGCAAATCGCGGCGCGCGAAACGGGGTCGAGGTTTCGGATGCGGCTGCGGACCCGGCTTGATCTTGACGAACTTATTCCCGGCGAATTTGCGCCCAAGATCGGCGAACATGCCATGAAAGGCCTCAGCGACGTCGGCCGCAGCGGCGTGCGCGACCACTTCCTGCGCTGCCGCTACGTCGTCCGGATGTGTGAAGGCATCGTCTTCATCCAATGTGCCGCTATACGGACAGATTGTGCCGGGCGTTCCCGGCATATGGGACATACGCGCGCTCATGGTTTCCGGGAGAGCGAAGCCTTCCACCCGGTCGCCAAGCAGAAAAAGTCGCGGATGCGCATTTTCGTTCGGTGAGTACCGATAGACACGGCCGTCCGGCGTTTTCGGCAGGGGAATTCCAAGCTGCATGTCGCTGCCGACCCCGCCGATCCTGTAACTCTCCAAATTCTTGAAGCGCATGGGTCAACATCCGCCTGGTCATTGAATCACGTCGCATAGCCGATTGTACCATGGTCAGGCAGCAACGGCCGATATTCTTAGCCCGCGCGTCATATTGCCTGCGCCATCTCCAAGTAACGGCAGAAGGCATTCGCAAGCTGCATCTGCTGCGGCGTACGGCATTCCGCTTCGAACAGCGACGGCGAGCCGACAAGGATGCAAACGCAGCGCGCCCGCGACGTGGCGACGTTCAAGCGGTTGGCGCTGTAAAGAAACTCCATACCGCGCGGCGCGTCCGCGTGGCTTGATGTGGTCATTGAATAGATGACGATCGGTGCTTCCTGCCCCTGAAACTTGTCGACGGTGCCGATCCGCGCACCCGGCAAGCGATCTTGCAATTCGAACACTTGCGCGTTGTACGGCGCAATAATCAGGATGTTGTCGAGTGCAACAGGAGCCTCTTCTCCGTCCGGTCCTATCCATGTCGCCTTCGATGCAAGGATCTCTTCGACCAAGGCCTTGATAACGTCCGCTTCCTCAGGGCTAGCGCTTTGATTGCCTTCATGTTCGACCGCTAGGTAGCGCAAGCCAGAGCCATTCACGCCGCTTTGTGATTTGATCGCCTGTTGCTGCAGGCCGGGTTTCGACCGCAGCCTGTCTTCGTAGAACAGCTCAGAAGTGAACGAACATATCTCCGGATGCAGCCGCCATGTTTCTTCCAGGAACAGCCCGCGGTCGGCAGTGACGGTGGCATGTTCGCCCAGGATGTGCTTGAGCGCCGATACGTCCGTTCCTTCCGGGTGACTGCCTTGCAATGGCTGTTCGAGTTGGCGCGGGTCGCCGAGCAGAACGACCGTCTTTGCCGCGTGCGACACCGCCAGGACGTTCGCGAGCGACATCTGCGCCGCCTCATCAACGAACAATACATCAAGGGCTTCGAAAGCTTCCGGGCGAGCCCATAGCCACGACGTTCCACCGGCCACCGGACAATCGGGCCCGAGCGAAGAGAAGATTTTGGCGTTGTCGGTCGTAAACCGGATGCCGGGAACGTCGTCCGCCTTTTCCGATAGCTTCTGGATGCTCTGAATTGGCTTGCCGCTCTGCTTGCACGCGCGCTGAATCTCATCCAGCAGATTGCGGATGACTTTATGGCTGTTCGCGGTGATACCGACCTTCTTTCCCGTTGCAACAAGGGCGCAAATCATGCGAGCGCCGGTGTGCGTCTTACCCGCGCCCGGAGGTCCTTGAATGGGAAACACACAAGGCTCGAATGCCGGCGAGATGCGAACCGCTGCACTGAGCGTCGTCTCATCCACGTTTCTGATCGGCTGCCCACCGATCTTCGGCGCATCGAATAGAAGGAGATCGCGCGCCGCCTGATAGCGTCCCGGCCCCTTCATTCCATTTGCGATGACATATTCGGCGATACGCACGAGGGCTTCTGCCTGCTCCTCTGTTCCAATCACCTTATGCGAGAAAATTGCCTCCGGGTGCAGTGAAGCCGAATCCTGCCGCTTCTTGATGTCCACCGTACGGTCGTCAAGAGAGATCGCGTTAACTTTGCCAAACGGCTTCCCTCCGACCGCACGCAGATCTTCATCGCCGCGCAGCTCCGTTTCCTGCGCCGGGAAGCTGTAGCGGTGAATAGGCGCTTTTGCTGTTCCTCCAACATTGCCGGCGAACGTCAGGCCGGAGATCGCAGCACGCTCGTCGAGCAACTCCTCTGCGGACAGAGCCGACAAGCGGAAATACTCCCACCAGGTCGCCTTTATCTCGCGGCCGTGGAAATCCAGAACATTGCCCAGAAGCCAGCGTGCATGTTCATCCGGTGTCCGGTCCGTCACATCGACCGGAGCCACTTGCGTCAGGCTTTGGACGAGCGGAGCAATACGCTGCTGCCATGCGGTGAGCTTTTCGCTTGCGTCTCCGCTCTTGGGCTCGGGACGGTCTATTGTCGCGCCTCCCGTGAGGAGCTCGGCGCGCAATCCTTCGAGCCAATCACGCAATGCCCATGCCGATAAACTATCATCCTTGTTGTAAGCGTCGACGACCTTGCGATCGGCATCTTCTATGCCCTGCACATCGCCGAGCTCAAGGCAGGCCTGGACCTTGGCAAGTATCTTTCCGGCGTCGGACAAATCTTGCGCGCGCTTGTATTCGTAAAGCGGCTCCAGCTTCTTGATGGAATAGCTCTCGACGCTGGCGCGAATGCTGTGGCGGATCACGGCGAACAGATCGACAAGCACGCCGCCGCGCAGCAAGCGATCGATTTCCTCTTCCCGCGCTGCGTATCGGCCCATAAGGCGCTTCAAGGCGGCCGGTTCGTACGGCGCGAAGTGATAGATGTGCAGGCCCGGATATGTTTTGAGGCTCTCAAAGACGAAATCGACGAAGCGTTCAAAAGCAGCTTTTTCATCGGCCCGGGTGAACGACCATTCCGCGCGATGCTGCGCTTGTCCGCTTTCGTCCTGATAGGCATAGCCGAACAAGAATTCGAGCCCGCCGCCCCGCACGAAGGGATCGCCTTCGAGGTCGAAGAAGATGTCTCCCGGCGACGGTTCGGGCAGACAACAAAGCCCGAACCCGGGCTGAATCGGCAAGGCCTCATGGATGACCTTGCCTTCCGTCCGTCCCTTGACCTGCAGTCGCGCCTGCTCGCGAATTTTCTCGTAGCTCTGAGCGGCGCCACGATCCGGCTTCCACGGCCAGGGCAGAACAACTTCCGCCAGCGTCGCGGTCGTGCCGACATCATGGCGTCTCAATTCGCCAATCTGGCTTTTCGAGATTCCGGCGACGAACGAGAGGTGATCGTCCTTTCGTCGCTTCTCATCGCAATGTCGCCGCCATCGGCAGATGTCGCAGTGCGGGTTCGGTTCGGGATAGAGATCGTCGGCCGTGCCATTGTCGACCGACTGTTCAAGACTGCGGCGCACGCGCCGGTAATAAGCCGAATAATCTGTCGTCCGATAGATTTCCGGCTCGAAGCCTGTCTCCGGGGTAACGACGTAGCTGAATTCGGGCAGTTTCTTCTGCATCGATGCGAGCAGCTCCGAATACAATGAAAGCTGCAAGACTGTGCCGCCCTTCGTCTCCTTGGCAAGCTTGGTGTCAACGACTTCATAAGACCAGGCGCCAAAGACGCTTGGCTTCTCGACGCGGCGAAGCACGTCAGCCCGCCCGCTCCATACGCCATCCTGAAGGGCGGCCTGGACAACGATGGATGCACCGCCCTTCATGGCGGCGACGGTCTTATTGACGGCATCCTTTTCGACGCCGATTCCGCCGATCAGGCGTATCTCATCTCCCTTCCCTTTGAGATGATCGATGTAAGCCTTTTCATGCTGCGCACCGCGTTCTGCCAGGACTTCCAGGACAGGATCCCAAACGGACGGCTTCGCGATCTCGCCGCGCGCGGTAGAGAGATCGAGCGCTGTCAGGTAGCGGCAGTTGAGATGCCCCACCAGGTCGCTCGCCGTAAGATGGACCGTTTCCCCGTCCTTGCGCATGAACGCCACGCTAGTGCAACCGGGGCGTGCTCCGCAACACGGCATTGAACTTTTCGGCTAATTCATGTTCCTGCGTCGCAATACGCGACGTATTCACTGCGGCCACCGCCATGCCCGTACAATCTTTGGACGCGCTCGGTCAGCCTATTTGCTCGTGGAAAAGACGACGTCCTGCGCGTCGATCCGGCGGAAGTCCGACACCGATCACGCTTGACGACTACCATCGCACACGGGCGGAGTTGCAATGGCACGCTCGCTGGCCGAGGCTGGGCCACCGGATCGAGCAATTTTTGTTCGGATCTCAAGCCGAATCTTACGTGCCTTACTTATTCTGACGCAGGACGAGTCAACGAAGGTGTCTGGCACGCAGTGTCTACCTGACCATTGCCTTCAATCGAGGTCAAACGTCAGGGAATTCAAACCAGCGCCCACCTGTCCCGCAGCATCTCGGCAAGCTGCGCTGATTCAGCAAGCGTAAGACTGGAGAGTTCGTCCGCAAGTGCCGCGAGATTCTTGGTTGTCCGCACGGCCGGATATTCATCCTCAATCATCTGGCTTTCAATGACCTGGCCGGGCTGGAAGTATCCAAGTTCCTCACGCAGCTTTTGCGCTCTTAAGATGGACTCCTCCGTCCAATCCGCTGTGTCCCAGAAAATGAAATCCTCAGACGAGCCGCGTATCCCACGTGCATCGAGTGCAATCCCGACGATGAAGCGCCTTTCCGGTCTTACCGCTTTTGCAGCGATGCATCGCGACCTCAGGTGAAGCATGCGATCGGCGCGGTACGCCGCGTAATCCTTCCCTTGATCGCCGCGACCGATGAACAGGACGTAGTTGATGTCTGCCTGGTCGGAGGGAAGCAATGTGCTTACCGCGTTATTGCGGGCAATCTCGGCGCGCTCCAGAATGAGTTTTGACAGGATGCGCCTTGAGAAACGTGTCTCACCGGCCATTGCTCTAACCAGTCGCTCGTGATCGGACATCTGTATTTCGTTCCCGAACTCAAGCGTCTGCGCCAAATAATGGCCGGTGACGTATTCGATCAAACCGTCCCAGAACTGCCCTATCTTGTTCCGCTCTCGCCCAGCCTGGAATTCGGGAGACGCCTGCGCTTTCGCCCACAAATCCGGTTCGAGCCGATATTCCTTGTCATGTTGCGGAAACTTGCGGCCGTTCCACAGGTAGTAGGCCAAGATGTCCAGTTCAGATTCCGCGTATACAAATTTCCCGTTTTCAAAGAGCGCCATCTTGCTGTTCAGGTAATGGATTAGGTCGGACGTCGTTGAGAGCTCCGTCAGCACGACCTTGATACTGTCTTCGTCGAATACATGAACCCAGCCGCGGGCTTGGCTTATTGTGCCGACCGTGAACGGTTCGGCATCGTCGACAATTCTTGGATTGATCCTGAGCGCACGCACTCCGGTTTCCGCCTTGGCTCGATCCAACGCGCCCAGTGCCACGCAAATGCGGTGAACACGCATCTCCGTAAGTGGCGGCAAACGGATCGGAAGAGGCTCCGCGCATCTGGTGTCGAGGAAGACCTGATCAGGATAGGTGCGAAGCCAGCGTTCCGCCTGGTCGACCTGATGAGCCGAGTGGGCGACGGACCGCCGAAACCAACGAGACCAATCAAGCATCGAGTCGCCGGTCAAGGGAAAGGCACAGGATTTGTCCGAGAACACAAGCACGTCGTTGCCAAAGACGACCAAGAGGTCCGTGAGCTCCTTGCTCGGCTTCTTGAAAAGATTGGGATAGGTCCAGAGTTTCAGGAATGAACGATCACAAAGCTCGGCCAGAAGCCGCTCGGATGGTGTCAGCCCCTCGGAACGTTTGAAGAGCATCGTCCGCTACTCCATTGTGGCCAAGTGTCCTTCAACGCGACCTAAGAGATCATCGCGCGTGCGAGCGTTCGCGGTAAGATCTGAAATGGCTGACGTTGCTTAGTGTGCTGGGGCGCAAAAGCGAAAGCAGCAGAGGGCAACTTTGCGAGAACGAATAGTAAAAAATCGTAGAACATGCGTGCACAGAAATTGCACACGACCCACGTCTAACTATTTGATTTCAATAAACTCTCTGTCCAATCCATCATCGGGGCGATGGAAAAGCGCCGGTGTCGCGGCGCCATATTTTTGCGTACGATATCAGTCACTTAATCAAAACATCGGATCTGGTTTGCGAGCCGTGAGGTGCGCCGGGGAGCTGCCGCCCCCTTATATATAGTGCGGGTTTCTTACTCGATTTCCCGCCGGCGTGCGACCGCGCGCGCCGAGGTCGCCTCCCCGGCCGGGGCCCGGCATGGCTTTCTCGGTCCGGCCCGGATGGAACGCGCATGCGGATTTGCAAGCTTGCGATCCGCCCTATTCCATCCGATCCCGATACGCCTCTTGCGCCAGCCACCGCTCGAACGCGTCGGAGATGGCTTCTCCGGTGATGAGGCCCTCGCGCCAATTTGGGATCGACGGGCGCACCACGAGCATCCAGCCCGCGCCGAACGCATCCTGATTGAGAAATTCCGGCTTGCGAACCAGCAGTTCGTTGTGGGCGACGACGAGCCCGTCGAACGCCGCGCGCGCCGAGCCCACCCACTTGCCGCATTCGATCGTCGCGAACGAGCGGCCCTTCTCGAAATCGCGGCCGATCCGCTTGGGCGTGAACACCAGCACGTCGCCCGCAAGGCTCATGGCGAGCGGCGTGAAGCCCGCGCGGATGGAGCCGTCCGGCAGCGGCTCGTACCAGATCTGGTTCTCCAGATCGTAGAGCAGGTGCTCCGGAAAGTCGTACTCCTGGATCTTCGCCACGCCGGCCTCAGAATGTCAGCACACGGCACTCGCCGTCCATGATGTCCTGGATCATCGCCGCCGCGCCCATCACGCCCGCGCACTCGGGGATCAGATCCGATTCTGACTTGTCGAACAGCGCGAGGTTCGCCGGACACGCCCAGAATTTCGCGCCGTGATCATGCGCTTCCTTGATCCAGTCGTAGACGGTCTTGGGCTCGCCCGGCTTGACGCACAGCTTTTCAGCGACCCCCCTGAGCATCAGCTTGCCGGCGGTCGCGGTGCAGAGCACGTCGACATGGTGATCCATCGCCGCGGCGACGGCGGCATAATAGAACGGCGCACCGAGTTCCTCGACGTTGCGCGGATCGGTGTTCATCAGCACGATCAGGAGCCGGCGCGCGGTCACCGTGGCGCTCCCCGCACGGCGCGCCGCCCGACCGCGGGTTCCGCGTCCGGCGCATCCGTTCCAAAGACGAAGGCATCCGTCCCGATCTCGCGCTCCAGCAGGACCTGGGCCAGGGCCCGTTCGTCCGCGCTCAGCTCCGCCTCCCGCACGCTCGCACCCCACGCATGCGACATCGCCGCTGTCAGCGCATCGCGCACCTCATCCGCCGTCGGCGCACGCCCGAGACTCTCGGCGAGACTGGTGACCCGCGCCGCCGGTGCGAGCCGCCCGGGACGCGCCTTGAGGACGCCGGCCATCTCGGCGCGGTCGAACTCGAGCACGACGGTGCCCTGGTGAACCAGCGCCGGGCCGTCGAACGCGCCGCTCGAGCCGGAGACCTTGCGTCCGTCGATGACGATATCGTTCGGCGGATCGACGCGCGCGGCAACGCCGAGGCGGCGCAGTCCGTCCGCCACTGTGGCGCAGACGTGTTCGGCCGCCGCGCCGAGGCGCGCGCCAAGCTGCGCGCGATCCATCACGAGGTCCCAGGCCAGGATGCCCGGACACATGTAGACCGCGCCGCCGCCGGTGACGCGACGCGCGATCTCCAGGTTCCGCCGCCGGCATTGCTCGGTATCGATCTCCCGGTCGAGGACCTGATGCCGGCCCAGCAGCACGGATCGCGGATAGCGGTGGAAGCGCAGCGTGTCCGGGACCGAACCTGCGCGATGCAATTCGGCGAGCGCGGCGGTCACCGCGATGTTCCAGCGCGCGGGCGCGACGCCGCTGTCGATGACGCGAAGGACCGTCATTGCGCCTGGACTTCCTCGATCTTGAGCCGCCGCCCCCACTTGTCGAAGAAATTCCCTTCATTGAGCACGAGCAGGTCGTCGTCGATGCGCGCCTCCAGCTCGCGTAGCCGCAGGCGCGCGGTCGGGTTGTCGAGCGGACCGCCCCGCGGCCCGCGCACGGGAAAGAACGACGCGCCCTGCCAGTCATGGCCCGAGCCCGCGAACAGAACGGCGATCTCTCCCCAGTTCGTCTCGTCCCCGATCACGTTGAAGTAGGTCGAGCAGAGCGGCACGACGCGCGCGTCTCCGATCGCGACCAGCACGGCCAGCACCGTGAACTCTCCGGCCTGCGCGAACTCCTGTGCAAGCCAGAGGTCGAAGTCGGTCTTGTCGGCATCAGAAATCGACAACGGGCGTCTCCGGCATCACGTTCTCGAACAGCACCCAGAATGCCACCGGGTGCGTCGCGGCATACCAGGCTTCGAACTCGACCATTGCGGCGGCTACATCACCGGCCCGCTCTCCCTCCCCATCCGTCGGCGCGAATTGCGCGAACATCGCCCGCGCGACCGGAGTGAACCTCGCCACCACCTCGGCACGGGCCTCGCTGTCGCTCGACCAGCCAAGGCGTTCGCGCAGCGCGGCGGCTGCGCCGGCCGTCGCGGCCTCTTCGCTGTCGGCCACGGAAACCGCATGCCCGATCGCGCGCATCAGGTTCAGCCGGCGGAAGGCGAAGGCCCGCTGCTGCTCGAGTTCCCGGATGCGCGCGGCAATCTCGCTGCGGAAGCTGCGCTCGGCCGTGCTGGCACGCTCGGCATCCGCCTTCAGCCCTTCGAGGTAGGACGAGAGCGACGTCATCCCGTGCTCCTGGAACGTGGCGGAAGAGAGAGGGAGTCGAACCCACCAAAGACCGGCTCGCGGCCCTTCCCAGATTTGAAGTCTGGACGCCCCACCGGGGACGGTTCTCTTCCTGAAATCGAGGGCGCGTCCTTCTCGCCCGCGGTGCGGCGAAACAGGTCGAGCCGGTGCGTGTTGATCCGCCGCAGGTCGCCGCGGCGCACCGTGACGCCGTGGCGGTCGAAGAACTCCAGGACCTGGATCGCGACCTTGCGGCCGTTGTCGGCGCGATCGCGAAACTGCGCCGCCGTGAACTGTCCGCCGCTGCCCGCCTCCGACAGGTCGACGGCGATCTCCGTCATTTCGGCGACCGTGTCGCGCAGGAAGAAATGATCGTGGGCGATCTCGTCCACCTTGCCCATCCGGCCGAGCAGTTTCAACAGCCGCCGGACCTCGGTCTCGCGCAGGACGAGCGCGTTGGCGATGTCGCGCACCCGCGGCGGACGGAAGCGTTCGGCGCCCGACAGGAGCGGCGCGATGCGCGACCAGACGGCTTCGTCGCGTGGAGCAAGGCGCGCCTCGTGGCCGGCAAGGCGGATCCAGGCGCCGTCGAGCGCGATCCGCGCCTCCCGCGCGAGCCGCTGGAGCAACGCGAGAAACACGGGCGCCGCGAGACGCGGCTCGAGCTGCAGCCGCAAGCGCTCGAACGCCATGCCCGGCAGGTCGGGGTTGTCGCGATGGAACGCCTGCAGCGCCGCCAGCAACGTCTGCGTGAACCGCTCCCAGAATATCGGCGACAACGCGACGACGGCCCCGCCGACGGGGATGGTGACCAGCGCCATGCCCTCGGCGATCTTCCCGATCTCGTCGGCCGACAGCGCGCGGTCGCGCGCGAACGCCGACAGGTCGATATGATGCGGCGAGCACCCGAGCAACGCCGACAGGGCGGCAGTCGGATCCCTGAGCGCGCAGGCGCGCAGCTGCGCCAACCGCTCGGGCGTGCGGCGCTTGCGCGCGGGCGCGCGCAGATCGAGCAGCGTGCCGCCGCCGATCGTGCGCTGCGCCGTCGTGTCGCGCAGCACGAACCGGTCACCCGCCGTCGCCGCGATCGGCTTGTCGAGCACGAGCTGGACGAACGCGTCCGCGCCGGGCGCAACGGGTTCGTCGCCCAGCAACACGACATGGGCGCCGGCCTCCATGGCGGCGTGGTGCAGCCGCGCCGGCATCCACTGCCGCAACGGCCTCGTCTCCGAGGGCAGCAGCCGCAAGGCCACGTCGATCCGGTCGGTCGGACAGTGCAGCGCCGGATCGAGCACGACATCCCCGCGCGAGATGGCGTCTTTGGCGATGCCGGCGCCGGCAAGGTTGAACGCGCAGCGCTGGCCGGCACGACCGATCTCGGCCGGCCGGTTCTGCGCGTGGATGGAGCGCACGCGCGCCTCAAGTCCGGTCGGGCTGACGATGACCCGGTCGCCGGCCGCCACGCGTCCCGAGAGCACCGTGCCGGTCACCACCGTCCCCGTGCCCTGCAGCGTGAACGAGCGATCGACCGCCAGGCGGAAAAGACCTTCGGCGGAGCGCGCCGCGACCGACCGCGCGGCGTCGAACAACCGCTCCCGCAGCACGTCGATCCCCTCGCCGCTGACCACGGAGACGGGCACGACCTCGGCGCCTGCCAGCCGCGTCGGCGCGAGCAGGCTGGCGATGTCGGCCGCCACCTCCGCGCGGCGCTCGTGCGGCACGAGATCGCTCTTGGTCAGCGCCACAATCCCCCGCCCCACCCCGAGCATGTCGACGATCGCCATGTGCTCGCGCGTCTGCGGCATGACGCCGTCATCCGCAGCGACCACCAGCAACACGAAGTCGATGCCCGCCGCCCCGGCCAGCATCGTGTGCACGAAACGCTCGTGCCCCGGCACGTCAACGAAGCCGAGCACCCCGCCGTCGGGCGAGGGAAGATAGGCAAAGCCGAGCTCGATGGAGATGCCGCGCGCCTTCTCCTCCTTGAGACGGTCGGTGTCGACGCCGGTCAGCGCGCGCACCAGCGCGGTCTTGCCGTGATCGATGTGGCCGGCCGTTCCGATGATCATGCCGGCACCATGGGCAGGGGCGCCTTCGCGCGCCGTTCGGCCTCCTGCAGCTCGACCGGCGACAACCCCGCGCGCACCGCATCGAAGAACGGCGCCGCCAGCGCGCTCCCGCCCTCGCGGGCGCGCAGCAGCAGCGTGTAGGCGGCAACGCCGTCGCGCGGCACGCCCGCCCCGAGATGGAACGCCGCCCCCAGCATCGCCTGCGCGTCCGCATCGCCGCGCCCGGCGGCTTTCGCCCACCACTCGGCCGCGGCGCGCGCGTCGCGCTCGACGCCCAATGCGTTGTGGAAGATCATGCCGAGCCTTGTCATCGCCGACGCGATGCCCTGCGCTGCCGCCGCCTCGGCCCAGCGCCGCGCCTCGACATGGTCGGGAACTGCGACCTCCCCTTCCATCAGCATCCAGCTCAGCATGTCCTGGGCCGGGCCGTCGCCGGCCTGCGCGGCCGCGCGATACAGTTCGGCCGCACGGCCGTAGTCCTGCTCCACGCCCTCGCCCCTGACGTACAAGGCGGCCAGGTTGCGCTGTCCGACCGGATCGGCGTTCTGCGCGGCGAGGCTCAGCCAGCGCAGCGCCAGCACGGGATCGCGGTCGACGCCGAGCCCCTCGGCGAAACACGCGCCGACATTGTTCTGCGCACGCGCGACCCCGGCCTGCGCCAGCGGACCCCAGATCGCGAGCGCCTGCGCGTGCTCGCCGCGCCCTGCCGCCTCGTGGGCGGCGGCCATCTGCGCCGCAACCGACGCCGTCGCAGCCGGCGCCGAACGCCTGCCGGTCCACGCGTCGAGCCAGCGCATCGCGGCGCTCCCGGCGGTGCGGCTTCGATCGCGAACGGTGGCTGCGCCGTCGTCGGCCATGCGCACCTCAATAGCCGAGCAGGTAAGGGTTGACGGCGCCGCGACGATAGCCGCCCTCGCGCACGAGCAGGTCAAGCCCGAGCGAGGCGACGTCGTCGGCAACCGGATCGAGCGCCGGATCGGCGACCTGCTGCAGGATCTTCACGTAGCGCCCGCAGGACTCGCACGTCTCCGCGCGGACCTTGCCCGCGCCCGGGCCGTTCTCGATTTCCTGGTAGGCGATCCCCTGGGTCGAAGCGCAAAGGGTGCACTTGATGCGCACCACGTGCCACAGCGTCGAACACAGCGAGCAGGCGCAGAACCGCGTGTTCTGCGCGCCCGGCCATCCGACGACCATGGTGGCGACCGGCGCGCCGCCGCAGGCGGGACAGGCACCCTCGCCGACCGGCACCAGCCGCTTCTCGTCGAGCCGCGCCGCCTGGCGCGCGACGTGCACCTGTAGCGCGGCCGCCACATAGACGTGCTCGGCGAGCTGTTCGATCGGGACGGCGTCCGACAGGACGGCGTGCGCCATCGCGGTGCGCTCCGCGGCGTCCATCCGCGTCACGCGCCCCAGCGCGTCGCGCGCCGCCTGTGGCATCTCGATCTGCGTCGCCAGCGCGACCAGCCGGTCCAGCGTCGTCTCGAATGTCGCGTCCGCGGTGAAGCGGTGGCGGTCGAGCGGCGGCATGCCGAACCGGCGCGCGCGCTCGACCATCTTGTCGGCCGGAAGCTCGGGCGCGGGCAGCCCCTCCTGCACGCGATGCTGCGCCTCGGCGAGGCCCGCCATGAAGCGCAGATAGGGGCGCAGCTCATGATCCTGCGACAGCACGGCGAAACGCTGCGCGCGCAACCGAAAATGGATGTGTGGCTCAGGCAATCGTGCGAACGGAGGATTCGCGACCTCTCCGATCGACACCGGGCTGCGCGCCGAGGCGCCTGTTTCACTCATTGCGCAAACTCACGAACCACACGGGCCACGTGCAGTACCCGATGCCGGCCGCCTATTCGGCCGGCGTCATGCCCTTCTTCTTCCCACCGGATGATCCGGCAACAAGATCCTTCAACCACTTCCGGTGATGCCGCCACGCCCAGCCGCCGGTCACCTCGCCGCGCGTCATGGCGCTGATCGTCCCGCGCACCCAGATCGCCGCATAGACATGCACGATCCACACGCAGATGATCGTCACCGCCGCGATCGCATGGATCAGTACGGCGACGCGCTTCTGCGTGATTGTTGTAAATTGCGCAAAATACTGGTCCCAGATCACGAAGCCGGTGGCGATCAGCACGATGATCAGCAGCGTCATGCCCCAGAACACGACCTTCTGGCCGGCGTTGTACTTGCCGATCTCGACCAGATCCGGGTCGAGGTGATCGCGGTTACCCAGAACCTCGTTCAGCCGGGCCATCCACGTCGTGTCGGCGCCCTTCCAGAGGTTCAGCCGCCAGAACCGCAGGAACAATCCGGCGAAGCTGAAGAACAGGATGACGCCGATCCACGGGTGGATCGCCCGGGTCCACTGCCCGCCGCCGAACAGCGTGGTCAGGAAGAACAGGCTCGGGTGGAACAGCGCCAGGCCCGACAACGCGAGCAGCACGAGACACGTCGCCGTGATCCAGTGGTTGATGCGCGCGCCCGTCGTGTAGCGATCGACCAGCACCGGATCGCCGCGATGGACACTCTCTTCCGTGTGGGCCGTGTTCGTCGTCATCACTGACCCTCCGCCAGCCGCTTGGCATTCTGCTCGTCTTCACGCGTGACCCGGTTCGGCCCCATCACGAGGTGATGCAGCACGCCGAACACGGCGAAGGCTCCCATCGCGGCCAGTCCTGCGTACTTGGTCACTCCCTTCCAGACTTCAACGATCGGGCTGATCTGCGGGTTCTTGGGCAGCCCGGCGTAGAGCTCCGGCTGGTCGGCATGATGCAGCACGTACATCACGTGGGTACCGCCGACGCCCGGCGGATCGTAGAGGCCGGCGTTGTTGAAGCCGCGGGACTTGAGATCCTTGATGCGGATATCCGCCCACTGCTTCATCTCGTCCTTGGTGCCGAACACGATCGCCTGCGTCGGGCAGGCCTTCTGGCACGCCGGTCCCTGTCCCACCGCGACCCGGTCGGAGCACAGCGTGCATTTGTAGGCCGTGTGGTCGACCTGCGAGATGCGCGGGATGTTGAACGGACATCCCTTGATGCAGTAGCCGCACCCGATGCAGTTCTCGTGCACGAAATCCACGATGCCGTTGGAGTACTGCACGATCGCGCCGGGCGCCGGACAGGCCTTGAGGCATCCGGGATCGGCGCAGTGCATGCAGCCGTCCTTGCGGATCAGCCACTCCAGGTTCTTGGTCTCCGGGTTCACCCATTCGGTGAACTTCATCACCGTCAGGCTGTCGGGAGTGAGATCGGGCGGGTTGTCGTAGGAGCCGCGGAAGATGCCGACCGGCTCGCGCAGGTCGTTCCACTCCAGGCACGCCGCCTGGCAGGCCTTGCAGCCGATGCACTTCGACACGTCGATCAGCTTCGCGAGCGGCGTGAGCTTCTGCGCCGGCTCCGGAACGGACGAGGCGGAGCGACGGATCAGGTCCTTCTCGCTCAGCTTCGGCGTGGCGTTGACGTCGGGGTTGGGAAGCGGGGGAAACATGGGCCTGCCTCCTTCCTATGCCACCGGACCGGGGATCGACTCGATGTCGACCAGGAACGCCTTGTATTCCGGCGTCTCGATGTTCGCATCGCCGACATAGGGCGTGAGCATGTTGGGCCCGAAGCCCTTCTTCGTCCGCCCGATGAAACCCCAGTGCAGCGGAATGCCGACGATATGCACCGGCTTGCCGTCGCATGTCAGGGGCACGATGCGCTTGGTGACGAGCACCTTCGCCTTGATCGAGCCGCGCTTCGAGAAGACGCGGACCCAGCCGCCGTTCGTGATGCCCTTCTCCTTCGCCAGTTCTTCGCCGATCTCGACGAACATCTCCGGCTGGAGACTGGCGTTGATCTCGGCATGCTTGGTCCAGAAGTGGAAGTGCTCGGTGAGCCGGTAGGACGTCGCCGCGTAGGGGAACTCCTTGGCGTCGCCGAACTGCTCCATGTCCGCGCGGAACACGCGGGCGACCGGATTTCCCCTCACCTTCGGCGCCAGCACGTTCGCGATCGGCGCCTCGAACGGCTCGTAGTGCGCCGGGAACGGGCCATCGCGCATCAGGCCGCGCGTGAACAGGCGTCCGGTGCCTTCCGGGTTCATGATGAACGGGCCGACCACGTCGGGCTTGGCGCCCGGCGCGATGTCGGGCACGTCGTAACCCGTCCACGCCGTGCCGTTCCACCACAGCAGCTTGCGGCTCGGATCCCACGGATTGCCGTTCAGGTCGGCCGAGGCGCGGTTGTAGAGGATGCGGCGGTTGACCGGCCACGACCAGGCCCACTTCGGGTAAGCGCCGGTTTCGTCCGGGTCGCTCGTGTCGCGGCGGGCCATGTTGTTGCCCGCCTCGTTGAATGCGCCGGAGTAGATCCAGCAGCCGCACGCCGTCGTCCCGTCGTCGCGCAGGGCGGCGAAGCTGACGACCTGCTTGCCTTTCTGCAGGACGAGCTTGGTCGGATCGTTGGGATCGGGAACGTCCTCGACGACGTAGCCGCTGAACTCCTTGGCCAGTTCCTCCGCCGTCGGCTCGTTCGCGTTCTTGTAGCGCCAATCGAGATTCGCGATCGGCTCGGGAACCTTGCCGCCCTCCTTCTGGTAGAGCGCTTTCAGGCGCAGATAGATTTGCGCCATGATCCAGTTGTCGCGTCGGGCTTCGCCGGGAGGCGTGCCGCCCGGCCAATGCCACTGCAGCCAGCGCCCCGAATTGGTGAGCGAGCCCTCGTCTTCCGCAAAGCACGTGGTCGGAAGCTGGATCACCTCGGTCTGGATCTTGGAAGGATCGACGTCGTTGAACTCGCCGTGGTTCTCCCAGAAGCGCGAAGTCTCGGTGTCGATGGGATCCATCGTCACCAGGAACTTCAGCTTCGACAGCGCCGCGATGAGCTTCTTCTTGTTCGGCGCCGACAGCAGCGGGTTGAAGCCTTGGCAGAAGTAGCCGTTCATCTTCCCCTGGTGCATCAGCTCGAACGCGCGCAGCACGTCGTAGGCCGGCACGTCCAGCTTCGGCAGCCAGTCATAGGCGAAGTTGTTCTGCGGCGTCGCCGCCGAGCCCCACATCGCCTTCTGGAAGCTGACGAAGAACTTCTTGTAGTTCTGCCAGTAGCTCATCTGATCCGGCCGCAGGGGCTTGAAGCCGCGCGTCGACATGTAGGCGTCGATCGTCGGCTCCCGCTCGGTCGGCAGCGTGAGATAGCCGGGGATGAGGTTCGACATCAGCCCGAGATCGGTCAGGCCCTGGATATTGGAATGCCCGCGCAGCGCGTTCATGCCGCCGCCGCGCACGCCGATGTTGCCCAGGATGAGCTGGAGCATCGCCATTGCGCGGATGTTCTGCGAGCCCTTGGAGTGCTGGGTCCAGCCGAGGGCGTACATCGACGTCATCGTCTTGGTCTTCGACGAGCACTCCGCGACCATGGCGGCGATCTTCAGGAACTTGTCCTTGGGCGTTCCGCAGATCCGCTCGACCATCTCCGGCGTGTACACCGAGACGTGCTTCTTGAGCAGGTTCCAGACGCACCGCGGGTTCTGCAGCGTCTCGTCCGCCACCAGATATCCATCCGGGCCGATCTCGTAGTCCCAGGTCGAGCGGTCGTAGTCGCGGCGGATCTCGTCGTAGCCCGTGAACAGCCCGTCCTTATAGTCGAAGCCCTCCTTGACGATATACGTCGCGTTCGTGAACGCCTTCACGTAATCCCACTGCACCTTGCCGTTCTGGATGCAGTAGTTCTGAAGGCCGAGCAGGAACGCGATGTCGGTTCCCTGGCGGATCGGGGCGTAGAAGTCGGCGACCGACGCGGAGCGCGTGAAGCGCGGGTCCACGACGATCAGCTTGGCGCCGCGATTCTGCTTCGCCTCGGTGACCCACTTGAATCCGCACGGGTGCGCCTCGGCGGCGTTGCCGCCCATGATGACGACCAGATCCGTGTTCTTGATGTCGGTCCACGAATTCGTCATCGCACCACGGCCGAATGTTGGAGCCAGACTGGCTACCGTTGGGCCGTGTCAAACACGCGCTTGGTTGTCGAACGCCACCATGCCGGCGCTGCGCACCACCTTGTAGGTGAGCCAGGCCGTCTCGTTGGTCGTCGCGGACGCCGCGAGGAACCCCGTCGTCGTCCAGCGATTGACCGGCACGCCGTCGTTGTTGCTCTCGATGAAGTTGGCGTCGCGGTCGTCCTTCATCAGGCGTGCGATCCGGTCGAGCGCCTGATCCCAGGACACGCGCTCGAACTTGTCCGAGCCCGGCTTGCGGATCATCGGATACTTGAGCCGCGTCTCCGAATGGACGAAATCGAGCAGCGCAGCGCCTTTCGGGCACAGCGTGCCGCGATTGGTCGGATGATCCGCGTCACCCTCGATGTGAGTGATGTCGGCCTTCTCGCCCTTCGCAAGACTCCCCTTGGAGTACAGGATGAGGCCGCAAGCGACGGAGCAATAGGTGCAGGTGTTGCGCGTTTCGGTCAGGTTCGCGAGCTTGAAGGGGCGGATCGCCGCCGCATAGGCCGACTCGATGTCTCCGAAACCGAGCGCGCCTAAGCTCGTTGCTGCCAACCCCGCGCTCGCGCCTGTCATGAATTGGCGCCGCGAGAGTTCCATGTTCACGACGGTTCTCCTTCATCAGAGCCCCCGCCGGGGGACATTTCCCAAGGACGCGCAATCAAAATGCAAGCGTCCACTCACAGGATCCATGTCACCGCAAGAAGGTAGTTTTGAACGAGTCTACTGTCAAAGTCCGTAATTGAAGCAGTCACGTGCATGTGACTGCACCAACGAAGTCTGAGCAATTTTTCTACAGATGGCATCGCATTCGCTGAAATGCGGCAATAGCGAAGGCTTATGACTCGTTCGGACTCGCCTGCGGGTGCAGGCGCCTGCACGATTTCCAACTTGACCTGCTTTGGCCGCGCCGCAAATGTCGCGGCGACGCTCGACCGAGCCTTATCGCGCCGGGATCCACAATGGCGAATCGTGATGCTCGCCGCCGCAACGGCATCCGCGCCGCGCACGGAGCCTGCCTCGCGCAAGCAACCGAGCGCTGCCGGGAGCCGCGACATCGTCCGTGCGCCATGCGCGCGCGTCTCGATGCGCTGCTCGCGCGTTCGTCGTTGCATCCCGCCGTTCGCCGGCAGGCGCCTTCACGGCGGCGCGCGCGGGGTTTGAAGGCGCATGACGGAACCATTCGTCTCGCGGGACGATTTCTCGGGCAGTCTCGAGCAGGAGCTTGCCATGATGAGATTTCCGACCCGGCGGGGACCTTCGACGCTGGCTGTTCTGGTGTCGTTTGCACTGGTAACGGCCAGCGCCGGCCAGACCTTCGCCCAGCAGAGCCAGCCGCGCGAAACGACGCCCTCGCACCAGGATTCCGGCAGCGACGGAACCGCACCGCACGGGATGGGATCGACCGGCTGGACCGGCGGTACCGGTGGGTCGCATATCGGCAAGGGTGCCACATCGGGCGCCACGTCGGGCGCGGGGTCTGCCTCCGCCCAGCAAGGAGCGGCGGACCAGCCCGAAATGGCCACCGGCGTCGATCTCAACGGCCCCCCCACCCGCTTCCGCGCGATCGACACGCCGGAATAGCTCGTCGCGGCGCCGCCGCGCACGGCGGGGTGGCGCCGTGACGCAAGCCGCCGGCAGCGCCGATCACGTGCTCGACCTGCGTGGCTTGCGCTGCCCTGAGCCGGTGCTGCGCGCCAAAAAGGCGCTGCGCGATATCCCGCTCGGCGGCGTGCTCGTCCTCGAATGCACCGACCCGCTCACCGTCATCGACATTCCACACTTCGCGCGGCAAACCGGACACGAGCTCGCCGAGCATCGCAGCGGCGATGGTCTCTACGTCTTCAGGCTCGTGAAGCGACGCTGACGTCCAGCCGATCCATCGCGACCGACGCGCCCGCTGGCGCAAGTGGCGCGCCTAGGCGGCCTGATCTTTCTTCAGGGATTCAACCGCCGCTCGCGGCACCGGATCCAGGCCCTCACCTCCGGATGCCAGGTGTTGGAGGATCGCCGCGCGCATGCGCGGGTCCCAGAACTTCCTGATGTGCTCGGCCGTGCCGGCGACCGCGTGCGCATGCCCCTGGCTCGTGAAGAACCGGCCGATCTGGTTGGCCATGTAGACGAGCTTGTCATGCGACATGGGCTGCGGAGTCCCGTGCAATGCGCTGCGGATGCGTGAAGACCTCGAAGCCGTCCCCGCGCGCGATGGCGATGAGCGTGATGCCGGCGCTTGCCGCCGTGCGCACCGCGAGCGCGGTCGGCGCCGAGACCGCCACCAGCATCGGGATGCCCACCGCCGCGGCCTTCTGCACCATCTCGACCGACACCCGGCTGGTCAGCAGCGCCAGCCCCGCCCCGCACGGAACGCCCTCGCCGGTCAGCGCGCCCGCCAGCTTGTCGAGCGCGTTGTGGCGGCCGACATCCTCGCGCAGGGCCACGAGGCCGTCTTCCGGCGTCCAGAACGCGGCGGCATGGACGGCGCGGGTCTGCCGGTTCAACTCCTGCCGCGGCGCGAGCGTGTCGAGCGCTTTCATGATCTCCGCCGGCGTGATCGCCCGGCCTCCGCTCACGCGCTGCGGCGGACGAAGCGCCTCGGCGAGACTCTCGATGCCGCACAACCCGCATCCGGTCGGTCCGGCCAGATGCCGGCGGCGTTCGCCGTAGGCGGTGCCGCTGCGCTCGGCCAGCCACATGCGAAGCTCGATGCCGTGATCGCTCTCGACGATCTCGAGCCGGCTGATCTCGTCGCGCGAGCGCACGATCCCCTCGGTCAGGCTGAAGCCCAGCGCAAAGTCCGGGAGGTCCTGCGGCGTCGCCATCATGACCGCGTAGGAGCTGCCATCGTAGGTGAACGCGATCGCCGTCTCCTCGGGAATGAGCCGTTCGCCCTCGGCCACGCCCTGACGGCGCCAGGCCGACCGCGCGACGCTCGTGACCGGATGTGCCATGCGTCTCACTCCGCGGCCTCGAGCGGAACGATGCGCCGGCTGAGCCGCGCATGCTCGTTGTAGTGCTCCTGCCATCCGGTCGGCCCGTTCGACGGCGAGATCTGCACGGCCGTGACCTTGTACTCCGGACAGTTGGTCGCCCAGTCGGAGAAATCGGTCGTGACGACGTTGGCCTGCGTGTCGGGATGGTGGAAGGTCGTGTAGACGACCCCCGGCGCCACCCGCTCGGTCACGAGCGCGCGCAGCGTCGTTTCGCCCGCGCGGCTGGCCAGCTTGACCCAGTCGCCGTCGCGCACGCCGCGCTGCTCGGCGTCGTGCGGGTGGATCTCCAGCCGGTCCTCGCCGTGCCAGACGACGTTGTCGGTCCGCCGCGTCTGCGCGCCGACATTATATTGCGACAGGATGCGCCCGGTGGTGAGCAGCAGCGGGAAGCGCGGGCCCGTCCGCTCGTCGGTCGGGATGTATTCGGTGATGATGAACCGGCCCTTGCCGCGCACGAAGGCGCCGATGTGCATCACCGGCGTGCCCTCCGGCGCCGTCTCGTTGCACGGCCACTGCACCGAGCCCAGTTCCTCCAGCTTGGCGTAGGACACGCCGGCGAACGTCGGTGTCAGCCGCGCGATCTCGTCCATGATCTCGGACGGATGGGAATAGGCCATCTCGTACCCCATCGCCCTGGCGAGCAGCAGCGTGATCTCCCAGTCGGCGTAGCCGTTGCGCGGCTCCATCACCTTGCGCACGCGCTGGATGCGGCGCTCGGCGTTGGTGAACGTGCCGTCCTTCTCCAGGAAGGTCGACCCCGGCAGGAACACGTGGGCGTAGTTCGCCGTCTCGTTCAGGAACAGGTCCTGCACGACGACGCATTCCATCGCCGCGAGCCCCGCCGCCACGTGCTTGGTGTCGGGATCGGACTGGAGAATGTCCTCGCCCTGGACGTAGAGGCCCTTGAACGTGCCGTCGACGGCGGCGTCCAGCATGTTCGGGATGCGCAGCCCCGGCTCCTTCTCGAGCGTCACGCCCCAGAGCGATTCAAACAGCGCGCGTGTGGCATCGCCCGAGATATGGCGATAGCCCGACAATTCGTGCGGGAACGAGCCCATGTCGCACGAGCCCTGCACGTTGTTCTGCCCGCGCAGCGGGTTCACGCCCACGCCCGGCCGGCCGATGTTTCCGGTCGCCATGGCGAGGTTGGCGATCGCCATCACCGTGGTCGAGCCCTGGCTGTGCTCGGTGACGCCGAGGCCGTAGTAGATCGCGGCGTTGCCGCCGCTGGCGTAGAGGCGCGCGGCCTCGCGGATGGTCTTGGCGGGAACGCCCGACACTTTCGCGACGGCCTCGGGACTGTTGTGCTCCAGCGCGGCGAACGAGGCCCACTCCTGGAATTCGTTCCAGTCGCAGCGCTCGCGCACGAACGCCTCGTTCACCAGGCCCTCGGTGACGATCACGTGCGCCAGCGCGGTGAGCACGGCAACGTTCGTCCCCGGCAGCAGCGCAAGGTGGTGCGCGGCGGCCACATGCGGCGTGCGCACGAGGTCGATGGCGCGAGGATCGATGACGATCAGCCTGGCGCCCTCGCGCAGCCGCTTCTTGAGGCGCGAGGCGAACACCGGATGCGCGTCGGTCGGGTTGGCGCCGATCAGCACGACCACGTCGGTCTGCTCGACGGAGTCGAAATCCTGCGTGCCGGCGGAGGTGCCGAAGGTCTGGCTCAGCCCGTAGCCGGTCGGCGAGTGGCAGACGCGCGCGCAGGTATCGACGTTGTTGTTGCCGAAGCCGGCGCGGACCAGCTTCTGCACGAGGAACGTCTCCTCGTTGGTGCAGCGCGAGGAGGTGATGCCGCCGACCGAGCCGCGGCCATAGGCCGCCTGGATGCGCTTGAACTGCGAGGCCGCGTAGGCGATCGCCTCCTCCCACGACACCTCGCGCCAGGGATCGGTCACCGTCGCGCGGATCATCGGCGTGAGGATGCGCTCGCGGTGCGTGGTGTAGCCCCAGGCGAAACGTCCCTTCACGCAGGAGTGCCCGCGGTTGGCCTTGCCGTCCTTGTAGGGGACCATGCGCACGACCTCGTCGCCGCGCATCTCCGCCTTGAAGGCGCAGCCGACGCCGCAATAGGCGCAGGTCGTGACCACCGAATGCTCGGGCGTGCCGATCTCGATGACGGACTTCTCGTTGAGCGTCGCCGTCGGGCAGGCCTGGACGCAGGCGCCGCACGACACGCATTCGGAGCCGAGGAACGTCTCCTCCATGCCGGGAGACACCACCGAGCCGAAGCCGCGTCCCGCGATGGTCAGCGCGAACGTCCCCTGCACCTCCTCGCAGGCGCGCACGCAGCGCGAGCAGACGATGCACTTGGACGGATCGTAGGTGAAATACGGATTGGACTCGTCCTTGCCCGGGTCGGGATGCTTGCCGCCGTCGTAGCCGTAGCGGACGTCGCGCAGGCCGACGGCCCCCGCCATGTCCTGCAGCTCGCAATCGCCGTTGGCCGAGCAGGTCAGGCAGTCGAGCGGATGGTCGGAGATGTAGAGCTCCATCACGCCCTTGCGCAGGCGCTTGAGCCGGTCGGTCTGGGTGCGCACGGCCATGCCGTCCGCCACCGGCGTCGTGCAGGACGCCGGCGTCCCCGGCCGGCCTTCGATCTCGACCAGGCACAGCCGGCACGAGCCGAAGGCGTCCAGCATGTCGGTGGCGCAGAGTTTTGGGATCTGCGTTCCCATCTCCATCGCCGCGCGCATGATCGAGGTGCCTTCCGGCACCGTGACCGGCCTGCCGTCGATGGTGAGCGTGACGGTTTTTTCCGCCGTCGCGCGCGGCGTTCCGTAATCGGTCTCGTGGACGAGCGGCATGGCCGTCCTCCTCTATTCGGCGGCTTGCAGGCGCGGCGGCGGCGCGCCGAAGTCCTGCGGGAAATGCGTGAGCGCGCTCATCACCGGATAGGGCGTGAAGCCCCCCAGGGCGCAGAGCGAGCCGAGCTTCATGGTGTGGCAGAGGTCTTCCAGCAGCGCGAGGTTGCCGGCGCGGTCCTCGTCGCGGACGATGCGGTCGATCACTTCCACGCCGCGCGTCGATCCGATCCGGCACGGCGTGCACTTGCCGCAGGATTCGATGGCGCAGAATTCCATCGCGAAGCGCGCCTGCTTCGCCATGTCGACGGTGTCGTCGAACACCACCACGCCGCCGTGCCCGATCAGGCCGTCGCGCGCCGCGAAGGCTTCGTAATCGAACGGAGTATCGAACAATGCGCGCGGAAAGTAGGCGCCCAGCGGCCCGCCGACCTGCACCGCCCGCACCGGCCGGCCGCTGGCGGAGCCGCCGCCGATGTCGTCGACCAGTTCGCCGAGGGTGACGCCGAACGCGGTCTCGAACAGGCCGCCATGCTTGACGTTGCCGGCGAGCTGGATCGGCATGGTGCCGCGCGACCTGCCCATGCCGAAGGCCTGATAGAACGCCGCGCCCCGCTCGAGGATCATCGGCACGGCCGCGAAGGTCAGCACGTTGTTGATCACCGTCGGCTTGCCGAACAGCCCGTGATGCGCCGGCAGCGGCGGCTTGGCGCGCACCTCCCCGCGCTTGCCCTCGAGGCTGTCGAGCAGCGAAGTCTCCTCGCCGCAGACATAGGCCCCGGCGCCGGCCCGGATCTCGATGTCGAAGTCATGCGCCGAGCCCGCGATGTTGCGGCCCAGCAGGCCGCCGCGCCGCGCCGCCGCGCATGCGGCCGTCATCGCCGCGATCGCATGCGGGTACTCCGAGCGGATATAGATGTAGCCTTTCGTCGCTCCCACCGCGAAACCGGCGATGGCCATGCCTTCGATCAGGACGAAGGGATCGCCCTCCATGATCATGCGGTCGGCGAAGGTGCCGCTGTCGCCCTCGTCGGCGTTGCACACGATGTATGTCTGCGCGGCGGATGTCTGCGCGCCTTTGGCCTGCGCCACCGTGCGCCACTTGATCCCGGTCGGGAAACCCGCGCCGCCGCGGCCGCGCAGCCCCGACTTGAGCACCTCGTCGATCGTCGCGTCGGCGCCGAGCGCCACGGCCCGTGCCAGGCCCTTGCCGCCGGCATGCGCCTCGTAGTCCGCAAGCGAGCGCGGATCGACCACGCCGCAGCGCGCGAAGGTCAGCCGGGTCTGGCGCTTGAGCCAGGGAATATCGTCGGTGACGCCTCGCCGCAGCGGATGGCCGCCGTTGCCCAGTACGGCCTCGACGAGGCCTGCGGCATCGCTGGCCGTCACCGGCCCGTAGGCCACGCGTCCCGCGGGCGTCTCGACCTCGACCAGAGGTTCGAGCCAATAAAGGCCGCGCGACCCGGTCCGCACGATCTCGACGCCGGCGCCCCGCGCGCGCGCCGCCGCCTCGATCGCGGCGGCAACCTCGTCCGCGCCGACGGCGAGCGCCCCCGCGTCGCGCGCGATGAACAGCCGCGGGCTCATTTGCGCGCTTCCGCCAGCAGCGCGTCGAGCCGCGTCTCGTCGAGGCGCCCCACCACACGGCCGTCGAGCATCGCCGCCGGCGCCGTTGCGCACAGGCCCAGGCAATAGACCGGCTCCAGCGTGACGCTGCCGTCGGGCGCGGTCCCGCCCATGGCGACACCGAGCCGCGTTGCGGCGCGTGCCGCCAGACGGTCGCCTCCCGAGGACTGGCAAGCTTCGGCCCGGCACAGCTTGAGCACGTGCCGCCCGGCCGGCTCGCGGCGGAAGTCGTGATAGAACGTCACCACCCCATGGACCTCGGCGCGCGAGATGTTCAGCGCATGCGCGATCATCGGCTCGGCGGCTTGCGGCACGCAGCCGAACGTCTCGGCGAACGCATGGAGCATCGGAAGCAGCGGACCGTCGCGGCCCGTATGCTCGGCGATCAATGCGCTGGCGCGCGCGACGTCCCAGGGTTCGTATGCCGGCACGAGACACTCTTCACTGTTGAGAACGATGAAGAAGTGGAACGACGCGCGCCCATCATCAATAAGCCAAGCCCGATGACACGATCCGGATTGCTGATCGTGCGCAATCGAGGCTCCAGATCACTCGATCAGGAAATTTTGCCGGAGCGCCTGTCCCGGGCCGGCCTGGCGGCCTCCCCGGCATGCCCGCGTCCGGACTTCGCCAGCTCAAGCGCGAGCTGACGCGCCTCGGCCACCAGTGCCGCGATCAGGGGCGTCATCGGCTCGCGGTGCGTCACGACGAGCCCGATCTCGTGGGTCGCCGCCGGCTCGACGATGGGGATCGAGCGCACGTTCTCGGTCAGGCCCAGCGTTTCCGCCAGCTTGGCCGGCATGATGCTCGCCCACTTGCCGGTGCGCACATGCGCGAACAGCACGATCATCGAGTTCGACTCGAGCGTCGGCGACGGCTCGCGTCCGGCCGAGCGCAGCAGGCCGTCGATGATGCGGCGGTTCTGCATGTCAGGCGTGAGCAGGCAGAGCGGCACCTCGCCCACCTCCGCCCATGTGACGGTGTCGCGGTTGCCGAGCGCGCCGGAGCGCGAGGTCAGCAGGCGATATTCCTCCAGATAGAGCGGCACGGTGTTGACGCGGCCGACTGGCTCGTTGTCGAGGTAGGTGAGTCCGGCATCGACTTCCAGGTTCTCGAGCAGGCGCAGCACCTCGCTCGATGTCCGCGAGACGATGCTGAAGCGCACGTTGGGATGCTTGGCGCGGTAGGGCGTCGTCAGCATCGCCGTCATCGCCAGCGCGGTCGGGATCGCGGCGATCCTGATGTGCCCGGCCAGCCCGCGCTTGAGCGCGTCCATGTCCTGGCGCATGGCGCGCGTATCGCCGACGATGCGGCGCGCCCAGTCGAGCACGCGCTCTCCTTCGGGCGTGAACCCGCGGAAGCGCGAGCCGCGCTGAACCAGCAGAAGCCCGAACATGTCTTCCAGTTGCTTGATGCCCGCCGACAGCGTCGGCTGGCTGACGTTGCACGTCTCTGCCGCGCGGCCGAAATGTTTTTCGCGCGCCAACGCGATGATGAATTCAAGCTTGTCGATCATGTCCGCTGGCGTTCGTCGTCGTGCACTGTGGCGGCCACTCATAAGCGGTGCGCGGTTAAAGAAGAAGCCTCAATCGGCGGCGGCGCGGCAGTTGCATGCTCGATCCATAAGCTCGATGACACGATCCGCCTTGCCTATGGATGAGCGACGGCCCGTGGCGTGCGAGCGGACGCGCAGCGCCATCGTCGCGCGCGGCACGACCTCATAATCTCAAGTTATGCCTTGTGCCGGCGCGCCTCGCCGACGTCGCCGATTGTTCGATCCTGCCCCTAATTTTCCTGGCATTCTTGACCGGATGGGGCGCGTGGCCTAACGTCTTTGTGCGAGACGACACCGTTGAACGCCGTGCCCCGTGTGGGCCAAGTCCGCCGCAAGACTGGCGGGGCGTTATCCTGGCGGGTCCGCTCACATCCCTTCACACCTGTCGGCATGAACGAGGCGCACCGCGCCTCGCGGCTGTCGGCGTTCAAGGCTTGTTGGCGCGTTCGCCGGACGCGCCGGCATGGAGCATGGCGTGAGGTCACCTGCGCGAACGGATCAGTCCCTGCGTACGCTCGCCGCGGCCGCCGCGCTGGCGAGCGCACTTGCGTCCGGTCCCGCCCAAGCCGTCACCATGGAGCTCGAGCCCTGGCATGACGGGGCCCTGCCGAATTTCACGCTGCCTGCCGCCGACGGCCGCGATATTGCGCTCGAGACGGGCCGCGGCCGCGTCGTGCTCGTGCATTTCTTTGCGACATGGTGCGAGCCCTGCCAGGACGAGCTGCCCGCATTGCGCCGCTTCGCGCAGCGGGCGGCAAGCGATCCGATCGTCGTGATGGCGATCTCGGTGGCCGAGGTCGACCTGCGGGTCAGACGCTTTCTCGAAACGATGCCTTTGAATTTTCCGGTCCTGCTCGACCGCGACCGCGCCGTCGCGAAGGCGTGGAACATCTCCGCCCTGCCCTCGACCGTGATCCTCGACCGGACACTCGCTCCGAGACTCGTCGCGCAGACCGACGTCGCCTGGGACCGCATCGACCCGCGCGCGCTCGTCGATACGCTCGGCGCAGCGCGCATCCCAAAATCTTCGCCCTCGCCAACCGGGAGTAACGACCGATGACACTCGACCGACGTGACATCCTCATCGGCGGCGCAGCCGCTGCGCTCGCGACCGCCCTGCCCCAGACCGCCGGCGCACAGAGCGCCTTTGCGCCGCGGCCCGGCGCGTGGCGGCGCTTCGAGATCACCACGCGGCTCGAACCCGCCAAGGCCGGCGGCGGCGCCATGCAGGCCTGGATCCCGCTGCCCGCCGTCAACGCGCGGGACTGGTCGCAGTCGAACGGCAGCACGTGGCGCACGAACGGACGCGGCGTCATCAAGCACGACGCCAAGTACGGTTCGCAGATGCTGCACGTCGAATTTGCCGCCGACGAGAAGGCGCCGTTCGTCGAAGTGACGAGCAACATCGCCACGCGCGACCGCGCCGTCGATTTCGCCAAGCCCGGGACGCCGGCCCCGCTCACGAGCGCCGAACGCAAGGTCTACCTCTCCGGCACCGAGCTCATTCCGGTGGACGGCATCGTCAAGCAGACCGCCGACAAGATCGTCGCCGGCGCCAGGACCGACGTCGAGAAGGCGCGGGCGATCTATGAATGGGTCGTCGAGAACACGTTCCGCAACGCCAGCACGCGCGGCTGCGGCATCGGCGACATCGCCGCGATGCTCAAGTCCGGCAACCTCGGGGGCAAATGCGCCGACCTCAACGCGCTCTATGTCGGCCTCGCCCGCGCCGCCGGCCTTCCCGCGCGCGACGTCTACGGCGTCCGCGTGGCGCCCTCGCAGTTCGGCTACAAGAGCCTGGGCGCCGGTTCGGAGAACATCACGAAGGCGCAGCACTGCCGCGCCGAGGTGTACCTTGCCGCATTCGGCTGGGTGCCGGTCGATCCCGCCGACGTCCGCAAGGTCATCCTGGAGGAGCCTCCGACCAAGCTGGCGATCGGCGATCCCAAGGTCGTGGCCGCGCGCAAGGCGCTGTTCGGCTCCTGGGAAGGAAACTGGCTGGCGTACAACTTTGCGCACGACGTGGCGCTTCCGGGGTCGAGCGGTCCCAAGCTCGCCTTCCTGATGTACCCGCAGGCCGAGAGCGCGAGCCTGCGGCTCGACTGTCTCGATCCCGACACGTTCAAGTATACGATCCACGCCAGGGACGTCAGCGCGGCGTGAGGCCGGCACGCGCGGCGCGACTGGCAGACAGCAAACGAAGGAGAGCGGCATGAACGTCCCGCAGATTCGCCTCACGAGCCTCGCGCATGGCGGCGGCTGCGGCTGCAAGCTTGCTCCCTCGGTCCTGCAGCAACTGCTGTCCGGCCAGTCGGCCGCTCACCCATACAAGCAGCTCATCGTCGGCATCGAGACCGGCGATGACGCTGCCGTGTGGAAGCAGGAGGACGGTACCTGCATCATCGCGACCACCGACTTCTTCATGCCGATGGTCGACGATCCGCACGACTTCGGCCGCATCGCCGCGACCAACGCCATCTCCGACATCTACGCCATGGGCGGCACGCCGATCATGGCGCTGGCGATCCTCGGCATGCCGGTCGACAAGATCGCGCCGGAAACGGTGCGGATGATCCTGGAGGGCGGCCGCGCGGTGTGCGAGACGGCCGGCATTCCGATCGGCGGCGGACATTCCATCGATTGCCCGGAGCCGGTCTATGGCCTCGCCGTCATCGGGACCTGCCGGGCCGAGAACGTGCGGCGCAACGCCGATGCAAAGCCGGGCGATGCCGTCATCCTGACCAAGCCGCTCGGGGTCGGCATCTATTCCGCGGCCATCAAGAAGGACCTGCTTCCTCCCGGCGGCTACCCCGAGATGATCGCGACCACGACGCTGCTCAACCGCGTCGGCGCGCGCCTCGGCAAGGACGACGCCGTGCACGCCATGACCGACGTCACGGGCTTCGGCCTGCTCGGCCACGGGCTGGAGATGGCGCGCGGCTCGAACGCCACCCTGGTGATCGACCTCGCGGCGCTGCCGCTGCTGTCCCATGCGGCGGCACTGGCGCAGCAAGGCTGCGTGACCGGCGCCTCGCACCGCAACTGGGCGAGCTACAGCGAGAGCGTCACCCTGCCCTCCGGCTGCGAGGACTGGCAGCGCCACGTGCTGACCGATCCGCAAACGTCGGGCGGCCTGCTCGTCGCCTGCTCGCCCGATCGCGCCGAGGATATTCTCCGCATGATCGCCGGCGACGGCTATCCGTCCGCGCGCATCGTCGGGCGCATCGAGGCCGGGCCCGCCGCCGTGCGCGTCGAGGCGTGAGCCGGCGCTGACGATCGAGGCACGTCGCGCGCGCCCGCAGCGCTCGCCTGCTCGATCCGCGCAAAGCGCCCGGCTTGCGCCGGAGCCGGTTCCACCTGCCTTTAATTTCAGCAGTCTCCTGCCGGTGATCGCCGGCCCTTCAAATCGAGCCCGCCCGCGCAAGGACTTGGGAAGGATCGCGCGAAGATCTCGCGCGCGCGGCCAAACGCGCACTATCATGGGAACGTCAGGTCCGCCCGGCCACCCGGCCGGCGGATACGGCCGCCGGGGTTCGTTCATACTGCGCTCGACGATGGGCACATGTCCGCGGACATGCGCGCCGTCGCCGTCAATCGAATCGTGGAGGCCGCATGTTCGCCTGGTACTCCGGGTTCACGCCCGAACAGCGCAAGACGTTCTGGGCCTGCTACGGCGGCTGGGCGCTCGACGGCATGGACGTCCAGCTCTACACCTTCCTCATTCCGACGCTCACGGTGCTGTGGAGCATGAGCCAGGCGGAGGCCGGCGTCATTGCCAGCAGCGCCCTCATCACGTCGGCCGTGGGCGGATGGCTCACCGGCATCCTGGCCGACCGCTACGGGCGGGTACGGATGCTGCAGGTCACGATCCTCTGGTACTCGCTGTTCACGGCGGCGAGCGGCCTCACCAATTCCTTCACCGAGCTGCTGATCGTTCGCAGCCTGCAGGGCTTCGGCTTCGGCGGGGAATGGACCGCCGGCGCGGTGCTGATGGGCGAGATCGTGCAGGCCCGCCACCGCGGCAAGGCCGTCGGCACGCTGCAAAGCGGCTGGGCCCTCGGCTGGGCGCTGGCGGCGCTGTTGTCGACGTTCATCCTGACGCAGCTTCCGATGGAATGGGGCTGGCGCGTGCTGTTCTTCATGGGCGCCACGCCGGCCCTGATGCTGCTGTTCATCCGGCGCCACGTGCGCGAGCCGGCGATCTTCCTGCGCAGCCGCGGCACACCCCACGCCGGCGGGCTCGCGCAGGCGCACCTCATCTTTGCTCCGGCGCTGCTGCGCACCACGGTGCTGGGCGCGCTCGTCTCGACCGGAGCGCTCGGCGGCTACTACGCGCTGATGACGTGGCTGCCGACCTACCTGCGGCTGGAGCGCGGGCTGACGATCTTCTCGAGCGGGCTCTATCTCGGCGTCATCATCGCCGGCGCCTTCGCCGGATATCTCGTGAGCGCCTATCTTGCCGACGCCATCGGCCGCCGCCGCAACTTCCTCCTGTTCGCGCTCGGCTCGCTGGTGATCGTCGCAGGCTATACGCACGCGCCGTTCGGCAACGAGGCCATGCTGGTCCTCGGCTTTCCGCTCGGCTTCTTCTCGCTCGGCGTGTTCAGCGGCATCGGCCCATTCCTGACGGAGCTGTTCCCGACCGGCGTGCGCGCCTCGGGACAGGGCTTTTCCTACAACTTCGGACGCGCCATGGGCGCACTCTTCCCGGCCCTGGTCGGCTTCCTGTCGGCGACGATGACGCTGGGTCAGGCGATCGGCGTCTTCGCCGGCGCGGCTTACGCCATGCTGGTGCTGGCGGCCTACGGGCTTCCCGAAACCAACGGGAAGGAGCTTGCCCCGGGCGATCGCCCGATCCCGCTCGGCACGGGAGCACACAGTCCGCCGGCGTCGTGACAAGGCCGGCGGCGGGGACGCTGCTCAGATGTCCGGTTCGTTGCGCAGGATGATGAGCTGGACGATCTTGTCGCGCAGCGGCGAGAAATAGAACGTGAGGACGAGCGGGTCGGGAAGCCCGCGCTTGTCGTAGTCGCCGTCGACGTTCGCCGACACGACCACGTGACCATGGTGGTCCACCGCCTTCACCACGTACATGGTGAGACGTTGGCCCACGATCTCGCGCGCCGCCCAGTCCCTGATCGCCGCCTTGCCCCAATACTCGCGCAACTGGTCGTTCACCAGCGCATCGTCCGCAAACGTCGCGACCAGGGCTTCGAGGTCGAAGGTGTTGGTGGCCATGACATAGGCCGCCACCGGTCCGGGCAGGTCCAGCGCGCTGTTGCCGACGACCTTGAGCGCGGTGATTCCGTCGTCCGTGGTCGTGAAGCTCCAGTCGCACTGCTCCGGCCTGCCTCCGGGGCGGTTGAGCACCACGGTGAGCAGGTGGTTGGGTCCGCGCCTCGCCACGTTGATGGGCTGGATCGTGGTGCCCTCCTCCCCGAAGCAGCGTTCGCTCCATGCGCCGATGGCATCGCCACGGAACTCCTCGCCGGCTTCGAAAACGGCGGCCTCGCGCGCCCATGCGGCGGCAAGCGCCGCAAAGTCCCGCTGCCGCGCCGCCTGCAGGAACTTGGCGATGGCTGGCGGAAGGTTCGCAAGTCGCATATTCACCAATGATATTGCGAGGCTCGCGGCGGCGCGGCCTCCACGCGGGGGAACATGCCGATCATGGACTTGGGCGCGTCCTCTGGCTTGTTAAGAGTCGTGAAGACGTGTGAATGGCGCGCCGGCGCAGCCTGACACCACGCATCCACGCGGGAAGACCCACGGGCCCTCGACAGGGTGCGATCCCGACGCAACGCGGACTGTTCCGTTTCAGGCCAGCAGCGCCCGCGCGGCCCGCAGATCCGCGGTGTCGTGGCCTTCCGCGAACTGGCCGTAGACGGCCGCGAGCCGATCGCGCGCCTCGGCTTCCCGCCCCTGCTCCGACCACAGGCGCGCAAGGCTGGTCGCGGCCCGCAACTGCCAGGACGGCGCCGATTGCAGGCCCGCCAGTTCGAAGGCGTCGAGGAAGCAGGCCTGCGCCCGCTCGGGCTGCGCCGTCGCCGCCAGGAAGTCGCCCTTGATCCGCAGCAGATCGGGCATGCTGAAGCGATCGCCGTTGCGCTCGACGAGCGCGATGGTGTCGTCGATCAGAGCGATCGCGTCGTCCCACCGCCCACTCATGGCCAGCGCCTCGGCCAGCGCGCTGTTGAGCGCCGCGGTCAGCAGCTCGTAGCGGTCCGCATGCAGTGCCTCGAGCGCGCCGCGCAGCAGTTCGGCGCCCGCCTCCGGTTCGCCGCGTCTGGCGGCGAGCTCGCCCTTCACCCCCGCCCCGAGCGCGCGATAGGGCGCGAGCGAGTGCCGCTCGGCCTGCGCGATGAAGCGGTTGATGCTCTCCTCCGCGCTCGCCCAGTCGCCGGTCCAGCCATAGACGGAGACCGCCCAGATCAGCGCGATGCACAGCGTCACCGGGTGGCCGATCGCGGACGCCTCTTCCACGGTCTCGCGCGCCGTGCGCACGGCCTGGTCGGGATAGCCCTGCAGCCACAACGTCCGCGCCAGGGCGATGCGCGCCCGGTTGCGGTGATGGAATCCGAAATGGATCGTGTGAATGCGCTGCGAGGCGGGCGGCTGCACCAGGGCGGCCTCGAGGTGGATACGCGCCTCGGCCTGGTTTCCAAGCAGATGATAGGAAATGCCGAGCAGCGAATGCGCGGCGGCGATGCCGACGGGATCGCCGATGTCGTGCGCAACGGCGGCGCCGCGCTGCGCGAATTCCAGCGCGCGGTGAAAGTCGCCGGCGCGCTCGTGGAAAATGTGCAGACGCCCCAACAGCCGAAGCTGGTTGAGCCGGTCCTCGTGCCCTTCGGCCAGTTCCAGGCCCCGGGCATAAGCCGCGTGCGCCCGGTCGTTGTTGCCTTGCGTGAACATCAACGACACGCCGAGCGCTCCCTGCAGCGTCATCTCGCGCCGCGAGCCGCGCATGGTCTCGTCGAGCTCCGCCAGGGCGCGCTCGGTCCACCGATGGCATTCGCCCAGCAGCGACATGTCCAGGAACAGCCGGGCCGAGGCCGCCGCGAGCGCGGTTCCGAGGTCGATGTCGCGGCGCTCGAAGAAGCACCATTCCAGCGCGGCGCGCACGTTGCCGAGGTGATCCGCCCAGGCCGCGAAATCATGGTCGGCATCCGGAGCGCCGGCGCGTTCGAGGTAGCCGCAGAAATACAGCGCATGGCGGCGCGCGGTGAGGTCGATCTCGCCGCTCTCCATGAGCTTGCCGAGGGCGTAGGCACGCGTGGTGTCGAGCAGCCGGTAGCGCGTCGTGGCCGCGCCGGCGCTCGCCGACACGAGCGACTTCGCGACCAGCCGGCCGAGCGCTTCGACCACCTGCGCCGCCTCGACCGCGTCCGCGGCGGCCACCGCCTGCGCGGCCTCCAGCGTGAAGAAGCCGACGAACACCGCGAGCCGGCGCAGCACCGCGCGTTCGGCATCGCTCAGCAGGTCGTAGCTCCAGTCGAGCGTCGCGCTCAGCGTCTGGTGCCGTGGGAGCGCCGTGCGCCGGCCGCGCCAGAGCAGCCTGAACCGGTTGTCGAGGAGCGCGGCGGTCTCCCGCACGCCGTGGCCGCCGACGCGGCCGGCGGCGAGCTCGATCGCGAGCGCGATGCCGTCGAGCTTGCGGCAGATCTCGGCGACGATGGGCGCATCGGCGTCCGTCAGCTCGAAACGGTGGCCGGCGGCCGCCGCACGTTCGACGAAGAGCTGTGCCGCCGGAAACACCATCATCTGCGCGGCAGTGAGCGCGATGCCTTCCGGAGGGCTGCCCAGCGGCTCGAGACGATGCACGTGCTCGCCCTCGACGCGCAGCGCCTCGCGGCTGGTGGCGAGGATATGCACGCGCGGCGCCTCCTCGAAGATGTGCTCGGCCAACGCCGCCGCGCTCTCGACGACATGCTCGCAACTGTCGAGGACGAGCAGCATGCGCCGGTCGCGCAGGAACCTGATGAGACTGGGCGTCGGGTCGTCCGACTGAACGAGAAGCCCGAGCGTGGACGCGAGCGCGCTGGGCACGAGCCGCGCATCGCTCAGCGGCCCGAGATCGACGAAGCAGACGGCGCCGTCGAAGGCCGCAAGCTGCGCATGGCCGACGGAGATCGCGACGGTCGTCTTGCCGATGCCGCCGGGGCCGAGCACGGTGACGAAGCGCTGCTCGGCGAGTTGCTCGACGATCGTGCGCACGGCCTCGTCGCGGCCGACCATGCGCGTCAGCCGGGCCGGCAGCCGATAGACCTGGTCTGACACCGTCGGCTCCGCCGCCGCCGGCGGGGGCGCGCCGGACCCTGTCAGCGGGGCCACGAAGCAATAGCCGCGTCCGGGGATGTTCGTCACGTAACGCGCGCCCGGCTGCCCCTCCCCGAGCGCCTTGCGCAGGCTTGCCACGTGCACCCGCAGGCTGCTCTCGTCGACGGTGACGTCGGGCCACACGCGCGCCATCAGCTCCCTCTTGCTGACGACCTCGCCGGCGCGCTCGACCAGCACGATCAGGACATCGAGCGCGCGGCTGCCCAATTGCAGGGCAACGCCATTTCTCTCGAGGCGCCGCTCGGCCGCAAACAGCCGAAAGGGCCCAAACGAGACGCCGGGTTTGGTCCGCGTACCGTTGCCGTTCATGAAATACAACTGTTGGCAAGCGCTCGTGCTCTCCGCTTTTAAAGCAAGCGCACGCCGGAGCCAACTGCGCGCCTCAGGGCGTTGAGCTCGAGATCAGATCATGGTGCTGCGGCCGCATCGACGCGCGTGCCTGCTTGAAGGGAAATCCAAACACTTCGACTCAAAGTATCGCGCGTGAGCGTGCGCCGTCTTCCCTCGCGCGACTTTCGCTCCCCGCGGACGGCCCGTTACATCGCCGCCTCGCGCGCGGCGGGCAGCGCGAGGTGGAACGTCGCACCGTGCATGCTGTTGCGCGAAGCCCAGATGCGCCCCTCGTGAGCCTCGACGATCGAGCGGCAGATCGACAGCCCGATGCCCATGCCGTCGCGTTTCGTTGTGTAAAACGGCGTGAACAGGAGATCCGGGTCCGGCACCGGGATGCCGGGACCATTGTCGCGGACCTTGACCCCGACCATGCCGCAATCGGTGTCGTGATGCGATTGCACAACCAGTTCGCGCGGCCGGCCATTGACCGCCGCCATGGCCTGGACGGCGTTCACCAGCAGGTTCAACGCGACCTGCTGCAGTTGGACGCGGTCGCCCAGCACGCGCGGCAGGCCGGGCGCGAGTTCGAGCCGGAGCGCGACGCGCGTGCGCGCCATCTCCGGGCGAACGAAGGAGATCACATCGGCAATGACGTCATTGAGATCCAGTATGGTCTTGTCGGTCTCGCCTTTGCGCGACAGCGCGCGCAGGCTCTGGATGATCTCGCTCGAGCGCAGCGCGTTCCTGATCACCGCCGCTAGGCTGGCGCGTGCCCGCTCGATCTGGGGTTCGTCGCGGTCGAGCCAGCGCAGGCATGACTCGCAGTTGGTGACGATGGCGGCGAGCGGCTGGTTCACCTCGTGCGCGATCGACGCCGTCAGCTCCCCCAGCGTCGTCAGCCGGGCCGCATGGGCCAGATCGGCGGGCAGCGGCGGCGGAGCCGCCGCGGCCGGCATCCCTGCGCCGATCGCATGCAGGGCGCGCGAATGTCCCTGGCCGACTCGGACGGAGGCCGCCGTACCGATCGCGTTGGCACGCCTCGAAGCGCTGGCCGTACGTGTTCCTGTGGTCATGAACGGATCCCTTCAGCACGACGTATGCCTGAATTCTTGAGCTTAAGATCGCGCGGATCGGCGCAACCGGCGAGTTCACCGTTGTGAAGGCGCGTTAAGAGATGTCAGGCACGGACGGGCCGCAGGAGACCGCGCGGAACGTGCGGGCGAAGAAATCCCGTGTCATTCACGCGACTTGGCCGCGCGTGGCGGCGGACGACTCCGTCCCGCCATCACTCTCGATTAAAGTTTGAGCGGTCGCGTGCGAGCGCGCGGCTCGACGGCCGGCGATCGCTGGCTTATCTCGCATGGCCGGCAGCCAGACCCGCAGCCAAGGAGCAGACATGAGCCGACCTCCGCTTCCCCCCTTCACCCTCGAGACCGCCACCCAGAAGGTGCGCATGGCGGAAGACGCCTGGAACACGCGCGACCCGGTGCGCGTGTCCCTGGCCTATACGCCCGACAGCCGCTGGCGCAACCGTGCCGAATTCCTGTCGGGCCGCGACGAGATCGTGGCCTTCCTCACCCGCAAGTGGGCGCGCGAACTCGACTACCGGCTGGTCAAGGAGCTGTGGGCCTTCCGCGACAACCGCATCGCGGTGCGCTTCGCCTATGAATGGCACGACGACAGCGGCCAGTGGTTCCGCAGCTACGGCAACGAGAACTGGGAGTTCGACGGCGAGGGCCTGATGCGGCTGCGCATCGCCAGCATCAACGACCTGCCGATCGCCGAGGCCGATCGCAAATATCACTGGCCGTCGGGACGCCGGCCGGACGACCACCCGTCGCTGAGCGAGCTCGGGCTCTGATTGCCGGCGCGCCGCGCTAGTGTCCCGATTCCGAAGTTCGCAATACTGTGAGGCAGGCCCTGATGCGAACTTCGGAATCAAAGGGACACTAGCAAACATATGATTCGCTAGTGTCGTTTTGGTTCAGAAATTCGCTTGAGCGACTCGCGGCGATAATGCCGCGAATTTCTGAACCACGACACTAGAGCCCGCTGAACCAGTTGTAGCCCTGGTTCTCCCAATAGCCGCCGGGGAAGTCGTTGGTGACGGTGAGCGAGGCGATGTGCTTGGGGTTCTTGAAGCCGAGCTTGGTCGGGATGCGCAGCCGCAGCGGCGCGCCCCAGGGCGGATCGAGCGGACGCTGCTCGAAGTCGAGCGTCAGGATCGTCTGCGGATGCAGCGCGCTCGGCATGTCGATGCTCGACCAATAGTCGTCGAAGCAGCGGAAGTTGACGTACTTGGCGCGCAGGTCCGCGCCGACGCGGCGCAGGAAGACGTGCAGCGGCACGCCGCTCCACTGCCCGACCTGGCTCCAGCCCTCGACGCACACGTGCCGCGTGATCTGCTCCTCCTGCGGCAGCGTGCGCAGATCGGCCAAAGTCCAGGACTTCTTGTCGTCCACCAGCCCCGAGACCTCGAGGCGCCATTGCGACGCATCGACCATCGGGACCTGCCATTCGGGATAATAGGCGTTGAAGCGGAACGGGCGCGTGATCGCGCTCGCCGGATAGGTCTGCGCCAGCCGGTGCGGATCGAACAGGGCCGCCTGCACGCGATCGTTGAAGCTCGAAATCGCGCGCAGGGCGTTGTCGACCCCGCCGTCGCTCGAGAGGTCGCAGCCGGTCAGCAGCGTGAGCGCGCCCAGCGACAAGCCGCTGCGCAGGAACAGCCTGCGGTCGAGCCGTTGCAGATCGCTCCTGATCTCGCTCAGCCGGACCGCGGGCCGCGGCCGGCCGCTTCGCTGCCGGTTCATCACGAACGTCCTCCCTGCTCGTCCTCGCCGCGCAGCCCGACGACCATAGAGACGAGCGTGCGCGGGAACAAAGCGACCAGCGTCAGGTGCACGGCCAGGAACCCGACGATCAGCACCATCATGCTGAAGTGGATGACGCGCGCCATGTCGTAGCCGCCGAACAGGTCCGTCAGCCACGCGAGCTGCACCGGCTTCCAGATCGAGAGGCCCGTGAGCACGGTCAGGATCACCACGAGGACGACGCCGACGTAGAACAGGCGCTGCACCGCGTTGTACTGGCCGAGCCGGTGCGGCAGGCGCAGCCGCAGCGCGCGCGCGATGTCGCGCGCGACCCGCCGCGGCCGGATCGGAAGGAAGTCGCGGCGGAAGTGTCGCGAGACGATGCCGTAGGCGAGATACGCGAGGCCGTTGATCAGCAGCAGCCACATCGCGGCGAGATGCCAGGCGATGCCGCCCGCCAGCCATCCGCCGAGCGTCATCCAGCGCGGAAAGACGAAGGGCAGCAGCGGAGACGCGTTATAGATCTGCCATCCGCTCAGGATCATGCACAGGATCGCGAACGCGCCGATCCAGTGCATGACGCGCACCGGCCATGCGTGGGCCGCCCGCCGGTCGGTCCGCACGGCGGGGCCTTCCGCCCTGCCCGCCTCGACCCGTTGACGATAGATCAGCTCGGCCACGGCGCGCTCCTCACATCGGCGGCACGAGGCCGTTCTCGCCGACCGCGACGAACTGCGCCGTCGTCGTGCCGCCGGTCTCGGTGGCGCGCACGAACACATGCGCGCCCGGGATCACGGCCGCGCGGCCGGCCGGCTGGAACGCCACGATCGCCGCCGTCGGCGGCACCAGGATGCTCTGCTGGCCGCCGTTGTAGGTAACCGTGAGACGCCTGGCGCCGCCGGCGTCGGACGTGGCCGCAACGTTGCCGTTGGTCATCGCCGTGTCGACCATGGGCGTCGCCGCGCCGGAGGTTGCGGCGACCGTGCCGTTGGTCATGTTGGTCGACACCGAACGCCCTCCCGCCACCGTCCTATCCGGCAGGCTATCCCAGGCGTAATGCCCTTCGCCGGTGCCGCGCATGGAGGGCGGGAAGATCACAACTTCGAGCGCGACCAGGAAATTGCCGCTGCCCTTCGTCGCCGTGCCGATGAAGCTGCCCTTCTCGATCTTGGAAAGGTCGGACTTCACCACCGTCGCATATTTGGTGTCGTTCGTGAGCGCGAGCGTCACCTTGCCCTGCGCGGTGTCGACGATGAGCGCGTCGCCATCGACGGAGGCGACAGTCCCGCGGATCCTGTCGTTCGCGGCCGCAGCCGCGGCCGGAAGCGCGAGCGCGAGCGCAAGCGTCGCGCCCAGCGCCAAAGCGGACAGTCGTACCATGGTCGGTCTCCTCGCTGGATGATGCTGCGGGGATTAGGCCCGGCCGGCGGCGCGGCGGCTTGCGGGTCCGTGCGCTCGATTGATGGGACTTGCGCAATTGGTCCCCGGTTGAAACGAGTTGCCATCGGGGGCAAAAAAGCGCGAGGGCGGACACGAATCGAAGGCGGACATGGGACGACTGCTCGAGCGGCCGCGCGCGACGGTGGTGTGGATGCTGATGCCGCCGGCCATGCTGTCGGCCGGGCTCGCGGCGGCCTTCGCGGCCTATCAGCTGCTTCCGGGCGAAGACGCCGCCCTGCCCGAGGAGCTTGCGCCGCTGCCGCTGGTCGTTCCGTGGACGATCCTGCTCCTGGCCGTCACGGAGGCGGTGCTGGCCTGGTTCGCCATCCGCGCCGGCGCACGTCTGCCCGCGCTGCTGTTCACGATGGCCGCCGCCGTCACAGCGGCGACCAGCCTGTGGCCGCTGTTCGCGCTCGGGCTCTACGCCTATCGGGAGAACGTCTCGCTCTCGTTGTCCGTGTCAGAGCCCGGCGCCTCACCGATCGGCGTCGCAAGCGGCGCGCCCCTGGGCGGAACGAGCGCGGCACCCGCGCCGCGCCAGGACGCCGCATAACGGCGGCCGGGACGGCGCGTCCGCCGCGCACGCCAGATGATGCGCCCGGAGCATGTCGTTCGAATGCCCCGTCAGCGCCGCACAGGCATCATGCGCTCTATTCGCTGGTGGCGAGCCGGCCGAAGGCGCGTTTCCACAGCCCGCTCACGATCGCCGGCCTGTCGAGCTTGCGGATCTCCTGCGAGTAGCCGCCGGTGTAGAGCTTGACGATCAGCCGGTCGTGCGTCGCCGGATCGAGGCGCAGCGCACCCCTGACCAGCAACCCTTCCGCGCTCTGCATCATCCTGTCGGCGCGCGCCACCAGCGGCGGAAACCCCGCAACGTCGATGAGCATCTCCTGCCCCGCGGCGATCGCCGTGGGATGTCCAAACGAGACGACGGCAGCGCTGAGGGACAGGGTCGCGAGCCGGCCGCGCTCGACCCGATCACCCGCTTCCACACGCGCGGGTTCATCGATCACGAAGCTGTCGAGCTGGGCGAGCGGCTTCTCGAAGCAGATCAGCGCCGCGATCATGAGGACGAGGACGTTGACGCCGGCCCAGTACAACGCGACGATCGAAAATTCACCGGTTCGCACCGGCGCCCATTCGGGAACGATGTTGATGAACGCGCCCGCGGCCGTCAGCGTGATCAGCACTGCGATGCAGGTGAACGTATAGGAATCGAACGCGCTCTGCTCGGTGCGGCTGCCCTTGGGCGTCACCCGGAATGGTTCCCCGAACGGGCGGATCAGCGTTGCGATGACGGTCGGCAGCAGGCGGAAGGTCGAGAACACACCGACCGCGTTCGAGAGCAGCGGCAGATAGCGGTGCGGCGTGATCCACACCATGAGGAAGAAATAGGCGAGCACGACCGGCAATTGGTAGTAGACGATATCCGCGACGCTCGTGAAGTAGAGCGGAGCCAGGCCGGTCCACAGGTAGACGATCGGCACGATCAGGATCGCGAATCGCACCACGTACTGCACCAGCCAGCTCAACGGGACGAACATGATGCGCTGGAAGAGACTGAGCCCCGGCCCGCGCAGGGGCCCGCTGGGCACGAACAGGCTCTGGATGCCGCCCCTGCACCAGCGGCTGCGCTGGATGAAGTAGGCCCGCAGGTTCTCCGCCGCCAGCCCCATCGACAGGCGCTCGTTCAGATAGCGTGTCTTGTATCCCTTGTTGAGCATCGCCAGCGTGGTGAGCAGATCCTCGGTGATCGACTCGGTCGGGATCCCTCCGATCGCATCGATCGCGCGCCGGCGCATGATCGAGGACGAGCCGCAGCAGAAACTGACATCCCATGCGTCGCGGCTGGCCGCCATCTCGTCGAAGAACAGCCGCTGCTCGTCCGGCCAGAACCGCTCGATGCCGAGGTTCGACTGGACCGGGTCCTTGTTGAAGAAGTGCTGTGGCGTCTGCACGATGCCGATCGTCGGATCGCTGAAGAACGGAACCGTGCGGCGCAGGAACTGGCGGTACGGCACGAAGTCGGCGTCGAAAATCGCGACGAACTCTCCCGAGGCGGTGCGCAGACCGTTGTTCAGGTTGCCGGCCTTGGCATGTCGATTGTCGGCGCGCGTCACGTAGTTCGCGCCCTTCGTCTCGCAGTATGATCGCAGCCAGTCCCGGTGCTGGTCGTCGAGCACGTAGACCTGCAGCTTGTCCTTGGGATAGTCGAGCGCCAGCGCGCCGACGATCGAGCGTTCGAGCACGTCGATCGGCTCGTCGTAGGTCGGAATGAGGACGTCGACCGTCGGCCATTCGTGCTCGGGCTTTGCCGCAAAATCGGCTTGCAGCGCGTCGGCTTCCTTGCTGCGGTCCGCGAAGCGGCTCATGGTCAGCAGCATGATCTCGCCAAACGCCAGCACCTCGATGATGAACAGGAACCACACCCAGGCGAGCGCGATCGCGTCACCCTCGAACGGCAGCACCGTTTCGAAAAATCGCCACCACAGATAGCGCACGCTCACGGCAAAGACGGTGGCGCAGGTTATCGCGCGCGTCCACGTGCGATGGCGCGGCCAGTTCGAGACCAGGATCAGGAAGAAGGACGCGACCAGCAGCGCCGGCGCGAGCGGCTCTAGGAGATACTGAACCATAGCGACCTCAGCCAACGCGCCGCCGGCAGCGAGCGCGTCCTGAAACGGACCTGCACGGAGCGCCCGACCTGGCAGAAGTTCGCATAGTCCGTGTTGAGCGCCGATTCCGGCAGGTTGACGCGGATGCGGGCGTCACGGCCGCGGCTCGCCGGGGGCTTGGCGGCGAGCACGACTTCCTCGACCACCGCGGCGCTGCCGCGCACGCTGGCGACCGTGCCGGGCAGCGTCTCGGAGCGCCCGATCAGGCGCACCTGCGCCTCGCGGCCGGGATAGATCTCGTCGTAGTCGATTTCCGACACCAGGATATCGACGAACAGGTCGCGGCAATCGAGCGCCTGCACGAGCTCGTTGCCGGTCACGACGTATGATCCCTCGACGACGTTCCTGCGCCAGATCACGCCCTCGAACGGCATCCGGACGATCGCAAAGCTGGCCGTCCGGTTGCGGGCATGCTCCTCGTCGTGCTGCATCTCGAGCTGCTCGATCTTCGCCTTGAGCTCGCGCTCGCGGTATTCGAGATCAGCCAGCTGGATCGTCACCTCGTCGAGCCGCTGCTGCGAATACGGCACGTCGTTGCGGCCTTCGCCGAGGAAGACGCCGCGCCGCGCCGCATCGAGCTGCTGGTTGAGCCGCTCCAGCTCCGCCCGTGCGATGGCGCCGGCGTTCTGCGCGGCGATGGAGGCCGCGCGCGCCTGCTCGACCATGACGTCCGCCACGATGCCCGTGGTTCCCAGCTTCTGCTTGCGCGCGAAGTCGGATTCGGCCGCCTGCTGCTGCGCCTGGGCGGTGGTGATCCGTTGGCGGCGGATGTCGATCTCATGGTCGAGGTTGCGGATGATCGCGAGCTGGTAGGCGTCGCGTCGCGCCGCCAGCTCCTCGTGCAGGGCGGCGAGCTGCGAGCGTTGCTTGTCGATCGCATCGAGCCGCTCGCGCGCGGCAGCGAGCTCGGCCTCGTTCTGCACCTCGACCGTGCGCTCGACGCGGTCGTTGCGGATGCCGAGCAGCTCGGTGCCCGCGGGAAGTGCGAGGCCGACCTTCGGCGGCGTCGCCGTCACGGTCCCCTCGATGGGCGCGGAAATGATGGTGAGGCGCGCGTTCACGGTGCCGTCGAGGCTGGTGTAGCCGGTCACTGCCGGCGCGATCACCACGGCCGCGACGATCAGCAGCACAATACCGACGAGGATGCGGACGAAACGGCTGTTCCAGATCATGCCCCGCTTTTATGGAGAGATCGGCCGCGATCGTTGACGCTTATCAATCGTTACAAATTGCTTCGAGCGCAACCTGCGCCTGCAAACGGCAACCGATGATCGGACGAGCGATGATGCGGCGCGACGGCACTGTTCCGGCAGGTTCTGGTCCTGCGAGTCTTGGTCCTGCGGGCCTTGGTCCTGTGGGGCTTGTTCTGGCCGGCCTTGCATCGGCATGGCTGGCAGTGCTGTCGCAGCAAGCCCTCGCCGCGCCTGGCACGGCCGACGTCGCCGCGGAGACGGACGCGGGCTACCCCTCGCGTCCGATCACGATCATCGTTCCCTACGCGGCCGGAGGCCCGAGCGATACGCTCGCGCACCTGATCTCCGGCCGGATGGCGCGTACGCTCGGCCAGCGGATCGTCATCGAGAACATCGCGGGCGCGGGCGGCACCACGGCGACGCTGCGCGCCAAGCGGTCCGCCGCGGACGGCTACACCTTGTCGATTGGAAATATCGGGACGCATGCGGCGGCGGCCAGCCTCTACCCGCGGCTGGGCTACAACCCGCGCACGGATTTCGAGCCGCTCGGGCTGATCGCCAGCGCGCCGATCGTCGTCCTGGGCAGGCGCGATTTTGCGCCGAAGGACTTCCGTGAGTTCGTCGATTATCTTCAGCTCAACAGCCACAATCTCGACGAAGCGCACGGCGGCGTCGGATCGATTTCATACGATGCCTGCCTGCTGCTCAATTACCTCGTCGGCGCGCGGCCGCGTCTCATTTCCTATGAAGGCGCCTCCCCCGCTCTCGATTCGCTGATGCGCGGGCGCACCGACTACATGTGCGACCAGACCATCAACGCCGTGCCGCGCGTGCGCGCGGGCAAGGTCAAGGCCTACGCGGTGGCCGCGCCCGAACGTTCGCCCGCGCTGCCGGATGTTCCGACCACGGCGGAAGGCGGCATGCCCCAATTCCAGCTCTCGGCCTGGCAGGCGCTGTTCGCGCCCCGCGGCATTCCCGCAAACGTCGCGGAACGGCTCAACGACGCCCTCGGCCAGGCGCTCGACGATCCGGTCGTGCGTGCGCGCATGGCGGAGCTCGGCGCCACGCCGCCGAACGGAGGACAGCGCACGCCGCAGGCGCTCGCCACGATGATGCAGGAGGAGATCGACCGCTGGGCCGCGGTCATCAAGGCCGCCGCCGGCAACGAATGACCGGCCGACGCCGCCGGCGTGTCGGGGCGCGGCAGCACAACGATTACTGCGGCGCGAACGGATTGCGCCAGCCGCCCGGACGCACGGCGCGCGGCGGATAGTGCTTCTCGAGATAATCCAAAATCAGATCCCGGTCCTTGCCCTGCACGTCGGGCATGTTGTGGCGCGCGGTCATGAAGGTGAGCGTGTCGTCCCACTGCGCGCGGCTCATCCCCTGCGCGGCGACCAGCTTGAAGTTGTGGCAGGCGGTGCAGGTGTAGAACGTCTCGTCGCGGCCCGCGCCCTCCGGCAGCTCGTCGGGCTGCTCCTCGCTCGGCGTGAATCCCGGTGCGGGGGATTGCGCCCCCGCACCCGCGATGAAGACCGCCACCGACGCCAGCAGGGCGAGCCCGACGGCGCCGGCACGTACGCTGCGCATGCGTGAACCCATCAGCCGACCAGCACCGCGACCCGATGCATCGGATTGCCGCCGTAGCCTTGCGGGTTCCAGTTGCCGGCGACGTGCGGCTGCATGCGCCCCTGCGAGTCGGTCGCGCGCGCCCACACCTCGAAATAGCCGTCGGACGGCAGCTTGAGCGCGGCGGTCCAGCGGTTCCAGTCGTAGCGGTTCTTGGGCGGCTCCAGCTTGGCTTCGCTCCAGGTCGCGCCGTAGTCGAGCGAGACATCGACCCGCCGCACGGTGAGATCGCCGGCCCAGGCCGCGCCGCGCAACGCCAGATCGCGCGTGCCGGCCGGCAGTCGCGCGCCGTTGCCCGGACTGGTGATGATGCTGCGCACCGGCATCGATTCCAGGATGCGGAAGTTGCTGTTGTCGGCCTTGCCGCCCGGAACCATCGGCACGATGGCGACGCGATAGCTCGCGCCGCCCATGCCCTGCCCGTCGTGCTCGCGGTCGCGCACCCAGATGCGCTTGAGCCACTTGCTCGAGGTCGAGCCCGGCCAACCCGGGATGACGAGCCGCACGGGGCCGCCATGGATGTTGGGGAGCGGCTCGCCGTTCATGGCCCAGACGATCAGGCTGTGCTCCTCCATCGCCTTGTCGATCGGCACGCCGCGCGACAGCGCATCCTTGCTGGCATCGCCCGAGAGATGCGGATCGGCGCCGTAGTGGCCGGTGTATTTCGCCGACGGCTTGACGCCCGCCGCCTTGAGCACGTCGGCGAGCGCGACGCCGGTCCATTCCGCGCACCCGGCCCCGCCGTTGGTCCACTGGTTGCCGCGTCCGGGCGGCGTGAAGAACGAGCGCCCGTTGCCGCCGCACTCCAGCACCATGCGATATGTCTTCTGGGGAAAGCGCTGCTTGAGATCGCCGAGGGTGAGGTCGAGCCGGTTGTTGACCTCGCCGTCGATCGTGAGCTTCCAGGCGTCGGGCTGCGCCGCCGCCTCGGGAATCTGTCCGTTGTTGCGGATGAAGAACTTGCCGATCGGCGTCGTCGCGTCGTCCAGCATGTGCTCGGGCGTCTCCGCCACCAGCGGCCGCTCGCCGAGCACGACGAGGCCCTTCTCCTTGCCGGGGAATTCCAGGATCTTCGGCCCGGCCTGCGCCGGTGCGCCGCCCGCGGCGGGAGCGCCCTGCGCCATGGCGGACGGGATGAGCCCGCCCGGCATGTTGCCGGCGAAGGGGATCGCGCCGCCGACGCCGGCGCCGAGCGCGGCAAGGCCGGCGCCGTTGAGGAAGCCGCGGCGGCTCACGCCCGTCTTGCGGCCGAACACGACGGCGTCGGCCCGTTCCGGATCCTGCGAATAGAGTTCCTCGAGCGAGCGCTCGATCCTGCTGGTCATGGCGTTCCTCCGAATGCCTGCGCGCGGTCGGTCCATCGATCGCCGCGCTTGTGCACCCGTTAGGACGCGCCAGGTCCCGCGTTCATTCCATCGCCGGGAAAATTTATCCGAGGCAGATCAGCCCAGGCACGGCCGGTGCCGCAGGTCGGGCCCGGCGGCGAGCCGCGTCGCGCCCGCGGTCTCCGCCTGCGCGAGCTGCGTGACCGAGGCGAAGCGCTGCGGATCCATGCGCTCGCCGGCGAGCGTGAACACGAACGATCCGACCGTCCACTGCGCCGACTGGCCGCCCGCCGGCAGCGCATCCGCATCGGCGACGCGCGCCACCGTCAGGTGCACGCGGCAGCCGCGCCCGCCGACATAGCTCGCCTCCAGCCGCGGAGCCGCCCCGTCCTGCACCAGGCCGGCGCGTTCGAGCCGCAGGCCCCCTGCTTCGAGGTTCGGCAGGCGGATGCCCCCGACGATCACGTCGTCCGGCAATCCCAGCGAACGCGGCGCGAACGCGGCGAGCGTGCCGCCGGGACTTGCGGCCCCCTGCACGGCGAGCACGGCGGCACCGCCCAGCCCCGCCGCCACGACCAGCACCGCCGCGATCTTGAGGCCGCGCTGCCAGCCCGCAGCCGCATGGCGGCGGCCCGCCGCGCCAAGACTCGACTCGCCAACACTCGCTTCGCCAACACCCGCCGTCGTCCCCTTGAGCGCCGCGAGCGTGGCGAAGGCGCGCGCGGCCTCGCGATCGTCGGCGATCCACGCCGCCACGTCGGCGACGCGCGCGGGCGGAAGCTCGCCGTCGACCAGCGCGTTGAGCTCGTCCCAGCGCCTGTCGTTGGCATTGCTCATTCCGACCCATCTCCCTGCGTGATGATGTGCAGCAGCGCCGCGCGCGCGCGCGACACCCGGCTCATCACCGTGCCCACGGGCACGTCGAGCGCCCGCGCGGCCTCCGCATAGCTCAGCCCTTCCACGTCGACAAGCAGCAGCAGGCGGCGCTGGTTGTGCGGGAGCCGCGCCAGCGCCTGCCGCACGCTGAGCGCGGTGATCAGCGCGCGGTCGGCGCCCCACGGATTGACGTGATCCGGCTCGACGACATGCGCCGCGCGGCGGCGGTAGGCGTCGATCGCCGCGTTGCGCGCGATGCGGTAGAGCCAGGCGCGATAGGCCGCGCGATCCTGCGGCACCTCCTTCGCGCCGAGCGCGCGCACCGCCGCCTCCTGCGCGATGTCGTTCGCCTCGCCCGCGCTGCGCATGAAGCGGCGCAGGAACGAGCGCAGCGCCGGCAGCAGTCCGGGCAGCAGGTCGTGCGCGCCCGGCAGCGCCGCCGACACCGCGCCGGCCGGCTCATCGGCAACGTCGCGCGCGCGCAGCTTCTGGTAGGGCGTGCTCATGGCCGCCGTCAGTGTCCGCCGTTTCGCGCCCGCGCGCAATCGATGCGGAGGGGGCGGCCGGCGCGCAGCGCCGTGTCCCGGGCATCCACGTCTTGCAGTGCGCGACGTGCCGCAAAAGAAACCGTTGGCACGGACCATCCACGTCTTGCAGTGCGCGGCGTGCCGCAAAGGAAAACGTTGGCACGGCCCATCCACGTCATTGCGAGGACGCCGAAGGCGGACGAAGCAATCCAGGCCGCCGTCCCCGCCCCGCGTGGCGCTTCAGGTCTGGATTGCGTCCTCGGGCGTCGCCCTCCTCGCAATGACGGCGAAGGCATCCACGTCTTGCAGTGCGCGACGTGCCGCAAAAGACAACGTTGGCACGGCCCATCCACGTCATTGCGAGGAGCAACGCGACGAAGCAATCCAGGCCGCCGTCTCCGCCCTGCGTGGCGCTTCAGCTCTGGATTGCGGCGTCGGGCGTTTCGCGCCCGCGCGCAATCGTCGCCGACGCCCCCTGCCACGGCGGCCGCGTCAGCCCGAGATTGCCGCGCAGCGTCGTCGCCGCGTAGGCGGTGCGATAAAGGCCGCGCCGCTGCAGCTCGGGAACGACCAGCTCGACGAAGTCGCGCAGGCTCGCGGGGAACAGCGGCGGCATGATGTTGAAGCCGTCGCATGCCCGTTCGGTCAGCCACTGCTCCATCAGGTCGGCGACGTCCGTCGGCGTACCGTTGACCTGATAGTGGCCGCGCGCGCCGGCGATGTGCCGGTAGAGATCGCGGATGGTGAAGTTGTTGCGGCGCGCCGCCTCCAGCATGATCTCGGCGCGGCTGCCGCCGATGTCGTTGATCGGCAGGTCCGGCACGGGCGCGGTCACGTCGTAGCCTGACAGGTCGTAGCCGAGCCGCTCCGACAGCAGCTCCAGCCCGGTCTGCGGAACGATGAGATCCTGCAGCGCGGCGAACTTGTCTTCGGCTTCGGCGCGCGTTGGCGCGACGTTGACCGACAGGCCGGGCATGATCTTGAGGCTGTCGGGATCGCGGCCGTAAGCGCGCATGCGCGTCTTCACGTCGGCGTAGAACGCCTTGGCGTGCTCGAGCGACTGCGAGGCGCCGAACACGACCTCGGCGGTGGCGGCGGCGAGCTCGCGCCCGTCCTCGGACGCGCCGGCCTGCACCAGCACGGGCTCGCCCTGCGGCGAGGGCGGCACGTTGAGCGGCCCGCGCACGCGGAAGAACTCGCCCGCGTGCTCGAGGATGTGCAGCCGCTCCGGGTCGAAATAGCGCCCGCTTGCGCGGTCATGCACGAAGGCGCCCTCCTCCCACGAGTTCCACAGGCCGCGCACGACGTGGGCGAACTCGCGCGCGCGGCGATAGCGCGTCGCCTTGTCCACGTGCTCGTTTAGGCCGAAGCCCTGCGCCTCGTACTTGTTGCCCGAGGTGACGAGGTTCCACCCCGCGCGTCCGCCGCTGGCGAGATCGAGCGAGGCGAAGCGGCGCGCGAGCAGGTAGGGCTGGTCGTAGGTCGAGGTGGACGTGCACACGAGCCCGAGGTGGCGCGTGTGCTGCGCGATCGCGCACATCAGCGTGAACGGCTCGATCCAGGCGCAGTAGGAATCGCGCGTCATCGCCGCCAGCGTGCCGCGCCAGAAGCTCACCGTGTCGGCCATGAAGAACATGTCGAACAGGCCGCGCTCGGCGAGCCTCGCGAGCTCGATCAGGTGCGCGATGTTGCCGCCGGAATCCGCCACGCCGTCGGGATGCCGCCACGCGGCGATGTGATGGCCGCACGGCCAGTAGAACATGCCGAGCTTGAGGTGTGCGGGTTTGCGTTCGGCGGACATGGGGGCGTGTCGCGTGCCCTGTGGAGTGGGGTGGGGTTAGGGGATGGTAGCGGTCATGCGGGGCTGGGCAAGCGGGGCGGGGAAGGTGGCGGCGGCGCGTGGGCTTGCTGTTGCGCCGCGGTGTTCATGGCGCGCGGCTCTCGCGGCGCCATGCTCATGGGCATGACGATTGTCGCACCAGCATGCTCCGCCCGCGTCATGCCCGGGCCGGCGCATTGTGCCTTGTCCCGGGCATCCACGTCTTAAAGCACGCGAAGTGAAGCAGAAAGGAAGGTGCGGACGGCCGGTCCAAACAACAAGCGCGCGGTCAACCACTATCTCCACGTCGTCGCGGGGCTTGGAGGCGCTCGGCTTGAGCCTATACACCGGCGTAACGCCCGGGATGCCGTCGCTAAGCACTAAGCGCCCTGCGTCCGACTCCCCCGGGATAGTTGATGTCAGGCTCTTATCGCGGACCCAATTGATAGTAGTCGAGATAGGCCTCACCTATCTTTACGCCGCTGGGCGTTTTGACCGGATGAAATCCGCTGTCCAGCTTCCCTGCTTCAATCTGCGCCGCGAGTTCTCGTAACGCCCAGGCCGTTTGGGCATCAATATCTCGTGCCGTACCGCTCCCGTTCTCAATTTCGACATGGCATATCAGGCCGGGTTGAAAGCCCGGTCCAGAAACCATAGCGGATTTGCTCATGGCAAGCTCCTATCATCTTAGCTGGCTTGTTTCTCATCGGCCTAATCGGGTGCCACACCGATTGCGGGTTCTTGATTGGGACTATTAGTAGAGCGCCGGGCGTCCACTTCTGCTCGCAAGCGCGTCTTGAGGATACGAAAGAGCCGCGACACCATCAAACGACTTTCCGTGCGCTCCCACAGAAAGATCGCCCGGGATGGGCCACGCCAACTTGAATAAACCGAATTTGTACCTAAGAATTAGAATGCGTCGTATTGCACAATGAGCCGTTTTAAATTGCTGTGGAGCTCGCTCTCGATCTCCGACCGGCCGCACCTCCAAAGTTCAGCCAGAACGAGTATTGCCTCGTCAACATCCCAAGGCTTTGCTGGCCGACCATCAACTAACGCGAACGGACCATCGGTTTCGGTGAGCAAGCGATCTCTTGGAACAAGCTTCACCAACTCTTTCCCCTTCGCCCCACGTAGCATTGCTGGACCCACACTAAACCAGCAATCAAGGTCTATCGCGCGTTTCAACTCGACACGGCTTCCGGAAAACCAATGTAGTATTGCAATTCCCGCCTTAGGGTGAGATTCAAGCCGATCGAGAACCTTGGTTGCCGCGCGCCGACTATGGATCGTCATGATCTTGCCGCCGGCTCGCTCGCACGCCGCAAGTATTCCGTCAAAGACACACACTTGGTCATTCCAGAAGGCCTCGGTTGCTGGCGCGCCATCTAGGCCGATCTCGCCAACGTAACGCGTTTGAGGCAGCAACTCTTCAAAGAGGGGCAATTCGTGCTTTCGCTCGCGTGCCAACTCGGGATGCAACCCTAAGGCGACGCGAATACGCGGGGCCCCGGCTACTAGTGCTGAGGTTCCGTGCCAAGCGCTCGGGGTAGTTGTCACTGAGAGTACGTAGGCATCACGGAAAATACATTCTCGCACAACCCTTTCTGGATTTGGGTACAAATCGAGATGGCAATGGAAGTCGATCATTTCACTCTTTGAATCTTTAGGAACTCTGCGAGTTCATCCAAGGCGCGTCCAGCGACGCTGCGAAGCTTATCCTTCTGATCGATGATCGGCGGGCTCAAAGTCGCACCGAGCCACGCATCCAGACCGGCATCCTTCGCAGTGGCTATCGCCATGGACGCGGCGCGGACGTCGTCGTACCGCGCGTGCTCCTTATCGTTCTTAGAAAGACTCTTGAATTTGTAGACCGTCTTGTCTGCATTTCCCCACTTTGCGAACGAAGCCCGCCGGATAAGGCACGGGAGACAGCGCCCGCAGTGCGTGTACGCGTATCGCTTGTAGCGGCCACAACTGGTCGTGCGATGTGCATGGGATAGCGCCAAGGCCTGATCCGCACAATCTCTCAGCATCTCTCCCTTGGTTTTGAACTGGTACGGGTTCACAAGGCGAACGCGCAGCCCTGCTGCTGCGAGCAACCGCTGCAGAAGGGCGAGAAAAACCGGGTGGCACGTTCGAGTGCTCAAACTCCCCAGGCGCATCCCAGTTAAGGGCGGATTGATAGAGATAAAGCCATTCTCGCAAATGTAGAGGGATACTTCCTCCCCTGCTTTATACCGGGCGAGGCTCGTCGCTACGAGCACACCATAGGCCAGGAACGCGATGGACCGCGCGCGCTGTGACGGCATCGCCTCAGCGTGTGGCACAACAACGTTGTGATTCAGACGCAGATGGCTGAGGCCTTCACCTATGAGTGAGACAAACTCATCTTGCTTGTCGTTGTCTCCGCGAACCGATTGGCTAACAGCGAACGGCTTATGGCCGGCCGCGGCCAGGTCGATTGCACCGATGAAGCTATCAAGTCCGCCCGAAATGAGCACAACGCTATCTTCCTTGGGAAGAATGACGTCTTTCGGCGGCGCGGGTTGGAACCCGCCTCCGATGAACTTGATCCGCCAGCGATCAGTCGTGAGAAAGCCGAGCAGTTCCTGCAACTCCTTCGCATGCGCGTGCCAAAATTTTTGGTCACCAACCGCGATCTGCAGTTCGAATTCGCGAGTCCACCCATCGGGACTCTTGGCTCGGTGCCCCGCAAGGTCGGCAGTGACGACCGACAAGGCGATGGATAGGAAATCCCACGCTCTCGGGACTGGCTGAAGCTTGCGACGTCGGACGCGCTGCCTGATAGCGGCGCCGGCACTCCCGAATTTTCCGCTCGGCCGCTGATCGTAGAGGACAACGTTCAGCGTGTCCGTCCGCGGCAGAAACCTGTGATCTCGGAGCGCGCAGACGATTTTCATGCGCCCTCATTTTCGAAAGTTTGTAATGCCTGAAACAGGGCCGAATGAACGATACTCGATACCCGCTCACTGCTGAGCCGCTGTGCTGTCTTCCTGAGTTTCCTGAAGGCAGCGGCCACTGTCTCCCGGATATACTCTTTGATGTCCTTCAGTCGACTGAGTGCTGTTGCAGAGCTTTGCGCGCGATCTTGGATGGTTTTCCCTATGTCGAGTTCGTATCGCTGAAAGACATCGAGCGCGACATATCGCTCTATGGCGAACAAGCGCTGCTCGTCAGTCAACTCCAAGAGATTCGCGTCCGGAAAGCGCTGCAAGACTTCCGAGAGACTCCCCTTGATTGCCCAGCGGCTGGCTTCACCATCAAGAGTGCTGTCCCCCGGCCGTACTGCCTCGACGACGGCATCCATGATTTCGGTAGCAGATCGCCCAACAAGCAGATCGCGATTGAGTCTGCGCGAGACTGCGTCAATGGCAGCGCCCTCGCCGGGAGACAGCGCCGAATAAAGTGCTCCCGCATTTTCGATCGTGCCACCGAACCGCTGAGTCGCAGTTGGAGCGCCACCGTAGCCGGATCCAATGTATCGGCCGACCGACCGCTTCATATCCAACGCGCGGCCACTCTCAGCAAAGCGTCCAGCTGCGCCGCGAGCGGTTGCAAAGCGCCGATCGGGCGCGATAGGAATTGGGCCTGGCTTCGGAGGCGGCGCTGGTTTAGGCCCCTCCGGTTTGCTTTCCGGTTTTTCGTCCGGCTTGCCTTCCTCCGTCTCCTCTTCCGGCTCGGGAGGTGGTGGAGGCGGCAGCGGCGGGACCCAGGGGGGCACCATGGGAACTCTACCAGGTGAACCCTTGCTTGAAGTCGAGGTGCCCATATCAGCCTAGCGCTTTAATCGCTTTCTTTACAGGAATGCTCACATCGCCCTGGTCCCATCGCTGGAACAAGCTCTTGGCCCATGGCTGGTCGCCAATCTTCGGCACAATGCTGGCCTTGATCTGCGACGCCGGCACCTCGGACAAAAAAGCAGACACGCGGAGGCCTTGCGCGGGATCTGCAGACCCGACGACGAGGAGCGCCTCTAGAATATCCGGCACTCCCCATTCCTGCTCCTGCCGTGCGCGATCCAGCAGCCTATCCATGATGATCGATTTTTCCGCGGGCGCAATTTTCGCAACTTTGGCGCTGAGACTCCCCGCCATCTCGGGGTGCTGCAATAGCCCCGAGAGCAGTTCAGCGCTCTCAGATGAGAGCTGATCTTCAGGAGTGATGAGGGGCGCGTGCTCGCGACTTACATAGAGCACGCCGCGAAGATCAAGGTCGGCGACACGCGGGGGCAAAGCGAGCCATTCTGCGACGAACGGATCATTCCATGGCTCGGCAAGCTTGAGTTCCTTGCCGGCGTTAGCATCATCCTCCCAATGCGCGAGAAATCGCGGTTTGCCACCGCTGTCTTCGCTCACGGCCTTTGAGAGCTCGGTATATGCTTTTTGATTTCCCGTTCGCTCGAAGAGCAGCATCTTGGCTAGCACTGCCTCATCGACGCCGACACCCTGGGCGCGCGATATTGCCATGCGGATCGACAGAGCGTTGAGAAAGCGCTTTATCAAACGCGGATTGCCGCTGATGCCGCTTGCCTTCGTCATCAGGGGGGCAAGCCGATCTGCCGTGTCGAGACGCGCAACTAGATCTTCCGGCAACTTACCCAAGGTCTGCAGAAATGCTCTATCGACGCGCTTTCCTTGCCACGTTTGCCCGAGACGCTCGCAAACTTCGGTACGGATTTTCTCCTTCTTCTCCGGTTCAAGATCGCTATTCATTACGAAGAGCAACATCAGATACGCGCGGACTTCCTGAGTACCAAGGGTCGGAACGCGAATCGGCACCTGTATAAGCTTGTCGAAATAGCTCGTGATAAGATTATCGTCGTTTACACCGTCGAAGTGCCGCCGCACAGCGTACTTGATCATCTCGTTGTCTGCGGCGATGACGAACGCGGTTCGTTCGAGGAACAGGAACAGGCGAATCGCTTCAAGCGTAGAGATTGTCGTTGCCGGCAGACACCGGTCGAGATCATCGATGAGCACGACCAACGTGATGTTTAATTCCTTCAGCGCACCTTCGAAAGAGTCGCGAAGTGCCTGAATTTCCTTGGGCGGCGACGCCGTGTCCCTGGGCTTCAGTAAACTACTCATTGAAGAGCCGACTTGTTCCGCAATCTTGCCGGCAACGTCAATGGTATCCTTCCCGACATCTCCCGCGCCGACTTTCCTCAGCAGATTCCAGACGTCCCCCGCGAGCCCGACCGGCGGAACGCCAAAGGCGAGCGACACGGCGGGGAGCACCGCCATCCGAGCCGTACGAATCCAATCGATCCGCTTGAGTAATTCTTTCGTCTTGTCGACGCCTGTCTTTCGCTTCTCTGCTTCTTCGGCAAGCTTTGATGCGATCACATCCAAAAGAGCCGCTCGCGCGTCATCATAGCCCTGGTAAAGCCAAGCGTTAAAGTCGACAAAAAGGAACTTCTTCTTGTCCGCTTCGGCGCGTTCGCTGACTGCTTTCCGGATAAGCCGGATCATGGACGTCTTGCCGACACCCCACGCGCCCGAGACGCCGATGGAAATCGGCCCGCCCCTCGCCTGAAGGATGATTTCGGCGACGGTGCCGGCTACGCCAGTGAAGTTCAGAAAGTCCTGCTCTGTTTCGTTGTCGGTCCACATAGTGGCGTTTCGTACCTCAGTACTAATTCTTGCCACACTACTATAACACTACAACGCCTGATTGAGTGACAAACGTGCACCGTCTCGCCGGATTCCCCGCCTTCAGCGCTCTTTGCCCCCTTGCATCCTGACCAAATTCCTATTAGAACAAACCATGAACATTCGCGCCGGCCTGTCAACCGCCCCCGGCACCCTGCCCCAACCCATTGAACCCCGGAGCTTTTCCCATGCCCGTCCCCCAGCCCGTGACCCAGCTCAACGAAGTCCTGTTCCCCTATTGCGGGCCCGTGCCGCTGCTGCCCGGCGAGGACCCGATCGGCTACGACGGCCTGCTGGCGCGGGTGTCCGGCGCCGTGAAGCCGAAGGACATCAATCGAGGAAATCTGGATCCAGGAGATCGTCGCGCTCACCTGGGAGGCGTTCCGGCTGCGGCGCGCCCGCGCGGCCTATCTCGCGGCGCGCCACAGCGTCGGCATCGCCCGCGCGCTCGAGCCGCTGCGCGCGCGGGCCGATCGCGAGGCGCTCGCCGCCGGCTATGCGCGCCAGGAGCCGGAGGCCGTCGCCGAGGTCGACGACTGCCTCGCCGCGGCCAACGTGACGACGGACATGGTCACGGCGCTGACGATGACGCAGGCCTTCGACCTGATGGAGCGCATCGACCGCATGATCGCCACCAGCGAGCTGCGCCGCGACGCGGTGCTGCGCGAGATCGCACGCCACCGCACCTCCTTCGCCGCCGCCGCCCGCGCCCGGCTCGCCGAGCACGACGCCGCCTTCGCGGTGATCGACGCGCTCGCGCCGCCGGCCGCGCCGCCGGCCAACACAGCGGCCAACACAGCGGCCCAGACGGCGGCGGGAACGCCGGCATGATCAGCGCGCGGCGCGCGCAGGCGAGCCGCGTCAACGGGCGCGCCAGCAAGGGCCCGCGCACGGCGGCGGGCAAGGCCGTCTCGTCGCGCAACGCGCGGCGCCACGGGCTCAACGTTCCCCTCGCCGCCGATCCGCGCCTTGCCGCCGAGATCGCGGCGCTCGCGCGCCTCATCGCGGGCGAGGACGCCGGCGCGGACCTTCTCGCCTGCGCAGAGGCGATCGCGCAGGCGCAGCTCGACCTGCGCCGCATCCGGCAGGCCCGCCACGCGCTCTTCGCGCGCGAGGTGAGGACGCCAGCAGAGGGCGCAGGCGCGCTCACAACGGATACATGTCCGGCGGACGCGCTCGCGCGCATCGCCGAGGCGATCGCGCAGAACGCGCGCGAATTCGCCGTGCTCGCGCGCTACGAACGGCGCGCCGTCTCCCGCCGCACGTCGGCGATCCGCGCCTTCGATCGCCTGCGCGCGCGCCAGGCGCTGATGGCAGAGCACACGCCGCAGGCACAAGAGATGCCGCAGGCAGAACACCTGCCGCCGGCACAGCACATGCCCTCGCCCGCCAGCGGTTTGGCGGAACGAACCCAAGGGGGCCCGGCCGACGACCAGTCCGGCGGAACGAACCCGGGCGGCCCGGCGCCTTCTCCAATTTGGCGGAACGAACCCGGGCCGGCCGACCCGACGATCATTCCGGCGGAACGAACCCGGCGCAGCGTACGCGAGCGCCACGGCGCCCGCGGCCGGTCCCGTGCCCCGCGCGCCCCGCCCGAGCCGGCTTGGGCCCGGCGGGCGCGCCGCCTACGATGGAGGGATTGGATTCCCGCACTCCCGGAGCAGAGCTTGCGCCGCCTCGTCCCGCTCATCCTCGTCCCGCTCATCCTCGTCCTCATCGCCTGCGCCGTCGGCGCGCCGGCGCTCGCGCAGCAGGCGGCCAGCCGCCACACCTCGACCAAGGCGCAGCAGTGCCGCGCGGTGAAGATGCCGGAGCCGGACAGCGCGGCCTCCGTCTGCCGCGGGCTGGCCGGGCTCGTCGTGGTCGTCGCCGAGGAGGACGTGCGCCAGTCCGTCTCGGTCGGGCGCACGCGCGCCGCCGCCGAAAAGGAGCCCGCCGCCACGACGTTCTTCGGTCCGCCCAGCTTCGCGCATGAGGCGATCGAGTGGCGCCTCGACGCGAAGACCCGCCGGCCCGCCGCGATCATCCAGCGCTGGACGCTGATCCCCTCGGAAGAGCCGCGGCGCGACATCCTCGTGGTCACGCGCCTGCCGCCCGGCCCGGTCTGCCACGTCGCCTATATAGATGTCGCGAAGAACCCGGACGCCGCCGCCCTCGCCCGCAAGGCCGCGGACGAGGAGGCGCGCACATTCGATTGCAGCAAGGACGCGCGCGTCATCGGCGCGCGCGGCGCGGAGATCGCGGTGACCGGGAGATAGTGTGCGATGCGGATGAGGGCTTTCGCTCCGTCCCTCGGTTGTCATCACCACTTGTTCCGCCCTCTCGGTTGTCATTCCCCGCGAAGGCGGGGAATCCAGTACGCCGCAGCCCCGGTGATGACGCCGCAGCGTCGGTGAGTACTAGATGCCCGCTTTCTCGGGCGTGACAGGGAGCTTATCCTCACCGCATGTCGGGAGAGCGGCTGTACTGCGTCTACATACTCGCCAGCAAGATCGGCGGCACGCTCTATATCGGCGTCACCAACGACCTCGTCCGACGCATTCACGAACACAAGTCGGACGTGGTTGCGGGATTCACCAAACGATACGGCGTCCACCGCCTGGTCTATTACGAGATCCACAGCGACGTCGAGGAAGCCATTCGGCGCGAGAAGCGGCTCAAGAAGTGGAATCGCGCCTGGAAGATCCAGCTGATCGAAGAGAGCAACCCGGATTGGCAGGATCTTTATCAGTCGATCGCGCGGCCCTGAGTTGTGATCACCCGTACCCGGGTCGGCGCTTCGCGCCGCCCGAGTACAAGCTCCAGCGGGTGATCCAGTACGCCGCAGCGTCCGTGCCAACGCCGCAGCGTCGGCGGTTACTGGATGCCCGCGTGCGCGGGCACGACAGCGGAGAGGCTCGAACGCCGCCCGCCGCGATCAGCCCTTCGCGCCGGTCGCCTGCTTGTAGGCGTCGATGATCTCCGCGCCGCGCGCCAGCCACACCTCCTGCCGCTTGCGGATGTGCGCCAGCGCCTGGTCGAAATACTTGGAGCGATGCGGATGGCCGATCAGGAACGGATGCAGGCAGATCGCCATCACGCGACCACTTTTGGCGCCGTCCTCGTAGAGGACGTCGAACTGGTCGCAGATCATCCGGCAGAACGCTTCGCCGCTCTGCTTCATGTCGAGGAAGGCCGGGATGTCGTTGATCTCGATCGAGTACGGCAGCGAGTACATCTGACCGGACTTGACGCGCATCGGATAGGGCTGCTCGTCGTTGACCCAGTCGCACACATAATCGATGCCGGTCTCCGCCAGGACGTCGAGCGTGCGGTAGGATTCCGTGAGCGCCGGCCCGAGCCAGCCGCGCGGCTTGCGGCCCGTTCCCTTCGCGATCGTCTCGACCACCTGCCGGATGAGCGCGCGCTCCTCGTCCTCGCCCTGCTTGTTGATGAAGGTGGAGTTGTTGGTGCCGTGCCCCATCCATTCCCAGCCGAGCTCGTTGCCGGCTTCGATGACGCGCGGATATTTTTCGCAGACGTCGGAGTTGAGCGCGACGGTGCCCTTCACGCCGTGCCGCTCCATCACCTCCATCATGCGCCAGATGCCGACGCGCAGCCCGTAGTCGCGCCACGAGTAGTTGAGCACGTCGGGTACCAGCCCGACCGTCGCCGCCGTGATCGAGGTCGACGGCCGGTCGAACAGGAAGTGCTCGATGTTCGGGATGACCCACACCGCGACGCGCGCCCCGTTCGGCCAGCGCAGCGGCGGCCGGTCGACGATGGGCGAGAAGTCGAAGCGACCGTGCTCGGAAGGGTTGGCGGCCATGGGTGCTGTTCCTCGTTACCTCGTGTTGTGGCCGACGGTCCGCAGATAGCGCAGCGTGTCGTCGAGCGAGACCACGTCGGCGTATTTGGCGTCCAGATCGAACAGGCTCTGCGCATGCGCCGCTTCCGAGCGGTCGCCGACTGCTTCGCGCACCACCATCGGGCGGAACCCGTTCTGCAGCGCGTCGACCGCGCTGGCGCGCACGCAGCCGCTGGTCGTGCAGCCGACGATGATCAGCGTGTCCACGCGCCGGCTGGTGAGCCGCGGCACGAGGTCGGTGCCGAAGAAGCACGAGGCGTATTTCTTCAGGAGCAGGCTGTCGCCCGGCCGGAAATCCAGGCGCGGGTCGATCTCGTGCCCGTCGGTGTCCTTGGCGAGCGTGATGCTGCCCTTCTGCTTGAGGACCCAGATACCCGCGTCTCGCAGGTCGGCCTCGTCGTAGCGCACCGTGGAGAAGATGACCGGAATGCCGCGTGCATGCGCGACCTCCAGCAGCGGCTGCGTGGCGGCGACCTGGCTGTCGAGGTTCGCGCCCAGCATGCGCTTGGGATCGGTGAAGGCCTTGACGAGGTCGACGACGAGCAGCGCCGGCCGCTCGCCGAAGCCGATCGTCAGGCCGAAGCCCCGCTCCTTGAAGAACTCGGCGTCGCTGGTCTCGCCGGCCATGTCGCGCCCTCCCTTGCCGGGCATCCTTGGACAGAACAGCAAGGCGGGCAAGGGCCGCATTGACGCGCCATGCGCTGGCCGCTAACCGGACCCCACGGGATCACACGTCATGGCAAGCGATAAGCAGCGCGTCGCATTCACGTCCATCCTCGCCTCGGCCGGCCTGACCGCCGCCAAGGCGGTGGTCGGACTTGCCTCGGGCTCGCTGGCGATCCTGTCGGAAGCGGCGCATTCCTTCCTCGATCTGCTCGCGACGCTGATGACCTATTTCGCGGTGCGCGTCTCCGACAAGCCGGCGGACGAGGAGCACCATTACGGTCACGGCAAGATCGAGAGCGTCGCCGCGCTGGGCGAGACGGCGCTGCTGTTCGTGCTGTCGATCTGGGTGTTCTGGGAGGCCGGCCACCGCCTGCTCGGCGCCAACGGACATGTGGTCGAGGCGACGCTCCTCGCCTTCGCGGTCATCGCCGTGTCGATCGTCGTCGATTTCTTCCGTGCCCGCGCCCTCGGCCGGGTCGCGCGGGAGACCGCGAGCGAGGCGCTTGAGGCCGACGCGCTGCATTTCAGCTCGGACATGTGGTCGTCGGCGGCAGTGCTGGTCGGCCTGGCCGGCGTCGCGCTCGGCTTCCAATGGGCCGATTCCGCCGCCGCCGTGGTCGTGGCGATCTTCATCTGCGTCGCCGGCTGGCGGCTGGGCAAGCGCACCATCGACACCCTGACCGACACCGCGCCGGCCGGGCTCGCGGAACGTCTGCACCGCATCGTCAACGGCGTCGCCGGCGTCGTATCGGTGGAGCGCGTGCGGGCGCGCAAGGTCGGGCCCACATCCTTCGTGGACATCGACGTGGCGGCGAGCCGCACGCTTCCGCTCGACCGCGTGGCGGAGATGAAGGCCGAGATCGAGCGGCGCGTGCGCGCCGACGTCGGCGAGTCCGAGATCAGCGTGACGGTCGATCCGCGCGCGCTCGATACCGAGACCGTGCTGGATCGCGTCATGGTGATCGCCCGCAACCGGGCGCTGCCCGTGCATCACGTCACGGTGCACGAGATCTCCGGACGGCTGGCGGTGTCGCTCGACCTCGAGGTCGACGGCACGCTGGCGCTCAGCGCCGCGCACGAGATCGCCAGCGCCCTGGAGCACGCGATCACCGACGAGCTCGGCTCCGACGTGGAGGTCGAGACCCACATCGAGCCGCTGCAGGCGGAGGACGCCTCCGGCCGCGACGCCACCTCGCAACGCGTCGCGGAGGTGACGACTGAGCTGGCGAACCTCGCCGGTGCCCGCGGCTTCCTGCGTGGCATCCACGACGTGCGCGTGCGCGAGACGCCCGACGGCGAGATCGTGAACTTCCACTGCTATGTCGATCCGTCCCGTACGGTGCACGACGTGCACGAGAACGTCGACGAGGTCGAACGCAGCTTGCGCAGCCGCTTCCCCAGCATCAAGCGCGTGATCGGCCACGCCGAGCCGCGCGTCTGATGTCTGGTCAGGGAATGAGCACGGCCGCGCCCTGCAGGCGCCCCTCGCGCAAGTCGGCCAGCGCTTCGTTGGCCCGCGCCAGCGGATAGCGCGTCACCTCGGTCTTCACGCCGGCGCGCGGGGCGACCCCGAGGAACTCGTTGGCATCGCCGCGCGTCAGGTTGGCCACCGAAACCAGCTGCCGCTCCTCCCACAGGATGCGGTAGGGAAAACTCGGAATGTCGGACATGTGGATGCCGCCGCAGACGACGCGCCCGCCCTTCTTGACGGCGCGCAGCGCCGCCGGAACCAGCGCGCCGACCGGCGCGAAGATGATCGCCGCGTCGAGCGGCTCGGGCGGCGCCTCGTCCGATGCGCCGGCCCAGACCGCCCCGAGCGAACGCGCGAAGTCCTGAGCGGCGCGATCCCCCGAGCGCGTGAACGCATAGACGCGCCGCCCCTGCCAGACCGCGACCTGCGCGAGGATATGCGCGGCCGCGCCGAAGCCGTAGATGCCGAGCGCGGCCCCCTCGCCCGCCATGCGATAGCAGCGCCAGCCGATGAGACCCGCGCAGAGCAACGGCGCAAGCGCGGCCTCGTCGGCCTGATCGGGCAGCGCAAAGCAGAACCGCGAGTCCGCCACGGTGTGGCTGGCGTAGCCGCCGTCGCGTGTATAGCCGGTGAAGACCGGCGCATCGCACAGGTTCTCGCGCCCGGCGCGGCAATAGGGACATACCCCGCAGGTGCCGCCGAGCCAGGGCACACCCACACGCATGCCGGCTGCAAAGCCTTCGACGCTAGCGCCACTCGCCACGACATGGCCGACGATCTCGTGGCCCGGCACGATCGGTGTGCGGATGTCCGGCAGCTCGCCATCGACGACGTGCAGATCAGTGCGGCAGACACCGCAGGCGGACACTTTGATCAGCAACTCGCCCGCGCCCGGCCGCGGCAGCGGCCGCTCTTGCATCACCAGCGGCGCGCCGACGCGCTCCAGCACCATGGCCCGCATCATGGATCCAGTGCCTCCCGAGGCGGCGCAAGCCCCGATATTCACATGCCGGCCAAATTGCCCTCGCGCTTCGCCGGCGACGCCCCCATGTTATAAATCTTGCATGTCGCGCGCCAGCAGCGACCGCGCCCCCATCACCGCCCACTATAGGTGCACCATCAGCATGCGTACCGAGGAAGCCCGCGCCGTCCGTCTGCAGGACTATCAGCCGCCGAACTGGCTTGTGGAAACCGTCGAGCTCGATGTCGCGCTCGACCCGACGCGCACCCGCGTCCGCGCCAGGCTCACGCTGTCGCCCAATCCTAAAGCGCCCGCGCCCGCCCCGATCGTGCTCGACGGCGATGGACTGACGCTGACCGCGCTCTCCCTCGACGGGCAGCCGCTCGCGCCGGACGCATTCGCCGCCACGCCGGATTCCCTGACGATCCCGCAGCCACCGCACCGGCGGCTGGTGCTCGAGATCGAGACGCTGATCGATCCCGATGCGAACACCAAGCTGATGGGCCTCTATCGTTCGAACGGCACCTACTGCACGCAGTGCGAGGCGGAAGGGTTCCGCCGCATCACCTACTTCCCCGACCGGCCCGACGTGATGGCGGTCTATACGACCCGCATCGAGGCCGAGCGCGCCGACGTGCCCGTGCTGCTCTCCAACGGCAACTGCGTTGCCAGCGGCGATGTTCCCGGCACGACACGGCACTTCGCCGTCTGGCACGATCCGTTTCCGAAACCTTCGTACCTTTTCGCCCTGGTCGGCGGCGATCTCGGCTGCGTCGAGGACACGTTCGTCACCGCCTCCGGCCGCAAGGTCGCGCTCAAGATCTACGTCGAGCACGGCAAGGAGCCGCGCGCCGCCTATGCCATGGACTCGCTCAAGCGCTCGATGCGCTGGGACGAGCAGGCGTTCGGACGCGAGTATGACCTCGACATCTTCATGATCGTCGCCGTGTCGTACTTCAACATGGGCGCGATGGAGAACAAAGGTCTCAACGTCTTCAACGACAAGTACGTCCTCGCTTCGGCGGAGACGGCGACCGACAGCGACTACGCCGGCATCGAGGCCGTGATCGCGCACGAGTACTTCCACAACTGGACCGGCAACCGCATCACCTGCCGCGACTGGTTCCAGCTTTGCCTCAAGGAAGGGCTCACGGTCTTCCGCGACCAGGAATTCACCTCCGACCAGCGCTCGCGTCCCGTCAAGCGCATCTCCGACGTGCGGCAGCTGCGCGCGCACCAGTTCGTCGAGGACGCCGGCCCCCTCGCCCATCCTGTCCGTCCCGAGGCCTACCGCGAGATCAACAACTTCTACACGACGACGGTCTACGAGAAGGGCGCGGAAGTCATCCGCATGCTCAAGGTGCTGCTGGGTCCCGGCGATTTCCGCAAAGGGATGGACCTCTATTTCGAGCAGCACGACGGCGAGGCCGCGACGGTCGAGGATTTCGTGCGATGCTTTGCCGATGCTTCCGGCAGGGACCTCTCCCAGTTCATGCTGTGGTATCGGCAGGCGGGAACGCCGCAGGTCGCGGCGGTCGGCACCTATGATGCCGCGGCCAAGACCTATCGTCTCGACGTGTCGCAGATGGTGCCGCCCACACCGGGCCAGCCGCACAAGGAGCCGATGGTGATTCCGCTCGCCGTCGGGCTGCTCGATGCGAACGGCCGCGACATGCCGTTGATGCTCGCCGATGGGAACTCGCCCGAGCGCGGCCTCCTGACGCTCTCCGGGCCGGCCGAGAGCTTCGTCTTCCAGAACGTGGACGAGCGTCCGGTTGCTTCGCTCAATCGCGGCTTCTCGTCCCCGGTCAATCTCGTGTTCGAGCAGAGCGACGAGGAGCTGCAATTTCAGGCGGCGCACGATTCCGATCCGTTCAACCGCTGGCAGGCGCTGCAGCGGCTGGCGGCCGGAATGTTGATGTCCGCGTTGCGTTCCGGCGGGGGGCAGCGTGACCACGGTGCGCTCACGCGTGCGCTTGCATCAGTGCTGGCCGGCGGCGACATGGAGCCGGCGTTTACCGCGCTCGCGCTGACCTTGCCCTCGGAGGCCGACCTTGCCCGCGAGTTCGGCCAGGACGTCGATCCCGACGCGATCTTTCGCGAACGGCAGGCGTTGCGCGCGGCGATCGGCCGTGAGAACGCAGACGCCCTGCGCGAGACCTATCAGCGGATGACGGGCAAGGCGCCTTACTCGCCCGATGCCGCCAGCGCGGGCCGGCGTGCCCTCAAGAACGTCTGCCTCGATCTGCTCGCCGCGCCCGGGGACGCCTCGGCGATCGCGCGCGCGGCCGATCAATATGAGACGGCCGACAACATGACCGATCGCCTGGCTGCGCTGGCGACCCTGTCGCTGCACGACGTCCCCCAGCGCGAGGAGGCGCTCGACGACTTCTATCGGCGTTTCGAGGACGACGCGCTCGTGATCGACAAGTGGTTCGCGTTGCAGGCTGCCATTCCCGAGGCGGGAACGCTGGCGCGCGTGCGCGAACTGACGTCGCATGCGGCCTTCTCGCTGGGAAATCCAAACCGGGTGCGTTCACTCATCGGTGCCTTCGCGCAAGCCAATCCGACGCAATTCAATCGCGCCGACGGCGCCGGTTACGATTTCGTGGCGGATACCGTGCTCGCGCTCGACGCCAAGAACCCGCAGGTCGCGGCACGGCTGATGACCGCGTTCCGTGCCTGGCGCACGCTCGCGCCCGGACGCCGTGCGAAGGCCGAGGCCACGCTCAAGCGCGTCGCGCAAGTGTCCGGATTGTCGCGCGATCTATCCGACATCGTGGAGCGCACGCTCGCGCCGGCCTGACCGGAAAAGCTGTCAAGGCGCGGTGCGGCGTTTCTTCGCCGCTGTGCAAAACGACAGAAGCGCCTGTGCCGCAGATATTTTCGCGGCCGGGCCTGCGTTTAATTTTTTTTAACAATTCGATTCCCCGACTCTCGACAAGAGTCGGGGATTGGATTCAAATGACTGTGATTCGGTGAGAGATGCGGCACATCCTGACCGGTCGAGGGTGTTGGGGACAATCCGAACGGAGGGCAAATGACGCCCGCTCAAGTGGCGAGCGCGTCAGCAGGTGCGGATTCGATCAAGGGGCTGGCTCAATCGGTTGCAAGACCGGCGTATCGGCGGTTACTTGGGGCAGAACCCGCATTGCGGCGGGCCGTACCGATTCTGATCATCGCTTTTCTCTGCACCATGGCGGTGGGGGCCATGGTGCAAATCAACGACCAGCGCCGACAGGCACTTGCGAGCGCAAGCCGCGAGCTGGAGCTCGTCGCGGAGCTCGTCGCCTCGCAGGTCGATCGCGAGACACGCGCCGGCCGCGGCGACTTCGCGCGGCGCGCACAAAGCCTGCTCGAGGCTGCGCTGCCGCAACACGGATATCCTCACCGCGCGTTCCTCGTGACCGACAGCGACGGCACGATCGTCGCCACGGCTCCCAAGCCGAGCGAGCCGGCGGCGAGCCCGGTGGGCCGCAAGCTCCTGCATCAAATCGGCGACAGCCAGCCGCTCACCATCCTGGGAGCAGGCGCCGGTGTCCTGGAGGTGTCGCTCTCCGACGGCACGGAGGTCCTCGCCACCGTCCGCAACCTCAAGGGCCCGCTCGGTCAACTCGCCGTCACGCAGTATCAGGCGGCGACGCTCTCGTTCTGGCGCTCGGAGACCGCCCTCACCATCACCCTGTCTGCGACGACCGGCTTCGTCGTGCTGATCCTGGGCTTCGCCTTCCACTGGCAGGCCACCCGCGCCCGCGAGGCGGATAACATCTACGACATGGTGCGCGGGCGGATCGACACGGCGCTCAACCGCGGCCGCTGCGGGCTGTGGGACTGGGACCTCGCGCGCGGACGCGTGTTCTGGTCCTATTCGATGTTCGACCTGCTCGGCCTTCGACCGCGCAGCGACCTCCTGGACTTCGGCGAAGTCAATGCACTGGTCCACCCCGACGACATCAATCTCTATGAGTTGGCGTCGGAGGTCGCGAGCGGCAAGCTTTCAACCGTCGACCGCGACTTCCGTATGCGCCATGCTCAGGGCCATTGGATATGGCTGCGCGCGCGCTGCGAAGTGACCAACCAGGCCAGCGATCCGCATCTCATCGGCATTGCCGTCGACGTCACCGAGCAGAAGGTGCTGGTGGAGAAGACCGCGGCGGCCGACATCCGACTACGCGACGCGATCGAGACCATTCCGGAGGCCTTCGTCTTGTGGGATGCCGAGAACCGGCTCGTCCTGTGCAACTCGAACTTCCAGACGCTGCACAACCTGCCGGACGAGGTGATCAAGGCCGGCACGCCTTACGAAGTCGTCGTCGCGGCGGGCCGCAAGCCCGTGGTTCTGCACAAGATCGAAACCGAGGCGAGCGCGGCAGCGGGGGCGCGCATCTTCGAAGCGCAACTCGACGACCGCCGATGGCTGCACATCAGCGAACGCCGCACCAAGGACGGCGGCTATGTCTCGGTGGGGACCGACATCACCAACCTGAAGCGCCACGAAGAGAAGCTGATGGAGGGTGAGCACCGCCACATGCAGATGATTGCGGACCTGCGCGCCTCGCAACTCGCCTTGCGCTCACAGACCCTGGAGCTCGCCGATCTCGCCGGGAAATACGCCGAGGAGAAGAACCGGGCCGAGGAAGCCAACAATGCAAAATCGAAGTTCCTCGCCAACATGAGCCACGAGCTGCGCACACCGCTCAATGCAATCATCGGATTTTCCGAGATCATGGAATCGGGAATGTTCGGACCCCTTGGCGCCGACAAATACTCCGAGTACTGCAGCGACATTCGCGCCAGCGGGCTGTACCTGCTCGAAGTGATCAACGACATTCTCGACATGTCCAAGATCGAAGCGGGCCGCCTGCGCCTGAACTGGGGCGACGTCGAGCTCGACCAGATCATCCAGGATTCGATGCGTGTCGTATCCAGTCGGGCGCAGAGCAAGAACGTCTCGATCACATCGAACGTCACCGCGCCGATCCGCTTCCAGGGCGATCAGCGCGCCGTCAAACAGATTTTGCTCAACCTGCTCACGAACGCGGTGAAATTCACGCCCGAGGGGGGGCACGTCATCGTGCGCGGCTGCGCATCCCATGCTTCGCTCTTCGTCGCCATCAAGGATACCGGCATCGGAATCCCGGCGGAGGCGCTGGGCAAGCTCGGCCGCCCGTTCGAACAGGTCGAAGGCCAGCTCACCAAGACGCACCAGGGATCCGGCCTCGGCCTCGCCATCGCCAAGTCGCTGGTCGAGTTGCACGGCGGCACGATGAGGATTCGTTCAACTGTCGGTGTTGGAACGATCGTCGTCGTGCGCATGCCCCTGCAACGGCCCGAAGCGCCCGAGATCGCCGCCAACGCCGCCTAGGCGCCGTCAGCCCTCCGCGGACGGCGGCCGCAGCAGCCGGTCAAACGTGGCGCGCACCCGCGCCTGCGTATCCTCGACATGCCCGTCGAGCGCGGCAAAATCGGGGAGATCGGCCGCTCGTGCCAACAGACGCAGCAGCCCCGCTCCCGCCGTCTTCGGCTCGAACGGGCCGCTCACGCAGAGACGCAGCAGTTGCGTCAGGTCGTGATAGAGCCGCACGGCCGGACGCAGCACCTCCGCGTCCTCGGGCGCCAGGAGGCCAAGCCGGGCGGCCTTATCGAGCACGCGCGCCGTGCTGGTGTCGAGCAGCTCGGGCGTCGCGTGAGCGTGCGCGAGCTGGAGGTACTGGGTGATGAATTCGATGTCGAGCAGGCCTCCTGCGGCGTCGCGCAGGTTCCAGCGCGTGTCATCCCCGCGCTCGGCGGCGACCGCCTCGCGCATTTCCGCCACGTCGCCTGCGAGCGTGACGGGGTCGCGCGGCTGGCACAGCACATCACGAATGATCGCCTCGACCCGCGCGCGGAAGGTGGGCGAGGCCGCAAGGACACGCGCTCGGGTGAGCGCCATGTGTTCCCAGGTCCATGCGTCGTTCTTTTGATAGAGCTCGAACGACTCCCTCGACGTCGCCAAGGGACCCGACCGCCCAGAGGGACGCAGACGCATGTCGACTTCATAGAGCCGCCCATAGTTGGTGGGGGCCGTGAGTGTATTGATCAGCCGCTGAGTGAGGCGCGCGAAATATTGCGATCCGGCGAGCGACCGCGCGCCGTCGGACATCGGATGCTCGGGGTCGAAATCATAGATCAGGATCAGGTCGAGGTCGGACCCTGCGGTCATCTCACGGCCGCCGAGCTTGCCAAGCGCCAGCAGCGCGACCTCTTGCCCGAAGAGCCGGCCATGGTCGGCGGCGAAGCGTTGCTCAGCCGCATTGAGAAGCGCCCGAATCAAAACGTCGGCGAGCCGAGCGAAGGCCTGTCCGGCTTGCGCCGCGGTTATCGTGCCGGAGATCACGCGTACACCGATCAGGAACATGTGCTCGCGCCCGAACTGGCGCGAGCGGTCGAGGAAATCCTCGTAGGTGTCAGCCTGACCAAGCGAAGCGGCGAAAGCCTGCTCGAGTTGGATATCGTCGGGCAGCGCACCGAAGAACGCCGGATCCAGTACGGCGTCCATAGCCTCGGGCTGTTGAGCAAGAATTTCGGCCAATCGCGGCGCGGTGCCAAGGATCGTCGCCAGCAACGCCACCAAGTCGCGGTTCTGCCGCAGCAGGGAATAAAGGCGCGCCCCACCGTGCAAAGCCTCCAGAAAACGATCCAGCGCCACGAACGTGGCGTCGGGATTCTCGGACCGCACGGCGTGGTCGACGAACAGCGGCAGCAACTCGGCGAGGTGCGAGCGGGCCAGGTCGCCCTTGAGCGATCGATAGCTGCCGGCAAACCAGCGTTGCACCGCGCCGGCCGCATCGGCGGGCTTCGCAAAACCACGCTCGGCGAAATACTGGATGTTCGACGTGACCGCCGCGTCCTCTGCCGTGACCTGCACGCGACCGACACCCGGAACGTCGGGCGCGGTTTCGAACAGCGCAGCATAATGCCGCTGGACATTGCCGAGGTGCCCGAGCAGCATCCGGGCGAAGGCGTCGCGGTCTTCAAATGCGAGAAAGCGCGCGAAGCGCTCCAAAGCATCTCGTTCGGCAGGAAGCGTTTGGGTTTGCTCGTCAGCCACCATCTGCAGACGATGCTCGACCGTGCGCAGGAAATTGTAGGCAGCTTCGAGCTCGGAGCGCGCGTCCTCTCTGATCCACCCACCCTGCGCCAACTGCGCCAGCATGGCGAGCGTCTGTCGCCCGCGCAGCTCAGTATGCCGCCCACCGGCGATCAATTGCTGCGTCTGCACGAAGAACTCGATCTCCCGAATTCCGCCGCGGCCCAGCTTGATGTTGTGCCCCTCCACTGCGATATCGCCGTGTCCCCGATACACGTGGATCTGCTGCTTCATTGCATGCACGTCAGCGAGTGCAACGAAATCGAGATGCTTGCGCCAGACGAACGGCGACAGTGACTTGAGAACCGCCTCGCCTGCAGCAATGTCGCCTGCGCAGGGGCGTGCCTTGATCATGGCGGCACGTTCCCAGTTCTGGCCGCTGCGCTCGTAATAATCGAGAGCGGCGGGAATGGAGACAGCGATCTGGGTGGATGCCGGGTCTGGACGCAGCCGCAAGTCGACGCGGAAGACGTAGCCGTCCGCAGTGCGCTCCTGCAGCAACTTGACCAAGCCCCTCGTCAGGCGAACGAAGAACGGGCTTGGCTCGGCCCCGCCACACAGTTTCGAATCCGGATCGTAGAAGACGATCAGGTCGATATCGCTCGAGTAATTGAGCTCGTGCGCTCCCATTTTTCCGAGCGCCAGCACGACATACCCCGAGTCCTTCTCGGAATGGGCCGCACCGCCAGGGGCGGATTTCCGGATAAGGTGGCGCACCGCGGTCGCGACGGCGGTGTCGGCAACATCGGTCAGCGCCCGCGTGACCCTGGCGACATCCCAAGCCCCGCCAATGTCGGCGGCGGCGATCAGCAGCGACGCTTCGGCCTTCATCAGACGCAATGCGCGCATCACGTCCGAATCGCCGTCCGCCTCGGCGGACAACCGCTCGGTATCGGCAAGCAACGCCGCGAAACGCGTCTCGGGCTCCGACTGCAGGAGATCCAGCCAGCGCTCCGGCGAGGCTGTGATCATGTCCCAGAGGTACGGTGAACCGTCCGCGATCGCGTGCAGCAGCGCATCGGCGTGCGGATACTCGAGCAGTACGCGTGCGACTGCATCGGCCGTCGTGCGGGAGGCGATCTCGCGCAACCAGTTCCGCACCTTCACGCGCGCATCCGCGCTCGGGGCCGGCCAGGATGCCCGCGCGATGCGCTCAACCAGTGGAGTCGTCGCCCGGGAGGGCGACCGCGGTTTCGAAGCCAACTCAGACCGCTCCTGCGGCGGCCGTTCTCGGCAGATCGATGACGGCTTTCAATCCGGGCACGTTGTCTTCCAGTTTCAGCTCGCCACCGTGCAACCGCGCGACCGCAGATGCAAGGCTCAAACCCAGTCCCGAGCCGGGCTTTGTGCGACTCTGTTCCAGCCGAACAAAGCGTTCCACCGCGCGTCTTCGGTCGGATGCCGGAATGCCCGGCCCGCTATCGCCTACCGAAAGCTCGATACGATCCCCTTTGGCGGCGGCGGTAACGAGGATTTCGGGCTTCTCGCCGTCGGCAGGCCGAGGCTCGGGGCTCGCATACTTGATGGCGTTGTCGAGCAGATTGGCGAGGGCTTGGCTGACAAGTTCCCGATTGCCCTTCAAGACCGCCGGCACGGCAGCTTCGACCCGTAACGCCAATCCCTTGTCTTCGGCGAGCGGCTCGTAAAGTTCGCTGACGTCGTGGGCGATCTCGGCGGCGTCGAATTCCTGCATGTAGTCGCGCGCCTCGCCCGATTCCGCACGGGCAATCATCAACAGGGCGTTGAACGTGCGGATGAGGTCGTCGGACTCCGCGATCGTCATTTCAAGCGCGGCGCGGTAATCAGACTCGGTCGCAGACGTGCGCAGCGCCTGCTCGCAGCGATTGCGCAGCCGCGTGAGCGGCGTCTTCAGGTCGTGAGCGACGTTGTCCGAAACCTCTTTCAGACCATGCATCAGCGCTTCGATGCGTTCGAGCATGCCGTTGAGGTTGAGCGCGAGCCGGTCAAGCTCGTCGTCGGAGGCGCCTACCGGAAGCCGTCCCGACAGATCCCCGGCCATGATGTTCTGCGCGGTCAGCGTCATCGCATCGACGCGCTTGAGAACGCGCCGGCTCACGAATACGCCCCCGATGAGCCCCAGCACGATGACGATGGCAACCGACCAGCGTCCAGCCGCGGCAACGATGTCGAACAGCCGTTCTCGTTCCTCGAGATCGCGCCCGACCAGCAATCGAAAACCACCGGGCAACTGAAAGACGCGCGCAAGCGCGTAGTGCTCGCCGCGTTCGGGCTCCTCGAGCCGGCGATACGTGGTCTCTTTCCAGCCGGGCTGATCAAGGACGCCGGGCGGAAGCGAACCGACATTACCGGCAAGCGACTCCCCGTTCGGCGCCGTGACGAGATAGAGGCTCGATCCGGGCCGGCGCGAGCGCACCTCGACGATGAACACGAGGCGGCGAATCCCCCCTTGATTGTACTGCTCGGCGAGTCCCTGAATCTCTGCGTTGACCGTTGAGTTGATCTGCTCGGTCATCAGCCGGCGCGTGTTGAGCGCGAAATATCCGAGCAGAAACGCGGCGAACAGCGCGAATACGAACAGGTAAGCCAGCGTCATCCGGAACGCTGTTGTGCGGAGCAGCTTACCGAGCGCCGTAGTCACGGATCATGTACCCCGCCCCGCGCACCGTGTGCAGCAGAGGCTGCGGGAAGCCTTTGTCGATCTTGGAGCGCAGGCGCGAAATGTGGACGTCGATGACGTTCGTCTGCGGGTCGAAGTGATAGTCCCACACGTTCTCCAGCAGCATTGTGCGGGTGACGACCTGCCCAGCGTGCTTCATCAGGTATTCGAGCAACCGGAACTCGCGCGGCTGGAGCGAAATCTCGTCCTTGCCGCGCGTCACGCGATGCGAAAGCCGGTCCAGCTCGAGCTCGCCCACCCGATAAACCGTCTCCTCGCTGCGTCCCACATGCCGGCGCGCCAGAACCTCGACGCGAGCCAGCAATTCGGCGAAGGAATAAGGCTTGGCCAGATAGTCGTCGCCGCCCGCACGCAGCCCTTTGACTCGATCATCGACCTGGCCCAGTGCGGAGAGGATCAGCACCGGCGTGGTGATTCCTTTCGCCCGCAATTCACCTATAACCGCCAAGCCGTCGCGCTTGGGGAGCATCCGGTCCACGATCAGCACGTCGTACTTGGCGTCCAGAGCCATGGCGAGTCCGTCCTCGCCGTCCCCGGAGCGGTCGGCGACGTGCCCGACCTCGCTGAAGGCTTTGACCAGATAATCCGCTGCATCGCGGTCATCTTCGATGATCAGAAGGCGCATGGACGTCTGGGCATCATGGAACGGCGCATAGTTCGCGCCCGGATCGGTCATCATTGCAGTGGACCCGGTTAAAAAATAGGGTGGCTTACGCCACCCCGCCACCTCTGCTCACCGCCCCCGGACGACGGAGGGGCTCGGCGAGACCTTTCCTAAAAAGCTGAGGGGCGGGCACAAGGCCCGCCCCCCTTGGAGACATATCACCGGCGGGGGCGACGAATGCCGACGATACGCCCCAATTCCTCAGGCGTTCCCGACGGGCAGCGCCACGAAGCGCGTGGCATCGCCGGACTTGACCCGCATCAGGATCGTCCGCTTGCCGGCGCTGCGCGCGTCGGCAACGGCCTTGCTGATGTCCGCCGGACTCTCGACCTTGGCTCCGCCGACTTCGAGGATGACGTCTCCGGTCTTGAAACCGCGTTCGGCCGCTGGGCCGTCGGAGTCGACGTCGGTCACGACGACACCTTGGGCGCCGGCTCCGGCCACGCGGCTGGCGGGCGCGAGCGACAGGCCGAGTTGAGGCATGCCGTTGCCGGGCACTTCGCGATCCTGGTCGCCGCTATCGGCCCGCGCCTGGCGCTGTTTCGGGAGTTCGCCGAGGGTCAGCGTCAGGACGTCCTCCTTACCGTTACGCACGACGGTGAGCTTTACCGACGTGCCTGGAGGGAGCGACGAAATGCGCCGCGCCAGCGTGCGTGCATCCTTCACCGCTTCGCCATTGACCTGAGTGATCACGTCGCCGGATTTGATCCCGGCCTTTGCCGCCGGGCCATTCGCCTGCGGCTCAGCGACGAGCGCGCCTTGCGCGTTCTTCAGTCCGAGACTGTCGGCGATATCGCGCGTGACCGGTTGGATCTGGACACCGATCCAGCCGCGCGTCACCGATCCGTGTTCCTTGAGCTGCGCGACCACGCTCTTCACGGTTTCCGACGGGATCGCAAAAGCAATGCCAACCGAACCGCCCGACGGCGAGAAGATCGCCGTGTTGACGCCGATGACATTGCCGTCGACGTCAAAGGTGGGGCCGCCGGAATTGCCCTTGTTCACCGGTGCATCGATCTGGATGAAGTCGTCGTACGGGCCAGCGCCAATGTCGCGACCCCGGGCCGACACGATGCCCGCGGTGACGGTTCCGCCCAACCCGAATGGATTGCCGACGGCCAACACCCAATCACCGATGCGCGGCGCCTGATCGGCGAGGCGCACATAGGGGAAGTCGCCACGGCCTTCGACCTTGATAAGCGCGAGATCGGTGCGCGCATCAGTGCCAATCACCTTGGCGTTATACGTCTTGCCGTCGTCGGTGGTGACCTCGACGCTTTCGGCCTTGTCGACCACGTGATTGTTGGTCACGGCATAGCCGTCGGCTGAGATGAAGAAACCGGAGCCCTGACCGAGGGTGAAGTTGCGACGCCGCGGCGCATTCGGCATCTGCCCGTCGGGCTGGCCGAAACGGCGGAAGAAGAACTCGAAGGGCGAGCCCGGCGGCACCGGCATGTCTTCGCCATTCAGGCTAAGGCTGGCCTGGGCGCTGGCGACCTTGACGCGCACCGAGATCACGGCCGGTTTCACTTTCTCGACGATGTCCGCGAACCCGATCGGCCGCGCGGCAGTCTGGGCATAAGCCGGTGCGGTCAGGCTATTGCCCGGCGGGCTCAGCACGGGCGTGGCGACGACGGCGAACGCGCCGAGGCCGGCGACCGCCGTTGCGAGCAGCGCGAAGCGCCGCGCCGACAATACGGTCCGTTTGGTGGTGGAAGGTGATTGGTCGCTCATGGATGAACTCCTGGAAAAGCCGCACGAAACGAATCTGTCGCAAACAACATGGAGACCGCCGCCTTACGGCGTCCTGACGACCACATTAAAAGTTGGTAAGATAAGCGTTGCTTGGCCGCGGCGGCGCACGAATGCAACAGATGCGACTTTCAGGTCGCGTTAGCGTTCGCCGCCCTTAGCCAATTGCGCCAGCCGGGCCTCTTCCGCGGGGGTCAGGCGGTCGGCCTGCGCAGCCGGATTCCCCCGCTTCACTGTTCGCCGCCAAGCCAGGATGATCGTGCCAATTCCAATCAACAAGACGAGACCTGGTGCAAACCAAAGCAACGCAGTCTGCCATTCGAACCGCGGCCGCAGCAGCACGAACTCGCCATAGCGGCTGACGAGGAAATCCACCACCTGCGCGTCGGTGTCCCCTGCCACGAGGCGCTCGCGCACGAGAATGCGCAGGTCGCGCGCCAAGGGAGCGTCCGAGTCGTCGATCGATTGGTTCTGGCACACCATGCAGCGCAGATCGCGGGACAACGCGCGCGCGCGCGCCTCAAGCTGCGGATTGCTGAGCACCTCGTCCGGCTGCACCGCCAATGCCTGCGTAACGGAAACTGTCGTCGCCACAGCGAAAACCATCGTCGCAACGAATCGACGCATCGGGACGAATCCACGCATGTGGCCCTACTCCGCCGCCTGCATCACCGCGCGGGTCTTCGAGGGGCGTGGGGCTCCGACACGCAACCGACGGTCCGATAGCGACAAGGCTCCGCCAACCACCATCACCACCGCGCCCAACCAGATCAGCAGGACCATCGGCTTGTGATAGATACGCACAGCCAACCCGCCCTCCGCATTCTGATCACCCAACGAGACGTAAAGCTGGCTCAGACCGCGCGTCATCAGTGCCGCTTCGCTCGTCGTCGTTCCCCGCGAGGGGAAGGTCCGCTTCGAGGGTTCCATCACCCCAATCACCTCGCCGTTGCGGCGGACCGTGAAGCGCGCCGCCAGTTCGCGGTAGTTGGCCCCGCTGCGCGGAACTGCACCTTCGAACGTGAAATCGTAGCGCCGGATGGATACGGTTTCAGACGGTTTGAGCGAAACGATACGCTCTGCTCCCCAATGTCTTTCGCCGACGATTCCGAGCAAGGCCACGCCTAGCCCGAAATGGGCGAACGCCGTGCCCCAGATTGAACGCGGCAGGCCTCTCCCCCGCTGCAGAACGGTGGCAGCCGGCGCGCGCAGCAGCATCGTGCGCTCGGCGATGTCGGTGACCGAACCTGCCATGACGTAAAGCGCAAGGCCGATCCCGAAAGCCGGCAGCACGGGATGTCCCTCGATCGCGAACGTCGCGGCTATGCCAACCAGTGCGATGACGAAGGCACCAAGCAGGCGCTGCGCCGCGGCAGCCAGATCGGCGCGCTTCCAGGCGAGCAACGGACCGAATGGCACCGCCATCAGCAGCGGCACGAACAGCGGCCCGAAGGTGAGATTGAAAAACGGCGCACCGACGGAGATCTTCTCGCCGGTCAACGCCTCGAGCGCCAGCGGGTAGAGTGTGCCCACGAACACAGTCGCGCAGGCGGTGGTCAGGAACAGATTGTTGAAGACCAGCGCTCCCTCGCGCGAGATCGGAGCGAACAGCCCCCCTTGCCGAAGCAGCGGCGCACGCCAGGCGAACAGCGCCAAAGCACCGCCGATGAAAAACACGAGGATCGCCAGGATGAACACGCCTCGCGCCGGGTCGTTGGCGAATGCATGAACCGAGGTGAGCACGCCCGAACGAACCAGGAAGGTCCCGATCAGCGACAACGAGAAGGTCAGAATGGCCAACAGGACGGTCCAGACCTTCAGCGCCTCACGTTTCTCCATCACAACGGCGGAATGGAGCAGCGCCGTGCCCGCGAGCCAAGGCATCAGCGAAGCGTTTTCAACCGGGTCCCAGAACCACCAGCCGCCCCAACCGAGTTCGTAATAGGCCCAGTACGAACCCATCGCAATTCCAAGCGTGAGGCACATCCAGGCCGTGAGCGTCCACGGGCGCACGAAACGGGCCCAGGCAGCATTGATACGTCCCTCAATCAAGGCAGCGACGGCGAATGAGAACGAGATAGAGAAGCCGACATAGCCGAGATAGAGGAGCGGCGGATGAACCGCGAGCCCGAGATCCTGCAGAATGGGGTTGAGGTCACGCCCTTCGAACGGCGCCTGCGCGATCCGTTGGAACGGATTGGAGGTGATCAGAATGAACAGGTAGAACGCCGTTGCGATCCACGATTGCACTGCCAGCACCGTGGCCTTGAGCGACGCCGGCAGATTGGACGCGAACGCCGCGACCAAGGCGCCGAAGATGGCCAGGATCAGCACCCATAGGAGCATCGATCCTTCGTGGTTTCCCCAGGTGCTGGTGATCTTGTAGATCAGCGGCATCGCCGAATGCGAGTTCTCGAAGACGTTGACCACCGAGAAGTCGGAGGTGACGTAGCAGGTCGCCAGCGCGACAAACGCGAGCGCCACAAATCCGAGTTGTGCGAATGCGGTCGCGTTGGCGACCGCCATCAACGCGGCGTCATTGCGCCGCGCGCCAATGAGCGGGGCCGTCGCCTGCATGAGCGCCAGCGCCAGCGCGAGGACCAGCGCAAAATGACCGATTTCTGCAATCATGATCCGCCCCCTGCGGCGGGCGCCGCCGAACGACCGGCCCTCTTGTCGTATTCGTCCTTCCAATGCCCTTGCTTCTTGAGTGCGTCAGCTACTTCCTTCGGCATGTAGTTCTCATCGTGCTTGGCAAGCACGCTATCGGCCTTGAACGTTCCTGATGCATCGAGGGTGCCCTCGGCAATCACGCCCTGCCCCTCGCGGAAGAGATCGGGAAGAATCCCTTGATAAGCGACCGTCATCGTCTTGTTGCCGTCGGTCACCTCGAACCGGACGTTCAAGTTCTCGCTCCTGACGATGCTGCCAGGTGCCACCAGCCCGCCCAGCCGAATGCGGGTGCCAGGCGGGACGTGCTTCTCGGTCAAATCGGTCGGAGAATTGAAGAACACGATCGAGTCGCGCAGCGCGCCGAGCACGAGGCCGGCCGCGACAACAAGAACGATGCCGGCGGCCCCGATCATTGTAAGGCGTCGCTGCTTGCGCGTCATATCAGCCACCGAGTCCGAAAGTTTTAACGCCGTCATCGATGCGACGCAGCTTATCCGGCGAATCCTTCAGCGCCCGCCGCGCATCGTCCGCCGCCGCACGGGCTTTGTCACGCTCGCCAAGCACGAGATGGGCGCGGACCAGCCGCAGCCAACCGTCCACATCGGAGCCGTCATCGTGCAAACGCGCCGCGAGACGGTCGACCATCGCCCGCACCATGCGTTCTCGCTCGTCCGACGGCATCTTCGCCGCCGCGGCGATGTCGTCGGCGCTCGGCCCGCCGTTGGCTCGACCCGTATCACCTTCCACCCGCGCCAGGGCCTGACGTACCGCCGGCAGCCAAGGCGCGTCGGCAGGTGCCCGCGCCGCCAGAGCGCGCCAGGTTTGTGCCGCATCGGCAGGACGACCATCCTGCTCGGCCGCCAGCCCGAGGTAGAATTGGGCTCGCGGATTGTCACTATCCTCCGCGACGGACTGTTCAAACAGCGTGCGCGCCTCCGCCGTCACCACCCCGTTCGCCTGCACGACCAACGCCTCCGCCAGGCTGGCTTGCCGTTCCGAAGTTTCGCCGAGGGTGCGCAGGATGTTTCTATAGGCACGCACGGCATCGTCGTAACGTCCGAGCCGCATGTAGACCGGCGCAATGACTTCCCAGCCCCGCCCGTCTTCCGGATTGCGTTCGAGATGGCTTTCCACCCGTCCAATCAAACCGGCGAGCGAGCGGTCCCCCTGCTCCAGCGATCTGGCGCTGAGCGGCTGCCCCGGCAGATCGGGCGAGCCGAGTGCAAGATAGGTAAGGCCCGCCCCTGCAGGTATCAGTACAAGCGCCGCGATCGCAGTCGCGCGTCGTCGCCACACGCCAGACGAAGCCTCGGCCGATCTTGGCTTCAGCGCTTCGGCGGCCCCAAGCAGGCGCCGCGAGACTTCGACGCGCGCAGCCTCCGCTTCCGCGTCGGGAATCATGCCCGTCGCACGGTCGCGCTCTATCTCAACCAGTTGCTCGCGATAGACAGCAACGTCGCTGCCGGCCGCTTCGATGGTACGCGCGCGGCTCAATGGCCAAAGCACGGCCAGGACGGCGACGCCCATCATCAGCGCCAAGACGAGGCCGAGCATCATTGTGCGAATCCGTAGGCCGAAATCGTGCCGGATGGGCCGACCATGCCGTTACACCATGTGGGCATGGCCGCCGCAACCGCCATGCCGGTATGGCGCCCGCGACAAGATGCGCGCGGCCCGCGTGCTGCTACGACAAGCCCATTCGCCCGACGTCGATCGGCCTCACCCCACCGGCGTCCACGTGCCGTCCGGGTTTCGGCAGGCAGCGCCCCGCGCCACCTGAGGCCGGCCATCGATGTATATGGTGTGGGTGTAGGGCCGGCAGGTACCGCCTCCTTGCTGGTAGGCAGGCCCCGGCACGATGTTTCCATAACGTCCGGAGTCGGGATTACGCCACGCGACCGGTGCTCCGGATGGGCCGGTCTCGAGCGCTTGCATTTGAGCCGCGTAGGCCCGACGCTTGTCCTCGTCGTCGAGCGAGGCGCCGATCCGGTTGCCGATGAGCCCGCCGATTGCTGCCCCGGCGATGCCTGCGGCAATTCGCTCCCCGGTCCCACCGCCGATCTGAGACCCAATGAGCGCACCGGCAATCGCGCCCACCGCGGTCCCCGTGTTTTCCTTCGGGCCGGTCCCCATCTCGGGATTGCCGGCACATGCGGCAAGGCCGAGCGAAACGAGCGCCACGGCGATAATCGGGCGTACGGTCATTGATGTCCCCCAGCTTGCAATCTGTCGCCACCCCGCCGTTTTTGCGGCGCGTCATTCAATGAATTAGCAGGATGGGAGGATTGGGGCAAAACTCTGTCGGCTAAATCGCCGGCAATACGAGCTCAGCGCGCAGGCCGCCGATTGGCGCGGCTCCGAGATTAACGCTGCCTCCATACAGGCTCGCGAGTTCGACGACGATGGAGAGGCCCAGTCCCGATCCCGGCTTTGTCTCGTCGAGCCGGCGTCCCCGCCGCGCCACCTGTTCGCGTTGGGCGGCGGTCAATCCGGGACCATCGTCATCCACAATCAAGCGGAGCATTGGCTTGCCATTGGCATATTCGGATAGCACCTCAATGCTGACCCGCGACTGCGCCCACTTGCAGGCGTTGTCCACGAGATTTCCCAACATCTCCTCGAGATCCGGTTGCTCGCCTTGGAATTTTGCGGATGCCGGCGCGTCCACGGCAATGGCAATCCCGCGCGCAACGTGGATCTTCTCCATGGTACGTGCCAAGGCGTGCACGACCGGCACAACATCGGTCACCGTTCCAACCACCGTCATCCGGGCCGCGAGCCGCGCCCGCTCCAGGTGCCGGGCCACCTGGTCACGCATGATCTCTGCCTGCTCGAGCACCTTCTGTGCGAGCGGATCACCCACCCGTGCACTCGCCTCGTTGACCATCACTGACAGCGGCGTCTTCAGCGCATGCGCCAGATTGCCGACGTGTGTACGTGCACGTTCGACAATCTCCCGGTTCGCCTCGATAAGCGCGTTGGTCTCGCGCGCCAGTGGTGCGATCTCGACGGGAAAACGCCCCTCGAGGCGTTCCGCCGTGCCGGTGCGGATGGCCGCCAAACCTTCCGAAATGCGTTTGAGCGGCGCAAGGCCGAAGCGAACCTGGAACAGGGTGGTCAGCAGCAGCACGGCGATGAGCGATCCAAAGGTGACGAGCAATGCACGGTCGAAGCTGCGTGTTTCCTCTTCGATCTCCTGGGAATCGCCTGCGACCGCCACAAGAAACCGGCCGTCTTCGCCGAGGTCGACAAGGCGCTCGACCAGACGCAAACGCTGCCCTTCAGGACCTTCGACGTAGCTCCGCCGCGTGCCGTCTACGGCAATGGGCACGTTGCGGTCGACCAGATGGGGCAAGCCCGCGTCCCAGAGCGAGCGGGACGAACGGACCTCGGGCGTGGAGCCTTGCAAGCGCGTGATCTGCCAATACCAGCCCGACAGCGGCAGATCGAACAGCGGCTCACCGAGCGGCTGCGGAGTGCGCGCGTCGGACGCTTCCGGCGCGGCAACTTCCGCAACGAGTGTGCGCAGGTAGACGCTGAGACGGCGATCGAAGGAGCGCTCGACGGCTTGGCGATAGAGCGTGGAGAGAACGAAGCCGGTGACGAAGAGAATGACGACGGTCCAAAGCGTCGCCGACATGAACAAGCGGAGCGCGAGCGAGTTGGCGCGCATCGTGAAGATCAGCGCGCTTCAGCAGGAGGCGTCAATAGATAACCCAATCCGCGCACGGTCTGTATCACATCGACGCCTAGCTTCTTGCGGATACGGCCGACGAACACCTCGATGGTGTTCGAATCGCGATCGAAGTCCTGGTCGTAGAGGTGCTCGACCAGTTCGGTTCGCGACACGACGCGGCCGGTGTGATGCATCAGATACGACAACAGCCGGTACTCATGCGATGTCAGCTTGACCGGATTGCCGTCAACGGCAACACGGCCGGTTCGGGAGTCGAGGCGCACCGGCCCGCACGTGAACTCGCTCTTGGCATGACCGACGGAGCGACGCAGCAGCGCGCGCACGCGCGCGAGCACTTCCTCCAGATGGAACGGCTTGGCCACATAGTCATCGGCGCCCGCGTCGAAGCCTTGGACCTTGTCGCTCCACCTGTCCCGCGCCGTGAGCAGCAGGACCGGCATCGCGCGACCGGCACGCCGCCAAGCTTCGAGCACCGAAATACCGTCCATCTTGGGCAATCCGATGTCGAGGATGACGGCATCGTAGGGCTCGGACTCGCCGAGGTAGCGCCCCTCCTCGCCGTCGAACGCGCGGTCGACGACATAGCCGGCCTCCGTAAGCGCGGTGGCCAGTTGACGGTTGAGGTCAGGATCATCCTCGATCACGAGGAGGCGCATCGTATTTCCCTTGGACCCCGCGACGGAGGGGCACGTTCCTTATATCTATGATTATCCTGCCATTTTGTGGCGATGGTGTCAGCAGTCCCCCCATGGCTGGCCGCGGTGGCCCAAAGTCTCAAGTGGACAGCTGGGAACCGCGCACCTCCCCGTCACTTGAACAGCCGGGCGTTACAGCGCGGAGCTAAACCATGGCAACCTGCGAAACCTGCGGCAATGACTACGACAAGGCCTTTCAGGTGACCTGGAAGGGCAAGCCCCATACCTACGACAGCTTCGAATGCGCGATCTACGCATTGGCCCCGACCTGCGAAAACTGCGGAATTCGCATCATTGGCCATGGTCTGGAGGCGAACGGCAAGTTCTATTGCTGCGAACACTGTGCCGAGCACAAAGGCGTCTCGGGACTGCGGGATCGCCTGTCCTAGCGGCCGCGCCGAGCCGACAGTTCATTGGAGCCGGCACCTGCCGCGTCCAAAGAGGAAGCGGCCACAATGCGCCACGTGGGGTCCCGCGCGCGATAGCCAATGCGGGCCATCTCGGCGGCCGCCTTGACTTGACGCTGGGGTTGCGCACCGCCCCGGCGGCTCGATCGCCTGCTCCCGCCATCAGGTCTTGCGTTGACATCCGCCCCGCAGGATGTCCAACACCTCCCCATGCTGCGTTCGCTCATCATCGGATTTGCATGCTTCGCCGCCCTGCCGGTGCACGCGATGGTCGGAGGAGCGCCTTTGGCGCGGCCGGAAATTGCTCGCCACGTCATTCTGATCGTGGGCTCACGCGGCAACTCCTGCACGGGCGTCGTCGTGGCAACGGATCTCGTGTTGACGGCCGCGCATTGCGTGCTTCCCGGCGCGGAATACAAATGGGTGGATTTCGCCACGGATGGAGCGCCAATTCTCCAAGATGTCGTAGCCATCGAGCGCCATCCCGATTTCAGCTTGGCGTCGTTTCGCAACAGCCGCGCAACGGCCGACGTGGCACTCCTCAAACTTGCGAGTAAGCTGCCGCCGAAATTCGCGCCCGCTGCCCTGGAAAAGCTTGCCGCACCGAAGGCCGGCGACCGCGTGGTCGTGGCAGGCTACGGCGTCGCGATCCGCGGGGACGGCAAAAGCGGGGGAAAGGTGCGCTCCGCCCTGCTCGTCATCACGGGCCGCCCCGGAACGCTCCAGGTCCGACTCATGGACCCGGCCGCAGCCAATAGGCGGGCTGGCCTTGGAGCCTGTACCGGCGATTCGGGAGCTCCGGCCTTCGCGATCAATGGGAAACCGGTCGTCCTCGGACTCGTCAGCTGGTCCACGGCAGCCAACAACGAGGCAGGTTGCGGGGGCCTCACCGGCGTGACCCCGCTCGAACGTTATCGGAGCTGGATTTCGGATACGGCCGTGCGTCTGCGTTCGCGCATCCCTAACATGTGACAAATCTCCCGCCCTGCTTGCTTGTGTTGCCACATTTGCGTGAAGACAATCGCGTGATGATCAATCGCCCGCGTGTCCGACCTGCGCTTGCCGTTGCCGCCGCGCTGATCGCGTGGCCCGCGGCAGCATTGGCGGTGGATGTGCGGGCGCTCACCGGCTGGTGGCTAGCGATCGATGACACCTTTCCCCGGCTGTGGGACACAGGCGTCACTCCGATGGAGGAGGTTCTCGTCATCAACGCGGACGGCCGCTTCGAAGACCGGGTGATGAACTTCCTGTCGGGGACCGCGCAGGTTTGCGCGCAGCGGCATATCTGCGCTGACCTTCCGTTGCTCGCTTATGGCCGTCTGCGCATCGCAGGCGATGCCTTGTCCATTGGCGAGCGCGGCGCTCCGCCCAATCGGCTCGATTCCGCCAAATCCGACCAAGTGATCCGGCGCGCTGCGATGAGCGACACGCGCGCATGGACCATCTCAGCTGGCAAGGATCAAATAACGCTGCGCGCCGGCGACAAAACGCGAATCTTTGCCAAGGTCGCCCCCCAGCGGCTGCAGCGCTTGCGGGCGGGCATGCGCGCGTCGGGGCTGCCGCCCCAGAAGCACTGGCGCTGCTTTCTCGCCAATGCGACGACGCAACAACCGGCATTCGCGCCTCTGCGTAACTCGACACCTCGCCAGGACGCACCTGCGGCCGGCGCGGCGCTCGCGGGAGCGCAGGCGTCGGCAGCGTCAAACCGGTCCGCCCGCCCGCCGGCCGGCTGGCTCGACTCATATCTTCGTGCGGCCAGCTATCTGATGACCCTGGAGGCGAGATCGAAGTTTCCGATCATGGAAGACCCGGCATCGCGCCCATACATCGGAAACGAGCCGGAGCAACTCCTCGTGGAGGAGTTTCCCGGAACCGCGGCCCCGGCGACCATGGCCGACGTGCGTCGCTTGAAGGGCCAAATCGCCGCAATCGAAGATCGCGTACGCGACAAGCTCAAGGAGATGTCAGGCGGCGGGCCCACACCGCCTTCCAACCGCACCGCTCTCAGCGAAGCGGAAATCTCGGCATTCGCCTTTGCCGCCAGTGACCACCCCGATGCGAAGCGAATGTTCTGCCGCGACTGACCGGCACGCTCAGGTGGACAGATAAGTCAGCAGAACGAGTCCGAGGAGCACCACGGCTCCACCAAGACCGAACAGCAGCACGTATCGGACATTGTGCCCCGTGGTGCCCGCCCGCGCCTCAGTGGCGGTGGGTCTCGGACCGCCCTCGGCGGCAATATTGTCGCGTTCATCCATGACCAAGATCCCTCGTGTCGCGGGGGACAACGCGGGACGCGCCACCCGCGTTCCGGGCGCTGGTCGGGTGGCACCATCGAGGAGCGACGCACCGCCTTTGAGATTCATGGCCGGCCGGCCCAGCCAAGCCCGTGAAGGCACGATGCGCAGAGCCCTCACCAAGACGCATGTGCCTCTGCATGCCCACGCTATTGCGCTGCCATCGGCGGGTGCTAACGTTTGCGTCAACGACCGGGGGAATGAATGGCGACGTTGGCGGCGCGGCCGGGACCACTCGATTTCGAGCAGCGCAAAAGCGCCCTGATCGTGGTCGACATGCAGAACGCCTTCGCCAGCAGAGGCGGCATGTTCGACCTCGCCGGTTTCGACATCTCGGGCGCGGCTCCGGTGATCGCAACCAACCGGCGTATTCTTGCCGCAGCGCGCCTCGCAGGAGTCAAGATCGTCTACCTGCAAATGACCTACAAGCCCGACCTGAGCGACGGCGGCGGCCCGGCCTCTCCCAACTATCACAAGGAACTGGGGCTCAACCTGATGCGCAGCCGGCCTGAACTCGCCGGCAAGTTGCTGGTCGAGAACACCTGGGACTGGCAGATCATCGATGAGCTTGCGCCCCAAGTCGGCGATCTCGTCGTCCGCAAAACACGCTACAGCGGCTTTTGCCGCACCGACCTCGAGGCGCATCTGCACGCCGAAGGCATTCGGTACCTGCTGTTCACCGGCATCGCCACCAACGTCTGTGTCGAAAGCACCGCACGCGACGCGTTCTTCAGAGAGTTCTGGCCGATCCTGATCGAAGACGCCATGAACCACTCGGGGCCGGAGTTCAATCGGCAAGCCACGCTGTGGAATTTCGAGCACGTATTCGGTTGGGTCACCGATTCGCAGCGCGTGCTGCAGATGCTGCAGGCCACCCTCGCGGCCGAACCCGCCTGATCAAACAAACCAGCCGCAAACATATGCCGCCACGGAGGAAACGATGACGTGCATGCGCACTTTGCCAAAAGTCATGCTGCTCGGACTGCTCGGATTGTCGGCGCCCGTCCAGGCCGATGAATACCCTCAAGGGGACGTTCGCGTGGTCGCCGCCTTTCCGCCCGGCAGCGGCTCGGACGTCGTGGTGCGCTGGTTTGCGGAGAAGCTCAAGCCACTGATGAACCGGACCGTCATCGTCGAAAACAAGCCGGGGGCCGGCGGCAACATCGCCACGGAATACGTAGCCCGCTCGAAGCCCGACGGCCTGACCATCTATCTGCACACCGGATCCTCCATGTCGGCCAACATGCACGTCTTCAAGCGGCCGCCGGTCGATGTGGCCAAGGCCATGCAGGTGGTCGCGACGATCAATCGCCAGGCGTTCATGCTGGTTGTACATCCCGACCGGCCCTGGAAAAGCGTCGCCGAGCTCACAGCGTATCTGAAGGACAAAGGCGACAAGGCGAGCTACGCGGTGTCCGCCACTTCGGGCGTGGTCATGTGCGCGCTTTACAAGGAGGCGGTCGGCCTGAAATCCGTCGAAGTCAGCTTCCGCATGGCGCAAGACTCCTTGAACGATATGGCGACGGGCGCGATCGATTACGCGTGCCTCGACCCGCAGTTCGCATCCGCACAGGCGCGCAACGGCCGCCTGCGCGTCCTCGGAATTGCATCGGCGCAGCGGCTGAAATCCAATCCGGGTTTCCCGACCATGGCCGAGCAGGACGTGAAGATGGATCTCAATGGATGGTTCGCAGCCTTCGTACCATCGGCAACTCCGCGCGCTACCGTCGATCAACTCAACAAATGGTTCAACGAGATCCTGGCCAGCGAAGAGGCAGAGAAGTTCCTCGCGCAGTTCGCCAGCGATGTCGTCCTCAGCACACCGGACGAGGGCCAGCAGCGGCTCGTCCGGGACATTGACGCGTGGGGAGACTACGTGCGGATCGCCAAGATCCAGCCGCAAGGCTAAGTCGGAGCCCGGCGGTCGTCCCCCGCCGGCAACGAGCCACCGCGGCCGCGAAACGGCCGCGACCTTCCATGTCCCTCTCGAGCAAGATCATCCCATGAACCGCATTAAGGACATTCCGGCCGAGCAGATGACGCCCGACCAGACCCGGGTCTTCGAAGAACTGCTCGCCGGCCGCGGCCGCATCCTCGCTCCGTATAAAATCTGGATCCACAGCCCGACGATCGCGAGCGGGCTGGAACGGATCGGCACGTTCCTCAACAATCGTGCCTCGCTGTCCACTCGCGAGGTCGAAATCGGCGTCCTGCTGATCGCGCGACACTGGCAGGCGGATTATGTGCTGCAGGCTCACGTCCGCGAGGGCAAGGCGGTCGGCCTGCCGGACGAGGTGATCGCGGCGATCTGTGAGGGCGCGAATCCCAAGCTGACAGACCCACATGAACAGGCGGTCCATGACTTTGCCCGCGCGCTGCTTTCGGGATCGAAACTGTCCGATGCCGAGTTCGGCGCCATAGAGCAAGTGCTCGGGCGCGCGGGCATTGCCGAAGTGCTCGTGCTGATCGGCTACTACACGTCAGTTGCTCTGGCGATGAAGGTGCACGACGTGCCGATCCCGCCGCAATGAGGCGGGCTCCTACGGCCAGCGCCAGTCCAACAACGGGCGCCAAGCCTCCGGCACCGGCAGCACATCGAGGCTGAGCGAGATTGCGACGACGCCGAGAAACGAAATCGCCGTGGCGACGACCACCTCCGGCCCGAACACCTCGTGTTTCGGGTTGAGCCAGCGCGCGAAATGCAGTCGAAACACATTGGCCAGTCCGATGATTGGCGCGGTGATCGTCACCGGTGCGATCGATACGGCCATGTAGGCGAAAATCTGCGACACGTAGACCATCATGCCGGACGAGAGAAACCACCTTGCCGCATCGGGCGGCGTCGCACGCAACTCGCGCCAGCGTCCGGGCACCAGCAACAGCAGCCCCATGAACATGGTTGCCGCGAACGCCGCCACCACGCCACCCGCGAGGCCGGCCGAGAGTCCTTGTCCGTTCGAGGCAAAGCGCACCAGCGCGGGCGAAGCGCCGTAGCAGATCGCAGCGAGGAAGGCGAAGAAGTACCCTTCGGCGAAGCGCGGCGAGAACAGCAGTTCGGCGCTGACTTTCTGCTCGCGCTCGCGCGCGTGGCTGCGCGAGACGATCGCCGGACCGGCCACGATCATCACGATCCCGAGCATGCGCAAGGCGGTCAGCGTCTCGCCGAGAAAAACGATCGCAAGCGAGAGCGAGACCACGAGATTGAATTGCATAATGGGCCCCGCGAGATTGTTGCCGATCGCGTTGATGGCCCGGTAGTTGCAGTATCGGCCGATGCAGAAGTGGCTCACGCCCACGGCGGCAAAAACCACCAGCGACGTGGCAGGCAATTGGAGCAACATGTCGGGTCGGCCGCTCAGCAGGAGTGCGGCCAGGAAAATCGGCACGCCGACGGGAATTGACAGTGTGGTCGCCTGCGCGACGGTGCCGGAGCGCACCCCACGCCGCACCGCGGCGTTGGTCCACGCGAAGGTGGCCGCCGCCATTAACGCGAAAAATCCTCCCAGCACCCGGAGCCGCCCCCTTTCGACCGACCGGCAACCTACGCGATCCGCGCCGTCCTGCAATGGATGCGCCCATCAGGACTGTCCGGCGTGCCGCGCAGAACTCATCGGTCGTGGCACGGCAAGGCGTTCATGGAACCTGCGGGAACGCGCACCACTTCACGGCTGCGGACAAGGAGCGGCTCCCGACATGTCTGAAATGCGGTTGAAGCGAGGAATGCCTTGCCCAGTCTGTCGCGTTGACCTCGTGATGGCGGACCGGCAAGGGATCGAGATCGACTACTGTCCGCGTTGCCCGGGGGGCTGGCTCGATCGCGGCGAACTCGACAAGGTCATCGAGCGAAGCACGCGCCTTGAGAGCCCTCGGCGGGCCTCTGCGAAACCGATGGCGCGCGCCCCACGGACGGGCCAGCGGTGGACAGATCGCCGCCGCCGGCACGATGACCACGATGAGGACAGCCCCGATGGAGCGCGCCAACGGCGCTCCTGCCTCGGCGAGATGCTCGCGTTCGGGAACGATTGAGCGGCCTCCGCACGACGGCGGGGGACCTACTCCGCCGCCGTACTATGCACCGGCTGGTGATAGCGGCTGGCCGGGCGCGGCAAGCCCAGATGCTCGCGCAAGGTCGTGCCCTCGTACTCTTTACGGAACAGCCCGCGCCGCTGAAGCTCGGGGATCACCAGATTGCAGAAATCGTCGTGGGCTCCGGGGATATAGGGCGGCATCACGCAGAAGCCATCACAAGCCTGCTTTGTGAACCACTCCTCCATGTAGTCGGCGACGCGCTGGGGCGACCCGTGAATCGTGTTCTTGCCGCGCGCTCCGGCGACCCGCGCACCGAGCTGCCGGATCGTCAGATTCTCGCGCCGCGCCATTGCGACGATCGATTCATAATGTCCCTTGCTTCCGCCCGCCGGAGGCAGCGGATCCGGTAGCGGCTCATCGAGCGAGTAACGCGAAAGATCGATGCCAAGCATCGTCGCGAGAATCTCCCGCCCCACGACCGGATGGATCAGCGACTGCAGGTGGTCGAAATCCGCCTGCGCCTCCGCATCGGTGGGCCGGACGACGACACTCAGGCCAGGCAAGATCTTGAGGTGATCCGGATCGCGGCCATAACGGCGCATTCGTCCCTTGACGTCGTCGTAGTAGGCCTTGGCGGCTTCGACGGTCAGATGCGGCGAGAAGATCGCCTCGGCGTGCTGCGCAGCAAGCTCCTTGCCCTCCTCCGATGCGCCGGCCTGTACAATGACAGGATAGCCCTGCGGAGGGCGTGGCACGTTGAGCGGTCCCCGCACAGAATAAGTGGTGCCCTTGTGATTGAGCAGATGGAGCTTGCCAGGGTCGAAGTAGAGTCCGCTTTCGGTGTTGCGGACGAACGCATCGTCGTCCCACGAATCCCACAGCCCCTTCGCGACGTCGATGAACTCGTGGGCCCGCCCGTAGCGCACCGCGTGCGGGTCGACGCCGGCGCGACCGAAGTTGAGTGCCTCGGCGGGCTGGTTGGATGTCACGCAATTCCAGCCCGCTCGCCCTTTGCTGATGAAATCGAGCGAGGCAAACTTGCGCGCGATATGGTAAGGTTCGTTATAGGTCGTCGACGCGGTTCCCACGAGACCGATGCGGCTCGTCACCATCGCAAGAGCCGACAGCAAGGTAAGGGGCTCGAAGTGCGCCACGAACTGCACCGAGCGGGAGAGCGCCTCGATGTCAGCCTGGCGCGTAGCGACCCCGTCCGCCAGGAATATCATGTCGAACTTCGCACGCTCCGCGGTGCGGGCGATCTCGACGTAGTGGTCAATGTTGATCGGAGCATCGACCTGAGCCCGCGGGTGCCGCCACGAGGCCACGTGGTGGCCGGTCGGATTGAAATAGGCGGCGAGCCGCATTTTCCCGTCGCTCATGCGGGCGATCCTCTCACTTGTCAGTTTGAGCTATTTTTCCATTGCCAAGGCCCGGGCGCAAGCTCCGGCGCCGTCAAGCACACCTAGACAAGGCTTCGTCAACCAAAGACGCACCAATTGTGTCAGTCTGCAGGTTGCGGGCGCACAATTGACGCTATCGTGCGTTGTCGTCCCGTCACTCGGAGTGCGTGCCATGCCGAGACTGCTCGCGACCGCGATTGTTGGAATAGCCCTCTTAGGGGCAGTCGGGCCCGCAGCTGCCGGGGGCGACTATGTCGTGGTGGTGCCGTCCCCGGCGTTCTACATGGGACCGTGTGCTTGGCCCTGTCAGAACCTCGTCAATGCACCCCGACTCATCGGCCGCCACGCCCCTCGCATCGCGATGCCTCCTTCCCGGTTTTACGCATACCCCTATGTCTCGAGCTTCGCTGGTTGTGTCCGCGGGCGTCGCGTCGCATCCGTCTACGGGTGGCGTCCGCGGCAGATCCGCGTTTGCGACTGACGACGTCAGCGCAGGTCGCCCGGCTGATTCCGATGCCGCCTTGCCGCCCAATCCCGCGCAGGCTCGAACATGCCGAAAGTAATGATCTGGGCGTATCGCACATTTTTATGTGAGACGCGGAACCAAACCGTGATCTGCAGCATCACCCGATTGATGCATACCGCCGCCCGCCCACAGACGGCGGGAGGGCCGAGCATGGCGCACGACGTGCGTAAGCAGCAACACCGACGACTGCGACAGCCCTGTCCCGGGCAGTAGCACTTCGTCGGAAGCCGTGGAGATCATTATGGCGAGAAAATATTCGAAGTCCGCCTCGAACGATGTGCGTCGCGCCATGAAGCGCCGCAAGAAGGGCACGCTCAAGCGCGGCAAGAAGGGGCGCGGCGGCACCGTGAAGAGCCGCAAGCAGGCGATTGCGATCGGACTGTCGGAAGCTCGCAAGAAAGGCAAGAAGGTGCCTGCGAAGAAGCGCGCCAAGAAGAGTCGCAAAGGGCGCGGTGGACGCAAGCGCCGCAGTTTCTGATGTATGAAGTGCTTAGACGAGCGGCCGGCGCGGTCGAAGGATTTATCCCGGCGACCGCGCCGGCAAGTTGCGGCGAGAGTTCAATTCAGGAGCCCATCATGTCTGGGGTCGCATTCCATCCGCCGATTCATCTGACGATTCACCCGGACGAACCGATCCGGACGATCGATGACGCCGTCAAGGTGGTTGAGCGTCATGCCAAGGATCCCAATAGTCCGCAGGTCAAAATGCTGCTGCTCGAACTCACCCGCGCGGGCACGCCGCAGCAGGTCGAAATGGCCGGCCACGTTTTCCGGGAATGGGCGAGGCGCGAAGGGCTGCTGCTGGTTCCGCCCGAAGACAACGCCTAGGAAGAGAGAAAATCATACGCTCCCCCGCCTTCACGATCCCCTCAATTGCAGTTTCGAGATGGGCGTGCCGGTCCCCGTTGGGGTTCGCTCCAATGAACGGGACAATGTCTGCTCGCCAGACCTGCGGTGAGGCAGCCGGCGCCTTCACTGCCCGCCGCGCCAGCGCTGGCCGCTCGACCACCCCGTAGCCTGCGTTATTTGCCACACCGCGCGTAACTCCCGGCGCCGCGAGCCGAATAATATCATGCACTCAAGGATGCGGGGCTCTCGCATCCTTCACGCCCTCTTGAACGAATGTGACCAATCCGGCTGCAGAATGGGGACCGCATCTCGCTCCTGCCCTTCTATAGTTCCGCGGTATCGAACGCAGCGGAACGGAATTCGGCATGGCGGCTGGGCGCCCAGCAGAATTGGAACGATTGGACCGCGAGTGCCGAGACCTCATGGTCTTGGCACAGGCCGGCGATCAGGCGGCCTACGCCCGTTTGTTGCGGGCCTGTGTCCCCGTGATCAAAGCCACGGCCCGAAGCACGGGCGTTACCTTGGAAAGCCTGGACGACGTCGTCCAGGAGACGCTGCTCACGTTGCATCGAGCTCGCCATACCTACGATTCGAGCCGATCGTTCACGGCTTGGATGCGAACGCTGGCGCAGCGGCGGGCGATCGATTTCCTCCGGAAGCAACGTCGCAGTGGGGCACGCGAAGTGCATTCCCCACATGCCTACGAGACATTCGCGGACCAAGCGTCCGACCCTGCCACGACGGTGGAGTCAAACGATCACAACGGGGTTCTCGCCTGCGCCGTAGCCGCGCTGCCCGCGCGCCAGCGGGAAGCCGTCGAGCACCTTGTGCTTCGGGAGCGATCGTTGGCGGAAGCGGCTGCGGCAACCGGGCGGAAGACTGGCTCGCTCAAGGTCAGCCTGCACCGGGCCGTCAAATCCCTGCGGGCGGGCTTGCTGGCGAGGGATTGAAGGTGAGCCAGCATGGATAATCACCGCATTGACGTGTTGATCGACACCTTGTCGGCGGAGCTCAAGCCGGTTCGGCCGCTGCCGCAGCCGCATTGGCGCGCGCTGACTTGGCTCGGCGCGGTGGCCGCCGTGGCGATCGGGCTGACGCTGACCTCGGACGTGCAGGATGTCGTTTTCCATATGGACACGGCACCCGAGAGCTGGGTTGCGCTGGCAGGGGCGGCTGCAACCGCAGTCCTGGCCGTCACCGCCGCCTTCCAACTCAGCCTGCCGGACCGGGCCTCCACCTGGGCGCTCTTGCCGCTTCCCGCCGCCGTGATTTGGATCGGCGGCAGCGGCGTTGGCTGCCTGCGCGCGTGGTTTGAGCCCAGTCCACCCGGTGCCGCGCTGGCGCCGCCGGCCGAATGCCTGACGATCATCATCGGGTTGTCCGTGCCGCTGGGCGCGCTTTTGTTGGTGATGCTGCGTCGTGGCCACTCGATGCAGCCGCGGCTGACCGCCGCCATGGCCGGGCTGGCGAGCGCCGCCGCGGCCGCTTCCCTGCTGGCGCTTGTTCATCCCTACGAATCGGCCGTGGTCGACCTCGCGTTCCACGCCCTGGCAGTGCTCGTCGTCATTGCGGTCGGCAGCATGTTCGGCGGCCGCGCACTCGCCCAAGAATCCCACGCGTCGGCGTAACCCACCTCCCTGCCCGAGCGAACAGATGACGGGACGGCACCGCCGTCCGTCACAGGAAAGGATCGGGCTATGAAACCGCTTCATCTGGCACTTCCCGTCTGCGCCGCCGTGCTGTCGCTCGGGCTCGCACTGGCGCCAGCTCATGCGCAGGACAAAAAGGACACGATGGGCAAGGACACGAAGGGCACCAGCATGTCCAAGGACGCCATGGGCAAGGACGCCATGGGCAAGGATGCGATGTCCAAGGACAAGATGGAAAAGGACTCCATGTCGAAGGACGGCATGAAGAAGGACAACATGAAGAAGTAATCCCGCCTTGCACGACGAACTCGCGATGGCGCGAGTTCGTCGCTGGCGCGGCCCGATCGACCGCAACTGGAAAGGAACATCCGATGCCGAGTCGCCGTTTCCTTTTGACCGCAGCCGTTGCGGCAGGAGCCATCTGGCTTGCTCCCGCCTTTGCCGCCGAGAGACATCCCTTCGACGCCAAGGCGTTCGCCGATGCTCAACGGTCCGGCAAGCCGATATTCGTGGCGATCCACGCGCCGTGGTGCCCGACCTGCAAAGCGCAGGCGCCTATTCTAAGCGAGCTGCTGACCGATCCGAAATTCAAGAACCTCGTCTATTTCATCATCGATTTCGACAATCAGAAGGATGCCGTACGCCATCTCGGCGCACGCACGCAGTCGACGCTGATCGCATTCAAGGGCGACCGAGAAGTTGGACGTTCGGCAGGCGACACGAGCCGCGCCTCGATCGCAGCGCTGCTCGCAAAGACGTTGTGAGCACGCGATGATCGGCAGCGCGGCGTTGGCATTCCTTGCCGGTGTGCTGTCGATCCTCTCACCCTGCGTGCTTCCGATCGCGCCCATCGTGGTCGCGGCAGCGGCGGCGCAGAGCAGATGGGGCCCGGTCGCGCTCGCAGCCGGGCTCGCACTCTCGTTCGTGGCCGTCGGTCTGTTTGTCGCGACCATCGGCTTCTCGATTGGCCTCGATGCGCAGGCATTCCGCTCGATCGCGGCTATTCTCATGGTGACGATCGGCATCGCGCTGATGCTGCCGCGTCTCCAGAACCGGCTGGCGCTGGCCGGCGGCCCGCTCGCAAGCTGGGCGGGCGAGCAATTCGGCGACGTCGGCGCTCACGGAGTGGCTGGGCAGTTCCTGGGCGGTGCTGTGCTGGGTGCGGTCTGGAGCCCGTGCGTGGGCCCTACCCTCGGTGCGGCGTCGGTACTCGCATCACAAAGCCGTGACCTCCCGGAGGTCGCCCTGACCATGCTCGCGTTTGGGCTCGGCGCCGGACTGCCACTGGCAGGCTTCGGCATGCTCTCGCGTCAAGCCCTGCAGCGGCACCGCGCTCGCCTGCTCGCAACAGGACGCGGCCTCAAGGCTGCACTTGGACTCCTGATGGTCCTGTTCGGGGGTCTGATCCTCAGCGGCACGGATAAACGCCTGGAAGCAATCCTCGTTGACGTGTCACCGCACTGGCTTACCACTCTCACCACTCGCTTCTGATCAACCTGCGCGATCAACTCGGAGGATTGTCACCCAAGCGGGCGCCCCCAACCAATATCTTGCGTGCGAATTGCTGGTCTGCATTTGCGGTCGCTTACGAGCCTTTCCGACTCGCTGCGTCAACCGTCTCCATTGAGTTTGCGGCGCGCTTGCGCGACACTGATATCTCCGGCCGGCGGACCGCGGGGGCCTTCGTGAGCGCGCATCTCCTGGATTACGGACGTATTGCATTCGATGCCGTCGATCACTTCGAGCAGCTCGATTCGCCCGTTGAAGTGATTGCTTGCCTGGCCACGGTCCTGCGTCGTTTCGGCTACACCTCATTCCTGATCACCGACGTTCCCGAGGTCCCGAGCGGCCGGCAGCCCAATTTTCTGCTGAACGGCTGGCCCGCGGATTGGACTGAACTCTACATCCGGGAAAATTTCTACAAGGATGATCCGATCGCCGCCTGGGGGCGGCGCACCGTGCACCCCTTCGAGTGGTCCGAGGTCGAGGCCCACATCGACCCGGAGCGCTGTCCCCGCTCGATGGACGTGCTGCGCGCCGGCCGCGAGTTTCGCCGCAACGCCGGCTTTGTCGTGCCGATCTATCACCCGGACGGACCGATGTCCGCCGTGACGATGTGCGGGGAGCATCCCGACCTCGACCCCGACGCCAAGCGCGCCATCCACTTCATCAGCCTCTATGCACACAGCAAGGCAGCGTCGTTGATGAAACAGAGGGAGCCAGATCCCAACTACACGTTGACCGAAGGCGAACGCGAGGTGCTGAGTTGGACTGCCGCCGGCAAGTCCGCCTGGGAGATTTCCGTCATCCTCGACATTGCAGAGGCGACGGTCGTGTGGCGACTCAAACAGGCCTCCACCAAGCTCAATGCAGTCAACAAACTGCAGGCGGTCGTCAACGCGATCCGCACCAAGCAGATCAGCGTCTAGGCCGCGCGCGCATCGGCCACTTGTCAAAGCCGACCGGGCTTTCCCCGGCCAACGCCATCTGTTGTTCCCCCATAGGCCCGGCTCGCGATCCGATACCTGGGGCACTATTTGCCCGGCATGCCAACTATGAGATCCGGCCGACTATAAGATTTGATAGTCGCCGCCCTCGGCGCCGTTGTCCAAGGTAAGTCCTCCACGCTCAGGAGGACTGCATGCTCCACGTCGTCACCCGGGAAAACCGCCACCTCTACCAGCGCGAGCTGCTCGATCAGCATCGACTTCGCCACGAGGTCTATATCGTCGAGCGAAAATGGGATGGTCTGCAGGATCGGGGCGGCCTGGAGTACGACCAGTTCGATGACGACGATACGATCTATTTCCTCAAGATCGACGACGGGCAGGTCATCGGGGGGCACCGCATGTATCCCACCACCAAGCCTCACCTGATGTCTCACGTCTGGCCTCAACTGGCCAACGTGAAAGGCATACCCACTGGACCGCACATCTTCGAGTGGACACGCCTCTACATCAAGCGCGAGCGACGCGACGGCGGCCGGTTCGGCAGCGCAGTGCTCGGAGAGCTTTTCGTCGGCGGCTTGGAATATGCCCTCGAAGAAGGCATCCAAGAGCTTTCGCTCCAGTTCGAGGCCTATTGGTTCCCGCGCCTCCAGCAACAGGGGTGGCAGATCAAGCCGCTCGGGCTCCCGACTTTGATCAAGAACGACTGGTGGATCGGCGCCACAATTCCAGTGACGGAGCAGGTGGTGAACGCGACGCGCGCATATTACGGCATCACCACACCAATGCTCGTGCGGCGCGGCATCACCCAACCCGCCGTCCACATCGCGGCGTGATCTCTATTCTTCGGGGGGACAGCATGCGAACGGGCTATGACCTCATTTTTCTTGCCGCCGAACGCAATCCGGATCACTTGGCGATCGTCGACGATCGCACGGACAGGCGCCTGACCTATCGCGAGTTGATCCAGGAGATCGACGTGATCGCGGCAGGACTGTCCCAGCGCGGCGTGCGGGCGGGCGACCGCGTTGCCACCGCCCTGCCGAACAGTCTCGAGCACTGCCTGATCCTGCTTGCGCTCCAGCGCCTCGCCGCCGTGCCCGCGGTTCTCAACTTCCGTTTCCCGGCTCTGCAACTGGCCGAGATGATGAGGGAGGCCGCGGTGCTTGGGGCCGCCGTCCCCGCCGAGCCGGCGACGGCGCGGGCCGCACGTGATGCGCTGCCTGCCGGCGGGCTGCTGCTGACGGTGGGTGGATCCGTCGACGGATCGCACGATTTCGGCCAATGTCGCGCCGAGCCCAGCATACTGCCGCCTGTGCCGCGCCCAGGCCCCGACGACACCGCTTTCATCTTCTATACATCGGGCACCACCGGCAAACCCAAGGGCGCTCTGGTCGCGCATCGCACCACCGAGATGCGCATTTCGTCGCTCTCGCCGATCACCGGACTGCGCGCGGGTCCGCACTTGCGTGCGCTGGGCGCGTCACCGTTATCGCACGGCATCGGCTTCTACTGCGTGTTCATGACCACGCTGGTGTACGGCGGGACCTACTTCGTCATGTCGTCGTTCAGCCCGGCCGCGGCGCTCGACATGATCGAACGCAATCGGATCACGTTCCTTTTTGCCGTCCCGACGATCCTGCAGGCGATGATCTCGACGCCCGGTTACCGACCCGACCGGCTCAATTCCCTGGAATTCGTGTTTCACGGCGGAGCCGCCATTTCGGCAGCGTTGCTCGACCAGCTCTGCCGCGAGTGGCGCGCCCGCATTCAGCATCTCTATGGCACGACGGAAACATACATTCCGCTGTGCAATCCGGCGCCGCAAGGAACACCAAACACGCTATGCGCCGTCTATCCCCATCGCACCCGGCTCGTGCGAATCGGAGGCGACCCTAACGACATCGCCGGACCGGGCGAAACCGGCGAGCTGCTCGTCGACGCAACGAGCAATCTCATTTTCAGCTCGTATCTCAATGAACCGGAGACTTACGCACAGAAGGTGCGCGAAGGCTGGTACTTCACCGGCGATGTCTTCACGCGCCGCGCGGACGGAGATCTCGACTTCGTCGGCCGGGTGGACGACGCGATCCGTTCGGGCGGCGAATGCATCTACCCGGCTGAGATCGAGCAGGTGCTGCTGACCCATCCCGGCATACGCGAGGTGTGCGTCATCGGCCTGCCGGACTCGTACTGGGGCGAAGCGGTGACGGCCTGCGTCGTGTCCGATCAGTCCGAACTCACATCCCAGGAGCTCGACCAGTATTGCCGGTCGGCGGTCCTGGCGACGTTCAAGCGGCCACGCAAGTACGTGTTCGTGGAGCGCCTTCCGCGCAACTCGTCAAACAAGGTGCTGCGTGGCGAATTGCGGGACTCGGTCCTCGAAAGCGAGAAGCGGAAGCTTGTTGCGTAAGAGCAGTGGTGCGTACGGCTTGTGCGGCAAGCCGGAAAAAAGGAGAAAACAAGTGGTAACATCAAACATGAAGCGTGAGCTCAAGTCGTCAGTGCGTCCGTCGGCGCGCAGCCTGCTGGTCGCCTACCTGCAATATGCCGTCGACGAGGTGGCCGAGCTGAGCCCCTCGAGCGCTTCGCTCCTCGTCGCGGCCATCGACGGCTTGCAGGAGGAGAAGTCGATCCGGCCGCTCGGAAACGACGTCCGAAAGCCGTCATAAGGGCTCGCGTGTCCCCCCGAACGCGATCGCCCGCGGTGGAGCTGGTGGCGCAAGTCCCCGATCGTCCCGTTGGGTGTGAGCGGCCCTCACCCCCTGCGGGCACGGCCGCGCCCCCATCATGATACGGACGAAGCGAAGGCCGGCGGCCCGTGCGCGGCACTCTATTACCGATAGGGAACAACCTGACAGGTTGCATGCCGAGAAATTACGCAAAACTCTTCTACCCGGCCAAATATGCTGTATGCTGCATATCAAATGCTTATGACCGGGGGAAACATGCGAAAGAAAAGACCGCAAGCCATCGACGTGCTTGTGGGCAGCAACATTCGTATTCGTCGTCTTGAGCGTGGGGTATCGCAGACCAAGCTGGCTCAAGCGATTGGCGTGACGTTTCAGCAAGTTCAGAAATACGAAAAAGGCACGAACCGCGTCGGCGCGAGCCGCCTCACGCGCATCGCCAATTTCCTGGAGGTGCCGGTCGCGCAGTTCTTCGTCGGCGCCCAGGGCACCGACTGGTCGGAGCCCGAGCTCGACAATTCGCCCGTGAAGCTGTTGGCCGAGCCCTACGCCTTGCGGCTGGCCCAGGCCTTCGTCGGAATCAAGGACATGGACCTGCGGCGCTCGCTGGTCGATGTGGTGGAAGTCATCGCATCGAAGGCCGCCGCCCGCCAACGCTGACGGCCTACGGTCCTCGCCGGCGCACGGTCTGGCGATAGTCGAATCCGCACTCGCATTCGAACGTGGTGGTCTCGGCCCGGCGGCTGTCGTTGGGCGAGGGATCGATGCGGCTCAGCCGCATGGTGCTGCCGCAGGACGGGCACAGCACGCGAGGAATGGCCGGGTGCAAATCGAACACCGCCTCGTCGGCGAGAACCGGCGGCGGCGCGCCAATCGGCCGAGAGGCATGAGGCTTGTGGCTGGCGGTGCTTTTGTCCATCTGACGCGACCCTCGATACATCTCGATACATTTTGAACGATCCCGCGCACGCGCGTTCCGCGCTTTCGCGCGCGATCAGCAGCGCCCTCTCATCGGAATTGCCTCCCGGAGGCACTAACGGAGGATCGGCGCGATGGTTCCAGAGGTACGTGCGCACGATCCTTGCGTGCGATGAGAGAGATCGGAGGGAGAATGACGTAATGCGGCCGGCCGCCGGGCCCTCCTCTCCGCCTGTCCGTCCACTCGCCGCACAGCCCCGCCCCTCGCCGCAACTCGTCCGCATCCGCATGCTCCGCCCGGCCGGGTGCACGGCCATCCGCTCGCGCAGGCTGCGCCGAGCCGGCGGTGATCCTGCATCGCGCGCCAGCGCGGTCGAGCGCGCGCGTGCGCCCATGTGAACTGCGCGGAAGACTGTTCGCAAAACCGCCCGGACTAGATGATCGGATCAGAACCTCAGATCATGGTCTGGTTTCTTTGTTTGAGCATGATCTTCTCCGAAAACCGCTATCCACCCCCGGATCAAGTCCGGGGGCAGGCATTTTCGGGATCATGCTCTAGCGCGGTCCCTCGCTGCGCCCGCGCAGCGGGCGCTCCTCCATCAGCGAGAAGGCGCCGATCGACATCAGCAGGAACAGCGCGCTCGCCGCGAACACCCAGCGGAACACGCCGGAGAGGTCGACCGCCGCTCCGCCCGCCTGCGCCAGCACGTCGACCGCCCTGCCCGCGCCGCCCGGCCCGGCGCCGACGCCGGCGAGGATGATGGCGCCTATGATCGCCACCACGAGCGCGGAGGCGAGCGCGCGGAAGAAGTTCATCACGCCCGTCGCGGTGCCGACGTGATAGCGCGAGACGGCGTTCTGGATGCAGACCGTGGTGCAGGAGAACACGGTGCCCGCGCCGGCGCCGAACACGCTCAGCGCCACGATCACCGCCCACAGCGGCAGCCGCGGCCACACCGCCATGACGACCATGGCAACGGTGGCGCACGAGAGCCCGATCAGCGGGAACCACTTGTAGCGGTCGAAGTACATCATCACCCGGCCCGACGCGACCGAACCGGGCGTCGTCATCACGGCGATCGGGATCAGCGCGAGGCCGGAGTCGGCGGCGGAGAGATGATAGACGTTCTCGTAGTAGAGCGGCATGAACACGGTGAGCCCGATCGAGACGCCGATCGCACAGGACACCGCGAACGTTCCCGTACGCACCACCGGATTGGCGAGCACGGCCAGCGGCAGGAACGGCTCGGGCTCGTGCGCCACGCGATAGGCGAAGGCCAGCCCGAGCGCGAGCGCGCAGGCGACCAGCAGGAGAATGGTCGAGGACAGCCAGGGATAGCGCACGCCGCCCCAGGTGAGCGCGAGCAGCAGCAGGATCGCCGACGAGATCATCAGCGTCGCGCCGAACAGGTCGAGCTTGTGCTTGCGGTAGTTGACCGGCAGGCGCTTGAGCTGGCGGTTGATCATGTAGGCGGCGGCGAGCCCGAGCGGTACGTTGACCCAGAACACCACCGACCAGTGCAGGTGGTCGGCGAAATAGCCGCCGGCGACCGGGCCGGCGATGCCGGCCGCAACCCACACGGACCCGATATAGGCCTGGTAGCGCCCGCGCTCGCGCGGGGCGACCGCGTCGGCGACGGTCGCCTGCACCATCGGCACGATACCGCCGCCGCCGATGCCCTGCAGGCCGCGCATCAGGATCAGGGTGAGCATGTTGGGCGCGAGCGCGCAGGCGATCGAGCCGACGACGAACACGCCGAGCGCCGACATCATCACCAGCCGCCGCCCGTAGATGTCGGAAAGCTTGCCGCACAGCGGCGCGGCGATGGTGGACGAGAGCAGATAGGCGGTGATCAGCCAGGAGAGGTTCTCGAGGTCGTGGAACTCGCGGCCGATGGTCGGGAGCGCGGTGGCGATGATCGTCTGGTTGAGCGCCGAGACGAACATCGCGAGGCAGACGCCGAGGATGATCGAGCGGATCTCGCTGTCGCTCAGCGCCCAGCGCGCCGGGACGGCCTGCTCCGCCCCCGCCTGCGGCGCGGTCGCCACCACGTCCACGGCGGCGACGCCGACCGGCACCACGGCGGATTCCTTGAGCTCCTCGGCGGCCGGATCGGCCCCCTGCCCCGCGTCCGACACGGACGGCCCGATGCGCCCGGACAGGACGGCATCCTCCGTCTCCGGGTCGCGCTCGATGCTGCTCGGGTCGGTCTTATCGTCCATAAGCCTCAATGATTGTCGGGCTGTGGTGGTAACGCGCGGGCGCAGCCGGCGTTGCGCGTGCCATCCACCTATTGCGGTGAGTTGCGCAGGACGGCAATGGGCCGCGCCGCGTGGCTGGTATGAGGGGGGGCGCGACTAGCGGGCTCAAACGCTCACGTCTTGTTCAGGGCGAGGCGCAGGTACCGGAATCCGCCCGCTCATGAGCCGTCTGCAGGCGCAACAGTCACTCGCTGCTCACGTCCGCGCCATTCGCGGGTTGGAGGCTGGCCGCCACCTTGCGGAAGCGCTCAAGCGCCGCCTCCAGACTCTCGACGATCTCGGCGGCGATCTCGTCCGGCGGCGGCAGCAGGTCGGGGTCGTCCAGGCTGTCGTCCTTGAGCCAGAAGATGTCGAGGTTGACCTTGTCCCGTTTCACGAGCGCGTCGTAATCGAAGCGCCGGAAACGCTCGCTCTCCACGCGCTTGCCGCGATCGCCCGCCGCGTAGGCGGCCACGAAATCGTCGAGGTCCGCCCGCTTGAGCGGCCGCTCCTTCAAGGTGAAGCTCTTGTTGGTCCGGAAGTCGTAAATCCAGAGGTCGCGGGTCCACGGCGTTTCCGAGGCCGGCTTGCGGTCGAAGAACAGCACGTTGGCCTTGACGCCCTGCTTGTAGAAGATGCCCGTGGGCAGGCGCAGCAGCGTGTGGAAGTCGTAGTTGTCGAGCAGCCGCTTGCGGATCTCCGCGCCCCCGCCCTCGAACAGCACGTTGTCGGGCAGCACCACCGCCGCGCGCCCGTTCTCGCCCAGTACGGACATGATGTGCTGCAGGAAGTTGAGCTGCTTGTTGCTCGTCGTCTTGATGAAGTCCGGGCGGTTGTATTCCTCGCGCTCGGACTCGATATCGCCGTCCTCGCCGATGATCTTGTAGCCCTGCTTGCGCCCGAACGGCGGATTGGTCAGCACCATGTCGTAGCGCGCCGCGCCGAGCGAATTGAGCGCATCGCCGCGCTCGATCGGGCTTTCGGCCGTCGCCGCGCCGTGCAGATAGAGGTTCATCGCGCACAGGCGCACGACGTCGGCGACGATATCGACGCCCGACAGCCTGGCGCGCATGCGGGCCTGGACGCGCAGGTCTCGCGCATCGGGACTATGCTTGATGTGGTCCCAGGCGGAGAGCAGGAACCCGCCCGTCCCGCAGGCGGGGTCGTGGATCGACTGGCCGGGCCGCGGGTCCATGACGGCGACGATGGCGTCGATCAGCGGGCGCGGCGTGAAGTATTGCCCGGCCCCGCTTTTGACCTCGGCCGCGTTGCGTTCCAGTAGCCCTTCGTAGATCGCGCCCTTGGTATCGACGGAGAGCCCCATCCATTTCTCGCCGTCGATCAAGGTAACCAGCCGGCGCAGCTTGGACGGGTCCTCGATCTCGTTCTTGGCCTTGAGGAAGACCGCGCCGATCAGGCCGTCCTCCCTGGACAGCTTTTCGAGCACCTTGCCGTAGGCGTCGGCGAGCGCCTGCCCCTGCAGGTCCTTGATGGCGCTCCAGCGGCAATCCTCCGGCAGCATCGAGGGCTCGCCGATCAGGTCGGTGCGTTCGTCGTCCATCTTGAGGAACAGCAGGAACGAAATCTGCGAGATATAGGCGCCGTAATGCACGCCCTCGTTCTTGAGGACCGTCGCGTAGTTCCAGACCTTCTGGATGAGAGTCGTTTCGTTCATGCTTCCGTTCCAACAGCCACATCGCGCGGGCGTTTCACGCGGCGGGGCGTCGCCTTTTGTTTGGGCGCAGCGTTGTCGAGCCGAGTAAGCATGAGTTCGGCCGGTTCGTCGTCTGGGTCCTGTTCAACTAAACGACCTTCGAACGCGGCCTTGAGTATCGATTGACGAAGCGCTGCGGATGTTTTCTCGCCATTATCGATAGAAATCGATCCATCAAATCCCTGTTCCTGGTTGAACCCAAGCAAGCGCAACGCATGATCGATCTCAGAACGCGGCGGGAGAGGAATTGCAATTCTTAGGAGGTTCTCCTGCGAGATGTTACGCATAGAAAGCTGGTTTCCTGAGGCGTAACTTTCAATCTGGTGCCGTCCGAACGGCGACTTGAGACAAACCTCCACCCATTGTTGCAAGCCAGAGAAAAAATGAAGGCGGAGGACTTTGTCGCTCAAGACAAGCCGCTTGGTGCAGGCTTTAACGATCACAGGAGCCCCGACAAGTTCCAACGTATTGGCACGTGAAATGAGAAAATCGCCCGGCCTGATTATGTTGCGCTCGTCGATCACCGCATCTGAGGCAAGTGTTTTGCTTTCCTCTTCGTCGAACTCCCCCCAAGTCACGGCACTAATTTTCACAATCCCAGTCTCTCCGTCGCGAGGAGGGCGTCCATCGGCCTTTACGTTTAGACCCGCATCGATTTTGGCGAGTATCTGGCCAAGCTGAATCCATTGCCATCGCTCTGGAATTTCTGGAAAGCGAATATCATCGCGCGGGGGGCCAAACTTAAATCGCCTCGCTTCCCCTTTTTTTATCGCCAACTCGTTCGCGGACCGTACACTTTCAACCATTTGCGCCGCGGTGTCATTCGGCTTGTTGTGCTCGCGCCACTCGCGCGTCAGCTCGCCCGTGACGGCGGCCTTGAGCAGCGCGCGGCGCCACGTCGCAAGATCATTGCGGGCGCGGGCCAACGCGGTTTCGCCGTCGGCGATCTCGGTGAACAGTTCGTCGATCCGCGCCACGATGCGACGTTGTTCAGCCAGCGGAGGGACCGGGAACAGCAATTCCGACATTACGTTGCCCGAAATCTCCTTGAAGGTTGTTCCACTCGCGTTATCGATGAAATACTTTCGATTGAAAATCACGTAGTAACGAAAGAATTCGGGACACATCTCCATCTTAAACACGAAGCTCTTAAAGCCCTGGTTGGTACATACCTCATTCGCCGCAACAACTGTATATCCCACAGGCGCTCGCGAGGAGATAAGCAGCGTTCCTTTTGGCATTATTCGTGCCGAACTGTTTTGAAACCCCTTGTTGGAGAGTGATCGCGCTCCGCGAGAGATATACGTGTCGGCATATTTGGATAAATCGGCCGGCGTAATCCAAGGAATCCCGTGGGATTCGAAATTTGTCTCATCAATCGCGTTCGACGGCGTTCCCCCGCCAACAATGTGGGCAAATTCCTTAGCACGTGCCCAGATCCATCCTCTTGGCAACTCCCACAAACCCTCTGGTCGTATTTCGGCTGGCATATTCTCACATACAGTTCGGCGACCAACAGACGAGAGGCTGCCATCCATTCACGCGATCAGCGCGTCGGACAGGTCGTCCAGAATGTCGTTGAGCCGCGCACCGAAGAGCGTCCGCGCGCGAACGAGGCCCCCCTTGTCGCCGAAAGCATGCACCTCCTGCAAGTCCCTCGTGGTGATCTCGGCGTTGACCGCCAGATGGTCGCGGACGGCGGTGAGCCACGCCAACTGCTCGTCGGTATAGATCCGCCCGGCCCGCTGCTCGCGGCCGAGCCACAGGTTGAACTTGCCGGCGATCTTCGAGGGCAGCGGCTCCAGCGCATCGTCGAGACCGATCGCATAGCGCACCAGCATCACGATGTCGGTGAGGATGCGCGTGGGATTGCCGCGCACGCGCGCGTCGTCCAGGCGCTTGTAGGCGCGCCAGATGTTGACGGGCTCCAGCAGCCAGGGCGGGCGGCGCATCGCCTCCCGCAGTTCCTCCAGCCCGTCGTAGGTGAGGCGGCGGGCCACGTAGGGCCGGCTGTAGAGCACCTGCAGCGCGACGATGGTGTCCTTGTTGGTCTCCAGAAACGCCTTGAAGCGATCGACCGTCGTCTGAGCCTGCGCCGCGTCGTAGCCGGACGAGACGACTTCATCCGTCGAGATCGTATCGATCTTCACGTCGGCCGCCGCCTTGGCCTGCTTCAATGCGTTGCGGAACGGGGGTGCATCGAAGGGCTTGCAGGCCTCCTCCTGCAGTGCGGTGGCGATCGCCCCGCGCTGCGCGTCCGACGCATCGGCACCGTGCGTCTCCCGTGTCCGTATCTCCAGCGTATCCGGATCGATGGCATCGACCAGCGCGTTGGCGAGGTCGGCCAGCGTCCTGCCGTTCACGAGCTTGGCGAGGCCGGCCCGCGTCTCGGGGTCGAGGCGACGGTCGAGCGCGGCGAGGCGCGCCGCAAGCGTGGACAGCGTGTCCTCGCGCCGGTCGCCCGCCGCGATCTGGTCCAGCAGCTTGTCGAAGGCGATGGTGCGGTCGCGATCGAGCGGCGGGGAGATGCTTTTCTTGCTTTCGGTGACGCCGACCGCGTCGATGAGGACGAAGCGCGTCTTGGCCTCCGCGTCCGGGGTGACGGCGCGAAGGTCGGTGCGGTCGATGGAGCGGACGCCCCGCCCCTTCATCTGCTCGAAGTAAAGCTCGGACTTCACGTCGCGCAGGAAGATCAGCACCTCGATCGGCTTCACGTCGGTCCCGGTGGCGATCATGTCCACCGTGACGGCGATGCGCGGATTGAAGTCGTTGCGGAACTCCTTGATGAGCTGCTCCGGGTCCGCGCCGTCGATGCGATAGGTGATCTTCTTGGCGAAGTCGTTGCCGCGGCCGAACACCTCGCGCGCGATGTGGACGATCTCCTCGGCGTGGTGGTCGTCCTTGGCGAAGATCAGCGTCTTGGGCACGTGCTGGCGGCCGGGGAACAGTTCCGTGGACAGCGTGTCGCGATAGGTTTCGAGGATGGTGCGGATCTGGTTGGGCGTGACGACCGAACGATCGAGGTCGCGCTTGCCGTAGACGAGGTCGGCGTCCAGGGTCTGGTAGCGCTCGGCGCGGGTCTTCTTGTCGCGCACCGGAATGGTGTAGCCGCGCTGCACGGTCGAGCCGCCCTCGCCGATGCGGGTGCGGATACGATAGACCTCGTAGCCGACGTTGACCCCATCCACCACCGAACGCTCGTAGGGATATTCGGCGACGAGGTTGCGATTGAAGAAGCCGAGCGTGTGCGCCGACGGCGTCGCCGTCAGCCCGACGATCGTGGCGTCGAAATATTCTAGCACCTGCCGCCACGTGCCGTAGATCGACCTGTGGCACTCGTCGGTGACGATGAGGTCGAAGGTCTCGATGGGAATGGCGGGATTGTAGGCGACGAGCTTGGGCGCGTCGTCGTCGCCCTCGAACCGGGAAACGTCTTCGTCCTCCTCGGCGAGGTCCTTGCCAGTCAGCACGGAATAGACGCGCTGGATGGTCGAAATCACGATCGCCGAACTGGTGTCGAGGCCGGCGGGTCCGAGCTTCTGCACGCCGTAAAGCTCGGGGAACAGGCGGCCGGTGCCGGGCGGGCGATAGGCGGCATATTCGGTGGCAGTCTGGTTGCCGAGGTTGCGGCGATCGACCAGAAACAGAACGCGCCGCATGCCGGCATGGGCCAGCACGCGATAGGACGCGGTGCAGGCGGTGAAGGTCTTGCCCGCCCCCATGGTCATCTGCACCAGGGCGCGCGGGTCGTCGCGCGCGAGCGAGCGTTCGAGGCCCTCGATCGCCTCGACCTGGCACTGGCGCAGGCCGTCGGTGATGAGCGGCGGCATGCGGCGCAGGCGCGCCCGCAACGTGTCGTGTTCCCCCAGCCACCGCAGCAACGTCTCGGGGCGATGGAAGGTGAAGACGCGGCGCGAGCGCGGCTCGGGATCAGCGAGATCGCGAAACAGGGTCTCGGTGTCCGAGGCGACGTATTCGAAACGGCGCTGCCGCGGATCGACGCCCAGGAACTCGGGAGCGCCGGCGATGTAGCGGGCGGCCTGATCGGAGAAGCCGCTCAGGGTCGTCCCGGCCGGCTTGGCCTCGATGACGCCGCAGAAGCGGCGATCGACGAACAACGCGTAGTCCACCGGCCCTGAAGCCGTGGCGAACTCGCGCACGGCGACGCCCGGCCCGGCGGACAGGTCCATGTCGTCGCGGGATTGGACAAGCCACCCGCAGACGGCAAGCCGCGCGTCGATCTCCGACCGCGCCTTATCCTCAGGGTGGAATGCCCGCATGCCCCGTGTTGTTTCCCGACCCTCAACACGTAATTGTAGGGGCAAGAATATTCGTGCCGCAACAGCGGTTTATATCGCGATCGTCAGGCGCGATCGGCTTTGGCGCCCCCTCCCTGTCCCTCCCCCGCAAGCGGGAGAGGGAACGATGGGGCGATGCCGCAGCAAGCCGCTCATATTTGCGAAGCCCCTATTGCGCGAAAGCCTTGCGATTCCCCGGCGCGGCCTACCCCCGCCGCCGCTTTGCTGCCGCCGTCTTGGGCACTTCCATCGGCCAGTCGCAGAGGTGGTCCTCGAGCTGATCATCCGGCACGTCATCCTCGCTGGCGGAGACGCGGCCGCGCACCGACACGCCGGCGGCGTGCACGGTGTCGGGATCGCCCGACACCAGCGGGTGCCACCAATAGAGGTCCTTGCCTTCCGCCACGAGGCGATAGCCGCAGGTCGGCGGCAGCCACGGCGTCTCCGGCACGTTCTGCGGCGTGAGCTGCAGGCAGTCCTCCACCCACGTCTGGCGGTTGGGATAGTCCTTGCAGCGGCAGCTTTCCGCGTCGAACAGCCGGCACACTACGCTCGTGTAGTAGATGCGGCCGGTGTCCTCCTCCTCGAGCTTGTTGAGGCAGCAGCGCCCGCACCCGTCGCACAGGCTCTCCCACTCGGCCGCGCTCATCTGCGCGAGCGACTTGCGCCGCCAGAACGGCTCGTCGGGCAAAGGTTGGCCGGGCTTGGTCGCGCGCATTTTGGTCACGGTCGGGAGAGTCCTTTCGAGGCAGTGAGTGGCACGGCGAGGATGGGGGAGTCCACCATTCCGGGCGCCGCAAAGCCCAAGCGTCGCGGCGCCCCCTCCCTGTCCCTCCCTGCAAGCGGAGGAGGGAACGATGCGGCACGGCCTCGCCCGCCGTCAGTGTGCGCACCACGCGCCCGCTCCAAGCAGGGAACGATGGGCGCGGCCTCATCCAGGCCGCCGGCTCCGCATTACGCTCATTCAAGCCCGCAGGTCCTCGCGCGCGGACGTAGAAACGGACAAGTGGCGGACCGGCATCGTGGCGGATGCGGCATGAGTCCTCGACGCCACGGCCACTGAAGCAGATGTGATGCGGCGGCGCGGCCTCGACCCGCTCTCAGGCACACACGATAACATATTGGCTGCCCTCGCCTTTTTGAGTCCCCGCAAGGGCCGCGCCTTGCCCGAATACCGCCTCGATTGGGGGATTTCCCTTTACGCTGACACGGTTATCTCGTTGGCCTGCCTCACCGCTTGAGCTATGAGGTGGGGCAAGCCGTACGGCGCCCGCGCGCGGCGGCTTTTTAGGACACACATTCTTGCGCGACCTCCTTCCCGGCAATCGTCCCAGTTGGCGGCGCTGGCTGCGCCGCTTCCTGCTCGACCTCGATGCGCGCATCGACTTCGGGGTCTTCCGCAGCGGCGGCGCCGTGCGCGAGCTCTACGAGCGTTTCGCCGACTTCATGGACCGCTTCCACGTCGCCGGCTGGCGGCGCTGGGTCGTGGTGGAGCCGGTGTCGGAGATGGCGACGCTCGGCCTCGGCGGCTCCATCCTCATGCTGGCGCTCGCGATCCCCGCCTTCCAGGAGACGTCCGACGAGGACTGGCTCAAGAAGACCGACATCGCCGTGGTCTTCCTCGACCGCTACGGCACCGAGATCGGCACCCGCGGCGTCAAGCAGAACGACGCGGTCCAGCTCGAGGAACTGCCCGACCACCTCATCAAGGCCGTGCTCGCGACCGAGGACCGCCGCTTCTACGACCATTTCGGCATCGACTTCGCGGGCACGTTCCGCGCGCTCATGACCAACGCCCGCGCCGGCGGCGTCGTGCAGGGCGGCTCCTCGCTCTCCCAGCAGCTCGCCAAGAACCTGTTCCTGTCGAACGAGCGCACCATCGAGCGCAAGATCAAGGAGGCGTTCCTCGCGCTCTGGCTCGAGAGCCGCCTGAGCAAGCACGACATCCTCAAGCTCTACCTCGACCGCGCCTACATGGGCGGCGGCACCTTCGGCGTGAACGCCGCCGCGATCTACTATTTCGGCAAGTCGGCCAAGGACGTGAACCTCGCCGAATCCGCCATGCTCGCCGGCCTGTTCAAGGCGCCGACGAAATTCGCGCCCCACATCAACCTGCCGGCGGCGCGCGCCCGCGCCAACGTCGTGCTCGACAACCTCGTCGAGGCCGGGTTCATGACGGAAGGCCAGGTGTTCGGCGCCCGCCGCAACCCGGCGACGCCAATCGACCGCCGCGACGAGAACGCGCCCAACTACTACCTCGACTACGCGTTCGAAGAGATGAAGAAGCTCGTCGCCTCGTTCCCCAAGCACATCACCGAGCGCACGTTCATCGCCCGCACCGCGCTCGACCAGAACCTGCAGCGCGCGGCCGACAACGCGGTCGAAGGCATGCTCAAGCAGTACGGCCGCGAATACAACGCCAAGCAGGGCGCGGCCGTGCTCGCCGATCTCGACGGCTCGGTGCGCGCCATGGTGGGCGGACGCGACTACGGCCTGTCGCAGTTCAACCGCGCCACCGACGCGATGCGCCAGCCGGGGTCCTCGTTCAAGCCCTACGTCTACGCCACCGCGCTGATGAACGGCTTCAAGCCGACCTCGATCGTGGTCGACAGCCCGGTCTGCATCGGCAACTGGTGTCCGCAGAACTACGGCCGCTCGTTCTCCGGCTCGATGACACTGACCACCGCGCTCACGCGCTCGATCAACGTCATCCCGGTCAAGCTGTCGATCGCGCTCGGCGGCGGCGCCGGCCCCAAGGCCGGCCGCCGCAAGATCGTCGAGATGGCGCGCAAGTTCGGCATCCGCTCACCGCTGCCCGACACGCCCTCGCTGCCGATCGGCGCCGACGAGGTCAACGTGCTCGAACACACGGTCGCCTACGCCACCTTCCCCAACGGCGGCATGGCGGTGGCGCCGCACGCGATCCTCGACGTGCGATCCGCCAACGGGGACATCATCTGGCGCTTCGACCGCGACGGACCCAAGCCGCATCGCGCGATCACCCAGCAGGTCGCCTCCGACATGGCCATGATGATGAACAAAGTGGTCGAGGAAGGCACCGCGCGGCGCGCGCAGCTCAGCGGCGTCAAGGCCGCGGGCAAGACCGGCACCACCAACGCCTACCGCGATGCCTGGTTCGTCGGCTACACCGGCAATTACGTCTGCGGCGTCTGGTACGGGAACGACGACTACGTGCCGCTCAACCGCATGACCGGCGGCTCGCTGCCGGCGATGACATGGCACCAGATCATGGCCTATGCCCACCAGGGCATCGAATTGAAGAACCTCATCGGCGTCGCGCCCAACCCCTCGACCACCGCCCCGGCCGACATCGTGGCCGAAGGCACCAGCAACGGGAACGAGAACCTGCCGCGCCCCGCCCTGCTCACCAGCCGCGGATCGCAGACGCTGGTGCGCATCGAGCAGCTGATGGAGCGCATCGCCGGCTCGATGGCGCCGGTCGCGAGCGAGCGCGGCAACGCCACCCCCGGCCCGCAGACCAGCGTTCCGGGAACGCCCGCCGACGCCGTCGCCTCGGCGGGGGCGCCGCCCGTGCGGGGGAACTAAAGCAGGTGAAATCGGATGACGTCGTGGACTGTCAGCCTGTCATGCCCCGCGAAAGCGGGGCATCCAGTAACCACGGAAGCCGAGGCTTGATCGCCGATACTGCGGCGTACTGGATCGCCCGCTTTCGCGGGCGATGACGCCTGAGAACGGGGTGATCCGACCGAATGTCATCCGGCTCCTGGTTCCCTTGATTCCGAAGTCCGCGTCAGGGCGGTACACTTGGCCGCGCTGTCGATTCTGCTCCCCCTTCCCCGCGCGCGATCGGGCCTGACCTTGCGGCTGCTGCTGTCATCCCTCTACTGCTTCACGCTGGCGGCCGTGATCGGCCTCGGGCTGACGTGGCTCTCGCTCGACCGCGGCGTGACCGTGGGCGCGCTCACCATCGGCTCCTGGAGCGCGCTGCCCAAGCGCGGCACCGCCGAGATCGACCCCTATTCGCGCGCGCAGGTGGAGCGCACCGGGGCGATGCCGCTCGGGCTCGGCGACGGCGTCGCCTTCATCGCCACCGCCGACGACAGCCGCCGCACGCTCGACGGACGCTGCGACGTGCGCATCGCCGGCACCACCCCGCAGGCGCGCTTCTTCACGCTCACGCTCTACGACCCCTCCGGCAGGCTGGTGCCGAACGCGCTCGGCCGCAACGGATTCACCAGCATGGAGCTGGTCCGCAACGGCGACGGCAGCTTCGTGATCTCGATCGGGCCGCGCGCGCGCGCCGGCAACTGGCTGCCCACCGGCGGCATCGAGCGCTACATCCTCGTGCTGCGCCTCTACGACACCCCGGTCGGCATCGCGACGCGCGCGGGACGCGAGACGCCGATGCCGGCCATCACCACCGGGCACTGCCTATGATCCGCTGGCTGTTGCTCACCATCACCGGCATCTTCCTGGGCGGCGTCGTCCACCTCGCGACCGTGCTCTATCTGCCGCGCACGGCGACCAACGACGCCTATTCGCGCCTCACCCCGATCGCGCCCGTCAACACCATGGTTCCGCTGCCGCAGCCCACCCCGGAGCGCGCGGTGGTGCCGTTCATGGATCCGGCCTTCGCCACCGCCGTCTGCCGCTACGATCTGTCCAAGGGGCCGCTCAAGCTCACCGCCCCGGTGAGCCAGGCCTATTCGTCGGTGTCGTTCTACGAGCGCTATGGCGCGGCCTATTACGCCATCACCGACCGTGCGGCGGGCCGGCGCGTGATCGAGCTCGACCTGATGACGGCGCAGCAGCGCGCGCTGGTGCCGGAGGACGAGGACGTCACCGCCGCCGACCGGCTGATCGTGGAAACGCCGACGTTGACCGGGCTCGTCCTGGTGCGGGCGCTGATCCCGGAGCGCAGCCTGCTGCCGATGGCGCAGCGCGCCGTCGCCAGCGCCAAGTGCGAGATCCAGCCGCCTTGATCGTAGTACGACGAAGCCAGGCGTCGCGTGCTGCGCTGCAAGCGGATGTGACGGATGCGGCGGGCCACGTGCCGCAAGTTCCCGGCCTCGTCGAACGCTCACTCGCTGTGAACATTGAGGGAAGTCAACACGGTCGTCTGACATTGGTTGTTCATAGGGGAACGCGATCACGAAGGAGACACTCAATGGCCAAGCGTCAGGTGTTCCATTCCGTTCCCGCCGAACACAGCTGGAAGGTCGAGCACGGCGGCAAAACCGTCTCAACGCACCGCACCCAAAAGGCCTCAGAAAGGGCTGCCATCAAGGCAGGTCGCAACGCCGAGAATAAAGGCGGTCTCGGCCAGGCCGTGTTGCACAAGTCTAACGGGACGATCCGCGAAGAGCGGACGTACGGCAACGACCCGCGACGGACCAAAGGATAGGCCAGCTACCGCGCCCGCTCACTGCTTGCGCACGATGGGGCCGTCGTCGGGCGGCGCGAGCGCGCTCACGCGCGGCGCCGCCGGGCGCAGCCCGACGGGAATCGCCACCACCTGGTTGGCGGCGATCCGCTGAGTCATGAGGGCGAGCGAGCGCTCGACCTCCACCGCCGTCGGATAAGGCGTCGCCACCAGCAGGCGCTCGAGCGCGGCCTGGTAGGACGCGGCGCGATCGGCGAGCGACTGCTGCACCCAACCGATCACCAGCGCATTCTCGGCGATGCGCGCCAGGGCATTGGCGGCGCCCTCGGGCGGGACGGCGGTGACGTAGCCCAGGCTCTTCTCGCGGATGCGGTCGACGTCGAGCACGCGCCGCGCCACCGCGAAGAACGGATCGATGCGCACGACATCGTTGCGGATGTCGTCGTTGAGGCGGCTGTAGCGCGCCGAGGCCGACCGGTAGTGCCGGCTCATGAGACGGTTGCTGTAGGCGAACACGTCGTAGGCGTACCAGTCGGGCTGGAAGGTGCGGTTGAGGCCGTATTCGTTGAGGACGCTGTACCAGCGATTGCGCTCGTAAGGCGGCTCGATCAGCGGATAGGCGAGATCGCGCAGCGCGCGTTCGTCGTCGGTCAAAGGATAGGTCGAGGGCGCGATGCCGTGCGACTTCGCGGCTTCCTCGCCGACCCAGGCATGCATGTCGTCGGTGACGAGGCCCGGCCGTACGCGACCGAAGTCCCCGTTCAATGCGCAACCCGCGAGCAGGACATGAATCGCGACCACCGCCAGGGCGGCCGATCGCCACCGCCCTCCCATGGCGCGACCCGCACTCACGACCGCCGGGCGCGGCGGCGACGCTTGCGTCCCGGCGATGCGGCGGCGGTGGGTGCTTCGTCGGGCGGACGATCGGTCGGCCGCTCGATGCGGACAACCGGAAGAATCATGATCGTCGCCGTCTCACCCGCGAGGGAACTGCCCTCGCGCGCCACGCGCCGTGCCTCCGGGAAATTGATGACCGATCCCATGCTCCGCCCCCACCGGGGATGCCGCCGGCGCACGCACCAACGGCCTCACAGCCGATAGGACAACGCCTTTGGTTAACGGTCCGCTAACAATGCGGCCATAAAGTGTGCGCAACGCCCGGCATGCGACCGGCACCGCGGCTGCCCTGCCCCTGCGTGCGGGCGCGCGCCAAATTGCCGATCGCGCGCACGCGCTTGCGGCGAAGGCTTCGACCGCCGGATCAAGTCCCGGCGGGCGGGCCCCTCACCGGATCGTGCGCGTCGGGCCGGAATCGCCGGGGACAGGGTCTTACGAGGGACGGGTGACGTCGCGTCTGTCGAAGTTCGAGGAATTCGCGCGGCTCGCGCGCCACGACGGAGTCGACGTGCGGCCGACGCTGCTGCGCGTGCTCGCCGATTTCTACGTGCAGACACCGACCCATACGCCCGAGGAAGAGCAGCATTTCGTCGCGCTCGCGCTGCGCCTGATCGAGGAAGTCGACGAGCAGACGCTGGCCGCGGTGGCGCGCAGGCTGGCGACCTATCACGCCACGCCACCCGCAGTGCTGGAGAAGCTCGGCATCGTGCTTGCCACGGCGCCCATGCACGAGCCGCAGGCCGAACCGCCTGCCATCGAGACGCAGGCCGAACCGCCCGCGGCCGCATCCGCGCCGCCGGCAAGAGCGCAGGCCGGCATCTCCGAGGACGACAGGGCGGCGGCCGCGCGCTTCAGCGAGATGTTCTTCCGCGCGGCAAGCGAGGCGCGGCGGGCGATGCTGCGCGAGCTCGACGCCCTGGCGAGCGCGCCGCCGCGCGCCATCCCTGCGCAGGACGCGGCGGCGGCGACACAGCGCCTGGAAGCCGCGGCCTTGCGCGGCCGGCCGTTCGAGTTCGTGCTCGAGCTCGAACGCGTGCTCGCCGTCCCGCGCGGTCTCGCGGAAGCGATCATCAAGGACGCGTCGGGCGAGCCCATGCTGGTTGCCGCCAAGGCCGTCGCCATGCCGATCGAGGTGGTCCAGCGCATCCTGCTGCTGGTCAACCCGCTGATCGGAAGCTCGGTGCGCCGCGTGTTCGAACTGTCCGCGCTCTACGAGGAATTGCCGGCGCAGGCGGCCCTGCGGCTGGTGATGCTGTGGCGCCATGCCGCTCCGCCGCGGCCGGCGGAACACCAGGCCGTCGAGCGCGCGCAGCCGTGGCGCGATCCGCGCGATGCGACCGCATCGCCCGCGCCCTCCGCGCAGGCGCCGCACACGGCTCAGCGCGCGAGCTGATCGAGGAAGTGCCGGCCGGCGCGATCCTCGACCTCCACGATCCACAGATCGGGGTCGAAGCGAATCTCGCGCACGAGGCGCGCCTCGACGTCGGGCTCGGGCGCCGGCATCTGCGGCAGGCTGGGCGAGAAGATGCGGTCGCTCGGCACGTCGTCGAAGGCGGTCTGCGGGGCCGGACCGTAGAGATCGGCGGTGCCGTCGAGGCGGCTCACCTTGATGAAGATCGCGCCCGCCTCCTCCGCCCCGCGCCGGCGCAGCACCGCCTGCGCGCCTTCGATCTGACAGCGGCGGATATAGGCGGACACCCAGATGGCGGACTTCAGGCGCATGCGTCAGCTTAGACCATGAGCCCGGGCGGCGGGGCCGCTTTCCGCGCGCGGATCAGATCGGCTTGCCCGCAAGCTGCGCAAGCTCGCGCAGCAGGCGTTCGGAGACCTGGCCGGTGACCGGCAGCTTGCGCTCGCGCTCGAAGCGCTCGATGGCCTCGCGGGTCTCGGGCCCGTAGACGCCGGTGGCCGCCACGGGGCCGTAGCCGAAATCGCTCAGCGTGCGCTGGACCGAGATGAGCTGGCTCGCGCCGGAGGACGCCTGCGGCGCGGCGCCGGCGGTCGTCGATGTCGCGGCGGTTTGCTGGGTCACATTGGGGCGCGGCCTGGGGGTGGCCAGCAGGTCCGCGATCGGGTCGGGGCGCGAACCGCCCTGCCGCACCGACGCATGCTGCAGCTTGCCGTGCGCGATGTCGGTGCGCGGCCGCGGCTCGGGACGAAACTCGGGCTGCGGCGCCTCCGGCGGACGCGGGCGCGGGAGCGCGGTCACGCTGCCGGTCGGTTCGTCGAGGACGACCGGCGGCCGCTTGACGATGAAGATCGGCGCGGGATGCGGGCCGGGCTGCAGGTAAAGTCCGTTGACGACGATGGCGCCGACGGCGCCCGTGCACACCAGCGCCAGCGCGGACTCGCGCGGACGGCCGAACAGCATGCGGAACGCCCACACGATCGGGCGCGCCCAGAGCGCAACGCCGCGCTTGGCACGCTTTGATTTGGACCGTTCACGCACTGATCTTCACCGGAATCGCAGCGTCACGCGCCGCGGCCGTGGCGGGCTTCGCCGCCGGCGCAGGCTCGATGACCAGATGATGCACGATCTTGCTCGCGGGAATGCTCGCACGCGCCTTCTCGCAGTCGAGCGGCAGGCAGACCGTGAAGCAGGTCCCCTCGCCCGGCCGGCTGCGCACCGTCACCTGCCCGGCGTGGAGCGCGACCAGGCCCTTGACGATCGACAGGCCGAGGCCCGTGCCGTCGTGGCGGCGGTCGTAGGAGCCGCGGGCCTGGAAGAACTGGTCGCCCAGCCGCGTCAGATCCTCTTCGCCGATGCCCACGCCGTTGTCCTCGACGGAGATCAGGACGTTGCCGCCCTCGACGCGCGCGCCCACCTTCAGGCGGCCGCCGCGGTCGGTGAACTTGATGGCGTTGGAGAGCAGGTTGATCAGGATCTGCTTGAGCGCGCGCTTGTCGGCGTTGATCTCCGGCAGGTCGGCGGGAACCTCGCACGCGATCTCGAGACCGGCCTCGGACGCCTTGAGCGCGAACAGCTCGCAGCAATTCTCGATCACCGGGCCCGGCGCGAACGGCTCCGGCCGGATCACGAATTCGCCGGTGTCGATCTTGGACATGTCGAGGATGCCGTTGACCACGGAGAGCAGGTGGTTGCCCGAATCGTTGATCAGCTTGGCATAGTCGGCGCGGCGCGCCGCGTCGAGCTGCATCTCCTTCTCGTTCATCAGCATCTCGGAGAAGCCGATGATGACGTTGAGCGGCGTGCGCAATTCGTGGCTCATGGTCGCGAGGAACCGGCCCTTCGCGGCGTTGGCGCGCTCGGCCTCGCTGCGCGCGGCCTGCAGCCCCATCTCCTGCGCCTTGCGCTCGGTGACGTCGCGCATCACCGCCACCATCTCGCGCCCGCCGCCGGCGCGCAGCGACGCACGGTCGAGCGGACGGCAGCGCATCTCGATCCAGACGAACTCGACGCGCCTTTGCTCCTCGCCGGCGCCGGCCTCGCGCCGCACGCGGAACTCCACCGACTGCTCCTCGCCGCGGGCGAGCGATTCGCTGAAAGCGGTGAGATAGGCGGGACGGTCGGATACGTGAACGCGGTCGAACAGGCCGTGGCCGAGCAGCTCGCGCACGCTCGCGCCGAACAACGTCTCCGCCGCGGGCGAGGCGAACAGCACCGCGCCGTTGGGCCCGTGGCGCGTGATCGCGTCGGTCATGTTGCGCGCGAGCAGGCGGTAGCGGTCTTCCTCGGCATAGAGGAGCCAGAAGCTGGTGCGCGCGAGCGATTCGGCCCCGAGCGCGAGCCCGGTGGCATAGAGCGCGGCGGAGGCGATGCCGAGCGCGGCCAGCGCGCCGTTGCCCTGCGCGGGCGGGAGCGGCAGCAGGTCGGCGGCGCTGCAGAACATCAGCAGGCCGGCGGCGCCGAGCGCGAGGGTCGAGGCGATCGCCACCACCCGGCGCGAGGCGGACAGCGCCGCCTCGAGCGGCACGATGACGAGCCAGATCGCGGCGAAGGAGGCGATTCCGCCGGTTTCGAGCGCGACGAAGGTCGCAAGCGCGGTCAGCGCCAGCGACGACAATATATGTGCGCCCTCGTAGCGGCCGGTGCGCGAGAGGAAATAGGCGGTCAGGATCGGCACCACCAGCCAGGCGAAGACGACGATCTCCAGCACGCTGGGCACGCCGCGAAGCGCGAGATAGGCCGGGAACGCCACCAGGGCCATGGACGAGCCGAGCAGGCGCGGCGCGATGAACGCGCGATGACGCGCGGCGGTCAGCGCATCGTGCTGCACCGACGGATGGACGAGCGCGTCGACATATTCACGGATCGGCTTGAGAAGTCCCACGACCACGACACGTCCGTCGTTTGCGAACGCGCCCCCTTATTTCGCGCGGATCGTGTCAGACGGCACTTAAACGAAAGCTAAGGCGCGGCGCAGCGCGTGCTCGCGCGGGAACAAAACGCAGCAAATGCGCATGCGCCCCGCCGCCATTCGCCCGGCATGGTGAACAGGACATTGAATGGTGAACAGAGCGTTGCATGGTGAACGCCTGGTGAGCGCGCGCACAATCCGGCGAAACGAAGGCGGCGCACGCGGCGCGCACCGCACGCGCGCGGCGGCGCGCAAGGCGCAACAGAGAGCCGATCGTTCAAGTTTTACGAAAAGTGCGCACAGGCGGCGAACGCGGTTTTCAGGCGCGGCTGCTAGACAGGGCCTCGGGGAACAAGAACCAGGGGACGAAAGGGAGCGGGGAGACAAAGACACAAGGGCAGGACCATGTTTTTCCTTTTGAGAGTGGCGTTCTGGCTGAGCGTCGTGCTCGTGCTTCTTCCGACGTTCGCCGGGGGCGAGCGCGCGCAGCAGTCGGCGCAGCCGGAGGTGAGCGCAAGCGAGGCCGTGTCGGCGGCGACCGCCACCGTCGCCGATCTCGCGAACTTCTGCGATCGCCAGCCCGGTGCGTGCACCGTGGGCGCGCAGGCGGCCGCCGTCTTCGGCGAGAAGGCGCAGGCCGGCGCGAAGATCCTCTACGACTACCTCAGCGACCGCGCCAATCCGAAGACCACCGGATCGGTGACCGCAAACGCGCGCGCGGACAAGGGCGCGCTCAGGCACAAGACCGTCGAGGCGGGGCGCGACACGCTCGTTCCGTCCGACCGCGCTCCGGCCTGGCGCAAGCCGGCGACCAAAGAGGCCGCCGCAGGGCGGGCTGGATAGCGATACCAGCCCGCATACGGCCCACGATACCCGAATGAAGCACCCGGACCCACAATGACCCGGTGATCCAACAGACAGAATGTCGAGCTCCCCTGGCCAGCATCTTTGGCCAAAGCCGCGCGCGGTCCCTGCCCGACTCGCCCGCGGCTTTTCTTTTTCCGGCATTTTCCGTGGCGAAACCCGGCGCGATCGCGCATATGAATGCTATGCTGGATCGTGCAACATCCTCCGCTTCGCCCATGACTATCGACGAGATCGTCGACAATTTCACGCTGCTCGACGAGTGGGACGACCGTTACCGCTACCTGATCGAGCTCGGGCGCGCGCTGCCGCCGCTGCCCGAGGCGGACCACGTCGAGGCCAACAAGGTGCAGGGCTGCGCCAGCCAGGTCTGGATGACGACGCAGGTCGAGCGCGACGGCGCCGCGGGTCCGACGCTCACCTTCCTCGGCGACAGCGACGCGCATATCGTGCGCGGCCTCGTCGCCATCCTGCTCGCGCTCTATTCGGGCAAGCCCGCGCGCGAGATCCTCGCGCTCGATGCCGTCGCGCTGTTCGAGAAGCTCGGGCTGCGCGAGCACCTGACGCCGCAGCGCTCCAACGGCTTCCGCTCCATGGTCGACCGCATCAAGGCCGATGCGCGCGCCGCGCTGGCGGCGGCCTGACCGCGCACGGACGCCGGCCCGCCTATTTGCCGCGGCGGCGGCGCTGCTGCCCGAGCCCCATCTGCTTGGCGAGGCGCGAGCGCGCGGCGGCGTAGTTCGGCGCCACCATCGGATAGTCGGGCGGCAGGCCCCACTTCTCGCGATACTGCTCCGGCGACAGGTTGTACTGCGAGCGCAGGTGCCGCTTGAGCGATTTGAACTTCTTGCCGTCCTCGAGACAGACGATGTGCTCGGAGGTGATCGACTTCTTCACCGGGATCGCCGGCTTCATCGCGTCCGGCCGCGGCAGGCCGCGTGCGCCCGCCACCTGCGCGAGCGCGGCGTGGACCTGGTTGATCAGGTCGGACAGCTCGCTCGCCGGCACCGTGTTGTTGCTCACATAGGCCGACACGATCTCGGCCGTCAGCTCAATGAAATCGTCCGGGCTCTCGCCCGGCTCAACGCTCTTCATCTCGTCCCCCGTCCGTCCCCGCGATGAAACCCGGCGCCAGTATTTGCGCGGATATATTTGCGCGGATTTTGTTGTCGCCCGCCGAAGAATTACTCAGAAAAGGCAGGTTCTTGTAGGTAATAATACTGTCGTCGCCGGCGTTTTCGCAAGAATAGCGGCCGTCCCACCCGCGAGCGTCGGGCAGGCGCCCCGCCGCCCACGCCCGCGACCGCGTCCGAAATCGTGAATTGAACGGGGCGGCGCCGGTGCCACATAGTCCGGCGCACAGGACAGACGAGGGACCGGACCGGAATGACAGAGACCGCCGACAAGCCCGCCGCCAAGATCGCGAAGTCCGACGCCGACTGGCGCCGCGAGCTCACGCCCGAGCAGTATCACGTCACGCGCGAGCACGGCACCGAACGCGCCTTCACCGGCCCCTATGTGAACGAGAAGCGCGCGGGCACCTACGCCTGCGTGTGCTGCGGGGCGCCGCTGTTCGAGTCGGGGACGAAGTACGATTCCGGGTCCGGGTGGCCGAGCTTCTACAAGCCGCTGGCGGCGCAGGCGATCGAGGAGCACGACGACCGGTCGTGGTTCATGCGGCGCACCGAGGTCCGCTGCGCCGCCTGCGACGCCCATCTCGGCCATGTCTTCCCGGACGGGCCCGATCCGACCGGGCTGCGCTACTGCATCAACGGCTGCGCCCTGAACTTCAAGCCGTCCGGCGGTCCGGACGAGCGCAAATAGCTCCCTTTAGCCGGCAAGGCTGCGCCAGCCTGGCCGCTGCGGCCGCCCATTCGGGCAGCCCGGGCGGCAACCCCGGCGCGGCCCAAACGTTGAGTGCGTGCCATGAAGCCCCAGCAGCAGCGCCCCCTGCCCACCCCGCGCGAGCCGCGCGCGCCCGCCCGCCCGACCCATGCCAGCTGGCACGGCGTCACGCTCACGGACGAGTACGCCTGGCTCAAGGACGACAACTGGCAGGTGGTCATTCGCGACCCGGCCGCGCTCAAGGACGACATCCGCGCCTATCTCGAGGCCGAGAACGACTACACCGCCGCGCTGCTCGGCGACACCGACGACCTGCAGGCGGCGCTGTTCGCGGAGATGCGCGGGCGCATCAAGGAGGACGATTCCTCCGTGCCGACGCCGGACGGGCCGTTCGCCTATTTCACGCGCTTCCGCGAAGGCGCGCAGCACCCGATGATCTGCCGCACCCCGCGCGACGGCGGCCCCGAGGAGGTCCTGCTCGACGGCGACGCGCTCGCACACGGCAAGGCCTTCTTCCACCTGGGCGAGGCGCGGCAGTCGCCCGACCACAAGTTCATCGCCTGGCTCTGCGACGAGGCCGGCTCGGAATTCTACACCGCGCGCATCCGCAACATCGAGACCGGGCTCGACCTGGCCGACATCGTGCCGGAAGCCACCGGCAGCGCGGTCTGGAGCGCGGACGGCTCGGCCATCTACTACGTGCGGCTCGACGAGAACCACCGCCCGCATTCCGTCCACCGGCACCGCCTCGGCACGCAGGTGAGCGAGGACGAGCTGATTTTCGAGAACGACGACCCGCAGTATTTCGTCTCGATCTCGCAGACCCAGTCGGGCCGTTTCGGGCGCATCACGCTGCACGATCACGAGACGTCGGAATGCTGGCTGCTCGACCTTGACGATCCGCACGCCAGGCCGCGCCTCGTCGCGCGCCGCGAGACGGGCGTGCAGTACGACGTCGAGGACCATCCCACGCTCGGCGGCGAGCCCATGCTGGTCATCCGCACGAATGCCGACGGCGCCGAGGACTTCAAGATCGCGCTCGCGCCGCTGGCGAACAGCGAGCGCGGCAACTGGCGCGACCTCGTCCCGCATCGGCCCGGCGTCTATCTCCTTACCTTCATGCTGCTCGCCGACTGGCTGATCCGGCTCGAGCGCGAGGACGGCGTGCCGCGCATCGTCGTGCGCCGCCTCGGAACGGGCGAAGAGCACACGATCGCGTTCGCCGAGGAGGCCTATTCGCTCGGCGTCGACCCCGGCTTCGAGTTCGCGACCAATACGCTGCGCTTCACCTATGCCTCGATGACGACACCGAGCGAGGTCTGGGACTACGACCTCGTCACGCGCGAACGCGTGCTGCGCAAGCGCCAGGAGATCCCCTCGGGCCATGATCCGTCGTCCTACGTCACGCGGCGGCTGATGGCGCCCGGGCACGACGGCGCGATGATCCCGATCTCGCTTCTCCACCACAAGGACACCCCGATCGACGGCAGCGCACCGGGCCTGCTCTACGGCTACGGCGCCTACGGCATCTCGATCCCCGCCGGCTTCAGCGGCAGCCGCCTGTCGCTGGTCGAGCGCGGCTTCGTCTATGCCATCGCGCACGTGCGCGGCGGCACCGAGAAGGGCTGGCACTGGTATCGCAACGGCAAGCTCGCGCACAAGCCGAACACGTTCCGCGACTTCATCTCGGCCGCCGAGTTCCTCACCGCGAACGGCTGGATGGCGCGCGACAAGGTGGTGGCGGACGGCGGCTCCGCCGGCGGCATGCTGATGGGCGTGATCGCCAACGAGCGGCCCGACTTGTGGGCCGGCGTCATCGCCGAGGTGCCGTTCGTCGACGTGCTCAACACCATGCTCGACGGCTCACTGCCGCTCACCCCGCCGGAGTGGCCCGAGTGGGGCGATCCGCGCACCGACGAGGCGGCGTTCAAGCTGATCCGCAGCTATTCGCCCTACGACAACGTGCGCGCCCAGGCCTATCCGGCGATGCTCGTGCTCGCCGGCCTCACCGATCCGCGCGTGACCTACTGGGAGCCCGCGAAGTGGGTGGCGCGCCTGCGCGCGCGGCGCACCAACGACGCCCTGCTCGCGCTGCGCACCAACCTCGACGCCGGTCACGGCGGCGCCTCCGGCCGCTTCGAGCGGCTCAAGGAGGTGGCGCTGTCCTATGCGTTCGCGATCAAGGTGACGGGGGCCAGGAGGGCCATGGCGGCTGGTCCGTCGCGAGCCTGATCGAGCGCCAGCGTGTCCTGCGACGCGCTTCGGACGCGATGCAGCCTTCAGTGCTTCTGCACGAGTTCGTAGAACCCTTGCATGCGCGGGACGATCTGCTGCATGGCCGCATCGCACGCGTAATGGTTGGCGGTGCCGACGTCGTAGCAGGCCACGGTCCAGTTCGCGCCGGTCTCGGCATCGAGGAATGGTACGATGGATACACCAACGGCGCCGCCGCAGTCGGCAACGGACTGCAATTCGTTCAGCACGATCCGTTCGATCTCCGCCCGCGTCTTTGGATAGGGCCCGTGCATCAGCATCGGCTCACCCTCCACCCGCACTTGCCGCAAGTCAATGCCGTGGGCGGAAGAGCGTGTCGAGCCGCGATTGCTCCCTTCCCGGCTTGAGAGTGTGCTCCCCGGCAACGCGCTGGTGAGATTCATGCTCGCTTTTGATCTGATACTGGTTGTCGCCATTGATCGGGGGAAGTTGACGAACGACTTCGTAGGTGCCGCCGGCGCCGCTGGCGTAGCCCCCACTCAACTCGACCTTCTCGCCCACTTGAAATTTGTAGGTCATCGCGCGCCCTCCGGCGTCAGCTGCGTGGTCCACTCGTGGCCGCAGGCCCCGCATCGCCACAGGCGCCGAAAGATGCCCTTGCCGCGGTACTGCGAGCCCCGCGGCGCCGTGGGTGCGGCGCCGCTGCACCCGGGGCAGCCGACTCGTTCCGTGGGAGGCGCTTGCGCCGCCTGCGGTGTCGAATGGCGTTGATCCCACAGCCGATCTACACGCCGGCCAAAGTCGCGTGGATAGAGAGGACTCATGCGGCCTTCACCTCATCGCCGTCACACGGTCAGTCCGGCCGGGATGACACGATGTCGGCGAGCGGCCTCTCCCGCGACATCACCGCCTGCATGTAGGCCTCCTTCGTCACGTATTCGTGCTCCGCGCCGCACTGAGGACAGAGGACCTTGAATGTTCCGCGCCAATGTCGCGTGAGCCAGTCCACGTCGCACGGCATGCAGTGTCTGAAGCGGCTCCCATCGCGCCTGCAACCAAGCTGCGCGTCGAACCCTGCCCCGATCCCTGCCCCGATGCTTATCGCTTCCTGCAAAGCCGTTGCTCCTGTGCGTGCACACGATCGCTTGATCGTGTGCCAAAGACTGGCGCCGTGTTGTCCGTATCGTCCGGGTCGCAGCAGAGGCGGGTTACAAAGGGCTAACCGAACTCGACCCCGAGGAGCCGTCAACGTCTGCCGATCGCGAGAGTTCCAGCCCGCCCGCCGACCGGCTGTGTGTGGCTGCAATGTCGATGCAGAGCACGATTGGGCATGACTGCTCCCCAACCAGGGAGCACGAAACGGGAGAACACCAAGTAGGAGAGCACCATAGGTCTCTCTCAGGCACTCGCGCGGCCGACAATCTGCCGATGGCACATCCAAGATGGGCCTCCATTGCCCAAATAGCCAGGACTTTCTGTGACGCCGCGCCGGCCCGAAGTGCTTCAAATTGGACCGATGTCGCAGCGTCCTTGCCGTGTTCGTCCGGGGGCATACGCTCATGCGTTCGAGCTTTTCAGCGAAACGAGTTTGGCGCCGTCGCACGATGCGCGGGACAAGCCCCAAAATCTCGAACGTCCGCCAACACACAGCGAATGAAAGGGTTCGAGATGATTGGGACCGTGAAGTGGTTCAACGGCCAAAAAGGCTTCGGCTTCATTCAGCCGGACGACGGCAGCAAGGATGTGTTCGTGCACATCAGCGCGGTCGAACGCGCAGGCCTGTCCGGCTTGAACGAAGGGCAGAAGATTTCATTCGATCTCGTCGATGATCGGAAGACCGGCAAGTCCGCGGCGGAAAATCTCCGGCATACCTGACCAGGCTGCGTGCGTGCGCCGGGCGCGGCGCACGCCGCAGGATGGACCCTTGCGCGGACAGACATTTGCCCCGACCAAGCATCGGCTCCGATCAAGGCGACGGAGCCGGGAGAGAAACGCGCGCTTGGAAGCGGTTCATGCCTCAGCAATGCGATAGCCGATACCCGGCTCGGTGAGAATGATGCGCGGGTCGTCCGGCTGCGCCTCGATCTTCTGTCGCAGCTGGCCGATGTAGACGCGCAGGTATTGCGTATCCTCGGTGTGCGCCGGGCCCCACACGGCGGCGAGGATCTGCTTGTGGGTGATGACCCGGCCGGCGTGACGGGCGAGGAACGAGAGCAGCTCGAATTCCCTGGGCGTGAGCTTGAGCTCGGCCCCTCCGCGCGTCACCCGGTGGCGCACGGCGTCGACCTCCAGATCGCCGACCCGCAGCACCGGGATTTCCGCCTTGCGCTGCAAGCGATGGCGCAGCGCGGTGCGCATGCGCGCCATCAGCTCGCCCACGCTGAACGGCTTGTTGACGTAGTCGTCGGCACCGAGGTCGAGCGCCTCGATCTTCTCGGCCTCCCGCTCGCGCGCCGACAGCACGATGATCGGCACGTCCGACCATTCGCGGGCGCGGCGAATGACGTCCTTGCCGTCCCCGTCCGGCAGCCCGAGGTCGAGCAGCACGATGTCCGGCGTGTCGGCCGCGATACGTTTGACGGCCTCGGTCACGGTGCCGACGCTCGCCATGTCGTAGTCGTTCGCCTCCAGCGCCGGCTTGAGGAAGCGCAGGATGGCGGCTTCGTCGTCGACGACGAGGACGCGGGTCTTGGCGGTCATGCGGTGTCCTGCGCGCGCGGAAAGGCCATGACGAAGCGGGCGCCCCGGCCGTCCGCGACCGGCGTCTCGACGTCGATCGAACCGCCATGCGCCCTCATGATGCCCTTGGCAATAGCGAGCCCGAGGCCCGTGCTTTGATGGCCGTCCGACCTCCCCTGCTCCGCCCCGCTGGCGAACTTCTCGAAGATGTGCGGCAGGATGGCCGGCGCCACGCCCGGGCCGTCGTCGGTCACGCGCAGGATGACGGCGGCGGGATCGGCCACGGCGTCGATCACGATGCGGGTCTCCTTGGGCGTGTGCACGAGCGCGTTGGCCACCACGTTCCCGATCGCCTGCTCGGCCAAGGCGGCGTCGCCGCGCACGAGCGGCAGGTCCGCCGGCAGCGCGACCGCAATGGACTGCGCGGCGCCGCGCCGGCGCACGGCGCCGACGATCCGGTCCACGATCTCGCGCAGGTCGAGCCAGTCGCGGCGCAGCTCCAGCGCGCCGGCGTCAATGCGGGTGATGGCGAGCAGGTTGCGTACCATCTCGTCGAGGCCTTCCGCCTCCTGCTTGATCTGGCCGAGCAGGTCTCTCTGCGTGTCCGGACTTAGCTTGTCACGGTAGTCGATAAGGCTCGTTGCCGCGCCGAGGATCGACGACAGCGGCGTGCGGAAGTCGTGCGAGATCGAGGCGAGCAACGTGTTGCGCACCCGTTCGGTCTCGGTCGCGGTCCTGGCGCTCACCATCTCGCGGGCGAGCGCAGCGCGATCGAGCGCCGCCGCCGTCTGTTCCGACAAGGTCTCCAGCAGCGCTCGCGCCTCGGAGTCGAGCGGACCTGCGCCGTCGCCCTTGCCGACGCCGATCACGCCCAGCGTCTTGTCGCCGATGCGCAGCGGCACGAAGTACCAGCGCACGATCGGCAGCGTCCCGGTGTCGGCGCCGGCCGGTTCGCGATGACTGTAGGCCCAGCGCGCCGCCGTCATTTCGGCGGCGTCGAGCACGTCCTCCGGCGGCCAGGCCGCCGTCAGCGCCAGATCGTCGCCCTGCGCGAGCAACACGATGACGGGCCGGCCGAGGCTCGCATGGATTTCGCTGGCGGCGCCCTCGGCGAGCGCGTCCTGCATCGCCAGCCCCGACATGCGGCGGGTGAACTCATAGAGCCGGCGCATCGCGCGCATGCGCCTCGCGGCGATGCGCGCCTGCTCACGCACACGGCCCGCCATCGCGGCGCTGACCACCGCGACCACGAGGAAGATCACCAGCGCCAGAAGCTCGTACGGCTCGGCGATGGTGAAGGTGTAAAGCGGCGGTATGAAGAAGAAGTTGTAGACGGCGAAGGACAGGAGCGAAGCGTAGATCGCGGGCCAGATGCCGAAGCTCACGGCGGTGAACAGCACCGCCAGCATGAACACCATCGAAAGGTTCGGAATGGGCGTGAACTGGATGAGGCCCCTGCCGATCGCAAGCGCGGCGACGACCGCCAACGTGGCATAGAGGAAATGCAGCGGGTCGTGCGAAAGCCGGGTTCGAGACGGCTTGCGAGGCGCCGGCGACGCCGCCTCCGCCTCGCGCGTCACGAGATGGATGGCGATGTCGCGCGTGCGGTGCACGAGCTCGTGCGACAGCGAGCGGCGCAGCAGCTCGCGCAGGAATCCGCCGCGCGAGCGTCCGATGACGATCTGCGTGACGTTCTCGAACCTCGCGAAGCGCAACAGTTCGGCCGGCAGATCGTTGCTGGTGAGCGTGCTGGTCTCGGCGCCCAGGCTCTGCGCCAGCGCCATGGCATCGTCCAGGCGCTTGCGCGCCGCGTTGTCCAGCACGGTGTCCGGACGTTCGACCGTGACCGCCATCCACGGCGCATCCATCAGGTCGGCCAAACGCTTGGCCGCGCGGACCACGGCCGGCGACACCGGGTCGGGGCCGATACAGGCGAGGATGCGCTCGCCCGCCGCCCAGGGGCCTTCGATCGCCTGCGCCTGCATGCGCTCGATCAGCGCGGCATCGACGCGCTCGGCTGCGCGGCGCAGCGCCAGCTCACGCAGAGCCGTGAGGTTCTGCGGCTTGAAGAAGTGCTCGACCGCGCGCGCCGCGGTGTCCTGCACGTAAACCTTGCCCTCGGCGAGCCGGCGCAGCAGCTCGTCCGGCGGGAAATCGACCAGCACGACCTCGTCGGCCTTGTCGAAGACCGTGTCGGGCACCGTCTCACGCACGCGCACCTTGCTGATCTTCTGGATGACATCGTTGAGGCTTTCGAGGTGCTGGATGTTGAGCGTCGTCCAGACGTCGATGCCGCTGTCGAGCAGCTCGTCCACATCCTGCCAACGCTTGGGATGGCGGCTGCCCGGCACGTTGGTGTGGGCGTATTCGTCCACCAGCAGCAGGCTCGGCTTGCGCGCGAGCGCGGCGTCGAGGTCGAACTCGCGCATCACCTGATTGCGATAGACGATCGGCTTGCGCGGCAGAACCTCCAGGCCCTCGAGGAGTTGTGCGGTCTCGCGCCGCTCATGCGTCTCGACGAGGCCGGCGACCACGTCGCGGCCGCCGGCGCGTTCGCTGTGCGCCGAGGTGAGCATGGCGTAGGTCTTGCCGACCCCGGGGGCGGCGCCCAGAAAAATCTTCAGCCGGCCGCGGCCCTCTTTCCTGGCCAGCGCCAGCAGGGCGTCGGGGGACGCTCTTTGCGTTTCGTCGCCGGGCATTCGGCTCCTCACAGGAGCGAAGCTTAGGATTCGAAGCTCGGGATCCAGCTTAGGATTTCATGGCATCGAGCGCGAGATTGAGCTTGAGCACATTCACGCGTGGCTCGCCCAAAAGTCCCAGCCAGCGGCCTTCGGTCCGCGCTGCGACCAGGGCACGCAGGCGCTCCTGCGGCAGGTTGCGCGCCCTGGCCACGCGCGGCACCTGGAAGAGCGCGGCCTCGGGCGAGATGTCCGGGTCGAGGCCGCTGGCGGAAGCCGTGACCAGGTCCACCGGCACGGGCGCGCGCGGGTTCTCGGCCTTGAGCCTGTCCACCTCGGCCGTCACACGGTCGGCGAGTGCCTTGCTGGTGGGTCCGAGGTTGGAGCCCATGGAGTTCGCCGCGTTGTATGGCGCTCCGACCGTCTTGGACGGGTCCTGAGGATCGGGCGCAGTGGTCGCCGACGGCCGGCCATGGAAATATCGATCCTGCGTGAAGTTCTGCCCGATCAGTTCCGAGCCGATCACCCTGCCGTCCGTCTCGATCAGGCTGCCCTGCGCCTGCACGGGGAAGATGACGCCGGCAATGCCGGTGATCGCCAAGGGATAGACGAGACCGGTGATGATCGTGAGCCCCACGATGAACACGACGGCTGGACGGAGCTCTTTCAACATGGCTGTTCTCCTCATCAGGCCAGGCCCAAAGCGGTGACGGCGATGTCGATCGCCTTGATGCCGATGAACGGCAGGACAATTCCGCCGAGGCCATAGATCAGCAGATTGCGGCGCAGCAGGGCGGCGGCACCGATCGGCCGGTACGTCACGCCCTTCAGCGCGAGCGGGATGAGCGCGATGATGATGAGCGCGTTGAAGATGATGGCCGACAGGATGGCGCTCTGCGGGCTTGCCAGGCCCATGATGTTGAGCACGCCGAGCTGGGGATAGAACGCCGCGAACATCGCGGGGATGATGGCGAAGTACTTCGCCACGTCGTTGGCGATGGAGAACGTGGTCAGCGAACCGCGCGTCATCAGGAGCTGCTTGCCGATCTCGACCACCTCGATGAGCTTGGTCGGGTCGGAATCGAGGTCGACCATGTTGCCGGCCTCGCGCGCGGCCTGCGTGCCCGACTGCATGGCGACGCCGACGTCGGCCTGGGCGAGCGCGGGAGCGTCGTTGGTGCCGTCGCCGCACATGGCGATGAGCCGGCCATTGCTCTGCTCGTTGCGGATGTAGCGCAGCTTGTCCTCGGGCGTAGCCTCGGCGATGAAGTCGTCGACGCCGGCTTCCGACGCGATCGAGGCGGCGGTGACCGGGTTGTCGCCGGTGATCATGACCGTCTTGATGCCCATGCGCCGCAGCGCGGCGAAGCGGTCCTTGACGTCCGGCTTCACCACGTCCTTGAGGTGGATGACGCCGAGGATGCGCCCGCCGTCCACCAGACCGAGCGGCGTGCCGCCCGAGCGGGCGATCCGGTCCACGGCGGCCCGGAAGGCCGGCGGCTCCGGGACATCCTGCCCGGCCTCGTCGCGGGCAAACCTGAGCACCGAGTCGATGGCTCCCTTGCGCAGCCGTCGCGCCCCGACATCGACACCGGACAGACGGGTGGTCGCCGAGAACTCGATGAACCGCGCGCCCGCCGGCGTGGCCTCGCGCCGCACGCCGTACTTGTCCTGGGTCATCGCGATGATGGAGCGGCCTTCCGCGGTTTCGTCGGCGTCGCTGGCCAGCAGCGCGGCCTCCGCCGCCTCGCGCTCGGTCACGCCCGGCACCGGGATGATCTCCGTCGCCAGCCGGTTGCCGAAGGTGATGGTGCCGGTCTTGTCGAGCAGCAGCGTATCGACGTCGCCGGCCGCTTCCACCGCGCGGCCGGACATCGCCAGCACGTTGAAGCGCACCAGGCGGTCCATGCCGGCGATGCCGATGGCCGAGAGCAGCGCACCGATGGTGGTCGGAATGAGCGTCACGAACAGGGCCACCAGCACCACCACCGAGATCGCGCCGCCCGCGTACGTCGCGTAGCTCGGGATGGTCGCGGTGGCGAACACGAAGATCAGCGTGAGGCCGACCAGCAGGATGGTCAGCGCGATCTCGTTCGGCGTCTTCTGCCGTTCGGCGCCCTCGACCAGCCTGATCATGCGATCGAGGAAGGACGAGCCGGGCGACGAGGTGATGCGGACGACGATGCGGTCGGAGATCACCGTGGTGCCGCCGGTGACCGCCGAGCGGTCGCCGCCGGACTCGCGGATCACCGGCGCGGATTCGCCGGTGACGGCGGCTTCGTTGATCGAGGCGATGCCTTCGATCACCTCGCCGTCGCCGGGGATGATGTCGCCGGCCTCGCAGACGACGAGGTCGCCGGCCTCCAGCTCATCGGCCGGGACCCCCTCGTAGAGGTCGTGGTTGTCGGGTGAGAGCAGACGCTTGGCGGCCGTCTCGGTGCGCGTCCTGCGCAACGTGTCGGCCTGCGCCTTCCCGCGCCCCTCCGCCACGGCCTCAGCGAAGTTGGCGAACAGCACGGTGAACCACAGCCACACCACGATCTGCAGCTCGAAGCCGATGCCCTGCGCGCCCTGCACGATGTCGCGAACGAGGAGCACGGTGGTCAGCACCGTGACCACCTCCAGCACGAACATGACCGGGTTCTTGACCAGCGTGCGCGGGTCCAGCTTGACGAAAGACTGGCCGATCGCGGGCAGCACGATCCTGGGATCGAGCAGGGTCGAGACCGGCATCCGCTTACGCACCTTGGAGGTTTCCATCATCGTCACTCCGGATTGCGCCGCTCAGAACGTCTGGCCGGCGAGCATCGCGAGATGCTCGACGATGGGCCCGAGCGCGAGCGCGGGGAAAAAGGTGAGGCCGCCGACGATGAGGATGACGCCGACGAGCAGCCCGACGAACAGCGGACCCGTGGTCGGGAAGGTGCCGAGCGATGCGGCCACCGTCTTCTTCTGCGCGAGCGCGCCGGCGATCGCCATGGCCGGAACGATCATCCAGAAGCGGCCGATGAACATCGCGACCGCGCCGGAGAGATTGTAGAAGAAGGTGTTGCCAGTGAGCCCCGCGAACGCCGAGCCGTTGTTGCCGGTCTGCGACGAATAGGCGTAGAGCACTTCCGAGAAGCCGTGCGGACCGGCGTTGTTCATCGACGCGACCGCCGGCGGATAGACCACCGCGATCGCGGTCCAGCCCAGGATCATCAGCGGCAGGACCAGGATGGCGAGCATGGCCAGTTTCACCTCGCGCGCCTCGATCTTCTTGCCGACGTATTCAGGCGTGCGGCCAACCATGAGGCCCGCAACGAACACGGTGAGAATGACGAACAGCAGCATTCCGTAGAGGCCAGCGCCCACGCCGCCGACGACGATCTCGCCGAGCTGGATGTTGATGAGCGGGATCATGCCGCCGAGCGCGGTGAAGCTGTCGTGCATGGCGTTGACCGCGCCGCAGGAAGCGGCCGTCGTGATCACCGCGAACAGCGCCGAGGCGACGATGCCGAAGCGCACCTCCTTGCCTTCCATGTTGCCGCCGGCCAGGCCCAGCGAACTCAGGATGCTGGTGCCGTTGGCCTCCGCCCAGTAGGCGACGAATACGCCGGCAAGGAACAATACGCCCATGGCGGCGAGGATCGCCCAGCCCTGGCGCTGGTTGCCGACCATGCGGCCGAACACGTTGGTGAGCGCGGCGCCGATCACGAAGATCGACAGCATCTGCACGACATTCGACAGCGCGGTCGGGTTCTCGAACGGATGCGCAGCATTGGCGTTGAAGAAGCCGCCGCCGTTGGTGCCGAGCATCTTGATGGCGACCTGCGAGGCGACGGGGCCGACCGCGATGGTCTGCCTGGCGCCTTCGAGCGTGGCGGCGTCCACGTAAGGCCCGAGCGTCTGCGGCATGCCCTGCCAGACCAGGAACAGCGCAAAGACCACGCAAACCGGCAGCAGGACGTAGAGCGTGCAGCGCGTGATATCGACCCAGAAGTTGCCGATGGTGCGCGCCGACGCGCGGGCGAATCCGCGAATGAGCGCCACCGCCAGCACGATGCCGGTCGCGGCCGAGACGAAGTTCTGCACCGTCAGGCCCATCATCTGGACCAGATAGGAGAGCGTGCTTTCTCCGCCGTAGTTCTGCCAGTTGGTGTTGGTAAGGAACGAGACCGTCGTGTTGAGGGCGAGATCGGACGCCACGGCAGGCATCCGGGCGGGATTGAACGGCAGCACTGCCTGCAGACGCATCAGCGCATAGAGGAGGACGAAGCCGCCGACGTGGAACAGCAGCATGGCGACGGTGTAGGTGAGCCAGTGCTGCTCGTCGTTCTCTTTCACGCCGCCGGCGCGATAGAGCAGCGTCTCGACCGGACGCAGCACGGGCGCAAGGACGGTGCGTTCGCCGGCGAAGACGCGCGTCATGTAGCCGCCGATGAGCGGCGTGAGCGCGACGATGACGGCGCAATAGAGGATGATCTGAACCCAGCCCACGACGGTCATGACGGGCTCCTCAGAAGCGTTCGGGGCGCAACAGCGCGTAGGTGAGATAGATCAGCACGCCCACGGCGACGAGGGCGGCGAGCGTATAGTCGATGGGCATGGCGCACGCTCAGAGACGGTCGCAGGCGAAGGCGTAGCCGACAGTGAGGACGAAAAGGCCGGCGCCGATCGCCAGCATGAGGATGTCGGGCATCGCTTTCCCCTCGCGGGATGTTCGGGACCGGCTTGCAGGTAATGCCCCGACCATAAGGAAGCCATGCGGATTTCACGTGCGGCACATCAAGAACGCATAAAGGCGGGCAATGCCGCGCTGCTGCTGCCCTCGCTTTGTGCGGGTCGCCGCCTCGGCTTCCCGGCGCGCAATCGCCTTGGGGACGCTTTCATCCGGCTGACGCGGCGCATCAATGCAAAGCGTCGCGCCGGATGCGCGAGAGCAGCCGCACGAACCGCCATCGCAACGCGTGGTACCAGCGATGCAATCCAAAGCGCGTGGGCGAGGTCAGCAGCGCCGTGCTCCAGGTCGTGTCGGCAAGGTGCAGCATCGCAATGCCGGCAAACGCCAGGCCCGCCCCGATCGACGCGAATAGATAGCCGCAGAGGCGGAGGGACCAGGACAGGATCTTCCAGATGGAGCGCAAGGCGAAAATCCCCGGTCGCAAGCGTAGGCCGCGTGGGGCTTTCTCGCAAGAGTTGCGGTATCTTTGCACGCAACTCGCGGGCCGCGCCGGGAGCCGTTCGGTGGAACGTTCCGCGCCCTTTCACCCGCCGCACTGAGGGGCGGCGATCGCTCCCCGGTGGGGAGAGCGGGCAAACGGAGAGCTCTGCGCTCGAGCGCACTGCTGCGCGCTGGGCGGTGACCGGTCAGGCGCGGACCTGATCCGCAACCGGCCGGACCATTCCCCGGTCAATCGGATCGGATCACGCTCTAGCTGTGGTTGCTCTCGAGATAGTTGCGCAGGTCGTCGATCGAGGCGAAGCGCATCAGCCCCTTGGGAAGCTGGGCCTCGATCGAGCCGTCGGTGTAGAGCGTGTAGGCCATGCCGTCGATCACGCCCGACTTGAGGATCGAGACCGGGCGCGGCTCGCCCTGGAGGGGCGCGGCCTCGTGCTCGTCGTGGGGCGCCTCCGGCTCCGCGGCCTCCTCGGGCGCGGGCTCGGGCTCGGGGCGGCGCGGCTCGGTCGGCCACACCGTGTCGAACAGGTTGCGCGAGCGGCGCTCGGCGGCGCGATCGCCGCTCGGCCGGCGCGGCTCGGGCGCACGCGGCTCGGGCGCGCGCGGCGTCTCGAGACGCGATGCCGTGCGGCTCGCGAGCGCGGCGGGCGACACCGGCCGGGGTTCCGGTGCGCGCGGCGCGGCCGGCTCCTCCACCGCTTCGGGGCGCGGCGGCATGGCCGGACGCGGCGGCAGCGAGGGCGAGAGCGGCACGTTCTCGGTTTCGGGCACGGGCGGCTCGCGCCCGCCGCCGCGGATCGCGGCGAAGAGATCGGAGCGCTGACGGGGCGCGCCGGCGGCCGGCTCCGGCGCGCCGAGATGCGGCTCGGCGCGTCCCTGCCCCGCGGCAGCCACCGGCGGGGTCGGCGTCGGCAGCGGCATGCGGCCGAGCGCGCGGCCTGCGTCCGCGCCGCGCTGCGCGGGCTGGGGCATCGGCTGGCCGGCCGTTGGTTGACTTGGCCGTTCCAGGGCTCTAGCTAGCCGGCGAAGCTCGCGCGCGACTGCGCCGAGACCGATCAAGACCAGCCCGCCGACGATCGCCGTCGCACCCGCCCCGATCAGACTGTTGCCCAGGCTGAAGTCGCGGATAGGAATGGAAAAGCCGATGGTCAGCAGCCCGACCACTGCGACCAGAATGCCAATGGAATAAAGAAATGCCGACATAACGGGGCTCTCCTGCGGCCGCCCGGCAAATACTACCCGCAATTTATGGCCATTGCGTCGATAGTTGATTAACGGGTTAACCGCGCGATGTTGGGCCCCCTTTCCCGCCGTAAACTTAAAGAAACGCCGCGAATTCTTCAATGTGGCCGCAGGAACGGATGTAAACTTTATGCATTGCAGTTCTTAACCAGCAGCCAGTGCCCGTTCGTCCCCCCCCGCGGTCCGCGCGCCGCCCTGTTCACTGTGAAGGAGACCGTCCCATGCCTCTCGAGCTGCCTGCCCTGCCGTACGCCCACGACGCGCTTGCGCCCTACATGTCCCGCGAGACGCTGGAGTATCACCACGACAAGCACCATCAGGCCTATGTCGACACGGCCAACAAGCTGCTGAAGGGCGATCCGCTGGAGAACAAGCCGATCGAGGAGATCGTGACCGGCTCGTTCAACAAGAACCAGGCGCTCTTCAACAATGCCGCGCAACACTTCAACCATATGCACTTCTGGAAGTGGATGAAGCCGGGCGGCGGCGGCGACAAGATCCCGGGCCAGCTCGAGAAGAAGATCACCGAGGACATCGGCTCTGTCGCCAAGATGCGCGAGGAACTCTCGGCGGCGGGCGTCGGCCAGTTCGGCTCCGGCTGGTGCTGGCTCGCCGTGAAGGGCGGCAAGATCGTCGTGATGAAGACGCCGAACGGCGAGAACCCGCTGGTGCACGGCGCGACGCCGATCCTGGGCTGCGACGTGTGGGAACACTCCTACTACATCGACTATCGCAACCGGCGCGCCGACTATCTCAAGGCGTTCCTCGACAGCCTGGTGAACTGGGACTACGTCGACGAGCTGTTCCAGAAGGCCATGAAGAAGGCGTAAGCCGCCCTCGCAGTCGGCGGGCCCGCCGGTATCGAGCGCCGCGCGCGTGTGGTAGACCATGATCGGATCCGATTGAATCGCGATCATGGTCTCGTTGTGTTGAGCATGATCTTTCCCGGAAACCGGTATCCACTTTTCGGGATCATGCTTTTGTTTGAGCATGATCTTTTCCGAAAACCGGTATCCACTTTTCGGGATCATGCTCTAGCGCGCGGCTGCGATCACCACCGGGGGCCCACATGACATCGATCCTGCAATCGCTCGGCCGCACGATCAGCGCCGGCGTCGTCCTCCTCATCGTCATCGTCGCCGTGGCGGGCGCGCTCTCCGGCCAGATGGTCAGGCTGGGCGATCACGCTTATTGGCAGTTCTTCATGCGCTGGCTCCACATCCTGAGCGGCGTGATGTGGGTCGGGCTGCTCTACTATCTCAACTTCGTGCAGATCCCGACGGTGCCCAAGATCGAACCCGCCGAGCACCGCGCCGCGATCTCCAAGTTCATCATGCCGAACGTGCTGTTCTGGTTCCGCTACGGCGCGGTGGCGACCGTGGCCACCGGCCTGCTGCTGGCCTGGATGAACGGCTACATCGTGCAGGCCCTGCTGCTGCAGAACGGCGCCTACCCCATCGGCATCGGCATGTGGATCGCGCTGATCATGGCCTACAATGTCTGGTTCATCATCTGGCCGAACCAGAAGAAGGTGCTCGGACTGGTGCAGGCCTCGGCCGAGGACAAGCAGAAGGCGGCGCGCGTCGCACTGCTGACCTCGCGCGTCAACACGCTGCTGTCGATCCCAATGCTCTACATGATGGCCGCGCAGTCGCACGGCGGGCTTTGAGCCGCGGGGACGGCGGAGACTGCGACGGGGCCGCTGCGGCCCCGTTTTCGTTCCAATTGATGCTATCATGGCGCGTCACGGCTCGGCCGGGCCGCCTCCGACCCCACCAGGATCCACGCGCGTGAGCCTCGAATTCCTCCTCACCTCGTTCATCGTCGTCGTATCGCCGGGCACCGGCGTGATCTACACGCTGGCCAGCGGCCTTTCGCGCGGCGCGCGCGCCGGCGTGATCGCCGCGTTCGGCTGCACGATCGGGATCGTGCCGCACATCGCGGCCGCGATCCTCGGCCTCGCGGCTCTGCTGCACACGAGCGCCCTCGCCTTCCAGGTCTTCAAGTACGCCGGCGTCGCCTACCTCCTCTACATGGCCTGGAACGCCCTGCGCGAACACGGCGCGCTGCGCATCGAGCAGGAGATCGGCGCACGCTCGGCGGCGCAGGTGACGGTGACGGCGATCCTGATCAACATCCTCAACCCGAAGCTGTCGATCTTCTTCCTCGCCTTCCTGCCGCAGTTCGTGCGCGCCGACGAGGCGCAGCCGCTCGCGCGCATGCTGATGCTCAGCGCCGTGTTCATGCTGATGACCTTCGTTGTGTTCGCAGGCTACGGCCTGTTCGCCGCCGCGGTGCGCGAGCACGTCGTCTCGCGCCCGCGCGTCGTGACGTGGATGCGCCGCACCTTCGCCGGCGCCTTCGCCGTGCTGGGCGCGCGGCTCGCCCTCGCCGACCGCTGAGACGCGCGCGAGCCTGTCCGCCATGACGAGCGCGCCGCGACACTCCGCCGGGCGCGCCTGCGACGCGCTCGCGCTTGCGGTGCTGGCGCTCCTCGCAGCCATCGCCGCACTCACCTTCAGGGACTACGGACTGGGCTGGGACGACTACACCCATGCCGAATACGGCGGCCTGCTGCTGCGCCTGTTCGAGTCCGGCTTCCACGACCGCCGGGCGCTGACCTTCGTCAATCTCTATGCCTATGGCGGCGGCTTCGACACGCTCGCCGCCTGGCTCTCCTCGGTGCTGCCGTTCGACCTGTGGGAGACGCGGCGGCTGACCGGCGCGCTCGTCGGGCTCGCAGGACTTGCCGTCACCTGGCGCATCGGCCGCCACCTCGGCGGACCGCTCGCGGGGCTGATCGCGCTACTGCTCCTCGCCGCCTGCCCGCTCTACTACGGGCACATGTGGATCAATCCGAAGGATGCGCCGTTCGCGGTGGCGATGGCGGTGCTGCTGCTCGGGCTCGTGCGCGTGTTGCGCGAGTATCCGGCCCCGTCCGTGTCGAGCGCGGTGATCCTCGGACTCGGGCTCGGGCTCGCGTTCGGCACGCGCATCCTCGCGGGGCTCTCGGTGATCGCCGCCGTGCTCGCGCTGGCGTTCCTCGTCGTCGCCGACCGCCGCCGGCCGCAGCCCGTGCGCAGGCTCGGCCGCTTCGTCGCCATACTGCTGCCGACGGCGGTGCTCGCCTATGCGGTGATGGGACTGGCGTGGCCCTGGGGCGTGCTCGAGCCGCTCAATCCGCTGCGCGCGTTCGTCTACTTCTCGCACTTCTTCGAGAAACCCTGGAAGGAACTGTTCGGCGGGGAGCTCATCCTCGTCACGCAGATGCCGCGGATCTACCTACCGCAGATGCTGGCGTTCAAGCTCCCCGAGGTCTTCCTCGTGCTGGCGATTGCCGGGCTCATGGGCGCGCTCGTCACCGCGACGCGCAAGGAGATCGCGCCGGGCCAGCGCGCCGCCTTGCTGGTGGTGGCGCTCGCCGCGCTCGTGCCGATCGGCGTCGTCGTCGCCACAGGCCCCGCGATGTACAACGGCATCCGCCATTTCGTGTTCGTCGTGCCCCCGCTCGCCGCCCTCGGCGGCTGGTCGGGCGCCGCGGCGCTGGAGTGGCTGGGCGCGCGTTCGCGCGCCGCGACCGTGCTGGCGGCCGTGTTGTTCGCGGCCGCGTTGGCCTCACCCGTGATCGAGATGGTGCGGCTGCATCCCTATCAGTACACGTCGTTCAATCATCTCGTCGGCGGCATGCGCGGCGCCGACGGGCGCTACATGCTCGATTACTGGGGCCTCGCCTTCAAGCAGGCCGCGGGCGACTTGCGCGCGCGGCTGGCGGCGCAGTCGCAGGCGCCGGGCGCGAACGGGCGCTGGCGCATCGCCGTGTGCGGCCCGCAGCGGCCGGCCCAGGTCGCGCTCGGGCCGCAGTTCACGGTGGGATGGGATCCGAAGGGCGCCGACTTCGCGATGTCGCTCGGCGAGTTCTACTGCGCCAGGCTCGATGCGCCCGTGATCGTCGAGATCACGCGCGAGGGCGTCACCTATGCCCGCATCTACGACATCCGAGGCAAATCGATCACAAGCCTGCTCGCCATCCCCGAACCGTGAAATTCCAATCCCGAAAGGAGCGGACCGATGCCCGTCTACGTGTTCGACGCCTATGGAACGTTGTTCGACGTGCATGCCGCCATCGGGCGTCACCGCGCCGCCGCCGGGCCCGACGCGGACCGGATCTCCGATCTCTGGCGCGCCAAGCAGCTCGAATACACCTGGACGCTGACCCTCGCCGGCGCCTACGCCGATTTCTGGACGCTGACCGCGCGCGCGCTCGATTACGCGCTCGCCCGCTTCCCGTCAGCGAACGCGACGCTCCGGCAGAGCTATCTCGATGCCTACCTCTCGCTCGAGGCTTACCCGGACGCGCGTGCCGCGCTGGGCGCGCTCAAGGCGCAGGGCCATCCGACGGCGATCCTGTCCAACGGCTCGCCTGCCATGCTCGATGCCGCGGTCACGGCCGCCGGGCTGGCGCCGCTCCTCGACGCCGTGCTGTCGGTCGACACGGTGCGGATGTTCAAACCACGGCCGGAGGTCTACCGGCTGGTGACCGAGCGCTTTTCACTCCCGCCGTCGGAGGTCGTGTTCGTGTCGTCCAACCGCTGGGACATCATGGGCGCACGCGCCGCGGGTTTTCGGCCCATGTGGGTCAACCGCGGCGGGGCTCCTGATGAGTACCAGGACTTCGCGCCGGTCGCGGTCGTTGCCGACCTGGCCTCGATCGCCACCCTCCGGTGATACCGCCGCGACGGTGAGCCGTCGGAACCCACCGTCCGCGGGCGGAGTTGTCCGGCGTCACTCCCCGACGAGGAGGAAATGATGAGCGATTATCGTTCCTATCAGGACCCGAATGACCCGACGCGGCGGCCGGTGCAGAACGTGCCGCAGGACGATGCGATGGCTTCGAACGCGACCTGGGGCTGGGTTGCCGCCGCGATCTTCGCGGTGGTGGTGCTGTTCCTGGCGTTCACCGCCGGCCGCGACGACTCGCAGACCACGGCGACACGCGACACGACCCCGCCCGCGACCAGCGGCTCGGCGACCAACAGCCCGACCTCGCGGCCGGCAATGCCCGCCAACCCGTCGGCCAATCCGTCGACGAACCCATCCACCAACGGCGCGCGCTAGAGCATCGCTTCGCTCGATTGCGGTTGTTGTGCACGAAGCCCCGGCCTTCCGGGGCTTCGCCGCGTCTGCCTCAGCCGCCCGGCTTGAGCCGCAGCCGCGCGGGCAGCCAAAAGGCGCAGACCAGCGCCGCCAGCGAGAAGACGGCCGCCGCGAGATAGACGTTGTGCAGCGCCGCGGCCATGGCCTCGCTGACCGCCGCGACGGTTTGCGCGCCGAGCGCCTCGCGCATGGCTGGGTCGAGGATTTGACGCACCACCTCGCGCGCGCCGGGCGCAAGCGCCGCCAGCCCGAAATTGACCACGGCGCCGCCGATGCCGGCGCCGAGCGCCATGCCGATGGTGCGCATGAAGATGTTGTTGGAGACGGCGCCGCCGCGATCGCCCCAACCCACCTCCGTCTGGCACGCGACGAGGAACGCCGTGTTGCAGATGCCCATGCCGACGCCGACCACGGAGGCCGCCGTGCCCAGCCACCACGCGTCCGAGCCGCGATCCGCGAGCGCGAGCATCGCGCTGCCCGCGATCAGCGCCAGCGTGCCGGCGGCGGCCGTGTGGCGGAAGCTGATGCGCGCCAGCATGCGGGCCGCCACAATCGCGCCTCCGCTCCACGCGATCGAATGCGCCGCATAGATCGTGCCGGCGAGAGCGACACCGCCGCCGATCACGCCCTGCACATAGGTCGGCAGGAACAGCGTGCTGCAGGAATAGACCGCGCCGATGCAGAACGCACCGAGGTTGCTCACCACGACGCTGCGCACGCGCCACAACGCGAACGGGACGATCGGTTCGGCGGCCCGGCGCTCGTGCAAGAGCAGCGCGGCCAGCGTCACGACGCCGACCGTGATCAGCGCGACGATCATGGTGCGCGAGAGATCCTGCGCCTGCACCACCGCCATCAGCAGCGCGCCCGCACCGATCATCAAGAGACCGGACCCGAGATAGTCGATCTTGTGCTCGCGGCGGATGAGCTTCTCGTCGAAGACGAGCGCCAGCGTGACCAGCGTCGCGATGCCGAGCGGGACGTTGATCCAGAACACCGCCGCCCAGTTCACATAGGCGACGATGCCGGCGCCGAGGACGGGACCGACGAAGGCGGCGAGCCCCCAGACCGCCGCCTGCCAGGCCTGCATGCGCGCCCGCGCCTCGGCCTCGTAGAGGTCGCTCAGGATCGTGAGCGTGAGCGGCTGCAGCGCGCCGGCGCCAAGGCCCTGCAGGGTCCGGAATGCGATCAGCCAGGCCATGCTCGGCGCAAAGCCGCACAGCAGCGCGCCGAACAGGTAGAGCCCCGCGCCCACGTAATAAACGCGCTTGCGGCCGTAGAGGTCGGCGAGCCGACCATAGATCGGCGCGGTGACGGCGCTGGTGAGGATGTAGGCGGCAAACACCCAGGTGAAGAGGTCGAAGCGGCCGAGATGCCCCACGATGGTGGGCATCGCCGTCGCGACGATGGTGACGTCGATCGCCACCATGAAGGCCGACAGCATGCAGGCGCCGGTGACGGCGCGCCGCCGCAGGACGGCATCGGCGGGAATCGTATCGGGTGCGCGCGCTTCCATCTTGCCGTTGTTGGCCGGAGCCGGCCCGCGTTCCGCAACCGACACGTGCTCGTTCTCTTGGTGCCTCAATCCTGTCTATAGCCCAGCCAATACGGCGCCACCAATGCACCGCCGGGGGGAACCGCCGTGGGCGCAGCGCGGTTGACCGGACAATGGATGTCGAGAGGAGGCCGTCATGATCGTCCGTTTCCCCGGCCGCGAGCGCGAACGCGATCCAAGCTGGCAGGCCGAGACGCAGGTGCAGCCTGACCCGATGCTGCAGGACCAGCGGCGCGCCAGCCCCGCGGTGATGGGCGTCGCGGCGGTGCTCGGCCTCGCGATCGTGGTCATGGTGTTCTACGGGCTCACACGCCCGACCGGCCTGATGGACGCCGCCAGCACCGGCGCGAGCAGCCCGACGGCGGGCATGACCACCTCCGGCCAGGCGCCCGCGACCGACGCCAATGCCCCCTCGCCCGTCGACAAGGCCAATACCGCCGCCCACGGAACCAGCGGCGGGCAAAGCGGCCAGGCCCAGCCCGCCAACCAGGGCCAGGGGATACCGGCCGGCAAGTCCGGGGAAAACCGCTGACCTTCCAACGGCGGGCGCGCTGCGATAAGGGTTGCGGCCTCGTTCGTTGCCGGAGCGCGTGCCCGCCGTGACCACCAAGCCTGAGACCAGCCAAGGCGCCTCGTGGGGTTTCGCGCCGCGCGCGCGCAACGAGCTGGTCGAACTGTGGCGGCGGGTTTTGTTCAACGTCGAGAACGCGCCGGCCTGCCCGTGCCACGGCATCGTCGCCGGCCGGCTCGATCCCGATGCGATCGAGACCAACATGCTGGCGCCGCTGCGCACGCAGTACCGCGACGGCGGCCTCTCCGACCTCGCCGATTTCGTCGACCGCCGCATGCGCAAGTCGCCGTTCGCCGGGATGCGCCAGCCATTCGAGCAATGGCTCGCGGGCATCTCCGCGTCCCCGCTCGAGCCCGACGCCAAGGCGCGGCTGCAGGACGATTTGCGCGGCGCGCTCAGCTATCACGCCGAGGCGCAGGCCGAGTTCGTGTGCGAGTAGCTATTTCTTGGTCTGCGGACAGCGGCGGTCGGGCAGACGCGAGTCGCACACCTTCACCGTGTCGAAGAAACGCATCCACGTGGCGACTTGCTCGTCGCTCGGCACGAACTTGAACGCCTTCTGCACCACATACAGGCTGTCGTTGCCCTTCACCGCCTTGAACCAGGTCATCTCCGGCTTGCGGGTGGACGGATTGAACGGACACGACAGTCGCCAAACGAGAGTTTCGTAGCCGTTCTGCGGCGCGGCCGAGAGCTGTTGATACGAGCCGCCACGGCACGCCGCGAGCCAGCCCTGCGCAATGTTCGTCTTGAGCTGATCCGGCGTGGCCTTGAGCCCGAAGAAGATCTGCACCGTCACCATCTCGGTCCAGTCGTTGACCGATTGGCCCTGCGGGACCATCTCGGTCATCAGCATGTTGTTCTTGCGCTGCTGGAAATCGATCTTATAGCCGGGCGGGAGCTCGACGAGCAGATTCTCATTGACGAGCTCGGCCCGCGCGGCGGCCGCGAGCGCAAGCAATGCGACGGGGAACGCCCAACGCAGAATTGCCATCACCACCGTCCTAGAGCGGCAGGTTGTCGTGCTTCCTGTCCGGCATCTCGACCTTCTTGCCGCGCAGCATCGCGAGCGCGCGGCAGATGCGCCGGCGCGTGGCGTGCGGCATGATCACGTCGTCGATATAGCCGCGCTCCGCCGCGATGAACGGAGAGAGAAAGCGGTCCTCGTATTCCTTGGTGCGCGCGGCGATCTTCTCGGGATCGCCGATGTCGGCGCGGAAGATGATCTCGACCGCGCCCTTGGCGCCCATCACTGCGATCTGCGCCGTCGGCCAGGCGTAGTTCACGTCGCCGCCGATCTGCTTCGACGCCATCACGTCGAAGGCGCCGCCGAAGGCCTTGCGCGTGATCACGGTGACGAGCGGCACCGTGCACTGGCTGTAGGCGAACAGCAGCTTGGCGCCATGCTTGATGAGGCCGCCGTATTCCTGCGCGGTGCCGGGCAGGAACCCGGGCACGTCCACGAAGGTGAGGATCGGGATCTCGAAGGCGTCGCAGAAGCGCACGAAGCGCGCGGCCTTGCGCGAGGCGTCGCTATCGAGCACGCCCGCGAGCACCATCGGCTGGTTGGCGACGAAGCCGACCGTGCGCCCTGCCATGCGGCCGAACCCGGTGACGATGTTGCGCGCGAAGGCCTCCTGGATCTCGAAGAAGTCGCCCTCGTCCACGACCTTCAGGATCAGCTCCTTGATGTCGTAGGGCTTGTTGGGATTGTCCGGGATCAGCGTGTCGAGCGAGGGCTCCTCGCGCTCGATGTCGTCGAAGGACGGCCACTCCGGAACGCCCGCGGAATTGTTGGCCGGCAGGAAGTCGACCAGCCGGCGCATCTGCAGCAGCGTCTCGACGTCGTTCTCGTAGGCGCCGTCGGCGATCGAGGACTTCGCCGCGTGCACCGACGCGCCGCCGAGCTCCTCGGCCGTGACGACCTCGTTGGTGACGGTCTTCACGACGTCGGGCCCGGTGACGAACATGTAGCTCGTGCCCTTCACCATGAAGATGAAGTCGGTCATGGCGGGCGAATAGACGTCGCCGCCGGCGCACGGCCCCATGATGACGGAGATCTGCGGGATGACGCCGGAGGCGAGCACATTGCGCTTGAAGACTTCGGCGTAACCCGCGAGCGCGGCGACGCCTTCCTGAATGCGCGCCCCGCCCGCGTCGAACAGGCCGATGATCGGCGCGCGCGCCTTCATGGCCATGTCCTGCACCTTGAGGATCTTCTGCGCGTGGGTCTCCGAGAGCGAGCCGCCGAACACGGTGAAGTCCTTGGCGAAGACGAACACGGTGCGGCCGTTGATCGTGCCCCAGCCGGTGACGACGCCGTCGCCGGGGATCTTGGTCTTGTCCATGCCGAAGTCGGTCGCGCGGTGCTCGACGAACATGTCGAACTCCTCGAAGGAGTCCTTGTCCATCAGGAGGTCGATGCGCTCGCGCGCGGTGAGCTTGCCGCGCTTGTGCTGGGCGTCGATGCGGGCCTGTCCCCCGCCCGCCCGTGCATTGGCGCGCCGCGTTTCGAGCTTCTCGAGAATGTCCTTCATGCAGGTCCCCGCACAGGTGGCGGGATGTGCTTAGCATGGAACGCGGCGGCGGGGCATTCCGGGCGGCGGCGTTCCCACAGCGGCGGCGGCCGGAACCGCGAGTCGGGCCAGCGGCTTAGCGGCCGCGGTTCACGCGCAGGACGAAGCCGAGCACCTCGGCGACGGCGCGGTAAAGCTCGACCGGAATCTCCTGCTCGAGCTCGACCCCGGACAGCGCCGCCGCGAGGCCCGGGTTGTGCTCGATCGGCACGCCATGCGCCTGCGCGGTCTCGATGATGCGCCGGCCGAGTTCGCCGTCGCCCTTGGCGACGACGCGCGGGGCGCCCGGCTGCTCGTAGGCGAGCGCGACGGCGAGCGATCCGGCCGGCGGCTTGGTCATGTCGCGCGGTCCAGGAAGCGGCCCGCCGACGCCTTCACCGGCTTGGGCGGCGCGCCGTCGCGCACCAGGATCTCGCCGGTTTCGAGCGCGGCCTGGTGAAGCGCCCGCGTCAGCTCGCTGCTGCCGGCGCGCAACGCGACGGCGGTCGCGCGCCGCTCGGCCCACAGCCGCACCGAGGTGCGCTGGCCGGACACTGCGATCTGCGCATGCACGGGGCCCATGGGCTCGAGATCGAGCGAGAAGTTGGCGCGCCACGTCGGCGCCTGCGCCTCCTGCGGCGCGGTCTTGTGGCCGTCGCGCGTGATCTCGAAATGCGCCACGGCCGTGCCCTGCGCCACCACGAACGGCACCTCGAAGGTCCAATGCGGGCCCGGCACCTCGTGATGCGCCACGTGCTGCGCAGTCACCGCATCCGGGAGCGAGGCCGATTGCAGCAACGTCATGCGCGCGAGCGCGCCTTCGGTGCGCGCGAGCAGCGTGTCGCGGATTTCGCCGGGCGGCGCGAACGCATCGAAGGATGCCTCGACCGGCGCCTGCCCCGTGGTGGGGGCGCCGCGATAGGGCGGCGGCGGAATCTTGAGGTCGCCTGCGGCGGGCGGCGGCGTCGCCGGCGCCACGTGCTCGGGTGCGTGCTGGGCGGCGGCGAGCTTGGCCAGCGGCGGCAACAGCGCCGATGCCGACGCAAGAGGCCCAGCCGGCCCGGGCAGCGGCTGAGGCGATGAGACCGGCGCGGACGGCGACGGCGGCGCCGCCTGCCCCGCCTGCGCGGGCGCGGGACGGCGCGCGGCGTCGGCCCAGGCCTGCAGGACATGGCGCAGCGTGAGCAGCGCGGCCTTCATGTCGCCGCTCACCGCCGGCACGGCCGACGAGGCAGACGCGCCGGACGAAGCGGACGAGGCGGCATCGGCGAGATGCGATTCGAGGAAGACGCCGGACTGCTTCACGCCCTCGCGGATGACGGCGGGCGACACGCCGTCCTCGAACGAAGGCGGCAGCGCCAGCAGCTTCATCACCGCCTGCCGCACCTGCGGGGGCAGGAACGGCGCGGCGGCGGCCTGCGCGGCGTCCGCCAGCAACGGCGCAAGCCCGACCTGGCGCGGCGCCGCAGTGCGGATCGCACCCGCCAGCGCAACGGTCGGATCGCCTGCGGCGATGCGCGCCTCGGCAACCCGCGCGGCCGGCGGCACGCGCTCGGCGCTCGCCGTCGCCACGCCCGGCTCATCTGTGGCGTGGCCGACGATCGCCGCCGGCCCGTGCTCGACCGCGACGTTTTTCGCCGCCGCCTCTCCCGGCGCAGGATGGCGCGGATGAGTGCCGACGATGACGAACTTGGTGTCGGTGCCGTGGCCGCGCACCGCGAGGCGGACGATCGCGCCGGGCACCAATGGAATCTGCGTGGGCAGGTCGACGACGGTGCCGGCGACGGAGATGCGCGCGGTCGTGGCGTCGAGAAGCTGCAGCACCAGGGCGTCGATCGTCTGGCCCGGCGACAGCACCTGGGGGTGGCCGCCGGACTGCGTGTTGAACGCGACCAAACTTGGCGAAGCGATGACGTCCACGGCGGCTGTCCTGGCTGCCTCTTTCGCAGAAGGCTAGACCACAGCCGTGAACCGCCCGTTAACTTTTGGGCGCCGCGAGCGCCGGCCCGGCTGATGTCGGCTCGACGTCCCGGCGAGCCGCCCTACCAGCTGATCCTCAGCCCTCCGGTGCCGCCGTAGGTTTGGCCGGCGCTTGAGAACTCGCCATTGAAACCGGCAAACACACCCGCGCGAGAATTGAGCGCAAGCCTGGCACCGGCATCGATCTTGGCGACGTCGCCGGCGGCGCGGGCGCCGTCGACCGTAAACGGCTGCGCCGGAATGCTGGTGAATGCGGCATCGATGGTGCGCGCCGGCCTGAATTCATGAACCCAGGCGGCGCGCAGATAGGGCGACAGCGGCATGCCGTTGGCGACGGTGACTCGGCCGTCGAATTGCGCGCCGAGCGAGAGCGGGACCGAATCGACGACGAGCGACTGATACGTCAGACCGAGAATGCCCGGGGCTCCCGTGCTGGTGGTGCTCGCCTCGGTGTAGCCGTCCTGCCACAGACGCGACATCTGGATTGCCGCGAAAGGCGTGACATTGGTCTGGCCGTAGGTCCAGGTGTTGCCGACTTCGAGCCGCGCGCCGAACGGATTGCTGCTGAACGAGCCGGTGGCGGTCTCGCTCGTTCCGACGCCGCCGATCGTGCGCGTGGTCTCGTTGTTGAAGTGGGCGTAGCTGATGAGCCCGGCAAGATAGGCCGAGCCCCAGCGCCGCATGGCATAGGCGCCGACATGGCCGCCGTCGAGCGAGCCCGAGGTCGCGCGGTCGCCGACGTCGAAATGCGACGACGAGCCGCCGACGCCGAGGCCGACCAGCAGGTCGGGACCAACCATGACGTCGAAGCCGACCGCGCCGCCGACCGCGCGGTCGTCGAGATCGGCGCTGCCGGTCGACGCGTCGCCCTTGAGCGACTGCGTCGCACCGAAGGCGGAGCCCCAGGCGTTCCAGGTCGGAGCATGAACGGGCGGCGCCTTGGTGACCATCGCCAGGATCGGCTGGGCCGGATGCGTCTTCTCGGCGGCATAGCCGAGCGGCGCGCCATCTGCCGGGATGCCCGCACGGTTGCCGCTGCGCCAGGCGTCCATCTGTTGGGTGAGCGTGGTGTTGAACAGGGCGCCGGCGAGGAAGGCGGTGGTCTGCGCACCGGTGGCGCCCTCGCCCGAGAGCTGGTCGAGCACGCCCGTCGAGGTCGCAGCCAACAGGTTGCCGTAGAACGTCGCCAGCGCGCCGGTCAGGCCCGTCGAGTAGCCCGCCTCCAGCGCGGCGCCGACCTGCTGCTGATTGTGCGTCTCGCCGGGCGCCGAGCCGAAGCCGTAGCGCGTCAGCGCCAGGTCCACGGAGGTCGCGTTGTAGGTCGCCGTCGCGTTGAAGAACGGAGACGACGAGGACACCTGCGCGAACTGGCCGTTGAGGGTCGTCGCCGCGACGACGCTGCTGTAGGAGGTCGTCGCGCCGTAGAGCCCGGGTTGCACCAGTGCGCGCAGCGTGCCGCCCAGATTGGCGGTGGTGGCGGCGAGTTGATCGACGTTGCCGGCGCTGTCGACGCGCAGGCCGAGCGCGCCGGCGGCGGTCTGGGTGAAGGTGCCGCCGATCGTAAACGCGCTCCCGAATTGCTGCGTCGGATCGGTCGTCGTGATCAGGCCGGAATTGGTCAGCGTGTTGTTGAGGTGCAGGTAGATCGCGCCGTCGATCGTGCCGGTGTTCGTCAACGTGTTGTTGTCGTTGCCATAGATGGCATATGAGCCGGTGGCGCCTTTCTGGCCGGCCTTGATGGTGCCGCTGTTGGTGATGGTGTTGTTGTCGTTGAATTGGAGCGCCTTGGGCTGGCCGGCGCCGGTGGTGTTGTCGCCGCCGAGGATGAGGCCGCTGTTGGTGATCGTATTGTTGTCGGTCAGGACGACCGCACCTGCATTGCTGCCACCGATCACATTGCCGGAGTTGATGAACGTGGTGTTGAGCGAGGTGGAGCCTTCGATCGCGAGACCGGAGGGCCCGGCGCTGATCGTTCCGCTGTTGAAGATCGTATTGCCGGTGGCGCCGTTCAGCCAGATGCCGTTGCCGTTGGCGCCGCCGCTGATGAGCCCGTTGTTCGTGATGGCGTTGCCGCCGGTGACGGCGATGCCGGCGCCGTTCGCGCCGAAGCTGATCGTGCCGTTGTTGATGATGGTGTTGTTGTCCGCGGCCGCAATGCCGGTGGAGTTGTCGCCGACCGAGATCGCGCCGTTGTTGGTGACGACGTTGCCGTTGTTGAGCCAGATCGCGGTCCCGTTGACGATGATCAATCCGTCCGGCGCAACCGAAACCGTGTAGCCGTTCTGCGTGCCGTTGCCGAAACCGTTGGTATCAAGGCCGGTGCAGGTGACCGTCGTGCCCGACTGCACGCAGTCGGCCAGCGCCTGGCCGGACGCGAAGAGTAGTCCCGTTGCGGCCGTGAACGCTGCCGCGAGGATCCGGCCGCAGCCGGCATGAACTGGAATAGCCATCACTCCCCCTGATTCCCGCAGCGCGGACTTCAACTGCGCAAATCAATAAGGGGCGTGGAGCGGCGGGGCTTGGACGGGAGCGAAGCCGCGCGCGGACCATCGCGAAGATCCGCACGTTTTCAAACGCCTGTGGCGGCGACACCACGTGTCACCGCGTTTTCCCGGACCAGTGAGAAGTGAAGTGCGGACGGAAGGGAAATCCTGCGCACCCGGGCTCGCGCGTGCCCGGAATTTGCCGTTGCCGCCACGCGGCGCATCTCGATAGGTTCATGCCGTGGGTCGGGCGCGACGGTTTCGCCGGCAAGAGCGGATCTGGCGCCGAGGGGGCATGCATGACAGGCGACGAGCGCGATTTCCGTCAGCGCCGGTTCAAGGCGCCGGATGTCGTCGACAAGACGTGGCTCGAATGGTTTCGCGAAGAGTTCGGGCGCCAACTCTACAACATCGACTTCGATCCCGATCCGGACGTGCCGTTCAGGCTGGAAGCGACCGCGCGCACCCTGCCTGACCTCGCCATCGCGCAAAGCGCGAGGTCGGCGATGCGCACGTCTCACTACGGCGCCGGCGGGGACGAGATCACGATGATCGCGCTGCTGGAGGGCAGCTGCGCGATTCATACCGGCGGCAAGACGCACGAAATCGCGGCCGGCATGGGCGCCATCGGACGCCAGGACCACCGCTCGGCGCTGGATTTTCCCGATGGCGTGCGCATCCTGAGCCTGCGGCTCCAGCCGCGCCTGATCGAGGCGATGACGAAGGACGCCGCCTCCTTTGCCGTGCTGCCCGACAGCCAGACCCTGCGGCTGTTGCGCGGATATGTCCGGATGATCGGCAACGAGGAAGCGATCGAGACGCCCGAAGCGCGCCACGTCGTGACGACGCACGTCCACGACCTCGTCGCGCTGGCCCTGGGCGCGACACGTGACGCGCGAGAGCTGATCCAGGAGCGGGGCGTGCGCGCCGCACGGCTCGCCGCGATCAAGCAAGATATTCTGGCTCATCTTGCCGATCCCGCTCTGTCGGTCGCCGGAGTTGCAACACGTCAGGGCCTGACGCCGCGCTATGTGCACATGCTGTTCGAGATCGAGGGGGTGACGTTCAGCGAATACGTGCTCGAGCATCGCCTGACGCGCGCCCATCGCGCGCTGAACGATCCACGCGCGCGCCATCAATCGATCAGCGCCATCGCGCTGGGCGTCGGGTTCGGCGACCTGTCCTATTTCAATCGCACGTTCCGGCGGCGCTTCGGCATGACCCCCTCGGACGTGCGCGAGAGGGCAAGGCCCTGAGCGCCATCGCGCTCAGCGCAGCGCGAGAATCTGCGCCGCCGCCTTCATCTCCGCCTCGCGGAAGGCGCGCCGCTTCACCGCGAGCTCGTCGTAGCCCCAGAACTCGGCGTTCCAGTCCTCGTCGACGTGCGCGGCTTTCCACGCGTCCTCCTGCGAGATCGCGCCGGCGGCAAGCGCGAGCGCGAGCAACGCGGACCCCGTGAGCGTCGTGACGACGCTAAGCGCGCCGAGCCGCCAGGCATCCTGCGGAATCGTGCCCGATACGGCCGCGATCGCCTCCTGCGGCTGCGCGACATGGGTGATGCCGGTGGTGAGCACGAAGCGCGCGCCGAGCTCCTCGCGCGCCCAGTCGAGCACCGGGTCCCACTGCGCGCTCTGGCGCGCGACGAGGCCGGCCGGCTGGTCGGCGCGATAGCACACGAGATCGGAGCCGAGATATTTCGCGACCTCCGCCGCCACCTCCTCGCGCGCGGCGGTCACCGCGTCGATGATGGTGTTGGCGAGCCGCGTCAGCGGCATGCGCGCGGGATCGATCACGTCATCTTGAGCGCGCCATTCGTCCGCGAGTGCGTCGGCGAGCGCGCGCGTGGGCGCCGCGAGCACGTTGCGCGCGGGCGTGCGCACCGGCTTGCCGTCGAGCTCGATCGCGAAGGAGCCGTCGTCCTGCGGCGCGACCGCGACCGCGGCATAGAAGCGCTTGCGCAGGCTGGGGCGCGCGTTGCGCCGGGCCGCCTCCATGGGATCGAGCGGCTGGTTGGTAAAAATGTCCTCGAATATGTCGCGCATCGCGCCTGCCTGAGCCGCCTGTCTTTGGGCGAAATGTCGTGTGTTTCAACCGCTTAGGTAGGCTTTTGCGGACCGTTCGGGAAGCCCTTGCGCGGCCGGCGGCAACATATTGCGGCGCAACGCGGATTTCCAATGGCGGGATGCCGGCCATGCGGTCCCGCGGTGGCATTTAGAGCCGGTCTACATTAGTCTTCCAGTGGGAGTCGGTGGTCAACAGCCGGCCAGCATGGGGGCGGCGTCACGCAAATGAGCAGTAGCTCGGTCGTGGCGCATGCGCGAGGAGTAAATGGAATCCACGGATATCGCCTCCCCCGACTACTTCCACAAAGTCGTGGACTGCCAATGGGCCTGCCCGGCGCACACGCCCGTTCCTGAATACATCCGCCTGATCGCCGCCGGCCGCTACACCGACGCCTACATGATCAACTGGCGTTCGAACGTGTTCCCGGGAATCCTCGGGCGCACCTGCGACCGCCCGTGCGAGCCCGCCTGCCGGCGCGGCCGCGTCGAGAAGGATCCGGTCGCGATCTGCCGCCTCAAGCGCGTCGCCGCCGATTTCAAGGACGATGTCGTCGCACGCCTGCCGCGCGCGCCTGCGCTCAAGAACGGCAAGCGCATCGCGCTCGTCGGCGGCGGCCCCGCCTCGCTGACGGTGGCGCGCGACCTCGCACCGCTCGGCTACCAGTGCGTCGTGTTCGACCAGGACCCGAAGTCCGGCGGCATGATGCGCACGCAGATCCCGAAGTTCCGCCTGCCCGAGACCGTCATCGACGAGGAGTGCAACTATATTCTCGGGCTCGGCGTCGACTTCGTCGGCGGCAGGCGCATCGACAGCATGAAGGCGCTGCTGGCGGAAGGCTTCGATGCCGTGTTCGTCGGGTGCGGCGCGCCGCGCGGACGCGACCTCGACATTCCCGGCCGCACGGAAGCCGCCGCCAACATCCACATCGGCATCGACTGGCTCTCGAACGTCTCGTTCGGCCACATCGAGCGCATCGGCAAGCGCGTGATCGTGCTCGGCGGCGGCAACACCGCCATGGACTGCTGCCGCTCCGCGCGCCGGCTCGGCGGCGAGGACGTGAAGGTGATCGTGCGCTCCGGCTTCGAGGAGATGAAGGCGTCGCCCTGGGAGAAGGAGGACGCCATTCACGAGGACATCCCGATCCTCAACTACCTCGTGCCCAAGGCCTTCACCCACGCGAACGGCAAGCTCACGGGCGTCACCTTCGAGAAGGTGAAGGCGGTGCGCGACGACAAGGGCCGCCGCCAGCTCGTTCCGACCGGCGAGCCCGACCAGCATTTCGAATGCGACGATGTGCTCGTCGCCGTCGGCCAGGAGAACGCCTTCCCCTGGATCGAGCGCGACATCGGCATCGCCTTCGACAAATGGGACATGCCGGTGGTCGACTCGAAGAGCATGGCCTCGACGCTTCCCAACGTGTTCTTCGGCGGCGACGCGGCCTTTGGCCCGAAGAACATCATCTGGGCGGTGGCGCACGGCCATGACGCGGCGCTGTCGATCCACAGGCTCTGCTCGGGCGAGGACGTTGCCGAGCGCCCGCTTCCGCACGTCACCGTGGTCAGCCAGAAGATGGGCATCCACGAGTGGAGCTACGATAACGACATCTCGCCGGAGATGCGGCTGCGCGTCCCCCACCGCGACAAGCAGGTGGCGCTGCGCGACATCAAGGCCGAGGTCGAACTCGGCTATGACGTGGAGCTGGCGCTCAAGGAGGCGCACCGCTGCCTGAACTGCGACGTGCAGACCGTGTTCACCTCGCAGCTCTGCATCGAGTGCGACGCCTGCGTCGACATCTGCCCGATGGATTGCATCACCTTCACACAGAACGGCGAGGAAGCGGACCTGCGCGCCCGCCTGAGCGCACCGGCGCTCAATGTGACGCAGGACCTCTACATCGCCGACGGGCTCAAGACCGGCCGGGTCATGGTCAAGGACGAGGACGTCTGCCTGCACTGCGGCCTGTGCGCCGAGCGCTGCCCCACCGGGGCCTGGGACATGCAGAAATACCTGATCGACATCACGCACGCGGAAGACACATGCCGGGCAAGAACGCGATCAGCAGCGTAAACGACTTCGTCGTCCGCTTCGCCAACGTCAACGGTTCCGGCTCCGCCAGCGCCAACGAGCTGTTCGGCCGCGCCATCCTGCGCATGGGCGTGCCGGTGTCGCCGCGCAACATCTTCCCCTCCAACATCCAGGGCCTGCCGACCTGGTACGAGGTGCGCGTGACGGAGGCGGGCCACCTCGGCGCGCGCGGCGGCGTCGACCTGATGATCGCCATGAACCCGCAGACCTTCGACAAGGACGTGGCGTCGATCGAGCCGGGCGGCTACCTGCTCTACGATTCGACGAAGCCGCTGCCGGTCTCCAAGTTCCGCCCGGACATCAACGTCATCGGCGTGCCGCTGACCGAGATATGCAACAAGACCTACACCGACCCGCGCCAGCGCCAGCTCTTCAAGAACATCATGTACATCGGCGCGCTTTCCGCGCTGCTGGACATGGACGTGCCGGCGATCGAGAAGCTGCTCGGGGAGCAATACAAGGGCAAGGAGAAGCTGCTCGAGCCCAACGTCCACGCGCTGCACCTCGGGCGCAACTGGGCGCTGGCCAACCTGCAGTGTCCGATCGGGCTGCGGCTCAAGAGCGCCGACAAGGTCGGCGACCGCATCTTCATCGAGGGCAACGCGGCGGCGGCGCTCGGCGCAGTCTATGGCGGCGCGACGGTGTGCGCCTGGTACCCGATCACGCCCTCCTCCTCGCTCGCCGACGCGTTCACGAGCTACTGCAAGCGGCTGCGCCACGACCCTGAAACCAAAGAGGCAAAGTACGCCATCGTGCAGGCCGAGGACGAGCTCGCCTCGATCGGCATGGTGATCGGCGCGGCCTGGAACGGGGCGCGCGCCTTCACCGCCACCTCAGGGCCCGGCATCTCGCTGATGCAGGAGTTCATCGGACTGGCCTACTTCGCTGAAATTCCAGCGGTTATCTACGATGTCCAGCGGGCGGGGCCGTCCACCGGCATGCCCACGCGCACGCAGCAATGCGACCTGATCAGCGCGGCCTATGCCTCGCACGGCGACACCAAGCACGTCCTGCTGCTGCCCGAGGACCCGGCCGAGGCCTTCGAGTTCGGGGCGCAGGCCTTCGATCTTGCCGACCGGCTGCAAACGCCCGTGTTCGTCATGCTCGACCTCGACATCGGCATGAACCACCGCCTGTGCCGCCCGCTCGCCTGGGACGACAGCAAGGTCTATGACCGCGGCAAGGTGATGACGGCGGCCGAGCTCGAGGCCGGCAAGGAGTTCGGGCGTTATCTCGACGTCGACGGGGACGGGATTCCCTACCGCACCTATCCCGGCACGCATCCGACCAGGGGCTCGTTCTTCACGCGCGGCACCTCGCGCGACCGCTACGCCCGCTACACCGAGGAAGGCCCTGCCTACGTCGACAACATGCAGCGCCTGCTGCGCAAGTTCGAGACCGCCAAGGACCTGGTGCCGCGCCCTGTGCAGGCCAACGCCGCGCGCCCCACGAAATTCGGCGTCATCTATTTCGGCTCGACCTCGCCCGCCATGGACGAGGCGATCGGGCTGCTCGAGGCGGACGGCCAGGCGCTCGACCGCATGCGCATCCGCGCCTTCCCGTTCCATTCGAGCGTGACCAGCTTCCTCGCCGATCACGACTTCGTGTTCATCGTCGAGCAGAACCGCGATGCGCAACTGCGTTCCCTGATCGTCAACGAATGCGGCGTCGATCCGGTGCGGCTGATCCCGGTCCTGCACTACGACGGCACGCCGATCACCGCCCGCTTCATCGCGAAGGCGATCCGCGAGCGCCTCGACGCGCTCAAGCTGGCGCCGCAGAAAGTGGTGTCCTGACGGACGAGCAGCCATGACCTACATCGCAAAGCCGAAGTTCCACCACCCCGCCCTGCCGAAGAATACCCTCGGCTATACCCACCGCGACTACGAGGGCAAGATCTCGACCCTGTGCGCGGGATGCGGCCACGATTCGATCACTGCGGCGATCATCGAGGCCTGCTTCGAGCTCTCGATCGAGCCGCACCGCGTGGCCAAGATTTCCGGCATCGGCTGTTCGTCGAAGACGCCGGACTACTTCCTCGGCAACTCGCACGGGTTCAACTCGGTGCACGGACGCATGCCGTCCGTGCTCACGGGCGCCAACCTCGCCAACCGCGACCTCATCTATCTCGGCGTCTCGGGCGACGGCGATTCCGCCTCGATCGGGCTCGGCCAGTTCGCCCACGCCATGCGGCGCGGCGTCAACATGGTCTATATCGTCGAGAACAACGGCGTATACGGCCTCACCAAGGGCCAGTTCTCTGCGACCGCCGACCGCGGCTCGAAGTCCAAGCGCGGCATCGTCAACACCGACAGTTCGATCGATCTCGTCGCCATGGCCCTGCAGCTCGGCGCCACCTTCGTGGCGCGCTCGTTCTCCGGCGACAAGACCCAGCTCGTGCCGCTGATCGAGGCCGCCATCGAACACAAGGGCGCCGCGCTGATCGACGTGATCTCGCCCTGCGTCGCCTTCAACAACCACGCCGGCTCGACCAAGAGCTTCGACTACGTGCGCGAGCACAACGAGGCGGTGAACAAGCTCGACGTGATCACCGGCCGCGCGCCGATCACGGTCAACTACGCGCCGGGCACCGTGCAGGTGGTCGAGCAGCACGACGGCACCAAGCTGGTGCTGCGCAAGCTCGACGCCGACTACGACGTGCACGACCGCGTCGCCGCGCTCAACTTCCTGCAGCGCCACGCCGCCAACGGCCAGGTGGTGACGGGGCTGCTCTACGTCGATCCCGACGCCGAGGACCTGCACGCGCACCTCAACACCGTGGCAAGGCCGCTCAACGCGCTGGAGACGAAGGACCTGTGTCCCGGCTCGACGGCGCTCGAGAAGATCAACGCGGCGCTGCGGTAGGCGGCGCGGGGCTGTTCCCAAGCCAGGGATCTGTTTCCAGATCGAAAAGGTTCCCCACCCGGCCGTCCTACGGACGGCCCCACCCTGCCCCGCTGCGCGTGGGAGGGATGAGCCGTGGGGCAATCGCCACGCGCCTCATGCCATCCACGAGCACGTCGGCTTACGCCGCGATCCGTACGTCGACTTGCGACCCGAATACGCAGTCTCACGTTTGCGCCGCGAGGCCGCTTGCTCCATCCCTCCCTGCGTTGCCGCGCGCTTGCGCGCCGCGTGGGGCAGGGTCGGGATCATGCGCAATTTGTTCAAGCATGATCTTGTCCGAAAACCGGAAACCACTTTTCGGGATCATGCCGGATTACCTTGAGTATGATCTTGTCCGAAAACCGGTAGCCACTTTTCGGGATCATGCCGGATTATCTTGAGCATGATCTTGTCCGAAAACCGGTAGCCACTTTTCGGGATCATGCCGGATTATCTTGAGCATGATCTTGTCCGAAAACCGGTAGCCACTTTTCGGGATCATGCTCAGTTGCTGTTGATGCACTCGCGCACGTACTGGCCCTGCTTGCTGCGGCGGATGCCGAGCGCCTGGGCGGCGTGATTGCAACGGATGGCGCGGTCGTTGAACGTCTCGCGCGACGGGCTGCCGAGCTCGATGCGCGGGTTGGCGGCGCCCTGGTCGCTGCGCGAGTCGCTGCCGATGAGCGGGGGCGGCGGCGCCATGCCCGGCGTGGCCGCGGGCGGCGTCGGCGGCGGCGGCAGCGCCGGCACGCTGGGGAGCGTCGGGTTGAACACCTGCGCGGACGCCGGCGCGGCCGACACGACCGATGCGGCCAGCGCGAGAGCGACGATCATGCCTCGGACCATGGGAGGCTCCTGTTGCACGTGCGCGCGGCGCAGGACGTGTGTCTTGGTTGCGCGCACTATCTTCAAATTGCGGACAATCCTTGCGGCCAAAGCGAGCAGCCGGATCATGCGCCAGCCGAGCCTGACATAGGCAGCGCAACCCTCGTGCGGCAGGTGCGCGCCATCACATTTTCAGGATGGCCGCCGCGGTCCCGCCGAGGATCAGCTTGCGTTCTTCGTCCTTGAGGCCGAGTTCGTCCAGCACCTGCACCGGGCGCTCGTAGCCCATGTCGAAACAGTAGTCGCTGCCGATCATCACGCGGTCTGCGCCGACCTGCGAGATCAGGAACTGCAGGATCGGCGCGGAGTGCGTGATCGTGTCGTAGGTGAAGCGCCGCAGGTAGGTGCTCGGCGCCTGCGCGAGATGTTTCGTTTCGGGACGCACCTTCCAGCCGTGATCGATCCGCCCGATCAAGCCGGGCAGCGCACCGCCGGCGTGCGGCAGGTTGAACTGCAGGTTCGGATGGCGGTCGAGCACGCCGCCGAAGATCAGGTGGCAGGCCGCGATGGCGCTGTCGAACGGGTTGCCGAGGAAGTTGCTCAGATAGAACTTTGCGAGCCGCTCACCGCCGATGGTCTGCTGCGGATGCAGGAAGATCGGCAGGCCGAGCGCATCGATGCGCGCGAGGATCGGCCCGAACAGCGGATCGTCCAGGTCGCGGCCGTCGATGTTGGTGCCCATGTAGACGCCGCGCACGGCGGGAGAGGAACTGACGCGGTTCAACTCGTCGATGGCGCGGTCAGGGTCGAGCATCGGCAAGGTCGCCAGCACGACGAAACGGTCGGGATAGGCCGCATGCGCGGCGATGGCGTCGTCGTTCCAGGCGCGGGCCAGCCGGTGCGAGAACTCGGGTTCGGCCCAGTAGACCATCGGCGCGGTCAGCGAGAGCGCGTGCACGGCGACGCCCTGCGCGTCCATCTCGGCAACGCGCTGGCGAATATCGATCATCCGCGTCGGCAGCGGACCCAGGCCGCCGATCGGGCTCTTGAAGTACCAGCCTTCGCCGGTCGAACGATATTCGGTGCCGTAGCGCGCGCTCTGCTCGTTGAGCAGGTCGAGGTAGCTCTGCCCGAAGTAATGGGCATGGATGTCGATGGCACGCGGATGCGAGTGCATTGCCCCTCCGGCTATTTCTGCGGCTATTCCTCCGGCGCCTCCACGATCGGATCGTAACGGCTGGCGTCGAGGCCGAGCAGATTCCACGACTGCTCCATGTGCGGCGGCAGCGGCGCGGTGATGTCGATCGTGCCGCCGCGCGGGTGCGGCACCACGATGCGGCGCGCCAAGAGGTGCAGCTTGTTCTGCAGGCCGCGCGGCAGCTCCCAGTTCTCGCGGTGGAAATACTTAGCGTCGCCGATGATCGGATGGCCGATGTGCGCCATGTGCGCGCGCAGCTGGTGGGTGCGGCCGGTGACGGGTTTGAGCGAGACCCAGGCGAGCTGCTGCGCCGCCGTCTCGACCACGGCGTAGTAGGTGACCGCGTGACTCGCGCCCTCCTCGCCGTGCTTGGCGATGCGCATGAGCGATTCCTCCTCGCGCTCGTCCTTGGCGAGGAAGGTAGAGATGCGGCCCTGGCGGGGCTTGGGCACACCCGCGACCAGCGCCCAGTAGATCTTGCGCGCCGAGCGGGTGCGGAACGTCTTGGCGAGCGCGGCGGCGGCAAAGCGCGTCTTCGCCACCAAGAGGCAGCCGGCGGTATCGCGGTCGAGGCGGTGCACGAGGCGCGGACGCTGGCCGTCGCGGGTCTGCAGCGCCTCGAGCATGCCGTCCACGTGCTTGACCATGCCGGAGCCGCCCTGCACGGCGAGGCCCATCGGCTTGTTGAGCACCAGCACGTCGTCGTCCTCGGCAAGCGTGATCGAGTGCAGGAACTCGCGCGTGCTCTCGCGCTGCGCGTCATGGCGCGGCGCAGGCGTTGCGATCTTGATCGGCGGGATGCGCACCTTCTGCCCGGCGGCGAGGCGGTCCTTGCCGTCGACTCGCTTGCCGTCGACGCGCAACTCGCCTTTCCGGATGACGCGATGGATGTGCGAGAACGACAGCTTGGGAAAGCGCGCCTCCAGGAAGCGGTCGACCCGCATGCCGGCCTCGTCGGGCGTGACCGCCACGGTCTGGACCTGCGTCGTCTCCTGGGTGGTTTCCTGGGCGGCCTCCTTGACCGCCTCGGGCGGCGCGGCACGCGGCGGCTTGCGCGGCCCCCCGCCACGCGGGGTGAACTCGGGCCGCGGCGCCTCGCGGGCCGGCCGCGTCTGGCCGGCGTCGGCATGCGGCCGGCGCTTCGGCCCCGACGGACGGGACGGACGTTCGAACCGCGCGGACTCGCGCGACGGCGGACGGCCGGAGCGGCCGCCAGGGCCAGCGCCAGGGCCCCCGCGTCCACCCGGGCGCGAGCCGCGATGACTTGGACGGGATTTTTTCATCCGTCAGGGGTAGCCGAAAAAACGGCACCCGTCACCGCCAGCGCCGCATTGACCACGCGCCGGCGGTTGGCGAGCCGTGGTGAGGGGGCTAGCGTTTCGCCGTGCCCGCCGCCGCCGCGCCGCACCGGCGCGCGGCTTCCTTCGGCGGCATGCCGTTCTTTGCGGCCTTGGCCAGGCACTTTTGGTAGTTGGCCGGCGGCCCACCCGCGTTCTTGCTCCCTGCGGATTGTGCCAGCGCGGGCGCCGCCATTCCCATCACCACGCAGCCGATCAAGACGTATCGCATTGGGCCCTCCCAGATCGTGGATCACGCGGATATCGGCAGAAGGGCGATGCTACCTGCGCCCTCACCGCGTTGTACACGCGCGCCGGTGTCGCGGGGGTGCCGCCAAATCCGTGGGATGGACCCTTTGCGGCACCTTGGCCCGAGATCGCCGGGACGCGGCCGCCGATCCTCGTGAGGCAGCCGCCCGTTATTTCTTGACGCGGCCGGAGGCGTAGACGTTGCACTTGTAGGAGGCCTCGCGAGCAGCGATGCCGTTCTTCTGCATCTGGGCCAGGCACTTGGCATAGACCTCCTGGTACGAGGCGCCGGACTTCTTGCCCCCGCTCCCCTGCGCCAGTGCCGGGCCCGCCAGCGCTGCCAGGATGCAGCCGAACACGATTGGACGCATGTCGTTCCTCCTGCCGACGAAGGCGGGCCCGGGCATGAGCCCCCCGCTGGTGTCGCTGGATCGCTCCGCGGCGCCGAGAGCGAGGCACCGCAGAATGCGGATCCATCAGGGAGGAAATCCAAGGCAGCACTTGAAGGCATGACCCAAACGGGTCATGCGGCGGGGGTGCGCGCCAGCGGAAGCAGCACGCGATTCATCAGCGCGACGAGTTCGGCCTGCCGCCGGGTGTCGGTCTTGGCGAAGACCGCCTTGAGCTGATTACGCACGGTCTCATAGGAGACGCCGAGCGCCACGGCGGCCTCCTCCAGCGACCCGCCAGAGGCCAGCAAACCGGCAAGGCGCGCCTCCGCGGCGGTCAGGCGGAACAGCGAACGCAGCACCTCCTGCGCATGCGGGCTGTCCCGTTCGAGATCGACCAGCACGATCATCCCGTGCGCCGGCCCCAGCACCTCCTGAGCCAGGGAGGTGAGCCGCATCGGATAGGCGATGATCGGCCGCCCGGTCTTGCGCGGCAGCAGCACAGGAGGCGACGTGGTTTCGTCGTGGCGCGCCCACAAGAGCTGATGCAGCGCCCGGTCGAGCGCGGCGGTGGCGGCGCGTTCCCGCGAGAGCAGCCGGCCTCGCCGCAGTTGCAGGTCACCGCCGAAGAGTCGCTCCGCGGAGGCATTCGCGCGCACGTGCTCGCCATAGCGGCCGATCAGCACCGCGCCGGTGCCGCTGACCTCGAATGCCTCGAGCGCCGCCTCCGCGCGCGCGAAGGCGAGCACCCGCGCGAGGCCCGCGGCGCTCGCGAGGCTGGCCGACAGCTTGGCGTACGTGCGCAGCTCATGCCGGGTGAACGGCCCCTGCGCGATCGAGCCCTGCACCGACAGGCACCACAGGTCGTCCCCGCATGCGACCTTGACGCCGGCGAACCAGCGCAGGCCATGCGGGGCGAGAAACTCCTGATAATAGGCGCTGCGCGCCATTTCATCGGGGGTGGTGAAGTCGAACTCGGTGCCGACGCCGCGTGCATCGAACCCGGCCCAGGCCTTGTCACGCTCGTCGCGGCTGAACCAGCCGTCGCGCAGATAATCCTCGGTCACTTCGGCAAGCGATTCGGAATAGGGAATGTTCGGCAGGCGCGCCGTCATCGGCAGCAGCACCGCGCCATGGCTGCCTGTCACTTCCCGCACGGTCTCCATGGCGGCGGTCCAGCGCGACGGATCGACCGCCGCGTCCGTGAACGCGGTGGTGATCGCGTTGATGTCCCACGCTGCGCGCATCGCCATCCGACCATCCGAAGAATGGTCATGGTAGGTGGATCGCCCTGGAGTTGTACATACCCAAGGATTGCCGCGCGCGCGCTTTGGTCCCTGCGTTACGGCGCGGGACGAGGGCATCCGGCCTGGCGCTCGACCAGCGCCAGGTCCTGGCGCACGGACGTGCCCGGCTTGAGTCGCCCCACCTGGGCCGCTGCGGCGCAGGCGCCGGCATTGTCGCCGGTTTCCAGCCGCGCCAGCGCAAGGTTGGACCAGGCGGTCTCGAACGTCGGGGCATCCTTCACGGCCTGTTCGAGCAGAGGCAGGGCCTCGCCGGCGCGCCGCAGCTTGAGCAGCAGCCGTGCATAGTCGGCGTTCAGGGTGGGCGCAGGCCGCGGCAGGCGCCTCGCGATCAGGAACAGTTCCTCCGCGTAGGCGGAATCCTTGAAGCGCACGTCCGCGAGCGCCGCGAACGCGTGATAGGTCGCGCTGCCCTGCGGGTCGAGCAGATAGGCCTGGTTGAAGCGATGACCGGCTGTGATGAAGTCGCCCGCCTGCAACGCCGCCCAGCCGCGGCGCAGCGCCTGCTCGGCCCCCTGCTCCCTGGTCAGCCCCGATGCCAGCACCTGCGTCACCAGCGCGGCGTCGGCCTCACGCATCGCGGGCGACGTGTCGGCGAAGCCGTGGAACGGCTGCTCGTTGGCGGGTGCGCTGTAGGTCTTGCGGGTGACGCACACGCCCTGCGCGACGTCGACGCATTGCGCGTTCGCCGTCCCGGCGGCAAGGCACAGCGCGAGCGCGATCCAAGTGGAGCGCAGGACAAGTGTCATGTGCGTCCGCGCTCGCGCCGCAGTTTGGCCCAGTATTCGAGGCGCTTCCTGATCTCGCGTTCGAACCCGCGTTCGGGCGGATCGTAGAACTGCCTGCGGCCGAGCGCCTCCGGGAAGTAGTCCTGGCCCGAGAACGCATCCTCGGCATCGTGGTCGTACTGATAGCCGGAGCCGTAGCCCTCCTCCTGCATGAGGCGCGTCGGCGCATTGAGGATGTGCTTGGGCGGCAGCAGCGAGCCGCCCTCCTTGGCGACGCGCTTGGCGGCGCCGAAGGCGGCGTATGCCGCGTTCGACTTGGGCGCGGTGGCGACGTAGATCACCGCCTGCGCGAGCGCGAGCTCGCCCTCGGGAGAGCCGAGGAAATCGTAGGCGTCCTTCGCCGCCGTGGTGATCACCAGCGCCTGCGGATCGGCGAGGCCGATGTCCTCCACAGCCATGCGCACGATGCGGCGCGCGAGATAGAGCGGGTCCTCGCCCGCATCGAGCATGCGCGCGAGATAGTAGAGCGCGGCGTCCGGATCGGAGCCGCGCACGGACTTGTGCAGCGCCGAGATCAGGTTGTAGTGGCCGTCCTGCGACTTGTCGTAGATCGGCGCGCGCCGCTGCACGATCTCCTGCAGCGTGGCCACGTCGAAGACCTCATCCGGCCGCGCGGCGCGCCAGACTTCCTCGGCGAGCGTGAGCGAGGCGCGCCCGTCGCCGTCGGCCATGCGGATGAGGGAGGCGCGCGCATCCGCGTCGAGCGGCAGCTTGCGCCCCTCGATCTCCTCCGCCCGCGTCAGGAGCTTGTCGATCGCGGCGGCGTCGAGCGGCTTGAACACGAGCACGCGCGCGCGGGAGAGCAGCGCCGCGTTGAGCTCGAACGAGGGGTTCTCGGTGGTGGCGCCGACGAGCACGATGGTGCCGTCCTCCATAACCGGGAGGAAGGAGTCCTGCTGGGCGCGGTTGAAGCGGTGCACCTCGTCGACGAACAGCAGCGTGCCCTTGCCCATCTCGCGCCGGTCGCGCGCAGCGTCGAACACCTTCTTGAGGTCCGACACGCCCGAGAACACCGCCGAGATCTGCTCGAACTGCAGGTCGGTGGCGTCGGCGAGGAGGCGCGCCACGGTAGTCTTGCCCGTGCCGGGCGGGCCCCAGAAGACCAGCGATCCGAGCGAGCGCGTCTCCAGCATGCGCGTGAGCACGCCGTCCGGACCGAGCAGGTGATCCTGGCCGACGACCTCGTCGAGGCGCTGCGGGCGCAGCCGGTCCGCGAGCGGGCGCGGCGCCTCGCGCTCGAGCCCGGCCGCCGCGAACAGGCTGCGGCCTTCGCCCTCTCCGCGCTGCCTGCCCCCCTTTGGTCGCGAGGTCATCCGCTGAACGTGACGGACATCTGCCGTCCGCCGCGCTGAATGGTGATGCGCCAGGCGCGCGAGGGCTCGCGCGTCACGCGCTCGAGATCGCGCGTGCGCGCGATGTCGGTGTTGTTGACGCTGACGACGATGTCGCCCTTCTGAAACCCGAGGCTCTGAGCGATCGAGCCGTCGCCGATCCCCGTGATCGCGACGCCGGTGCTGGAGAAATCGAGGCGCAGCTCCTCGGCCAGCGCGGGCGACAGGTTGGCGACGGTCGCGCCCTGGAACGGCGAGCGCGCGCTGATCTTCACCTCGTCGCGCGGCGTCTCGGGCGCGGCCTGAAGGTTGACCGAAAGCTTGAGCTCCTTGCCATTGCGCAGCACCATGACCTGCGCGTGGCCGCCGAGCGGCTTGGTTCCGAAGCGATAGTCGAAGGCGTTGGGGTCGTCCACCGCCTGCCCGTCGATCGACACGATGACGTCGCCGGTGCGCACGCCCGCGCGCGCCGCCGGGCTGCCCGGGATCACGTTGGCGACGAGCGCGCCGGCCGGCCGCTTGAGCCCGAGGCCGTCGGCGATCTCGGCGGTGATCGCCTGCAGCTTGGCGCCGAGCCACGGCCGCCGCACCACGCCGCCGCCACCCTTGGCCGAGGCGATCACGACACGCACCATGTTGGCGGGAATCGCGAAGCCGATGCCCTGCGACCCGCCCGAGCGCGAGAAGATCGCGGTGTTGATGCCGATCAGGCGCCCGGTGAGATCGACGAGCGCGCCGCCCGAGTTGCCGGGATTGATCGCGGCGTCGGTCTGAATGAAGAACTGATAGTCGGTGATGCCGACTTGCGTGCGCGCCACCGCGGAGACGATGCCGTGGGTCACCGTCTGGCCGACGCCGAACGGGTTGCCGATGGCGAGCACGACATCGCCGACCTCGGTGGCGTCGGAATCGCCGAGCTCGACCGCCGAGAAGCGCTCGCGCGCATCCATCAGGCGCAGCACGGCGAGGTCGGAGCGCGGGTCCTTGAGCACGACCTCGGCCTCGAACTCGCGCTTGTCCGCGAGCGACACCTTGATCTGGTCGGCGCCATCGATGACGTGGTTGTTGGTGACGACGAGACCGCCGGAGTCGACGATCACGCCCGAGCCGAGCGAGCGCTGCATCTGCTCGCGCGGGCCGGCCGGCCCGCCGAAGAAACGGCGGAACAGCGGGTCCTCGAACAGCGGGTTGCGCACGGCCACCGCCTTGGCGGCGTAGACGTTGACCACCGAGGGCGCGACCCGCTTGACCGCCGGCGCATAGGACAGGCGCAGCTGCTCGGGCGTCGGGATCACCCGCTCCTGGGCCGCGGCGGGCGCGGCGAGGATGACGGCGGCAAGCCCGGCGGCGGCGAGTTGAAGCGGGCGCGGAACTCTCATGCGTGATCTCCGGCCGGCGCGCCAGGGCGCGCCGGGATGGTCGGCACGAGCGGCGAAGCGTCAGCCGATTCGCCGGATCATGCGCAGGATCACGCGGTTATAAGGGCGGCGGGCCGTGATTTGAAGCAGTGCCTGGCACAACAGTCCGCCAGGAGCCGCCCTGGCGGCCATCGGGAGATCAGTGCTCCCGCACCCGGACGCGGGGCGACGCCACCAATCGCAATCGTCCCGCCTCGAAAGAAGCAGCCTATTCCTGCGGCGGGACCGTGCGCAGCCAGGCCACGATCGCGGTGAGGTCGTCCGGGGTCATGCGCGCGTAGTAGGGATAGCCCATCGGTGGCTTGAGCTTCGTGCCGTCACGGCGCACGCCCTTGGTGATGGCGGTCTTGATCTCGTCATCGCTCCAGGCGCCGAGGCCCTTTTCCTTGTGCGAGGTGATGTTGCGCGCGACCGAAACGCCCCACGGCCCCTTGAACTCCGTGCCGCCCTTGCCGAGGCTCTTGGCGAAATCGGAATGTCCCTTCACCTGCGGGGTATGGCACTCCATGCAGTGCGCGGCGGTGGCGAGATAGAAGCCGCGCTTGACCGTGTTGGACATGTCGCCCTCGGCCATCGGCTTCTCGCCGCCCGGGAAAACCTGGCGCTCGAACGCGGCCTTGTAGATCGGCGGCGCCACCTGATGCTTCACCGGCTTGACGCTGCGCAGATACGCGACGATGGCGTCGAGATCGCGATCGGTGAGGATCTCGTAGAAGCCGGTCGGCATGATCGGCGCGAGCTTGCTGCCGTCCGGACGCACGCCCTTGCGCAGCGCCTGCTTGATCTGCGCGTCGGTCCACTTGCCGATGCCGGTCTCTTGATCGGGCGTGATGTTGGCGCCGCGCACCGTGAACGGAGGCTCGTCGAAGACCTGCGGTCCGCCGGACAGGGCGCGGCTGAAGTCCGGCCCGTTCTGCGTCATCGGCGTATGGCAGTTGTGGCAGGTCATCACCGTGTTCACGAGATAGGCGCCGCGCTCGATCGGGCTCTGCGCGAACGCCGGCGCCGCCGTGAGCACAAGACACGCGTATGCAAGCCGCCGAAACATCTGATCCCCCCTGCCCCCTGATGGCCGCGCGATTCGCGCGTCGCCCCTGGCCCTGCCTAGCCGATGGCCGCGCGGAAAGCGACGGCCGGCACGCGTACCACGCGCGTGATGACAGACGTGATACGCGCCGCCCCAACTCCCCGCGTGCGACCCACGGAAACTACTATCGTATTATTAGTTTCCGGTCAAGACGAGGCTGGGTTGACAGCAGCAGGCATCGTCGATCGGGCCGCAAGCACATGCCGAAAACGAGAAGAGGGGCCATCAGGCCCCTCTTGCGAAACTCACCGCTGCCGGCGCCGGCGATCTACGCGGCCGGCTGCGCCTCGGTCTCCGACTTGGCCTGCACCGGGCCGGAGTCGAGACCCTTGGCGTCGACGTCGCGGTCGACGAACTCGATCACCGCCTGCGGGGCGGAGTCGCCGTAGCGGAAGCCGGCCTTGAGCACGCGGGTGTAGCCGCCGTTGCGGTCCTTGTAGCGCGGGCCGATCACGTCGAAGAGCTTCTTGACGATGGCGACGTCGCGGATCTGCGCAATCGCCTGGCGGCGCGCATGCAGGTCGCCGCGCTTGCCGAGGGTGACCAGCTTCTCGACGATCGGACGCAGGTCCTTCGCCTTCGGCAGCGTGGTCGCGATCTGCTCATGCTTGATGAGCGCCGCCGCCATGTTGGCGAACATGGCGCGGCGGTGCTCCGCCGTGCGGTTGAACTTCCGATGAGCGCTGCCGTGACGCATGACGCAGTTCCTTCAATGAGCGATGGCCGGGACATGCCCGGCCACGACCGTTCCTGGTCTTAGTAGTGTTCTTCGAAGCGCTTGGCCAGTTCTTCGATGTTCTCGGGCGGCCAGCCCGGCACTTCCATGCCGAGGTGCAGCCCCATCTGCGCCAGCACTTCCTTGATCTCGTTGAGCGACTTGCGGCCGAAGTTCGGCGTGCGCAGCATCTCGGCTTCGCTCTTCTGAACGAGGTCGCCGATGTAGACGATGTTGTCGTTCTTGAGACAGTTGGCCGAACGCACCGACAGCTCGAGCTCGTCGACCTTCTTGAGGAAGGCCGGGTTGAACGCGAGGTCCGGGATCGCCTCGGCCGCGCCGACTTCCTTGCGCGGCTCCTCGAAATTGACGAACACGTTGAGCTGGTCCTGCAGGATGCGCGCGGCAAAGGCGAGCGCGTCCTCGGGACCGACGGCGCCGTTGGTCTCGATCTGCATGGTCAGCTTGTCGTAGTCGAGAATCTGGCCCTCGCGGGTGTTCTCGACGCGGTAGGAGACCTTGCGCACCGGCGAGTACAGGCTGTCCACCGGGATGAGGCCGATCGGCGCGTCCTCGGGCCGGTTGCGCTCGGCAGGCACGTAGCCCTTGCCGGTGTTGACCGTGAACTCCATGCGGATCTCGGCGCCCTCGTCGAGATGGCAGATCACGAGCTCCGGATTGAGCACCACGACGTCGCCGACGGTCTGGATGTCGCCGGCGGTGACCACCGCCGGGCCCTGCTTCTTGACCACCATGCGCTTGGGGCCTTCGCCCTGCATCTTGATGGCGATGTCCTTGATGTTGAGGACGATGTCGGTCACGTCCTCGCGCACGCCGGCGATCGAGGAGAACTCGTGCAGCACGCCGTCGATGTGCACCGACTGCACCGCCGCGCCTTGCAGCGAGGAGAGCAGAATGCGCCGCAGCGCATTGCCGAGAGTAAGACCAAAGCCGCGTTCGAGCGGCTCGGCCACGACGGTCGCAATTCGCTTGGGATCGCCGCCAGGCTGCACCTGCAGCTTGTTCGGCCTGATCAATTCCTGCCAATTTTTCTGAATCGTCACTTGTTCACCTATCGCGCTGAGCAGTGTGCCGGCCCACGCATCCCGCGCCGCATCCGCGGGACATCAGCTGCGGCGGCGGCGAATACAAACTCGCGCGCCGGACCAAATAACTCTTAAACGCGCCGACGCTTGCGCGGACGGCAGCCGTTGTGCGGGATCGGCGTGACGTCGCGGATCGACGTGATCATGAAGCCCGCCGCCTGCAGCGCCCGCAGCGCCGACTCGCGGCCCGAGCCGGGTCCCGCGACCTCGACCTCGAGCGTGCGCACGCCGTGCTCCTGCGCCTTGCGGGCGGCGTCCTCGCCGGCGACCTGCGCGGCATACGGCGTCGACTTGCGCGAGCCTTTGAAGCCCATCGTGCCGGCGGACGACCACGCGATCGTGTTGCCTTGCGCGTCGGTGATGGTGATCATCGTGTTGTTGAACGTCGCGTTGACGTGCGCGACTCCCGACGCGATGTTCTTCTTCTCACGGCGACGGACGCGGACGGCTTCTTTGCCCATTTTCAATCCTCTCGGTGCCGGCCCTGCCCGGCGCCACATCAAACTCGTTTAGGCGCGATTACTTCTTCTTGCCGGCGATGGCCTTGGCCGGACCCTTGCGCGTGCGCGCATTCGTATGCGTCCGCTGCCCGCGCACCGGAAGACCGCGCCGGTGGCGCAGACCGCGATAGCAGCCGAGATCCATGAGCCGCTTGATGTTCATCGCCACTTCGCGCCGCAGATCGCCCTCGACCAGGTAGTCGCGGTCGATCACTTCGCGGATCTGCAGCACTTCCTGGTCGGTGAGCTGCGACACCCGCCGCGTGGCGTCGAGGTGGACCTTCTCCATGATCTCCTCGGCCTTCTTCTGGCCGATGCCATGGATGTACTGCAGCGCGATGAGCACGCGCTTGTTGGTTGGGATATTGACGCCCGCGATACGTGCCAAAGTCGCTACTCCTCATCCCGGCGGGGCCGCCGGGTCGCCGTTCTCAGCTTGTTCCAAAGGATAAACGCATACACGACGCTCCAGCCCACCTCGTGGCGCCGGGCATCGCTGAAATCTCCTGTTGGGTGCCGGGTATGTACGAGTTCCGGCACCTATCGTCAACCTCTACGGGCGGTTTTGTGACGTGATTTCGCACTTTTGCGCCCTTTCGCAGCCCGCCTGGCGGCGGCCTTGACCGCCCCTTTACCACCCCGCTTGGCGCCCTTCGCAGCCCCCTTACGGGCCGCTGTTCGAGCCGCCTTCTTGGCGGCGGCCGGCGCCTTCGAGGCGGCCTTCCTGGAGGCGGATGTGGCAGCCGACCTGCCCTTCTTCGCGGCCTTGGCGCGTGCCCCGGCCGCCTTGGCGGCGAGCTTGGCCGGCGTCCTCGCGGACGCGGCGGCTTTCCTGGCGGGCGCCTTCGCTGCCTTTGCAGCGGCCTTCGCCGTCCTCGCGGGGGCCGTGGCTTTGGCCTTGCCGGGCGGGGCCTCGGCGGCCTGGGCCCGGAAGGCCCCTTCGGCGAGCGCACGGCCGATGGCGGCGGTGACCTCCTCGATGGGGGCCATGCCGTCGACGGTCCGCAACAGGTCGGTACCGCGGTAAAAATCCACCAGCGGCGCGGTCTGGGCGCGGTAGGCATCGAGCCGCTTCTTGAGCGCCTCGGGATTGTCGTCCGCACGCACCGCCTCGCCGCGGGCTTCCATCTGGGCCACCCGGCGCTGGACCCGGTCGAGCAGGATCCCCTCGTCAACCCTGAGTTCGACGACGGCGTCGAGGGTCATGCCCTTCTGCTCGAGCATGTGCTCGAGCGCTTCGGCCTGGGCGACCGTGCGTGGAAAGCCGTCGAGGATGAACCCGTTGCGGGCGTCCGGCTGATCGATGCGGTCGGCGACGATCCCGACGACGACATCGTCAGGCACGAGTTCGCCGCGCGCCATGATTTCCTTGGCCTTGAGGCCGATCGGGGTGCCGGCCGCCACCGCGGCGCGCAGCATGTCGCCGGTGGAGAGCTGGATGATGTCGTATTTTTCGACGAGACGTTGGGCTTGAGTGCCTTTTCCCGCCCCCGGGGGACCAAGCAGTATGAGCCTCATCTACGGCGACCTCGCAGCTTCGATTTCTTGATCAGGCCTTCGTACTGGTGCGCCAGGAGGTAGCCCTGGATCTGCGCCACCGTGTCCATGGTCACGCTCACCACGATGAGCAGCGAGGTGCCGCCGAAGTAAAAGGGCACGGCGGCATAGGAGATGAGGATCTCCGGGATCAGACAGACGATGGCGAGGTAGCCCGCGCCGACGACCGTGATGCGCGAGAGCACGTAGTCGATGTACTCGGCGGTGCGCTCGCCGGGGCGGATGCCCGGGATGAATCCGCCGTGCTTCTTGAGGTTGTCGGCGGTCTCGGTCGGATTGAACACGATCGCTGTGTAGAAGAACGCGAAGAACACGATGAGCCCGACGTAGAGCAGCAGGAACAGCGGCCGCCCGTGGCCGAGCTGGGTGGTGATGATGGTCAGCCACTCCGGCCCCTGCCCCGCGTTGAAGTTCGCCACCGTCGCCGGCAGCAGCAGCAGCGAGGAGGCGAAGATCGGCGGGATCACGCCCGAGGTGTTGAGCTTGAGCGGCAGGTGCGAGGACTGGCCCTCGAACATGCGGTTGCCGACCTGGCGCTTGGGGTACTGGATCAGCAAACGGCGCTGCGCGCGCTCCATGAACACGATGAAGGCGATCACGGCCACGGCCATGACCATGACCGCGAGGATCAGGCCGGTGGACAGCGCGCCCTGGCGGCCGAGCTCGAACATGCCGACCAGCGCCGCCGGCAGCTCCGCGACGATGCCCGCGAGGATGATCAGCGAGATGCCGTTGCCGATGCCGCGCGCGGTGATCTGCTCGCCGAGCCACATCAGGAAGATGGTGCCGCCGGTGAGCGTGATGGTGGTCGAGATGCGGAAGAACATGCCCGGGTCGCTCACGACGGAGCCCGCGGACTCAAGCCCGATGGCGATGCCATAGGCCTGGAAGGCGGCCAGCACCACGGTGAGATACCGGGTGTACTGGTTCATGATCTTGCGGCCGCTCTCCCCTTCCTTCTTGAGGTTCTCGAGCGTCGGGGAGACCGTCGTCATCAACTGGATGATGATCGAGGCCGAGATATACGGCATGATGTTCAGCGCGAAGATCGCCATGCGGTTGATACCGCCGCCGGCGAACATGTTGAACATGCCGAGGATGCCGCCCGCCTGGGTGCGGAAGATCTGCTCCCACGCCGACGGGTCGATGCCGGGCAGCGGGATGTACGTCCCAAGCCGGTAGACCAGCAGGGCGCCGAGGGTGAACCAGATACGCTGCTTGAGCTCGCTGGCCTTGGCTAGTGCTGAGAAATTCAGATTAGCCGCAAGTTGTTCTGCTGCAGAGGCCATGCATTGCTCCCGGTCGGCAGTGCCGGGGCGTCACGTCGCTGGACATGGCGCGCCCGATCGGGCTGAAGGCGAACACCATATAGGCATCGCCCCGCCCTTTCGCCTACCTATTCGTCCTTGGGTTTCTTGCGGCCCTTGGACCCAGATTTCTCGGCCTTCCCGGCCTCGGCCCCGCTTTCGGCCTTCGCCGGCGCGAGGATCTTCACGCTGCCGCCGAGCTTCTCGACCGCCGCAACCGCCGACTTGGAGGCGCCGTGGACCGAGAAATTGACCTTGGTCTTGAACTCGCCGTCGCCGAGCAGGCGCACGCCGTCGCGCGCGCGGCGGAGCACGCCGGCATTGACCAGCAGCGCCACATCGATCTCGGTCTTCGGATCGAGCTTGCCGGCGTCGATCGCCGCCTGCACGCGGCCGAGATTGATCTCGTTCAGGCGCAGGGCGAAGATGTTGTTGAAGCCGCGCTTGGGCAGGCGCCGGTGCAGCGGCATCTGGCCGCCTTCGAAGCCCTTGATGGCAACGCCCGAACGCGCGGTCTGGCCCTTGCCGCCGCGGCCGCCGGTCTTGCCCATGCCCGAGCCGATGCCGCGCCCGATCCGCATGCGGGTCTTGCGCGCACCCGGCCGGTCGGCGATCTGGTTGAGCTTCATCGCTCTCTCCTTGTTCTGCGCATTGTCCTGCGCACCCGCATTCCGCTTGGCGGTGCCGGCGCCCCTTGCGGGCGCACGGACCCGCGGTCCTGCGCCGCCTACTTGTCCTCGACCACCTCGACGAGGTGATGCACCTTGGCAATCATGCCGCGCGAGGCCTGCGTGTCAGGCACCTCCGCGACGCGGCCGATCTTGTTGAGCCCGAGCCCGACCAGCGTCTCGCGCTGCGAGTGATGGCGGCGCAGCGGGCTGCCGACCTGCTTGATCTTGATCGTCTTGTTCGACGCCATTTCCAGCTCCCGCCTGGGCTCAGTCCGCCGCCTGCTCCGCGTCCACCTCGAGGCGGCGCGACTGCAGCGTGGAGACCTTGATGTTGCGGCGCGCCGCGACCGAACGCGGCGAGTCCTGATGCTTGAGCGCGTCGAAGGTCGCGCGCACCATGTTGTAGGGGTTGGACGAGCCCATCGACTTGGCGACGACGTCCTGCATGCCGAGCGACTCGAACACCGCGCGCATCGGGCCGCCGGCGATGATGCCGGTGCCGGCGGGAGCCGCGCGCAGGAACACCTTGCCGGCACCGTGACGGCCGTGCACGTCGTGATGCAGCGTGCGGCCCTCGCGCAGCGGCACGCGCATCAGGTTGCGCTTGGCCGAGTCGGTGGCCTTGCGGATCGCCTCGGGGACCTCGCGGGCCTTGCCGTGGCCGAAGCCGACGCGGCCCTTCTGGTCGCCGACGATGACGAGCGCCGCGAAGCCGAAGCGCCGGCCGCCCTTCACCACCTTGGCGACGCGATTGATGTGGACGAGCTTGTCGATGAACTCGTCCCGCTCTTCCCGATCCCGGGACTTTTCGCGTTCGCGCGGAGCACGTGCCATGGATTCGTTCCTCTGGGCCTGGGCCCGATCTCGTTAAAACTTCAAGCCGCCTTCACGCGCCGCGTCGGCGAGCGCCTTGATGCGGCCGTGATAGCGGTACTGCCCGCGGTCGAACACGACGTCGGCCACGCCCTTGGCCGTCGCCCGCTCGGCGAGCGCCTTGCCGACGGCCTTGGCCGCCTCGACGTCCGCGCCGGTCTTGAGCTGCTCGCGCAGCGTCTTCTCCATCGTGGAGGCGGAGACCAGCGTCTCGCCTTTGCGATCGTCGATGAGCTGCGCATAGATGTGCTTCGACGACCGGAACACCGACAGCCGCGGACGGCCCGCGGCGTGCGCCCTGACGACGCGGCGCACGCGGCCCTGACGCCGGACTGCCTGTTTGTTGAGCTGCGGCATGTTCGGCTCCCGTTACTTCTTCTTGCCTTCCTTGCGGAAGATGAACTCGTCCGCGTACTTCACGCCCTTGCCCTTGTAGGGCTCGGGTCTGCGGAACGCGCGGATCTCGGCGGCCACCTGGCCGACCCTCTGCTTGTCGATGCCCGAGATCACGATCTCGGTCGGCTTCGGCGTCGCGATCGCGATCCCCTCCGGGATCGGATAGACGACGTCGTGGCTGTAGCCGAGCGAGAGGTTCAGGTTCTTGCCCTGCACCGCCGCGCGGTAGCCGACGCCGTTGATCTCGAGCTTGCTCTCGAAGCCCTTGGTGACGCCCGTCATCAGGTTGGCGACGAGCGTGCGCGAGGTGCCCCACATCGAGCGCGCACGCTTGGTCTCGTTGCGGGGGTCGACCTTGATCTCGCCCTTGTCCATCTGCACCGAAACGTCGTCGGGTACGACGAACTGCAGGGCGCCCTTGGGGCCCTTCACCTTGACGGTCTGCCCTTCCACGTTGGCTGTGACGCCAGAGGGAATGGCAACCGGTTTCTTGCCGATACGCGACATGCCTCTCTCCGTCAGAACACCGTGAACAGGACTTCGCCGCCAACGTTGGCTTCGCGCGCCTCGTGGTCGGCCATGACACCCTTGGGCGTCGACACGACCGCGACGCCGAGGCCGTTGTTGACGCGCGGCAGCGCCTTCACCGACGCATAGACGCGCCGGCCCGGCTTCGACACGCGCTCGATTTCGCGGATGACCGGCTCGCCCTCGTAGTACTTGAGCTCGATCTCGAGCTCCGAACGGCCGTCGCGCTCCACGCTGCCGTAGCCGCGGATGTAGCCTTCGTTCTTGAGCACCTCGAGCACCCGCGTGCGCAGGTGCGAGCCGGGGCTCGAGACCTTCGACTTCTTGCGCATCTGCGCGTTGCGGATGCGGGTGATCAGATCGCCGATCGGGTCGTTCACTGACATGCTCCGATCCCCCTTACCAGCTCGACTTCACGAGGCCGGGGATCATCCCCTGCGATCCCAGCTCGCGCAGCGCGATGCGGCTCATCTTCAGCTTGCGGTAGAAGCCGCGCGGACGGCCGGTGGCCTCGCAGCGGTTGCGGATGCGCGTCGCGGAAGAATTGCGCGGCAGCTGGGCGAGCTTGAGCGTCGCGGCGAAGCGCTCCTCGAGCGGCTTCGTCTTGTCGCGGGCGATCGCCTTGAGGCGCGCACGGCGGGCGCCGAGCGACTTCGACATCTTGCGCCGCCTGTTGTTCTTCTCGATCGAGCTCTTCTTCGCCATTCAAGTCTCCATGGTATCCGCGTCTGAGGCCGCTCTGTCAGAGCGTGATCTTGTCCGAAAACCGGTATCCGCTTTCCGGGATCACGCTCCCCGCCTCACTGCCGGAACGGGAAGTTGAAAGCCGCCAGCAGAGCGCGCGCCTCGTCGTCGGTGCGTGCGGTCGTGCAGACGGTGATGTCCATGCCCCAGATGTCGGTGACCTTGTCGTAATCGACTTCCGGGAACACGATGTGTTCCTTGATCCCGAAGGTGTAGTTGCCGCGGCCGTCGAAGCTCTTCGGGTTGAGCCCGCGGAAGTCCCGCACGCGCGGCAGCGCGATGTTCACCAGCCGGTCGATGAACTCGTACATGCGCGACTTGCGCAGCGTGACCTTGCAGCCGATCGCCTGGCCTTCGCGCAGCTTGTAGGTCGCGATCGACTTGCGCGCGACCGTCACCACCGGCTTCTGGCCGGAGATCATGGCGAGGTCGGCGGCGGCGTTCTCGACCTTCTTGCGGTCGTTGACGGCCTCGCCGATGCCCATGTTGATGGACACCTTCTCGAGCCCCGGCACCTGGAACGGGTTCGAATAGCCGAACTGGTCGGTCAGCGCCTTGCGGATGACCTGTTCGTACTGCGCCTGCAGGCGCGTGCTGCTGCTGGTCTCAGCCATTGATCTCGGTTCCCGAGCGCTTGGCCACGCGCACGCGCGTGCCGTCTTGTTGAATCTTCCAGCCGACGCGGGTCGGCTTGCCGTCCTTCGGGTCGGCGAGCGCGACGTTCGACAGGTGGATCGGCGACTCCTTGGAGATGATGCCGCCTTCCTGCGTCGCCGACTGCTTCTGGTGACGCTTGACCATGTTGACGCCGCGCACGAGCGCGCGGCCCTCGGACGGGCGCACCTCGATGACCTCGCCGGTGCGCCCCTTGTCGCGCCCGGTGAGAACGACCACGCGGTCGCCCTTGCGGATCTTCGCAGCCATTACAGAACCTCCGGAGCGAGCGACATGATCTTCATGTGGTTCTTGGCGCGCAGCTCGCGCGGAACCGGCCCGAAGATACGGGTGCCGACCGGCTCCATCTGCGCGGTGATCAGCACGGCGGCGTTGCGGTCGAAGCGGATGATCGAGCCGTCGGCGCGGCGGATGTCCTTCGCCACGCGCACGACGACCGCCTTCATCACGTCGCCCTTCTTCACGCGGCCACGCGGGATCGCTTCCTTCACCGACACCACGATGATGTCGCCGATCGTCGCGTACTTCCGCTTGGAGCCGCCCAACACCTTGATGCACATCACGCGGCGCGCGCCGGAATTGTCGGCGACGTCCAAGTTCGTCTGCATCTGGATCATGGTGCCCTCGTTTCTTGTCTATGTCGTTCGCGACGCAAACGCCTTATTTCGCCTGCTTCTCGCCGCGCACAACAACCCAGCGCTTGAGCCGCGAAATCGGACTATGCTCCTCGATCCACACGATGTCGCCCACCGAGTACTCGTTGTTCTCGTCGTGAGCGTGGTACTTCTTCGAATTCCTGATCGTCTTCTTCAGAACCGGATGGGTAAAGCGACGCTCGACGCGCACGATCACCGTCTTGTTCTGCTTGTTGCTGACGACGTCGCCCTGCAGCACGCGCTTCGGCATCGTCTTCTCCTTACTTCGCCTTGGCCTGGCGCTTGGTGCGCGCGACCGTCTTGATGCGGGCGATATCGCGCCTGACAGCGCGCACCCGCGACGTGTTCTCCAGCTGGCCGGTGGCACGCTGGAATCTCAAGTTGAACTGCTCCTTCTTGAGCTTGAGCAGCTCGTCGTCCAACTGATCGACCGTCATGGTCCGCAGATCATCCACCTTGGCCATGGCTTACTCCGCAATGCGCTCGACGAAGCGCGTCTTGATCGGCAGCTTCGCGGCGGCGAGCGTGAGAGCCTCGCGCGCGAGCTGCGGGGTGACGCCGTCGATCTCGAACAGGATACGGCCGGGCTTGACGCGTGCGACCCACAGCTCGGGCGCGCCCTTGCCGGAGCCCATGCGCACCTCGGCTGGCTTCTTCGACACCGGCACGTCCGGGAACACGCGGATCCACACGCGGCCGGCGCGCTTCATGTGACGCGTCAGCGCGCGGCGGGCGGCCTCGATCTGGCGCGCGGTCACGCGCTCCGGCTCGAGCGCCTTGAGCCCGAACTGGCCGAAGTCGAGGTTGGTGGCGCTGGACGCCACGCCCTTGATCCGGCCCTTGTGCGCCTTGCGAAATTTCGTTCGCGTCGGTTGCAACATGACAGTCGACCTTCTTTCCTATGGCCTTACGCGACGTCGCGCCGCGGACGTCCGGCGTCGCTCTCCGCCAGCCGCTTGTCCTGGGCCATCGGGTCGTGCTCGAGGATCTCGCCCTTGAAGATCCACACCTTGACCCCGCAGGTGCCGTAGGTGGTGAAGGCGGTCGCGGTGCCGTAGTCAACGTCGGCGCGCAGCGTGTGCAGCGGCACGCGACCCTCGCGGTACCACTCCATGCGCGCGATCTCGGCGCCGCCCAGGCGGCCCGTGCAGTTGATGCGGATGCCCTCGGCGCCCAGGCGCATGGCCGACTGAACGGCGCGCTTCATGGCACGGCGGAACGCGACGCGGCGCTCGAGCTGCTGCGCGATCGACTCGGCGACGAGGCGCGCGTCGAGCTCGGGCTTGCGGATCTCGATGATGTTGATGACCACGTCGGAGTCGGTCATCTTCGCCACCGACTTGCGCAGCTTCTCGATGTCGGCGCCCTTCTTGCCGATCACCACGCCCGGCCGGGCCGAGTGGATGGTGACACGGCACTTCTTGTGCGGGCGCTCGATCACGATGCGCGACACCGCCGCCTGCTTGAGCTGCTCGGCGAGCTCCTTGCGGATCGCCATGTCCTCGTGCAGCAGCTTGCCGTACTCGCCCTTGCCGGCGAACCAGCGCGAGTCCCAGGTCCGGTTGATACCGAGACGCAAGCCGACCGGATTGACCTTCTGACCCATCGAAATCTCTCCTAGGCCGCCGTCGCGGCCGGGGTCTCGCGCACCACGATCGTCAGGTGCGAGAACCGTTTCAAAATCGCGCCGGCGCGGCCGCGTCCGCGCGCATGCAGACGCTTGATCACCAGCGACTTGCCGACGTGGGCTTCCGCCACCACGAGATCGTCCACGTCGAGGTCGTGGTTGTTCTCGGCGTTGGCGATCGCCGACTCCAGGCACTTGCGCACGTCCTTGGCGATCCGCTTGCGCGAGAACTCCAGGTCGGCGAGCGCCGTCGCCACCTTCTTGCCGCGGATGAGCTGGGCCACCAGGTTGAGCTTCTGCGGGCTCACCCGGATCACGCGGCTCACCGCCTTGGCCTCGGTCTCGCCGAGGGTACGTGCACGCTTCTTCTTGCTCATGGCGCTATCCTCAACCCGCCGCGCCCGACCCGCGCTTCGCCTTGCGGTCGGAGGCGTGGCCGTGGAACGTGCGCGTGGGCGCGAACTCACCGAACTTGTGTCCGACCATCTCCTCCGTGACCAGCACGGGGATGTGCTTCTGGCCGTTGTAAACGCCAAAGGTGATCCCGACGAACTGGGGCAGGATCGTCGAACGCCTGCTCCAGGTCTTGATCACGTCGCGACGCCCGGACGAACGCGCGGCCTCTGCCTTCTTGAGCAGATAGCCGTCGACGAACGGACCCTTCCAAACGGAACGCGGCATCTCGGCCTCGCTTACTTCTTCTTCCGCACGTGGCGGCTTGCGATGATGAAACGGGTGGTGCGCTTGTTGACGCGGGTCTTCTTGCCCTTGGTCGGGATGCCCCACGGCGTGACCGGATGACGGCCGCCCGAGGTACGGCCTTCGCCGCCGCCGTGCGGATGGTCGACCGGGTTCATGGCGACGCCGCGGTTGTGCGGACGACGGCCCATCCAGCGCTTGCGACCGGCCTTGCCGATCGAAACGTTCATGTTGTCCGGGTTGGACACAGCGCCAACGGTCGCCATGCAGCGCCCGTGCACCAGCCGCTGCTCGCCCGAGTTCAGGCGCACGATCACGTATTCCTGGTCGCGGCCGACGATCTGCGTGTAGGTGCCGGCCGAGCGCGCGAGCTGGCCGCCCTTGCCGATCTTGAGCTCGACGTTGTGCACGATCGTGCCCACCGGCATGTTGCCGACCGGCATGGCGTTGCCCGGCTTGACGTCGACGTGCTCGCCCGAGACGACCGTGTCGCCGGCGGCCAGGCGCTGCGGCGCCAGGATGTAGCTGAGCTCACCGTCCGCATACTTGAGCAGCGCGATGAAGCCCGTGCGGTTCGGGTCGTACTCGATGCGCTCGACGGTCGCCGGCTGATCGAACTTGCGACGCTTGAAGTCGACCGTGCGCAGCGCCTTCTTGTGACCGCCGCCGCGGAAACGCACGGTGATGCGGCCGTTGTTGTTGCGGCCGCCGGTCGACGGCTTACCCTTGGTCAGCGCCTTGACCGGCGCGCCCTTATAGAGGTCCGAACGGTCGACGATGATCAGCTGGCGCTGGCCCGGCGTCGTCGGCTTGAATGATTTGAGTGCCATTGCGCCCTGCTCTTACAAACCGGTTGTCACGTCGATGCGGTGACCTTCTTCGAGGGTCACGATCGCGCGCTTCACATCGGACTGAATGCCGCGCGTGCCGCGCGACATCTTGAGCTTGCCCTTGCGGACAAGCGTGTTGACCTTCTTGACCTTGACGTCGAACAGCTTCTCGACCGCTTCCTTGATCTGCGGCTTGGTCGCGGTGCTGGCGACGCGGAATACGACCTGGTTGCGTTCCGACGCGGTGGTCGCCTTCTCGGTGATGACCGGCGACAGGATCACGTCGTAATGGCGCGGATCGGTGGTGCTCATCGGAAGCGCGCCTCCAGTGCCTCAACCGCGGCCTTCGTGAGCACGAGCTTACGGCGCCGCAGGATGTCGTAGACGTTGATGCCCTGGATGGGCAGCACGTCGATGTTCGGGATGCCGCGGGCGGCAAGCCGGAAATTGTTCTCGATCTCCGCCCCGTCGACGATCAGTGCGTTGTCGACGCCGAGCTTCTCGAAGCGCTCGCGCAGCGCTTTGGTCTTGGCCTCGTTCACAGCGATCGCGTCGACGACGACGATGCTGCCGTCCTTGGCCTTGGCCGAGAGCGCATGGCGCAGCGCCAGGGCGCGCACCTTCTTGGGCAGGTCGATGGCGTGGCTGCGCGGAGTGGGACCGAACGAACGGCCGCCGCCGCGGAACAGGTTGGCGCGCGCGGACCCGTGACGGGCGCCGCCGGTGCCCTTCTGCTTGTACATCTTCTTGCCCGTGCGCCAGATCTCCGCACGGTTCTTGACGTCGTGCGTGCCGCGCTGACGCTTGGCGAGCTGCCAGACGATGCAGCGCTGGATGAGGTCGGTGCGCGGCTCGAGACCGAAGATCTCGTCCGACACGGTGACCGAGCCGGCGTCCTTGCCCTCGAGGGTGGTGAGCTTCATTTCCATGTCACGCGCCCTCCCCGGCCGGCGCAGCAGGCGCTTCCGCAGCCGGCGCAGCGGCCGCCGCTTCGGCGGCGCGGAACTTGCCGGGCTTCGGCGCTTCCTTCGGGAGCGCCTTCTTCACAGCGTCGCGCACGGTGATCCAGCCGCCCTTGGCGCCGGGAACGGCGCCCTCGACCATGATCAGCCCGCGCTCGACGTCGGTCTGCACCACGCGCAGATTGAGCGTGGTGACGCGGTCGACGCCCATATGGCCCGGCATCTTCTTGTTCTTGAAGGTCTTGCCCGGATCCTGACGGCCGCCGGTGCCGCCGATCGAACGGTGCGAGATCGACACACCGTGCGTGGCGCGCAGGCCGCCGAAGTTCCAGCGCTTCATGCCGCCGGCGAAGCCCTTGCCGATCGAGGTACCCGTGACGTCGACGTACTGGCCGACGACGAAGTGGTCCGCGGTGATCTCGGCGCCGACGGGGATCAGCCCGTCCTCGCTGACGCGGAACTCCGCGAGCCTGCGCTTGGGCTCGACCTTCGCCACGGCGAAGTGCCCGCGCTGCGGCTTCGTCATCGTCTGCGCCCTGCGGGCGCCGGCGCCGAGCTGAAGCGCGACGTAGCCGTTCTTGTCCTTGGTGCGGTGAGCAACGACCTGGCAGTTGTTGAGCCGCAGCACCGTGACAGGCACATGCTCGCCGGCCTCGGTGAAGACCCGCATCATGCCTACCTTCTGTGCGATCACGCCGGAGCGCATCGGACTATTCCCTTCTTTGCGCGCGCTTAGAGCTTGATCTCGACGTCGACGCCTGCCGCGAGGTCGAGCTTCATCAGAGCGTCGACTGTCTGCGGGGTCGGATCGACGATGTCGAGCAGCCGCTTGTGCGTGCGCATCTCGAACTGCTCGCGGCTCTTCTTGTCGATGTGCGGCGAGCGGTTCACGGTGAACTTCTCAATCTTGGTCGGCAGCGGGATCGGCCCGCGCACCTGCGCGCCCGTGCGCTTGGCGGTCGCCACAATCTCCCGCGTCGACGCGTCGAGAATGCGGTGATCGTAAGCCTTGAGGCGGATGCGGATGTTTTGGCCGTTCATTTTGATCTCCGACGACGGGCAGCGAACGACAGATCACACAACGGGTCGATGACCGCGTTTTCGAGCCTGTCGTTCAGCCCCCGTCCCTCTTGTCCCTGCCGTCCGTCGTCTGTTGCTCGTTACTCGATGATGCTCGACACGACGCCGGCACCGACCGTGCGGCCGCCCTCACGGATGGCGAAGCGCAGCTTCTCCTCCATGGCGATCGGCACGATCAGCGTGACTTCCATGGCGATGTTGTCGCCCGGCATCACCATTTCCGTGCCCTCGGGCAGCGTGACCACGCCGGTCACGTCCGTGGTGCGGAAGTAGAACTGCGGACGATAGTTCGTGAAGAACGGCGTGTGGCGGCCACCCTCTTCCTTGGTGAGGATGTAGGCCTCGGCCTTGAACTTGGTGTGGGGCTTGACCGAACCCGGCTTGCAGAGCACCTGGCCGCGCTCGACTTCCTCGCGCTTGGTGCCGCGCAGCAGGCAGCCGACGTTGTCGCCCGCCTCGCCCTGGTCGAGCAGCTTGCGGAACATTTCGACGCCGGTGACGGTGGTCTTGGTGGTCGGCTTGATGCCGACGATCTCGACTTCCTCGCCGACCTTGATGATGCCGCGCTCGATACGGCCGGTCACGACGGTGCCGCGGCCCGAGATCGAGAACACGTCTTCGACCGGCATCAGGAACGGCTGGTCCTTCGGGCGCTCCGGCTGCGGGATGTACTCATCGACCGCCTTCATGAGCTCGAGGATCGCGTTCTTGCCCTGCTCGGGATTCTTGTCCTCGAGCGCCATCAGGGCCGAGCCCTTGATGATCGGGATCTTGTCGCCCGGGAAGTTGTACTTGGACAGGAGCTCACGGACCTCGAGCTCGACGAGCTCGAGCAGCTCCGGATCGTCGACCATGTCGACCTTGTTCATGAACACGACGAGCGCGGGCACGCCGACCTGGCGGGCGAGCAGGATGTGCTCGCGGGTCTGCGGCATCGGGCCGTCGGCGGCCGACACGACCAGGATCGCGCCGTCCATCTGCGCGGCGCCGGTGATCATGTTCTTCACGTAGTCGGCGTGGCCGGGGCAGTCGACGTGCGCGTAATGGCGCTTGTCGGTCTCGTACTCGACGTGCGCGGTCGAGATGGTGATGCCGCGCGCCTTCTCTTCCGGCGCCTTGTCGATCTGGTCATAGGCGGTGAACTGCGCCTTGCCCTGCTCGGCCAGAATCTTGGTGATCGCCGCGGTCAGAGACGTCTTGCCATGGTCGACGTGCCCGATCGTGCCGATGTTGCAGTGCGGCTTGGTGCGGGAAAACTTTTCTTTGGCCATCGGAGATCTCCGGTTCTCTGGCTTGGTTAAGACGTTTGGATCAGGCGAACTTCGCCTGGACTTCCTGTGCGACGTTTTGAGGAACTTGTTCGTAGTGGTCGAACTGCATCGTGAACGTGGCGCGTCCCTGCGACATCGAACGCAGGTTGTTCACGTAGCCGAACATGTTCGCGAGCGGCACCATCGCGTTGATGACGTTGGCGTTGCCGCGCATGTCCTGGCCGTGGATCTGGCCACGACGCGAGTTCAGGTCGCCAATGACGGAGCCGGTGTACTCTTCCGGCGTCACGACCTCGACCTTCATGATCGGCTCGAGCAGCACCGAGCCGCCCTTCTGCAGGGCTTCGCGCAGGGCCGAGCGCGACGCGATCTCGAACGCGAGCGCCGACGAGTCGACGTCGTGGTACTTGCCGTCCACCAGCGAGACCTTGAGGTCCACCACCGGGAAGCCGGCGAGCACGCCGGACCCCAACACGGACTCCAGGCCCTTCTCGACGCCGGGGATGTATTCCTTCGGCACCGCGCCGCCGACGATGGCGTTCTCGAATTCATAGCCGCCGCCGGGCGGGAGCGGCTCGGCGACGATCTTCACCGCCGCAAACTGGCCCGAACCGCCGGTCTGCTTCTTGTGGGTGTAATCGACGGTGACCGGCTTGGTGATCTTCTCGCGATAGGCGACCTGCGGCGCGCCGATGTTGGCGTCGACCTTATAGGTGCGCTTGAGGATGTCGACCTTGATGTCGAGGTGCAGTTCGCCCATCCCCTTGAGGATGGTCTGGCCGCTCTCCTGGTCGGTCGACACCCGGAACGAGGGATCCTCGGCCGCGAGCTTGGCGAGCGCGACACCCAGCTTCTCCTGGTCGGCCTTCGACTTCGGCTCGATCGCGATCTCGATGACCGGATCGGGGAATTCCATCTTCTCGAGGATGACCGGCTTGTTGGCGTCGCACAGCGTGTCGCCGGTGCGCGCTTCCTTGAGGCCCGCCAGTGCGACGATGTCGCCGGCATAGGCTTCCTTGATGTCCTCACGGTTGTTGGCGTGCATCAGCAGCATGCGGCCGATGCGCTCCTTGCGCTCGCGCGTCGAGTTCACGACGCCCGTGCCGCTCGCAAGGATGCCCGAGTAGATGCGGCAGAAGGTGATGGTGCCGACGAACGGGTCGTCCATGATCTTGAAGGCGAGCATGGCGAGCGGCTCGGTGTCGTCCGACTTGCGCACGACCTCATTGCCCTTGTCGTCGATGCCCTTGATCGGCGGCACGTCGATCGGCGACGGCAGATAGTCGACGACGGCATCGAGCAGCGGCTGCACGCCCTTGTTCTTGAAGGCCGAGCCACACAGCACGGGATAGAACGCACCGGTCAGCACCGCCTTGCGGATGAGCCGCTTGAGCGTCGCCTCGTCGGGCTCCTTGCCCTCGAGGTAAGCCGTCATGGCGTCGTCGTCGAGCTCGACGGCGGCCTCGACCATCTTCTCACGATATTCCTTGGCCTGATCGACGAGGTCGGCCGGGATGTCGATGTCGTGGTACTTGGCGCCGAGCGCCTCGTCCTCCCACACCACGCCCTTCATGCGCACGAGATCGACGACGCCCTTGAACTGGCTCTCAGCGCCGATCGGGAGCTGCAGCGCAATCGGCTTGGCGCCGAGGCGATCGACGATGTCGGACAGGCACTTGAAGAAGTCCGCGCCGGTCTTGTCCATCTTGTTGGCGAAGACGATGCGCGGAACCTTGTACTTGTCGCCCTGACGCCACACGGTCTCGGTCTGAGGCTCGACGCCCTGGTTGCTGTCGAGCACGCAGACGGCGCCGTCGAGCACGCGCAGCGAGCGCTCCACCTCGATGGTGAAGTCCACGTGGCCGGGCGTGTCGATGATGTTGAGGCGCTTGTTGTTCCAGAACGCGGTGGTCGCGGCCGACGTGATCGTGATGCCGCGCTCCTGCTCCTGCTCCATCCAGTCCATGGTGGCCGCGCCCTCATGGACCTCGCCGATCTTATGGCTCTTGCCGGTGTAGTAGAGGATCCGCTCGGTCGTAGTGGTCTTGCCGGCATCGATGTGAGCCATGATGCCGAAGTTGCGGTAGTCCTCGATGCGATGGGTGCGGGGCATGGGAGTCCTTAAAGTCTGTGTTCCGCCTTACCAGCGATAATGCGAGAAGGCGCGGTTGGCCTCGGCCATCTTGTGCGTGTCTTCACGCTTCTTGACGGCATTCCCCCGATTGTTCGACGCGTCGAGCAGCTCGGCCGAGAGCCGCTCCGTCATGGTCTTCTCGTTGCGGTCGCGCGCGGCGGCGATGATCCAGCGGATGCCGAGCGCCTGACGGCGATCGTGGCGCACCTCGACCGGCACCTGATAGGTCGCGCCGCCGACGCGGCGGGAGCGCACCTCGATGGAGGGCATCACGTTGTCGAGCGCCTGCTCGAACACCGTGAGCGCATTCTGCTTGCTCTTGGCCTCGATCAGGTCGAAGGCGCCATAGACGATGGACTCCGCCACCGACTTCTTCCCCTGGTACATGACCGTGTTCATGAACTTGGTCACGACCACGTTCCCGAACTTGGGATCGGGGTGGATTTCGCGCTTTTCGGCCCGGTGACGACGAGACATCGTTCAAACTCCGCGAATTACTTGGGTCGCTTGGCGCCGTACTTGGAACGGCGCTGCTTGCGGTTCTTGACGCCCTGGGTGTCGAGCACGCCGCGCAGGATGTGATAGCGCACGCCCGGCAGGTCCTTCACGCGGCCGCCGCGGATCATGACCACCGAGTGCTCCTGCAGATTGTGGCCCTCGCCCGGGATGTAGCCGATGACCTCGAACCCGTTGGTGAGGCGGACCTTGGCGACCTTGCGGAGCGCCGAGTTCGGCTTCTTCGGCGTCGTCGTGTAGACGCGCGTGCAGACGCCACGCTTCTGCGGGCTCTGCTGCAGCGCCGGCACGGTCTTGCGCGCCTTCTGAATGGTCCGCGGCTTGCGGATCAACTGGTTGATCGTGGGCATCGCGCTTGTCTTCACCCTTCATGGCGGGGCCCCGCCCCGCGTCCGCGCGGAAACCCGCGCGCAAAACGAAATCACGCCATCCGCAATGTTGCGGAATGGCGCTCCTGCACCGACAGAGGACCACGACGCCTGGGGCCCCAAGGCCACGAGCACCGCGGTCATGCACGCCTGATCTGACAGTCTTATGTGTCAGCGGCAGCGTTTGAGTTTCATTCGTCGAGGCTTGGGTGGAACAAGCTTTGAGAAAAACGCTACGATCTCAAAATCTTATCCGGCCGTTCCGACGGGCGAAACTCACCGCCTGCCAAGGTGCGGCGTATGTATCGGTGGCAACCTTGAGTGTCAAGGCGAAACGCTTGGGAAATCAGCCGCCAGCACGATTTCCTGGGCGCCCGCCTCCCCCCGGGCGCGGCGGAGCCCCGGAGTCGAGGGCGGCGGCGATCTCACGGCGGCCCGCCTCGGTCGCGACCCCGTCGAGGAAGATCCGGATCGCCCGGTCGAAGGTCTCGCGCGGCGTGAGCCCGGTCCGGCCGAGGACGGCCGGATCGCTCAGGCCGTTGATCGCGCTGATCCAGAATTCGGTGGCAAACTGGGGGTCGACGTCGTCGCGAACCAGGCCTTCGGCGGCCCCCATGCGCAGAATCCGCCCGATTACCAAGGGGATATTGGTGGCCCGCAGCTCGTCGATCGATCGATAGGCCCGGGGAGCCAAGCGTTGCAGCTCGCGCAGCAGCCCGGGGCTCGCCCGCCCCATGTTCTGACTGATGATCAGCAGCACCTGCCGCAGCTTCTCGACCAGTCCAAGGTCGCGATCGCCGAGCACCGCGTCGGTCTGCCGCCGAACGCCTTCCCCGATCGCGCCGATGATCGCGAGCAGGATCTCGTCCTTGCCCGCAAAGTGCACGTAGATCGTCTTCTTGCTCATGCCCAACTCGTGCGCGAGCTCGTCCATGGTTAATGCCCCGTAACCACGGACGAACAGCAGGTCGGCGGCGGTGCGCAGGATGCGGGCCCGCGCGTCGTCGGGCGCGGCGGACGAAGAGTCGGGAGCGGCGCGGCGCGGCGGCATGGCGCTATTAGAAGCCGGCTTGAGCCCGAGTCCAGTTCTCGAAAACGGCTCTGGCCGGGTCGGCCGCGCGATCAGGCCCCGGCCGTCGCGACCGGCAGCCCGGCGGCGCGCCACTCCGGCAGCCCGTCCTCCAGCCGCCGCGCCGTGAAACCATGGGCGCGCAGCATCGCCACCGCCTCGTAGGACAGGACGCAGTAAGGACCGCGGCAATAGGCGACGATCTCGTGGCTGCGGTCGAACTCGGCGAGCCGCGCAGCGAGCGCATTCAACGGCACGTTCAGCGCGCCCGGGACATGGCCAAGCGCGAACTCGTCCTCCGGACGCACGTCGAGCACGGTGACGACGCCGGCCTTCAGGCGCTCCATCAGTTCGGGACGCGTCACCGCCTCCAGGCTATCCTTGTCGTCGAAATAACCGCGCACCACGCGCTCGACCTCGGCCGACCGGGCCTCGGCCACACGCCGCAGCGCGCCGAGCAGATCGACCACGGAATCCTCGCTCAGGCGATAGAAGACGAACTTGCCCTCCCGCCGCGCCGCCACTAGCCCCGCCCGCCGCATGTGCTGAAGGTGCTGCGAGGCGTTGGCCACCGAAACCCTGGTCCGGTCGGCGATGACGTCCACGCTGCGCTCGCCCTGCGCTAGCTGCTCGAGGATTTCCAGCCGCAACGGGTGCGCGACCGCCTTCGCCACCACGGCGAACTGCTCGAATACCGCCAGCTTCGGACCGCTTGACTTCTGAGCGCTCATCATTCCATCATTCAATTAATTTGTTGAATGTAGCGGGTCCGGTAGGGCCCGTCAATTGAGGCCTCGATGACCCTGCCAACGTGGCTGACGCAAGAACCGCTGATCCGCTTGACGGCCTTTGCTGCGGTCTTCGCGGCCATGACGCTGTGGGAGTTGCTGGCGCCGCGCCGCCGGCAGGCCATCCGGCGGTTGCGACGCTGGCCAGGCAATCTCGGCATCGTCGTGATCGATTCCATCCTGGTCCGCCTTGCGTTTCCCATGGCCGCCGTGGGCATGGCCCTGTTGGCCCAGCAGAACGGGTGGGGCCTGTTCAACCGCGTGGCCGCGCCGGAGTGGCTGGCGATCGTGGCATCGATCGTGCTGCTCGATCTCGCGATCTATCTGCAGCACGTGTTGTTCCATGCCGTGCCGGGCCTGTGGCGTCTGCATCGCGTGCACCACGCCGACCTGGAATTCGACGTGACGACCGGTCTGCGATTCCACCCCGTCGAGATCATGCTGTCCATGCTGATCAAGTTCAGCGTCGTCGCCGCGCTCGGCGCGCCGGCCGTCGCCGTGCTGGTGTTCGAGGTCCTGCTCAACGCGACCTCGATGTTCAACCACGGCAACGTCCGGCTGCCGCAGCGGCTCGATCAGGTTCTGCGCTGGATCGTGGTCACGCCCGAGATGCACCGCGTGCACCACTCCATCCTCGCGCGCGAGACCAACAGCAACTTCGGATTCAACCTGCCTTGGTGGGACCGCCTGCTGGGGACCTATCGCGCCCAGCCCGAGGCCGGGCACCTCGGCATGACCATCGGCATCGCGCAGTTCCGCGACCCCTCCGAGCTGCGGCTCGACCGCATGCTGCTGCAGCCGCTGCGCGACGATGACCGGCTCTACCCGCTTGGCCGCGGGGAGTCGGCGCCATGACCCTGCGCACCCTCATGCCGCGCGCGCTGCTCGCCCTGGCGATCCTCACAGCCGCATTATGGTTGTTCCTCCAGCGCGATCACTTCGACGCCGCATTCCTCGCGGCGGCGATGCGCGATCTCGGCGCCTGGATGCCATTGGCGCACGTCGCCCTGTTCACGGTGGCGACGCTGCTGTTCGTGCCCGGCGCACTGATCGGGCTCGCCGGCGGTGCGCTGTTCGGCCCGGTGTGGGGCACGCTCCTCAACCTCGCCGGCGCGACGCTGGGCGCGACCGCCGCGTTCCTCGTCGGGCGCTACCTCGCGGGCGACTGGGTGCGCGGCAGGGCCGGCCCGCGCCTCGCGCGCCTGATCGCCGGGGTCGAAGCCGAAGGTTGGCGCTTCGTCGCGCTGGTGCGACTCGTCCCGCTGTTTCCGTTCAATCTCACCAACTATGCGCTCGGCCTGACGCGCATTCCGCTGTCGCATTACGTCATCGCCTCGTTGATCTTCATGGCGCCGGGCACCCTCGCCTTCACTTGGCTCGGCTACGCCGGACGCGAAGCCGCCGCCGGCAACGAGAGCGCGATCCGCTACGGGCTGATCGCGCTTGCGCTGCTCGCCGCCACGGCCTTCCTGCCGCGGCTGGTGCGCCGGCTGCGCCGCGATCCGGACCGGGCTTGGATCGAGGTCGACGATCTTGCGGCCCGGCTCCAGGCGGGCGAGCCAGTCACCGTCATCGACGTGCGCGGCCCGGACGAATTCACGGGACCGCTTGGTCACATCAAGAGCGCCAGGAACCTGCCGGTCGGCGCGATTGCGGCGCGCATGAGTGAGATCAGTACGTTGCGCGACCGGCCCGTCACGCTGGTGTGCCGCACGGACAAACGTTCGGCGATGGCGGCGGCGCTCTTGCGCGACGCCGGTTTTGAAGACGTGCACATCCTGCGCGGCGGCATGGATCAGTGGAACAGGCGCAGGCTGCCGCTTGCATGACGCAAACCGCGCGGCGAGGGGCGACCCATGAAGACGCTGCTCATTCTGCGGCCGGCGCATTCGACGTGATCGTCGCGGCGGCACGGCGTTTCATGGAGCGGAGCCGCCGGCGACACGGCGACTGATCGCCGCCGGCGACCGGCGGCCCACAATGGCGGAGCTTGCTCATGGGCTTCTACGACGACGTCATCCTCCCCCGCCTCGTGCATCTCGTGATGCGCAACGCCCGCCTCCTGCCCTATCGCGAGCGCATCGCCGCGGCGGCGCAAGGACGCGTGCTGGAGATCGGGATCGGATCCGGGCTCAACCTGCCGTTCTATTCGCCGGCGGTCAGCGAGGTGCTCGGGCTGGAGCCGTCCGCGCGGCTGATCGCCATGGCGCAGCGCGCCGCCCACGAGAGCGCGCAGCCGGTGCGTCTCGTCGAAGGCTCGGCCGAAGCGATCCCGCTCGATGCGGGAAGCGTCGACAGCGTGGTCACCACTTGGACGCTGTGCAGCATTCCGAATGCGGGTGCAGCGCTCGCCGAGATGCGGCGCGTGCTCCGGCCGGGCGGACGGCTGCTGTTCGTCGAGCATGGACGCGCGCCCGACGCCGGCGTGCGCGTCTGGCAGGACCGGCTTACGCCGGTGTGGCGGACGCTCGCGGGCGGCTGCCACCTCAATCGCCCGATCCGCGCCATGATCGAGGACGCCGGCTTTGCAATCGATCACCTGCAGGCCAGCTACATGCCGGGCCCGAAAGCCTTCACCTTCATGTCCGAGGGCGCGGCGCGGCCGCGCTGACGCCCCGCAGCCCGCAAGGCCGCTGCGCCAGCCGAACCGACATCAAAAAGAAAGGGCCGCCCGTGGGCGGCCCTTCGAACCTTTGCGATCGATGCGTCCGGCTCACTCGGCCGCCGGCAGCGCCGGCTGCTCGGCGGGAGCGGCGGCAGCCTTGGCGGCCTCCTTCTCGCGCTCGTCGAGGATGAGCTGGTCGCGCTTCGTGGCGACCTCGCGCAACGTGTTCATCTGGGCGCCCGTGCCCGCCGGGATCAAGCGGCCCACGATGACGTTCTCCTTGAGGCCATCGAGCGTGTCCGCCTTGCCGCTGACGGCGGCTTCGGTGAGCACGCGGGTGGTCTCCTGGAACGACGCCGCCGAGATGAACGAGCGCGTCTGCAGCGAGGCCTTGGTGATGCCGAGCAGGATCGGGTGGCCGGTTGCCGGCTTCTTGCCCTCCTCGACGAGCTTGGCGTTGATCTCGTCGAATTCGACCTTGTCGAGCTGTTCGCCCTGAATGAGGTCGCTCTCGCCGGTATCGTCCACCTCGACCTTCTGCAGCATCTGGCGAACGATCACCTCGATGTGCTTGTCGTTGATGACGACGCCCTGCAGCCGGTACACCTCCTGAATCTCGTTCACGAGGTATGCCGCCAGCTCCTCGACGCCCTTGACGGCGAGGATGTCGTGCGGCGCCGGGTTGCCGTCGAGCAGGTAGTCGCCCTTCTCGATGATGTCGCCATCCTGCAGGTGGATGTGCTTGCCCTTGGGGATGAGGTACTCGCGCGCCTCTTCGTCCTTGTTGGCCGGCTCGATCGTGATGCGGCGCTTGTTCTTGTAGTCCTTGCCGAACCGCACCGTGCCGGAGATCTCGGCGATGACCGCCGATTCCTTCGGCCGCCGCGCCTCGAACAGCTCCGCCACCCGCGGCAGACCGCCGGTGATGTCGCGCGTCTTGGCGCT